>Ga0207976_100007_pt1 | contig 757393 bp, 732 predicted proteins | sample LakWasMe94_HOW11_2_FD_183916 | JGI IMG/M metagenome (GOLD analysis project Ga0207976, IMG submission 183916) | Freshwater sediment methanotrophic microbial communities from Lake Washington under simulated oxygen tension - Sediment Metagenome... | ecosystem: Environmental > Aquatic > Freshwater... | reverse complement strand
CTCCCTGTCAAGCAATTTCGAAAACATTTTTTAAAATCTTTTCGCTTCACCTGACTCCCCCGAACCGCCGAAAACCCCGGCACCGCAGGAGAGGTGCGCATTATATAGATTCAAAACCGGCCGTCAAGGCTTATTTTGAAATCGGGCAATTACTTTTTTTGCACCCACTCAATCAATGACGACCACTGCTCAAGGTCACGACGATGCTTTGCTCGCGGCGGATCAAAAACGGTTCCGCCACCGGCCGCCACATTGACATAGTTCTGAGTGTTTCTCAGATAGGCGACGATAGGAATATCGAAGTGCTTCAGGAACTCCTCCAGCATCCCCGCAGCCCTGGTACGAGGATCGACTCGCATTGCCACGATCCCAACCTTGGCTCTGACGCCTCGGATCTCGGTGCGAATGGAATTCAGAAAGTCTTCCGTCGCCGCCATATCAAAGACAGACGGCACCAGAGGAACCAGCACCTTGTCTACTGCACGAAGATAATCGGACAACTTGTAGCCCTGAAGACCTGCAGGAGCATCTACAACCACCCAATCCGCCTCGCGGGGCAAATTCAAACTTAGCTGATTGCCGCCATAGTACCCGGTTACAGCCGGAAGGGCTGGATCACGAAATGCCATCCAGCGCAATGACGATTGCTGCCGATCCAGATCGCACAAAGTGGTCTTTTTACCTTGATTCGCAAAATAGCCTGACAGATTTGTCGCCAGCGTTGTCTTGCCGGCCCCGCCTTTCGGATTTGCAACCAGAACTGCACGCATAGCACCCCCTGTATTTTTATCTGCATTATATTCGTCACCTCAAAGGTGTCATAGATGCATAGAATGTAGGTTTTACCCATCAAGATCACCATGGTCACAAAAGTTGCGAGCGATCGTCAGGGAATTCAATCAGTCGAGGTCGGATTTCGTCTGTTGCGGGTACTGGCAGCGACCAACCGACCAATGATGTTACGCGACATAGCAAAAGGCGCCGGCATGCCCGCGGCCAAAGCACATCGCTATATGGTGAGCTTCCTGCGTGTCGGTATCGTCGAGCAGGACGCCAGTAGTGGCCGGTACGACCTGGGCGCCTACGCCCTGGAGCTTGGCTTGTCCGGCCTTGGTCGTTTGGACCCTGTGCGCTTATCGGGCCCCATTCTCGAAGCGCTCTGCGAAGAAATCCATGAGACTGTTGCGCTTGCTGTCTGGGGCACTCATGGCGCAACGATTGTACGAATTGTCGATGCCGGCGGTCCAATTACCATCACGCTACGCCCCGGCACCTGTTTGTCGCTGTGCAAGTCAGCAACTGGGCGCGCATTCTCGACCTTCTATCGATCGCCATATCTTAAGAAAATGCTGGACGACGAGATTCGAGAGATTGCCGAATCCAGCAAGACCGCAGTAACGACCATTCGTCGCCAACTGGAAAAGAATCTGTCGGAAATCCGCTCTCATGGAATAGCCAGAGCCACCGGCAGCCTGACTCCCGGAATCAATGGTTTCAGCGCACCTGTATACGACCACACTGGCAGCATGGTTGCGGCAATTACGTCATTGGGGACGATGGGGGAGTTCAACGCCGAATGGGACAGCCCGGTTGCCAAGGCAATGCTTGAGTCAGCCGCCACGCTGTCGCGGCGCCTCGGTTACGGCAACCTGACTGAATGACATCGGTTGGTGCCCCCGCGCGGAATCGAACCACGGCCTGATGATTACAAATCAACTGCACGACCTTCATGCTACGGGGGCCCAAGCAACGGGGCGCGATTATAGCTTGATCAACACAATTGCAACATGACCACTCTGAGCAACCCTTTTGAAATCGCCCGCGAAACGCTGCGCCTGCTGGCCGGCCGCCGAATTCCGCCAACTCCGGACAATTACCTGACGCTGTACCACGAGATTGCCGGCACCAAGCCGACCGGGAATGCGTTCCCGGAGGCGCAACTTCGCTCACTGGCGGCGGCGCTGCCCAAGGCATCGCCCGACCAGATGCGCCTGGCCCGGCAGCTTGACGATGCTGTCAAGGCCGCCAACTGGGATGAGTACAAGGGCCACCTGGTCGGTTTCGTAAACAATCTTGCAGAATCGCAAAGGCTGGCGTGGTCCGAGCTGATCGCCGACCTGCTCCGTCAATGGGACGCCAAGCATCCGGGATTAACTGCGGCCCGAAAGCGCGAATCGCTGGAACACGTGTTGACCAGTAGCGGCGCCAACCCGGACACGCTGTTTAGTCGCATGCAGGGGCTTCTCCGCTCGTGGGGGCACGGCCGCGAACAGGAAGGGGCCGGGGCCAGCGAAGAAGCACTTTCAGGAAATAGCGATTTTTCCGCATCGACCGTAGCATTGCCCGATTTGCTACCTGAACTGCGCGAATTGTTCGCCTTCACGCTCGAGACGGCGATCGCCACGCAATTACTTGAAAGCCCACAACTCTCCAGCGATGCCAAGGCACTGGCTGCTGACATCCGCACGGCGATCAGCCCGGCGCAATTGCAGGAGTTTCTGACCCGCCTGAAGCGCTTTGCCTTCAAGCTGGAATTGCTGGCCGAAGACCAGACCGAATTGCGTCAAAGTCTGCTCGGTTTGCTCAGATTGCTGGTCGGCAACATTACCGAACTGGTTCTGGATGACCACTGGCTGCATGGGCAGATCGAGGTGGTCAGGGAAATCATCGACAAGCCGCTGTCGCAACGTGCACTTGATGACGCCCAACGCCGCCTGAAGGAAGTGCTGTTCAAGCAAAGCCAGCTCAAGGCCAGCCTGTTCGAAGCCAAGGAAGCCATCAAGCAGATGCTGGCCGGCTTCGTGGACCATCTGGCCGACTTTGCCGAGGCCACCTCCGACTACCACGACAAGATCGAAATCTGCGCCAGCAAGATCAGTTCGGCCAACGATATTTCCGAGTTGGAAAACGTGCTCGGCGAAGTCATGCGCCAAACCCGGACGATCCAGATCAATGCCCAGCGCTCGCGCGACGAATTGCGTTCGACCCAGGCCAAGGTCCAGGAATCCGAAGCCCGCATCCGGGAACTCGAACTGGAACTCGAAGCGACCAGCGACCTAGTCCGCCATGACCAACTGACCGGCGTACTCAACCGGCGTGGGCTGGAGGAAATTTTCGACAAGGAGGTTGCCCGGGCAGTTCGCCACGACACGCTGCTCTGCGTGGCGCTGCTCGACATCGACAATTTCAAGAAACTGAACGACTCGATGGGGCACGACGCCGGTGACGAAGCGCTGATCCATCTCGCGACAGTCTGCCGCGAAACGCTGCGCCCGCAGGACACCGTTGCCCGCTATGGTGGCGAAGAATTCATCATTCTGCTGCCAGAGACGCCTCTGCACGACGCCATGATTGCCCTGACCCGACTGCAGCGTGAACTGACCAAAAAATTCTTCCTGCATGCCAACGAAAAAGTGCTGATCACCTTCAGCGCCGGCGTCACCCAGATGCTGCCGGGCGACGACCAGGCAACGGTCATCAAACGCGCCGACAGCGCAATGTATCAAGCCAAGCAAACCGGCAAGAACCGGGTCGTCGCAGCCAATTAGGAGAGCGCAGCCTATGCCCAGCACCCGGACCGACCTCGCCCCGTCCCTGGACCAATGCAAGCTGATCGACCTGCCAAAAATCCACGACCCCCGGGGCAACCTGACCTTTATCGAAGGCGGGCAGCACATCCCCTTCCCAATCGAGCGGGTGTACTACCTTTATGACGTTCCCGGCGGCGAGGTGCGAGGCGGCCATGCCCACAAGGAATTGCAGCAACTGATCATCGCCGTCAACGGAAGCTTTGATGTCGTCATCGACGACGGCCGCGAGCGTCAGCGTTTCCACTTGAATCGCTCCTATTTTGGACTCTACTTGCCGAAGCTGATCTGGCGGGAACTCGACAATTTCTCCAGCGGCTCGGTCTGCCTGGTGCTGGCCTCAGCTCGCTACGCCGAAAACGAATACATTCGCGACTACCGCGAATTCTGTCGCACCGTCGACGCACTGCCCCGCTGAGATGCCGGCCGTCCCCTTTCTCGATCTCGCAGCGCTGCATGCGCCGTTGGCAGCTGAAATGGAAGCCGCCTACAAGCGCGTCATGGCGGCCTCTCATTTCATTCTCGGCCCCGAGCTCGAAGCTTTCGAAAGCGATTTCGCTGCCTACTGCGGTGTACGTCACTGCATCTGCACCGGCAACGGCCTCGACGCCCTGACCCTGATCCTGATCGCCGCCGGCATCGGCCCCGGCGACGAAGTCATCGTCCCGGCCCAGACGTTTATCGCCACCTGGCTGGCAGTCAGCCATGCCGGTGCCACCCCGGTGCCGGTCGACATCGCCCCCGCCAGCCACAACATCGACCCCGGGCTGGTGGAAGCGGCGATCACGCCGCGCACCCGAGCCATCATCCCGGTACACCTGTTCGGCCGGCCGGCCGACATGGCTGCCATCAATGCCACCGCCCGGCGCCACGGCCTGTTCGTCCTCGAAGATGCCGCCCAGGCGCATGGCGCCGGTTATCACGGCCAGCGTGCCGGCAATCTGGGCGATGCCGCGGCCTTCAGCTTCTATCCGGGCAAGAATCTCGGCGCCCTCGGCGACGGCGGTGCCGTGACCACCGACGACGACGCCCTGGCCGAGCGCCTGCGCGGCCTGCGCAACTACGGTTCGCCGCGCAAATACCATCACACGGAAATCGGCTTCAACTCGCGCCTCGACGAGATGCAGGCAGCTTTCCTGCGCGTCAAGCTGCCACGGCTGGAAGCCTGGAACGCCCGCCGCCAAGCCATTGCCGGGCAATACGACGCGGCCCTGCGCGACTTGCCGCTCGGTCTGCCGCTGGCGGCCGACAGCAACTGCCAGCCGGTCTGGCACCAGTACGTCATCACCACGCCGCAGCGCGACCGGCTGCAGGCGCAACTGGCCGAGCAGGGTATCGCAACGATGGTGCATTACCCGCTGCCGCCGCATCGCCAGCCGGCCTACCGCGAACTGGCCGGGCGCAGCTTTCCGGTGGCCGAAGCGCTGGCCGCCCAATGCCTCAGCCTGCCGATCTGCCCGACGCTGCCCGACGCCGACGTGGAGCGCATCGGCACGGCAATTCGTCTATCCTTGCAAGCTCAGTAAAACCGACACGACAGGCTGCGACTCCAGTGAACAATTTCTACTGCTACAACCCGACCAAAATCCTGTTCGGCAAGAAAATGGTCGAACGCATGCCGGCCGAGCTGGCCGATGCTTCGCGGATCCTGCTGGTTTACGGCCAGGGCTCGATCAAGGCCAACGGCGTCTACGAGCAGGTGACGACGGCCCTGGCCGGGAAGCAGGTTGTCGAGTTCGGCGGCATCGAAGCCAACCCGGAATACGAAACTTGCCAGAAGGCCATTCGCCTTGCCCGGGACAACCAGGTCGATTTCATCCTCGCCGTCGGCGGCGGCTCGGTCATCGATGCCGCCAAGTTCATTGCGCTGGCCGTCCATTTCGAAGGCGACGAGCCGTGGCAAATGCTGACCCGCGAAGCCGCCGTCCCCGGCCGGATTTTGCCCGTCGGCTGCGTCCTGACCCTGCCGGCGACCGGATCCGAGATGAACAACGCCTTCGTACTCAGCCGGCGGCAGATCAAGAGCAAGCTCGCCTTCTTCCACATCGCGCTCTACCCGCGCTTCAGCATCCTCGACCCGGAAGCCACCTACAGCCTCTCCCCGCGCCAGACGGCGCTCGGCCTGGTCGACATCTTCATCCACGTCCTGGAGCAGTACGCCACCTACTCGGTCGCCGCGCCCCTGCAGGAGCGCCAGGCCGAGGCAATCCTCAGCACCGTCGTCGAAATCGCCGAACCGTTGCTCGCCGACCCGACCAATTACGATCTGCGGGCCAGCGCCATGTGGTGCGCCGCCCAGGCGCTGAACGGCCTGATCAATCGCGGCCTGCCGACCGACTGGGCGACCCACGGTATCGGCCATGAGCTGACGGCGCTGTTCGACCTGCCCCACGCCCAGACGCTGGCCCTCATCCTCGGCGGCGTTTACCGCGACCAACTGGCCAACAAGCAGGCCCGACTGGCCCAGTACGGGCGGCGCGTCTGGCAACTGACCGGCGACGACGCCGAGGTGGCAGCCAAGAGCATCGAAGTCACCGAAGCCTTTTTCGAGCGTCTCGGCATCGCGACGCGTTTCGGCAGGATAGGCCTCGATGCCGGTTTCGTCGCCGAGGCGGTCTGCCAGCAATTCGCCAGAAGCGCTTTCCAGAACTTGGGCGAACACCGAAATATCGACATTCCGGCAGTCGACCGCATCATTCGCGCCCAGGCCTGACCCCACCGTGGTTCCGCTGACGACCGTTCAGGGCTTGCCGGCAGAAAAACTGCGCGGCCTGATCGGCCACCGCCCGCTGTACCTCTGGGGCACCGGCGATGTCGGCCTCGATGTGCTGGTCAGCCTGCGCCGGGCCGGTCTCGAACCGCTCGGCTTCCTGCACACGGCGCCGTCGGCCGACGCGATCAGCCACGGTTTGCCGGTCCTCGCCGTCGATCGGGTACTCGGCGCCGCCCCCGATGGTGTCCATCCGTTCGTGGTCATTGCCAGCCTGCAGTTTCGCCAGGCGGCGGAAGCGGCCTGCCGGGCGGCCGGCCTCGCAAAGGATCGTGACTACCTGACGCATCTGGCGATCCCACGGCCGGTCGCGGTCATCGAGGTGGCCGAAGGGCAAAATCCGGGCGCCGGCTTCGGCTGCTTCGTCACCCGGGCAAAGTCCGAGCGCTGGATGACCAGTCGTACCTTTCAACAGGTGCTCGCCAAGCTGCTGACCGACCAGCCGCAGCTCTGCCATGTCGAACTGTCCTGGCTGGGCGACCCGCTGCGCAACCCGGAACTCGCCGATATCGTTGGCCACTGCGAGCGCTACGTGCCGTGCACGGTCAACACCACGCTGCAGTCGAACGACGGTCTGGAAGCGCTGCTCGCCGCCCATCCCAGCCGTTTCAATGTGCTCGCCTACGGTTTCGGCGCAAGCTATCAGGCACAGATGGGCGGCGCCTCGTGGGCGCTCTTTCAGCAAAACCTTGAACGCTTGAAAGCGTCCCTTGTCCGAGAGAACAATCCGCCCCGCGTCGTGCTGAGATACATCCGCACCCGAGGCGAGCCCTCGGACAACGTCGAAGCCTGGAAACGAATGCTGGCAGGAAGCCCGATCACCCTTGCGGTCGAAACCCCCTACGTCACGCCGTACGACCCCGTGGTGGACTATTGCCAACGGGGAGCGCCGGCCGACGATGCCGTTGCCGCTTTCCAGCGCCTGGACTGGAGCCTCGACCGGGCGCTGGCGCTGTGCGCCGACGACCGGGATCAGCCCTGCCTGTCGCAACGCGTTTTTCCGGTCATCGGCGTCGATCTGCAGGTCGGCCTGTGCCACCTTTACGAACAGCCGACGCTGGGCGTCGATTACCTTGCCACCCCGTGGTCGGAATTGCTGGCCTTGCGGCATAGTGCCGCCCATTGTTCGCGCTGCCAGCAGCACGGCCTGCACCGCCTCGACCTGCCGGTTCTTTCCCGGCGCTATCCCAATATTGCCCCTCAACTGTTTGAGTCCTGACGCCATGAGCAAAGCCCCGCAAATCTCCCTCGATCAATTCAAAGCGCAGGCCCAAGGCCGGAAGGTCTACATCTTTTCGGTCAACCTCGAAGGCATCGGCTTTCTCAAGCTGTTTACCCGGCTCGGCCTCGATGTCGGCGGTTTCATCGACTCGCGGCCCATCCCCGGCGCCCGCAAGCGCGGCCAGCCGGTCATCCATCCTGACGAGTTCTTTGCCAATCTGGCCGGCGACGCGCTGGTCGTCATCACCGCCAAGCACCGGCAGACCAAGCGCCAGGCCATGGAGCGCTGCGATGCAGCCGGCCTCAAGCGCGGCGCGACCTGGTTCACCACGACCGATCTCTGCGATTACCTACCGACCATCGAAATCGCCGGCCTCTGCAACCTGCGCTGCATTTCCTGCAACATGGGCATTCCCGGCGCCAACCTGAAGGGCGGCTACATGAGCGCCGCCGATTACCGCCAGGTGCTGACCAAGATGCGCGAGGAGATCCCGTTCCTCAATTCGGTCTATTTGTACCTGTGGGGCGAGCCGCTGCTCAACCCGGAAATCGGCGACATCATCCGGATCACCTCGGAACTGGGCGTCGCCTGCGAGATCTCGACCAACCTGAACGATGCCCGCAACCTGGAAAAAGTCGTCCAGGCCCAGCCGGAAGTGCTCGTCGTGCCGTGCTCCGGCGTCGGCGAGAATTTCGACCTGACGCGCACCGGCGGCCACTGGGAAGTATTCAAGAAAAACCTCTACCGCCTGCGCGAACTGATCGACCAGTACGGTGCCGATACCGCCGTGCGCGTCCATTACCACATGTACAAGCACAACATGGACGAGGATTTCGACACCATCAAGGCGATGGCGGAGGAGCTCGGCTTCCAGTTTCTGCCCATCCTGGCCCAGATCTTCCCGGAATACGTGCTGCGCAACGTCATCTACGGCGAGCCGATTCCGCCGCAGATGCTGCGCGCCAACGACCTGCTCTATTTCCCGATCGCCGACCAGCTCGCCTACGCGCAGCAGAACACGAGCCGCAACTGCTTCATGCTCAAGGTTTTCCCGGTCGTGCGCTGGGACACCTCGGTCGTTCATTGCAGCAACCTGACCTTCCCGGTCCTGACCAGCAACTACCTCGAACACTCGCTCGATGAGCTGCTCAAGCAGCGTTACGACAACAAGTTCTGCAACACCTGCATGGACCATAGCATGCACCGCTTCTTCGACGTCGCCGCCTCGATCAAGGAGGTGGACGGCAAGCGCACGGTGGTCCGGGACTGAGCTTGGGACGAAAAGCTACGGTCGACGGCACAAAAAGGCCAAAACCAGCCGCCTTCCCGAGCGAGGGCGCCTACTTCCGCGGCATGAAGAACATCACGGTTTCGTAGATGCTCTCAGTGTAGTGGCGCAGGTAGATGTCGTAGTCGTCGCGGATGGCCAGCACCTGCCGCGGAATGCGCCAGAAATCGCCGGCCCGGTGATAGACGCAGATCGCCAACCGCGGATGATGCGCGGCGATGGTCCGGCGTGCCCCGGCGATGGCCGCCGCCTCCTCGCCCTCGATGTCGATCTTGATCAGGGTCGGCGCCTCCTGCAGTACGTCGTCCAGCCGGTCGACCTCGATGACGACGGCACCATCCTCGACGATCTTCGACCCCGACCCCTGGGCCGTCAGGCGCAAGGTTCGCCGGGCGTCGGACAAGCCGAGCGGATGGCAATGGACGTTGGCCGCTGAACCGAGCGCAGCCTCACATTTGCGGTAATTCTGCGGCTCCGGCTCGAAGACATGCACCGCCCGGTAGCCGGGGCAGCGCCGGATGAACTCGCGGCTGTTGGCGCCATCGTAGCCGCCGACATCGACGAAAGTTTCGCCTGCCGGCTGCAGATCGAGGAAGTCCTCGAAATACTGCGCATGTTCGCGCGCTTCGAAACCGCGCAGCAATTCCAGATCGTATTTGAGGCGGAAGCTGATCAGCTTGCGGAACAGGCTGCACGACAACTCGTCGTAAAAACGCCCTTCGATCCACCGGTATTCCGCCTCGTTGGCCAGGAACTCATCGCCAAACCCCTCGTTGAAGACAACAGGGACCAGCGGCAGGCCGGCGTATTTCGCGAACGCGAAGTAATCCAGATTCTCCAGACCAAGCTCGTCGAGACGGCGTTTGGCACTGAGCGGCCGGCCGCCGGCGGCGTTGAGCACCAGCGCAGCGGCCGGAATATCCTGCGAGCGGATTACCGGCCGCCCGAGATAGCTCGCCTCGCCGGTGAAGTCATCGACAAAGCCGCTCAGATCGACATGTTTGGCCACCGATTCGGCATAGACATTGCGCCCGAGCAGATATTTCGGCCGCGGCCCGGCGGCCAGGAATTCAGCGCAAAAACGCTGCGCCGCCGCAGCGCGCTGAACCTCGCCCGGCGCCGTGAGGATCATGCCCCACTCTCCACCGTGGCCCAGCGGCGATGGGTCGACGAATCGGCGATCGCTTCGAGCACGCGCAAGCCCTGCAGGGCATCGTCGATCCCGAAAACGTACTCGCTGGCAAGCGCCTTACCGGCTAGGTGTGCTGCCAGCGCATCCGCCGTATCCTGGTAATAATTGGCAAAGGCCTCGACGAAGCCGGCCGGATGCCCGACCTTGAAGCGCGCGTAGCGCCCCTGGTTGGCCACCTTGATATCCCGGCTGGCCCGGTCGACCACCGACTTGGTGCCGTAATGGTCGGTCAGCGTCAGGTATTCCGGATTTTCCTGCACCCATTCGGCCGCACCCTGCTCGCCGAACAGGCGCAGCTTCAGGCCATTGCGATAACCGAGCGCGGTCTTGCTGTACCAGATGTTGCAGTGCAGGTTATTGGTGTAGCGGGCGAGACAGGAGACGTTGTCGACGACCTGCCCGAAATTGCCGTAGGTAGCGCTGGTCGCCACCACCTCGACCGGCATCTCGTCGGTCAGGAAGCGGACCATCATGTGCAGATGCACGCCGAGATCGAGCGAAATGGTCGGCACCCGGCCGTCGCGCAAGCGCCACTCCTGCGGCACCAGCGGCGAGCCGTCGTTGCCGAGCCGGGCAAAGCCGTCCTGCGGCATTTCGACGTGAATCTGCTCGATCTTGCCGAAGCGGCCGTCGGCCACCATCTGGCGCAATTCCCGCAACATCGGGTAGCCGGTGTAGTTGTAGGTCACCGCCAGGAAACCGCCGTGCTCGGCCAGTTGCCCCTGGATCGCCAATGCTTCGGCACTCGAGGTGGCCAGCGCCTTCTCGCAGATCACCGGCAAGCCCGCCTCCAAGCAGCGCAAAACCTGCGTCTCGTGCTGGTTGGTCGGCGTCAGAACGACCAGCGCGTCGATCTGCCCGGCCTGGCGGTCGAGCAACTCGTCGAGGCTGGCGCTGACCACCGCCGGATCGAGGCCGTACTGGATCGCCGAGGCCCGGTTGGCTTCGGGATGGCGGCTGAAACAGCCACCGACCAGTTCGAAGCGCTGATCCATCTCGACCGCGACCCGATGTACCCGGCCGACCGCCGAGTTGTACGCCCCGCCGAGAAAGGCCACGCGCAGCCGGTCGGACGGGGATTGATGGTGCGGACTCAAGATGGCTTTCCTTCGCGAAGGGGAGCACCGGGCCAGGGGTGCGGATAAAGGGTAACGAACTCGGCCAGCCGGGGCGTGTACTCGAACATCGCAGCCGCGCTGGAATATTCGGCGAAGACAATGGCCAACTTGTCGAAGGGGGCCGGCGCGAGAACCTCGCCGCTGTTCTTGAGCGGCACGATGCGGACCCGGGCATCCGGCACCCGGCAGGCAAATTCGTAGCTGACCAGTTTCCGGTCGGTCGAGATCGTATGCCGGCCGACCGGGGCAACCTCCCCGGCCGCCCAGGCCGTCGGCAGATCTTCGCCGATGAAGGGGCGGACGAAGAAATCGGCATAGGGCACGCCGGTCGACAACTCCACCAGATGCCCGTAAAGATCGCCCGGACAACGCCGCATGCATTCGATGATCCAGAAATTCTCGCCGTCGGCGATGAACTGGGTATGAAGCAGCCCGTCCGCCATCCCGAGTACTTCGACCAGCCGCGTCATCTCGGCGCGCACGGCTGCCTGCAGCGCCGCCGGCAGCGACGATGGATGATGCGAGCAATTCACCTGATAGGGATAGACCGTGCAGAATTCATCGACAAAGAAATCGGCGGCAATGGCCTGCTGGCGAATGAAGGCCGAATGGCTGAACAGGCGACCGTCGACAAATTCCTCGACCACCGCCTCGCCCGAGCGCGAGGCCTGCTGTGCCGCCGCCAAGGCGGCCGACAATGCCGAGGCATCGTCGATCTTGCCGACACCGCGCCCGCTGAAACTGTCGACCGGCTTGACCAGCAGGGGAAAACACAGGCCCTCGACATCCACCGTGCCGCCAGCGCTCAGGCGACGCGAACGCGGGCTGTGGAAATCGTCCCTTTCCATCAGTTCGCGAAAGGCATTCTTGGTGTGCAGGATGTTCGCCACCGCATAGCGGTCGAAGCCAGCAAAGCCTTTCCGCTCGGCCACCCAGGCGCAGGACATGTAGGAAAAATCGTTGCAGGTCGGCACCAGATAGTCGAAATGCTCGGCCTCGACCAGGGCCAGCAAGGCGTCGCGATCCGAATAATCGACATGAAAGGACTGGTCGGCGTACTGGTGGCAGGGATCGGCCGGGGCGCTGCCGCACACCGAGACATGATGGCCACGCTTTTTCAGTTCGAAAAAGATCGGTGCGGCGCTGAAACTGCTACCGACGAGAAGAGCACGTTTTGTCATGTGATTTGCAATTTACCCCGGCCCGGACCGCTTATGACGCAAGAGTCCGCTTCCATCCGTTGTTCGATTCGGTGGCGTAGGATAGCATCCCCGCGAAGCGCTTGTAGTGCCGGACGGCAGCGGTGTGCCACCGATCCTGGGCAAGGCGCCATTTTCGTCGAGATCCGGAATCCACAACGTCATGTCAAACCACCTCCCGCTCGTCAGTTTCGCCATTCCCAGCTACAACCACGAGAAATATATTGGGGCGATGCTGGATTCCTGCTTGGCGCAGACCTACCCGAATATCGAAGTGGTCGTCGTCGACGACGCCTCGCCCGACAGTAGCCGGCAGATCATCGAAGACTACGTTCGCCGTTTTCCAGGAATCATCCGGGCGGAATTCAACACCACCAATCTCGGTCCTGCACTGACGGCCCGCAAGGCGGTACGGCTGAGCCGCGGCGAGTTCATCGCCGGCATCGGCTCCGACGACGTCTCGCTACCCCACCGCATTGCCGCCGGCATGGCGCTCCTGCTCGCCGATCCGAATCTGGGTGCGGTATTCTCCAAGGCCGAGATCATCGATGAGACGGGCCAAACGATAGATTCGCCGATCGCCCAGATCTTCAACTGCCAGTATGACGACATCCGCTGGCGCCTGCTGTCCGGCAACTTTCTTTGCGGCCCGTCGATGCTGGTGCGCGGTGAGTTGGTGCGCCAAGTCTCGCCCAACCCCAGCCTGGGCTATGTCGAGGATTTTGACCAGTGCCTGCGCATTCTCGACACCCATGAGCTGTTGCGCGTCGACGACGTCTGGGTCAGGTACCGCAGCCATGGTAAGAATCTGAGCGTTCACACGCGGGAGACTATCCCGTTCGCCGGCAATTACGAAACGGCAATCAGTATCCTGAGCGCCATCGAACGCTGGCCCCTCGATAAACTATTCGCCTTCCAGTCCCATCCGGGAAGCACGGAGTACAAACAGGAAGTTGCCCAGGCTCGCTGCCGGCTGGCCGAGCACTGCATCCGGATGGACGACAGTCTGTTCGGTCGCCCCTTCCTGCTAACCAGCGAGGCCTATCGCCAACTGTTGATCGCCACCGAAAACGATCCACAATCCGAACGCGCCACCGCGCTACTCGGCGAGGTTTGGAAACGCTTGGGCGACTACCCAAGGGCCCAGGGGAAAAAAGCTATCTCTTTCGTCCAATGGAAGGAACTCCAGGAAGGCGGCGGCGACCTTGTCGACCAGGGCCCACGCTATGCATCGCTGCGCCCTACCGTTTCCATCGACGAGGCCTACGCCCAGTGGCAGCAAGGCCGTTGTTTCGTTTCCGGTGACGTTACAACCATAGAGAACTCCATCGCCAAGCTGGCCCCGGCCCCCAAAATGCATCTCATCATGAGACTTGCCCCGGGAAATGAAACGCTGCTGGCAGACACACTGGACAGCCTCATCCAGCAAATCTATGGCGAATGGCACCTGGATATCATCACGACCCTGCACAGCCCAGACGCTCTGGGCGAACTGCCGTGCATCGGCTGGCACACGCTCAACCAACCCGAAGATGCGAAGGAAACCATCGATTTTCTGGCCAACGCCAGAAGATTCGACTGGTTGCTCGAAATCCCGGCCGGTGCCCGACTGGATCCGCTCTGCCTGTGGCGTTTGGCAACAGAGGCGAAGGAGCAGCCCGAGGCGCGCGCCTTCTTCGTCGATGACGATTGCTGCGACAACAACGGCAAACGCCACAGCCCGCGCTTCAAACCGGGCTGCAACCCCGGAGCGCTCCAGTCGGCCGATCTTGCCGGGCCAATCTGCATGCGCCACGATGCTTGGCAGGCGATCGATGGTGCCAGCCAGCGCGATGGCAGCCCATGGTTCTCGCAATTGCTGCGCCTCGCAGATCAATTCGGCTGGCCAGTCATCAAGCACGTGCCGGACATTCTGATCAGCTATTCCGGCACCTTCCCCTGCGACCTGGAGTCCTGCCTGCTCGCGCTGCTCGACAGTTTTCGGGACAAAGGCTGCGACGTGGAAATCGTGCCCACGGGCTGCCAAAGCTGGGGCATTCGCTATCCGCTGGGTTCCGCCCCGGCGGTCACGGTGGCCATCGTCTCCAGCGGACAACTCGACCTGCTGTCCCGTTGTCTCACCAGCATCCTCGACACGACCAGCTATCCCGAATTTGAAATCGTCATCGCACTTGGCGGAAGCAACGACGACCCGGATTTGAATACCTGGTTAGCAGACATCCAGCGAAGGCCGTCGCCACGAATCAACGTCGTCCGCAGCGCCGGAAATTACGCCGCAAACTGCAACGTCGCCATCAACGGCTCAACCAACAATCTCGTGGCGCTGATTAGGGATGAAGCCGTGGTGATTCAGCACAACTGGCTCGAGGAACTGACGCGAAGCTGCCTGCAGCCGGACATTGTCGGAGCTGCGCCGCGCCTGATCACCCCTGGCGGCGCGCTGATCCAGGATGTCGGCAAGGTACTGGGGCTGAAGGGGATCGCCCAGTCCCCCTATACCGGCCAAGCCAAACTCGGCGAGCCAGGCTACCTGAATTGTCTGCAGATCGCTCGCGACGTCAGCGTATTGCCTGCCGCCTGCATGATGCTCAGGAAATCAGCCTACATATCTGCTGCAGGCATGGACGAAACCGAGCTCGGTGATTATTTTGCCGATATTGATCTCTGCCAGAAACTGCGTCGCAAGCATTGGCGCCTTATCTTTCAACCCTTGGCCACGGTTGTTTACGGTGGCTCGGCGGAATTGACAATTGCAACAGACACCGAGCGTCAAGCCAGCCAGGCACTGGCCGAATCCCGCGCGATGCGGGCATTGCTTGGACGCTGGCAAGCAGAGACGACAGTCGATCCCTACTGGAACCCCAATCTATCGTTGTCAGACCCCATACCCAAGCTGGAAACGGATTTCCGGTCGCAGTGGCAATATCTGCCGACCGGCGCACCACGCATCCTAGCCCGCCCGCTGGTCAACGGCCAAGGTACATTCCGGATCACTTCTCCCTTGCGCGCCTTGCGTAAAACCGGCCAGGCCGCGGAGTGTGTCTGGCCCCAACAAGGCCTGCATGAACCAACGGTTCCCGAAGTAATGCGACTGAAGCCGAACACGCTGATTGTTCAGCACTACCTGTCCGACTCAAAGCTAGCAATGCTCGAGTCGCTGCATGCGATGCCCGGGCGCCCCTTTGTCGTTTTTGCCATAGACGATTTGCTCACCAACATGGCCGCCAGCAACCCGCTGCGCAAATACGTTCCGGCCAACAGCCGCGCCCGTCTCAGATATGCCCTTGAGCGCTGCGACCGTATGGTTGCTTCCACTGATTTCCTGGCCGAGGCTTACCGTCACTTCATTCCCGATATCAAGGTTGTTCCCAACCGTCTGGAACAGGACATCTGGCTCCCATTGGAAAGTCGTAAGCGCACAGGCAAAAAGCCACGGATCGGCTGGGCAGGTGGCACAACCCACCTAGGCGACCTGGCGCTGCTTAAATCGGTCATCGAGAAAACCCGGAATGAAGCTGACTGGGTATTTTTTGGCATGTGCCCCGAAGAAATCCGTCCCTTGCTGTCGGAATACCACGCTTTCGGTGAACTTGCCGCATATCCGGCCCGTCTGGCGGCCTTGAATCTCGACATCGCCGTTGCCCCACTGGAGCAGATCCCGTTCAATCAAGGCAAGAGCAACCTGCGTCTTCTGGAATACGGCATTCTAGGCATCCCTGTGGTCTGTACCGACATTGCCCCCTATCGGGGCACTCCGGCCTGTTGTGTCTCCAACACAACCGAAGCCTGGGTTGCGGCGCTCCGCGAACGAATCCACGACGCCGATGCCAGGGAACGGGAAGGCGCTGCATTGCGACGGTGGGTAAAGCAGAACTATCTACTAGAAAGGCATCTCGACGACTGGCTGAACGCCCACCTGCCTGAATAACAAATTTATGAAAAAAATTCCTAAAGTTATCCATTGAGGTGTCGTTAAGGAACTTGTAGGCAATTTAAACACGGCAATCCTGGGTCAGCAGAACACCAAACCGGTTAGCAACTCCCCCCAGGAGGCCAAACTTCAGGAGATGCAAAATGGCTGCTCAAATTAACACCAATACCTACTCGCTCAATGCTCAGCGCAACCTGGCCAAGAACTCTCTTGGTCTGGCCTCAGCAATCGAACGCCTTTCTTCTGGCTTGCGCGTCAATTCCGCCAAGGACGATGCCTCCGGTCTGGCCGTCGGCACCCAGAAAGAAGCCGCAGCACGCGTTACTGCCGTCGATATCCGCACCCAACAAGATGCCATCTCCGCCGCTCAGATCGGTGACGGCGCCCTGTCCGTAGTTAGCGACATGGTCACCCGTATTGTCGAACTGACCGCGATGAAGACCGCTTCCGGCGGCACCGAATTCGACCAGGAACTGGGTGATCTGGCCACCGCCGCAAATACCATTCAGAGCAATGCAGCGACTGCCGGCGGCTCATTCACCAGCGTCACGATCTCCTCCACTTCCGATGCGACCACGCTGACATCCATTACCGATGAGCGCGCAGTGCTGGGTGCCGCTATGAACGTTGCAGAGTTCAATATTCAGGCGCTGCAAGTTCAGTACGAAAACCAGCAGGCAGCTCGCAGCCGCATCATGGACGCCGACTTTGCCGAAGAAACCTCCAAGCTGTCCCGCTTCCAGGTTCTCCAGCAGGCTGGTACGGCAATGGTTGCCCAAGCCAACGCAATTCCTCAGAACGTGCTGACGCTGCTGCGTTAATCACCGGTTTTCTGAAAAAATCTGGAGGGGTGCGGCGGCTAATAAAGCCCCCGCACCTTTTCCATTAGGAGCTGGACATGAACATTGAAAACATCAGCACCACTCAGATACCGCCACGAAGCGCATCCGGTACAGTCGTTCAGACTGACAGGCCATCACGTTCACAGATAGACACACCGGCGGTCATCGCCGATACCCCCCCAGAGCGGAAGGCCTCGGAATCTAACCTTCGGGACGCTGTCAAACGTCTTTCGGAGTTTGTTTCGCAAACATCTTCCGAAATCAATTTTTCCATCGACGAGGAGTCGGGGATTAATATTGTCAAAGTTACAGATAGCAAGACCAATGAAGTCATCCGGCAATTCCCTTCGGAAGAGGTGATCGCCATTGCTCATGCGCTGGACAAGCTTCAGGGGCTTTTCATCAAGGACAAAGCCTGAGTTAATTAGGAAGGATCTTTACCATGGCAAGCTATAGTTCTCTGGGAATAGGCACGGGAGTGGATCTGCAGTCCATGCTCACCAAGATCATGGCTGTCGAAAGGATTCCGATAAATGCACTGGACACACGTATTACGGACACCAACAGCAAGATTTCGGTGTACGGCACCCTGAAATCTAAACTGGACGCACTGAAATCGGCTGCCGAGACCTTGCAATACCCCTCGCGCCTATCTGCCATTGCCGCATCGTCCAGCGATACAACGGTACTGGGTTCGTCGGCCGCATTCAACGCGCCGATTGGTAACTATTCCATGGCGGTAACCCAACTGGCAAGCGCGCAAAAGAGCTTTTCGGTGGCTTACAGCGCCGGCACGACGTTTGGTCCCGGAGAACTCAATTTCACGGTTGCAGGTCAGCCGATGACCAGCATTAGCTTGAACAACCCGGCCGGCTACACGCTGCAGGAGGTTGGTACCAGTATCAACAACGCAAAAATTGGTGTTACAGCAACAGTCATTACCACCTCAAACGGTGAACAGAGAATGGTGCTGACCGGGGACAAATCCGGAACTGGCAACGGTTTCTCCCTGACCTCGACCATGACCCCATCGGGTGGGCAAACCTCCCTGGATAGTTTCGACACACTGACTCCTGGCCTGAATCGCGCCAGCGCAGTCAATGCGCTGATGACCATAGACGGGATTGAAGTTAGTTCGAGTACTAACGTCTTCTCCCCAACTGGCACTGGATTGACGCTAACCGCCCTCAAGACAGGCACGTCCCAGATCACCGTGCAAAATGACAGCGCTACCATTACCAAAGCGGCACAGGCTTTCGTTGACGCTTTCAATGCCGTAGCCACAACTGTCAAATCGAACAGCAGTTTCAACGCGGCGACAAAAACCGGCCAGGCTTTCACCGGAGACTCCGCAGCACGGACAGTGCTTGATACCTTGGGCAATGCACGAAGCTCGATGCCCCCAGAACTTTCCGATGCGACTTTCAAGACCCTCGCCTCTCTTGGCATCACCATCCAAAGAACGGGTTTGCTGTCGCTAGACACGAGCAAGCTCAACAGTGCAATCAGCACCTCCCCCGGCGAAGTCGTCAAGACATTGAACACCTATGGCGCCGCCTTCAACAATGCCGTCTCCAATATGCTCGGCACGAACGGTACTGTGTCCAATCGCATCAGCAGCCTGAACGCCGCTGTGACCCGCCTAACCGAAAACAAGGAAACAATGGAAGTTCGGGTCGGCTTGATCGAAAAGCGTTATCGTGCCCAATTTACAGCACTGGATAAATTGGTCAGTTCCATGCAAACCGTCAGTTCTTCCTTGGGGCAACAACTGGCAACGCTGCCGACCGGATCTTCCAAATGATTTTCGGAACACCCCCGTCTGATCAAACAACTCTGTAGAGCTGAGCCATTCATTCATGTTTTCAAACCCGATAGCTTCGTATCAAAAAGTCGGCCTTGAGTCAGAGGTTCATGGGGCTGATCCGCATCGCTTAATCATCCTGTTGTTCGACGCCGCAGAAAGCGCCATGCATCAAGGCCTTACATGTATCGAAAACAATGACATCAACGGCCGCTCCAATGCACTGATGAAGGCAGTCGAAATCATTCTCAGCGGTCTCTCGGCCAGTCTGAATACAGAAGAAGGTGGAGAGCTTGCGCAAAATCTCAAGGCACTCTACGACTACATCGTGTCTCGCTTGATCTACGCGAATATTCACCAGGATCCAACAGCGATTAGGGAAGCCCAGAAATTGTTGGGTGAAATTTCTGGCGCCTGGCGGGAAATGGGGCAAAACCTGAGGCAAGGCAGTGTCCCAACCGCCTGATATCGGCTTGAGTAAACAAGCGCAACTGACAGATCTCGCCGACAGCCTACGTCATTTATTGACGATAGCCCGGCAAGGCGAGTGGGATCAGGTGACCAACTATTGCGACCAGCTTCTCCCTATCCTGGCAGCGGTTGAAAAAGCCGATTTCTCCCCGGAAACAGGATCGTTGCCTAGCCGGAACGATATTCAAGAAACGATCGAGTTAATGCAGTCCGCCATTGAAAAATGTTCTGAGCGCAAGGCGCAGATTGCCCCGCTGATCAATGCGTTGGCACCTGCCAAGCCAGATTAGATAACCCATGATTCCGCCCGACGTTGCAAACAGCCTGCGGCAGATACTCCCTGACCGGCAAGCAGCAACGAATCCGCAGGCTCAACCTGTGGCGCAAGCGGCGAAGATTGCCGATGTGCTCAGCAATTTGGTGCCGGGCCAAAGGATTCTGGCAGAAATACAGGCCCTGCTACCCAACGGTAGCTATCGCGCCATTGTCGCCCAGCGCGATGTCACCCTGGCCCTGCCGTTCACGGCCAAACCCGGCGACACGCTTGAACTGGAAGTAGCCGAGAGCGACGGCAAACTGACGCTGGCCTTCGTCGCCAGCCGCACGGACGGTACGACGCCAAAAACACCGCCAGAGTCGGTATCGACATCGCTGAGCAGCGCCGGCAAGCTAATCGGGAACCTGCTCAATGAAATCGGTGGCGATGGCCGCAAAGCCCCCCCAGTCCCGCTCAACAATACGCAGCCGCTAGTCGATAGCATGCCTAAAACGGCGGCCGATCTGGCGCTGGTTCTCAAGCAGGCGGTGACCCAAAGCGGCATGTTCTACGAAGCCCATCAGGCACGATGGGTGGCTGGAGAACTGCCAACCGAATCCCTGCGTCAGGAACCACAGGGAAAACTTCCAGCGCAAGGGCTGCAAATACCAAATGCTACGGTCGAAACCGAAAATGGGCAAAAATCCATTTTTCCCCCGCCCGGCGACACTACCCCCATGCTGGTCAAGTCATCGACTCAGACCGGCGGAGAAGCACCCGCAAGCATCGGCCACCGGATACCGACCGAACTGACCCCGCTCGTCCAGCAACAACTGGATGGACTGTCGACCCAGAATTTTGCCTGGCAGGGTCAAATCTGGCCGGGGCAGCAAATGTGGTGGGAAATTGGTCGGGACCAGCAACGTGGCACCACTCCTGGCGACGACCCGAGCCGTCCCTGGCAAACACGCCTGAAACTGACACTCCCCTTGCTCGGACATATTGAAGCAGCGCTCGAACTGAATGCCGGCGGCGAAGTCGGCATCACCTTGCTGGCCGCCGACGCAGCCAGCGAAGCCCGCCTGCGCGACAATGTCCCGGCACTGAGCAGCCAGCTTGAAGCAGCCGGACTACATCTGACTCAACTATCGCTCAAGCAGCATGACCAAGCCGGACAATGAACACGTCCGCGAGGCCATCGCCCTCGCCTACCGCCAGACCGACGCGGCCCCCCGCGTCGTCGCCAAGGGCAAGGGGCTGGTCGCCGAAGAAATCATCGCGCGGGCCAAGGAGCATGGCGTCTTCGTCCATGAATCTCCGGAACTGGTCGCCTTGCTGACCCAGGTCGACATCGACCAACACATCCCCCCCCAACTCTATCAGGCCATCGCCGAACTCCTTGCCTGGCTGTATCGCATCGAGCACGGCGAGAGCCCCCTGCCGCGCTGACCGCGAACTTACGGCATGGCCATGCCATGACGACGGCAATGGTTTACCATTGACCGCTCCGTCCCTTCCCGTATGCGCATGAGCCAGACCACCGATATTGATGCCGCACCGGATTTCGAAATTGACCACCCGGATGAATTCGCCCCGTACTTTCTCGACAACCCGCGAGAAATCGCACTGTTCCTGGATTTGCTGAGCAAGCGAGGCAGTATCGTCACCGCCCACATCAACGAGGGTCGCCAGTTTTTTCTGACCTCGATCCTGGCCGTGGACGCAGTCTCCGGCACTCTCCTTCTCGATCCACCCCAAACAGGCGAGGATAATCTCCCCGTCAGATCGGCCACACAGGTGACGCTGGTCGGCACCCTGGAGAAGGTCAAGTTGCAACTGCGCCTGCCCGCCCTGCAGGATGCCGTCTACGATGAAAAAAACGCTCTCAGCGCACCGATCCCAGAGCGGCTGCTTCGCCTCCAGCGTCGCGAGTACTTTCGCCTGGAACCGCCGCACACCCATCCGGTCCTGTGCACGCTATCGGCGACGATGACTTCAAGCGCCACTCAGACACTCGAACTGCCCCTCTCCAACATCAGCGGTGGCGGCGTGAGCCTGGTTGCCCCGACCGACCTTGCTGACCTATTCCCGCGCGACGCCCTGTTCAAGGACTGCCGGCTGGAGATTCCCGACGAAGGCGTCATCCTGGTCAATCTGCGCGTGCGCAAAACGATCGAGATCCTGCCTCAGAGCGGGCATCGCAGCCTGCGCGTCGGTTGTGAATACATTGGGTTGCCGGCAAGCCGGCTGGCGATGATCGAGCGCTACATCACCCGCATCGAACGCGAGCGCAAGGCTCGCGACTCAGGACTGGCCGATTAGACCTGCATGTTCATCACGTCCTGATAGGCCGTGACCAACTTGTTGCGCACCTGGACCATTTCCTGGAAGGAAACGCTGGCCGTTTGCAGAGCGATCATTACCTCGTGCAGGTTCTGGTTCGTATCGCCGGCGGCAAGTTTTTCCGCCATCTGATTCGCTTCTACCTGAGTCTGATTCACCTTGTCGATGGAGCCTTGCAGAATCTGGGCGAAATCGGCACCACCGGCGGCCGGCGCACTACTCTCCGCCGCCTTGCCGGAAGCCTGCGCCGCCGTCGTCCGCAGCGCGCTCAATATTTGTTCGATTCCTAGCGTATCCATTTTCAGCTCCATTTACCTCGGGAATAAATAAGCAAATCCCAGGCCAGAATCAGTCCTGAAAATATCCCTCATCCCGGTACTGCTGCAACTTGTAGCGTAAAGTCCGCTCTGAAATACCCAGCCGCTCAATGGCCTTCTTTCGCGAGCCACCAACCTCGGCCAAGGTACGCAGGATATGGTCGCGCTCCAAGTCCTTCATATTATCAACTCTTTTGTCCGTTTCCGTCAGTCCAGATTGCGCTGGCGCCTCCGCTATCGGCAACACCGGCGAAACCTCGGCAAGTGGACGCGGCGCAAGATTCAATACCTCGGGACCAATACTGTTCCCGGCGGCCATGATCAAAGCCCGCTGGATCACATTCTCCAGCTCACGGACATTACCGGGCCAGTGATACGCCTTCAGTGCCGCTTCGGCGGCCGGAGAAAGGCTCATCCCGGTCCGCCCGAAGCGCCCGCCATGCTCGACCACGAAATGACGGGCAATCGCAACGATATCCTCCGGCCGTTGGCGCAGCGATGGGATGGCTACCGGAAAAACGTTGAGGCGGTAATACAAGTCTTCACGGAAAACACCTTTGCTGACCGCCTCGGCCATATCGCGATTGGAGGTTGCCACGATGCGGATGTTGAGCGCCACCGGTTTCTTGCCGCCGACCCGCTCGACCTCGCGCTCCTGCAACACGCGCAACAACTTGGCCTGCAGGCCCATCGGCATTTCGGTCACCTCGTCGAGCAGCAGGGTGCCATCCTGGGCCTGCTCAAACTTGCCGGCCTGCGCCTGCTGGGCGCCGGTGAAGGCCCCCTTTTCGTAGCCGAACAAGGTGGCCTCAAGCAGGCTGTCAGGAATTGCCGCACAGTTGATGGCAACGAACGGCCCATTCTTCCGTGCCGACTGGCGATGAATGAAGCGAGCGACCACTTCCTTACCAACGCCCGATTCGCCAGTAAGCAGCACAGTGGCGTCAGTCTGCGCAACACGCTGGGCGATGGCAAACAGATCACGGCTGGCCGGGTCGATCGCCACCACACCGGCACCGTCATCAGACGCCGGCAACTCATACTTGTTGATATGCGCCAGCAAGGCCTGCGGCTCGAAGGGTTTGAGCAGGAAATCGCAGGCCCCGGAACGCATCGCGTCGACCGCCTTATCCACCTCGGCATAGGCCGTCATCAGCACGACCGGCAAATGCGGCAGGCGGGCGCGGACTTCCTTGAGCAGGGTGATGCCGTCCATCGGCATCATCCGCACGTCGCTGACGACGATCGAAAAAGCCTGCTCTTCCAGTACCTTGAGGGCTGCCTCACCGCCATCGACGGCTACATAGGGACGCCCGGCCAACTCCAGCGTATCGCCGATGGCCTCGCGCAGGCTGGGGTCGTCCTCGACGACGAGGATGGGCAAGCTGTGTTCAGCCATGGTTCTCACTTTCAAGCTCTGAAGCCCCGACCGGCAGGGTCATGACAAATTCGGCGCCCGCACCGGGTTCGGAAAACAATTCAATCGCACCGCCATGGGCCCGGGCCACGCCCAGCGCAATGGCCAACCCGAGCCCGGTTCCCTGGCCCTTGGTCGTAAAGAAGGGTTCAAAAATGCGCGCCTGCGTCTCCCAGGCAATCCCCGGCCCGCTGTCACGCACACCAATGGCCAGCAGATCGCCGCGCCGATTGCCGGACAGGCAAATTTTGCCGCCCACCGGGGTGGCCTGCATCGCGTTTTCCAGCAGATTGACCAAGGCGCCGAACAGTGCCTTCCGGCTACCGACGATTCTCGCTCCCTCGCAGGCATAGACCGTCGTAAATATCAGCCCGTGCTCGCGCATCAGCGGCTCCACCGTCTGCGCCGCCTCGATCAGCAAATCTTCGGCCTCTATGACATCGCGCCCGATACTCTCGCCACGCGCAAAAAGCAGCACGTCCTGAATCAAGCGCTCGAGACGACGCAACTGGCCGGTCGCCTTTTCCGAAAAACGCGCCCGCGCCTCGTCCGGAACGCCCGACTGGCCGAGATTCGAGGTGTAAAGCAGCGCAGCCGCCAGCGGTGTCCGCAACTGATGCGCCAACGAAGCCGCCATCTCGCCCATCGCGGCCAGCCGCTGGTTACGCTCCAACTCCGTTTTCATCCGGTGCGCCGCGGTCACATCGTGAATCAGCAGAATCTTGCCGCCGGCCGACGGCAAGGCGCTTTCGGCAATAGACACCCGGCCGTCGCCAATCAGCCACTCGCCGACCGTCAACGTCGGCTCCAGGTGTGCGCGGGCGACATCCCCCCAATGCTGGCCGACCATGTCGGCACCGAACATCGCCATCGCCGCCGGGTTGACCGCCACGACCAGCGCCGCCGCATCAAGCAGCACTACTCCTGCCGGCAAGGCATCGAGCAGAGAGGAAAGACGCTCGGACAGCGCTTCCTTCTCCTGATATTGCCGGCGCAACTCGCCATTGGCCACCGCCAGTTCGTCGGTCAGCGATGCCGCCCGCGACTGCAGGGCCTCATAGGCCTGCGTCAGTTCGGCCGACACCTGGTTGAACATGGCAAACGCCCGCTGCAATTCGGCGGTCTTGGAGTCTGGATCGGGCGTCACGGGATTGGCCTGTACGGCTGGCATCGAAAAAAGATAGGGTGAATTCAGCGCCGGTAATAGTAGAATATTTCTAGGAAAATTTGGCTTCTCAATTGATTCTTCTTCTGTTTCACCGCAATTTAACCGAGCATTGATGGCAGCAACGACTGAGACGACGGCAGGAAACACACCGCTGGGCAGCCCGGTGGACCGTCTGCGCGAGGCCTTCGACCGCCTCGGCAGTCAGCAGAAGATCGCCTTCATGGTTGCCATTGCGGCCGTGGTTGCAATCATTGTCGGCTCCATCCTCTGGAGCCGACAGCCGGACTGGAAAGTCCTGTTTTCGAATCTCACCGAAAAGGATGGCGGTTCGATTGCGGCCATCCTTGAGCAGCAAAACATCCCCCATCGCTACAGCGACAGCGGTGCTCTGCTCGTCCCGGCGGAACGTGTTCACGAGGTTCGCCTGAAGCTCGCCTCGCAGGGCCTGCCGCGCGGCGGTATGGTCGGCTTCGAACTGATGGAAAACCAGAAATTCGGCGTCAGCCAGTTTGCTGAACAGGTGAACTACCAGCGCGGACTTGAAGGCGAACTGGCACGGACCATCCAGTCGATCGGCTCGGTCCAGTCGGCCCGCATCCACCTCGCCATCCCCAAACCCTCGGTATTCGTTCGCGAAGAGCAAAAGCCGACCGCCTCGGTCATGCTCAACCTCTATCCTGGCCGCACGCTCGATGCCGCTCAGGTGGCCGGCATCACGCACCTCGTCTCCTCCAGCGTCCCACAACTGCCGGCCAGCAATGTGACGGTGATCGACCAGAACGGCGCCCTGCTCTCGCAACTAAAGAGCAAGCTGACCGAAGCCGGCCTGGACCCGGCGCAGATCAAATACGTCCGCGATCTTGAGAACAGCATCATCAAGCGTATTGACGAGATTCTCAGCCCGGTGCTGGGCGCCGACAACTTCAAGGTGCAAGTTGCCGCTGACATCGATTTCTCGCAAACCGAACAGACGGCCGAAAGCTACCGGCCGAACGGCACGCCGGAAAGCACCAGCATCCGCAGTCAGCAAAACAATGAGACCGCCAGCGTCAACCAAGCTGCCGGCGGCGTCCCCGGCGCCCTGACCAACCAACCTCCGGTGCCGGCCACCGCGCCGCTGACTCAACCAGCAACCGGACAGCAGGCCGGCGGCCAGCCGGGCAAGCCTGGCGATATTCAGGGCAAGGTTGACGCGGCCGGGGTAACCGCCCCGCTTAACGCAGCCGGCCAACCGATCAACACCAGCAAGAACGCGACGATCAACTACGAACTGGACAAGACCATTCGCCACACCCGGCAAGGGATGGGCAATATCCGCCGCCTCTCTGCTGCCGTCGTCGTTAACCACCGCAAGGATGTCGACAAGGCCGGCAAGGCAATCACAAAAGCCATTCCCGATCAGGAGATGAAGCAGATCAATGAACTGGTCCGCGAGGCCATGGGCTTCAGCAAGGAGCGCGGCGATACCCTGTCGATCGCCAATGCCCCGTTCACCGCGGTCGACAAGAATGAAGTCGAACTGCCGATCTGGAAAGACCCGGAAAGCGTTTCCTATTTCAAGGAGACGGTCAAATATCTGCTCATCGTCGCCATCCTGGCTTTCCTTTACCTCAAGGTCATTCAGCCGTCGCTCAAGGCAATGTTCCCGGTCCGCCCCGAGGGTGAGGGGAAGATGGGGGCAGAAGGTGGCGCTGGCGCCGGGGGAGTTTTCGGCGGCATGACGATACCGGGCATGGAGCCGGGCGAGGACGAAGCCACCCAGGTACACATCGATCAATACGCCATCAAGGTTCAGAAGGCGCGCGACGTCGCCGACAAGGATCCAAAGGCGGTCGCCAACATTATCAAGGACTGGATGGGCGCCAATGGCAACTAGCCCGGAAGAAGGCCTCGAAAAGAGCGCCACACTGCTCATCACCCTCGGCGAAGACCACGCTGCGGAAGTGCTCAAGCAACTTGGCCCGCGCGAAGTCCAGAAAATCGGCCACGCCATGGCCCTGCTCAAGTCGGTTCCGCGAACCAAGGTTGAGGCGGTGCTCGACGAATTCCACCAGATCATCGGCGAGCAAGCGGCCGTTCACGTCGACACCGACAGCTACGTTCGCTCGGTGCTGACCAAGGCCCTGGGTGACGACAAGGCATCCAATCTCATTTCGCGCATCCTGCAAAGCGGCGAGACCTCGGGCATCGAGGGTCTCAAATGGATGGACGCGGCAACCGCGGCCGATCTGATCAAAAACGAACACCCGCAGATCATTTCGACCATTCTGGTGCACCTCGAACACGACCACGCCAGCGAAATTCTCAATCATTTCACCGAACGCCTGCGCAACGACGTCGTACTCCGTATCGCTACCCTGGAAGGCATACAGCCGGCAGCGTTGAAGGAACTGAACGACGCGATGGCGCGCATCCTTGCCGGCTCCAGCAGCATCAAGCGCACCGCCATGGGCGGCGTACGTACGGTGGCGGAGATTCTGAACTTCATCGGGACCGCCAACGAAACTTCGGTGGTCGATGCCATCCGGGAATACGACCCCGACCTGGCCCAGAAGATTCTCGACGAAATGTTCGTCTTCGAGAACCTGATGGACATCGACGACCGTTCGATCCAGCTCATTCTGCGCGAAGTGCAGTCGGATTCGCTGATCCTCGCCCTAAAGGGTGCCTCGCCGGAACTGCGGGAAAAGATATTCAAAAACATGTCCCAGCGGGCCGCCGAGATGCTGCGCGAGGATCTCGAATCGAAGGGACCGGTCCGCCTGTCCGAAGTCGAGGCCGAGCAGAAGGAAATCCTCAAGGTCGTTCGCCGCCTCGCCGACGAAGGCCAGATCGTCCTCGGCGGCGCCGGTGGCGAACAGATGGTTTAAGCCGACACTGAACCATGGTCATCCCCAAGGAAGAACTTACCAACGTCCAGCGCTGGCAGGTCGGCTCATTCGAAACCAAGCGCACTCCCGAAACGCCTTCCGCGCCGCCCGAAAACAGTCCCGAAGCCGAAAGCGCACCGGAGCCGGCAGCGCAGCCCTTCAATCTGCCTACTGCCGAGGACATCGAGCGCATGCACGAAGAGGCCCGCGCCTCGGGTTACCAGGCCGGGTTAGCCGAAGGCCGTGCCGCCGGTGAGCAACAAGCGCGTGAAGCTGCCGCGGAACAGGCACGCCAGCTACTGTCCCTGATCGAAAACCTGAAGACCTCGATCATCGGTTTGGAACAGAGCGTTGCCGACCAGTTACTCGCCCTGGCCATCGAAATTGCCGCACAAGTTACCCGTAGCGCCATCAACGTCAAGCCCGACATTCTGCTGCCGCTGATCCGGGAGGCGATCAGCGCCCTGCCCTTGCATCACGCCCATATCGTCCTGCGCTTGAGCCCACAGGACATCGAGTCGGTGCGCAGCACGATGGGGGAACAGCTCTCGCAGCTTGGCGCCCAACTCATAGAGGACAGCGCGGTCAGTCCAGGTGGCTGCCTGTTGCTGGCCGGCGCCAGCGAAGTCGACGCCACCATCGAGACGCGCTGGAAGCGGGTCCTCGAAGCCATTGGCACTGAGCCGCAAGAATGGCTGACGTCTTGAGTACCGACAACCTGCCGGATCATTCGGCGCGTTGGCAAAATTTCCTGCAAAACTGCAGCACCGCTGCCGGCAACGCGCAACCGCTGTTGCCGCTCGGCCGATTGACGCGGATCAACGGCCTGGTCATGGAGGCTGCCGGGCTGAAACTGCCCCTCGGCAGCACCTGCAGGATTTATCCCTTGAGCGGCGCCCCAGTGGAGGCCGAGGTCGTTGGATTTGCCGGCGAAAAGCTCTATCTAATGCCCTCGGATGATGTCTATGGCCTGGCGCCCGGCTCGAAAGTGGTTGCCGTCGAACCACCCAACCCGCAACTGAGAATCGATGGCCCACCGCCTTTTCGCCGTCGCGCCATCGACCGGGCCAAGCAGGGGCCGGTCGGCGATGAATTGCTGGGCCGCGTCCTCGATGGCGTCGGTCGCCCACTCGACAACAAAGGTCCGTTGATCACTTCGCAAAGCCGGCCGCTGCAGAGCCGGCCGATCAACCCGATGTCCCGGGCCGCCATCCATCAACCGCTGGACGTCGGCATTCGTGCCATCAACGCCTTGCTGACAGTCGGCCGCGGCCAGCGCATGGGCTTGTTCGCCGGCTCCGGCGTCGGCAAGTCCGTGCTGCTCGGCATGATGGCACGCTACACCGAAGCCGAAGTGATTGTCGTCGGGCTGATCGGCGAACGCGGCCGCGAGGTCAAGGAATTCATCGAGCAGATCCTCGGCGAGGAAGGCATGCGTCGCGCCGTCGTCGTCGCCGCGCCGGCCGACACCGGCCCGCTGATGCGCCTGCAGGGGGCCGCCTATGCGACTACGATCGCCGAGTATTTCCGCGATCAGGGCAAGCAAGTCCTGCTGATCATGGACTCCCTGACCCGCTACGCCATGGCCCAGCGCGAGATCGCCCTGGCCATCGGAGAGCCGCCGGCGACCCGGGGTTACCCTCCCTCCGTTTTCGCCCGCCTGCCCCAGTTGGTCGAAAGAGCGGGCAACGGCCCCGAAGACGGTGGCTCGATTACCGCCTTCTACACCGTCCTCGCTGAAGGCGACGACCAGCAGGACCCGATCGCCGACTCGGCCCGGGCGATTCTCGACGGCCACATCGTGCTGTCGCGTACGCTGGCTGACGCCGGACACTATCCGGCCATCGATATCGAACAATCTATCAGCCGTGCGATGGTCAATCTGATCGAAACGCCGCACTTGGAGCAGATTCGAAAATTCAAAGTCCTGTTCGCCCGCTATCAGCGCTCTCGCGACCTGATTTCGGTGGGCGCCTACGCTCCAGGCTCCGACCCCGTTCTCGACCAAGCCATCAGTATCTATCCGAGGATGGAGGCATTCCTGCAGCAACAACTGATTGAGCAAGCCCCCTTTTCAGCCAGCCTGGATGCGCTGAAAGGACTATTCTGAAATAGACGTCGCATGGCCACGCTCACCTACCGCCACCGCGCCGCCCACTCCCTGTCTGTCGATCGCTCCTGTGTTTCGGCCATGCCACAAGCTATTGGCGGGGCGAATGCTACGGTAAGCCGGATATTTTGGCCAAAATCGAAATTTTCCGACGAAGGCGCTTTGCCTCCTCTTGGCCTGCTGCCCAATATAAATTTCCGTCGTCGCTCCACTCAACATGCCCGGTGCCAATCCGCCAAGACCGCACGCTAAATGCCACAGCCTTTTACACTCCAACCCCTCCTCGAACTGATGCAAACCCGGGCGGACGAAGCGACCCGCAAACTGGGCCAGCTGATTGCTGCCGAGCAGAGCCAGCGCAGTCGCCTGCAAATGCTCGAACAGTACCGGGAAGAATACGCGCAGCGCCTGTGCGAGGCCACCCTGCAAGGCGTTACCCGGCTCGTCCTGCGCAACTATCAGGACTTCCTGGCCCGTATCGACGATGCCATCGAGCAACAGCGAATTGCCGTTCAGAATTCCGAACTCAACAAAAAAGCCGGACAGGATCAGTGGCAGACCCAAAACAAGCAACTCAAGGCCATAGATACGCTCTCCCAACGCCACGATGCACGCGAACGCCACCGGGAAAACAAGCAGGAGCAAAAACTGCAGGACGAGTTCTCCACCCGGAAATACGGCCTAAAAGACGGAGCAGACTCCTAAGTCGAAAATCCGGGCACACATATTGCTGACCACTCCATGCAATTTCAATTCTCCGAGGATTAGGCATGGGTCTGAGCGTCATTTCCACCACGAGTGCCAGCAGCAGCCTTGCTGCATCGCCGGCCGCCGGCGTACTTGCCGAAGGCTTGCCCGGAGAATTCGCCAGCCTGCTCTCGGGACAAACCTTGGCGGCACTGATGTCGCAACCCGGAATCGGCAATGCAGGCGAAACCGATGCCACGGAAACCAGTCGCCGCGACGATGCCAGCGAAGACGCTGAAAACAGCGGAATCCTCGGCATGGACCCCGCCGCCCTGGTAGCCATGCTGGGCAATGCCCAATTACAAGCCAGCTCGCCCCCTCGTATCCCCAGCCCGGCCGATCAAACGGGGAACTCGTCGGCAACCGGCGTATCTCGCACGACCAGCGCACTGCTCAACAATTCAACGGAAGCCGAAGCAGACGCAAGAACCCAATTGCCTTCCGCAGCATCCGGGCGCGGCAAGATCTCAGAACCGGAGTCAAGCAACGATCTGCTGCCAGTGATTGCGGCATCTCCTGAAAGGGCGGCAATTATTGCCGGCGAACACCCGGAAACCCCCGGTGAAACGACATCTTTCGCCACGGGTCTGACAGTCGCCGCTCAGCAACGAGGCATTTCCACGGAAGCCCACACGACGACCGCCAAACCCACCCAAACGGAAGCCTGGCCCCAACAATTTAGCGAAAAGCTTGTCTGGATGGTCAAAAATGACCAGCAAACCGCGCAGATCAATATCACGCCACCGCAACTCGGCCCAGTACAAATCACCCTCAATCTCAACGGAGACAGCGCAAACGTCCTTTTTGCATCGCCTCACGCCGAAGTTCGCCAGGCCATCGAAAATTCATTGCCGCAACTACGTGAAATGCTCGCGTCCACCGGCATTTCCCTGGGTGAAAGCAACGTTGGCGCAAATCTGGCGCAACAAAACCAGAACAACCAGTTCATGATGGCCAACAAGAACCAATCAACCCTTGAAAACGCTATACTCCCGGCAAATGAGGCTGCGCCCACTGCAAGTTCAGGCCAGCTTCCAAAAGCAGGCCGCGGTCTCGTAGACCTTTTCGCCTAATAACTCAGGGACATCTAGAGAGGGAAATCAATGGCCAAGGATGCCAAACCAGCCGAGGAAGGAGCAGAGACTCCCCCCAAGAAGAGCAAAAAACTGTTGATCATCATCCTGGCAGCCGTGCTCGTGCTGGTTCTTGGCGGCGGTGGTGCCGCGTACATGTTGCTAAAAAAGAGCGATCACGCCGAGGATGGTGACGAGGACGTCGCCGAAGAAACTGCCAAGCCCAAGAAAAAGGAAAAAAAGAAGGAGCATGGTGCCCCGCCGGTGTTTGTCAATCTCGAACCTTTTACCGTCAATCTTGTGCCGGAAACGGGCGACCAGTATCTTCAGGTCGTCATTTCCCTTGAACTGGAAGATGCTCTGCAGGAGCCAGGGTTAAAGGCCCAGATGCCAAAAATTCGCAACAACCTGACGCTGTTGCTGTCTTCCAAGAAGGCATCCGAACTGTTGCCGAAGGAAGGGAAGGAACATTTGGCCGAGGCCCTCAAGGACGAAATCAATTCCGTCATCGAGCCTCCCAAGAAAAACAAGAAGGGTGAAGTGACCATGCCCGAAGGGCCGGTCAAATCCGTTTTGTTTACCTCATTTATTATTCAGTAAGGAGCCATGGCAGGCGACTTTCTCTCACAGGACGAAGTTGACGCCCTCCTCAAGGGCGTCACTGGAGAGGCCGACGAACCTGAAGAAAGCGAGGGCGACGGCGGGGGTATTCGCGCCTATAACATTGGCACGCAAGAGCGCATTGTCCGCGGACGCATGCCGACGCTCGAACTGGTCAATGAACGTTTTGCCCGCTACCTGCGGATCGGCCTCTTCAACTACATGCATCGCAACGCGGAGATATCTGTCGGTCCGATCCGCGTGCAGAAATACAGCGAATTCATTCGTAACCTGGTCGTCCCGACCAACCTCAATCTGGTAATCGCCAAGCCATTGCGGGGCACGGCACTGTTCGTTTTCGATCCCAACCTGGTCTTCCTGGTGGTGGACAACATGTTTGGTGGCGATGGCCGCTTCCACACCCGGGTTGAAGGGCGGGACTTCACACCCACCGAACAACGCATCATCCAGGGGCTGCTCAACGTCGTATTCACCGAGTACAGCAAATCCTGGAAACCCGTCTACGATATCAACTTCGAATACATACGTTCGGAGATGAACTCCCAGTTCGCCAATATTGCGACACCATCGGAAATCGTCGTCTCGACGACCTTTACCCTAGAGTTCGGCGGAGCCACTGCAGACATGCACATCTGCTTCCCCTACTCGATGCTGGAGCCGATTCGCGACCTTTTGTACAGTACGATGCAGAGCGATCAACTGTCGTCCGACAAACGCTGGATCGTAACATTACGCAAGCAGCTACAAGGTGCCGAGGTCGAAATCGTCGCGCAACTGGGATCCGGAAAAATTACACTTGGCCAGATACTAAAACTGAACGTTGGAGACGTCATCCCGCTCCAGATCCCGGAAAAAATTGAGGCCCTGGTCGATAACGTTCCCCTCATGGAATGCACCTATGGCCAAGTCAATGGACAATACGCCCTAAAGGTGGATCGCTTCATCGCCGCGCCGCCCGAAGCACCGCTTGCCGAGTCGGCAACAGGAGAAAAACATGGCTGACGAACTGGAAAATAACCAAAACAACATGGTCGAGGAAGACCAAATCAGCGAAGACGACTGGGCAGCAGCCATGGCGGAGCAAGCCATCAGTGAATCTCCGACAGCCCAAGCCGCCCAACCCGCGGACATTTTTCCGTCATTCGGCGGAAATTCGGGAAGCGCAGGCATCATGAACGAACTCGACATGATTCTGGACATTCCGGTTCAGATCACGGTGGAACTCGGCCGCACCAAGATCACGATCAAAAACCTGCTGCAATTGGCCCATGGCTCCGTAGTCGAACTGGATGCCATGGCCGGCGAACCCATGGATGTCATGGTCAATGGAACCCTCATCGCCCAGGGTGAAGTCGTCGTCGTCAATGACAAATTCGGCATTCGACTGACCGACATCATTACGCCATCAGAACGGATGCGAAAGCTCAATCGCTAAACCGCGCTGCCTGTTTGCATTAAGATAGCAGGCTGTTATCACCGCATAGTGGCTTGCCTTGATCCGCTCCATCCCTCTCCTGATTCCTTTTACTGCGCTGGCCTCCGAATCGGCAGCGCCCGGGGTGTCTACCGGCACATACCTGCAGGCCGCCCTGGCGCTTTCACTAATCGTCGCCTTGCTGGCCGGAACGGCATGGCTGGCGCGAAAAGTATCGGGTGGAAAAAGGTTCGGCCAAGGAGGGATGAAGGTCGTCGGCGGCGTGGCCCTCGGGCCACGAGAACGGATCGTCCTGCTCGAAGTCGGCGATGAATGGCTGGTTATCGGAATCGTACCAGGCCAAATTCGCACCTTGCATCGGATGGCCAAAGGAAATCCGCTGCCTGAAAACGACCTGCCCATCTCGGCAGAAATACCCTTTGCGCAATGGCTGCGCAGTATTTCGGACCGGCGAAACAATGACAAATAAGCATATTGTCGCAGCCATCAGCCTATCCCTCGCTGCTGGCATGGTCCTGGCCCAAAGCGCAGGCGGATTGCCAGCCCTCACCACAACTCCGACAGCGGGTGGCGGAACGACCTATTCCCTGACGATTCAGACACTGCTGCTGATGACGGCGCTGACCTTCATCCCGGCAATTGTTCTGATGATGACCGGCTTTACCCGTATCGTCATCGTGCTGTCGCTACTCCGCCACGCCATCGGCACACAAACTGCACCACCCAATCAGGTTGTCGTCGGGCTCTCTCTATTTCTAACCTTTTTCGTCATGAGCCCGGTACTCGAAAAAGTTTATTCAGAAGCCTATCTTCCACTCTCCGAGAACCGCATCAACATCATGCAGGCCGCAGAACGTGCCGCTATCCCGATGCGAGGGTTTATGTTGAAGCAGACCCGGGAATCAGACCTTGCACTGTTCGCCGGCATTGCCAAAATAGACAAGATCGAAAAGCCAGAAGACACCCCACTGCGCATTCTGGTACCCGCATTCGTCATTAGTGAATTGAAAACTGCTTTTCAGATCGGTTTCATTCTATTCATCCCTTTTCTGGTCATCGACATGGTCGTCGCCAGCTTGCTGATGTCGATGGGTATGATGATGATGTCTCCTGTCATGGTAGCCCTGCCATTCAAGTTGATGCTGTTCGTACTTGTCGACGGTTGGCATTTGATCATCGGTTCGCTGGTCCAGAGTTTCACGCCATGACCCCGGGTACCGTCATGGAAATCGGGCGGCAGGCAATTGAAGTGACGCTGATGATCTCCGCGCCAATGTTGATCACGGCCCTCGTAATCGGGTTAATCGTCAGTATTTTCCAGGCAGCCACCCAGTTGAATGAATCCACGTTGCAGTTTGTCCCCAAACTGGTGGCCATGTTTGTCGTTCTACTGCTCGTGGGTCCGTGGATGCTGCAATATCTGATCGATTACATCCAACGGCTATTTGGCAGTATTCCGCAACTCATCGGCTAACCGTGATCAGCATTGCCTCTGCGCAGATCGATGCCTGGATTGCAGCGTTTATTTTCCCCTTGGCTCGCATCTTGGCATTTATCGCCACCGCACCGCTTTGGAGTAGCGCCGGCATTCCCAGGCGCACCCGCCTCATCCTCGCCATAGCCGTATCCACGGCAATCGCCCCCAGCCTCCCGCCCATGCCAACCGTACAGGCGGCATCGCTTTCCGGACTATGGATACTGTTGCAGCAAATGCTGATCGGAATCGGGATGGGATTCGCGGCCAAGATCGTATTTACCGCATTCGACATGGCTGGAGAATTTATTGGAGCACAGATGGGACTCGGCTTTGCAACCTTTTACGATCCGCTAAGCTCAGCACAAACACCGGTCGTTACCGAATTCATCGGTTTATTGGCTTTATTGTTGTTTTTGTCCCTGAACGGACACTTGCTTTATCTTGCTACCTTGGCGCAAAGTTTCTCGGCCATTCCGATTAGCGCGACTCCGCTAGGCGCGGGCTCCTGGCTCAATCTCGCCGAACTTGGCAGCAAAATATTCTCTGCGGGCTTGCTGATTGCCCTGCCTATCATCGTCGCCCTGACGATCACCAATGTTGCGTTGGCTGTGCTGACCCGCGCCGCACCGCAACTGAACCTGTTTGCACTCGGCTTTCCGCTCATGCTGCTAGGAGGTTTCTTTGCCCTGGCCATCAGCCTTGGCTACCTTGCTTCGCCTATGCAAGATATTTTTGAATTCGCCTTGAGCGCGATGCTGGGATTTGCCGTGCCGGCATCTCAGTAACAACACTGCCTAATTCAGCAGGAACGAATCAGCCTGTTTGCGCTGAACCATACGTATCACACCCTCACCAACCCGCCGGGCACCGGTCGTTTGCGAGTCTATACCCTCGGTGTACTCGAGAATCTGATAGCCACCAAAGCCTTGCTCGTACTGCAACTGACTCGCGCGGCGCTTCAGTATCTGGATGGATTCTCCGGCGCCACCAGTGTGAAATCGTTTCATCTTTAAAGACAGCCGATAGGTATCTTCGCTGAGTTGCGATTCTTCAATTTCCCAATTAGGCGCCAGCGGGTCGTACACCACATAAATAGCAGCACCGACCACGGCAGCAGCAGTGAGAGTCGCTAGAGACACCGAGGTGTTAGCCGTCAATTGAATGGCCTTATTGGGAATGATTGACGAGGAACTGCTTCCGGGGGAACTGCAACCGACAATCGTCAAACTGCTCATAAAGAGGAATGCGGGAATTTTCATAGGATACTAAAAAGGCTCATCTGACTGGTCTGCTTGAAAGTCAGCTGCGCCGCTTCAAGTTGCATCTTGTATGCGGAGAATCGAGAGATGGCTTCGGTATAGTCCAAGTCCTGCAACGCAGATAACCGGGAATCAAAATTGAAGCCAGCATCCTCCCCTGCAGATGTCAGGCTATCCAGTGCGTTTCTCCGCGCCCCTACAGAGGCGCGAACCGTTGCGATATGCGATATTCCACTTTTTATATCGCTAAGCGCCTGATTAAAATCGGTTACAGAAGCCGGTACTCCACTTGTGGAATCGAGTTGATCTATCATGTTCTGAATACTGTCGAACATGCTGCGACCAATAACATTTCCCGAGGCATCTTTGACCTGCATGAAAACATCGAGACCATTCTCATTGATGTTCATGTCCCGCGATGCAGTCACCTGAACAGCTTGCTTGCCGGCATCGCCGCTGTATTTAACGCTGCTTTTCGCTGTCGTCAGATCATGTGGTGCTGGTGCACCCGTATTTTCCGCAAACGGCGGATTTGTAGACTGATATCCCCCGAAAATGTACAAGCCGGTGCCATCCTCGGTATTCGCCAAGCCTATCAAGTCCTGGAAACGATCTCTCATTTCCATCGCGATCATTCGCCGCTCACCGGCGCCAAGCGTGGCGTTGTTCCCTCCCGCAGCCAGCTCGGCAATACGGGTTAGCTGATCAGTGACGGTACCCAAGACATTATCCAAGGCGCCGAGACTAGTCTGGGCAATCGATTGATTGTTCAGATACTGGCTATTCGCAGCCTTGGATTGACTGACTTTCAATACCTCAGATGCCCCAATCGGATCATCCTCCGGGGTCAAGATTCGGCGCCCGGTAGAGAGTTGATTCTGGACCTTGAACATATCCGACTGACGATCCTGGATGCCCTGAGTCCCAGAGCTGAACATCATCGATGTACTTATACGCATGATCAGAATCTCCGCTTAGCGGCCCAACGCCAAAATAGTGTCAAACAGCGTATTCCCCACCTCGAGTATTTTCGATGCGGCTTGATAGGCCTGCTGATACTTCATCAAGTTGGCCGCCTCTTCGTCCAAATTTACTCCCGACAAGGACTCCCTTGTCGCAACCGCCTGATTCAGAACAGATGTTTGCGCCCCAAGACGAACTTTCGCTTCTCGAGCCTGAATTCCAGTATCGGCCACAATGCTCGCATATGCCGATTGAAATGTTGCCGTTCCGCCTGCCACCGTATTTTGGGTCTGGAGCTTGGCCAACAAAAGCGCATTTCGGGAATCCTGAACGGAACCGGTATTACGCTTGAAGGTAAAACTATCTCCAACAGACGACGTACCGGTGACATCGAAGCTCATCCCGGAAAACGAAATCTTGGACAACTTGGCAGAACCATTGAGCAATGAAATATTGCCGGGCCCCGTACTGCTCGTCCCATCCGAGTAAACCGCTGTCCAAACCCCAGGCACACCATTGAGTGTCGTAGCCGTCGCCGTTGCGGTAACTGGTAAACCGGCCACGCTGTAACCTTGCCCGACGACTCCTTGCGAGAGTACCATGGACCCCATGTTCGTGATCGTTGGAGCAGTACTGACCGGTGCTGCCACCGCCACCAAACGCGGATCTGCCGCAAGGCGCGCGTTCACATCGATATTTTTAGCGGCATCGACGACCGGCTGAATAACAAAACTATCCCCTGCAGCTCCCACCGTCGAGATAGTAAGGTTCAATCCCTCGAAGCTGACTAGCCCTGAGCCCGTTCCTGAAGCTATCTGAGCATTATCCGTAAGACGGGTCACCGTGTAGGCGCCGGCTGCTCCAAAGGCTACCTGGTAATTGCTATTTCCGAGATTGGTAAAGAAATTCCCACCGAAATCAGGCGTGCTGGGCGCTGAGATCGGTGCAAAATCGACTGACAACGATCCGTTACCAGTATTTTTCGAATTTTCGATCAGTTTTGGATCTGCAATCGTGAAAAAATCACCGGCAAAATTGACGTCGCCCCGTATATTTCCCTGCAAATCCTGCCCAAGCTGATGTTGCGCATTAAAGGTCAAGGCCAGTGATGTAGCAACGCGACCCAATTCATTCTGAGCAACGCCGAGTACGTTGCTCCGGAAGTTGATCAGGCCGCCAAGTTCCCCGCCCGTGATCAACGACTCCGGCAACTGCTGGGCTCCTCCCATCGTTTGTAGACCAACAACAATCTTTGCCGGATCAGAGGTCGAGGCTGTCGCGGTCATGGTCATCGACTGCGAACCGACAACCAACTGTTGGCCATTACCGATAAACACGTTATAGGTACCGTTCGCGTTGGTGCTCGTAGACACCCTGATGAACTTGTTGATCTCGGAAATCAACTGCTCGCGCTGATCCTGGAGGTCATTGGCTGGCTGACCATAACTGGCCTCGGCAACGACAATGCGCTGGTTAATGTCCGCAATTTGACTGGCGTAGGTATTGATTTGATTGACCGCATCAGAAATCCGGCCATTCACCTGTTCAGCCATCTGCGACAGGGAGGCATCGAGATTCTGGAAACGAGCAGCCATCGTTTGGGCGCTCGAAATCATTGACTGGCGTGATGGCAGGAGCGAGGGATTGGATGCCACATTCTGCACACCCGCAAAAAAATCCTGCAGTGCGGGAGACAACCCAGCATTGGGGTCAGCCAGCATGGTGGTGACCTGGGTGATTTGGCTATAAAACGCGTCCAGCTCGCTGACTTGTGTCTGTGCAGAGTTAACCTGAGAGGTCAGGTACTGATCATACAGGCGCTTGATGGTTTGAACATGCACGCCTTGGCCAATAGCCCCGGCCCCCGTGTTTATGGCCACATTGGTTGCCTGCACTGCAGCTTGGCGCGTGTAACCGGGGGTATTCGCGTTAACAACATTGTGTTCTGTCGTCAGCAACCCCAACTGGGCAGCGGTAAGACCACTAACCCCGATACTGAAAATTCCTGTACTCATCCTGTCACCTCTGAGAGGTTAACGGCCAATTCGCCGTAAAGTTTAGGCGGCGCTCAGCCAATCAGGGCCTGCTTCAACACCGGGCCATTGATGATGCGTGAAAGCTTGTCCGCATACGCTGGATCAGTGGCATAGCCTGCCTGCTGTAAACGTTTAGCAAACTCCGCGCCATCCTGAGAGCCAATTACGGCGCTATAGCGCGAACTGTTTCTCAACAGGCTGGCATAGTCGCGGAATGCCTCTTCATAGGAGCCATAGGCACGAAAACGCTCAACCACCTGCAGAGGCTTCCCGTCGACGTATTCTGTGGTGGTCGCTTCCACCGTCTGGCCAATCCAGTTCTTTCCTGCCTTGATACCGAAAAGATTGAAACTTGAAGAACCATCCGCACGCCTGATCTCAGCCCGCCCCCATCCACTCTCAAGGGCGGAATGACCGACCAGAAACTGAGGAGGAACGCCGGTCGAGCGGGATGCTTCAACAGCATGCGGCCAAACCCGGTTGACGAACTCCTTCGCGCTGGCAGGTACTTCCGGTGTGACAGCCGGGGCAATGGAGACATCCGCTTTTTGATAAGCCGCCGAAGTGGGCAATCCGGACAACAGGGTCTTGTGCTGAAGATGCCGGCCATCCGGTGCCGCCAAAGGCAAACTATCGCCGGCACTATTTGCCGTTCCCGGCAAAGTCGCGGCTTCGGGAGTCGTGCCCAACGTGCGGCCAAGCTGCTGTTCGATCAATTTGGCAAAACCGACGCCCTTGCCGCTGGTCGCCAGTGTCTGCGCCATTTGCTGATCAAGGAGGCTGGTATAGAACTTGGACTGGTCACTGCTCATCATCCCGTCATCGGGAACGGTGTCGCGCATGCTTTTCATGACCATCTGCAGAAACAGGGTCTCAAATTGCTGGGCGGCGGCTTTCAAGCCTTCTTTAGGATTCTTTGCGAATTCGCCACGCAAATCCTGAGCGGACCTGACGTCAAAGGCGGCCCGATTCGGCTGAGATTGAATCTTCGTCGACATGCCGAGGATCAGATAATCTCGAGATCGGCGCGAAGCGCACCGGCGGCCTTCATCGCCTGAAGAATCGCCAGCAGATCAAGCGGATTCGCACCAAGGGCATTCAGGGCCTTGACCACATCGGCCAGATTGGCTCCGGCCTTTACGCTCATCAGGCTACCGTTATCCTGCTTGACTTGGATATCCGCCCCCTGACCCAATTGCGGCTGCCCGGCGTCGACGACGACCGACAGGCTACCATGAGCCACCGCGCAAGCCTCCAGCGTCACTTTCTGGTTCATGACCACGGAGCCGGTGCGCGGATTGACGACAACCTTGGCTACCCCGGCGACCGGCTTTACATCAAGATTGTCGATCCGCCCCAGGAAAGCCACGCGGGAATCTGCATCCTCTGGCGCTCGCACCGCGATACGGCGACCGTCGATAGCCTGCGCCGTCCCAGGCCCCATGCTCGAATTGATCGCCTCGACAAGCTTGCGAGCGGTGCCAAAATCGCTATCCGAGAGTTCGTAGTAGATCACTCCGCCTTGCCCAACAGCGGTCGGCACGGACCTTTCGACACTGGCGCCCCCCGGGATTCTGCCTGCCGAAAGATGATTGACCGTGACTTTCGAACCGCCGGAAGAAGCTCCAACCCCACCAACAAGGATATTCCCCTGGGCAATGGCATAGACCTGTCCGTCAGCGCCTTTCATCTGCGTCATCAGCAGGGTGCCGCCGCGTAAACTCTTGGCATTACCCATCGACGACACTGTAACGTCAATCGCTTGCCCCGGCCGGGAGAATGCCGGGAGATTGGCGGTGACCATCACGGCTGCCACATTTTTCAACTGCAGCTTCTGGGATTGTTCCTGCGTCAGATTGACCCCCAACTGGGAGAGCATGTTGCTCATCGCTTGGGTCGTGAACGGCGTCTGAGTCGTCTGGTCGCCGGTGTTGTCCAGTCCGACGACAATCCCGTAGCCAATCAGCTGATTGCTACGCACACCTTGGATACTCGCCAGATCCTTGATTCGCTCAGCCAAGGCAGGTGCGCTCCAGAGCGGCAGCAAACAGGCGGCCAGAATTGCCGTCTGCCGGAACAGTTTGCCGCATTTCATCATTTTGATCAGCCTCCGCGAGATTATCCCTAGAACGGCATCACATTAAGGAAGAAACGTGCCAGCCAGCCCATCACCGTGCCATCCGCCACCTGGCCAGACGACTTGTATTCGATCCGGGCATCAGCGATACGCGACGATTCGACGGTATTGAAGGCGCCGATGAAGCTCGGATTGATTACACCCGATACTCGGACGAACTCCTGTTCAACCCCAACCGCCAGTTGTTTCTCACCGGAAACCAGTAGGTTGCCGTTGGGCATCACGTCGATCACGGTAACTGTCATATCGCCTTCAAACGAGTTATTGTTGGCTGCTTTTCCCCCTCCCTCAAAATCGGTCACACTTTTCGCCTTGAGACCAAAATTCCCCAAGGTGGAAGCCGACGAGCCGCCCAGAGTTGAAATCGATGCGCTTTGATCTTTCAAGTCTTTCTTGACCTTGCTATTGGAATCAGAGGAAGCCTTGGTCGTCTCTTTGATCGTTACCGTAATCGTGTCACCAACGAAACGCGCCCGGCGATCCTCAAACAGCGGACGACTCGAAGTTGCCTGATAAATCGCACCGTTGCCATTTACCATCTCGTAGCGCGGGGCGGGGCGCGCCGTCATCGGTTGATGCACATTGGTCGGCGGTACCGTCGAGCATCCTACGGTCAGCAGCAAAAAAGCCCAAAAAATGAATTTCATAAAATCACCTCACAACTGCGTCAGGCGGCCCAACATGGCATCCGAGGTCGACACAACCTTCGAATTCAATTCATATGCACGCTGCGTCTGGATCATTGTGACCAATTCCTCCGCCACATTCACGTTGGAGGTTTCGACGTAGCCCTGGTTAACCAAGCCGGCACCATTACTTCCCGGCGTATTCGGCGATGGCGTGCCGCTGGCTGCCGTTTCCAGGAACATATTCTGGCCGATACTCTGCAGACCGGCCGGATTGATGAAGGTGGCCAATTGAATGCTGCCAATCTGGGTCGCGGCGGCAGACCCCGGCTGAGTCACGGTGACCGTTCCATCGGTACCGATCGACAGCGACAATGCGTTGGCGGGAATGGTGATATTTGGCTGCAAGGGGTAGCCATTTGACGTAACGATCTGCCCCTGGTTGTCCTTCTGGAACGACCCGTCGCGCGTATAGCCCGTCGTTCCGTCAGGCAACAAGATCTGGAAAAATCCGTCGCCCTGAACCGCGATATCCAGCGAATTATCGGTCTTCTGCAGATTGCCCTGGGTAAACACATGGGCGGTAGACACCGGACGAACCCCGGTTCCCAACTGAAGCCCTGCCGGAATCTGGGTCTGCTGCGAAGACTGGGCGCCAGGCTGACGCAAGGTCTGATAAAGCAGATCCTCGAACACCGCCCGCGACCGCTTGTAGCCGTTGGTACTGACGTTGGCCAGATTATTGGAAATAACATCGAGCTGGGTCTGCTGGGCATCCAGTCCGGTACGGGCAATCCACAAGGAACGGATCATGATTCGGGTCCTATCACGAATTCAGGGACAACAACTGATCGGCACGCTGGGCGTTGGTATCGGCTGTCTGCAACATCTTTATCTGCATCTCGAACTGGCGGGCCAGGCTGATCAGATTGACCATGGCATCCGTCACATTCACGTTACTGCCTTCCAGCGCGCCGGAAACCAGCTTGACTTTCTCGTCGGCCGGAGCAGCCTGCCCATCCCGCATGCGGAACAAACCATCCGCTCCGCGGACCATATCGGCCTCTGGCGGGTTGACCAATTTGATCCGCCCAATAGCATTGGCGTTGTTCGGGGTGCCAAAGGTCGGGACAACGGAAACCGTCCCGTCCGGTGCAATTTCAATCCTGTTGTCGGGCGGAACATTGATCGGCCCACCATCACCGGCCACCGTGTAGCCGCTTTTCGTCTGCAACAAACCGGTCACGTCCGTATCCAGGCTGCCCGCCCGCGTATAGGCTTCGCTGCCATCCGGCATTTGCACGGCGATCCAGCCCCTGCCTTGCACCGCGACATCCAGGTTGCGCGCCGTGAACATCAGCGGACCTTCGTCCATCACATCGCTGACCGAAGCGTCGACCACGAATGCCCGCGTCGGCATGCCCTCGCCCAGGACCGGCACCGCCCGGAAGCGATGCTCCTGTGCCTTGAAGCCGATCGTGCTGGCATTGGCCAAATTGTTCGCGGTACCGGCCTGCTGCATGAAAACATGCTTGGCGCCAGTCATTGCGGTGTAGATCAGACGATCCATGTCAGCGGCTCAGCGATGGTTAGCGTAGATTCACCAGCGTCTGCATGACCTGGTCCTGCGTCTTGATCGACTGGGCATTGGCCTGGTAGTTGCGCTGCTGCGTAATCAGGTTCACCAGTTCCGCCGTCAAATCGACGTTGGACTCTTCCACCGTCGATGAGGAAAGCACCCCCAGGTTCGAGGTATTTGGCGCCCCAACCAAGGCCGGGCCAGACACAGAGGTTTCGGCCCATTGGTTATTGCCAAGTGCTTGCAGGCCATTGGGATTGGTAAAGTTGGCGAGAACTATCTGGCCTTGGGCAAATGTCTGTCCATTGCTGTAGCGTCCCTGAATAACGCCATCAGCACCAGCCGAAAGACCGACCAGATGGCCGGCTGCATAGCCATCCTGTTCAAGGCGATTGGTCCCGAACGCGCTACCGAACTGAGTGGTTCCGACAAAATCGATCGGGAAAGTCTGAACCGCCTGGGCACCGTTAGTTTGACTCTGACTGGCCAGTACGTTATTCATATTGACCGAAATGTTCATCGGCGAACCGGAGGTGATCTGACCATTGGTGCCAAAAGTCAGCGTCCCGATCGGTCCGGCGGAGCCATTGTTCAAGTTGGTGGTTCCATCGACATTGGAATAGACATCCCACTCCCCCGCTACCGCGGTCTTGCGGAAATAGAAGGTCATCGTATGGGCATTACCCAAGGAGTCGAAGATAGATAGGGCGGTTGAATAATTATAGGTCAGGGGATCCGGCGTATAAGCCGTGGTCGATCTGGCAGGACCTCCGTTAACCCAAGCGGACGTTGGTACCGTTTGCCGGGAATCGAGATTCAAATTGGCCTTTACACCGTTAAAGCTGCTGGTATCGTTATATCCCGTAGCCTCTGGCGCCAGATCGGAAGCAGATATCTGGAGCGGCACCGGTGTTGTAGGAATGATTTGCCCGGACTGCGCCGCATAGCCTGTCAGCTTCATGCTTTGGTCATTAATGATGTAGCCGTTCTTGTCCAGATGGAATTGGCCGTTTCGGGCAAACGTCGTAGCGCCGTTCTGGTCCATCCGGAAAAAGCCCGCACCATTGATCGAAATATCCAGTGGATTGCTGGTCGCGGTAATGTTGCCCTGAGTAAATTGCTGCTGCACCGCCGAAAGGTTGACACCAATACCGATCTGGTTCGCCCCTGCGCCAGCCAGAGAAGCAGCATAGACATCACCGAAATGCGCCACCGAAGCCTTGTAGCCGACCGTGCTCGAGTTGGCGATATTGTGGCTGGTCGCATCAATTGCCTTGGAGGCAGCGTTCAACCCACTCAATGCTTGTTGGAATGCCATAATTTACCTCTTACAGAATTTGTTGAACGTCCTTGAAAGCGACATCGCCCAAGGCACCAAGATCAAGGACGAATCCACCGTTACTTCTGGCAACAGCAGAAACTGTGCCAATCTGCATGGCCGTTGCCGCCACTTTTTTGCCACTTGCCGTAGCCTCGACCGTAAAGGTGTACTTCCCATCAGCCAGCGCCTTGCCATCCGCATCCTTGCCATCCCAGGCGAAATAGAAGCTACCGGCCTCCTTGGCGCCAAGATCCTCGGTTTGAACAACCTTGCCGGCAGCATTCTTGACCGTCAGTTTCACCGCATCGGCCGCGCTCTCGAGCAGCGCACCGCCGACGGCCTGGCCATTGGCAAGCGGCAAGGTATTGCCGGCCACCATGACATTTTTGCCGATGATTCCTGCCGCCTGCAGGCCTTGCGTTTCGTTGTAGCCAGACAGGAGTTGGGACAAAGTCGCGTTCAGTTTCTCGATGCCGCTGACCGTATTCAGTTGTGCCAACTGCGTGGTTACCGCTGCGTTATCCATCGGATTGAGCGGATCCTGATTCTTGATCTGGCTCATCAACAAGGTCAGGAAGCGATTTTCCATGTCCGCAGTGGCGCTGGTCGACGCTGCCTTGCTGCTGCCATTGATTGAGGCAAAAATCTCTGCCGCGCTTGTAGTTGTGTTGTTGGTGACGCTAGCCATCGTATTCTCCTGTTATCAACCCTGACCGATCTGCAAGGTGCGCAGCATCATGGTCTTGGCGGTATTCATCACTTCGACATTGGTCTGATAGGACCGGGAAGCCGAAATCATGTTGGTCATTTCTTCGACCACGTTGACATTGGGGAAGGCAACATAGCCTTTCTCATCGGCAGCCGGGTTCTTCGGGTCGTAAACCATGCGCGGCGGCGAGGCATCCTCGACCACCTGCCGGACCCGAACCCCCTTCGAGATGTCGCCAGAACCCCCCATCGGCGTCGCTTCAAACACCACTTGCTTGGCCCGGTAGGGCTTGCCGTCAGACGAAACGATGCTGTCGGCATTAGCCAGGTTCGAGGCAACAGTATTCAGGCGCATCGACTGTGCAGTCATGGCACTCGAGGAAACCTGGAAAACATTAAAAAGGCTCATCGATTACTCCTTAGCTGGACGTCGAGGACAAGGCGCTGCGTACACCCTTGAATTTTTCGCTGATAAGCTGGGTAAGAATCTGGTACTGCAGGGCGTTTTCGGTGATCTGTGCGCGCTCGACATCCATATCCACGGTATTTCCGTCGACTGACGATTGGGTTTCCTTTCGGAACTGAATAGCAGCATGTGCAACCCCTGAAGCATCAGCAATATGACCTGCAGCAGTTCGGGTCAGTGAAATACCTGAGTTTGCGCGCCCGCCCAGCGCATTCTGCATGGCCGACTCGAAGCTGAAGTCGCGTGCCTTGTAGCCAGGTGTGTCTGCGTTGGCGATGTTCGATGCCAGCACCTGGTGGCGTTGCGTACGCATGTTCATAGCCTGACTGAGAACTGCCAAATGCTGATCGAGATTTGCCATCAGTTGCTCCAGATATTTTTGCTCCTTAAATGCACGATCCATGCCACCGAGGAATCGGCGCAATTTCTTCTCATCCGGCAAAATCCTCGGCAAAACTTGCCGGAATATCCGCTACCCCACCTGGCTATCAGGCAAAATATGCGGATGCTTATTCGCCTCATTTCTTGTCTCGCCTTGCTTGCCATAGTTCAGAGCCTGAAGGCGGCTGAAACTGACGTCGTCATTGACACGGCTGAACGTTACGTACGGCTGCAGACCCAAGGCTCCCCCGGCAAGGTGCAGGTCACCATGGGCAAGCTCGATGTCAGCCGCCTGCCAAGCTGCACGGCACATGAGGCATTTGCCCCACCCGGAACTCGGCTGAGCGGGAAAACTCATGTCGGGGTTCGCTGCCTCGGCCCCAATGTTTGGAGCGTGCTGGTTCCCGTCCAGATTTCAATTACCGGCAATTACGTCACCACTGCACGCCCACTGATGGCCGGACAGCCGATCACCGCCACCGACCTCACCACCGCAACCGGCGATTTGTCCAACTTGCCGACAGGCGTTCTCGCCGACCCACAGAGCGCTATCGGCAAGACCCTGCGCAACTCGCTGGGCATCGGACAGCCCTTGCGCAACGACCAACTTCTGGCACCGCTGGTAATTCGCCAAGGGCAAACGGTAAGAGTCGTATCCGCAGGCCCGGGTTTTGCTGTGAGCTCCGATGGCAAAGCCATGAACAATGCCGCCGAGGGACAGGTTGCCCAGGTTCGGATGAACTCGGGACAAACCGTCAGCGGCGTGGCCCGTGCCGACGGTAGCGTTGAAATTTCTTTTTAGGCTAAAGTTCTTGTTTGGTCGGTCGTTAATAAGATCGAGTCATAAGGTATCGAGATCACCATCATGAAGATCGACAACAGTTTCAAACCCACTGCCACCAGCGTCGCCAGCAAACCAGCGCCGGCCCAAGTCGCCGCCTCCAGCACCGCCCAGGAGGCCGTCAGCCTCAGTCAGGTTGCCGGCAGTCTGCAAGCTAGCGAAAGACCGCCTGTCAATACGGCTCGCATTCAGGAAATCAAGGCCGCCATTTCGGAAGGGCGCTTCAAGATCAATCCGGAGGCGATTGCCGACCGCCTGATCGAATCAGCCCGCGACTTGCTTAACAGCAACGGGAAACGCCAGGCCTGATGTCGCTTGTTGCTGGAATCCTCGAACGGGAAATCGAACTGATTTCTCGCTTCATAGCAGCCTTGAATGAAGAACAGGCGTGCTTGGTTGCCGCCAACCCCACAGGGCTTCCCGAGATCAACGCGAGCAAAATCAGCCTTGTCGAGCAACTGAATGCGCTTGAAGGCGAGCGAATTACTGCCATCGGAATGGCCGAAAGCCCCAGCGATCGCGTCACCATGGATACGTGGCTTGCCCAGAACGAAAATGATGCAAATGCTACGGTCGCCTGGGAAAAATTGCTTATTTTGGCCCGCGAGGCCAAAACCCTGCATGAGTTGAACGGCCGCCTGGTCGATCTTCACCTCAGGAACACCGCCGAAATTCTTGGCATTCTGACGCAAGAGGCCAAGCAGCCCGGGCTCTATGGTGCCAGCGGCCAAGCGATGCAAGCCACGGGCAGCCGCATCGTCGATTCAGCCTGAAGCCCTCGGATTGTTTCTTATTGCCCCGCCGGGCGTCCATCCCTAAGCTCGGTTGGCTCTTCCGGCCGGTTCGAGTCGATCAGGATACTCACCCGACGATTTCTCGCCCGCCCTTCAACGGTGGTATTGGTTTCAAGCGGACGGGTCTCGCCATAACCGATGGCGGTAAGACGTTCCGCACCAACACCACCTTCGTTGAACAAACGCAATACCGTCGTTGCTCGCATGGCCGAAAGCTCCCAGTTGGAGGGGAATTGCGGCGTGGAAATCGGCACATTGTCCGTGTGCCCTTCAATCGTAATCGGAAAATCCGAGGCGGCCAGCACCTGGGCGATGGCCAGCATCGCGCTGATCGAAGCAGGCTGTAGTTTGGCCTGCCCGGCAGGAAAGAGAATACTGTCGTTGATTTCGATGGTGACGCCACGACTGGTTTCCAGCAACCGGACCTTGCCCTGGGCCACCAGCGGCTGCAAGGCGTCCATTATGTCGTTGGCGACATTCTTCATTTTCTTGCGCTGCTCGACCTTCTTTTCGTCGATTTTTTTCTGATCCGGCAACTTGTCTGGCTTGGCGATTGGCTTTACCGGCAATAGCGGCGCGCCCTGTATCGTCGCAATCGGTTGTCCGCCTGGCTCCCCGGTCACATTCTTGAAGGCATTGGTCAGTGAATTGGAAAGGACCTTGTACTTTCCTTCATTAACCGACGAAATGGCGTACATGACCACAAAAAACGCGAATAGCAAGGTAATGAAATCAGCGTAAGAAACCAGCCAGCGTTCGTGGTTCTCGTGCTCTTCCTCGCGGCGTTTTCGGCGAGCCATCAGTGCAGATAGCCTCGCAGGCGCCCCTCGATAATCCGGGGATTATCGCCAACGGCAATCCCCACCAATCCGTCGACCAACATTTCCCGGGTCGCCACCATACGCGAGATATAGTATTTAAGCTTACCAGCGATCGGCAGGTAGACCAGATTGGCAAGGCCAACCCCGTAGATGGTCGCCACGAAAGCCACGGCAATGCCTGCCCCCAACTTGGTCGGGTCAGACAAATTTTCCATGACGTGGATAAGCCCCATGACCGCCCCAAGAATCCCTATGGTCGGCGAGTAACCGCCTGCAGCCTCCCATATTTTGGCTGCCTGGCGCCATTCGTCTTCGAAGGTATTGATTTCCACTTCGAGCAATTCGCGGATGCGTTCCGGGTCTGCGCCATCAACCAGGAGTTGCAACCCACGGCGCGCAAACTCGTCCTTGGTGCCGGGAATATAGTTCTCAAGAGCCAACAGGCCTTCGCGCCGGGACAACTGGCTCCAATTCATGATCTGGTCGATCAGGCGCTTTTGTTCGATAACCGGCGGCACCCAAACCCATTTGACCATTTTCATGCCGCGCCGAAAGACATGAATCGGGCTCTGCAACAATACAGCGCCCAGGGTTCCCCCAAGGACGATCAGCAATGCGGTAGGTTGAACCAGCGACCCGGCATGCCCGCCTTCCAGATACTGCCCACCGACGATCGCAAACAGGCCGATCGCGATACCGGCGAGACTGATCTTATCCACTCACCTTCTCCTTGCGCCGCTTGGTAGCCTTCGGTACCTCACCGGCAATCTGGGTGCGCAGGCGCGCAATAGCCTGGCTGTGCAGTTGGCAGACTCGGGACTCAGTCACCCCCATAACCTCCCCGATTTCACGCAGGTTGAGATCCTGTTCGTAATACAAGGCCATCATCAGCCTTTCGCGCTCAGGCAAACGGCCGATTGCAGAAACCAGCGCCTCTTTGACCCCCCGGTCCTCGAGGATGGTAGCTGGGTCAGCATCGTTGTCGGTAAAGTGGCGCTCAAGAAAATCCTCGTCGCCATCACCGGAGAAATCGTCGAAATAAACCAGCTGGTGTCCGCGCGCATCCTGGAGGGTTTTTTGGTAATCAGCCAACGACATGCCCAAAGCCTCAGCCAATTCGCGTTCGGATGGCGCCCGTCCATGTTCATGCTCAAGTTGGTTGATTGCCGTTTCGATACGCCGCAATTCGCGACGAAGGTTACGCGGCAGCCAATCGTTTTCGCGCAGACCATCGAGCATAGCGCCCCGTACCCGTTGCGTTGCATAGGTCTCGAATTGGGCGCCAAAGCCTTCCTGGTAACGCTCTATGGCATCGAGCAAACCGATCATGCCATTCTGAACAAGATCGTCGAACTGGACGCTGGGCGGCAGACGAGCCATCAAGTGATAGGCGATACGCTTCACCAGCGGCACGAAGCGCTGAACCAACTGTTCCCTGTCTGGCTGCCCGGCAGCGGTATACATCAAGCTCGAATTACGTTGGGAGTTATGCGTTGGCTCAAGTGTAACAGTTGCTGCATGAATTGCTCGACCCCGCCCGACTCGCTTTCACTGCGCTGCCAGTAGAGCATGTCGGCAGCGACATCGCGGAACGCCAAGGCTGAAGGAGAATCCGGTGCCTGAACGAGGACTGGTCGCCCCAATTGGGACGACTGACGTAAGGCATCGTCGAGGGGGATTGCCCCGGCATAGTCAAGACGAGCAATACCCCGCTGCGCCGCAACCTGAGCGATGTTCTCGTAGATCGACCGGGCATCCAGCTGGCTGCGCACCTTGTTGACCAGAATCCTGAAATTCTTGCGCGAGAATGCGTGGCTGACTTTTTTGATCAGCGCGTAGGCCTCGGTGATCGATGCGCTGCTTCCGGAGAGAACCACAACCGCTTCCTGCGAGGCCAGGCCGAATGGGGAAAAACCGTTCGGATGGGCCATGCTGGCGTCAACCAATATGACGTCAACCGGACGCTCGAGCCCCGACATGGCGTCGAGCAGTGTCTGTTGTTGCGGAAGCGATAGGCGACCGAGTTTCTTGACAGCTTTCGCTGCTGGTAGAACCCGAAGTCCGAGCAAGGGCTGTAACAGCACCTGAGACAAAGGCAGTTCGCGCTGAACCACGTTCAGCAGATCACTCCGGGCGATCAATCCAAACGCTGAAGCAATATCGTCACCGGGCGCATGCTCGTCAATGATCAGGACTTCCTTACCCAGACGCGCCAAGGCCACGCCGATGTTGGCAACCGCGACACTCCGCCCAACACCTTCGCAACCGGCAACGAAGGTTACCACCTGCAACTTCTGTCCGCCGCCGAGCAAGCGACGCAGACCGGCAGCCTGATCGACGCGAAAGTCAGCCACGACGTCCTCCGGTCGCGACCATACCCGCATTGGCCATCATCAACGCCGGCTCCACACCGTCGAACTTGTGCGGTGACGACTCCGGCACATCCTTAAAAGCACGGTGCAGCAGATAACTACGATTGGGCAGGTGCAGGTCTTCCGGCACGCGCTGACCATTCGACACGTAAAGCATGCGTAGGCCATGGCGCATGATCACATCGAGCGCTGTTGCAAGGCTTGCCGCTTCGTCAATCTTGGTCAGAATGCAGCCGGCAAGAGTTTCGCCGGCATAGGCACGGACCACGTCGTCAAGCGTATCGCCGCGTGAAGTGGAATTCAGCAGCAACACGCGCTGGACGTCGCAACCAGCCAACATGTCGGTCAGTTCCGGCACCAGCTTGTCCTTCTGGCTCATCCCCATGGTGTCGATCAGGACCATGTGCTTGTGCTGAAGCTCAATCAAGGTCTGGCGCAACTCGGTGGCATCCTTGACCAGGTGCACCGAGACACCGAGGATGCGACCGTAAATGCGCAACTGTTCATGGGCGCCAATCCGGTAACCGTCGGTCGTGACCAGCGCCACCTTGCTCGGGCCATGGCGCAATACACAGCGCGCAGCCAGCTTGGCAGTTGTTGTGGTCTTGCCGACGCCCGTTGGCCCAACCAGCGCGTAAACGCCACCACGGTCCACAATGTCGTTTTCATTGCCGATCGTCATCAACGAACGGTCAGCCGCCCCCTTTACCCAGGCCATGGCCTCAATGCTGTTCATCTCGCGAGGCAGGTCGGTCAGCATGTCACGTGCAAATTGCGGAGAGAACCCGGCATCAAGCATCTGGCGAAGAATTTCCGTCTTAACCGGCTCCGAACGGGCAACCTCCCCCCAGGCAAAACCTGCCAGATGCTGCTCAACAATCTTGCGCAACGAACGAATCTCGTCCATGACCTCCAACGGCACCACTTCGGCCTCTTGACGCCGTTGAGATGCTGTCGGAGTGAATGCCGGAGCAGCCGAGGGAGGGTGTGGGGCATCGGGACGCTGCAATGCTACGGTAGGCGCCCCAGAACGCCCAATTTCCAAATTTCGCAAAGCCGCATTTTTTGGTATGCCCGCGTTAACCGGGGCAGTTGTTCGTTGTCCTTGGGCTGGCGCAACGCCAGGGCGCTGAATCTGCGGAACGGTTTGCGCCAACGGCCGTATTGCCGGCTGTGGCACCGGTTGCGAAACCCTGGCCCGCGCCGAATTCAGGACAACACGGTAATCGTCTTCCGCCTCAGGGGGAGGCGGCCGTTTTTCAACGGCTGGACGCTCGGTTGCGACGGAGGTCGGCACGATCATCGCCATGTCGCGCGCCGCAACGGCCATGATCTCGACACCACCGGGGATACCACGATTGGAGAGGATGATCGCGTCGTTACCCAACGTCTCCTTAACTTTTCTCAAGGCATCCCTTGCGTTGGCGGCGATGAATTTTCTGACGTTCATGTTCTACCTCCGATGATCGAGGTCACCTTGATAATTCGATTTTCTGGAACTTCGTTGTGCGAAAGCACCTTCAGTTGCGAAACAGTGCGGCGCAGGAATCTTGACAGCAGCAGGCGCAGACTGGCCGGGACAAGCAGGACGGCGGGCAGGCCAAGATTTACCTGACGCTCTGCCGCAGCAGCCGTCTCACGCACCAGCGTGTCGGCGAGTCCCGGTTCGAAACTGGTGTTTTCGGACCCACCGGCCACTGCCTGGGAAAGCAGGCGCTCAAGCGTCGGATCGAGCGACATGACCTGCATTTCGCTGTTACCGGGGAAGAGCTGCTGGACAATGGCGCGACCAAGAGCTATCCGCACCTGTGTCGCCAGTTCGTCGGCGTTCTGGGTACGCGTTGCATGATCGGCCACCGTCTCGATGATGGTCCGCATGTCGCGGATATGCACGCCTTCTTCGAGCATGCTCTGCAGGACTTTTTGCAATGTACCGAGCGGCAGGAGCTTCGGAACGAGATCTTCGACCAATTTCGGCATGTCCTTGGCCAGATGATCCAGCAATTGCTGCACTTCCTGACGGCCTAGCAATTCAGCGGCATGAGTCAGGATCAGATGATTCAGGTGAGTGGCAACGACGGTGGACGCATCGACCACAGTGTATCCATAGGCCTGCGCCTGCTCGCGCTGCCCGGCATCAATCCAGATCGCCGGCAGACCAAAAGCGGGGTCCTTGGTAGCGGTGCCATTCAGAGTACCCGCCACTCGCCCCGGATTGATCGCCAGATGCTGCCCGGTGTAGGCCTCTCCCTGACCAATTTCAACTCCCTTGAGCAGAATGCGATAGGTATTGGGCTTCAGCTCAAGGTTGTCCCGGATATGGACGGGCGAAACCAGGAAGCCGACCTCCTGAGCAAATTTCTTGCGAAGTCCACGAATGCGGCGCAACAGTTCGCCATCCTGGGATTTATCGACCAGCGGGATCAGGCGATATCCCACCTCCAGACCCAGCACATCCAGCGCAGCCACATCATTCCAGCTTGCCTCCAAGGCCTCCTGAACCGGAGCAGGAGCGACCGTAACCGGCGTTTCGACAATCCGCTGCTCACGCTTCATGATCGTCCAGGCAAACCAGCCCAGCGCAGAGGCCAGCAGCAAAAACACCAGATTCGGCATCCCCGGAATCAGCCCGAGAAAACCCAGGATGGCAGCGGTGATACCAATCACCTTGCCGCTACGGAACATTTGCCCCATTACCTGCTGACCGATATCACGGTCATCCGATACCCGAGTCACGACCATACCGGCAGCGATAGAGATAATCAGGCCGGGTATCTGCGCAACCAGACCATCGCCGATGGTCAGCAGGGTGTAATTCTTGGCCGCCTGCGCTAACTCCATGTTGTGCTGGAGTACGCCGACGATCAGCCCCCCAACGACATTGAGCAGCATGATGATGATCCCGGCAACCGCATCGCCCCGCACGAATTTCGACGCACCGTCCATCGAGCCAAAGAACTCGGACTCGCGGGAGATTTCGGTTCGCCGCTTGCGCGCCTCGTCTTCCCCTATCAGACCGGCATTGAGGTCAGCATCGATCGCCATCTGTTTTCCTGGCATCGCATCGAGCGTAAAACGAGCCGACACTTCCGCAACCCGCCCGGCACCTTTGGTGATCACCACGAAGTTGATGACCACCAGGATCAAGAAGACCATGATCCCGACCGCGAAATTTCCTCCGACCAGGAAATGCCCGAATGCTTCAATTACCTTGCCGGCAGCATCCGGTCCGGTATGACCTTCGAGCATCACCACCCGGGTTGATGCCACGTTCAAAGATAGTCGTAGTAGCGTGGTGACCAGCAAAACCGTCGGAAAGACCGAGAATTCCAGGGTTTTCTGGGTGTTGACGGCAACCAGCAGGACGAGAACCGAGATGGCGATATTGAAGGTAAAGAAGACATCCAGCACAAAAGCCGGAAGCGGCAACACCATCATTGCCAGAATCATCAGGATCAAGATGGGCGCTGCCATCTGACCGACGTTCATTCGTCCCAGAAAACCCTGCATACCGAGCGAAGAGGCTGCCATTTACACAGCCTCCGGAACGAGTTCAGGCGGAACAGACAGATCACGAGGGGGAACAGGATACACGCCCCCCGATTGTCGCCAGTTCGCAAGCTGATAGATATAAGCGAGAACCTCCGCGACTGCGTTATACAGGGCGGAGGGAATTTCGGCATCGATCTCGGTATGTTTGTACAGTGCCCGCGCCAAAGGCGGTGCCTCCATAATCGGCACTGCGCTTTCGCTGGCGACCTCCCGAATTTTCAGCGCTACCGCCCCTACACCTTTCGCCACCACCTTGGGAGCTCCCATACCGGCCTGATAGGAGAGTGCCACTGCATAGTGCGTCGGATTCGTAACGACCACATTCGCCGTCGGGACAGCAGCCATCATTCGCTTACGCGCCGCCTGCATCTGCAGACTGCGAATGCGCCCCTTGACGTGTGGGTCGCCCATCATTTCCTTCATTTCCTGCTTGACCTCTTCCTTGGTCATTTTCAGCTTATCGAAATACTGCCAAAGCTGGAAAGGAACATCTGCAGCAACAACCAACACAAGCGTCGCCACCAGGACCAGAAATGAAAAGGAAACGAGATGCCCCGCATGGGCAATACCAGCTTCCAACGGTTCTCCAAGCAAGCCCAAGATCTCCTCGCGCTCCTTCCAGATAAGCAGCGCCGCAACACCGCCAACCAGAAGTGCTTTCAGAATCGCCTTGGCCAACTCCATCAAGCTATTCCATGAAAACAGACGCCCGAAACCCGAGATCGGATCCAAGCGCTTCAAATCGGGAACAAGCGCCTTGGGTGAAAACACCCAGGCATTCAAAAAGAACGGCGGCAGAATTGCCGCCACCAGCAGCACAGCCAGGAACGGCGAGAATGCAAGAAGGGCCTCCCCGGAAATCTCCGCCAACCGCGGCAACATCAGATCCGGATCACGCATGAATTGCGACTCGATGACAAATCCCTTTTTGACAATAGCCATGGAGCGCTCCATGAACCACCTACCCATCATCCAGAACGCTGCTCCGGCAACCACAAGAACCAAAAATGTGGAAAGTTCGCGGGAATGGGGGACCTGACCCTGCTCACGGGCCTGCTCGATTCGCCTGCCTGTAGGCTCTTCAGTCTTCTCGAGGTCGCTATCTTCCGCCATAGCCATCTTTGGTAGGTGTTGTGGCTATTATAGGAAAAAACCAGAAAAATTAAAGAGGTACACCAGTTTATTTAGCTGGTTTCTCAGATGCCATTCGCAAGCACATGACAACAGAGTAGACCTGAAAATAAAAAGAGGGGGCCGAAGCCCCCTCTCAACTCGTTGACTTGGAACGAAAATCAGGCGAAGTCTAGCGACCTCACCGCCGACCCAATGTCCCCATGCTGCCCTAAATCAGTCAGCAACTCCTTCATGTCGAGGATAAGCACGATCTGCCCATTCGACAACGTAGTCACACCAGCCACGCCCTTGGGACGGAAGTCCTCCAGCGACTTGATCACCGCATCATCACGTCCGGCAAAGCTGTCAACCGCCAAGATGAAGCTACGCTCAGCCGTCTGCATGAAGACTCCGTACTCGGGTTCACGCTCCAGCGGCCAGCCAAGTAGACGAGCCAGCGCAATGACCGGCAGAACTTCACCACGAACCACCAGCGTTTCCTTGCCGCCAACCTCCTGAATGCGGTTCTGCTCGATCGGAAGGATTTCGCGAACCAGGGACAGGGGCAGCGCAAACGGCTGATCTCCCAGCAGCACCAACAACACCGGCAGAATTGCCAACGTCAGTGGCAACGAAATGATAAAGACAGACCCCTTTCCTGGCTCCGAGCGAATATCAATCGAACCGTTTAGTTTCTGGATGTTAGTCTTGACCACATCCATACCGACACCACGGCCGGACACATCGGAAATCTGCGCCTTGGTCGAGAATCCGGGCAGGAAAATCAGATTCAAGCTCTGGCGCTCATCGAGCGTATTGGCCTCTTCCTCAGAAATCAGCCCCTTCTCGATAGCTTTGGCGCGTATTCTCTCAGCGCTCATCCCCTTGCCGTCATCCGCAATAATCAGGACGATATGATCCCCTTCCTGACGCGCTTCCAGACGAACCAAGCTCTTTATCGGCTTCCCGGCTGCCTGGCGCTCCTCGGGCATTTCGACGCCATGGTCAACGGCATTCCGAATCAAGTGGATCAACGGGTCCGCGAGATCCTCGATCATCGTCTTGTCGACTTCAGTTTCTTCACCAGCCAAAACCAATTCCACATCCTTGCCCAATTGACGAGCAAGGTCCCGAGCAATCCGTGGATACTTCTGGAACAACCGGCCGATCGGTTGCATTCGGGTTTTCATCACCGAATTTTGCAGATCGGACACCAACAAATCGAGCTGGCTAACGGCCTGATCCAGCGCATGAAGCGTTTCCGAATCGTTTTTTCCAGCTAGGATATCTGCCCGCAAACTGGTCAACCGGTTCTTGGTCAAACCGATTTCACCAGACAAGTTCAACACCTGATCGAGACGGGAGGTATCAACTCGAATCGTATTTTCGCGCACTCGCTCTTCAGCACGCCTGGCCGAAGTAGGCTGCCCGCCAGGACGATCGGTAGCCCGCCGACCAAACGCCGAGGGCTGTTGCTCAGCAGCCACAACAGTTGCCACCGCCCCTGGAGCCTTAGCCGATTCCATCGAGGAGGTCTCCGCTTTGGTAATTAGCTCGCTCGGTACAGCCTGCTTGGAAACCTCTCCGGTCACGGCGGAATGCAACTCCGCCCAATTCGGCTCACCCGAATTAGCCCCTGCTCCCGCTGAAGCGAGGGGGGCAGGAGGAGGAGACAAGTCTGCCGGGGCCGCCGCAACATTTGCCTCACCATTCAAGGCACCTTGCAAGGCAGCGATGACCTCTGGCGCCGCCGGTTGTGGCTGGACCATTTGCCCCAGTTCTCCAAACATGTCACGAACGCCCTTGGTGGCCGCCATGATGATGTCCATCAACTCCGGAGTCAGTTCAAGCTCGCCATTCCGCAGACGATCGAACAAGTTTTCAGTCAGATGACACAGAGTAACCAGCTCAGTGGCATTAAGAAAGCCCGCCCCCCCCTTGACCGTATGAAATCCACGGAATATGTCGTTCAACAACCCACGGTCGTCGGGCATTTTTTCGAGATCTACCAATTTGTTATCTACGTCAGACAACAAATCATGAGCCTCCTGCAAGAAATCCTGCAGCAGATCTTCCATTCCGCCAAAGTCACTCATTCTCGCCCTCCTCAGAACCCGAGGCTATCGAGCAGATCATCGACCTGCTCTTGGTTCACCACCACATCAGTACGCCCTTCGGCATTGATCACCGGGCCATTCATCAGACTGGCAACCTCGTCGGTGCGTTTCGTTTCTGGTAGCACCTCTATAAGAACATTCATCAGCCCGGACTCTAGATCCTGGGCAAGCACGACTATCTTCTTGATGACCTGCCCGGTCAGATCCTGAAAATCCTGAGCCATCATGATTTCTGTCAACTGGGCATGCGTGCCGCGAGTTTTCTGAGGCAATTGCTCATTAAGAAAAGCACGTGTTTCTTCGGCCAACGCCTTGAACTCCTCAACCCCCAGCTCATTGGCAAACAACTTGTCCCAACGCTTACCCAACGCGAGGGCTCCATTCTCTATGTCGTCCACCAAGGGCGCCGCCACATCGGTAGCATTCAGAACACGGCACGCAGCCTGTTCGGTCAGATTGGCGACATACGCCAACCGATCCTTTGCATCCGGGAGTGCAGAAACGGTTTTTTCAATGAGTTTGTCGTAGCCCAGCTGGCCCAACGTATCATGAAGAGCGCGCGCCATATGGCCAATGCGGTTAAACACAGCCTCTTGCTGGGGCCATCCGTCACCAGCCACCGCAGACAATTGCGCATCTGCTGCCTGCTGAGGCGCCTCTTGGTATACGGTCTGCGTTTCGAGTGAAACACTGTCGAACAAAGCCTGGAGATCGTCACTATCGCAACCAGCCGGAGCGGCAGCTACCTGCACGGGTGAAGGAGGCGCCGAAGGCTCGGGTACGAAATCTGAGGCAATCGAATCGAAAAGGGCTTCGAGATCAGCGGAATCATTATTGGCTGACATGACTCCCCCTAGGCCAAGCCCATTTTTTCGAAAATCTTGTTCAACTTTTCCGAAAGCGTCCCCGCCGTAAAAGGCTTGACGATATACCCGCTCGCCCCAGCTTGGGCTGCTGCAATGATATTTTCTTTCTTGGCTTCTGCTGTAATCATCAAGACCGGGAGATGCTTCAGATTCGGGGTCGAACGTATCGTCTGCAATAGCGTAAGACCATCCATGTTTGGCATGTTCCAGTCTGTAACCACAAACTCAAACCCGCCAGCTTGGAGCTTCTGCAGAGCGATCGCACCATCCTCTGCTTCATCGACATTGGTATACCCGAGTTCTTTCAGGAGATTGCGAACAATTCTGCGCATCGTGGAGAAATCATCCACCACCAGAAATCTCATTTTTGGATCAGCTGCCATGCAGTACTCCGGAAACTTTGTTTGTTATCGTTCAATTAGCGGGCGCAAGGTATCTGCGAGCGCCTCTGCATCAAATTTTGCGACATAGGCATCCACCCCCACCGACTTACCCATTGCCCTGTTGGCTTCTGAAGACAGTGAAGAATGCATGACAACCGGCACCCCTTCAAATCGAGGATCGGATTTGACATTCTTGGTCAGCACATAGCCATCCATTTCAGGCATTTCGGCATCCACGAGGATCAGGCGTATGTCGTCGCGAATATTCCGCCCCATCTGTTGCGCATGCGCAGCGATTCCCTGAAGTCGCGTCCAAGCCTCCGCTCCATTGGTCGCATGCTTGTGACGCACTCCCAATTTATCAAGAACCTCGGATATTTTCCTACGGGCAACTATCGAATCATCGACAAAAAACACGCTCGTTTCGGGATCAACACGCGCCGGAACGATGTCGACGATCATTGCCTCTCCGAACGCATTAGAGAGGATTTGCTCGACGTCGAGAATTGACACCAAGCCCCCACCCTCCAGTTCGATAACTGCAGTGATCAACCCTTGATTCGCCGTAAGCACGCTCTCAGGAGCTTTCACACGCTCCCAGTCAACACGAATAATCCGGTCTACCTCATCCACCAAAAAGCCAAGTGTCCGCTTGGAATACTCTGCGACCATCATGGTTTTGCCCAACCCCGGCTGAGTATCAAGGTGCATGAATGGTGCCAGCGAAAGAACTGGAATCACGTTACCGCGCAGGGAAATCAGCCCTTCGACACCTCGCGGCATATTTGGTGTCTTGGTGATATGGGGGGTCCGTCCAACCTCACGCACCTTGAATACGTTAATACCAAAAATCTCTCGCGTCCCAAGGGAGAACAGGAGAATTTCCATCTTGTTGGAACCTGCCAGACGAGTGCGTGCATCAACGCTATCCAATAGGTTCTTGTTCTCAACGAGATTCATCGTTCGCTCCAGCAATCTTTCAAGCCACGCGCACCGGCGAAGTATCCACTCCCAGGCGCTTCGCCAACGTCTCGGACAAGCGCAACGGCTCGAACTTGGGTACGTATTCGTCCACCCCTACAGACAAACCCAGTTTTTGATTCGACATTCCCGACAGGGATGAATGCATAACCACCGAAATTCCGTTGAAACGCGGATCAGATTTGACTTTTTTGGTGAGAATGTACCCGTCCATTTCGGGCATTTCGATATCTGTCAGGATCAAGCTTACGATCGATGACGCTGGCTTACCCATCGACTGGGCATAAATCGCCACTTTATCTAACTCATCCCACATTTGCCTGCCATTAACTGCGGCCACACCCTTCACCCCCATGGCCACCAGTGTACGTTCAATCTGCTTGCGCGCCACGCTGGAGTCATCACAGTAAAAAACCGTGCATTCCGGTTTATCTACAGTGACCACACCACGGTACATGATCTCGTTGTCAATGTTGGTCGTTTCGGAAAGGACCTTTTCGACGTCCATCATCATTACTAGGCGATTGTCTTCCAGCTCAGTTACCGCAGTCACCAGCCCGCCGGTTTGCGCCGTCAGCATTTCCGGCGGCACCCGCATCTTGCTCCAATCCAAGCGAAGGATGGTATCAACCCCCTCAACCAAAAATCCTTGAGTATGGCCGTTATATTCCGTCACGATCATAATTTCACGCGGCGTGTCTGCTGTGATTCCTGAGTATTTCGCAAGATCAATCACTGGCACCAGTACGCCACGCAGACTAACCATTCCCTCAATCGAAGGCGGCATATCTGGCGCGGCAGTGATCACTGGAGTACGCATGACCTCGCGGACCTTGAAAACATTGATGCCATACGTTTCACGGCGCCCGGTCCGCTGATCTACACCCAAGAAAAAGAGCAATATCTCAAGCTTGTTGGTCCCCGCCAACTTTGTTCGCGCATCAATATTTCTTAGCAACTCTGACATTGTCGTCCTCTCTCATCGCGCATCCTGCCAATCCCTGCCAACACCCCAAACCAGATAGGCATCCACCTCACCGAACGGCAATGACTCACCCAACTTCAGGAATCCACCCCTACACGCTTAACGGCACTTAAAGCGAAACATTTAGGAAATTTGGAATAATTTACCAAAATTAGCAATATCTAGCACCTGTTTTACATTACCACGAACCCCGGTAAGCGCGACGTCCTTGTTGGCTCCTCCCAATTTATCCCGCAACATCAGCAACATACCAAGAGCGGAGCTATCAAGATAATCGACGCCGGAAAAATCGACGACCACCGAACGCACCGAAGTATCAGCCACTAGTGGTTCATAAGCGCCCCGAAATTCGCGGTGAGTGTTGAAATCAAACCTGCCAGACAGCTTGACAACAGCCTTGCCGGCCTCATTTTGAATGCTCGCTTGCATTTGCTTTCCTATAAATAAAAATGCAGATTCTGATCTAGTTTAATACTTTACTTGTCGCCGGCAAGCCAAAGCAAGAATGTCAGGCGACGACCGCACCGAGCACTCGGCGCGCCATATGATCCAACGAACATTGCTCATCGACCGCACCGATCAGAAAAGCTTCACGTGGCATACCGTAGACAACACAGCTTGCCTCGTCTTGGCCAAAGGTTTTGGCACCAGCCTGACGCATACGCAAAAGTCCCTGTGCGCCATCCTTTCCCATTCCGGTCAAGATTACTCCGATAGCCTTATTGCCGATGAGTTCGGCCGCAGAATCAAATAACACATCTACGGACGGACGATGTCGATTTACTGGGGGGGTTGAGGCCAATTCGGTGACATATCCCGACGCTGCCCGACGAATGAGCATATGTGAATGACCGGGAGCAATATAAACCGTTCCTGGCTCAAGTTTTTCATTGCCATGCGCCTCAATGACTCTCGGTGCGCAAATTCCATCCAGTCGGCGAGCAAACGAGGCAGTAAACGTCTCAGGCATATGTTGCACGACAAGGATGGGCGGACAGTCAGCAGGCACGCCTTGCAGAAACTCCTTGATCGCTTCCGTGCCGCCTGTTGATGCTCCAACGAAGATTATTTTGCCACCACCTCCCCCAACTCTTGCAGGCATATCGGATGGGCGAAGCGCAGGCGAGGCGTGGATCTGCGAGTTCATTAGGCGACGTAGGCGGGCACCCTTGGCCGCCCGTAGTTTTTCAACAAGTTCTTCTGCATAACTTTCCATGCTCCTTCCGCTGTCCGCCCGGGGCTTACCGATAAAATCGATCGCTCCCAGTTCAAGAGCTTTCAACGTGATATCCGATCCAGCCTCAGTAAATGAGGAAACCATGACCACCGGCATCGGTCGCAAACGCATCAATCGTTCGAGGAATTCCAGCCCGTCCATTTTGGGCATCTGTACATCAAGAGTCAGAACGTCCGGCGACAAAGCCTTGATCATTTCCCGTGCACTCTGCGCATCCGGAGCGGCACCGACAACGTCCATATCTGGAGCCAGGTTGATCATCTGTGTGAGCAATCCGCGCATCAGCGCCGAATCATCAACCACGAGGACTCGAGTTTTCATCAATACCTGTTCAGACAAATGTGAAAAATAGGCATTTTTTTTGGCCGACCGTATCAAATGAACAACTCAACATCCCCTTCCAGCGAAGAACTGGACAGCCGGGACTTGTAGTCGCTTTCCCGACTGAACAAGGTATCGTTGTGCACTCGGTGCAACTTCTTCACCAAAACCCGCCCACTATGCGGAAAATAGTAAACTTTCCGAGGATATGAATCCAACAAATCCTTAGCAACAATTGGGATTTTTTCGGTCTTCAAAAAATCGAGCACGAACTCCGCGTTTCTAGCGCCAACGTTACTACTGGCCAAACTCGCCATCACTGCTCCGCCACCGAAAACCTTGGCCTCCAGGCGATTTCTACGAGCCCCGAGTTTCAGCAGATGATTTATCAACACCTCCATGGCATAAGTACCATACCGAGCAGAAGAACCTGCGGAGCTTTTGCCACCATCGTCCGGAAGCATGAAATGGTTCATGCCGCCAATTCCCGAGTCGACGTCACGAATGCAGGCTGCCACACACGAACCAAGAACGGTCACCAGCAGCGCTTCGCCACCGGAAACGAAATACTCTCCTGGTAATATCTTGGCAGCCTCGAGTCCAAATTTCCGGTCGAAGTAGCGATTTGTGGCGAGATTTTCATCGTAGGCGTGAGGCACAAATTTCTTTCTTCACCGTGCCGATGCCAGGGCATAGACCGTTTTCCCCAGGGACCTGAATAGATCCGATGCATGCAGAAAACTCTCTGAATGGCCGGCAAACATCAACCCATCCGATTGCATCATCGGTGCAAAACGGGAAAGAATCCTGTATTGCGTCGGCTTATCAAAATAGATCATGACATTCCGGCAGAAAATGATATCCAGCGGACCTCTAACTGAATAGGTCGAATCAAGCAGGTTAATACGCTGGAAGTCGATCATTCGCCTCAACTCCGGACGAACGGACACGTAGCCCTCCTGGCTCCCCGTTCCTCGCAGGAAGAATTTTTGTAGCCGCTCCTGGGAGAGTTTCTCGACCCTTTCAATCGGATAAACCCCCTTCTGGGCGGTCGCCAACACATTGGTATCAAGGTCCGAGGCGGTGATACTGATATGGGAGACATTGCTTCCGAAGGTTTCGGCAACTGTCATGGCTATCGAATAAGGTTCTTCTCCAGTCGAAGCCGCAGAACACCAGACTCGAACCGCTCGCTTCGTACCCAGTTTGCGCAGATGCTCGGCAAATATTGGGAAATGATGAGGTTCACGAAAAAACGAGGTCAGATTCGTGGTCAATGAATTGACGAAGCGTTCCCATTCGTCTCCGCCTTTGTTTTCAAGTGCATCCAGATACTGAGCAAACGACTGCATCCCGGTAGCCCTAAGACGACGCGCCAGACGGGAATAAACCATATCCTGCTTGACCGGTGACAGGGAGATACCAGCATGTTGATAGATCAGCTTACGAACCCGCTCGAAATCAGCGACCGAGAAACTGAATTCTCGCTCTCCATTTTCACGTGACTGCAGACTGGCTGAGAGTCCTACCCTAGCCGTAGAGATAGGCGGAATCGTTTTTCGATACTCGTCCATAATCAAAACTCTTCCCATTCATCATCAAGACTAACGGGCAAGGCCGGCGTTTTTTTTGGTGCGACTCGCGGCCGCTGCAGGGTCGATTCACGCGTACTGATCTTAGGGGGCGCCAACCTAGGGGTCGAAGTAGCGGAATCAACCCGGAAAACCGATACGGCCTGAGCCAGGTTATGAGCCTGCTCTTCCAGACTCTCTGCCGCCGCCGCAGCCTCTTCCACCAGCGCCGCATTTTGCTGCGTCACTTCGTCCATCTGGCTTACTGCCAAACTGACTTGTTCAATCCCCGAGCTTTGTTCGCGGCTAGCGTCCGAAATATCGCCCATGATCCTGGCAACCCGCTTGATGCTGCTAACAACCTCTTCCATCGTTCGGCCTGCCTGATCGACCAACTTGTTACCCGCTTCGACTTTCTCAACTGAGTCAGAGATCAGCCCCTTGATTTCTTTGGCAGCCGCTGCGCTGCGCTGGGCAAGGTTACGTACTTCGGTGGCCACCACCGCAAACCCTCGCCCTTGTTCTCCGGCGCGGGCCGCTTCGACAGCAGCATTGAGGGCCAGGATGTTGGTCTGGAAGGCGATACCGTCAATGACGCCAATAATGTCGGCAATCTTGCTGCTCGACTGGTGGATGGCGCTCATGGTGTCCACTACCTGACCAACAACTTCGCCGCCCTTGACCGCCACCAGTTGGGCATTCCCCGCCAGTTCGTTCGCTTGTCGCGCATTGTCGGCGTTTTGCTTCACTGTACTGGTCAGTTGTTCCATGCTGGAGGCAGTTTCTTCCAGGCTGCTCGCCTGCTCCTCCGTCCGGCCCGACAAATCCTGGTTCCCCGATGCAATCTCCTTCGCCGCCGTGTTGATCGCGCCGGTTGCCTCCTGAATTTGACCGACGACATCCCTCAGGCGCGCTACCGTGGTATTGGCATCGTCCTTCATTTGGCCGAACGTGCCAGCATAATCCGCCGTGATGTTCTTGGTCAGGTCTCCCTCCGCCATGGCCGAAAGCACCATGACCACGTCTTCCATGCCGCGCTGACTAGTATCCAGAAGGGCATTGAGATCACCGGCTAGTTTGAGGAAGAAACCTTGTTTCCCTGCCTCTGTCACACGTTTGGAAAAATCGCCATTGGCAGCAGCACTGACAATTGCATTAACCTCATCCTCGACCGCGACTTCTGCCGTCCGATCAACCCATTCGACAGCCGAGCCGAGATGATCGCCACTGTCGTTGGTCACCGGCGTCACGCTGAGGCTAAAGGTGCGGCCGCCAATCTTGATCGTGGCGCGATGGTTGCCACTGAGCCGAGCCAACATGTCACGCTGATGAGCCGGATTCTTGTGGAAAACATCAATGTTTGCCCCCATCAACGCATCTTGCGAGAAGTGCGGCAGTTCCTTTCGAATGTCGCTTTCAGCCACGCTAAACATTTCGTGGATCGCCTTGTTCATGTAGATGATGTTGTTGCCAGCATCGGCGATCATCACGTTAGTCGCCACATTATCGAGGCCTATCTTGACCCGCGACATTTCGTCGTTGGCGCGCCGACTGTCTGCTACTTCGAAGCCGAGTCGATTCTGCATCGTCTCAAGCCCCTGCATCAGGCGTCCGATTTCGTCATTGGCAGTGACATCGAGCGATGTCGTGTAGTCACCGTTCGACAATGCCCGGAATGTCGGAATGGCACGATCGCGTAAAGGTGTAACTATTAACCGGCGAACCATGAAGAAGATCGCCACAACTACGCTAAGCATCATTATCAGCCCAACGCCAATCACCAATCCGCGCATATTACGTGCCAAGCTGGTAAATTCGTCAAGGTAGGTTCCTCCAGCGACGACCCATTGCACACCGGGCACCGTATCAAACAGCACCAGCTTGGGGCGGGCAAACGAGTCACCGAGTTCCCCATTCAGCCACGGATACACGATACGTCCCTGTTTGCGCTCAAGTATCTCTCGAATGAACTCACGGCCTTGATCATCCTTGGCGCTCAGGATGTTTTGATCTTCCTTGGCCGGATGGACAACCAGAGTGCCGTAATCCTTGCCCGGCGTGGCGTTGAGGACATAGAAATAACCTGATTCACCGATCTTGTTAGCTTTGATGGCCTGGCGCAATGACTCCAACTCGTTCGAGATATCGAGCCCAACAAAGGTCGCACCGATTACTTTGCCCCCTTTCCCGATCAGCGGTGTGTAGCTGGTGTAGTAATCCTTGCCGAACAATTTGGCGAGCCCGACGTATTGCTTGCCTCCGGTCACCGCTGCATAACCAGGGTGATCCTTGGCCAGGATCGTACCGATTGCTCGTTCGCCATTTTCTTTCTTAACAGACGTGGCAATTCGAACTAGGTCGTTGCCCCTGCTTGCAAAAATGGTGGCCACTGCCCCCGTCTTGGCGGTAAAGCGGTCGACTTCATTGAAGCGATTGTTCAGGACCTCTTTTGTAGCCAGCCGCAAGACCGGCGACTCATCGCTGCCCTCAAGCGTAATTTCCTCAGCAAAAAAGCCGTCAAAAGCTCCGTTAAGTTTGATGACTTCGCGCCTGGCAGCATCGAGATTGGTCTCGACTAGGCTTTTGGCCAGTGCCACGCCCCGAGCAAGGTCGGCTTCGCCGCTCGCCTCCAGAGACTTGGTCAACTGGCTGGACAACACCGCTGTCCCAGCAGCCAGAACCCCTAGGGCAATCAGCGCACTACAGAATATGAGCTTGGTCGTAATCGAAGCATCACGCCAGGCAGCGGCAAGACGTGCAACTAGGCCTGATGAGACGAACCCGCCGTGACTTACCTGCTGCCCTCGCGCCTTGCCCTCCCGCAATTGGCGATAGCCACGCTCGACAGCCTCGATCTTTGCACGATCTGCCCTGCGCCGCACCGACATGTACCCAGTAACTTGCCCGTTTTCCCAAATGGGTGCTGCATGGGCTTCAACCCAATAGTAATCGCCGTTCTTGCAACGGTTCTTGACATATCCGACCCAGGGACGGCCGGCTTTCAGATCGTCCCACAAATCCTGAAAAGCCTCAGATGGCATGTCCGGATGGCGGACGATATTGTGTGGCTCTCCAATTAGCTCAGCCTCAGTGAATCCGCTGATCTCCAGAAAATCCCGGTTTATATAGGTAATCCGGCCCTTGAGATCGGTTTTCGAGACAATCAAGGTATTGGGCGACAGGGAAATTTCCTTGTCAGTTACCGGTAGATTGCTTCTCATGTTTTCTCCTCGTCAATTCTTGTTGTCACTCTGCTGGCTTAGAACTCAGCCCACTCGTCTTCATCAGCATTCCGCGGAACACGAATATCCGATTTGGGTGGCGCCCCCTTGAGGAGAACTGGTTCCTTGTGGGTCAGCGCCGGCCTGGCGACCTGACGACGCTCCATTTGCTCTGCTCGCGCTGGGCCGTGACTACTCCGTGCCAAGGAAAAAACCGATACGGCCTGAGCCAGGTTATGAGCCTGCTCTTCCAGACTCTCTGCCGCCGCCGCAGCCTCTTCCACCAGCGCCGCATTTTGCTGCGTCACTTCGTCCATCTGGCTTACTGCCAAACTGACTTGTTCAATCCCCGAGCTTTGTTCGCGGCTAGCGTCCGAAATATCGCCCATGATCCTGGCAACCCGCTTGATGCTGCTAACAACCTCTTCCATCGTTCGGCCTGCCTGATCGACCAACTTGTTACCCGCTTCGACTTTCTCAACTGAGTCAGAGATCAGCCCCTTGATTTCTTTGGCAGCCGCTGCGCTGCGCTGGGCAAGGTTACGTACTTCGGTGGCCACCACCGCAAACCCTCGCCCTTGTTCTCCGGCGCGGGCCGCTTCGACAGCAGCATTGAGGGCCAGGATGTTGGTCTGGAAGGCGATACCGTCAATGACGCCAATAATGTCGGCAATCTTGCTGCTCGACTGGTGGATGGCGCTCATGGTGTCCACTACCTGACCAACAACTTCGCCGCCCTTGACCGCCACCAGTTGGGCATTCCCCGCCAGTTCGTTCGCTTGTCGCGCATTGTCGGCGTTTTGCTTCACTGTACTGGTCAGTTGTTCCATGCTGGAGGCAGTTTCTTCCAGGCTGCTCGCCTGCTCCTCCGTCCGGCCCGACAAATCCTGGTTCCCCGATGCAATCTCCTTCGCCGCCGTGTTGATCAGGTCCGTCGCCTCCTTGATCGAGAAAATGATCTGCTCGAGGTTATCGACCGTTGCATTCGCATCGTCCTTAAGCACGCCGAGCAACCCCTTGTAGTCGCTGTCAATTTTCTCGGTCAGATTACCCTGTGCCAGGCGCGAGAACATGGCACCAACATCATGCAGTGCACGCGTGTTGGCTTCGAGCAGGTCATTAATACCAACAGATATTTCCTTGAAGAACCCCGTCATCCTACTCACATCGAGACGCTTACTAAAATCGCCCGAAGCCGCTGCACTGATGATTCCAGAGACTTCGCTCTCGATCTGCACTTCCAGAGTACGGTCACGCCACTCAACCGCCGTGCCAAGTCGCTGCCCCTGGTCATCCACAATCGGGCAGGCAACCAGAGAAAAGCAACGCCCGCCGACGTTGATCTCGGTGCGATAAAGTCCTTTGAGCGCCGCCAGCATATTGCGCTGATGACTGGGCTGCTTGTGATAAATGTCGAAGCAGGAACCCAGAATAGTGTCCGCCCGGAAGTTCGGTAGCTGCCTGCGGATATCGGTCTCGGCTCGGCGCATCATTTCCAGCACCGCCGTATTGCAATACACGATCACCCCATCGGGGTCTGCGACCATCACGCTATTTGAGGTCACATCCAAAGCCACCTTGATCCGCGTCGTTTCTGCCGCCAACTTGCGGTCGGCTTCAATCCGGGATTTGAGCTGAGTCTGCATCTTATCCAGGGCCAACATCAATTCGGCGATCTGATCCTTGCCCTTCGCCTCAATCCGGTTTTCCAGATGCCCAGACGCCACCTCCTCGGCAACCCGCAATGCCCCCGCCAAAGGTGTTGTAATCGAACGCGCAAAAACATACGAAAAAACAGCAACCAATCCTGTAACCAACGCCGCTAGGCCAAGCATCAACCAAGTCGTTGACTCTTGCGTACGCTGAGCGCCTTCGAAAACCTCACGCCCCGATTCAGCATAGTACGTACGTAGCGCATCGGCCGCTGCTCCGGCCTTGGCGTAGGCAGGGCGTAAAACATTTGCGTAAATATCGGCAGCCTGCCCGTAATCCCCTGCTTTCAGGGCCTCACTAGCCGCCATCAAGCCGTCCTTGACGAATACCGCTCTCGCCTGTTCGTAAGCTTCGGCCAAAAGCCTTTCCCTGTCGTTCAGGGAGCGGTTTTTGAATTGCTTCCACAACTCGGTGATTGCATCGCGATTTTTTACGATCGTGTCTGTGTGCTGGGTGACGGGATGAGCGTGCTTGACGGCCTGGGGACCTGCCGGATCATGCAGCAAACCCGAAGCTACCTGAAGATTGTTCTCGGACATCAGCGTCTGGATGCGAAGAACAATTGAACCTGGCTCCATCTTGTCGAGATAAACCGATGCCGTACCACGATTCAGATCGCGCATACTGACGACAGCCACCCCCACCAGGACCACGAACCAGAAGGCCATGCCGACCGCTTGCCAGAATAGGCGGGTACCGATACGGAAATTGTTCAGCATATTTCTCACTTTCCGTGTTTAGTTGGACGCAGAAGCATCATCTATCAGTTCCATATCGGCACTGGTCATCAGGCGCTCAATGTCGGTCACAATCATCATGCGCGTATCGATCGTTGCCAGACCGAGGATGTATTTGGTATCAAACGAACCGGAAAAGTCTGGTGCCGGTCGAATCTGTGTGCGCGTCAATGAAAATACGTCGGAAACACTATCCACCACAGCACCGATAACACGCCCCGCCACATTTAGAATGATCACGACTGTAAATGGTGTGTATTCAACCTTGCCAAGATTGAACTTGATACGCAAATCGACGATCGGGACAATAATCCCGCGCAGGTTGATTACCCCCTTGATGAACGACGGAGCGTTCGCAATCAAGGTCGGCTGTTCGTAGCCGCGAATTTCCTGCACTTTGAGAATATCGATAGCATATTCTTCGCTGCCAAGCGTAAATGTCAGGTACTCGCTAGGCACCTGATCTTCGTCGCCAGCGACAGTTCCACCGTGCGTTATCGCTTCCATCTCTTGCTCCTCGGTTCAGCCGTCAGACGGCTTTCTGCATAGTTGTCTTGGCCATCCCAGCTATTGCCGACACATCGAGAATCAGCGCCACATGGCCATCACCCATGATGGTTGCTCCAGAAATCCCCGGTACTCGCCGATAGTTCGCTTCCAGGCTCTTGATCACCACCTGATGCTGCCCGACCAATGCATCGACAAACAATGCGGCCTTTACCCCATCGGCATCAATCACCACCATGATGCCCTGTGTAAAATCAGTGGAAGTCGGTTTGAGATTGAACAATTCATGCAGGACGATCACCGGAAGATATTCCCCTCTTACCTGAATAACACGCGCCTGATTGGAAAGTGTTTTCATATCGCCGACCTGAGGCTGGAAAGACTCCATGACGTAGGAGAGCGGCAGGATATAGGTCTGGCTGCCAACAGCGACCGACATGCCATCCAGAATGGCCAACGTCAACGGCAGGCGAACAGTCATCCGTGTGCCAACTCCCAGCATCGATTCGATTTCGACCCGCCCGCCCATCGATTGGATATTCCGGCGAACCACATCCATCCCGACACCGCGACCAGAAACGTCGGTAACTTGATCAGCAGTCGAGAAACCGGCCTCGAAAATCAGGTTGAAAACCTCCTGATCAGTCATCTGATCGGATACCGGCAAACCACGTTCCCGAGCCTTGGCCAGAATCTTGTTACGGGGCAACCCCGCTCCGTCGTCACCGACTTCTATGACAATATTGCCCCCCTGGTGATAAGCCTTGAGGGTGATCGTGCCAACAGGACTCTTACCAGCCGCCACGCGCTTTTCAGGCAACTCGATACCATGATCGAGACTGTTGCGAATCAGGTGTGTCAAGGGATCGGCGATCCGTTCGATCAGCCCCTTGTCCAGTTCGGTGGATTCGCCAGAGGTCTTCAACTCGACCTGTTTTCCCAGCTTACCGGAAAGATCACGTACAACGCGTGGGAAACGTGAGAAAACGAAGGATATCGGCATCATCCGGATAGACATCACCGACTCCTGCAAATCACGGGTATTTCTTTCCAGTTGCGCCAAGCCATTGGCCAGCCGCTCAGGCACTGCCTCCTGCATCTGGGTCGCCGTTTGCAACAGCATCGCCTGGGTTATGACCAATTCGCCAACCAGATTAATTAGCTGATCGACCTTTTCGATGCTGACGCGAATCGAGGAATCTCCATTGGCTACAGGCATAGCGGCCTTGGCTGCACGACCAGCACGAGATCCTTGAGCCGGCGGCGCCTCATGATCTGCGTTCATCAAAGCGGATAGCACAGGTGAGGCAGAAACTTCAGCCTTGGGTGTTTCGACCACTTGAACTGCGACAGGCGTTGGCAACGGAGCAAAAAAACCGAAGCCATCACCCTCTTCGATTACAGGAGCCGCGGAGGTATCTGGTAGCGGCTCGAAGAAACCATACCCATCCTCTCCGCTCGTATCAGCCGGCGAAGTTTTTAGCCCAGGGGCATCTGGCAGAGGCTCGAAGAAGCCATAAGCGTCTTCTGACTGATTGTCCTCTGCTGCGCATTTCTTCGCACTCTCCTCGATCTGAGCAAAAAAACCATACCCACGATCTTCGTCAGGCACACCGGGTGATTCATCGAAGAACCCGAAAGCCGAACCGCCATCGGTGCTAGCTGACTTGTCTTCAACTATTCGCCATGCGCCGTTTTCAGCGATGAAATCGATTTGATCCGCAAAGGCCTCCTGTCCCAGTCCAGTTGCCAGACGAAGTTGCCAATAACCTACCTTACCGGTTTCTGCGTTGGGCTGACTCAGGATGGTCAACTGTCCCAGAGAAGCCAATTCCTCCAGAAGATTGGCGACGCCTTCGCCGCTGGCTGAAACCTCTGTCGGCACAAACTGGATATCGAATACACGCATCGCACCGATTGTGTCCGGCGAGGCTGCTTCTATTGCAGCAAGGTTCGGAGATGGGTCTGATCCGGTCTGCTGAAGCGGATCGGAGGATAGTTGACGCAGCCGAGAGCAAATCGCCTCGACTGCGCTCTGATCAACCTCACCCCTACCCTGGTGCCCTTCGAGCATATCGCGCAGCAAATCGCCGCATTCCAGGAACGCATCAACCATATCCGGACGCAAGCCAAGCTCCTGCTTGCGAATACGATCGAGCAGATTTTCCAGGATATGCGTGGATTCAGCCAGATCGGTGAAGCCGAAAGTGCCTGCACTCCCCTTGATAGAGTGAGCTGCGCGAAAAATGGCGTTAAGCTGCTCGGAATCAGGATTTTCGACATCCAGATCAAGCAAAAGCCCTTCCATTACAGCCAGATGCTCTGCCGATTCCTCGAAGAACACCTGGTAGAACTGACTCATGTCGATAGCCATGCTACCCCCCGAGCACGACCGTCAAAGATTTGACAGCCAGAAATGGAATGCAAAAAACCCCGTCACCTAACGGGCCGCCGGCCTTAATCAGCCGATCACCTTGCGCACCACTTCAATCAGCTTTTGCGGGTCGAAGGGCTTGACCAACCAACCTGTCGCTCCTGCAGCCCGCCCTTGCGACTTCATGGCATCCGAGGATTCCGTAGTCAACATGAGAATGGGGGTCGTTGCGTATTGCGGCATCGCCCGCAAACTTTTGATCAGGGTTAGCCCGTCCATACGCGGCATATTCTGGTCGGTCAAAATCAGATTGACCCCCTTAGCCTTGGCCTTTTCCAGACCATCCATTCCGTCGACGGCCTCCACTACGTCGTAACCTGCACTTTTCAGGGTAAACGACACCATTTGACGGATGGATGCAGAATCGTCAACTGCAAGAACGGTTTTCGCCATTTTTTCCTCGTGATATTCAGAACAACTCGACTTCGCCACTGGCAAACCCCGTTTGAGCAACAGGGCTGTTATGTGTTTTTTGTGATATTACACCGATTTTTTGAGAAATATGGTCAACATGAGAACAAATGGCTGTCAATGCATGCAGGGTTTCAGCCGGGTTTCCGTTGCCATGTAGCAGGCTACCCATCTGTCGTTCATCCGCACTGATTTCGTCCAAAACATCCAAACGCGTTGAGACATGCCCAAGCAGTTGCGTCACCATATCTTGAAACTGAAGCGACATAATCGCCTGATTGACCGCTGCCTCGACATGTTCGCCTATCGTATTCAACTCAAGGACCGTTTCACCAGTTCGGCGGTTCATTTCGTTAATTCCGGCCATCGCCTCCTCAACATCGCTTTTCGAGGTCAACGCAAAGGTCATGTCCTGCGCCGCCATCTGGTTGATGGCCTGCTCGGTAGCCTCAATTGTCGTCTGCATCTTGGCCAAGGAGCCACGGATTTGCTGACTGAAATGGCTGGTTCGCCCCGACAGATCCCGGACTTCATCGGCCACCACGGCAAACCCTCGCCCGGCCTCGCCTGCCCTTGCCGCCTCAATGGCAGCATTGAGGGCCAGCAGATTGGTCTGTTTGGAAATTCCCTCAATCTCTCCGAGCATCCCTCGTACTTCGCTCATTTGGGAGATTATTCGGTCCGTCATTTCAACAAGGGACATTGCCAGACGCGAATTCTCGATCACACTATCCACAAACTGTCGAAGCGTTTCAGATGTCTTGTTGGCGAAGTTGTGAAACTCCGAAACGGACCCTCCTTCCGTACTGCCGGCTACGACCTGCACTCCAAGTTGCTGCTGCCGCTGAATCAGGGCATTCATTTCCTGAAAGCTACCAACCAGCTTACCGATGGCCTCGCTGAATATCACCTGAGTACGCGCCACTTCATCGCGCATCTCACCTATCTGCCGGGACACCTCCCCGGAGACATGAACTATGGCTTCCCCACTTTTTTCGATCACATCACGGTTGAGATGAGTGGCAGGAGCGACGCTTTGGCAACCCACAGGCGGCGTACGAAGCACACTCCCCAGCAGGAGCCATCCAACAGTGAGGATAAGCATGGCAATGGCCACTGCAGGCGTACGTGCCGCCGGATCAACTACCAGCAAGCCCCCCGCGACGAGAACGGTTAGCGTGATGCCGACCAGCGCGAACCTGCTGTTACCAGCCATTGGATACCTCGGAATCTTGCAAAAACATCTCCATCAGCCCGCGGTCCCTTTTCCGATCCCCGGCAGCTTCAAACCTTCAGGCAAGACCTCGTCGCCACCAGCCTCGGACTCCGGGCCCTCTTCCTGGAGAATGGCCGACTCAGTTCGCTTGTTCAGCACCACGATGCTGATTCGTCGGTTCACCGAATTGAGTGGGTCGTTTTTGTCGAACAGAACCGTCGAGGCCAAACCGACCACGCGAAGTATCTTGCTGTCATCCATCCCGCCAGCAACCAGTTCGCGGCGCGAGGCATTCGCCCGGTTCGCTGATAACTCCCAATTCGAAAACCCCTTTTCACCGCCGGCAAACTGAGCTGCATCAGTATGTCCGGCCAAACTGATCCGGTTGGAAACGCCGTTCAAGGCCTTACCGATCTGACGCAGGATATCCCGGGTATAGGGTTTGAGGTCTGCACTACTTGAGTCAAACATAGGCCGGTTTTGTTCATCAACAATTTGGATGCGCAAGCCCTCTGAAGTGATATCAAGCAACATCTGCCGCTTAAACTGGGCCAGTTGCGGGCTTTGCTCGATCATCTTCTCGATATCCGCCTTCAGGGACTCCAGACGCTCCTGCTCTTTACGACGGAACTCGGCCTGAGCCTCTTTGGAGAAGGTTGTAGACTTCTTCGTCTCAACATCTCCACGCTTAACCTGCCCAGACTGTCGAGTAAGATCCTTGCCGCCTCCCTGTAGAACGCTGGTCGCATCCCCGGAGCCGGCCCCTCCTTCGTTGGCAACCTTCAGGGGATTTTGGAAAAATTCGGCGATCCCCTGAAGATCTCCCTTGGCGGTAGAGCCAAGCAACCACATCAGCAGGAAGAAGGCCATCATAGCCGTGACGAAGTCGGCATAGGCGATTTTCCATGCCCCGCCATGCGCTCCACCAGCAACAACCTTCTTGCGCTTGATAATTATCGGGCGGGTGGAATCGTCGCTCATCGTCTTGAATTAAATGGTGGGAGTTGGGCTTACTTGCCCTTACGCGCCTTGAGCTCTTCTTCCAGTTCGGTAAAACTCGGGCGCTCATGCCCCCCCAATGTCTTGCGGCCGAATTCGATAGCGACCTGCGGCGCATAACCGGACATCGAGGCTAGCAGAACCATCTTGATGGTCTTATAGATCGTCGCCTCCTCGTTGGCTTTTTGCTCCAACAGCTTGGCAACTGGCTCGACGAAGCCGTAGGAAATAAGGATACCGAGGAAGGTACCGACCAGCGCGCCCCCGATCATTTTGCCGAGCACAGCCGGTGGGCTCCCCACCGATCCCATCACGTTAACTACCCCCATCACGGCCACCACGATACCGAAGGCAGGCACAGCACCGGCGATATTCGAAACAACGTGACCAGGCTCGGCGGCCTCATGATGATGGGTCTCCAGTTCGACATCCATCAGGCTTTCGATTTCAACGGTATTCAGGTTGCCGCCTACCATCATACGAAGATAGTCGCAGGTAAACTCCATCACATGATGATCATGCACGAGATTGGGATACTTGCTGAAAATTGGGCTGGCATCCGGATTTTCGATATCGCCCTCAATGGACATCAGACCTTCTTTACGAACCTTGCCCAGAACTTCAAAAAGCATGGCCAAGGCATCCACATAGAAGGCCTTGTTGTATTTTGACCCCTTGAGAATTCCGGGAACAGCGCCGACGGTAGCCTTGATGACCTTGATGTTGTTAGCGGCCAGGAAGTAACCAATCGTCAGGCCGACAATCGCGACATATTCGGTCGGCACCCAAAGTGCGAGCAGACTGCCGTGAATGGCATAGGTGCCAAGCGCGGAAGCCAGAATAACGACGTAACCGATAATCAGAAACATGCAAAGCCCCCCAATGCGACAGCATGAAGCGCCGCAGATCCGCCCGGTAATATGTTTTCGCTATTGTAGCCACAGGCGTTATCCGAGTGCAAAGAAAGAACCCGGCCAAATGGCCCTGTTAGCGGGTGAAAACGCAAATAGCAGTGATACACTGGGTTCGATCTCATTATGTTTTTACTATCGTGATTGAACACTGCAACCGCTGCGGATCGAAGGTTGACTTTGTCACCCCGCCCGGGGATTCCCTACCCCGGCATGTCTGCAGTACGTGCGGACATATTCAGTACGAAAATCCAAGGCTGGTCGTCGGTTGCGTTGCCGAATGGGACGGCCGAATCTTGTTGTGCCGGCGCGCCATAGAACCGAGCTACGGTTACTGGACACTGCCGGCCGGTTTCATGGAAAACGGCGAATCGACCGCCCAAGGAGCGATTCGCGAAACCCACGAAGAAGCGGGGGCAAAGGTATCCATCGATGCGCCGTTCGCCCTGATCAGCATTCCTCACATCAATCAGGTACACCTGTTCTATCGCGGGCGTCTGGAAAGCCCCGAATATGCCGCAGGCGATGAAAGCCTCGCCGTGGCCCTTGTTGCCCCCGACGAAATCCCCTGGGGCGAACTTGCCTTTCGCAGCGTCACCTTATGCCTTGAGCGCTACCTGGGCGATCGCAGCGCTGGGCAGTTCGAATTTCACGAGACCATCCTCACCCCCTAGTCGGCCGCCAGCCGGTATTCGACTGGCACGGCAATCCGGAATCGTCTCCCCTGCAATTCCAGCGGAATTGAGGCCACATTGGCCGCCCGCTCCATCATTTCCAAAGCAGCCCGGTCCAGCGCCTCGTCACCGCTCGATTGCTGCAAGCGAATCTCCGGTCGATGGGCAACAATCTGCACGGAAACCGATACGACAACCACACCCTCAGCACTACGACCGTCGGCGCCAGCAGGATAGCGCTTGTACCGACGAGCCTCACGCGCCAGGTTCAGGCGATACTCGCGCTCACCATCTCCCGCCGGAAAAAATACGTCCGTGGCACCCTCACCCCCAGCCTGCCGGTCGGAATTTTGGCCAGGATTGGTAAATGCTACGGTCGGCCTGGGAAAAGGGACAATTTTTGAATAATTCGCCACCTTGGCCGGCGCAATATTATTTGGCTTTTCGGAGCCGCCCAAAGACTTTTGGGGTTGCTTTTCGATCGCATTTGCAACGGATACCGCTTCTCGGACAGCCCCCGCTCCAGCAAGGACCGCAACAATCCCCCGGCGCCCTCCCTGATCGCGCTCTTTGCTGCCCGGCAACTCGGGCGCCCCTGAGATCAGGATGGCAAGATGCAGTACGAGCGAGATGGACAAGGCACGAACAATCATGCGGCATATCATCTCAAAAAAAACCCCTGCCGGTATTTCCGCACAGGGGTTGATGCCATCAGCGCCATTCTATGAACGGCGCGACGAAGCCGCGATTATTTGCCCAGCTTGCGAGTTTCCTCGTCGATTTTGTTCGAGTACATCTTGCCCATGACGGCGCCGATCACCAGAACACCAACGATCACGACCAGGCTCATCAAACCGATATCGCTAGTCAACAACAGATTCCATGCCATAAGCCACCTCCCAATAACAAATAAAGAAACTACTTCCCCGCCTTTGCCGCCAACTTCAGCGGCTCCTCCGAGTCGGCCTGCCACTCTCCCTGAAGCCGCCATTGCCCGGCGGGATCCTCAATGGAAACAAGCCAACGCCCCGAGACTTCTTCTGCCAGCTTGCCACTGTAGAAGCCCTGCCCTTCAGAAACCATCTGAACGGATTGATCCTGCCCGGCCCTCGTGGGATGGGACAACTTGAGTGTCAATGCCTGCGCCAGTTTGACATCTCCCTCGGAACGAAGAAGAAGACGGACGTTGGCACCAGCACGCATCACGTCTGCATGCAAGCCCAGACTACCGGCCAGAGAATCACGATGCAGTTGCTGGTTTACGGCCAGCCCTTGCTTGTAATAGTCGTCTGAGACCAGGCCATCGTTGCTGATCACGGCCAGCCAGGCTGTGACCACCCCGGCCACGATCACCACAGCGGGCCCGGCCATCAAAAGCCAAGGCCAGCGCTCCTTGTACCAGGGTCGATTATTACTACGCATAGTCATGGCATGGCTCATATCAGGGCATCAGGAAAGAGGCTTTTTCATGAACCGCGATCTTGTCGTGATTCTCGGCCTTGACGTCAAAATAAATGGTGTTGGCACCCGTTTTACCCGACTCGGGCGGAACGCGTACAACAACGGTAATTTCATGGTTTTCGGCGCTGCCCACCTCAACGCTGTTTTCACCAACCAACTCAATCCCTTCCATCCCCTGGACGGAAAGCGCGTAACGCTTCGGCTCTTCGGTGGTATTCATGATCTTGAGGTTGTAAACGTTCTCAATACGACCATCGTCGGCCTCACGAGCCAGGATTGAGCGGTCGCGGATCACATCCACCTTGAGCGGGACGCGGGTTGCCAGCGACCAGACAGACGCTCCGATAATGGCGACAAGGATGACCGTATAGAGAATGATGCGCGGGCGCAGAATGTGCGCCATTACTTCCTTCGGACCAAAGTGTTGGGCCAGGGCATTCTCTGTCGTATAGCGAATCAGGCCACGGGGCAAACCTACCTTGTCCATGACCGGATCGCACGCATCAATACAGGCACCGCAACCGATGCACTCATACTGCTGCCCCTTGCGAATATCGATCCCCGTCGGGCAAACAGCAACGCACAGGCCGCAATCAACGCAATCGCCCAGAGCGGACGCCTTGGCATCCATATTCTTCTTGCGCGCGCCACGCGGCTCGCCGCGCTCCGGATCGTAAGTAATGACCAGCGTATCCGGATCGAACATCACCCCCTGAAAGCGAGCATAAGGACACATGTACTTGCAGACTTGCTCACGCAGGAAGCCGGCCTGCATATAACAAAATCCGCCGTAGAAAAATGTCCAGAACAACTCCCAGCCAGAAAGGTTGAACGGCAAGGCAGCCAGCAATTCATCGACCGGGGTGAAATACGCGACCAGCGTAAAGCCTGTCCAGAGCGAGATCAGCAGCCAGATCGCATGCTTGATCGCCTTGAGACGGAGCTTTCTGGGCGTCATCGGCCCCTTGTCGAGCCTCATGCGTGCAGCACGATCACCCTCGATCCGGTTCTCCACCCACATGAAGATTTCCGTATATACCGTCTGCGGGCAGGCGTAACCACAAAACAGACGCCCGGCGACAGCGGTGAACAGGAACAAGGCATAAGCCGAAATAATCAGCAAGAGCGCGAGATAAAAAACGTCCTGCGGCCATAGCACCAGGCCAAACAGGTAGAACTTGCGCTCGACCAGATGCAGCAGCACGGCCTGCCGCCCATTCCATTCCAGCCACGGCGCACCGTAAAACAGAATCTGGGTAAAAAACACCAGGATCCAGCGCCAGTTATTCCACCATCCCTTGACGTCGCGGATATAGACCTTCTTGTGTTTCTCGTAAAAAGAAACAGGGGCTACCGCAGCTGCAGCCTTGGGAGGGTTTGTGTTGTCGTTGGGGTCCATGAAAATCTTATCCGTATCAAAATCACGCTAAATGCATATTGTTGAGCAGGCAATCTAACGCAATTTTGATACTGATCAGCGATTGCTTATATAAAAGAAAAGCGGGGCGGCATTGCCGCCCCGCCTCGGACAATTACTTCGCGCCCTGGCTCAGGCTGAATACGTAAGCAGCCAGCAGATGAACCTTGGCATCACCCAGGAATTCCTTCCAGGCCGGCATCTGGTTCTGACGGCCCTTGGTGATCGTTTCGGTGATGGTGGCTTCGGAAGAACCGTAGAGCCAAACCTTGTCGGTCAGGTTCGGAGCACCAACCGCATGCATACCGGTGGCTTCCGGACCGTGGCAGCCGACGCAACCAGCAGAGGTAAAGGCTTCCTTGCCCTTGCCGGCACGAACGGAGTCGTTCGGCAGACCGGACAGCGAGCGAACGAAGTTGGCCAGATCCTTGATGGTATCGGCACCGAGTTGCTCGTGCGGGGGCATGACGCCCATACGGCCGCCGGCAATGGTTTCCTTGATCTGCTCGGGTTCGCCGCCATACAGCCAGTCACCGTCGGTCAGATTCGGGAAGCCCTTGGCGCCACGCGCATCAGCACCGTGACATTGCATGCAGTAGGTCAGATACAGGCGCTTGCCCATTTCCATGGCCTGCTTGTCGGCAGCAACGGCCTTGATATCCATGGCCATGTACTTGTCGAACAGCGGCTTGACCGCAGCATCAACCTTGTCAACCTCAGCCTTGTGCTGGCCAACTGCCGTCCAGCCCAGCATGCCCTTGAAGTTACCCAGGCCCGGATACATGGCCAGATAAACGAAGGCGAAAACCACGGTGATGACGAACAACCAGCTCCACCACTTGGGCATCGGGTTGTTGTACTCCTCAAGGGTTTCATCCCAAACGTGCCCCATGGTCTTGCCCGGGGTAAACGTCGCCTTGCCCTGAACGATCAGCAATACGGCGCAGGCGAGAATACTGCCCACGACGATCACAATCACGTACAGGTTCCAAAAATCGCTAACGAAATCGCTCATTTGCTTTCCTTTATATCAGCGCGGGTGCGACGCTTTGGACGCCGCACCGTCGTCATCATGTTCTGCGAACGGCAAGTTGGCAGCTTCGTCAAACCCCTTCTTGCTACTCTTGCCGTAAGCCCAGCCGACAATCCCGAGAAAGCAGAGCAACCCCAGTACTGTCGTGATGGAACGCAGATCGTTGATGTCCATGGCTATTACTTGACGTTCTTCAGTGCCGTACCCATACCCTGCAGGTAGGCGATCAGCACATCCAGTTCGGTCTTGTCGCCAATGGCAGCCTTGGCACCCTTGATTTCCTCATCCGTATAGGTCGGGATACCGCGGGCGTTAGCGTAGCCACGCATGACCTGCATCTTTTTCTCGATGTCGACACCGACCGAATCCTTGGCCTTGGTGTTCGCCAGGAAGGCGAATGCCGGCATGTTGGACTCGGGAACCACGTCGCGCGGATTCATCAGGTGGGCGCGCTGCCACTCATCGGAGTAGCGACCGCCAACGCGGGCCAGATCCGGACCGGTACGCTTGGAACCCCACTGGAACGGGTGATCGTAGACATACTCACCGGCTACAGAGTAGTGACCATAACGCTCGGTTTCGGCGCGGAACGGACGAATCATCTGCGAGTGGCAAAGGAAGCAGCCTTCGCGGATGTAGATGTCGCGGCCAGCCAGACGAACTGCATCGTAAGGCTTGACCCCCTCAACCGGTGTCGTGGTCGACTTCTGGAAGAACAGCGGAACGATTTCGAGCAGGCCGCCCCAAATCACGGTAAGCAGCGTCAGCACAATCAGCAGGCCTACGCTCTTTTCAATTTGCTCATGCTTAAGCATTGTTATCTCTCCCTAATCAGGCGTGATGACCAGCCGGAGCAACCACCGGCATGTCCTGAGTCTTGCCACCAGCCATGGTCTTGAACATGTTGTAAGCCATGATCAGCATGCCCGTCAGGAACAGGACGCCACCCAGCCAACGGATCGCCCAGAACGGGTAAGAGCCCTTGACCGATTCGACGAAGCTGTAAGCCAGCGTACCGTCGGCATTGACAGCGCGCCACATCAGCCCCTGCATGACGCCGGCAATCCACATGGAAGCGATGTAAAGAACGGTACCGATGGTGGCGATCCAGAAGTGGGTCGTAACCAGCTTGGTGCTGTACATCTCGGTCTTGCCGAAGAGCTTCGGCAGCAGGTAGTAGATGGAGCCGATGGAAACCATGGCAACCCAACCCAAGGCGCCGGAGTGCACGTGGCCGACCGTCCAGTCGGTGTAGTGCGACAGCGCATTGACCGTCTTGATGGACATCATCGGGCCTTCGAAAGTAGACATACCGTAGAAGGACAGGGAGGTGATCAGGAACTTCAGGACAGGATCGTCGCGCAGCTTATGCCAAGCACCGGACAGGGTCATGATGCCGTTGATCATGCCGCCCCAGGACGGAGCCAACAGGATCAGCGAGAAGATCATACCGACCGACTGAGTCCAATCAGGCAGGGCGGTGTAGTGCAGGTGGTGCGGGCCCGCCCACATGTACGTGAAGATCAGCGCCCAGAAGTGAACCACGGACAGACGATAGGAATAGACAGGACGGCCAGCCTGCTTCGGCACGAAGTAGTACATCATGCCCAGGAAGCCGGCGGTCAGGAAGAAGCCCACCGCGTTGTGACCATACCACCACTGGATCATGGCATCCTGCACGCCAGAATACATGGAGTAGGACTTGGTCAGCGTAATCGGCATTTCCATGCTGTTGACGATGTGCAGAAGCGCAACGGCAATGATGAAGGCACCGAAGAACCAGTTGGCCACGTAGATGTGCGAGACCTTACGAACGGCAATGGTGCCGAAGAAGACCAACGCGTAAGCCACCCAGACCAGGGTGATCAGGATATCAACCGGCCATTCCAGCTCGGCGTACTCCTTGCCGGTGGTAATACCCAGCGGTAGCGTGACAGCAGCCAGAAGGATGATGATTTGCCAACCCCAGAAGGTAAAGGGAATCAGCGGCCCGCCCCAAAGGCGGGTGTGGCTGGTACGTTGAACGCACCAGTAAGACGTAGCAAACAAAGCACAGCCACCAAACGCAAAGATAACCGCGTTGGTATGCAACGGACGCAGACGCCCGAAGTGCAACCAGGGACCGAAATTAAGCTCCGGCCAGACCAGTTGAGCTGCAATGATGACACCGACAAGCATGCCGACGATGCCCCAGATGACAGTCATGACGGCGAATTGCCGTACGACCTTATCGTTGTATGTGGTTTGCGTTCCAGACATGAACCCACCTCTCGTTAATAAAAAACGGAATGCCAACCCCCCTTTAACCCGAGGAGGCACGTAGAAAGCGATGGTATTCTAGATTAACGGAGGCGTTTTGACCTAGATCAACCTACCGATTATCTAAGTCAGATTAGTCCGAAATGGGTATCCGCACTGTCAAGCGACAATTTCGTGGACAAAAAAAGGGTGCGTCGTAACGCACCCCAACCCCAACAGAGAATTACTGCAAAGTTCGCACTTCACATGGCGAGCATAATGCCCGCAGACGCCAATTCGAGCGTTGACGCAGGTCAAACTTTCTCTGATTTATTGGAGTCGCCATTAACCACCGGGGGCTTTGGCTGATCGTCATCCATCAGGATTCGGAACCCCGGCCCTTCCAGATCGTCGAATTGCCCGCTGCGAACGGACCACCAGAAGGCGACAGCGATACCAAAAACCAAAATGACCGAAACGGGAATCAGCAGGTAGACGCTTTCCATCAATCCTTCTCCAGGCGCTGGATACGCAACGAATTAAGGACGACCAGCAAGGAACTGGCCGACATGCCGATGCCGGCAATCCACGGTGTCACATAACCGGCAATTGCCAACGGCAGCGCCACGAAATTGTACGCGAAGGACCACCAGAGATTCTGACGAATTACCTGTAGCGTTCTGCGAGCCCGCCGCAAACCGTGGCGCAGATGGTTCAGGTTTTCGGAAAGAAGGACGAAGTCGGACTGCGTGCGCGCCAATTGCGCCCCGCCGCCCATCGCCACCGAGACCTGAGCCTGGGCCAGCACCGGTGCATCGTTGACGCCGTCGCCGACCATCGCAACCACGCCACCAGCCGCCTGCAGGGCCGTAACGCAGTCATGCTTGCCCTGCGGCGTCACCCCCGCCCGTACATCGTCGATGCCAAGCGCCCCCGCCACTCGACGGGCCACATTTTCGGCATCGCCGGAAAGCAGCACGACATGCTTGCCGGCAGCGCGCAGTTCAGCAACCAAGGCAGCCGATTCCGGGCGGACCTCATCGCCGATCCTGAATAGCGCCAGGCAATGCTGCGCGTCGCCGAGAACGACGACCGTATCGCCGCTCTCCAGCCAACTTGCCGCCTCATTCGGCAACGTCGCCGATCCCAGGCCGAGCACATAGCCGGGACGCCCGATCCGGTAGCGCCGGCCAGCCACGACCGCTTCAATGCCCTGCCCCGGTTCGCTCAGGACATCGGCTATCTCAGGCAACTGCTCCCCTGCGGCGCGACGCAAGGCATGGGCCACCGGGTGTTCCGAAGAGTGTTCGAGAGCCGCAGCCATGGCTAGACAATCCTGCCGGCTCAGGTTCGCCGTCGGCAGGACGTCAATGAGATGCATGCGTCCGGTGGTCAGCGTTCCGGTTTTGTCGAAGACGAAATGGGTCGCTCTGGCCAGCGTTTCGATGGCGTGCCCGCGCGTCACCAGCAGACCGTCCTTGGCCAGCGCACCGGCTGACACCGTCAAGGCGATCGGGGTGGCCAGGGAGAGCGCGCACGGGCAAGTGACCACCAATACCGAGACGGTGATCCACAGCACTTTCGACGGATCGACAAAATACCAGCCGACGGCAACCAGCACGGCCACCGCAAGCAGCGCCGCGACAAAGTAGCTGGCGATTCGATCGGCCAGTTCGACAATCTTTGGTTTTTCTGCCGCGGCACGCTCCATCAGCTGGATGATGGCCGACAAGCGCGTTCCCTCGCCTATCTGGTCGACCTGCACGACGAGCGGGCTTTCGGCATTGATCGAACCGCCCGTCACCGCATCTCCGATTTTTTTCGAAACCGGCTTGCTCTCACCAGTCAGCAGCGATTCATCGGCGCAGCTGACGCCTTCGACGATCCGGCCGTCGGCCGGCACGATATCGCCAGCGCGAACCAGCACGTAGTCCCCCAAATGCAGGTCGGCCACGACACACTGCTCAATGCTACGGTCGGCCGGAAATTTTGGCATTTTTTGAGCAAAGGATGGCAGCAACTTGGCCAACGCCTCGGTCACGCTGAGCGCCTTCTGGCGTGCAGTCATTTCCAGATAGCGGCCGCCGAGCAGGAAGAAAATGAACATTGTCACCGAGTCGAAATACACCTCGCCCGCTTGCGCCAATGTTGCCCAGCAACTGGCAACGAAGGCCGCCCCAACGCCCAGCGCCACCGGGACATCCATGCCGACCCGACGCAACTTGATATCGCGCCAGGCATTACGAAAAAACGGGGCCGACGAATAGAAAATGACCGGCAAGGTCAGCAACAGGCTGGCCCAGCGCATCAGGCTTTCAATATCGGGCGCCATGTCGCCATCGGCGATGTAGACCGGGTAGGCGTACATCATCACCTGCATCATGCCGAAACCGGCCACCCACAGGCGCCACAACGCATCACGACGTTCCTTGCGGGAAATTTCCTCGTTCTTGGCGGCATCGTAGGGATAGGCCCTGTAGCCGATCGCCGCGATCGCGCCAAGGATGTCCGACAATTTGACCCGAGTATCGTCCCAGCGGACCCGCGCCCGGCGGGTCGCGTAATTGATATCGACTGCCGTAACCCCGGGCAGGCGGCCAACATGCTGCTCGTTCAACCAGATGCACGCGGCGCAGGTAATCCCTTCGAGCAGAAGCGAGGCCTCCCGCTCGTTTTCGCCCAATTCGCGAACGAAACTTTTCTGGAATTCGGCATGATCGAACAATGCCAGTTGATCAAGAATCGCCGGCCGCGCCTCACGCGGTGACTCGGGCAGCGCATCGCGGCTGCGATAGTAATCGTCCAATCCGTTATCGACGATAGACTGCGCCACCGCCTGGCAGCCAAAGCAACACATCGCGCGCGGCTCGCCGGCCACCGTCACCGATAGATCAACATCATCGGGAACAGGCAGGCCGCAGTGATAGCAAGAATCATGGGACATACAAATAAAAAGGCACCTTGGTACCTTTTTGATCAACGGTGGGGGCGAAGTATAGTTGATTTCGCTTCCCCGCCCCGGAGTGCACAAGCCTTGATCCCAGATCGGCAATGCAAGACTCGCGCAAGCCCATTGACCTTCGTTGGAATCGAGCCGATATTATGAAAATCGGGATCGACCAACCAAGCCTACCAGACATGCCGGACACCCTGCTGCGCGACCATCAAGAGCCGAAGGTACTGGTTGTCGACCAGTCGTCGGAAAATCGCGCCTTGATCTGCGACTGCCTGAGACAACTGCCCAACATCCGCGCCATCGCGACCGGTGACAGCGAACAGGCATTGCGGATATTCCGCGAATCGCAGCCGAGCCTCGTGTTGCTTGATACCACGCTGGCTGGCACGGATGGTATAGCCCTCACCAGAAAAATTCGCGCCTGGGAACAAGGCAACAATGACAGCGGCGTGTCACCATGGACCCCAATCGTATTTCTCTCGTCGGTCACTGACGAGCACCTCTTGGCCGAAGGCATAGTTGCCGGAGGCGACGATTTCCTGTGCAAACCAGTATCGGAGGTCGTCCTGCTCGCCAAGGTCCGCGCTATGCTGCGCATCTCCACCCGCCAGCAGGAAATCTGGAAGGTACATCGGCAACTCAAAGACATCGCCATCCTCGACAGCCTGACCGGCATTCCCAATCGCCGCCACTTCGACGACACCCTGGCAGCCGAATGGAAGCGCTGCCTCCGGACTGAAACCCCTCTCAGCATCGTCATCAGTGATGTCGACTTCTTCAAACAATTCAATGATATATACGGCCATCAGGCCGGCGACGTCTGCCTGAAGGCAGTCGCCGCCTCGCTCAGCGAATCCCTGTTCCGGATCGAGGATACCGTTGCGCGCTACGGCGGCGAGGAGTTCGTCGCCATCCTGCCCGGTACCGACGCCAGCGGGGCCTACGCGGTCGCCGAACGCATGCGCCAGTCGGCACGGGACCTTCACATCCCTCATGAGCGCGGCATCGACGGCCGCGTATCCTGCAGCTTCGGTGTAGCCAGCACACGGCCCAGCGTTGACAAGGCGCCACTACAATTGCTGCGCACCGCGGACGCCAGCCTCTATGCCGCCAAGCGGGCGGGCCGCAACCGCGTCGCACTTGAGGCGGAATAATCCAGGCAAAAAAATTGGCCCATTCCAAAGAATGGGCCAATTTTTTGAAACCACTGGTGCCGTTGAAGTGAATCGAACACTCGACCTACTGATTACGAATCAGTTGCTCTACCAACTGAGCTACAACGGCACGCTTTTCGAAAGACGGTATTTCCGGCTTTCGCTGCTCCAGAAGAAGCAGAGCGTAGAATTATAGCTTTTTCGTTCCTTCTCAGGCAACGCCAAGACCCAATGAATCTGCTGCGCGCGCTAGCCACGGTTAGCGGAATGACCCTTCTATCAAGAATTCTCGGCTTTGTTCGCGACTTCGTGATTGCCCGCGCCTTTGGCGCCGGACTTGCCACCGACGCCTTTTTCGTCGCTTTCAAGCTACCCAACCTTCTGCGCCGCTTGTTCGCCGAAGGGGCGTTTTCGCAGGCTTTCGTGCCAATTCTTGGCGAATACAAAAACAAGCGCAGCGAAGAAGATACGCGGACGCTGATCGACCATGTTGCCAGTTTGCTCTCGCTGGTCCTGTTTGGCGTCACAGCCATCGGCATTGCCGCGGCACCCGTGCTGGTCTGGATTTCCGCCCCGGGTTTTGCCGCGGACACAGAAAAATTTCAATTGACGGTGGCACTGACCAGAATCACTTTCCCTTACATATTCTTCATGTCGCTCGTCGCACTGGCCGGCGGCTTGCTCAATAGTTGGAGCCGCTTTGCCCTGCCGGCCTTTACCCCGGTCCTGCTCAATCTGGCTTTTATCGGCATGGCCTTGTTCGCCGCCCCCTATTTCGACCCGCCTGCCCTGGCACTAGGCTGGGCCGTATTTCTGGGGGGCGCCCTGCAGCTTGCGATCCAGATTCCTGCCCTCAGGAAAATCTCGATGCTGCCGCGGCTGTCGATTAACTGGCAAGCGGCCTGGGCTGACCCAGGCGTCCGGCGCATCCTGACATTGATGGGCCCGGCCGTCATCGGTGTGTCGGTATCTCAGGTCAGCCTGCTGATCAACACGATATTCGCCTCCTTCCTGAAGACCGGCAGCGTTTCCTGGCTTTATTACGCCGACCGCCTGATGGAGTTTCCATCCGGACTGCTGGGGGCTGCCCTGGGTACGATCCTGCTCCCCTCGCTGTCGCGTTACCACGCCAGCGACAATCACCTCGAATACTCCCGGCTGCTCGACTGGGGACTGCGCCTGACCCTGCTCCTCGCGGCACCGGCAGCGCTGGCCCTGGCCATCCTCGCCGTGCCGCTGATCGCCACCCTGTTTTTCCATGGCGCCTTTTCGGCTGACGACGTTTTCCACACGCGCGAGGCCCTGGTCGCCTATACCGTCGGACTCACCGGCATGATCCTGGTCAAGGTTTTGGCGCCCGGCTTCTACGCCCGCCAAAATGTCCGGACACCGGTACGCATTGCGCTAATATCCCTCGCCGCCACCCAAGCCATGAATCTCGCCTTCATCGGCTGGATCGGCCATGCCGGCCTGGCACTGTCGATCGGGCTGGCCGCCTGCCTCAACGCCGTATTGCTCTATCGCGGCCTGCGCCGCTTGAACATCTACGATCCCCTGCCTGGCTGGAGCATGTTTGTCGGCAAGCTACTGGTGGCAATGATCCTCATGGGCAGCCTGCTGTGGTTCGGCATGGGCGCGGAAAGCAGTTGGATGCAGAAGCACTTCATCGACCGTGCGATGCATCTTGCCTGGCTCGTTCCCCTTGGCGCCACGGCCTATTTCGCTACACTATGGATGCTTGGCTTCCGGCTCGATGACTTCAAGCGCCGGGCAGCAACCTAACCAGGAGAGGCAACGATGAAACTGACCAGCGCGGGCTTTATTGACGGACAGAAAATCCCCGGCGTTTATTCCTTTTGCATCCCAGACCCGGCCCATCATGTCTGCCTGGGCCAGAACAAGAATCCGCAACTTGCCTGGACCGACACACCTGCGGGGACAAAATCCTTCGCCCTGATCTGTCACGATCCGGATGTTCCGAGCCAGGGCGACGATGTCAATCAGGAAGGCCGCAGCATTCCTGCCTCGCTAGCGCGAGTCGATTTTTTTCACTGGGTGCTGATTGACCTGCCGACGACCGTGACGTCTCTCCAAGAGGGAGAATTCAGTTCCGATGTAACGCCACGCGGCAAACCCGGTCCGCAGGCCGCCTATGGCAGCCGGCAGGGCATCAACAACTACACTGACTGGTTTGCCGGTGACAACGACATGCGCGGCGACTACTACGGCTACGACGGCCCCTGCCCGCCATGGAACGACGAAATCATCCATCGCTACATCTTTACCGTCTACGCCCTCGATATCGAGAAATTGCCACTGGAAGGCCGGTTTGGCGGCCCCGAAGTCCGCGCAGCCATCCAGGGACATATCCTGGCCGAAGCCAGCCTGACCGGTACCTATACGCTGAACGCCAAGCTACTGGCTTAAGCGCCGCCCGTAAAGCACAAAGGCCATGCCTCTCGGCATGGCCTTTGTGCTTTGGCGGATTACACGACGGTTAGCGAGTAATCCCCTTGCACCCGCCCACGGTATTCCCGGCGCAAGGCACCGAGCTCTCCCGGTTGATCAGCCACTTGTCGCCGACCCGAATCAGTTCCAGCGTCTTCTGCGTCGTGTCGCTGTAAGCCTTCGATTGATAGACCTGGCGGAATTCGGCAAAGGCCCGGTCTGTTCCGTCCAACCGGATCTTCAGGTCCTGGATCTCGACGCTGATCGCCTCGCGCGGGGCGATCCGGCTGCGCCGCAGTTGCGCCCAGTCTTCGCGGGAGAGTCCGCCGTCCGGGGTGAAGGTCGGGGCGTAGAAGCCGGTGTAGGCCGCGTAGTCGCGGGCCGACCAGGCGGCAGCCCAGGATTTGATCCGGGTCTCGAGTTCTACTTCCGGTCCGACGACGGCGACCGGGGCCGGCAGCGGCTGGGCCTTGGCGGCATTGAGTGCGGCAGCCTTGGCGTTGAGGTCGTCGCGGTCGGTCTGTTCGAGGGCGATCGGGTCGTTCGGACAGAGTTGGGCCGGGTCGACCTGGGCGAGTTCGCCTTGCCCCGGGGTTTCGGCATCAAGGCGTTGCAGGCCGAGGACTTCGAGCAGAGTGCCCATGCCGGCGTAGGTGCGCAGGTAGGCAAGGCTCAGGTCGGTGTCGGCGTTGACGTTGGAGCGCCGGGCGGCGAGGAGTTCGTTTTCGGTGTCGAGCAGGTCAAGCAGGGTGCGCTGGCCGACGTTGAATTGGTCGCGGTAGGCGTTGCGGGTCTTTTCCAGCAAGGCGACTTGTTTGGCGTGGAAGACGCTTTGTTCTTTGAGGCGCAGGACGTCGTTGTAGGCAATCAGCAGGGTCTGCCGGGTGTCGCGGCAGGCCTTTTCGCGAAGATCGAAGGCGAGGTTCTTTTTCTCAATGGTCTGTTTTTCGCGGGCACGGTCGGAGCCGCCGTTAAAGAGATTCCAGCTGACGACGAGTTCGGCGACGTTGTAGTCGCGGTTGCCGGGGGTGCCGAGGTAGTTGTCGGTCTGGTCGGTGCGTGCCCGGAAATCGAGGCGGGGGGAATAGGCGGCACGCCGGGTGTGGATTTCGTATTGGGCGGCTTCGATATTTTCGGTGGCGGCAAGCAGCGCCGGGTTCTTTTGGTGCAGGGTGCCGAGGGCGATCTTTGCCTGGCCGGGGAAGGCGGCGCCGACTTGACCGGGGGGGGTGATGGCGCCGCCGGGTTGGCTGCCGACAAGGCGTTGGTAGCGGGCGCTGACGTCGTGGAGGTTGGCAGTTTCGGTGATCAGGTTGATTTCGGCGAGCGCCAGGCGGCTGCCCGCTTGTTCGAAGTCGACGCGGCGGCCGACGCCGCTTTGGGTGCGCTTTTCGATCTGGTCGTAGGTGGCTTTGTGTTGGATGTAATTATCTTTGGCGAGGTCCACGAGCTGGCGGTAGCGCAGGACGTCGAGAGCGGCTCGGCTGGCTTCAAGGGCGACGGTTTCGGAGGCGTCCAGGAGCTCGTAGTAGCGAACGAGCTTGGCTTTGTCGAGACGGCGGACTTCGTTCCGGGTGGCGAAGCCGTCGAAGATCATCTGGTTGAGGCTGAGCAGGACGCCGCTGCGGGTGTAGTCGTTGCGACTGCTGACTGGCGGCTGTTTGAGACTTTCGCGGCCGCTGCCGGCGGTGAGGTCAACGCGCGGGAAGTAGCCACCGCGGGCAACGCCGATTTCTTCGTCGGCCGCCCGGTAGGCGTGCCATTTGGAGGTCACTTCAGGGCTGTTCAGAACGGCGCGTTGGGCGACTTCTTTTAGGGTGGCGGGGGGGCTGCTTTGAGCCTGCACCAGCACGGGAAGCGCCGAGAGCAGCAGCAAAAAAGATTTTTTTTTCATTCTCATGGAGGATCATCCGCAAATTTTTTGGCGCATTGTAGCCGCTGCGTCATGCTGCTGTTGTGTAATATCCCACGTTTGTCACACGATAACGCCCTTGCGTAACCGAGCCCCCCTGCTTCGTTTGCTGACTATTGCTGCCATGCTGGGCACACTATGCGTCGGCGGATTGCCGCATGCGCTGGGCTGGGATTTGGAGCGCCTGCAGCAATTGATCACGAGCCGCTTCGGCGCAAGCCAAGTGCCGCTGCTGCTTGACTGGCAACGCCTGCTTGGCGAAGGCCGCAGCACCCCGGAGGCAGACCGGCTACGCCGAGTCAATGATTTCTTCAATCGCCGCATCGCTTTCGACGACGATATGTCGGTCTGGGGCCAGAGCGACTACTGGGCGACCCCCGCTGAACTGATCGGCCAGGGGCGGGGTGACTGCGAAGATTTCTCCATCGCCAAATATTATTCGCTGATTGAACTCGGCATCCCGGTCAGCAAGCTGCGTCTGGTCTACGTCAAAGCCGCACAGAGCGGCCCTGATGGTGTTTTCTTGCAAGCCCACATGGTACTTGCCTATTACGCCACCCCGAACGCCGACCCGCTTGTCCTCGACAACCTGAACCCATTGATTTTGCCCGCCTCCAGGCGCAGCGATCTGTCACCGATTTTCAGTTTCAACAGTGCGGGCCTGTGGCAAGGCACCGGCAACCAGTCCAGCAAGAGCAATCTCTCCCGCTGGCAGGATTTGCTGGCCAGGGCACGCGCCGAAGGCTTCCAGTGAGATAACCGACATGTCCTTATTCCGACAACTCTGGCTCGCAGTGATTGCGAGCACCGTGATCGCCTTTGCAGGCAGTTTCGTGGTCAGCATGCTGACGGCTCGCCACTATCTGGAAGAACAACTGGCGATCAAGAATAGCGACAACGCCTCGGCCCTGGCGCTCTCGATGTCGCAAATGGACAAGGATCCGGTGACCATGGAACTGCAGGTCGCGGCCGTTTTTGACAGCGGGCAATACGCCAGCGTTCGCCTGATCGACCCGAACGGCAAGACGATGGTCGAGAAGAGCGGCCCGCCGGTCCCCGGCGATGCGCCCGAATGGTTCATCGGTCTCTTTCCGATCGCCTCGCAGCCTGGACACGCCCAGGTTTCGACCGGCTGGAACCAGTTCGGCACTCTCGAACTGGTCAGCCACAGCCATTTCGCTTATGAGGAACTCTGGCAGGGCGCGGTCAAACTATTGGCCTGGTTTGCCCTCGGCGGCAGCCTGATGGGCTTGCTCGGCATGCAACTGCTGCGCCGGATCAAACGGCCGCTCGACGCCGTGGTCGGGCAGGCACAGGCAATCAGCGAACGCCGCTTCATCGGCATTCCGGTACCCGCGACACCGGAACTGAAAAGCCTGGCCAGCGCCATGAACGCAATGGTAGACCGGCTCAAGGCGATGTTTGCCGAGGAAGCGGCGCGTCTTGAGCAGGTGCGCCGCGAAGCCAACCTCGACAGTCTGACCGGGCTCTCCAACCGCAACTTCTTCATGAACCAACTGGCCGCTGCGCTCAGCGACGATGACGCCGTTCCTGCCGGCAGCCTGATCATGCTGCGCCTGGCCGACCTGGCCGGGATCAACCGTCGCGCCGGCCGCGAAACCGCCGACGAACTCCTGCGCCGAGTCGGATTGGCGCTCAACGAACAGGCGAAGGACAAGCCGAATGCCGTGGCTGCCCGACTCAACGGTGCAGATTTTGCCCTGCTGCTGCCAGGCATCAATGATCCTGCCCCTGCGGCCGAGAAGCTCTTGCACGCACTTAACGATCTGGCTGCCGCCGGCCTGATCGACGGCGATCGTATCGGCCATCTGGCCAGCGGCGGCTATCTGCACGGTCACTCGGTCGCCAACCTGCTGTCCCGTCTCGATGCCGCCCTGGCCGCGGCGGAAAACCAAAGCGGTCTGGCCTGGTGCCGGGCCGAGAGCCACGATGACCAGCGCGCCAACTCCAACGCCGACTGGAAAAAATTGCTCGACGGCGCCATCCAGACTCAGCGCCTGCGCTTGATCGACTTCCCTGTTGCCGGCAATGCCGGGCAGTTGCTGCATCTCGAATGCCCGCTCCGCCTGCAGGCGGCCGAGGACGGCGAATGGCTGGCGGCCGGCAGCTTCATGCCGATGGCCTCGCGGCTCTCGATGACCACCGAACTCGACCTGGCCGCCACCCGCCTCGCGCTTGAGCGCATTGCCGCCGGCGCGCCCGCCGTGGCGGTCAACCTGTCCGGTGAATCGATTGTCGATGCGGCCTTCCGCGCCCGCCTCTATGCCCAGATTGCGAGCCGCAAGGACCTGGCACCGCGGCTCTGGCTGGAAGTATCCGAAATAGGGGCGTTCCAGCACTTCGATGAATTCCATGCCTTCTGCGATGCCCTGCGGCCGCTCGGCTGCCGCCTCGGCATCGAACACTTCGGGCGACAGTTCAGCGAAATCGGCCGCCTGCACGGCATCGGTCTCGACTACCTGAAGGTCGACGGCAGCTTCATCCGCGCCATCGACACCCAGAGCGGCAACCAGGCATTCCTCAAGGGTCTGTGCAGCATCGCCCACAATATCGGCCTGACGGTCATTGCCGAAGGCGTGCAAACGCCGGAAGAACTCGCTGTCCTGCCCGAACTCGGCTTCGACGGCGCCACCGGCCCCGCTGTGCCAAGGAATTGAGCATCATGGCCACCGAAATCGAACTCAAGCTGCAACTCAGCCCGAAAGCTGCGCGGAAGCTCTGCGGTCACCCGCTGCTCGAAGGCATCCCATCGCAAAAGCTGCATCTGCTGAACACCTATTACGACACCCCGACGCTGGAACTGCACGCCCGCCGCGTTGCCGTCCGCTTCCGCAAGAAGGGCTGGCAGTGGCTTTGCACCGTCAAGTCCGCCGAACCGGCGAGCGGCGGCCTGGCCATGCGCAGCGAATGGGAAACCCCCGCCACGCCGGGCACTTTCGACTTCAGCCATGTCGATGCCAGCGATTTCCGCGAGTTTCTCGAACAGCGGAGCGAGCGCTTCGAGGCCGTGTTCACTACCGATTTCCACCGCCAGATCTGGCTGGTACCGTTCGGCGAATCGCAGATCGAACTGGCCATCGACCGCGGCCAGATTGAAAGCCGCGGACGCCGTACGCCCATCTGCGAAATCGAACTTGAACTGCTCTCCGGCAAGGTCGACGACATCTTCGGCCTGACCCGCCGGCTGCAGGAAGACATCGACCTGCACCCGGCCATCGCCAGCAAGGCCGAGCGCGGCTACAAGCTCTTTCTCAATGAGCCGCTCAGCCCCTTCAAGGCTAGGCTGGTTGCCATCGAGGCCAGCCAGACGCCGGTCGAGGCCTTTCGCTGCATCGCGCTCAGCTGCCTGGAACAATTCCAGCGCAACGAGCCGGGACTACTGGCCGGCGACGAGCCGGAATTCATCCACCAGGCCCGCGTCGCCCTGCGCCGCCTGCGTTCGGCCATCAAGCTGTTCGCCCCGGTGCTGCCACCCGAATTCGTCGCCGCCTATGGCCAGACCTGGCAAACGCTGGCCGGCTCACTGGGCGATGCGCGCAACTGGGATGTTTTCCTGGAAGAAACCCTGCCACCGATTGCCGAGGCCTTCCCCAACCACAAGGATGTCAAACGCCTGCGCAAGGCGGCACAATCCCGCGCCAAAAGCACCCGAAAATCGGTAGTCGGCCTGCTCGCCGTCAGCGAATATCCACGCCTGCTGCTTGAATTCACGGCGGCCATCTACACCCTGGACGACACCCTGCCGATGCCGCTGACCGACTTTGCCCGGCAGCAGATCGACAGCCATATCAGGAAGGCCCGCAAGCTGGCCACAAAACACGCCGAGCACTGCCCGGGAGAGCGCCACAAGATGCGCATCGCCTTCAAGAAGCTGCGCTATACGCTTGAGTTTTTTGCCCCGCTGCTGGCGGCCAAGCGCCTCAAGCCCTATCTGGATGCATTGGCCCGGCTTCAGGACGAACTCGGATTGATTAACGACCATGTGACGGCCGAAACGCTGATTTCGGCCGTCTTGTCAGGCCAGCCACCGGGCGTCATCCGGGGCTGGGCGGCAGGACGTCACGAACTGCTGATAAGCAGACTGCAGCTTCCGCTGAAAGCCTGGCTGGACCTAGCCGGAAAAATCTGAGCCGCAAATAAAAAACCGGGGCATTGCCCCGGTTTGATCAGCTTATCCTGCGCTTAGACGCGGCACTGAGCCGGCACGTATTTGTTTTTTCCACCATCGGAAACCTGACAAGTCCACACGATGTTGCCGTCGGCGTTAGGCGCCGGGCTCAAGGTCAGGGTCACAGCCCCAGCCTTGTCGGTCGTCGTCAGGGTGATTACGCCAGTTGCGCAGGACATTGAAGCAAGGTTCTCGGTAGCGGTCGTCGTATCGGTCACGCCGCGGCAGGCGGTGGCGTCAGGAGCCCCTCCACCATTGTTGGCAATGTTCTCGCCAACCGTCGCTTTTGCTGCAGAACCAATCACCATCGCTTCGGAAACGCGGGAACGGATGGTGTAATCCTGATACGCCGGCAGGGCAATGGCGGCCAGGATGCCGATGATCGCCACGACGATCATCAGTTCGATCAGGGTAAAACCTTGTTGAGCACGATTCATTGTTTTCTCCTCGAATTGAAAAAAGGCGGGAAGGCCGCTTGGCTTAACTTAAACAGGTTCCGTGCCAACTCTACAAGCTCACCGATGATTAGACGACAATCCGGGCAAAAATCCCGACTGATCATGATATTGCGCGACATTGGGGGACCCGCCCGGGAATATTCTCAAGCCATGCCGGCCAAAAAACTGACAATTTGCGTCACCTATCTCTGCCGCAATGCGTCAGGCATATAACCAGGCAAGCACGGCTGCCAGCGGCGCTAAAGGTCTATCTGCCAAGACATCAGGTAGCACTCGGCATAGCGCCGATAGACCCGGCTGCGCACGAAGAGGTCATGTAACTCGGGATCGATATGACCGTTACCGGCAAATCCCTTCAGGATGACAAGCGCTTCCGACAGCTTCATCCCTTCCTTATAGGGCCGGTCCTTGGCGGTCAGCGCTTCGAAGATGTCGGCGATGCCCATGATTCTCGCCTGCCAGCTCATCTGTTCGCGTTTCAGGCCTTTCGGGTAGCCCTTGCCGTCCATGCGTTCGTGGTGGCCGCCGGCGTATTCGGGGACGTTCTTCAGGTGGCGCGGCCAGGGGAGTTGCTCCAGCATCCTGATGGTGGCGACGATGTGGTGGTTGATGATGTCGCGCTCGGCGGCGGTGAGTGTGCCGGAGGGGATGGTCAGGTTTTCGAGCTCGTCGGCGCTGAGGAAAGGCACTTCTTCGCCATCCGGGTTGCGCCAGCGGTAGGCTTCGGCGATCCGCCTGACCTGGGCAATGGCCTCGGCGGCCATTTTTTCGCTGCCGAGGTTGGCCTGGCGCAGAATGCTACGGTCAGCGGCAATTTTTTGGCAAAAATCGAAAAATTTCGCTTCGGCTTCGGGCGGGTCGGCGCCTTCGGCGATGCTGCGCCATTTGCGCACTTCGGCATCGCGCCGGATGACTTCAAAACGGGTGTCGATCAGGTCGATGCGGTCGTAGATCGTTTGCAGCTTGGTGGCCTTGTCGACGACATGGACCGGCGTCGTGACCTTGCCGCAATCGTGCAGCAGCGCGGCGATGCGCAGTTCGTAGCGATCCTTGTCGGTCAGCCTGAAATCGGCGAGCGGGCCTTCGCGGGCGGCGTCGGCGGCTTCGGCCAGCATCATGGTCAGCTCCGGCACGCGCTGGCAGTGACCGCCGGTGTAAGGCGATTTCTCGTCGATGGCGAGGTTGATCAGCTTGATGAAGGATTCGAACAGCGCCTCAAGTTGCTGGACCAGTTGGCGGTTGCTCAAGGCGACGGCGGCCTGCGAGGCGAGCGATTCGGCCAGGCGCCGGTCGGCCGGCGAGAATTCGACGACCTTGCCGGTGTCGGGCGCGATGGCGTTGATCAGTTGCAGGATGCCGATGACCTCGCCTTCGTGGTCTTTCATCGGCACGGTCAGGAAGGATTGCGAGCGATAGCCGGTGCGGGCGTCGAACCGGCGGGTGCCGGAAAAATCGTAGCCCTCGGCAACGTAGGCGTCGGCGATGTTGATCGTCTGGCCGGTAACGGCGGCGGCCACGGCGACCATGCTGTCGTTGGGCGAGCCGTCTTCACGATGGAGCGGCAGATCGGGGAACTTGCCGGAGATCGGCTGCTCGCTGCTGCCGCCGAAAGCAATGCCCAGCGAATCGGTGCGGACGATCTCGAAATGCAGCTGGCGCCGGTCGTCCGCGACCAGATAGAGGGAGCCGCCGTCGGCATGGGTGATCTGTTTGGCAGCGAGGACGATCTTTTCGAGCAGCCGGTTGAGATTGCGCTCATCGGACAGCGATGCCCCGATGTCGTTGAGCTGGTCGAGGCGTTGGAACAGGTCGTCCGGGGTTTCCATGAGGACTAGGGGCCGACGACTGAAGTGACCGGCATGATCTCAGAACTCGAAAATATCGTTGTTCTGCAGCATGTTCGGGCCATAGTCGCCGAGACAGGCTTCTATTTCGGACATGGTCGCCTCGATCTGCCCGGGTTTGAGATGGGTGATGTGCAGCTGACAGCCCCGCTGCAGCTTGGCCAGTTCCGCGGCCAGCAGATCGGGGCAGAGGTGGCAGGATAGCTTCGCGAGTTGCTGCTCACGGTTGGAGAAGGCGCATTCGATGATCAGGTGACGCAGGTTGCCGATGCGGTTGACCGCCTGCCAGAGGGCGTCGCACGGCCCGGTGTCGCCGGAATAGACCAGGCTGGCGATGCCGGAATCGAGCTGGTAGGCGACGGCAGGCACGGTATGGTCGACCGGCAACGCCGTGATCTGGCGTCCGTCGAGCACAATGGCCTTGCCCGGGTCGATTGGCTGATAGCGCATGAAGGGCGCCGCGGCATCCGGCACGCTGGTGAAGTCGGGCCAGATCACCCAGTTGAAGATGTGCTGGCGCAGACTGTCGAGCACCGCCGGAATACCGTAAATGGTCAGCGGCCTTGTCCGCAGGTCGGCGACGGTATCGATCATCAGCGGCAGCGAAGCAATGTGATCAAGGTGGGCATGGGTCAGGAAGACATGGTCGATGGCCGCCAGTTCGGCCACGGACAATTCGGCGACGCCGGTGCCGGCATCGATCAGGATGTCGTGATCAACCAGGAACGACGACGTGCGCAGATGCCGGCCGCCGATGCCGCCGCTGCAGCCGAGTACGCGTAGCTTCATGGCGGCCCGAGGTCAGCCCTTGAGGAAAAACGCCATCTTGATGCCAGCGATTTCGATCACGTCGTGATCGGCCAGCGGATGGGCCTGGGCATCGAGGGACTTTCCGTTGAGCAGAGGGAACTGCGCGCCCTCGACATGGGTGATGAAATAGCCATGCGGCCGGCGGGCTATCACGGCCACCTGCATCCCCGGCTTACCCAGCGTCGTCAGCGTCTTGGTCAGGTCGAGCTCCTTGCCGGCATTCGGACCGTTGAGCAACTGGACGGCTGCCATCATGCCCGGTGCCGGCGGCTTGGGTTGCGAAGCGACACCGACATTCGAACGCATCAGGCGGTCGGTCGGCTCCAGTTGCAACTCCGAAGGCAGACGCAGCGAACCGGAGCGGATCGCCGCATTCTTCTCGAAATCGCTGGCCGCCACCCCAGCCTGCAGGTCGGCCATGTACTTCATCTTGTACTTGCCGAGTTCGATCACGTCGTTGTTACGCAGGAAATGCTTTTTGATCGGCTGGCCATTGACCAGCGTGCCGTTGGTGCTGTTCAGATCCTCAAGGAAAGAATCGGCCAGGATGGTAACGACCACGGCGTGCTCGCCGGAAATGGCGAGATTGTCGATCTGGATGTCGTTGTGCGGCTTGCGACCGATGGTCAGACGTTCCTTGTTGAGAGGAATCTCCTTCAACACCAGGCCATCCATCGAAAGGATCAGTTTTGCCATCTTGACTTCCTCATATCACTTCAAATGTGCCAGCAAACGCTGCCACCAGCCTCGCCGAGAGGCAAAGTCACCCATCACCTTGACCAGGATGACCGAAATATTGTCCCGACCGCCGTTCTCGTTGGCCATTTGTACCAGATGGTCCGCCGCCAGTTGCAGATTGCCCCCCAGCGCCTGCAAGGCAAGGCCGATTTCGTGATCGTCCACCATGTCGTTCAAGCCGTCCGAACAGAGCAGGACAATATCCCCCGGCGCCACGGCGAAATCGTGGATTTCTACGTCGACCACCGGCTCCACGCCGAGCGCCCGGGTGACCAGATTCCGGTTCCCGGAGAAGCGGGCTTCTTCCGGGGTAATCATGCCATTATCAAGCTGCTCCTGTAAGAGGGAATGGTCCCGGGTCAGCTGCTCCAATTGGTCGCCGCGCAAGCGGTACAGCCGGGAATCGCCGACGTGCCCGACACTCATCCGGTTGTCGTAAAACCAGGCGACGACCAGCGTCGTACCCATCCCGGCATAGGCCGGCTCGCTCCGCGAGGCGTTGAAAATGGAGAAATTAGCCGCCTCGACCTCATTGACGATATGCAGCTCCACCTCGCCCGGGTCGAAAACACCTCGGCCATCGCGCGCCACGGCAGTCGCAATGACCCGGCTCAGGTCGGCGGCCAGTCGGGTGGTCGCCATGCCACTGGCCACCTCACCGGCGTTGTAGCCCCCCATGCCGTCGGCCAGAATGGCCACGCCCAGAGCGGCATCGGCAAAGACGGCATCTTCGTTGTGCGAACGGACGGCCCCCGGATCGGTGCACAAGGCCATTTCGAGGTACGGGGCAAGACTCATTGGAGGGGCAACTCGCGGCCCAGGCCGCGCGCCTCCGCCAACTGGACCACCCGCAAGGCGACCGCCAGATCCTGGATCGCCATGCCCTGCGACTCGAACAGCGTGATCTGCCCGGCGTCGGTTCGGCCGCCATGGCGGCCGACGATCACCTCGCCCAACTCGACCAGTTGCCGCGCGTGCAGACGCCCCTTTTCGAGCAGCGGCAGCAGATCGCCGGCCTCGGCCAGCGCGGTCGGCACGGCATCGACGGTAATCAGATCACAGCGGCGCACCGCCGCCTCCGACAGCTCCTGACGGATCAGCGCATTGGACCCCGCTGCGTTGATATGGACGCCGGGTTCAAGCCAGTCGGCGTCGAACAGCGGTTGCGCCGCCGTCGTCACCGTACCGACGATATCGCTGCCGCGCACCGTTTCCTCGGCACTGGCCGCCGGAACGACAGCCACCCCGGTCACCTCGCTCAGACGCTGGCAGAAAGCCTGCAACTTGTCGGTCTTGCGGCTGAAGACCTTGACGCGCTCAAGCGGCAAGGCGGCGCAGATGGCACGGACATGCCCTTCGGCCTGCCAGCCGGCGCCGAACACGCCGGCCACCGTGGCATCCGGCCGGGCCAGCCACTTGGCGGCAACGCCGCTGGCCGCGCCGGTGCGGATCATGCCGAGATAGTCGGCTTCAAGAACCGCGCGCAACTGCCCGGAGGCAGCGTCGAACAGGTGGACCAGGAAACGGTTGCCGGAGCGATTGCTGGTGTAGGCCTTGTAGCCGAGCACGCCCTGGGCAGGCAGCCCGCCCTGCAGGATGTGGAGCATCGTTTGCGGCAGGCGGGTGCGGGCGCGCGGCGTATCCTGCGCCTGACCGAGCGCCAGGTCGCGATGCGCCGATTCGACGGCCTCCATGGCCAATGCTACGGTCAGCAGGTTTTTTACGTCATTTTCCGAGAGAAACAAGGCCATGCCCGGATGCTCCTGAGTTATCCCAGCCCGCCGGATTTCCGCACGCGCAACAATCCATCAAACGCCTGATTTTACGTTGAGACACAACGCGCAAAACGACGACTATTTCACGAATTCCGGAATTTTAGACGACGGTGACGTCCTGGCGGGCCAGTATCCGCTGCTCCAGCCAGCGCCCGACAGCGACGACCAGCACGGCACCGACCACGCCGGCCGCCTTGCTCGACCAGGCCGGCAGCGGCGGCAGCAGGCCGAGTACGCCGGGATCGGTGAAGATCATCTGGCCGGCGACATAGCCAAGCAGGCCGGCGCCGAACAGTACGATGGACGGAAAACGCTCCATCCAGTGCAGGATCAGCTGGCTGGACCAGACGATCAGCGGAATGCTGACGGCCAGCCCGAAGAGCAGCAGCGTCAGGCTGCCGTGAGCGGCGCCGGCAACGGCGATGACGTTGTCCAGGCTCATCACGAAATCGGCGACGACGATGGTCTTGACCGCCCCCCACAGATGCGCCGACGGCTCGATGTCATGCCCCTCCTCGTCCTCCGGCAGCATCAGCTTGACGGCAATCCACACCAGCAGCAGGCCGCCGACCAGCTTCAGCCAGGGCAGATTCATGACCAGCGCGGCGAACACGGTGAGCACGACGCGCAGGCTGACGGCGCCGGCGACGCCCCACAGGATGCCCTTGCGGCGCTGTTCGGGCGACAGGTTGCGGCAGGCCAGCGCGATGACGACCGCGTTGTCGCCGGACAGCACGATATCGATCAGGATGATCTGGCCGACGGCGATCCAGAAGGCGGTTGAGGTGAGATCTAATTCCATCAAATTTCAGGCAAATAAAAAGGCGGGCACTCGGCCCGCCTTTCTGGGTTGAGCTAGGCTCGAATTTTACAGCATGGCCTTCAGCAGCTTGGCCATTTCGGACGGGTTGCGCGTCACCTTGAAGCCGCACTCTTCCATGATGGCGAGCTTGGCATCGGCGGTGTCGGCACCGCCGGAGATCAAGGCACCGGCATGGCCCATGCGCTTGCCGGCCGGGGCGGTAACACCGGCAATGAAGCCGACGATCGGCTTCTTCATGTTTTCCTTGCACCACATGGCGGCTTCGGCTTCATCGGGACCGCCGATTTCGCCGATCATGATGACGGCGTCGGTGTCCGGATCGTCGTTGAAGGCCTTCATGACGTCGATGTGCTTCAGACCGTTGATCGGGTCACCACCGATACCGACGGCAGACGACTGGCCGAGACCGATTTCGGTCAGCTGGCCGACGGCTTCGTAGGTCAGGGTGCCGGAACGGGAAACCACGCCGATGCGGCCCTTGCGGTGGATGTGACCCGGCATGATGCCGATCTTCACTTCGTCCGGGGTGATCAAGCCGGGGCAGTTCGGGCCGAGCAGCAGGGTCTTCTTGCCGCCGGCGGCTTCCTTGGCCTTCATCTTGTTGCGCAGGATCAGCATGTCACGGACCGGGATGCCTTCGGTGATGCAGATGGCCAGGTCGAGGTCGGCTTCAACGGCTTCCCAGATCGCGGCGGCGGCGCCCGGGGGCGGCACGTAGATGACGGAAACGGTGGCGCCGGTTTCGGCGGCGGCTTCCTTGACGGAGGCGTAGATGGGGATGTTGAAGATGGACTCGCCAGCCTTCTTCGGGTTCACGCCGGCAACGAAGCATTCCTTGCCGTTGGCGTATTCCTGGCACTTTTCCGTATGGAACTGACCGGTCTTGCCGGTGATGCCCTGGGTGATGATGCGGGTGTTCTTGTTGATGAAAATGGACATTCAATAGCTCCTTACTTGACCGCAGCGACGATCTTGGTGGCGGCTTCGGCCATGGAATCGGCAGAGATGATCGGCAGACCGGAATCCTTGAGGATCTGCTTGCCCATGTCTTCGTTGGTACCCTTCATGCGCACGACCAGCGGCACGCTGAGGTGGGTTTCACGAGCCGCGGCAACGACGCCGGTCGCGATGGTGTCGCACTTCATGATGCCGCCGAAGATGTTGACCAGGATGCCCTTGACCTTGGGGTTCTTGAGCATGATCTTGAAGGCTTCAGTAACCTTCTCGGTCGTTGCACCACCGCCGACGTCCAGGAAGTTGGCCGGCTCGGCGCCGAACAGCTTGATGGTGTCCATGGTGGCCATGGCTAGACCGGCACCATTCACCAGGCAGCCGATGTTGCCGTCGAGGGAGATGTAGGCGAGATCGAACTTGGAGGCTTCGATTTCGTCAGCGTCTTCTTCGTCCAGGTCGCGCATGGCGACGATCTCTTCCTGACGGTAGAGGGCGTTGGAGTCGAAGTTGAACTTGGCGTCGAGCGCCTTGACGGTGCCGTCGCCTTCGTGGATCAGCGGATTGATTTCAGCCAGCGAAGCGTCGGTTTCCATGTAGCAGGTGTACAGCTTCTTCAGCGTATCGACACACTGCGGGATCGAGGCTTCGTTCATGCCCATGCCCTTGGCCAGGGTCAGTGCCTGCTCGTCGGTCAGGCCGACCAGCGGATTTACGAAGACCTTGACGATCTTTTCCGGGGTCTTGTGGGCAACTTCTTCGATGTCCATGCCGCCTTCGTAGGAGGCCATGATGGCGACGGATTGCGTGGCGCGATCGGTCAGCGCGGCAACGTAGTATTCATGCTTGATGTCGGCACCTTCTTCGATCAGCAGGTGACGAACCTTCTGGCCTTCCGGGCCGGTCTGGTGCGTGATCAGCTGCATGCCGAGGATCTGGCTGGCGTATTCGCGAACTTTTTCGAGCGAGGTTGCGACTTTGACACCGCCGCCCTTGCCACGGCCACCGGCGTGAATCTGGGCCTTGACCACCCAGACCTTGCCGCCCAGGGTCTCAGCTGCCTTGACTGCGTCATCGACGGTCGTGCAGTGAATCCCGCGCGGAACCGTAACGCCGAATTTCTTCAGGATTTGCTTGCCCTGATATTCGTGAATTTTCATGCGCTTTCCTTGCGTTTAGTTGAGTTGCGAGCGAATGGGCAGCCGGTCTTCCGTTGCCCGGTTATTGTGTCAGCCAACCGAGAATACTAGCACAACCTTGCACGAAGCTTTCATTTCAAAATTCATAATTACGCGCTCGAATCAGCATCTGCGACCGCCTTGCGAAGCAGCCCGGAGAGCATGATCGCGGCGAGCACCAGGCTGGCCACGGCGGCCAACCAGAAGCCGGCGACGCCCATCGGGGGTTGTGCGCGATAGCAAAGCCAGGCGCCGCCAAGCAGGCCGACGCCCCAGAAGCAGGCGGTCTGGACCAGCATCGGCAGGAAAGTCACCCGGTAGGCACGCAGGCAATGACCGGCTACCGTCTGCAGCGCATCGAAAAACTGATAGAGGGCGATGTAGCCGATCAGTCCGCGGGCGACGGCGCGCACGGCCGGATCGTCGGTATAGGCGGCGATCAGCGGCGCGGCGCCGAGCCAGAGCAGCAAGCCCATCAGCGACGACAGGCCGGCTGACACCACCAGCCCGGCCCGAATGGTGGCCTTGGCCCGCCGCCGGTCGCGGGCGCCAATCGCCTGGCCGAGCGCCGCCATGGTGGCAATGGCCAGCGACAGCGGCAGCATGTAGACCAGCGCCGACAGGTTGGCGACGACGCGATGCCCGGCGACAACGGGCGCGCCGAGCGAGGCGATGAACAGCGCGATCAAGGTGAAGGACGTGATTTCGACCAGGTTGGAGAAGCCCATCGGCAGGCCGATGCGCAGCAGTTCGCGCCAGGCCGGCCAGCGTGGGCGCTGCCAGTTGGCAAACGGGCGGTACGGCGCGCGCAGCGGCCCCCAGGCCAGATAGGCGGCGCCGCTCAGGCATGCCGCCCAGCCGATCAGCACGTTCGACAGCGCACAACCGGCGACCCCCAGCGGCTCGCCGAGCCAGCCCTCGAGCGCCAGGCCGCGAGCCAACACGGCATGGACGCCGAGGCTGGCGAGGCCGATCGCCATCAGCACCCGTGGCTTGCCCAGCGCGTTGCAGAAAGCGTAGAAAGTCCGGTAAACGAGCGCCGCCGGCAGGCTCCAGGCGAGTATCGCCAGATACTGGCGGACCTTGGCGTCGACTGCCGCATCCATGTCGGCCAAGCCGAGCAGCGCATCCGGGTGAATCAGGAACAGGACGCCGGGCAGCGACAGCAACATGGCCAGCCAGAATCCCTGATGCAGAATACCGGCCACCTCACCGTCGCGCCGGGCACCATGCAGTTGGGCTACAACCGGCCCGACGGCCTGCAACACGCCGGCCAGCGCGAAGACCAGCGCGACGTGAATGCCGCCGCCGATGGCCACGGCAGCCAGATCGAGGGCGCTGACATGACCGAGCACAGCGGTGTCGATGACCATCATGCCGATCGACGCCAACTGGGCGATCAGGATGGGAAAGGCGTGGGCAATCAGCCCGCGGGCTGCGGTCAGGAACATGGCGGCGGATTGTCGCATGCCGGCAGCCCCGGGGACGGCTTGGCGCAGCCAGCCCAATCAAATGCTACGGTCGGCGGCAAAAAATGGCCAAAATCGTAATCTGTTGCCAGCCCGCAATCAGACGATCCGCGCCCGCAAGCTGCCGACCCCGTCGACGCCGCCTTCCAGCACGTCGCCCGGACGCACCGGCCCGACGCCGGCCGGCGTACCGGTGTAGATCAGGTCGCCGGCTTCCAGCCTGACCATCGTCGACAGGTTGGCGATGATGTCGGCCACCTTCCACATCATGTCGGCAAGATCTCCGTCCTGACGCAGCTCGCCATTAACCTTCAGCCAGATGCGACCGCCGTCCGGGTGGCCGCTTGCCGTCACCGGGTTGATCGCCCCGGCCACCGCCGACTGGTCGAAGCCCTTGCCCATGTCCCAGGGATGGCCCTTTTCCTTGGCCCTGGCCTGGATGTCGCGGCGGGTCAGGTCGAGGCCGACGGCGTAGCCAAAAATCAGATCGGGCGCCGCGTCGGCTGTCAGATTTTCGCCACCGGCGCCGAGCGCGACAACCATCTCGACCTCGTGATGCAGGTTGTTGGTCAGCGGCGGATACTTGACCGTCACCTCGCCCTCGCCGCCGACCACGGCATCGCCCGGCTTGGTAAAGAAAAACGGCGGCTCGCGCCCCTCGGCCTGGGCCGTCGCCCCCATCTCGCGGGCGTGATCGGCATAGTTTCGGCCGACGCAGAAGACGCGGCGAACCGGAAAACGCAATTCGCTGCCAAGGACCGGCAGGCTGGAAACGGGATGCGGGGCGAAGACGAAATCCATGGCAGGCCTTTGGCGAGAGGACAAAGATGGAAGTTTGCAATAATTCACGGGAGCGCGGCCAGCCCGATGTTAAAGTTTCCTCCACATCAATTCGCCCGACACAAGACACGGCATGATCGCATCACGATCGCTGCGCATTCTCTCCTGGTGCGCCGCTCTCATCTCCGGCCAGGCCATCGCCCTCGGACTGGGAGAGATCAACCTCCACTCCCGCATCGGTGAACCGCTCCGGGCCGAAATCCCGCTGTTCTCGGCCGGTGAACGGCTGGACTCCGGCTGCTTCTCGCTGGCCGCCATCCCCGGCAGCGACATCCCGGTCGTCACGGCCGGACGCATCCAGGCGATGCGCGGCAGCCACGGCGACTATCTGCTGGTTACCGGACGGGCCCCGATCGCCGAGCCGATTTTCATGATCAGCGTGAAAATCGCCTGCAACGTCGACCTGCAACGCGAATACACCCTGCTGCCGCTGGCGCCGGAAGCCCAGACGGTGGCTGTCAGCGAGACGGCAGCCGCCATGTCCGAACCGATGCCGAAAAAAGCGCGACGGGCGCGCGACATGCCCCCGACCGAGGCGGGCAACGAAGCGCCCGGGAAAAACACCGACACCCGGCAGCCGACCAGGGAGCCAGCAGTTGCCGCTCCACCGGCCACCACGAAGCCCCGCCCTGCCGTCGCCCGCACGACCGGCAAGGACAAGCTCGTCCTCGGCGCCGCCCTCGACGAACTGCCGCCACCGGCAGCCGGCGACCCGCTGGCACCGGTCAGCGCCCTCGAAGAACGCATGCTGAAGATGGAAACGACGCTGCACCTGATCACCGCGCAGGTCGACAAACTGGATGCCGCGCTGGCGCTCAACGCCGAAGCCCGCGCCGTGCGCCAGAAGCTGCAGGACATGCAGGCCCGCCAGGGCGCCGCCATCCTGCCGCTGGCCGAAGCCGCGCCACCGCCACAGGCGCCGCCCCGCAACGACAGCAGCCATGACGGCTGGGTCGAACTCGTCCTCGGGATACTGCTCGGCGGCAGCGTTTCGGCCACTGTCGCCCATCTGGTCAGCAGCCGTCAAGACAACTCACGCCCCTTCGACATCCCGCCGCCGCGCATCGCTAGGCCGCGGCAAGCCTGAGGCGTCAAACCGGGTTGTCGAGATCGACGAACTCGCAGGCAATGCCGAACTGCTGCGCCAGATGTCCGGCCAGCGCCTGCACACCGTAACGCTCGGTCGCATGGTGACCGGCGGCCAGATAGGCGACGCCGCTCTCGCGGGCCAGATGTACCGTCTGCTCGGATATCTCCCCGGACAGGTAGGCATCGACGCCGAGCGCGATAGCCTGCTCGAAATACCCCTGTGCACCGCCCGAACACCAGCCGATACGGCGAACCGGCCGGCCGTCGCCGGCCACCACCAGCGGCGTCCGGCCAAGCACGGCCGCCACCCGTGCGGTCAGCGCGGGCAATTCGCAGGGCTCGGCCAGCGCGCCATGCCAGGCGATGTCCTGCTCGCCGAAACGCCCCTCCGGCTGCCAACCCAGACGGGCGGCTAGTTGCGCGTTGTTGCCCAGTTCCGGATGGGCGTCGAGCGGCAGGTGGTAGGCGAGCAGATTGATGTCGCTGGCCAGCAGGCGGCCCAGTCGTTTGCGGCGGATGCCGGTCACCCGGCCATCTTCGCCCTTCCAGAACCAGCCGTGATGAACCAGGATGGCATCGGCATCACGTTCGACGGCCGCCTCAAGCAGCGCCTGGCTGGCCGTGACGCCAGCCACCAGGCGGACGATCTCGGGACGTCCTTCCACTTGCAGGCCATTTGGGCAATAATCCCTGAACCTTCCGGGCTGCAACAGCCCGTCCAGATAATTCACCAATTCTTCGCGCTTCATCGAGACAATTTTCCATGCACAGGTTGTGGCTGATTTTTGCACAAACGGTGACCGTTGCGCTGGCCATTCTGTTCGTCGTCTCGACGCTCAAACCCGAATGGCTGCCCCAGCGGCAGGCCGTCGTCGCCCTGCAGGAGGCCCCGACCACCGAGGACGACGGCAAGGCGCCGACCGGCTCCTACCGCGACGCCGCGCGGGCCGCCCTGCCCTCGGTCGTGCACATCTACACGACGCAGGAAGTCAAGCAGCCGCGCCACCCGCTGTTCAACGACCCGATCTTCCGCCATTTCTTCGGCGACCGCCTGGAAGGCCAGCCACAGCGCAACTCCGGCCTCGGCTCCGGGGTCATCGTCAGCGCCAGCGGCTACATCCTGACCAACTATCACGTCATCGAACGCGCCGACGACATCCAGGTCGCGCTTAACGACGGCAAGACCTACAAGGCCAAGATCGTCGGCAGCGACCCCGAATCCGACCTCGCCATCCTGCAGATCAAGGCCGACAAGCTGCCGGCGATCACCTTCGGCCAGGCGGAAAGTCTGCACGTCGGCGACGTCGTGCTGGCCATCGGCAATCCCTTCGGCGTCGGCCAGACGGTGACCATGGGCATCGTCTCGGCGCTCGGCCGCTCGCACCTCGGCATCAACACCTTCGAGAACTTCATCCAGACCGACGCGGCGATCAACCCGGGCAATTCCGGCGGCGCCCTGGTCGATGTACACGGCAACCTGGTCGGCATCAATTCCGCGATCTATTCGCGCACCGGCGGCTCGCTCGGCATCGGCTTCGCCATCCCGGTCTCCAGCGCCCGCAGCATCATGGAGCAGATCATCCGCTCCGGCACCGTGACGCGTGGCTGGATCGGCGTCGAAGCCCAGGAAATCACCCCCGAACTCGCCGAATCCTTCGGCCTACCCGACAACGAAGGCGCTCTGATCGCTGGCGTCGTCCGCGGCAGCCCGGCCGACAGCGCCGGCATCCGCCCGGGCGACGTCCTGCTCTCGGTCAACGGCAAGGCCGTCAAGGACCCACAGGTCATGCTCGACCTGATAGCCGCGCTCAAACCCGACGAGCGCTCGACCTTCCGCCTGCGCCGCGACAAGAGCATCGTCGAAGTCCAGGTCAGGATCGGCAAGCGCCCGGCCATGCGGGCCGAACAGGAGTAGTCCGCGATGTGCCAGTTGCTCGGGATGAATTGCAACGTGCCGACCGACATCTGTTTTTCGTTCAGCGGCTTCCAGGCCCGCGGTGGCGCCACTGACGTCCATTCCGACGGCTGGGGCATCGCCTTCTTCGAAGGCAAGGGCACCCGACTCTTTCTCGATCCGCAACCGTCGAGCACCTCGCCAGTCGCCGAACTGGTGCGCCGCTACCCGATCCGCTCCAAGAATGTCATCGCCCACATCCGCAAGGCGACGCAGGGCGCCGTCGGACTCGAGAATACCCATCCCTTCATACGCGAACTGTGGGGACGCTACTGGATCTTCGCCCACAACGGCAACCTGTTCGACTTCATGCCGCAGCTTGACGGCAGCTTCGTCCCCGTCGGCCTGACCGACAGCGAACGTGCCTTCTGCTGGCTGCTGCAGGAACTGCGCCGCCGCTTCGGCAGCCATGTCCCGCCCCGTAGCGCGCTGTTCGACGCCCTGCAGGCGCTGACCCTGGAGATAGCACAGCACGGCGAGTTCAATTTCCTGCTCTCGAATGGGGACTGCCTGTTCGCGCACGCCTCGACCAAACTGAGCCATATTGTCCGCCAGGCGCCGTTCGCCCAGGCTCACCTGAAGGATCAGGACCTGACCGTCGATTTCAGCGACATCACCTCACCCGACGACCGGGTGGCAGTGATCGCCACGCTGCCGCTGACCGACAACGAAGTGTGGACCGAAATGCCGCCGGGAACGCTGTGGTGGTTCGAGGAAGGGGCGCCGGTAAAAACCCTGCCGACGCGCCCCGGGCCGGTCAAAAAAACCTGATCAGGACAGCTTGCGGAACTCTTCTTCCGCCTGGTCCATCTCGGAATCCGTTTTTGCCTGATTTTCCGGGCTTACCGTAGCATTTGCCTCGACCGGTGCCGGCCGCGACACGAAACGGGAAGCCAGGATGCCCAGCTCGTAGAGCAGGCACATCGGGATGGCCAGCGCCAGTTGCGAGACGACGTCCGGCGGCGTGACGACCGCGGCAACGACGAAGGCGCCGACGATGAAATAGGAACGCCATTCCTTCAACTTCTCGACAGTCACCACGCCGAGCTTGACCAACACGACCAGCGCCACCGGCACTTCGAAGGCGATGCCGAAGGCAAGGAACATGGTCATCACGAACGACAGGTAGGCCTCGATATCCGGCGCCGGCGTGATGCTCTTCGGGGCAAAGCTGTTGATGAAGCTAAACACCTGGCCGAAAACGAAGAAATAACAAAACGACATCCCGGCGATGAACAGCAGCGTGCTGGAAATGATCAGCGGGATGCCCAGACGCTTTTCGTGGGCATAAAGGCCTGGTGCGATGAAGGCCCAGGCCTGGTAAAGAATGAACGGCAGCGCCAGCACGAAGGCGACCATGGCCGTAACCTTGAGCGGCACCATGAAGGGCGTGATTACGCCGATGGCAACCATCTTGGTGCCTTCCGGCAGCGCCTTGGTCAACGGTGCGGCGAGGATGTCGTAGATCTCCCCCGGGCCCGGGTAGATGCACAGGATGCCAAGCACCACAGCGATGGCAATCAGGCTGCGCAACAGCCGGTCGCGCAGCTCGACCAGATGCGAAATGAATGAGTCTTCCGGTGCCTGACTCATGCTGCGGTTTTACTGCTGGGCGTGTCGGTCACGGCGGCAGGCAAGCCCTCGGCCAGTTTGGCTGTTTCATGCAGGTCGGCCACGGCTTCCTGGGCCGGTGCCTCGACAACGCTGCGCGCCGTCTCGATTTCCTTGCGCACCGAACTTTCCAGCTCACGCGCCGAATCGGTGACCTGCGACTGCAGCTTCTTCAACTCGTCGAGCTGGATTTCGCGATTGATGTCGGATTTGACATCATGAACGTAGCGCTGGGCGCGGCCGAGCAGGTGCCCAAGCGTGCGTGCCACCTTGGGCAGGCGCTCGGGGCCGATGACAATCAGCGCCACAATGCCAATCACCATCAATTCGGAAAAGCCGATATCGAACATAGTTGTCAGTAGTCAGTTGCTAGTTTTTAGCCAAAGGCTAACAACCAGCAACTTGTAACTAGCTTTTCGTCTTTTCCTTGACTTCAACGTCGATGGTCTGGCCACCAACCTGCTGGGTCGGTTTGGCTTCCTCAGCCGGCTTGTCGGGGTTGGCTTCCTTCATGCCGTCCTTGAACCCCTTGACTGCACCACCAAGGTCCTGGCCGACGTTGCGCAGCTTCTTGGTGCCGAAAATGAGCATCACGATGACCAGAACGATCAACCAGTGCCAAATGGAAAAACTGCCCATGATGTGTCTCCTAGAGTCGCTTGAGCATGGGCCCGACCGGATCGGGACCGCCCACGATATGCGCGTGCAGGTGCGGCACTTCCTGCTGCCCCACACGACCGGTGTTGATGATCACCCGGAAACCGTCCGGGCTGCCTTGAGCTAGCGCAATCTCGTTGGCCTTGGCCAGCATCTTGCCGAGCACCGGCGCATCCTCGGCAACCACGGTCGCCAGCGAGGCGATGTGCTTTTTCGGGATGACCAGCACATGCACCGGTCGGGCCGGATTGATGTCCTTGAAGGCGAGGATGTCCTCGTCCTCAAAGACCTTGCTGGCCGGGATCTTGCCGTCAACGATCTTGCAGAAAATGCAGTCGCTCACTTTGCCCCCCGTGCCGCCTTCTCGTCAATCCCGGAAATACCCTCACGCCGCCGCATTTCCTGCGACACGTCCTCGATGCTCAAGCCGTAGAAGGCGAGCAGAACCAGCACGTGGTAAATGACGTCGGTCGATTCCCAGACGATGTTCAACTTCTTGCCATCCTTGGCCGCCATGATCAGCTCGGCACACTCCTCGCCGATCTTCTTCAGGATCGAATCCGGGCCTTCGGAGAACAGCTTGGCCGTGTAGGACTTTTCCGGATCGGCGTGACGACGGGAGGCCAGCGTCTCGGAGAGCCGGTGCAGGATGTCATGGGTGCTCATTGGTATATTTCCTTCGGGTCTTTCAGAACCGGATCAGCGGGAATCCAGCGATCCCCGTTCAACTCATTGAAAAAGCAACTCTCGCGCCCCGTGTGACAGGCGATGCCGCCGACTTGTTCAATGCTCAAGAGCAGTACGTCGCCGTCGCAATCGGTACGGATCGAGCGGATTTTCTGGAAATGTCCCGACTCCTCGCCCTTGCGCCACAGACGCTTTCTCGAACGCGACCAGTATACCGCGTTGCCACAGCGTACCGTCTCCTGCAGCGACTCGCGGTTCATGTAGGCGAACATCACGACGCGGCCATTTTCGTCCTGAGCGATGGCCGGGATCATCCCGTCGGCGTCCCATTTCAAGGCCGCCAGCCAATCGAGAGAGTTGTCGAGGTCGCTCACAGGCGCACTTCGATGCCGCGCGCCGCCATGTACTCCTTGGCCTGACGCACGGTGTATTCGCCGAAATGGAAGATCGAGGCGGCCAGCACCGCGTCGGCACGGCCTTCGGAAACGCCATCGGCGAGATGCTGCAGATTGCCGACGCCGCCCGAGGCGATGACCGGAATCGACACCGCATCGGAAACCGCACGCGTCAGCGCCAAATCGAAACCATTCTTGGTACCGTCGCGGTCCATGCTGGTCAGCAGGATTTCACCGGCGCCCAGCGCCGCAACCTTCTTCGCCCATTCGATCGTATCGAGCCCGGTATCGTTGCGGCCGCCGTGGGTGAACACGTGCCACTTGCCCGGTGCGACCTGCTTGGCGTCGATGGCGACGACGATGCACTGCGAGCCGACTTTGCTTGAAGCATCGAACACCAGATCCGGGTTCTGCACCGCTGCAGTATTCATCGACACCTTGTCGGCACCGGCGTTGAGCAGGCGACGGACATCCTCGACCTTGCGCACGCCACCGCCGACGGTCAGCGGAATGAAAACCTGCTCGGCGCAGGCTTCGACGATGTGCAGGATGATGTCGCGCTGATCGCTGGAGGCGGTGATGTCAAGAAACGTAACTTCGTCGGCGCCCTGTTCGTTGTAACGGCGGGCGATCTCGATCGGATCGCCGGCGTCGCGCAGGCCGACGAAATTGGTCCCCTTGACGACGCGGCCGGCCGTGACGTCCAGACAGGGAATGATGCGCTTGGCGAGCATCAGGCGCCCAACTGGTCGGCGAGTTCCTGCGCCGCCTTGAAGTCGAGCGAGCCGTCGTAAACCGCCCGGCCGGCGATGGTGCCGATCACGCCCTCGCCCTCGACAGCGCAAAGTGCCTTGATGTCGTCGAGATTGGACAGGCCGCCGGAAGCGATGACCGGAATGGTCAGCGCCTGCGCCAGACGCACGGTGGCGTCGATGTTCAGGCCGGACAGCATGCCGTCGCGGCCGATGTCGGTGTAGATGATCGACTCGACGCCGTAATCCTCGTATTTCTTGCCGAGGTCGACGACATCGTGGCCGGTCAGCTTGGACCAGCCGTCGGTCGCCACCTTGCCGTCCTTGGCATCGAGACCGACGATGATGTGGCCGGGGAAAGCGACGCAGGCATCGTGCAGGAAGCCGGGGTTCTTGACCGCGGCGGTACCGATGATCACGTAGGACAGGCCGCCGTCGAGGCAGGCCTCAATGGTGTCGAGGTCGCGGATGCCGCCGCCGAGCTGGACCGGAATCTCGTCGCCGACTTCAGCCAGGATGGCCTTGATCGCCGCGGCGTTCTTCGGTTTGCCGGCAAAGGCGCCGTTCAGGTCGACCAGATGCAGGCGACGGGCGCCCTGGGCCAGCCAGTGGCGAGCCTGTTCGGCCGGGCTATCGGAAAAGACAGTGGCCTGTTCCATCAGGCCCTGCTTGAGACGGACGCATTGGCCGTCCTTGAGGTCAATCGCAGGAATAATCAGCATGGGAGTCTAGGAGAATAAATTCGGCAGATGCGAATCAGGGGTGCCATTCAACGAAATTCTTCAGCAGTTGCAGGCCGTCGCGAGCACTTTTCTCGGGGTGGAATTGAACCGCGAAGATATTATCCCGCCCCACCGCACAGGTAAAGGGCACGCCGTACTCGCAGGTGCCGGTCACCAGCGCCGGATCGGCCGGTTCCACGAAATAGCTGTGCACGAAATAGAAGCGCGAACCGTCGGCAATACCCTGCCACAGTGCATGCGGCTGCTGGCGTACCTCGTTCCAGCCCATGTGCGGGACTTTCAGGCGCTCGCCGCTCGGCAGCACCATTTTTTCGTCGGGGAAGCGTTTGACGTTGCCGGTAAAAACACCGAGTGCCGGCACATTACCTTCATCGCTGTGTTCGAACAGCATCTGTTCGCCGACGCAGATGCCGAGGAAAGGTTTGTCCTTGGCCGCTGCCAAGACGGCAGCGCGCAGGCCACGGGCATCCAGTTCGGCCATGCAGTCAGGCATCGCACCCTGGCCGGGAAAGACGACGCGTTCAGCTGCCGCGACGACGGCCGGATCGGCGGTGACGATCACCGTCTTGCCGCCGGCGACATGTTCCAGCGCCTTCGACACGGAACGCAAGTTGCCCATGCCGTAGTCGATGACGGCGATCGTGCCACCAGCGCTCACAGCGTGCCTTTCGTCGACGGCATGGCACCTGCCATGCGCGGATCGGGCGTCACCGCCATGCGCAGGGCGCGACCAAAGGCCTTGAAGATGGTCTCGGCCTGATGGTGGGCATTCTTGCCGCGCAGGTTGTCGATGTGCAGGGTCATGCCGGCGTGGTTGACCAGGCCGTGGAAGAATTCGGACACCAGATCGACATCGAACGTGCCGATCATCGCCCGCGAAAAGTCGACGTTCAATTCCAGCCCCGGACGACCGGAGAGATCGATGACGACGCGCGACAAGGCTTCGTCGAGCGGTACGTAGCTATGGCCGTAGCGGGTCAGACCCTTCTTGTCGCCCCAGGCATTGGCCAGCGCCTGGCCGAAGGTGATGCCGATATCCTCGACGGTGTGGTGCGCATCGATGTGCAGGTCGCCCTTGGCGTCGACATCGAGATCGATCAGGCCATGACGGGCGATCTGGTCGAGCATGTGGTCAAGGAAGGGCACGCCGGTGGCGAATTTGCCCTGGCCGGTGCCATCGAGATTGAGACGCACGGTGATCTGCGTCTCCAGCGTGTTGCGAGTTATTTCGGCTTGCCGCATGGTTGAGGGCTGCAAAAGGCTTTTGATGGAGGGGCATGATACCATTTCGGCCTACTTTTACGCCTTTCGTGAATCCCCATGAGTCGTTTCTGGAGCCAGGTCGCCCGCGACCTCACCCCCTACGTGCCGGGCGAGCAGCCCAAGATCGCCAAGCTGATCAAGCTCAACACCAACGAGAACCCCTATCCGCCCTCGCCCAAGGTGTTGGCGGCGATCCAGGCGGAGCTCGGCGCCGACGCGGCGCGCCTGCGCCTCTATCCGGACCCCAACGCCGACCTGCTCAAGGCGGCCGTCGCCCGGCTGCATGACGTGACGCCGCAGCAGGTCTTCGTCGGCAACGGCTCGGACGAAGTGCTCGGCCACGTCTTCATGGCCCTGCTCAAGCATGAGGCGCCCATCCTCTTCCCGGACATCACCTACAGCTTCTACCCGGTCTATTGCGGGCTGTATGGCGTCGAATTCATCCGCGTTCCGCTGGCCGAGGACTTCACGATCAATCCGGACGACTATTGTGGCCAGACCTGGAACGGCGAACAGTGCGGCGGCATCATCTTCCCCAATCCGAACGCACCGACCGGCTGCCTGCTGGCGCTGGATGCCATCGAACGCATGCTGAAGGCCAATCCGGACTCGGTCGTCGTCGTCGATGAAGCCTACGTCGATTTCGGCGGTGCCACGGCAATTCCGCTGGTCGACCGCTACGACAACCTGCTGGTCGTGCACACGCTGTCCAAGTCCCGTTCGCTGGCCGGCCTGCGCGTCGGCTTCGCAGTCGGCCACCCGGCGCTGATCGAGGCGCTGGAACGGGTCAAGAACAGCTTCAACTCGTATCCGCTGGATCGCCTGGCGATTGCCGGCGCCGTCGCTGCCATCGAGGACGAGGAGCACTTCGAGCGGTGTTGCCAGGCAGTCATCGCCAGCCGTGACCAGTTGTCTGCCGACCTCGCCGGCCTCGGCTTCGAGGTCCTGCCGTCCGCCGCCAATTTCGTCTTCGCCCGCCACCCGCAACACGATGCTGGGGAACTGGCCAAAGCGCTGCGCGATCAAAACATCATCGTCCGCCACTTCAAGCAGGAGCGGATCGACCAGTTCCTGCGCATCACCGTCGGCACCGACGGTGAGTGCCAGGCGTTGATCGACGCCCTGCGCCAGATCACTGCCTGAAGACCATGGAAACCATCTGGAAACGCCCCGACGGCAGCATCGTCGCCTGTACCGAGAAGATCAAGGTGCTGCGCGAAAACCTAGAAGAACTGCGCCAGATGGCACAGGATGCCTTCGAGGATGCACTGCTGATGGAGTGCGAGGAAAGCCAGATCCGCGCGGTGTTCCAGGACGTGATCGCCAAACTGGAAAACCCCTACAACAAGCTGTAAACCAGCCTTGGCGCGGTCAGCGGCAAAAAATCAAAGCAGCCCGCTCAGCCCGAGCAGAGCGCCCGCCCCGATGAACCACAGTGGATGCAGTTTCGTGCGCAGATTGGCGACGACCGTGGCCGCCACCAGCAGCCAGGCAGCCCAGCCAAAAGCCGCCGCCTGCGCGATCAGCGTCGCGCCAGAAAAGACCAGGCCGACGGCCAGCGGCGTTACACCAATGCTGATCGCCTTCTGCCAGCGCTTGCCGGCGAAGCTTTCCCAGCGATCGATCAGCAGGTAGATCAGCACGCTCATCGGCAAGCACATGGCCAGTGTCGCGGCCAGCGCGCCGGCCAGCCCGGCGATTTCCCAGCCGATCAGCGTGACGACCAGCACGTTCGGCCCCGGCGCCGCCTGGGCGATGGCGTAGAGGTGGGTGAAGGTGGTGTCGTCCAGCCAATGGTGGTTTTCGACGACGACACGATGCATTTCCGGCAGCAGGGCCGTGGCGCCGCCGAAGGCGACGAGCGCGAGCAGCGCAAATTCGAGGAACAGATCGACGACGATCATTTGCGCCCCAGCTTCCAGTACGCCAAGCCACCAGACAGCAGCAGGCCGCCGAGCATGACGGCGGGCATCGGCCAACGCAGCCAGGCAATGGCGGCGATGACCGCCAGCGTAAACGGCAGGAAGGCCGCCTTGTCCTTGAGCGCCATGCCCATCCGCCAGGCCATTGCGAACAGCAGCCCGACACCGACCGCGGCGACACCGCGCAGCATGCCCTGGGCGAGCGGCAAGTTGCCCCAGGTGTCGTAAGCCAGGCCAAGGAGCAAGACAATCAACAGCGGAAACAGGAGCAGTCCGAGCGGGGCCACGATGGCACCGGCAACGCCCTGGTAGCGCTTGCCGACGACGACAGCCAGGTTGATCACGTTCGGCCCGGGCAGGAACTGGCACAGCCCGAGTTGGGCGTTGAATTCTTCGGCGCTCATCCAGCGCCGCTGCTCGACCAGCATGCGCCGGGCAAAGGGCAGCACGCCGCCAAAACCGGACAGGCCGACGGCGGAAAAACCCAAAAAAAGCGCCCGGAGGTCCGGGCGCGGCGATTGTTCGGACATGCTACGGTCAGCCGGAAATTTTGCCCAAAATCCTAATTTTCCAGCCGGTAAGCTGCCGACTGGGCATGCGCCGGCAGACCCTCGCCCTCTGCCAGGGTGCGCGCAATGCGGCCCAACGTCTGGGCACCCGCCTGCGAGACCTTGATCAGGCTGGTCCGCTTCTGGAAATCGTAGACGCCGAGCGGCGACGAGAAACGGGCCGAGCCGGAGGTCGGCAGCACGTGATTGGGACCGGCACAGTAGTCGCCGAGCGATTCCGAGGTGTAGTGGCCGATGAAGATGGCACCGGCGTGGTGAATCTTGCTGACCCACGGATCTGGATCGGCCAGCGCCAGTTCCAGGTGTTCCGGCGCGACACGGTTGGCGATGGCGACCGCTTCTTCGATGTCGCGGACCAGGATGAAGGCACCACGGTTGGTCAGCGAGGTCTCGATGACTTCCCGGCGCGGCATGGTCGGCAGCAGCTTCTCAATGCTCGCCTGCACGCGTTCGATGAAAGCGGCGTCGGTGCAGATCAGGATCGACTGGGCCAGTTCGTCGTGCTCGGCCTGCGAGAACAGGTCCATCGCCACCCAGTCGGAATTGCCGGAACCGTCGGAGACGACGAGGATTTCCGACGGGCCGGCGACCATGTCGATGCCGACGATACCGAACACCCGGCGCTTGGCGGTGGCGACATAGGCGTTGCCCGGGCCGACGATCTTGTCCACCTGCGGCACGGTCTGCGTGCCGTAGGCCAGCGCGCCGACGGCCTGGGCGCCGCCGATCGTGAACACGCGGTCCACACCGGCCAGGCAGGCCGCGGCCAGCACCAGCTGGTTGTGCTCGCCGCCCGGCGTCGGGACAACCATGATCAGTTCCTTGACGCCGGCGACCTTGGCCGGAATCGCGTTCATCAGCACCGACGACGGATAGGCCGCCTTGCCGCCCGGCACGTAGAGGCCGACGCGGTCGAGCGCGGTGATCATCTGGCCGAGCATGGTGCCGTCGGCTTCGGTGTAGGACCATCCGTCCATCTTCTGCCGCTCGTGGTAGGCCTTGATGCGGCCGGCCGCGGCTTCGAGCGCGGTGCGGCGATCGGCAGGCAGGCTGTCGAGGGCCTTTTGCAATTCATCCTTCGACAGTTCGAGGTCGGCCATCGTGGCGGCGCTCAGTCGGTCAAACTTGTTGGTGCATTCGACGACGGCGGCATCGCCACGTGCCTTCACGTCAGCCAGGATGGCCGCGACGGTGCGCTCGATGTTCTCGTCGGCCGCTGCCTCGAAGGCGAGCAGCGCGTCCATTTTTGCCTTGAAATCGGCATCGACCGTAGCCAGGCGCTTGATGGCGACCATTTACTTCTCCACCGCCTGTGCGAAGGCGTCGATAATCGGTTGCAGGGTTTCGCGCTTGACCTTCAGCGAGGCCTGGTTGACGACCAGGCGCGACGAAATATCCATGATGTGTTCGCAGGCGACCAGCTTGTTGGCCTTCAACGTGCCGCCGGTCGACACCAGATCGACGATGGCGTCGGCCAGGCCGGCCAGCGGCGCCAACTCCATCGAGCCGTAGAGCTTGATCAGGTCGATGTGGACACCCTTGGCGGCGAAATGTTCGCGCGCCGTCTTGGTGTATTTGGAGGCCACCTTCAGGCGGTTGCCCTGGCGCACGGCGCTGGCGTAATCGAAGCCTTCGGGAATGGCAACCATCATCCGGCACTTGGCGATCTTCAGGTCAAGTGGCGCGTAGAGCCCTTCGCCGCCATGTTCGATCAGCACGTCCTTGCCAGCTACGCCGAGGTCGGCGGCACCGTACTGGACGTAGGTCGGCACGTCGGTGGCGCGGACGATGACGACGCGGACATCCGGCTTGTTGGTCTCGATGATCAGCTTGCGGGAGGTTTCCGGGTTTTCGGTCGGCACGATGCCGGCTGCAGCGAGCAGCGGCAGGGTTTCGTCGAAAATGCGGCCCTTGGAGAGTGCGATGGTGATGCCGGTCACGGGATTTCTCGTGGCAAAAGAATGATTTTACCGCAAAGCCGAAAACGGCCGGGCAGAAAAGCAAAAAGCCCGGCAAGCCGGGCTTTTCTGATACAGGCGAATCTCGCTGGCTTATTCGGCCGGGCGGATGTTGGCAGCCTGCTTGCCCTTCGGGCCGTTGACGACGTCGAAGGTCACCTTCTGGTTTTCGGCCAGGGTCTTGAAACCATTGCCTTGAATTGCAGAGAAGTGAGCGAAGAGGTCTTCACCACCTTCGGACGGGGAAATGAAACCGAAACCCTTGGAGTCGTTGAACCACTTAACGGTACCGTTTGCCATTTGATAGCTTCCTAAAAAAATATACGGGCTTGCGCCACAAAAATACGAGAACCAAGACCGAGGAGAGCTGACAAACCGTGGTACGGCGCAGGAACAAAACACTGCCTGGAAATCCCGAGCTTCAGAGTATGGGCCAGCTTTTCGAATCCGCCAAGCTTTTTTTGCCGAAAGCTACGGGCGGCCGGAAAAAATGGCCAAATTCAACATTCTGGCAACAGGCCGACAGACGGTCGGCCCGAGCCGAAACAGCGCTCAATGCACCCGCTTGACCGAGGCACCGAGCTTGGCCAGTTTCCGGCTACGGCGTAACACCGGCTTCGCCGGGTTAGCCTGCGCCGAAAGTTGGCGTGTTAATGCACTCGCTTTACGGAGGCGCCAAGGCGCGCCAACTTTTCCTCGATCCGCTCGTAGCCGCGGTCGAGGTGGTAAATGCGGTCGATCAGCGTCTCGCCCTGGGCGACCAGCGCGGCGATGACCAGCGAGGCCGAGGCGCGCAGGTCGGTGGCCATCACGGTAGCACCCTCCAGACGATCGACGCCGCGGACGATGGCGTTGTTGCCCTCGATCTGGATGTTGGCCCCGAGGCGCATCAGTTCGTTGACGTGCATGAAACGATTTTCAAAAATCGTTTCGCGGATGGTCGCGACGCCATCGGCAACGCAGTTGATGGCCATGAACTGCGCCTGCATGTCGGTCGGGAAGGCCGGATAGGGAGCCGTACGCAGGCTGACCGCCTTCAGGCGCTTGGGTGCGACGAGGCGGATTGCATCGCGTTCGACGGTGATCTCGCAGCCGGCATCCATCAGCTTGTCCACGACGGTATCGAGGTAGGCGGCCGAGGTTTTCAGCAGGCGGATATCGCCGCCAGTGATCGCCGCGGCGCACAGGTAGGTGCCGGTCTCGATGCGGTCCGGCATGATCGAATGGGTCGCGCCGTGCAGCTTGTCGACGCCCTGGATGCGGATGACGTCGGTGCCGGCGCCGGAGATGCGGGCGCCCATCGAGACCAGGCAATTGGCCAGGTCGACGACTTCCGGCTCACGCGCGGCATTTTCGATAATCGTTTCGCCCTCGGCCAGGCAGGCGGCCATCATCAGGTTCTCGGTACCGGTCACGGTGACCATGTCGGTGCAGATGCGAGCACCCTTCAGGCGGGTCGCCTTGGCGTGCACGTAGCCCTGCTCGACCTTGACCTCGGCGCCCATCGCCTGCAGGCCCTTGATGTGCTGGTCGACCGGTCGGGCGCCGATGGCGCAGCCGCCGGGCAGCGACACCCGCGCCTCGCCGCCGCGGGCGACCAGCGGGCCGAGGACGAGAATCGAAGCGCGCATGGTCTTGACCATCTCGTAGGAGGCGACCGGGTTGTTCAGGCCACCGCCGTTGAGCACCAGTCCGTCCACGCCATCCATCGTGACGCCGACGCCCATGTCGCCCAACAAGCGCAGCATGGTCGAGATGTCGTTGAGGTGCGGGACGTTGGTGAAATGCACCGGCTCGGCGGTCAGCAGCGAAGCGCAGAGAATCGGCAGCGCGGCGTTCTTGGCGCCGGACATGGCGACTTCGCCGGAGAGGACCTGGCCTCCTTCAATCAACAACTTATCCACGCTGGGCGCTCCATTCTTCCGGGGTCAGGGTTTTGAAGGACAGGGCATGCAACTCGCCGGTGTCGAATTTATCCTTCAGTATCTTATTTACATGCTGCTGGCGCTGCACGCGGTTCTTGCCGACGAACTCACTGCTGACGATGACGGCCTCGAAATGATGGCCATCGCCGTCGAGGGAAAGGTATTCGCAGGCCATGCCGGCGAGGATGAGTTGCTTGATCTGGTCAGGGTGCATCATGTTCAGCCTCTTAGCTTCCAGCCGCGCTTCAGCAGGCTCAGTGTCAGCAGGGACACGGCGGCGAAGCAGGCCAAGACGACTGCCAGGCTGGTTTGCGGTGCCACATCGGAGACACCGAAAAAGCCATAACGGAAGCCGTCGATCATGTAAAAAACGGGATTGTAATGCGATACCACCTGCCAGACTGTGGGCAATGTGTAAATCGAGTAGAAGACACCGGACAACATGGTCAGCGGCATGATCAGGAAATTCTGGAAAGCGGCCAGCTGGTCGAACTTCTCGGACCAGATGCCGGCGATCACGCCCAGCGCCCCGAACAGTGCGCCACCAAGCACCGCAAAGACGAGAATCCACAGCGGCGCAACCACCTGCAACTCGGCAAACCAGACGGTCGCCAGCAAGACCCCGACGCCGACCAGCAGGCCGCGCACCATCGCCGCCAGTACGTAGGCGGCGAAGAAAGCACTGTAGGGAATTGGCGGCAGCAGCACGAAGACAATGGAACCGGTAATCTTGGCCTGGATCAGGCTGGACGAGGAGTTGGCGAAGGCGTTCTGCAACACCTGCATCATGACCAGGCCGGGGATCAGGAAACTGGTGTAACGCACGCCATGGACCTGCACATGCTCTTCGAGCACGTGGCCGAAGATCAGCAGGTAAAGCAAGGCCGTCAGCACCGGCGCGGCAACGGTCTGGAAGCTGACCTTCCAGAAGCGCAGGAACTCCTTCTCGAACAGGGTCAGGAAGCCGATCATTGACTCATCGTCCGCATGAAGACCTCTTCCAGCGAAGCTCCCGGGTGGGCGGCCATCAGGTTGGCCGTCGTATCAAGGGCGACTATTTTGCCCTGCTTCATCAGCGCGATGCGGTTGCACAGCGCCTCGGCTTCCTCCAGATAATGCGTCGTCAGGATGATCGTGTGGCCCTCGCCGTTCAGGCGACGGATGAACTGCCACAGCCCCTGGCGCAGTTCGACATCGACGCCAGCCGTCGGCTCGTCAAGGACGATGACCGGCGGCTTGTGCACCAGCGCCTGGGCGACCAGCACGCGGCGCTTCATGCCGCCCGACAGGCGGCGCATGTTGACGTTGGCCTTGCTGGTCAGGTCGAGGTTTTCAAGAATCTCGTCGATCCAGTCGTCGTTTTTGCGGATACCGAAATAGCCGGACTGGATGCGCAAGGTCTCGCGGACATTGAAGAAGGGATCGAAGACCAGTTCCTGCGGCACGACGCCGAGCCGGCGGCGGGCTTCGCGAAAATCGCCGATCACGTCATGGCCGAGCACGCTGATTTTTCCGGAATCCGGCCGGATCAACCCGGCCAGCGACGAAATCAACGTCGTCTTACCGGCGCCATTCGGCCCGAGCAGGCCGAAGAACTCGCCTTGCTCAATGTCCAGCGACACCCCGGCCAGCGCTTGCAGCGAACCAAAATGCTTGACGACGTCGACGATGGAAACAGCAGGCAGCATGGCACCCCCTCAGGCGAGGGGCAGCAGTTCGGTGACGCCGTAAAGTTCGGCCAGCGCCCGGACGCCATTTGGAATTTGGGCAAATTTTACGTCCGACCGTAGCATTTCGGCGGCGCGCAGCCAGCCCAGCATGACCGCGATGGCCGACGAGTCGGCTTCCGTCACCCCGGAAAAATCAAACACCTGTTCGCCCGGCTGCAAAGCAGCACGGCCTGCTTCAAGCAGGCCGCGCGCATTGGCGATGGTCAGGGGCACCTTGACCAGCAGGCGCCCCGCTTCACGTTCAATCATTTCTTCTGACCGGCTTCCAGCGACTTGTTCTTGGCTGCGATCGAGGCAATCAGGCCGTCGATGCCGCCGTTTCGCACCTCCTGGCCGAACTGGTCGCGGTAGTTGGTGACCAGGCTGATCCCGGCAACCACGACATCGTAGACCTTCCAGGCCGAGTCGATTTTTTCCAGGCTGTAGTCGAGCTGCACCGGCTTGCCGCCCGGCTGGTGAACTTCGGTGCGCACCAGCACGTCGGTATCGGCCGGCGCCATCTTGAACGGCTTGTAGAGCACCTTCTGGTTCTTGTAGCCGGTCAGCGCATTCGAATAGGTGCGCACCAGCAAGGTCTTGAACTCAGCCGTCAATTGCTGCTGCTGCTGCGGACTGGCCTTGCGCCACTCCTTGCCCAAGGCCAGCGCGGCCATGTGCTGGAAGTTGAAATGCGGCAGCACCTTCTTGTCCACCAGATCGAGCACCTTGTGGGTGTCGCCGTTCTGGATGTCCTTGTCCTTGCGGATGATTTCCAGAACCTCGTCGGTCACGCGCTGCACCAAGGCATCTGGTGCCTCTTGGGCAAAAGCGGCACCGGTAACGAAACAGGCGAAAAACAGGGCAAATAGCTTTTTCATCATGGAACGATCAAACATCAGTCATCAAGGCGCGGCGGACGGCCGTCGAAAATCTGGTTGCGGCGGCGCTGCTGGTAGGCATCGCGAATGTAGGCGTATTTGTCGAGCGCACCTTCCTCGACGACCTTGTCGGCTGGCAGCAGACTGGCCCGGATATCGACAAAACGTACAGCAACCAAGCTGTTGCGCACCGGCACTTCAGTCACGTGCCAGACCGGATCGACGAAGGAATCGACAGCCCAGCCGCCGGTATCGCGCACATTGCGCGGCCCGATGATCGGCCAGAACAGATAACCGCCGCTACCGACACCCCAGACCGCCAGGGTCTGGCCGAAATCCTCGTCATGCTTTTCCATGCCGAGTTCGCTGGCGACATCGAACAGGCCAAAGATGCCAACCGTCGAATTGATCAGCAGGCGACCGATATCGACGCCGGCATCGCCCATCTTGCCCTGCAGGGCACTATTGACGCCGATCCACAGATCGCCGACGTTGCCAAAAAAGTTGCCGACCCCGGCCTTGACCGGCAGCGGCGCGACATTGTCGTACACCTGTGCCACCGGCTTGGCGGCGTATTTGTCGATCACTTCATTGACCGAGAACATGGCGCGGTTAAACCCCTCATAGGGATCCTTCGGATTGCCCTCGGCAACCGCCTGGCCGCCAAACGCAAGCGTCAGCAGCCCCGCAAGCGCCCAACGCCGCCCCATTTGCTGCCCAGATAAGCCGAGACTTTTCGTCATTTCTTGTCCTGTCCGTCCGCTGCCTTGCTAAATAAAAATTGGCTGATCAATTTTTCGAGAACCACCGCCGACTGCGTCTTGGCAATGGTATCACCCGCCTGCAACATCTTTTCGTCACCGCCGGCATCGAAGCCGACATATTGCTCACCGAGCAGCCCGGCCGTGAAAATCGACGCGAAGGTATCCTTCGGAAAATGGTAGCGACCATCAATGGTCATGGACACTACCGCCTCGTAGGTTGCCGGATCGAACCTGATATCAGCAATCCGTCCGACGACGACACCGGCACTCTTGACCGGCCCGCGCACCTTCAACCCGCCAATGTTATCAAACTTGGCCTGCAGCACGTAGGTTTCAGACATATGGGCCGACGAAAGGTTGCCAACCTTGAGTGCCAAAAACAACAACGCAGCAATGCCAATGGCCACGAAAAAGCCGACCCAGAGATCGAGAATGGTACGGTTCATGAAGTTCCCCGGAACATGAACGAAGTCAAAACGAAATCCAGTGCGAGTATCGCCAGGGCCGACGTCACGACGGTCCGCGTAATTGCCCGCGACACCCCCTCGGCGGTCGGCACTGAATCGTAGCCTTCAAAAACGGCGATCAGCGACACCGCAACGCCAAACACAAAACTCTTGATGACGCCATTCCAGACATCGTAGCGCCAGTCGACACCATCCTGCATCTGCGACCAAAAGGCGCCATCATCGACGCCGATAAAAACGACGCCGATCAGCCAGCCGCCAAGCACCCCCATTGCCGAAAACAACGCAGCAAGCAACGGCATCGAGATGACGCCCCCCCAGAAGCGCGGTGCGACGACACGGGCAATCGGGTTGACCGCCATCATGTCCATCGCCTTCAACTGCTCGGTCGCCTTCATCAAGCCGATCTCGGCCGTCACCGACGAACCGGCCCGCGAGGCAAAGAGCAGCCCGGCAACCACCGGACCCAGTTCACGCGTCAGCGACAAGGCCACCAGAATCCCCAGCGCCTCGGTCGAGCCGTAACGCTGCAGCGTCTCGTAACCCTGCAAACCAAGCACTAGGCCGACAAACAAGCCGGAGACCAGAATGATCAGCAGCGACAGTACGCCGCTGAAATAGATTTCACGCAAGGTCAAATGCAGGCGCCTGAAGGAGGAACCCGAATACACCAGCACCATCCAGAAAAAGCGGGCGGCGAACCCCAGTCGCCAGATACGCTCGACCGTGGCGTGGCCCAGTTTGCGGACCAGATCGAGCGGACTAGCCATGCGCCACTCCGCGCAGAAACTCCTGCCGAACCGGCTTGGCCGGATAATCGAAGTGCACCGGCCCATCGACCTCGGCATGAACGAACTGATGAACGAAAGGATCCTTCGACGCACGGATTTCATCCGGTGTCCCTTCGGCAACAACCCGCCCACCGTTCATGAAGTAGATGTAATCGACGATCAACAAGGATTCCTGGATATCGTGAGTGACCATAATCGAGGTCGCCCCCAGGGCGTCATTCAGTTTGCGGATCATCTGGCCAATGACGCCCAGCGCGATCGGATCGAGGCCAGTAAAAGGCTCGTCGTACATGACCAGCATCGGATCAAGTGCCAGCGCGCGGGCCAGCGCAACACGCCGCGCCATGCCGCCCGACAATTCAGCCGGCATCAATTTGTGTGCGCCACGCAAACCAACCGCTTCCAGCTTCATCAGCACCAGATCGCGGATCATTTCCTCGGACAGGTCGGTATGCTCGCGCATCGGAAAGGCGACGTTCTCGAAAACCGTCATGTCGGTAAATAGCGCACCGAACTGAAACAACATGCCCATCCGCCGCCGTAGCGCATACAACTCGGTATGCGACATGCCGCACACCTGATGCATCTCCAGGCGAACACGTCCGCCGGTCGGCCGCAACTGGCCACCGATGCATCGCAACAGCGTGGTTTTGCCGCAACCGGAACCGCCCATGATGGCCACCACCTTGCCACGGGGAATCTTCATGTTGATTCCCTCGAGCACCGGCCTGCCGTCATAACTGAAGTGGAGATCCTCGATATCGACCAGGATGTCGTCGGACAAAGCGCATTCCTTGAAAAAAGTCGGCCGATTTTATCAGAATCGCCCACCGTCGCCGGGAAACGACAGGGCTATAATCGAACAAATTTCATAAGGAATGTTGCGCACTTGTCATTGGCCAAGCCGCTCCTGCTGATTATCGACGACGATTCGCTGATCAGCGAATCGCTCAGTTTCGCGTTTGCGCAGGACTATGACGTTCTGACCAGTCACTCACGCGCCGGCGCGCTGGCCCTGCTGCGCCAGCTACGCCGGCCGCCACGACTGGCGCTGATCGACCTCGGCTTGCCCCCCCTGCCACACCGCCCGGACGAGGGATTCGCCCTGATCGGCGACTTGCTCGCCCTGTCTCCAGACATGAAAATCGTCGTTCTCTCCGGCCAGAACGACGAAAGCAATGCGCGCCACGCCCGCACCCTGGGCGCTGTCGAATTTGTCGGCAAACCCTGCGACCCCGGCCGCCTGCGCGATCTATTCCGGCAGGCACTGCAGTTTGGCGGGCAGGCTGCTGCCGCGCAGCCCGGCGGCCTGATCGGCGAAAGCCTGCCGATGCAGCGCCTGCGCCTGCAACTCGGGCAATACGCCAACCTCGCCTTTCCGGTACTGATCGAGGGCGAATCGGGCAGCGGCAAGGATGTCGTCGCTAGCCACTATCTGCACCGCCTGACCGAACGGAAGGGCAAACCCTTCCTCGCCCTCAACTGCGCCGCCATCTCGCCGACCCTGCTCGAACCGACGCTGTTCGGCTACGCCAAAGGCGCTTTTACTGGTGCGACCACGGCAAAATCCGGCTACTTCGAGGATGCCGACAGCGGCACGCTGTTTCTGGACGAAATCGGCGAACTCCCTTCCGATCTCCAGCCCAAGCTATTGCGGGTGCTGGAAAACGGCGAATACCAGCGGGTTGGCGAAACCCAGACACGGGTTTCGACGGCGCGCATCGTTGCCGCAACCAATCGCGACCTGCGCCAGGAAATACGCGCCGGACGTTTCCGCGCCGATCTGTTCCATCGCCTGTCGGTATTCACTGTCAGCGTTCCGCCGCTGCGTGAAACCGGCCTAGACCGCCTGTTGCTGCTCGAACACTTCCGCCAGACCTACGCTGCCCAGGTTCGTGCCGAGCCCTTCCAGCTCTCCCCGGGCGCCCAATCGCTCTGGCTGGATTACAGCTTTCCCGGCAATGTTCGTGAATTGCGCAACATAGTCATCCGCCTGACCGCCCGCCATGCCGGTCAGACGGTCAGCGCCGAGCAATTGAGCGCGGAACTTGACTACCCCGACAGCCCCGAGCCCCCCCACGATCCTGCCCTGGCCGGCGGCGACCTCGAAACCCTCAGACAGGCCGCCCGCCAGCACCTAGAAAAGACACCCGGCATCGACCTGGATAGCACGCTGGAACTGTGGCAGCGCGGCTACATCGAGGCCGCCATCGAATTGAGTGCCGGCAACATGAGTCAGGCGGCACGCCGTCTTGGCATCAACCGGACCACCCTGTACAACCGAATGGAAAGCTGGAATCGTCGATGAGCCTGTATCTCGAGCACTTCGGGCTGCGTGAACCGCCCTTCCGCATCACCCCGCACACCGACTTTTTCTTCACCGGCGCCAATCGCGGACCGACGCTCGACGCCCTGATCTACGCGATTACCCAGGACGAAGGCATCGTCAAGGTGACCGGTGAAGTCGGCAGCGGCAAAACCATGCTCTGCCGCATGCTGCTCGAACGCCTGCCGGACAACGTCGAGAGCCTTTACCTGGCCAACCCCTCGCTGTCCCGCCAGGAAATTCTCGGCGCCATCGCCGACGAACTGGGTGTACCGACCGATGGCAAGGCGACCCACTCGCTGACCCGCGCCCTGCAGGATGCGCTGATCCAACGCTACGCCCAGGGCAAGCGCGTGGTCCTGCTGATCGACGAAGCCCACGCCATGCCCGCCGAGTCGCTGGAAGAAATCCGGCTGCTCTCCAACCTTGAGTCGAAGGCTGCCAAGCTGCTGCAGATCGCGCTGTTCGCCCAACCCGAACTCGACGAACGGCTGGCCGCCACCGACATGCGCCAGTTGCGCGAACGCATTACCCAGCACTTCAACCTGGCACCACTGAAGAAGGATGACGTGGCCGCCTATATCGAGTTTCGCCTGCGCGCAGCCGGCTACCACGGCCCCAATCCGTTCACCAGCGAGGCGGTGGACATGATTGCCAAAATTTCGGAAGGGCTCTCGCGGCGCATCAACATCCTCGCCGACAAGGCGCTGCTGGCGGCCTATTCCAGCGGCAGCCACCAGGTCGACTGCGAGCAGATCAGGATCGCCACGCTGGATGCGCGCTTCTCGCCTTTGCAACCCAAATCGGCATTCAACCTGAAACCCATCATCTGGGCACTGGCCGGGGCCATCACCACTGCAGTCGTCGTGTTTGCGATCAATCCCGGAGCTCAGTCCCTGACGCCCGCCACGCTCCTGCCCCACGCCTCAAGCTCAGCGCAGCCACCTGCGTCGCCGCAGATTCAGCCCCCCAAGCATTTGCCGGCCGCAGCCAAAAACGACGACGTGCCGCTTGCCAACATCCGCTTTGGACCACTGACCCGCCAACACCTCGCCCAGCATGAGGAGTGGATCGCCCATGCGCCGCGCAACCACTACTTCATCCAACTGCTGGCCGCCGATGCAACACAGACCGGGCGGGTCGAAGGCTTCCTGGCCCGGGCGATCGAAGTGCTCGACCCGGCCCAGTTGCGCGTCTACCGCTCCGGCCTTTCCGGTAGCGACCGGGTCGGCGTCATCTACGGCGATTTCGAAAGCCGCGAGGAAGCCGCTGCAGCGATGATCGCCCTGCCCGAAACCATCAAGGCCGCCCAGCCTTTTCCCAGGCAGGTCAGCAAGTTGCACTGATCTGCCGCCTCCGGACAAAGCGCGCCAAGGCGCCATTTAACGTGCTAGCATCATATTGATTACACACCACCGCGAAAACACCGCTCAAACAAGGCCAAACCGGATGAAAATCGGTTTCATTTCCGCGCTCGTCGTTTCGCTGTCGCTCATTGCCTGCACGGCCCCCTCGCCACACGAACCACTCAAGGGCCACCTCAATACCGACACTCAGGTCCCGGTCGCCAACACCGGCAGCATTCCGCCCCCCGTCCAGCAAACCCTGGCCCTGCCCAAGCCCCAGGCAACACGTAAAGCCGAGACCTACAGCGTCGTCGTCAACAACGTCCCTGTTCGCGATCTGCTGTTCGCGCTGGCCCGCGACGCCAAGGTCAATGTCGACATCCATCCCGGCATCACTGGCAACGTCACCCTGAACGCCATCGATCAAACCCTGCCGCAACTCCTTACCCGCATTGCCAAGCAGGTCGACATGCGTTTTGAACTCGACGGCCCGAACCTGGCCGTGATGCCGGACTCGCCTTTCCTGAAGCATTACAAAGTCGACTACGTCAACATGGCGCGCAATGTCACCGGCACCGTATCGACCAACACGCAGATCGCCACCGGCACGCCCAGCAGTGGCAGTACACAAAATCCCAGCAGTAGCACCGGAGGCAACGCCGGCAACATCTCCAATACGCGGATCGACAACACCTCGCACAACCAGTTCTGGGAGTCGCTGGAGAAGAACATCAAGGACCTTCTGCGCGAAACCGACAAGATCCTGCCCGAGGGATCGAGCGAAACGGTGGTCGAGCAAAGCAGCGCCCAAACCGCTTCCGGCGCCGCCGCCCTGCCGCAAGGTGCCGGCCAGCGCGCTGTGCAGGCCATCGCCAATGCCCTGCAAGCCAACCCATCGCCTAACTCTGCCAGCCAGGCAACTGGCAGTTCGGTGGTTCGCCGCAGCACCTTCCGTGAGGCGGCTTCGGTCATCATCAATGCCGAAAGCGGCGTCGTCACTGTGCGCGCTACCCAGCGCCAGCATGACCGAATTCAGGAATTTATCGACCGCGTAGTGAACTCCGCCCGACGCCAGGTATTGATCGAAGCGACCATCGTTGAAGTCACCTTGAAGGACGGCTATCAGCAGGGCATCAACTGGACGCAGCTAGCCAGCGGTGGCACCGTCAGCTTCATCGGCAACGCGCTATCCAAGAACTCTGCCAACCTGACCTATACCAAAGGAGGCAACCCCGACGCCCTGATCACCTTGCTCAATACCTTCGGCACGACCAAGGTTCTGTCCAGCCCTCGGCTGTCGGTCCTGAACAACCAGACGGCACTGCTCAAGGTCGTCGAAAACTACGTCTACTTCAGCGTCAAGGCCGATACGACCACGACAGCCAATGTTGCCACCACGGTATTTACCACGACGCCACAATCCGTTTCTGTCGGTCTCGTCGTCAGCGTAACGCCGCAGATCAGCGACGGCGACGCGGTTACCCTGAATGTCCGACCGACCATCACCAGCGTTTCCCGGGAAGTGCAGGATCCAAACCCCGACCTCAAGAAAAACGACATCAGCAATCTTGTTCCAGTCATCAGGACCCGCGAAATCGAATCGGTCATGCGTGTCGCCAGCGGCAATATCGCCATCCTCGGCGGCCTAATGGAAGACAAGGTCGACTACCAGACCCAACGCGTTCCGCTGCTTAGTCAGATTCCGCTGGCTGGCGAACTGGTCAATAACCGCAACAATGCGGCACAAAAAACCGAGCTGGTCATCTTCCTGCGCCCGGTCGTCATCAAGGACGCCAGCCTGGACGGCGATTACGCGGGAATGCGCGGCTTCCTGCCCGGCGATACCTTCTTCGCCCAGCCAAATGAAGCGCAGCCGTTCAACGTCGCCCCGAGCCGCTGAGGTCAGCGCATGAGCCTGTTGATGGATGCCCTGAAGCGGGCGGAAGCAGCCAAGCAGGAACCCGGCCGCGCGCCCTACAGCCTCCCCAATGCGGCGACCGATGACGGCCTGAGCCTGGAACCTATTCCCGGAGATATTTCGCGAGGCAATGCCAATCCCCTGCCCGACCTCGCCGCCCATCTTGATGCGGTCGACGCCGACCTGGCCAGCGCTGCGCAGCCCGAGCCCCGCCCGGCCGCGGCCCCGCCCCGCAGCCCGGCACCGACGGCCAAACCGGCGGTCGAGGCGCGCGATGCGGTGCGCAACGCCTTTGCGGCCAAGCAGGCCGTGCCGCCGCCATCTCGCCTGCCACTCTGGCTGGCATTGGGGACACTGGGCCTGGCCGGCATCGCGATCGGCGGCTATGTCTGGTACCAGATGAACACGATGAACCGCAGCACGCTGGCTGTGGTTTCACGGCCCGTCGCCCCCGCGGCATCTCAGCCACTACCCCAGCCGGCGCCTCCACCGGCACCGCCTGTCGATTTTGGCCAAAATTTGCCGCCGACCGTAGCATTTGCCCCGCCGCCGGCCGACACGCCGCTTTTTGCGCCGCGTCGCGACAGCCGCCCGGCACCGCAACAGTCCGACGATGAAATCCAGCCCAGCCAGCCGATCAAGCTCGTGCGCACCCGCCCGGAACCCGACGCCAACCTGCTCCGCGGCCATGCCACGCTGCAACGCGGCGAACTGGAGCAGGCGCGCCGCGACTACGAGCAGGCGCTGCAGCGCGACCCGAACAACACCGATGCTCTGCTCGCCCTGGCCGCCATCGCCCAGCGTCAGGGTCGTGGGGACGATGCCGAGAGATTGCGCCAGCGGGCGCTGGTCGCCAACCCGAGCGACCCGGCGACGCAAGCCGCCACGCTGAGCGGCGCCGCTGCCGAGGCCGACCCGCAGACCACCGAAAGCCGCCTGAAAACGCTGCTGTCGACACAACCCGAATCGGCCCCGCTCAATTTCGCGCTGGGCAACCTCTATTCCCGCCAGAGCCGCTGGGCGGAAGCGCAGCAGGCTTACTTCAACGCGGTCGCCGCCGACGGCGACAACCCGGACTATCTGTTCAACCTGGCGATCAGCCTCGACCACCTTCGCCAGCCGCGCCTCGCCGCCCAGCATTATCGGCTGGCCCTCGACGCCGCGACCAAGCGCCCGGCGGCTTTCGACCGCGACAAGCTGAACCGGCGCCTGGGCGAACTGCAAGCCGAGCCGCTGCGCTGATCAGGCCATGAGTACGCGATGAGCACGTCCGCCCTCCAGCACCGCCCGCTCGGGCAAATCCTGATCTCCGAAGGCATCCTGTCGGAAGACCAGCTTCGCATCGCGCTGCTCGAGCAGATGAAGCAGAACCAGCCGATCGGCAAGTTGCTCGTCTCGCTCGGCTTCGTCACCGAAGCGACGCTGCGCCAGGCGCTGTCGGAAAACCTCGGCAAGCAGAGCATCGACCTGTCGCATGCGGTGATCGACCCGCAGGCGCTGAAGCTGGTGCCGCGCGACCTGGCCAAGCGCCACCACCTGTTGCCGCTCGACTATGACCGGAACAACCGCCGGCTGGCGCTGGCCATTGCCGACATCAACGACATCGTCGGCCTCGACCGCGTGCGAGCCCAGCTTGAGGAAGGCACCGAGATCGAAACGCTGCTCGCCGGCGAATCGGAAATCGACCACGCCATCGACCAATATTACGGCCACGAACTGTCGATCGACGGCATCCTGCACGAAATCGAGACCGGCGAAATCGACTGGCAGAGCCTGGCGACCACCAACGACGAATACAGCCAGCCGGTCGTCCGCCTGATCGACTCGATCCTGACTGACGCCGTCAAACGCGAGGCCTCGGACATCCATTTCGAGCCGGAGGCCAACTTCCTGCGCATCCGCTACCGGATCGACGGCATGCTGCGCCAGATCCGCGCCCTGCACAAATCCTACTGGCCGGCGATGACCGTTCGCATCAAGGTGCTGGCCGGCATGAACATCGCCGAAATGCGCGCCCCGCAGGACGGGCGGATCGGCCTGACCGTCTCCGGCCGGCCGATCGACTTCCGCGTCGCCAGTCAGCCGACCATCCACGGCGAGAACATCGTGCTGCGCATTCTCGACCGCCAGAAGGGCATCGTGCCGCTGGAAGGCCTTGGTCTGGCCGAGGAACACCTGCACCAGCTGAAGCTGATGATTGCCCGGCCGGAAGGCATCATCCTGGTCACCGGTCCGACCGGCAGCGGCAAAACGACGACCTTGTACTCGGTGTTGAACCACATCAACGCCGAGGGCATCCACATCATGACCCTCGAGGACCCGGTCGAATACCCGATGGCGCTGGTCCGCCAGACCTCGGTCTCGGAGACCGCCAAGCTCGATTTCGCCAACGGCATCCGTTCGATGATGCGCCAGGACCCGGACGTCATCCTGGTCGGCGAGGTGCGCGATGCCGAAACGGCCGAAATGGCCTTCCGTGCCGCGATGACCGGCCACCAGGTGTACACCACCCTGCACACCAATTCGGCCATCGGCGCCGTGCCGCGCCTGCTCGACATCGGCGTGCTGCCCGACATCCTGGCCGGCAACATCATCGGCATCGTCGCCCAGCGCCTGATCCGCCGCCTGTGCGAGCACTGCAAGTCGCCCTACCACGCCGAACCCCATGAAATCAGGCTGCTCGGCTCGCTCGGCGAAGGCCCGCGGCCGGTGCTGTTCCGGGCTACTGGCTGCGAGCTGTGCGACTTCCAGGGCTATCGCGGCCGCATCGCGATCATGGAACTGCTGCGCATCGACGCCGGCATCGACGAACTGATCGCCCGCCGCGCAACCGCCCACGAAATACGCGCCCGGGCCATATTGCAGGGCTTCACGACGCTGGCCGACGACGGCATGCACCGCGTGCTCAACGGCACCACCTCGCTCGAGGAACTGGCCCGCGTCGTCGACCTGACCGACCGGATGTAGGCGCCATGCTCTACGACTACAAGGCGGTCAGCGTGGAGGGGCGGATGGCCTACGGGCGACTCGACGCGATCAACCTGGTCGACCTCGAGATGCGCCTGAAGCGGATGAACCTCGACCTGGTCAACGGCACGCCGATCCAGCATCGCGCGCTGTTCGGCGGACAAAAGGTGCCGCGCCCGGAGCTGATCAATTTCTGCTTTCACCTCGAACATCTGACCCGCGCCGGCGTACCCATCCTCGAAGGGCTGACCGACCTGCGCGACTCGGTCGAACATCCGCGCTTTCGCGAAGTGATGGCCGGGCTGATCGAAAGCATCGAGGGCGGCCAGACCCTGTCGCAGGCGATGACCGACCACCCCGACATTTTCAGCGAGGTGTTCACCAACCTGATCCGCGCCGGCGAATCGAGCGGCCAGTTGCCGGACGTACTGGCCAGCCTGACCGAATCGCAGAAGTGGGAAGACGAGCTGGCGACGCATACCAAGAAGCTGCTGATGTACCCAGCCTTCGTCGCCACCATCGTGCTCTCGGCCACCGCCTTCCTGATGGTGTACATGGTCCCGCAGCTCAAGCTGTTCGTGAAGAACATGGGCCAGGCGCTGCCGCTGCATACCCAGGTGCTGTTCTTCGTTTCCGACCTGCTGGTCGATTACTGGGCGATCTTCCTGCTCCTGCCCATCCTCGCCCTGATCGCTGGGCAACTGATCCTGCGCAGCAATCCGTTGGCCCGCACCCGGCTGGACGGCTTCAAGCTGCACCTGCCGGTCGTCGGCCCGATTCTCAAGAAAATCATTCTGTCGCGTTTCGCCAATACCTTCGCGATGCTCTACGCCTCGGGCATCCCGGTGCTCGAATCGATCCGCACGACGCAGCAGATCGTCGGCAACCGCGTCGTCCAGAAAGCGCTGGAACGGGTCGAGCAGTCGATCCGCGAAGGCCAGAACGTGGCCGGCGCCTTCCGCGACGTCGGCATGTTTCCGCCGCTTGTCGTGCGCATGCTGCGCATCGGCGAAAGCACCGGCGGGCTGGACAAGGCGCTGCTCAACGTCAGCTATTTCTACAACCGCGACGTCAAGGAATCGGTCGGCAAGGCCCAGGCGCTGATCGAGCCGATCCTGACCCTGTTCATGGGTGCCCTGCTCGGCTGGATCATGCTCTCGGTCATCGGGCCCATCTACGACGTCATCAGCAAGATCAAGACGTGAGCAGCCGCCTTCTCTACCTCAACACCCACCATCTGTCGGCCTTTGCCTGGCAGAGTGGCCGGCTGCAGCCGGAAGGCGTCTTCGCCGGCGACGACGAGGGCCTCGGTCAGTTTGCCGGCTACCTGGCCGAGCATCGCGGCAGCCAGTTTTCGCTGATCGCCAACGTAGCCGAAGAAAGCCATGTCCAGGAACTGATTCCCTTCCTGCGCGGCAACGACCGGCAGGCCCTGATTGCCCGCCGCATCGGTCAGCATTTCCAGGGCACCTCGCTGGCCGCCGTGACGTCGCTCGGCTACGAAAAAACGCAGCGCAAGAACGAACGCGTGCTGCTTTCGGCGCTGACCAATCCGTCCCATTTTGCCCCCTGGCTGCAGGCCATGGCCCACGCCGAAGCACCGCTGGCCGGCATCTACACCGTCGCCCAGCTGGGCGGCCTGCTGCTGAAAAAAATCGGCCAGCCAACCGCGCGCTGCCTGTTGCTGACGCTGCAGGACCAGTCGATCCGCGAGAGCTACCTGGTCGACGGCCAAACCCATTTCTCGCGCATGGCGCCGCTGACCGACAGCAGCATCGCCGGCATCGCCCGCAGCTTCGCCGCCGAGGCCGGCAAGCTGCACCAGTATCTTATCGGCCAGCGCCTGATCGGCCGCGACGAAACGCTGCCGGTGTTCATCGTCGCCCACCCGCTGAGTATCCCGGCCATCGAAAACGCCTGCCCGGAGCACGGCCAGCTCGCCTTCACGGTCATCGACAGCCATGCCGCGGCAGCCCAACTGAAGCTGCACACGCTGCCGGAGGACAATCGCAGCGAGCTGCTCTTCCTGCACCTGCTGGCCACCGCGCCACCCGGGCAGCAATTCGCCGGCGAGGCGCCCCGTCACCACTACCGCCTGGCGCAGATCCGCCACGGCCTGATTGCCGCCGGCCTGGTCGCCCTGCTCGGCGGCTCACTGTTCGCCGCCAAAAACGTTGTCGACGCCCACACCCTGCGCGAAGAGGCCAGCCGCCTGAAGGCCGAGGAAGCCGATCTGGCACATCGCTACCAGGAAATCTCGGCCACCTTCCCGCAACTGGGCATCGACAACGACAGCCTGCGCCGCCTGACCGGCCGCTACGGCGAACTGCTCCGCCTGCAGCGCCAGCCCGGCCCGGCCTACGCCCAGGTCAGCCGCGTGCTCGACCGCATGCCGGCCATCGTGCTCGAAGGCATCGATTGGAAAATTGGGCAAAATTTGCCATCGACCGTAGCATTTGCCGCCGACAGCCCCGAAATCACCACCGTCCGCGCCTCGGTCCGCCTGGAACGCGCCGACACCCGGCAAATCCTCGCCGTCTTCGAGCAATTCGTCGACGCGTTGAAGGCCGAGCCCGGCGTCACGGTCAATGTGCTGCAGCGCCCCTTCGATGTCGAATCCGGCACCGCCCTGCGCGGCGGCGACGGCATCGACGAAGTGGTGCAACCGCGCCCGTTCGCCATCGAGATCACCCGGAGCAGCACGCCATGACGCTGACCCGCCGTGATCTCCGCAAACTGGCCCTGCCGCTCGCCGCCATGCTGGCGCTGCTGCTCGTTGCCGGACTGCTCGCCTGGAGCACGCAAGCCGACACTGGCAAGGCCGAACAGGAACGTAAGGCCGCCAATGCCGCGCGCAACCAGATCGAGCAGCGCCTGCGCCAGGCGCGCAACGAAGAGCAGGAAATCAAGGACCGCGCCCGGCTGCTCCAGCAGCTGCAAAGCGCAGGCATCGCCGGCGAGGAGCGTCGCCTCGACTGGATGGAACTGCTGCGCGACAGCCAGCGCCAACTGCGCCTGCCGGGAATGAAATACGAATTTGGCGCGCAAACCGCGCTCGATGGCGGCAAGCTCGCCGCCGACGGCTGGTACGCCAGCCCGCTGCGCATCCAGTTCCGCCTGCTGCACGAAGGCGACCTGCTCAATTTCCTGGCGCGCATCCAGAAGAACGCCAGCGCGCTGGTCATCGTCCGCACCTGCAAGCTCGCTCCCTTACCGGGCCAGCCCGAGCCCCATGCCGCCCCGGCACAACTCGGCGCCGAATGCGAGATGCAGTGGCTGACCCTGCGCCGCCCATCGGGCAAGGACTGAGCATGCGCCGCCTGTCCGCCGCCCTGCTTCTCGCCCTGGCCACTGCCCCCTGCCAGGCCGACCCGGCGCCGCTCGGCCGCCTGTTCTTCACCGCCGAGCAACGCGCCCGGCTCGATCTCCAGCGCCAGCGCAATCCCGGCTTCCTGCCCAACGCTGAGGACGAAGCCAGCATCACCATCAACGGCGAGGTGCGCAGCAGCAACGGCCGGCGCACCCGCTGGATCAACGGCGAAGTCAATTGGGAAGGCAGCCCCTCCGCCGCCCCGGTTCCGGTCGGCGACACCTTCAACCCGGCGACCGGCGAGCGCGAAAGCCTGCTCCGCGACGGCCGCATCCAGATCAAGCGCGGCACCCCGGCCCGATGAACCGGCCCGCCCCCCTGGCGACGCAACGCGGCGTCGTGCTGTGGCTGCTGCTGATCATCGTCGCCATGGCTGGCGGCTACGCCTTCTATCGTAGCGCCAACAGCCAGTTCACCCGCAGCGGCCAGGACAGCAAACTGGCCGTCGTTCTAGCCCAGGCCAAGGAGGCGGTAATCGCCTACGCCGTCATGGATACCACGCGCCCCGGCCGGCTGCTCTGTCCGGACCTGCTTGGCGACGGCATCTCGCCGCTGCTGGCCGGCCCCGAGTGCGCCGCCTACGTCGGCGGCCTGCCCTGGAAGACGCTGGACGTCCGCGACTTTCAGGACGATCACGGCACCAGCCTGCAATTTGCCGTCCATAGCCTGTTCGGCGGCCGCGACCGGCCGATCAACAGCGACACCGCAACAACCATGCGCGTCATCGCCGCTGACGGTTCGATCAATGACGATGCGGTCGGCGTGATCATCGCCCCCCGCGGCGCCCTCGATCCGGTCAACAGCGACGGCGACGACACTTTCCAGGTCGGCAAGTCGGCCACCGACGGCGACAACGACATGATCGCCGTGATCACCCGCCAGGAATTGATGGCTGCCATCGAGAAGCGGGTTGCCAACGAACTGCGCGCCTGCCTGGACCAGCACGCCACCCAGAACCCGCAGCACACCTATCCATGGCCTGCATCGCTGGCCAACATCGTACGCACCGAAATCACCTACACCGACGGCACCAAGGGCAGTGTCGTCTCGAACAAGGGCAAACCGAAAAGCCTGTTCGGCATGGTCCCCGACACGCAAGCGGGCAATCCGGAAGAAGCGCTGAAGGACTCGATTAAACAGCTGAAAATTACCAAAATCAGCTTGAATACCGCCTCGACCGTAGCAAGCCAGCAAAATCTCGCCAAACAACTCCAGGATCAGGTGGCTTACGCCCTCGCGCTTTTCAACCAGCTCTACCTCGCCGCCATCGAACTGGACAGCCGGGCACGGGTAGCGCTCAGCGCCTTCTCGACACTCGACGCCACCATCGCCGCCGCGACACGGACCAAGGCAATCTACACCGCCCAATCCTCAACCCTGCCCGCCGCCATCGAGACCGCCCAGCCCAGCCTGCAGGCCTTCAGCGCGGCCTTGGCCAACACCGGAATCGATCTCTTCTACCGGGAACTCGAACTTCGCAACCAGGGTCTCCTGGTCCGGATCAGCGCCGTCGCCACCAACCCGAGCTCAGCAAACTTCAGCGCCCTGCTCACCACCATCAACAACTTCAAGAACCGTCTGCTCGACTATAGCTGGACCCCGAACGCCGACATCGAAAACGCCATCTCGGCCGCCTACACGGCATCCATCGACGCCGCCACAGCGGTCAATACGGCGAGAAAGACCCTCAACTCCGAGACCGCCAGCCAGGCGCAATTAGCGGCGATGCTTCTGTTCGCTGCCAACCAACAGGTCGAATCAGCAATCCTGACCAACCGGATCAACGTCAGCGGGAGCGAGGTCGACGCCCTGTCCGCACGCATCACAACCACCCTGGCCGGCTATACCGGAAACACCGGGCTTCCAAACCTGGTCGCCGCCCTCGAATCAGCCCGGACGCTGGTCAGCGGCCTGAAGACCGGCTCATCCAGTCTCAATGCTTCCCGCTCGACAACCCTGGCCACCCTGAATGCCGCTATAAGCGCCGCCCAAACCGGCAACGACGAGAACCAGGTCCGGACCAATTCGGCCAGTAGCGCCAGCCAGCTCGGCACCTTGGCCAGCGCCCTAAACAACAACGGCGACAACGTCGCCCTGGAAACCCTCAAATCTGTCGCGGCAACATTCGAGACGGCCAAACAGGGCATCCCCGCCAAGGTCACCGATGGGCGAGCCTTGCGCGCGCCAGCCCAGACTGTCGTCTACTGGAGCGGGATAGCGACCAACCACGCCCCCGACCTGGCCAGAGAGGCTCGCCGCGGCATCGTCAGCGGCAATATCGCCGTCGCCGACAACGAAAACTCGGCCTACAGCACCGCCGCCAAGCTGCTTGATGGCCTAACGGGCGAGAACGGCACGCTTACCTTGCTCGACAAGGCAGCCAACAACGCCAACGCTGAAGCCCTCGCCCAGGCCAATGCGGCTTTGGACAAAACGCGCGCCTTGCTGGATACCCTGATTTCAGCCGCCGAAAAAATCGACGCCATGCTGCCGACCAGCCTGGCCCAGGGCGCCGTGCCGACGATCTGGTACAGCCCGGCCTGCAGCTTCCTGCGCCCGAACACCAGCGAAGGCAGCTGGTGGACTGCGAATGGCTGGAAAGCCCTGGCTTTCTACCAGCTTAGCGGCGCCACCAATACCTCGACGGCCACCCTGACCGTCAACAACGGCGCCGACAAATACCGCGTCGTCACCCTGGCGGCGGGGCGCGCCCTGTCCGGACAAAGCCGCGCCACGCTGAGTACGGCCAACTTCCTCGAAGGTATCAACGCCGATCCATCGCGCGACAGCGATGCCATGGCGCCAACACCCGGCTTTACGGCACAACCGCCTTCGGCTACCTTCAACGACCGACTCTCCTACTGAAGACCCGATGAGGCAACACTTCCCCGCTCCGCAACACGGCTTCTCGCTGGTCGAACTGACCGTGGTGCTGGTCATCGTCGCCCTGCTCAGCGGCGGCCTGATGTTCGGCCTGAGTGCCCAAAGGGAGGCCGCAGCCCTGCAGGATGCCCGCCGCCAGCTCGATACGGTCAGGGAAGCGCTGCTCGGCTTCGCCATGGCCAACGGCCGCCTGCCCTGCCCGGCTCCGGCCAACCTGCCAAATACCGATGTCAATGCCGGCAAGGCGCCCGCGCCGCCCTGCAACAATGCCCTGCAACATGGGGTGCTGCCCTGGGTCACGCTCGGCTTGCCAGAAACCGACCCCTGGGGCAATCGCCTGACCTATTTTGGCAGCAACCGCTTTACTGGCGCGCTGAGCAGCGGCGCCCAGGCCAGCTTCACGATGAGTACCGGCGTCCCGCCCGACAACGCCGGGCTGGCCGATATTCGTAATCTGGCCGATAGCACGGTCGCCATCGAAACCGGCGCTGTCGTCGTCAGCCACGGCCCCAACGGTGCCGGCGCCTATCGCCAGGACGGTGGCAAAAATGCCGAAGGAAGCATAAAGGAGCAGGAAAACAGCGACGCCGACCAAATCTTCGTCGCCGACACCCCAACCCCAACCTTCGACGACCAAGTGGTCTGGATCAGCCCCCACCTACTCAAATCCAGACTGGTTGCTGTCGGCAAATTGCCGTGAGCACCAGCCATTAGTTTTCCGGCATATTGACCTCCCCCGGCGGTACTGCCAAACTGGATTTGGAATCCAAAGCAAGCAGCCAATCCGTGACCCGCCCCAACTTTCTCTCCGCCCTGCGCAACGGCGGCATTCGTCCCGACGACGATGCCGAGACACGCCTGAGAAAATCGCTGCTGGTCTTCGCCACGGGCCTGTTCTGCGCCGGATCGATGCTCTGGCTTTTTCTCTACGGCCAGATGGGACCGCAGTTTTCGGCCAATGCGCCCTTCGCCTTCCAGTTGCTGCTCGTCGGCAACCTGCTCTACTTCTTCCGCAGCGGCAATTTCGACTGGTTCCGCCTGACCCAACTGGCGCTCTTCCTCTTCGCCCCATTCGCCGTCCAGTGGAGCATCGGCAACTTCATCACAGCCAGCGGCACCAGCCTGTGGGGCCTGCTCGCACCGATTGGCGCCGTCCTCTTCTGCGGCGCGCGCGAATCGATTGCCTGGTTTATCGCCTATCTCTTCCTGACGGCTCTCTCCGGATTCTTCGACTACTACCTGGCCGACAGCGCCCTGGCCAACGCACACACCGTTTCTATCCAGACCAGTGTCTTCTTTTTCGCCCTGAACTTCGCCGCCATTTCAAGCATCGTTTACCTGCTGCTACGCTATGCGGTGATTGAAAAAGCCAAGCTCCAGGCGAGCCTGGAGGAAACCCACCGCCTGCTGCAGGAAGAGCAGGGGCGCTCGGAACGGCTGCTCCTCAACATCCTGCCCGGCCCCATCGCCGAGCGCCTGAAGCACGACAGCCAGACCATCGCCGACGGCTTTGCCGACGTCACAGTGATGTTCGTCGACATCGTCAATTTCACCAAAGTGACCGAGGGCCTGACGCCACAGCAGGTTTTCGCCATGCTCAACCGGATTTTTTCCTCATTCGACGAACTGGCCGAGCAATACGGCATGGAAAAGATCAAGACCATCGGCGATGCATACATGGTCGCCGGCGGTCTGAACAACGAGCGGAACAACTACACCCGCTCGATCGCCGAACTGGCCATCGCCATGCGCGATCTGCTGCACAACGATTACACGGTCAATGACCTGCGACTCGATGTCCGCATCGGTATCGGCACCGGCCCGGTCGTCGCCGGCGTTGTCGGCAAGAAGAAATTCATCTACGACCTGTGGGGCGATACCGTCAACCTGGCCAGCCGGATCACCAGCGAAGGCACGCCGGGCATGATCCACGTCGATGCCACCACGCACCAGCGGCTCTCCGCTGACTTCGCCTTCGACAAACCGAAGTCGATTTACCTCAAAGGCAAGGGCAACACCGTGGTCTATCGGCTTGGCAATGCCTGCGAGCCTGTTGTTACAGCCGCGGCGACAGCGTAAACGCCACCTGTCCCGCCCGATTCTCCGTCAGCGCCAGCCGATATCCCAGGCTATCGGCCTGCCTGGCCGCCTGGTATAGGCCGATCCCGAGACCATCTTCGGAGGCGACCGGCTCGTTCATCAGGCTCCGGGCCACCTCCTGCGGAATGGCACTACCGCTGTCCGCAACGGCCAACTCACCGGCAACAAAGGCCACCCAAATACTCAGCCCTGGTTCTCGCTGGCGCTTCGCCAGGGCGTTCTGCAACAGGTTCTCCGCCACGCTGTCGTACAAACTGCCGGGCACCGTGGGTGCCGGCTCTGCCCCCCCTCGCCAGTCAACGGCAACATGGGCATAACGATCCTGCAAGCGCTGCCACCACAGTTCCGCATCGAGTCGCTCCGCTTCTGCGGCCTGCGGCGACTGGAGCTTGTCGAGCGTCGCCTTGAGACGATCGGCAATTTGCGGCAACTGCCGGCCAAGCAAGGCCGCCACCTCGGCCGGTTCACCGGGTTGGGATGCGGCGTAACAAAGCGTTTGTAGCGACTGCAGCAGATTCTTCACATCGTGCGTCACCCGCGCCCCAGTCTCGTGGATGGCCTGTACATAGCCCATGCGCTGCAATTCCAAGCTCTGGCGCTTGACCAGATAAAACTCGACGGCCAGCCGCAACAGCCACTCGACATGCCAGCGCATGGCCGGCGAAGGCGCCTGGCGAAAATGAACGGACAAGGTCAGCTCGTCAGCCTGACAGGTATGACGATGGGCCGACTGTTCGCCGAACTGGCCGTATTTTTCACCGGCTTGCCAGGAAACGCCTACGACCCAAGGCGTCGCCGCGAGGCGCTGCATGGCCGCTGCCAAAAATTGAGCCGGATCACTATGCCGCTCGCTCTCTTCGGAAATCTGCACCAGCCATTGCTCGATGGGCATACCCAGGGAAAGCAGATAACGCGAAATGGCCGACCCGACCCCGGAAAACCCGCCCCTCGGATTCCAGGCCCAAGCCACCAGCAGCAAGGCCCCGGCTACTGCCATCGAAGTTTTGACCAGGGATTCGAGATAGCCAGCCCCCCCGACCAGCACATAGGCCAGGGCGCCCAGCACGAAAACCGCCATGACCAGGAAAACCAGCATGCCGTAGAACAGGTCGAAGGCCTCACCGGAGCGCCGATGCCTGGGGTGCGCCGGAAACAGCAGCAGCAGCGGCAGCAGGAAGGGCATGCTGAAAGCCAGCACCTGGCGCAGGTCCTTGTCGATCATGACCGCCGGGGAAATTTCCGGCACCACGCCCAGCACCGTCAGGCTCAACAGATATCCGAAAGCCAACAGGTAAGCCGAACGCTCGAAGCGGTTTTCGGTCCACAACACCCGCCCGCCGATCGATGCTGCCAGAGCACCACACCAGATCAGCAACAACCAGGGACTGAGCAGCAACGTCGAAGCCAGCACCGCCGCGAGCAACAGCACGCCCTGCCGCGGAGTAATCCGCCGCTCTCCGGCGACAAACGGTTGCCAGATCAGGAACAAGCCCAAGGCGACCACCCAGAGCAAACGAATTGCCGGAATCTGCCAACCGCCGAAAGCCAGGGCGTGCAACGTCAGTAAGTGCGCCGCCAGCAGAAAATGCGGCCAGCCGGCCAGACGAATTGCCAATTTTCCGGAAAGTCCGGTGTTCATCTATCAGACACCCTGTCCATATTTCGACACCAACACCGCCTTTTTGCCCAGACAATTGCCATATCTACGCCTAAACGCATAGGCATGATATTTGCAGAAGCTTATTCAGGAATTATTTTCGGAGCATGCCATGAAAAGCCATCAAAAAGGCTTCACCCTCGTCGAAATCGCCATCGTTCTGGTCATTATTGGCCTATTGCTGGGCGGGGTATTGAAGGGACAAGAGTTGATCAACAGCGCCAAGGTGAAGAACCTGGCGAATGATTTCAAGAACGCCCCGTTGGCCATCTATGGCTACCAGGATCGCTTCCGCGCTGTACCGGGAGATGACCTCCGTGCCAAAACCAATCTTCCTGGCGGCGAGGATTCGGATATTGGCAACGGAAATGGCCGTATCGACGGCCAATGGAACTCCCAAACAGCGACCGACGAATCCGCAAAATACTGGCGCGCCGTTCGCCTTACCAATTTCCTGGCTGGACCGACCGACATGAAACAAACGGAGTACTACCCGATCAATGTCGAAGGGGGTCGAATCGGGCTTACTGGTGCGATCACCTCTCAAATACCCATCAAGGGCATGACCGGCACCTACGTTTTCTGCTCCAGCGGCATTCTTGGGAAGTACGCGCGCCAGCTTGACGCCACCCTGGATGACAACAATACAACCACAGGGTCAGTTCGCGTGCGCGCACTGGTCACCGGCGGTGATGCTGCAGAACCCGCAGACGCCATCGCTTCGACGACAGCCGATTTTGATACGACGGGCTACACCGTCTGCATGACCTTCTGATTGCAAAACGACCATTAATGAAGAAGCCCGCCTCGGCGGGCTTCTTCATTTCTTCAGCAGACGTTCCTCGGCTGCCATCACCGCCTCCGGCAGACCGAGCACGACAATCACGTCACCTTCCTCAAGCACCGTTTCCGGCGCCGGTTCCAGAGCCCGGATGCCGCGTCGGCGGATGGCGCTGACTTCGCAGCCCAGTTCCTCGAGATTCAGCGCGTCGAGCGTCCGGCCGATCCCGGCCGCCCCCTGGGCCAGCAACACTGAGTGCAGGCGGGGCTGATGTTCGTCGTCCTCGTCGTGGTCGCGATCACTCATGCCGCGATAGAAGCCGCGCAGCAGGCTATAGCGCTGCGAGCGGGTCTGTCGGATGCGCTTGAGAACCCGATTGATCGGTACGCCGACCAGTACCAGCGCGTGCGAGGCGAGCATCAGGCTGGCCTCGAGTACCTCGGGCACCACCTCGGCCGCGCCGGCACGCGCCAGGCGCTCCATATCCCGCTCGTCGGCGGTGCGCACCACTACCGGGACCTCGGGGCGCAATTCCTGGACGTGATGTAGCACCTTCTCGGCCAAATGGGTATCGCTGAAGGTGACGATCACCACGCTGGCTCGCATCAGGCCGGCTGCCATCAGCGCCTCCTTGCGCCCGACATCGCCATAGACGACGTTCTCGCCACCGGCCGCAGCCTCCCGGACGCGGTCCGGGTCCAGGTCCAGGGCAACGTAGTTGATATCTTCCTGGGCAAGGAAGCGGGCCAGATACTGTCCATTGCGGCCGAAGCCGCAAAGGATGGCGTGCTTTTCGGACCCCATAGACTGGGCGGCAATCCGCGTCAGTTGCATGGAGCGCATCAGCCATTCGCTGGCCACGAAGCGGACGACGATACGCTCGCTGTAATGGATGATGAACGGGGCGATCAGCATGGACAGCACCAGCACGGTCAGCGCGATCTGCTGGACCTCCCTGGGCAAACGGATGATTTCGCCGAGCAGCACGAAGCCGAATTCACCGCCGGCGCAAAGCCAGAGCGCCGAGCGGATGGCATTGCCCGGCGAAGCGCCCAGACGCCATGACAGCAGCCCCACCAGCAGCGACTTGATCAGCAGCAGAGCCAGCAGGGAGGCCAGAATCTGCCACCACAGGCCGACCAGGATGTGAAGGTCGAGCTTGACGCCGATGGTGACGAAAAACAGCCCCATCAGCACGTCGCGGAAGGGCTTGATGTCCTCTTCCACCTGCAGCTTGTATTCGGTTTCCGAAATCAGCATGCCTGCAACGAAGGCTCCCAGGGCCAGCGACAACCCGGCCATTTCGGTGATCGTCGCCAGGCTGAGGGTAATCAGCAAGACGTTAAGGACAAAAACCTCAGACGATTTGGCACGGGCCACGAAATAGAACCACTTGCGCATCAGACGCTGGCCGAAAACGAGAATCACGGCCAGGACGACGACGGCCTTGAGCAGGGCGATACCGAGCAGCATGGCCAACTGCTCGGGCGGCTGGGTCAGGGAGGGAAGGATGATCAGAAAAGGCACCACGGCCAGATCCTGAAATAACAGCACGCCCATGATTTCTCGGCCATGCGCTGAATCGAGCTGCAAACGTTCGGCCAGCAGCTTGGTCAGGACAGCCGTGGAGGACATGGCAAAAACAGCCCCAAGCGCAATGCCGATCTGCCAGCCGACACCGAACAGCTTGAGCAGGCCGGCGATCACCAGCAGCGTAGCGAGTACCTGCATCAGCCCTAGGCCGAATACTATGCGCTTCATCGCATACAGCTTGGGCAGGGAGAACTCCAGGCCAATCGAGAACATCAGGAAGACGACACCGAACTCGGCCAGGTATTCGGCCCGGTGCATGTCGCCCATCAGGTTCAGTGCGTGCGGCCCGATGACGCTGCCGACGAACAGGTAGCCAAGCACGGGCGGCAGATTGAAGCGACGGCAAAAAACCACGGCCAGCACCGAGGCACCAAGCAGCAGAAGGACGAGGGAGAGTGCGCTCAAGGGCCGATTTCACGATTCAGGTATACTTCGGCCATCATAACCGCAGCCAGCTCATGAACCCAAGCCCCTCCCCCCATCGTTTTTCGCCGGAACGCGCTCTGGAACTGGGTCGCCAGACCCTGAGCATCGAGGCGGCCGCAGTTGACGCCCTGAAAGACCGGATCAACGGCGATTTCGCCGCCGCCATCGAGCTGATCCTCAACTGTCACGGCCGCCTGATTGTCAGCGGCATGGGCAAATCCGGCCACATCGCGCGCAAGATTGCAGCGACCATGGCCAGCACCGGCACCCCGGCCTACTTCGTCCATCCGGCCGAAGCCAGCCACGGCGATCTCGGCATGATTACCCGCAACGACATCCTGCTCGCCCTCTCCAATTCCGGCGAATCGGAAGAACTGCTGCGCATCGTGCCGGCGGTCAAGCGCCAGGGCGCCCGGGTCATCGCGATGACCGGCGTACCGACGTCGACGCTGGCCCGCGAAGCCGATATCCATCTCGACGCCGGTGTCGCCCAGGAAGCCTGCCCGCATAACCTGGCGCCGACAGCCAGCACGACAGCGGCCCTGGCGCTCGGCGACGCCTTGGCCGTTGCGCTGCTCGACGCCCGCGGCTTCGGACCTGAAGATTTCGCCCGCTCACATCCCGGCGGTTCGCTCGGCCGCCGTCTGCTGACCCATGTCCGCGACGTCATGCGCGCCGGCGACAAGGTACCGGCTGTCGCCCCGACCACCGGCATCACCGATGCCATCGTCGCCATGTCGCGCGGCGGTCTCGGCCTGGTGGCGATCACCGACCCAGCCAACGCGGTCATCGGCATCTTCACCGACGGCGACCTGCGCCGCGCCTTCGAAAAACACATCGACCTGCAACAGGGCGACATCGCCTCGGTCATGCACCCGGGGCCACAAACCATCGGCCCGGACCGCCTGGCCGTCGAGGCTGTCGAAATGATGGAACGCCTGCGCATCAACGGCCTGCTCGTCGTCGATGCCGACAAGCGCCTGATCGGCGCCCTGAACATGCACGATCTCTTCACTGCCAAGGTCATCTGATGGACGCCCAAACCCGCGCCGCGCGCATCAAGCTTGTTGCTTTCGACATCGATGGCGTCATGACCGACGGCGGCCTGCACTACACCGACGACGGCCACGAGCTGAAGACCTTCAACGTCCAGGACGGCCTCGGCATCGTGCTGCTCAAGCGAGCCGGCATCGAGGTGGCGATCATCACCGGCCGCAACTCCGGCGTCGTCGCCTGCCGCGCCGCCGACCTCGGCGTCTCCCATGTCTACCAGGGCGTCGGCGACAAGCATTCGGTCGCCTCCAAGCTGCTCGAACAGCTCGGCCTGGACTGGTCCGAGCTGGCCTTCATGGGCGACGACCTGATCGACCTGCGTGCCATGGGCCAATGCGGCTTTGCCATCGCGCCGGCCAATGCCCGCCCCATCGTCAAGGAACGCGCCCACGCGGTGACCGACGCCGCCGGCGGCCAGGGCGCGGTGCGCGAGGCCATCGAATTCATCCTCGCCGCCCAGGGCAAGCTGGAAGCCGCCTTCGCGCCTTATCTCGAAGCGCAATGAAGCACTGGCCCAGCCAACTCTTCCCCATCATCATCCTGGCCCTGCTGGCCGGGCTGACGTTCTGGCTGCAAGGCCGGGTCGGCACCGACGAAAGCCGACACGACGGCAAACTCCGGCATGACCCGGATGCCATTGCCGAGAACTTCGTCGCCAAACGCTTTGACGAGGCCGGGCAACTGAAATACAAGCTGGCCGCCCCCTATCTTGAGCACTATCCGGACGACGACACGTCGGAAGTCAAGTCGCCGACCCTGGTCAGCTATCGCGCCGACAAACCGCCGATCACCGTCACCGCCGACCATGCGACCTACACCGCCCAGGGCGAAATCGCCTATCTCCGGGACAATGTCCGGCTGACCCGCGCCGCGACCGGCGGCCATCCGGAACTGGTCGCCACCACCCCCGACCTGACGGTCCACACCGAAGCCGGCATCGCCTTTACCGAAAGCCCGGTCAAGATTACCCAGGGCTCATCCTGGATTACCGGCGTCGGCGCCCACATCGACAACAATGCGTCCACCTTCGTTCTGCAATCGCAGGTCAAAGGCCAATTCATCCGATCCAGAGCCACGCCATGAACCTTCGCCTCGCCACGCTCACCCTTTGCCTGCTTGCCGCGCTTCCCGCCCATGCCGAACGCGCCGATCGCAACAAGCCGATGCTGCTGGAGGCCAACCGCGTGTCGATTGACGACGCCAAAAAAATCCAAATTCTTGAAGGCGACGTCGTGATCACCAAGGGAACGATGGTGCTCAAGGCCGACCGTGTCGTCATCACCGAAGACAAATACGGCTTCCAGAAAGGCACCGCCTTCGCCGGCAAGAACGGATTGGCCTATATCCGCCAGAAGCGCGAGGGCAAGGATGAATTCATCGAAGGCGAGGCAGAGCGCATCGAATACAACACCAATAGCGAAGTAGCCGAACTCTTTCATCGCGCCTGGGTAAAAAGCGGCGACGATCTGGTCAAGGGTGACTACATCTGGTACGACGCCATCAGCGAGAAATACCTGGTCACTGCCGGTGAATCCCGCGATGCGAACACCCCGCCGCCGCGCGTGCGCGCCGTCATCCAGCCGAAAGGCAAGGAAAGTGAAGCAGAGCGGCCGACCAGCCGCGGAGAACGCCTGGAACTCAAGGGTTCCGGCGGATTGGCCCCGCAAAACGCACAGCAATAGTGCATCGCCGCGAAAATTGGCAAAAATACGACTTTTTCCCGCCCAAAATACAACGATAACAAACTGATTTTAAACAACTAACACTTTATTGTGCACCGCACAATAATTTTGTTGACAACAGCACAATCCTCCCTATAATTAAGGTCATGGTGCGGCGCAACATCCGCGGATGAAAATGCCCGTAAAGAATTTAGCCTGTTCCGAATGAACCTTAATTTCTAGGAGATGATCCATGTTCACCACCCCTGAGCAATTCGCTGCCGCCAACAAGGCCACTGTCGATTCCCTGCTGTCCCTGGCCAACACCGCCCTGGCTTCCGCCGAGCGCATCGCCGCCCTGAACCTGAACACCGCCCGCTCGGTCCTGGAAGATTCCGTCTCCAGCACCAAGGCCCTGCTCGGCGCCAAGGATGTCCAGGAAGCGATCACCATCCAGGCTTCGCTGGCCCAGCCGAATGTCGAGAAGGCCGTTGCCTACTCCCGTTCCGTGTATGAAATCTCTGCCCAGACCCAGGAAGAACTGTCCAAGATGGTTGAAGGCCAGTTCGGCGAATTCCAGAAGACCGTTGCCGGTCTGCTGGACAAGGCTGCCAAGTCTGCCCCGGCCGGTTCCGACGTTGCCGTCGCTGCCGTCAAGAGCGCCATCGCTGCCGCCAACTCCGCTTTCGACAACATGAACAAGGCTGCCAAGCAAGTAGCCGAGATCACCGAAGCCAACGTTGCCGCCGCGACCAACGCCACCGTCAAGGCCGTGACTACCGCCGCCAAGGCCAAGAAGTAATCAGTTTCGAAACCCCCGCTTAGGCGGGGGTTTTTCGTTTCATCCGCAGCACCCTACTAAAAAACTGGAGATGATGATGAGCAACCCGAATTTCGAACAACTGACCGCCGCCCAAAAAGCCAACGCCGAAGTCATGATGACTCTGCTGCGCACCGCCTTCGATGGCGTCGAGCGCCTGACGGCCCTGAACATGGCTGCTTCCCGCGAGTTCTTCAACAACACGGTTGCCAACGCCCAGCAACTGCTGTCCGCCAAGGACGCCGCTGCCGTCGCCAAGCTGAACAGCGAACTGGCCCAGCCGAACGTCGACAAGCTGGTCGGCTACTCCCGCAGCGTCTATGACCTGGTCACCGAGATGCAGAAGGAAATCACCTCGGTCATGGAAGCCCAGTACAGCAGCTTCACCAAGAATGCAGCTTCCGCCGTTGAGAAGGCCAAGGCCTCTGCTCCGGTCGGTGGCGACGTCTTCGCCGCTACCATGCAGTCGATGCTCGGCGCCTCGACCAAGGCCTTCGACCAGATGACCTCGATGGCCAAGCAACTGTCCGACATCGCCGAAGCCAACGTCCAGGCCGCCGCCAAGACGACCAAGGCTGTTGCCCCGGCCAAGAGCGCGACTGCCGCTGCCGCCAAGAAGGCTGCCGCCAAGTAATCCGGCGCCCACCGGCCAGAAAAATGCCCGCGGATCACGCGGGCATTTTTACGTCTACCGGCCGGAAATTTTGATTTTGGCCTTTTTTCCCCGCCGACCGTAGCATTTGGCCACGGCCCGGTCGCTCAGGGGCGCCAGGACCAGTGGATGCCGCGTTTCTCGACGTCGAGGCGGATTTCCTCCATCGCCTTCTCGACCAGCACCGGCGCCCCCTCGACGCCGAGTTCCAGATGCTTGCGTTCCTTACCGACCAGGGAAGGCAGCGAGAAGAGGCGCAGCGTCGGGTAATCAGCCACGATGCGCTCCATCAGGTCGAGCAGCGCGCTTTCATAGGCCGCCGGCCCGGTCAGCAGGAAGGCCTGTTCGACCGTGTCGGCGACCGGCTGGAATTCGTTTTTGTAGAAGGTGTCGAGCGCCCATTCGATCATCGGGTGGGCCATCTGCGGGAAGCCGGGGACGAAATAGTGGTCCTTGGCCATGAAGCCGGCAATCCGGTTGAAGGGGTTGGGAATCATCCTGACGCCAGCCGGAAAGGTCACCAGCAGGCGGCGCTGATCGGTGATCTCCTCGCCGGCAAAGCGGATCTTCAATTCCTCGAAGGCCTCGGGGTGCAACTCCAGCCCGACGCCGAGCGCCGCCGCGACGGCCTGCCGGGTATGGTCGTCCGGCGTGTTGCCGATGCCGCCGCAGGAGAAAACCACGTCGCCGGCCGCCATCGTACGCTTGAAGGTGGCCGCCAGACGCTCGCGGTCATCCCCCAGATATTCCACCCAGGACAGGCGCAAGCCGCGCACGGCCAGCATTTCGGCGATTTTCGCAAAGTGCTTGTCCTGGCGCTTACCGGAAAGGATTTCGTCGCCGATGATGACGGCGCCAAAGGTACGGCTCATACGCGTTCTCCCTCGATCGTGACCACCGCGCCGCCGCGCGAGCGGCGCAGGGCTTCCAGCCCGTAATGGACGAATGATAGCGCGGCCAGCGCCGGCACCAGCAGGCCGACCAGCGGCACGTGGGCAAGCAGCGCCATGGTCAGGCCGAGCATGAACAGCGGTGTTTTCTGGCCCTGGCGAATGGCCTGCCACTCGCCGGCCGTGGCGTGCATCGACAGCGCGTCGTAAGCGAAGGTCCGGCGGTTCAGCCAGCCCATCAGCAGCAGCGGTATCAGCAGCGAAAAGCCGGGAATCAGCCAGAGAGGGATGGTCACCAGCCAGCCGATCACGAACAGCAGCGAGGCCAGAACGCTATTGGCCGCCGCCGCGACAAAGCTGTCCTTGCCCATCGCCGCCACATCGCGGTACTCGGTGGCAGACAGGTGCTTCAACATCAGCGGCATGATCACGATGGCGGCCAGCAAGGAGGCGCTCAGGTAGGCGACGGCGAAGATCGCCAGCCAGCCGCCGAGGTAGGCCAGCAGGTGCGCCAGCCAGACCAGGCCCCAGCCAACCAGCAGGGTCATCGGCGGGTAGTCCAGCATCTGCTGGACGACGGCACCGAGCGCCCAGACCGCCAGGCCGATCGACACCAGCAGTGAGAACAGCGCCGGCACCAGCACATACAGCCAGACCTTGCCTTGGCGCAGCGAGGCGAAGGTCCGCCCCAGCGCCTGCATCACCTCACCCATGCTTGATGCCCTCCCATTGTTTTTCCAGACGCTTGACCGAGACCGGCACCGGCGTCCGGAGTTCCTGGGCGAAGAGGCCGACGCGCAACTCTTCGAGCAGCCAGCGGAACTGCTCGATCTGCGGATCGACCGTACCCATCTTGGCCAACTGGATCGCCCGCCGTTCGTAGTTGGTCCATAGCGGGCCGTAGTCGGCCATCAATTGGGCATCGCGGGCCGGGTTGGCTTTCAGCTTGTCGAGGCGGACGACAATCGCCTTCAAATAACGCGGGTACTGCTGCAGGCGCTCGAACGGCGTATCGACGACGAAGCGCTTGCCGAGCAGGCGCTTCAACTGCGCCTCGATGTCGGCGACCACCGCCGCCTGGGCCTTGAAGGCCGGGAGTTTCTTGGTCACCGCCTGCCATTCGGTCAGCACGGTGCCGACCAGGCGGCAAACCTCCTGCATGATCAGCCCGAGCCGCGCCTTGGCCTCGCCACAGCGGGCCTTGAAGGCCTCCGGCGTGGTCGGCAGCGGTTCGGTCAGGCAGGCGCGCTCGAAGGTCAGGTCGACGATCTGCCGCTTCAGCTCGTCGGTCGTGCCCAGCGCCATGAACTGCATGCCCATCTGGCTCATGCCCGGCACGTTCTTGTCGAAATACTTCACCTGCTCCTTGAATTGCAGCATGAACAGCCGGGCCAGCCCCTTGCGGTGCGTCTCGGCGGCTTCCTCGGCCGAGTCGAAGACCTTCAGACTGACCGTTTCGCCGTCGTCGACCAGCGCCGGGTAGCCGAGCACCGTCTGCTTGCCGACCGGGACTTCCATCAACTCGGGCAGCTCGCCGAAGGTCCAGTCGGTCAGTTGCGTGTATTCGGACGGCGTTTCGTGCAACTCGGCGAATTCCTCCTTCGCTTCCTTGCCCCACTCGCCACGCAGCGCGACCAGGCTGCGGTTCATGTCCAGCTGCCGGCCGTGCTCGTCGATCAGCTTGTAGTTCATCGAGAAATGCGGCGGCAGCGCGTCGGGGCGGAAGGCGTCCGGGGTCACCGCCCAGCCGCGGGCATTCAGGCCGCGCGCTTCGAGGATGTAGTCGATCAGCGGCGGGATCAGCCCCTGGTTCATCTTCTTGTCGTTGCCGGCCGTGGCGGCGATGAACTCGTCGACGAATTCGGGCACCGGCACCAGCTTGGCACGGATCTTCTGTGGCAGCGTCTTGATCAGCTGCACCAGCTTTTCCTTCAACAGCCCCGGCACCAGCCATTCCATGCGCAGCGCCGGAATCTGGTTCAACTGGGCCAACGGCAGGGTCAGCGTCACGCCGTCCTTCGGCGACCCCGGCTCGAAGTGGTAGCTCAACGCGTAATCGACACCGCCGACCTTGAGGTGATGCGGGAAGGCCTCGGTCGTCACACCGGCCGCCGAGTGGCGCATCAGGTCGTCCTTGGCCAGGAAGAGCAGCTTGGGGTTGTCCTGCTCGGCCGTCTTGCGCCAGTGATCGAAGGTGGCACCGTTGTGGATGTCGGCCGGGATGATATGGTCGTAGAAGGCGTAGATCAGCTCGTCATCGACCAGCACGTCCTGCCGGCGCTGCTTGTGTTCGATCTTCTCGATGTCGCGGATCTGCTTCTGGTTGTGCTGGAAGAACGGCCAGCGTTTGGCGAAACTCTCGTCGATTTCCTCGGCGACCAGGCCCTGGCGGATGAAAATCTCGCGCGCCTCGGCCGGCGCCAGCGGGCCGTAGTGGATGCGCCGCTTGGGGTTGATCACGATGCCGTAGAGCGTCGTCCGCTCCCAGCCGGCGACCTGCATGGCCTTCTTTTCCCAGTGCGGATCGAAGTACTGGCGCTTTATGAGGTGAGCACCCACTTTCTCGATCCAGCCATCCTCGATGCGCGCCACGCAGCGACCGAACAGGCGCGTCGTCTCGGTGATCTCGGCCGCCATGATCCACTTGCCGGCCTTCTTCTGCAGCGGCGACGACGGGTGGATCAGGTAGCGGATGCCGCGTGCGCCGAGGTAGTAGCCGGATTCATCCGACTTGCAGCCGATGTTGCCGAGCAAGCCAGACAGCAGCGCCTGATGGATGGCCTCGTAGGTGCCCGGGATGTCGTTTTCCTTCCAGCCCAACTCGGTGACCATCGCGTGCAACTGGCCATGCACCTCGCGCCATTCGCGCAGGCGCAGGTAGGACAGGAAGTGGGCGTGGCAGGTATCGACCAGCGACTTGTTCGATTTCTTGTGGTCGACGGCATTCTTGAACCATTGCCAGAGTTTGACCCAACTGAGGAATTCCGATTTCTCGTCGGCGAACAGCTTGTGCTTCTCGTCGGCCGCCTGCTGGCGCTCCTGCGGCCGCTCGCGCGGGTCCTGCGTCGAAAGACCGGCGGCGATGATCAGCACTTCCGTCAGGCAGCCGAGGTCGCGGGCGGCGACCAGCATGCGGCCGATGCGCGGGTCGAGCGGCAGCTTGGCCAGCGCATCGCCGACCTTGGTCAGGCGATTCTCGTCGTCCAGCCCGCCGAGTTCCTGCAACAGCGCATAGCCGTCGCTGATCGCCTTGGCCGGCGGCGGTTCGATGAACGGAAAGCTCTCGACGTCGGTCAGCTTCAGCGACTTCATGCGCAGGATCACGCCGGCCAGCGAAGAGCGCAGGATTTCCGGATCGGTGAACGGCGCCCGGGCGTTGAAATCGGCTTCGTCGTACAGGCGCACGCAGACGCCGGCCGCCACCCGGCCGCAACGGCCGGCTCGCTGGCGTGCCGCGGCCTGCGAAATCGGCTCGACCTGCAACTGCTCGACCTTGTTGCGGTAGGAGTAGCGCTTGACCCGGGCCAGGCCGGTATCGATGACGTAGCGGATACCAGGCACGGTCAGCGAGGTTTCGGCGACGTTGGTCGCCAGCACGATGCGCCGCTGGCCGCCCGAAGGCTTGAAGATGCGGTCCTGATCGCCGGCCGACAGGCGCGAGAACAGCGGCAGGATTTCCGGGGCGTGGGCGGTGCTCAGCCCCGGCCGGGCCAGCGCGTGCTTGCGCAAGGCTTCGGCCGCTTCGCGAATTTCCCGCTCGCCGGGCAGGAAGACAAGAATGTCGCCTGAACCGAGCCGGGAAAGCTCGTCGGCGGCATCGACGATGGCGTCGTAGAGATCGCGCTCGTCATCCTTTTTCTCCAGGTCGGCGACCGGCCGGTAGCGCACCTCGACCGGGTAGAGCCGGCCGGACACTTCAATGACCGGCGCGCCGTTGAAATGCTGCGAGAAGCGCTCGGCATCGATGGTCGCCGAGGTGATGATCAGCTTCAGGTCCGGCCGCCGGGGCAGCAACTGCTTCAGGTAGCCAAGCAGGAAATCGATGTTCAGGCTGCGCTCGTGCGCCTCGTCGATGATGATCGCCTCGTAGGCGTTCAGGTAGGGATCGCTCTGCGACTCGGCGAGCAGGATGCCGTCGGTCATCAGCTTGACCCAGCTTTCCGGCGTGCTCTTGTCGTGGAAGCGGATCTTGACGCCGACCCCGGTGCCGACCTGGGTCTTCAGCTCCTGCGCCAGGCGCGTCGCCACCGAGCGGGCGGCTAGCCGGCGCGGCTGGGTGTGGCCGATCAGGCCACGGGCGCCGATGCCAAGGTCGAGGCAGATCTTCGGCAACTGCGTCGTCTTGCCCGAACCGGTTTCGCCGCAGACGATGACCACCTGGTTTTTGGCGATCAGCTCGGCGATGTCGGCCCGCCGTTCGTTGACCGGCAGGTCGCTCTGGAATTCCGGTTTCGGCAAGCGCGCCCGGCGCGCTTCGACGCCCGCCTGCGAGGCGGTCAGCAAGGCGGCCAGATCGCCTTGCAACTTCTGCTGCTTGTCCCCGGCGGCACGCGACAATTCACGCTGAATCGCCAGCAGGCGCCGGGCATCGGCCGTCAGAAAAGTTCGGGAAGGGTCATCATGCGCAACGCGCTTGCGGGAGGGAGTAGCCATGGGGCCGCATTATATTCGCCCGCCCGGTCAAAACCGGCGCTTAAGTCCGGCCCCCGCCCTCCCCGGAGCGCTGTGCGAAGGCAGTGCTGGCGGCAGGTGGGTGCTGCTATTTTCGCCACTTGGCCCAGGGATCCGCATCGTCCGCGGCGGAAGTTTGCGGCCTGTTCGAAACACGCCTTTCGGCGCCGGGCCGCGGCGCTGCCGCGCGGTCGTGCAAGGCCGCCTTTTTGGCGCGCTTTTCGCGCAGGCGCTCGGCATCTTCCAGACTCAACTCGGCCGGTCGCCCCGGCTGCTGGTCCGGCGGCACGATGCGGTCGCGCGGCGGCAGTTCGAATTGCTCGTCCGAGGCGCGCGGCAGGCTCTTGAACTTATACAGGTAAAAGGCCTCGACCTTCTGCCGCGCCCAATCGGTCTTTTTCAGGAATTTGACGGCCGACTCGACGCTCGGGTTATTGGCGAAGCAATTGATGTTCAGGTAGGCGAAAAGGATCTTGAAGCCATAGTGCTCGGCGATCTCGGTGACCAGTTGTTTCAGGCTGACGCCGTGCAGCGGATTGTTTTGGTAATCGGTATCTTGGCTCATGGCATTGTCCTGGCGAGTGCGGAGGGGTTCATTTCGTCAGGTGCAGAATAAAGGAATCACAGCCTGCGCGCTTCTCCGGATCGGCCGGAGAAGGGGTGGCATGCTACCTATTTTGGGCCGGCCTGCGAAGCGGCCGATGCAGTAAAAGCCATTTCGATTTTTGTCGCTTTTTGCCGCCGACCGTAGCATTTCGGGCTACAGAAGGGATTGCCGTGGCGCATTACATCACCGCAAAAAAAACGCCGCCATGAGCGGCGGCGTCGGACAGCAGCACGGCGGTGTTCAGTGCTTGGCGCCCATCCACTGGGCGTTCTTGCCGTCGCTGGTCTTTTCGCAGACGACGGCAACGCCGGAGATGCTGGCCTTGGCACCGACATCCATGAAGGCGCCGGCATCGCCGTTCCAGCACTGCGGGGCCTTGGGTGCGGCAGCGACCGGCGACGGCGCAGCGGGCTTTGCGGGAGCGGGCGTCTGGCCGGCGCAGGCGGTCAGTCCGAGGGCGATGGCGGACGTGGCGAGGAAGGTACGCATAAAATTCTCCTGAAATGGTTTGTGACAGCAACGGCAGGATTCTCTTGCGCCAATGTTGCAGTTTCGTTGCAGCCCGCAAATCACACCGTTCAGGAACTGTTTTCAAAGGCGACGCCCTAAGACATGTGCAAGGTATAGAATCCGGCGGCGCTCGCCGATATTCGGCCCGTCAGCCCGGGAAAAACCCGGCGCAACCCGCCACATTGCACGATTTCTCAGAAGGGAGATCACGGTATGCCAGCAGACAGGGAAGAGGCCGTCGAAAGAATGCGCCGGGATCATGAGCACATGCTTGGCTTGATCGAGCGTATCGTCGCCTATTGCGACCAGCGCGACCGGCTAGCAAGTTGCAACGACTGCCAGTCCACCCAGCATACGGTCTGCCACGGCAACATCGAACTGCTGATCCGCGCCTTCGTCGAAATGACGCTGAAACACAATCTGATCGAATCGATGTACATGGACGAGATCGTTCCCAGCGAGCACCGCACTGCCCACAACCTGGCGCACATGGACATCGCCCAGCAACTCAAGGAAATCCGGCTGGTATTCACCGCCGACGGCAACGGCATCCAGGCCATCGAAGGCATCGACCGCGTCCGGCAAACCCTGATCGGGCATTTCAGGGACCACGACCAGCAGCTGGAGGCCTACCTCTCGGCGACGGCGACCAGTGGTTGATGCCGGCTGCCCCTCGGGCGGTCCGTAGGTAGCGCGCCACCCCAGCGATGTACCGCGGTGAACGCTTCAACGCCTGGACGCACCTGATCGGCGCGCTGGCGGCGCTGAGCGGCGCCATCTGGCTGATCGTCATCGCGGCGGCCAGCGGCGATCTGCTGAAGACGGCCAGCGTGGCGGTCTATGGCGTAACGCTGGTCATGCTCTACAGCATCTCGACCGTCTATCACAGCGTGCGCGGCCGGATAAAGCGCGTACTGCGCAAGCTCGACCACCTGTCGATCTACCTGCTGATCGCCGGCAGCTACACGCCCTTCTGCCTGATCAGCCTGCGCGGCGCCTGGGGCTGGTCGCTGTTCGGCATTGTGTGGACGCTGGCGGCGATCGGCATGGCGCAGGAAATCAAGCCGCGCTCGGAAGCCCGCGTGCTGTCGCTGGTCATCTACGCGGTCATGGGCTGGATCGTGCTGGTCGCCATCAAGCCGCTGCTGGCCAGCCTCGGCCTGGCCGGTTTCCTGTGGCTGGCGGCGGGCGGACTGTTCTACACCTTCGGCATCGTCTTCTACGCCTTCGACGAGCGCTTCCGGCACTGGCACGGCATCTGGCACCTGTTCGTGATCGCCGGCAGCCTGTGCCATTTCATCGCCATCCTGTTCTACGTCGTCTGATTCGGCGACAATGCCCGCCGACTATTCCGGGCAGAAGCAGGCATGCGCCATCAGCGAAGGACCACCGTCAGAAAGACTGACCGGAGCGACGGCAAAGCCGACGGCCGCTGGCCCCTGGCGCTGGTCGCGCTGGTTTTTGCCCTGCTGGCCGGGGCGACGGTCGCCAAGCTGCTGCCCGTCCCGGTGATCGCCCTCTACGCCGGGGCCAGCCTGATTGCCTTCATCGCCTATGCCCTCGACAAGGCGGCCGCCCGCGCCGGGCGCCGGCGCACGCCGGAAAACACCCTGCACCTGCTCGCCCTGATCGGCGGCTGGCCGGGGGCGCTGCTCGCCCAACGGCAGTTTCGCCACAAGACGGCCAAGACTTCCTTTCGGGTCGTCTTCTGGGCCACCGTCCTGCTCAATTGCGGCGCCCTCGGCTGGCTGACCACGGCCGGCGGCAGCCAGGCCTTGCGCGCGGCGCTCGGCGCCGGCTGATCAGGCCTCGGCGGTCAGCTTTTCCTGCAGCAGCGGCACTACCTGCGCCAGCCAGGCGTCGATCCGCTCGTCGGTGAACATCCCCTGCGTGCGCTGGTCGATGATCAGCCCGATGAAACGGCCATCGACCTCGGCCGCCGAGTGCTCGTAGGTGTAGCCGTCGACCGGCCAGTCGCCGACGATCTCAGCGCCCCAGCCGCGGAATTTCTCGACCAGCGCCAGCAGCGAACTGCAGAAGCGGTCGGCGTAGCGCTCCTGCGCCCCGAGGCCGAAGAAGGCGATGCGCTTCCCGCTGAAGTCCGGGTTGGCCGGCATCTGGGCGAGAAACTCCGCCCAGTTCGGCTCGAAGCAGCCGGAAACGCCGTTGCCGGGGATTTCGCCGACGCCGTAGCTCGGCGTGCCGAGGATCAGCGCGTCGTAGCTGAGCATGTCGTCCGGCGTGATGCGATTGACGTTGAGGGGCTTGTCGCAGACCTCGTCGCCGAGCTTTTTCTGCATTTTCTTGGCAATCAGGCGGGTGGTGCCGGTTTCGGTGCCGAAAAACAGTCCGATCTTGTTCATGAATCACTCCTTGAAAGCGGGGTGGCACGCCAGTTGCACGCCCCTGAATAAACCAGCGGCCGGCGTCGACTTTGCGACACGGCCGAAAAAATCACCCCAACCCCAACGGAGTCCGCCATGCCTGCCACCACCCTCGACTGCAAGGGCCAGACCGTCGCCCCGGGCGATTCGGTCCGCGTCCTCGGCATCACCCCCGATCCGGATCTCGACGAGGACGATCTCGACATGTTCATGGACATGGTCGGCTCGGTCTGCGAAGTCGAGCGCATCGACGCCGACGGCGCGGCCTGGGTGGCGGTGTGGTGGAACGGCTGCGAGGGCACGCTGATGACCCTGGTCGGGCTGGAACCGCGGCAGATGGAAAAGGTGGCGGCCTGACTCACTCTCCGACCTCGGCGGCGCTGTAGTTCTTCAGCCGCTTCTCGGCCGCGACGCCCAATATCTTCAGCAGCCAGGGCGGCGGCGACTCGACCATGGCGACCTGGAAAGGCTTCAGGATGTCGAGCGCCGGCCCGCCGTCGGGAATCTTGATCGGGTAGATGTCGGCCCGGATCACCTTGGCCGCCGCCGGCCCGCCGATCGAGACGACGTAGCAGACGTGACAATCGCCGATCAGCCGGGCGCGCCACAGGTTGCGGTCCTCGGCGAACTCGGCGTCCATGGTGTCGCGGATATCGACCAGCCGGATCTCCGTCGGCGACACCTGATAGACCAGAAAACGCAGGCAGGAACCAAAGTGGCCGGAGAGCAGGTCGCCTTTGTCGGAGGCAATGGCAACACGGACCGAGCCGGGCATCTCACCTTCTTCACAGGATTCGAGCCGGGGCAGGCTGTCGTCGCCCTGCGTTTCGCCCCACAGGATGCGCACGGCCAGCTTCATCGCCTCCAGGCCGATGCCGATATCCTCGCCGTCCTCCTCGCCGTCGGCGCTGGCGAAGCCGGTCTTCAACATGGTCACCGTCACCTGGCGCAGCTTGTCTTCGTCGATTTCCTCGCCGAGGCGGCGTTGCAACAATTCGATCAGCGCCGGCAGGCTGGCCTTGGGCATGGCCCGCGCCGCCAGCGCGATACGCAGCGCCGCCTCGCGGGTCACCGGCGGTTTTCTGGTTTCTTCCATAATTTTCTCCGTGCTTGGGGTTGGGGTGTTCTAGCGTTTTATCCGCCCCTTGCAGAGATGGTGCCAGCCGGCTTAAGTTACCCGCCATCGCGGCCAACTGGCTGATTCCACGCCGGCATGAGCCTTGCTGAATCCAGCCTGAAACCGAGGAAAAACCCCAACCGTGTCGGATACCTCACAAAACGCCGCCCTCCTGCTCGCCTACCACGCGCGCACAAAGCACCGCTTCGAAGCCTATGCCGAAGGCCCCGGCCAGCTCGACTGGGACGCCCAGCCGGCACCGTTTCGCCACTACCCCGGCGCCCCGGTGCTCGAACTGCCGCTGGCCGCAGATCGTTTCGAGCGATGCTACGGTCAGCTGCAAAAAAAGCCCGAAATCGAAATTCCGCCCGACCTCGCCAGCCTCGGCGCCCTGCTCGAACTGAGCTTCGGCCTCTCGGCCTGGAAAAGCTGGGGACCGAGCCGCTGGGCGCTGCGCAACAACCCGTCGTCGGGCAACCTGCATCCGGTCGAAGCCTGGGTGCTGAGCGCCGGCCTGCCCGGCATCCCGGACGGCCTGCACCACTACGACCCGGAACAGCACGCCCTCGAAGGCCGCGCCCTGCGCCCGGCCGACAGCAGCCGCTGGCTGGCCGTCGGGCTAAGCAGCGCGATGTGGCGCGAAGCCTGGAAATACGGCGAACGCGCCTTCCGCTACTGCCAGCTCGACGTCGGCCACGCCATCGCCGCCCTGTCCTACGCCGCCGCCCTGCTCGGCTGGCAGGTCGACGCGCTGGCCGTGCCCAGTGCCACCCTGGCCCATTGCCTCGGCCTCGACCGCGCGGACGATTTCCCGCCGTCGCGCTACGCCTTCACCGACGCCGAAGAACCGGAAATCCTGCTCGCCATCCGCGCCCCCGGCCTTGGCGAGATGCCGGCCGAATTCGCCGACTGGCTAACCAATGCCGACTGGCAAGGCCAGCCGACCCGCATCGACCCCGCGCCCGGCTACCGCTGGCCGGCCATCGACCAGGCGGCCGCGGCCAGCCGAATGCTACGGTCAGCAGCAAAAAAAGCCCAAATTCCGAATTTCCCCGATCTACCGCCGCACCCCACCCCGGCCGGCACCGTGCAAATCATCCGCCAACGCCGCAGCGGCCAGCGCTTCGACCCGAAATGCACGCTCGACAAGGCCGCCTTCTACCGGATGCTCGACGCCACGCTGCCTCGTCCGCTGGCCCCGTTCACCGCCCAGGAAGCCGCCCCGGCCATTCACCTGCTGCTCTTCGTGCTGCGCGTCGATGGCCTGCCGAGCGGCCTCTACCTGCTGCCGCGCACGCCGGCCGGGGCGGCCGAACTGCCCGGCGAACTCGGCACAAGCGACGAACGCTTCGCCGGCCGTTGCCCGGTCGCCAACGTCGATCCCGACTGCCCGCCACACCTCGGCCTGGTCCTGCTCGCCGCCCTCGGCCTGCCGGAAGTCCAGCGCCTGGCCCGGGCGCTCTCCTGTCACCAGGACATCGCGGCGACCAGTGCCTTCTCGCTCGGCATGCTCGGCGACTTTTCGGCCATTGCCGACGACGGCTACGCCTACCGCGCGCTGCTGCGCGAAGCCGGTCTGGTCGGCCAGGTGCTTTACCTCGAAGCCGAAGCCGCCGGCGTGCGCGGCACCGGCATCGGCTGCTTCTTCGACGACCCGGTGCACCAGGCCTTCGGCCTCGCCAGCGAACGCTGGCAGAGCGTCTATCACTTCACCGTCGGCACGCCAGTCGTCGACCTCCGCATCGAAACCGGCCCGCCCTACCCCCAACGCCATCCGGAAACCCCATGAGTCCAACCCTCGCCGCTTTCATCGAACACCACGGTTTTGCCGCCGACAATCTCTCCGCCCTCCAGGCCGACGGCCGCTTCACGCCGCTGATGCGCGCCGCCAAGGAAGGCCGCCTGGAGATCGTCGAAGAATTGCTGCTCCGGGGCGCCGACTTCACGGTCACCAACACCGACGGCTGCAACGCCCTGTGGCTGGCCTGCTACAACGGCGACCACGGCATCATCCAGACCCTGATCAACGCCGGCATCGACCTCGACCAGCAAAACGGCAACGGCGCCAGCGCCCTGATGTACGTCGCCTCGAACAGCAAGCCCGACCTGGTCAAACTACTGCTCGCCAAAGGCGCCGACCCGACGCTGAAGAACTTCGACGATTTCACGGCGCTCGACCTGGCCGCCTCGGTGGATTGCCTGCGCCTCCTGCGGTCGACGAGCGCCCGGGATTAAATCGCCGGCCCCGCCTGGCGGCCCGCGCAGGGCGCCCGATAATGTGGAAGAATGTAGATTCCTAGTCGCTGCGCACCACCACCATGAAACCCGGCCTCCCGCCGCTAGATTTCCAGGACAGTCGCGAAAGCACCGATTACTGCTCGACGGCCTTCGACCAGGCCTCAACCGGCATGGCCATCGTCGCTCCAGGCGGCCGCGTGCTGCGCGCCAACCAGCGCCTCGGCGAAATGTTCGGCCTGCCGCCGCAGGCGCTGCTCGAAAAGAGCTGGCAGGAACTCACCCCGCGCGAAGAACTGGAGCACGACCTTGAACTGCTTCACCGCCTGCTGGCCGGCGACATCGAGAGCTACGAGCGCGACAAGCAATACCTGCGCGCCGACGGCAGCCGCTTCTGGGGACACCTGAAAGTTCGCCTGGTACGCGACAGCCGGGGCCAACCGGATTTCTTCGTTTCCCTGATCGAGGACGTCACCGAGCGCAAGCGGGTAGAGCAGAACCTGCTCGAATCCGAGCAACGCTACCGCCAACTGTTCGAAAACATGAGCGCCGGCTTCGTTCTCTTCGAAGTCGTCGAAGACGAGCAAGGCGCCGCCATCGACCTGATCATCGTCGCCGCCAACCGGGGTTTCGAACAGGCGACCGGCCTCAACGCCGCGCAGGCCATTGGCCGGCGCCTGAAGGAAATTCTGCCCGGCCTGGAAGCGGACGCCACCAACTGGATCGGCATCTACGGGCAAGTGGCGCTGACCGGCCAACCTCGCCGCTTCGAACAGGGCTCCGAACTGCTCGGCGCCCTCTACGCCATCAACGCCTACCACGCCGGGCCGAAACGCTGCGGCGTGACCTTCGAGGACATCACCGAGCGCAAACGCTCGGAACACGCGCTGGAGAACAGCGAAAAGCAACTCCGCTTCGTCCTCCAGGGTTCCGAACTCGGCTTCTGGGACTGGGACATCTCCAGCGGTACGGTCTATCGCAACGAGCGCTGGGCAACCATGCTCGGCTACACCCACCAGGAAATCCAGCAGACGCCCAAGCAATGGACCGACTTCATCCACCCCGACGATCGCACCGGCGCCTGGGAATCGATCAACGCCGTGCTCGAAGGGCGCTCGGCCATGCACCGGCTTGAATACCGGATGCTGCACAAGGACGGCAGCATCCGCTGGATTCTCGACCAGGCCGGCGTCACCCAGCGCGATGCCGACGGCCGGCCGGTCCGCATGTGCGGCACCCACACCGACATCACCGCCGACAAGCAGGCCCAGCAGATCCTCAAGGACAGCGAGGCACGCCACCGCCATCTGGTGGAAAACCTGCCCGACATCGTCTACACCTCCTCGGCCCGCCACGGTGGCGTCTATTACTCGCCGCGCGCCGCCGACATCTTCGGCCAGCCGCTGGACTATCTCCTCAGCCACCCCTTTCATTGGCACGATGCCATTCACCCGGACGACCAGGGGCGTGTTCAGGAAGCCATCGCGCAACTGCTCGCCGACCAGACGCCCTTCCGGCTGGAATACCGCGTCCTCGACGCCAACGGCCGCTGGCGCTGGCTGTTCGACCGCTCCATCGGCACCCGGCCAGGCGACGACGAAGTGCTGATCGACGGTCTGGCCATGGACATCACCGAGACCAAGGCGATCCAGGAAGAGCTGGCCACCCATCGCCACCACCTCGAAAGCCTGGTCGCCGACCGCACCCGGGAACTGGTTGCCGCCAAGAACCAGGCGGAAACCGCCAATATCGCCAAGACCGCCTTCCTGGCCAACATGAGCCACGAGATCCGGACGCCCATGAACGCCGTCCTCGGCATGACGCACCTGCTCCGCCGCACCAAGGTCACCGAGCAGCAAGCCGACAAGCTCGACAAGATCGAAGCGGCCGGCGTCCATCTGCTGGAAATCATCAATACCGTGCTCGACCTGTCCAAGATCGAAGCCGGCAAGTTTTCGCTGGCCGAGGAAGCCATCGATATCGCGGAGATGACCGCCAACAGCCTGGACATGATCGCCGCCAAGGCCAGGGCCAAGGGGCTGTCCCTAACGGCGGAGGCCGACGCCGTCCCGGCCGGCCTGGTCGGCGACCGGACCCGCTTGCAGCAAGCCCTGCTCAACTACCTGTCCAACGCCGTCAAATTCACCGAGCGCGGCACGATCACCCTGCGCACGCGCCTCGTCGACCAGACACCGACCACGACCCTGCTCCGCTTCGAGGTCAGCGACAGCGGCCCCGGCATCGCCCCGGAAGCCCTCCCCCGGCTGTTCTCCGCCTTCGAGCAGGCCGACAACTCGATTACCCGAAAATACGGCGGCACCGGCCTCGGACTGGCCATTACCCGAAAAATCGCCCAACTGATGGGCGGCGATGCCGGCGTCGACACCATACGCGGCCAAGGCAGCACCTTCTGGCTGACCGCGCGGCTGAACAAAAGCACTGCCGGCCAGGAAGTTGCCGCCCACCCGAGCGACAACCCCGAGGATGTCCTGCGCCGCGACTTCACCGGCACCCGTATCCTGTTGGCCGACGACGAACAGATCAATCGAGAGGTCACGCAAGCCCTGCTCGACGAAACCGGCCTCGTCGTCGACACCGCCGAAGATGGCGAACAGGCCCTGCGCCAGGCGCAGGAAAACAGCTACGCGCTGATCCTGATGGACATACAGATGCCCAACCTGGACGGGCTGCAAGCCACCGAACAAATCCGCCGCCTGCCCCGCCTGCAGCACACGCCGATCCTGGCCATGACGGCCAACGCCTTCACCGAGGACAGGCAGAATTGCCTGGCGGCCGGCATGGACGATTTCATCGCCAAACCCGTAGACCCGGCCATCCTGTTTGCGACCCTGCTGCACTGGCTGCAGAAAGCGGGCAAGCGGCCTGTTGCCTGATCAGATCGCCCGCATTTGAGCAATCAGGCCCAGATTTTGGTCGCCCCGACGGTAAGCAGACCGAGATAAGTCGCCGTCAGCGAGCCAAGCAGATGCACAGAAGCCAGCCCCAAGGCCAGCGGTAACTGGCCGGCCAGCAGGCGTTCGACGACTTCCGCCGAGAAGGTCGAGAAGGTGGTCAATCCACCGAGAAAACCGGTGATCGCAAACAGCTTCCAGGCCATCGGAAAATGCGTGTTGGCGTGAAACACCCCGACCGCAACGCCGACTAGGTAGCCGCCTAGCAGGTTGGCAGCCAGCGTGCCGAGCGGCAGGGCGATGAACAGCGGGTTGAGCGCTACGCCGAGCAACCAGCGCAGCCAGGCGCCCAAGGCCGCGCCCACGCCAATGACGAGGAAATTCAGCACGGAAAGGTTATGCAGGATGGCCATGGCCGAATTCTACCGCCGGGAGCCCCTCTGCCGGTAAAATAGCGCGCTTAATCAAAGAGGTTTTCCCGTGAGCAGCCCCAACAAACCCGCCGACACCCCCAGCGCGGCCCCCGCCGCCAATTTCATCAGGAATATCGTCGAGGCCGATCTGGCCGCCGGCAAGCACGCCCAGCGCCGGTGGGCCGGCCAGCCTGGCACCGCCGCCGACCACGCCGCCGCGCCGCTCGACGCCGCAAAAATCCGCACCCGCTTTCCGCCCGAGCCGAACGGCTATCTGCACTTCGGCCACGCCAAGTCCATCCTGCTCAATTTCGGCCTGGCCAAGCAATACGGTGGCCGCTGCCACCTGCGCTTCGACGATACCAACCCGGAGAAGGAAGAGCAGGAATACGTCGACGCCATCGTCGATTCGGTCAAATGGCTCGGCTGCTCGTGGGAAGCCGAAGGCGAAACGAACCTCTACCAGGCCTCCAACTATTTCGACTGGATGGCCCAGTTCGCCGAGTACCTGATCTCGGCCGGCCACGCCTACGTCGACAGCCAGTCGGCCGACGAGATGCGCGCCAACCGCGGCACGCTGACCCAGCCGGGCAAGGATTCGCCCTTCCGCAGCCGCTCGGTCGCCGAGAACATGGACCTGTTCAAGCGCATGCAGGCCGGCGAGTTTGCCGATGGCACGCACATCCTGCGCGCCAGGATCGACATGAGCGCGCCGAACATCAACCTGCGCGACCCGGCCATCTACCGTATCCGCCACGCCACCCACCACAACACCGGCGACAAGTGGTGCGTCTATCCGATGTACACCTTCGCCCACCCGATCGAGGATGCGCTGGAAAACATCACCCACTCGATCTGCACGCTGGAGTTCGAGGATCAACGCCCCTTCTACGACTGGCTGCTCGAACGCCTGGCCGAAGGCGGCCTGCTGCAGCGCCCGCTGCCGCAGCAGATCGAATTCTCGCGCCTCAACCTGACCTACGTCGTGCTGTCCAAGCGCAAGCTGATCCAGCTCGTTGAAGAAAAGCACGTCAGCGGTTGGGACGACCCGCGCATGCCGACTCTGGTCGGCGCCCGCCGCCGCGGCTATTCGGCCGAAGGCTTCCGCCTGTTTGCCGAGCGCATCGGGGTGTCCAAGCACGACTCGCTGATCGACTACGTGCTGTTCGAGGACGCCATGCGCGAGGTGATGAACGAGTCCGACCTGCGCCGCGTCGCCGTGCTCGATCCGCTCAAGCTGATCATCGACAATTACCCGGCAGGCCAGTTCGAGGACTGCTCGGTGACCAACCACCCGCTGCATCCGGAACTCGGCACGCGCACCATGCCCTTCGGCCGCGAATTGTGGATCGAAGGCGAGGACTTCCAGGAAGTGCCCGAGAAGGGCTTCCGCCGCCTGTTCCCGGGCAACAAGGCGCGCCTGAAATACGGCTACATCGTCGAATGCACCGGCTGCGACAAGGACGCGAACGGCAAGGTCATCGCCGTGCATTGCACCTACCTGCCCGACACCAAGTCCGGCACGCCGGGCGCCGACAGCGTCAAGGTAAAGGGCAACCTGCACTGGGTCTCGGCGGCACACGCCTATCCGGCCAAAGTCCGCCTCTACGACCGCCTGTTCAAGGTACCGGCGCCGGGCGCCCGGCGCGAAGGCGATGCCCCGGAGCTGGAACGTGATTTCCTCGACGACCTGAATGCCGACTCCTGCCGGACCATCACAGCCCAACTCGAAGCCTGCCTCAAGGACGCCCTTCCGGAAGAGCGCTTCCAGTTCGAGCGCCATGGCTATTTCGTCGCCGACCGCGTCGATTCGAAGCCGGGCGCCCCGGTCTTCAACCGGGCTGTCACGCTCAAGGACTCCTGGGGCAAAGGCGCCTGAAATGGCCGGAAGCTGGGGCTGTCCGCACGAGATCGGCGATCGCTGCACGAAGGTCAATAACCTGCCGTGCAATCCCGGCATGAAGGGCTGCGAACTCGCCGGCCGCTTCCGCTTCGCCGACGAGAGCAAGAACGAGCGCTACTGGGAGAAGAAGGCCCGGGAGAAGGCGGCAGCCCAGGACGCGCCGACCGGGGACGCATGACCCGCGACGTCGCCCAACTCGGCCAGGTGTTCACGCCGCCCAACGTGGTGGCCTTCATGCTCGATCTTTGCCAGAACAAGGGGCGCACGCTGGAGCCGTCGGCTGGCGACGGCGCCTTCTTCAGCACCTTGCGTCAGCGCGGCGCCGACGTCGTCGGCATCGAAATCGACCCCCAGGTAGCCCCCGAAGGCGCCACGGTCCGGGATTTCTTCGATTACCCGTTGAGCGAGCAGTTCGACACCATCATCGGCAATCCGCCCTACGTCCGCCTGCAGGATGTTACGGTCGGCACCAAAAAACGTCTGAAATCGGAATTTTTCGACGGCCGCAGCAATCTCTTCCTGTTCTTCATCGAGAAATGCATCCGCCACCTGAAGCCGGGCGGCGAACTGGTCTTCATCGTGCCGCGCGAGTTCATCAAGCTGACCGCCGCCCGCAAGCTGAACACCTGGCTGTATGAGCAGGGCAGCATCACCCATTTCTATGAAACCGGGGACGTCCGCGTCTTCGCCGGGGCGACGCCGAACTGCGCCATCTTCCGTTTTGAGAAGGGGCGCCTGGACCGACGGATGGCCGACGGCCGGCGCTTCACCGAAGTCGACGGCCAGCTGATGTTCCTGCGCGACGACCACAACCTGCGCCTGGCCGACGTCTTCGAGGTCAAGGTCGGCGCCGTTTCCGGGGCCGACACGATCTACACGCACCCCAAGGGCAACCTGGAATTCGTCTATTCGAAGACCGTGGACACCGGCGAAACCAGGCGCATGCTCTACGGTATCAAGCATCCGCACCTCGACAAGCACAAGGCCGAACTGCTCACCCGCCGCGTCCGCCCGTTCGATGAGAGCAACTGGTGGCAGTGGGGCCGCGCCTTTCCGATCAGCGAGCATCCGCGCATCTACGTCAATGGCCGGACGCGCAAGCCGGCGCCCTTCTTCCTGCACGACTGCCGCGCCTTCGACGGTTCGATCCTGGCGCTGTTTCCGAAGAACCGGCACATCGCCCGACGCGATTTGATCGAATGCACCATGATGCTCAACCATGAAGTCGACTGGCAGCAACTCGGTTTCGTCTGCGACGGGCGCTTCATCTTCACCCAGCGCAGCCTGCAGACCTGCCTGCTGCCCGACAAGTTTTCCCGCTATCTCCCGAAGGACCCCGCATGAGCTTTATCGACCAACTGAACGCTGCCTGGCAGAAGAACAATTCCCTGCTCTGCGTCGGCCTCGATCCTGATCCGGCCAAGTTTCCGGCGCACCTTAAGGGCCGCGACGATGCCATCTTCGAGTTCTGCGCCGCCATCGTCGATGCGACGGCCGATCTCGTCTGTTCGTTCAAGCCGCAGATCGCCTACTTTGCCGCCCGCCGCGCCGAAGACCAGCTCGAAGCGCTGATCGCCCACATTCATGAAAAACACCCCGGCATCCCGGTCATCCTCGACGCCAAGCGCGGCGATATCGGTTCGACCGCCGAGCAGTACGCCGTCGAGGCCTTCGAACGCTTCCAGGCCGACGCGGTCACGGTCAATCCCTACATGGGCCGCGACTCGGTCGATCCCTACCTGGCCTACCCGGACAAGGGCGTCATCCTGCTCTGCCGTACCTCCAACCCGGGCGGTTCCGACCTGCAGTTCCTCGATGTCGGCGGCCCCGGTACCCAAGAGCGGCTCTACGAGCGCGTCGCCCGGCTGGCCGCCGGCGAATGGAACACCAGCGGCCAGATCAGCCTGGTCGTCGGCGCCACCTTCCCGGCCGAGATCGCCCGCGTCCGCGAAATCGTCGGCGATGTGCCGCTGCTCGTCCCCGGCATCGGCGCCCAGGGCGGCGATATCGAAGCCACCGTCAAGGCCGGGCGCACGGCAAACAGCACCGGCTTGATGATCAATTCGTCGCGTGCCATTCTGTACGCCGGCAAGGACGAGAACTTTGCCGCGGCTGCCCGTCAGGCAGCCCTGGAAACCCGCGACGCCATCAATCTCTATCGTTGAGGAAGCTGCCATGCGCATGGACGACTACCGCGAAAGCGACAACATCGAGGACCGCCGGGACGGCGGTGGCGGCATCGGTCGCGGTGGCGTCGGCATTGGCGGCATCGTCCTGGCGCTGGTCATCAGCTACTTCACCGGCATCAATCCGATGACCCTGCTCGGCTTCATCGAGCAGACCCCGCTCGCCCGGCAGGAAGCGCCAGTGGCCCACCGGCCGCCGGCCAACGACGAAACCGCGCGGTTCGTCTCCAAGGTGCTGGCCTCGACCGAGGATGTATGGACCGCCGCCTTCCAGCAAAACGGCCGCCAGTACGAAAAGCCCAAACTCGTGCTGTTCACCGGCGCGACGCCGACCGCCTGCGGCACCGGCCAGACGGCCATGGGACCGTTCTACTGCCCCGGCGACCACAAGGTTTACATCGACCTCGCCTTCTACCGCGAGTTGAAAGAGCGCTTCCACGCCCCTGGCGAATTCGCCCAGGCTTACGTCGTCGCTCACGAAGTCGGCCATCACGTGCAGAACCTGCTCGGCATCGCCGACAAGGTGCATGAAGCCCGCCAGCGTGCCGGCCGCGCCGAAGGCAATGCCCTGTCGGTGCGCATGGAACTGCAGGCCGACTGCCTGGCCGGCGTCTGGGGCAAGCGCACCGACACCATGAAAAGCGTGCTCGAACCCGGCGACCTGGAAGCCGCGTTGACCGCCGCCTCCGCCATCGGCGACGACCGCCTGCAGCAGCAGGCGCAGGGGCGCATCGTGCCGGAAAGCTTCACCCACGGCAGTTCGGCGCAGCGCGTCCGCTGGTTCAAGCGCGGTTTCGAAACCGGCGACATGAACCAGTGCAATACCTTCAAGGCCGAGCGTCTCTAAGCCCGCCCCGTTGACCGACACCCCGCCCCCCGCCAAAAAGGCGCCGCGCTGGCGCCGCTGGGCGCTCGAAGCGCTGATTTTCGTCGCCCTGGTCGCCGCCTTCCAGGCCTGGCAAACGCGCAATGCGCCGCGCGGCCCGGCGCCAAACTTCGCCGGGCAACTGGTCGATGGCAGCCAGTTCGATCTCGCCGCCTGGCGCGCCGAACATCCGGGCAAGGCCGGGCTAATCTATTTCTGGGCCGGCTGGTGCGGCATCTGCAAGACGACGGCCGGCACGGTCAGCAGCCTCAACGAAGACTGGCCGGTGATCACCGTCGCCATGCAGTCCGGCCCGGCCGACAAGGTGGCCGCCACCATGCAGGAACGCGGCTACACCTGGGCGACGCTGCCCGACCCGATGGCAGAGGTCTTCCTGCAATACGGCACGCGCGTCGTTCCCGCCTTCATCATCGTCGACCCGGCCGGCAACATCCGCGCCGTCACCATCGGCTACACCAGCGAAATCGGCCTGCGCCTGCGTCTTTGGTGGGCCAGCCTGTCCGCCTCATGAAAATCTCCCGCTTCACCTTCACGCTCGCCCTGCTGCTCAGCCATACCGTCGTCGCCTTCGCCCTGCCCAAACACTCACCGGTGCCGGGCGGCGTTGCCGTCGTCGACCTCGGCCCGGCCGGCCCGACCGTGCCGACCGCCCGCTGGGGCGAACAACCGCTTGCCGTGATCCGGGAAAATGGGCGCTGGTTCGCCCTCTTCGGGATTCCGCTCGACACCCTGCCGGGCGATTTGGAAATTGCCGTTTTTTTCGGGCCGACCGTAGCATTGCGGCAAATTCCGGTGCGCATCAAGAATTACCCGGAGCAACGGCTGACCATCAAGGACAAGCGCAAGGTTGAACCGAGCCCGGAAGACCTGGCCCGCATCGAGCGCGAAAAGGAAGTCACCGACGCAATCAAGCGCCGCTTCAGCACCCCAGCGCCGGATACCGGATTCACGCAACCGGCCGCCGGCCCGCTGTCGTCGCGCTTCGGCCTGCGCCGCATCTTCAACGGCCAGCCGCGCAACCCGCACGCCGGGCTCGATGTCGCCGCCGGTACCGGCACGCCGGTCAAGGCGCCGGCCGATGGCGTCGTCGCCAATACCGGCGACTATTTCTTCAATGGCAACACCGTGTTCATCGACCACGGCCAGGGGCTGATCACCGCCTACATGCACCTCTCGCGCGTCGATGTGCGGGCCGGTCAGGTCGTCAAAAGAGGCGAAACGCTCGGGGCCATCGGCGCCACCGGCCGGGCGACCGGGCCGCATCTGCACTGGGCGGTCATCCTGAACAACACGCCGGTCGATCCCGAACTCTTCCTGGCCCGTCCGTAAACGCAAAAAAGGCGGCCGCAACCGCCTTTTTGTTGCCAATCGCCCGATCAAACCTTGGGCTTGGCCGGCGTGCTCATCTGCTTTTCATCCTTCGCCTTGTCGCCGCAAGCCAGGGCCGAAACGCTGGACAGGGCGAACACGGCGGCCAGCAGGGCGGAAATCAGTTTGCTCATCGGAAACTCCTTCAAAAGGTGTGAGGATTTGATCAAATTAGCCGAACATGGTTCATTACGCAACGTGCGCGAACAAACCATCCACCTCCACACCGCGGCGCCGGCCAAGCCGGCCGAAGGCCAGCCCTGCAACGGCTGCGGCGTCTGCTGCGCGCTGGAAACCTGCCCGGCCGCCCGCCTGCGCTTTCTGCAGATCAAAGGTCCGTGCCCGGCACTGGAATGGACGGCAACGGAGCAACGTTACGTCTGTGGCCTGCTGATCCGCCCCAGTCACTATCTGAAGTGGCTGCCCAGCCGCGCCGAACCGCTGGCCCGACACCTGCTCGCCCGCTGGATTTCGGCCGGCCAGGGCTGCGACTGCAGCGCCGACGTTCAGTCCTGAGTAACGGCGGCAGTGACCGCCATTTCAACGCGAAAGCCCGGATTGGCCAACCGCGCCTGCACGCAGGCCCGGGTCGGCGCGTGGCCCTCGGGCACCCAGGCATCCCAGACGGCATTCATCGCGTCGTAATCGGTCAAATCGGCCAGGTAGATGGTGACCATCAACAGCTTCGAACGATCACTGCCCGCCTGTTCGAGCAGGCGATCGATGCCGGCCAGCAGGTTGGTGGTCTGCGCGGTAATGTCGCCGTCGAGATTGGATGGCACCTCGACCAGGTAAACGGTGCCGTTATGGACGACGCTGTCGGAATAACGGCGTGTCGTGCCGTGACGTTGAATCTGCATTGAGGTTTTCCCAAAAAGCGTGAAGCCCATGTTTTTCAGGCATGGGCTTCGGTTACTGCACCCTTGGCACGCTCGGCCAAGGTATTCGGCTATTCGCCGTTACGGGTTGCTACACGGTAATCTCAAGAAATACTTCCTGTGACAACTGCCATAGAATCCCCAGCAGCGCAGCGGGATACTGCCATTTCATGTCCGGCTTGCTGCAAACCTGACACGATTTCAGCTTAGCACTCCCGGCGAAAAAAGCCAGCACGTTTTGCTGACAGCTAGCGCCGGAAAATCACATTGGCGCCCAAGGGTATTTTGGCCACGGGAACGTAACCGACCGATCCCGGCGTCGTCGCGATGTAATTGAGCATTTCGTCCAGCGAGCCGAATTCCTGCGGCGGCGCCCCCTTGCCCACATAGCGACGGACCAGCCAGTAGCCGACGTATTGCTCTTCGGTCTGGCCGAGAACCGCTTCGAGGAACTGCTTGCGGATCGGGTCGCCCGGCGCCAGATTCAGCGGTAGCGCCGCCTGCTGGCTAATCGAGACGACACGGCCGGTGTACAGCCGTTGCAAGGTCTGCTGATCGGCTTTCGGCATGGCCGGGTGAGCAATCACGGCAATACCTCCTCCTTCGGCCATGGCTGGCCAACTCGCGCCGCCGAAGAGGCTGATCAGGAGAAGGAAGAGGGCTCTCAGCATGCCGCCTCAGAAGGAAAAACTGTAGGACAGCGAAAACACGTTGAGACGCTTGTCCGCGCTGTCGCCGCCGGCGGGGGCGTCGATGAAGCTCGACACCAGGCCGGTACGCGTCTGGGCCCATTCAGCCTTCAGCAGACTGCGCGTTGTCACCCGGTACGAGGTGCCGATGGCCCAGGTCCATTGATCGTAGGGAGCAAGGATGTCGGCATTCAGCTTCTGGTAGCTCGACATCGGTTCTCCAAAATTGCCCGCATTCGCTTCGATCGCCCGATAGAGGTTCAAAGAGGAAGCCGACGAGCGGGTCTTGGCGAACAACACATAGGGCGTCCAGCCACCAAACTTGCGCGACAGCGCCAGATACGCGCCCCAGCGTGAGAAACCCGAGCTCGCGCCGTTGAAGCCCATGTGCGCGACCTCGGAAGTCAGGCGAACATTGGCCGGCAGCATGAAGCTGGCCCCCAGGCTCTGGACAGAAATCCGCAAGCCATTTTCGTGTACGCCATTGCGCACGTCGTAGTAACCGGGAATCGGGCCATTCGGCGGAACGAAGGGGATATCGCTGGTGATCCCGCCGTCGCGGTAGGCCCGGGCTTCATGGATGCCGATCCGGAACATGTTTTCCAGTCCCCGGAAGCTGACCACTATCCCGGTGCTGTGCACATCGGAGTCGATGAACCAGCTGCCGGGCCTGGGCTGGGTATCGGTGATTTCTCGGCCGTAATAGCGGGTCTTGTTGCCGGCTCGGCCGGTGTAACCCTCAACGGTCCATTCCATATCGTTGGCCAGCCAGGATTTGCTGATGCTCAGGCCGACGAAATCCGTCGTCGGAATGATCGAATAGACCTCGATCGGCAGGCGGACAAAGTCGTAGGTAACGCCGACATCGTGGTTTTCCGTGTTCAGCATCATCGGCACCCGCAGCTTGCCCAGGCGGATCAGGACATCATCCACTGGCCGCCAGGAAAGGAAAGCCCACGACAGGGTCGCAGCCACGGCGGAATCGTGGTGATCCGAAGGTGCGATCTTGCCCTGGATGGCCGCCCCCCACTGCTGGTTGAAGCGGAGGTCGAGTTGCCCGCCGATCACGCTGTCCTGCAACAGGGTGCCGTCGCTGTCGATCCAGCGCTGATATTTGTACGACTTGTCGGACTGCGCGTAGCCGACCGTGCCGAAGCCCGACCAGTCCAGCTCGATGGCATTTACGACCAGGGGAAAGGCCAGGCCGAGGACAGAAAGAATAATTCGATTCATGGTCTGTTCAAGAAATCGAAGGCGACGAATTTTCATCGGCCAGTTGCACGGAAATCCGGTTGAAGGTCGACTCGAGGGCAAGGAAAGCTTCGATGGCGGCCGGATCAAATTGCCCCCCGGCCTGCTCGGAGACCATCCGGACAGCCTCCTCATGGCTGAAGGCGACCTTGTACGGCCGCCGCGAGCGCAGGGCATCGTAGACGTCGGCCACCGCCATCAGGCGGGCGGCCAGCGGAATGGCCTCGCCGGCAAGGCCATCCGGGTAGCCCTTGCCGTCCCAGCGTTCATGATGGTTCCTGGCGATTTGACCGGCGTAGCGCAGCATCATGTTGTCGTCGCCCAGCTCATGCCGGGTGCGCAGCAACATGCTTTCTCCCTTGACGCTGTGCGTCTTCATGATTTCAAACTCCTCCGGCGTGTGGCGGCCCGGCTTGAGCAGGATGTGATCGGGAATGGCGATCTTGCCGATATCGTGCAAGGGGGCGGCCTTGGCAATGTGGTCGATATCCTCGGCGGTCAGGGCCGCCCGGTCGCGATCCTTTTGGCTGAGGTATTCAGCCAGCAGGCGCACATAGTCCTGCGTACGGCGAATATGATTGCCGGTGCACTCGTCACGGAACTCGGCCAGCGAAACCATGACCCGGACCGATGCCTCTTGCAGGCGCAGCACCTCGTTGACGCGGCGTTCGACCTCGGCCTGCAGCCAGGCGCTCTTGTCCTCCAGGAAAACCTGCCAGCTACGGATCTGGAGATGCGTCCTGACCCGCGCCAGGACCACCGACGGCGCGAATGGCTTGTGAATGAAATCCACGGCGCCCAGGGCCAGTCCCAATTCCTCGTCTTCGGCCCCGACCTTGGCGGTCAGGAAGATGACCGGAATCGCAGCTGTGAGCGGATTCGCCTTCAGACGCTTGCAGACTTCGTAACCATCCATTTCCGGCATCATGATATCGAGCAGGATCAGATCCGGCGGCGAATTCGCCGCCAGTTCCAGCCCCTTGCCCGGGCCGTTAGCCAGCTTGATCCGGTAATGCTCGCGGAGAAGCTGATTGAGCAGGCTGAGATTGGCCGGCGTATCGTCGATCACCAGAATGGAAGCCCGGCTGTCATTCATCACTGCATCCCCCCTCGTTGCGGCGCTTCATCCAATATGGCCAGTGCCTGGTCCAGATCCCAGTTGCCGAGCGCGTGATCGATCGCGGCGATCTGCCGCGGCGAAAGCACCTTGCCCAGGCGCCCCTTGTGCAAACGCCAGAATTCCTCGACTTCGCCGTCGCCTTCGCGCAACTGCCGTCGCAACGATACCAGCAGATCGGCAACAGGCAATCCGCTGTCATGCGAACCAGCCACGGCATGCCCATCCGGCAGGCCGGCCAGTTGGCCGAGAATGGGCTGCAAACGGGCCTCGACTTCTGCCAGTTCTCCATAGGGTTCGACGATGCCGCCCTTGATCGCGTTTTCCAGTTCGATCAGCGCCAGTTGCAGGTCGGTCATCGCAAAAGTACCGGCCAGCCCCTTGAGCGTATGCACCTGGCGCTCGGCCGCTTCCATCTCGCCACGCACCAGCCTTTCCTCGAGCAATCCCGACCAGCCCTTGCAATCGTCGACAAAACGCCGCAGGGCGCCGGCCAGGAAAGGCAGCCGGCCGCCAAAGCGGCGCAGCAGGACCGTCGATTCGATACCCGGCATCTGCTCCAGAAACACCTCGATCGACCGCCCTGGCTTCTCCAGCGGCACTTCCTCGGCGGGCGGCAAATCCAGCGCCGGGCGTGCCAGCCAATAGGGCAGCAACATCGCCAACAGCTCATCGGGTTCGAAAGGCTTGGCGATGTAGCCGTTAACCCCCTTGGCCATGTGGTCTGCCATACCGTGGCCGGCCACATGGGCAGTCATCGCGATCACCGGCAAGCGCTCGAAGTGCGCCAGGCTGCGTATCTTCTGCGTAGCCTCCCGGCCATCCATGACCGGCATTTCCAGATCCATCAGGACCACGGCGTAGTGCTCCGGGTGATGGGCAGCCAGACACTCCAGGGCTGCCTGGCCGTTTTCGGCGACATCGACGTTGGCGCCCCAGCCCCGGAGAATTTCACCGGCCACCTGTTGATTGATTTCGTTGTCTTCAACCAGCAGGATGGACATGCCGAGCAGGCAATCCGGGCGCGGTACCGCGTATTCCGCCATGCCATGCTCGTCGCCGCTGGCCGCCACGCCGCAAATGCGACGCAAGGCACTCGGCAGCAAGGGCTTCTGGATCACCTCGGTGATCCCCGGATGGTTTGCCTCCTGCCGCAGCGACGTCGGATCCGCGGCCGAGACGACGATGGTCTTTGCCGGCAGTTGCCGCTCCATGATGCGCAAGGCGTCCACGACCTCGCTCCCCGACATCTCCGGCATCACCCAGTCGAGAATCAGCAGGTCGTACGCATCGCCGCTCGTCGCAGTCAGCCTGCCGATAGCATCGAGGCCGCCGGGCGACTGGTCGACCTCCCGGCACCCCATCGAGGCCAGCATCGCGGCCATGCTCTGCCGCGCCGCCGGGTAATCGTCGACGACCAGGGCGCGCAGGCACGACAGATCGGCTTCCGCACCGAGATCGGCGGCATCCGGAGCGACTGCCAAGCGAATCGAGAAATGGAAATCGCTGCCCCGGCCGGGCTCGCTTTCGACTTCCAGAACGCCGCCCATGGCACTGACCAGGCGCTTTGAAATTGCCAGCCCCAGTCCGGTTCCGCCGTATTTCCGCGTCGTCGAACCATCTGCCTGGGAAAACTCCTGGAACATCCGCCCGATTTGTTCGGCATTCATGCCAATACCCGTATCCTCGACATGGCAGGCGATCGAGATCGTGTCGCCGTCGCACTCCACCTCGCGGATGGCCAGGCGCACATGGCCGGCCTCGGTAAATTTGACTGCGTTCGACAGCAGGTTGATCAGGATCTGGCCCAGGCGCAGCGGGTCGCCGACCAGACGGCGCAAGGCCCGTTGCGGCCGATAGTCGAGAATCAGTTCTATGCCTTTTCCCTCGGCTTTCTGCTGGACCATGAACAAGGCGTTCTGGAGGACGGCTTCAAGGTCGAAAGGCAACGCCTCGAGGACAATCTTGCCGGCCTCGATCTTGGAAAAGTCGAGCACGTCGTTCAGGATGCCCAGCAAGGAGCGCGCCGCCGCATGGATTTTGGACACGTAGCCGTGCTGGCGGGGTGGCAAGCCGGACTTCAGGGCCAGGTAGGCCATGCCGAGGATGGCATTCATCGGGGTTCGGATTTCGTGGCTCATGTTGGCCAGAAAGATCGATTTCGCTTCGGCCGCCACTTCGGCCTTGGCGCGGGCCTGGCGCAGCGCCCGCTGGACCAGCTCGCGCTGTTCGATATCGGCCTCGATGGCCGCGGCCATGCTGTCTATGGTCCGCGCCAGCGACTGCACTTCGTCGACGCCATGCAGGTCGCCTACCCGCTCGCTGAACGACTTCTCGGCCAGTGCGCGGGCCGTCCGATGCAGCGCGGTCAGCGGCGCCAGCAGGTGACGCTTCAGGTAGTGATAGCTGAACAGCAGCACCAGGCCGGCCCCGAGCAGGAGCAGCATGGAGGCGACAATCCATTTCTGCAGCGACTCGCCGGCCGCGATCAGGTCCGTTTTTGTCCGCTGGTCGACCTGGCTGGCCAGTTCGTCGACCGCGACCGCCAGATCGGCCCGCAGTTTGAGATAACGCGACTCATGCAGCAAGGCGTTGGCATATTCATGCTGGGGCGAGATTTCGGAGACGAATTCGCGCTTGACCGGGTCGTAAAGGCCTTGCGTGGCAGCAAAGGCGATCTGTTCGATTTCCTTCATCCGCTCGGTGAGCTGATAAAGGCGCTTGAGAATCGCCTGTTCGCCAGCGTCGAAACCGAGCTGGCTGGTCCTGTCGTAGAGCGCGCTGCCCTTGCCGTCGGCCAGCGGCACATGCGCCCGACCGCCGCCAATGACCTGTTCCCAATAGGTCGCCGGCAATCCATTCGGCGCCGGCTTGCGGCCTTCGCGAATGGCCAGGATGTCGTAGTAATAAATCAAGTAACGCGGATTGGCCGTGCCGACATAGGAACTGACCAGACGGCCGAGCAGATCGACTTCGTGGCGGACTTCGTTGATCAGGGCCAGCGAATCCTGGCGGTGGCGGGCTGCGGCATTGGCTTCGTTATAGGCGGAGAGCGCGCCAAACGTCGCACCGCCGATGGTCAGCAGCATTCCGGCCAGCGCCAGCAATACGGATAAAAAAGCTCTCCGCAGATTCATTTCGCCACCACTCTCCGCAATCGCCGTCAGCTGGCTGCCGACCGCTTTCTTCAACGAAGAGCGCTCCCTCCGCATGGAAAATTATTTCTTTTGAATGATATGCCATCCTGCATATTTGTGGGCGGCAGCATAGGCCTATTTCATGCGCCAATTGGATAAAAACGCCCAATCGGTCAGAATAGCCACCTTCACTCCCCAACCCTAGGTCCATGGACAATCTGATCAAGGACACTGCAACACTGGAGCTCTTCTGCTGGCTGGAGCCAGGCGCCGAGTTGCCGGGCTGGGACATTCTCAAGGGCAGCCCTTTCGGCGCCACGCTGGCCGCCCCCGAGGGCGGCGCCCCGACGCCCGGCGACCAGTTGCTGTCGGTGCAGAACTACTTCGCCGAATACCATCTGGAATATTTCCGCCAGCGCCGCTACAACCACTTCCCCAGCCGCCTGCATGCCATGCTGCAATTCGCGACGCGGACCGATGCGATGACTTTCCGCAGCAAGCACCCGCAGCGCGTTTTCGGCAAGAACCTGGTCTGCGCCAAGACCAAGGGGGCCTACATCTGCTCCTTTCACGACGCCAGCTGGCTGGATTACCTGCGCCTGCCGCACAGCCTTTCGCTGCAGGCGCTCGACGAGGTGGCGGAGCATTACTGGTCGGGCCGCACGGTCGAGGAAATCGGCCTGACCTTCATGAACGAACCCTGGCCGGAACCGCCGGTCATCGAAGCGCTCTACCAGGGAACGCTGGAGCCCGTCTGGGGCCACGAGCAGTCGGGCTGGCTGCCCGGTTTTCGATAGGAAAGACCCATGCGCCGCATTGCCATCATCGTCACCATCGTCGCCCTGCTCGGCCTGGCTCTGTATTGGTTTTCGCGCCCCAAACCGCTGCCGGTCGTCGTCCAGGCGGTAGCCGCCGGCAAGGTCGAGGCGACGCTGGCCAACACCCGCGCCGGCACCATCGAGGCCTGCCAGCGCACCAAGCTGTCGACGATCATCGGCGGCCGCATCGAGTACCTCGGGGTCAAGGAAGGCGACAAGGTCAAGAAGGGGCAACTGCTGCTCAAGCTGTGGAATGACGACCAGCAGGCCCAAAGCGCGCTGGCCCAGGCGCAGATCACCCTGAGCGCCAAACGCAGCGAAGAGGCCTGCATTGCTGCGCTCAATGCCGAAAAAGAGGCGAAACGACAATCCGAACTGCGCGCCAGGGGCTTCGTCTCAACCAGCCGCGAAGAAGCGGCCCGCACCGATGCCGAAGTTCGTCGTGCCAGTTGCAATACGGCCAAGGCCGACATCGCCCAGGCGGAAGCCAAGCTGAAGACAACCCGCGTCGAACAGGGCCGTGTCGCGCTCTACGCGCCTTTCGACGGCATCGTTGCCAAGATCGTCGGCGAACTGGGCGAGTACTCGACGCCCTCGCCGCCCGGCGTGCCGACACCGCCGGCCATCGACCTGATCGACGATTCCTGCCTCTACGTCAAGGCGCCGATGGACGAGGTGGACGCCCCGAAGATCCAGGTCGGCCAGCCAGTGCGCATCACACTCGATGCCCTGCCCGGCAAGGTGCTGCCCGGCAAGGTGCGGCGCGTCGCGCCCTACGTCTCGGCGGTCGAAAAGCAGGCGCGCACGGTCGATATCGAGGTCGACTTCGATCAGCCGGCCGGGTCTGTCAACACTCCCGGCAAGCTGCTGGTCGGCTACAGCGCCGACGTCGAGATCATCCTGGCCGGCCGCGACAACGTGCTGCGCATCCCGACCGCCGCCATCCAGGAAGGCGGCAAGGTGCTGGTCTTCAATGCCGACAGCGGCAAGCTGGAAGCGCGCCCGATCAAGGCCGGGCTGGCCAACTGGGAATACACCGAGATCCTCGAAGGCCTGCAGGCGGGTGAGCGCATCGTCACCTCGCTCGACAAGGAAGGCGTCAAGGCCGGCGCCAAGGTGACGCCGGAAGCAAAGAGCAAGGCGAAGTAGGCGCATGGCGCTGATCGAACTCTCCGGCATCGAACGCCGCTTCCAGCTCGGCGACACCACCGTCAATGCGCTGGCCGGGTTGAACCTGCAGATTGCCGCCGGCGAATACGTCGCGGTGATGGGGCCTTCCGGCTCCGGCAAGTCGACGCTGCTCAACCTGCTCGGCCTGCTCGACCGGCCGAACGAGGGCACTTACAAACTCGAAGGCCGCGACGTCACCACCCTCTCCCCCGACGAGCAGGCCACCGTGCGCAGCACGCGGATCGGCTTCGTTTTCCAGAGCTTTCACCTGGTGCCGCGGCTGACCGCGGCCGAGAACATCGCCCTTCCGATGACGCTGGCCGGCATCCCGGCCGCCGAGCGCAACCAGCGCGTCGCCCGGGCGCTCAAGGATTTCGGCCTGGAAAACCGGGCCGACCACAAGCCTGACGAACTCTCCGGCGGCCAGCGCCAGCGCGTCGCCATCGCCCGGGCGACGATCATGCAGCCGGCGCTAATCCTGGCCGACGAACCGACCGGCAACCTCGACCGCCACACCGGCGAAGAGGTCGTCAACCTGCTCGAAGCGCTCAACGCCACGGGCGTCACCCTGATCGTCGTCACCCACGACCCGGTCATGGGCGCCCGCGCCCGGCGCCAGCTGGTGATGGAAGACGGCCGCCTGCAGTCGGATTCGCAGGCGGCCGAAATTTCAATTTTGGGCAAAATTTCCGGCCTACCGTAGCATTCATGACGATGCCGGCACCGACCCGCCCATGCGCCTGACCGACACCCTGCGCTTCGCTCGCGACGCCGCCGCCGGCACACCGCTGCGCACGCTGCTGTCGGTGCTCGCCATGTCGATCGGCGTGGCGGCGGTCGTCATCCTGACGGCGCTCGGCGACGGCGCCCGGCGCTACGTCGTCGGCCAGTTCTCGTCGCTCGGCACCAACCTCGTCATCGTGCTGCCCGGGCGTTCGGGCACCGGCGGCTTCAATCCGGCCAACGCCATCACCACCACGCCGCGCGACCTGACCATCGACGACGCGGCCAGCTTGAAACGTCTGCCCGGCGTCCGCCGCGTCGCACCGCTCGCCGTCGGCACCTCGGAAATCGCCTTCGGAGGGCGCCTGCGCGAAGCCATGGTCGCCGGGTCGACGGCCGAGTTCATCCCGATCCGCAATTTCGAACTGGCCCAGGGGCAGGGGCTGCCCGATGAAGACTGGAATCGCGGCTCGTCGGTCGCCGTGATCGGCGCCAAGATTCGCCAGGAAATGTTCGGCAGCCAGCCGGCCATCGGCCAACTGGTCCGCGTCGGCGACCGCCGGCTGCGCGTCGTCGGCGTGCTCAAATCGACCGGCCAGGGCCTGGGCATGGATACCGACGAACTGGTCATCGTGCCCGTCTCGCTGGCCCAGGCCATGTTCAATTCGAACACGCTGTTCCGCATCCTGGTCGAAGCCAACAACCGCGAAGCCATTCCCGGCGCCAAGGAGCGGACGCTGGAAATCCTGAAGCAGCGCCACCGCGGCGAGGAGGACGTCACGGTGATCACCCAGGACGCCGTGCTGGCCACCTTCGACCGCCTGCTCGGCACGCTGACCCTCGGCGTTGCCGGCATTGCCGCGATCAGCCTGGCCGTCGCCGGCATCCTGGTGATGAACGTCATGCTCGTCGCCGTCACCCAGCGCACCGGCGAAATCGGCCTGCTCAAGGCACTCGGCGCCACGGCGCGGACGATCCGCCTGGCCTTCCTGGCCGAAGCGGCGATGCTCTCCGCGGTCGGCGCCCTGGTCGGCTACCTGCTCGGCCAGGCCGGCGCTTTCGCCCTGCGCCAGTTCTTCCCGGTCTTCCCGGCCTATCCGCCGGACTGGGCGGTGATCGCCGGACTGGGCACGGCACTGGTCACCGGCCTGCTGTTCGGCGTCATGCCGGCCCGCCGCGCCGCCCGGCTCGACCCGGTTCAAGCATTGATGAAGCACTGATATGCTCGTCACCGACTCCCTGCAACTCGCCGTCCGCGCCATCACCGCCCAGCGCCTGCGCAGCTTCCTGACCCTGCTCGGCATCGCCGTCGGTATCGCGGCGGTGATCCTGCTCACTTCGATCGGCGAGGGCATCCATCGCTTCGTGCTCAGCGAGTTCAGCCAGTTCGGCACCAACGTGGTCGGCGTCCATCCCGGCAAGACCAAGACTGGCGGCCACCCGCCATCCGGCCTGCCGAGCAGCGCCCGGCCGCTGTCGCTCGACGATGCGCGCGCGCTCGCCAGCCTGCCGCACGTGGTCGGCATGACGCCCAGCATCTGGGGCAATGCCGAGGTCGGCGCCAACGGCCGGCTGCGCCGGACCTCGATCTACGGCGTCGGGCCGCAAATGCTGGAGGTCTTCAAGGGCCGCGTGCGCGCCGGCCAGTTCCTGCCGCCGGACGACGCCCACAGCGCCCGCGCCCTGGTCGTCCTCGGCCCCAAGCTGAAGGACGAACTGTTCGGCGCCGACAATGCGCTCGGCGCCAAGCTGCGCATCGGCACCGACCAGTTCCGCGTGATCGGCGTCCTCGAACCCAAGGGCCAGTTCCTCGGCATCGACCTCGACGACACGGCTTTCGTGCCGGCCGCCCGCGCCCTGGAAATCTTCAACCGCGACGGCCTCAACGAAATCAACCTGGCCGCCGAGGAAGGCGTTCCCTCGGCCATCGTCGCGGCCGCCGTCAAGGAGCGGATGATGGCACGGCACGGCAGCGAGGACTTCACCATCGTCACCCAGGAAGAGATGATGGCGACGCTGTCCAACATCCTCAACGTGCTGACCATGGCCGTCGGCGCACTGGGCGGCATCTCGCTGCTGGTCGGCGGCGTCGGCATCGTCACCATCATGACCATCGCCGTCACCGAACGGACCGGTGAAATCGGCCTGCTGGTCGCCCTCGGCGCCCGCCGGCGGACCATTCTCGCGTTGTTCCTCGGCGAAGCCGTCGCCCTCTCGGCACTCGGCGGCGTGTTCGGCCTAGCGCTCGGCATCGGCCTGGCACAGTTGATCCACGTCGCGCTGCCCGCCTTGCCGGTTCATACCCCGCTCAGCTTCGTCCTGCTTGCCGAAGGCATCGCCATCGCCATCGGGCTGGCCGCCGGCGTCCTGCCCGCCCGTCGCGCCGCCCGCCTCGACCCGGTCGAAGCCTTGCGCGCCGAGTAATCCCGGCGTCACAACCATACGCTAACGTATGCTAAAGTTCGACTTCCAATTTCGATAATTCATGAGGAACCCCGCGATGACCTATCACATCGACCAACTGCACCCCGGCATGTCGGCCAGCATGGCCAAGACCGTCACTGAAGCCGACATCATCCTGTTCTCCGGCGTGTCGACCGACGTCAATCCGGCCCACATCGACGAGGAATACGCCAAGACAACGATGTTCGGCGGCCGCATCGCCCACGGCATGCTGTCGGCCAGTTTCATCTCCGCCGTCCTCGGCAACCAGATGCCCGGCAACGGCTGCATCTACGTCTCGCAATCGCTGAAGTTCAAGGCCCCGGTCCGCCCCGGCGACACCGTCAAGGCCACCGTCACGGTCAAGGAAGTCAATGTCGCCAAGAACCGCGTCATCCTCGACACCGTCTGCACGGTCGCCGGCAAAACCGTCATCGAAGGCGAATGCATGATGATGCCTGCCGTCCGCGCCGCTGCACCGACCGGCACGGCCTGATTTCCGGCCCGTCAAAATAAAAACGCCGGCCCGGTGAAAACCGGCCGGCGTTTTTTCTGAATGCTACGGTCAGGCCCCCAAAAGGGCCAAAATCAAAAAGCCTCGTCGGCGCGCAGGAAACGCCATTGCCCCATCGGCAGATCGCCCAGCCGAATGCGCCCGATGCGCACGCGCTTCAATCCGATGACGCGCAAGCCGACCAGTTCGCACATCCGGCGAATCTGGCGCTTCTTGCCTTCCTTCAGGATGAAGTGCAGCTGGTCCTCATTCAACTGCTTGACCCAGGCCGGCTTCAACGGCTTGCCGTCCAGTTCCAACCCGTGGCGCAGCAGATCGAGCCCGCCCTTGATCATCTCGCCGGACACGCGGACCAGATATTCCTTTTCCGCGTCACTGTCCTCGCCGATCAGGCGCTTGGCGACCCGGCCATCGCTGGTCAGCACCAAGAGGCCGGTCGAATCGACGTCCAGCCGTCCGGCCGGCGCCAGACCGCGCAACATCCACGGCTTGAACTCCGGACCACCGGATTGCGGCACCTGGTTTTCAGCCGTGACCAGCGTCACCGCCGGCACGCTGCCCGGCTCGGGCTGGCCGGAAACATAACCGACCGGTTTGTGGAGCAGGATGGTCACGGCCTTGGCCTGATCCTTCACCGCTTCCTTGGAAACGGTGATTTCAGCATCCGGGTTGATGCGTGACCCCAGTTCGCTGATCTGTTCGCCATCGACGAACACCCAGCCGCGCTCGATCCACAGATCGGCCTCCCGCCGCGAACACAGGCCGCGCTCGGACATCACCTTCGACAGGCGAACGCCCTCCGGCGGCGGCCCGGCCGGTTTGTCCGCCGGCACCGGCGCCTTCGCCGGCTTGGCGGCAACTGCCTTGGACCACGGACTTTCCCCGCCAGAATCGCGACCCGCCTTCGGATTCTCCGCTGGCATTGGCTTAGCAGTCGGCTTGGTGGCGCTCGCAGCTTTCTCCGACACGCTCGCCCGCTTCGCCACAGCACCGCCGCGGATCGGCTTGCGATTGATCGGCCGCTCCGTGGCCACCGCCGATTTCCGGACCCCTAGTGTGCCTTCCGGCTTGACGCGTTCGGCCACCGGCGTTTCGGCCGGCACGACCGCCGCCGGTTCCGGCTGCTGCCGGATGGCGCGAGCCGGTGCCGGCTTCGCTGCCGGCTCAACCGGCGCCGATTTCGGTTTTGGCCTTTTTTCCGGGCTTACCGCGCCCCGCTGGAAGTCCCCTTGGGGGATAGGTTTTACCGCCTTGACCGCTGGTACAGCCGGCGTCTCCGGCTGGCGCCACTTGGCCCACGGATCGTCGGCGGCCGCTTCGACAGGCGGCCGCTTCGGCTTGGAATCCCGGTCAGAACCGCTCATTGCACGCCGAGCAGTTCAACCTCGAAAACCAGCGTCGCGTTCGGCGGGATGACGCCGCCGGCGCCGCGTGCGCCGTAACCGAGTTGCGGCGGAATGGTCAGCTTGCGCGTACCGCCCACCTTCATGCCCTGAACACCTTCGTCCCAGCCGGCAATCACATGGCGCTGGGCGAGCGGGAATTCGAACGGGTCGTTGCGATCCTTGCTCGAATCGAACTTGCTGCCATTGGTCAGCCAGCCGGTGTAATGCACGGTGACGAAATTGCCCGCCTTGGCCTCGGCGCCTTCGCCGACGACGGTATCTTCATAGACCAGCCCGGAGGCGGTGGTGATTTCAGCCATGGAAAACTCCTTTTTGCAAAGGCAGACAGTCTACCACACCCCCTCGACAAGACTTTGACTTGTCAGAGAATTTCCGTATAATGTGCGGTTCTTTGTAGCACCCTTTGTATTATTTTCGGAGTCCAACCCATGTATGCGGTCATAAAAACCGGCGGCAAGCAGTATCGCGTTTCCGCTGGCCAAAAACTTAAAGTAGAACAGATACCGGCAGACGTTGGCGCAGAAGTTACCCTTGACCAGATCCTCATGGTAGGCGAAGGCGAGTCGGTAAAGATCGGCGCCCCCTTCCTTGCTGGCGCCACCGTCAAGTGCACCGTGGTTTCCCACGGCCGCCACGACAAGGTCAAGATCTTCAAGATGCGTCGTCGTAAGCATTACCAGAAGCGTCAGGGCCATCGTCAGAACTACACCGAACTGCGCATCGACACGATCGCCGCTTAAGTTCAGACAAGGAGCTCATTAAATGGCACACAAAAAAGCAGGCGGTAGTTCACGTAACGGCCGCGACTCACAAGCCCAACGACTGGGCGTCAAGCGCTACGGCGGTCAATTCGTCCTGGCTGGCAACATTATCGTTCGCCAGCGCGGCACCGAATTCCACCCGGGCGAAAACGTCGGTTGCGGCAAGGATCACACCCTGTTCGCACTGAAAGACGGCGTGATTCAGTTCTCCGTCAAGGGCCTGAAGAAGCGTCGCGTCGTGACCATCGTTCCGGCCGCCGAATAATTCGGCCTGGCGGAATCAGAAAGAGCCCTATCCGCCGGATAGGGCTTTTTAGTTTATACAGCCGGATTCTTCCGGCAGCGGCATCGCAGAAGTAAAGGCGGAACATGAAATTTATCGACGAAGCAAAAATCTACGTCAAGGCTGGCGACGGTGGTAACGGCGCGGCCACGTTCCGCCGCGAAAAATACATCCCGATGGGCGGCCCGAACGGCGGCGACGGCGGCCGTGGTGGCAGCATCTACGTGATTGCCGACCGCAACATCAACACCCTGGTCGACTACCGCTATACCCGCAAATTCATCGGCAAGCGCGGCGAAAACGGCGGCGGCGCCGACCAGTACGGCGCCGGCGGCGAAGACATCGTGCTCCGCATGCCGGTCGGCACGGTCATCAGCGACCTCAACACCGGCCACATCCTGGCGGACCTCGACGTGCACGACAAGAAAGTCCTGCTCGCCAAGGGCGGCAAGGGCGGGCTGGGCAACCTCCATTTCAAGTCTTCGACCAACCGCGCGCCGCGCCAGAAGACCAACGGCGAACAGGGCGAGGAATTCGAAGTCAGCCTCGAACTGCGCGTGCTGGCCGACGTCGGCCTGCTCGGCCTGCCCAATGCCGGCAAGAGCACGCTGATCCGCGCCGTTTCCTCGGCCCGCCCGAAGGTCGCCGACTACCCCTTCACGACGCTGCACCCGAATCTGGGCGTCGTCCGCGTTGGCGCTGAAAAGAGCTTCGTGATGGCCGACGTTCCCGGCCTGATCGAAGGCGCCGCCGACGGCGCCGGCCTCGGCATCCGCTTCCTGAAGCACCTCCAGCGCACGCGCATCCTGCTCCACCTCGTCGACATTGCACCGATCGACCCCGATGCCGACCCGGTGCGCGACGCCAAAGCCATCGTCGGCGAACTCGTCAAACACGACCCCGAACTGGCCGACAAGCCGCGCTGGCTGGTCCTCAACAAGCTGGACCTGATCCCGGAAGAAGATCGCCAGAAGGCTATCGACAAGTTCCTGAAGGCCTACAAGAAGGCCACCAAGTACGACGGCCCGGTCTTCCCGATCGCCGCGATCAGCGGCGACGGCACCAAGCCACTGATCTACGCGATCCAGGAAGCGCTGGAACAAATGGACCGCCCCGAAGTTCCGGACGACGACGAAGACGAAGAAGCCACCACGGAAGAATGATGAGCAAGACCCGCCTCGCCAACGCCAAACGCCTCGTCGTCAAAGTCGGCTCGGCACTCGTCACCAACAACGGCAGCGGTCTCGACCTTGCCGCCATCGGCGACTGGGCGCGCCAGATCGCCCTCCTGCGCCAACAAGGCAAGGAAGTCGTACTGGTTTCCTCCGGTGCCGTCGCCTGCGGGGTGCAGCGCCTGGGCTGGGGCCGCCGCCCGAAAACCGTTCATGAAAAGCAGGCAGCAGCCGCCGTCGGCCAGGCCGGCCTGGTCGAAGCCTACGAGGTCGCTTTCAACAAGCACGGCCTGCACACCGCGCAGATCCTGCTCACCCACGACGACCTGGCTGACCGTAAGCGTTACCTGAACGCCCGCTCGACACTGACCACTCTGCTCGAACTCGGCGTCGTGCCGATCATCAACGAGAACGACACGGTGATCACCGACGAAATCAAGTTCGGCGACAACGACACCCTGGGCGCCCTGGTCGCCAACCTGATTGAAGCCGACGCCTTGATCATCCTGACCGACCAGATCGGCCTCTACACCGCCGACCCGCGCAAGGACCCGAACGCCACGCTGATCGCCGAAGCCACCGCCGGCGACGCATCGCTGGAAGCGATGGCCGGCGGCGCCGGCACCGGGGTCGGTACCGGCGGCATGATCACCAAGGTGATCGCTGCCAAGCGCGCCGCCAGGAGTGGCGCCCACACTGCCATCGCCAGCGGCCGCGAAATCGATCCAATCATCCGCCTGGCGGCCGGCGAAGCGGTTGGCACCCTGCTCGTCTCGCAGACCCCGGCGCTCGCCGCCCGCAAGCAATGGCTGGCCGACCACCTGCAACTGGCCGGCCGCCTGATTCTGGACAGCGGCGCAGTCGATGCGCTGAAAAGCGGCAAAAGCCTGCTGCCGATCGGCGTTGTCACTGTTGAGGGCGAATTCGAGCGCGGCGCCGCTGTCGCCTGCATCGGTCCAGACGGCAAGGAAATCGCCCGCGGCCTGAGCAACTATGGCAGCGGCGAAGCCCGCCTGATCGCCCGCAAATCAACCGCCGAAATCGAAGGCATCCTTGGCTACATCGACGAACCGGAAATCGTCCACCGCGACAACCTGATCGCTCTCGGCTAACCAGCCCGCGACCGTGTCGCTTCGTCGGCCGCTGGGTTAACATCCCGCCTTGCCAAAACACGAAAAAGACACGTTCGCCATGCAGCCCACTTCCGCCGCCAACCAGCCCCCGATTCAGGCCCTGGTCAACCTGCTGCAAACCGGGCAGTTCGACCTGCTCGTCAAGCAAGCCCGCGAATGCGCCAGCCGCTGGCCAAACGCTGCGCCAGTCTGGCACCTGATGGCCCTCGCACAGCTTTCGGCCGGGCGCCCCGGCGACGCCGTGATGCCGCTGACCAAAGCCGCCCGTTTGCTGCCAAAGGACACCGAAATCCAAGAGCAACTGGCCGTCGCGCTGATGCAGTCCGGGCGCAACAAGGACGCACTACGCGCCTTCGAGCGCTGCCTGGAACTGGCTCCAAACCACCTCGGCGCCGTGATCAATGCCGCGAGCCTGACCAATGATCTGGGCGCTCACGACGCCGCTCTAAAATACTGCCAAAAGGCGCTTCAACTGACGCCGCAACAACCGGAGGCCCTCTTCAACCAGGCCCGTGCGCTAGCCGGCCTGGGCCAGACCCAGGCGGCCATAAGCAGTTTCATTGCCGTTGCCGCAGTGACCCAGACCGCAACCGTCGCGCAGAACGACATCGGTTTGCGGCTGTTCGAGCTCGGTGCGATCGGCGAGGCCGAAACCTGTCTGCGCCGCGCCATCGCTCTGGCACCGGGTAACGCGCTGGCCCACGCCAACCTCGGCAAGGTCCTCGAAGTTCAGGGTAGGCTCGACCTGGCCTTAGCCTCATTGCAACAAGCAACCCGCCTCAACCCCCAACTCGCCGGCGCCTTCGCCAACATGGGCGGTCTTCTCAACAGCCAACGACAATTCAAGGCCGCCGAAGAGGCTTGCCGGCACGCCGTAGCACTGGCGCCCAAACTGGCCGGCGCTCTCACCAATCTGGCCAACGCCCTGCTGGGCCAGCAACGCCACACCGAGGCCGAAGCCCTTTACCGCGAAGCATTGGCGGCCGAAAAAATGAATGGCGACGCCCTCAACAATCTGGGCAACCTGCTACTCGACCAAAAGCGCTTCGGAGAGGCCGAAGCCTGCTATCGCAAGATCCGCGACGATCACGGCTACGCCCTCGGGCAAGCCTTTCACTGCGCCTCCCATCTCTGTGACTGGCAACACCGCCCCCAGGATGCAGCAGCGCTCAGGGAACGCCTACGGCGCGACGATACCTATTTAGATCCGTTCGGACTGCTTATCCTGACCGGAGACGATGCCCCGGAAATACAACGACGCAGCAGCTGGCTCGCGGCAAAAAATCACCTCGGGCCATTACTCGAGCAGCCGCCCATGGTTTCACCGGCACAGCATCCCGTTCGTGACCGCCTGCGTATCGGCTACCTTTCCGCCGACCTCCACGACCACGCTACCATGCACCTGCTGGCCGGCGTTCTGCAGGCCCACAACCGCTACCGCTACGCCATCCACCTCTATTCCTATGGCCCCGACTGCCAGGACCGCTATCGCCAATTGGCCATGGAGAATTGCGAGGCTTTCCACGACCTCAGACTCCTCAGCGATCACGCAGCTGCAAAACAGATCGCCGACGATGGCATCGACATCCTGATCGATCTCAAGGGCCACACCCGCGACAGCCGCCTCGGCATCAGCGCCCTGCGCCCGGCACCGGTCATCGTCAGCTGGCTGGGCTACCCCGGCACACTCGGCCACGAACGGCTGGCCGATTACATCATCGGCGATCCAACCGTCACACCGCTCGACTCAGCCGACACTTACTCCGAAACGCTCGCCCTAATGCCGCACTGCTACCAGCCGAACGACCGGAATCGCCCGATTTCTGCTGCTCCGCCGCGAGCGGCAGAAGGCCTACCCGAAGATGCCTTCGTATTCTGCAGCTTCAACCAAAGCTACAAGATCATTCCGGAGGTATTCGATATCTGGTGCAAGCTACTATCGGCCGTGCCGGGCAGCGTGCTCTGGCTGCTGGAATCGCCCCAGGGCGCCATGGACAATCTGCGCCGGGAAGCACGAGTGCGCAATATCGACCCACAACGGCTCATATTCGCCAGCCGCAAGCCGCTGGCCGAGCATCTCGGCCGCCTGCAACTCGCCGATTTGGCGCTGGATACTTTTCCGTATGGATCGCACACCACCGGCAGCGATGCACTTTGGGCCGGCGTCCCGCTGATCACCCGACCTGGCAACACCTTCGCCAGTCGAGTCGCGGCCAGCCTGCTGACGGCAGCCGGTTTGCCAGAACTGATTACTGATACCAGGGAGGCTTATTTCGCACTGGCGCTTGAACTGGCCAATGACGCAGCCCGACGGCGGAATCTGTGCCAACGCATGACCAGCGAGCGACTGACCAGCCCGCTATTCGATACCTTGCGATTCACGACCGACCTGGAAACACTGTATGAGCGGATTTGGACTCAACACGCTACCGGCGAACGCAAGCCCATCAGCATTGCTGACAAGTCCTAAGAGAGCCGAGCCGATAACATTCGAATCCAATCAAAAATCAGAACAATAAAAAACGGGAGCCGAAGCTCCCGTTTTTGTTTCTAATTGACAGTTAAGCCAAATTAGAAAGAGTGAGCGATACCGAAGTCGACACCGGCGGTGCCATGACCTGCGTTGGTACCAGCCGGGTAGGCACCAGCAGCGCCTGCGTTGGCGGCCCAGGTGATACGGCGTGCAGCCAAGTCATCATTCTTGATCTGACCGTAGTTGGCATACAGGTAGGTACGCTTGGACAGAGCATAATCAACGCCCAGAGCCCACTTGATGGAATCGGCGTCGTCAGTGATCTTGTCCTTAACACCGCCGATAGCAGCCTTCACGGTGAACTTGCCAACCGGAGCCTTAGCACCGATCAACCAAGCTTGCTCCTTAAAGGTATCGCCAGTCTTGATCTGGTCGAGCAAAGCAGAAACCTTGACGGCGCCGAAGTCATAAGAACCGGCAGCGGTAACAACCCAGGTCTTGGGACCAATGCCATCTACGATTTCTTCGTAATCCAAGCGGGCACTGATCGGGCCGTTGTCATAGGTACCCATGATGGTGTGCAGTTGGGCAGCACCGTCATTGGCTTTCGGTTCGTTGCTCGTGACATTGGACGAATAAGCCAGCAACAGGCCGAAACCGTTGAAATTCGGCGAGATGTAGGCGATGGCGTTATCTGCACGGTCAACTTGGGCAGTCATTTGCGTGAAATTGCCGATGGTGCCACCAGCGAACGGATCGTAGGTGTTGAAGACGCCGTAGCGGACGCCGTCCAGACGGCCAGCAACGACAGTACCGAAACCGCCAGTCAGGCCGACATAGGAGTTACGGTTGGTCCAGCCGGCAGCAGTAGCGCCAGCCTTGTTTTGATCGATGTTGATACCGAACTCGGACTGGAAGACAGCCTTCAGGCCGTTGCCCAGATCTTCAACACCTTTGAAGCCGATACGGGAACCGGAGGCAACGCCAGAGGCGATTTCATACATGCTCTTATCGCCATTAACGCCGCCGGAATTGCCGCCGCGATAAACGCCGCCCAGGTCCATACGACCGTAGATGGTGACGTTGGATTGAGCGAAAGCAGCGGTAGAAGCCAGGCCAGCGATGGCCAGAGCAATAATCTTCTTTTGCATCAGAAAATCTCCTTAGTGGTTAGTTTTTGGTACTGCCTTTCGGTGGCACCAAGCTTTACCTCTCGGATCGAGAAGTTGGCATCGATTGTCGCAATAAGCAAAACGCCCTAGCAACCAGTGATTGCAGTCGTGGCAGCCATTTGTAATTTTTTGTTGTTTTAGCGCAACAAAGATCAGGCAAACAGCCGGGCCAGTTCAAGGCCTGGTTCCGGTGCGCGCATGAAGGCCTCGCCGACCAGGAAGGTTTCGACCTTGTTGCGGCGCATCAGGGCGACGTCTTCTGGCGCCAGGATGCCGCTTTCGGTGACCACGATGCGGTCGGCCGGAATGCGTGCCACCAGGCCGAGGGTGGTATCGAGGGTGACTTCGAAGGTGCGCAGGTTGCGGTTATTGATGCCGAGCAAAGGGGTTTTCAGCTGCAGGGCAGCGTCGAGCTCTTCACCGTTGTGCACTTCGACCAGCACGGCCATGCCGTAGCCCATGGCTTGCGCCTCCAGGGCCTGCATTTCGGGCAGGGTCAGCGCGGCGGCTATGAGAAGGATGGCGTCGGCGCCCATGGCACGGGCTTCGGCGACCTGATAGGCATCGACCATGAAGTCCTTGCGCAATACCGGCAAGGCGCAGGCGGCGCGGGCGGCCTGCAGGTATTCCGGGCAGCCCTGGAAATACTGGCGATCGGTCAGCACCGACAGGCAGGCAGCGCCATACTGTTCATAGCTGCGGGCGATGTCGGCCGGGCGGAAATCCGGGCGGATGACGCCTTTCGACGGGCTGGCCTTCTTGATTTCGGCAATAACGGCCGGGCGGCCGTTGGCAATCTTGCTCCGGATGGCCCCGACGAAATCACGCGGCGCCGGCTGGGCGGCGGCCTCGGCCTCGACCACGGCGAGGGGTTTGATGGCCAGCGCGGCAGCAACCTCTTCGCGCTTGGTGGCGATGATCTTGTTCAGGATATCGCTCATAGCCCCGCCAGTTTCTGCGTGGTCTGCACGAACTGATCGACCTTGGCACGCGCTGCACCGCTGGCGATGGCTTCGCGCGCCAGGGCGATGCCGTTGCCGATGCTGTCGGCGACATTGGCCACGTAAAGCGCGGCGCCGGCATTCAGACACACGATCTCGCGCGCCGCACCCGGCGCGTTGGCCAGGGCGGCAAGCAGCACCGCCTTCGATTCCTCGGCATTACCGACACGCAACTGGCGCAGCGACTGCATCTGCAGGCCAAAGTCCTCGGGATGAATTTCGTATTCACTCACCTCGCCGTCCTTCAGTTCGCCGACCAAGGTGGCCGCGCCGAGCGAGATTTCGTCGAGGTTGTCCTTGCCGTGCACAACCAGCACGCGCTCGGCGCCGAGTCGCTGCATGACGCGGACCTGGATGCCGACCAGGTCGGGGTGGAACACGCCCATCAGCGTATTCGGCGCACTGGCCGGGTTGGTCAGCGGGCCGAGGATGTTGAACAGGGTACGTATACCCATTTCGCGACGCACCGGCGCGACGTGCTTCATCGCGCTGTGGTGGTTGGGCGCAAACATGAAACCGATGCCGCACTCGGCGATGCTGGCCGCGACCTGCGCCGGCGTCAGCATGATGTTGGCGCCGAGCGCCTCGAGTACGTCGGCACTGCCCGAACTCGACGACACGCTACGTCCGCCGTGCTTGGCCACCTTGCCGCCGGCCGCGGCGACGACGAACATCGAGGCGGTCGAAATATTGAAGGTATGCGCGGCATCGCCGCCGGTACCGACGATGTCGACGAAATGGCGGTCATACGGAACGACCACTTTGGTCGACAGTTCGCGCATGACGGTCGCTGCGGCGGCGATTTCGCCGATGGTTTCCTTCTTGACACGCAGGCCGGTGATGATGGCGGCAACCATGACCGGCGTCACTTCGCCGCTCATGATCTGGCGCATCAGCGAGACCATTTCGTCATGGAAGATTTCGCGGTGCTCGATGACGCGTTGGAGGGCGGCTTGCGGGGTCATTTCTTGTGTTCGTCCAAAAAATTCTTCAACAGATCGTGACCGCGTTCAGTCAGGATCGATTCCGGGTGGAACTGGACGCCTTCGACGGCCAGCGTCTTGTGGCGGACGCCCATGATTTCACCGTCGTCGGTCCAGGCGGTGATTTCCAGGCAGTCGGGCAGCGTTTCGCGCTCAATGGCCAGCGAGTGGTAGCGGGTGCAGGTCAGCGGATTGGGCAAGCCACGGAAGACGCCGATATCCTTGTGATGGACCGGCGACACCTTGCCATGCATCAGTTGCTTGGCGTGCACTACCTTGCCGCCGAAGGCTTCGCCGATCGACTGATGGCCGAGGCAGACGCCGAGCAGCGGGATCTTGCCGGAGAATTCCTTGATCGCGGCCAGCGAGACGCCGGCTTGGGCGGGCGCGCAGGGGCCGGGGGAGATGATCAGGTAGTCGGGTTTTAGTGCCGCAATTTCGTCGAGCGTGATCGCGTCGTTGCGGAAGACCTTGACCTCCTGACCGAGCTCGCCGAAGTACTGGACCAGGTTGTAGGTAAAGCTGTCGTAATTGTCGATCATCAGCAGCATGCTGTTGATTCCTTGCCTGTTTCGTAAGCCCTGAATTCTACATCAAGAGCCCGTTTCGGTCGGGCGGGGGCTTTTCGATTAAAATGCGCCCTTTCCTGCCGGATTAATTCATGAGCGCAGCTCTCTCGATTCCCCCGCACAGCTTGTCCATCGTCGTCCCGTTCTACAACGAGGAGGACAACATCGTGCCGCTGGTCAAGCGAGTACACGAGGCGCTGGTCGGCTACGAACACCCGTGGGAACTGGTCCTCGTCGACGACGGCAGCAGCGACGCCACGGTCGACCGCGCCGTCCAGTGCAGCCGCGAATACGGCACGCACGTCCGCGTCGTCGAGCTGACCCGCAATTTCAAGCAGACCGCCGCGATGCAGGCCGGCATCGATGCGGCGCGCGGTGACGTCATCGTGACCATGGACGGCGACTTGCAGAACGACCCGGTCGACATCCCGCGCATGGTCGCCCGGCTGCTGAACGAAGACCTCGACCTGGTTGCCGGCTGGCGCCAGAATCGCCAGGACGGCCTGGTTCTGCGCAAGATTCCGTCGAAGATCGCCAACCGCCTGATCGCCCGGATGACCGGCGTCAAGCTGCGCGACTATGGTTGCAGCCTGAAGGCCTACCGCGGCGAGGTGATCAAGCGCGTCCGCCTGTACGGCGAAATGCACCGTTTCATCCCGGCCTGGATGGCCACCGTGACGACGCCGCGCCGCATCGCCGAGGAACCGACGACGCACCACGCGCGCACCGCCGGCGTCTCCAAGTACGGCATTTCGCGCACCTTCCGCGTCATTCTCGATCTGGTCGCCGTCTATTTCTTCATGCGCTTCCGCGCCCGGCCCGGCCACTTCTTCGGCGGCATCGGCCTCGGCCTGACGGCGCTGTCCGGCCTGGTGCTGACCTGGCTGGCCTGGGTCAAATTTGGCCTTGGCGAAAACATCGGCAATCGCCCGCTGCTGATTGTCGGCATCGGCGGCCTGATCGCCGGCGTGCATTTCATCACCACCGGCGTACTGGCCGAACTGCTCGCCCGCATCTATTTCGAGTCGGGCACCATCCGCTCCTACTCAGCCCGTCCGGAGCGCCCGCTGGCGGCTGACGAAGGCTGGCACAAAACGGCATGAATGCTACGGTCAGCCCGTTTTTTTGCCCAAAAACGAAATTTTTGCTCGGCCTGACGGCCGCCCTGCTCGCCTGGCGTTTCTGGGTCGTGCCGCAGCTCGGCATCACCCTCTACGTCGATGAAGCGCAATACTGGACCTGGGCGCAAAACCTCGACTGGGGCTACTTCTCCAAACCGCCCGGCATCGCCGCGCTGATCTGGCTGTCGACGGCGCTGTTCGGCGACGGCCTGCTCGGCGTCAAGGCGCTGGCCATGCTCTGCTACCCGCTGGCAGCCGGCGTCTGCTGGGCCATCGCCCGCCACCTCTACGACGAGCGGACCGCCTTCTGGTCGGCGATCGCCGTACTGACCCTGCCGATGTTCGCCTGGCTCGGCCTGTTCGTCTCCACCGACGCCCTGCTGACGCTGTTCTGGACCCTGGCGCTCTGGGCCTACCTGCGCGCGCTGGACAGCGATGCCTGGGGCGACTGGCTGCTGCTCGGCCTGGTCTGCGGCCTCGGCCTGCTCTCCAAATACACCATGGCCGCCTGGCTGGGCGCCGCCTTCCTGCACCTTCTCGCCTTCCACCGCCGCCGCCTGGCCTCGGCCAAACCGTGGGCCGCCGTGGCGCTGGCCTTGCTGATCCTGTCACCGAACATTTACTGGAACATCGCCCACGACTTTCCGACCCTGAAGCACACCGCCTACATCACGCTGGAAAGAAAATCCGGCGGCGGCCTGCCCTCGTTCGGCGAATTCTGGGCTGCCCAATGGCTGGCCTTCGGGCCGGTGCTCGGCTGCGTTTTCGCGCTGCTGCTCATCCAGACCCGGCAAAGCTGGCGCGACACCAACACCCGTCTGCTGCTCTGGTTCGCCCTGCCGCTGTGGGCCATCGTTTCGGTCCAGGCCATCAAGGGCGGCGCCAACGCCAACTGGGCCGCCCCCGCCTTCGCGCCGACCGCCATCGCCGCCGTCGCCTGGCTGCTGCAACGCGGCAAGCAGAAGTGGCTGCTCGCCGGCATCGCCTTCAACATCGCAGTCGTCGGTCTGGTTTACCAGTGGCCGCAATTTAAAGACACGGTCGGCCCGCAAAAGCTGGCCACGCTAAATCCCTATAAACGCGCCCAGGGCTGGGACAAACTCGGCCGGCAACTGCAGCCCATCCTGGTCGCCCACCCGGATGCCGTGCTGGTCGCCGACAACCGCACCCTGCTCGCCCACATGCTCTATGAACTGCGCGACCTGAAGCCGGCCGCAGCCAGCTGGAACCCCTCCGGCGCACCCAGCGATCACTACAAGCTGACCACCGACCTGCGCCCGTGGCTCGGCAAGGACGCCATCCTGATCACCCAGAGGCCCCTGGGCAATGAGTTCTCGGCGCGCTTCGCCGGCATCGAAAAACTCGCCACGCTGAAGGCCCCGATCGATGCCGCGGCTTCCCGCGACATGGACGTCTACCTGCTGCATGAATTCAAGGGTTACTGAGCTGCGCCTCGCCGGCGCGCTCTTCGCGCTGCTCGCCGTGCTGTTCGTCGCCTGGCCACAGCTCGACATCGCCGCCAGCCGCCTGTTCTTCGGCGCCGACGGCCAGTGGTTCCTGTACCACGGCGAACCGGCTGTTTTCCAGTGGCTGTACCTCGGCATTCCCCCTGTTGGCCAGAGCCTGCTGGCGGTCCTCGCCCTCGGCCTGCTCCTCGGCTGCCTGCCACGATTTGTCTGGCTGCGTAGCCGGCGGGTCATCCTCGGCTTCACGCTCGCTGCCGCCCTGGTCGGCCCGGTCCTGGTCGTCGATGCCGGCCTGAAGAACTACTGGGGCCGCGCCCGCCCGCTGACTGTCGAAGCCTTCGGCGGCCCCCGCCACTTCACGCCGGCCTTCGTGATCAGCGACCAGTGCCCGAAAAACTGCTCCTTCGTCAGCGGCCATGTCGCCACGGCGTCCTTCGTCATGGCCTTCGGCTGGCTGGCCGCCCCGGCCATCCGCCGTCGCTGGCTGCTGGCCAGCCTCGGCACTGGCGCCCTGCTCGCCGTCGTGCGTATGTCGGCCGGCGGGCATTTCCTGTCCGACACCATCTTCGCCTGGTTCGCCACCTATTTCAGCCTCTGGCTGACCGAATGGATCTTCCGGCGGCTCGGCTGGCTGCCGGCCCAGTCCTCACAGGACTAACCCCCCGCCCACCTTCGGATATCCGACAGCGCAGCGGCGCAATCATCGGAAATCCGGCAGTCGAACACCACGACCGCAAAAAAAGTCCTTGAAAATCAAGGCACCTTAAAACCGTCGGCCCATGGCACGGCCCATGCAATGCTATTTCCACCGGAAGGCGCTCCAGCGTCCGCCCGACCATACCAAAGGAGACAGCATGAACCAACAGCCATCCACCCGCCGCGAACACGACCTGCTCGGCGACCGTGAAGTCCCGGCCGATGCCTATTACGGCGTCCATACCCTGCGCGCCCAGGAAAACTTCAACATCACCGGCATTTCGATCGCCGTCTATCCGGACCTCATCCGCGCCCTGGCCCAGATCAAGAAGGCCGCCGCCCAGGCCAACCAGCAGCTCGGCCTGCTCGACGCCAAGCACGCCGACGCCATCGTCGCCGCCTGCCGCGAAGTAATTGACGGGAAATGGCATGACCAGTTCGTCGTCGACGTGATCCAGGGCGGTGCCGGCACCTCGACCAACATGAATGCCAACGAGGTGATCGCCAACCGGGCACTGGAAATCCTCGGCCACGGCAAGGGCGAGTACCAGTACCTGCACCCGAACGAGCACGTCAACATGAGCCAGTCGACCAACGACGTCTATCCGACGGCGCTGAAGCTCGCCACCTATGTCGGCATCTTCCGCCTGGTCGACGCCATGGCCTACCTGCGCCGCGCCTTCGAGCGCAAGGCCGAGGAATTCGCCGATGTGCTGAAGATGGGCCGTACCCAGTTGCAGGACGCCGTGCCGATGACGCTCGGCCAGGAATTCTCGACCTATGCCGTGATGTTGGGTGAGGACGAGGAGCGCCTGAAGGAAGCCGCCCTGCTGATCCGCGAAATGAATCTCGGCGCCACCGCCATCGGCACCGGCATCAACGCCCACCCTGACTACGCCCCGCTCGTCTGCCGCCGCCTGGCCGAAATCAGCGGCGTGCCGGTCGTTACCGCCCCCAACCTGATCGAAGCGACCCAGGACTGCGGCAGCTTCGTGCAGTTGTCCGGCGTCCTCAAGCGCGTTGCCGTCAAGCTGTCCAAGGTCTGCAACGACCTGCGCCTGCTCTCTTCCGGCCCGCGTGCCGGTTTCGGCGAGATCAACCTGCCGCCGCGCCAGGCCGGCTCGTCGATCATGCCGGGCAAGGTCAATCCGGTGATCCCGGAAGTGGTGAACCAGATCGCCTTCGAGGTGATCGGCAACGACAGCACCGTCACTTTCGCCGCCGAGGCCGGCCAGCTACAGCTCAACGCCTTCGAGCCGATCATCGCCCACAGCCTGTTCAAGAGCGTGCTGCACCTGAGCAAGGGCTGCAAGACGCTGGCCGACTACTGCGTCGACGGCATCACCGCCAACCGCGAAGCGCTGCGCGCCAGCGTCGAGCGCTCGATCGGCATCGTCACTGCGCTGAACCCGTACATCGGCTACGCCAACGCCACCGAAGTCGCCGCCGAAGCCCATCTCAGCGGGCGCGGCGTCGCCGAAATCGTGCTTGAGCGGCAGTTGATGAGCCCGGCCCAGCTGGCCGAGGTACTGCGCCCGGAAGTGCTGACCAAGCCACAAATGATCCTGCCCCGGGCCGCCTGAGCGACTGACCTTAATTCAATGCACATTACAAGGAAACCATCATGAAAATGAACCGGTTAACCACCCAGATCGGCATCGCCATGCTGCTCGGCGTCATCGTCGGCTACCTCTGCAACACCCAGGCCGCCAGCCCGGCCGCCGCCAAGGAAATCGCTTCCTACTTCGGCATCCTGACCGACGTCTTCCTGCGCCTGATCAAGATGATCATCGCCCCGCTGGTCTTCGCCACCCTGGTTGCCGGCCTGGCCGGCATGGGCGACTCGAAGACAGTCGGCCGGATCGGCGCCAAGGCGCTTGGCTGGTTCGTCGGCGCCTCGTTCTGCTCGCTGCTGCTCGGCCTGGTCTTTGCCAACCTGCTGCAACCGGGTGCCTCGCTTTCCGTGCCGCTGCCGGAAACGGCTGCCGGCCTAAACCTGAAGACCAGCGCGCTGAACCTCAAGGACTTCATCACCCACGTCTTCCCGAAGAACATCTTCGAGGCGATGGCGGCCAATGAAATCCTGCAGATCCTCGTCTTCGCCGTCTTCTTCGGCCTGGCACTCGGCCACCTGCACAACCAGACAGCCCGCAGCCTGGTATGCACGATGGAAGAAGTCGTCCACGTCATGCTCAAGGTCACCGACTACGTGATGCGCTTCGCCCCGATCGGCGTTTTCGGCGCCGTCGCCGGCATCATCACGACCAACGGTCTGGGCATGCTGACCGTCTTCGGCAAGCTGCTGATCAGCTTCTACATCGCGCTCGCCGCCCTGTGGCTGGTGCTGATCACCGCCGGCTACATCGTGCTCGGCAAGGACATCTTCCGCCTGCTCAAGCTGGTGCGCAGCCCGATGCTGGTCGGTTTCTCGACCGCTTCCAGCGAATCGGTCTATCCGAAGCTGATGGAACAGCTGGAAAAGTTCGGCATCCGCAGCCGTGTCACCAGCTTCGTGCTGCCGCTCGGCTACTCGTTCAACCTCGACGGCTCGATGATATACACCACCTTCGCTGCGCTGTTCGTGGCCCAGGCCTACGGCATCGAGCTGACCCTGGGCACGCAGATCACCATGCTGCTGGTGCTGATGGTTTCCAGCAAGGGCATTGCCGGCGTGCCGCGCGCCTCGCTGGTCGTCGTCGCCGCCGTGCTGCCGATGTTCGGCCTGCCCGAAGCCGGCCTGCTGCTGGTACTCGGTATCGACCACTTCCTCGACATGGGTCGCACCGTGACCAATGTGCTTGGCAACGCCATCGCCACAGCCGTCGTCGCCAAGTGGGAAAAGGCCATCGACCCGGTCGACGAAACGCTGGCCGATCGTGACGACGCACTGCCGGTCGCCGGCGAAGACGGTGTGCCGGTCGCAGCCTGAGTAGATCCCTCCAGGGTTCGGCCCCCCTGATGCCGAACCCTCCTGTTCGACCCGGTGCGCCCCCCGCACCGGGTCTTTTTTTGAGTTCGCCATGACTATCGACTGGTTCATCCTCGCTCCCGCCGCCTTCTTCGCCGGCATGGTCGACGCCGTGGTCGGCGGCGGCGGCCTGATCCAGATCCCGGTGCTGCTTTCAGCCTTTCCGCAGACTGGCATCCCGACGCTGTTCGGCACCAACAAGGTGTCGAGCATCGCCGGCACCGGCGCTTCGCTGTGGCGCTACGCCCGCGCCGTACGCATCCCGTGGCGACTGGTGCTGCCCGCTACCGCCGCCGCGCTGCTCGGCGCCTGGCTGGGCGCCGCCGTGGTCGCCTGGATTCCACGCGAGGCAATGCGCCCGCTGGTCGTCGTCATGATGCTGGCGGTCGCCATCTACACCTTCCTGCGCAAGAATCTCGGCCACGTCGAGACGCACGAGCCGCGCCCCGGCGACCTCTGGCGCGGCGCGCTGTTCGGGCTGGTCATCGGCTTCTACGACGGCTTCTTCGGGCCGGGCACCGGCAGCTTCCTGATCTTCGGCTTCGTCCGCCTGTTCGGCCTCGATTTCGTCCGCGCCTCGGCCAGCGCCAAGGTCATCAACTTCGCCACCAACGTCTCGGCGATCGGCTTCTTCGCCAGCCACGGCCCCATCCTGTGGGCGGTCGGCCTGACCATGGCGGCCTGCAACCTGGCCGGTGCCTGGGTCGGCACCCATCTCGCACTGAAGCACGGTGCCGGCTTCATCCGCAAGGCGTTCCTCGGCGTCGTCACGGTACTGATCGTCAAGCAACTGCTCGAACTCTTCTGAAGCCGGGGCCGACGTATCGAAAATCCGATGGCGGCCGTGCAAAAGCCTCGACTTTCCGTCAGAACAAAATGGCCATAAATTCATTGTTTCCATAAATTCAACAACTTAAAAACACCTCGCATTACTGAAGCATCTGGCATGGCACGTGCTGATTAAACATTGCGAAACCGATTTCCGGTTTTCCCAATGCACAAAAAGGAGACTCCATGAACCGCTTCATTTCCCGCTGCCTGCTGGTTGCAGCCGGCTTCCTCGCCGCCCTGCCGGCCTTCGCCGACAAGCCGAACGTCGTCATCCTGGCCACCGGCGGCACCATCGCCGGGGCTGGCGCCGATGTTGCCAAGAGCGCCACCTACCAGGCCGCCAAGGTGCCGGTCGACAAGCTGATCGCCGGCATCCCGACCCTGGCCGATGTCGCCCAGGTGCGCGGCGAGCAGGTCTTCCAGATCGCCTCCGAGAGCTTCACCAACGAGCACCTGTTGAAACTCGGCAAGCGCGTCGCAGCGCTGGCCAAGCAATCCGACGTCGACGGCATCGTGATCACCCACGGCACCGACACGCTGGAAGAAACCGCCTACTTCCTGAACCTGGTCGTCCATACCGCCAAGCCCATCGTCGTCGTTGGTTCGATGCGCCCGGGCACGGCGATGTCGGCCGACGGCATGCTCAACCTGTCGAACGCCGTCAGCGTTGCGGCCAGCGCCGATGCGCGCGGCAAGGGCGTGCTGGTCACCATGAACGACGAGCTGAACAGCGGCCGCGACGTCTCCAAGATGGTCAATATCAAGACCGAAGCCTTCAAGAGTCCGTGGGGCGCGCTCGGCATGGTCGTCGAGGGCAAGAACTACTGGTTCCGCCTGCCGGCCAAACGCCATACCGTCGATTCCGAATTCGACATCGAGAAGATCGACACCCTGCCCGCCGTCGAAATCGCCTACGGCCACGGCAACGTCAGCGACACCGCCTATCGCGCGCTGGCTGCCAAGGGCGCCAAGGCCATCATCCATGCCGGCACCGGCAACGGTTCGGTAGCTGCCAACGTCGTCCCGGCCCTGCGCGAACTGCGCGGCAAGGGCGTGCAGATCATCCGCTCCTCGCACGTCAATGCCGGTGGTTTCGTAATCCGCAATGCCGAACAGCCGGACGACCAGTACGACTGGGTCGTGGCGCATGACCTGAACCCGCAAAAGGCCCGCGTCCTGGCCGCCGTGGCCATGACCAAGACCCAGGACAGCAAGGAACTGCAGCGCATCTTCTGGGAATACTGAGCCCCACCGCCCCGCCTGACCGGATAACCCACCGCCACGGGCCGGCCCAGCCGCCGGCCTGACGCCCCCCCCCCTTTGCCCCCCTCCCGATTGCCGCTGCAAATGCGCGGCAAGGGACCGGCTCATTCTTCAAAAAGGAAACACCATGAACAAGAAACTGATCACCCTGGCCGCCGCCACCGTCATCGCCACCCTCGCCCCGGGCCTCGCCAGCGCCGGCGAAATCGACGAACTGAAGCAAGCCATGCAAAAAATGCAGGAACGCCTCGCCCAGCTCGAAACCCAGCAGAAGGAAGCTCCCCGCCCGGCTGCCGCGCCACCGGTGCTGTCAGCCGGCTCGCTCGGCGCTAACGCCAACGTCACGCTCTACGGCAAGCTCGACCTGTTTGCCGAAGTCAATGGCGGCGGCGGTCAGGGCGACCGCCTGGCGCTGGAATCCGGCGGCCTCAACGGCACCCGCCTAGGCGTCAAGGGCGGTGCAGACATCACCGACGGTCTGCGCGCCATCTTTCAATTGGAAAGCGGCTTCTTCGCCAACAAGGGCACACTGGCCCAGGGCGGCCGCTTCTTCGGGCGCCAGGCCTTTGCTGGTCTGGAAGGCAGCTGGGGTCGCCTGACCGCCGGCCGCCAGTACTCGCCGCTCTATAACGCGGTGATCAGCTACGACCCGTTTGAACAAGGCTACGGCTCGCCGACCACCGACGGCAACGTCAGCACCGGCAGCACCCGTTTCGACAGTTCGATCGTCTATGCGACGCCGAAGTACGCCGGCCTGAGCGCCAACCTGATGCTCGCTTTCGGCGGCGAAACCGGCAAATCCCACGACGTCGCCTCCCTCTCGGTCAATTACGAAAACGGCCCCTTCGGCCTGAGCGCCGCCTACCAGAACGACGACCACGTCAGCACATCGACCGCCGTCATCCGCCAGGGCTTCCTCGGCGCCAGCTACCAGTGGGGCAAGACCCGGCTGATGGCCGGCATCACCCATGTCCAGAACGACCCGGATGCCGGCAGCACCACCACCCGCCGCGAATGGATGATCGGCAGCCGAAGCGACCTAACGGCCACCGGCCAGCTGCTGCTCGCCTACGCCGAAGGCCACACGCAGGATGCCTCGCCGAACGACAAGGGCCGCGTCGCCACCCTCGGCTGGGTCGAAACGATCGGCGCCCAGTCCAAGGTCTACGCCATCCTCTCCGCCCACAAGAACAGCGCCGGCTCGGCACTGGTCCCGATGGGCACCAGCTCGGCGGCCAACTACACGGTCAATCCGGGTGATGATGCCTATGGTTTGGCGTTGGGGTATCAGTACTGGTTCTAAGCGTTAAAGCTGAAACGGCGAAACCTGAATAGGTTTCGCTGTTTGGGTGACCATGCCCCTGATATGGCTGGCGGCAGCATTCAAGCCAAAGCGAAAGTAGCGGGCGTGGGCTAGGCCCCACTATTTCCTTGCGACAACTTGTCCAAGCGCAATCCGCCCCTCTTGAAGATTTCTTCCCTGATTTTGCGCCATTTCCCGAAAATCAGAGCCCAGGAGCAGATGAAAGCCAAGGGCTGGAAAACCTTCCTTGCGTATCTTCTCGGCCAGAGAAATAAACCACTCACGCGCCACCTCGGTCGTATCCGACCATTCTGCAATGGCAAATCCGGCGTCCTCAAGAAGCTCGCGTAACTCGTGCGGGGCAACGAGAAAGCTCGTATCCGGTGTGCGCGCCCACGGGACGGGAAAAAGGACCGTGCCGGAAGGGCCGGCCAAAATATCGTAGATGGCGAGCGTGCCACCCGGCTTCAGAACCCGGTGCATTTCTTCGTACAGCTTGGGTTTGTCTGGAATGTTCATTGCCACATGCTCCGTCCAGACGATATCGAACACACCGTCATCAAACGGCAAGGCGGTTGCATCGCCCTGGCGATAGTCAGTCAGGCCACCGAGTCCAACCTTCGCCGAGAGCATTGCAGCGGTACGGCAATATTCGTCTGTCAGGTCGATGCCGGTTACGCGGCAACCAAATTCCTTGGCAAGACATCGCGCAGTGCCGCCAATACCGCTACCGACATCGAGAACATGTTTCTCGGCATCGAGACCAACGGCGCGGGCAAGCTCAAGCGTCGCTGCGCGACCCCGGATATGAAAATGATCGACAGGTGCCAGGTCTTCCGGTGTCAGACAGTCCAGGTCTTTGCCGGCCCTTTCCAGCGCCGCCAAGATGACACTTCCCACATCCCCCACATCCGGGCGACCGTAATGGGTCTGTATCGCTTGATTTACAGTATCCGGCATAATCCCCCGCATCGGTTGGTGTTGATGGCCGCATTTTCGTTTATTCGACGATGCGGACAATCCCAAGTTCCTATCAGTCCTCACGGTAAGTTCTTTGAAGTTCGTCGACACCACGACGTAATGAAACCGGTCAGTTGCCAGGCGCGTTACGACCGATGAACTCTACCAACTCGCGGACGACCTCGTCGGGCTGTTCTTCGGGCAGGAAGTGTCCGCAGGGCAGGCCTTTTCCGGACACATCGAGCGCTTTTTCGCGCCACAGGGCGGGGACGTCGTAGTTGCGGCCGACAAAGCCCTTGCTGCCCCACAGCACGAGGAGCGGGCAGCGAATTCGCTGGTCGGCGTCTGCGGCGTCGTGCGTCAGGTCGATGCCGGCGGCGGCGCGGTAGTCGTCGCAGCTGCAGCGAATCGCCTCGGGGTTGGAGAAAGCCCGAACATATTCGCTGACGACGGCGGGATCGAAGGCCTGCTCGTTGCCCATGCTCCAGCGCGACAAACAGCCTTTCAGCCAGGTGGCGGGGTCGGCGGCGATCATGCGTTCCGGCAGGGGTGCCGCCTGAATCAGGAAAAACCAGTGGAAGTAGCTGGTGGCCAGGGCTTGATTGGTCAGCGCGAAGGTTGTCGCCGTCGGGGCGATGTCCATGATGCAGGCGCTTTCAACACGCTCCGGGTGATCGAGGCACAGGCGATGCAGAACGCGTGCGCCGCGGTCGTGGCCGGCGGCATGGAAGCTCGGGTAGCCGAGCGCCGACATCAGGCTGGCCAGATCCTGCGCCATGGCCCGCTTGGACTGGTTGGCGGCCTCCGGCTCGGAAGGCGGCATCCCGGAGTCGCCGTAGCCGCGCAGGTCGGGCAGCACGAGCGAATAGCGATCTTCCAGCATGGGGGCGACCTTGTGCCACATGAGATGCGTTTCGGGATAGCCGTGAATCAGCAGCAGGGTTGGCCGCCCGTCGTTGTGCCGGATCTTCACATGGATGCGCGTTGCGCCGACTTCGATGTCACGGCTGACATAGCTTGAATCGAACATTGTCTCCTCCCTCCGTCTGATGACCAATGATAACGCCGGGGAGCGAGGGTGGCTGTTGGACGCCACCGGATGCGGCGCAACCGCCCCACGCCGAAATGCTATCCCCCAAGGGGACTGATGAAGCCCCTGCACAGCAAGACGGCCAGCAAAGCTGGCGCGTCGCTGTGGATTCCTTCGGGGCGCGGTCGGCCGGAAAAATTGCCCCAAATGCAACGGCGAAGGATCGGCCGAACTGGTCGCGGCGGGCGAATCCTGCTGATCTTAGAGCAGCATAAATCCACTTTTTGATAAAAGGCATAGATATTTGATGTTTATCAACAACACTGACAAACCCTACCTATAATGTCCGCGGGATATGCAAAAAGACATACCGGATTTGGCCAAATGGTCTGATACCGGCCAACAACAACTCGCCGTGCCGTCGGCGCCCGTCGTCGTCAGCACACCGTCCACCAACCTCTCGACCCGGAAAGTTTCCATGCCAAACCTTACCGTCGCTGGCCGCCTCGGCATTGGCTTCAGCATCATCATCGCCCTCATCATCACCATCGCAGGCATCGGCATTTCGCGCCTGTCCTTGCTCGACAACAATACGCGGAGCATCGAAACCCAGGTCGAGATGGTCGGCCTGAGCACCAGCATCATTACCAAGACCAATCAGATCGCCATTGCCCTGCGCAACATGATGCTGGCCGAGAATCGCGACGATCTGGCCCGCCAGAAGCAGGCGGTACTGGACAACCGGGCCTCGATCCTGAAGGACGTGGAGAAGCTCTGGCCGCTGGTCACCGATCCGCGCGCCAGGGAAATCCTTGAGCGCGCCAAGGCGCAACGCGCCAATTACATCGCGGGTCAGGACAAGCTGATGGCGGTCATCGAAGCGGGATCGCACGAGGAAGCCCGGCGTTACCTGAACAACGAACTGCGCCCCATCCTGCTCCAGTACCAGACGGCACTCAAGGACTTCAACGCCTACCAGGAGGGCCAAGTTGCCGTTGCCGTGGTCGATGCCCATGACCATTACAGCAGCGCCCGCAACCTGACCATCGCCATCGTCGGCGCCGGCCTGATCATTTCAATCGGCCTCGCGCTGTGGGTCATCCGTTCGGTGACCGGGCCGCTCGGCGGCGAACCGGCGGCCGCCCAGGCGGTGATCGAGCGCATCGCCGAAGGCGACCTGACGGCCTCCATCCCGGTCCGCCGCAACGATGAAAGCAGCCTGATGGCTGCAACCCACAAGATGCAGTCCAGCCTGCGCCGGATGCTCGCCGATCTGCACAGGAATGCCGAAGGCGTCGCTCAATCGGCCCAGGAAATGGCCAGCGCCTCGCACCAGGTAGCCAGTGCCACGGCGCTGCAGTCCGAGGCGGCTTCGTCGACGGCAGCGGCGGTCGAGCAGATGACGGTTTCGATCAATCACGTGTCGTACAGCGCCCGCCAGGCCCACACCGTCACCACGCAAACCGGCGAGCTGTCGAATGCCGGCAACCAGGCGATCGAACACACCGTCGCCGAAATGCAGCGCATCTCGGCCACCGTGCACGACGCCTCGAACACCATCCGCGAGATGGGCGAAAGTTCGCAGCGGATCAGCGGCATCGTCGGCGTGATCAAGGACGTCGCCGACCAGACCAACCTGCTCGCCCTCAATGCCGCCATCGAGGCAGCCCGCGCCGGCGAGGCCGGGCGCGGCTTTGCCGTGGTCGCCGACGAAGTCCGCAAGCTCGCCGAGCGGACCGCCAAGGCGACGACGGAGATTTCGGAAATGGTCGCTGCCGTCCAGGGCAATGCCCATCAGGCGGTCAGCACGATGGCCGAGACGGTGGCCCGGGTCGAGGACGGCGTGAACCTGGCCCGCGAGTCGAGCCGTTCGATGCTGAGCATCAACGAGGGCGCCCGAGAGGTCATGCAGACGGTGACCGACATCTCGAATGCACTGAGCGAACAGGGTGCAGCCAGCAACGAGATCGCCGCCAATGTCGAAAATATTGCCCAACGCTCGGAAGAAAACAGCATCGCCGTCCGTCTGGTCGCCGAAACGGCCGGCCGCCTGCAGAAACTGGCCGCCGAAAGCCACCAGGCAGTCGCCCTCTTCCGCATCTGACCTATCCTCAGCGCGACGGGTCAGCCGCCGACAAACCAAGGGCAGACCGGCCATGCCGGCCTGCCCTTGTTGCATTCCGCCGCGGCGGCAATGCTTCGCAAGGGCCCTGTCGGATCAGCGAGTGTGGCGCTTCGACTTGTTCTCGATGTTCGTGGACAGCAATTGTCCGCGCAACTCGCCATTCGGATATTTGGCGCTATGGACCTGGACATAGAGATTGCCGGCCAGGTAGCTGGCGTACTGCTCGTTGCTCAGCACCGTGTCGGGCGGCACGGCATAGCTGTCTTCGGCGATTTTCCCCAGGGTGATGATCGGCGGCCCGTTCTTGCCGGGCGCGGCTTCATGAACATGCGCCATGGTCGGGGTCATTTCAAATACCCTGATGCTGCCAATGATCTTGTGATCGGGCGTGATGGTGAATTGCCCGGTCCCGGTTCCTACGGTCGTCACCGGCGGGACCACGGTGCTGCCGGTCAGGGTGACCTCGATCGGCTGCTCGGCGTAAAGATTGACCGAGGCCAGAAGCAGCAAGGCCAGCGACACGAGCAGCGTGAACAGGCGAAGAAGGGATGTCGGTTTGTTGATCATGCTTATCTCCTCGAAAGAGCCTATGGAACACCTCGCGAGGAGTGGCCGCAATTTGCTAGCCTGGAACCCACTTTTTAATGGATCAGCGCACCGCCACTATCCCGGGGTGTCATCTATGTAGCCATTGGATAGCGGGGCGGATATTTAATTCCCGCGCGGAAGCGGCAAGCCGCCCTCGATTGCGCTTGAGTCGCCCCAGCTTGATCGAGGCTGGAATGCTACGGTCAGCCCGATTTTTTGCCCAAATTCGAAATTTGGCCGCCGCTCAGATCAGCCCGTATTTCTTCAGCTTGTCGTAGAGCGTCGTCCGCGCCACTTTCAGCGCCTCGCTGGTGCGCGCGATGTTGCCTTCCTGCAACGTGAATTCGCGAGTGATCAGCAGGCGTTCGTAGTTGTCGACGGCCTCGGTCAGCGATTGCGGGGTGTTGGCGGCCGGGCTGGCGACGGCGTCGAGGCCGATGCCGAGGGCGTGGCAGTCGGCGGCATTGCGCAGTTCGCGGATATTGCCAGGCCAGTCCTGGGCCATCAGGCGGCGCAGGCAGTCCGAGGTTAGCGGCGGCGGCGGGCGGTTGTAGCGCTTGGCGGCCTGGAGCAGGAACTCGTCGTAGAGGGCCGGGATGTCCTCGCGCCGTTCGCGCAGCGGCGGCAGTTCGATGCGCACGACGTTAAGCCGGTAATAGAGGTCGGCGCGGAACTTGCCCTGCTCGGAGAGCAGCTTGAGATCGTCCTTGCTGGCGGCGACAACGCGGCACGACACGGGAATCCGCTGGTTGGAGCCGAGCCGTTCGATGACCCGTTCCTGCAGCACGCGCAGCAGCTTGATCTGCATGGCCATCGGCATCGATTCGACTTCATCGAGGAAGAGCGTGCCGCCGCTGGCGTATTCGATCTTGCCGATGCGCCGCTTCTGCGCGCCGGTGAAGGCGCCCGGCTCGTGGCCGAAGAGTTCGCTATCGAGCAGGGTGTCGGCCATGCCGCCGCAGTTGATGGCGACGTAGTTGTCCTGGCCGGGGTGCGACAGGTCGTGCAGGCAGCGGGCGACCATTTCCTTGCCGGTGCCGGTTTCGCCGAAGATCAGCACGTCGACGGCCGCGCCGGCGACGTCGAGGATCAGCTGGCGAACCTTGGCCATCTGCGGCGAACGGCCGATCAGCCGCGATTCGAGGTCGTCGCGGTGGTCCAGTCGGCGGCGCAGGGCTTCGACTTCGAGGACCAGTTCGCGCTTTTCCAGTGCCCGGCGGACGACTTCGATCAGGTCGCCGGTCGAGAAGGGTTTCTGCATGAAATCATAGGCGCCGCTACGCATCGCCTCGACGGCCAGCGTGACGTCGCCGTGGCCGGTGATGATGATCACCGGCAGGTCGGCGTCGCGCTCGACGACCCAGCGCAACAGTGCCATGCCATCGGCACCGGGCAAGCGCATGTCGGTGACGACGATGCCGGGAAAGCCAGCCGTCAGGCGGCGCTGTGCCTCCTCGGCCGAGGCCACGGCATCGACCGCGATGCCGGCCAGTTGCATGGCCTGTTCGCAGCCGAGGCGGACGTTGGGATCATCTTCGACGAGCAGGACGGAGAGTTGGGGCTTCATGGCTTGCCTTGTTCGGAATGGGTCGGCGGTACGGCCGGCAGCAGGATGACGAAACGCGCGCCGCCGCCGGGCGCCGGGCCGGCCAGCAGGTCGCCGCCGAAATCGCGCAGGATGTCGCGCGAGATGGTCAGGCCAAGGCCGAGGCCTTCGCCCGGCTGCTTGGTGGTGAAGAAAGGTTCGAAAAGATGTTCCAGCGCTGCCTCGGAAAATCCGCTGCCGGTGTCGCTGACGGCCAGCGCGACCTGGCCGGAACTATCGCTCTCGGCGGAGAAACTGAGGCGGCGCTCCGGCGAATCGGCCATTGCATCGATGGCGTTGCCGATCAGATTGACCAGCACCTGCTGCAGGCGATTCTGGTCGCACCAGGCAATTTGCGAATTTGGCCCAAATTTCCGCTCGACCGTAGCATTCAGCTTTTTCAGGCGGGCATCGAACAGGAACAGCGCCGCATCGACCGCCTGCGCGACGTCGACCGGCGCCGGGATGGCCGGCGACTTCCGGGCAAAGGTTTTCAGCGGCGTGATGATGCCGCCGGCCTGCTCGGCCAGCTGGCCGACGATGCCGAGGTTCTTTTCGGTGGTCGCCAGGTCGCCGCGGCGCATGAATTCGACGGCATTGGCCGCCAGCGTACGGATGGCGCCGAGCGGCTGGCTGAGTTCGTGGGTGATGCCGGTCGCCATCTGGCCGAGCACGGCCAGCTTGGCGGCCTGCACCAGTTCGTCCTGGGCGGCGCGCAGGGTCTGTTCGGCGCGCTGGCGTTCGGCGACTTCGCGCTGCAGGCCGGTCACGGCCTCGGACAGATCGGCGGTGCGCGCCTCGACCTTACGTTCCAGCTCCTGGTTGGCCCGTTCGAGCATGGCGCGCGCCTCCTCGCGGCCACGGGCCAAGCGGCGGCGCTGGCTGAGAAAGAGCAGCCAGAGCAGGAAGCAGCCGACCGCTGCTGCAGCCAGCGCGGCATGGGTCGCCGCCTGGACATTGACCGGCCTGAGATCGGAGAAGACGACGATGCGCCAGGCCGTGCCCGGCAGGTGGCGGCTCAGCGCGAGATAGGACTTGGCGCCCTGCAACGGTCCGGGATCGGGTTTCAACTGGCGCGACAGACGGACCACGGTGCCTTCCTGCGCCGCGTCGATGGCGATGTCGAGCGAGGTGACGCCGAGCGGCTGGTCGGCGAACTGCTCGCGGCTGATGCGATCCAGCGTTTCGCGGCTTTGCGGCTGCAGCGTGGCGTAGCGCCATTCCGGCGGCGAGGCGAGCAGCACGATGCCGTTGGCGTCGACGATCAGGGCCGGCGCCTCCTGCGCCAACCAGCGCCGCTCCAGCTCGTGCAGGCTGGACTTGACGACGGCGACGCCGATCACCTTCCAGTCCTGCTCCTCATCGCGGATCGGCAGCGCGAAAAGATAGCCCGGCTCCTTGCGCACGTCATCCACCGCGTAGTGCCGCCCCGGCGTACCGGCAATGGCGCCGCGAATCAACGGCATGTAGGAGAGATCGGCGCCGAGCAGGTTCTTGGAGAAGATCCAGTCGCTGGACGCGACCACCCGGCCGGTGGTGTCGACCACGAAAATGACCGGCCCGCCAAGGTGGTCGTTGAGTTTCTGCAAGAAGTGGTTGGCCGAGGCCTGCAGGATGTCCTGGCGCTCGCCCGGATTGCGCAGCAGGGCCAGCACGTCGGGGTTCAGCTCGACGGCGCTAGGGATGGCGGCGTGCCGGGTCACCTCGCTGTCGATGGCGGCGGCCAGCACGTCGAGCTGGTGGCTGGCCTCGTCGCGCATCTGGTTGAAGCCGAGGTTCTGCGAAACCCGGTAGGCGAGCAACGCAGTGACCAGGATCAGGACCAGCATGGCAACCATGACCAGCGCATGATGCGGCTTGGGCAGGCTGATCGGGACGGGCTGGCGGGTTTCGGACATGCGTTGGCTCAAATTCCGGCCATGAAACTGCGGATGCCCGAGCCGACGAACTGCACGCCGATGCAGACGAGCAGGAAGCCGGTCAGCCGGGCCACGACGTTGAGTCCCTCGGCGCCGAGATGACGCGACACCCAGCGCGCCGAATGCAGGACCAGCCAGATCAGCAGGCAGGTGATGGCAATGCTGGCCACGGTCGCCGCGTAGGCGGTCACCCGGCGCATGCCGCCGGACAACTCGGCAATTTCCGACGAAATGCCGATCACCGTCGCCAGCGCCCCCGGCCCGGCGATGCCCGGCATGGCCAGCGGGAAGAAGGCGAAGCTGCCGTTGCCGCCGGCCGGCGCGGTGTCGCCGCTGCCAAACAGCATGCGGTAGCCGATCAGCGCCACGGTCAGACCACCGGCGATGCGCAGGGCGCCGAAGGAAATGCCGAAAGCCTCCAGGATAAAGACCCCGGCGAACAATCCTACGGTGAGCAGCAAAAAACCGTAAAAACAGGCCCGCCGCGCTTCCCGCGAACTGGCGCTGACCTCAAGATCAGTCGCCAGCGACAAAAAGACCGGGATCTTCGACAGGGGATTGGTGATCGTCAGCAGGCTGACCAGCCCCCCGAGAAAGAAGCTGATCGCCAGCCGGTTCAGAGTATCCGCCATCAGTGGTGCAGGATCTTGGCCAGGAACTGCTGCGCCCGCTGCGAGCGCGGATTGGCGAAGAAAGCCTCCTTGCTGTCGTCCTCGACAATGGCGCCCTGGTCCATGAAGATCACGCGGTCGGCGACGCGCTTGGCGAAGCCCATTTCGTGCGTCACGCACATCATGGTCATGCCTTCGTGGGCCAGTTCGGTCATCACATCGAGCACCTCGTTAACCATTTCCGGGTCCAGCGCCGAAGTCGGCTCGTCGAACAGCATGCAGATCGGGTCCATGGCCAGCGCCCGGGCGATCGCCACGCGCTGCTGCTGGCCGCCCGACAGCTGGCCGGGGAACTTGGCGGCCTGCGCCTTGAGGCCGACCCGGTCGAGCAGCTTGAGGCCCTTTTCCATCGCCTCGTCCTGGCTGCGGCCGAGCACCTTGACCTGGGCGATGGCCAGGTTCTGGGTGATGCTCATGTGCGGGAAGAGTTCGAAGTTCTGGAAAACCATGCCGACGCGGGCGCGCAGCTTGGAGAGGTTGGTCTTCGGGTCGCCGACCGAGGTGCCGTCGACGATGATTTCACCCGACTGGAAGGGTTCCAGGCCATTGACGCACTTGATCAGCGTCGACTTGCCGGAACCGGACGGGCCGCAGACGACGATGACTTCGCCCTTGGCGACCGAGGTGGTGCACTCCTTGAGCACCTGGAAACTGCCGTAATGCTTGCTGACATTGGCGATCTTGATCATGGGATGTCTCCTTGGGCGGCGCTCAGGCCGTGGTGTATTTTTTTTGCAGGCGCTTGACGATCTGCGACGCGCTGAAGCAGATGACAAAATAGACGGCGCCGGCGAAGAGCAGCATCTCGACCAGCCGGCCGTCGCGGTCGCCGACCTTGTAGGCGGCACCGAAGAAGTCAGCCAGGGCCGAGACATAGACCAGCGAGGTATCCTGGAACAGGATGATGGCCTGGGTCAGCAAGAGCGGCACCATGTTGCGGAAGGCCTGCGGCAGCACGACGAGACGCATGGCCTGGGCGTAGTTCATGCCGAGCGCCGAGGCCGCGGAAATCTGCCCCTTCGGCACGCTCTGGATGCCGGCGCGGATGATTTCCGAGTAGTAGGCTGCTTCGAACAGGGCAAAACCGGCCATCGCCGAAGACAAACGCAAGTCAGTGCCCTTCGGAATGTTGAATAACTGCCCAACAAACTCCGGCACGATCAGGAAGAACCAGAGCAGCACCATGACCAGCGGCACGGCGCGGAACAGGTTGACGTAGCCGGCGGCGAACCACGACAGCGGCTTGACCGAGGACAGCCGCATCATGGCCAGCAGGGTGCCCCAGACGATGCCGATGACCACCGCCTGGGCGGTGATGACCAGCGAAATCTTCATGCCGTCCCACAGGAAGGGCAAGGCGCCGGGGATGGAAGACCAGTCGAATTCGTAAGTCATCATTTGCCTCCGATGTAGCCGGGCACGGCAATGCGTTTTTCGAACCTGTGCATCAGGGTCATCACGGTGACGTTGATGATGATGTAGGACAGCGTCACGGCAATGAAGGACTCATAGGGCTGTGCCGTGTAATCGACCAGCTGGCGACCCTGGGCGGCCAGTTCAAGCAGGCCGATGGTCGAGCAGACGGCGGAATTCTTGAAGATGTTGAGGAATTCCGACGTCAGCGGCGGCACGACCAGGCGGAAGGCCATCGGCAGCATGACGTAGCGGTAGGTCTGCGGCAGCGTGAAGCCGAGCGCCAGGCCGGCGTTCTTCTGTCCGCGCGGCAACGAGTTGATGCCGGCGCGCACCTGCTCGGCGACGCGGGCGCTGGTGAACAGCCCGAGGCAGACCATCGAGGCAAGGAACTGCTGCAACACCGGGTTGGACTGCTTGTAGGCATTGCCGATACTGGCCGGCAACAACTCGGGCAGCACGAAATACCAGATGAACAGCTGGACGAGCAGCGGGACGTTGCGGAACAGCTCGACCCAGGCGGTGGCGATGCCGGCCAGCGTCTTGTTCGGCACCGTGCGCAGCACGCCGATCAAGGCGCCGAGCAGCAGGGCGAGTACCCAGGCGGTCAGCGACAGCGCGATGGTCATCTTGAAGCCGGCAAACATCCAGCCCAGATAGGTGTCGTCGCCGCTCGCACTCGGCTGCAGGAAGACACCCCAATTCCATTGATAAGCCATGACGGTCTCCTCAAGGATATTTTTATCGCCCCTCCCCCGCCGACGGGAGAAGGGCCGGGAGACTTACTCGAAAGCCTTGTCGTTAGGCGCCTTGAAGGCAGCCTTCATTTCATCGGACAGCGGCATGTTGAGGTTCAGACCCTTGGGCGGAATCGGGTTGAGGAACCACTTGGTGTAGATCTTCTCTGCCTCGCCGGAAGTCAGCGCCTTGGTCAGCGCGGCGTCGACCACCTTCTTGAAGGCCGGGTCATCCTTGCGCAGCATGCAGCCGTAGGCTTCCTTGGACTGGGCGGTGCCGGTGACGATCCAGTCGCCAGGCTTCCTGGCCTTGGCCATTTCGCCGTAGAGCAGCGCGTCGTCCATCATGAAGGCGACGGCGCGGCCAGTTTCCAGGGTCAGGAAGGCTTCGCCGTGATCCTTGGCGGAGATGACGTTCATGCCCATCTTCTTGTCTTCGTTCATCTTGCGCAGCAGGCGCTCGGAGGTGGTGCCGGCGGTGGTCACCACGTTCTTGCCGGCCAGATCGGGGAAGTCCTTGATACCGGAATCCTTCTTGGTCATCAGCCGGGTGCCGATCACGAAAATCGTGGTCGAGAAGCCGACCTGCTTCTGGCGTTCCAGATTGTTGGTGGTCGAGCCGCATTCGATATCGACCGTGCCGTTCTGGATCAGCGTGATGCGGTTGGCCGAGGTGACCGGCATCAGGCGGGTGTCGATCTTGGCCAGCTTCAGTTCGTTCTTGATGCCATCGACGACCTTGAGCATCAGTTCGTGCGAATAGCCGATGACCTGCTGCTTGTCGTCGTAATACGAAAAAGGAATCGACGATTCGCGGTGACCCAGCGTGATGCTGCCGGTGTCCTTGATCTTCTTCAGGGTGGCGGATTCCTGGGCCTGGGCCGGCAAGGCGGCGGCAACGCTCAGGGTGGTGGCAAGTGCGGCAGCAAAGGCAAATCGGTTCATGTCGTCTCCTCTTTTTTGAAAGAAGCCGCAGTCGGGCTCCGTTGGCTACTACTATGCAGCGAGCGTGCCAGAAAAGCGAGCATCACCATAAAGCTCAAACAACTGATTTTTCGATGATTTTTACACAGACCGGGTAACAGGGTGTCGGATTTCCGTCAGCGCGACAAATCAGCCATCGGAAATCCGACAGCAAAAAGCAGGCAATGGTTGCAAAAAAGCCGCCCAAAACGGCGGCTTTTTTGTTGGCAGGCGCGTTGACGCTCAGTCGAAGCGCGTATCCAGCCCCTGCTCGGCCAGTTCCGCGGCACGCAGTACGGCGCGCGCCTTGTTGCGGGTTTCTTCCCATTCCGACTGCGGGTTGGAATCGGCGACGATGCCGGCGCCGGCCTGGACGTGCAGCAGGCCATCCTTGACGACCCCGGTACGGATGGCGATGGCGATATCCATGTCGCCGTTGAAACCGAGATAGCCGACGGCACCGGCGTAGATGCCTCGCTTGACCGGCTCCAGCTCGTCGATGATTTCCATGGCGCGAATCTTCGGCGCGCCGGACACGGTGCCGGCCGGGAAGGTGGCGCGCAGCACGTCGAGGGCGTCGAGCCCCGGCTGCAGCTTGCCATCCACGTTGGAGACGATGTGCATCACGTGCGAGTAGCGCTCGACGATCATGTTCTCGGTCAGCTTGACCGAACCGACCTGGGCGACGCGACCGCAATCGTTGCGGCCGAGATCGAGCAGTTGCGTGTGCTCGGCGCGTTCCTTCTCGTCAGCCAGCAGTTCGGCCGCCAGCGCCGCATCCTCTTCCGGCGTCGCGCCGCGCTTGCGGGTACCGGCGATCGGCCGGACGGTGACGACGTCGCCTTCGAGGCGGACCAGAATTTCCGGCGAGGCGCCGACGACGTGGTAGTCCTCGAAATCGAAATAGAACATGTAGGGCGACGGGTTGAGGCTGCGCAGCGCCCGGTAGAGCGCCATCGGGCTGGCCCCGAACGGCTTGCTCATCCGCTGCGACAGCACGACCTGCATGATGTCGCCTTCGGTGATGTAGTCCTTGGCCTTGAGCACGGCCTGCTTGAAGGCCTCTTCGCCAAAATTGGAGACGGCCGGCGCCGAGGCGCAGGGCTGCTCGGCCGGGATGCTGGCCGGCTGACGCAACTTGGCGAGCAGTTCCTTCAGGCGCGCCCGGGCCTTCTGGTAGGCGCCGGGGAAGCCCGGTTCGGCGAAGACGACCAGGGTCAGCTTGCCGGACAGGTTGTCGACGACGGCGATTTCCTCGGAGAGCAGCAGGCCGATGTCCGGCGTGCCGATCGGGTCCGGCTTGTTGGCGGCGGCCAGCTTGCTTTCAACGTAACGGATGGTGTCGTAGCCGAAGCAGCCGACCAGGCCACCACAGAAGCGCGGCAGGCCGGAACTGGGCGGCGCCTTGAAGCGGGTCATAAATTCGTCGATGAAGTCGAGCGGGTTGATGTCGTCGCGGCGTTCGGCGACGCGGTGGCCGGACAGCACCAGCACCTGCCGGCCATTGACCACGACACGGGTCTGAGCGCCGAGGCCGATGATCGAGTAGCGGCCGAAGCGCTCGCCGCCCTGCACCGATTCGAGCAGGTAGGTGAACGGTCCGTTGGCCAGCTTGAGATAGATGGAGAGCGGCGTGTCGAGGTCGGCAAACGTTTCCAGCGTGACGGGAATACGGTTGTAGCCTTGCGCGGCAAGCGCGTTGAATTCGGTTTCAGTCATGGGGAAGCCTCGGAAATGACAGGGTGCTGCGGATCTGGTGCATTGCGCCGGATGGGCGCGCGAAAGGGAATCAGCGGCGCCAGAGACGCCAACCGTGCCATTCGTGCCAGAGTCGCAGAGGGGTCATTTGTGCGGGAGGTCTTTGAAAGTAAGGGCTTGCCGGTAGGCGACAAGCAGATCGGATACTAGCGCATCGCAATCGGCACTGTCCACCGGCTTTCCCTCGTTGTAGCCGTAGGGCACGCAGAAGGTCGGCGAACCGGCGGCGCGGGCCGCCAGGATGTCGTTTTCCGAGTCGCCGACGTGCAGATTTCGATCAGGCCGCACGCCGAACAGGCGGCAGGCGTGCAGGATAGGTTCCGGGTGTGGCTTCTTGTGCGCGGTCGTGTCGCCGGAGACGACGACATCGAAGTAGTCAGCCATCCCCATCCGGTCGAGCAGCGCCTCGGTGAACATCCCAGGTTTGTTGGTCACGACGCCCATCTTCAGGCCGTGGGCTTTCCAGGCATCAAGCCCTTCAAGCACGCCCGGATAAATCTGGGCAAATTTGCCATTGACCGTAGCATAGTGACGCTTGAATGACTCGATGGCCGCCTGCAACTGCTCGGCGCTCGGCGCCTGCTCGTGGGTCAGGCAACGCTCGACCAGCACCGCCATGCCCTTGCCGACGAAGCTGTGCACCTCGGCTTGCGAACGCGGCGGAGCGCCGATTTCGTCGAGCATCAGCCGGCAGCCCTCGGCGAGGTCGGCGATGGTATCGAGCAGCGTGCCGTCGAGATCGAAGGTGACCGACTGGAATTGCATGTTCAGACCTTGGCCAGTTCGCCGCGCAGGGCGCCGATGATCGAGTCGTAGCGGTGCGGATCGCTGTCTTTGCCAGCGCCATAGACAGCCGAGCCGGCAACGAAGGCATCGACACCGGCGCGGGCGATGTCGGCGATGTTGGCGGTGTTCACGCCGCCATCGATCTCCAGGCGGATGCGCCGACCGGTTTCGCGTTCGTAGGCATCGAGTTTGGCCCGAGCCTGACGGGCCTTGGCCAGCGTGCCGGGGATGAACTTCTGGCCGCCGAAGCCGGGATTGACGCTCATCAGCAGGATCACGTCGATCTTGTCGAGTACGTAATCCAGATAGTCGAGCGGCGTCGCCGGGTTGAAGACCAGGCCGCCCTGGCAGCCGCCATCGCGGATCAGCGACAGGCTGCGGTCGACGTGTTCCGAGGCTTCCGGGTGGAAGGTGATGATGTTGGCGCCAGCCTTGATGAAGTCTGGGATGATGCGATCGACCGGCTTGACCATCAGGTGCACGTCGATCGGCGCCGTGGTGCACGGCCGGATCGCTTCGCAAACCAGTGGGCCAATAGTCAGGTTGGGAACATAATGGTTGTCCATCACGTCGAAGTGAATCCAGTCGGCCCCCGAGGCGATGACGTTGGCCACTTCTTCGCCGAGCTTGGCGAAGTTGGCAGACAGAATGCTCGGTGCAATGACGTAATCTTTGGCTGACATGATGCTTCCCTGAACTAGAACAGACGAAATTATCCCATGCCCGACGACAACAAGTACCGAATCGAAATCCAGCCGATGCCGCAGTTCATTCCGGACCAGTCCGATCCGGAGAACGACCGCTACGTGTTCGCCTACACGATCACCATCAAGAACGTCGGCAGCGTGCCAGCCCAGTTGGTCTCGCGCCACTGGATCATCACCGACGCCAACAACGAGGTCCAGGAAGTGCGCGGCATTGGCGTCGTCGGCAAGCAGCCGCTGCTGCAGCCGGGCGAGACCTTTCAATACACCAGCGGATCGGCGCTGACGACGCAGATCGGTACGATGAAGGGCAGCTACCAGATGGTGGCCGAGGACGGCACGCATTTCGAGGCCGAAATTCCCGAATTCGTGCTGGCCTGCCCGCACGCGCTGCATTGAACCTTGGGCCTCAAGCGCAGCTACACGCTGATCGCGCCGTTTTACGACGTGGCGATCGCCCGGGCCACCGAGGCCGCCCGGGCGCGCAGCCTGGCCGCGCTACCAGATGAAGCGGGCCATGTGCTGCTGGCCGGTGTCGGCACTGGGCTCGACCTGCGCCACCTGCCGCCGCAGCACCGCTATGTCGGCCTCGACCTGACCCACGCCATGCTGCGCCGCGCCCTGCCGCGGGCCGGACGGGTCGATTTCGCGCCAGTCCAGGGCGACGCCCAGCGCCTGCCGTTTGCCGACGCCGCTTTCGACAGCGCGGTGCTGCACCTGATCCTCGCCGTCGTCCCTGAACCAGCTCACTGTATTGCGGAAATCGCCCGGGTCGTCAAACCCGGCGGGCAAGTCATCGTCTTCGACAAATTCCTGCGCCGCGGCCAGCCGGCGCTGCTGCGGCGGATGATCAACCCGCTGGTGCGCCGGGTGGCGACACGGCTCGACGTCGTCTTCGAGGATTTGCTGCCCGCTGCGCCCGGACTGGCGCTTGAGCACGACCAGCCGGCGCTAGTCGGCGGCTGGTTCCGGCTGATCCGGCTCAGGAAGCTCTGACGGCGGCAGGGCCTGCTCATCGTGGCCGAGCGCGTCGGCGATCCAGGCCTGCATCAGGGTCCAGGTCACGGCCAGCACGACCGGGCCGACGAAGATGCCGATCAGGCCGAAACTCAGCATGCCGCCGATGACGCCGGCGAAGATCAGCAGCAGCGGCAGGTCGGCGCCGCGCTTGATCAGCATCGGGCGCAGGAAATTGTCCAGGCTGCCGACGATCAGGCTCCACACCAGCAAGGCGGTTGCCCAGCCGGTATCGCCCATCCAGTACATCCAGCCGACCGCCGGCAACAGGATCAGCATCGGCCCGATCTGGGCGATGCACAGCATCAGCATGACCGCCGACAGCAAGGCGGCGAACGGAACACCGGTCACGGCCAGGCCGATACCGCCGAGTACCGTCTGGACGATGGCGGTGACGCCGACGCCGAGTGCCACGCCACGGATCGCCTGGCCGGCCAGGATGATCGAATTCTCGCCGCGCTCGCCAGCCAGGCGGCGCCCGAAGCGGCGAACCAGCCGGGCTCCGTCTTCACCGCCGGCATACAGAATGGCGGCGATGGTGACGACCAGCAGAAACTGGATCAGCATGCCGCCGAAGCCGCCGATCTGAGCGAGCACCCACTTACCGGTATCGGCCGCATAGGGCGTCACCTTGGCGACAATGCCGGTCGTCCCGCCAGCTGCCAGCTGGGTCCAGCCGGCGCTCAGTTTTTCACCGAGTACGGGCAGCGTGGCCAGCCATTCCGGGGCCGGCGGCAGCCCGCCGGCGGCCAGCGACTGGAAGGCGACGGAGACCTCCCCGGAATGCTCAAAAATGGTATCGATGGCCAGCCATAGCGGCAGCACCAGCAACAGCAGCAGGGCCAGCGTCATGATCGCCACCGCCGGACTGCGGCGATGGCCGAGCTGCGCTTCCAGCGAGATGAACAGCGGCCAGGTGGCGACGACAATCATCGCCGCCCAGACGCCGGCCGCCAGGAAGGGCCGCAACACCCACAGACTGAGGCCAATCAGCCCGAGGATGCAGAGGATGGCCAGCGTATTGCGGGCCAGGTCGCGGCGGATGTCGGTCACGGCTCGCCTCCGGTCGGCTCCGGGTCGATCAGCTGCGGTAGTCCGCGTTGATCTTCACGTAGTCGTAGGAAAAATCGCAGGTGTAGACATTGGCTTTTGCTGCACCGCGACCGAGGTCGACACGAACGGTGATTTCGGCCTGAGCCATCACGCGGGCGCCGTCCTCTTCCTGGTAGGCTGCCGCCCGGCCGCCGTTTTCGGCGACCAGCACATCGTCCAGCCAGACCTTGACGCCATCGACATCGAGATCGGCGACGCCAGCGTAGCCAATGGCGGCGAGGATACGGCCGAGGTTGGGGTCGGAGGCGAAGAAGGCGGTTTTGACCAACGGCGAATGGCCAATGGCGTAGCCGACCTTGCGGCACTCTTCGGCATCCTTGCCGCCTTCGACGGCGACGGTGATGAACTTGGTCGCGCCTTCGCCGTCACGAACGATGGCCTGGGCCAGTTCGACAGCGACGGCGATCATCGCCGCCTTGACTTCGGCCCAGCCGGCATCGTTTTCATCGGCAATCGTCACACCGGACTGGCCGGAGGCGATCATCACGAAGGAGTCGTTGGTCGAGGTGTCGCCATCGACGGTGATGCAGTTGAAGGATGCATCGGCGGCTTCCTTGACCAGCTGGTCGAGCAGCGGCTGGGCGATGCCGGCGTCGGTGGCAACGAAGCCGAGCATGGTCGCCATGTTCGGCTTGATCATGCCGGCGCCCTTGGAAATTCCTGAAATGGTCACTTTTTTGCCATTGACCGTAGCATTCCGCGACGCCGCCTTGGCAATGGTGTCGGTGGTCATGATGGCGTGCGCGGCGGCATGCCAGTTGTCGGCATCCAGATTGGCCTTGGCGGCCGGCAGCCCGGCAACCAGACGATCGACGGGCAGCGGCTCGAGAATGACCCCGGTCGAGAACGGCAGCACCTGGTCGGCGCCGATGCCGAGCAGTTCGCCGACCGCATCGCAGGTCGCCTGCGCCGCCAGACGGCCCGGCTCGCCGGTGCCGGCGTTGGCGATGCCGGTATTGATGACCAGGGCACGGATGCCCTTGCCAGCCGCCAGATGGTTGCGACAGAGCTGCACCGGCGCGGCGCAGAAACGGTTCTGGGTGAACACGCCGGCCACCGTGCAGCCGGCGTCGAGCGCGACCAGGGTCAGGTCGCGGCGGTTCTTCTTGCGGATTTCGGCCTCGGCGACACCGAGGCGGACACCGGCGACCGGAAAGAGTTGATCGGCAGCGGGCGTGGCGTAATTGACAGGCATTCGTTGGACTCCAAAAGCATCAAGGCACCGCCTTGGGTGCCTTGGGGATCAGATCAGGAAAGTTTTCCGTGGCAGTGTTTGTACTTCTTGCCCGAACCGCAGGGACAGGGATCGTTGCGGCCGACCTTCGGGCCGGCATCGGCCGGCTGCTGGCCGGCGGCCGGCGCCCCTTCGCCTTCGCCCAGCGCCTCGTCGTAGCCGGCGTGCTGGTACTGGACATTCTGCACATCGGCGTGCGGTGCGGTTTCCTGAACATCTTCCGGCGTACGGATCTGCACGGTGAAGACGATGCGGGTGACTTCGCGGCGCACGAGGTCGAGCAGACCCTCGAACAATTCGAAGGCTTCGCGCTTGTATTCCTGCTTCGGATTCTTCTGGGCGTAGCCGCGCAGGTGGATGCCCTGGCGCAGGTGATCCAGAGCGGCCAGATGCTCGCGCCAGTGGGTATCGAGGCTCTGCAGCATGACATTGCGCTCGAACTGATGGAAAGTCTCGGCGCCGACCAGATCGACCTTGGTCTGGTAGGCCTCGTCGGCCTCCTTGGTGATGCGTTCGAGGATTTCCTGGTCGGTCAGGGTCGGTTCGCTCTTGAACCACTGGGCGACCGGCGCGCTGATCTGCAGCTCGGACTCCAGCGCCCGCTCCAGGCCTTCCATGTCCCATTGCTCCTCGACCGAATCTTCCGGCACATATATCCGGAAGGTTTCGGCGATCACGCTCTGGCGCATGGCGGTGATGGTTTCGGAAATATCGTCGGTTTCCAGCAGTTCGTTGCGCTGGTGATAAATCACCTTGCGCTGGTCGTTGGAAACGTCGTCGTATTCGAGCAGTTGCTTGCGGATGTCGAAGTTGCGGGCTTCGACCTTGCGCTGCGCCGATTCCAGCGAGCGGGTGACCAGCGGATGCTCGATGGCCTCGCCTTCCGGCATCTTCAGCTTGTCCATGATGGCGCGCAGGCGCTCGCCGGCGAAGATGCGCAACAAGGGATCGTCAAGCGACAGGTAGAAGCGCGAGGAACCAGCATCGCCCTGGCGACCGGCACGACCACGCAGCTGGTTGTCGATGCGGCGGGATTCGTGACGCTCGGAGCCGATGATGTGCAGGCCACCGGAGGCCAGCACGGTGTTATGTACCTGCTGCCACTCTTCCCTCATGGCGGCGATCTTCTGTGCCTTGGCGTCGGCGGACAGCGACTCGTCGGCGTTGACGGCATCGATATCCTTCTGGATGTTGCCGCCGAGCACGATGTCGGTACCGCGGCCAGCCATGTTGGTGGCGATGGTCACCACGCCCGGACGGCCGGCCTGGACGACGATTTCCGCTTCGCGGGCGTGCTGCTTGGCATTGAGCACCTGGTGCGGCACTTTTTCCTTGTCGAGCAGGCTGGATAGCAACTCAGAGGCTTCGATCGAGGTCGTACCGACCAAGACCGGCTGGCCGCGCTTGGCGCAGTCCTTGATGTCGGCGATGATCGCCGCGTGCTTCTCGTCGGCCGTCTTGTACACCAGGTCGTTCATGTCCTTGCGGACCATCGGGCGGTGAGTCGGGATGACAACGGTTTCCAGACCGTAGATCTGCTGGAATTCGTAGGCTTCGGTATCGGCCGTACCGGTCATGCCCGACAGCTTGCCGTACATCCGGAAGTAGTTCTGGAAAGTGATCGAGGCCAGCGTCTGGTTCTCGGCCTGGATCTGCACACCTTCCTTGGCCTCGACGGCCTGATGCAGGCCATCCGACCAACGGCGACCGGCCATCAGGCGGCCGGTGAATTCGTCGACGATGGTCACCTCACCGTTCTGCACGACGTAATGCTGATCCTTGTGGAACAGCGTCATGGCGCGCAGGGCGGCATTCAGGTGGTGCATCAGCGTGATATTGGCGGCGTCGTAGAGGCTGCTGCCTTCCTTGAGCAGGCCATGTTCGGCCAGCAACTGCTCGGCGTGCTCGTAACCGGCCTCGGAAAGATGAACCTGGTGGCCCTTCTCGTCGACCCAGTAATCGCCCTCGGCGTTTTCTTCCATCGCCCGCGTCAGGTTGGGGACGACGTCCTTCATGCGCAGGTAGAGGTCGGTATGGTCCTCGGCCTGGCCGGAAATGATCAGCGGCGTGCGCGCCTCGTCGATCAGGATCGAGTCCACTTCGTCGACGATGGCGAAATTCAGGCTGCGCTGAACGCGTTCGCCGGCCGTATAGACCATGTTGTCGCGCAGGTAGTCGAAGCCGAATTCGTTGTTGGTCCCGTAGGTGATGTCGGCAGCGTAGGCAGCCTGCTTGGATTCGTGATCCATCTGCGACAGGTTGACGCCGACGGTCAGACCGAGGAAGCGGTGCAGGCGCCCCATCCACTCGGAGTCGCGGGTCGCCAGGTAGTCGTTGACCGTGATGACATGAACGCCCTTGCCGGAAATGGCATTGAGGTAGGCGGGCAGCGTCCCGACCAGCGTCTTTCCTTCGCCGGTGCGCATTTCGGCGATCTTGCCATCGTGCAGGACCATGCCGCCGATCATCTGGACGTCGAAGTGGCGCATGCCGAGCACCCGCTTGCCAGCCTCGCGGACCACCGCGAAGGCTTCGGGCAACAGCGCATCGAGCGATTCCCCATTGGCGTGGCGCTGGCGGAATTCATCCGTCTTGGCCTGCAACTGCTCGTCCGACAAAGCCTGCATGGCAGGCTCAAGCGCGTTGATACGCTTGACGTTCAGGGAATACTGTTTGATCAGCCGGTCATTGCGGCTGCCGAAAATCTTTTTGAGTAGGCCGGATATCATCGCGATGGAATTGGTGTGTGCAGCAGGGTTTGCGCAGTGCGGCAAAACGGCGATTCTAACACGCCCCCATGACCCGATGATGACGACCTAAATCAAGGCATTCGGCGAGCCATCAGCGGCGCTTGACCAGCGCGAATTCCTCGCCATGCTGGAGGAAATGCGCCGGATTCTGGGCCACGCCCAGCATGCGCACCTCGAAATGCAGGTGCGGCCCGGTAGACCTGCCGGTCGTACCGACCGTACCCAGCCGCTCACCGCGTTTGACCAGCGTCCCGGGCTTGACATCCATGACGGACAAATGGGCGTAGCGCGAAGTCAGGCCATCGCCGTGATCGACGTCGACCAGATTGCCGTATTCCGGGTGATAGCTGGCCGACAGCACCACGCCGTCGGCAGCGACCACGACCGGGGTGCCGATTTCAGCGGAGAAGTCCAGGCCCTCGTGCATGGCGCGCACACCGGCGACCGGATCGGCCCGGTGGCCAAATACCGACCCCAGGGTGGCGTTCTTGACCGGCAAGGTGGTGGGCAACAGACGATCCTTGACGCGCTTTTCAAGCAGCTTGAACTCAAGAAAGCCAAAATCGTCGGTTCGCCGCTCAACCTCGCTGGCCAGGCGGTCGATTTCCGCCTGCAACTCGACCGGCGACAGCAGCGGGATGAAAGGCCCGCCCTGCCCCGGCTTGCCGGGAACGGCAACCGCTTCCGACTCGCGCTTGATCCCGGCCAGCCCGGAAACCCGGTCGCCCATGGCATCCAATTGCAGCACACGGGCCTGCAACTCACCCAGACGCGTGGCCATCAGCTGCAGGTTGTTGTCCAGGTAATCGCGGGTCTTCCGGGTTTCCTGCAGTTGCAGGGAAACCAGCAGGTCCTCGATCAGCGGCAGGCGCAGATGTACGGACAGCCAGGAAAACAGGGCGGACGTCGAGAAAACCAGCGCCAGGAAGACGAGCAGCGCTGCAACCAGATGCCGAGGCATAATGGTGATTGTGCGCGCCGCCTTCAGATGGCGCGAAACCAGAATTATCTGCACGGAACCTCCTATGTACAAAGGGCCTGAGCAATACCTCGACAGCGATGCCGCCGCGGGCCGCATCATGGCCCACGCTCGCCTGTTGCTCAAACTCTCCCGTCGCTTCGAAGCGGTCGCCCCAGTCGGGCTGCGCCACTCCGCTCACGTTGCGAATTACAAGTCGGGGAAAATCGTTATCCACGCCGACAACGGCGCGGTCGCCGCCAAAATTCGCCAGTTGAGTCAGCGTTTGAGCGACGAGTTATCGAAAGGAGGGACGGAGTGTAGCGGCATCGAAGTAAAAGTTCAACCCCGCCAAATCCCTTCCCAATCAACGACTTCAACCCAGAAACCCTTGTCCGGCAAAGCCATCGGAATGCTCCGCTCGACCTCGGATAAACTGCCCAAAGGGTCTTTGAAAGAAGCGCTGGAACGCCTGCTGGAGCGGGCCGCTAAAGCGGAATGATCGCCAGCCGCTCGATGAACATCAGGGCGAAAACGACCAAGGCGAAGACGATACCAACTTTGAACAGACGCCAGCTCAGGGCCAGATAATAGCGGTTGCCGCTCAAGGCATAGATCAGTAGTCCGCCGCCGATGGCGACGACCAGGATGGCTGCCAGGAGACGCAGCAGCCACATCGCTATTTAGGCTGCCTGTTCGAGCCAGCGGGTGACGCCGCTCGGCGCATTTGCCGCTTCATCGAAAGTGGCGATTTCCCACGATTCCCGCTGTTCGAGCAGGGCGCGGGCAAGCATGTTGTTCAGCGCGTGGCCACCCTTGTGCGACGAGTAGGCGGCAAGCAGCGGGTGGCCGAGCAGGTAGAGATCGCCGACTGCGTCGAGGATCTTGTGTTTGACGAACTCGTCGCCGTAGCGCAGGCCGTCCTGATTCAAGACGCGGAATTCGTCGAGGACGATGGCGTTTTCCAGACCGCCACCCAAGGCCAGGCCATTTTCGCGCAGGTATTCGACTTCCTGCATGAAGCCGAAGGTACGGGCGCGGGCGACTTCGCGGACGTAGGACTGCTCGGCAAAATCGATTTCGGCCTTCTGGGCCGACTTGTCGATGGCCGGATGGTTAAAGACGATGGAAAAAGCCAGTTTGTAGCCGTCGAAAGGCTCGAATCGCGCCCACTTGTCGCCGTCGCGGACTTCGATCGGCTTGGTGACGCGGATGAATTTCTTGGCGGCGTTCTGTTCCTCGATCCCGGCAGACTGGATCAGGAAAACAAACGGGGCAGCCGAACCGTCGAGGATGGGCACTTCCGGCGCATCCAGATCGACCCAGGCGTTATCGATACCGAGGCCGGCCAGCGCCGACATCAGGTGCTCGATGGTACCAACCTTGACTCCGTCCTTTTCCAGGCAGGAGCACATGCGCGTATCGCCGACCATCAGAGCCTGGGCGGGAATATCCACCGGCTCGGGCAGGTCGACGCGACGGAAGACGATACCGGTATCCGGGGCGGCCGGGCGCAGGGTCATGTTGACCTTGACGCCACCGTGCAGGCCAACACCGGAGGCGCGGATGACGGTCTTCAACGTGCGTTGCTTGAGCATGCTAAGTGTTTGAATGATTGGGGAAGGCAGCGGATTGTAACACAAGCCGCCGCCACCCTTTTTCAGAGAGAGTTTTTGTTACATCAATCCGCCTGCTTGCGCAGGAAAGCCGGGATGTCGTAACGATCGACACCGCTGTTGGCCAAAGCCTCGACGGTGACGTTGCGCTTGCGCACGACGGCCGGGACATCGGCGATCTGGTTGTAGTCGATGGCCGGACCGGCACCGAAGGCAACGGCGTCGTGCGTGCCGGTGGCCTGGGCCTGGACGAGCACTGGCTGGGTGAAGACTTCCGGCTTGCTGCGGGCAACGGCAGCCGCCTGACCGAGGCCGGTGGCGACGACGGTGACGCGCAGTGCATCGCCCATCAGTTCGTCATAAACCGCACCGAAGATGATGTGCGCGTCTTCGGCGGCGAAGGCCTTGACGGTGTTCATCACCTCGTTGACTTCCTTCATCTTCAGGTTGCCCTTGGCGGCGGTGATATTGACCAGCACACCCTTGGCGCCGGACAGGTTGATGCCTTCGAGCAGCGGCGAAGCAACGGCCTGCTCGGCGGCGATGCGGGCGCGGTCGACGCCTGCAGCGGCGGCGGAGCCCATCATGGCGCGGCCCATTTCACCCATCACCGTACGCACGTCTTCGAAGTCGACGTTGACCAAGCCCGGGTAGGTAATGATTTCGGCGATGCCGCCAACGGCATTTTTCAGCACGTCGTCGGCTGCCTTGAAGCAATCGTCGACATCGGCATCGTCGCCCATGACTTCCATCAACTTGTCATTGAGGATGACGATCAGCGAATCGACGTGCTTGGCGAATTCGGCGATGCCGGCTTCGGCCGACTTCAAGCGCTTGCCGCCTTCGAAACCGAACGGCTTGGTAACCACGCCGACGGTCAGGATGCCCATTTCGCGGGCGATTTCGGCGACCACCGGGGCGGCGCCGGTACCCGTGCCACCGCCCATGCCGGCGGTGATGAAGGCCATGTGGGCGCCTTCCAAAGTGGCGCGGATTTCGTCACGGTGTGCATCGGCGGCAGCCTTGCCGGCTTCCGGCTTGGCGCCGGCGCCAAGGCCGGTCTTGCCGAGCGACAGCTTGCTCGATGCTGCATTGCGGCTCAGTGCCTGGGCATCGGTGTTGGCGGCGATGAATTCGACGCCGCTGACGCCTTCGCGAATCATGTGCTCGATGGCATTGCCGCCGGCACCGCCGACGCCGAATACCTTGATGATCGTACCGACTTCTTCGTCCTTCTCGATGATCTCAAACATGGTCACTACCTCCTCTGAAAAAACTGTTCAATGACAAATCAAAAATTCTTGGCAAACCAGGATTTCATGCCTTCGAAGACATCCTTGAAACCCTGCTTTTCCTGGATCTTCTGGCCGCGCTTGCGCTGCGCCTGCGCTTCGAGCAGCAAGCCGTAAGCGGTCGAGAAGCGCGGGCTCTGGACCACATCGGCCAGGCTGCCGGTGTATTTCGGGTTACCGAGACGGACCGGCATGTGGAAGATTTCCTCGCCCAGTTCGACCATGCCCGGCATCACGCTGGCGCCGCCGGTCAGCACGATGCCGGAGGACAGGACTTCCTCGAAGCCGGCACGGCGCAGTTCGTTCTGGATCAGTTCATAGAGCTCCTCGACGCGCGGCTGGATGACGTCGGCCAGCGCCCGGCGGGAGAGCTTGCGGCTCGGCCGGTCGTCGACGCCGGCCACATCGAGGTTCTCGCTGACGTCGGCCAGTTGCGACAGGGCGCAGCCGTACTTGCACTTGATGTCCTCGGCCTCGCGGGTCGGCGTGCGCAGCGCCATGGCGATGTCGTTGGTGATCTGGTCGCCGGCGATCGGGATCACCGAGGTGTGGCGGATGGCGCCCTGCGTCCATACGGCGATGTCGGTCGTGCCGCCGCCGATGTCGATCAGGCAGACGCCGAGATCCTTCTCGTCCTCGGAGAGCACCGCGTAGCTGGAAGCCAGCGGCTGCAGCACCAGGTCGTTGACCTCCAGGCCGCAGCGGCGGACGCACTTGACGATGTTCTGGGCAGCCGAGACGGCGCCGGTGACGATGTGGGTCTTTACTTCCAGGCGCATGCCGCTCATGCCGATCGGCTCGCGGATGCCGTCCTGGCCGTCGATGACGAATTCCTGGGTCAGGATGTGCAGGATTTCCTGGTCGGCCGGGATCGGCATCGCGCGGGCGGTTTCGATCACGCGGTCGACATCGGACGGCGTCACTTCCTTGTCCTTGATCGCCACCATGCCGTTCGAGTTGAAGCTCTTGATGTGGCTGCCGGCGATGCCGGTGTAGACGTTGCTGACCTTGCAGTCGGCCATCAGCTCGACTTCCTGGACGACGCGGCTGATGGTGTGCACCGTTTCCTCGATGTTGACCACGACGCCCTTCTTCAGGCCGCGCGAATCCTGCGAGCCCATGCCGATCACGTTGAGGTTGCCCTCGTTGTTGATCTCGGCGACCAGCGCGACGATCTTCGACGTCCCGATATCCAGACCGACGACCAGATCCTTGTTGTCCCTGCTCATATGCTTACTTTCCCTTCGCCTCGCCCGCGACTCGCATCGCGAAACCATTCGGATACCGCAAATCCACCACTGCCGGCCGGACCGCCCGCTTGGCGACCGTTTCCGGATAAATCTCGATAAAGCGCGCCAGCCGCACGCCGACCGGCGACTTGGGCTGCTCGCGGCCGATATCGACCAACATGCCGTTCTGCAGCTTCAGCTGCCAGGCCAGACGCGGCGACAGCGTCACCTGCACCGGCATCTCGCCGACCGCCTTGAAAGCCCCGATGAACTCCCCGTAGTGCTTCAGCACTTCCTGCGCCGTGCCCTGAGGGCCGAACAGCAGCGGCAGGCCGCTCGACTCCGCCTCGGGCAGCATGGCCGCGAAGACCTCGCCGTAGCTGTTGACCAGTTCGCCCCGCCCTTCGCCCCAGCGGGCCACCGGCTTGTGTTCCTCGATGCTGATTTCCAGCCGGTCCGGCCATTGCCGGCGTACGTCCACCTTGCGCACCCAGGGCAGCTTTTCCAGCGCCCCGCGCACCGACTCCAGATTCAGGCTGAAGAAATTGCCCTTCAGCGCCTGCAGCAGCACCTGCTCCACCTCGCCGCGCTTGGTGTGCGGCAACACGTCGGCAAACACCACATGCCGCACCGGCAGCGACGGCACGCGCACCAGCCAAACCGCGGCGGCGGCCAGCAAGGCGGCGGCAGCGACCAGCATCAGCAGGTCGGCAATCGCGTTCAGCAGGTGCGGTTTGTTCCACATTCATTCACTCAATCGTTGGCGGCCAGTTCGAGCACGCGGCGGACCAGCGCCGGGTAATCCAGGCCATTGACCCGCGCTGCCATCGGCACCAGCGAGTGGTCGGTCATGCCCGGCGCGGTGTTCACTTCCAGGAAGAAATGGTTGCCGTCCTCGTCCATCAGGAAATCGACCCGGCCCCAGCCGCGGCCGCCGAGGATGCGGAAGGCTTCCAGCGCGCCCTTGCGGATTTCCATCTCTTTGGCCTCGGTCAGACCACAGGGGCAGAGGTACCGGGTGTCGTCGCGGTTGTACTTGGCCTCGTAGTCGTACCACTCGGTAGCTGGCTCGATCTTGATGATCGGCATGGCTTCGTCGCCGATGATGCCAACCGTGTATTCGCCGCCCATGACGCCCTTTTCGGCGATGACCAGCGGGTCGTGTTTGGCGGCCTCTTCGTAGGCGGCCTTCAGTGCACCGCGTTGCTTGACCTTGGTCACGCCGATCGACGAGCCTTCGCGGGCCGGCTTGACGAACAGCGGCAAACCCAACTGTTCCTCGACCTCGGCAAAATCAGAATCGGCGGTCAGCAACGCGTAGTCAGGGATCGGCAGGCCGGCCGCCTGCCACATCAGCTTGGTGCGGAACTTGTCCATGGCCAGCGCCGAGGCCAGCACGCCGGAGCCGGTGTAGGGAATGTGCATGACTTCCAGCGCGCCCTGGATGGTGCCGTCCTCGCCGTGGCGGCCGTGCAGCGCGATGAAGGCGCGGTCGTAGCCCTTCAGGTCGTCCAGCGTCTGGCTAGCCGGGTCGAAGGCATGGGCGTCGATACCCTGGCCCTGGAGGGCGGCCAGCACGCGCGATCCGCTGTTCAGCGAGACTTCGCGCTCGGCGGATGTGCCGCCGAACAGAACGGCAACCTTGCCAAAATCAGACATGCTTTGCTCCACAATATTTTTCAAATTTGGCCAAAATTTCCGGCCGACCGCGCCCCGAAGGAAGTCCCCTTGGGGGATAGCATTTGGTGTTCATGCCTGCCCCGCCAGCTTGCCCGGCACCGCGCCGATCGAACCGGCGCCCATGCACAGCACCACATCGCCGTCGCGTGCGACATCCAGAATGGTTTGCGGCATCGCCGCGATGTCCTCGACGAAGACCGGCTCGACCTTGCCGGCGACGCGCAGGGCGCGGGCCAGCGAGCGACCGTCGGCGGCGACGATGGGCGCTTCGCCGGCAGCGTAGATCTCGGCCAGACACAGCGCATCGACCGTCGACAGCACCTTGACGAAGTCCTCGAAGCAGTCGCGGGTCCGCGTGTAGCGGTGCGGCTGGAAGGCCAGCACCAGCCGACGGCCGGGAAAGGCACCGCGGGCGGCGGCCAGCGTGGCGGCCATCTCGACCGGGTGATGGCCGTAGTCGTCGACCAGCGTGAAGCTGCCGCCACTCGGCAAGGCGACTTCGCCGTAGCGCTGGAAGCGGCGGCCGACGCCCTTGAACTCGGCCAGCGCCTTGACGATGGCGGCATCGCTGACCTGCACCTCGGTGGCCACGGCGATGGCGGCCAGGGCGTTCAACACGTTGTGCAGGCCCGGCGTGTTGAGGACGATGGGCAGGCGCGTCGTCGTACCGTTGACGCGGACGCAGTCGAAGCGCATCCGGCCGTCTTCGGCGACGATGTTCTCGGCGTAGAAATTGTTTTCCTTGGACAAGCCGTAGGTGATGATCTGCTTCGGCACGCGCGGCAGGATGTCGCGGATGTTGGCATCGTCGCCGCAGACCACGGCCACGCCGTAGAACGGCAGGCGGTTCAGGAAATCGACGAAGGCCGACTTCAGACGCTCGAAATCATGGCCGTAGGTTTCCATGTGGTCGGCGTCGATGTTGGTCACCACCGAGAGGACCGGCGACAGGAACAGAAAGGAGGCGTCGGACTCGTCGGCCTCGGCGACCAGGAAATCGCCGCTTCCCAGGCGGGCGTTGGCGCCGGCGGCATTCAGCCGGCCGCCGATGACGAAGGTCGGATCGATGCCGCCTTCGGCCAGGATGCTGGTCACCAGGCTGGTCGTCGTCGTCTTGCCGTGCGTACCGGCAATGGCGATGCCGCTCTTCAGGCGCATCAGTTCGGCCAGCATCTGGGCGCGCGGGACGACGGGGATCTTGCGTTCGCGGGCGGCCATCACTTCCGGGTTGTCGGCCTTGACCGCCGTCGAGATGACCACCGCGTCGGCTCCGGCAGCGTTTTCCGCGGCATGGCCGATCATTACCTTGACGCCCTCGCCTTCGAGGCGGCGGGTCGTCGCGCTGGCCGCGATATCCGAGCCGGTGACCGTGAAATCGAGGTGGGCTAGCACTTCGGCAATGCCGCTCATGCCCGAACCGCCGACGCCGACGAAGTGGATGTGTTTGACCTTGTGTTTCATTTGGCAATCTCCGCGCAAATGGTCGCCACTTCTGCGGTGGCATCGGGCTTGGCCAGGCTGCGGGCCTTTTCGGACATTTCCTGCAACTGGCCGCGGGAATAGTTGCGGATCAGGGCGATGGCTTCCGGCGTCAGTTCGGTTTGCGGCAGCAGGAAGGCGCCGCCGGCATGGACCAGAAATTTGGCGTTGCCGGTCTGGTGGTCGTCAACGGCATGCGGGAAAGGCACCAGGATGCTCGCCACGCCGGCCGCCGCCAGTTCGGCGATGGTCAGCGCGCCGGCCCGGCAGATGACCAGGTCGGCCCATTCGTAGGCGCCGGCCATGTCCTCGATGAAGGAGACGCAATGCGCCTGGACGCCGACCGCCGCGTAATTCGCCTTCAGTGCTTCCAGATGCTTCTCGCCGGCCTGATGGACGATCTGCGGCTGGTCGGCTTCGCCGAGCAGGGCCATACCCTGCGGCACCATGTCGTTCAGCGCCTGGGCGCCGAGGCTGCCGCCGATAACCAGCACATGCAGGGCACCGCTGCGCTCGGCCAGCCGTTCGGCCGGCGGCGCAATTTTGGCGATTTCCGGACGCACCGGATTGCCGACCCAGGCGCCTTTGGCGAACACCTCCGGGAAGCCGGTCAGGATGCGGTCGGCGACACCAGCCAGCACCTTGTTGGCCAGCCCGGCGACCGAATTCTGTTCGTGCAGCACCAGCGGCACGCCAGTCAGCGCCGCCATCATGCCGCCCGGGAAGGTGATGTAGCCGCCCATGCCGAGCACGACGTTCGGCCTGACCTGACGGATCGCCTTCAAGGCCTGCCAGAAGCCGCGCAGCAGATTGAGCGGCAGCAGCAGCTTGCGGACCAGCCCCTTGCCGCGCAGCGCAGCGAACTGCAGATTAACCATCTCGAAGCCATGCTGCGGCACCAGCTTGGCTTCCATGCCTTCCGGATTGCCGAGCCAGACAACGCGCCAGCCGGCATCGCGCAACTGGTGGGCAACGGCCAGCGCCGGGAAGATGTGGCCGCCGGTACCGCCGGCCATGACGAGAATGGTTTTGCTCATAGCTTGCCCCCCCGCATCAACTGTCTGTTCTCCCAGTCGACACGAAGCAAAATGGCGAGCGCCACGCAATTGGCCAGCACACCGGAACCACCAAAGCTCATCAGCGGCAGGGTCAGGCCCTTGGTCGGCAAGAGGCCCATGTTGACGCCCATGTTGATGAAGGACTGCACGCCCATCCAGACACCGATGCCCATGGCGACCAGCGCCGGGTAGAGGCGGTCGAGCTGCACGCACTGGCGGCCGATGGCGAAGGCACGCTGGACGAGGATGGCGAACAGGACAACCACCGCCAGCACGCCGAAGAAGCCCAGCTCCTCGGCGATCACGGCGAGCAGGAAGTCGGTGTGAGCTTCCGGCAGGTAGAACTGTTTTTCGACGCTGGCGCCGAGGCCGACGCCGAACAGTTCGCCGCGGCCGAAGGCGATCAGCGAATGCGACAACTGGTAGCCGCGGCCGAAAGCATCGGCCCACGGGTCCATGAAACCGAACACCCGGTCGCGCCGGTAGGGCGAGACGATGATCATGATCGTGAAGGCGATCAGCAGGCCGACGATCAGCAGCGCAAAAAGCCGCGCCTTCAGGCCGCCAAGAAAGAGGATGCCCATGGCGATCGAGATGATCACGACGAAGGCTCCAAAGTCCGGCTCCTTCAAGAGGAACATGCCGACAATGGCCATGGCGCCGAACATCGGCAGGAAGGCCTGCTTCAGGTCGTGCATCACGTTGATCTTGCGCACCGTGTAGTCGGCCGCGTAGAGCACGGCGAACAGCTTCATCAGCTCGGACGGCTGCAGGTTGGCAAAGCCGAGCGAGATCCAGCGCCGGGCGCCATTGACGTCGCGGCCAATGCCGGGAATCAGGACCAGGGCCAGCATCACCACGCCGGCCATGAACAGGTAGGGGGCATAACGCTGCCAGAGCTTCAGCGGCACCTGGAAGGTGACGGCGGCGGCGACCAGGCCGATGCACAGGAAGACGCCCTGGCGAACCAGGTAATAGGCCGGCTGGTGGCCGGTCGATCGGCCACCTTCGGCGATCACGATGGACGCCGAGTAAACGAAGACGAGCCCGGTGAACAGCAGGATCAGCACGCTCCACAGGAGGGTGTGGTCGATCTCGGCCACCTGGCGGCGGGGAGCGTCTAGGGCGCCGATCATCATGACTTCAAACCCTCCACCGCATCAATGAAGGCCTGCGCCCGGTGCGCATAGTTGCGGTACATGTCGAGGCTGGCGCAGGCCGGCGAGAGCAGCACGCAGTCGCCGGCTTGTGCCCGGGCGGCCAGCCAGCGCACGGCGGCTGCCATGTCGCCAACGATGCGGGTCGGCACGCCGCTGCCTTCCAGGGCCATGCCGATGGCGGCTGCATCTCGGCCGATCAGCGCCACAGCGCGACCATGCTTTTCCAGCGCCGGCTTCAGCGGCGAGAAATCCTGCCCCTTGCCATCGCCGCCGAGGACAATGGCGACCTTGCGGCCCATGCCTTCGATGGCGGCCAGCGTGGCGCCAACATTGGTGCCCTTGGAATCGTCGACGTAGAGCACGCCGCCGATCTCGGCCACCGTTTCAACCCGGTGCGGCAAGCCCTTGAAGGCCTTCAGCGCCGGCAGCACACGGGCCGGCTCGACGCCGATGGCTTCGCAAAGGGCCAGCGCCGCCATCGCGTTGGCCGCATTGTGCAGGCCGGAGAGCTGGAGGTCGGCCAGGGCGACCAGCTTTTCCTTGCCGCGGCAAATCGCGCCATCGGCAAAACCGTAATCGACGCCGCGCGATGCGGGCTTCAGGCCGAAAGTCACCATCGTCCGGCCGCAGCGGCCGTTGGCCATCGACCAGTCGTCGTCACGATTGAGCACCATGACGCCCTTGCCCTTGAAGACGCGCGACTTGGCGGCGGCATAATTGGCCAGGCTGCCTTCGTAGCGGTCGAGGTGGTCTTCCGAGACGTTGAGCACGGTGGCGGCGGCGGCATTCAGATGATGAGTCGTTTCGAGTTGGAAGCTGGATAGCTCGACGACCCAGACTTGCGGCAAAGTGCCGGCATCCTGCGCATCCATCAGCGCATCGAGCGCCGACGGGGAGATATTGCCGCAGGCAACGGCCGGCACGCCGGCGCCGTTCAGCAAATGGGCGGTCAAGGCGGTAGTCGTCGTCTTGCCGTTGCTACCGGTGATGGCGACGATCTTCGAGCCGGCAACCTGCTCCCGCACGCCGGCGGCGAACAATTCGATTTCCGAGACAATTTTGCCGCTTACCGTAGCAATTGCCGGCGTCGCCTTCGGTACGCCCGGCGACAGGGCGACAATCTCGGCCCAGGCGAACGGCGCGTCGGCAAACGGCCCGGCGATCAGTTTGGCGCCCGGGGCGACGCGCTGCAGGGCCTCGACGTTCGGCGGGTTGTCGCGCGAATCGGCGACACGGACGAGCGCGCCCTGGCGATGCAGCCACTTGGCCATCGCCAGTCCGGACTCACCGAGTCCGACGACCAGAACGCGTTTGCCCTTGAGGTCCATTTAGCGCAGCTTCAAGGTGGACAGCCCGATCAGCACGAGCATGATGGTGATGATCCAGAAGCGGACGACGACCTGCGTCTCCTTCCAGCCGGTTTGTTCGAAGTGGTGGTGCAGCGGCGCCATGCGCAGGATGCGCCGGCCCTCGCCGTACTTCCGCTTGGTGTATTTGAACCAGCCGACCTGCAGCATCACCGACAGGGTTTCGATGACGAAGACGCCGCCCATGATCAGAAGCACGATTTCCTGGCGGACGATCACGGCGACCGTACCAAGCGCCGCGCCCAAAGCCAGCGCGCCGACGTCGCCCATGAACACTTCGGCCGGATAGGCGTTGAACCACAGGAAACCGAGCCCGGCCCCGGCAATGGCGCCAAGGAAGATGCACAGCTCGCCGGCCCCCGGCACGTAGGGGATCAGCAGGTACTTGGCGTAGACGGCGTGGCCGGTGACGTAGGCGATCAGCGCGAAGGCGGCGGCGATCATCACGGTCGGCATGATCGCCAGGCCGTCGAGGCCGTCGGTCAGGTTGACCGCGTTGCTGGTGCCGACGATGACGAAGTAGGTCAGCGTGATGAAGCCGACGATGCCCAGCGGGTAAGCCATCGTTTTGAAGAAGGGAATGATCAGTTCGGTCTGTGCCGGGCTCTTGGCCGAAAAGGCGATGAACAGCGCAGCGCCGATGCCGAGCACCGACTGCCAGAAGAACTTCCAGCGGCTGGCCAGACCGTTCGGGTCGCGGTAGACGACCTTCTTCCAGTCGTCGTACCAGCCGATGATGCCGTAGCCGAGCGTGACGACGAGGACCGTCCACACGTACTTGTTGGTCAGGTCACCCCACAACAGCGTGGTGATGCCGATGGCGATCAGGATCAGGACACCGCCCATGGTCGGTGTGCCGGACTTGACGAGGTGGGTCTGCGGGCCGTCGTTGCGCACCGCCTGGCCGATCTTCTTGGCGGCCAGCCAGCGGATGACGCGCGGGCCGGCGGCCAGTGAGATGAGCAGCGCGGTCATCGCGGCGAGCACCGTGCGCAGCGTGATGTAGTTGAAGACGTTGAAGAAGCGAACGTCCTGGGCGAGCCATTGGGCAAGTGCGAGCAGCATCAGTGTGCCTCCTCGGAAGCGACGGGTGCTGCCAGCGCATCGGCCACCCGTTCCATTTTCATGAAGCGCGACCCCTTGACCAGCACAGTGGTCTCCGGACCCAGTTCCTTGTCGACGGCGGCGATCAGCTTGTCTACGTTGCAGTAGTGGCGGGCGCCTTCGCCGAAGTTGCGGACGGCCAGTTGCGTCTGGTCGCCCAGCGCAAACAGGCGGTCAACGCCCTGGCTCTTGGCGTAGCCGCCGATCTCGTCGTGATACTGGCCGCTGGCTTCGCCGATCTCGCCCATGTCGCCGAGAACCAACAGCTTGCGGCCGATGGTCGAGGCCAGCACGTCGATGCCGGCGCGCACCGAATCCGGGTTGGCGTTGTAGGTGTCGTCAAGGATCTCGGCGCCCTGCTTGCCGGCGCGGCGCTGCAGGCGCCCCTTGACGCCGGAGAAGGCGGCCAGCCCTTCGGCCACGGCGGCCAGCGGCACGCCGGCGGCGAGGCAGGCGGCGGCAGCGGCCACGGCGTTGCGGGCGTTGTGGCGGCCGGGGATGCTCAAGGTCAAGGTGGCATTGCCTTCTGGCGCGACGAGATCAATGCCGATTTCCAGGCCATGCTGGCGGACGACGGCGGATACGTCGGCCGGGCAGTCGATGGCAAAGGTTCGTACCGGACGACCTTCGGCCATGCCGCGCCAGAGGCCGGCATAGGCGTCGTCGGCGTTGATCACGGCGACGCCGTCAGCCGGCAGGCCGCTGAAAATGGAACCCTTCTCGCGGGCCACTTCGTCCAGATCGCCCATGCCTTCGAGGTGGGCTCGCTGGGCGTTGGTGATCAGCGCCACCGTCGGCGCTCCGATCGGCGCCAGATAGGCGATCTCGCCCGGATGGTTCATGCCCATCTCGATCACCGCAGCGCGGTGCGAGGCGCGGAGACCGAGCAGGGTCAGCGGCAGGCCGATGTCGTTGTTCAGGTTGCCGCGCGTGGACAGCACGGCGGCGCCGAAAGCGGCCTTTAGGATGGCGGCGACCATTTCCTTGGTCGTCGTCTTGCCGTTAGAGCCGGTGACGGCGATCACCGGCAGGCTGAACTTGGCCCGCCATGCAGCGGCCAGGCGGCCGAGCGCCAGCCGGGTGTCGTCAACGACGACGGCCGAAACACCGGCCGGTAGCTTGTCGGCATCGGCCACCAGCAGCGCGGCGGCGCCGGCCGTGGTCGCCTGATCGAGAAAGTCGTGGGCGTCGAAACGTTCGCCGGCCAGGGCGACGAATAGCTGGCCGGGGCCGATGGCGCGGGTGTCGGTGGACACGCTGTCGATGGCGAGATCGGCGCCGATCAGGCGGCCGCCGACGGCCTGGGCGATTTGCGAGAGCAGCCAGTTCATGCCGCTTCCTCCTGTTGGTTGCGGCGCAGTGCCAGGGCGGCCTGCGCCTGCTCGACGTCGGAGAAGGGCAGACGGATGCCGCCCATGTCCTGGTAAGGTTCGTGGCCCTTGCCGGCGAGCAGGATCACGTCGTTTTCGCCGGCTTCGGCGACGGCGCGACGGATCGCCGCGGCGCGGTCGATCTCGACTTCGGCGTGGGTCATGCCGGCGAGAATTTCGTCGACGATGGCTTGCGGTTCTTCGCTGCGCGGGTTGTCGCTGGTAACCAGCACGCGGTCGGCCAGGCGCTCGGCGATACGACCCATCTGCGGCCGCTTGCCCTTGTCGCGGTCGCCGCCGCAACCGAAGACGACAGACAGCCGGCCACCGCGCGGCGTCGCCACGTCGCGCAGGGCCTGCAACGCATTTTCCAAGGCGTCCGGCGTGTGGGCGTAGTCGACGACGACCAACGGTTCGCCATTGCCGCCGACGCGTTCCATCCGTCCCGGCGGCGGCGTCAGGTCGGCGACGCGGCGCGCCACCTCGGCGGCCGGCAGGCCGGCGTCGTGCAGCACGGCGGCGACGGCCAGCAGGTTGGAGATGTTGTAGCGGCCGACCAGTGCCGTTTCGACCGGCACCCGGCCGTTTGGCAGGACGAGGGTGAACGACTGGCCGGCCGGGGTATCGGCCAGGTTTTCGGCCCGAACCAGCGCCGGGAAGTCGCGCCGACCTTCGCCGATGGCGTAGCCGAGCACGCGCATGGCGCTGGTGTCGCGCATCAGCTTGAGGCCGAATTCGTCGTCCAGGTTGATGATCGCGGTACGCAGGCGCGGCCAGTGGAACAGCTTTTCCTTGGCGTCGGCGTAGGCTTCCATGCTGCCGTGGTAGTCGAGATGGTCGCGGGTGAAGTTGGTGAACACCGCGACATCGACGCGGGCGCCATTCATCCGGCCTTCCTCGATGCCGATCGAACTCGCTTCCAGCGCGCAGGCAGCGGCATGTTTGGCGCGGAACTCGGCCAGGTAGCGCATCAGGGTCGTTGCTTCCGGCGTCGTGAAGCCGGTTTCGACCAGGGCATCCGGAAAGCCGGCGCCCAGCGTGCCGATGATCGCGCAGGGCTTCGGGTAGGCGCGGGCCAGGCACTGGCTGATCGTCGTTTTGCCGTTGGTGCCGGTAATGGCGATCAGCGACAGGTTTTCGCTCGGGTGGCCATAGACCATGTGGGCCAGCGGCCCGGCCAGCGGGCGCAGGGCATCGACCGGCAGGTTTGCTACGGTCAAGCCGATATTTTGGCCAAAATCGAAATCGCCGCCCGGCTGCCAGAAGACGGCCACGGCACCGCGCTGCAGTGCGTCGGCGATATAACGCCGGCCGTCGGCCAGATCGCCCGGATAGGCCAGGAACAGGTCACCGGGACGAACCTGGCGGCTGTCGTCGGCGACGCCGGTCGGCACGACGCCGAGCGCTTCGAGGCGGTCGAGGAGTTGGCGCGGCGTGGTCACAGCCTGCCCTTTCCGGCGCCAGCATCAGCGACCTGGACCGGCGCATCGGGCGGTACGCCGAGCGTCCGCAAGGCGCCGCCGGCGATCTGCGAGAAGGCCGGACCGGCCACGTCGCCACCGTAGTGACCGCCTGCCGTCGGTTCGTCGATCATCACCGCGACGACCAGGCGCGGGTCGCTGATCGGCGCGATACCGACGAAGGAGGCGATGTATTTCTTGGCATAGACGCCGCCCTCGATCTTGTAGGCGGTGCCGGTCTTGCCGCCGACGCGGTAGCCCGGCACGCGCGCCTTTGGGGCGGTGCCTTCCGGCTGCACGGCCATTTCCAGCATCAGCCGGAGCTCACGAACTGTTTGCGGCGAAAAGACGCGCGCGCCATGCGGCGGCGCTTCGTCGACCTTGGTCAGCGACAGCGGCATCAGCTCGCCGTCATGGGCAAATACCGTGTAGGCACGCGCCATCTGCATCAGGCTGACGGCAATCCCGTGGCCGTAGGACATCGTCGCCTGTTCGATCGGCCGCCAGTTCTTCCACGGGCGCAAGCGGCCATTGACCTCGCCCGGGAAACCAAGGTTGGGCGCCTGGCCGAAGCCCAGGCTGTCGAACATTTCCCACATTTCCTTGGGCGTGAAGCCGAGGGCGATCTTGGTAGTGCCGACGTTGGAGGATTTCTGGATCACCTCGGCGACGGTCAGCGCACCATGCGGATGGGCATCCGAAATCGTCGCCGTACCGATGGTCATCCGGCCCGGCGCACAATTGATCACCGTGTCGAAGCGGACCTTGCCGCGCTCCAGTGCCAACGCCGCCGTAAACGGCTTCATGACCGACCCCGGTTCATAGGTGTCGGTCAGCGCCCGGTTCCGCAACTGAGCGCCGGACAGGCGCTCGCGATTGTTCGGGTTGTAGGTCGGCCAATTGGCCAGGGCCAGGATTTCGCCGGTGCGGGCATCGATGACGACAGCCCCGCCGGCCTTGGCGTTGTGCGTTTCGACGGCCGCCTTCAACTGGCTGTAGGCGAGATACTGGATCTTCGAGTCGAGCGCCAGGCGGACATCCTTGCCATCCTGCGGCGGCTTGGTTGCGCCAACATCCTCGACGATATTGCCGCGCCGGTCGCGGATCACGGTACGGCTGCCCGGGCGGCCGAGCAGGCTGTTCTGGAAGGCCAGCTCGACGCCCTCCAGGCCCTTGTCGTCCACGCCGGTAAAGCCGACGATGTGCGCCGTCATGTCGGCCGTCGGGTAGAAGCGGCGGTATTCCTTTTCCTGATGAATACCGGGCAGCTTGAGCGCCGCGATGCGGTCGGCGGTTTCCGGCGAGACTTGTCGCTTGACGAAGGTGAAGGTCTTTTCGGAAGCGATCTTGCCATCCAGCTCGCGAACGCTCATGTCGAGCATCTCGGACAGCTGGCGCTTTTGCTGCGCGTTCATCGTCCGCGCATCGCCGGGAATCGCCCAGATCGATTTCATCGGCGTCGAGACGGCCAGCATGTCGCCGTTACGGTCGACAATCTTGCCGCGCGAGGCGGAAATCTCGATGTCGCGGCGATAGCGCGAATCGCCCTTTTCCTGCAGGAAGTCGTTGTGGATCACCTGCAAATAGAAGCTGCGCGCCACCAACGCCAGGAAGGCCGCCATCAGCAACAGGCCGACGGTGCGCGAACGCCAGCCCTGCAAGGCCAGTTGCAGCACTGGGCTTTCGGTATAGCGATGCCCACGCTGGGGGCGGCGACGAACGACCATCAGCGCGCCACCTTCCCGGCCACCGCCGCCTTGGGCAGCACGACGCGGCCGGTCGCATCCGGGGTAACCATGTGCAGGCGATCGCGAGCGATCTTCTCGATCCGCGGATGCGTCGCCCAGGTCGACATTTCAAGCTGCAGCTGGCCGTATTCGACATCCAACTGGCGCGCCCGCTCCTGCTCCGCCTCGAGAGCCTGGAACAGCTTGCGCGCCCGGTGCTGGGAGGTCACCACACCCAGCGCGCAAATGACGACGATCATCAGGAGGATCATGTTGAAACGCAGCATTACAGCTTCTCGGCCACCCGCATTACCGCGCTGCGTGCCCGGGGATTGGCGTCGATCTCGGCGGCGGACGGCTTGAAGGCCTTGCCGATCAGGCGCAGCTTGGGCTTCGGCAACTGGTCGGCACGCAGCGGCAAACCCTTGGGCAGCGCATCGGCGGTCGACTGGTCACGCATGAAGTTCTTCACGATGCGGTCTTCGAGCGAATGAAAGGAAATCACCACCAGCCGGCCACCCGGTTTCAGCAAACCGAGCGCCTGCGGCAGCGCTACCTCCAGCTGGCGGAGCTCTTGATTGATATGAATCCGTAGAGCTTGAAAGCTGCGCGTCGCCGGGTCCTGCCCTGGCTCACGGGTGCGCACGGCCTCGCGTACGAGGGCCGCGAACTGACCTGTTGTGACAATAGGTTGTTCGAGCCGAGCAGCCACAACCTTCTTTGCAATCTGGAAAGCAAACCGTTCTTCGCCATAGTTTCTAATAACCTCCGTTATGTCTCTTATCTCCGCACGCGCCAACCACTCGGCCGCCGTCTCGCCCTGCGTCGTATCCATACGCATGTCGAGCGGCGCGTCGTAGCGAAAACTGAAGCCGCGCTCCCCGTCGTCGATTTGCGGCGACGACACCCCTACATCAAACAAAACCCCATCAACCTGCTCAACACCCGCCTCGCCTGCAGCCTCGGCCAACTCGCCGAAAGCGCGATGCACCAACTGGAAACGGGAATCGTCGATCGCCGCGCCGGCAGCGATCGCCTGCGGGTCGCGATCCAGCGCAACCACACGACCTTTTTCGTTAAGCGCGGAAAGAATCAGGCGGCTATGGCCGCCGCGCCCGAAGGTGGCGTCAACGTAGGTGCCGTCGGCTTTGATCGCCAGGGCACCCACCGCCTCCTCGAGCAGCACCGTCACATGGGCGGCACCGCGGGTCACAGGACAAGGTCCCCGAAGCCCGGTGGCAAATCTCCGGATAGCGCCTCGGCGGCCAGATCGTTCTGCGCCTTCCAGCCGGCCTCGCTCCAGATTTCGAAATGCGTCCCCATCCCGACCAGATAGACCGTCTTCTCGAATTGCGCGTACTCGCGCAATTCCGGCGCGACCAGGATGCGCCCAGCGGAATCCGGCTCTTCGGTACGCGCGTTACCGACCAGCACACGCTTGATTGAGGCAGCCCGCGGGTCGAGGCTGGACGCCTTGAGAATCTGGTCGCGGATCGGCTGCCAGGCCGGAGACGGGTAAAGCAGCAGGCAACGATGCGGATGCGCGGTCAGGACCAGCGAGCCCTCACCGGCCGCGAGCAGGGCTTCGCGATGCCTTGCCGGAATGGCAAGCCGCCCCTTCGCATCCAGATTCAGTGCTGCCGCGCCCTCGAACATCCCTAGCCTCGCCCCCGTTTACCCACTTTTCAACACGTTTCCCCACTTTAGTGGAACAACTCTCCACAGTCAAGAGCGGAATCGCGATTTTTTTCTTATGCAACAAGGACTTACGAGCACTTTCGAAGACAATTTTTTGAAAAAATTATCCTTAAAAATCAATGCTAGGAAATACACACTTAAAGTGACTTGTCAGGAGTTGATCAAAGTCAAAACCACCCCACGGCGCGGCATGCCGGCGTGGTAAAAAGTGGAATGATTGGGCGGCAACACCACCCTGCCAGCGTCAAGCCGGCAAGCGCCGATCAGGCGGAAAAAACGGAAACCCTGTTGCGGCCGTCGTTCTTGGCCCGATAGAGCGCCTGATCAGCGCAGCGGGTCAGATCGTCCGGGGTCTTGCCGTGTTCGGGATAGGCCGCCACCCCGAGCGAAATGGTAAAGGTGATCCGGAAATTCCCAAGGGCGACGCACACCCCCTCGACAGCAGACCGCCAGGCCTCGGCCCGCAGCATGGCCGTTTCAAGCGGCATGTTGGGCAGCAGGATCAGGAATTCCTCGCCGCCGTAGCGACAGGCGACGTCCTCGGCGCGGATATCGGCCAGCAGGGTGGAGGCCAGCATGCGCAAGGCCTCGTCGCCAACCTGGTGGCCATAGGTGTCGTTGACCCGCTTGAAGTGGTCGATGTCGAGCATGACCAGGGACAGCGGATTTCCCTCGCGGCGGGCGCGCGAAACCTCGCGCTCCAGCGTTTCATCGAGATAGCGCCGGTTGTACAGCCCGGTCAGGCTATCGCGCACGGCCAATTCCTGCAGCGCCACCTGCAGGCGCCCGATTTCCTCGATCCGGGCGTGCAACTGCCGATTGGTTTCGCGCAGCGCAGTCTCGGCGGCCTTGCGCTCGCTGACGTTACGGGTGATGCCGAGTATGGTTTGCGGCACCCCTTCGGCATCGAGCAGATAGCTGGAAACCACTTCTGTCGCAATCACGCTACCGTCCTTGCAGCGCTGCTCCAGCTCGCTGACCACCACCCCGGCCGCCTTGTCGCCAGCCGCAATGCGGCGCAGGCGCTGGTCGACTTCGCGCACGATGCGCCCGGCCGACTCCGCGGTCAGCGTTGCCTCCAGGGGCTCCCCGACAACCTCCTCGGGCAGGTAGCCACACATATCGGTCACCGACGGACTGACATAAGTATATCGGCGACTAGGGATGTCCAGCGTCCAGATCACGTCATGGCTGTTCTCGGCCAACATCCGGTAGCGCGCCTCGCTTTCAACCAGCTTGCCAGCCGTCAAATCCTCTTCCTGGCCGGCCCGGAGCAGACGAATCAGGACCAGCGACAAGGCCAGGAAGAGCAGCGCCGCCGAAGCCAGTGCCATGAAAAGCGTCTGCCGCCAATCGGACAGATAATCCGCCGTTGCGATTCCAGTGGCCAAATAGAGCGGGTATTCGCCAACGCGCTGAAAACCGTAGATGCGTTCGGCCCCGTCCATGGGCGCGACAAAACGATAAACCCCCCTCCCGCCCCCCTCCCCTGCCCGCGCATGCAAGGGATCGTCCATCGCGGGCTGATTGAGCAGTTCGGGCAGCGCAGGGCGCCGCAGAATCAGCCGCCCATCCTCGATTCGCCGAAGCGACATGACGCCACCGGCGCCAAGATTGAGCATATCGCTCATTCGCGCCAAAGCCCCGATATCGAGCAAGGCAATCACCACGCCCTGGGCCGCGCCGGTGGCGGCATCAGGCACCGTCAGGGCAACGGCCATCGTCGAACGCCCCGACAGCCGATCAAGGCTCACTTCCGAGAAACAGGGAATCCGGCCGTTGCCGGCCAGGGGCGCCTTGAGGCATGCCTGATCTAGCGCCCCAACCGATTGCACGGACCATCCTGCGACGTAGAGCGGAGCCCCTGCCGCGTCGAGAACACGAAATCCGACAATCTCGGAAAAGCCCCGCGCATGCAAGCTCAGTTCCCGCACGACCTGCTCGCGGAAACGACCTGCCGCGCCAGGCTTGAATGCATCCGATGGGAATATCTCGGCCAAGCGCTCCAGATCACCCTGGACACGCCGCAACGTGGTTGCCAGACGGGCCTCGAGCAAGCCCGCAGCGGCCAGAGCATCGGACTCGGCCTTGCGCTCGGCGGCTCGATATCCATCCTGAAGCAGGAAGGCGAGCAAAGCCGCCACCCCCAGCCAGGTCAGTGCAAAAAAGAGGACCAGCCGCAATCGCGGCCCGAAGGCGCGACGAAACAAGGTTCCGGAGGCGTGCTTATCCATTTTGGAATCATGCCCTCGGAATCAGGTAACCACAAGGGGAGCACGGAGTCTCCCCCAAGCTGCAACTATTTGGCAGCCCCCAGTTTCTGCTCGATCCTGGGCAGCGGCATCGCGCCGGGAACACGCTCGCCATCGGCAAAGAACATCGTCGGCGTCCCCGAGATATTCAACTTGCGCCCGAATTCCTGATTCTTGGTTACCGCCGAGGTGTCGCAATCCTCGCGCCCGGCCGGCGCCTTGCCTTCGACCATCCAGTCGGTCCACGCCTTGGCGCGATCGGACGAGCACCAAATCTGCTTTGATTTACGCACCGAGTCTTCCGAAAGAATCGGGTAAAGGAAAGTGTATACGGTGACGTTGTCGAGCTTGAGCAATTCCTTGGCGAGGCGCTTGCAATAGCCGCAATTGGGATCCTCGAAGGTCGCCATGATCCGCTTGCCGTCGCCGCGCACCTGCTTGATGGCGCGCTCCAGCGGCAACTCGCTGAATTTGATCGCCGTCAGCTTCTTCATGCGCTCGTCGGTGACGTTTTTCATTGTCTTGGCATCGATCAGCTGGCCACCGACGATGATGGTAGTCACCTTTTCATCGGTGTAGAGGAGCTGACCATCGGCGTAAACTTCATAAAGCCCCATGTAGCCGGATTTGGTGACGCTCTCCACCTTGGTCCCGAGCTTGGACTCCATGGCCTTCCTGATATCCGTCTCGTCAGCCACGGCCTGAGCACCGAAAACCATGGCCAAGCTCAGCGGCAACAAATGCTTCAACATGCGATTCTCCTATAGTGCACCAAGCGCGTAGCGCACCAGGGCATTCTTCAATATGGGCAATCCGTTCGTCAGGCTCATGCCCATGTTGCGCAGCGGGCGCAAACCGGGCGACGAGGCCTTGAACAAACGGCGCAATCCATCGGTCGTGGATTGCATCAATAGTGTTTCCTCGCGCCTGGCGCGCTGATAGCGCTGCAGCAAACGCGACTCCCCGATATCCTGCCACGGCTGGATCGCCGCGAGCAGTACAGCAAGCTCATGGGCATCCTGAAATCCAAGGTTGATGCCGTGCCCTGACAGGGGATGAATGCCGTGGGCCGCATCACCGACCAGCGCCAGACGGGGTGCGACAGTTTGCGGCACGCGCATCAGGCGCAATGGAAAGGCTGCCGGAGCAGTCAACACCTCCAGGCGCCCCAGCGTATAAGCCCCAGCCTCGGCTACCCGCTCGGCCAGCGCCTCGGCAGGCAACGCACAAAGCACATCGGCCTGATCATCGGGCGTAGACCAGACGATGGAAATGCGGTTCCCGGGAAGCGGCAGGTAGGCGAGCACGCCGTCGTCGCGAAACCATTGGAAGGCGGTATTGCGATGCGGCTTCTCGGTCGAAAAATTGGCGACCACACCTTTTTCGCCGTAAGGCGTATTGACTGCCGTCAGGCCGGCAGATTGCCGAACCCAGGAATCCCGGCCGTCGGCACCGACCAGCAGGCGGGCCGACAGCAGCGTTCCATCGCTCAGGCGCAGGACCGCAGCATCGTGTCTGAATTCAAGACGATCCGGACTGGCGGGGCAGAAAAGCGTCAGATTCGCCTGACGCTTGGCACTTTCCCAGAACTCGCAAGCCATCAGCGAGGACTCGACGATCCAGCCCAACTCGGAAACACCCGTTTCAAAAGCCGAAAAATCGAGCCGGCCAGTTCCATCGCCATGGATTTGCATGGCGCGAATCGGCGCCATGCGAGCGCTATCGAGATGTCGCCAAGCCCCGATCGACTCCAGGAAGGCGGCGTTGGCTGGACTGATCGCATAGATGCGCGCATCCCAGGATTCCGGCCGGCGAGGCGGCTGGCTTTCGACCAGCGCGATGCGCAGGCGGGATTCACGCAAGGCCAGCGCAAGGCTGGCACCGGCCAGCCCACCGCCGACAATAATCAGATCAAACTGCTGCATAACGGCAATTATGCCGCTTCAGGGCAAGGAAACAAGGAAATCAGGCTGGATTTCCGCCGCCGGACTGCGGCTTGTTCTGGCGTGGCCGGCGATTGTTGTTGGTGCGCGGCCGATGTTTCTTTTGCGCCTGACCGCCAGCACCACCTCCGCCACCGGACTTGCCGTGCGACATCGGGTTGCGGCCTTGACCGCCGCCACCGCCGCCATGCGACTCATTGCCGGAGATGCGGTTACCGGGGGCCAGCTGAATTTCCAGCTCGATGATTTCGTCCCATTGCTCATCGGTACGATCACGCTCGGGCACGGACAGGAGTTCGCGCAGTCGGCGACGGGTATCTACCTGCGGTGCGGCAGCAGGGACGTTTTCGGGAGGATTTTCGGGATTGGAATCGTTCATTGGAAAATTAAAAAGCGGGGGTCATCACAACGACGAACCCCGCATTCCGAGTACCGGATTATTTTTTCTTGGCAGCGCTCTTTTTGGCGGCAACCGATGCCTTGAAAGCCGTACCTGCGGTGAATTTCGGCACCGTGGTTGCGGGAATCTTGAGGGTAGCGCCGGTCTTGGGATTCTTGCCGGTGCGCGCTGCGCGCTTGGCGGATTTGAAGGTACCGAAACCGACGAGAGTAACGGACTCTCCCTTGGTAACGGTCTTTACCACCGCGCCGATGATGGCAGTCAGTGCCTTGTCGGCAGCAGCCTTGGTAATACCAGCTTCTTTTGCAGCAACTTCGACCAGCTCGGATTTATTCATCTAAGTGCCTCCTGTTACTTGTTTACGTTTAAGAAAACTGGCCGTCGGAACGGCAGCACGGTAAAAGTAGCATACCTTTTTGAATAAGTGTTGGCCCAGTGGGGCTTTCTGGCCGCCCGGACGATGATTTTTTGTATTATTCAGACGTCGGTCGCGGCACTTGCTCCATAAAAGAGAACCCCGGCCAAAGGCCGGGGCAATCTTCATGCCATGCGAATGGCGATTACTTCTTGTCGGCAGCCTCGGCTGGCTCGGCCGGCTTCTCGCCGTGCGAAATGGCGACGGCACCTTCGTTCTGCTTGCCGATGTGCTGGTCGATGGCCGGCAACTGGTGAGCAATGCCCTTGTGGCAGTCGATACAGGTCTTGCCTTCGTCGAACGCCTTCGGATGCATGCGGGCTGCACGATTGCCCTGCTCAGTGTAGTCCATGTAGTCGAAACGATGGCAGTTGCGGCATTCGCGGGAGTCGCTGGCCTTCATGCGATCCCATTCATGCTGCGCCAGTTCGTGACGCTTCTTGTTGAACTTCTCCGGGGTATCCACGCTACCGAGAATCTTGTGCAGCACTTCGTTGGAAGCCTGCATCTTGCGGATCATCTTCGGCCCCCACTCCTTGGGTACGTGACAATCCGGGCAGGTGGCGCGAACGCCGGTCCGATTGGTGTAGTGAATGGTGTTCTGATATTCCTTGAAGACGTTCTCTTCCATCTCGTGACAGGAGATACAGAAGGATTCCTTGTTGGTCGCTTCGAGGGCCCAGTTAAAGCCGCCCCAGAAGACGATACCGGCAACGAACAGCAGCAGCGCCGAGACCAGACCGATGCGCTTGACCCAGGCGGGCAAATATTTTTCGAGACTCATCATTCCCCCTTCTTGGCAGCCGGTTTATAGGTATTTTCGACCAGCGGTTTGGCGTCGAACTGCGGCACGTGGCACTGCATGCAGAAATAGCGACGGGGCGAGATGTTACCCAGTTTCTTGTCTTCCCGGTCGAGATAGTGGGACTTGGCGACCTTGGTTGCACCGGTTTCCTCGGCACGTTCCTTGGAGTGGCAGTCCATGCATTTGTTGAAGTTCTGCGTGATGTTGTAGCCCTTGACGCTATGCGGAATCAGCGGCGGCTGCTTCTGGAAGTTGCGGGGAATGCTCTCCTTGTCCTTTTCGGGACGGAACATGTCGACCTTGGAATTTCCCTCGATCGAGACGTTACCGATCTCATTTACCCGTTCCTGCGCGCCAACGCCGCCCACTCCCCCCAGGAGCAGGCTTGCGGCCAAGGCCAGTGCAGTGATCAATCTCATATTCATTTACCTCCGATGGACGGCCGGGGCGATGCCACCGGCCGCTTTTTCGTTCATTTTTCTCGTTGACCGTGTCAGACCTTGGTCACCTTGACTGCGCACTTCTTGTAGTCCGTTTCCTTGGAAATCGGGCAGGTCGCGTCGAGCGTCAGCTTGTTGATCAGGCGACCGGCGTCAAAGAAGGGCACGAAAACCAGGCCGCGCGGCGGCTTGTTGCGCCCCCGTGTTTCGACACGCAGCGTGATTTCACCACGCCGGGAAGCCACCTTGACCTCCATGCCGCGCTGCAGGCCACGCGCCTTGGCATCGTCCGGGTGCATGAACAGCACGGCGTCCGGGAAGGACTTGTACAGTTCGGGCACGCGGCGAGTCATCGTGCCGGTATGCCAGTGCTCAAGGACGCGACCGGTGCTCAGCCAGAGGTCGAATTCCTTGTCCGGCGACTCGGCGGGCGGCTGGTAGGGCAGCGCGAAGATCACGGCCTTGCCGTCCTTGTGGCCGTAGAACTTCACGCCCTCGCCCTTCTTGACGTAGGGATCGTAGCCTTCGCGGAAGCGCCACAGGGTTTCCTTGCCGCCGACCACCGGCCAGCGCAGGCCGCGGGCCTGGTGGTAGGTGTCAAATGGCGCCAGGTCGTGACCGTGACCGCGACCGAAGGAAGCATATTCTTCGAACAGACCCTTCTGGACATAGAAGCCGAAGTGCTTGGCTTCGTCATTGTCGAAGCCGGCCTGCGTTTCCTTGACCGGGAACTTGTTGACCACACCGTTGGCGAACAGGGCGTCGAACATCGTCTTGCCCTTGAGCTTGGGCGCCTTGGCGAGCAGTTCGGCCGGCCAGACTTCTTCCATCTTGAAGCGCTTGGCGAATTCCATGATCTGCCAGAGGTCGGACTTCGCGTCGCCCGGCGCCTTGACCTGCTGGCGCCAGACCTGGGTGCGCCGCTCGGCATTGCCGTAAGCGCCTTCCTTTTCGACCCACATGGCGGTCGGCAGGATGAGGTCGGCAGCCATCGCCGAGACCGTCGGGTACGGGTCGGAGACGACGATGAAGTTCTCCGGCTTGCGCCAGCCCGGATAGAGTTCCTCATTGATATTCGGACCGGCCTGCATGTTGTTGTTGCACTGCTGCCAGTAGAAATTGACCTTGCCGTCCTTCAGCGCGCGGGCCATGGCCACGGCGTGGAAGCCGATCTTGTCGGGGATGGTGCCTTCCGGCAGGCCCCACAGCTCTTCGGTGTGCTTGCGGTGATCCGGGTTGGTGACGACCATGTCGGCCGGCAGGCGGTGGGCGAAGGTGCCGACCTCGCGCGCCGTACCGCAGGCGGAGGGCTGGCCGGTCAGCGAGAACGGGCTGTTGCCCGGCTCGGAAATCTTGCCGGTCAGCAGGTGGATGTTATAGACGAGGTTGTTGGCCCAGGTACCGCGGGTATGCTGGTTGAAGCCCATGGTCCAGAAGGAGATGACCTTGACCTTGGGATCGGCATAGAGCTCGGCCAGGGTGTTCAGGTCCTTGACCGACACGCCGGACAGCTTGGAGACCTTTTCGGCGGTGTATTCGGAAACGAACTTCTTGTACTCGTCGAAGGTGATCGGGTCGGACTTGCCGGTATCGCCCTTCGGCTTGCCATCGGCGCCGGGGTAGCCGTTGCTGGTCGCATCCTTTTCCAGGGCGTGCGTCGGACGCAGGCCGTAGCCGATGTCGGTGGCGCTCTTCTTGAAGTTGATGTTCTTGGACACGAAGTCCTGATTCACCTTGCCGTTCTGGATGATGTAGTTGGCGATGAAGTTCAGGATCGCCAGATCGGTCTGCGGCACAAAGGTCATCGGGATGTCGGCCAGCTCGTAGGAGCGGTGCTCGAAGGTCGACAGCACGGCGACCTTGACGCCCTTGTTCGACAGCTTGCGGTCGGTGATGCGCGTCCACAGGATCGGGTGCATCTCGGCCATGTTCGAGCCCCAGAGCACGAAGGCGTCGGCATGTTCGATGTCGTCGTAGCAGCCCATCGGCTCGTCGATACCGAAGGTGCGCATGAAGCCGGCAACGGCCGAGGCCATGCAGTGTCGGGCATTGGGGTCGAGGTTGTTGGTGCGGAAGCCGGCCTTCATCAGCTTCGATGCGGCATAGCCTTCCCACACCGTCCATTGGCCGGAACCGAACATCGCCAGGCCGTTCGGGCCCTTGGCCTTGAGCGTCGCCTTGGCCTTCTCTTCCATGATGTCGAAGGCCTGCTTCCAGGAAATCGGCATGAAGTCGCCGTTCTTGTCGTACTTGCCGTCCTTCATCCGCAACAGCGGCGTCTTCAGGCGGTCGGAGCCGTACATGATCTTGGACAGGAAATAGCCCTTGATGCAGTTCAGGCCACGATTGACCGGCGCATCCGGGTCGCCCTGAGTGGCCACCACACGGCCTTCCTGAGTGCCGACCAGAACGCCGCAACCGGTGCCGCAGAAGCGGCAGGCCGCCTTGTCCCAGCGGATCTCGTCCTTGCCCTGAGCCAGGGCGGTGCCCGGCGCCGACAGGCCGGCCGCCGAAATAGCCGCAGCTGCTGCGTTGGCCTTGATGAAATCGCGTCGATTGAGTTTCACGCCTCTACCTCCTCGGTATCTACTGATTCGTCGTCGCTGTATTGATAGACCATGGCTACCGAGGCGACGCCGGGAATGCCATGCAGGGCTACATATTTGTCAGCAGCCGAATTGATATTGTCATCCTCCAGAGTGACGACCACCTTCCCCTCCGAACTGCGGGCATGGATCTCCACGCCGGGCATTCCGGTCAACGTACCGCATGCCTCTTCAAGGCTCTGCGGTGCGATGTGCAAAATGGCGCTGGATATATTCATCCGACTCGACCTCCTAAGCATCGGCAGCCAACGACTGCCACGGGTGGCAATCTTGCCGCAGCGACGGGGTATTCCATTGATTTGTATCAAGCCCATACCGTAGTAAGGGGCTTACTACGCCCAACGAACCTGAACGAACTACTACTTAATGACTATATAGACCATCGGGAACCAGATAGCCAATTACGATCGATCGTATTGAAGCAATCAATTGGATCAATTCCACGTCACCACCTAAACTCCATTTCGTCGTTCAACACCCAACCCACTCAGGAGAAAAACATGTCGCTGATCAATACCCAGGTTCAACCGTTCAAGGCCCAGGCTTTCCACAACGGCAAGTTCATCGAAGTCACCGAAGCCAGCCTGAAGGGCAAGTGGTCGGTCATGATCTTCATGCCGGCCGCCTTCACCTTCAACTGCCCGACCGAGATCGAGGATGCCGCCAACAACTACGCCGAGTTCCAGAAGGCCGGCACCGAGGTGTACATCGTCACCACCGACACCCATTTCTCGCACAAGGTTTGGCACGAAACCTCGCCGGCGGTCGGCAAGGCCCAGTTCCCGCTGGTTGGCGACCCGACCCACCAACTGACCCGCGCTTTCGACGTGCACATCGACGAAGAAGGTCTGGCCCTGCGCGGCACGTTCGTGATCAACCCGGAAGGCATCATCAAGACGGTCGAAATCCACTCCAACGAAATCGCCCGTGACGTCTCCGAAACCCTGCGCAAGCTGAAGGCTGCCCAATACACCGCCGCCCACCCGAACGAAGTCTGCCCGGCCAAGTGGCATGAAGGCGAAAAGACCCTGGCCCCGTCGCTGGACCTGGTCGGCAAGATCTAAGCCCCCAACCGCCAACAGAGAATCTTAGAAAAAGCCGCTCCCGACGCCGGGGGCGGCATAACGAAATTTCGATTTCAGCGCTTTTTTCCGGCCGACCGTAGCATTTCCCGGGCGGCCGGAAAAAACCAGTGAGATCCAGACAGGGAGAGAAAGACATGCTCGACGCCAACATCAAGGCCCAGTTGCAGGCCTACCTCGAAAAACTTCAGCGTCCGATCGAAATCGTCGCCACGCTGGACGACAGCGCCAAGGGCGAAGAAATGCGCCTGCTGCTGACCGACATCGCCGCGCTCTCCGCCAAGGTCGGCCTGCGCACCGACGGCCAGGCCGTGCGTTGCCCCTCCTTCGCCATCGGCCTGCCCGGCGAAACGCCGCGCATTCACTTTGCCGGCCTGCCGATGGGCCACGAATTCACCTCGCTGGTCCTCGCCCTGCTGCAGACCGGCGGCCATCCGCCCAAGGTCGAGCAATCGGTCATCGACCAGATCAAGGCCCTGCCCGGCAAGTTTGAATTCGAGACCTACATCTCGCTGTCCTGCCACAACTGTCCGGACGTCGTCCAGGCACTGAACCTGATGGCCGTGCTCAACCCCAACGTCACCAGCACCATGATCGACGGCGCCATGTTCCAGGACGAGGTCAACGCCCGCCAGATCATGGCCGTGCCGACCACCTGGCTGAACGGCGCCGAGTTCGGCGCCGGCCGCATGCTGATCGAGGAAATCCTCGCCAAGGTAGACACCGGCGCCGCCGCCCGTGCCGCCGAAGCCATTGGCCAGAAGGCTGCCTTCGACGTGCTCGTCGTCGGCGGCGGCCCGGCCGGTGCCGCGGCCGCCATCTACGCCGCCCGCAAGGGCATCCGGACCGGCATCGTTGCCGAACGTTTCGGCGGCCAGGTCATGGACACGCTGGGTATCGAGAACTTCATCTCGGTCAGCCACACCGAAGGGCCGAAACTGGTCGCCGCGCTGGAGCAGCACGTCAAGGACTACGACGTCGACGTGATGAACCTGCAACGCGCTGCCAAGCTGATCCCCGGCGAACTGATCGAAGTGCAGCTGGAGAACGGTGCCGCGCTGAAGAGCAAGGCTGTCATCCTCGCCACCGGCGCCCGCTGGCGCGAGATGAACGTGCCCGGCGAACAGGAATACAAGGCCAAGGGCGTCTGCTTCTGCCCGCATTGCGACGGCCCGCTGTTCAAGGGCAAGCGCGTCGCGGTGATCGGCGGCGGCAACTCCGGCGTCGAGGCGGCCATCGACCTGGCCGGCATCGTCGCCCATGTCACGCTGCTCGAATTCGCCGACACCCTGCGCGCCGACGCCGTGCTGCAGAACAAGCTGAACAGCCTGCCGAATATCACCGTCATCAAGTCGGCCCAGACCACCGAAGTCACCGGCGACGGCCAGAAAGTGAACGGCCTGAGCTACAAGGACCGGCTGAGTGGCGAGATCAAGCACGTCGAACTCGAAGGCATCTTCGTGCAGATCGGCCTGTTGCCCAACACCGACTGGTTGAAGGGCGCGGTCGAGCTGTCGAAATTCGGCGAAATCGAGATCGACGCCAAGGGCCAGACCTCAATCCCCGGCGTTTTCGCCGCCGGCGACTGCACGACCGTGCCCTACAAGCAGATCATCATCGCGATGGGCGCCGGCAGCACGGCGGCACTCAGCGCCTTCGATCACCTGATCCGCAGCTAGGCATCTCCTAACGGCCGAGACCGTTCGCCCAGGCTTCCGAAGCCGGGCGGACGACCTCGATCCACGGCCCGGGATAGATCCCGATGCCGACGATCATCACGATCAGGGCCACCATCACCCCCCACTCGCGCGGCCGCAGGTCGCTGGCCTGGGCGACCGCCTCGTGTTCAACCGGCCCGAAGAAGGCCCGACGGTACAGCGCCAGGAAACTGCCGGCGGCGATCGCCAGCCCGAACAGCGCCGCCATGCCGGCCCCGGTATGGCTGTGCAGCGCCGCGATGATCAGCATGAACTCGCCGGGAAAGCTGCTCGTCCCCGGCATGCCGACCCCGGCCAGGCCGCAGATCAGGACGCCGGTGGCGAGTAACGGCATCGTTTTGGCGGCGCCGCCCAGGGCGTGGATATCGGTCGAGCCGGTTCGCTGGCGCAGGAATTCGAGCAACACGAAGGCCCCGCCGGTCGCCACCGAGAAGCTGAGCAGCAGCGAGATCGCCCCTTGCGCGCCTTGCGCCGTGTACGACGCCAGCCCGAGCACGGCCAAGCCCACATGGCAGATGCTGGCATAGGCCAGCGCAACGCGCAGATTGCTCTGGGCCAGCATGCCGACCGCGCCGTACAGGATGGCCACGGTGCCCAGACCGGCGAGCAGCCAGTGCAGGTCGAGCGCCGCCTGCGGCGCGAGCGGCACCGCGAAGCGGACCAGCCCGAAGGCGCCGATCTTCAGGCCGACCAACAGCGCCGTCAGCGAACCTGGCGCGGCCAGCGAGAACTGCGGCAGCCAGGTATGCAAGGGCACCAGCGGCACCTTGACCCCGAAACCGACCAGGCAGAGCAGGAAAACCGCCGTCTGCGTCGAGCGCGGCAGCGGCGCGGCGAGCAGCGCCATCAGGTCGAAAGTCGGCACCGGCTGGCCGGCAGCCAGGATGACGATGGCCAGCAACAGCGGGATACCGCCAGCCAGCATGATCAGGAAATAACGCGTCGCCGCCGCCCCGCCGCCGGCCGTCGCCCCCCAGCGGCCGAGCAGGAAGTAGATCGGGACCAGCGTCAACTCCCAGAAGACGAAGAACAGCGCCGTATCCAGCGCACAGAAGATGCCCAGCGTCGCCGTCTGGAGCAGCAGCAACAGGCTGTAATACAGCCGCGGCGCCTGGCGAACCGCGTTCCAGCCGGCGACCAGCGAGCCGAGGAAAAGCAGCGCCGTGGCCGGCAGGAAGAGCACCGACAGGCCATCGACGCCGACCAGGTAATGGACGTTCAGGCTGGCGATCCACACCACCCGCTCAAGCAACTGGAAGCGTTCCCCCGGCGGTTCATAGGCAAGCAAGGCGATGGTCGAAAGCGCCAGGACGAGCAACATGCCGAACGCCGCGACATGGCGGGCGGCCCGCGCCGGCAACAGCCAGAGCAGCACGGCGGCAACCAGCGGCAGGAAGATCAGGGCCGAGAGCAGCGGCGGGGTCATCGGGCGAACCTCATGGCGCAAACCTCGCGGCGGCCGCCTGGCTGGCCGTTTCGGTCAGGAACAGCCAGGGTTCGGTGAAGAATCCTATGGCCAGCATGGCGGCCAGCGCGATGCCGCAGACGACATATTCCATCGGCAGCGTCTGGTCCACATCGTGGCCGCCCTCCTTTGCCTGCGACAGGAAGGCCTTCTGGAAAGCCCAGAGCAGGAAGCCGGCGGCCGCCACGTTGCCGAGCGCGGTGGCCACCGTCGGCAGCGCGCCGAACTTGTCGATGGCCGCCTCCAGCACCAGGTGGGCGGCGTCGAAGCCCGGCGTGCCGGGCATGCCGACAATGGCCAGGCCGAAGGTCAGGAAGGCGATGGCGAGGAAGGGAATGCGCTCGAACAGGCCGGACAATTCGTGCAGTTCGGTCGTCCCGGTCCGCCGGAAGACGAAACCGACGATGAACCACATGCCGGTCACCGCCAGCCCGAAGTTGGCGGCCAGCAGCATGGCGCCCTGGATGCCCGATTCGTGCAGGCTGAACAGGCCGATGACCAGCAGGCTGGTGTGACTGACAACGGCGAAGGCAAGCAGCCGGCGCAGGTTGCTTTGCTGGAAGGCAAGCGCCGCCGTGAAGAAAACCCCGGCCATGGCGAAGCCGACGACATAGGGCTGCCAGGTCTGCACCGCGCTCGGCGTCAGCGGCAGCACGAAACGCAGCATGCCGTAGATGCCGACCTTGACGCCGACCATCAGCGCCGGCGCGACGGCGATCAACCCGTGCTGCGCCATGTTGGGCAGCCAGCCGTGCAGCGGGAAGAGCGGCGTACGCACGGCCAGCCCGTAGAACAGCAGGTAGAAAGCGGCTGTCTGGAACTTGCCGGCCGGCAGCGTGCCGGCCAGGTCGAACAGGTCGAAGCTCCAGCGCCCGCCGCTCGCCTCGGCGTGCCCCCAGCCCAGCACCAGGCAGCCGGCGGCAAACAGCGCCCAGCCGAAGGCCTGATACTGAACGAAGCGAGCCAGCGCCTGAATCTCGGCCCGCGACGAGGCCCAGCGCCGGAGCAGATAGACGACGGCCCACAATTCCAGCGCCGAGTAGGCAGCGAACCACGCCACGTTGACCGTGACCAGCATGCCGACCAGCCCCGCCTCGGCCAGCAGCAACACGGCGAACAGCCGGCCCGGCGAGATCATGCCGCGACTCATGCCGTACAGCGTCATCAGGAAGGTCAGCAGCGCCGTCGACAGCACGAAAATCAGGCTGATGCCGTCGACCGCGACATGGTAGGCCAGCGGCGCGAAGCGCTCGGCCAATTGCAGTGTTGGCGACAGCGGATTGATGTGACTAACGACGACGATGGCCAGCCCGAGTTCGGCCAGCGCGAAGACCTTGCCGAGCAGCACGGCGCTGGCCCGCTCCTGCAGGGCATAGACCACGGCCGCGCCGAGCAGCGGCAGCGCCTGCAGCCAGAAGAGCAGCGGCAGGCCGGCCTGCTGGTACCAGAAGATTTCGCTGAGGCCGCTCACAGGATCACCACGAAGGTCGCCATCACAGCCATCATCAGGTAGCGCGGCTGTTCGAGCAGCCCTTCCAGCGTCCTCAGGTAGGCGCCGGCCCGGTGCATCAACTTCTCGGCGGAACCGCCCTTGCCGCGCAGCAACAGGCGGTACTCGATGTGCTGCAGGGTGTCGGAAGCCGAGGCCAGCAGCCGCCCAGGCAGGCCGTCGGCGACGACCAACGGGCGCTCGTGATGGACCGCCTTGCCCTGCCCCGGCTGGCCGATGGCGTGGTCGATGAAATGCTCCTCCAGCCCGCGCAGGTCGCGGGAAAAGCCCGCCGTCGGCTCGACCATCAGCGTCTGCGCCAGCTTGTCGAGCCAGAAGCGCTGCACGGCAACGGTGTACAGCAGGGTGTTGTTGCGCAGCCAGGCCGGCGGCGGCGCCGGGCGCTGGCGGGTGAGGTCCAGCCAGGACGGGGCGACCAGGAACTGCCAAAGGCGCCAGGCGGCGTGCAGGCAGAGATGGATCAGCGCCAGCGTTGTCCAGCCCAGCCCGATGGCGACGAACATCAGCGAGACCTGGAACAGCGTGGCGAAGATCAACGCTGACTTGACGTCGGTCTGGACCAGGCCGCACAGCCAGGCGTAGATCGCCGTCAGCGCGCCGGCAACGACCAGGCCGAGCATCACGTCCGGCACCTGGACGAGCAGCGGTTCGAGACGCAGCATCAGGTAGACGCCGGCATGCACCATCACTGCGCCGTAGAAGATCGCCGACGACGGCGTCGGCCCTTCCAGCGCCCGGCTGAGCCAGGCCGAGAACGGCAGTTGCGCCGACTTGGCCAGCGCCGCGATGACGAAGCCGATGACCAGCAGCCGGTCGTTGACCACGCTGAGTTTCGGCGCATTGGCCAGCGCCGTCCATTCGAAGCCGCCGAGCCAGGCGGCGGCCAGCCCGAGACCGAGCAGGAAGCCGGCATCGCCAGCGCGGTTGGTGACGAAGGCGAACAGCGCGTTGCCGGTCGCCACCGGCCGATGCCAGGCGTAGCCGATGAGCAGGAAGGACGATACGCCGCACATTTCCCAGCCGACGAAGGCGAGCAGGCCGTTGCCGGCGAGCAGCACGAGCTGGATGCCGGCCAGGAAGAAGGACAGGCTGATGAAGAAGCGGTGGAAGCCGGCCTCGCGGTGCAGGTAGTTGGCAGAGAAGCGGACGACCAGCCAGCCGATCAGCGCGGTCAGCGTGGCCAAGGTCAGCGACAGCGGATCGAGCATGAACGAGATGGTGGCGGCCCAGTTGCCCGAGCCGAACCAGTGGCCGAGGATGCGATGCCCCGGCGCGCCCTGGCTGAGCGCCATGGCGTCGATGGCGAGGAGCAGCAGCAGGCCGCCGAAAGCGGCCAGCGACGACAGGCGGGCGGTCAGCGGCTCGGCGGCGTCGCCCCGCGCCCGGCCGAGCAGCACGCGGGCACCGTTGATGACGACGACGAACAGCGGCAGGGCCGGCACCAGCCAGACCCAGTCGTGCAGATGTGCGAAAAGCGGGCTCATCCGACGCCTCCGAGGATCAGCGCCGGGGCCAGCGCCTCGCTCTCGCCGGCGAACCAGTCAGCCGAGCGCGCCACCTGCGGCAGCACGGCCGGGCCGGACCACGGCAGCCAGCCGCGGCGCGGGCAGTAAAGGTGCAATGCTACGGTCAGCGGGTTTTTTGCCGCCAAAACGATCCACTCGTTGGCGACCAGTTCCTGCAACGCCGGCTGGCGTTCGAGAATGGCGCTCAGGATTTCCGGCGTCTGCTCGACGACGACCAAGAGACGCATCGGCTCGTGGATCTCGACCATCTGCCAGGGCAGGCCGGTGCGCAGGTCGGAGTCGGCGCCTTCCATGACGCCGAACAGGCCGGTGATGTTGTGGGTGATCTTGGAACCGCAACCGAAGCGCTCGTTGTCCACGGTCGAGAAATAGTATTCGAGGGCGATGCCGGCACCGACCGGGCCGGCGGCGAGCAGGATGCTCTCGACGATGGCGCCGTCGGCGTCGGTCGTCGGATCGTAGGAGATCAGGAAAACCCGGCGGTCGAGGAACAACCCGCGGCTCATCGCCCGCCGGCCGATGAAGGCGGCGGCGTTGGTGGCGTGGCCGAGTTCCGGGCGCGCCTGCGAAATGTCGCTCCCCCGGCCGAGCAGGTGCTGGCGCGCCTTCCACGGGGTCGGGCGGGTCGGCGCCGAGGCCAGCCGGCGGCAGCGCTCGGCGGCATGCGCCCGGCAGGCTTCGCCCATTTGCCGGAGCAGCGTGTCGAGCGCCTGCTGAAAACGCACTGGCACATGGTCGAGGTCGTACCACTCGACGCCCTCGTCGCAGGTGTTGTGCTCGGCGCCGAGGAACCAGGTGCCGTCGGGGATGACCAGACCGCGCTCGGCCAGCCCGGCGCGCACCGCCGGCCGGTTGGCCATCGCCGCGAAGGCCCGGGCGTTCGGCCCGCCGTGCCGGCCGGAGCAGGCGCCGCAATCGTAGGCCGCGAGATGCGGGTTGTTGCGACTGCCCGAACCGTGGCCGAGCAGCAGGACCAGCGGCGCGAAGCCGTCGTTCAGGCCGATCATGCGCAGAAAGGCCTCGACGCGGGCGACCTGCTCGCCGTCGGTCAGGCCGGCCTGCGGCTGTTCCGGGCTCGCGGCGACGGCCTGTTCGGCGGTCAGAGCCAGCCGGGTCGGCACGCGGCCGTCGTTCCAGCTGCGCCAGCGGCGGGCCGCTTCGCCAGCCCAGCCCGGGGCCAGTGTCAGGGCGGCCAGCCCGGCCATGGCCGGCCCGGCGCCGAGCGCCGTCAGCGCCGGGCCGATCACGGCGTGGCGGCGGCTTGCCTGATAGAAGCGCTCGCGCCAGTTCAGCCGCCGTTCGCGCCGGGCGAGATGGGCGGCCAGCTTTGCCTCGTCGCCTTCGGCCGCAACTTCGCGGACCAATTGGGTCGGGCTGACAACGACCGGGCAGAGCGCCGTCGGCAGCGCGTCGTCCATGCCTTGCCAAAGCATCGGCAGGCCAAAGAAACCGGCGGCGCCGTAGGTGGCGATGTCCGGCGCGATTTCTTCGAGGTGGCGGCGGGTGCCTTCCTCGCGATCGTCCATGCACAGTACGACCTGGGCCGACGGGGCGGCCGGCGCTGCTTGCCGCGAGTGGTTGGCGCTCAGCGCGGCGAACAGTTGCTCGCGGTAGTGGCGTTCGTAGGCGAACAGCCAGATCTGGCCGCGCTGCTGCGCCGTCAGAGTGGTCGCCGTGGCGTGCAGGGCGGCGATTTCGTCGGCACTCAGGCCGGCCAGGTCCTCGGCAGTCAAACCGAGCTGGCGGCACAGGCCCGCCAGTTGCCAGGCGGCGCCATCGTGGCGGGCGGCGGCCAAGGCCGGCACCAGTGCATCGGCCAGATGATGCCAGGCGTCGACCTCGACATGGCCGTGACGGGCCAATTCGACCAGGTGGGCGGCGCGCCCCTGAAAATCTTCGGGTAGGCCGGGCTGGTGCAGCGCGTCGCGGACCAGGAATTCCTCGGGCCGGGCCGCGAAGTGGGCAGGCAGATCGGCCAGCGTCAGCGGCCCTCCGGCCAGGCGGCGCAGCAGGTCGTCGGTCAGCAGGCGTTCGAGCAGCACGCGCACGGCCAGGTAGTCGAGCATGGCGACCGGCGTGCCGTCGCCGCGCCCGGGGTGCTGCTCGCGCCACAGCACCATGCCGGACCAGCCGGGCAGTTCCAGGCTCAGGCGTTCGAGGTAGCCGCCCCACAGGTTTTCATCGGGCAGCAGTCGGGGCAGTTCCTCGAGCAGCACGTCGAGCGGGCTGTCGGGCAGGTGCAGGACTTCGTCGCGCACATTCGGCAGCTCGTCCATTTCCCAGGCCAGGTCGAAGCCGGCGCTGGCCCGCCAAGCGGCGAAGAAGCCGCGCTCGCGGGCCGGGTTGCGCCAGGCGGCGACGCCGAGGTCGAGGTGGGCGGCGAGATGGCGCTGCAGGATGCCACGCACGCGTTCGAGGACGTCCTCGCCGCTCAGGTGTTCCAACAGGGCGCGCCAGGTCCAGGTCTTGCCGACGCGGCCGCAGAGCTCTTGCCAGCGGGCCAGTGCGGCCTCGCGCCAGGACTTGTCGGCGCCCTGAGCGGCGAATGCTACGGTCGGCGGCAAAAATTGGCCAAAATCGAAATTTTGTTCTGCGCCGCCTTCCTGCCGCAGCCAGGCCAGCCGGCTGGCCGCCGGCGCTTCCATGCCTGCCAGCAGACTGGCGAGCAGGATCTCGCGCCGGGTCAGTGCGCCGACCAGCGGCGCATCGAGGTCGGCGACGCCGAAATCGTCGAGCGCTGCCGCCAGGTCGTCGCGGGTTATCCGCCCGCTGGCCAGGCAGGCGCGGAATTTCGCTTCCGGCCACCAGGTCGCCGCCCCGGTCAGCGCGCCGGCCGCCGTCAGCGCCTCGGCAAAGGGCAAATGCTGGAAGCCATGCAGCGTGTTGTGGTGGACGAAATCGCGGATCGGCGCCTGGGCCGGCAGCACGTGCGCCAGATGGGCTATCCAGTGGGCGAGGCGTTCGCGGATCGGCAGCTCGCTCTTCACGTCAGCCTCCAAACCAGCGGCCAACCTGGCCGACGCTGTCGGCGACCAGGGCGAGCAAGGGGGCCGGCCAGACACCGAGGATGACGATGCTGGCGGCAAGCAGGCCGGCGGCCACCGTCTCGGTGCGCGTCAGGTCGGCGATGTCCATCGTCTCGCCGGGTTGACACAGGCGGCCGACGACGCGCAAACCATAGGCGGCGCCGACCAGCATGGCCAGCCCGAGCAGCAGTACCCAGCCGCCCCAGCGCTGGTAGGCGGCGACCAGCACATGCAGTTCGGCGATGAAGCCGGCGCTGCCCGGCAGGCCGATCGCCGCCAGCAGGCCGAAAGCAATGAAGAAGGCAAAGCGCGGCGCCCGGCCGAGCAGCGAGGTGTAGTCGGCCAGGTCGCGGCTGTGCGTGCGCTGGTAGAGCAGGCCGACGACCAGGAACAGCAGGCCGGCGGTCAGGCCGTGCGCCACCATCTGGACCACCGCCCCGGTCAGGCCGATGACGTCGAGCGAGGCAATGCCGAGCAGCACGACGCCCATGTGCGAAATCGACGAATAGGCGACCATCGCCTTCAGGTCCTGCTGGCGCCAGGCCAGGATGCCGCCGTAGAGCAGGCTGACGAAGGCGAGGATGGCCAGCCAGTCCTGCATCGCCAAGAGCGCGGCGGGCAGCGTTTCAGCAGCGCGGATCAGGCCGTAGGCGCCCATTTTCAGCAACACGCCGGAGAGCAGGATGGACACCGGGCTGGGCGCCTCGACATGGGCCAGCGGCAGCCAGCCATGCAGCGGGACGACCGGCATCTTGACGCCGAAGCCGATGAAGAAGCCGGCGAAGATCAGCAGTTGCGTCTGCAGCGGCAGCCCACGGCCGCCCTCGGCCATGTCGGCCATGGCGAAACTGTGGCCGGGCGCCGCGTCGTAGAGAAAAAGCAGGGCGACCAGCATGAACACCGAACCGCCCAGCGTATACAGGAAGAAGTTGAGCGCCGCGCGCTGCCGGTTCGGCCCGCCCAGCCGGTCGATCATGAAGAACAGTGGCAGCAGCGTCGCTTCCCAGAAAACATAGAACAGCGACCAGTCGCGGGCCGTGAACACACCGAACATCGCCGATTCGAGCAACAGCACGAGCAGGAAATAGAGCCGCGCACCCGCTTCCATGCGCCGCGACACCAGCACGGCGATCAGCGAGAGCAGCGCCGTCAAGAGCACCATGGCCAGCGAAACGCCATCGACGCCGAGGGCGAAATAGGAACCGAGGCGGACATTCCAGGCCCGGCTCTCGGCCATCTGCACGGCCGGCCCGGCCGGGTCGAACTGGCTGGCCAGCCACAGGGCATAGGCCAGCGCGGCGACGGTGAAGGTCATCGCCACCTGCCACAGCGGCAAGGCGCGGCGGGCCGGCAGCACGGCCAGCACGGCAGCCCCCGCCACCGGCAGAAAAACCAGCACCTTCAGCACGTTCCAGCCCCCTCCGCCAGCCCGCTTGGCTCTCATTATTTTGATGTCGTAATTATGCCAGCGACCGGCGTCGGGAATACAGGCCGGAGCCCCCATATTTCGGGACAGCAAAGCGGTTTGACACACCCTGCCCGCTTGGTTAAATTGGACGTTTCCCCCCAACCTTGAAACAAATCACGATAAGGAGTTCCCCATGGCCGTTCTCGTTGGCAAGCAAGCCCCCGATTTCACCGCCACCGCCGTTTATGGCGACAACGAAATCAAGGAACTGAAGCTGTCCCAATTCAAGGGCAAGCCGGTCGTCCTCTTCTTCTACCCGCTCGACTTCACCTTCGTCTGCCCGTCCGAACTGATCGCCTTCGATCATCGCCTGTGTGAATTCCAGCAACGCGGCGTCGAAGTCATCGGCGTCTCGATCGACTCCCAGTTCACCCACCTGGCCTGGAAGAACACCCCGGTCAAGGAAGGCGGCATCGGCCAGGTCGGTTACCCGCTGGTCGCCGACGTCAAGCACGAGATCTGCCGCGCCTACGACGTCGAACTCGAAGCCGCCGGCGTCGCCCTGCGCGGTTCCTTCCTGATCGACAAGAACGGCGTGGTCATGCACCAGGTCGTCAACATGCTGCCGCTCGGCCGCAACATTGACGAAATGCTGCGCATGGTCGATGCCCTGCAATTCTTCGAGGAACACGGCGAAGTCTGCCCGGCCGGCTGGAACAAGGGCAAGCCTGGCATGGTCGCCTCGACCGAAGGTGTCGCCGCCTACCTGGCCAAGAACGCCAAGAAGCTGTAAGCAAGCGCCTCGCGAGGCGCCAGCAAGACGCAGAAACCCGACTGGAAAACAGTCGGGTTTTTTATATTGTGATGTAGCAGGATTACAGGATAGAATTTGCTGAATTTGTAATTTCACCAGAGAAGATAAAACATGGCGGACACCGAATATCTCAGCACCCGGCAAGCGGCCCTGCGACTGGGCGTTTCCCTCGGCACCGTGCAGAACATGGTGGAAAACGGGGTACTCGAAGCCTGGAAAACTGCCGGCGGCCACCGCCGCATTCCGGTGGCCTCGGTCGAAGCCCTGCTTGCGCGGCGCCGCAACCTGACGCCCAGCGCCCAGGAGTCCGGCGGCCAGCTCGACATCCTGATCGCCGAAGACGACCAGACGCTGCAGATGCTCTACCAGATGACCTTCGACAGCTGGAACCTGCCGCTCAAGCTGCGCATCGTCGCCAACGGCTTCGACGGCCTGCTCCAGGTCGGCCAGCGCGTCCCCGACATCCTGATTGCCGACCTGATGATGCCGGGCATGGACGGCTTCGAAATGATTCGCCGCCTGCGCGCCAACCCGGACCTGGCCCGGATGGACATCATCGTGGTCAGCGCCATCGACCGCGAAGAAGTGCTCAAGCGCGGCCTGCCGTCGGACATCACCCTGTTCGGCAAACCCATCCCCTTCCACGAGATCAAGGGCTTCCTGCTCGGTCGGCTGGCCGCCCGCCAGCGCATCACCGCCTGAAGCCGCAAAGCTTGCGCAACAGACAGGTTTGACCAGGCCCGACCCTATCCCGGCGGGCCACACATATAAGAAACAGATCAGGAGACAAAGATGGGATTTTTCGGAAACAGCTCGGCTTACGACAAGATCGACCGTGACATTTCGGCCATCGCCGACGGCTCGGCCGATCTTTCGCACTCGGTCGGCGCTCCCGGCGGCGATGCTCCCGGTCGGATTTCCGGCAACATCAATCGTTTCTTCGGCCGGGTCCGCACGCTGATCTCGCATTCGCGCGAACGCAGCATCAGCATCGCGGCCAACGCGGCACGGATGAACCATCTGGTCCAGCAGACCGACGACGCCGTGCGCCGCCAGGAAGTTTTGGCCGCCAACGTCTTCGATTCCAGCAACCGGGTCAACCAGGCGGTCGGCGAAGTGGCGATGAATTCAGATGCCATCCAGGCCTCGACCCACAACAACCTCGACCTCGCCCAGCGCTCGCTGGAGCAGATGGAGACCGTCGCCTCGACGATGCGCTCGACCAACGAGCACATCGAACACTTTTCCTCGACGGTCGGCGAGCTGCACACCAGCTCGATGAAGATCAACCAGATCGTTTCGCTGATCAATGACATTTCCGACCAGACCAACCTGCTGGCGCTCAACGCCGCCATCGAGGCCGCCCGCGCTGGCGAAGCCGGGCGCGGCTTTGCCGTCGTCGCCGACGAAGTGCGCAAGCTGGCCGAAAAGGTCAAGACGGCGACCCAGGTCATCGGCCAGAACACCCAGTCGATGATCAACCTGGTCGCCGACACTTCCGAAAAGACCAAGACCATCGTCGGCGAGGTGACCCGCGCCAACGAGTACATCGAAACCTCGGCCGCCGACCTGACGACCATGGTCGGCGACTTCAAGCGGACGACCGACCAGCTATCGACCATCTCGGTAGCGATCTACCAGCTGCGCGAAAGCAACCAGGCCATCCACCGCGAAGTCGAGGAAATCCGCGACCACTCGCGCGACATTTCCGGGCGCATGAAGCAGTGCCTCGATTCGGCCAAGACCCTGCGCGAATCGACCGAAGACTTGCAATGCACGCTGGCCGACTTCCGTACCGGCAACAGCATGTTCGACAACCTGCACGACAAGGTCGCCGGTTTCCGCGACAACGTTGCCAACGTCTTGCAGAAGATGGCCGAGCGCGGCGTCAACGTCTTCGACCAGTCCTACAAGGAAATCCCCGGGTCCAACCCGAAGCGCTACACGACGAGCTACGACAACCAGTGCGATGCCGAACTGACCCGCATCTACGACGACCTGCTGCGCGATTTCCCGGGCCTGACCTACTCGCTGTCGGTCGACAACAACGGCTACGCGCCAGCCCACAACAGCCAGTTCTCCAATGCCCCGACCGGCGACCCTGCCGTCGACCTGGCCAAGAGCCGGCACAAGCGCATCTTCAACGACCCGGTCGGCATCAAGCTGGCCAAGAACGAAAAGCCGTCGCTGTTCCAGACCTATGTCCGCGACACCGGCGAAATCCTCAACGACCTGTCGATGCCCATCATCATCAACGGCCGCCACTGGGGTGCCGTCCGCGTCGGCTTCAACACCGATCTGCTGAAGTGACCGGACTGCAAATGCTACGGTAAAGCCGAAAAAACGGCCAAAATCAGGGCGCCCAAGGGCGCCCTTTTTCTTTGGCCGCTCAGCTGTGGTAGACGATCTCGACGTTTTCCGGCTGCAGCCAATTGCCCAGTGCCTCGAGCAGGGCATCGTCGAGGCGGACGCGCATGGCATCGCCAAGGACCAGTTCGCATTCGGCCACCGCATTACGGTAGCGGATGCGAACCGCCGCCGGGCCGGGCGCGAAGGGCGTCAGCAAGGCGCGCAGCTTCTGGGCATCCGAATTGCCATTCATCTTCAGCAGCAGGTGACGGGCAAAGCGGGCTCTCGCCTCACCCATGGTCATCAGCTTGTCGGCGACCACCCGGTTGCCGCCCGAGAAGTCGTCGTAGCTGACCTTGCCTTCGACGACCAGGACTTCGTCGGTGACGATCTTGGCCCGCTCGGCTTCGAACAGTTCGTTGAAGACCGAGACTTCGACCATCGCCGTGCCGTCGTCGAGCTGGACGAAGAGCATCTTGCCGCGCCGGGTCATCTGGGTGCGCACACCGACCACCAGGCCGGCCAGCGTGGTCATTTCCTTGGCCGGTTCGAGCCGGTTCAATGACCGCCGCACGAAGCGCGACAGCTCTTTCTTGCAGGTGTTGTACGGGTGGCCGGAGAAGAAGAAGCCGAGCGCCGTCTTTTCCTCCATCAGCTTGGTCTTCTCGTCCCACGGACGGACCGTGACGTATTCCGGCGCGTGTTCGTCGGCCACTTCGGCGATGTCGAACAGGCTGGTCTGCATCGCGTTACGCTCGGCCTGTTCGGCAAAGTCCATCGCCACGCCGACGGTGGCCAGCAGCTTGCAGCGGTCGCCATCGAGGCTGTCGAAGGCACCGGCCTTGATCAGCGCTTCGATGGTCCGCCGATTGACCATGCGCTTGTCGCAGCGCTGGCAGAAGTCGAACAGGTCCTTGAACGGGCCGTCGGCTTCGCGCGCCTTGAGGATCACGTTGACCGCCTGTTCGCCGGTCCCCTTGACCGCCCCCAGGCCGTAGCGAATGGTATTGCGGTCCACCGGTTCGAAGCGGTAGTTCGAGGCATTCACATCGGGGCCAAGGACCTTGACCTTGTTGGCGATGGTGTCCTCGTAGAAGATCTTGACCGAGTCGGTGTTGTCCATGTCCGAGGACATGGTCGCAGCCATGAAGGCTGCGCAGTGGTAACGCTTGAGCCAGGCGGTGTGATAGGTGACGACGGCGTAGGCAGCGGTGTGCGACTTGTTGAAGCCGTACTCGGCGAACTTGGTCATCAGGTCGAACAACTGCTCGGCCAGCGCCGGGTCGTAGCCCAGCTTCTTGGCACCGTCGGCGATGGTCTCGCGGTGCTTGGCCATTTCCTCGGGCTTCTTCTTGCCCATCGCCCGGCGCAGCATGTCGGCACCACCGAGCGTATAGCCACCGATGATCTGCGAGATCTGCATCACCTGTTCCTGGTACACGATGACACCGTAGGTCGGCGACAGACAGGCGGTCAGGTCGGGATGGAAATAATCGATGGCCTGCTGGCCCTTTTTACGCAGGATGAAGTCGTCGACCATGCCCGAGCCGAGCGGGCCGGGACGGTAGAGCGCGAGCACAGCGATGATGTCTTCGAAGCGGTCGGGCGCCAGCTTCTTCAACAGTTTCTTCATGCCTTCCGATTCAACCTGGAAGATCGCCGTCGTATTGGCGTCCTTCAGGATCTGATAGGCCCCCGGGTCCTCGAAGCCGAGCGACATCAGATCGAGCTTCTCGCCGGTCATCCGCTCGATGTACTTGAGCGCCAGTTCGATAATGGTCAAGTTGCGCAGGCCAAGGAAGTCGAACTTGACCAGGCCGGCTTTCTCGACGTCGTCCTTGTCGAACTGCGAGACCGGTGAGGCGTCGGCGCCGGTCGCTTGGTAGATCGGGCAGAAGTCGGTGATCTTGCCCGGCGCGATCAGCACGCCGCCGGCGTGCATGCCGACGTTGCGGGTCAAATCCTCCAGACGGCCGGCCAGGTCGAACAGTTCGCGGATGGTTTCGCCGTCGCCGTCGCCCTGCATCATTTCCTTCAGCTGCGGCTCTTGTTCAAGCGCCTCGGCCAGCGACACCGGCTTGTTCTGGACAATCGGGATCAGCTTGGAAATCCGGTCGCACATCGAATAGGGCAGGCCGAAGACGCGGCCGACGTCGCGGATCACCGCCTTCGACGACATGGTGCCGAAGGTGGCGATCTGGCTGACCGCCTGCGCGCCGTAATGCTCCCGGACGTACTCGATGACGCGCCAGCGGTTGTCCTGGCAGAAGTCGATGTCGAAGTCGGGCATCGACACCCGTTCCGGATTCAGGAAGCGCTCGAACAGCAGGGCGTAGGCCAGCGGGTCGAGGTCGGTAATACGCAGGCTGTAGGCAACCAGAGAACCGGCGCCGGAACCCCGGCCCGGGCCGACCGGCACGCCATTGTTCTTGGCCCAGTTGATGAAGTCAGCCACGATCAGGAAGTAGCCGGGGAAGCCCATCTGCAGGATGGTCTTGCACTCGAAGACCAGGCGCTCGTCGTATTCCGGCCGGCGCTTCAGGCGCTCCTCCGGGTCCGGGTAGAGTTCGGCAAGGCGGACCTCCAGGCCCTTCTTCGCCTCCTCGACCAGGTATTCGTCAATGGTCATGCCCGGCGGAATCGGGAAGTCGGGCAGGAAGTTCTTGCCCAGCGTCATCTCGATATTGCAGCGCCTGGCGATTTCCAGCGTGTTGGCCAGCGCCTCCGGCAGGTCGGCGAACAGTTCGAGCATCTCGGCCTGGGTCTTGAAATACTGCTCCTCGGTATAGATTTTCGGCCGGCGGTGGTCGCCCAGCACGTAGCCTTCGGCGATGCAGACGCGCGCCTCGTGGGCCTGGAAGTCGTCGCGGTTGAGGAACTGGATCGGGTGCGTGGCGACCAGCGGAATGCCCGTTTCGCCGGCCAGGTCGGCGGTCTGCTGGACGACCGCCTCCTGCTGCGGCTGGCCGTAGCGCTGCACTTCGAGATAGAAGGCGCCGGGGAAGATCGCCTCCCAGGCCAGGGCACGCTCGGTGGCCAGGTCGAAATTGCCGTTCAGCAGCGCCTCGCCGACGTCGCCGAGATGGGCACCGGACAGCGCGATCAGTCCGTCGCTGCCGATTTCGGAAAACCACTCGCGACGGATCTCGGCGCGGTCGCGCCGGCCTTCGACCAGGTAGGCCTTGGTCAGCAATTCGCACAACTGCTGGTAGCCGGTCCGGTTGCGGACGAGCAGCAGCAGGCGATGCGCATCTTCCGGTGCCTCGGGGTTGGCGATCCAGACGTCCGCCCCGGCCACCGGCTTGACGCCCTTGCCGCGCGCCCCGGTATAGAACTTGACCAGCCCGAACAGGTTGCCGAGATCGGTCAGCGCCATCGCCGGCATGCCATCGCCGGCAGCGCGCTTGACGGCGTCGCCGATGCGGACGATGCCGTCGGTCACGGAGTATTCGGAATGGAGGCGGAGGTGGACGTAGCGCGGGGAAGTCATGGGCGCCATTTTACCCCGGCCGGCCCTTCCCCATCAGAGATCGACCGGGACGCAGCGCCCCGGTCGAATTTCGATTTTGGCCATTTTTTCCGGCCGACCGTAGCATTTCGCCTGCCCGGCCGGCTGGACTGGATCAATCGGCCGGCGACCAGTCGACCGGCAGCAGGTCGCGCCCCGGGCGGCCGACGTAGTAGCCCTGGGCGCGCTGCACTTCGAGGCCGACCAGTTCGTTGAGCACCTCGGCCGATTCGACGTACTCGGCGACGACGGTGATGCCCATGTCGCGGGCCAGCGAACGGATGCTGGTCACGAAGGTACGGTCCTTCTCGCTGTTCAGCATGTTGGCGATGAAGTCGCCCTCGATCTTCAGGTAATCGATCGGGAAGCGGCGCAGGTAATGGAAGGACGAGAAACCGGAGCCGAAGTCGTCGATCGCCAGCTTGAAGCCGTCGCTCTTCAGGTCGTTCAGGAAGCGTTCGAGCAGCGACAGGTTCTTGACGGTGTCGCGCTCGGTGATTTCGAAGACGATGTTCTCCGGCGGGATGCCGCTGCGGCTGACGATGCGCCGCAGGTCGCGGGCGAATTCGTTGAAGACCAGCGCCCGCGGCGACAGATTGACGAAGACTTCGCCGGTATGGCCCTGCGTGGCGAGGATGGTCAGCGCCTGCTCGATGACCAGCATGTCGAGGCGGTGGATGACGCCGATCTTCTCGGCGATCTCGACGAACTGGTCGGCACGGATGATCTCGCCATTGACCTCGATCCGCGACAGCACTTCGTAGGCGACGATCTTGCGCGAAGCGATGTCGAGGATGGGCTGGAAGAAGGGCACGACGCGCCGCGCCTCGATGGCGTCGAGCACCATGACGCTGCGCTCGGTGATGTCGCGGAAGATCGACACGACATCGTCCTCGGTCGGCACGGCGACCTGCGCCTTGCCGGCCACCTTGGCGCGGTACATCATGTTGTCGGCAAAGAGCAGCAGGTCCTTGGCGTTGTCGGCGTGGTCCGGGAAGACGGCCAGCCCGATCGATGCCGTGCCGCGCACGCGGGCTTCCTGGGCGGTGATCAGCTCCAGCGAATCGACGGCCTGGCGGATACGCTCGGCGACCATGACCACGGCGTCGATCTCGGCCTCGGGCAGGATCACCACGAACTCGTCGCCGCCGTAACGGGCAAGGATGTCGCCGTCGCGCAAGGCGCCCTGCACCTGGCGGGCAAAGCGCTGCAGGTAGTTGTCGCCAACGATGTGACCATAGTTATCGTTGATCAGCTTGAAGTTGTCGAGGTCGATCAGCAGCAGGCCGAAGCTGTAGCCATGGCGCTGGGCGCGGCCGATCTCGTAGGAACTCAGCTCCCAGAAGACGCGCTGGTTGAACAAATCGGTCAGCGGGTCGCGGGTCGCGTAATACTCCAGGTCGCGGGTGTACTTGTAGATCGCCTTGACCGAGCCGACCAGGTTGAGCAGCGTGGACAACACGCTCTCCATGACCAGGTAGCGCGTTTCGTCATCCAGCACGCCGGCATGGACACCGATGCCGACGATGCCGCCGATCTTCGGTTTGTCGACGAAGAAGGATTTGACGCGCAGCGCCACCTCGGCCTCCGTCAGGTCGATGGTCGCCGTCTGCGCATTGGAGACGTGGTGATGGATGTTGCACTCCCCGACATCGCCGAAGGCCGGCAGATTGGCCAGCTCCCTGCGGATATGCTGTTCCATCATCGCCCGGGTGCGCTCGGTCACCGGCCCGCGCCAGAAGATTTCGAGATCGAACAACTCGTCGTCGATCTTGAAAATGGAAAACAGCGTCGGCGCCGGCAGCACGCCGTTGATGTCGCAGAGCAGGCGCCCGATATAGTCGCGCCAGTCGCGGACGACGTCGGAAGTGATGACGAATTTTTCGAGCAGGCCGATCTCGAAGGTCAGCACATCCTTGTCGATGGCGATCGCCCGTAGCTTGTCGAGCAGGCGACCGAGTGCGGCAAACACCCGGTTCAGTTCGACGAAGCCCAGATCGTGCTCGGCGATGGCTATCTTGCGCAGGTCGCCGATCGCCTCGACCTGGTCGAAATCGGCCTGTAGCCCGGCCAGCGAACCTTCGATCCGCCGCCCGACCCACCACACCGCGGCGCCGGCCAGCAACGCGACGAGCGGCACGAGCAGGGCAAACGCCAGGTACAGGTCACGCCGGGCGTCGGCCAGCAGGCTGGCGTATTCCTGGCGCACCTCGACGGCGCCGAGCACGGCACCGACCTCGGCATTGCGATGGCAGCGCTGGCACTTGGCCTCGGCGACCAGCGGATAGATATGGCGGGCGTACTCGGCGGTATCGCGGCGCAGCGGCTTGCCGCTGGCAAAAACGCTCCTGAGATCGGCATCGAGCGGCGGTTGCTCGATTTCATCGTACAGATCGACCACCACCTGACTGCGATAGATCTGCACGCTCAGCCCGGTATCCCGGCCCGCATCGGCCATCGCATGCAGGAAGGCATCGGCCTGGCTGCGCCGCCAGCCCTGGCTCATCAACTGGTACATCGAGGCGAAGGTGATCCGGGTTGTCGCCTCCGACGTACGCGCCGCATTGGCGCGGACGATATTGTCGAAAATGCGGTCGAGCGACCAATAGGTAGCACCGAAGAAAAGCACCGCGACAAGCGCCGAGGCGCCAAACACGAAATATTTTATTCGCATTATTTTTCACCCTCCCAGGTACGCGTGATTATTACCCAATTTATTCGCCCTGGGGAGCGTCAAACGCAGATGTCGTATTACGCCGCTACACTCACCACAACACCGTTGCGATGGACAATTGGCCCCACTGTTCAAGGTTAAAATCGCCATCCATGCTGCCCGTCGCCCGCCCCCTACTGCTCCTCCTGTTCGCCCTGGCACTGGCGGCTGCTTTCTGGCGCATCCCGGCTGCGACGCCGACCGTCTTCACGCCGCCAGCGGCCACCCCGTCCTCCCTACCGGCCGAGTTCTCCGCCGCCATGCTGGCCCGTGACGAAGCCGCGCCCAGCCATCCGACCCTGACCCAACTGCCCGACGGCCGGCTGGCGGCGGCCTGGCTGAGCCGCCGCGACGACGAACCCGTCATCCGTTTCAGCCTGCTCGGCCGCGACGGCTGGCGCGAACCGCAAGTCATCGCCAGCCGGCCAAGCACCGCCGGCGGCAGCTTCGCCCACATCGGCGAACTCGGCCGGCCGATCCTCCACGCCGAAGGCAGCTGGCTGCACCTGTGGTACGTCAGCCGCGCAGCAGGCGGCTCGATCAACCACAGCCTGTCCACTGATGGCGGCAAGAGCTGGACAAAGCCGACGCGCCTGCCGACCTCGCCGCTCACCAACCAGGGCAGCGAACTCGCTGCGCCGCCGGTGCCGCTGGCCGACGGCGGCCTGCTGCTGCCAGCCAGCCTGAACCTGCTCGGCCAGCAGGGTGAAATCCTGCGCCTGTCGCCGACCGGCCGGATCATTGACAAGACCCGCCTGCCGGCCGGCCCGGCATGGCAGCCAGCGATCCTTGCCCTCGATGCGAAGCGCGCCATTGCCCTGTTGCGCGACACCAACGCCATCCAGGCGGTCGGCACCGACGACGGTGGCAGCCGCTGGCAGCGCCGCGACGCCCTGCCGATGCCACATCCCGAGCAGCCCTTCGCCGCGCTGCGCCTCAAAAGCGGCCGCCTGCTGCTCGCCGGCCACGGCGCCGATGGCCGCCAGTCGCTGCAGCTCTGGCTGTCGGCCGACGACGGCCGGCACTGGCAAGCCAGCCGGGTCGTCGAAGCGGCCGCCGACGGCGCCGCCGAATTCACCGACCCTGCGCTGCTGCTCGGCCGCGACGGCCGCATCCACCTGGCCTACGGCTGGCGCCGGCAGGGCATCCACCACGCCAGCTTCAGCGAAGCCTGGCTGGATGGAGGTAACCAACCTTGAACCCTCAGTTGACCGCTTATCCATCCTTGATCAGCCGCATGAACACTGACTGTTGCGCCTTCGAGACGATTCATCCATTGGGTGATAGCGCTACGCGGCGGCTGGCACGTCTGGCCGTGCGTCCGGCTTTGTCGCTCCTCCTTGCAGGCGCGAGCCTGCCGCGTCCGCGAGGGATACCGATCCCTGCTGCGCTGGGACCATATCGTCGCTTCGCGCCGGCCATCCCGTCCAAACGCGCCATCAGCCGCGTCCAACTGAGGTTTCAAGGTTGAACGCCACGGCGGCCTACGGCCTGCTCGCCCACGGCCTGATTTTCGGCGCCCTGGTTGCCCTGCTGCCGCTCGGCGAGATGCGGGCGCGGGTCGCGCTGGCGGCCACGGCGCTGGCCATGGCGGTCGGCATCGCGCCAGCCATGCACGGCTTTTTCGGCACCCCTTCTCTGACCCTGCTGCTGCTCGCCACGCTCCAGCTGGCCGGCCGGCCGGCGCCGCTGGGCGAACTACCGGCGCGCGGCCTGCTCGCCTTCGCCCTGCCCTTCTACGCGACGGCGCTCGGCCTGGGTAGTTTCGATCCCTACGCCCTGGGCTACCAGCCGTGGGCGCCGCTGGCCCTGCTGGCGCCGGTCGGCATCGCTTTGTGGTGGAAACGCCAGGACGTCTGGCTGCTGATTCTGACGCTTGACCTGGCCGCCTACGCCGGCGGCCTGTTCGTCAACCTGTGGGATGCGCTGTTCGATCCGCTGCTGGTGCTGCTCGCGTTGATCGTCGTCAGCCGCCCGTGGGCGACCCGACTTATCGCGTCAAGGAATCGGTAATCAGTCGACGGATGGTTCCGGCCTCGAAAGGCTTGTCGCAGATGGCAGAAACACCGGCCCGTTCGACGGCGGCCAGGCGCCCCATGTTCTGCTCGCTGGTCACCATCAGCACCGGCACGTCGCACTGCCAGCTCTGGGTGCGGATGTATTCGGTCAGTTCGCGGCCGTCCATTTCCGGCATGTTGTAGTCGGTGATGACCAGGTCGACGGTGGTCGACTGGAGCAGCTCCACAGCCTCCTTGCCATCAACCGCCTCGGTGATCTTGTCGACGCCGAGATCGGTCAGCATGCGGCGCAGATGGCGGCGCGAGGCCAGGCTGTCGTCGACGAGCAGGATGCGCAGATTCTCGATTTCCGCCGCATCGATATCGGCCTGCGGATTCAGGTAATCGGCCGCGGCATACAGGGCGCGCGACAACTGCTGTTCGGTGAAGGGTTTGGCGACGATGCTGCAGGCGCCGGACTGGCGGACCGGTTCGAGCACCTGCGGACGCGTCTCGCTGGACACCAGGATGAAGGGGATGGATTCGAGGGCCTCGTCCTCGCGCATGGCGACGACCAGGTCGGTGCCCGCCATGTCGGGCAGGTAGAGGCTGCTGATCACCACCAGCCCGTCGTAGCTTTCGCTCAGGTTAGCCAGCGCCGCGGCGCCGCTGTCCACAATCTTGACCGAGCGCACGCCCTGGTGGGTCAGCATGCGCTCGACCAGGTGGGCCTGCATCTGCGAAGGTTCGACGAGCAGGACCGAAAGATCGGCCAGGGAGGTGGTCAGTGCCATGCGATCGCTCCACAACGGGGAATGATCGCACTATAGCAGCGCCCCGGCCGATGTGAAGCCTCAGGAACGTAGCCGGGCAGCGACTTCGGCGACGCGCTGGCCGTAGCGTTTGGCGGTGTCGAGATCGCCCTGCGGGATTTCGTCGACGCCGGCATCGGAGGGCGAACGGACGAGCAGGCCGACCGAGCCGCCGAGATGGTTGACGTCGGCGTGCGTCGCCGCCTTGCTGTTGGCCGGCAGCAGGCCGAGGCTGACCCAGACGCCGCCGTGCTGCGAGGCCAGGGTCTGCAACTGGATCAGGGTGGCGCCCTTGTCGCCGACCGGGCTGGCGCTGTTGGTGAAGCCGCCGAACACCTTGTCCTGCCAGGCGCGGGTGAACCAGGCCTTGGACGAGGCATCGGCGAATTTCTTGAACTGCCAGCTCGGGCCGCCCATGTAGGTCGGCGTGCCGAAGATGATGGCATCGGCGGCGGCCAGCTTTTCCCAGCCGCCTTCCGGCAGGTTGCCTTCAGCATCGATGGCCAGCGCCTCGCCGCCAGCGCCTTCGGCGACATGCTCGGCAACGCGATGGGTATGGCCGTAGCCGGAGTGGTAAACAACAACGGTTTTGTTCATGATCGATTCCTTGGTGATGAGTGATTGATTCAGGCTGCCGGCGGCAGGTCGAAGAGCAGGAATTCCGCCTCCTCGCCGGCCACGAACTGCAGCTCGGTTTCGTCGGCGATCTTGGCGCCGTCGCCGGCCGCCAGGGTCTTGCCGTTTAGTTCGAGGCGACCGTAGACCATCTGCACATAGGCCAGGCGGCCCGGCGCCAGGCGATAGGCCAGGCGTTCGCCGGGGGCCAGGATGCTCGCCCACAGCCGGGCGTCCTGGCCGATGGTCGTGCTGCCATCGGCGCCATCGGGCGAAGCGACCAGCCGCCAGCGGCCGCGCATCTCGTCCTCGGGCAGCGCCTGCTGCTCGTAACTGGCCGGTGTGCCGTGCTGGGCCGGTTCGATCCAGATCTGCAGCAGGTGTGTTTCCTGGTCGGCCAGCGGATTGGCCTCGCTGTGCAGGATGCCCGTGCCGGCACTCATCCGCTGCACCTCGCCGCGGCCGATGATGCCGCCGTGGCCGAGGCTGTCCTTGTGTTCCAGCGCACCGGACAGGATGTAGGTGACGATTTCCATGTCGCGATGACCGTGCCGGCCGAAGCCGGTACCGGCGGCGATACGGTCTTCGTTGATCACGCGCAGCACGCCCCAGCCCATTTCGGCCGGGTCGTAGTAGTCGGCAAACGAGAAGCTGTGGCGGGCGACCAGCCAGCCATGGTCGGCAAAACCGCGTTCATCGGAAGGGCGAACCTGAATCATTGCAGTCTCCTTGTGAATTGTTGATACTGCTTTGGCTGAATGTTAATCAAGGCGTTCAATCAATAACAGCGAACAATTTTCGCCAATTCGTTTAATATTTTTCACATGAAGATATCACTCGACTTGCTGCAGATCCTCGACGCCATCGAACGGCATGGCAGCTTCACGGCCGCCGCCGCTGCCCTGCATCGAGTGCCGTCCGCGCTGTCGCACGCCGTCGCCAAGCTGGAAGGCGATCTCGGCGCGACGCTGTTCCGGCGCGAAGGGCGACGCGCCACACTCAACGAAGCCGGCCGCACGCTGCTCGACGACGGTCGCCACCTGCTGCGTGCCGCCGACGAACTGGAACGCCGGGTGCAGCGCATCGCCAACGGCTGGGAGGCCGAGCTGCGCATCGCCATCGACGCGGTCATTCCGGTCGAACGCCTGTTCCCGCTACTCGGCGAGTTCTATGCCGCCGGCCACGGCACGCAGATTCGCCTGAGCGGTGAAGTGCTCGGCGGCACCTGGGATGCGCTGGCCACCGACCGGGCCGACCTTGTCATCGGCGCTCCCGGCGACATGCCGGCGCGCAGCGGCATCGCCAGCCGGCTGTTGTGCACGCACAGCGATTTCATCTTCGCCATCGCGCCGCAGCATCCGCTGGCCGCCTGGGAGGGCCAGATCCCGAGCCGCGAACTGCAGCGCCATCGGGCCGTCGTCGTCGCCGACACCTCGCAGGAACTCGACGCCCGCAGCATCGGCCTGCTCGAAGGCCAGGACATCCTGCGCGTGCCCGACCTGCGCGCCAAGGCCGGCGCCCAGGTGGCCGGCCTGGGGGTCGGCCACCTGCCGCGCTGGCTGGCCGAGCCGGAACTCGCCGCCGGCCGCCTGGTCGAAATGCCCGTCGAGACGCCCCGGCCGGTGCTGCCCCTGCACATCGCCTGGCGCACGCGCCATGTCGGCCTGGCCCTGCAATGGTTTCTCGATGCGCTTTTGAAAAATGAGCAAAAAAAGGCGCTGACCGTAGGATTGTGAATCCCCGCCCTTCCCGCCGCCCGGCAGAGTAGGCGAGAATGGCAAATCCATAACCACCGATAATCCCTGGAGACTACCCCCATGCAACGCTACGAACTTCGCCCGAGCACGCCCGACGCGCCGCTGCAACTGACCAGCTTCGAGCCGGCCCCGCTGGGCGATACCGAAGTCGCCGTCGCCATCAAGGCCGTTTCGCTGAATTACCGCGACCTGCTCGCCGTCCGCAACACCTATTTCTCGCCCATCCCCGACGGCCGCGTGCCGTGCTCGGACGGTGCCGGCGAAGTCGTCGCCGTCGGCAGCAAGGTCAGCCACCTGAAGGTCGGCGACCGCGTCGCCACGCTGTTCTTCCCGCACTGGCAAGCCGGCCGGGCCGATAGCTGCCATATCGCCGGCGCCCGCGGGGCCGAGTCGGACGGCGCGCTAAGCGAACGCTTTATCAGCGACGAATCCGGCCTGATCAAACTGCCCGACAGCGTCAGCTACCAGGCCGCTGCCACCCTGCCCTGCGCCGCGCTAACCGCCTGGAACGCGCTGTTCGAGACCGGCGACCTGAAGCCTGGCCAGACCGTGCTGCTGCTCGGCACCGGCGGCGTCTCGATCTTCGCCCTGCAATTCGCCAAGGCGGCCGGCGCGACGGTGATCATCACCTCCAGCGACGACGCCAAGCTGGCCCGCGCCAAAAAGCTGGGCGCCGACCACGGCATCAACTACAAGACCCACCCGGAATGGCAGGAGGAAGTCCGCCGCCTGACCAACGGCCTGGGCGCCGACGTCATCGTCGAAGTCGGCGGCCCCGGCACGCTGGAGCGCTCGCTGGCCTGCGTCCGGACCAGTGGCCGGATCGCCTACATCGGGGTGCTGACCGGCCTGGCCGGCCAGGCCAACCCGGTCATGCTGATCCCGACGATGGCCAGCATCGACGGCATCTTCGTCGGCAACCGCGCGATGTTCGGCCGCATGCTGGCCGCCATCGACCAGCACGGCATCCAGCCGGTCGTCGATCGCGTCTTCTCCTTTGCCGAAGCGCCGGCCGCACTCAAGCACCTGGAAAGCGGCGCCCATTTCGGCAAGATCGTGATCGAAGTCGGCAAGTAATCCAGGAAGGCACCTGCGTCAGGCAATTTGCCCGACGTAGGTGCAATATTTTCCCTGGCTCGCCGGCGGCTATTCAGATACTCCAAACGACGTCTAGAATCCGTACCACAAGACAAAACCCATCCAATAGCTACGGAGACACCCGATGAACCTGCTTTCCCGCCGCCGCTCTTTCCTGGCGCTCGCAGCCTTGCTGCTGACCAGCCTCGTCCCGGCGCATGCCGACGAGGAATTCGACACCATCCGCCAGCGCGGCCGCCTGAGCTTCGCTGTCTACAACGACTTCCCGCCCTACTCCAACAACGAAAAAGGTCTCGACGTCGACCTCGCCAAGGCACTGGCCGCCAAGCTGGGACTGAAGGCCGAAATCATCGGCTTCAAGGCCGGCGAGGAAATGGCCGACGATCTGCGCAACATGGTCTGGAAAGGCCACTACCTGCGCGGCGACCCGGCCAACGTGATGATGCGCGTGCCGGTGGACCCGATCCTCGCCAAGGGCAACGAAAAAGTCCGCATCTTCGCCCCCTACCACTACGAGGTGATGGGCATGGCCCGCGTCGCGTCGCGCGTCCCGGCCCCGGCCGGCTCGGCGGCGGTCGCCCTGGAAGTGTTCACCCGCGAGAAGATCGGCGTCGAAGGCGAATCGCTGGCCGACTCCTTTCTGCTCAGCGTACTGCGCGGCCGCCTGAAGGAAAACGTCGTCCATTTCCGCTCCATCACCGAGGCCGCCCAGGCCCTGCGCGAGGACAACATCGCCGCCATCATGGCGCCGCGCGGCGAACTGGAAGGCATCCTGGCCGGCGACACCCGCTATGTGATCGACGAAGCCAAGCTCGGCGAACTGAACCCCAGGGGCTGGCCGGTCGGCATGGCCGTCAAGGCCGAATCGGCCGATCTCGCCACCGCCCTGTCCGGTGCCCTGGCCGAACTGCAGCAGGACGGCACGGTCGCCGCCATCTTCAAGAAATACGGCGTCACGCTGCAAACCCACTGAGCCCGGCTCGCCCCGCGACCAAGCCCCGCGCTGCCCGCAGCCGGGGCTTTTTTCTTGGCCCCGGCGGCCAAGCAGCGCGAACCAAGTCGCCCGGGCGGAGTCGTAAGCGGGCATTCCCTCAAACCGCTCCCCCACTGAAGACAAGCCGATGGACCTCACCCAGCTCACACAGGCACTCCAGCGCGACGCGGCCTGGGTAGTTTTCCTCAATGTCCTGGCCCAGCAGGCCGGCTTGCCGGTGCCGGCCGTGCCCACCCTGCTGCTGGCCGGCAGCCTCGCCCTCTCCGCCGGCCAGCTCGGCCAGTTGCTGGCCGCGGCGATCATCGCCTCGGTGATCGCCGACTGCCTGTGGTATCTGGCCGGGCGTGCCTTCGGCTACCGGGTGCTGGCCGGGCTCTGCCGACTGTCGATCAATCCCGGTTCCTGCGTCAGCCAGACCGAAGCCCGCTTCGTCCGTTGGGGACTGGGATCGCTGGTCGTCGCCAAGTTCGTTCCCGGTTTTTCCACCGTCGCGCCGCCGATTGCCGGCGCCCTGCGCATGGCACTGGGCGGCTTCACGCTCGCGGCAGCGGCCGGCGCCGCCCTGTGGGCCGGCCTCGCTCTCGCTGCCGGCTGGGTGCTGCGCGACGAGGTACAGACCGCCATAGCCCTGCTCGACCGGCACACCGGCGTTGCCCTGGTCGTCGCTGGCGGCGCGCTCGCCATCTGGCTGGGCTGGAAACTGTGGCAGAAATACCGTTTCCGGCAACTGTCGGCCCTGCCGCACATCACTCCGGACGAATTGCTGGCCGCCCTCGCCTCGGCAACGCCCCCGCTGCTGCTCGACCTGCGCGGGCACAGCCTGGTCGCCGAAACAGGCCCGATTGTCGGCGCCACCATCGCCGAACACGACCGCCTGCTCGACGCCGTCGGCGCCTGGCCGAAGCACCGGCCCATCGTCACGCTCTGCGCCTGCCCGGAAGACGCCGGTGCCATCCAGGCAGCGCATCACCTGCTCAAGGCAGGCTATCTATCGGTCCGACCGCTGCAGGGCGGCTATGCGGCCTGGCTGGCAGCAGCGGCGACGAACTCGTGACTCGCAGGCTACTGCAAGGGGTTTGGGATTAAGATGGGCACATCGGATCGCTACCCGAATGTAATACAGGGATAAGACATGGATACGGCCACGCTGTTGAGTACCAACGCGATGCTGGCGTCAGCAGCGACACTCATCATGTTCGTGGTCCTGCGCACCCGGAAAACCTATCCAGGCTTTGGTTTTTGGACCGCCGGTGTGGCCTGTCTCGCCCTGGGGGCTGCGATGCTCGTCCCCGGGGCCTTGCCTGCACTCTGGATCGTCCGGGTGTTGCGCAACGCCCTGCTGCTCGGCGGACTTCTGCTGCTGCTCCGCGGCATGCTCATTTTCCGCGGATTTCAGGTCAGCTACCGCTGGGACGGACTGTTTGCCCTCGTCTTCCTGATCGTATTCGGCTACTACAGTCTGGACCCGGCCCAGCTCGATGCTCGTATCGTCATCTACTGCGCCTTGGCCGGCATGCTGAGTCTGACGAGCGCCTTTCTTACCTGGCGTTATCGTCCGCCCTACTATGGCTCGAGCGATGTCATGCTGGCGCTCTGGCTGCTGATTTTCGGCATCCTGTCCTTTGTGCGCATTGCGCATCAACTCAGCGACCCGAATGTCAGCACGGCCTTTGAAGCCCTGAAAGGCTTTGGCAGTTTCTACGCCATGGCACAGATACTGACCGTGCAGTTGATGACGCTGACGCTGCTCAGCATGAATTCCCAGCGGATTGAATACGAATACTCGGTCGGCGAATCACGCCTCCGGGAGAGCGAGGCGCAGTTACGCGCCATCGGCGACAACCTGCCGGACGGCTTCGTTTATCAGTTCGAAATACGCAATGGCAAGCAGGCCTTCAGTTACATCACGGCAGGGGTCGAAAAAATGCTCGGCCTCAGCCCGACCGAACTGCTGGTTGATGCGCAGCCGCTGTTTTCCCTGATGGCGCCGGAATCCTACGCGCAATACCTGGAAGACGAGAGGCGCTGCGTGCGGGAGCGAAGTGAATACTCCGGGGTGCTGCTCTTCAATTGTCTGGACGGCAGGCAAGTCTGGTTGCACGTCCGTTCGGCGCCGATGCAGCGTCTGAGCGGGGAAGCCGTCTGGGCGGGGGTTGCGGTTGACATCACCAAGCTCAAGGAAGCGGAAGCGGAGCTGGAGCGAAATCGGAATCATCTGGAAGCGAGAGTCGAAGAGCGAACGCTGGCCCTGTCTGCCGCCAAGCGAGCGGCCGAAGCGGCCAATATCGCCAAGGGCAATTTCCTGGCCAACATGAGCCACGAAATCCGCACCCCCATGAATGCCATCATCGGCCTTTCGGGAATCCTGCGCAGAAGACAGCAGGAGCCGGATACGGCCGACAAGCTGGAGAAAACCGAAGCGGCCGGAAAGCATCTGCTCGGCATCATCAACGACATCCTCGATTTCTCGAAAATCGAGGCAGGCAAGCTCCAGTTGGTGGAGGAGCCGCTGGATATCCGGTTATTGCCGGTCAATGTCTGCTCCATGGTCGCCGAAGCGGCCACGGCCAAAGGCATCCTACTAAAAACCGAAAAAGACTACCTGCCTCCGCGATTGCTGGGCGATCTGACGCGTCTCACCCAAGCGCTACTCAACCTGGTCGGCAATGCGGTCAAATTCACCCAAACAGGTTCGGTGACCGTTCGAACCCTCAAGGAACAAGAGGACGACACCTCGATCCTGATACGTTTCGAGGTGGTTGATACCGGGATCGGCATTTCCCGGGAGGCCATGCAGCGATTGTTCTCCCCCTTCGAGCAGGCCGATGCCTCGACCGTGCGCAGTTTTGGCGGAACCGGCCTGGGCCTGGCGATAACCCGTCGGCTGGCTCAACTGATGGGCGGGGACGCCGGCGTCGAGAGCGTGCCGGGAGAAGGCAGTACCTTCTGGTTTACGGTACGCCTGAAGAAATCCGAACACGAAGATGTTGATGCTGCCGCCCCGGAGACCGGGGCCGTCGCGCAACTACGCGAGAGATTCTCTGGAACCCGGATATTGCTGGTTGAAGATAACGAAATAAATCAGGTGGTTGCCCAGGCCATCCTGGAAGACGTCGGCCTGGTTTGTGACGTGGCCGCCGATGGCGAAGAAGCCGTCACGACGATGCGCAGCGTCGCGCCGGGCACCTATGCCCTGGCCCTGATGGACATGCAGATGCCCAAAATGGACGGGGTGACGGCAACCCGGGCAATCCGACAACTCGACGCCGGCAAGGACATGCCCATCGTAGCCATGACGGCAAACGCCTTCAGCGAAGATGTGGAGCGCTGCCTGGCTGCTGGCATGAACGATTTTGTCGCCAAGCCGGTTGATCCCGACAGTCTTTACGGCACCTTGCTGAAGTGGCTGGCCAGGGACAATGCAAGCGGAGAAACGACATGAGCCACCGCCGCTAGCCGAAAAATCCTGCGGCCGACCGGTGGTGGATGTTACGAATGCTTACATTGATCCTGACATCCTTTGGCCGGGTGCATCGTTATTCTCTTCAAGATGCCGCCGCATCCGGCGGCGTCGTCCAGACTTGGACGGTCCGTGCAAGCCTGGCGAAATCGACAGGAGAACGAGGCCATGAAGGCAAGCAAGAACAACGTATACCTTGGTCGCCAGCCTATTTTCGACCGCCGGCAGAATCTGGTGGCTTATGAACTGCTGTACCGTTCCGGCGCCGTCGGCGAGGCCCGGGTGACCGATGACGCTGCCGCGACGGCCGAAGTCATCCGCCGCAGTTTCAAAAGGATCGGCATCGCGACGGTGCTCGGCAAGGCCGATGGCTTCATCAATCTCGACGCCGAAATGCTGTTCAGCAAGCAGATCGACCGCTTGCCGGGCGATCGCATGGTGCTGGAGCTGCTCGAAACGGTGGCGATCAACGACGACATCATCGAGCGTTGCCGCCAGCTCAAGCAGCGTGGCTTCCGGCTGGCGCTCGACGATGTCTCGTTCTACAGCGACTGCTATGCCCCGCTGTTCGAAATGGCCGACGTCATCAAGATCGACCTGCCCTTGCTCGACGAAGCCCGGCTGGCCGCCCTGGTCGGCCAATTGAAGCCCTATGCCGGCAAACTGCTGGCCGAGAAGGTGGAAACCCGCGAGCGCTTTGAAGAATGCCGCGCCCTGGGCTTCCAGCTGTTCCAGGGATTTTTCCTGTCCCGGCCGATGCTGCTCGCCGCCTGAGGCTCCCCTAGTGCAGCTTGACGTGCGGCTCGGTGCGCCGGGTGATCAGGCGGGCCAGTGTGTCAAGGGCGACCTTGACGAAACCGTGCAGCGCCAGTTCGTGCAGCTTGTAGAGCGAGACGTACATCAGGCGGGCGAAGGTGCCTTCGACCCACATGTTGCCGCCAACCAGGCCGCCCATCAGGTTGCCGACAGTAGAATATTTGCCGAGCGAGACCAGGGAGCCGAAGTCGCGGTAGCGCCACTCCTTGAGCGGTTTGCCTTCGAGCCGGGCGACAACCTGCTTGTACATGTGCGAGGCCTGCTGGTGGGCTGCCTGGGCGCGCGGCGGAACGTTGACGCCTTCCTTGCCGAGCCAGGCGCAGGCGGCGCAGTCACCCAGCGCGAAGATGTTTTCGTCGCGCGTCGTCTGCAGGGTCGGATGGACGACCAGCTGGTTGATCCGGTTGGACTCCAGGCCGCCGAAATCCTTGAGCATTTCCGGCGCTTTGACACCGGCCGCCCAGACGACCAGTTCGGCCGGCATGAATTCGCCGCTGGCGAAGCGCAGGCCGTCGGCCGTGACTTCGGCGACGGCGGCGCCAGTGCGCACTTCGACGCCGATCTTGGCGAGCAGGCCCATGGCGGCGCCGGAAACGCGTTCCGGGATGGCCGGCAGGACGCGCGGTGCGGCTTCGATCAGGACGATGCGGATGTCCTCGCTGGGGTCGATGCGGTCCAGCCCGTAGGAAACCAGCGTGCGGGTCGTCTTGTGCAATTCGGCGGCGAGTTCGACGCCGGTGGCGCCGGCGCCGATGATGGCGACGGTCAGCTGGCCGGGCCGCCGGGGCTCGGACTGGGCGTGGGCGCGGATGCAGGCATTGACCATCCGGCGATGGAAGCGGGCGGCCTGGGCCGGGGTCTCCAGCGCGATGGCGTGTTCCTTGACGCCGGGCGTGCCGAAATCATTGGTCAGGCTGCCGATGCTGATGACCAGCGTGTCGTAGCGGAAGACGCGCGGCGCGATGACTTCCTCGCCGTGCTCGTCGATGTAGGGCGCGGTGGTGACAGTCTGCTTTTCGCGGTCGATGGCGATCACTTCGCCGTAGCGGTAGCGGTAGCCGTGCCAGTAGGACTGGGCGAGGTGGTTGAGTTCATAGGTGCCGAGGTCCATGCTGCCGGCCGCGATTTCATGCAGGTGCGGCTTCCAGAAATGGCTCTGCGATTTCTCGATCAGGGTGATCGCCGCCTTGCGCTTCTTGCCGAGCTTGTCGCCCAGTTTGGTGGCCAGTTCAAGGCCACCGGCACCGCCGCCAACGATGACGACCTGGTGCAAATCGGCATCCGGCCCTTCGACATTGAACGGGTCACGACCGGCGGCCGCCCCCGAATTCTTCTCTGCTGTTTCCATGGAATTTCCCGTTATTTTTTTGTGGAAACCGGAAGATACCCGATTCCCGGCCGGGAAACACGCCGCACGATTTTTTACGATTTTGGCCGTTTTTTCCGGCTGACCGTAGCATTTGCGGCCACGGGCTGCAGCGAATCAGCCGCCTTCGGCCCAGTCGATGATCGCCTGCCATTGCTCGATATCGCGCTCGGCGCGCGACGGCGGCAGGTCGAAAATGGTCATCCCGGCCGCCGTGGCCTGGACGTAGACCTGGGTGTCGCGCAAGTAGGCCAGGACCGGCAGGTCGAAGGTGGCAAAGAACTTTTCCAGCTCACCAGCGGCGCGGGTCCGCGCGTCGACCCGCATGCCGATCACGGCGACATCGGCCTTGCCCTTGCGCACGGCTTTCTCGGCGAGCAGCGCTTCGAGGAAATGGCGCGTCGCCAGCATGTCGAACATCGACGGCTGGACCGGCACGATAACCCGCGACGACAGTTTGAGCACCTTGTCGAGCATCTTGCCGTGCAGGCCGGCCGGGGTGTCGAGGACGACATGCGAGGTGCCCTTGGGCGGCCGGGCGATGTTGTCCGGGCCAATCTCCCAGGTCTCGATGGTCGGCAGTTCGAAAGGCCGGATGGCCAGCCATTCGCGCGACGACTGCTGGCGGTCGATGTCGCCGAGCATGACGTCGCCGCCCTGGTTGGCGAAGTAGCCGGCCAGGTTGGTGGCCAGCGTGCTCTTGCCGGAGCCGCCCTTCGGGTTGGCAACGAGAAAGGCCTTCATGCGTGCTGCGCCTCGCGTTTGTCGAGGATGCCGCGCACCAGGTTAACGTGCTCGCGCAGCGTGTAGGTCAGATCAGTGAAGCCGAGCGGGACATGCAGCACGCTGGCTTCGTCGTCAATTGAATCAAGCCGGCTGCGGTAGTCGCCCAGCTTGGCCGGGTCGAAATGATTTTTCAGGTCATCTTCGAGAAATTTCAGTTCGCCGTAGATGCGGAAAACCTTGGAGCGCACCCGCCAGTTGTAGATCGCCGGCGCCACCTTGAGTAGCGGGATGAGCAGCACGAAGATCGGCACCAGCATGACGATCAGCCGGTCGACCAGCACGGCTAGCCAGAACGGCAGGTAGCGTTGTAGGAAGGACGGGCCGGACTTGAAGTAGCGCGCCGCCTCGGGCGACAGCGGCAGCATCTGGTCCTTGTACGACGGGAATTCGCCGGCATCCTGGAAGAAACCGGATTTGCCATGCACCTCGCTGGCCGCCTGCAGCAACAGGGCCTGCAGCGCCGGATGCAGGTCGTCGCGGACGATCAGGTTGGCGGTCGGTGCCAGTACCTTGATGTCGGTCGGCGGAAAATCGCGGACCAGGTCGGCAACGCCCTGCGGGAAGGTCAGCTTGGTCAGAAAGGGGAAGCGGCGCTGGTAGGCGCGATCCTGGGCGAAGCTCATCAGCTTGATGCCGGGCGAACGGATCAGCACCTGGACGACCGGCGCGCTCTCGGCGGCGATGATGAAGGCGGCGTCGACCCGTCCCTGCTGCAACTCCTCGGCGGCGTTCAGACCGGCCACCGGCACCAGCCTGCCATCGAGTGGAATTTCGTTGGCAACCAGCAGTTGCTGCGCCAGCTGGCGCACCCCCGAACCTTCCTGGCCGATGGCGATGCGCTTGCCGCGCAGTTCGGTCAGCCGGGTCAATTCCTTGTCGCTGCGGTAGAAAACCCAGACCGGCTCGTAGAACAGACTACCCAGCGACAGCAGGCCGGAATCGTCCTCGGCGTCCGGGTCTTCCTTGGGCGGCACGACGCCGCCCTGGACAAATGCGACCTGCGCCTCGTCGGCCTTCAGGCGGTCGATGTTCTGCAGCGAACCGGCCGAGGCCTGGACTTCCAGCGTGATGCCGTTCCTGGCCAGGATGGTCGCGTAGCGCTTGGCGAACTGGTAGTAGGCACCGCTCTCGCCGCCGGTGGTGATGACAATTTTCTTCGGCGGTGCCGGTTCGACGAACTGGTAGGCGAAGGCAAAACCAAGTCCGGCAACCAGCACGATCCACCAGGCGGTGGCGAACAGGTCGCGCAGCGATAGAAGTCCGGCCTTGATCTTGGCCATCATGGCAGCAGGATGGTCGAACCGGTGGTCTTGCGCGCTTCGAGGTCGCGGTGGGCCCGGGCGGCCTCGCTCAGCGCGTAGGTCTGATTGACCTCGATCTTCACCTGACCGCTGGCGACGACGTCGAACAACTCGGCGCCCAGGGCGACGAGATCCTCTCGCTTGGCGGTGTAATTCATCAAGGTCGGCCGGGTGACGAACAGCGAGCCCTTCTGCGATAGCTGCAGCAGGTCAAGCGGCGGCACCGGGCCGGAGGCATTGCCGTAGGTGACCATCATGCCCATCGGCCGCAGGCAGTCGAGCGACCCCTGGAAGGTATCCTTGCCGACACCGTCATAGACGACGGCAACGCCCTCGCCACCGGTGATTTCACGGACGCGGGCGGTAAAGTTCTCGGTGCTGTAGTTGATCACGTGGTGGCAGCCGTGCGCCTTGGCCAGTTCGGCCTTGGCCGGGGAGCCGACGGTACCGATCACGGTGGCGCCCAGCGCGTTCGCCCACTGGCTGGCGATCAGCCCGACCCCGCCGGCAGCGGCGTGGATCAGCACGGCATCGCCGGGCTGGACGCGGTAGGTCTTGCGCAACAGGTAGGCGGCGGTCAGCCCTTGCAGCATCATCGCCGCGCCGGTTTCGAAGCTGATCGCCGCCGGCAACTGGAGCAGGCGATGGGCCGGTATGTTGCGGGCCTCGGCGTAGGCGCCGACCGGCCCGCCGGCATAGGCGACGCGGTCGCCGACCTTGACCTCGGTCACCCCGACGCCGACCGCTTCGACGACGCCCGCCCCTTCCAGGCCGATGCCGGCGGGCAGCGGCAGCGGGTAGAGGCCGCTGCGGTGATAGGTGTCGATGTAATTGAGGCCGACCGCATGGTGGCGGACGGTTGCCTCGCCGGGAGCCGGCGCCGGCAGATCGACCGTCTCCCAGCGCAGCACTTCCGGGCCGCCGGTCTGGTGGATGCGAATGGCTTGGGTCATGGCAATCTCCTCTTTGATCTTGTTCTGGGGGTGAAGAAAAGAGGTTATCACCGCGCCGTTCCGCGATCTAGCACGCTCCATGAAAATCGCCCCTTTTCAGGGGCGATTCCGGGTACTGCCGTGGCGCCGATCGGCGCCGCATGGTCCGGCTTAGCGCACGTAATAACCGACGCCGACCAGCATGTCGCCGACCTTGCGGAACAACGTGTGCTTGTTCTCGACCTGACGGGTCACCGGATTGCGCCAGGCGTATTCGAGTTCGCCGCGATCAGTGTTGCGCAGGGCATCGACCATCAGGCGGACGATGGGCGTCCCATTGCGGTCGGTCAGCTTGTAGCTGCTGGTGCCGACCAGGCGCGGCGACACGCCATGGGCGCGGAACTTGCCCTCCTCGAGGTCGACTGCGAAGACATAGAGGTCGTCTTCGATGAAGCCGCCGTTGAGGCTATTGAAATCAGCCACCGCCTTGGTCGGATCGGCCTTCACTGCCGCGACGGCCCGGTCGAGCATGGCCATGGCCTGCTCCGGCGTGGCGCGCGGGATGTAGTAGCCGACAGCCAGCAGGCGCTCGCCAATCTTCTGGAAATGCGTGACCTTGCGTTCAGGCTTGTTGTGCTGACGGTTCAGCCAACGGTATTCGACGACGCCGGACTTGGCGGTCTTGGCCTTTTCGAGCATTTCGGCGAAGAAAGGCGCACCGGAGGCGTCGCGCATGTTGGTCACATTGCGACCGATCAGCGCCGACGAGGAACCGCCGCTGGCCAGCATGACCCCGTCGGTGCTGAGCACCCAGACATAGAGTTCGCCATCGACGAACTCACCGGGGGCATTGAAGGCGGCAAAGGCCTTGTCGCCCTGCTGCCGGTAAGCCGTGACAGCCTTGGCCAGCAGTTCCTGGGCGCGTTGCGCATCCTTGGCCACCGCCTCGCTGCCGGCGACTACCGACTGCTTCGGCTCCTCGGCGTAAGCCGACGACAGGACCGAGGTTGACGCCACCAGGGCGAGGATTTTCAGCAGATATTTCAGCTTGGCACTGACAGTGATTCCCACAGCAATTCCCCTATAAGAATTAAGGTTAACGTACTAATGCTAGCAAGCCGGAAGGCCTAGCGTCTTGACTTAACGCAAATCTCCGGTTTTCACGACCAAACGCAGCCAGGCCAGGCCCAGCCACTCATGCAGTGCGTAATAAGAACGCTGCAGCGCGCTGGCCCGCGGCAGAAAATCGAGCCAGGTCGGCGCCCCGCCATCGCCGCCCATGAAATAAGTCGGCGCGGGGATCACCTCCAGACCGGCCGCCCGAAACAGCGCTACCGCGCGCGGCATGTGGAAGGCCTGGGTGACCAGCACGATGCGCCGGATGCCGGCTGCCTTGAGAATTTCAGCCGACATCGCCGCATTGTCGGCGGTGTCCTGCGAGCGATTTTCCTGCCAGCGCACCGGCACGCCGAATTCATTGGCCAGGATGCCGGCCATCGCCTCGGCCTCGCTGCGCGTGGCGTTGATCGGCCGGCCGCCGCTGACCAGCACCGGCAGCGCGAAGCGGCGGGCGACGGCGGCACCGTAGCGGGTGCGGACCAGGGTCCGCTCGTTGGCGGTATCGCCGCCATATTCGGCGGCTTCCAGCAACAGGCCGCTGCCCAGTACGACGACCGCCTGCGCCCCGACCGGGTCTTCCAGCACCGGGCCGGCCCGGTTTTCCAGCGAACGCAGCAGACTGTCGGCAACCAGCGGCAGCGACTGCAGGACGAGCAGCGCGGTGGCCAGCACGGCCAGGCCAAAAGCCCAGCGCCGCCGGCGAAACAAACCGGCCACGCCAAGCAGCGTCAGGCCGTTGGCGGGCGGCAGCAGCAGCGTGCCGAACAGGGTTTTGAACAGCCAGGCCAGGGACATGGTGACGATCAATCGCCGTGCAACAGGTTATAAATGCCCCCCCGGAGCCACGGCCAGAATTTCAAATTTGGCCGTTTTTTCGGGGTGACCGTAGCATTCTTCAGACCGGCGTCAGTTTGGCATATTCCAGCGCCAGCCACTTCATGCCGACGGCACCGAAATTGACCTGGACCCGCGCATCGGCGCCGCGCCCTTCTGTAGACACGATGACGCCGAGGCCGAACTTGGCATGCTCGACCGACTGGCCGATGCGCAGCCCGCCGGCCGCTACCGGCTCGGCATAGCCGCCGCCGAAGGAACCGAAGGCCGGCACCGCCGACTCGGCCTTCTTGTTCAGCTTGCGCATCAGATTTTCGGGAATTTCGTCGAGGAAGCTCGACGGCACGCAGTAGCGCGTCTGGCCGTGCAGCATCCGGGTCTGCGCACAGGAGACATAGAGGCGCTGGCGGGCGCGGGTCACCGCGACGTACATCAGGCGGCGCTCTTCCTCAACACCGTCCTTGCCCTCGTTGACCGAGTTCTCGTGCGGGAACAAGCCCTGCTCCAGGCCGGTGATGAAGACGACGTCGAACTCCAGGCCCTTGGCGGCATGCACCGACATCAGCTGGACCGCCTCCTGGCCCTCGCCGGCCTGATGTTCGCCGGCCTCCAGCGAGGCATGGGCGAGGAAGGAGGCGAGCGCGCCGCCTTCGCCGATGGCGCCCTCGTCGTCGACGAAGGTGGCGGCGGCATTGATCAGTTCATCGAGATTCTCCAGCCGCTCCTGGCCTTCCTTCTCGACCCGGTAGTGCTGGGCCAGCCCGGATTTTTCAATGACATGCTCGATGATCTCGGGCAGCGGCAGGTTGGCCGTCTCGCTGCGCAAGGCTTCAACCAGCCGGATGAAGGCGCCGACCGTCTGGCCGGCCTTGCCGGTCAGCGAGGCGGCGGCGTTGTACAGGCTGCTGTTGCACTGGTGGGCGGTGGCCTGCAGGTTTTCCAGCGAGCGGGCGCCGATACCGCGGGTCGGGAAATTGACGACGCGCAGGAAGGCGGTGTCGTCGTCCGGGTTGCCCAAGAGGCGCAGGTAGGCCAGCGCGTGCTTGATTTCCTGCCGCTCGAAGAAGCGCAGGCCGCCATAGACCTTGTACGGCACGCCCTTGGTGAACAGTTCGTGTTCAAGCACCCGCGACTGGGCGTTGGAGCGGTAGAGCAGCGCCACCTGCGTCGGCGAGACGCCGTCGCGGACCAGTTCGCGGATCTCGTCGACCACAAAACGCGCCTCGTCGAGATCCGAATAGGCCTCGAAGGCACGGATCGGCTCGCCATCGCCGGCATCGGTCCACAGGTTCTTGCCCAGGCGCTCGCGGTTGTTTTTGATGATCGCGTTGGCGGCGGCCAGGATGTTGCCGTGCGAACGGTAGTTCTGTTCCAGGCGGATCACGTTGGGGCCGGCATAGTCGCGCTCGAATTCGCGCATGTTGCCGACCTCGGCGCCGCGGAAGCGGTAGATCGACTGGTCGTCGTCCCCCACCGCGAACATGTTCGCCCCACCGCCGGCCAGCAATTTCAGCCAGGCGTACTGCAGCACGTTGGTGTCCTGGAACTCGTCGACCAGGATGTGGCGGAAGCGCTGCTGGTAATGCGCCCGCAAAGGTTCGTTGCGCTGCAACAATTCATAGCAGCGCAATAGCAGTTCGGCGAAGTCGCAAACGCCTTCGCGATTGCACTGGGTCTCGTATTCGGCGTAGATCTCGACGCGCTTTTGCGTGTAATTGTCGTAGGCCTCGGCCTGCGCCGCCCGCACGCCCTGCTCCTTGTGGGCATTGATGAAATGGCACAACTCGCGCGGCGGATACTTCTCGTCGTCGATGTTCAGGTTCTTCAGCAGGCGCTTGACCATGGCCAATTGATCCGCCGAATCAAGGATCTGGAAGGTCTTCGGCAGCCCGGCCTCGCGATAATGGGCGCGCAGCAGGCGATTGCACAGGCCATGGAAAGTCCCGATCCACATGCCACGCACATTGATCGGCACCAGCGACGACAGGCGCGCCGTCATCTCCTTGGCCGCCTTGTTGGTAAAAGTAACCGCCAGCACGCCATGCGGCCCGACCTGGCCGGTCGAGATCAGCCAGGCGATGCGCGTCGTCAGCACCCGGGTCTTACCACTACCCGCCCCGGCGAGAATCAGCGCATGCACCGATGGCAACGTAACCGCCTGAAGTTGCGGGGAATTAAGATTGGCAAGGAGATCGGACATGAGGGAAGAATATGCTCCAAAGATCAGCCAGGTAAATTGGTCTGACCAACTCGTTGCATTTGCGCAACGCAGGCGACAAAAACATGCATTTTTTCACAGACGAGCAACTGGCGCACACGTATACTTCAATTAAAAATATTGCAGTGCACAAAACCTTTTGCCCACAAGGCAGTCTTACCCTGAGCGGATACCCCGCCATGAAGGAGAGCAGCATGAAGAACATGAACGCACCGAAGATCCTCCCCTGGATCGCCCGCAAGGCCGGGATCAGCGACGAACTCGCCCTCAAGCTATGGCGTCGCGCCGTCAGCGAAGCCGAATATCTGACCGGCAAGGCCGAAGGCTCGAATTACTGGGGCCTGGCTGTCGAACGCTTCCTCGCCATCGTCGAGGACGAAGTCGGCAACGCCCCGGCCTACAGCCTGACGCCCGCCCCGCAACTGTCCTGGATGTGGCGCCACCAGACCCGTATGTCCCTGCTTTCACTGATGGCGGCGCAGAACGCCTACAAATGCTGGCAGAACACATGGGGCAATGTTTACGGTCCGAAAAGAGCTGCCTGACGGGGCAGTACGCTTAAAAAAACGGCGGTTGGCGGGCGTGCAGGCCTGGCAACCGCCGTTTTTACATCTGGGGCTTTTCTGAAGCAGTGCTTTCCGCCTTGAGGGCGGGCGTACTTTCTTTTGCTTCGCCAAAAGAAAGTAGCCAAAGAAAAGGCGACCCCCAGGTCGGCGCCGGCTTCGCCGGTCCCTTGCGCTACTCAGGGGGACCCGAAAGGCGTCCGGGCTCAAAGAGCTATCCGGCACAAATGCTACGGTCGGCCGGAAAAAATGCCCAAATTTGAAAAGCCGAAACGACCGTCGAGCCGGGTGGTTTGCCGGGCCCCTTGGGAGGCGCCGAGCAACGCAGGAAGGCCGGGGGCAGTCGGCGAGGACTGTTTGAGGGGCGCAGCCCCGAGTTCCGCAGCCGCCCGGCCTGCCGAGTAGCGCAGGGAACCCCCGAAGGGGGCGCCGACCCAGGGTCGCCTTTTCTTTGCTTACTTTCTTTTGGCGAAGCAAAAGAAAGTAAGCCGCCCCTCAAGGGCGGAAAGCCACGGTTCAGCAAACCCACTGCCAGCAAGCACGGAAAACACAGCTTCAGAAAAGCCCCACATATAAAGCACCCAACCCCCACCCCAAGCCTTAATTTATAATCCGCGTTTTGCCTTCGGGAACCCTACCGTGACCGCTCCGCTTTTCGAATCCACCATCACCAGCCTGCCCCTCCTCAACAAGGGCAAGGTCCGCGACATCTACGCCGTCGACGCCGACAAGCTGCTGATCGTCACCACCGACCGCCTGTCCGCCTTCGACGTTATCCTGCCGGACCCGATTCCGCGCAAGGGTGAAGTCCTGCAGGCCGTGGCCAATTTCTGGTTCGACAAGCTCGGCCACATCGTCCCCAACCAGCTGACCGGCATCGACCCGGAAACCGTCGTCGCCGCCAACGAGCGCGACCAGGTGCGTGGCCGCGCCGTTGTCGTCAAGCGCCTGAAGCCGCTGCCAATCGAGGCCGTGGTGCGCGGTTACGTGATCGGTTCCGGCTGGAAGGATTACCAGCAGACCGGCGCCATCTGCGGCATCGCGCTGCCGGCCGGTCTGAAGATGGCCGCCAAGCTGCCCGCCCCGATCTTCACGCCGGCCACCAAGGCCGCCGTCGGCGACCATGACGAGAACGTGTCGTTTGCCACCGCCCAGGCCAACTGTGCCGCCGAGCTGGCCGAAGCGCTGGCCGGCACCGGCAAGAACGGCGCCGGCCTGGCCGACGAGGCCCGCATCGCCGCCATCCGCCTCTACGAAGAAGCCGCCGCCTACGCCCGTGGCCGCGGCATCATCATCGCCGATACCAAGTTCGAATTCGGCATCGACGCCGCCGGCACCCTGCACCTGATCGACGAAGCGCTGACCCCGGATTCCTCGCGTTTCTGGCCAGCCGACCAGTACCAGGAAGGCGTCAACCCGCCGTCCTACGACAAGCAATATGTCCGCGATTACCTGGAAACCCTGGACTGGGGCAAGGTCGCCCCCGGCCCCAAGTTGCCGGCCGACGTCATCGCCCGGACCAGCGCCAAGTACATCGAGGCCTACGAAAAGCTGACCGGCCAGACGCTGTAAGCGACTGCCGCAGCAAGCAAAACGCCCGCCTCGTGCGGGCGTTTTGCTTTACTAGATCTCCACCAGCAGACAGCTGTCGAATCCGGCATTCTCCCGGCGCAGGTCAGCGGGCGTCGATGCGGCCTTGATCCCCCGGCAGTAACCCATCGGATTCGCCACGATTCGCGTTCCGTAAACCGCGTAGTCGAATGATTCGTGGACATGGCCGTGAACATGCAGGTCAGCGCTGCCCAGACAGTCCGCCAGATCGGAGACAAAGGCGGCGCTAGTCAGGTCGTTGGCGTAAAGCGGCGCGATGCTGTTGCGGTGCGGGCCATGATGGGTAATGACCACCGTCTTGCCGGCAAAGGGCTCTGCCAGGCGCTCACGCAACCATTTCCGCTGGATGCCGTGCAGGGCCAGCGCATCGGCTGGCAAAAACAGCCTGCCTCCGGCGCTTTCGATGTAATGGTGGTCCACTATCCGCTCCGCACATATCGTCATGGCGGCGGCAACCCGCTCGGCACCGAAAACGGCGTAATCGGTCCAAAGCGTGCAACCGATGAAGCGGACCCCGCCATGCTCCCAAGTACCCGGCGCGAGTATTTTGACGTTCGGAAAAGCATCCGCCCGTTGCTGCAGCTCGGCCAGCACCGCCGTAATCTCGCCACCATAGAATTCGTGATTGCCGGGCACATAGACGACGGGGCACGGCCAGTCGCCGAACAGGTCAAGCGCGCGGCTGCCCTTTGCCACATCACCCGCCAGCACAAGGACATCCGAACCGCCAGGTTCCACGCCACGGAAAGTGGGGAATTTCCACTCCATGTGCTCAAGGTGGAGGTCTGAGGCGATCTGTAGGCGCATGCTTGATGCCCGTGTCTAGTTCGAAAGTGAACATCATAACCACGGCTGGGACAGAAGGTGGCTGATGATCGTTAGCGGAGGCCACGCCCAACTGAACCCCGCCCCTGCTCCCCGGTCAAACGACCGTGATCACGACCGCGGAGGCTGCCATGAAACACAGCATCGACCATTTCTCGTCATCCGGTTTTGCCCTGCCGGGTATCCGCCAGATCGGCATGGATCGACCGCTGATCTGGCTCAAGGCCGGCTGGCACGACCTCAAGGCCAATCCGTTGCCGTCGCTGGCTTACGGCCTGCTGTTCGCGCTGGGTGGCGACCTGATTATCCTCGCCCTGCTCGAAACGCCCCATCTGCTGACCGTTTCAATCTCTGGCTTTTTTCTGGTTGCGCCGCTGCTCGCCGCCGGCTTGTACGAACTGAGCCGCAAGACTGAGGCCGGCGAGAAGATTCTGTTTATCGATTCGCTCAAGTGTTTCGCCCGCAACGGCCAGTCGCTGGCCTTCTTCGGGCTGATCCTGGCCCTGGTCGCGTTGATGTGGGAGCGCTTCTCGGCGGTTGCCTTCGCCCTGATCGGCGCCGACTCCGGTCCGATTGCCAGCGCCTATCTCAATGAAATCCTGTTCGACGGCCAGCATCTGGCCTTTACCGCCACCTGGTTCGTCCTCGGCGGTGCGCTGGCGCTGCTGGTCTATGCCGTCGCCGTCGTTTCGGTGCCGCTGATGCTCGACCGCGATGCCGACGTCGCCACGGCGATCATGACCAGCCTGAGCAGCTTCGCGCTGAATACCGGCCCGCTGCTGCTGTGGGCCGCCCTGCTCGTCACCCTGACCCTACTCGGCTTCGCCACCCTGCTATTCGGGCTGGTGGTGATCATGCCGATTCTCGGCCACGCTTCGTGGCATGCCTATCGCGAACTAGTAGAATAAGCTGTTGAACGCCTAACCACGGGCGGCGCAGACCGCCCTTTTTTATTGCCCCCGACGACCATGACCGCCACCAATCCCCTGCTCGACTTCTCCGACTTGCCCCGCTTCGACCTGATCCAGCCGGAACACGTCAAACCGGCCATCGAAACGCTGCTCGCCGACGGCCGCACCCTGATCGAGCGTCTGACCGCCGACACCACGCCGGCAACCTGGGCGGATTTCGCTGGCGCCCTGTCCGACGGCCTGGAGCCTTTCGGCCGCGCCTGGGGCATCGTCGGCCACCTGCATTCGGTCAATGACGTGCCGGCCTGGCGCGACGCCTACAACGAGATGCTGCCCGAGGTCTCGCGCTTCTACGCCGAACTCGGCCAGAACCTGAAGCTGTTCGAAAAATACAAGGCCCTGCGTGGCAGCGCCGAATACGCCGGCCTGAGCCGCGAGCAGAAGAAGATCGTCGATAACGAGGTGCGCGATTTCCGCCTCTCCGGCGCCGAACTGCCGGAAGACCAGAAGCCGCGCTTCCAGGCGATCATGGAAGAACTATCGCAGTTGTCGGCCAAGTTCGCCGAGAACCTGCTCGACGCCACCAACGCCTTCGCCGAGATCATCACCGACGAAGCCCTGTTTGCCGGCCTGCCCGACGATGCCAAGGAAGCCGCCAGAACCGCCGCCGAGAAGGCCGGCGTCGAGGGCTGGAAATTCACGTTGCACGCCCCCTCCTACGGCCCGGTCATGCAATATGCCGAGAACCGCGAGCTGCGCGCCCGGATGTACCGCGCCTACGCCACCCGCGCCGCCGAATTTGCCGACGGCAGCAGCAAGCCGGAATGGGACAACACCCCGGTCATCCAGCGCATGCTGGAACTGCGCCTTGAAGACTCCCGGATGCTGGGCTTCAACAACTTCGCCGAAGTTTCGCTGGTCCCCAAGATGGCAGAAACACCGGCCCAGGTGCTCGCCTTCCTGCGCGAGTTGGCGGCCAAGGCCAAGCCCTTCGCCGAAAAGGACGTCGCCGAACTGCGCGCCTTCGCCAGGGATGAGCTGTGCATCGCCGACTTCCAGCCCTGGGACGCTGCCTACGCCTCGGAAAAACTGCTGCAAAAGCGCTACGCCTTCTCCGAACAGGAAGTGAAGCAGTATTTCACCGAGCCCAAGGTGCTCGGCGGCCTGTTCCAGGTCATCGAGAGCCTGTTCAACGTCAAGGTCAAGCCGGACACGGCGCCGGTCTGGCACGAGGACGTCAAGTTCTTCCGTCTCGAATCCCCGGCCGGCGAACTGGTCGGCCAGTTCTACCTCGATCTCTACGCCCGCGAAACCAAGCGCGGCGGCGCCTGGATGGACGAGGCCCGTTCACGCCGGAGAGTAGTCAGTGGCATCCAGAAGCCAATCGCCTACCTGAACTGCAACTTCGCCCGCCCGGTCGGTGGCAAGCCCGCCACCTTCACGCATGACGAAGTGTCCACGCTGTTCCACGAAACCGGCCACGGTCTGCACCACCTGCTGACCCGCGGCGAGGAGTTGGGTGTTTCCGGCATCCACGGCGTCGAATGGGATGCCGTCGAACTGCCGTCGCAGTTCATGGAAAACTATTGCTGGGAGTGGGAAGTGGTCGAGGGCATGTCGGCGCACGTCGACACCGGCGCCCCGCTGCCGCGCGAGCTGTTCGACAAGATGCTGGCGGCCAGGAACTTCCAGAGCGGCATGATGGCCGTGCGCCAGATCGAGTTCTCGCTGTTCGACATGCTGATCCATTCGGACTTCGACCCGCACGGGCCAGTGACCGTCATGGACCTGCTCAACGAGGTGCGCCGCGAGGTAGCCGTGCTGTTCCCGCCCGAGTGGCACCGCTTCCCGAACAGCTTCTCGCACATCTTCGGCGGCGGCTACGGCGCCGGTTACTTCAGCTACAAGTGGGCGGAAGTGCTGTCAGCCGACGCCTATGCGGCCTTCGAGGAGGCTGGCGACCCGTTCGATGCGACGGTCGGCCAGCGCTTCCTCGACGAAATCCTCTCGGTCGGCGGCTCGCGCCCGGCCATCGAATCGTTCAAGGCCTTCCGCGGCCGTGAACCGAGCGTCGATGCACTGCTCCGTCATAGCGGTATGATTGTCGCCTAAGCTGTCCAAGGGGAGAAAAACATGCGTTACCTGCTGATGCTGTGCCTGGCGCTGGCCGGCACCTCGGCGCTGGCCGAGACCTACCGCTGGTCCGATTCGGCCGGCAAGACCGTCATTTCCGACACGCCGCCGCCGGGCAAGGCCAAGGGCGTCGTCAAGGCAGGCGGCAAGGCAGAAGCCGGCGACAACACCCCGTTCGCCACCAGGAAGGCGATGGAGGCCTTCCCGGTCACGCTGTACACCTCGGCCGAGTGCGCAGCCGAATGCAAGCAGGCGCGCGATCTTCTGAACGGCCGCGGCGTGCCTTTCACCGAAAAAATGGTCCAGTCGGCCGCCGAAATCGAAGAACTGAAGCAAGTGGCCGGCGACGCCTCGGTGCCGACCATCAAGGTCGGCAACCAGCGTTTCCGCGGCTTCGAGAGCGGCGCCTACGACAACCTGCTCGACCTGGCCGGCTACCCGAAGACCGCCCCGTTCGGCGCCAAACCATCCGGCGGACTGAGCAAGTGAAGATCGCCAGCTGGAACGTCAATTCGCTGAAGGTGCGCCTGCCGCACCTGCTCGACTGGCTTGCCACGGCGCAGCCGGATGCGCTGTGCCTGCAGGAACTGAAGCTCGAAGACCACAATTTTCCGCGCGCCGAAATCGAGGCGGCCGGCTACCAGGTTGCCTTCTCCGGCCAGAAAACCTACAACGGCGTCGCCCTGCTCGCCCGCCAGCCGATTCATGACGTCGTCTGCGGCAACCCGCATTTCCCCGACGAGCAGAAGCGCCTGATCAGCGGGACGGTCGGCGATACCCGCATCGTCTGCGCCTATATGCCGAACGGCCAGGCCGTGGGTAGCGACAAATACGACTACAAGCTGCGCTGGCTGGACGCGCTGGCCGTCTGGCTAAGCGAGGAGATGGCCAAATATCCGAAGCTGGCGCTGTGCGGCGACTACAACATCGCCCCCGACGACCGCGACGTACACGACCCGGCCGCCTGGGCCGGCGGCATCCTCTGCTCGGAACCCGAGCGCGCCGCCTTCCAGCGCTTCATCGGCCTCGGCCTGGCCGACAGTTTCCGGCTGTTCGACCAGCCGGAAAAAACCTTCTCGTGGTGGGATTACCGGATGCTGGGCTTCCAGAAGAACCTCGGCCTGCGCATCGACCACGTCCTGCTCTCGGCGCCGCTGGCCGAAAAATGCAGCGCCGCCGGCATCGACCGTGCGCCGCGCAAACTGGAACGGCCGTCCGACCACGCACCGGTATGGGCCGTCGTCGATTGACCCCATGAATGCTACGACCACAGAAACAAAGGCTGGCCCTGGGGTCACCCCGGAAAAACTGGCAAAACTGTACCCGGCCCTGGCCGGCCTGCCGGCCGAACGACTGGCGGCGCTAACCGCGCCGCAGGCCGTCATGCAACTGCCGGCCGGTACCCAGGTCTTTGCCGAACGCCAGCCTTGCCAGGGCTTTCCGCTGCTGCTCGACGGCAGCATCAAGGTCATCAAACTGGCCGCCAACGGCCGCGAACTGATGCTCTATCGTGTCGTCCCGGGCGGTTCGTGCATCATCAGTTCCAGTTGCCTGCTTGGCCACAGCGATTACAACGCGCGCGGCATTGCGGAAACACCGCTGACATTGCTCGCCCTGCCGGTCCGGGATTTCGCCACGCTGATGGTCGACCACCCGCCCTTCCGCGATTTCGTTTTCCACCTGTTCGCCGAGCGCATCGGCGAACTGATGCAACTGGTCGAGGAAGTCGCCTTCGCCCGCCTCGACCAGCGCCTGGCCAAGCTGCTGCTCGCCCGCGAGACGAGTACGCTGAACGTCACCCACCAGCAACTTGCCGACGAACTGGGCAGCGTCCGCGAAATCGTCAGCCGCCTGCTGAAAGGCTTCGCCGCCCAGGGACTGGTCAGCCTTGGCCGCGAACAACTGAGCATCACCGACCACGAGGGTTTGCAGAAACTCGCTGCTGTGTGACTCAGGTTACATACGCCGCTATCCGGCAGGATTACATTGGCGCTGTCCAAACAACCTGACGGAGAAAACACCATGGCTGCTAATGTTGGCGGAATCGACAAAATCCTGCGTATCGTCGCCGGTGCCGGCCTGATCGGCGCCACCGCTGCCGGCGCCCTGCCGGTCTGGGGCTACATCGGCATCGTGCCGCTTGCTACCGGATTGATGGGATGGTGCCCGGCCTACACGCTGCTCGGCATCAAGACCTGCCCGACGCAAAAATAAGCCGGCGCTGCACGCGCAAAAAAACCCGCTTCGGCGGGTTTTTTCGTTAACACCTTCCGACCGGAATCAGCTCAGGTAGTTGGCGATCCGGACATAGCCCTCGACCGGAATATCCTCGGCACGCCGCGTCGGGTCGATGCCCAGTTCGGCGAAGGCGGCCTCACTGAGCAGGCTTTTCATGGTGTTGCGCAACATTTTGCGGCGCTGCGAGAAGGCGGTCAGCACGACTTGCGCCAGCTTTTCCTGGCTTTTGGCCGTCAGTTCGGAAACCGGCTTGGGGATCAGCCGGACGACGGCGGACTGGACCTTGGGCGGCGGATCGAAGCATTCCGGCGGCACGTCGATCAGCCACTCAAGCCAGAAGCGATACTGCAGCATCACCGACATGCGGCCGAAATCGGCATCGCCCGGCTCGGCGACCATGCGCTCGACAACTTCCTTCTGCAGCATGAAATGCATGTCGCGGACGATGTCGACGTAAGCGGCTAGGTGAAATAGCAGCGGCGTCGAGATGTTGTAGGGCAGGTTGCCGACCAGGCGCAGATCCTTGCCGATGCTGGAGAAGTCGAAGGCCAGCGCATCGCCTTCGTGGATCGTCATGCGTTCGGGCGAATGCTGCTTTTTCAGCCGGGCGATCAGGTCGCGGTCGATTTCGACGACGTGCAGGTGATCGACGCGGGCCATCAAGGGTTCGGTGATCGCCCCCAGACCGGGGCCGATTTCGACGACGGTTTCGTCGTGCTTCGGATCGATCGCCGAGACGATGGCGCCGATGATGCCCTGGTCGATCAGGAAATTCTGACCGAAGCGTTTGCGGGCGACGTGACCCTTCATGATTGTTTCCTTGAGGCCATGCGGGCAGCTTCGGCGACGGCCTCGAACAGGCTGCCGGGGTCGGCCTTGCCAGTGCCGGCCAGCTCCAGCGCGGTACCGTGGTCAACCGAGGTGCGGATGATCGGCAGGCCGAGCGTGACGTTGATGCCCTTGCCGAAAGTGGCGTACTTGAGTGCGGTCAGGCCCTGGTCGTGGAACATGGCGAGCACGGCGTCGCCCTGGGCCAGGATGGGCGGGGTGAACATGGTGTCGGCCGGATAAGGGCCGGACAATGCCATGCCTTCGCCGCGCAGCTTTTCCAGCACCGGGGCGATGACTTCGATCTCTTCCATGCCGAGATAACCGCTCTCGCCGGCATGCGGATTGAGGCCGGCGACCAGGATGCGCGGCCGGGCGATGCCGTATTTGCCGCGCAGGTCGGCGTACAGGATGCGCAGGGTCTGTTCCAGCACATCGGTCGTGATCGCCGCCGGCACATCCTTCAGCGGCAGGTGCGTGGTAGTCAGCGCGACGCGCAGCGGACCACGCTCGGTATCGCCGGCCAGCATCATGACGACCAGCGGCGTGTTGGTTTTCTCGGCGAGGTATTCGGTATGGCCGGTGAAGGGCACGCCGGCTTCGTTGATGACGCCCTTGTGCACCGGCGCCGTGGCCATCGCGGCAAACTCGCCGGACTGGCAGCCGGCCAGCGCGCGGTCGAGCAGGGTGAGTACGTAAGGGCCGTTGGCGGCATCGAGCTGGCCGGCCCGGGATGGTGCGGCGAGCGGGATATGCAGAACATCGAGTGCCGGACGACCGCCAGGCGAAATGCTACGGTCACCGGCATTTTTTGGGCAAAAATCAAAAAAAACAATGTCGAGACCGAGCGCTGCCGCCCGCGCTTCAAGCAATTGGCGGTCACCAAGAATGACGGGATGCGCCTCACCCTGATAACCAGCCAGACGCAGACAGAGTTCGGGGCCGATGCCGGCCGGTTCGCCGCTGGTGACGGCGATCAAGGGGCGGGTCATTTTTCGACCAGGCGGTTTTCGACGTAGGTCCGGTCGCGCAGTTGCCGCAGCCAGTCCTGGTAGGCCTCGTCGAGCTTGCGCTCGCGCAGCGCCTGGCGAGCGACGGCGCGCTGCCGCTCGGCGGAGACGTCGCGCTCGCGGCGCTCCAGCACTTCGATCAGGTGCATGCCGAACGGCGACTGGATAACCTGGCTGACTTCGTTGACCTTCAGGGCATCCATGGCCCGCTCGAAATCGGGCACGGTATCACCCGGGTTCAGCCAGCCGAGATCGCCGCCCTTGGCGGCCGAACCGTCCTGCGAATAGAGCCGCGCCTGCTCGGCGAAATCGACGCCGTTGACAATGCGTTCGCGGACGCTTTCCAGCTTGCGCCGGGCTTCGGTTTCGGAAACGACTTCGTTGATGCGAACCAGGATGTGGCGGGCGTGGGTCTGCTGGATCGACGCCGGGGCGCTGCCGCCACGCTTGTTGAGCAACTTGACGATATGGAAGCCTGCCGACGAGCGCAACAGTTCGCTGACGCCCCCCGGCTGCAGACCGGCCGCCACCTCGGCGTAGAGGCTGGGCAGACGATCCAGCGATCGCCAGCCGAGGTCGCCGCCTTGCAAGGCGTCGGGCGCATCGGAGAAGGCCGCGGTCAGTTCGGCGAAATTCTGGCCGGCCCGCGCCTGCTTGAGCGCCTGCTCGCCACGCTGGCGCAGCTTCTGCAGCTGTTCCGGGCTGGCCGATTCCGGCGCCCGCAACAGGATGTGCGCCAGCTGGTATTCCTCGCCGCCGCCATTGGCCGCCTGGTTGGCCAGGTAGTTGTCGACCTCGCCATCGGAAATGACCAGCTTATTGTCGACCTCGCGCTCACGCAAACGCATGGTGGTCATTTCGTTGCGGATATCCTCGCGGAACTGCGGGTAGGCGATGCCATCCTTTTCCAGTGCCTCGCGGAACTGCTGCATCGTCAGCTTATTGTTGGCGGCGATCCGGCCGATCGCCTGGTCAAGCTGGGCATCGTCGATCCGCATGCCGCTCTCGCGGGCATACTGCAACTGCGCCCGGTCCATGATCAGGCGTTCCAGCATCTGGCCTTCCAGCACGTCCTGCGGCGGCAAGGTCGTGCCCTGCTTCTGCAACTGGCGCAGCGCCGCGGCGAGCTTGGTGCGCAACTCGTAATAGGTGATCACATCGTCACCGACCACGGCCACGATACGATCGGCCTCGACAGGCTCCTGCGAGGCCGCGAATGCCGGCTGTGCGGCAAAACCGGCCAACGTGCAGAGGAGAAAGATCAGCGTGCGAATGAATTGGGTCATGGTGGTCATTGGGAGGTGAGCAGGTTGCCGTCCGTAGGCAGTTCGTTGATCTTGCCGTAGCCGGGGATGCTGCGTCGCAACAGGCCGATCGGGTTGGTGCCGATGCTGCCGAAATCGTTGAGTTCGAGCTGGAAGAACAGCGTATCGTTGGGCGAACCGGAAATGGCTGCCAAGCGCTGGCCGACGACGCGAACCGCCCAGCAACCCGCGTTGTACTCCACCCCGGCGATCGTTTCAAGCACCCGGCTGTCGCGCAGCGAGTAGTTGTAGCGACCGATGCCGTACCACTGGGCGGAAAGAGGCCACTGGCCGGCGATGTCGATCTGGTCGACGGTGGAAGTCATTTTCAGCGGATCGCGCGTATGGCGATAGCTGGCCGACAGCACTTTGCCCAGGTCGGGCTGGAAGCGGACACCGACCGAGAAACGATCGCTGGTCCGTTCGCTGTAGTTGTATTCCCAGGCGACGTCCATGTAGGTCTTGGGAGCGACCAACCCATTGACCGCGGCAACCAGATTGGAAAAATCGTCCTGGCGAGTGGTCTCGCCGGTGATCGCGACGCGCTGAGGCTTGAAGTAATAGCGCTGCCCGATCATCGCCTTGAACTGCTCGGCCCCGCTTTCGCTGCTGAGCAGTCGGGTGGTCAGCGCCAGCGTCAGCTGGTTGGCGTCGTTGATCCGGTCGTAGCCGCTGTAGCGGTTCTCGGAAAATATCTGGGCAAAATTGAAATCAGCCAGCGCGGTGTCGAATAGCGGGATATTGCTCTGGTCCCGGTAGGGAATATTGACGTAGTAAAGGCGCGGCTCCAGGGTCTGGATATGCCCCTTGCCAAACCACTCGACATCCCGCTCGAAGACCATTGAGGAATCCAGCGTGAAGGTCGGCAAGGTCCGGCTGATCGTGTCCGGCTGCCCCGCTGTCGCCCGGTCCAGCGAATACTGGCTGATGTGCAAACCCAGCTTGGGGGTGATCTGGAAGGCGGGATTGACGATGGGTAGCGACAATTGCGGATAGAAAACGAAGCGGTCGCCCTGGTCCTTGCCGAGATCGGTATGGGTAAAGCGCGAATACTGGCCGATCATGCTGAAATCCATTTTCAGCACATCCGGCTTGTAGCCGACGATGTTCAGTTGCGGCTCGATGAAATATGGCCGCTTGATGCTCGGATCGAGTTCCAGCGTCTGGTGGCGCAAGACCTGGATGCTGCCTTGCAACCACGGCGACGGCGCATAGGTCAGCTGCACCTGCCGCCGCAACTGGGCCTGCGACGTCCGCAGCAGGCGGGACGACATGTCCTGCCAGTAGAAATCGTCGGATACGCCATTCCAGTCGATCTGTGCCGACACGTCGTGGCCCAGGTCGTGTTGGTGTTCGATCCGGTAGGCATAGCGCTCCCGGTTTTTCATCTCGTCGCTGGGCAGGTATTCGAGACGGATGTTGCCCTCGAAGTTATGTTCCAGGTAGCGCGCCTCTGCGCCGAGCTGGAAACCGCGCTTGGACATGTAGCGCGGGAACAGCGTCAGGTCGTAGTTGGGCGCGATGCTCCAGAAGTAGGGCAACGTAAAGTCGAAGCCGCTGCGCGTCGAGGTCGAGTAATTGGGGTGCAGGAGGCCGGTGCGCGGCTGCCCGCTGAGCGGGAACGAGACAGTTGGCGAATAGAAGATCGGGGCGCCGCCGAACCACAGCGTGGCATTCTTCGCCTCCCCTTCCTTGCGATCGAAATCGAGCTTGGTTTCCGAGGTTTTCAGATACCAGTCGGTCTGCTCTGGCTTGCAGGTCGAGTACGAGCTGTCGGCCAGGATATAGTGATTTTCCCCTTCGAAATCGATGCGCTCGGCCTGGCCGCTGACTTCGATCTGGCGCGGCGGCGCCTGGGTCGGCAGGCCGTAACTATCAGCCACCGTCAGCATCATCGGCACGCCGGAGGTATTCAGGTTGGTGCTCGCCACCCTGGTGACCAATCTCTTCGGGTCATAGAACTTGCTCGGCGCTTCGCGGACGATGTGATAGGTCGCGTTTTCCATGGACCCGATCTGCTCGGCCAGCTTCATGCGCAGATGCGGCCCGGAAACTTCGGCGCCATCCTGCAGGAAACGTACATTGCCGCTCGCCTCAACCTCGTCTTCCAGAAGACGATAAGTCGCCTTGTCGGCGAACAGCAGCGAGCCGGCGCGACGCAACTCGACGTCACCCTCGGCCTCGACCACCTCCTCGTTCTGCCCCTCGATCCGGCTGGCGACAATGAACAGCGGGTAGCTGTCGTCCTTTTTCAGGGCGACCGGATTTTCCAGGCCGACAACCGGGCCGGCGACCTTCTGCTTGGCCTTGCCCAGAACATTGAACTTGCGTTCCTGGCGCAGGTTCAGCGGCACCTCGCCGAGGCCGTTGGCCGCATTCTCCGCGGCCACATGGACGGAAGTGTCGGTGGCGACGGCCGCCCGGCCGATGTCGGCAACTGCGTGCGCCGTCTGCACGCCGGCGAACAGGCAGCAGACGAAAACGGCAAGCGGGCGGCGGGCAAAACCGGGCATCGAGGCAATCAGTGTAGATCCGGGACCGGAACGGCCGATGCCCGAGTGTTAAAATCGCGCCATTTTACAACGAACCGAACCCTGCCCGCTTATGCAAGCCACGCCGCGCGATCAACTTGTTAACGACTGGGTCGCCAGTCGCTTTCCCGACCAATCCGTCCGCATCACCCCGGCCTCGGCCGATGCCAGTTTTCGCCGCTATTTCCGGCTGACCTGGCCGGACGGCACGACGCGCATCCTGATGGATGCGCCGCCCGAGAAGGAGGACTGCAAGCCCTTCATCCACGTCGCCGGCCTGCTGGCCAAGGCCGACCTGGCCGCGCCGCGCGTCCTCGACAAGGATCTCGACAACGGCTTCCTGGTCCTCACCGATCTCGGCCGCATCGGCTATCTCGACGCCCTGAACGCCGACCTCTCGATGGCCGACCTGCTGATCCGCCCGGTCCTCGAGGTGCTGGTCAAATGGCAGCTATCGACCACGGCCGCCACGCTGCCCCCCTACGACGCCACGCTGCTGCGCCGCGAACTCGACCTCTTCCGGGAATGGTTCGTCGGCCGTCACCTCGGCGTCGAACTGAGCGACGACGAGAAGACCATGCTCGACCGGACCTTCAAGTTCCTGATCAATTCGGCGCTGGCTCAGCCAAAGGTCTTCGTGCACCGCGACTTCATGCCGCGTAACCTGATGGTTGTCGAGAGTGAAGCCCGCCTGACCCCGGGCATCATCGACTTCCAGGATGCCGTGATGGGGCCGATCACCTACGACGTCGTCTCGCTGTTCCGCGACGCCTTCATTTCCTGGGAAGAGGAGCAGGAAATCGACTGGGTCGTCCGCTACTGGGAAAAGGCCCGCGCCGCCGGCCTGCCGGTACGCGAGGATTTCGGCGCCTTCTGGCGCGACTACGAGTTGATGGGCCTGCAGCGCCACCTCAAGGTGCTCGGCATCTTCTGTCGTCTCAAATACCGCGACGGCAAGGACAAATATGTCGACGATCTGCCGCGCTTCATCAACTACGCCCGCAAGACCGCCGCCCGCTACGTCCAGCTCAAGCCGCTGCAAAACCTGCTCGACCGGCTGGAAGGCAACACCGAGCAGATCGGCTACCGCCACAAGTAAGCCGATGAAAGCCATGATCCTCGCCGCCGGCCGCGGCGAACGCATGCGGCCGCTGACCGACCATACGCCCAAGCCCTTGCTGATGGCCGGCGGCAAGCCGCTGATCGTCTGGCATCTGGAACGACTGGCGGCGGCAGGGTTCCGCGACGTGGTGATCAACCACGCCCACCTCGGCGGACAGATCGAAGTGGCGCTCGGCGACGGCTCGAAGTGGGGCCTGCGCATCGCCTACTCGCCCGAACCGCCGGGCGCCCTGGAAACCGCCGGCGGCATCGCCACCGCGCTGCCGCTGCTTGGCAACGATCCCTTCCTAGTGGTCAATGGCGACGTTTATTGCGATTTCGATTTCGGCCGTTTTTTGCCATCGACCGTAGCATTTGCCCATCTGGTCATGGTCGACAACCCGGCCCACCACGCCGGCGGCGATTTCAGCCTGGACGGCCAGCGCGTGATCTACGCCAACGGTGAGCAAACGCTCACCTACGCCGGTATCGGCGTTTTTTCGCCGTCCTTCTTCGCCGGCGTCCAACCCGGCACGGTGATGAAACTGCGCCCGCTGCTCGACGCCGCCATCGCCGCCGGCACGCTGACCGGGGAACGCTACGCCGGCCGCTGGGTCGACGTGGGAACACCACAACGCCTCGCTGAACTGGATCAGGAATTGAGAGCCGCATGACCCACGCCCACTTTATCGCCCGCCGCAAGCGCCTGCTGAAAACCATCGGCGACGGCGTCGCCATCGTGCCAACGGCGCCCGAGGTCATCCGCAACCGCGACGCACATCATCTCTACCGCTTCGACAGCTATTTCTGGTACCTGACCGGCTTTCCCGAACCGGAAGCGGTGGTCGTGCTGGTCGGCGGCCCGAAGCCAAAATCCATCCTCTTCTGCCGCGAAAAGCACGAAGAGCGCGAAATCTGGGACGGCTACCGCTACGGCCCGAAAGCCGCCAAAGCCGCCTTCGGCTTCGACGCCGCCTATCCGATCGAACAACTCGACAAGAAACTAGCCGAATTGCTGGTCGACCGCGAAACGCTGTGGCACGCCATCGGCCACGACGCGGCGTGGGACACGCGGATCGCCAAGGCCCTGAACGAAGTCCGCGCCCAGACCCGGGCCGGCAAGCGGGCGCCGCGCGCCATCCACGACCTGCGCGCCGAACTCGACACCATGCGCCTGGTCAAGGACGCCGCCGAGGCCGACATCCAGCAACGCTCGGCCGACATCGCCAGCGCCGGCCACGCCCGCGCCATGCGTGCCTGCCGCCCCGGCCTGGCCGAGTACGAACTGGAAGCAGAGCTGACCTACGAATTCCGCAAGCGCGGCGCCGACGCCCACGCCTACACCCCCATCGTCGCCGGCGGCGCCAACGCCTGCGTGCTGCACTACGTCGAGAATAACAAGCTGCTCAACGACCACACCCTGGTCCTGATCGACGCCGGCTGCGAGGTCGAAGGCTACGCCGCCGACATCACCCGGACCTTCCCGGTCAATGGCCGCTTCAATGCCGCCCAGAAGGACGTCTACGAAATCGTTCTGGCCGCCCAGGCCGCCGCCACCGCCGCCACCGCCCCCGGCCGCCATTTCATGGAAGGCCACGACGCCGCCGTCCGCGTGCTGACCCAGGGCCTGATCGACTTCAAGCTGCTCAACGGCGACCTCGACAACCTGATCGAGAAGGGCGATTTCCGCCGTTTCTACATGCACCGCACCGGCCACTGGCTCGGCCTCGACGTGCACGACGCCGGCGAATACAAGGTCGGCGATGCCTGGACGACGCTGCAGCCGGGCATGACGCTGACCGTCGAACCCGGCCTCTATTTCCGCCCCGCCGACGACATCCCGCCGGCGCTGGCCGGCATCGGTATCCGCATCGAGGACGATGTCCGGGTCACCGCAACCGGCTGCGACGTCTACACCACAGCCCCGAAGACGGTCGCCGAAATCGAGGAAGTCATGCGCCATGACTGAGCCGGCCGTTGAAAACGTCGACATCCTGATCATCGGCGCCGGCCCGGTCGGGATGACGCTGCACCTGGCGCTCGCTGCCGGTGGCCAGCAATCGCTGCTGATCGACCGCCGCCCCCTTGCCGCCCAGCAAGGCGACCCGCGCGCCCTGGCCCTGTCGCACGGCGCCCGCCAGTTGCTCGAACAGATCGACAGCTGGCCGACCCGCGCCGCGACCCCGATCGAGACCATCCACGTCTCGCAGAAGGACGGCTTCGGCCGCACGCTGATCGACCACGCCGACTACGCCCTGCCGGCGCTCGGCTACGTCGTCCGCTACCGCGATCTGGCTGGCGCGCTGGCCGCCAACCTGGCGCCCGATGCCGTGCTGGCCGAGGCTGAAATCCTCGACATCGCCCCCGGCGACGATCACGTCACCGTGTCGCTGCGCCATGCCGGCCAGTTGCGGACCATCCGCACCAAACTGCTGGTGCACGCCGAAGGCACGCCCGGCAACGACCCGGCCGTCACGGTCAGCGACTATCACCAGCACGCGGTGATCTGCGAAGTCACCCCGACACCCGGCCACAACCGGCGCGCCTGGGAGCGCTTCACGCCCGACGGCCCGCTCGCCCTGCTGCCGCTCGGCGACGAATACTCCATCGTGTTCACGCTGCCGCCGGCCAAGGCCGACGCGGTGATGGCGCTCGACGACGACGCCTTCACCGCCGCCCTGCAGCAGCAATTCGGCCAGCGCCTGCGCTTTGCCAAGCCCGGCAAACGCAGCCGCTTCCCGCTCGCCCTGCGCCTGCGCGACACGCTGGTCAAGGGCGGCGAAGTGTGGATCGGCAACACGGCGCAAACCCTGCACCCGGTCTCCGGCCAGGGCTTCAACCTCGGCATCCGCGACGCCTGGCAGCTTTCTGAAATTTTGCTCAAAAATGCCTTCGACCGTAGCATTCTGGCCGACTACGCCGCCAGCCGCCGTCTCGACCGCAGGGGCAGCGCCTTTTTCACCGACCAGATCGTCAAAGCCTTTTCCAACGACATCGGCCCGCTCAAACTGGCCCGCGGCCTCGGCCTGTTCGCCCTCGACGTTTTCCCGCCGGCCCGTCACTTCGTCGCCAAACGGATGATCTGGGGCGCCCGCGCCTGGCCCTGAGTCGTTTCCCCACCTGTGCCACAATGCGCCCCACTCTCACCATGGAAAGTCCCGCCCAATGATCATTTCAGGATTCCAGAGCCTGCTCCAGGCCGCCCGGATGCAGCCCGAGCCGCAGCAAATGCTGTTCGTCTTCGCCCGCAAAGAACTGCCGGAAGACGCCAGCCCGGAAGAAAAGCAGCGCTTTGAAAAAGGCCAGGGCGGCGTCATGACGCCGATCATGTACGTCGACAAGAAACCGACCGAACTCGACACCTTCGCCGACCTGGTCGCGGAATCGCGCCAGATGGGCCAGGACTGGGATTTCGTTTTCGTCGGCTGCCTGAGCGGCCAGGGCGACCGCGAACCGAGCGATGCCGAAGTCACCAAGGCGCTGGAGGTCATGGTCAAGTCGGTCCAGGGCGGCATCATCGACCACCTGCTGGTCTATCGCCCCGACGGCGAGCAGGTCCGCCTGCGCGGACCGCAAATCTAGTCTGCCGCTACCCGACCGATGATGCCCGGACGGCTGCGCGCCTGGTTCCTCGCCTGCCGCCCGAAGACGCTGTCGGTCTCGCTGTCGCCGGTGCTGGTCGGCACCGCCGTCGCCTGGCACGACAGCGGCACCCTGCTCTGGCTGCCATTGCTAGCCGCCGCCCTGGGCGCGGCATTCATCCAGATCGGCACCAACCTGTTCAACGATGTCGGCGACTTCCTGCGCGGCACCGACACGCCGGAACGCCTCGGCCCCAAACGCGCCACGGCCGAAGGCTGGCTGAGCCCGAGCATGGTCAAGGCCGGCGCCTGGCTCAGTTTCGCCCTGGCTTTCCTGTGCGGAATCTATCTGGTCAGCCACGGCGGCTGGATCATCGTCGCCATCGGCCTCGCCTCGCTGGCCGCCGGCTGGGCCTACACCGGCGGACCGAAACCGATTGCCTACGGTCCGCTCGGCGAATTGTTCGTGTTCGTTTATTTCGGGCTGGTCGCCGTCGGCGGCAGCTACTACCTGCAGACCCTGAGTCTAGCCCCCGCCGCGCTGATCGCCGGCACCCTGGTCGGCATCCACGCCGCGGCGGTGATTACCGTCAACAACTATCGCGACCTCGACGGCGATGCCAGAAACGGCAAGAACACGCTGGCCGTCCGCCTTGGCCGCCCGGCCATCCGGCGCCTCTACGCTGGCGAAATGCTCGCCCCCTACGCGCTGCTGCTCTTCCTGGCGCCGCTCGGCTGGCCGGCCACCTTGCCCCTGTTGTCGCTACCGCTGGCCATCCAGCTGGTCCGCCGTTTCAACCGCGAGGCCCCCGGCCCGGTCTTCAACGGCATCCTGGCCGGCAGCGCCGGCCTGCAACTCGCGTTCGCCCTGCTGTTAACCCTGAGCTTCACGATTTGACTATTTTTTAAGCGGTGATTCGGGTAAAATCCACGGCTTCCCCGTTTTGCCCAGTGCCCCCGTACGCCCATGGAATTTGCCGGTTTTCAGCTTCGCAACAATCTGTTCGTCGCGCCCATGGCCGGGGTCACCGATCGTCCGTTCCGCCAGTTGTGCAAGAAGCTGGGCGCCGGCCTGGCGGTGTCCGAAATGGTCACCTCCAACTCGCTGCTCTACGGCAGCGCCAAGACGCTGCGCCGCGCCAACCATACCGGCGAAGTCGCCCCGATCTCGGTGCAGATCGCCGGCGCCGATCCGAAAATGATGGCCGAGGCCGCCAAACACAACGTCGACAATGGCGCCCAGATCATCGACATCAACATGGGCTGCCCGGCCAAGAAGGTCTGCAACGTGATGGCCGGCTCGGCGCTGATGCAGAACGAAAGACTGGTCGGCCAGATCCTTGACGCCGTCGTCGGCGCCATCCCGGACACCCCGGTCACGCTCAAATTCCGCACCGGCTGGAACATCGCCAACAAGAACGCGCCGACCATCGCCCGCATCGCGGAAAACGCCGGCGTGCGCGCCGTCGCCATCCACGGCCGCACCCGCTGCCAGCAATACACCGGCGAGGCCGAGTACGACACCATCGCCCTGGTCAAGACACTGATCAGGATCCCGGTCATCGCCAACGGCGACATCACGACGCCGGAAAAAGCCAAGCACGTGCTCGACGTCACCGGCGCCGACGGCATCATGATCGGCCGCGCCGCCCAGGGCCGTCCCTGGTTGTTTCGCGAAATCGAACATTATCTGAAGACCGGCGAGCACCTGCCGCCGGCCGAGGTCAAGGAGATCCACAGCATCCTGCTGGCCCATCTCGAAGACCTCTACGCTTTCTACGGCCCGGAAACGGGGTTCAAGGTCGCCCGCAAGCACATCTCCTGGTACACCAAGGGATTGGTCGGCTCGGCGGCCTTCCGCAAGGAAATGAACGTCCTGCCCAGCATCGAACAACAGATGCAGGCAGTGAACGACTTTTTCTGCCGCCTGGCGGCAGAGCATGCACACCTAAAATACGACAACGAGGAGGCGTTGGCAGCATGAGCCAACATGACTTGGGGAAGTGCGTCGTGAACGCACTGGAGCAGTATTTCCGCGACCTGGATGGCGAAAAGCCGGCCGCGATCTATGACATGGTTCTGCGCAGCGTCGAAAAGCCGATGCTCGAAGTGGTGCTCGCCAAGGCGGGCGCCAACCAGACGCTGGCGGCGGAGATGCTCGGCATCAACCGCAACACCCTGCGCAAGAAACTCACCGAACATCAACTTCTGTAAATCACCACCATGACCATCAAGCAAGCGCTGATTTCCGTCTCCGACAAGACGGGTGTTCTCGAATTCGCCCAGGGCCTCGCCGCCCAAGGCGTCAAGCTGCTGTCCACCGGCGGCACCGCCAAGATGCTGCGTGACGCCGGCCTCGCCGTCACCGAAATCGGCGACTACACCGGCTTCCCGGAAATGCTCGACGGCCGCGTCAAGACCCTGCACCCCAAGGTGCATGGCGGCATCCTGGCCCGCCGCGACCTGGCCGAGCACATGGCGACCATCGAACAGCACGGCATCCCGATGATCGACCTGGTCTGCGTGAACCTCTACCCGTTTGCCGCCACCATCGCCAAGGCCGGCGTGACGCTGGAAGACGCCATCGAGAACATCGATATCGGCGGCCCGGCCATGGTCCGTTCCTCGGCCAAGAACTACGCCGGCGTCGCGATCGTTACCGATCCGGCCGATTACCAGCCGCTGCTTGATGAAATGAAAGCCAACGGCGGCGCGCTGCAACTGGCCACCCGTTTCGGCCTGGCCAAGAAGGCCTTCACCCATACCGCCCGCTACGACAGCATGATCGCCAACTGGCTGACCGGCCTCGACGACGGCGCCGCAGTGACGGCAATGAGCAAGCCGGCCGAAGCCGCGCCGACCCCGGCCATCTTCCCGGCCAAGCTGCAACTGGCCTTCGACCGCACCGAAATCCTGCGCTACGGCGAGAACTCCCACCAGTCGGCCGCCTTCTACCGCGACACCACGCCGCTGGCCGGCAGCATCGCCGCCTACACCCAGCTGCAGGGCAAGGAACTGTCCTACAACAACATCGCCGACTCCGATGCCGCCTGGGAATGCGTCAAGGCCTTCGACACGCCGGCCTGCGTCATCATCAAGCACGCCAACCCGTGCGGCGTCGCCATCGACGGCACCTTGCTGGCCGCCTACGAAAAGGCCTTCAAGACCGACTCGACCTCCGCTTTCGGCGGCATCATCGCCTTCAATGGCGAAGTCGGCCTCGACGTGGTCAACGCCATGAACGAGCGCAAGCACTTCGTCGAAGTGCTGATCGCCCCGTCCTTCACCGCCGAAGCCAAGGCTGCCCTCGCTTCCAAGCAGAACCTGCGCGTGCTGGTCGTACCGCTCGGTCGTGATCTCAACAAGCTGGAACTGAAGCGCGTCGGTGGCGGCCTGCTGGTACAAACCGCGGACGACTTCACCGCCCAGGCTTCCGGCCTGAAGGTGGTCACCAAGGTGCAACCGACCGCCCAGCAGATCGAAGACCTGCTGTTCGCCGAGCGCGTCGCCAAGTTCGTCAAATCCAACGCCATCGTCTTCTGCGGCGGCGGCATGACCCTGGGTGTCGGCGCCGGCCAGATGAGCCGCGTCGATTCGACCAAGATCGCCAGCATCAAGGCCACCAACGCCGGCCTGTCGCTGAAGGGTTCGGTCGTCGCCTCGGACGCCTTCTTCCCGTTCCGCGACGGCCTCGACGTCCTGGCCGAAGCCGGTGCCACCGCCGTCATCCAGCCGGGCGGCTCGATGCGCGACGAGGAAGTCATCGCCGCGGCCGACGAGCATGGCATCGCGATGGTGTTCACAGGTGCGCGCCACTTCCGTCACTAATAACAACGATACTCGAAGAGATCAGCCATGAAACTACTGGTAATCGGTTCCGGCGGCCGCGAGCACGCCATGGCCTGGCGCCTGGCGCAGACGCCCGGCCTGCAGAAGGTTTATGTCGCTCCCGGCAACGCCGGCACGGCGCGCGAACACGAGCTGGAAAACCTGAACATCACCGATCCGGAAGCCCTGGCCGATTTCGCCGAGCAGAACAAGATTCACCTGACGCTGGTCGGCCCCGAGGCCCCACTGGCCGCCGGGGTGGTCAACGTCTTCCGCGCCCGCGGCCTGAAGATTTTTGGCCCGACCAAGGAAGCCGCGCAGCTTGAATCCTCCAAGGATTTCGCCAAGCGCTTCATGGCCCGTCACAACATCCCGACCGCCGGTTTCGAGACCTTCTCCGATGCCGCCGCGGCTCATGCCTACATCGACAAGCAGGGCGCACCGATCGTCATCAAGGCTGACGGGCTGGCCGCCGGCAAGGGCGTCGTCGTCGCGATGAATCTCGAAGAAGCCCACGCCGCAATCGACGACATGCTGTCCGGCAACAAGCTGGGCGATGCCGGGGCGCGCGTCGTGATCGAGGATTTCCTCGACGGCGAGGAAGCCAGTTTCATCGTCATGGTCGACGGCAAGAACGTCCTGGCCCTGGCCTCCAGCCAGGACCACAAGCGCATTTTCGACGGCGACCAGGGTCCGAACACCGGCGGCATGGGTGCCTACTCACCGGCGCCGTGCGTCACACCGGAAGTACATGCCAAGGCGATGCGCGAAATCATACTGCCGACGGTACGCGGCATGGCTGCCGATGGCATCCCTTTCACCGGCTTCCTCTACGCCGGCCTGATGATCGCCAAGGACGGTTCGGTCAAGACCCTGGAATTCAACTGCCGGATGGGCGACCCGGAAACCCAGCCGATCCTGATGCGCCTGAAATCCGATTTCGTGAAGCTCCTTGAACACGGCATCGACGGCACGCTGGACCAGGTCGAGGCCGAATGGGACCGTCGCGTTGCGCTCGGCGTCGTTCTGGCTGCTGCCAATTACCCCGAGACCCCGCGCAAGGGCGACGTCATCCAGGGGCTGCCTGAAGGCAACAGTTTCGGCGAGGACGCCCACGTTTTCCACGCCGGCACCGCTCAGGTCGACGGCAAGGTGGTGACCAGCGGCGGCCGCGTGCTTTGCGTCACGGCGCTCGGCGAGAACGTCAGGCTGGCCCAGAAGCGCGCCTACGAGGCGGCAGTCCAGATCGGGTTTGACGGCATGCAATTCCGCAAGGACATCGGTCACCGTGCGGTTACCCGCTAACCCCGAGTAGTCCAGCCCATGTGGCCGCGCTACGGCAGCAGTCTAAAAATACGCATTGCTGCCGTAGCCAGCCTGATGTTCGTCGCAGGCATCGCCCTCATTTCCTTTTTCGTCACCCGCATCCTGCACGGCGACATGCAGGACATGCTGTCCAAGCAGCAACTGACGGCAACCGGCTACATCGCCCGCGACATCGATGCAAAGATCTCGCTGCGTCTGGAAAGCCTGAAACGCGTCGCCCTCAACATGCCGCCGGCCCTGTTCAAGGATCCGGCGGCCATGCAGACCTGGCTGGAAGACCGCAAGGCCATCCACACCCTGTTCCCGACCGGTCTGATGGTCATTCCGCCGGATGGCGGCCCGACCCTCGGTGAAGCCCCCCGCCTGCAGAGCCGCCCGAAATCCTTTACCGACCGCGACTGGTTCATCGGCGCCACGACAAGCCGTCAGCCCTACATCAGCAAACCGCTGATCACCCGGGCGACCGGGGAACCGGCACTGGTCATCGCCATCCCGGTATTCGACCACCGGCAAAGGCTGCTCGGCGTTCTGGCCGGCGTCACCCCGCTTGCCACGCCAGGCTTTCTCGATCTGATCATCGGCGCCAGCCCTGGCAAGAACGGCAGTTACGACCTGATCGCCCCGCAACACGCACTCTACGCCCTCAGCTCCGAGATCAGGACGGCAGTCACGCCACTGCCGGCCGCCGGCCACGACCCGGCCATCGATGCCGCACTGAATGGCCAGCGCGGCATCAAGATCATCCACAATGCCGCGCACAAGGAAGAACTGGTCGCCATCGCCGAGGTTCCACGGTCAAACTGGCTGCTGATCGCCCGTCAGCCCACGGTCGATGCTTTCGAACCGGTCTCGAACACTCTGCGCAACGCCTTGCTGATCACCGCCCTGCTCTCGCTGCCGAGCATCGTCGTGCTGCTCGCCATTCTCAATCGCTTGCTGCAACCGATGGCCGACCTGGCCGGTCAGCTCCACGACATGGCCGACGGCTCGCGTCCGATGCGGCCCGTCGAGACCCACACCGCCGACGAAGTGGCCGATGTCGCCCACAGCTTCAACCGATTGCAGAGCCGCCTGCTGGAACAGGAGCAGCGGCTGGCCCAAATGGCTCACCAGGACACGCTGACCGGGCTGCCCAATCGCCGGATGATCGACCAGCGACTGGAAAGCGAGTTGCGCCGCATCCAGCGCAACGGCCTGGGATTGGCCCTGCTCTTCCTCGACATCGATGGCTTCAAGCCAGTCAATGATGCCCACGGTCATCAGGTCGGCGACTTGGTCCTCGGCGAGATCGCCTGCCGCCTGCACTCTACCGTCCGCGACGTCGACACCGTTGCCCGCCTGGGCGGCGACGAGTTCCTGATCCTGCTCAACGATACCGAGCAGCCGCTCGAAGCCGCCGAGCGCGTGGCGCAGGAGTGTATCCACGCGCTGGCCGAGCCAATCCGCATCGATGACCAGGCCATCCGGATCGGCGTCTCGATCGGCATTGCCACCTGCTCCGGCCTCGAAGCCGAAGGCATGACCGTCCAGCGCCTGGTCAGCCAGGCCGATAACGCCATGTACCAAGCCAAAGCTGAAGGACGCAACCGCTACGTTGCCCATGACGGCAATTCCTCCCCGCCCTTACCCCAATAAGCAAAATGTCCATCGACACCTCCACCCTGAAAGACTATTTCACCTCCCTGCAAAGCCGCATCGTCGGCGAACTGGAAGCCTTCGACGGCCAGCCCTTCCGGACCGACAGCTGGGTGCGCCCGGAAGGCGGCGGCGGCACCTCACGCCTGATCGAGGAAGGCATTTTCTTCGAGCGCGGCGGCGTCAATTTCTCGCACGTCACCGGCAAATCGCTGCCTGCATCGGCAACCGCCGTCCGCCCGCAACTGGCCGGGCGCAGCTGGGAAGCGATGGGCGTATCGCTGGTCCTGCACCCGCGCAACCCCTACTGCCCGACGGCGCACATGAACGTGCGCTGCTTCGTTGCCCGCAAGGAAGGCGAGGAGGATGTCTGGTGGTTCGGCGGCGGCATGGACATGACGCCTTACTACGGACAGCGCGAGGATGTCGCGCATTTCCACCAGACCTGCAAGGATGCCTTGGCGCCCTTCGGCGACGAGGTCTATCCGAAATACAAGCATTGGTGCGACGAGTATTTCTTCCTGAAACACCGCAACGAACCGCGCGGCGTCGGCGGCGTCTTTTTCGACGACCTGAACGAAGGGGGCTTCGAACGCTGCTTCGCGCTGACCCAGGCGGTCGGCAACGCCTTCACCCAAGCCTACCTGCCGGTGCTGACCAAGCGCCGCGACACGCCTTACGGCGAACGCGAACGCGACTTCCAGGCCTATCGTCGCGGCCGCTACGTCGAATTCAACCTGGTCTGGGACCGCGGCACGCTGTTCGGCCTGCAGTCGGGCGGCCGCACCGAATCGATCCTGATGTCGCTGCCGCCGATCGTCAAATGGCGTTACGACTGGGCACCGGAAGCCGGCACGCCGGAAGCCGAACTTTACGAAGTCTTCCTGCAGCCGCAGGACTGGCTGGCCAGCAATTGCTAGCCGCTAGTCATTAATTGCCAGCAAATGAATGAGGGCGCCAAGGCACCCTCATTTTTTTCCAACAACCAGGAACTGGAGGCTACTTCAGCTTGCCCCGCACAACCCGGACACGCGCCGGGTTCTTGATGTTCATCTTGCCGCCACCGCCTTCGAGATTGCCACAGGCGCAAGCGGCCTTGATGTGCGGCACGGAATTGACGATGACCAGGCAATCCATGCACTCGTAGTACAGGTCGCCGCCGGTCGGCAAGGCGGCAGGATCGGGCGCCGGTTCGACCGGATAGAAGTTGTAGATCTTGCGCATGTCGATGTTCAGCATTTTGTCTCCCCTCTTGTATTTTTTGAGCTAAGCCTAGCGCGTATCGAACTGCGCGCTGGCCCGGTAGTGCTTGTTGGCTTCCTCGGCGCGCCCCAGCTGGTCAAACAGATGCGCCAGTTCCAGATGCGCGGCCTGCGTTGCCGCCACCGACAGCGACGCCTCCAAGTAACTCTGTGCCTTGCCCCACAGGCGCTGACGCTGGCACATCCGGCCCAGGGCTTTCAACAAGCGGGCGTCGTCCGGATGCCGGCGCAACCAGGCCTCGGCCTTGGCGATGCGCGCTGTCTGCTCGCCGCCGGCCAGCCGGCCATAGAGCGCCACCAGATCGGGTTGCCAGGCGTCGTCGCCAGCCGCATCAATCGCCGCCTCGATCAGCTTCTGCGCCTCGCTGCCGGCATCGAGGGCGATCAAGGCCCGGGCCGCGGCCAGCACCACGCGCCGCCCGCGTTCCTCGGCGGGAATACCGCGCAGGTAGGCGGTCAGTCGGCCCTGGTCGGCAGCACTGCGGGCGATATTGGCCAGGTGCGCCTGGGTCCGGATTTCGCGGACCACTTCCGGCTGCAGCGCATCGCGCTTGGCCAACTGGCGCACCAGTTTGAGCACCCCGTCCCAGTCGCCGCTGCCCTGCCGGGCGCGCAACTCCAGGCGCAGGGCGGCGATATGGCGCCCCTGCTTGCCCTGCAGACGACCAAGGGCGGCCAGCGCATCGTCGAAACGGCGCTCTTCGTTGGCCATTTCGGCATCGAGCATCAAGGTCGCCGCCTCGGTCTGCGGGTCGTCGGTCCGGGCGTGTTCCAGCCAGAACTGTTGTTTTTCCGGCTCGCGCATGCGCTGGGCGGCACGGGCGGCGACCAGCGCCGACAGGCCGCGCGCCGTGCCGGCAGCATGGGCTTCGCCGGCCTTCTTCATGGCCTGCCCGAAACGCCCCTCGAACAGCAGACGGACGGCATCCTGGAAGACCATGCCGGCCTTGTCGCGCTGCTGCCGGGCGCGGTAGTCGCGGACCCGCTTCGGCATGCCGAAGGTCGCCGACAGCACGCGCAGCACCGCGTAAAAAACAGCGAACAGCGCGACCAGCGCGAGCACGAACAGGTTCAGCGACACCTCTGCCCGCCATGGCGGGAAGACGAGCAGCACGTAGCCGTCGTTCAGGCGGGCGCCGAGCGCAACGGCAACTGCAGCCCCGAACAGGGCAAGAATCCAGAACAGGCCCTTCACCGCTTTTCCTTGGCCGGCCTAATTGTGCGCAGGGCGGACTGGCTGTCGTTGAGGTTGGGCAACTCGACGTTGATCTCGGTCGCCGTCATCTGGCGCAGGGTAGCCTGGGCCGCCAGCACGGCCTTGTCATTGGCGTCGAAATGGCGGGCCAGCATGTCCTGGGCGACCTTCAACTCGTTGCGGAAAGTCCATTGATCGCGGGCGAACAGCGCCAGGCGCGCGTTGAGCAGGCGCAGCTTGAGATTCTCCTGGAGGAAGTAGCCCTGACCAGGCGCCAGCAGCGCCGAGTCGTCGCGGTCGAAGCGCTGGATACGGACCAGGCCCTTCAACTCCTGCCAGATTTCATCGCCGGTCCGCTGCCACCAGGGGGCCGCATCGGCAGCTTTTTTATTTTCGGCCTTTTCTGCCGGCCGACCGTAGGATTTGAGCGGCAACTTGTCGACGCCGACGACAATCTGTTCAAGACGCAGGCTGATGCCGGGCATATCGACAAATGGCAGTGCTGTCAGGCGGCCGAGATCCTTGGCCAGCGCCTTGCGCAGGGGCAGGTAGGCCGGACGGTCAAGGCGAGCCAGGCGGGCATCGGCCGTCTGCAGCGCCAGCACGGCGACCGGCACGTTGCCGGCCAGTTGCAGTTGCTGGCCGGCCAGCGTGATCGCCTGCTCGACTTCGAGCAGGGTCACTTCCTCGCGGCTGCGGGCGATGTCCTGGTACAGCGTCTGCAGGGTGGCGGACTGCCCCTGGAACTCGGCCAGCTTGCCGTCAAGCGCGCCAAGCCGGGCTTGCAGTGCTTCGATCTGCTCGCTGGTCTGTTTGCGGGCGCCGCGTTCTTCCTTGTTGCCGGTATCGAATTCGGCCAGCTTGCGACTGACCTCCTGCTGCGTGTCGATCAGTTTCTGGCGGGTTTCGAACCACTGCCATCCGGCCAAGGCCAGTGCGGCAATGGCTACGGCGATCCACGGCGTTTGCCGGGCAGGCCGGGCGCCCGGTTGCGGGTCGGTACCTGGATTGGTCGGGGGGAAGTTTTCGTTATCGGGCATCATGCCGGCCAATTATAAGCACGTAAGCCGGCGAGGATGCCGGCGTCCGCTGCGTCGGTGAGGATAATGTTGCTTAAACCCAATGCCCGGGCGTTTTCCGCAATGCGGGCATGGGGGACGAACACCGGAGTGTTCTGCAGCCGGGCGCGGCCATCAGCATCGAGCAGGTCGACCAAGTGGCGCAAGCCCTCGCTGCTTGAAACGGTGAATGCGTCTAGCCGGCCGGCGCGCCAGGCGGCGAGCAGCGGCGCCACGCCGTCGGACGGACCGGAGCGCCGGTAGCAGGGGATGCAGTCGACCATCGCCCCGCGTTGGCGCAGCGTATCGGCCAGCAGTTCGCGCCCGCCGTCGCCGCGGAAGATGGCGACGCGCCGGCCGGCAACCCGTTCGGCGGCCAGCGCCGGCAGTTCGAGCAGGGCCTCGGAATCGAAACGTTCGGTCGGCGCCACGCAGCCGGCGATGCCGTGAGCGGCCAGCGCCTTGACCGTCCCCTGGCCGACGGCAGCCGGGGTCAGCGTTGACGGCCACGGACCATGGGCCACCAGCACAGGCAGCGCGTAATCGACGGCGTTGGGGCTGATGAAGACGGCCAGCGCGTAATCGGCCAAGCGTTCCGCCGCCTCGGCCAGCGGCTGGGGATCGGCGGCCGGCGAGATTTCGAGCAGCGGGAAAATCAGCGGCGTGCCGCCAGCAGCGGCAACCGCCTCGGCCAGCGGCGCGGCCTGCGCCTGCGGCCGGGTCACGACAATGGTACGGCCGGCGAGCGGGCCGACAGTATTCATTCGCGCCGGAAACCTGTGGCTATTGGGGCTGGCCCGAGCAAACGCTCAGGCGTGGCAGGCCAGCTTGGCAAGGATGGCGTCGGCGCCCTGGGCGCGCAGCGTGTCCGCCAGCTGACGACCGAGCGCTTCGTCATCGGCAGGATTGCCACGCAGTTCGGCGCTGACCATTTCCTTGCCATCGACGGTGGCGACAAAACCGCGCAGCCAGAGCTGGCCGTTATCGATCACCGCGTAGCCGCCGAGCGGCACCTGGCAACTGCCGCCCAGGGCCCGCGAGAAGGCGCGTTCGGCCTTGACGCAGTGGGCGGTTTCCGGATCGTTGAGCGGCGCAACGACGTCGGCCATCGCCGCATCGCCGTCGACCAGCTCGATGCCCAGCGCGCCCTGCCCGGGCGCCGGCAGCGACTGTTCGGCGGTCAGCACCGACTTGATCCGGCTTTCCAGGCCTAGGCGGATCAGGCCGGCGGCAGCCAGGATGATCGCATCGTATTCGCCGGCGTCAAGCTTCTTCAGGCGGGTATCGAGGTTGCCGCGCAGGCTCTTGATGACCAGCTGCGGGTATTTGGCGCGCAGGATGGATTCGCGGCGCAGGCTGGAGGTGCCGACGACGGCGCCGGCCGGCAGCTCGTCGAGGCCGTTGTACTTGTTCGAGACGAAGGCGTCGCGCGGGTTTTCGCGGGCCGAGATGGCGGCCAGCACGAAGCCTTCCGGCATCACCATCGGCACGTCCTTCATCGAATGGACGGCGAGGTGGGCGCGGCCTTCCTGCATCGCCACTTCGAGTTCCTTGATGAACAGGCCCTTGCCGCCAATTTCGGCGAGCGGCCGGTCGAGGATCTGGTCGCCCTTGGTGGTCATGCCGAGGATGACCACCTCGGCGCCCGGGTTGAGGCTGGCCAGTCGGCCCTGGACATGGACCGCCTGCCACATGGCCAGACGGGATTCACGGGAGGCGATGATGATCTTGGAAGGACGGGACATGATCGGGCTTCAGCAGGGCGTTGGGGAGGCGCGATTCTAGCATGGCCGTCCGGGCCGCCTTTGATGCATCCGCGCTTTTGCCGACCCCGGCTTTCAGCGCGCCTTCAGGGCCTCGACCGCCGGCTGGTAGCCGCTGGCCGCCGAGGCGCGCAGCCAGCGCAGCGCTTCTTCAGAATTCTTCGCCTGCCCGGCGCCTGTATCGAGCATGACCGACAGCGCATACTGGCCTTCGGCCTCGCCGGCCTCGGCCGCCTGGCGGAACAGCTGGGCTGCCTCGTCCAGGTTGCGCGGCACGCCGCGCCCGGCTTCATGCAGCCAGGCCTGGCGGGTCAGGCCGCGGGCATCGCCGGCCTCGGCGATGCTCCGGTAGGCGGCGATGGCTTCCGGCAATTTGCCGTCGGCTTCCAGTCGGCGGGCTTCGGCCAGCCGGCTGTCAGCCGGCGTGGCAGCGCCCTTGCCGTCGAGTTCGGCCAGCTGTTTGGCTGCCCCCTCGTCGCCCAAATCGGCGGCACGCTTCAGCCAGTGGCGGACAGCCACCGGATCAGACGCGCCGAGGCGATTGCCCTGCAACAGCACGGCGAGCTGGAGTGCCGAGTTGCGACTGCCCGCCTCGGCCCCTTTTTCATAGCGCCGCCGGGCCTCCGCCGCATCCTTGGGTTCGCCCAGACCATCCTCGGCCAGTATCCCGAGGTTGAACCAGGCTTCGCCGACGCCGCGTTCGGCCAGCGCCGTCCAGATCTGCTTGGCTTCGGCGTAATGCGCCATCTTGAATTCGGCGTAACCCTTGTACAGGCCAATGTTGGGCTTGCGGACGACTTCGGCCATTTCGGCCTCGTCGAGCAATTCGGCCTGGGCTGGCAGGGCGAGACAGGCGACGAGCAGGGGCAGGAAGCGGAAAATGGTGGGACGCGGCACGGTGGAAATCCTTATCGTTGAACGGCAAGCGCTGGCCTGTTTGAGAAAGCGCCCGCCGCGCGAAGTTCAACCAAGGCGGCCGGCGGGCTTTGACGTATCATCGTACGGTTCAACCCCATACGTCACGCCCCCAATGAAAACCGATACCCCCACCACCGTCTATTTGAAGGACTACACGCCGCCGGCCTTCCTGGTCGATAGCGTCGATCTCGACTTCAACATCACCGCCGCCGGCACCGTCGTTACCGCCACGCTGGCCATGCGCCGCAACCCCGACGTCCCCGTCCAGCCGCTGGTCCTCGATGGCGATGAGCTGGAAACACTGAATGCTACGGTCGATGGCAAAAAAGTGCCCTATTTGGAAACAGCCAATACGCTGACCATCGCCGACCTGCCGGACGCCTTCACGCTGCAGACCGTGGTCCGCATCCAGCCCGACAACAACACCCGGCTGTCCGGCTTCTATCGCTCCAAGGACGGCTATTTCACGCAATGCGAGGCGCAGGGTTTCCGCCGCATCACCTGGTTCCTTGACCGCCCGGACGTGATGGCGATCTACACCGTGACACTGCACGCCGACAAGGCCAGCTACCCGGTCCTGCTCGCCAACGGCAACCCGGTCGCCAGCGGCGACGAAGCCGACGGCCGCCACTGGGCGAAGTGGGCCGACCCGTTCAAGAAGCCGGCCTACCTGTTCGCCCTCGTCGCCGGCAAACTCGACGTGCTGCGCGATAGCTTCACCACCGCCTCCGGCCGCCAAGTCCAGCTCGCCATCTACGTCGAACCGGGCAAGCTCGACCAGTGCCCGCACGCCATGGAAGCGCTGAAGAAGTCGATGACCTGGGACGAGCAACGCTTCGGCCTCGAATGCGACCTCGACCACTACATGATCGTCGCCGTCGGCGACTTCAACATGGGCGCGATGGAGAACAAGGGCCTCAACATCTTCAACACCAAGTACGTGCTGGCCCGCAGCGACGTCGCCACCGACGGCGATTTCGAGAACATCGACCGCGTCGTCGCCCACGAATATTTCCACAACTGGACCGGCAACCGCGTCACCTGCCGCGACTGGTTCCAGCTGTCGCTGAAGGAAGGCCTGACCGTCTTCCGTGACCAGGAATTCGGCTACGACCTGCACGACCCGAGCGTCGCCCGCATCCGCGAAGTGCGCGGCCTGCGCGCCAGCCAGTTCCCCGAGGACGCCGGCCCGATGGCCCACCCGGTGCGCCCGGCCAGCTTCGTCGAGATCAACAATTTCTACACCGCCACCGTCTACGACAAGGGTGCCGAAGTCATTCGCATGATCCAGACCCTGATCGGCCGCGACGCCTTCCGCGCCGGCATGGACGAATACTTCCGCCGCCATGACGGCCAGGCCGTGACCTGCGAGGATTTCGTCGCCGCGATGGCCGCCGCCTCTGGTTTCGATTTCACCCAGTTCATGCGCTGGTACAACCAGCCGGGAACGCCGAATGCTACGGTCGAAGGCATTTTTGAGCCGAAATCGAAACGCTACACGCTGACCGTCAAGCAGTCGAATAGCCGCGCTTCCGACGCCCAGCCCTACCTGATCCCGATCCGCATCGCGCTGTTCGACAAGGCTGGCACGATCATCGCCGGCAGCGAGCAAACCCTGCTGCTGACCGAGATCAGCCAGCAATTCCATTTCGACAACATCGAAGCCGAACCCGTCCCCTCGCTGCTGCGCGACTTCTCGGCGCCGATCATCCTCGACCACGCCTACACGCCGGAGCAGCTGACCCACCTGCTGGCCCATGAGAGCGACCCGTTCAACGCCTGGGAAGCCGGCCAGCGCCTGGCCTCAACGCTGATCATCGACGCCACTGCCGCTATCGTCGCGGGCAAAACCCCAATCTGGCCGACCAGCTTCGTCGATGCCGCCCGGCGGCTATTGCAAACCCACGCCACGCGCGGCGCCGCCTTCGTCGCCGAAGCGCTGACCCTGCCCGGCGAATCGACGCTGGCCGAAGCCCTGGAGGTCGTCGATCCCGACGCCCTGCACGCCGCCCGCAACGGCCTGCGCCGCCACCTGGCCGAACAACTGGAGAGCGAATTCACCGCCCTCTACGCCGCCCTCGCCCCGACCGGCGCTTACACGCCGAGCAGCGCCGAAGCCGGCCGCCGGGCGCTGCGCAACGTCTGCCTCGCCTACCTGCTCGAACTCGACACCGCGGCAAGCCGCCAACTGGCCCTGCAGCAGTTCGAAAGCGCCGACAACATGACCGACCAGTTCGCCGCCCTCTCGGCCCTGGCCAACGTCAATGCCGCGGACTGTCCGCAACGGGAAAAAGCGCTCGCCGATTTCTACCAGCGCTGGCAACACGAAGCCCTGGTCGTCGACAAGTGGCTGGCTGCCCAATCGACCAGCCGCCGGCCGGACACTCTGGCCACCGTGCAGGCGCTGACCAAGCACCCGGCCTTCGACATCACCAACCCGAACAAGGTCTACGCGCTGCTGCGCGCCTTCGGCGGCAACCTGGTCCGCTTCCACAGTGCCGGCGGCTATGCCTTCGTCGCCGACTGCGTGCTGCAACTGCACGACCGCAACCCGCAAGTCGCCTCGCGCCTGGCGCGCAGCTTCGACCGCTGGAAGAAATTCGACGGCGAACGCCAGCGCCATGCCCGCGCCGCCCTCGAACGCATCCGTGACCACGCCGGCCTGTCGCGCGACGTGCTCGAAGTGGTGACCCGCGCCCTCGGCTAAGCCGCGGAAAGCGTCCCGGCCGCCAGGCCGGGGCGCTCCGCCAGGCTGCGGTTCGCGGCGTCGTAGCAGACGGTGAACAGGCCGCTGGCCGATTCGCACATACTCGGCAGATGCCCCTGCCGCTGCAACTGGGCAAAGCGCATCAGCGCCAAGTGGCGCGATCCGCTCTGGACCGCGATGACCGAAGCCTTGCAATGGCCGCACCGTTCGCTCATTTCCATTCTCCTGAAGCATCTGGAACTCCAGTCTGCCCGAGCAAAATGACGAGAGGATTAAATCGGCAATACGCACACGGCGATACGCATTGTTGCAAACGGTTACTTGAAGAAGCGAAGGGTCGGCCTTATCTTGGACACATGCGCTGATCAGACATCAGCCATGACGGCCCCACCTCCCCCCACCCCCTCCGGGCCGTCCTGAAAGCCTCGTACTCCCCCCGGTGCGAGGCTTTCGCCTTTTCAGGGCGGCGATTCGGGATTAGGCTGCGGCCATGGCCAAACGACGAAAAAAGAAAGCCGCTCCCCTCATCCACCTCTCGGCCGGCCCCTTGCCGCCCAGGCTGGCCGAGCGCCACGCCGGCTGCCGGCTGGTCTTCAGTGATGCCAGCCAGTTGCGCCACGGCGGTTTGGCTGCCGTTCTCTTCGCCGACGCCAACAGCGAGGCGCAGGTCGCCACGCGCAGCGTGCCGGTCATCGGCAGCAATGAACTCGAACTGCAGGCCGCGCTTTTCGCGTTGGAAGAGGTCAGCCGACACTTCCCCGGCCAACCGGCCGCGCTGTTTTCCGACAACCAGGATGCCGTAACCCGGCTGGGCCGGGCCAAGGCGCAGGGCAGCGCCCAGGACGGGGCACTGGTCAAGCGCTTTGCAGGCCTCGACATCGACGCCCTGCTGCTCACCGTCGATGTCTGCTGGGTGCCAGGCCACGGGTGCTGCCGCGGCAACGCCCTGGCCGACCTGCACGCCCGCGAGGCGGCGGCGTGAGTTACGGCTGATCGAGGCTGCCGTAGGCCTTCGGATAGGTCACGATGCCCCAGGGCATGCCCTTGTTGGCGATGCGCTTGGTCACTTCCAATTTTTCGGCGTCGATCACCACCACCTCGTTGGAGCGGCCACAGGTCAGCAGGATCTGGCGGTCGTCCGGCGTAAAGGTGAAATGCCAGCAGCGCTCGCCGCTCGGGATGTCTTTGATCTTCTCCAGTGACTGGGCATCGAACACCTGCAGCATGTTGTCGCGCGAGGCAGCGACGAAGATGCGCTGACCGCTGCGGTCGAAGGTCACGCCGTAGGGTGTATTGCCGGTCTCCACCGCCTTCAGCGGATTGAGCTTGGCATCGAGGACGAGCAACTTGTGGCCGAATTCCAGCGTGGACACATAGCGCTTGCCGTCCGGCGACACCTTGATGCCGCGCGGCCGGTCGCCGAAATCGTGGGTCGACACGGTCTTCAGCAGCTTGCCGCTACGGATGTCATGGACGGTGATGGTGTTGTCGCCCTCATTGGTGACGATCATCCGCTTGCCATCGGGAGAAAACTCCATGCCTTCGGTTTCCGGCCGGCTGATGATCTCCCGGAGAATCTTGCCCTTCTTGATATCGACGATGGCGATGCGGGCCGGAATCTTGTCATCGTCGTCATCCTCGACCGCTGGCGCGCCCGGCTTCGGCGGCGGGCCGCTCTTGGCGCTCGGCTCGTAGGTGACGAAGGCCCGGTCGCCGAGGATGCGCACGAACTCCGGGTTCTTGCCGATCTTGACCTGCCTGACGACCTGGCGCGTCGCCAGATCGATGATGGAGATATTGGCGTCATCCTTGTTGGCGGTGACCAGGTATTTGCCGTCGGCGGTCACGCCGATACCGCGCGGCCCCTTGGCGCCGACCTCGAACGAACCAACCAGTTCGAGCGTCGCCAGGTCGAGGACGCCAACGCCGTTGTTCTGGTTCGAGATATAGGCCAGCCCGGCCGACTGGGCCTGGGCAGCCGACGACACGCCAAGCGCCAGCAAGGCGGCGCAAATGAATTTCTGGGGCATTCCGGTCAACTTCATGGACAACAATCCTCCTTAAATGGAAATGGGCAATGCTTGGTTTTATCGAAGCATTCTAAGCCAGATTCCTGACCGCCTTGGCCGGCGCCCACTGCCGGCGGCTGACCGGCAGCTTTTCCGGCACGCCGCGCAGCAGCGCCCAGCCGTAAGCCTCGGCATCGTCGCCGGCGGCCCTCTCAAAACCGGCCAGCGCCGATTTGGCAACCAGCACAGCGCGGTGCAGGCGGATGAAACGGTCGGCGAACTCGCTTTCGAGATGGGTCAGCGCCTCGTCGAGCAGATACTCGCGCTCGACAGTGCGCGCCGTCACGTATTTGAGATCGGCCTTGAAATAGAGAATCTCGCCAATCGGTACAAGCAGCAGCCGGCCGCGTTCGTGGCAGGAAAGATGTGTTCGCCCGCTGCCCCGCACTTCCTGGCCGATGCCGGCGAGCATGGCGGCATCCGGGCGCGGCCCCGGCACTTTCTGCAGCGCGGCAAGCAGGCGCTGGGTGCGCACCGGCTTCAACAGGTAATCGACGGCGTTGAGGTCGAAGGCCTGCACCGCGTAGTTGTCGTAGGCCGTGGTGAAGATGACGGCCGGCGGTTTCTCCAGCCGGCCGAGGTGGGTGGCCAGCTCGATGCCGTCCATGCCGGGCATCCGGATGTCGGCCAGCACGACATCGACCACCTGCTCGCGCAGTACTTCCAGCGCCGCCAGTCCGTTGGCCGCCTCGCCGACGACTTCGCTCGGCAACTGCAACGCGATGTCGGCCAGCAGTGTCCGCAGACGGTCGCGCGCCAGCGGCTCGTCGTCGACGATCAGGACTTTCAGCGGAGCGGCGTGCGGCGTTGACATGGCAGGATGATGCGAACCTCGTAACGATGGTCGCCAACCTCGGTTTCCAGGCGGGCTTCGAGATCGTAATACAAGGCCAGCCGTTCGCGGATATTGGCCAGCGCCATCTGGTTGCCGGCGGCGTGCTGGACCTGGGCGGCGATCGGGTTGGCAATGGCGATGCGCAACTCGTCGTCGCGCTGGCTGATGACGATGCGCACCGTCCCGCCTTCCGGCGACGGCTCGATGCCGTGGTAAACGGCGTTTTCGAGCAAGGGCTGCAGCATCAAGGGCGGGATCGGCAGCTCCATGGCGACCGCCCCGATCTGCCAGTCGACGGCCAGACGCTCGCCCAGGCGCAGGGTTTCGAGTTCCAGATACTGCCTGGCCAGGGCAATCTCGTCGGCCAGGCTGACCAGTTCGCAGGGATCGCGCATGGCGGCGCGGAAGAGGTCGGACAGCGATTCAAGCGCCGCCTCGGCCTGCTGTGGCCGGGCGCGAATCAAGGACAGCACGGCATTCAGCGAGTTGAACAGGAAATGCGGCCGGATGCGCGCGTTCAGCGCGGCCAGCCGGGCCTCGGCCTGAGCCGGTGAAAAGGCCCGCGAACGCAATTCGAAATAAGCGAGCAGCAGGCCGGCCGCGGCAATGGCCAGCAGGACGGCGCGCAGTACGGCGCCGCCATCGGCCAGCGCCAGCGAGCGCGCGTACAGGAACAGCGCCGCCGCCAGACCGCCAGCCAGGGCCAGCACACAGGCCTGGGCAAGGCGCAGGGGCATTTTCCACAGGCTGTCGCGGAGCAGCGAGAGGAAACCGAGGCCGATCAGCAGCAAGGGCTCGACGACCGCGGCCAGTTCCAGGTAGCGCTCGGCCCAGTGGCCGACATCCGGCGCCTGGACGAGGGCGGCGAGCATGGCCAGCCCATTGATGCCAAGCAGCACGCGCAGCATGACCCCGAAATTGCGCCAGTCAGGCAAGGGGTGGGTTGCAGGAAAGTGCCGTATACTTGCCATCTTTGTGCGGGTTCGCTCCGAATTCGTCGTCAATTTGCCCCATTCTAGACCATAGTCATGACTTCCAACGCCAATCAATACACCTGGGCCGGCCGTTTCTCCGAACCGGTGTCCGATCTCGTCAAACGTTATACCGCCTCGGTCGATTTCGACCAGCGCATGTGGCGCCAGGACATTCGCGGCTCGCTGGCCCACGCCCGGATGCTGGCCAAGCAGGGCATCATCGCCGCCGCCGACCTGGCCGACATCGAACGCGGCATGGCCGTCGTCACGGAAGAAATCGAGTCCGGCAAATTCGAATGGTCGCTCGACCTCGAAGACGTGCACCTGAACATCGAGAAGCGCCTGACCGCGCTGGTTGGCGACGCCGGCAAGCGCCTGCACACCGGACGCTCGCGCAACGACCAGGTCGCCACCGACATCCGCCTCTACCTGCGCGATTCGATCGACGACATCCTGGTGCTGATCAAGGCTTTCCGCAGTGCGCTAGTCGATCTGGCCGAAAAGGAAGCGGCCACCCCGATGCCCGGCTTCACCCACCTGCAGGTCGCCCAGCCGGTGACCTTCGGCCACCACATGCTGGCTTATTTTGAAATGTTCGGCCGCGATGCCGAGCGCTACGCCGATTGCCGCAAGCGCGTCGCCCGCCTGCCACTCGGCGCCGCCGCTCTGGCCGGCACGACCTACCCGATCGACCGCGAATACGTCGCCGAACAGCTCGGCTTTGAAGGCGTCTGCGAGAACTCGCTGGATGCCGTTTCGGATCGCGACTTCGCCATCGAATTCTGTGCCGCCTGCTCGCTGCTGATGATGCACATCAGCCGCCTGTCCGAAGAACTGGTCATGTGGATGAGCCCGCGCGTCGGCTTCATCCAAATCGCCGACCGCTTCTGCACCGGCTCGTCGATCATGCCGCAGAAGAAGAACCCGGACGTGCCGGAACTGGCGCGCGGCAAGACCGGCCGCGTCTACGGCCAGCTGATCAGCCTGTTGACCCTGATGAAGTCGCAGCCGCTGGCTTACAACAAGGACAATCAGGAAGACAAGGAACCGCTGTTCGACGCCGTCGACACCGTCACCGACACCCTGCGCATCTTCGCCGACATGGCCGGCGGCATCACCGTCCGCGCCGACAACATGAAGGCCGCGCTGACCCAGGGCTTCGCCACCGCCACCGACCTCGCCGACTACCTGGTCAAGAAGGGCCTGCCTTTCCGCGATGCGCACGAAGCCGTCGGCCACGCCGTCAAGGCGGCCGAAGCCAAGGGCGTCGACCTGCCGCAACTGACACTGGACGAACTGAAGGCTTTCTGCCCACAGGTCGAAGCCGACGTCTTCGCGGTGCTGACCGTCGAAGGCTCGCTGGCCTCGCGCAACCACATCGGCGGCACCGCGCCGGCGCAGGTCAAGGCCGCCATCGCCCGCGCCCGTCAGCGCCTGGGCTGATTCACCGCCTCATCCCCAAAAAGCCGCCGGCTTCCCCCGGCGGCTTTTTTGCGCCAAATAAATTAGAGGATTACAATATTAGCAAACGTTTATATTTAATCTTCAGGATGAACAGCATGTATTCCACCGTTGTCGACAACAGCCCGCTGATCAAGGTCACCAGCAGCAAGCACGAAGCAAACTACGCCGTGAATGGCTCGCTGATGAATCCGCTCGAGGCCTTCTACGCCTCGCTGGCCGGTTGCGCCGCCGTCTATGCCAAGAAGGCCTGCAAGGAACTCGGCATCCCCGCGGAAGGCATCGAAATCGGCTGCAAGCCCTTTGCCGGCCCCGGCGGCCCGCTGACGCTGGGCCGCTTCAAGACCGAGGTCCGCTTCCCGGCACAGTTCACCGATGAGCAAAAGACCGCCGTGCTGGACAGCATCGCCCACTGCGCGGTCAAGGAAATCGTCATCGACGGCGGCGACATTGAGTTTCAGGTGGGCGAGGCCTGAGGCAGGCCAAATGCTACGGTCGGCCGGAAATTTTGGTCAAAATAGAAATTTCCGGTGGCTGCCGCCTCACGGTGCCGCAGCCGATGAAGCATCCTCCACCGCGCCCTTGAAATCGCTGTAGCCACGCAATTTCCGCCACAGGGAAACCCGGTCTATCCCGAGGATTTTGGCGGCCTGCGCCCGATTTCCGTCGCAGCGCGACAGGACCTTCATGATGTGTTCCTTTTCGAGCTGGGCGAGCGTCGGCAAGGGTTCCACCGGCGCGCCCGGCGCGGCCCGATTACCGCCCGCCCGCAGGTTGGCTGGCAAGGCGCCAACTTCGATCAGCGCCCCGCCGGACAAGGCCATGGCGCGCTCGATGACATTCTCCAGTTCGCGGATATTGCCCGGAAAATCATGGGCCAGCAGGCAGTCGAGCACCTCGGGACTGAGCCGGGGTGCAGCCTTGCCCATCCGGGCGGCAAAACGCTCCATGAAATGGCTGATCAGGATGGGCAGGTCTTCCTTGTGTTCCCGTAGCGGCGGCATGCGGATACCGACGACGTTGAGCCGGAAATACAAGTCCTGACGCAGACGCCCGGCAGCCACTTCCAGCTCCGGTTCCCGGTTGGTCGCGGCGACGATCCGGATGTCGGCCTTGCGCGGCTGGACGCCGCCCACCCGCAAATACTCTCGCTCCTGCAGGAAGCGCAGCAACTTGACCTGGATCAGCGGCGACATCTCGGTCACCTCGTCGAGAAACAGCGTCCCACCTTCGGCCGCCTCGATCAGCCCGGTCTTGGTCGCCGCCGCGCCGGTAAATGCGCCACGCTCGTGACCGAACAATTCGTTGGCCAGCAACTCGTCGGACAGCACGCCGCAATTCACCGCCACGAAGGGCTTGGCCGCCCGCAGGCTGAGGGCATGCACCTGGCGGGCGACCAATTCCTTGCCGGTGCCGGTTTCGCCGTGAATCAGCACCGAGCACTCGGTCGGCGCGACGCGCGCCACCGTGGACAAGACATCGTCCATGGCCAGGGAGTTGGCGATGATCCGATGCGGGCCGGCAGAGTTGGAAAGCGCGCGCTTGAGCGCCCGGTTCTCGATCTTCAGCGCACTCTTCTCAAACGCCTCCTGGACGATCTTGCGCACATCGGCCAGCCGAAAAGGCTTCTCGATATAGAAGAAGGCCCCTGCGCGCATCGCCTCGACGGCCGATTCCGTACTGGCGTGCGCAGTGATGACGATCACCTCGGTCGCCTGCTGGCGTTCCTTGATCCGCCGCAACAGACTCAAACCGTCCATGCCCGGCATGCGCAGATCAGTCAGGACCAGTTGATACTCGGCCTTTTCCAGTGCACCGAGCGCCTCTTCGGCCGTCGCCGCGCAATCGACCGCATAGCCCTCCCGGCCAAGGACGTGCAAAAGGTTCTGACGGGCGATTTCCTCATCGTCGACAACCAGGATTCTGGGATCACTCATCCTTGCGCCTCATTCTTACCCCCCTTTGGCCTGCCCGGTATCGGGAATATGCATCCAGAGACGGGTTCCGCCAGAACTCGCCGATTCTGCCGAGATGATGCCGCCGTGCAGGCTGATGATCTCGTGCGTGACGAACAAGCCAAGTCCCGTTCCCCGCCCGACCTGCTTGGTCGTGAAAAACGGATCGAATATCCTGGGCAGCACGTCACTGGGAATTCCCTGGCCGCTGTCCTCGACTTCCAGCGTGGTCCCCAGCCCTTCCGGAAACTCCTCGCGCCATCCCCGGATCGTCAGCTTGCCCTGGCCGGCCAGCGCATCCAGCGCATTCTTGATGACGTTGATCAGAACCTGCTGGAAACGCAGGCGATCGACGTGAATGACAAGCTGCGGGTCGATGTCGACCACGACATTGATCCCCGAAGACAGGTCATTGCGCAGCAGGGCCAGCGATTCGTCGACCAGGCGCGCGACATTTTCGGGTGCAATGTTGAGCGCCGAAGCGCCGGCGAAGTTGAGCAGCGAGGAAACGATCCTCTGGGAACGCATCACCTGATCATCGATCTGCCCCAGCAGCAGGCGTGCCTGCTGATCCGGCAACTCTCCCCATTCTTCCTGCAGGATCTGGCAGGACGACGAGATATTGGACAACGGATTGTTCAACTCATGGGCGACACCGGAAAGCATGGTCCCTAGCGCCACCAGCCGCGACGACCGGGCAACGCCGGCCTGCCGTGTCTCAAGTTCCTGCAGGGTGTCGTTGATGGATCGCGCCAGGGATTCGACCTCGTCGCCCGAATCTTTCCCGTCGACACGCCCGACCTCGCCCCGCGCCACCCGGCGCAGGCTCGTCTCGATCTCCCGCAACGGGCGGACCACACTGCGCGTCACCAGCAAGCCGGCGATCAAGCCCAGGGCCAGGCTGGCCCAGATCGTCCGGACCAGATAGGTATCGTGGCGCTGCAAAGCAGCCGAAACCTTTTCCTGCGCCTCCTGATTCAGGCGCTCACCCAATCTGAGGGCTTTGCCTCCCGTCCGGAATGCCTCATCGATCAGCAGTTGGCCGACCGCATCGTTCTCGGCGCCGGCTTTCAGACCAAGCAGGCGCTCGACATACAGGCCGACCGAATTCCGCTCATCCTCACTGAGTACAACAGGCAGCCCCCTGACCCGCTCGAATGCCTGCAGCGCCGCTTCGCCCTGAACGACAGCCGCCTCCATGTCGCTCATTTTCTGGTAGAGCAGAAAATTCTTCTCAAGGCGCCGCGCATCGCGCAATTCATCGTAGAAAGTCGTGACCTGTTCCTGCCGGGCCAGCTCATCCTTAAGCAAGCGAAACTGGACCAGCGCACTGACCACCAGAATGACAAACAACACGCTGACCGCCGAGTAGCCGAGCAAGATTTTCGAATGCAGTGATCGGAAAGCTTTCATCGTTTCGCTTTTGTAACGCCAAATGTTGCAAACCGCAACATTTCACGCACGTTTTTCCCCATTGAATTCAGACAAATAATACGCGCCATTGAAAAATCCGGCAGCGCACGTTGCATATTGCAACACCAATAAGCGCCAATTCGGGCAAATAGAAATATTCTTGTTTATAAACAACGAATTAAAAATCAACATAACTGGCACATGACATGCTAAGCAATGAGCGATCCATGCCTGCCTATCCCACTCGAGACCTCCCGGAGCGCGACCGGCAGCGCGGATCCATAAGCCCTGCCCTTTCGGCAACTCCAGCCAACCATCAATCGACATCGCCATGAAAAAAACGCTCACCCAAACCCTTATTGCTTCGACCGTATGCCTGCTGGCAGCCTGCTCCACAACAGGCAATGTCGAACCGGCCGGCGCCAAGCCTGTCGTCGCCGTCGACGCCACCCGCCCGACCGCCGACGCTTCCACCGGACTGTCCGCCGCGGATCTGGCAGCCCTGCGCGACCCGGCCAACCCGCTGTCCAAGCGCAGCATCTACTTTGATCTGGACAGCAACGTGATCAAGCAGGACTACGCCTCGGTCGTCGAAACCCATGGCAAATTCCTGGCCAAGCGCCCCGGCGTCAAAATCATGATTCGCGGCAACGCCGACGAGCGCGGCAGCGCCGAATACAACCTCGCCCTCGGCCAGCGACGCGCCGATTCGACCAAGCAGGGCCTGGTCGCCTACGGCGTGCGCGAAGACCAGATCGAAACCGTCAGCTTCGGCAGCGAAAAACCGGTCGCCCAAGGCCACAACGAAAGCGCCTGGGCAAAGAACCGCCGGGCAGATATCGCCTACCCGGGTGAATAAAGACCTCCGGACCTAGCACTCAATTGCCTCCAAGCACAGCCAGGGTACTGACATGGCTGGCACGAAACACAAGGAAATACGCCGGCAGCAGCCTGCCTTTCCTTGTGTTCGCCTCCCTGACCGCCTGTTCAGTCACGCCCGCCACCAAGGAAGGCGCCCGCAGCCCTGTCGTCAGGACCGAACAGCCCAGGGAAACGCCAAGCCCGGTCAAATCCATTGATCCCCCACCCGTCGCCAGCGGAACGACGACTCACGAAACGCCCGTCCCCGCCAGCCCCATGCCAGCCGAGGAGCCTCTTGCCGAGAAACGCATCTATTTTCTGGTTGGCGAAGCAAAGCTATCCCCGAACAGTCTGCGAAAACTGCAACGGCACGCCCAGTTCCTGAAACAAAATCCGAAACGCACGGTCACCTTGATTGGCTATTCGGAAAGCTTTGGCAGCCGGAACTACATGCTGGCCATCATGGAAGGCCGTCTTGCCGCAGTGTCCGCTCAACTTCAGGAATTCGGCGTCGAAAAGGCCAGGATTCGCCAGATCATATTTGGCGGCAAAGGAAACCAGAAATCGTGCGAAGGCCCCTCCTGTCGCCAGCGCGTGGAAATTCAGTTCCACTGATTGCGCATCGAAGTAATATCAAGCCTCAACAAGACGGCCCCGACCGGGACCGAGACCAATCACCTCACAGGAGAACCCCATGAAACCCGGAACATGTTGGCAGACGCTGGGCTGCGGACTATTTCTCGTACTGTTTTCGTTCAAGGCGCTGGCCCATGGCGACGTCACGCCACATCCGCTCGACACGACCGGACTACAGCCGGTCGCACCTGGCTCCGGCTACGTCAACCCGTATCGCGGCAACGCAAAAGCCATTGCAATCGGGAGCGACGGCTACCTGCACAACTGTGCAGGCTGCCATGGCCTGAACGCTGTTTCCGGTGGCGTCGCCCCCGATGTTCTGGCCGTCGCCAAGGATTGCTTCGGCATGAAAGCCAAGGACCAGCAGGAAGCCTGCCTGAAGGATACCGACGAATATTTCCGGGATATCACGCTCAACGGCAAGAAAACCGGCGAAGGCCGTTACACCATGCCGGGTTACCGCAGCGTCTTTACCGAGGAGGCGGTCTGGGCGATCAAGTCCTACATCGACGCCCGCACGGTCGAAATGAATCGCTAACGGGGCTTCACCCCAAACAAAAAGCCCGCCGATCGGCGGGCTTTTTCGTTGCGACAGCGGCGATCAGGCGGCAATGCCTTCGAGCAGTTGCTGTAGTTCGCCGGTCTGGTACATCTCTTTCATGATGTCGCAGCCGCCGATGAATTCGCCCTTGATGAATAGTTGCGGGATGGTCGGCCAGTTGGCGTAATCCTTGATGCCCTGGCGGATATCCTCGTCGGCCAGCACGTTGACGGTGACGAAATCCTCGACGCCACAGACCTTGAGGATCTGCACGGCGGTCGCCGAGAAACCGCACTGCGGGAAGCGGGCGTCGCCCTTCATGAAGAGAACGACCGGGTTGCCGGTCACGGTGGCATGGATGCGTTGCTGAACGTCGGACATGATGTCTCCAGATTTACAGATAAGCGCCTGAAACACGGTCAATGCCGGCCAGGTCGGGGAAAGTGGATGCCGATTTGAACCCGGCGGCGGTCAATAAGTTCCGGCAGGCGTCGCCCTGGTCGTAGCCGTGCTCGACCAGCAGCCAGCCGCCGGAATTGAGGTGAGCCGGCGCATCGGCGACGATACGACGGATGCATTCGAGACCGTCGCCACCATCGGTCAGCGCCATTTGCGGCTCGTGCGGCAGACCGTTTAGGGCCAGGTGCGGGTCGCCGTCGGCGACATAGGGCGGGTTGGACACGATCAGGTCGAAACACTGACCGACCAGCGGTGCAAACCAGTCGCCCAGGTAAAAATCGACCTTGGCGCCAAGTCGACCGGCATTGTTGCGGGCGACGGCAATGGCCTCGGCCGACAGGTCGACCGTGGCAACCGCCGCCAATGGACACTCCAGGGCCAGCGAAATGGCGACGATGCCGGAGCCAGTACCGAGATCGACAACCTTCGGTGCCGCCAGGCCGCGCATTTTCTCCAACGCCAGGTCGATCAGCACTTCGGTTTCCGGGCGCGGTATCAGCACGGCTGGCGAGACCTGGAAGACCCGGCCGCGGAATTCCGCCTCGCCGACCAGGTAGGCCAGCGGCTCGCCGACAGCGCGGCGCTCGACCCATTCGGCGAATTGCATCCAGGCCGGCGCGACGATCGGCGTTTCCGGCCGCGCCAGCAGATCGGCGTGGGTACAGCCGGTGGCGTTTTCGAGCAGCAGGCGGGCGTCGAGGCGGTCGATCTTCGTCCGCGCAAAGGCCATCGCCTCGCCAAGCGTCATTGCTGCTCGGCCAGTTCAGCCAACTGGTCGGCCTGATGTTCGGCGGCCAGCGCACCGAGCAGTTCGTCCATGTCGCCATCCATGATCGCGGCGATCTTGTACAACGTCAGGTTGATCCGGTGGTCGGTAATCCGTCCCTGCGGGAAGTTGTAGGTACGGATGCGCTCGGAGCGGTCGCCGGAGCCGATCAGGCTCTTGCGGGTGCTGGCGATGGCACTCTGCTGGGCGCGCACCTGGACGTCCTTGATCCGGGCGGCCAGCACGCGCATGGCCGAGGCCTTGTTGGCGTGCTGCGAGCGGCCGTCCTGGCATTCGGCAACGATGCCGGTCGGCAGGTGGGTGATGCGTACCGCCGAGTCGGTCTTGTTGATGTGCTGGCCACCGGCGCCTGAGGCGCGGAAGGTGTCGATGCGCAGGTCGGCCGGGTTGAGATTGACGTCCTCGACCTCGTCGGCTTCCGGCATCACGGCGACAGTGCACGCCGAGGTATGGATGCGGCCCTGGGTTTCGGTTTCCGGCACGCGCTGGACGCGATGACCGCCCGACTCGAACTTGAGGCGCGAATAGGCGCCGTTGCCAGCCAGCCGGCAGATGATTTCACGGTAGCCGCCGAGCTCGGATTCGCTGGCTGACAGCACTTCGACCTGCCAGCGCTGGCGCTCGGCGTAGCGCGAATACATCCGGAACAGGTCGCCGGCGAACAGCGCCGACTCGTCGCCGCCGGTACCGGCGCGGATTTCGAGCAGGACGCTCTTTTCGTCGTTGGGGTCCTTGGGCAGCAAGAGCTTCTGCAACTCGACCTCGAGTTCGGGCAGGCGGGCCTTGGCGGCGGCGATTTCCTCTTCGGCGAAGTCGCGCATTTCCGGATCGTCGCGCATCGCCTCCGCTTCAGCCAGGTCGTTCTCGGCCTGGCGGAAGGCGTTGAACTGGATGGCGACCGGCTCGACCTCGGCGCGCTCGCGCGACAGCTTGCGGAACTGCTCCATGTTGTCGGCGGCATCGGGGGCCGACAACATGCGGTCGATTTCATCGAGACGATCGACCAGCAACTCCAGTTTTTGGCGAATGCTCGATTTCATGTGGAATAAACAGCCGGAAAAAGGGATCAAGGGGGCGTAATGGTACCCGAGAACGCCGCTCATCGGCGATGGATGGCAATTGCCAGCGAGGCAGCATCGCCGGATAATCGATCCTCCAAAAATACGGATCTTATGAAAACTGTCTCCCACTCCCTGATCGCCTTGGCCGAAACGCTCGAGTTGCGCTGGCAGAGCTACTGCAACAGCGGTGATTTCAATCAGTTCATCGAATTCACCCTGTCGCTGAACGGCCTGACCGAACGCCTGAGCCAGCAGAACCTACCCGGTCTGGCCAGTGCTTGCGAGGAGTTGGAGAACCGTGCCCTGGCACTGTTCAACGACAGCACCACCCACCCGGTACCCGAAGCCCAGGCCGAGGGGATCAGCCAGCAGCTTAATACCATCCTGCGCGTGCTGCGCCAGCACGAAACACCGGCGGTAATCGCCAAGCGCCTGAGCGACAGCGAGGAAGAAGAACGCGAGCGCTGGGTCCGCCAGCGCAATATCCTGATCATTTCCCGCCCGGCCCACCCATGGGCGGCAGCGCTGGTCGAACAGCTGGCCTTTTACGGCTTCAAGCCCCATACCGCCGCCTGGGACGACACCCCGGAGCTGGCCGATGAACCGCTCGCACTGATCATTATCCCGGACCAGGAAAACAGCAGCTATCCGCCGTCAACCGTGGCCGCCATTGAACGGCTGAAGACGCTGTTCGTGACCAGCTACGTTTACTGCCTGTCGGTCCCCTCGTCCCTCGAAGCCATCGTCGGCCTGCAAAGAGCCGGGGCCAATGTCTGCGTGCCGGCCGAGATCAAGCTCAGCGACATCCTGTCGCGCATCCTCGATCTGGTCGAGAGCCGCGAACAGGAGACGCATCGCGTGCTGATCGTCGAGGACTCGCGCACTGCCGTCGCCCACATTCAACGCGCGCTCGACCTGCACGGCATCGACAGCCGGGCGATCAACTCGCCGCTTGCCCTGCTCCAGGCCGCCGCCGAATACCGTCCGCACGCCATCCTGATGGACATGCACATGCCCTTCTGTAACGGCGTCGAGGTCACCCGAGCGCTGCGCCAGATTCCCGAATACCAGTCGCTGCCGGTCATCTACCTGTCCGGCGAAACCGACATCGCGCAGCAGGTCGAAGCCCTGCGCCTGGGCGGCGACCAGTTCCTGACCAAGCCAGCCAATCCGATCATCCTCGCCTCGGTGGTCAAGACCAAGATCGAACGCTACCGCGACATGCTGCGCTCCGGACGGCACGACAGCCTGACCGGGCTGCTCAACCATTCCGCCTCCAAGGAACAGCTCGAACAGATGCTGCGCCGCGCCCTGCCGGCCGGCCACCTGGCCGTGGCGATGATCGACATCGACCGTTTCAAGCTGATCAACGACAACTATGGCCACCCGGTCGGCGACCAGGTCATCCGCAGCCTGGCCTGGCTGCTGCGGGGGCGTCTGCGCAACACCGACCTGATCGGTCGCTACGGCGGCGAGGAATTTATCGTCGCCTTGGGGGGGGTCGAAATCGGCCAGGCGATCATCCTGCTCGACCGCATCCGCGAGGATTTCGCCGAATTGCCCCACGCCCATGCCCGGGGTGCCTTGCGGGCCAGCTTCAGCTGCGGGGTTGCGGCGATTCCGGTCCAACTGACCGGCAGTTCGCTGATCGAAGCGGCCGACGAAGCACTGCTTCAGGCCAAGCGCGACGGGCGTAATCGGATCGTGGCCAGCGGCAAGCGGCGTTAGAGGTCTGCTTCGCAGACCACCAGCAAGCGCCGCCTTAGTCCGGCGTATGCAGGTGAAACAGGCGGGCAGCAGCGCCTTGCAGTTCGGCGCGCTCGCCGCCATCGGCCGCATTCAGTGTCTGCGTCGGCGCATGCAGGAACTTGTTGGTCAGGCGCAGCGACAGGTGTTCGAGCACTTTTTCCGGCGTCTCGCCCTTGGCCAGCAGTTTCATCGCATGCTCCATCTCGTGTCGGCGCATGCGTTCGGCCGCGTCGCGCAGGGAGCGGATGACCGGCACGGTGTCGCGCGAGGCCAGCCAGGACAGGAAATCCTGCACCCGGTTGCCGATGATGGTTTCCGCCTCGACAACAGCCGCCTGCCGCGATTCGAGGCCGCTTTCGACGACCTGGGCCAGATCGTCGACGGTGTACAGGAAGACGTCGTCGAGATCGCCAACCTCTTCCTCGATATCGCGCGGCACGGCCAGGTCGACCATGAACATCGGCCGGTGGCGGCGCGCCTTGATCGCCCGCTCGACCATGCCCAGGCCGATGATCGGCAACGGGCTGGCCGTGCACGAAACGACGATGTCGTGGGCCGCCAGATGCTCGCCCAGTTCGTCGAGGCGGATGGCCGTGCCGTTGTAGCGCTCGGCCAGCGCCCTGCCGCGTTCCAGCGTGCGATTGGCGATGGTGACCTGCTTTGGATGGCCGGCACAGAAGTGGGCGGCGCACAGTTCGATCATTTCGCCGGCGCCGATGAACAGGATGCGCTGATCGGCAATCGACTCGAAGATGCGTTCGGCGAGATGGACGCCGGCCGCCGCCATTGAGACGATATTGGCGCCGATCGCCGTCGTGCTGCGCACTTCCTTGGCGACCGAGAAGGCGCGCTGGAAGAGCTTGTGCAGCTGGGTGCCGAGAGTGCCGTTTTCTTCAGCGGCACGGACCGCGTCCTTCATCTGGCCGAGGATCTGCGGCTCGCCGATGACCATCGAGTCGAGACCGCTGGCGACGCGGAAGGCATGGCGGATTGCCTCCGGCTGGTCGTGCGTGTAGATGTAAGGAGCCAGTTCGTCGCGGCCGACCTGGTGGTAGTGGGCCAGCCAGTCGATGACGACTTCCGGCGATTCGGCCGCGCAATAGATCTCGGTGCGGTTGCAGGTGGACAGGATCGCCGCCTCGCGGACCGGCCGGTCGCCGGTCAGGTCAGCCAGCGCATGCGGCAACTTGTCGGCGCCAAAAGCCACCCGTTCGCGAATGGCGAGCGGGGCGGAATGATGGTTGATGCCGAGGGTAAAAATCACAGACGTCGAACGCCGGGAGCCAAATTTAGGGTGGCCGATTATAACCTACGACGACGAAGCCTCCTGCCAGCATGCAATTCCAGCGCCAAGGCGCTGCCAATCAGGACTACCGCATGCTAGACTGCCGCCACAAAAAAATCATGCAATCCCTTGTAAAAAGGGCACTTCGATCGGTTTTATTCGGGGGAAAAACCTTCATGTTGCACAGCCTCAGTTTGCGTTCAAAACTGTTTAGTTTGGCCTGCCTGGCTATTGCTGCCTTGATCGTTACAGTCACCACCGGCTCCCTCGGCATCCACAGCGGCGTAGTCGGTGTGCAGGAAATCGGCAGAAATCGCCTCCCGGCGGTGCTGGCCATCCAGGAACTCAAGGAAGTCCAGGTCGGTTTGATGTCACTGACCTATCAGATTGCACTCTGGGAAAACGACACCGATGCCGCCGACCAGTTTGCGCAAATTGCAAAGGACAAACAACAGCTGTGGCAGCGTGCCGCCAATGTCTGGAAATCCTACGAGGCAATTCCGAAGTCCGACGATGAAGCACAATTGTGGCAAGGATTTTCTACCCAGTGGACGAGCTTCAAGAAGGACGACGAAGCAGTCATCGCCTTTGTACAAAGCCTCGCCGCCAACAAAGAGCCATCACGCCAAAAATCGATTTTTCAACAATATCTTGGGCTGGGAGGCAAGGAGCGGGGCAGCTATGTAAGCACTGAGAAGGCGCTCAACGCCGTACTGGAGGTCAATGCACACAGGGTCTCCACGGAAACGGACGAAGCCGAACGAGCCACCCAGCTTTCCAAACAGTTAATGATCTGGATCGGCGGGGTCGCCATCATTCTGGTCGCCCTGCTCGGTCTGACGATTACCACCAGCATCCTGCGACAGATGGGGGGAGATCCGCGGGATGCAGTCGCCATTACGCGACGCATTGCCGAAGGCGATCTCAGTGCCCCCATTCACTGCAAGGAAGGCGACAACGAAAGCCTGCTGGCCTCGATCGCCTATATGCAGCAGCATTTGCACAACCTGATTGGCGAAGTACGCCGCAGCGCTGAAAATCTCTTCCAAAGTGCTGGCAGCCTGGAGCGCGATGTACGGCAGGTCTCAGCCAACGGGAAAGACGAAGAAAGTGCCGCCCGCGCGACAGCCGAGGCGGTTGAAGCCATCGCCAGCCGGATCACTCTGGTCGGGGACTCGGCAAACACCGCACAAGCCTTGTCGGCCCAGGCCGGTAGCTACGCACAGGAAGGCAACGCGGTTATCGCCCATGTCACGCAGGAAATGACGCTCATCGCCCAGGCCGTCGGCGAATCGTCGACGTTAATCCAGAGCCTGGGCAACCTCTCCAACGAAATATCGAACATCGTCAATGTCATTAAGGACATTGCCGACCAGACCAATCTCCTGGCGCTCAATGCCGCCATTGAAGCGGCACGGGCCGGGGAGCAGGGACGCGGCTTCGCCGTGGTGGCGGACGAAGTGCGCAAACTGGCCGAACGAACAACCGCCTCGACGGGTGAAATCACCCAGATGATCAACAATGTCCGCAATGGCGTGGGTCAAGCCGTGAACAGCATGGAAAAGGCCAGCACATGGGTGCAGGAGGGGGTTGGACTGGTCCAGAATGCGGCGACATCGATGAGCAGCATTCACACTGGCGCGGATCAGGCCAGCACGGCTGTCACCGAAATCACATCGGCCCTCCACGCGGGCAACCGCGACTTGTTGGCCATCGAGAAACGCATGGAAGAAATCGTCCGGATGGTGGAGTCGAACGGACAATCCGTACAAACCATGGCGCGCTCGACCGACAGCATCAGCAATATGGCTCAGCGCCTAGCCGACTCGATACGCCGTTTCAAAATCTGACTTGATAGGGGATTAGCCAGATGTATTTTTCAAAAAAAACACGCCAGCATGTCCGAATGGCATGCCTGCTGACAGCGCTATGCGGAGGAACTGTCGTTCGCGCCGACGTGATCGTCGTTGTCGGTGCATCCAGCACTGCGGCAGGGCTTGGCAAGGAGCAGATTGCTGAAATATTTCTCGGGAAATCAACGGCGTTGACACCCATGGACCAAGTTGAAGCGAGCCCGCTGCGCGAGGAGTTCTACACCAAGGTCACCGGCAAATCGGCCGCTCAGGCCAAGGCCATCTGGTCCAAGTTGGCCTTTACCGGAAAAGGCAATCCGCCCAAGGAGGGTGCAAATAGTACCGAGATCAAGAAGGCTCTCGCGGCCAATCCGACGATGGTCGGCTATATCGAAAAATCCGCCGCCGACAGTAGCGTCAAGACGCTTCTCGCCCCCTGATCGTAGACAATCCCGGAGTTAGCATGCACAAGAACAAGATTACTCTTTTGGCCGCTCTGCTTGGCGCCCTATCATTCAGCCAGCATGGACAGGCCGTCGAACTGGGCGGGATCGATTTCACCGGCTCGGGTTTCATGACCCTCGCCGTCGGACACGTCCTGGGCGGCACCAAGGATAGCGGTGCAACCAGTGGCTACAAAGGCCCTCACTTCATTTCCGACTGGGCACAGGGTGGCGTTTACGAGGACGGTGGCCTGCAATTCGGACCGGACAGCAAAATCGGCCTGCAGGGAACGGCCGCATTCAATTCCAGCTTCTCCGTAACCGGCCAGGTCGTGTCGCGCGGTGCCCGTGATGGCAAGGTGAATCTGGAATGGCTGTACGGCACCTACAAGATCAATGATCACTGGACCGTACAAGTGGGCCGCAAGCGCCTGCCGATCTTCTCGCTGTCTGAAACCCAGGACGTCGGCCTGGCCTACCCGTGGGTCCATCTCCCGCCGGACACCTACGGCTGGCAAGTGGTCAATTACAACGGCGCCAACCTGATGTATTCCGGCCAGGTCGGCGACTGGTCGGTCGGCGCCAACCTCTTCTACGGCAGAGAAACCAACAAGGACACCGGCTACTGGAAGATGTACTACGGCAAGGACTCAAAGACCAACGCCCGCTGGACGGACATCATCGGTGTTGAGGGAACCGCCAGCAATGACTGGTTCGAAGCACGGATCGGCTACTTCGAGAACAATGTCGAAAACGGCATTCCGGACACCAGCAGTTATCTGCCGAAGTACAAGCAGAAGATTCACACGCTGGGCCTGGCGGCCGACCGCAACAACATCATTGGCCGCGCCGAGTTTTACTACGGCGACGTTTCGGCAGGAGGGTACAAGGACTATGCCCTATCCCTGGCCCTGGGCTACCGTATCGGCAAATTCACGCCGATGCTGACCTACAGCAAATATTTCCTCGATTACTTGCCAAGCAGCGGTTTGGGCAATACCGACGAGGAACGACACGACACGAGAGCCATTTCCGTCCGCTACGACCTGACCACCTCCAGTGCGATCAAGGTTCAGTTCGATTCGTACCGCGATCTTTCCGGCACCACTTTCCGGACGACCACCTCTAACGTCGCGGCGGGCAACGTACGCTTGCTGACGGTCAGCTACGACATGGTGTTCTAAGCACAGGCACTGGGCACAAAAAAGCCGGCATCTGCCGGCTTTTTTCTTTTCAGAACAAGAATGCCTGCTTTTCCGGGACCGAGCCTGAGGTTTGCCCCCCGCCGAAGACTTTCATCTGCCGCGGCCGGAACCAGACGGCCTGGCCGGCCGCCAGTTGCAGCGTCTCGTGCCGTTCGCGCGACAGCTCGACTTCGACGATTTCGCTGCCATGCAGCAGTTCGATACGGACCACCGGACCGATCGGATGGACGTGCTGGACCGTCGCCTGCAGACCTTCTTCGCTTGGCTGATGGCTGATGTCGATATCGTGCGGACGGACGAAGGCGGTCGCCTTCTCGCCGACGTCGTTGCGCTCGACTTCGGCATAGCATCCCTGCTGGCGGCTGTGGAAGACGTTTACGTTGCCGAGGAACTGGTAAACGAAGGGCGAGGCCGGGCTGGAATAGACCTCGTCGGGCGAGCCGATCTGCTCGATCTTGCCGTGGTTCATGACAACGACGCGGTCGGCAACCTCGAGCGCCTCTTCCTGGTCGTGGGTGACGAAGACGCTGGAGATGTGCATGTCGTCGTGCAGGCGGCGCAACCAGCGGCGCAGCTCCTTGCGCACCTTGGTGTCGAGGGCGCCGAACGGTTCGTCAAGCAGCAACACTTTCGGTTCGACGGCCAGGGCGCGGGCCAGGGCGATGCGCTGGCGCTGGCCGCCGGACAGTTGCGACGGGTAGCGCTCAGCCAGCCAGTCGAGCTGGACGAGGCCGAGCAGTTCCATGACCCGGCGCTTGATCTCGGCCTCGGAGGGACGTTCCTTGCGCGGCTTGACGCGCAAGCCGAAGGCGACGTTCTCGAATACCGTCATGTGGCGGAACAGCGCATAGTGCTGGAAGACGAAGCCAACATTGCGCTCGCGGGCGTGCAGATGGGTCGCCTCGGCGCCTGAGAAGAGAATCTCGCCCTGATCGGCCGTTTCCATGCCGGCGATGATGCGCAGCAATGTGGTCTTGCCGCAGCCGGAGGGGCCGAGCAAGGCGACCAGTTCGCCGGTCGGGATGTCGAGATTGATGTTGTCGAGCGCGACGAAATTACCGAAGCGCTTGGCGATATTGCGGATTTCTATGCTCATGCGGTTTTCTCGCCGGGAAGTTCAGCATTCAACATTTCAGTTTCGGCTTTCATGCGCCATTCGACGACAGTCTTGGCGACCAGCGTGACCAGCGCCAGCAGGGCCAGGATGGACGCTGCAGCGAAGGCGCCGATGGCGTTGTATTCGTTGTAGAGGATTTCGACGTGCAGCGGCAGGGTGTTGGTCTCGCCGCGGATATGGCCGGAAACCACCGACACGGCGCCGAACTCGCCCATCGCCCGGGCATTGGACAGGATCACGCCGTAAAGCAGCCCCCACTTGATGTTGGGCAGCGTGACGCGCCAGAACATCTGCCAGCCGGAGGCGCCGAGCGAAACGGCGGCCTCTTCCTCGTCCTTGCCCTGCGACTGCATCAGCGGGATCAGTTCGCGGGCGATGAAGGGGAAGGTGATGAACAGCGTGGCGATGATCATGCCGGGCACGGCGAAGACGATCTTGATCTCGTGCGCCGACAGCAAGGGACCGAAGGTGCCCTGCGCGCCGAAGAGCAGGATGAAGATCATGCCGGCGACGACCGGGCTGACCGCGAACGGCAGGTCGATCAGCGTGATCAGCAGACTCTTGCCCTTGAAGTCGAACTTGGCGATGGCCCAGGCCGCGGCGACGCCGAAGACGATGTTGAAGGGCAGCACGGCCAGCGCGATACCGATCGTCAGGCCGATGGCCGAGCGCGTTTCCGGCTCCTTCAGGGCCTCAAGATATACCGGCACGCCCTGGGCCAGCGCCTCGACGAAGACGGCAACCAGCGGCAGGCCAAGGAAGAAGAACAGGAAACCGAGGCCGATGGCCAGCAGGCCGAAGCGAACCCAGCCCGGCTCCTGCGTGGCGCGTGTAGATTTCGCACTCATTGCGCCCCTCCGCTCGCCTTAGCCGCCGCGACTTCCAGCGGCTCGCTGTTCTTGTGCCGGTTGGCCGCCCACCATTGCAGCACGTTAACCGCCAGCAGCAGGATGAAGGACAGCGCCAGCATGACCACGGCCAGCGCCGTGGCGCCCAGCACGTCGTACTGCTCCAGCTTGGAGATGATCAGCAGCGGGGTGATTTCGGAGACCAGCGGCAGGTTGCCGGCGATGAAGATGACCGAGCCGTATTCACCGACGGCGCGGGCGAAGGCCAGCGCAAAACCGGTCAGCAGGGCCGGGAAGATGGCCGGAAAGATCACCTTGACGAAGGTCTGCCAGCGCGAGGCGCCGAGCGAGGCAGCAGCCTCCTCGACTTCGGTTTCGATGTCCTCGATCACCGGCTGCAGCGTGCGGACGACGAAAGGCAGCGTGATGAAGGTCAGCGCAAAGACGATGCCGAGCGGCGTGTAGGCGACCTTGATGCCGAGCGGCTCAAGGTATTGGCCGAGCCAGCCGTTGCCGGCATACAGCGTGGCCAGCGTGATACCGGCCACCGCCGTCGGCAGCGCGAAGGGCAGATCGACCAGAGCGTCGACGAAGCGCTTGCCGGGAAAAGGATAGCGGACCAGCACCCAGGCCACGATCAGGCCGAAGAAGGCGTTGATCGCCGCGGCGATCAGGGAGGCGCCGAAGGTCACGCGAAAGGCGGCCAGCGAACGCTCGCCGAGGGCGATGTCGATGATCTGCCCGAAGCCGAGTTCGGACGCCTTGAGAACCATGCCGCCCAGCGGCAACAGGATCAGAAGCGAGAGATAGACCAGCGTGTAGCCCAGCGCCAGGCCGAAGCCGGGCAACACGCGTTGAGTTTTTGCGGACATATTTTTTGTTTTTGGCCAAAAAAACGGGGTGACCGTAGCATTTGCCGGGAGAACCCCGGCACCCGCTTATTTGACGACGTAAATCTGGTCGAAGCTGCCGCCATCCTTGAAGTGGGTGACAAACGCCTTGTTGGCGCCGCCGAACACCTCGTCGACAGTGAAGGTCTTGACGGCCGGGAAGCTGGCAGCGTACTTCTTCAGCAGTTCGGGGTCACGCGGCCGCAGGTAGTTCTGCGCGGCGTTCTCCTGGCCTTCCTTGGACCACAGGTATTCCAGGTAGGCTATCGCCTGCTTGCGGGTACCCTTCTTGTCCACCACCTTCTCGACCAGCGCGACCGGGAACTCGGTCTGCATGGTCAGGCTGGGATAGACCACCTCGAACTCGCCCTTTCCGAATTCCTTGGCGATCATCTCGGCCTCGGATTCGAAGGTGATCAGCACGTCGCCCATCTTGCGCTGCATGAAGGTCGTCGTCGCGTCGCGGCCGCCGGCAGCGAACAGCGGCGCATTCTTCAGCAGCTTGCCGAGGAACTCCTGCGCCTTGGCGTCGTTGCCGCCCGGCTGCTTGAGCGCCCAGGCCCAGGCCGACAGGTAGGTGTTGCGGCCGTTGCCGGTGTTCTTCGGATGCGGGATGATCATCTGGATGCCCGGTGCGGCGACATCGGACCAGTCCTTGATCGCCTTCGGGTTGCCCTTGCGGACGATGAACACCATCGTCGAGGTATAGGGCGACGCATTGTTCGGGAATTTCTTGGCCCAATCCTTGGCGACCAGGCCCTTGTCGGCCAGGAACTCGATGTCGTTGGCCTGGTTCATGGTCACCACGTCGGCCTCCAGGCCGTCTGCCACGGCCCGCACCTGCTTGGTCGAACCGCCGTGCGACTGCTTCACCTCGACGGCCTCGCCGGTCTTGGCCTTCCAGTATTTCTGGAACATCGGGTTGTAATCCTTGTAGACGTCGCGCGCCACGTCGTAGGAAACATTGAGCAGCGTCGTGTCAGCCAGCGCGGCACCGGCGACCAGGCCCAGCAGGGCACCGGCGATGAATTTGCGGAATTGGGTCATGGCTTACCTCACTATGTGATGGCAGCTAATTTAGCCGTCTCATATATAACCGCAAAGACAAATTTTGAATTTGTTTATTCTTATTCTGAAAAAACACCAGGCCGGAATCGATAAAACCTTCCCCGGCGCCCTATTCGCCGGACAGGCTAGCGGCTATCATTCGGGCTTCATTTTGCAGCCGAAAAAGACAAAGATGCGCGCATCCCTGCTGGCCACCCTTCTGCTCACCACCCTGCTTGGCGCCTGCTCGACCCAGGGCACGATTGCCCCCAGCAAGCGGATTGCGCAAAGCGGCCCCCTGAAGGTTCACCCTGGCCTGCTCGGCCAACCGGTGCCGCCGGAACTCCAGGGCGAAGCCCGGCCGGTTGCGACAGCCTCCACTGCACCGGCCGGAGCACCGATCAAGATCGACTCGGTCGGACTGCGTGCCCAGCGCAGCGTCTATTTCGACCTGAACAGCGCCGACCTCAAGGCCGACTACGATCCGGCCTTGCGCGCCCACGCCCTCTACCTGGCCGAACACCCCAAAGCCAAGGTGCGCATCGAAGGCAATGCCGACGAGCGCGGCAGCCTCGAACACAACCGTCGCCTGGGCGCGAAGCGGGCTGACACCGTTCGCAAGACCCTGGTCGGCCATGGCGCCCCGGAAAAGCAGATCAGCATCAAGACGCTTGGCGAAACGAACCCCAAGCTGAAGGGCCACGACGAAGAATCCTGGGCTGAAAACCGCCGCGCCGACGTGGTTTACGAGTTGGAAGAATAAGCGCTCGCCCCTGCAAAGAAAAAGGCCTCGCCGGAACGCGAGGCCTTTTCATTTCAAGTGCCCGGAAAGACACCTGCCGCCAATCGTGTCACTGCTCGGCCAACTCCTTCGTCGGCAGATGGGCCAACCATTCGGAAAACGGAATTTCACGGACCTCGGGAATACGCCTCTCGACCGATTTGCGCCGCTCGCGCCAGCCGTCCGGCGGCCCTGCTTCCTTGCTACGGCGGTCTTCACCCGAACGTTTATCGCTTTTGACAGGCATTGCGTACCTCGAACTGGCATCACACCGGGAATCCAGGTTTCCCGGAACAGTTTCACGATAAGACGAGACGAAAAAACAATCAGTGAAGAAGTTCACACCGGGGGCAAAACAAGCCGTTTCACCCTTTGGCAAACCGCGCGAAATCGGACAAGCCACGCCCGACGCACAGCATCACCAAGCAGGTCGCAAGACACAAAAAAACCCGCAAAGCACTTGGCCAAGCGGGCTCTCAGAATTTCGTGCGTGGTGGGAGGAGGTCTATCGAACAACCACTGAATACACTGACTGAATGGCGATCCAGAAAAATCAAAAACAATCAGTTGCCCCCATAGTTGCCCCCGGATCTATGCGGCCAATGCCTTTCTGGCAATAAATCCTGAACGTGTTTCTCCAGATGCCTTGGCTTCCGAATCTATCCTGCGCAGAACTCTGGACGGCAACGTGATATTCACGCGCTCCGCCTTGTCGGACAGGGCAGCCAGATCCACGGGAACAACAGCCCATATCCAGCCGGCAAATTCCGGTGATGCCTGATGCTCGGCAATGCTCTTCGGAGACGGCACAGCGCCGCCATCATCGATGACTGTTTCTAACCACAACTCAATCGCTTCCTTGGCATTGTCCACGGCCTCGTCCAGAGTATCGCCAGCGGAAAAGCAGCCAGGCAGATCAGGGACGACAACGCCAAAGGCTTGATCGTTACTGCCTTGCTCAATCGCAATCGGGTATCTCATGGCTTTCTCCTTTTACTTCAGTCCGGCTTGCTTCAGCAGCTTGCTGGCCAGCCCAATCCCCAAATCCTTCTTTGGATGCGGCACACTGATATGGCCGCCCCGTTCCGGATGGGTGTAGATGTGATGGGAGCCTTTAACCCCCCTCAACACCCAACCAGACTTGAGCAACTGCTTGATAATGTCGGCGCTGTTCATGTGTGTATTATACACACCATTCTTCATGAATCAACCTCGGCGCGAACAAGTCGAGACAGATGCGTCTTGGACTACTCCCTCAACGCCTGGAAATTATCTGCATCTTCCAAATGCCCATTACGAGCCGCCTGATGCTTCAAAGCCTCCTTGGGTGCAGCAAAAACCTTGAACAAGCCTCTCAGCTTGATGTTCTCTTCATCGGCTTGGCGTAAGCCGTTTTTCCCCTTGATCGGTAGCAATAGAGATTCTGCAAAAGTTGAACTGCGTGGAAGTGTGCTGAAGGTGCATGGAAATGCATGGAATTTGTATCGAAGGGAATGAGCCTCCCCTCCGGCAGCGGCTTGCAATATGCCGATGTGCACACTGCAACTTTTTCGACCCATAAAGCGGGTGGGCGGGGCGGGGTCCCGTGTGCGCGCGCCGGGGTAAAGCAGAGCCTCCCGAGCAATTTGCGCCGCCGGACCAAACATATCGAGTCCGAATGTTAGGCAATCTCCAATACGAGCTAAACCCAAAAGACTGAAACGACATAACCGGTACCCAGTTCAAAAAAACCAAAAACCAACATGCCAAGGGATAAGCGAGTTAGGCGCCTCACTTTTTCTTGTGTTGGGAAAAATGACTTTTCGAACGAATCGAGTTCAGCTAGCGCCCAATCGCGCGTCGATTGAATCTTTTTTTTCGCTCGATCTATAACTCCTTGCTCATTCGGATTGATCTTCAATTCCAATGGGACCTGGTCAGCTAACACCACAAGCGAATCGACTTCCCGATGAACCCCAGAAACTCTGGTTAGCCACAAAAACAGATCTACGTGCAGCCTATGTGCGTACGCAGCTGCGGCCAACGAGACAATCCACGAGAAAACTACTGCTGGTCCAACCACGCTTGCGGTGATGACAAAAGGAGTTTTCCCAATAAATGAAAAGAAGAGAGCCAGGCCTCCGGCACTCAAAGTCATGAGCTGCTGAAGGTTTGACTGCGCCATTTTCATAGCCTCAAGTTGATCCTTGAGGAGTTCTCGATCAGTGATCATCAGCGATCTCCATTTGCATTTGTGGTACAAAAACTGGCGCTAGTGCGTATCCTGCCCTCGGAAAAATTGCCTATTCCCCCCCCCCTTTTTCTATGCTGCGGGCAACTGAATGATCGCCGCCCCGACCTTGAGCTTGTCTAGGTAATCTGCCCATAGCTGCATCATGGCCTTGCGGTCCTTGAGGAACTTGGTGCGGTTGTAGGCTGTGCCGTTGGCATCAGGAACTTTGTGTGCAAGCTGGTGCTCAATCACTTCCGGTTTCTGGTGCAGTTCTTCATGCAGGATCGTTCTAGCCATCGCCCTGAAGCCATGCCCGGTTATTTCGGTCTTGGTGTCGTACCCCATGCGGCGCAGGGCGGCATTGATTGCTGCCTCGCTCATAGGCTTCTGCGGATCTCGTCCCGGAAATACGTAGGGACAGTGCCCAGTCAATGCATGCAAGTCCTTCAGGATCGCTACGGCTTGCGAGGACAAGGGAACGGAATGCTCGCTTTTTGTCTTGGTGACGAAGTAGCGCCAGTCCGCTCGCTGCAGATCTATATCTGCCCAAAGCGCTTTGCGCAGCTCGCCTGGGCGAACGAACAAAAGAGGAGCGAGGAGCAATGCCGATTTGACGACGAACGTTCCGCTAAACGCATCCATCGCCCGTAGCAGCTCGGCAACCTTGGCAGGCTCGGTGATGCTGGCGAAATTGTTGTGTCGAAGCGGGGGTAGAGCGTCGCGAAGATCCGGACAGGGATCGCGCTCTGCTTTTCCAACTGCGATTGCATAGCGCATCACTTGGGAGATGTTCCCCCTAGCTCGATGTGCCGTGTCGTTGGTTCCTCTGCCTTCGATACGGCGCAAGACAGAAAGAATCTCTGGAGCAGTTATCTCAGCGATTGCCTTGGCGCCGATCCAGGGAAATACATTGTTCTCCAGCCGCTTGATAATCTTGTCGGAATGACTGTCCGCCCACCCGTCCATGTTCTTTGCAAACCACTCACGAGCTATGACCTCAAAAGAGTTAGCAGCGCGTTCAACCTTGGCTGCCTTCTGTATCTTCCGGTTCTCACCGGGGTCAATTCCATTGGCAAGCAGGCGACGGGCGCTGTCTCTACGCTCACGGGCGTCCTTTAGGCTGACATCAGGATAAACCCCCAAGCTAATGCGCTTTTCCTTTCCCCCAAAGCGGTACTTCAGGCGCCACCATTTGCCCCCTGCAGGGGAAACCTCGAGATACAGACCTCCTCCATCAAAAAGCTTTTGCGGCTTCTCTGATGGCTTGGCGGAGCGGATTGCAATATCGGTCAGCGGCATCTGGGGGCAACTCCAATTCGATTTAAGCTGTTGCCCCCGAATGTTGCCCCCAAAACATACTGGCTGCAAGTGCACCTCGGCGCACTAACGCGGCCAATAAAAAGGCCGAAAATCACTGTCTTGCTAAGGATTTTCGGCCTGCTATGGACTAACTTGTATTCCGATCTGGTGGAGAGGAGGAGGATCGAACTCCCGACCTCCGCATTGCGAACGCGGCGCTCTCCCAGCTGAGCTACCCCCCCAACGCACTGAGATTCTAGCGCACTCCGATTGGCTTATCAAAGCAGGCGGCGCCGGAACCAAGTCGGCGATTCGCTCTCTGACCAACTGAGTTCGTTGCCGTAAGGGGAATGAGATGACAACCAGTTGCGATATCACCAATCGGCATTGCCAGCCCTGCGAAGGGGGCATTCCGGCGCTGACGGCGGAAGCAGCGGCAGGTCTGCTGCAGGAACTGGGCGGCTGGAATTTACTCGACCAGCGTCTGGAAAAGACCTTCGTTTTCCGCAATCACTACGAGGCAATGGCCTTCGTCAATGCCATCGCCTGGATCTCGCACCGCGAGGATCACCATCCGGAATTGACGGTCGGCTACAAGGATGTGCGCGTCCGTTACTGGACGCACGCCATTGGCGGCCTGTCGGAAAACGACTTCATCTGCGCCGCCAAGCTGGAGAAATTGCTCGCTATTTGAGGCGGAGCGTGGGATATCCGGATTCAGCCCTGACCGGCACCGGCCACCGCCCGCCGCAAGCGGTCGGCGACAGCCGTCCAGTCGGCGCCTTCAGGCAAGGCTTCGACGACGATCAGGTCGACGCCGGCGTGATCCATGTCGCGCAAGGCAGCGTAAATATCGTGCGCGTAGCCGACCGGATCGGCCGGCATCAGGCGCCAGGCGTGCGGCATGCCGGCCTGCGGCGGTTGGTTGCGGCTGATCACGGCGCAACGCCCGCCGCGATGGCGCTGGGCGTTGATGAAGTCGAGCAGGCGTTCGCCGGCCACCATGCGCAGTGGCGTGACCGGGGCGTAATGTGCCTCCAGCGAGCCCGAGACGCGCGGTGCGCCGACGGCGGTTTCGATGGCTGGCCGACGGCCGAGGATGGCTTCGAGATGCAGCGGCGAGATGTGCCCGGGACGCAGCACGACCGGCTCGCCACACGAGCAGTCGACAATGGTCGATTCGATACCGACCGTGCACGGTCCACCGTCGAGAACCAGCGGCACGGCATCACCCAGTTCTTCACGGACGTGCTCGGCCGTGGTCGGGCTGATCCGCCCGAAGCGGTTGGCCGATGGCGCGGCGATGCCGGCGTGTTCGCCAGCCGCCGCGGCGAAGCGGCGCAGCAATTCAAGGGCCACCGGATGCCCTGGTACGCGCAGGCCGACGGTGTCCTGGCCGCCGGTCACGGCGTCGGGCACCCAGGCCTGCTTTTTCAGGATCAGCGTCAGCGGGCCTGGCCAGAAGGTTTCCATCAGTTCCCAGGCGACCGGGGGAACCTGCTCGGCCCAGTGGTCGACTGCGTCGTGGCCGGCCAGGTGGACGATCAGCGGATGATCGGCAGGGCGGCCCTTGGCGGCGAAGATCTTGGCTACCGCCGCCGGGTTGGCGGCATCCGCCCCCAGGCCGTAGACCGTCTCGGTCGGGATGGCGACCAGTTCGCCGGCGCGCAGCAGTTCGACGGCGCGGGCGTAGTCATGCTCCGATGGCGTCATGCGTCCTTGATGCCGATGGCGGCGCGGGCGGCCAGCGCGGTTTTCTGTACCGCTTCGGCGTTGTCGCCGATCACCGTGAAGTGGCCCATCTTGCGACCCGGACGGGCGTGGTGCTTGCCGTAGAGGTGCAGCTTCAGGTTGGGGATGGCGTACAGGCTGGCCCAGTCCGGCTCGCGGTAGGTGTCACCGTCGTACCAGAGGTCGCCGAGCAGATTGACCATGACCGAAGCGGAGTGAGCGCACGCTTCGCCCAGCGGCAGCCCGCACAGGGCGCGGACCTGCTGCTCGAACTGGTTGGTGACGCAGGCGTCGATGGTGTAGTGGCCGCTGTTGTGCGGGCGCGGCGCCATTTCGTTGACGATCAACTGGCCGCGGCTGATGAAGAATTCGACGCCCATGGTGCCGATGTAGCCGAGCTTTTCGGCGATCCGGGCGGCAACATCCTCGGCATCGCTGCGCACGCAGCCGGTGGTCCGCGCCGGGACGATGGAGACATCGAGGATGCCTTTGGTGTGCTGGTTTTCACCGGTCGGGAAGCATTGCACCCGGCCGTGCTGGTCGCGGGCAAGGACGACCGAAACTTCGTAATCGAGCGTCAGGCGCTGTTCGAGCACGCAATGCTCGCCCTTGAAGTGGCCGAAGGCGAGCAGCGCTTCCTCGAGGTTATGCACCGTCGCCTGGCCCTTTCCGTCGTAGCCGAAGCGGGCGACCTTGAGGATGGCCGGGAACAGCGAGGTATCGGCCTTGCGCAGATCGTCCTCGCAGCGGATGGCGGCGAAAGGGCCGTGCGGCAGGCTGTTGTCACGCAGGAAGGATTTTTCGGCGATGCGGTTCTGGCAGACGGCAACCGCCGCGGCCGACGGACGCACCGGGACGAACTTGGCCAGATAGTCCAGCGTGTCGGCCGGGACGTTCTCGAATTCGGTGGTGATCGCCGCGCAACCGGCGGCGAACTCGTCGAGCGCCGCGTAGTCGTCGTAGGCGACGCAGAAATGCCGCTCGGCGATCTGGCCGGCCGGGGAGTTCTTGTCCGGATCGAGCACCCAGACCTGATAGCCCATTTCGTGGGCGGCAGAAACGAAGAAGCGGCCGAGCTGGCCGCCACCGAGCATGCCCAGCGTGGCGGGCGGGAGAATCATCGTGGTGCTCAAGACAGGAACCTCATCGGCACTTCAATTTTGGGCAAAATTTCGGGCTTACCGTAGCATTCAGACTTCAGGCAGCTTCATGGCCAGCACCTTGTCGGTCTGGGCCTGGCGGAAGGCCTGCAGCTTGGCGCCGAGCGCCGGATTGTCGTTGGCCAGCATGGCGACGGCGAACAGCGCGGCATTGGCGGCGCCGGCCTCGCCGATGGCGAAGGTGGCGACCGGGATGCCCTTCGGCATCTGCACGATGCTATGTAAAGAATCTACCCCGGACAGCGCCTTGGACTGGACCGGCACGCCGAGCACCGGCACGGTGGTCTTGGCGGCCAGCATGCCCGGCAGGTGGGCAGCACCACCGGCACCGGCGATGATCGCCTTGATGCCGCGCTCGCTGGCCATGGCGGCGTAGTCGAACAGCAGGTCGGGGGTGCGGTGGGCGGAAACGACGCGGGCCTCGAAGGGCACGCCGAATTCCTTGAGGATCACGGCGGCGGCCTGCATGGTCGGCCAGTCGGAATCGGAGCCCATAACGACGCCGACGACGGGTTGATGCACTGCGTTCATAGTCCGGCCTTTCGCTCGGCGGCTTCGATGGTGTTGGCGAGCAACATGGTGATGGTCATCGGACCGACGCCGCCCGGCACCGGGGTGATCTGGCCGGCGACTTCCTTGCAGCCTTCGAAATCGACGTCGCCGCAGAGCTTGCCGTCAGGCAGGCGGTTGATGCCGACGTCGATGACGACGGCGCCCGGCTTGACCATGTCGGCGGTGACGAACTTCGGTTTGCCGATCGCAGCGACCAGGATGTCGGCGCGGCGGGTGTGGAATTTCAGGTCGCGGGTGCGCGAGTTGCAGACGGTGACGGTCGCCCCGGCGTTGATCAGCAGCAGCGCCATCGGCTTGCCGACGATGTTGGAACGGCCGATGACCACGGCTTCCTGGCCGTTGAGATCGACACCACCCTTTTCGAACATCTTCATCACGCCGTACGGCGTGCAGGGAATGAAGCGCGGGTTGCCCTGGACCAGCGCGCCGACGTTCTCGGCATGGAAGCCGTCGACGTCCTTCTCGGCGGCGATCGCTTCGAGCACCTTTTCCTCATCGAAATGCTTGGGCAGCGGCAATTGCACCAGGATGCCGTGGATGTTCGGATCGGCGTTCAGCTCGGCGATCTTGTTGAGCACGGTCTCCTGATCAACTGTCGCCTCGTAGGTGATCTTTTCGGAGTGCATGCCGATGGCCAGGCAGCCATTGACCTTGTTGCGGACATACACCTCGGAAGCCGGGTCGGCCCCGACCAGAATGACCACCAGCCCAGGGCGGTGGCCCTTGGCGGCCAGCGCTTCCACGCGGGCCTTGAAGCTTTGGCGCAGTTCTTCTGCCAGCGCCTTGCCGTCGATTATTTGTGCCGTCATCGTCGCATCCAACAAAAAAAGAAAGGGGAAAGGCGGGCGCCTTTCCCTTTGAATTGAATGGATTTTACCAGATTCAGCCGGCGTCGCCGCCGGTAGACGGTCGACTCGGTGCAAAACGGGCCAATTCGGCGACCAGATCGGCCACCCGAATCGGCTTGGCGACATAGCCATCCATGCCCGAATCGAGGCAGCGCTGGCGATCGCCATCCATCGCGTTGGCGGTCATCGCCACAATCGGGATGTGGCCGCCGGCCACCGCCTCCTCGCTGCGAATCTGGCGGGTCGCTTCGAGGCCGTCCATCTCGGGCATCATCATGTCCATCAGGATCTCGTCGTAGCCGCCCTCGCGCCACAGTTTCAGCGCTTCCAGTCCATTGTTGGCGATGCTGACGCGGCAACCGCGCTGTTCGAGCAGGCGTACGGCCAGCTTCTGATTGACCAGGTTATCCTCGGCCAGCAGGATGCTCAGGCCACGCGGCAAATCGACGTTTTTCGCCGCCTGCGCAACCGGCGGCGGCGCCCCCTCGGCAATCTCCGCCCGCGCCGTAAAGCTGAATTCGGAGCCATTGCCCGGTTCGCTGGTTACCCAGATTTCGCCGCCCCACATCTCGACCAGCCGCCGGCAGATTGCCAGGCCCAGCCCGGTCCCGCCAAAACGCCGGGTAATGCTGCCATCGGCCTGCGAAAAGGCATCGAAGATGCCAGCCCATTTTTCCTTCGGGATACCGATACCCGTATCGCGCACCCGGAAGATCAGGTCGCAAGTGCTGCCCGGCCCGCCCGGTCGCCGCTCGACGCAGACGGTCACCGCCCCCCGCTCGGTAAACTTGATGGCGTTGCCGAGCAAATTGAGCAGCACCTGGCGCAAACGGACCGGATCGAGCACGACATGGCGAGGCAGGTCATCGGCCATCTCCAGGCGCAAGGCCAGGGATTTCTCGGCCGCCCGTCCTTCGACGATACGGCAGGCCGCCTCCATCACCGAGCGCAACTCGCAGGTGATCGGCTGCAGGGTCATGTGGCCGGCTTCGATCTTCGAGAAATCGAGGATTTCGTTGATCACCTCAAGCAGGTGCAGCGAGGAATGCTTGACCGTACCCATGTATTCGCGCTGCTCGGCGCTCAGCGCAGTGCCCAGCGCCAGTTCGGTCATGCCGAGAATGCCGTTCAGCGGGGTACGGATTTCGTGGCTCATGTTGGCCAGGAATTCACCCTTGATCGCATTGGCGCTCTCGGCCGCCGCCTTGGCCGCCCCCAGGTCGGCCACCAGGTTTTCGATACGATCGGCCATCTGGTTGAAGGCGTGCGCGGTGGCGACGATTTCGGCGGCGCCTTCGGGCTTGGCCCGGCCGGAAATCGCCCCCTGCCCGAACTGTTCGACCACCTTGGCCAGGCGGACCAGCGGCCGCAGGTTCTGGCGCAAGGCCATGGCCAGCAGGGGCAGAAAAATGGCCAGCGACAGCAGGCCGCCCAGGAAAGCCAGGCGCGCGATATGCCACAGGTCGTCGAGCACCGCTTCGGCCGAAGGCTGGATATACAGCCTGCCGTAGCGCACGCCGCCGACCGTAATGTCCATCACATGCGGCTCGAACTCACCGACCAGCGCGGTAAGCAAACGCGAGGCGCGCGACGCCGGCGCGCTTTCCCGCACGTCGAGCACGATCGCCCCGCTGTCCGGATGAAGCAGGATCAGATGTTCGATCGAACGGTGCTCGACGACGCGCAACAGGGTCTGCCGGGCCGTTTCAAGGTCACCGACGACCAGCGTCTGTTCAAGGATAGGCAATAGCGCCGCGCCGACCGAGCGTGCCGAGTCGTCGGCCACCCGATGGGCCCGCTCGGCCTGCGCCCACATCTGCACGAATACGCCGGCCACGGTCAGCACCACCAGCCCGGCGACGACCAGAATCAGTATCCGCCGGACCAGCCCGGAGGTATTTTCACTCATCGTCGGACACTCAGTTCGGGACAGCCTTGTAGGTCCGGCGGACGATCTCGTAGTCCTTCTCGGTCGCGGGGAAGAAGCCTGGGAACTGGTTGGCTTCAAGAATGGGCGCGGCTTTCGGGTCCTTGCGCATGGCCAGCAAGGCCTCGCGGATGCGCTCGACCTGCTCGGCCGGCAAGCGCGGATGAACCAGAACCGCCAGGTCAGGATACGGTGCCGAGGTATAGATTTCGCGGTAGCGCAGCCCATTGCGCGCTGCGTACTGGCTGAGGAAACGGGAATTGACGCCGACCGCCTCGACCTGACCGGCCGCCAGTTGGGCCAGCGCGCCCTCCTGGTTGCCGGCCAGCACTTCCTTCTCGGTCACGCCGGCCTTGCGCAGCGCCGCCTTGGGTACGGCATAGGCGACGAAGGCGTTTTGCGACGGATAGGCAACGCGCTGTCCGTCGAGGTCTTTCAGCCGGCGCACCGGACTCGTCTCAAGCACGGCCAGCACGCCAAAGATCGGGGCATCGCCCCAACGCGCCAGCACTTTGTAAACTCCGTCGAATTCCTGCCGGAAATTGTGGTTGGTGAACACCAGGTCGAATTCGCCGCGCGCCATCATCGCGTTGGTCGCCTGGACGTTCTGGCCCATGCGCAACTGGAACTTGTAGCCGGTCGCACCGCTGAGATAGTTGAACACCGGATTCCAACGCTCGGCGGTCAACTGCGGGCTTTGCTGGTTGAGCACGCCAAAGACCAGCGGCGCCTCCTCGGCCACCGCTCCGGACAGCGCCCCCCAGCACAAGGTCGCGGCCCATAGCCATCTTGTTGTTTTCATGTTTGTCTCCTTTTATGGGGAGCGATTCTATCGCGGGTTCGGGCGCCCGGCGCACCCGACTCCACCGAGGTGCCGCAGGGGCGATTGCCAGCCGTTGATGAACATCAAATCACCGTGCGGCACCGCAGCGCGACAATGGTCTTTCGCCATCGCGCCGCCCACCATGATCGCCAACCCCACCATCGACCAGCTTCCCGACAGCCCGCCCGACACCCGCCGCGTTCCCGGCAACAAGGGGATCTGGGCCGGGATCACCTGCGAGTTCGTCGAGTTCGCGGTGCTCTTCGCGGTCTATTTCATCGCCCGCGCGCATTTTCCCGACGCCTTCCATGCCGGCGCCCAGCGCCTGTCGATCGCCGCCGGCACGGCGATCACGCTGCTGATGATCACCAGCAGCTACTTCATCGCCTGCTCGGTCAACGCCATCCGCCAGGATCGCCAACGGGCCGCCGTGATCTGGCTGGTCGGCGGGCTGGTCATCGCCCTCGGCTACCCGCTGACCAAGGCGCTGGAAATCAGCTGGAACCTGGCCCAGGGCATCAACGGCGAATCGGGCATTTTCTTCACCGTCTATTACTACCTGACCTTCACCCACCTGGTGCATGCCACCTGGGGCATCCTCGGCATCCTCTGGGTGCTCGCCCGCCTGGTCTTCGGCGGCTACTCGTCGCACGACTACGCCGGACTGGAAGCGCTGGCCTGCTATTGGCACGCCACCGACATCATCTGGCTGGCCATCTTCCCGATGTTCTACGTGCTGGCCTAGGGCGTGTTCACAGTAAGCGACGGGCTGCGCAAGGGACTGGCGGGGATGCAGCGCAAGGCGCCGCTCGCGCCGTGCAGTGATCTGCACCAGCGAGCGGCAACGCGGCGATGCGCCCCGCCAGTCCCTTGCCCTTTGGGTTTGCCGGGGCGGGCGGTCGCCGGCGTTGCTCGGCTTGGGAATGGAACGACCATTCCCGGCACCTCGCGCCTTGGCGCCCATCCCGCCCCGGCAAACGCAGTCCCGCCGCTTACTGTGAACACGCCCTAATCATGAATTCCAAAAATGACCAATTTTTCGGCCTGACCGTAGCATGGCTGGCCTTGGTCGCCCTGACCCTGGCCGGACTCGGCCTCAACACCTGGTTCCGTGACGCGCCCTGGCTGCCCTTGCTGGTTGCCGCGATCATCTGGATCAAGGGCACGCTGGTCGCCCGCAGCTTCATCGAGGCGCATGTCGCCCATCCCTTCATCGCCCGGGTGCTCAAGGTCTTCGTCGCCCTCGCCCCACTGGCCCTGATCGCCACCGCCTTCTACGGCAGCACGCTGGCCCGCTGGGCCACGCTCTAACCCCCCCGTTTTTTACCCTCATACCCCCGGTACGCGTTTACCCGTATTGCACGATACGAATTTTGTTTTTACAATGTGGAACACGAACTAGGGAAAGTACGGGCTCGCGAACCGACCCGTTACCAGCTACAGTTGTTTTACTCACCAGGTAAAACAGAACGAAAACCAACGTAGGAGACAAACCATGGCCGACCAGCCGAACGCCCTGCCTGACCCCGCCGATGTAGACCCCCAGGAAACAAAAGAATGGATGGACGCCCTCGAAGGCGTCATCAACCAGGAAGGTCCCACCCGCGCCCATTACCTGATCGAGAAAGTCATCGGTCAGGCCCGCCTGCAGGGGGTCGACATCCCCTACTCGGCCAATACCGAATACATCAACACCATTCCGGTCGATCAGCAGCCCAAGTACCCGGGCAATGCCGACATGGAAATCAAGATTCACTCCTATATCCGCTGGAACGCGATGGCCATGGTCGTCCGCGCCAACAAGGACACCAACGTCGGCGGCCACATCGCCTCCTTCGCCTCGGCCGCCGCGCTTTACGACGTCGGCTTTTCGCATTTCTGGAAGAGCGCCGACCATGAAACCGGCGGCGACCTGATCTTCTTCCAGGGCCATTCGGTGCCCGGCGTCTATTCGCGCGCCTTCATGCTCGGCCGCCTGAGCGAGGAACAGATGGACAACTTCCGCCAGGAAACCGGCGGCAAGGGCATCTCTTCCTACCCGCACCCGTGGCTGATGCCGGATTTCTGGCAGTTCCCGACCGTTTCCATGGGCCTCGGCCCGATCCAGGCGATCTACCAGGCCCGCTTCATGAAATACCTGGCTTCGCGTGGCCTGATCGACGCCGCCAAGGCGGAAAAGCGCAAGGTCTGGGCCTTCCTCGGCGACGGCGAGACCGACGAGGTCGAATCGCTGGGCGCCATCGGCATGGCCGGCCGCGAGAAGCTGGACAACCTGATTTTCGTGATCAACTGCAACCTGCAGCGCCTCGACGGTCCGGTGCGCGGCAACGGCAAGATCATCCAGGAACTGGAAGCCGAATTCCGCGGCGCCGGCTGGAACGTCGTCAAGCTGATCTGGGGCACCCACTGGGACGCCCTGTTCGCCCGCGACAAGAAGGGCATCCTGAAGAAACGCATGATGGATTGCGTCGACGGCGAGTACCAGACCTTCAAGGCCAAGAACGGCGCCTACGTCCGCGAGCATTTCTTCAACACGCCGGAACTTCAGGCACTGGTTGCCGACTGGACCGACGATGAAATCTGGGCGCTGAACCGCGGCGGCCACGATCTGTTCAAGATTTTTGCCGCCTACGACCGCGCCATCAAGCACAAGGGCGCCCCGACGCTGATCCTGGCCAAGACCATCAAGGGCTTCGGCATGGGCCAGGCCGGCGAGGCGATGAACATCTCGCACCAGCAGAAGAAGATGGACAAGGAGCAGATCGGCCGCTTCCGCGACCGCTTCAACCTGCCGGTTGCCGACGAGCAACTGGAAGAACTCCCCTACCTGAAGTTTGCCGAAGACTCGCCGGAATACCAGTACCTCCGCCAGCGCCGGATGGACCTCGGCGGCTTCCTGCCGACCCGTCGCCGCAAGGCCGACCCGCTGACCATTCCGTCCCTCGACACCTACGCCGCACTGCTCAAGGCGTCCGGCGAAGGCCGCGAACTGTCGACGACGATGGCCATCGTCCGCATCATGAACATGCTGTTGAAGGACAAGAGCATCGGCAAGAACGTGGTGCCCATCGTGCCGGACGAATCGCGCACCTTCGGCATGGAAGGCATGTTCCGCTCGGTCGGTATCTGGAGCCAGGAAGGCCAGAACTACGTGCCGGAAGACCACGACCAGCTGATGTTCTACAAGGAATCGAAGACCGGCCAGGTGCTCCAGGAAGGCATCAACGAAGCCGGCGCAATGAGCGACTGGATCGCCGCCGCCACTTCGTATTCCGTGCATAACGTGCAGACCATTCCGTTCTACATCTGCTATTCGATGTTCGGCATGCAGCGCGTGCTCGACCTGGTCTGGGCGGCTGGCGACCAGCGCGCCCGCGGTTTCCTGATCGGCGGCACCGCCGGCCGGACGACCCTGAACGGCGAAGGCCTGCAGCACGAGGACGGCCACAGCCTGATCCTGGCCAACCTGGTGCCCAACTGCATCTCCTACGACCCGACCTTCCAGTACGAAGTCGCCGTCATCACTCAGGACGGCATGCGCCGGATGTTCGCCGAACAGGAAGACGTGTTCTATTACCTGACGGTGATGAACGAGAACTACGAGCACCCGGAAATGCCGGTCGGCACTGAAGCCGACATCATCAAGGGCATGTATTCCTTCAAGAAGGGCGCCGAAGCGAAGGGCCCGCGCGTCCAGCTGCTCGGTTCCGGCACCATCTTCCGCGAAGTGATCGCCGCCGCCGACCTGCTCAGGAACGACTGGGGCGTCGAGGCCGACCTCTGGGGTTGCCCGAGCTTCAACGAGCTGGCCCGCAACGGCCAGGACGTCGCCCGCTGGAACCTGCTGCATCCGCTGGAAGCGCCGAAGCTGTCCCACGTCGAGCAGAAGCTGGCCGACGCCAAGGGTCCGGTCGTTGCTGCCACCGACTACATCAAGCTGTTCGCCGAGCAGATCCGTCCCTTCGTCAAGGCGCCGTACGTGACGCTGGGCACCGACGGTTTCGGCCGCTCGGATACCCGCGAGAAGCTGCGCCACCATTTCGAGGTCGACCGTCACTGGGTCACGCTGGCTGCCCTGAAGGCACTGGCCGACGCCGGCGAGATCGAACGCGATAAGGTCGCCGCCGCCCTGGTCAAGTACAGCCTTGACCCGAACAAGCCGAACCCGCTGACGGTATAAGGGGAGAGACAACATGAGCCAAATCATCGAAGTCAAAGTCCCCGATATCGGCGATTTTTCCGACGTGCCGGTCATCGACCTGTTCGTCAAGGTCGGCGACAGCATCAAGGTCGACGACGCCATCGCCACCCTCGAATCCGACAAGGCGACCATGGACGTGCCGAGCACGGTATCCGGCGTGGTCAAGGAAGTGCTGATCCAGCTCGGTTCCCGCGTCAGCGAAGGTGCCGTGCTGATCAAGGTTGAAGCTGGCGCTGCTGCTGCCGCACCGGCGCCGGCCACCCAGGCCGCAGCCCCGGCGCCCGCCGCAGCACCGGCACCGGTTGCCGCCCCCGCTGCTGCCGGCGGTGGTGTGGTCGAAGTCAAGGTGCCGGACATCGGCGACTTCTCCGACGTGCCGGTCATCGACATGTTCGTCAAGGTCGGCGACAGCATCAAGGTTGATGACGCCATCGCCACCCTCGAATCCGACAAGGCGACCATGGACGTCCCGTCCACTGTTGCCGGCACGGTCAAGGAAGTGCTGGTCCAGCTCGGTTCCAAGGTCAGCGAAGGTGCTGTGCTGATCAAGGTCGAGACCGGCGCTTCGGCACCGGCCGCGGCCCCGGCGCCGGCTGCTGCCGCCCCGGCCCCCGCTGCCGCACCGGTTGCCGCGCCTGCGGCGGCTCCGGCAGCAGCTTCAGCTCCGGCTGCGCTGGCCCCGGCCCTGCCGGTCGGCGGCAAGGTCCATGCTTCGCCGTCGGTCCGCGCCTATGCCCGCGAACTCGGCATCGACCTGTCCAAGGTCGCCGCCACCGGCCCCAAGGGTCGCATCGTCAAGGAAGACCTGACCAAGTACGTCAAGGGCGTAATGACCGGCTCGATTTCCGGCCCGGTCGCCTCGGCATCCGGCGGCGTCACCGGCGGCGGCGTGCTCGATCTGCTGCCCTGGCCGAAGGTCGATTTCGCCAAGTTCGGCGAAGTCGAGGTCAAGCCGCTGTCGCGCATCAAGAAGATTTCCGGCCAGAACCTGTCGCGCAACTGGGTGATGATCCCGGCCGTGACCTATCACGAAGATGCCGACATCACCGATATCGAAGCCTTCCGCGTACTGCTCAACAAGGAAAACGAAAAGGGTGGCGGCGCCAAGCTGACCATGCTGGCTTTCCTGATGAAGGCTTGCGTCAAGGGTCTGCAGAAATTCCCCGAGTTCAACGCCTCGCTCGACGGCGACAACCTGGTGCTGAAGAAGTACTTCAACATCGGTTTCGCCGCTGACACGCCGAACGGTCTGGTCGTGCCGGTGGTCAAGAACGTCGACAAGAAGTCGGTCTTCGAACTGGCCCAGGAATCCGGCGAGCTGGCCAAGCAAGCCCGCGACGGCAAGCTGAAGCCGGCCGACATGTCCGGTGCCTGCTTCACGATCTCCAGTCTGGGCGGCATCGGCGGCACCTACTTCGCGCCCATCGTCAATGCGCCGGAAGTCGCCATCCTCGGCGTCAACAAGTCGGCGATGAAGCCGGTCTGGGACGGCAAGCAGTTTGTGCCGCGCCTGACCCTGCCGCTGTCGCTGACCGCCGACCACCGCGTGATCGATGGCGCGTTGGCCACCCGCTTCAACGTCTATATCGCTCAGTTGCTGGCCGACTTCCGTCGCGTCGCGCTGTAAAGGGGAATGACCATGAGCAATCTGGTTGAAGTCAAAGTCCCCGATATCGGCGACTTCTCCGACGTGCCGGTCATCGACCTGTTCGTCAAGGTCGGCGATGCGATCAAGGTCGATGACGCCATCGCCACGCTGGAATCCGACAAGGCGACCATGGACGTACCGTCCACCGTCGCCGGCACGGTCAAGGAAGTGCTGATCCAGCTCGGCTCCCGCGTCAGCGAAGGCGCCGTGCTGATCAAGGTCGAGGCCGGGGCAAATGCTACGGTCGCCCCCGAAAAAGAGGCAAAAACCGAAACTCCGGCCGCTGCGCCGGTGGCCGCCCCGGTCGCCGCCAGCCATGGCGGCGGTGCCGACATCGAGTGCGAGATGCTCGTCCTCGGCGCCGGCCCTGGCGGTTACTCGGCGGCCTTCCGCTCGGCCGACCTCGGCATGAAGACGGTCATCGTCGAACGCTATGCAACGCTCGGCGGCGTTTGCCTGAACGTCGGCTGCATTCCGTCCAAGGCGCTGTTGCATGTCGCCGCGGTCATGGAAGAAGCCCAGCACGCGTCCGATCTCGGCGTCACTTTCGCGGCGCCGCAGGTCGACATCGACAAGCTGCGCGCCCACAAGGACAAGGTCGTCGGCAAGCTGACCGGCGGCCTGGCCGGCATGGCCAAGGGCCGCAAGGTCGAGGTCGTGCGCGGCTACGGCTCCTTCCTCGACCCGCATCACATCGAGGTCGAAGTGACCGACGGCACGGCGCAGGACAAGACCGGCGCCAAGAAGGTCATCAAGTTCCAGAAGTGCATCATCGCCGCCGGTTCGGCCGCCGTGCATCTGCCCTTCATCCCCAAAGACCCGCGCATCGTCGATTCGACCGGCGCGCTGGAACTGCGCTTCGTGCCCGAGAAGATGCTGGTCATCGGCGGCGGCATCATCGGCCTGGAAATGGCCACCGTCTACTCGACGCTGGGCGCCCGCGTCGATGTCGTCGAAATGATGGACGGCCTGATGCAAGGCCCCGACCGCGACGCCGTCAAGGTCTGGGAAAAGCAGAACCTGCACCGTTTCGACAAGGTCATGCTGAAGACCAAGACGGTCGCCGTGGATGCCAAGGACGACGGCCTCTACGTCAAGTTCGAGGGCGAAGGCGCTCCCGCCGAGCCGGTCAAGTACGACATGATCCTGCAGGCCGCCGGCCGCGCGCCGAACGGCAAGAAGATCGGTGCCGAGAAGGCCGGCGTCGCCGTCACCGACCGCGGTTTCATCAACGTCGATGCCCAGATGCGGACCAACGTGCCGCACATCTTCGCCATCGGCGACCTCGTCGGCAACCCGATGCTGGCCCACAAGGCTGTGCATGAGGCGCACGTCGCGGCGGAAGTCGCGGCCGGCCACAAGGCCGCCTTCGACGCCCAGGTCATCCCCGGCGTCGCCTACACCCATCCGGAAGTGGCATGGGTCGGCTACACCGAGGAGCAGGCCAAGAAAGAAGGCCGCAAGGTCGAAACGTCCAAGTTCCCGTGGGCCGCTTCCGGCCGTGCGATCGCCAACGGTGCCGACTACGGCTTCACCAAGCTGATCTTCGATGCCGAAACGCATCGCGTGATCGGTGGCGCCATCGTCGGCCCGAACGCCGGCGACATGATCGGCGAAGTCTGCCTGGCCATCGAAATGGGCTGCGACGCGGTCGATATCGGCAAGACCATCCACCCGCACCCGACGCTCGGCGAAACGGTCGGCATGGCCGCCGAGGTCGCCCATGGCACTTGCACCGACGTGCCGCCACCGCGCAAGAAATAAGTCTTCTCTGCGACAAGCGCCCTCCCCCTGGGCGCTTTCGCTTCATGGCGACGGAACCCCCTTCCGTCGCCATTTTTTTGCCGCCACCGACCATTCGTAACCGTATGGAAAATAGCCGGGCGCGATACAATGGCGGCCTTGTCATACCGTTGGAGCCGCGATGACCCGACACCCTCCGCACCAGCAATTGCCCCGCCGCTCGGCGGCCGAACAGACCCGCGTAGACGAAGCGATCCGCGACATGTTCGAAGAGCGCATGTGCTTCCACAAACTGCTTGGCTTCGAGGTCAGCTCGCTGGCCCCGGACGGCCCGTCGCTCAGTTTCTCGATGCGCGATGAGCTGATCGGCCATTACCAGCACGGCCGCCTGCACGGCGGCGTCATCTCGGCAGCGCTCGACAGCGTCGCCGGCCTTGCCGTCACCGTCGGCATCGCCGAGAAATTCCACGACGAGACAGCCGAGCAGATCGTCCATCGTTTCAACCGTGTCGGCACCATCGACCTGCGCACCGACTACCTCCACCAGGGCATGGGCCAGCGCTTCACGGCCACCGGCCGCATCATCCGGATGGGCGGGCGCATCGCCTCGATCCAGATGAGCCTGGTCAACGACGAAGGCCTGCTGATCGCCACCGGCTGCGCCTCCTACGTGATCAGCTAGGCAAATGCTACGGTAAGCCCGAAAAAACGGCCAAAATCGAAATTTCGGCCGCCGCGCCAATCCCTAGAGAATCGGCACCCCCTGGTGCTCGCCGCGCTCATAAACCACGTTGGCGCGGCCGACGATCAGCGGGTCCAGATTGCCGATGCGCGCCGTGTCCTTGTTGGTGTAAGGCAGCTTGTGCAGGATGTAGCGCATCGCATTGAGCCGCGCCCGCTTCTTGCAGTTCGACTTGATCACCGTCCACGGCGCATCGGCGGTATCGGTGTGGAAGAACATCGCCTCCTTGGCCTTGGTGTAGTCGTCCCACTTGTCTAGCGAGGCCATGTCGATCGGCGACAGCTTCCACTGCTTGAGCGGATGCACCTTGCGTTCGCGGAAACGGCGCCGCTGCTCCTCGCGGCTGACCGAGAACCAGAACTTGATCAGGTGCGTCCCGTTGCGCGTCAGCATGCGCTCGAATTCCGGCGCCTGACGGACGAACTCGGCATATTCCTGATTGCTGCAGAAACCCATCACCCGCTCGACGCCGGCCCGGTTGTACCAGGAACGGTCGAACAGCACGATCTCGCCATTGGTCGGCAGGTGCTGCACGTAGCGCTGGAAATACCACTGACCGCGCTCGAAATCGGTCGGCTTCTCCAGCGCGACGACGCGCGCGCCCCGCGGATTCAGGTGTTCCATGAAGCGCTTGATGGTGCCCCCCTTGCCCGCCGCGTCGCGGCCCTCGAAGAGGATCACCACCTTCTGCCCGGTTTCCTTGACCCAGGCCTGCAACTTCAGCAACTCGACCTGCAGCCGGTATTTCTGCCGCTCGTAGTTGCGGCGCTGCATCAGGTTACGGTACGGGTAGCCACCTTCACGCCAGTCGGGCAGCAACTCGTCGTCCGGGTTAGGCGCCAGCTGCCCGGCCACCATGCGCTGCTGCTTGAGCAGCCCCTTGAGCATGGCCACCGACTCCTCGGCCGGCGAATTGGCCAGTACGTCGCGCAGGGCAGCCATTTTGGACTCCTGCGCAGCATCGCTGGCCGCATGCACGGAAAAGCCCTCGATTCCGGCCGCTGTCTGCACCGGCGCCACATCGCCACGGGCGACCGGTCGCTGGCGGGTACGCGGCTTGGCCGGAGTGCCCGTTGCAATCGTTTTCTTTTTTGCTGTAACCATCTCGCCCCCTGTTTGCTGATACCAAAGAGCTTATTTCACGCCTAAGCGCGGGGCTTGTCCAGCCCAGGTTAATCCAGCAATTCGACCGGAATCATGGCGCGCAGGACGGTCTGCGTTTCGCCGCGGCGTACACGGTTGCTCAACCACCACAGCGCACCTTTCTTGATGCTCCATTCGGTTTCATGACCGGCCAGCAGCAGCGAGGCCAGGCGGCCGAGCGAAGGCTGATGCCCGACGATCAGCACCGATCCCGGCGCCGACGGCCAGCCAGACGCAGCAATCAGTTCCGACACACAAGCCTCCGGCCCGATCTTGCGATGCGTCTCGAACGGCAGCTTCAGCGCCTCCGCAGTCTGCTGGGTGCGCACCGCCGGGCTGACGATGATCCGCAAGTCCTTGGGCTGGTGCGCACGTATCCACGCCCCCATCGCCCGTGCCTGCTTCTCGCCGCGCTCGGTCAGACGCCGCTTCAGATCATCCTCGCCATCCTCGGCCTCGGCATGACGCCACAGCAGCAGATCCATGATTTGTCTCTTTATTTTTGGAAAGCGGCATTATCGATGGAGCATGTTACGACAGCATTGCAGGCAAAGACCGGCAACAGACAAAGCAGGCGGAAAACCATCAACCGCATCAGTTTCATGATCGGATATTGATCGATTCAAATCCCAAAAGCAAAGAGCCCAGCTTTGCGGGCTGGACTCTTGCGAAATTCTGGTCAAGGGAGGAACCGAACCACCGACACGCGGATTTTCAAACCCCAGTCCATCGTTCGTAAACGAGACCATCACAAGAGCTTCAAGGACTTCTTGGGATAAATATCGAAACGGCTGGATTTGCCTTCCAGGACATAGCCCGGCTTCAAGCCGGCAATCGAGGGCGCCTTTCTCGGGCGTTTGACTACGACCCGATGGGTCGCCAATGCCAGCGCCGCTTCGAGGAGCGCGGGGGCATCGAGATCGTCACCGACCAGGGGGCGGAGCATGCTCATTTCCTTCTTGACCAGCGAACTCTTCTCGCGATGCGGAAACATCGGGTCGACATAGATCACCTGGGGAGGGTTGCCCTCCCAGGCACTCATCAACTCGATGGCATTGCCCGGATGCAAATGCATCCTCTCAATGATCGGCCCGACCTCCGGATCAAGGCGAGCGCGTTGAAGACCGTCGGCCAGCAAGGCAGCGATGACGGGATGTCGCTCAATCAGCGTGACGGTGCAGCCCAGTTGCGCCAGCACAAAGGCATCGCGCCCCAGCCCGGCCGTGACGTCAAGGATTTCGGGGCGAATGCCTGGCTGAATGCCCAGCGCCTTGGCGATCATCTGACCATTGCCGCCCCCCTGCAAGCGCCGATGCGCCGACGCCCCGCGAACAAAATCCACCGACAGCGGACCGGGGGCATGCGGACCCAGCTCAAGCAATTGCAAACCCTCTGCGCCGAGCTGCAAGACAAACCCAGCGGTGCTGTCAGCCGGCAGATCGAGGGTAGCGGACAAGGCCCGGGCTGCACTGACATACTCCGGCCCCATGGGCTGCACGCACCCTCCGGTCGGTGTATGACGGTCCACTTCCCGATCCATCAGGACTCGCCCGAAATTCCCATCTTCGCTGGGGAAGACAATGAATCCTCGGCCTCGGACGAAAGCGTCAATGAACTGCCGGACTCCAGCCCGCTCTCTTTAGCGGCCAGCTTCTGGCGTCGCTTTTCTTCCTGCTTGCTCTTCTTTGCGAGATCTCTTTGACGCTTCTCGAACTGGTAATTGGGTTTAGCCAAGTGGCCTCCTGTAAATGCCGCAAGGGCATGGTGAACCACTTCGACCCGGCCGGGCATGGAAAAATCCACGCCGGCAATCGAGCGGCAGGCGAATTTTCTGCCCGACAAGTAAAAACGGCAACCACTGAGGGTTGCCGTTTCTACTGGGAATTCTTTGGTGGTCAAGGGCGGAATCGAACCACCGACACGCGGATTTTCAAGACAAATCACTGCCCCGCATTGTAGCGGGCTACCTCGAAGAAACGTAAGGAAATTCCCTTCCGACGCCTCGGACCTTGGGGGCTAACCGAACTTCCTACCGAACTTTCGTGAACTATCAGTGCCAGTCTGGCCATTTTGTTGAACGCCATCAATGGGATGCGATGACCCTCACCGCCCCGTTGCCGATATGGCGATGGAACCGAGCAGGTTCCCTGAGCACGGATCAGTCGGTATTAACTTAGTGTCCATTAGCCAGCGCTGCCAACAGTTCGATTGCTTGCGGATGCCCTTGGAGTTCCGATGATCTATCTCTTCTGCGAGGACGATCAGGTGGCGCAATTGCTTCTGGCGATACACCGACTTGATGTAACTCAGCGCCCTCAGCGTGTTGAGCAATTCCTTGAGATATTAGCTACCTGATTATTGCTAATCGGCGGCATTCTAGTGGCATGACATGCCGATTGGAATGCGGCTTGTTTTGGCTGTAGATAGGTGCTCCAATGATGCTTTGAAAGTATTTTCAGCTTATATCGGGTAAATCCATGGCCGACTATCAAGGCACCCAGAACAATGACAACCTGAGCCAAGTTACCCTTGGACTTTCTGATTGGTCTGCAATCTATGGAAACAGCGGAAACGACACCATCTCGGTCGCTATTGGAACAGCGGTTGGTGGCTTAGGCAACGATACCATTACTGGGTCGTCGATTTGGTCAACTGTCGCCTACTGGGGGTCCCCAACCGGGATTTTGGCCAATCTAGACACTGGCATTGTCTTTGATGGATACGGTGGAACCGATTCCCTGAGCGGAATCCATACCATTCAAACAACATCCTTCAATGACACCGTTACAGGATCCATAGGAAACGACACCATCTGGTTGCTTGGCGGCAGTGATCAAGTGGACGGAGGTGACGGTATGGACACCGTCGTTTATTACGGTGCAGCCTCGATAGAAGCAGATATTTCTTACGATGCAACTTCTGGGGGGCTTACCGTAAAGAAGCACTTCGGTAATGGAGATAACGGAACTGACAATTTATTGGGAATTGAGGCCATTACCTTTACTGGAAATGGTTCGGACAATGTCACCCTCACAATACAGGACATTGTCGGCCCGTTCAAAATCGCCTCATCATCTGCCATGCCTCTGTCAGCGGGGGGCATACAACAGATAGCTGAAGGCGACTTCAACGGGGATGGAAAAACTGACCTTTGGATTAATCGACTGGACTCTGCCAGTACGGGTCAAACAGCATCACCAGTTCAAGTGCTATTGGGTGATGGGCGAGGTGGTTTTTCGGATGGAACCTCTGCTGTCTTTAGTGGGAATATCCCAACTGTCAATTACGCCCCCCGGATCGTTGTGGCCGACTTTAACAGCGATGGGATTAGCGATGTATTTGCCGCCGATTTTGGACTTGATGCCCCTCCCTTCCCCGGAGGGCAGAATAAGTTATTTCTTTCCAGCGCCGGTCACTTAACGAATGCAACGAGCAATCTACCCCAAGTGCTTGCTCAAAACCACGGTGTTTCAGTTGGAGACGTTAATAACGATGGCCACATCGACATTTTAGTTAATGCACTGAACTCACCAACGGGAAGGGCGGAAGAGCTTCTTATTAACGACGGCACCGGGCACTTTACTAGCGATGTCACCGCTTGGCCTTCAACAATACAGCAGACTGGAAGTTTCGCCCCTGGGCATACATGGTCTTATATCGGCGATCTAAATAATGACTCTTCAGCAGACATAGTCCTTGGCACATGGGATCCCAACCCTCTACCGAGCCAACTTCTCTTAAACGACGGCACGGGCCATTTTAATGAGTCAGGTAGGTTCAGTCTTCCAAGAAGCGGTGTGAATCAAGAAATTGTAGTTGGCATCAAGGATATCGACTTGAATGGTGATGACCTTCTGGACTTGACCATGTCGATCACGAATGGTGGTAGTTCCACCTCGTTTTACCAGACTCCCTTTCTGCAACTGCTAGTCAATCTGGGTAATGGGCAATTTCGTGATGAAACGCAAGCTCGATTACCTCAAGACGGTGCTGCCCGACCAGGTTACTGGTACATGTTCCAAGATGTTGTAGATATTAATGGTGATGGCGCCCTCGACATTCTTGCTCAATACCAAGGTGGTCAAAATGGCGCTGTACTCTTCCTCAATGACGGCCAAGGGTACTTTTCGGAGGCCCGCCGCTTTGCAGGATTTAACGCGGTTCACGCAGCCGATATTGATGGAGATGGTATTGCAGAAATTATTGGTGGCTCTGCTAGCACCCTGAAAATCTACTGGAATGACCAGTTAAATAGCGGCAACGATGTCCTATTGGGGACCTCCGGGAATGATTCTCTATTTGGAGGACTGGGAAATGATCGCTGTACCGGGGGTGGAGGTAACGATCGAATCTTGGGAGGCCAAGGTAATGATACCCTCGACGGTAGCGGCGGCCTGGATACTATGGTGGGCGGTGATGGTGCAGATCTGTACTATGTTCGCGATATCGGTGACGTCACTACGGAAGCCAATGCGAATCCGGTTACAGGCGGTGTCGATACCGTTTATACCTACCTGGCTAGTCATACATTAGCTAGCAATATCGAAAACGGTCGCATTGTTACTGCAGGCGTTGCAAATCTCACTGGGAACACCCTAAATAACTTGCTCTTTGCTGGTGCTGGCGCGAACGCACTCAATGGAGGTAGCGGTACGGATACCGCATCGTATCTTTACGCATCAGCAGCGATAACGATCAATTTATCGATAACACTCTCCCAGTCAACGGGAGGCTCAGGAACTGAGACGCTTACCAATATCGAAAATCTTACGGGCTCGAACTATAGCGACTCGCTTACAGGCAACGCTAGCTCCAATATTCTTAACGGTGGCATAGGTGCGGATACGATGCTTGGTGGTGCCGGAAACGACACCTACTATGTCGATAACACGGGCGATAAGGTCTACGAGACCACTACAGCAACCTCTGGCATTGATGCAAGCGGGGTTGATCTGGTCAATAGTTCCTTGAGCACCTACACCCTAGGCGCTTTCATCGAGAACGGACGACTGACAGTTGCATCAGCGACCAACATGACAGGAAATTCACTCAGCAATGTCATCTACGTGAACGCGGGCACCTACGTCAATGCAATTGATGGCAGCACGGGAACCGATACATTGTCCTACCAGTACGCGACAACTACGGGCACAACGGGCATTTCGTTGAACCTCGGCGGAACGGTAGATGCATCTGGGTACGTGACAACTAGCGGCATATCTGGCGCTGACAAGGTTAAGGGCATCGAGAACATTACTGGCAGCAACTACGCTGATACGCTGACAGGAAACTCAGGGGCTAACGTCCTGAATGGCCTCTCAGGAAACGACACGATGGCGGGTGGTGCAGGTAACGACACCTACGTCATTAACGTCCTGACTGATGTGGTCACAGAACTTACTGGCGGTGGCACGGACACCATACAAAGTGCCATCACCTACAGCCTAGTTGATACGGACGGTGCAGGAGCTAATGGCGGGAACGTCGAGAATCTCACGCTGACGGGAAGCAGCGCCATCAATGGCACAGGCAACGCCCTAGCCAACACGCTCACCGGTAATAGTGCAGCCAACACCCTGAACGGTGGCGCTGGCAATGATGTCCTTTACGGTGGAACTGGTAACGATGTTCTGACTGGTGGCACAGGCTCGACGAGTGCTGACACCTTCGTCTGCAACACGTCCCTGAGTGCCAGTACTAATAAGGACACGATTACCGACTTCGAGACTGCCTACGACACGATCAAGCTGGAGAACGCCATATTCGCCAAGCTGACAGCTACCGGTACTTTGAGTGCAGACTTTTTTAACAGCTACGCCAGTACCAGTACGGCCGCTCCAGTCCTTGCGAACTACGGTTCGGACGGGGCTGACAACTACATTCAGTATAACAGCGCGACGGGCGCTCTGTATTACGATGCCGATGGCAGCGGAACTTTAAGCACAGCCATTCAGTTCGCCGTTATCGGTACGACAACTCACGCATCACTGACAGCGGCAGACTTCCTTGTGACCTGATTGAGCTGCTTCATACGCACATCCAAGGCAAGCCCACCCCTGCGGTGGGTTTGTCGTTTCAGAACATACGATTTACTCGACAGCCTGTTGCATCGCCACCGAACCTCACCGAACTTTCAGCCGAAATGCCGCGTGAAGCCCCACCCGTCAGTCCTTCTTTTCGTCATCGCTGCCTGAAACCGCTTTTACCCCTGCAGCCGCAACATCAACCGTCGTCCCCACAACTGTTGCACCAACCTTGACCGTTGTGGCAACTACTGAACCAGAACTCTCGTGAACTTGATCGATCCGGGATAGCATCCCTAGCATCATCGAGCCCCCCTAATTTAAGGAGACAACCATGCCCAGTTTTACTGGCACAGCGGCTAGTGACACACTTACGGGTAGTACAGGAGCAGACACTTTGACAGGGCTCTCCGGAAACGACTCATACCTCGTCGATAGTCTTGGGGATGTGATCGTTGAGACGAATGCAACTGATGGAGGAGTGGATACGCTCATCACTTCAGTGCTCGACAGTCTTTCTATGTACAGCTTAATTCCTTGGTCGTACGTCGAAAATCTTACCTACTCAGGTACGCTTCCGTCGCACTTGCTCGGTAATTCTCTTCCAAACGTACTAAAGGCGAATTCGGCAACATCAGTTGCAGACACTCTCACAGGAGGGGCCGGAAACGATTCACTCTATGGTTACGGAGGCAATGACTCGCTAATAGGCGGAGTTGGAAACGATTACGTTGATGGTGGCGTTGGTGCTGACATGATGCAAGGCGGCTCAGGCAATGACATCTACGTAATCGACTCATCAGCTGATCGTGTATATGAAGCCAGTACAGGCGGAACGGATACGATCCGTTCAGCCGTGATGAAAGACTTGCGGTTGTCATGGGCATTGCAGATTGAGGGGTTAATTTTTACCGGAACTACCGCTTCGACCCTTAATGGCAATGAACTCGGAAATTCCATAACCTCACTTTCAACAACTAACGATACGTTGTACGGCTTCGGCGGGAACGATGTATTGGATGGTGGCGCCGGAGCGGATTCATTAATTGGCGGCCAGGGCAACGACCTGTACAAGGTTGCCACAGGCGATATCGTTGTTGAACTTGCCGCTGAGGGAATCGATTCATTCCAAGGGTCGCTTGTCGACATCAATACTGCCGCCTACGCTGGCTCAATAGAGAATTTGTTTTATGCCGCTTCAACGGGGGCCAGCCTCATTGGAAATCCCCTGGCCAATCTGATGTCTGGTGGCACCGGAAACGATACTGTGACAGGGAACGGTGGCAACGACAGTCTTTACGGAGGCTCTGGCGCTGATTCACTGTTGGGCGGAGAAGGTGACGACTTCTTGTATGGAGGCGGCCTCAGTGGTCTTGCAGCCACTGCCGCGATGGTCTCAGATAGCAGCGTTGACAGCTTGGTTGGCGGCAATGGGAATGACCGGTATCAAATTGATGATGCATTGGACTTGGTAACCGAACTATCAGGTAGCGGCACATTGGATGTGGTTATTTCAAAAATCGACAACTCCCTCACTCGGTTTGCCAATGTTGAAGCACTGGTGCTTCAACGTGGGACTTCTGCATGGTTTGCTCAAGGGACTACAGGCAATGACATATTAGTTGGGAACGAGGCTGACAATTACTTGGCAGGAGGAGCGGGTAACGACACCCTCAGTGGCCAAGCGAATGTAGCTAATGCACTCGACGTGCAAAGTGACGTTGTCGAAGCCGGTGATGGAAATGATGTCTTGCTGGCATTTGATTATGTGACCTCAACCAAAGCACATGAGACAGCGTTATTTGGCGGACTGGGAGACGACATCTATATCTTGGGTACGACTATCGGGAACTACAGTGGAATAGATGCTGGAGGGACGGATATAGCCGTGCTAACTGCTAATGGATCGATTGAAGCAATCGAAGGCGTCGAGAATATTTTGCTTTTCGGTGCAAATGCCACTTACGACGCTATCGCACGAACGTCGATAAATCAGGTTTTCTCTGCTGCCAATTCAAGCTTGCTTTTTACTGGCAGCCTGGGGGTGGCGCGGGATGCCACAGGAAATGACCTGGCCAATCAAATTACAGGCAACTCGCTAAACAATAAGCTTTCTGGTGGCGCAGGTAATGACACGATTACAGGTGGCACAGGCAACGACACGCTGATTGGTGGCGCAGGAACCGATAGCTTGATCGGTGGCTCTGGCAATGATTGGTATGAGGTTGATACCGGCGATTATGCAGTCGAGCTTACTGGAGGGGGCTTTGATGTTCTGATGTCACGAACACTAACCACCTCGAGCACTTTTGCTGCCTATGCAAATTTTGAAGGGTGGCAATATCTAGGAACATCGTCAGTCAGTCTTAATCGAGGTTCCACCAATGTCAGTAATGATTTGTTGATAGGTGGAAGTGGGAACGATACGATTCTCGGATACGGCGGGAATGACACTTTGAATGGTAGCGCCGGAAATGACAGCATCTCCGGTGGAGTCGGATTAGATTCGCTTTCTGGCGGTTTGGGAAATGACTCGCTTTGGGGAGGAAACGAAAACGATACGCTGGATGGTGGAGATGGCGCCGATCAACTGAACGGCGAACTAGGGGATGACTCGCTAAACGGCGGTTCCGGCAATGACACGCTTGGGGGCGGTGACGGTGTAGACACGCTTTTCGGTGGGGATGGTAGCGATCAAATATATGGACAGAGTAACGAAGACGTCTTGATTGGAGGAGGAGGCAGTGACCAGATTTGGGGCAGTGGAGCACTGCCAGCAAGCGGTCCTACAACGTCATCTTATGGCCATCACATCTGGGGTGACGAAAAATTAGGCACTGGTAGCGGGAATGCTGATAACTTCATTTTCGATACTGTGCTGGCTGAATATGGCATTTCAGAGACATCTACCGGTAGCGGCACTTATGAATTTATCAGCGGAGCAACAATTGGAGACTTTGAGGCCAGTATAGATAAATTCGTTGTCGCCAAGGCATTGGTTGGGAATGCAGATATGGTATTGGACACACCTGCTGAAGTTACGACACCGGGGGGAGTTTTTTCTGCTTCCGCCGAACTGGTCTTCTTCCGGGCTGATATAGCAGACACCTTGGTATCAGATATCTCTGCGATCTTTGATGATATCGATGGCGCAGCTATTGATGCAGGCATCGGTGATGCATCTGCATCGATCGCAGTCAATCAGACTAAAATCTTCGTGGTTGATGATGGCGCCAACTCTGCAGTGTTCCTATTCCAGTCCAACAATGGGGATGCGGCTGTAACTATTGATGAGCTCTATCTGCTTGGCGTCGTGGCAGGACAGTCAAACCTAACAGCATCAGATTTCGGATTGATCTGATGCTCTAATATTCTGATACCCCACATCGGCAAGCCCACCACAGGGGTGGGCTTGTCGTTTATGGGAGTTTCTCCACCGAACCCAGCCGAACTCTGCAGCCTTACCCAAGCAGACTGACCGGCTCCTCAGTCCTTCTTCTCATCATCGCTACCGGCAACCGCTTTCACTCCCGCCGCTGCCACATCAACCGTCGTCTCAACGACAGTCGCACCAACCTTTACAGTTGTTGCCACTACCGTCACCGCGGCATCGGCCACCGCCACAACGGCGCAGCCACTACAACAAGCGATACAGAAGGCGGCAGCTAGATACACGCGGACGTGATTCGTCATGGCAATGTTCCTACTACGAAGCGACTCCACAAGAGCCAGATAGCAAAAAGCCCAACCGCGTCGGGCTGGGCTTTTGCAGAATTCTTGGTGGCCAAGGGCGGAATCGAACCACCGACACGCGGATTTTCAAGACAAATCACTACCCGAGATCGTGGCGAGAAAGCCCAAGAAAACTAACAAATTTTCTTGCCGCCGACCGGCTTCGGGGACGTAACCGAACCGCCTACCGAACTTTTGGTGCTTATTGGGCACTGCCTGGCCGGTTTGTCGAACAGCATCAATGGGATGCGCCGGAGTTCACCGACCCGCTGCCGATATTACGATGGAACCGAGCAGGTTGCCCCTCCCGGCCCCTAAATTTACGCCACTTTCTGGAACGGAACCACCACGCCGCTCGGCATCTCCGCTTTTGGTTCAGCCTTCAGTTTCGGCACAAGCAACGATGCCGTGTTCGCCGCGTCCTTCAACGTGTGCATCGACAGCCTTGCATAGCGCTGGCTGACGCGTGGATCGCTGTGGCCGAGAAGCACCTGCACATCGTAGAGTGAGCGCCCACTGGAAATGACCAGATCTGCAAACTGATGTCGGCAACTGTGAATTCGCATTTGACCGATGCCAGCCGCCTTTCTCAGCCGATACCAGACACGGGTGATTGTGGTGAAGGGCTTTTCCGTTTCCGGGTTGGCAAAGATGGCATCAAATTTCTTCATCTTTGCCGCTTCCGCTAACACCCACAACGCAGATTCGTTGAGCGGCACAGTCCGGGACTTCTTAGACTTGGCCGTCGATGCCGGAATGGTCCAGAGCCCCTTCTCCATATCGACTTGACTCCAAGTCGCCGTGAGCGCTTCGGACAACCTTGCCCCGGTGCTCAACAGGAACATCAAGATATGGCATACAGGCCGGTTGTGATCGGTACGCAATATCTCGACCAGCCGTTGCAACTGTTCGTCAGTGGCTACGTCGTGCAGCTGGTTCTCGACATTCAATAGCTTCACCCCCTTCAGCACGTTGCGTTCGAGGAATTCCCACTCGACTGCAAGATTCAGCGCGTGGCGGATAAGCTTAATGTGGTGATCCTGGCTGGCTGGACTCAGGCCCGATGTAGATAGCTCGTTCTGAAATTGCTGGACCTGATAGCGCGTAATGTCGCAAAGCTTGCTCTCGCCGAATTTTGGTTTGACCCGGATACGGTACAGCTGGTCATCACGAACCCAGCTTCGCTTGTGCAACTTAACGTGCGGGAAGTAATGATCAGCCATGAAGGTGTCCAGGGTGATTTCCGACAGCATCGGTTGTTCCTTGGCGGGTTGCTTTGCCACCTTGGCGTACTCGACCTTCTTTTCGGTGGCCAGCTTCCGCGCCTGCGCCAAGGTCAGTTCCTTGATGGTGCCGAGGCGGTCATACGCGGTCTTGCCATCTCGCTTGAAACGCAGGAAGTAGGTTGGAAGCATCTTGCCGCCAGCGTTGGCCTGGATAAGCAGCCCCCTGACGTTGGTGTCACAAAATTCCTCCTTGGACTTGCCTGGAGGCACGATTAGTTGAGTGTCGATAACCGACCTAGTCAGTTCGATGATCATGGTGAATCCTCTCCAAAATTTGCATTAGTCGATGGATGAGCGAAGCCAGTGGCAGCCTTGGCAGATCAGCAGGCAGCGCAATTTATTCGTCATTAAAATTTCCGTTAATTCTTCAATTTCAATAGCTATCGAGCCGCGTGGGGTGCTGACGGCTGAGGGGCGCACGGACTGCACGGCAGAGAAAAGGACTACGCGGCGGATGGGGCGCTGGTGCGGTCACTCAGGGGATACTCATTCTCTAAAATTTCTAAAATGATGAGTAATCCGTGCGTTTCCCCGAAAGTCATGCCCCGCATGCTCTCCTGGCGCACGGAACCGGTGTTCAAACCCGTGCTGCCCGTGCCCCCCCTACGCCGCCTCGTCTGACTCCCAATCGACCTTGCCACCGATATACCGCTCAAACTCAAGGCGAGCCTGCTCAAGGCTGGGAAGCGCAAGCCCTCGATGGCGACCTAGCGACTCCTGCTGTTGCTTGTTGGTTGCACTTGAGCAAAGCTGCTTCACGATCTTGATGACTTCTATGGGGCTGGGCTTTCTGTATATTTTTCCGCCAGAGAATTCCATGACCGCCAAAATGATCCCCGTCGTGGAAATGAAGTCAGGCCAATCATCCGTGCCCTCAACACCCCCTTGGCTCAAGGCGTTGAACCACCAACGTTCGACCGGCCCAAGGCTTAGTAGCTTCTGCTCGACCAAGGCAGCCGTGCCGGGCTTCGCACGGACATTGAATCCGGTCAAATCCATAGCCAGAAGATCGTGCATCATGGCAGCGGTACCACCATGCTCAATTTCGTCGTTGAGCGATGACCAATACCTATGATCATCTTTCTTGGCCTCAGAAATCTTCAGCACGAAGTCACGACGATCATCGCGCTCCGTGTTCTTGAAATGCTCGGCATTGGTGGCAGCGAAGAAACGGTGATAGCTGCGGGTCTGACGTGCCGGCTGATATTTTTCGTTGATCTGGATGATCGGCTCTGTCACCAGTGACTTCAGCGCATCGGAAGCCTTGCGGTCACCAACGAATAGCGCCTCATCCAGGAACACGATGAAGGCACGCTCCAGTGCAGCATTAAAGTTGCCGGTAACGTCGTCAATCTTGTGAATATGCCAGTAGGTAGCAGACCAGATCAGGCGGAGAATTTTCCCGAGCGTGCCCTTGCCTATACCTTGGCCGCCGATCATTATCACCATGATGCCGGGCTTCTCTTCTGGACGTTGCAAGGCATGGGCAAGATAGTGGATCAGGAAATCGAATGCGACCTGATCGTCATTGCAGATGATTTCCAGTAAGAATGAGCGAATGAGCATCCAGCCGCCAGCTTTCGGCACCAGTGTCGGACCCACCCAGAGATTTAGATAATTTCCGGTAGATCCAACTGGATTGAACTCAACACCGTCGTAGCATGTTGTTTGCGGGTTATTGAAAAATTCGCTCGACAGTTTGAAGGAGCCATCACCGTCAACGCCAAGATGCCGTAACTCTCGCCGGACCAGTAAGGCACCATCTTTCAGATTGGAGACAACCAACTTGCTGGCTATGCCCTCAGATGATTTTGAGTTATGCGTCCGTAGATTGAGTGTCCACAACCTGCCGTCAATATTGATCAGGCAATACTGCTGCTGGACTGTCTCCAGTGGCGACATTTTATGTACGTCGATGTCCTCAAAGTCCTCGGCATTGCGCGCAGCCAAAGGAGAGTGCGATCTTGAAGCGCTGACGGAACTTTGATGACTCCAACCAGCCTCCTTGGCGTGAAAGTAGATCGTGCCAATGGTCGCGCGCCTGTCCGTCGGAGGGTTTTTGAAGAACCTGTCCCAAACTTCGTCGAATATTTCAGCGCCTGTGCGGCCATTACTATTGCCCGGCGTAGTCCATGCGATAGACGGCCTTCCGGCGAGTTTTCCGCTGCTCCAGTTTTGGGCCAGCAAGCACAAACGATCTGTCCATCCCGGATGCAACCTCGCCAGATTAGCCAATATCGCCAACCTGTGAAATTTCCAGGTTTGTTCATCGCAATCGGGGTCAAGAATGGTGAGCGCTGATTTGAGGCAATCAAACTCATCATGGGTGAAGGGACCAGAAACGGCTTCTGCAACATTACTAAAGGCAGGCTTGTGTTCCCCTGCATTCCCACAGAATCGCTCATGCGCGGCACCAATCACATCGAGCATCTGCTGAACTGAAATATTCTCAGACGGGGTGCCGATCAACTTAACGGGCAAGGGCTTTTCACCCTTGAAATTCAGCGTTCCCGGAAAGCGCATGAGACTAGCAGGATCAGCCGTACGTGACGGATCAGCTTTCAGACCCACCGCCTTGATGAGTTCTTTCAATTTTGTGGCGAATTCCTTCCACAATTTGGCCCCGATACCCTCACCCAGAATCCAGTAGGCATGAAGCCCATTGCCGCTGTTGAGCAGAAAGTTGGGCAACGGCAACCCAGTTGCGCGGCAACACTCACTGAGCGCTTTCGAGGCTTCCTCCTGGGTGGCATAACCTTGCCCCGATTCAGCTTTCTGCTTGCCACAATCAATGTCCAGCCAGAAGGCCTTAATTGAAGCAACGTTTTCGGCTGTTCGCTTCTCTTCCCTGAGAAAAGAAGCGCAAGCATGGAAAACGTTCAACCCTTTTGCAGTGCTATCCGATGCGAGCCGAGTGGCAACTTCCGCATTTGCAACGGAGTGCGTTTGAAAGACCGATGTTCTCGGGTCTTGGGTTGCGATGAAGTGATTGGTATTGTTTGTTTCCCCCCAAAGTGCCATTAGTAATTGAACGGCAACCAATGGACCTTGTTGAGGATTGGAATCCTCTTGTTGCTGTTCAGTTTTTCTCGGGATTAGGCCGCGATAGATAGGCATTTATGAATTCCTTGAATTAGCCCGGTTATAGGGTTAATTCAACGGGTTTCTAAGCCATTGAATATCCGGCAAATTTTTATATGCAATATATTAAATTATGCACTTGAGCATATCCGACTGCTGCTCGAAGGCTCATCGGCAATGTCTATGCGTTGAGATTCAGATACGCGAACTACGGTGATGCTGTCCATAAGATGCTCCAAAATGAACCGCATGGCCCCTTCCCTGAATCAACAGACATGCAGAATCCTTGGCAGGTAGCCAATACGTGTCAGATGTCATTCGAAATTCTGGAAGGGGGTGCGGAGAGGTGTTACTTGAGAAAAGCACCAGTGATGTTTAGACCCGATCCTTTGGTGTCGGCACCATGAATGGCCGAGCGGGGTGCGACAGAGAGGGTCAATCCCGATAGCGAAGGGCTGCCAACGATGTAACGCAGGAAAATGCTGAATCCTGATCCCACTGAGAAATGGTGTCGATAGCTTGGCTGATATACCGGTCTTGCATGGTGATGCTCCTTTCAGACGTAAAAGAAAATGACAGCCAGGATCAGGGTGAATCCGATGGCTACCGGTAGATAGATGTAGAACAGAGAGATGAGTGCCAGGATGGCGAGCAACTTCTTGGTGCTGGCGAAGCAGGAGAGGATGAATACCGATACAAGTATCGCGATGACCAAAGTCATGCAGTCTCCTTGCTGCGCAACCTTCGCCTATCCTTGGTCGCATCTGCGACGACAGGCGCAGGTCCAGATTCAAGGGTGGCATCGCTGGCAATCAAGCCAGACATGGCCAACTTGAACGCCTCAACATCTCCCAGCAGGTAGCCGCTATCTTTGCCTGCACCGGGCATCAACATCCCTTCTGCCTTTAGGGCGGCGAACAGAAATGCCGGGCTGTTACTGCTTTTGCCACGGAAAAGCGGACGCAAGACAGCAGAGCTCATTGGCTTGCTGGCCGGATATTCCGATAGCGCTTTCTCGATCAGCGATAGCGAAATGGGGTCGGAATTGAACTGGCCGGTACCGCTGTTGTGCGCCAGACGAAAATGAATATCGCCTTCCACGTTGCAGCCTAGGTGATATGTCAGTTCCGAGCGTCCCGATAAGCTGGGACACACGTTGATCTTCAAGATACGCATCGGTACGGCAGATACTGCTCCTTTACTTGCCATGGGATTTCCCTTCAAAGAGTTGGTGGATGGTTGAAATTGGCCTTCATATAAGATGGCAATTCATCCGAATGTCATTTCTGCTGCGCTGATGGCCATCCATTCAGAGAGATGATTTCGAGTAGTGCTAACGCCTCAGCAAGTTGGCGATCGATGCCAGCATCGAATTCCAGGATTCCTGCGCGCTCCTGAAATTGCTCATGCTGCTGTTCATCAAGGCAGGCCAACAGATTGACCATGATTGGGTGATACGGTTTGTCAGACATTTCCGGCGCTCCAAATGAGAAGGGCCATCACTTGGATGGCCCTTGGGGTGGTTGGATTGGTCTTCTGTTGATCATGGCCTACTCACTGCTGGGGTTGCCCATGATCGGCACAAAGCCAACAGATCGGCGTCGATGCCTTCTTGGTCTGGGATAAAGCAGGCAATAGCCCCATCTCCACTGCCCTGAAAGACCATTTCGTAGATATAACTTTCTTCATTTCGGTGTTTCTCCAATATTTCGCTACAGGGTTGAAAGTCAGGATCGGTGTATGGCAATTCATCGAACAGGCTGGTCAGGATTGGAAATCCGGCCGCTTGCTCAATTTCCGAAATTGCCTCCCCTCCCTCCACCACGATGAACTCACAGGGGGTAGGAGTGGAAGCAACTTGTGACAACTGCTGCAACCTGAGTGCCACCAAGTTCCGGATGGCTGGGTTGGCAACGCCGGGCAAGTCGGAAAGGTCAGTTACGATGACCATGGAGTGTCTCCATATATGGATTGGTGCGTGTGTAATTGGGAAGGTGACTGCGGCGGTGTCTCCTATGGCTGGCGATGAAGGGATACGGCTGGTTGGTGATGGCTGATTGCATGGTTCTCTCCAAAAAAACGACAAAGAAAAACGCCCCCAAGGATTTCTCCAAGGAGGCGTCAGTTACACGGGGAATTATTGCTACTTGATTTGCTTTACATGATTCAGCTTGCGTCGGTCACTAATAAATATGTGTTCAATGACAACGGCAGCCAGCACCAGTACTAATAGCGAGAACATGCCTTCGGCGAATTTGAAGCCGAGACTCAGGGTGCCATAGCACAGCGAGAGCATCCCAGTGGCAAATAAGGATTCATCCCAGAACCTGCTTTTCAGCTTCGAAAAAAAGGATGGGAAGACCTCAATGCCGAACTAGTTGGTGCGTTTGAACCTACGTTGCTTCGATTTGTAAATAGAGAAAACTCCGATGACTCCAGCGGTAAGCAATGCAATGTCTTCCATGGCTGTTCGTATTTGCCAATCTATTTGAGAGGTACCGGAAAAAGCCCGTTTGCCTGGATTTGGCCGATGGGCTCATCGGCGAAGAAAACGCGTACGGTGTAGCTTCCACCTTTCCATTTCTCTTGGCTGAGTACCCATTTTTGAACAAATTCAGCGACGGTTTTTCTGGCTGTCTCCCGTTGCAATGCAATGTATTGCGGAAGATTTGCCTTCGTAGCCAATGTCGCAGTGATGGTCTTTTGCAAGGCAGTAATTTGCGTATTACCGGTTAGCAGCGACCATGTTCCATTAGCTTGTGCCTGCAAGGTCGCTAGATCGATCGCCACGGGCAGCGATGGCTTTACCGGGGGCGCGATGACGATGAATGTGTTGTCGTTGCGCATGAATTTCCATTCGGGTGCTAGAGCGACATGATATCGATAGGTCGCCTTCGCTCGTATTGCGGAATACGTCGTTCCAAGATGAATATTGAAGACAGGGAGAGCGTGTTCTGTTTCTTTGGTGAAAACCTCAGTGGAGGCAACCGTTGAGACTTCCAGCAGCCCACCATTAGTATTCATGACGATGGCTTCATCGAGTCCAGTAACCACTATCGGCGGAGGCTTGTCGCCAGAATTTCGGATACCAAAATAAGCACCTACGCCTAGGCTGGCAGCGATCACAACCAATAAAGCAATTAATTTTGTGAACATGGGATTATCCATAAACCGCTATTTGCTAAAACGTTTTAGTTATTACGTGGGTGAAACTAGTTCCAAGCAAGATGGCACCTAAAATCCGGTTGGTTCCAAAATAGTGTCACCGCGCCGTGCTCCTGTTCTGAACATGATCACCTTACCGGTCTCGACGATGGCTGATGCTTGAGCCATCCCTCCGCCACAAGGGAAATTCGACTCGGAACTTATGACGTATTGACCTTTTGGTAAATGCAGTTCAACTTTTTGGCCTGTTGATAGTTCTGCTACTGGCTTGCCATCAATGTAAATCCGTTTGTTGCATGCCGCTCCAAGAAATCCAGTGTCACGTTTGATGACTACTGTGCCGGTTTCATCTTTCTGCTTAGAATACTGTGGGTCAATGATTTTAGATGCTGGAACAAGTTCGGCGTCATTGACGTTAACAATTGTGGTTGCGCAAGCAGAAAGCATAGAAATTATTGCTGATAAAATACAAAATTTGAATTTCCGATGAGTCATACTGTTTCCTTGATTTTCATCTTGATAACTAATCCATATATCCATGCGCAGGCATATAAACAAGCAGACAAAATTTAGCAGCGCTAAGAAGCACGAGATTATTTATCTATTTTTCAGAAGAATGCTCATTTCTTCTCAAATGTCCCGGATATTTTTTTGGTCGTTTCTTTAGCTTTGATAGTCGCATCGTCTAGTGCCGTGTACGCGGCATCCTTAATCTGTCCGATTCCCTGCCTCATTGCTTCACTTGATTGCTTAACGGACTCTTTCGATTTATCGACCGTCTCCGCAATGGCTTCAGTTGCGCTATACCAGAGTTGAGACAACTTATCCGAAACATCATGTGTAACGTCATATAGTGTTTTGCCGAAACGTTTTGCCCCGTCGCTGATGTATTCTTTGAATTCAAGCAGGTGTTTAGAGGTCATCATGTTTGAAAGACCTTCTATGACGTAGCGGATTACTGATTTGATAAGCTCGATGCCGATTTCCAAGCCCTTGCTCAGTTTGTCTAATGCATCGGCGCGCTCATCATCTGACAATGCGTTCCAGCCAAAGTAAATAGCACCAACGGCTGCACATGTCATCGCAACGGGATTCGTCAGTGTTGCTGCGCTGCCAATCGTCGCAGCGGCAGCTAACGTATTCCCCAACAGAAACTGGCCTACTGCAATAACTGTCACTGGTACGGTATAGCCGAGACAAAATCCGAGCTTGGCGCCTTCTAGTACCTTACCCGTTCTGGAAATAGTGACGTTGTCACTGGCTTGCATAGCCTGAATGTGTTTATCCACCCAAGTATTCATGTCACCAACGACGCCGTATAGCCCCCCAATAGCTTGCGCCATTCCACTAAGGGCGAACCCTGCAACCGGTAGTGCTGCAATCATCTCCGAATCCTTTATTCGTATCTGTTTCAGAAAGATGTGGCAAATAGTTGTGCCACGAATAATTCAATAGTCATCATACGGCTTGCTTTTGACATATTGTAACGAATAACGTGACGACCGCACTCTTGCTTGTTACGAGACTCGCGACATGTCTCGTATTCGTTATCTCCACACCCCCAGTATTGTTGGCCACAGGATGCGTGCTCGGCGCGAAGAGCTTGGGTGGTCCCAAGAAAGAGTTGGTGTTGCCATTGGGATTGACGAGTCAAGTAGCCGCGCCCGTATCAGCAGATACGAACTTGGTGTTCATGAACCCCCCCTCCCAACGGCTAACCTGATTGCCGAAGCTCTTGGTGTCCCTCTGATGTATCTCTACTGCGAGGACGACAAGCTTGCGGCTTTACTTCTGGCGCTGCATAAACTTGAACCAGAACAGCGTGCAGTGAAAGCCGGGCAATTTCTTGCAGAACTTACCTGCGTTGATCATTCGGTAGGCTGAGGGTTCTGCTTCGAGAGTTTTTTCCAAAGTAGTAGCGCGGCCAGGATTGCAATCACGATTACAGCTGCTTGCAATCCCGTGGATAGCACACTGACCATGACCGATGCAGCACCTAACTTGATCAACAGCGCAGCAAGAGCGGTAAGCAGTAAAAATGTCCAGAACATTGTGAATCTCCTTTCAATAGGGAAATAACTACAGAAGCCATCATGGCAACCGGAGCGGACAGGTCGTGTCGTTTTTCTACGGCACAACAAAAAGTTTTCATGGGGGTGATTTCGGCGCTCGATGCTTATGCAATTGGCAAAACGACACACCCTGTCACCGAGTTGATGGATACTTGCTGCATATTTTGTATAGGCAACAAGCATCCTCATGGCATCCGACAATCACGACACCTTGGTTTATCGCCTCGCCCAAATGCTGGTGAAGCTCAATCAGGGAGAAAAGCTTGATCCCCTTGCTCTCGCTGACGAATTTGGCGTCAATCTCAGGACTATCCAGCGCGATCTGAATGAGCGGTTTGCCTACCTGCCATTGCAGAAAACAGAAGGGCGCTATCACCTCGATGCCACCTTCCTAGGCAAGCTGAGCACCAAGGACATCGAGCGATTTGCCAGTCTGGCCGGGGTTCGGGGGCTCTTCCCATCCCTAAGCGACGAATTTTTCCGCGATATCTTCGATAGCCGCGTTCAGGAAGCGCTGCTGATCAAAGGGCATCACTATGAGAATCTGGCAGGAAAGGAGCAGGCATTCCGCTCACTGGAGAAAGCCATCGTTGCCCGGCAGAACGTCGCATTTGACTATCTGAAGACCGAGGGCGTGAAGAGTTACGCGTCGGTATCGCCATACAAGCTGCTCAACCTCAAAGGCATCTGGTATTTAGCGGCGCTTGATGGCGACAAGCTCAAGACATTCAGCTTTGCCAAGATCGAGAAGTTGAAGCTTCTGGAGGCGACGTTTGCTTGGTCAAAGGAAATCGATATCAAGCTGGCAACGGAAGAGGGCATCTGGTTTACCGAGGACCAGCATGAGGTTGTGTTGAAGGTGAGTGCCGAAGTGGCCGGTTACTTCAAACGCCGGAAGCTCATCGCCAATCAGGTGATCGAGAAAGAACTTGCCGATGGTGGCCTGCTCATTTCGGCCACGGTCGGTCATCCAAATCAAGTGTTGCCCATTATTCGATACTGGATACCCCACATCCGGATCATCAGCCCGGATTCTTGGCAACAGGACTTGGAGCAAGGGCTGCGGGAGTATCCGCAGCGGATTGCAGACTGAAATTTTGGGGCGAGGGAAATGAGATCAGCGGCCTTTACTGTCGCGATGTTGCTGCTCACTTCTTGTGCAAGCGATGATACGCCGTGGGTCACAGAGAATAACCCTATACCCCCGCAGCGTTTGCATTGGCCGAACACAGTAATTCAGCACTACGATAGCAAGGGGAACGCAATAGGCAACAGCGTAGTGCCGTATTCAAAAGGGAAGGGGTAGCAATGCCAATTTTTCCATTGCGTGCTGTTCGTCGGATGCTTGACGAACTTGCCCCATCACTCACGCCCTCTCGTATCCGCGAACTTGAATCACGCTTACGTTCGCACAACGACCAGACTGTTCCCACGGAATGGGAGATAGCAATCGGGTATGCGCTATCAAAGGTTGGAAAAATTTCCGATCCAGGAAATGATCGAGCGGGCAATCCAGATTTCATCTTTGTTCCCGATGGAAGCTCAGAGCAGATTGTTGTTGAGGTAACTGCACTTTCCGATCAAAGCGCTGACAGAAATAATCCTGTTGATGAATTTTCTAGCGGTCTTCGGAAGGCGATGGCCAAGTATGGAATATCTCCTGCAATGGGTAGCGTGTCGTGGAGCTTGGGTGACCGCGAAGAGGATGGAAATATTCTAATCGGTGTGCCTGAGCGATCCGATATTGATGCCCTATTCAAGACAAGTGAGTTCAGGGCGTTCGTATTTGCGATCAAAGCCTCACCGTCTATTACGCATAAGTTCTCCTTTAGAGCACGGGATATTGATAGTGAGGTTAGTTTTGATCCGGGAAGGCGGGGTGATACAGGGCATTACCGTAGCTATAAGGTGGCCCGGAGAATTGATGAACCTGCTGTTTTTAATCGATTGAAAAGTAAAGAAAAACAGCTATCTAAGGCTGGCTTTGAGCTACCAGCTATTGTGTTCCTTTGTGACAATGATAGCCATCATCTGAAAGACTCGCGCTTGTATTCGCCCGGTACATTTAATGTTGATCAGATCGTTTCAACTTTTTTAAATGGTCGTGAACATCAACAATATGGGCCGTTAATTCTTCAGAAAGGGATAAAAAAAGTCGGAAATAGAGTTCATGCTGTCGTTACTCTCGGGGTGAATAATTCGATACGAGTATTTGAATCATCCTTGCGGAGGGAATTAAAGGGGAGACTAATCTGTGCATCTGGCTGTGCGGGTTACCTCCGATCAGAAGAATTTCTTCAGGCAATCAACAGCGCAATCGCTTACCTGCCGGTACCAGCAGCTTCGCCTAATAACGCTATGCACATAGGCCGGTGGCCAGCATTTTTTGGGGGAGGAACAATGGCAGGAAACAAGGTAAAAATATCGCTTCTTACGTTGCAGAAACTAATGGCTGGTGAGCTTTCACATGACGAATTTTCTGAAGCTCATGGAATGCTTGCGACTCAGATAGAGAGACTAAACAGCCAAGGATTTATGATATCGAGCATAGAAATTGAGCATCAGCGGGATGCTGACGACGATTGGGTGACACTCCATTTTGATGGCATACAACCGACAAAGCTATTTGACGCGAGAAAAATTGGAGATGGCTGACCGAGGCTGGTTAGTAATCACCCAAAGAAAAACCCCAGCCGTTTCTGACAGGGGTTTCTCACTTCTGGTGGGCACGCACGGACTTGAACCGTGGACCAAAGGATTATGAGTAGAACTGCTTGGCAACATCCAAGACCTTCGCCACCGAACCCCACCGAACTTTCAGCCGCAATACCGCGGGAAGCCCCTGCCCTCAGTCCTTCGTTTCTTCGTCACTTCCCGTTGCAGCCTTCACACCGGCAGCTGCAACATCAACCGTAGTTTCCACAACCGTCGCACCAACCTTCACCGTCGTAGCAACCACAGTTACGGCAGCATCCGCTACGGCGACAACAGAACAAGCGCTACAGGCAATAGATAATGCAACTGCAAGGATCAGAGAGAGGACACGGTTCATCTTGGATAGCCTCCGAAATGCAAGCGCCAACTGACGCCACAAAGCAAAAAGCCCACTCTTGCGAATGGGCTCTTGCAGAATTCTGGTGGCCAAGGGCGGAATCGAACCACCGACACGCGGATTTTCAATCCGCTGCTCTACCAACTGAGCTACTTGGCCAAAAGGAGGGCGCATTATAGCGGGGTGATTGGCGCTCCGCAACTGTTGGCAGCATATTCAGGCAATCGATTTCGCGGCCCGCCAGGTTCAGGTACCGATTGGCGGGGTCTGGCGATAGAGTTCGGAAAAATCGTCGGGGTCCGGTGGTGGCGGCAGGGGTTTGTGCCAGGCGGCAAAGGCAACGCGTGCAACCGCCCCCTTGCCTGCTGGATTGGGCCGCAGACTGGCGCGGGATTCGTGCTGCATGGCGATTTCCTGGACGATGGCGAGGCCGAGCCCGCTACCTTCGGTAGCCGCGTCATCGACCCGATAAAAGCGCTCGAAGACCAGTTCGGCCTGCTCCTCGCTGATGCCGATACCGTTGTCTTCGACCTCCAGCAGCACCGTCGCCGGGGTGGCAAGCACGCGGCAGGTGACGTGGCCGCCATTGGGGGTGTAGCGCAGGGCGTTGTCGATCAGGTTCTTGGCCAGCTCGCGGAGCAGGAAGGGATTGCCGAGGATCATGGCCGGGCCGTCGGACTCGTAACCGAGGTCGATGTCCTTCTCGATTGCGGTCATCACCCAGTCTTCGACGACCTCGCGAAGCAGCTGGGCGAGATCGACCGGCTCGTGCTTTTGCTGGGCGTGCTCGCCTCCCTCGGTGCGGGCGAGCGTCAGCAGCTGGTTGACCAGGCGTCCGGCCCGGTCGACGCCGGTGGCAATCTGACGCAGGGCGTGGCGCAGCGCGGCCGGGTCGGTTTCGCGGTAGGCAAGCTGGGCCTGGGTTTTCAGTCCGGTCAGCGGCGTACGCATCTGGTGGGCGGCGTCGGCAACGAAGCGTTGCTGGGCTTCGACGTTGCGCTTCATGCGTTCGAGCATTTCGTTGAAGGCCTCAACCAGCGGCTCCAGCTCTTCCGGCACGCGCCGGGTGGCGATCGGCGAGAGGTCGGCCGGCTCCCGCGCCTCGATGGTCTGGCGCAGGCGGGTCAAGGGACGCAGACCGCGCGACAGGCCGAACCAGACGAGCATGACGGCGAGCGGGATGATGATGAACTGGGGCAGGATCACGCTGGCCACGATCTTGTTGACCAGCTGGCTGCGCTTTTCGGTGGTTTCGCCGACCTCGATCAACACCCACTGGGATTTGGGCATCTTCGGTTCGGCCAGGTAGGTGTAGGCCAGGCGGAGGTCCTGGCCTCGGTAGTCGGCATCGCGCAGGTAGATCTCGCCGGCGATGCTGGCATCGTCGGCGGTCTGGCTGACGGCCGGAAGATTCTTGTCGCCGGCCAGCAACTTGCCATCTGCAGTCATCACGTGAAAATAGACGCTGTCGGTTTCATCGGCCCGCAGCAGGGCCCGGGTCGAAGCAGGCAGCGAGAGCAGCGGCTTGCCGTTGACCAGCTTGATCTGCCGGGCGATCGCCGAAACATGTTCGCGCAAGGCCTGGTCGTAGGGAAAATTGGCGACGTTGTTGGCGAAGTAATGGGTAAAGGCAATGCTCAACGGCCAGACGAAAAGCAGGGGCGCCAGCATCCAGTCGAGAATCTCACCAAACAGCGAGCGCTCGGTTTCGGACGTCGACGGCAGGGGCTTACTCGCCTTGGGGTCGCTCAAGGCAATAACCCAGGCCGCGAACGGTGGCGATCCTGACGCCACCCGGCTCAATCTTCTTGCGCAGTCGATGGACGTAGACCTCGATGGCGTTGTGGCTGACTTCCTCGCCCCAGCCGCACAGATGGTCGACCAGCTGGTCCTTGCTGACCAGACGGCCCATGCGGCTGAGCAGGACTTCGAGCAGACCGACTTCGCGGGCCGACAGTTCGAGTTGCAGCCCGTTGACCTGGGCCACCCGGCCGACCTGATCGTAGCTCAGCGCGCCGCAAACGATGGTTGGCGCGGTGCCGGCGGAGCGGCGGGTCAGCGCCCGGACGCGGGCTTCGAGTTCGGGCAGCTCGAAAGGCTTGACCATGTAGTCGTCGGCGCCGAGGTCGAGCCCCTTGACGCGGTCGCCGGTGCCGTCGAGTGCGGTCAGGATCAGTACCGGCAGCTGCGAGTTGCGCGCCCGCAGACGTTTGAGCACCTCCAGCCCGGACAGTTTGGGCAGGCCGAGATCGAGGATCAGCAGATCGTAGGCCGAGGTGAGCAGGGCTGTATCGGCCTCCAGTCCGTTCGGTGCCCAATCGACGGCGTAGCCCCCGTGACGAAGGGAGCGGGAAAGACCATCGGCGATGATGGTGTCGTCTTCAGCGATAAGGATGCGCATTTATCCGGTCTGCCTTGTCAGGCGTAAGATTTTTGTAAGCCTGTCGCATTATTCTGTGCGGGCTGTTCTCCTTTTATGGTCTTCGGAGTCGCGGTTCCAGCGCGACTCAGGGGGTGGTCCGATCCTGCACTGGGCTACCCCCTACCGTTTTTTTTCCCCGCCAAACGCACACAGTCTATCAAATAATCCGGCCTGCGATTTCCGCAGCGCATCGGCACGCCCGCATTTTTTCAACCTTGAAACTTCAGTTGGACACGGCTGATGGCGCGTTTGGGCGGGATGGCCGGTGCGAAGCGACGACGCGGCAGGCTCGTGCCTGCAAGGAGGAGCGACAAAGCCGGACGCCCGACCAAACGTGCCAGCAGCCGCGTAGCGCTGTCACCCAACGGGTGAATTGTCTCGAAGGCACAAAGGCCCGTACTCATGCGGCTATCCATTGATAGGTAAGCGGTCAACTGAGGTTTCAAGGTTCAATGCTACGGTCAGGCCGAAAAAATGGCCAAAATTCAAAAACAAAAAAAGCCCGGGTTGCCCCGGGCTTTTTGCTGACGAAGCTTCGTCTGATTAGTGGCCGCTGGCGCCGGAAGCACCCAGACCGGTTTCCGAACGCAGCTGCTGCGACGGGTACAGGGCACGTTCCTTCTTGGCCTGGGCAGAGTTGTCCAGAATGGAGACCAGCCAGATGGTGAAGAAGGCGGCGGTCATCGAGAAGATGGCGGCAGAGTTGTACGGGAACCAGGCAGAACCCTTCGGGTTACCCATCACCGCTTCCCACACCGAGGCGGAGCCAATGGTCAGCACGGCAGCCAGGATCAGGCCGACGAAGCCACCGGTAACAGCGCCCTTGGTGGTGCAGTTCTTCCACAGCACGGACATGAAGAGGACCGGGAAGTTGGAGGAACAAGCGATGGTGAAGGCCAGCATGACCATGTAAGCGACGTTCTGCTTTTCGAAGGCGATGCCGAGGAAGATGGCCAGCGCGCCGAGGCAGATCGTGGCGATCTTGGAAACGCGCAGCTCCTGTTCTGACGAGCAGCCCTTGTTGAACACGGAAGCGTACAGGTCGTGCGACACGGCAGAGGCGCCGGACAGGGTCAGGCCAGCCACAACAGCCAGGATGGTAGCGAAGGCCACGGCCGAGATGAAGCCGAGGAACAGGTCACCGCCAACTGCCTTGGACAGATGCACAGCAGCCATGTTGCCGCCGCCCTTCAGGCCCTTGGCGATTTCGCCGCCGACGTAGAAGTCGCCCGGATTCTGGATCAGGTTGGTGATGGCGCCGAAGCCGATGATGAAGGTCAGGATGTAGAAGTAACCGATCCAGGTGGTTGCCCAGGCAACGGACTTGCGGGCTTCCTTGGCATTCGGCACGGTGAAGAAGCGCATCAGGATGTGCGGCAGGCCGGCGGTACCGAACATCAGGGCCATACCGACCGAGATGGCGGAGATCGGATCCTTGATCAGAGCACCCGGAGCCATGATGGCATCCTTCTTGGAGTGAACTTCAACAGCCTTGGTGAACAGTGCTTCCGGCGAGAAGCCGAATTGCAGCAGCACGGCCACAGCCATGAAGGTGGCACCGCCGAGCAGCATGCAGGCCTTGATGATCTGCACCCAGGTCGTTGCAGTCATGCCGCCGAACAGCACGTACATCAGCATCACGATACCGACCAGGATTTCGGCATACATGTATTCCAGACCGAACAGCACCTTGATCAGCTGACCGGCACCGACCATCTGCGCAATCATGTAGAAGGCGACGATGACCAGCGAAGCGGAAGCGGCGAAGACGCGAACCGGGGTCTGGGAGAAACGGTAGGAGGCGACGTCGGCGAAGGTGAACTTGCCGAGGTTACGCAGGCGTTCAGCCATCAGGAAGGTGATGACCGGCCAACCGACCAGCCAGCCGATCGAGAAGATCAGGCCGTCGAAGCCGTTGGCGAACACCAGACCGGAAATACCCAGGAAGGACGCGGCGGACATGTAGTCGCCGGCGATCGCCAGGCCGTTCTGGAACCCGGTGATGCCACCGCCGCCGGTATAGAAGTCAGCAGCGGACTTGGTCTTGGCAGCAGCCAGTTTGGTGATGTACAGCGTGAAGCCAACAAAGGCGGCGAACATCACGATGGCAGTCCAGTTGGTGGCCTGCTGTTGCGTGTTGCCGAGATCGGCACCGGCGGCCATGGCGCCACCGGCAACAGCCAGCGCAGCAACGGCGGAAAGAATGTGCTTGAGCGTCATGTTATTTCTGCGCCTCCTTGATGATGTTCTCGTTGGTTGCGTCGAACTCGGTGTTGGCGCGGCGAACGTAGATCCAAGTCAGCAGGATGGTGAAGACGATGACACCGACGCCCATCGGAACACCAACGCTGGTGGTCATACCGGCGCCCAACTTGGCGGCCAGAAACTCTTTGTCGTAAGCGACCAACAGAATGAAGCCGTAGTAAGCGGCCGCGCTGATGATCGACATGATGATGCCATACCGACTGCGCATGGCGATGAACTCATGGAATTTCGGATTGGATGTAATCCGATCAAGTACGTCTTGCATTGATTTGCTCCTCAGATTCTGGTTATAGAGGTAGTGCTGCGGAGCGTAATTTAGGCGCGGCGTCTTACAGCTAACTTACAGCGCGTAACGAATTTCATGAACTTGAATCAATATATTGAAATACAAGGATTTTCGTTCGCCAAATAAAAAGCCCCGCACAAGGCGGGGCTTTTTCGAGCAACGGCGCTCAGGCGGACATTACATGCCCATGCCGCCCATGCCACCCATACCGCCCATGCCACCCATGTCGGGCATGCCGCCGGCCGGCTTGTCTTCAGCCAGTTCGGCCACCATGCACTCGGTGGTCAGCATCAGGCCGGCCACGGAGGCGGCATTCTGCAGGGCGGTGCGGGTCACCTTGGTCGGGTCGAGAACGCCCATTTCGACCATGTCGCCGTACTCGCCGGTGGAGGCGTTGTAACCGTAGTTACCCTTGCCACGCTGGACCTTGTCGACCACAACAGACGGCTCGTCACCGGCGTTGGCGACGATTTCGCGCAGCGGCTGTTCCATGGCACGCAGGACGATCTTGATACCGGCGTCCTGGTCGTGGTTGTCACCCTTCAGCTTGCTGATGGCAGCGCGGGCACGGATCAGGGCGACGCCGCCGCCAGCGACGATACCTTCCTCAACGGCAGCGCGGGTAGCGTGCAGGGCGTCTTCGACGCGGGCCTTCTTTTCCTTCATTTCGACTTCGGTGGCAGCGCCAACCTTGATGACGGCAACGCCGCCAGCCAGCTTGGCAACACGCTCCTGCAGCTTTTCCTTGTCGTAATCGGAGGTGGCTTCTTCGATCTGGACGCGGATCTGCTTGACGCGGGCTTCGATGGCAGCAGCTTCGCCGGCGCCGTCGATGATGGTGGTGTTTTCCTTGGCGACTTCGATGCGCTTGGCCTGGCCCAGATCCTTCAGGACAGCCTTTTCCAGCGACAGGCCGGTTTCTTCGGAGATCACGGTGCCGCCGGTCAGGATGGCGATGTCTTCGAGCATGGCCTTGCGACGGTCGCCGAAGCCCGGAGCCTTGACGGCGACGGTCTTCAGGATGCCGCGGATGTTGTTGACGACCAGGGTGGCCAGCGCTTCGCCATCGACGTCTTCAGCGATGATCAGCAGCGGACGGCCGGCCTTGGCGACTTGTTCTAGGATCGGCAGCAGGTCGCGGATGTTGGAGATCTTCTTGTCGAAGAGCAGGACGTACGGGTTTTCCATCAGGGCCTGCTGCTTGTCGCCGTTGTTGATGAAGTACGGGGACAGGTAGCCGCGGTCGAACTGCATGCCTTCGACGACGTCGAGTTCGTTGGCCAGGGACTTGCCGTCTTCAACGGTGATGACGCCTTCCTTGCCGACCTTTTCCATGGCATTGGCGATGATTTCGCCGATGTCGGAATCGGAGTTGGCGGAGATCGAACCGACCTGGGCGATTTCCTTGGTCGTCGTGCACGGCTTGGAGAAAGCCTGCAGCTCGGTGATGGTGGCGGCGACGGCCTTGTCGATGCCGCGCTTGAGGTCCATCGGGTTCATGCCGGCGGCAACGTACTTCATGCCTTCGCGGACGATGGACTGGGCCAGCACGGTGGCGGTGGTGGTGCCGTCACCGGCGATATCGGAGGTCTTGGAAGCGACTTCCTTGACCATCTGGGCGCCCATGTTGGCGAACTTGTCCTTCAGTTCGATTTCCTTGGCGACGGAAACGCCGTCCTTGGTTACGGTCGGGCCGCCGAACGAGCGCTCGAGCACGACATTGCGGCCCTTGGGGCCGAGGGTAACCTTGACCGCGTCGGCCAGGATGTTGATGCCTTCGACCATGCGGGCGCGGGCGGAATCACCGAATTTGACTTCTTTGGCTGCCATTTGATAGCTCCTGAATACTGTTGTGGGTTACTAGGCTTGGCGCTTAAGCGACCAGAACGCCCATGATGTCTTCTTCACGCATGACCAGGACTTCCTGGCCATCGACCTTGACGGCCTGGCCGGCGTACTTGCCGAACAGAACGCGGTCACCCACCTTGACGTCCAGGGTGATCTGCTTGCCGTTGTCGTCGCGCTTGCCCGGGCCGACGGCCAGAACTTCGCCCTGATCCGGCTTTTCGCCGGCGGAATCGGGAAGGACGATGCCGGAAGCGGTGGTGCGCTCGGCTTCAACACGCTTGACGATCACACGGTCGTGCAAAGGACGGATATTCATAAACTGACTCCTGATGATGAGTTGCTACAAACTGGAAATTGGCCGGATACGCATCGGCGCAGTGCCGGGACCGGATGCGAAGGGCTGTTAGCACTCGTCTCCGGTGAGTGCTAATAATAGGGGTGGGTAGAACGGATTTCAAGGGCTCGTCGGGAAAATATTGCAAACCCTCGCCAGCCGAGGCACCCGCCGACGGACTATGACAAATACCCGAAAAGCGCCTAATGACAAGGAGATACAGCGAAAGACCTTTTCGCCAAGCAGGTGAATTACCGCTAGTATTCAGCGCGCTGTGATCGCTTTCGGCCATTTTTACCGGCCGGGTATTTCCATAAAGATAGCCGCCCCCCCCAACCTCTGCCGCCATGAAAAACAATCAGCCTGTCAGCCAAAGAGAAATTCCTTTTCCATCGGGTTGTTACCTGGTCTCGCGTACCGACCTGAAAGGTGTCATCACTCAGGCCAACGACGCCTTCGTCAATATCAGCGGCTTCACGCGGGCTGAACTGATCGGCAGCAGCCACAACATCGTGCGCCACCCCGACATGCCGGAAGCGGCCTTCGGCGACCTCTGGGCGACCGTCAAATCGGGCCTGCCCTGGCGCGGCATCGTCAAGAATCGCTGCAAGAACGGCGATTTCTACTGGGTCGAGGCCTTCGTCGTTCCGCTCAAGCAGAACGGGCAGATCACCGGCTACATGTCGGTGCGCACGCCGGCGCCCAGCGACAAGCGGGCCGCGGCCGAAGCAGCCTACCGGGCGGCCGGCCAGAAAGGCAGCCTGCCGACGACCGGCAAACGCAGCCTTTCGCTGCGCGCCCGCCTGTGGGCCGGCTGCGCCTTCGTCCTCGCGCTGATTGCGGCAGTCGGCCTGATCGGCCTGCATGGCATGAGCGAGAGCAATGAACGACTGGAGCGCCTGTACAAGGAAATGCTGACGCCCTCGAACCTCGCCAGCAAGATCATGTTCCTGCTCGCCGACAATCGCTCGCAGGTCATGCTGGCGCTGCAGCACGACCCGGCCAATCCGAGCGCCCGGCTGCATGAACATCCGCTCGAACTGCACATCGAGAACACGCTGAAGAATCGGGAGGAAATCAACCGCCTGCTCGATCAGCTCAAGGCGGTCGGGCTGGGCGAATCGGCCCGGACGCAGCTTGAACAGTTCGGCAAGACCCGCGAGCGTTTCTCGCAGGAAGGCATCACCGTCGCCCGCGGCCTGCTGGCCGAAGGCAAGTTCCAGCAGGCCAACGAAGTGCTGCTGAAGAACATCAACCCGCTCTACGCCGACATGAAACGTGACGGCGATGCCCTGATCGCCGAGCTCGCCCAGGCCGCCGAAAAGGATTTCGCCGCTGCCGAAGGCGCTTACCGGTCGGCCCGCAACATCACCGCCGGCACGGCACTGCTTGGTGTGCTCGGCAGCCTGATCGGCAGCCTGCTGCTGATCGCTTCGATCCTGGGGCCGCTGAAGAAAGTGGTCGCTCATTTCGGACGGATTGGCGAAGGCAAGCTGACCGACGAAATCGATATCGACGGCCGCGACGAATGCGGCTTGCTGATGTGCAATCTGGCAACCATGCAGGGGACGCTGAAGGCCATGCTGGACGACATCGCCAGTGCGTCGAAGGCGATCGACACCCGTTGCCGCCTGCTCGAATCGCAGATGGCCCAGGTTGCCGTGCAATCCGAGCAGCAGCAGGCGAGCGCCGAAGGCGTCGCGGCGGCGACCGAGGAATTCAGCCAGTCGGTCCAGGAGGTGGCGGCCAATGCGCAGGAAACGGCGACGGCCGCCCGCGCCTCGCAGGACCAGGTCAGCCAGAGCAATGCCAACATCAACCAGAGCATGGCAGCGACGACCCGGGTGGTCGAGGCGGTGCATGCTTCGAACACGACCATCGACCAGTTGAACCAGTCGATCAACAAGATTGGCGACATCACCCGCGTCATTGCCGACATCGCCAGCCAGACCAACCTGCTGGCCCTCAACGCGGCCATCGAGGCTGCCCGCGCCGGCGAGCAGGGGCGTGGCTTCGCGGTGGTCGCCGACGAGGTCCGCAAGCTGGCCGAAAGAACGACGACCTCGACGGCTGACATCAATACCACCGTCACCGAGATCCAGAGCGTCACCGCCCAGGCCGTGGCCAGCATGGACATTGCCGCCCAGGAAGTGGAAACCGGCATCGGCAAGCTGCGCCAGAGCGTCGCCGGGCTGGAAGGCATCACCCAGTCGTCGAGCCAGGTGTCGCAGATGGCCGGACAGATTTCCGATGCCGCCCGCCAGCAGGGCGTGGCCAGCGAGGAAGTCGCCGTCAGCATGCAGCAGATCACTGACCTGATCGAACGCAACAGCAGCTCGGCGCACTCGGCCAAGAAGGCCGCCGACGAACTGCTGGAGACCGCCCACCAGCTCGATACGCTGATCGCCGGCTTCGAACTGCATCGGCGCTGAGCGAAGCCGCGCACTAGAATGGGAGGCTTCGACCTCCCATTTTTATTTGTGCCGATGCCCGCCAAGCTCCTTGCCGCTCTCCTCCTTGCCCTCGCCTGCCTGTCGGCCCGGGCCGACGGCCTGCCGCCCAATGTCCTGAAGGCGCTGAAGGCGGCGCAGATTCCCGCCGCCAGCGTCGCCGTCGTCGTCCAGCCGGTCGATGCCGCCGCGCCACTGGTCGCCCACAACGCAACGCAGGCGATGAACCCGGCCTCGGTGATGAAGCTGGTCACCACCTATGCCGCGCTCGATCTGCTGGGCCCGGCCTACACCTGGAAAACCACGGCGTGGACCGAGAATGCTACGGTCAATGGCATTTTGCCGGGCAATTTGTATTTGCGTGGCAGCGGCGACCCGCGCTTCGCCATCGAGCACCTGTGGTCGCTGCTGCGCCAGTTGCGGGTGCGCGGCATCGAGCGGATTGCCGGCGACATCGTGCTCGACCGCACTGTCTTCAACGTGCCGAGCATCGACCCCAGCGCCTTCGACGACAAGCCGATGCGCCCTTACAACGTCGGCCCGGACGGCCTGCTGCTCAATTTCCGCGCCCTGCGCTTCACGCTGCTGCCGGACAACGGCAAGCCGCGCCTGCTGCTGGAAACGCCAAGCGAGGGCCTGCGCATCGACAATCAGTTACGGGCCGGCAACGGCGAGTGCGGCAGCAACTGGAAGGACGCGATCGCCGTCCGCCTGATCCCGGAAAGCAACGGCAACCGCCTTGAATTCACCGGCAGCTACCCGGCGCTGTGTGGCGAGAAGACGCTGAACCTGTCGCCGCTACCGGCCGACGCCCAGGCCGGCGGCCTGATCCGCGCGCTGTGGAAGGAACTCGGCGGCAGCCTGGCAGGACAGGTACGCGACGGCAGCGTGCCGGTCGGTGCCAGCCTGCTTGCCCGCCACGAATCGGCGCCGCTGGCCGACGCCGTGCGCGACATCAACAAGTTCAGCAACAACGTGATGGCGCGGCAGGTTTTCCTGACCTTGGGCAATGATTCCGCCCCGGCCACCGCCGAGCGCGCCCGGCAGCGGGTCACCGACTGGCTGGCCGGACGCAATCTGCGCTTCAACGAACTGGTGCTCGACAACGGCTCTGGCCTGTCGCGCAGCGAGCGGATCAGCGCCGACAGCCTCAACCGCCTGCTGCTCGACGCCTGGAAAAACCCGGTGATGCCGGAGTTCGTCTCCAGCATGCCGATCGTCGGCATCGACGGGACGATGAAGAAGCGCCTGAACGGCTCGGAGGCGACCGGGCGCGCCCACATCAAGACCGGCACGCTGGATGGCGTCAAGACCGCCGCCGGCTACGCGCTCGACACCCAGGGGCGGCGCTACACGGTGATTTTCCTGATCAACCACCCGCGCGCCCAGGCCGGCAGCGCGGCCATCGATGCCCTGCTCGTCTGGGTCGCCCAGCGCCGCGTCGGCGAGAAGGCGCCGGTGCTGGAAAATGAGTGAGCGCCCGCCCTTCCCGGCGGCCTTCCTCGATGCAGCCGGCCTCAACCGCCAGCATGTCTTCGACCTGGGCGCCTTGCCCGCCGAGGTGCGCGCCACGCTCGGCGACACGGCCGGCTTCGACCAGTTGATCCTGATCGGCCACGGCGGCCGGCGGTTGTGGGAATGCGTGCAGGCCAGCGGCATCGGCGGCGAGCATCCGATCGACGATTATTGCCGGCAGACCGTTGATCGCTGGTTTGCTGATTGCCTGCCCGGCGTCCGCTTTCGCATCGTCTATCCGGGCGAGACTCCGGTCGGCCTGCAGGCGCTCGGCAAGCTGGCCGGCTGGCACCATGCCTCGCCGTTCATGGTCGGCATCGACGGCGAATGGGGCAGCTGGTTTGCCTATCGCGCTGTTGTGCTGGCAAATTCCCGATTTTGGCCATTTTTTCCGGCCGACCGCGCCCCGAAGGAAGTCCCCTTGGGGGAAAGCATTCCCTGCCTGAACTGCCCGGACCAGCCCTGCATCACCGCCTGCCCGGCCGAGGCGATGGCCGACGGCCAGTTCTCGCTGACGCGCTGCGCCGGCCATCGCCTGCAGGCCGGTTCATCCTGCGCCTACGGCTGCCTGGCCAGACAGGCCTGTCCGGTGGGCACCGAGCACCGCTACGATGAAGCGCAGATCAGGCACAGCTACAGCCGATCGTTGGCCATGCTGCAAAAATACCTCGCCGGCAAACCGCTTTCGGACGCTGAATAAGACCCGCTCAATCGACGGCTGCTTCGTGGCAGCGCCCCGTGGCCAGCCAGTGCAGCAGCTTGTCGAAGAGGAGATCCGGCCCAACCGGCTTGGCCAGAAAATCGTCCATGCCGGACGCCAGACAGGCCCGCTTGTCCTCGGCAAAGGCGTTGGCAGTCATCGCGATGATCGGGATGTTCTGCCCGCCGGGTAACTGGCGTATCCGGCGCGTTGCCTCCAGGCCGTCCATGACCGGCATCTGCATGTCCATCAGAATCAGGTCGTAGGCCTGGTCACGTACGCAATTGACCGCCTCCTCGCCGTTCTCGGCGACCTTGACTGAGAGCAGTTCGGATTCGAGCAGTTCGAGCACGACTTCGCGGTTGATCCAGTTGTCCTCGACAAGCAGGATGCTACGGCCGGCGAATTGCTGGCGCAGGAGATCGACGTCCGCCGCCGGCCGGAGCACCGGCGTTGCCTCAACCACGGCGCCCTCGCCGCGGGCCAGGCAGACGGTAAACCAGAAGCTGCTGCCAACGCCCGGCCGACTGTCGCAGCCCGCATCGCCGCCCATCAGCTGCGCCAGGCGACGGGTGATGACCAACCCCAGGCCGGTGCCGCCGAAGCTACGCGTCGCCGAGTTGTCGGCCTGCTCGAAGGGCGCGAACAGGCGCTCGATGACCGCCGGTTCCAGCCCCGGGCCCCTATCGACGACTTCGAAGCGGAGCATTTCGCCAGCTTCGTTGGCGCCCTGGTGCGAACAGCGCAGGGTGATGGTGCCGGCGTCGGTGAACTTGACCGCGTTGGCGACATAGTTGAGCAGCGCCTGGCGCAGGCGGGTCGGATCGCCGAGCAGCCCGGCCGGGATCGCCGAGCACTGGATGTCCAGATGCAACCCCTTGCGCCGGGCGTCGTCCGAAACCAGGTCGCTGACCGCCGTGCAGATTGCCGCCGGGTCGACTGCCACCGATTCGATCTTCAGCCGATCCGCCTCGATCTGCGACAAGCTCAGCACATCGTGGATGATGTCGAGCAGATGGCTCACCGCGGACTGGATCTTGTCCAGCCGTTCCCGCTGCACGGCGCTGACCCCTTCGCGGCCAACGAGGTGGGTCATCCCGGTCACCGCGTTGAGCGGCGTCCGCAGTTCATGGCTCATGTTGGCCAGGAAGGCGCTCTTCGCCCGGTTGGCCGCCTCGGCCGCCTCCTTGGCGGCGGAGAGCTCGCGGGTCCGTTCGCGCACCAGGCCCTCCAGATTCTCACGGTAGCTGGCCAGTTCGCGCTCGACCTGCCGGCGCTCGGTCACGTCGCGGGCGGAACCGACGGTACCGATCAGAACGCCGCGTTCGTTGATGAACAGCGCCTTGTGCACATCGAGGCACAGGTAGTTGCCGCGGACGTTGCCCGCCTCCTCGAAGGTGGACGGCACGCCGTTGGCCAGCGTGGCCTTGTCGGTATCCCGGCACTGTTCGCCGAAGGTATGCCAGTCTGGGTTGTCGGCATGGCTATCGCGCTCGCGCTGGGCAAAATACATATCGTTCCGGCCGACCGGCTCCGCCGTGTCCTTGGCCAGCAGCAGTTGCTCGGCCATCGCCTTGTTGGTGAACAAGTAGCGACCGTCCAGGTCTTTGGCCCAGATCATGTCCGGCACGTTGTCGCACATCATGCGCAGCAGGTTGGACAGTTCGCGGGCGCTCATTTCGCTCTCGGCCATCGCCGTCTCGATTCGCTGACGCTCGCGCATCTCGTCGATCAGGCGCATGTTGACTTCGATGGCCTGCGTTGCCCAGCGCGAATTGCGCAGACCCTTGCTCAGGATCAGCAGTGTCACCGTCACCCCGGCCGCCGTCAGCCACAGGAAGAACGATTCCCCGCCTACGGCGTAAAGATAGAGGTAGCGCAGGAACAGCGGCAGCGTGATGCCGATGCCGACCGACAGGAAAAACCAGGGGGCCACAGCGAAGGCGAGCGTTGCCACCGTAGTCAGCGCCATGGCCAGGAACAAACCCATGGCGTGGGCGAAGCTGCCGGCATCGGCCGGCACCAGCAAGGCACCTGCCCCGCAGCCGACGGCGGCGAGAATGCCGAACCCGCCGCGCACGCGCAGGCAATGATCGGCGTTCTCAGGGGTCAGGCCGCTGCGCCGAACCTGCCATTCGTAGGCCACGATTAGCGACGAAAGCAGCACGACGATCCCGACCCAAACCGAGCGGATCCCGGCCGGCACCCCGGCGTGTTCGAGAATCAGCGAAAAAATCAGCGCCCCGGCGCCGACGCCGATCAGATTGCCCTTGGCCTGCCCAAAGAAGGTTTCAGCGCGAACCAGGCGGACGCGCTGGCTGAAAGACAGCTGCCGGGCCGCATCGCCGAAGCCGGCCAGGGACTGGAAATCGACGGCCATCGCGCTAACCGTCGACCGGCTGCCCGCCGCCCAGCGCCAGCCAGCCGCGGACGACGCGGTAGCCGACCCACAGGCCGAGGATGGGGATCATGATCCAGGCCGCCAGCGGGATGCCGATGATGGTCAGCATGACCAGCCCGGCGATGAACAGCCAGAGCAGCGTGAACCAGAAGGTCCGGATCTGCCAGCGGAAATGGCTTTCCAGCCAGGTGCCGGCGACCTCGCCGCGCTTCAGGTAATTGAGGAAGACGGCGATCAGCGACGGCAAGCCGAAGACGAAGCCGCCAGCCACCGTGGCCACGGCAGAAGTGACGCCGACGAAGACGGCGCAGGCATGCAGCGCGTAGATGACGTGGGTCAGCTGGACCAGCGAGGGGCGGACGCCCTGCAGGCCGGATGACGGTACGGGGTCGTTCATGCGGCTTCCTCCGGGAGAAGTTTCTGCATCAGCAGGGCATGGCCGGCCGCCGGGTCGAGCACATAGGGCGCGAAACCGGCCTGTTGGTAGGAGGCCATCGCCCGCCTGTTGTTGGACAGCACTTCGAGCGTCAGCTTGCAGCAGCCGAGCTGCCGGGCGCGTTGTTCGGCCCAGGCGAGCAAGGCCTGGCCGATGCCCCGGCCGCGCAGGCTGGCGTGCACGACAATGTCGTGGACGTTGAGCAGCGGCCGCGCGGCGAAGGTCGAGAAACCGGCAAAGCAGTCGATCAAACCGACCGCCCGGCCGTCGAGCCAGGCCAGCGCACCGTGAAAACCGGGCACCTCGCGCATGGCGGCGACCAGGTTGAACTTGGCGTAGTCGGACAGGCCGTCACCGCCGCCCATCGGATCGCTGGCGTAGTGGTCGAGCAGATCGAGCCAGGCCACCGCCTGTTCGGGATCGTCGAGATCGACCAGCCGGACGGCGAGATCCTCCGGCCGCTGGCTCACAGCCCCAATTCCTGCCACATGGTATCGACGCGCTTCTTCACGTCGGCATGCATGACGATGGGCCGCCCCCATTCGCGGCTGGTCTCGCCCGGCCACTTGTTGGTCGCGTCCAGCCCCATCTTCGAACCGAGACCGGCCACCGGGCTGGCGAAGTCGAGGTAGTCGATCGGGGTGTTGTCGACCAGCGTCGTGTCGCGCGTCGCGTCCATGCGCGTCGTCATCGCCCAGACCACTTCCTTCCAGTCGCGGATGTCGATATCGTCATCGACGACGATGATGGTCTTGGTGTACATGAACTGGCGCAGGAAGCTCCAGATGCCGAACATGATGCGCTTGGCGTGGCCGGGGTACTGCTTCTTGATCGAAACGATGGCCATCCGGTACGAGCAGCCTTCCGGCGGCAGGTAGAAATCGACGATTTCCGGGTACTGCTTCTGGAGCAGCGGCACGAATACTTCATTGAGCGCAACGCCCAGCACGGCCGGCTCGTCGGGCGGCTTGCCGGTGTAGGTGCTGTGGTAGATCGGCTCACGGCGCATGGTGATGCGCTCGATCGTGAACACCGGGAACTCGGCCTGCTCGTTGTAGTAGCCGGTGTGGTCGCCGTAGGGGCCTTCGAGCGCCATCTCGCCGGGATGAATCACTCCTTCGAGGACAATTTCGGCCGAAGCCGGCACCTGCAGCCCCGAACCAAGGCACTGGGTCAGCTCGGTCTTGCCACCGCGCAAGAGGCCGGCGAACTGGTATTCGGACAGCGAATCGGGCACCGGTGTCACGGCGCCTAGGATGGTTGCCGGATCGCAGCCGAGCACGACAGCCACCGGGAAAGGCTGGCCGGGGTTGGCCAGCTGGTGGTCGCGGAAATCCAGCGCCCCGCCGCGATGGGCCAGCCAGCGCATGATCACCTTGTTCGGCCCCAACACCTGCTGGCGGTAGATGCCGAGGTTCTGCCGGTTCTTGTGCGGCCCCTTGGTGACGACCAGCCCCCAGGTGATCAGCGGCGCGATGTCGCCCGGCCAGCAGTGCTGGATCGGCAGGCGGCCCAGATCGACATCCTTGCCCTCCCAGACCACTTCCTGACAGGGTGCGTTCGAGACCTTCTTCGGCGCCATGTTGAGCACCTGCTTGAGGATGGGCAGCTTGTCCCAGGCGTCCTTCAGGCCCTTGGGCGGCTCCGGTTCCTTGAGGTAGGCGAGCAGCTTGCCGACTTCGCGCAGCGCCTGCACCGACTCCTCGCCCATGCCCAGCGCCACGCGCTTGGGCGTGCCGAACAGGTTGGCGAGCACCGGGATGTCATGCCCCTTGGGCTTTTCGAACAGGATCGCCGGGCCTTCGGCGCGCAGCACGCGATCGCAGATTTCGGTCATTTCGAGGTAGGTGTCCACCTCGACGCCGACGCGCTTCAACTCGCCGGTCTTTTCCAGTTGCGACATGAAGTCGCGCAGGTCGTGATATTTCATCGGAACGGGTAGTCCAGTGCGATGCCGGCGAAGATGACCGCGCCGACCCAGTTGTTGTGCAGGAAAGCCTTGAAGCAGGCCACTCGTTCGCGGCCGCGGATCCAGGTGTAATGGACGCCCATGATGCCGGCGGCGACCAGCAGGCCGGCGTAGAAAGCGAGGCCCAGGCCGTGCCCGTAGCCGATCCCGCCGATGATCGCCAGCGTCGCCGCGTAGCAGAGCATTACTGCCGCGACATCGAAGCGACCGAAGGTGATCGCCGAGGTCTTGATGCCGATCTTCAGGTCGTCGTTGCGGTCGACCATCGCGTATTCGGTGTCGTAGGCGACTGCCCAGAAGATGTTGGCGAGCAGCAGCCACCACGCCTCGGCCGGCACGTTGTTCTGCTGCGCGGCATAGGCCATCGGGATGCCGAAGCCGAAGGCGATGCCGAGATAGGCCTGCGGAATGGCCAGGAAGCGCTTGGTGAACGGGTAGCTGGCGGCGAGGAACAAGGCCGGCACCGACAGCGCGATGACCAGCGGCTTGCCGAGCAGCAACACCAGCACGAAAGCGGTCAGCGATAAGCCGGCAAAGAGCGCCAGCGCTTCCCGGGTCGTCACCTTGCCGGCGGTCAGCGGGCGCTCTTTGGTGCGTTCGACGTGCTTGTCGAAATCGCGGTCGGCGTAGTCGTTGATTACGCAGCCGGCCGAGCGCATCAGCACGGTGCCGAGCACGAAGACCCAGAGCACGACCCAGTCCGGCCGCCCCGCCGAGGACAGCCACAAGGCCCACAGCGTCGGCCAGAGCAGCAGCAGGATGCCGATCGGCTTATCCAAGCGCATCAGCTTTTCGTAGAGATCGAGTTTTTCCTTGAGGGCGGGCCAGTTCATCCGGCGATTTTACCCTGCCCGCCTGTCTGCCATCGAACCCGGCGCCGCCAATTTGGTCACATCCTTTACCTGCTGTTACATTCGAAGGTCAGCCGTCAGGCGCTTGTGACGTTAATCGCTCACAGACCAACCAAGGACACTCATCATGATGAAACGTTTTCTCATTGCCCTAGCCATGGCCGCCGCCACCTTCGGCAGCACCGCCCAGGCCGCCGACGTCGGCGTCTCGGTCAGCATCGGCCAGCCCGGTTTCTACGGCCGCCTCGACATCGGCGGCTACCCGGCGCCGGTCCTGCTCTATCCCGAGCCGGTGATGATCCAGGCCGTCCCCTACGGCCGCCCGCCGCTCTACCTGCGCGTACCGCCGGGCCATGCCAAGCACTGGCACAAGTACTGCCACCGCTACCACGCCTGCGGCGAACGCGTCTATTTCGTCCGCGACGACTGGTATCAGCGCGAATATGCGCCGGTTTACCGGGAGCGCCACTACGGTCATCGCGACTATGACCGCCGCGATTTCCGCGACGAGCATCGCCACGAAATTCGCCATGAGCGCCGTGAAGAGTGGCGCGATGACCGACGCGACGACCGTTACGATCGCCGCCAGGAGCGACGGGATGACCGCCGCGATGATCGTCGTGACGACCGGCGTGACCGGCACGACGACGACCGTGGCCACGGTCGCGGCCGCGACCACTAAGCAGTTCCGGGCGGCTGGCCGTTTAGGCCGCGCCGCCTGATCCCGGCCCGGCCGGGACCCGCAAAGACTCAGTGGGCGGCGGCCTGCCTGGCCTGCTGCCAGCCGACCACCGCTTGCCCCGAATAAGCCAGGATCGCCTGGTAACGCTCCGCCGGCAGCGCGTGACGCAGCGAAGCGAACAACTGCTGCGTGCCCTCCTCGGCCAGCGCCGAAGCCGGCGCCGAACCCGACAACAGGCCGATCTGGATATTGGCCAGCGCATCGGCCAGCAGACGCCAGCCCAGCGTCGGCATCTGCTCGTTGAGCGCCAGCATCAGGCTGCCCAGCGGCTGGACGATGCCGGCCACCTGCTCTGCCGTCTCGCAGGCCGCCATGGCGTGCCACAGCGCCAGATGGATGGCGCGGCGCAGTTCGACCTTGAAGTCGATGGCATCGGCCTCGACCGCCGCGATCTGCTCGAAATACTTCTGGAACAGCGCCTCGTCGCGCGCCCCCAGCCGGGTACGCAGGCCGCCGATCAGCGCCGTCAGCGGATGGATCGCCTCCAGCTTGAAAGCCTGCGTATAGGCCAGTCCCCACTGGTCGAGGCCGCTGATCAGCAAGGCCAGGCGCAGCGCCCGCGCCTCGTCGCTGCCGCCGGCCCGGCACCAGTTGGCGCAATGCGCCGCCACCTCGCCGAGCACCCCGACATCCGGCGCCGCATCGGGCACCGCGGCCTGACGGAACACGCCGGCAAAAACGTCCTGCGCCATCCGGGCGGCCAGGCGCTGGGTGTCGGCGTTGGCCAGCGAGGCGAGTTGATCGGCGGGAAGCGGGGCAGCAGTCGTCATGGCGGAGCGGAATGAGGAAAAGGCGCCATTTTAACGGTGGGCTGCCGGACTGAAGCGGAATGCTACGGTCGGCGGCAAAAAACGGCCGAAATCGAAAATCGAGTCTGCCGACCCGGGCCAGCCACGGCGGCCGACGGGAAGGCTTATCCCGCCCCCGCCGCGGCCTGTACTCAGGGGATACTTCAGCCCTTGGCCGTCACCCAGCCCGGATGCCGGAAATATTTTCCATAGGATTTCAGGGCGGCGCGCACCCGAACGGCACCATCGTGGCGCGGGCTGGCCGTCTTGCCGTCCATGATCTCGGCACCGGCGAGCAGTTCCGCAATAACCAGATGGAGCATGGCGTCGGCCTGGGCATCCAGCTTGCAGTGGTCGACCATATAGGCCACCCGCTCATGCACCGTCGCGGCCAGCGCCTGGTACTCGCCGTCACCGAACTGTTGGCGGTGAATCGCCGGCAAGGCCCTGGCCATCGCCTGATTGATCTCGCCCATGGCTCGCCGCAAGGGCTCGTCGGTCGGCCACGGCTTGCCATCGTTGAGCCGCAGGGTGGTGGCTGCGCCGCCGTGGTCATGACTGTGATGGGCGTCGGCCGCGCCGGCGGCATGGGTATTTGCCGACAGCGCCATGGTCAGCGCGAGCAGCAAGGCCGGAAACTTGTTCAACATCGGGACTCCTTGAGCACGGAAAAATTTCCGACTAATTTAGTCGACCAATATTAAGCCGACCTTAAGGCCGGCCGACCAACTTATCGGCCATCACGGACAATCGCCCCGCAGGCCGGCGACCACCGACTGCAGATAGGCCGGCGAGGCCCTTTCGGCCGCCACCGGCGCCCCGGCCCGCAGCGCGATGTCGGAAAAGACCCCGCGCCGGAACGGCGTTTTCATCGCCGCGCCGTCGATGCGCGAGAAAAAGCTGCCCCACAGCCCGGACAAGGCCAGCGGCACAACCGGCACCGGGTTGGCGGCGAGGATGCGGGTGATGCCGGGGCGGAAGGGCTGCAGTTCTCCGTCGCTGGTGATCTGGCCTTCCGGAAAAATGCCGACCAGGTCGCCATCGGCCAGCCCCCTGGCGACCTCGGCGAAGGCCGCTTCCATCATGGCCGGGTCTTCCTTGGCCGAGGCGATCGGGATCGCGCCGCAGTGGCGGAAGATGAAGCCAAGCAGCGGCATCTTGAAGATGCGGTGGTCCATCACGAAGCGGATCGGCCGCGGCGAGGCGCCCATGATCACCACGGCGTCGACGAAGCTGACATGGTTGGCGACCAGCACGGCGGCGCCTTGCTGCGGGATGTGCTCGATGCCTTCGGTGCGCAGCCGATATACCGCCTTGACCAGTAGCCAAGCGATGAAACGGAGCAGGAATTCCGGCACCAGCCCGTAGATGTAGATGGCGACCGCCGCGTTGAGCAGCGCCGCCAGGCCGAACAGCGCCGGCATGCTCAAGCCGGCGCCGAGCAGGCTGGCCGCGCCGAGCGCGCCGACGACCATGAACAGCGCGTTGAGGATGTTGTTGGCGGCGATGATGCGCGCCCGGTGTTCCGGCGAACTGCGCAGCTGGACCAGCGCATAGAGCGGCACGATGAAGAAGCCGCCGAAGACGCCGAGCATGAGCAGGTCGAACAGCACGCGCCAGACGGCCGGCATGCTGAGCAGGGCCAGCAGTTCGTGCGCGGTCGTTCCGGCCAGGCCGGCCGGCGAGGCGAAATACAGATCCAGCCCGAACAGCGTCAGGCCGATCGAGCCGAAGGGCACCAGGCCGATCTCGACATGCTTGCCTGACATCCGCTCGCAAAGCATCGAGCCGATGCCAATGCCGACCGTGAAGGTGGCGAGCAGCAGCGTCACCGCCGACTCACCGCCGCCGAGCACGAACTTGGCGTAGGCCGGGAACTGGGCGAGGAACAGCGCGCCGTAGAGCCAGAACCACGAGATGCCAAGAATCGAAAGGAAGACCGTCCGGTTCTGCCGGGCGAAGGCAATGTTGCGCCAGGTTTCGCTGAACGGGTTGAGATTGACCTGCAGCTCGGGTGCTGGCGCCGGTGCGGCCGGAATGCCGCGGCTGCTCAGGTAGCCGACGAAGGCGACCGTGAAGCCGCCAACGGCGATCCAGGCCGGATGTTCGACCGAACCGGCCAGCAGACCGCCGGCCAGCGTGCCGATCAGGATGGCGACGAAGGTGCCGGCCTCGATCAGTGCGTTGCCACCGACCAGTTCGTCCTCGTGCAGGTGCTGCGGGATGATCGCGTACTTGACCGGCCCGAACAGCGTCGAATGGCAGCCGAGCAGGAACAGCGCGCCCATCAGCACCGGCAGGCTGTGCAGGAAGAAGCCGGCGGCGGCGACGCCCATGATGACCATTTCCAGCACCTTGACCAGGCGGGCGAGCATCGCCTTGTCGTACTTGTCGGCCAGCTGCCCGGCCGTCGCCGAGAACAGGAAGAAGGGCAGGATGAAGATGCCGGCCGCCAGGTTTGCCAGCAGGCCCGGCGCCAGCGTCGTCCATTGTGCCGCCTGGAAAGTCAGCAGGACGACCAGCGCGTTCTTGAACAGGTTGTCATTGAAGGCGCCGAGGAACTGGGTGGCGAAGAAAGGCGCGAAGCGCTTCTGTTTCAGGAGTCCGAATTGACCGCTCATGCGTGGCTCGCAGCAAAGAAGGGGACGGAGGGAAAGACCGTCACCCAAAAAATTTCAATTTTGGCCAAAATTCCGGCCTGACCGTAGCATTTGGCTTTCACCGCGCTCATACCGCCTCGGCCAGCCGCTTCAGCGTCACGTAATCGACCTTGCCGGTGCCGAGCAACGGCAGCGACTCGACCCGGTGGATCTTGCGCGGCACGGCCAGTTCCGGCACGCCGATTTCACGCGCCTTGGCTGCGAGCAGCTCGCGGCTCAGCTCGCCATCGGTGGTGAACAGCACCAGCGCCTCGCCCTTGGCCTGGTCCGGCTGACTGGAGGCGGCGTGCGCCAGGGCCGGCGAGGTGGCGGTGGCCAGTTTCTCGACCACTTCCAGGCTGACCATTTCGCCGGCGATCTTGGCGAAGCGCTTGACCCGGCCGACGATCTTCACAAAGCCGTCTTCATCCAGCTCAACCACGTCGCCGGTCTCGTACCAGCCCTCGCCCGCGTCAGAAACCGGTGCCTGCAGCACGCCGGGCCGGTCGGCCTTGAGGTAGCCGGCCATGACGTTGGGGCCGCGCACGTGCAGGATGCCGCCCCGGTCGATGCCGGGCACCGGCAGCAGCTTGTGCTCGATGCCGGGCAGCAGGTTGCCGACGGTGCCGGTCTTGTAGGCCATCGGCGTGTTGACGGCAAGCACCGGCGCCGTCTCGGTGGCGCCGTAGCCCTCGAAAATACGCAGGCCGAATTTCTCGAACCACAGGCTACGCGCCGCTTCCGACAGCTTCTCGGCGCCGGCGACGACATAGCGCAGGCGGTAGAAATCGTAGGGATTGGCGAACTTGGCGTAGTTGGCCAGGAAGGTCGAGGTGCCGAACAGGATGGTGCAGCCGCGATCGTAGGCCAGCTCCGGGATCACCCGGTAATGCAGCGGTGACGGGTAGAGGAACAGGCTGGCGCCGGACAGCACCGGCAGCAGCGCGCCGGCAGTCAGGCCGAAGGAATGGAAGATGGGCAGCGCGTTCAGCACCTTGTCGTAGACCGAGAAGTCGATCACCGAGCGAATCTGCGCGACATTGGCGAGGATCGCCCGGTGCGGCAGCACGACGCCCTTCGGCTTGCCCTCCGAACCCGAGGTGAACAGCACCACCGCCGCGTCCTCCGGCGAAGCCGGCAGCTCGAAGGCACGCGGGAAGTGAATGGCGTAGGCGATCAGCCACAGCTTGTCGGCCACGCCGATGCGCTCGCGCACATCCTCCAGATAGACGAGTTGAACGCCACTCAGGCCGGCCAGCTTGTCGGCCAGTTTGGCCTGCTCGACGAAGGCGCGCGAGGTGACGACGGTTTTGACCTCGGCGGCATCGATGGCCGCCTGCATCGCCTCGACGCCGGCCGTGTAGTTGAGCATGGCCGGTACGCGGCGGCGGGCGGTCAGGCCGAAGATCAGGCCGATGGTCGGCACCAGGTTGGGCAGCAGCAGGCCCACCTTCTCGCTCGGCCGCGACAGGCGCTCGATCTGGCGGCCGAGGATCAGCGCCATTTTGAGCAGGTCGTTGTAGGAATATTCGACCTGCTTGACGTCCTCCAGCAGGCGGCGGCGCCGGCCGTAGATGTCTGCGGCGTCGCACAGGGCGGCGTACAGCGTCTGCTGCGGGCGGGACGCGAAGATCATTTCCTGCATCAGCTTGCGCATCGCCTCGCCGGACTTGCGGCGGCGCAACTTGGCAGTCGCCCCCTCGGGCATCGGGAAATGGCGCTCGGCCAGGATGGACAGGCGGATTTTCGGCAACAACGCCCGCGGATGCCGGCCGGACAGGCGCGAGAAATAACTGCGCGAAGCGCCATCCAGGCGCACCGGTACGACCGTCGCGCCAGTCTTCGCGGCGACGAAGGCCGGACCATCATAGACCTTCATCAGCGACCCGGTCAGCGTGATCCGCCCTTCCGGGAAGATAACCACCGGGCGGCCCGACTCGATCAGCCGGATCACCTTCTTCATGGCCATCGGGCTGGTCGGATCGACCGCCAGGTAATCGACCTGCGAGAGCAGCAGACGGAAGAAGAAATTGTTGGCAATGCCGGTATGCACGACGAAAACCGGGTCGATGGGCAGGAACAGGCCGAGCAGCAGGCCGTCGAGGAAGGACTCGTGATTGGCGACGACCAATAGGCGCGGGTGATTGAAATCGGCCTGGCGGGCCGTCACCTCGACGCGGAACAACAGCCGGGCCAGGCCGCGCAGCAGCGGCCGCAACAGGGAACGCAACATCAGCACTTTTCCTTCAGGTAATCGAGGACATTGGCAAAGGTGCTTTCCAGCACCGGTCGGTCGACCCAGAACCAGACTTCCTTGCCGATCTTCTCGGAAGCCAGCGCGCCGGACTCATGGAGAATCTTCAGGTGATGCGAAACGGTCGACCGCGCCAGCGTCGACACCTCGGCAATCTGCCCGACATTAAGCCGCTCGCCCGGCTCGAACAGCAGCAGGATGCGTTGCCGGTGCTCGTCACCGAGGGCCACAAAAATCTTCGACATCGCCTGCCATTCGGCGGGGATCGTTTGGGTGTAATCGAATTTCATGTCGATAATCTTAGATATATCGACACATAACTGTCAAGCACTTTCCCGCACCGGCGCCGATCACCCCGGCATTTGCCCAGAAAACGCCCGCTCAGACTGGCTTTCAGGTGATCGAAGCAGCAAAACGCAGTCGCTCAGAGGCTCGGCAAAAAGGCAAAATGGCGGTCACAAATCGTCACATTTTCCCTATTCAACTTGGCCTTTCTCTTCGGTAGGATGGCACGACCGCTGACAAAAAAGGAGGCTGTTCCCGATGAAGGTTACGAATTCAATCAAGCGTGGTGCCAACTATCTTTGCGTCAAATTTGGCGATGTCGTGACGGCGATAGAACAGGTTGCCGTCGTCAAGGGACTCCCGATGTGGGAAGTCGAGCGCCAGATGGGCTCCGGCGTGCGAAAGCGCCTGATCGTCTCGGCCCGCTCGCTGATGCCGCTTGAACCTTCGATTGCCTGAAATTGCCGTGGATGGCAGCAAAAGGGCCACTATCAGTGGCCCTTTTTCATTGCACCCCGGACAAACTACTTGTACCAGGGCAGGGTTCGGCGCAAGGAGATGATCTGGCCGGCCTCGGCCACCGAATAACCGGGCACGTTGGCGACCGACTCCCGGAAATCCGGCGCCTGCAATGCCTCGATCAGGGTCTGGACGGGCTGCGACTCAAGTTCGTGCTTGCGGCAAACGATGAAATACTGCTCCCACAGCATCGGCACGAAACCAAGTCCGAACTGCTCGGCCGCGGCCCGCAAGCCGAATCCGCAATTGGCCGCCCCCGCCGCGATGCAAGCCGCCACGGCAAGGTGCGTTGGCTCCTCAGTCCGGTAACCGGTAATTTCCTGCGGCTCGATACGGTGAAAACTGAGCAGCTCGTCGAGCAATATGCGCGTCCCCGAGCCTGACTGGCGATTGACGAAGCGGATTTCCGGCCGCACCAGATCGTAAACATCGTACAGGTCGAGCGGATTGCCGGTCGGAACGATCAATCCCTGTTCGCGCACCGCCATGCTGATCAGCTTGTGGTCACCCAGGCGCAGTTGTCGCCCCAGCTGCGCATGCAGACCGGAGCCGCGCTGGCAAAGATGCGGCAGGTCGACCGGAAAATGGATACCGGCCAGTGTGCACTCTCCTGAGTTGAGTTGCTCCAGCGCATCGACACTGCCGACATAATCGGCGTCGAGCAGCAGGTTGCCCTGGCGCATCAATTGCTCGCGCAAGGCGCCGAACAGCAGGTCGTGACTGGCGGCAATACGCAGCGGCATCAGCGCCGGCCGCGTGGCCAGCAGCAATTCATTGTCGAGTTTGTTGGCCATGCCCTCTGCCACCGGCGCCATCCGGGCAAGGACGCGGCGCTCCGACCAGAGCAGGCGCTCGCCGAAATCCGACAGGCGGGCCGAAGCCCCCTGGCCGGAAGCCAGCAGTTTCTGCCCCAACTCCTCTTCCTGCTTCTTGAGGTAACCCCAGACGTATCGGTACGAAAGACCGAGGCGCTCGGCGGCGCGGGTGATCGAGCCCTCTTCGCGAATCGCGGCAAGGATGCCGAACAACGGATTGGCAAAGGGCATCTGCTCGCCGAACAAGGGCGAGGAGCGCGAACTACCGTCGAATTGATAGGAGAAGCTGACAGGCATGGCAACAAGCTAAAAAGTAAATCAACAATAAACAAGACAACGAGTGGCGGCAAAAAATCCGCCTCATTTTTGCCCTGGCATGAGCAGGTACGTCGATTGCAATTAATACGCCAGATGTTCAGCTGAACATTCCCTACCCTCAACCAAGGAGACACTATGACTATTTACGCAGCTCCCGGTACCGCCGGCGCCAAGATCGACTACAAGGCCCAGTACGACAATTTCATCGGCGGCAAGTGGGTCGCCCCGGTCAATGGCCAGTATTTTGACGTATTGACCCCGATCAGCGGCAAAAATTACACCAAGGCCGCGCGCTCCACCGCAGAAGACGTCGAACTGGCACTGGATGCCGCCCACGCCGCTGCCGATGCCTGGGGCAAGACCGCCCCGGCCGCCCGCGCCAACATCCTGCTGCAGATCGCCGACCGCATCGATGCCAACCTCGAGCGCCTGGCCTACGCTGAAACCGTCGACAACGGCAAGCCGATCCGCGAAACCCTGGCTGCCGACGTGCCGCTGTCCGCCGACCACTTCCGTTACTTCGCCGGCTGCCTGCGCGCCCAGGAAGGCGCCCTGTCCGACATCGACGAAAACACCGTCGCCTACCACTTCCATGAGCCGCTCGGCGTCGTCGGCCAGATCATCCCCTGGAACTTCCCGCTGCTGATGGCCGCCTGGAAGCTGGCCCCCGCCATCGGCGCCGGTAATTGCGTCGTTCTGAAGCCGGCCGAATCGACCCCGATCTCCATCCTGATCCTGGCCGAACTGATCGCTGACCTGCTGCCCCCGGGCGTCCTGAACATCGTCAATGGCTTTGGCCGTGAAGCCGGCATGCCGCTGGCCAGCAGCAAGCGCATCGCCAAGATCGCCTTCACCGGCTCCACCGCCACCGGCCGCGTCATCGGCCAGGCCGCTGCCAACAACCTGATCCCGGCCACGCTGGAACTGGGCGGCAAGTCGCCGAACGTCTTCTTCGCCGACGTGATGGACAAGGACGACGGCTTCCTCGACAAGGCCATCGAAGGCATGGTGCTGTTCGCCTTCAACCAGGGCGAAGTCTGTACCTGCCCGTCGCGCGCACTGATCCAGGAATCGATCTACGACAAGTTCATCGAGCGCGTCCTGCAGCGCGTTGCCGCCATCAAGCAAGGCAACCCGCTCGACACCGACACCATGATCGGCGCCCAGTGCTCGCAGGACCAGATCAACAAGATCACCTCATACCTCGAACTCGGCAAGCAGGAAGGCGCCCAGTGCCTGATCGGCGGCAACCGCGCCAACCTCGGCGGTGACCTGGCCGGCGGCTACTACATCCAGCCGACCCTGTTCAAGGGCAACAACAAGATGCGCATCTTCCAGGAAGAAATCTTCGGGCCGGTTCTGGCCGTGACGACCTTCAAGGACGAAGCCGAAGCCCTGGCCATCGCCAACGACACCATCTACGGCCTCGGCGCCGGCGTGTGGAGCCGTAACGGCAATGTCGCCTACCGCATGGGTCGCGCCATCAAGGCCGGCCGCGTCTGGACCAACTGCTACCACGCCTACCCGGCGCACGCAGCCTTCGGCGGCTACAAGGAATCCGGTATCGGCCGCGAAACCCACAAGATGATGCTCGACCACTACCAGCAGACCAAGAACCTGCTGGTCAGCTACAGCGAGCAGAAGCTGGGCTTCTTCTAAGCGACGGCGAACCAATGCAATGCCCGGCCAGAAATTGGGCATCCACAAAGGGGGCGGGCAACCGCCCCTTTTTTTATCTGGAGAAAAGAAAAATGGTTGAACGCGTCATTGCCACCCCGGCAGCACTCGAACTGATCGAAAGCCTGAAAACCAAGCACGGCCCCAAGCTGTTCTTTTTCCAATCCGGCGGCTGTTGCGACAACAGCGCTGCCAACTGCTACCTCCCCGGCGACCTGACGGTCGGCAGCCAGGACATTTACCTGGGCACCATCGGCGGCGCCCCGTTTTACATCAGCAAGTCGCAATTCGAGTTCTGGCAGCACACCCAGGTCATCGTCGATGTGGTCGACTGCGACGGCGGCGGCACGTTCTCACTGGAGGGCGGCAGCGGCAAAGCTTTCCTGAGCCGTTCGCGCCTGTTTACCGACGAGGAATGGGCTGAACTGGAAAAGACCCCACCACTGACAGGGGACGTCCAACAATTGAGCAGTGGTCAGTAATGAAACAATCGTGGCACAAGCCGTGAAGCAATGACCTATGCACCTGCCTGCATAAGCCAGACCCATCGATGAAGCCGGCAAAAACGCCGGCTTCATCGATATTGTGATCAGCGCTTGGCGTTAGGGAAGAACAACTGCTCGCCGCCGATCTTGTAGTCGGCAATGGCCTTCTGGCCCGGTGCCGAAACCAGCCAGTCGATGAAGCGCTGGCCATCTTCCTTCTTGACGTGCGGATGCTTGGCCGGATTGACCAGGATCACGCCGTACTGGTTGAACAGGCGGCTATCGCCTTCGACCAGGATGGTCAGATCACCGCGGTTCTTGAACGACAGCCAGGTGCCGCGATCGGCCAGGATGTAGGCGCCGACCGACGAGGCCATGTTCAGCGACGGCCCCATGCCGGAACCGGTATCGCGGTACCAGGCGCCCTTGGCCTTGTCGAGATCGACGCCGGCCATCTTCCAGTAGCGCAACTCGGCGGCGTGGGTGCCGCTACGGTCGCCGCGCGAGACGAAGGCCGGGCGGGCGGCGGCATCGACGGCGGCGATGCGGCGCAGGGCTTCGAGAATATCCTTGCCGGCGACCTTGGCCGGGTCGCTCTTCGGACCGACCAGCACGAAGTCGTTGTACATCACTTCGCGGCGCTCGACACCGGCCCCTTCGGCGACGAATTTCTCCTCGGCCGCCTTGTCATGGACGAAGGCCACGTCGGCATCGCCGCGCCGTGCGGTATCCAGCGCCTGGCCAGTGCCCAGGGCGACGACGCGTACCTTGACGCCGCTGTCCTTCTCGAAGATCGGCAGGATATGGCCGAACAAACCCGACTGTTCGGTGGACGTCGTGGATGAGACGATAATGACGCGATCCTCGGCCGCAACCGCATTGCCTAGCAGGCAGGCCAGCGTCGTGCAGAGCACCGCGGCGATTTTTTTGAAGTGCATGATTTTCCTTTCGTCTGATTGGTATCGCCAACCCGCCCTGGCTCATTGGTGCAACGGCGGATAACAGCGCCCGACCAATGCCGGAGCAGGGGTCTCGGGAAATAGTAGCGGCGGCGATGACCAAGGACAAGGCCGGCCGGAACCGGAGCGAACCTGAGCGCCGCCAGACGGTCTGACCCCAAAAGGCTGCCGCGGTCGGCATGGATATCGGTTGCGGTCATTTTGGCATTCGCCTAAACTGCCAAAATCAATATAAATAAAATGACTGTACCCCCCGCCCGGTTTCGGTCCATGCCAACCGGCAGACCTGGTTCAGGAGATCGAGATGTCCGATTCAAAGGCCAGCGCCCGCAAACGCCCGCCAACTGATGACCGGCCAGACGGCCGCTCACAGTCACGACTCGTGTCGCAGGAGGCGGCATGAACGAAGACACGCTGCGCTTTCTGCCAGTGGCGCTGCATATCGGGATCGAGGAAATCGATGCCCAGCACGCCGATCTGTTCGGGCATCTGGTCCGTCTCAAGCGCCTCTGCCTGAACATCAACCGTCTGCCGGCCAACGAGGCGGATGCACTGATAGCTCGGCTGCGCAAGCATTTCGCCACCGAGGCGCACTACGCAGCGGAAGCGGGGGTCGACTTCACGGCGCACACCATCCGTCACCAGACGATGCTGGAGCAGGTGACCAAGGCCCTGAAGGGGGCTTCGGCGGCCAACACCGATGTCTTCGGCGTGTTGCGCTATGTCGAATACTGGTTCGAACGGCACATCGCCCATGAGGATCAGGAACTGGCCGACAAGCTGGCCCTGAGGCCGACCAGCCATTCGTTTACCGAGGCCCCGCCAGCCACCAACTGATGCCCAGGATCGACACCGGCAAGGTGTCATGGGCACGCTAGAATCGGCCCATCCTGATCCGGCAAACCGCCGCCAGACCTCCGACACCGATTGCCCCGCATGCGCCACGCCAGATCCGAAACCCTCGCCTTGCCCGGCGTCCGTCTACACATCCGGCGCTGGGGTGACCCGCAGGCGCCGACGCTGTTCCTGCTGCACGGCTGGATGGATGTCTCGGCCTCCTTCCAGTTCGTCGTCGATGAACTTCAGCGCGACTGGAACATCGTCGCCCCCGACTGGCGCGGCTTCGGCCAATCGGAATGGTTGAACCGGCCGTATTTCTTCGCCGAACACCTCGGCGACATGGAAGCCATCCTCGACCGCTACGCCCCCGAGCAGCCGGCCCGCCTGGTCGGCCACAGCATGGGCGGTATCCTGAGTTGCCTGTATGCCGGCCTGCGGCCGGAACGGGTGGCGCGACTGATTTCGCTGGAGGGTTTCGGCATCGCGCCGACGACGCCGGAGATGGCGCCGGAACGTTACCGGCAATGGCTGGGGTTACTGCAGCAGCCGCCGCGCATGCACGTCTACGCCAACCGCGATGCCTTCGCCCGCCGCCTGATGCAGAACGACCGTTTCCTGACCGCCGAGCGGGCGGCCTTCCTGGCCAAGCACCTGGCGCGCATCGGTGATGGCGAAACCCGCGGCGGCGAGCGCCGCCACGGCATCATCTGGAACGGCGACCCGTGGCACAAGGCGACCTCGCCCTACCTCTTTCGCCTGGAGGAATCGAAAGCGATCTGGCGCCAGGTCACTTGCCCGGTGCTTTGGGTGGCCGGCCGGCAGTCCTGGGTGGTGCGCGACTACGCCACTCGGCCTGGCGACTGGGAAGCCCGCCGGGCCTGCTTCGCCGACGTGGACGAAACCTGGATCGAGGATGCCGACCACATGCTGCACCACGACCAGCCCGAGGCCGTGGCGCAGATCATCGAGCGCTTCTTCCGCTGAGCGCTGGCCGGCAAGGCGGCAAAATTTCGATTTTGGCCTTTTTTTGCCGCCGACCGTAGCCTTCCGGCCCAGGACCGGGAATCCTATTCGCCGCGCGCCCGCCGGACGGTGATCGACTCGCCGCCGACGCCCCAGTTGTCGGTATCGACCTCGTCGATGACGACCACCGTGGTTTTCGGATTCTTGCCCAGCACATCGACCAGCAGTTGCGTCGCACCCTGGATCAGGCGGGCCTTCTGCTCGGCGGTCGCGCCCTCGCGGGTGATCTTGATATTGACGTAAGGCATGCTATCTCCCCGGCTCAACGATTGACGTCGACGACGACCCGGCCACGCACCTGGCCGTCCATCAACTGCGCCGCAGTCGGAATCGCCTCGGCCAGCGAAACTTCGTGGCTGATCAAGCCGAGCTTGGCGACATCGAGGTCGGCCGCCAGGCGCTGCCAGGCTACCAGCCGTTCCGGCCGCGGACACATCACGCTGTCGATGCCGACCAGCGTCACGCCGCGCAGGATGAAGGGCGCCACGGTCGCCGGCAAATCCATGCCGCCGGCCAGCCCGCAGGCGGTGACGACGCCTCGGTATTTCATCGATGCACAGACATTAGCCAGCGTGTGGCTGCCGACGACATCGACCGCCCCGGCCCAGCGTTCCCGGGCCAGCGGCTTGCCCGGTGCAGCGAACTGGCTGCGGTCGATGACCTCGGCAGCACCCAGTTGTTTCAGGTAATCCGTCTCGGCCGGTCGACCGCTGACCGCGACCACCGTATAGCCGAGCTTGGCCAGCACGGCGATGGCCACGCTGCCCACGCCGCCGGCCGCACCGGTGACGACGATCTCGCCATCGGCCGGCTTGACGCCCTGTTTTTCCAGCGCCAGCACGCACAGCATCGCCGTGTAGCCGGCAGTACCGATGGCCACTGCCTGCTGCGGCGTGAAGGCGTCCGGCAGCGGCACCAGCCAGTCGCCCTTCAAGCGAGCCTTCTGGGCCAACCCGCCCCAATGCGTCTCGCCGACGCCCCAGCCATTGAGCAGCACGGGGTCGCCAGCCCGGTAGTCCGGGTTGTCGCTGGCCTCGACGACGCCGGCGATATCGATCCCCGGCACCATCGGAAACTTGCGGACAACCGGCCCCTTGCCGGTGATCGCCAGGCCGTCCTTGTAGTTCAGCGACGAGTGCGAGACACGCACCGTGACGTCGCCTTCCGGCAACTGACTGTCGTCGATGTCCTGCACCGAGGCGCGGTAACCGGCCTCGTCCTTCTCGATCAGAATTCCCTTGAACATCTTCATCTCCTCGATTAACGCTGCAGGCAGGGCCTGAGCTGAGCTTCCGCATCCTGCTTTTCCACAAGCTTGAGTATAGCCAGCAGCAGCGTGCCGAGCACCATGACACCGGCCGCCAGATACAGCCCCATCGAATAATCGCCGAACCGGGAGGCCAGCCAGCCAACCGCAGCCGGCCCGATGATCTGCGCGACCCCGTAGGAAAGCGTCATTTTGCCCATCATCTTGGCCGGGCGGGTCGGATAATAGCGTCCCGCCATGGTCAAGACCAGGCTGACCATGCCGATGAAGGTGCCACCGAACAACAGGGCGCCGAATACCGCCGCCGCCAGCCCGCCGACCGCCACCGGCAGCACGATGCCGACGATCTGCAACACGGCGGCCAGGATCAGCGCATTCAATTCGCCGCTCCGCCTGGCGATCAGATCCCAGTTGATGCAAGCCGGCGCGGCGGCAACGCCGATCGCCATGAAGACCAGCGTGCCCTGACCGGCCAGCCCGGGCAGATGGTCGACGATGGCGACAATGAAGGTGGCGCTGACCACGAAGCCGAAACCGGCGCAGAAATAGGCGGCCATGAACAGGCCGAGGAACAGCGGACTGGGCGGCTGGTCATGCAGCGCTGCGCCGCTCTTCGTCACCGCACTGGTGTCGGGCGCCGGCAGCCAGGCCAGCGCCGGCACGAGCAGCACGCAGCCGATGGCCGTGAAGGCGAACCACTGCTCACGCCAGTCGAGCGTACCGTTCATCAGCCAGACGGCGGCGGCGCAACCGGCGATGCCCAGGCCGATGCCAGAAAAATGGATACCCAGTTCCGGCCGGTGGTTGTGGCGGATCAGCCAATTCAAAATCAAGCCGCTGCCGAGCAGGATGCCCGCCGCGCTGCTCAACCCGGCAATGAAGCGCGACACGATCCAGACCAGCGGATCGCTGCTCAGCCCCATCAGCGCGGTACTGGCCACGGCGGCCACCATGCCGATCCGGTACAGCCGGTCCTTCAAGACCAGGTTGCTGATCAGCGAGGCGATCAGCGCGCCGCTCAGGTAGCCGGCATAGTTCAGCGCCGCCAGCCAGCCGGCTTCGGCGACACCGAGCCCGGCCTGCTGCTGCATGATCGGCAACAAGGGCGTGTAGGCGAAGCGGGCCACGCCCATCGCCAGGATCAGGCTGAATATCCCGGCGCCGAGCACCTTGAGGCGTTCTGTCCTTGCGTTCATGGGAAATCTCCGTGGCTATTGATAACCGTACGATAAACAGCGTAAAGTATCTGCACAAATGATTTGTTTAGAATCAACGGTTCGATTTTTGAGATACATCCATGGAACTGATCGCCCTCCGGACTTTTCAGGCCGTCGTTGAAGAAGGCGGCATCCTCGCCGCGTCGCGCAAACTGAACACGGTTCAGTCCAACGTCACCGGCCGCATCCGCAAACTGGAGGAAGAACTCGGCGCCGAGTTGTTTTTCCGCAAGGGACGCGGATTGGAACTGGCGCCGTCGGGCAAGGTGCTGCTCGACTACGCGCGACGCATGTTGATGCTGGAGCGGCAAACCAGCGCCGCCGTGCGGCTGGTCGGCGAAAGCGCCGGCGAACTGCGGATCGGTACCATGGAAACCTTTGCCGCGCTGCATCTGCCCGGCGCGTTGAAGGCGGTCCGCACCCGCCACCCGAATATCGAATTACGTGTGTCGACCGACACCACCAGCTCGCTGACCGAAAAGGTGCTCGATCACAAGCTGGATTGCGCGTTTGTCGCCGGCCCGGTCATCCATCCCGACCTGCGCTTCGACGAACTAGTCGTCGAAGAACTCGTGCAGGTCCATGCGATAAACACAGACCCCGTTCTGCTCCCGCTGATTCTCTTCCGCGAGGGCTGCGCCTACCGCACCCGTGCCATCGCCTGGCAGCGCAAGCAAGGGCATGCCGTCGCCGACGCCATGGAGTTCGGCACGCTCGAAGGGATTCTCGGCTGTATCGCCGTCGGCCTGGGCTGGACCCTGATGCCGCGTCGGGTTGTCGAACAATCGCCGCACGCGCCCGATCTGGTCATTGAAAGCGTGCCACCGGAGATCGCCCAGGTACCGACGGGCATGATTTCCCTGCGCGACGGTCCGCCCATGGTGGCCCTGAAAACGCTCAGCGATGCCATCGCCGCCGCCGCGCCCAACCAGCGCGCCGCCTGATCCCGACTCAGGACTTCAGCAACTCCTCGCGCGATCCTAACCAGCGCTTCAAATGGCGCTCCGCCAGCGTCGGGTGTTCGGTCAGCATCCCCTCGGCTACCTCGCGCGCCATCTCGACCAGATCGGCATCCATCTCCAGATCGGCGTAGCGTAGTAGCGGCACGCCGCTCTGCCGGCTACCGACGAATTCGCCGGGGCCGCGAATCTGCAAATCCTGTCGGGCAATCTCGAAGCCGTCGGTGTGTTCGAAAATGATCTTCAGCCGCTGGCGGGCAATCTCGCCCAGGGGCCCGGCATAGATCAGCACGCAGCTCGATTCGTACTGGCCACGCCCGACCCGGCCGCGCAACTGGTGCAGTTGCGACAGGCCAAAACGCTCGGCGTGCTCGATGACCATCAGGCTGGCATTGGGCACATCGACCCCGACCTCGATGACCGTCGTCGCCACCAGCACGTCGATCTCGCCGGCCGCGAAGGCGGCCATCACCGCCTGCTTTTCGTCGGCTTTCAGGCGGCCATGCACCAATCCTACGGTCAGGCCGGAAAATTGCCCCAAAAGGAAATCGTAGGTTTCCTGCGCCGTCTGCAACTGCAGCGCCTCGGATTCCTCGATCAGCGGGCAGACCCAGTAGGCCTGCCGACCTTCCTCGACCGCTTTCCGGACGAAACCGACCACGTCGTCGCGCCGGCTGTCGGCGACCAGCCGGGTCTTGATCGGCGTCCGCCCCGGCGGCAGTTCGTCGAGCACGGTGACGTCGAGATCGGCGTAATAACTCATGGCCAGCGTGCGCGGGATCGGTGTCGCCGACATCATTAACTGGTGCGGGTTGTCGCCCTTCTTGCGCAGCGCCAGGCGCTGGGCGACGCCGAAGCGATGCTGCTCGTCGACGATGGCCAGGCCAAGCCGGGCAAAATCGACTCCCTCCTGGATCAGCGCGTGGGTGCCGACGATCAGTTGCGCGCCGGCCGCCGTCGCCGCCAGTTGCTCGCGCTTGGCCTTGGTCTTCAGGCTGCCGGACAACCAGGCGACGCGGACGCCGAGCGGTTCCAGCCAGTCGCGCAATTTCAGGTAATGCTGCTCGGCCAGGATTTCGGTCGGCGCCATGAAAGCCGCCTGCCAGCCGGCAGAGATCGCCTGGCAGGCTGCCAGCGCGGCGACGATGGTCTTGCCGGCCCCGACGTCGCCCTGCAGCAGGCGCTGCATCGGGTAAGGCTGGGCCAGGTCGTGCCCAATCTCGGCCATCGCCCGCGCCTGTGCGCCAGTCAGGCCGAAGGGCAGGCTGTCGAGCAGGCGGGCGCCAAGATCGTCGCGGGCAATCAGCACCGGCGCCCCCTGCTCGCGACGCGCCAAGTAGGCGCGGCGTAGCGACAGTTGCTGGGCCAGCACCTCGTCGAACTTTACCCGCCGCCAGGCCGGGTGATTGCGCGCGTGCAGCGTATCGAGATCGGTGCCGGGCGGCGGCGTGTGCAGGAAACGCAGGCTGCGCGCCAGACCGGGCAACTTCAGACGCTGGCGCAAGTCATCCGGCAGCGTCTCGGACAGGTCGCCGACCGCCAGCGCCTTGCCGATGAGCTTCTGCAGCGCCGAATTGGCTACCCCGGCGGTGGTTGGGTAGATCGGCGTCAATTGGGTCGGCAGCGGTTCGTCGTCGCCGATCTTGCGAAAACGCGGGTGCACCATCTCGGCGCCGAAAAATCCGCCGCGCACTTCGCCAAAGGCACGGATACGCGAGCCTTCGCTCAACGCCGCCTGCTGGCTGGGGTAGAAACTGAAGAAACGCAGCGTAATCTCGCCGCTGTCGTCGCCGGCCCGCACGACCAGTTGCCGGCGCGGCCGGAACTGCAGCTCGCTGCTGTGCACGACCACTTCGACCTGCACCGGCTCGCCACCGAAGGCGCGGGCAACCGGCGTAATGCGCGTTTCGTCCTCGTAGCGCAGTGGCAAATGGACCAGCAAATCGGCCTCGCGATGGAGGCCGATCTTGGCAAGCTTCTTCAGCAGCGCGTCGGAAGCGCGAATCGGAGCCGAGGCCCCGCTGTCGCTCATTGGGCGTTAGTTACCCAGGCACATCACCGCATCGGCCTCGACCAGCGCGCCGCGCGGCAGTTCCTTGACGCCGACGGCGGCACGGGCCGGGAAAGGCTGGCTGAAATACTGCGCCATCGTTTCGTTGACCTTGGCGAAGTTGGCCAGATCGGTCAGGAAGACGTTGAGCTTGACCACATCGGCCAGCGAACCGCCGGCCGCTTCGGCGACGGCCTTCAGATTGTCGAAAACGCGAACGATTTGCGCGTCGATTCCGTCTACCATCTGCATGGAAGCAGGATCGAGCCCGATCTGACCGGACATGTAAACGGTGTCGCCAACGCGCACGGCCTGCGAGTAGGTGCCGATGGCCGCCGGGGCGTTCGGGGTGGCGATGATGGTCTTGGCCATGTGTAAGCTTCCTCTATCCAAATTGCAAAGCCCTATTTTACCCATGAACCCACGCATCGAATCCCTGGAAAAAATGCTCGACGGCCCGCGCGACGGCGCCCTGCTACGCTTCTCGCTGGGCAACGAATACCTGAAGGCCGGCGATCCAGCCAAGGCAGCCCATTGCTTCCAGGCCGCGGTCGACCGCGACCCGAACTACTCCGCCGCCTGGAAAGTCCTCGGCAAGGCACTGGCCGAAGCCGGCGACCACCCCGGCGCGCTGGCAGCCTACGAACGCGGCATCGCCGTGGCGGAAACGAAGGGCGATCTTCAGGCGGCCAAGGAAATGACAGTTTTCGCTAAGAGGATTCGCCGAGCGCTCGACGAATTTAGGGCCGACCCGCAAGCCTAAAGAATTGTTACAAAGCAGCCCGGCGTCACCGTATGCCGGGCCGGGTGCCACCGCGTTATTTGCTTACGCAATCCTCGGAGCACCCCGCCATGACCCTCAAGCAAACCGCACTTCGCCTCGGCCTCGCCGCCGCCCTGCTGGGCAGCCTGGGGGCCTGCACCGTGGTTCCGGCTTATCCGTCGGCGGGCTATTACCAGGCTCCGCCGCCGGCTTATATCGAGCCCTACCCGGTTTACGGCTATCCGGGGGCCAGCATTTATTTCGAATCGGGCCCTCGTTACTACGGCGGCCGCGGTGGTCGCTACTACCGCGACCACCGACATCACGACCACTGGCGGCGCTGATCGGTCGGTTTAGTTCTTACCCTTGGGCGGCACGAGGATGGTCTCGACGCCCAGTTCCCTGAGCTTGGCCTGGGCCGCCTCGGCTTCCTGCTTGGTGCGGAACGGGCCGACCTGAACGCGGGTTTCCAGCGTCGATGGCACGCCACTCAAGGTCAGCCGGGCGTGCAACTCCTCGGCACGCTGGACGCTCGAAAATACGCCGGCCTGCAGCAGGAATCCCGAGAACAGCCGCGTTACCCCGGATGGCGTTGCGGTTGGCGCCGGTTTGTGGTCTACGACGTGGGCCGGCGCTCTGGCCGGCGCCGGCTCGCTCGGCGCGGCGGCCCGCGGCGGCGGGGGAACGATATTCGATGGTGCGGTCGTCGCTTCGGGAATGACCGGGGGCGGCGATGCGGGTTGGGCCTGCGCCGGGGACGGCTTGGCAACGACTGCGGCTGGGCGTCTTTCCGGCCCGGCTTCCGGCATCGTCGCGGCCTGCGGCTTGGCCTCGACCTGCGGCGGAGGCGGCGGCTCGACAGGGGGCTCAGCCTTTTCCGGGGCCGGCGGTTCGGGCAGGTTCTCGGCCGGCTTGACCGGCTGCGACATTTCCTTCTTGGGCGCGACCGGGACGCGTTCGGCGAAGACTCGCTCCTCAGGTTCCTCGGGCGGGTTGGCGAGATGATCGAAGAAGGCCAGCACGCCAAGCAGCAAGGCGACCAGCAGGCCGGCCACGGCCAGGCGTCCGACCAGTTTGCCGCGCAGGTCGCCTGTGCCTTCGTCGTTGTCGGAAACTTCCGGTTGTTCTGCCATGTTGCCCCTCAATGATCCTGACTCTTGGCCAGCGCAACCACCAGTTCGGCCTCGGCCCGGGCGATGCCGCAGCGTTCGGCGATGGCCGCCGGGTCGTAACCGGAAACCGCCATCTGCATCGCGTCGCCATAGATCGGCGAGACCGTCTGGCTGGCCCGCAGGTGGGCCAGTTCATGCTGCATGTCGCCACGCAACGCCGCCAGTTCGCCACGGATGGCGTCGACCTCGTCGCGCAGTTGGCTGACTTCCTGCTCCAGGGCACTCCGCAGCAGGTTTTCGCCGAGCTGGGGAGCAGCCATCCGGGCAGCCCCTTGTTCCCTGTCCGAGGCAATCTCAGGCTCGGCTTCCGGCTCGGCAGCGGAAATCGGCTCGCGCTCGGCCAAAACGGGCGCAATCTGCACCGGCGCCTCGGCGGGACGACGGCGCAGGTGAAGCATGCGGAGCAGGACGAAGAGCATGTAGAGGGCGACCAGCACGATCAGGCCGATCACCCCTTCGCGCAGGCCCAGCGTCATCCCCCACAGTTCAAGCGCCGGCACGGTCCCCCCGGTTACGAATGCTTAGAAGCCCACCGAGTACTGCAGGCCGACGATATGGGCGCTGGCGTCATACTTGCCGGCCGGCATAGGAGGGACAATGCTCTGCTTTATGCTCGGATCCTTGACGTAGAGATACGAGTAACCGACGTCAACCTTGCCATGGCGACCAGCATTCCACTGGCCGCCCAGCGACAGCCAGAGGCGATCGTTGTCCGGCACGCGAGGCGAACGGAATTCGTTGCGTACAGGGGTGCGGTCGTAAGCGATGCCGAACTTCAGCTTGGCCGCATCGTTCACCTTGTAGGCAGCCCCCCAGGCAATGCGCCAGGAGTCGTCGTAGTTAAAGACTTCACCGGGCAACTGGGTGTTGGTGTCGCGACGATAGACATCGAAGCGCTGCAGGGTGCTCCAGCGGGTGAAGGAGAGGTCGCCCATTGCTTCCCAGCGGTCGGAGACCTGCTGCCAGACCGACAGGGTGAAGGTATCCGGCAACTCGACATCGGCGCGGATCGGCAAGGCGCCGTTAATGGTGCCTTCCAACCGGTGCTTGATCGCCGAACGGTAGGCGATGCCGACCCGCATGGCCGGGGACAGCGTGAACAGGGCGCCGGCATTCCAGCCCCAGGAGGCATCGTCGCCCTTGAGGGTGACGAGGGCGCCGGGGTTGCGGGTCAACTCACCGTCAATAGTCTGGTAGTTGATGCCAAAACCGAGCGAAACCTTGTCATTGACGCGATAGGCCACCGACGGATTGAAATTGATGGTCTTGATTTCCGACTTGATGGCCAGCGCCTGACCTGCCCAGGTGCTGTCGTATTCGGTAGCCAGCCCGAAAGGCGCCGAGATGCCGAAGCCGAGGTACAGGTCCTTGGTCATTTGCCACGACATGTAGCCATTGGGAACGGCCTTCCAGCCGCCGGCATCGCCGCCCGACTCGACGCCGTTAGTGTCGCGGTACTGGTAGCTCGGCCCGACGCCGGTGACCCCGACGGAAAGCTGGAAGCCGGTCAGTTGCGTCATGCCGGCCGGGTTGAAGAAGACCGTGCTGGCGTTGTCGGCGACGGCGGCCGAACCGGCGTAGGCGGTACCGAGACCGCTGGCGTTCTGCTCCAGAAGCTGGAAGGCGGCAGCCGAAGCGGCGCCGGAGAAAGCGACCAGCAGCAGGGCCGGTACGATACGCAGGGTCATTGTTTTCATGGAAAGGCGGCCTCGTGGGCGATGAATTGTATTAACTGTCGGATTCTAGACCAATTCCCGTCATTTTTCGGATGGAATGTTGCGCTTTGCTGTGGCGGTGTTGCTTGCCACGCAACGTCCGGCAGCAGATGGCCATTCCACGGGAATGCTACGGTCGGCGGCAAAAAAAGGCCAAAAACCGAAATCGGCCCGGATTCGCCCGCAAGGCGGGGACTTTTCATATACTGGCGGGATTGCCTTCCACCGGACGATTCACCCCATGCGCCGCGCCTCCGCCCTGCCCAAACCACCCGCCGGACAGGCGCTGGCCGAAACCCACGTCTGGCTGACGCTGCGTACGCTGTTCCCGTATTTGTGGCGTTATCGCCTGCGTGTCGTGGCGGCCATCGGCTGCCTGGTCGCCGCCAAGGTGGCCAATGTCGGCGTGCCGATGATCTTCAAGGAGATGATCGACGGCCTGTCCGGCAGCCAGCAGGTGCTCGCCCTGCCGATGCTGCTGCTCGTGCTGTACGGCCTGCTGCGCTTTTCGACCTCGCTGTTCACCGAATTGCGCGAAATCCTGTTCGCCCGCGTCACCCAGCGCGCCGTTCGCCAAGTATCGCTGGAAGTTTTCCGCCACCTGCATGCGCTGTCGTTGCGCTTTCATCTGGAACGCCAGACCGGCGGCGTGTCGCGCGACATCGAGCGGGGTAGCCGCTCGATCTCCAGCCTGATTTCCTACACCCTGTACTCGATCCTGCCGACGCTGGTCGAAATCGGGCTGGTCCTCGGCATCCTGTTCGTCAAGTACGACGCCGGCTACGTGATCATCACGCTGGTCTCGCTGGTCAGCTACGTCGTGTTCACGATCAAGGTCAGCAACTGGCGCATCGACATCCGCCGCGCCGTCAATGAAAACGATTCGGCGGCCAACACCAAGGCCATCGACAGCCTGCTCAACTACGAGACGGTCAAGTATTTCAACAACGAGGCCTGGGAAGCCCGCCGCTACGACGAGCAGCTGCTGAAGTGGGAAGACGCCGCAACGCGCAGCCAGACCACGCTGGCCTTCCTCAACCTCGGCCAGGCGGCGATCATCGCCCTCGGCGTCACCGCCATGATGTGGCGCGCCGCCAGCGGCGTCGTCGCTGGCGAGATGACCATCGGCGACCTGGTGCTGGTCAATGCCTTCCTGATCCAGCTCTACATCCCGCTCAATTTCCTCGGCATCGTCTACCGCGAAATCCGCCAGGCGCTGACCGATATCGAACGGATGTTCAACCTGCTCAAGGAAAACCGCGAGATCGCCGATTCGGCGGATGCCCGCGATCTGCCGAGCGGCCAGCTGCAGGTCAATTTCGACGGCGTCGATTTCGCCTACGAGCCCGATCGGCAGATCCTGAAGAACGTCAATTTTTCCATTGCACCGGGCAAAACGGTGGCCGTCGTCGGCCATTCCGGGGCCGGAAAATCGACGCTGTCGCGGCTGCTTTACCGTTTCTACGACGTCTCCGGCGGTGCCGTCCGGATCAACGGTCACGACCTGCGCAGCCTGAAGCAGGCCAGCCTGCGGGCCGCCATCGGCATCGTGCCGCAGGACACCGTGCTGTTCAACGACAGCATTTTCTACAACATCAACTACGGCCGCCCGGAGGCCAGCCGCGAGGAGGTCTTTGCCGCCGCCCGCGCCGCCCAGTTACATGACTTCATCGAATCGCTGCCGCAAAAATACGAAACCCGGGTCGGCGAACGCGGCTTGAAGTTGTCCGGCGGCGAAAAGCAGCGCGTCGCGATCGCCCGCGCCCTGCTCAAGAACCCGCCCATCCTGATTTTCGACGAGGCGACGTCGGCTCTCGACTCGGCCACCGAACGCGCCATCCAGACGCAGCTGGAACAGGTTGCTGTCGGACACACCACGCTGGTCATCGCCCATCGACTGTCGACGGTGATGAACGCTGACGAGATTCTGGTCATGAGCGACGGCCACATCGTCGAACGCGGCAATCACACCGCGCTGCTCGCCGCCAATGGTGTTTATGCCCGGATGTGGACGCTGCAGCAGCAGGAAGCGATCGACCACGAAAGGACGGCGCTTGAGTCCTAGCGAAGCGACCTGCCCGGCCAAGCAGGCGGCGGTCGCCTTGCCGCGAAGCCGCGGCAACTGGATCTTGCCATTCGCCGTTTTTCTCGGCCTGGTCTGCGTCACACTGGCCGCCTGGCATTGGCAATCCCGCCTGAAATTGCAGGCCGATGAGAGCGCCAACGTTCAGGAAGCCGCGGCCATTACCGCCGAAATCCGGGAGCGCCTGCGTCTGCATACGCAGTTCCTCCGCTCGGTACATGCCTTCGCCAGCACCCAGGCCGTGCTCGACCGGCAGTCGTGGCAACGCTTTGCCGGCCTGATCGACACCCGCGGCAGCCTGGCTGGCCTGTTTGCCTTTGCCTACGCACCGGCAGTGCGCGACAGCGAAAGAAGGATTTTTGAAAATTGGGCAAAAAAGCAGGGCGACCGTAGCATTCTCGACATTTCCCTGCCGGACAACGCCGGACTCGTCACACCGGTCGTTTTCATCGCCCCGGACTCGACCCTAAACCGCAGCGCCATCGGCTACGACCTTCAATCCGAAAGCCAGCGCCGGGAGGGTATCCGGCGCGCCATCCTAAGCCGCGACGTGGCGATGTCCGGCCCGATCATCCTGATCTTCGACAAAGAGGCCCAGCGCCTGGGTTTTCAGCTGGTCCAGGCGGTTTTTCGTGAAGACCAGCCGGTGGAGCGTCCGGAACAACGGCAACGCGCCTTTTCCGGCGTCGTCCTGGCCGCCTATCGTTACGACGAGTTTATCGGCGCTGTCAGCCATGCCTCCACCAGTCAGCTCGTCCTGCACGTTTCAGACGAGGACCCGAATCCGGAAACTCTGGAGGTCGCTCCGCCACGCCTGGTTTACAACTCCGATCCCGTGTTTCGGCCGAGTGCCGACCAACAGGCCATCCATCACGAAATCGACCTCGGCGGACGCAACTGGATACTTGAGTTCCACCCCCGGGATAAGGCGTCGCCCGCCCTCGGCACCCCTGACCTGATGCTGGCTGGCGGACTCGTCGGCAGCACCCTGTTCGCCCTGCTGCTGTTCAACCTGAGCACCTCGCGCGAGCGCGCCGTGCGCTATGCCCGAAAACTGACCGACGAACTGCGCCAGCATCGCGACCACCTGCAGGAGATGGTCGACGAGCGCACCGCCAGCCTCGACACCGCCCTGACGCAAGCGCGCGCGGCGAATCAGGCGAAATCCGACTTCCTGGCCAACATGTCACATGAACTTCGGACGCCGATGCACGCCATCATCGGCTTCGTCGATCTCGGCAGCAAACGCGCCCAAGCCACCGGCGACCCAAAAATTGCCCAGTACTTCCAGCGCATCGATGAAAGCGGCCAGCGCCTTCTCAGCCTGATCGACGAACTGCTCGATTTGTCCAAAATGGATGCTGGACACATGCAGCTGCAGTTCGCCGAATTCGATGTCCGGTCACTAGTCACGCAGACTGCCGGCCAGCTGGACTCGCTGCTGACCGCCCGCAGGCTGACCCTGGACATCGATTGCCAGACCGACCAGGTGGCGATCACCGCCGATCCGGGACGGATCACCCAAGTTTTCTGTAACCTGCTCTCCAACGCTATTAAATTCTCCCCCGAAGCAGCCTGTATCCGCATCGAACTCGCCTCCGCCGAACTCCCGCGCGGCCGCCGCGCCCTGGATGCCGGCACCCAGCCGGCGCTAGCCATCCGGATCATCGATCAAGGCATCGGCATTCCGGAAAGCGAACTCGAATGCATTTTCGACAAATTCGTACAAAGCAGCGCAACCAAGACGGGCGCCGGCGGCACCGGCCTCGGGCTGGCGATTTGCCGGGCGATAGTTACCCAGCACCGTGGTACGATTGTTGCCCATAACAATCATCCGGGGAACGGCGCCAGCTTTGTCGTTACCCTGCCAATGAATTGCCGGATGGGAACAACGAGACAAAATGACTGACACCCGCGTCCTGCTGGTCGACGACGAACCACTCAACCTGGAAATCCTGGTCGATTATTTCGAAGGTGAGGCGCCATTTTCGGTCGAGACTGCTGACAATGGCGAAGCAGCCTGGCAGTTGCTGAAACAATCCGGCCGCGACTTCAAACTGATCCTGCTCGACCGCATGATGCCCGGACTGGACGGCATCGGCCTGCTCAAGCGCATCAAGAGCGACCCGGCGCTCGCCGCCATCCCGGTCATCATGCAAACGGCGGCCAATTCGCCGGAACAGATCCGTGAAGGTCTGGAGGCCGGGGCCTATTACTACCTGACCAAGCCCTACCGTCGCGACAACCTGCTGGCCATCGTCCATGCCGCCCTCAGCGATGCCGAGGCTCGTCACACGTTGAGTCGCCAACTGCACCAGCACGTCAACTCGCTGCAGTTCCTCGACCAGGCCGAGTTTTCAATACGCACCATCTACGAAGCAGGCCAACTCGCTTCGTTTGTCGCCCAGGCCTGCCCAAACCCCGACCAGGCCGTGATCGGCATTTCCGAGCTGCTGGTCAATGGCGTCGAGCACGGCAACCTTGGTCTCTCGTACAGTGAAAAAACCCGCCTCAAGCAAGAGGATCGCTGGCAAGCCGAAGTCGACCGTCGCGCCGATCTTCCCGAAAATCGGGACAAGCGCGTTCGATTGAGTTATCAGCGCGGTAACGGCAAAATCACCTTACGCGTCAGCGACCAGGGCAATGGTTTCAATTGGCAGGATTTCCTCGAAATGGATCCGGAAAGAGCCTTCGACCCGAACGGCAGAGGAATCGCCCTGGCTCGCCTGCTGAGCTTCTCCGGCATCACCTACGAAGGCTGCGGCAATGTCGCCGTCGCCACGATCGACCATCGCAGCGACAAGTAAGCGCTGAACGACCATGACACCCCAAAACAACAAGATGAAGGTACTGGCGGTCGACGACAACCGCACCAACCTGCACATCCTTCAGGTCTTCCTAAAAAAACTCGGCCATGAGGTAATCCTGGCCGAAAACGGTGAAGAAGCGGTCCACAAATTCATCACCGAATCCCCCGACCTCGTCTTGCTCGATATCATGATGCCGGTCATGGACGGGTTCGAAGCGGCGCGGCAGATCAAGGCACTGTGCCACGACCAGTGGAAGCCGATCATCTTCCTGTCGGCGCTCAATCGCGACGAAAACCTGGTCGAAGGTCTTGAGGCCGGCGCCGATGACTACCTGACCAAGCCAATCAACTTCGTCGTCCTCGAAGCCAAGCTGCGCTCGATGCAACGCTCGCTGGCGATGCAGCAAGAAGCCATCAACTCCCTGCGCCGCGTCCAGGCCATTTCCGACAATGTCCTCGACGCCATCGTCACCAGCGACGAACACGGCAATATCGTCTCGGTCAATCAATCCACTGAACGGATTTTCGGTTGGTCGGCCAGCGAACTAGTCGGTCAGAACGTCTCCGTGCTGATTCCTCCAGCCCAACGCGAAAGCCATGCCCAATCCGTCGAGAACTACCGTCCCGAGGCACCCGCCCGAGCCCTGGGCGCAGAACGCGAACTCGAAGCATTGCACAAGGACGGCCACCGCTTCCCGGCAACTATCGCCGTCAGCCAGGTTGTCCTCGACGACCAACGGATGATCATCGGGGTCATTCGCGACATCTCCGAACGCCGCCGAACTGAACAAAAACTGCGCGAGAATGCCCGCCAACTGCAGGAATACTACGACCAAACCCAGGCTGAACAACAACTGGCGCTGCGTTTGATGGAAAAGCAGTTGCATCGTGCCGAACTGCAGGATGCCCGACTCCGCTACAAAGTTATCCCGGCCGAGCATTTCAGCGGCGACATCGTCGCTGCCGCCCGCTCGCCCGAGGGCCGTTTCTACTCACTGCTGGCCGACGCAACGGGCCATGGACTGACGGCAGCAATCAGCGTCCTGCCAGTACTCGCGCTGTTCTACCGAATGACAAAACTGAGCCGGACAGTGCGCGAGATCGTTCTCGAACTCAATCAGCAACTCAAGGAATCGATGCCGGTCGGCCGCTTTGTCGCAGTCACCCTGGCCTGCCTCGACGAAGTAAACAAAGAGGGAGAGATCTGGGTTGGCGGTACACCGGAAGCCTTCCTTCTCGACCGCTGGGGGCGGGTGTCACGGAGTTTCCCGTCCGAAAATCTGCCCCTGGGCATTGTTGGCAACCAGGAACTGACCGCCCAACCTTGCTGTTTCACCTGGTCCAGTGAAGACCAGTTGATGTTGTGTTCCGACGGCTTACTCGAGGCCAGCGACAAATTGGGCGAGCAGTTCGGCGTGGACAGACTGATCGCGGCTGCCGCAAATACATCACCCGGCGAGCGCTTTAAGAAGATCGAGGCGGCACTGTCCTCCCATCTTCAGGACAATCTCGCCGGCGACGATATTTCCCTGATGCTGATCGACTGCGCCTGATTTTCGAAGTCGATATTGCAAAAAAGCAAAAGGCCGGAAAACTCCGGCCTTTTGCTTTATTACTTTGCTGTTGAAACGGCTTATTCAGCAGTTTCCTCAACTTCCACAGCCTCGGTCGGCTCCGGACGATCCAGCAGTTCGACGAAAGCCATCGGTGCGTTATCGCCGACACGGAAGCCACACTTCAGGATGCGAAGGTAGCCACCCGGACGGGTTGCATAGCGCGGGCCGATTTCGGCGAACAGCTTGACCACGATCTCGCGGTCGCGCAGACGGTCAAAAGCCAGGCGCTTGTTAGCCAGCGTCGGGTTCTTGCCGAGAGTGATCATCGGTTCGACAACACGGCGCAGTTCCTTGGCCTTCGGCAACGTGGTCTTGATAGCCTCGTGCTTGAGCAGGGAAACGGTCATGTTGCGCAGCATCGCCAAGCGATGGCTGCTGGTACGGTTCAGTTTGCGAAGTCCATTGCGGTGACGCATGGTTAATCCTTTCTATGTTCTGCAGGCGTCCCTTGACTGCCCGGGTTGAAAAAGGCTTACGCCTTTTCCAGACCGGCGGGCGGCCAGTTTTCCAGTTTCATGCCGAGTGTCAGGCCACGGGCGGCCAGCACTTCCTTAATCTCATTCAGCGACTTGCGACCCAGATTTGGGGTCTTGAGAAGTTCGTTCTCGGTACGCTGAATCAGATCGCCGATGTAGTAGATGTTCTCGGCCTTAAGGCAGTTCGCGGAACGAACCGTCAACTCGAGATCATCGACCGGACGCAAGAGAACCGGATCAACTTGGGCGGGCTTGGAAGCCTCGGCCACCGGGGCCGTGCCTTCCAGATCGGCAAACACGGAGAGCTGTTCCATCAGTACGCGGGCAGCGTAGCGAATGGCCTCTTCCGGCTCGACGACACCGTTGGTTTCGATATCGACAATCAGCTTGTCCAGATCGGTACGCTGTTCCACGCGGGCGCTTTCGACCGCATAAGCAACGCGACGGATCGGGCTGAACGAAGCGTCCAGAACCAGCTTGCCAATGGTCTTGGCGTCACCGAGGTTCCGAACGTTACCCGGCACATAGCCGCGACCCTTCTCGACCTTGATTTCCATGGCGAGCTTGCCGCCCGGGGAAAGGTGAGCGATCACGTGCTCCGGATTGATGATCTCGACGTCATGCGGCAACTCGATATCGCCAGCACGGACGGCGCCTTCGCCTTCCTTTACCAGCTTCAGGTTAACCACATCACGGTTATGCAGTTTGAAAACGATACCCTTCAGATTGAGAAGGATATCGACAACATCTTCCTGCACACCGTCAACGGTGGAGTACTCGTGGAGTACGCCATCAATGCCAACTTCAGTCGGAGCATAGCCGACCATCGAAGACAACAGGATGCGGCGCAGCGCATTGCCAAGAGTATGGCCATAGCCGCGTTCAAACGGCTCCATGACCACCTTGGCTTGCACGGGCGACACGCTCTGCACGTCGATGATGCGGGGTTTGAGAAGTCCACTGCTTTGCATGGGCTAGATCCTCTGCTCAGTGCTTACTTCGAGTAAAGTTCGATGACGAGACCTTCGTTCAGGGTCGCCGGCAGTTCGGAACGTTGCGGCATGGCCTTGAACGTGCCCTTGCCTTCCTTGACATCCACCGAGATCCACTCCGGGAAGCCGCGGGACTCGGCAGCCTCGAGGGCGGCCTTGCAACGCAGGGAAGCACGTGCGCGATCGGTCAGCTGGACAACATCACCCGGCTTGACGATAAACGAAGGAATATTGACGCGCTTGCCGTTGACCAGGACGCCGTTGTGACGGACAACCTGGCGGGATTCGGAGCGGGAAGCACCAAAGCCCATGCGGTAGGCGACGGAGTCCAGGCGAGCCTCAAGCAACTGCAGCAGGTTTTCGCCGGTCTGGCCCTTGCGACGGTCAGCTTCGGCAAAGGTCTTGCGGAACTGGCCTTCGAGGACGCCATAGACGCGGCGAATCTTCTGCTTGGCACGCAGGTGCACGCCGTAGTCAGACAGACGAGCGCCGGATTTTTGACCGTGCTGGCCGGGAGCGTAGGAACGACGCTCAATGGCGCACTTGTCCGTGAAGCACTTTTCGCCCTTCAGGAACAGCTTTTCGCCTTCGCGGCGGCACTGACGGCATTTCGGATCGAGATTACGAGCCACTTGTCTTTCTCCTTAGATGCGGCGCTTCTTGGGCGGACGGCAGCCGTTGTGCGGCACCGGCGTCACGTCGGAAATCGCGGTGATCTTGATGCCCAGTGCATTGAGTGCGCGGACAGAAGATTCACGACCGGGGCCGGGGCCCTTGATGCGAACTTCGAGATTCTTGACACCACATTCCTGAGCGGCCTTGCCAGCAGCTTCAGCAGCCACCTGGGCAGCGAACGGGGTGGACTTGCGCGAACCGCGGAAGCCTGCACCGCCGGAGGTCGCCCAAGACAGCGCGTTACCCATACGGTCGGTGATGGTGATGATGGTGTTGTTAAACGATGCGTGAATATGGGCAACGCCCTCAGCAACGTTCTTCTTAACCTTTTTGCGAACTTTGGTAGCAGTCTTTGCCATGTTCTGTCCCTATTACTTCTTGCCAGCGATGGCCTTGCGCGGGCCCTTACGGGTACGTGCATTGGTACGGGTGCGCTGACCGCGGCAAGGCAGACCCTTGCGATGGCGCAGACCACGGTAGCAACCGAGGTCCATCAGGCGCTTGATGTTCATGGTAACTTCACGGCGCAGGTCACCTTCGACGGTGAACTTGCCCACTTCGTCACGCAGACGGTCCATGTCCGCGTCGGACAGGTCTTTCATTTTTACGTTACGACCAACGCCGGCTGCGTCACAGATTTTCTGTGCGCGGGTACGGCCGATGCCGAAAATCGCCGTCAGGGCGATTTCTGCATGCTGATGGTTCGGAATGTTTACCCCTGCAATACGGGCCATTGAATCACTCCAATATTTCGAAAATTAGCGAATGCCGGACTCGACAGGGGATTAACCCTGGCGCTGTTTGTGACGCGGATCCTTGCAAATGATGCGCACGACACCTTTGCGGCGGATAACTTTGCAGTTGCGGCAGATGCGCTTCACTGAAGGTTGCACTTTCATGTTTCACTCCTCGTCTGCGAGAGCTTGGAAGCAGCCGTGTTTCCTTGCCCTGCGGTTTATTGCGTAGAGAACTTTTTACTTAGCCCGGAAAACGATCCTGGCCTTGCTTAAATCATATGGCGTCAATTGCACGGTCACTTTGTCACCGGGAAGAATGCGGATGTAGTGCATACGCATTTTTCCGGAAATGAAGCCGTGCACAATGTGCCCATTTTCCAATTTGACCTTGAAGGTCGCGTTCGGGAGGTTTTCGACAACCTCCCCTTGCATCTCGATGTAATCTTCTTTTGCCATGTCTGACTACTACTTGATCATCGGTGCGCCCTTGAAGTTTGCTTTCTTCAACAGGCTTTCATATTGGTGCGACATCACGTAGGCCTGGACCTGGGACATGAAATCCATCGTGACGACGACGATAATCAACAGTGAGGTTCCGCCGAAGTAAAAAGGCACGTTCCACTTCAGGATCAGAAACTCGGGAAGCAGACAAACAACTGTGATGTACGCCGCACCGATCAGCGTCAGGCGCATAAGAATCTTGTCGATATAACGTGCAGTCTGTTCCCCCGGACGGATGCCCGGAACAAAGGCGCCGCTCTTCTTCAGATTGTCCGCGGTCTCCTTGGAATTGAACACAAGGGCTGTGTAGAAGAAGCAAAAGAACACGATCGCACTGGCGTACAGCATCACGTAAATCGGTTGCCCCGGCGACAATGTGGAAGCCACATCCTTGAGCCAGCGCATCGATTCGCTGGCGCCAAACCATCCGGCAACCGTCGCTGGAAACAGAATAATAGAGGACGCGAAAATCGGGGGGATAACGCCGGACATGTTCAACTTGAGCGGCAGATGAGAACTCTGTCCGCCGTAAATCTTGTTACCAACCTGACGCTTGGCGTAATTAACCAGAATCTTGCGCTGCCCACGCTCGACGAAGACAACGAAGGCAGTGACCAATACAACGAGGATGCAGATGACCAAGGCGGTCAGCGGGTGCATGGCACCGGTCCGAACCAGCTCGAGCAAGCCGCCAATTGCATTGGGCAGGCCTGCCGCAATACCAGCAAAGATGATGATAGAAATGCCATTACCCAGACCGCGCTCGGTAATTTGCTCGCCTAGCCACATCAGGAACATCGTACCGGTGAGTAGGGTCGACACCGTTGTCAGCCGGAACATGAAACCGGGGTCATTAACCAACCCAGCTTGGGCCTCAAGTGCGACAGCAATACCCAACCCTTGGAACAAGGCGAGTACAACGGTACCATAGCGGGTGTACTGAGTGATCTTACGGCGCCCCGCTTCGCCCTCCTTTTTGAGAGCTTCGAGCTGCGGGCTAGCAACACTCATCAGTTGCATGATGATCGATGCCGAGATGTACGGCATGATTCCCAACGCAAAAATCGTGAATCGCGACAGGGCGCCACCCGAGAACATGTTGAACATGCCAAGGATGCCGCCTTGCTGCGAATTAAAAAGATCAGCCAGAACGTTGGGATCAATCCCAGGCACGGGAATGTGCGCACCGATACGGTACACAACCAGCGCGCCAAGCAGGAACCAAAGCCGGCGCTTCAGATCGCCGAACTTTCCACCCTTGCCAACGGTATTGGGATTTGCTGCCAACGTTCTAACCTTTCCTAGTCTTACTCGGCGATTGAGCCGCCAGCCGCTTCGATAGCAGCCTTGGCTCCCTTGGTGGCGCCGACACCCTTAAGGACAACCTTGCGGGTGATCGCGCCGGAAAGGATAACCTTGGCGGAAAGCGCATCGCCCGGAACGATACCGGCAGCCTGAAGAGCCAGCAGGTCGATTTCTTCAACCGGCAAGCGATCCAGGTCGGTCAGGCGAACTTCGTAGTTACGAGCACGAGTCAGCGAATTGAAGCCACGCTTCGGCAGCCGGCGCTGCAGCGGCATTTGACCGCCCTCGAAACCAACCTTGTGAAAGCCGCCAGAGCGGGACTTTTGGCCCTTGTGACCACGGCCACAGGTCTTGCCCAGACCTGAACCGATGCCACGACCGACGCGCTTGGCAGCCTTCTTGGAGCCTTCACCCGGCTTAATGGTGTTCAGACGCATGGCTTAACCCTCAACCTTAACGAGATACTGAACCTTCTGAATCATGCCGCGAACAGCCGGCGTATCCAGCAGCTCGGCGGAGCTGTTCAGTTTGCGCAGCCCCAGTCCACGCACGGTGGCGCGGTGATCCTGCTTGGTGCCGATGATGCTCTTGACGAGCGTCACTTTGATTTTCTTGTCAGCCATGACTTACCCCAGAATCTGGTCAACCGAGAGACCACGCTTGGCAGCGATCTCGGCCGGCGTATTCACCTTCGACAGGCCGTCGATGGTGGCACGCACGATGTTGTAGGGATTGGTAGAACCGTGAGCCTTGGCCACCACATTGGTAACACCAACGACTTCGAAAACGGCACGCATGGCGCCGCCGGCGATGATGCCAGTACCTTCCGGAGCTGGCTGAATCATCACGGTGGTTGCCCCATGACGCCCCATCACGGTGTGATGAACCGTACCGTTCTTCAGGCTGACCTTGGCCATCTTGCGACGCGCCTCTTCCATCGCCTTCTGGGCGGCAACCGGCACTTCGCGGGACTTGCCCTTGCCCATGCCGATACCACCGTCACCGTCACCAACCACGGTCAATGCAGCAAAACCGAGGATGCGACCGCCCTTCACCACTTTGGTGACGCGGTTGACCGCAACCATCTTCTCGCGCATACCGTCGTCGCGCTCCTCAGCCTGTTGCGGCTTCTTGTTTCTTTCAGGTTTAGCCATTTTCTAACCTTGTCCTTTCGCGACGATCAGAACTTCAGGCCGGCTTCACGCGCAGCTTCCGCCAGCGCTTGAACACGACCGTGGTACTGAAGACCGGAGCGATCAAAAGCCACCTGTTCGATACCGGCGGCCTTGGCGCGCTCGGCAATCAATTTGCCAACAGTGGTGGCAGCAGCCTTGTTACCGCCGTTCGGGAGCTCAGAGCGAACACCCGTTTCCAGCGTGGAAGCCGAAGCCAGAACCTTGCCGCCACAGGGCGAAATGATCTGGGCGTAAATGTGGCAATTCGTGCGATTGACGCACAGGCGCACAGCTTTGAGCTCGGCGATTTTGGCCCGGGTTTTACGGGCACGGCGCAGTCGCGCTTCTTTTCTGTTAAACATATGCCACCCTTACTTCTTCTTGGTTTCCTTGATAACCACCACTTCATCGGCATAACGAACGCCCTTGCCCTTATAGGGCTCCGGCTTGCGATATGCACGAATCTCGGCGGCAACCTGACCGACTTGCTGCTTATCCGAACCCTTAATCAGGATTTCGGTCTGGGTCGGGCACTCAACCTTTACGCCTGCTGGCATCTTGTGCGCCACCGGGTGAGAAAAGCCGAGCGACAGATTCAGGGTGTCACCCTGGGCCTGGGCACGATACCCAACGCCAACCAATTGCAGCTTACGTTCGAAGCCCTTAGATACGCCAGTCACCATGTTGTTGAGGTTGGCACGCATGGTGCCCCACATGGCGCCCGCATTCGCAGCGCCAGCAACTTTGGAAACGACGACGTTCTGACCTTCAACGACGACACTGACTGCCGGGTTCGCAGCAGCCTTCAAGGAACCGAGCGGCCCTTTGACGACGATCTGCGCACCAACGGTGACTTCAACACCAGCCGGCAGCACAACGGGATTCTTACCAATACGAGACATGATTGCTTCGCTCCTTACGCCACGATGCACAGGACTTCGCCGCCAACCTTGCTGGCGCGAGCCTTGCGATCGGTCATCACGCCCTTTGGGGTCGAGACGATGGCCACACCAAGGCCATTCATGACGCGAGGAATGTCTTCGCAGCCCTTATAAATACGCAAACCGGGCTTGGAAACACGTTCAATGCGCTCAATGACCGGACGACCGGCGTAGTATTTGAGTGCGATATCGAGAGTCGACTTGCCGTCAGCCTGACGAACAGCGAAATCTTCGACATAACCTTCATCCTTCAGCACGCCGGCGATGGCCACCTTGACCTTGGAAGAAGGCATGGAGACAGACGCCTTTTCGGCGAGCTGGGCGTTGCGGATGCGAGTCAGCATGTCCGCGATGGGATCGCTCATAGCCATTTCTGAATCTCCTGATTACCAGCTGGCCTTAACAACACCCGGAATCTCGCCATTGAAGGCCAGTTCACGGATCTTGTTACGACACAGACCGAATTTACGGAAAACACCACGCGGACGACCGGTCAGCTGGCAACGGTTGCGCAGACGGGACGGACTGGAATTGCGCGGCAGGGCCTGAATCTTCAGACGGGCTTCGTAGCGCTCCTCGTCAGACAGGCTCACGTTATTGATGATCGCCTCCAGGGCCGCACGCTTCTTCGCGTACTGAGCCACAAGCTTGCGGCGCTTCTCTTCACGGTTGATCAGAGCAAGTTTTGCCATGATTGCCTCAATTCTTGAACGGGAACTTGAAAGCCGTCAGCAGCGCCTTGGCTTCTGCGTCGGTTTTCGCGGTCGTGGTGATGCTGATATTCATACCCCGCAGAGCATCGATCTTGTCGTACTCGATTTCCGGGAAAATGATCTGTTCTTTAACACCCATATTGTAGTTACCCTGGCCGTCAAAACCCTTGCCAGAAATACCTCGGAAGTCGCGAACACGCGGCAGAGCGATAGTAACGAGACGATCCAGGAACTCGAACATGCGCGGACCGCGCAAGGTAACCATGCAACCAATCGGGTAGCCGTCACGAATCTTGAAGCCAGCAATCGACTTACGAGCCTTCGTGGTAACCGGCTTCTGACCTGCGATCTTCTGCATGTCGCCAACAGCGTTCTCGAGAACCTTCTTGTCAGCCACTGCCTCACCAACACCCATATTCAGAGTGATTTTGGTAATGCGAGGAACTTCCATCACCGACTTGTAACCAAACTGCTTCGTCAGTTCGCCGACAACGGTGTCTTTGTAAATTTGTTGCAAACGCGCCATGACTGCCCCTTATGCGTTCACCAGTTCGCCGTTCGACTTGAACACGCGAACCTTGCGGCCATCATCCAGCATCTTGAAGCCGACGCGATCGGCCTTCTTCGTCACAGGATTGAACAGCGCAACATTGGAGAGATGAATCGGCATATCTTTGTCAACGATGCCACCGGCCACACCCTTAACAGGGTTCGGCTTGACGTGCTTCTTGGCACGATTGACACCTTCGACAACCACATGCTCATCATCGACACGGCGCAGCACGGTGCCGCGCTTGCCTTTGTCCTTACCGGTAATGACGACGATCTCGTCGCCCTTGCGAATTTTTTCCATCATCCGTTCCTTACAGCACTTCCGGCGCCAGCGACACGATCTTCATGAAGCGCTCGGTACGCAGCTCGCGGGTTACCGGGCCAAAGATGCGCGTGCCGATCGGCTCGAGCTTGTTGTTGAGAAGGACTGCGGCATTGCCATCAAAGCGCACCAGCGAGCCATCAGGACGACGAACACCTTTGGCGGTACGAACCACCACAGCGTTATAGACATCACCCTTCTTGACACGACCGCGCGGGGCAGCATCCTTAATGCTGACCTTGATGATGTCACCAATGCCCGCATAGCGGCGCCTGGATCCACCCAGCACTTTGATACACATTACTGAACGCGCGCCGGTGTTATCGGCGACATCCAGAGTTGTCTGCATCTGAATCATTTAAATTAACTCCAACTTAATCCGCCCAGGCGGTCAGTCTTGGAACCCGTACGGGTCGAACAACTTCGCAAACCACCAGGACGGCAGCTGCAAAAAAGAAGCCGGATTATACCGGCTTCTTTGATCACTGCGCAAGCGTTTTCAAAAAACTTTCGTTATACGACGATCGCCTTTTCGAGGACGCTGGTCACAGCCCAGGTCTTGGTACGGGAAACCGGACGAGTTTCGACGATCTCGACGAGATCGCCGGCCTTGGCCGAATTTCCTTCGTTGTGCGCATGGTACTTCTTCGAACGAACCATCACCTTGCCGTACATAGGGTGCTTGACCTTACGCTCGACGAGGACGGTAACCGTCTTGTCCATCTTGTCACTGACAACGCGACCGATGAGAGTACGCTTGATACTGGTGGATTCGCTCATTGCTGCACCGCCTTTTCACGGATAAGCGTGCGGACGCGAGCGATGTCGCGGCGCACCTTGGACATTTGGCTGGTATTGGACAGCTGTTGCGTGGCGAGTTGCATACGCAGGCCGAATTGGGCCTTCAGCAGATCCAGCAATTCCTTGTTGAGCTCGTCCACGCTCTTGGTTCTCAGTTCACTAACTTTCATGATTACCCCAGATGACGAGTCACGAAGGTGGTGGCAATCGGCAACTTGGCTGCGGCGAGGGCAAACGCCTCGCGAGCCAGGGCCTCATTGACACCATCCATCTCGTAAAGAACCTTGCCCGGTTGGATTTCGGCAACCCAATACTCCGGATTGCCCTTACCGTTACCCATACGAACTTCGGCCGGCTTTTTGGAAATCGGCTTGTCCGGGAAGATACGGATCCAGATACGACCACCCCGCTTGATATGACGGGTCATGGCGCGACGAGCAGCTTCAATCTGACGAGCCGTCAGACGACCGCGACCAGTGGCCTTCAGGCCCCATTCGCCGAAGGAAACCTTCGTGCCGCGAGTCGCCAGACCTTCGTTACGGCCCTTATGTTCCTTGCGGAACTTGCGACGATTAGGTTGCAGCATGTTAAGCACCTGCCTTTCTTACGCGCTTCACCGGAGCATCGCCTTCAGCCTTCTTCACTGTACGGGTGCGCGGCTTGTCGCCCTCGGGCTTGCCCGGCGTACGACGCGGACGACGATCGTCAGCGACCGGCTCTTCAACTGCCGGCTGCTCGTTGCGATCAAGCATGTCGCCCTTGTAAACCCAGACCTTGATCCCAATGATGCCGTAGGTAGTGAGCGCTTCAGAGGTTGCATAATCGATGTCGGCACGCAAGGTATGAAGCGGCACGCGGCCTTCGCGGTACCACTCGGAACGGGCAATTTCTGCACCGTTCAGACGACCGGCACTCATCACCTTGATTCCTTGAGCGCCCAGACGCATGGCGTTCTGCATTGCGCGCTTCATGGCACGACGGAACATGATGCGCTTTTCGAGTTGCTGAGCAATCGAATCGGCAATCAATTGAGCATCGATTTCCGGCTTACGAATCTCTTCAATCGACACATGGACGGGTACGCCCATGATGCGCTGGAGATCCGTACGCAGTTGTTCGATATCTTCGCCCTTCTTGCCGATCACCACACCCGGACGGGCGGAATAAACGGTAACGCGAGCATTTTTTGCCGGACGCTCGATCAGTACGCGACCAACCGAAGCGTGCGCAAGCTTGCGCTTCAGGTATTCGCGAACCTTGATGTCTTCGTTCAGCATGCCAGGGAAGTCCTTGCTGCTAGCGTACCAGCGCGAACCCCAGTTCTTGGTGACTGCCAGACGGAAGCCAGTCGGATGAATTTTCTGTCCCATGGCTCTTCCTTAGTTACCAACGGTCAGATAGATATGGCAGGTCGGCTTGATAATCCGATTGCCACGACCCTTGGCGCGGGCGGTGAACCGCTTGAGCACCATGCCTTTTTCGACGTAGATGGTTTTCACCGTCAGTTCATCGATATCGGCGCCGTCGTTGTGCTCGGCGTTGGCAATTGCCGACTCCAGCACTTTCTTGACGATACCGGCGCCCTTTTTAGGGCAGAAGGCCAGGATGTTGAGAGCCTGACCAACCGGCTTGCCGCGCACCAAGTCCGCCACGAGGCGGCCTTTTTGCGCAGAGAGGCGTACGCCCCGCAGACTTGCACGAGTTTCCATGTCAGCTCCTTACTTCTTGGCCTTCTTGCCGGCGGTGTGACCCTTGAACGTCCGGGTCAGCGAGAACTCGCCGAGCTTGTGACCGACCATATTTTCGGTGACGAACACCGGAATATGCTGCTTGCCATTGTGGACCGCAATCGTCAGGCCGATGAACTCGGGGAGGATCGTCGAACGACGCGACCAGGTCTTGATTGGGCGCTTGTCGCTGGTAGCGCGAACTGCTTCGACTTTATCGATCAGGTGCGCATCAACAAACGGGCCCTTTTTGAGAGAACGTCCCATTTCCTACCCCTTAACGCTTATGACGGCGCTGAACGATCATGCTGTTCGTGCGCTTGTTGCTGCGGGTACGGTAACCCTTGGTGGGCTGACCCCACGGATTGACCGGTACGCGACCTTCGCCGGTCTTGCCTTCACCACCGCCGTGCGGGTGATCCACAGGGTTCATGGCAGTACCACGGACGGTCGGACGAATTCCACGCCAGCGCATCGCACCGGCCTTGCCGAACTTGCGCAGGTTGTGCTCTTCATTACCAACCTCACCGATCGTGGCGCGGCACTCTACGTGCACACGACGCACTTCACCGGAGCGGAGGCGAATCTGGGCATAAGTGCCCTCACGAGCCAGCAACTGAACGGAAGCACCGGCGGAACGGGCCAATTGAGCACCCTTGCCAGGCATCATCTCGACGCAGCAAATGGTGGTACCAACCGGAATATTCCGGATTGGCAACGCATTTCCCGACTTGATCGGAGCTTCGGAGCCACTCATGATTGCCTGGCCAACGACCATGCCTTTGTTGGCAATGATGTAACGGCGCTCACCATCGGCATAACAAAGCAATGCGATGTTGGCGGTGCGGTTCGGGTCATATTCCAGACGCTCAACCTTGGCCGGAATCCCGTCCTTGTTGCGCTTGAAATCGATAACGCGATAAGCCTGCTTGTGACCACCACCCTGGTGACGCACGGTAATGCGACCGTTGTTGTTACGACCGGCGTTACCAGACTTGGCTTCAACCAGCCCTGCAAAGGGCTTACCCTTGTGCAGGTTGGCGTTTACCACCTGAACAACGGCACGACGACCCGGGGAAGTCGGTTTGACTTTAACGAGAGCCATTACGCATTGCCCCCTTCAACGAAATTGATTTCCTGACCCGGCTTGAGGCTCACATAAGCCTTCTTCCAGCCCTTGCGACGGCCGGTAGCCCCCTTGAAGCGCTTAACCTTGCCCTTCACGTTGGCAACCTGGACACCCTCGACTTCAACCTTGAACAGAAGCTCGACAGCAGCCTTGATTTCAGGCTTGGTTGCATCGGATGCAACGCGGAAAATTACTTGCTCGTACTTGTCGGCAACATAGGTCGCTTTTTCGGAGATTTGCGGTGCCAGCAGCACCTGCATCAGACGCTCTTGATTCATCCCCACATCTCCTCGAACTTGGCCACGGCGCTCTTAGTCACCAGAACCTTGTTGAAGCGAACCAGCGAAACCGGATCAGCCTCCTGGGCCTCCAGAACCAGAACATTGGGCAGGTTGCGCGACGACAGATAGAGATTCTCGTTCAGCTCGTCGGTAACAACCAGAAGATTGCCGTCCAGACCCATACCCTTCAGCTTCTGGGCAAACAACTTGGTCTTCGGCGCATCAATAGCCAAGTCGTCCACTACGACCAAACGATCCTGGCGGGCCAACTCGGAGAGGATCGCAGCCATACCGGCACGGAACATCTTCTTGTTAACCTTCTGGGAATAATTTTGATCCGGGGAGTTCGGGAAAATCCGACCACCCCCGCGCCACAACGGGCTGCCATTCGAACCAGCACGAGCACGACCAGTGCCTTTCTGGCGCCACGGCTTGGTGGTAGTGTGACGTACTTCGGAGCGATCCTTCTGCTTGCTGTCACCGGAACGGGCATTCGCCTGGTAGGCGACGACAATTTGGTGCACCAGCGCTTCATTGAATTCACGACCGAACAGCACGTCAGAAGCCTGCAGCTTGGCGGCTTCTTGACCTTGTTCGTTAATAACCTTCAGTTCCATGTCGCCCCCTTAAGCCTTGACTGCCGGACGCACGACGACGTCAGAACCCTTGGCACCCGGAACAGCACCCTTGACCAACAGCAACTGGCGGTCTGCATCGACGCGAACGATGGTTAGGCTCTGCAGGGTTGACTGCACGTCACCAAGATGACCAGCCATGCGCTTACCTGGAAAAACGCGACCCGGATCCTGCGCCATACCGATGGAACCCGGCGCGTTGTGGGACACCGAGTTACCGTGAGAGGCACGGTTGGAGCTAAAGTTGTGGCGCTTAATGCCACCCTGAAAACCCTTACCGATCGAAGTACCGGTCACATCAACCCTTTGCCCTTCGGCAAAAATGGTGACAGCAACCTGATCGCCGGCCTTGAAATTGGCCAACTGATCAGCTTCGATACGGAATTCCTTGAGCACATGCCCGGCTTCCACGCCCGCCTTAGCCAGATGGCCAGCAAGGGGCTTGGAAACACGCGAGGCACGGCGCTTGCCGAATGCGACCTGAATGGCTGCGTAGCCATCGATCTCCGGCGTTTTGACTTGGGTCACGCGGTTATTGGACACGTCAAGCACAGTTACCGGAATGGACGCACCATCCTCAGCAAAAATGCGAGTCATGCCAACCTTGCGACCAACAAGGCCTAGACTCATGGTTATTCTCCTCATCGCCGGCTGCGATTGGCCGGTCGATGTAAAACAACGAATGGGCAGCCGTCGCCGGCCACCCCCGAAAGGCGCGGATTATATCCGCAAAACTACAATTACTGCAACTTGATTTCGACGTCGACACCAGCCGGCAGATCCAGCTTCATCAGAGCATCAACCGTCTTGTCGGTAGGGTCAACGATATCCATCAGACGCAGATGGGTACGGATCTCGAGCTGATCGCGGGAAGCCTTGTTCACGTGCGGCGAACGCAGGATATCGAAACGCTGCTTGCGAGTCGGCAGCGGAACGGGACCGCGAACAACAGCACCGGTACGCTTGGCGGTTTCGACGATTTCCTGAGCGGATTGATCGATCAGGCGATAATCGAAGGCCTTGAGACGGATACGGATTTTTTGACTTTGCATTTTTGGCTTCCAAAGAACAATGGGGCGAACATCCATTCGCCCCGGTTTTCAAAAAGAACGATTACTCGATGATCTTGGCGACGACGCCGGCACCGACGGTACGACCGCCTTCGCGGATGGCGAAGCGCAGACCTTCTTCCATGGCGATCGGAGCGATCAGCTTGACGGTCATCGAGATGTTGTCACCCGGCATGACCATTTCGGTACCTTCCGGCAGGGAGATAGCACCGGTCACGTCGGTCGTACGGAAGTAGAACTGCGGACGGTAGTTGTTGAAGAACGGGGTGTGACGACCACCTTCGTCCTTCGACAGAACGTAAACTTCGCCGGTGAAGTGGGTGTGCGGGGTGATGGAACCCGGCTTGCACAGCACTTGACCACGCTCGACGTCTTCGCGCTTGGTACCGCGCAGCAGAGCGCCAATGTTGTCGCCGGCCTGACCTTGGTCGAGCAGCTTGCGGAACATTTCAACGCCGGTGCAGGTGGTCTTGACGGTCGGACGAATACCGACGATTTCGATTTCCTCGCCGACCTTGACGATGCCGCGTTCGACACGGCCGGTCACGACGGTGCCGCGGCCGGAGATCGAGAAGACGTCTTCAACCGGCATCAGGAAGGGCTGGTCAATGGCACGTTCCGGGGTCGGGATGTAGGAGTCGAGGGCATCGGCCAGACGGAAGATCGACGGTTCGCCGATTTCGGATTGGTCGCCTTCAAGGGCCTTCAGCGCGGAGCCGTGAATGATCGGGGTGTCGTCGCCCGGGAAGTCGTACTTGGAGAGCAGCTCGCGCAGTTCCATTTCGACCAGCTCGAGCAGCTCGGCGTCGTCAACCATGTCGCACTTGTTCATGAACACCAGAACGTACGGCACGCCAACTTGGCGGGCGAGCAGGATGTGTTCGCGGGTTTGCGGCATCGGGCCGTCAGCAGCGGAACAGACGAGGATGGCGCCGTCCATCTGGGCAGCACCGGTAATCATGTTCTTGACGTAGTCGGCGTGACCCGGGCAATCGACGTGGGCGTAGTGACGGTTGGCGGTTTCGTATTCGACGTGGGCGGTGTTGATGGTGATACCGCGGGCCTTTTCTTCCGGCGCAGCGTCGATTTCGTCGTATTTCTTGGCGGCGCCGCCGAACTTGGCAGACAGCACAGTGGTGATTGCAGCGGTCAGCGTGGTCTTGCCGTGGTCAACGTGACCAATCGTGCCAACGTTTACGTGCGGCTTCGTACGCTCGAATTTTTCCTTAGCCATTATCGGTTCTCCAATAAGGTATTACTTCTTGTTGATGACAGCGTCAGCGACGTTCTTCGGCGCTTCCGTATAGTGCTTGAATTCCATCGAGTAGGTGGCACGGCCTTGCGACAGGGAGCGCAGCGAGGTGGCGTAGCCGAACATCTCGGACAGCGGCACTTCGGCCTTGACAACCTTGATGCCGCCAACCTGGTCTTCCATGCCCTGGACGATGCCACGACGGGAGGACAGATCGCCCATGACGTTACCCATGTAGTCTTCCGGGGTCTCGACTTCGACCGCCATCATCGGCTCAAGCAGCGTCGGACTGGCTTTCTTCATGCCTTCCTTGAAGGCCATGGAAGCCGCCATACGGAACGCATTTTCGTTCGAGTCAACGTCGTGGTAGGAACCGTCGAAGAGCGTGAACTTGACATCCACAACAGGGAAGCCAGCTAGCACGCCGCTGGTGACGGCATCCTGCAAGCCTTTGTCAACCGCCGGAATGAATTCACGCGGCACGACGCCGCCCTTGATGGCATCGACGAACTCGTAGCCTTTGCCGGCTTCGTTCGGCTCAATCTTGAGCCAGACGTGCCCGAACTGACCGCGGCCGCCAGACTGCTTGACGAATTTGCCTTCCTGCTCGACCGCCTTCTTGATGCATTCGCGGTAAGCAACCTGCGGCGCACCAACGGCAGCCTCGACGTTGAATTCACGACGCATACGATCGACGATGATATCGAGGTGCAGTTCGCCCATACCGGAAATAATGGTCTGACCAGACTCTTCATCGGTACGCACACGGAAGGAGGGATCCTCGGCTGCCAGACGGCCCAGCGCGATACCCATTTTTTCCTGGTCAGCCTTGGTTTTCGGCTCGACGGCAACGTGGATAACCGGATCCGGGAACACCATGCGTTCGAGGATGATCGGAGCATCCGGGTCGCACAGCGTTTCGCCGGTGGTCACGTCTTTCATGCCAACGCAAGCTGCAATGTCACCGGCCAGAACTTCCTTGATTTCTTCGCGGTTGTTGGCGTGCATCTGCAGAATACGACCAACACGCTCTTTCTTGCCCTTGACCGAGTTATACACGGTAGCGCCGGAAGCCAGCACGCCCGAATAAACACGAATGAAGGTCAGCTGACCAACGAACGGGTCGGTCATCAGCTTGAAAGCCAGCGCCGAGAATTTCTCAGCGTCGTCCGCCTTGCGAGAAGCCGGCTGTTCGCGCTCATCAACACCGGCAACCGGCGGAATATCGACCGGCGACGGCAGCAGTTCGACGACCGCATCCAGCATGCGCTGCACACCCTTATTCTTGAAGGCGGTACCGCACAGCATCGGCTGGATTTCGCAAGCCAGGGTACGCAGACGCAAGCCTTCCTTGATCTTGGCTTCGGACAACTCACCATTCTCAAGGTATTCGTTCATCAGATCTTCGGAGGCTTCGGCAGCCGCCTCGATCATCTGCTCACGCCAGGTTTGCGCGGTTTCCAACAGTTCAGCCGGTACTTCTTGATACTCGAACTTCATGCCCTGGGAGGCATCGTCCCAAATGATCGCTTTCATCTTCAAGAGATCGACGACACCGGAGAACGTGTCTTCGGCGCCGATGGGAATCACGATAGGCACCGGATTCGCCTTCAGGCGCGTCTTCATCATGTCGACGACCTTGAAGAAGTTGGCACCGGAACGGTCCATCTTGTTCACGAACGCCAGACGCGGCACCTTGTACTTGGTAGCCTGACGCCAAACGGTTTCCGATTGCGGTTGCACGCCACCGACTGCACAGTAAACCATGCAGGCGCCATCCAGAACGCGCATCGAGCGCTCGACTTCGATGGTGAAGTCAACGTGTCCCGGGGTATCGATAATGTTGAAGCGGTGTTCGGCGAACGAGTTGTCCATGCCTTTCCAGAAGCAGGTCGTTGCGGCGGAGGTAATGGTGATACCGCGCTCCTGTTCCTGCTCCATCCAGTCCATGGTAGCGGCGCCATCATGGACTTCACCGATCTTGTGATTGACACCAGTGTAGTACAGGATGCGCTCGGTGACGGTCGTCTTACCGGCATCAATGTGGGCGCTGATACCGATATTGCGGTAGCGCTCGATGGGAGTTTTACGTGCCACGTTAAAGCCCTTTGAAAATTAGAAGCGGAAGTGAGCGAAGGCCTTGTTGGCCTCAGCCATGCGGTGCACTTCGTCACGCTTCTTGACTGCGCCACCACGATTTTCGGAAGCTTCCAGCATTTCGGCGGCCAGGCGCTGCCCCATGGACTTCTCGGAACGCTTGCGAGCAGATTCACGCAGCCAGCGCATGGCAAGCGCGGCGCGACGAGCCGGACGCACTTCAACCGGCACCTGATAGTTGGCGCCACCAACGCGGCGAGACTTTACTTCGACCATCGGCTTGACGTTGCCCATGGCGGAACCGAAGACTTCGAGCGGATCCTTGCCGGACTTGGTGGTGATGATGTCAAAGGCGCCATAGACGATGCGCTCAGCGACGGACTTCTTGCCGCTTTGCATAATGGCGTTGATGAACTTGGAGACTTCGACATTGCCGAACTTCGGATCCGGCAGAATGTCACGTTTCGGTACTTCGCGACGACGGGGCATATTAACCTCTAATAAACACGATTCAGTTGAAAAGCCGGGAAGGGATTTTCACCCACCCGGCTCTCTCGGCCGCCCAAAAGAACGACCACTTACTTAAGCCACTTAATGAATCAAGCAGCCTTCGGACGCTTGGCCCCGTACTTGGAACGGGACTGCTTACGATCTTTGACGCCTTGCGTATCCAGGGAACCACGCACGGTGTGGTAACGCACACCCGGCAAGTCTTTGACACGACCACCGCGGATCAGAACAACGGAGTGTTCCTGCAGATTGTGGCCTTCACCGCCGATGTACGAAATAACTTCGAAACCATTGGTCAGACGAACCTTGCATACCTTACGGAGAGCGGAGTTCGGCTTCTTCGGAGTGGTGGTATAAACGCGAGTGCAAACGCCACGCTTCTGCGGGCATTTTTCCAGAGCAGGAACCTTGCTCTTGGCCTTTTCCGCGACGCGCGGCTTGCGCACGAGCTGGTTGATGGTCGGCATATCAAACTTCCTTCAACGGCCGGGCACCGAAACGTGGTGCACAGCGGCAATTTTGTTATCCAAAGCAGAGACAATGATTAGCCTCTGCCGACAAAGACCATAAATTCTATGGCCGATCAACCCCCGTGTCAACGCGACGCGGGGGTTGCCTAACGATTTACAGGCCCTGATCTGCTTCCTGCGTTGCGTTTTCAACAGCAGCCTCTTCGAGCGGACGATTGGCTGCCTGGTCTTCGCCAGCCGCCTGTGCCTTTCGACTGCGGTGGTAAGCCAGACCAGTACCGGCCGGGATGAGGCGGCCGACGATGACGTTTTCCTTGAGGCCACGCAGTTCGTCTCGCTTACCCATGATGGCGGCCTCGGTCAGAACGCGCGTGGTTTCCTGGAAGGACGCGGCGGAAATGAACGAGTCGGTCGACAACGACGCCTTGGTAATACCCAGCAGCATATGTTCGATTGTCGCCGGGAGCTTGCCCTCGGCAATAACGCGATCATTTTCGGCCAGCAACTCGGCGCGCTCGACCTGTTCGGACTTGATGAACTTGGTATCGCCCGGCTCGACGATAGTCACACGACGCAACATCTGGCGAACGATCACCTCGATATGCTTGTCGTTGATCTTCACGCCCTGCAGACGATAGACGTCCTGAACCTCGTCGGTAATGTAGCGGGCCAGTGCCTCAATACCTTGCAAGCGCAGGATATCGTGCGGATCTGGTTCGCCTTCGACGATCTTCTCGCCCTTGTTCACCACCTGCCCGTCGTGAACCAGCACATGCTTGTCCTTCGGAATCAGGAATTCATGCACGGACCCGTCGAGATCGGTGATCACCAGGCGCTGCTTACCCTTGGTGTCCTTGCCGAAGCTGATCGTACCGGTAGTTTCGGCGAGCACGGACGCATCCTTCGGGGTACGCGCTTCGAACAACTCGGCCACCCGCGGCAGACCACCGGTAATGTCGCGGGTCTTGGCGGACTCCTGCGGCATACGGGCAAGGACGTCACCGACCCCAACCTGCTGACCGTCGAGAACCGAGATGATGGAACCGACCTGGAATGCGATCGAGACCGTGTGATCGCTGCCATGGACACGCACTTCCTGACCGTTCTCGTCGAGCAGCTTGACCACCGGACGAAGGCCCTTGACCGCAGCCTTGCCACCGCGCTTGTGGTCGATAACGACCAGCGTCGACAGACCGGTCACATCATCGACCTGCTTGGCGACGGTAACGCCTTCTTCGACATTTTCGAAGCGAACGGTACCTGCATATTCGGTAATGATCGGACGGGTATGCGGATCCCAGGTTGCCAGTTTGGCCCCGGCCTTGACCGCCTTGCCCTCATCGACAGCCAGCATGGCACCATACGGCACCTTGTGGCGCTCGCGCTCGCGGCCATGATCATCAGTGATCAGGACTTCGCCGGAACGGGAAATCACGACCTTCTCACCCTTAGCGCTGGTGACATAGCGCATGTTGGAAGTGTAGCGGACGCTACCGGCCGACTTCGCTTCGACCTGCGAGGCGACAGCGGCACGGGAGGCCGCGCCACCGACGTGGAAGGTACGCATGGTCAGCTGGGTACCCGGTTCGCCGATCGACTGGGCGGCAATGACGCCAACCGCTTCGCCGGCATTGACCATCGTGCCGCGGCCGAGGTCGCGGCCGTAACACTGGGCGCACAGACCATAACGGGTATCGCAAGTCAGCGGCGTACGGACCTTGACTTCGTCAACACCGAGCTTGTCGATCAGATCAACCAGATCTTCGTCCAGCATGGTGCCGGCGAAGATGACCGTTTCCTGGGTTTCCGGATCGACCAGATCGTCGACCGTAACGCGGCCGAGAATCCGTTCGCGCAACGGCTCAATGACCTCGCCGCCTTCGACCAGCGCCTTGACGGCGAAGCCGTTCTTGGTGCCGCAATCGTCCTCGGTGATCACCAGATCCTGGGTCACATCCACTAGACGGCGGGTCAGGTAACCGGAGTTCGCAGTCTTCAGTGCGGTATCGGCCAGACCCTTACGGGCGCCGTGGGTCGAGATGAAGTACTGGAGAACGTTCAGGCCTTCGCGGAAGTTGGTGGTGATCGGCGTCTCGATAATCGAGCCGTCCGGCTTCGCCATCAGGCCGCGCATACCGGCCAGCTGACGGATCTGGGCAGCGGAACCGCGGGCGCCGGAGTCGGCCATCATGTAGATCGAGTTGAAGGAATCCTGCTTGACCTTCTTGCCGTGGCGGTCGACGACTTCCTCGTGGCCGAGTTCGTCCATCATCACCTTGGCGACTTGGTCGCCAGTACGACCCCAGATATCGACCACCTTGTTGTAGCGTTCGCCCTGGGTCACCAGACCGTTGGTATATTGGGTTTCGATTTCCTTAACTTCAGCCTCGGCGGACGAGATGATCTCGTATTTTTTGGCAGGAACCAGCATGTCGTCCGAGCAGAAGGAAATACCGGCGCGGGTCGCCAGCGCATAGCCGTTTTGCATCAGCTTGTCGGCGAAGACAACCGTTTCCTTGAGGCCACAGCGACGGAAGGATTCGTCGATCAGCTTGGAAATTTCCTTTTTCTTCAGCGCCTTGTCGATCGCCTTGAAAGGCAGACCCTTCGGCAGGATCTTGGCGAGCAGCGCACGACCGGCGGTCGTTTCGATGCGGACCATTTTCTCGACAAAATCACCGTCGACCGCAGCAGGCTCGTACTGTTTCAGACGCACGGAGATACGGGCATGAACGTCCAGTTCCTTGGCTGCCATGGCACGTTCGATTTCGGCCACGTCGGCAAAGTACATGCCCTCGCCCTTGGCGTTGATGCGCTCCCGGGTCGCGTAGTACAGACCGAGAACGATATCCTGCGACGGCACGATGATCGGCTGGCCGTTGGCAGGCGACAGCACGTTGTTGGAGGCCAGCATCAGGGTGCGAGCTTCCATCTGTGCTTCCAGCGACAGCGGGACGTGGACGGCCATCTGGTCACCGTCGAAGTCGGCGTTGAACGCGGCACAAACCAACGGGTGCAGTTGAATGGCCTTGCCTTCGATCAGGGTCGGCTCGAAGGCCTGGATGCCCAGACGGTGCAGGGTGGGTGCGCGGTTCAGCATGACCGGATGTTCGCGGATGACATCTTCTAGGATGTCCCAGACCACCGGCTCCTGCCCTTCGACCATCTTCTTGGCTTGCTTGATGGTGGTGGCGTAACCGAGCACTTCCAACTTGTGGAAGATGAAGGGCTTGAACAGCTCCAGGGCCATCAGCTTGGGCAGGCCGCACTGGTGCAGCTTGAGCTGCGGGCCGACGACGATGACAGAACGGCCGGAGTAGTCGACGCGCTTGCCGAGCAGGTTCTGACGGAAGCGGCCGCCCTTGCCCTTGATCATGTCGGCCAGCGACTTGAGCGGACGCTTGTTGGCGCCAGTCATCGCTTTGCCGCGGCGGCCGTTGTCCAGCAGGCTGTCCACGGCTTCCTGCAGCATGCGCTTTTCGTTGCGCACAATGATTTCCGGGGCCTTCAGCTCGAGCAGACGCTTCAGACGGTTGTTACGGTTGATGACGCGACGGTACAGGTCGTTCAGGTCGGAGGTCGCAAAGCGGCCGCCATCCAGTGGCACCAGCGGACGCAGGTCCGGCGGCAAAACCGGCAGGACTTCGAGGATCATCCAGTCCGGCTTGATGCCCGACTTCTGGAATCCTTCGAGAATCTTCAGGCGCTTGGCGAGCTTCTTGTTCTTCGCTTCGGAACCTGTGACTTCAAGTTCGGCGCGAAGAGATTCGACTTCGCTGTTCAGCTCGAGGTTGCGCAGCAGTTCGCGGATACCCTCGGCACCCATCAGCGCCTGGAAGTCATCGCCATGCTCTTCGACCATTTCCAGATACTGGTCTTCGGTCAGCAGCTGGCTGCGTTGCAGATTGGAGACCATACCCGGATCGGTAACCACATAGGCTTCGAAGTAGAGGACGCGCTCGATATCGCGCAGCGTCATGTCGAGCACCATGCCAAGACGAGACGGCAGGGACTTAAGGAACCAGATATGGGCGGTCGGCGAGGCCAGTTCGATGTGACCCATGCGGTCGCGGCGAACCTTGGCCAGCGTCACTTCGACGCCGCACTTCTCGCAGATCACGCCACGGTGTTTCAGGCGCTTGTACTTGCCGCACAGGCATTCATAGTCCTTGATCGGGCCAAATATCTTGGCGCAAAACAGACCGTCCCGTTCCGGTTTGAAGGTACGATAGTTGATGGTTTCAGGCTTCTTGACTTCACCGTAGGACCAGGAACGGATCTTCTCGGGCGAGGCGAGGCCAATGGTAATCGCGTCGAATTCTTCTTCCGCGGTTACCTGCTTGAATAGATCGAGCAATGCTTTCATCGTTTAACTCCTGAGCCCTGAATCAGTAACGTTCCAGATCGATATCGATCGCCAGCGAACGAATTTCCTTGACCAGCACATTGAAGGATTCCGGCATGCCGGCATCGATACGGTGCTCGCCCTTGACAATGTTCTCGTACACCTTGGTACGGCCATTCACGTCGTCGGACTTGACGGTCAACATTTCCTGCAGCACGTAGGAGGCGCCGTAAGCTTCCAGCGCCCACACTTCCATTTCACCGAAGCGCTGACCGCCGAACTGCGCCTTGCCGCCCAGTGGCTGCTGGGTAACCAGCGAGTATGGACCGGTCGAACGGGCGTGCATCTTGTCGTCAACCAGGTGATGCAGCTTCAGGTAGTGCATGTAGCCAACCGTCACCTTGCGCTCGAAAGGCTCACCAGTACGGCCGTCGAACAGCGTCATCTGACCCGACGAGGGCATGCCTGCCAAGGCCAGCATGGCCTTGATTTCCTCTTCCTTGGCGCCATCGAACACCGGCGTCGCGAACGGCACGCCGCTCTTCAGGTTCTCGGACATCTCCAGCACTTCTGCATCGCTCAATTCGTCGAGATTTTCCGACTTGCCGCTGGAGTTGTAGATCTTGTCCAGGAAGGCACGCATTTCCTTGGCGCTGGATTGGGCGCGCAACATGGCGCCAATCTTGTGGCCAAGCCCCTTGGCCGCCAGGCCAAGGTGGACTTCGAGAATCTGCCCGACGTTCATCCGCGACGGCACGCCGAGCGGGTTCAACACGATATCGACCGGGCTGCCGTCTTCCATGTGCGGCATGTCCTCGACCGGCAGGATGCGGGAGACCACACCCTTGTTACCGTGGCGACCGGCCATTTTGTCACCAGGCTGCAGACGACGCTTGACGGCGACGTAGACCTTTACCATCTTCTGGACACCTGGCGGCAATTCGTCGCCCTGGGTCAGCTTCTTGCGCTTGCCTTCGAAAGCGATATCGAAGTCTTTGCGCGCCTGCTCCAAACCGTCCTTGACTTGCTCGAGTTGCTGGGCGGCTTCGTCATCGGCCAGACGAATGTCGAACCAGTGGTGCGGATCCATACCGTCCAGGTAGGACTGCTCGATGACGGAACCCTTGGCCAGCTTCTTCGGGCCGCCGTTGGCCTTCTTGCCGAGGATCAGGCGACCGACGCGCTCGAAGGCGTCGCGTTCGACGATACGCATTTGGTCGGCGAGGTCCAGCTTGTAGTGACGCAGGTGTTCGTCGATGATCGACTGGGCGCGCTTGTCACGCTCGATGCCTTCGCGGGTGAACACCTGGACGTCAATGACGGTACCGGCGATGCCAGACGGCACGCGCAGCGAGGTGTCCTTCACGTCGGACGCCTTCTCGCCGAAGATGGCGCGCAGCAGCTTCTCTTCTGGCGTCAGCTGGGTTTCACCCTTCGGAGTCACCTTGCCGACCAGCACGTCGCCGGCTTCGACTTCGGCACCGATGTACACGATGCCGGAATCGTCCAGACGGGAAAGCTGGGCTTCGCCGAGGGAGGCGATGTCGCGGGTGATTTCTTCAGGTCCGAGCTTGGTATCGCGGGCGACGACCGTCAACTCCTCAATGTGGATCGAGGTGTAGCGGTCTTCGGCAACGACGCGTTCGGAGATCAGGATCGAGTCTTCGAAGTTGTAACCGTTCCACGGCATGAAAGCGATCAGCATGTTCTGACCGAGAGCGAGTTCGCCCTTGTCGGTCGAGGCACCGTCGGCCACCACGTCGCCCTTGGCAATCACGTCACCAACCTTGACCATCGGACGCTGGTTGATATTGGTGTTCTGGTTGGAACGGGTGTACTTGACCAGGTTGTAGATGTCGACACCGACTTCGCCGGCGATGGTTTCGTCGTCATTGACGCGGACCACGACACGGCCGGCATCGACATAGTCGACCTTGCCGCCGCGCAGGGCGACGACGGCCGTACCCGAGTCGACAGCGACGGTACGCTCGATACCGGTACCGACCAGCGGCTTTTCCGGACGCAGACAGGGAACAGCCTGGCGCTGCATGTTGGCGCCCATCAACGCGCGGTTCGCGTCGTCGTGCTCGAGGAACGGGATCAGCGACGCTGCAACGGAAACGATCTGGCCGGGCGCCACGTCCATGTACTGGACGCGGGCCGGCTCGGCCAGGATGGTTTCACCCTTTTCGCGGCAGGTGACCAGATCGTCGGACAGGCGGCCTTCCGCATTCAACGCGGCATTGGCCTGAGCGACGACGTAGTTGCCCTCTTCGATGGCGGACAGGTATTCGATCTCGTTGGTCACCTGACCGTCGTTGACCTTGCGGTAGGCGGTCTCGATGAAGCCATAGCTATTCACTCGGGCAAAGAGCGCCAGCGAGTTGATCAGGCCGATGTTCGGACCTTCCGGCGTTTCGATAGGGCAGACGCGGCCGTAGTGAGTCGGGTGCACGTCGCGCACTTCGAAACCGGCGCGCTCACGGGTCAGACCACCCGGGCCAAGAGCCGAAACGCGGCGCTTGTGGGTGATTTCCGACAGCGGGTTGGTCTGGTCCATGAACTGCGACAACTGGCTGGAGCCGAAGAATTCCTTGATCGCGGCACTGATCGGCTTGGCATTGATCAGGTCGTGCGGCATCAGATTGTCGGATTCAGCCTGCGACAGGCGCTCCTTGACGGCGCGCTCGACGCGCACCAAGCCGGCGCGGAACTGATTCTCGGCCAACTCGCCAACGGAACGGACCCGACGATTGCCGAGGTGGTCGATGTCGTCGATCTCACCGCGACCGTTGCGCAGTTCGACCAGGATCTTGATCACTTCGACGATATCACGAGGGGACAGCGTCAGCTGTTCGCGCACCTCGATATTGGCGCCCAGCGGCTTGACCTTCGCAGCCAGTGCCTCGGCCTCGGCCAGCGTGGCGTTCTCAATCATGGCCCGAGCGCCATAGGGCAGCAGGCCGACCAGATCCTGAATCGCCGACAACGCAAAGCCGGATGCCTCGGCCAGATTCTTCAGGGCAGCTTCCGCTTTCGAGGCCAAGCCCTTTATCATCAGCTTGTATTCAATCACGTCCTGGCGGGCAAGGCGGCGATTGAACTTCATGCGGCCGACGCCGGACAGATCGTAGCGCTCGTCGGAATAGAACAGGCCGTTGAAAAGGATTTCGACGGCTTCTTCCGTCGGCGGCTCGCCCGGGCGCATCATGCGGTAGATGGCGACACGAGCAGCCTGGCGGCTGGCCGTTTCATCGGCACGCAGGGTATTGGAAATGAAGGCGCCGCGATCAAGTTCGTTGGTGTAGAGCGTCTCGATAGTAGCGATTTCTGCCTCGCGGAGCTTGGCAAGCAAGGCTTCCGTGATTTCGTCGTTGGCATTGGCGACCACTTCGCCCGTCGCCTTGTCCACAATATTGGTGGCGACGACGCGGCCGATCAGGAAGTCCTCGGGAACCACGATCTGCTTGATGGAAGCAGCGGCGATGTCGCGAATGTGCTTCGCGGTAATGCGCTTGTCCTTGGGGACGATTAACTTGCCATCCGGGCCGACGAAGTCGAAGCGAGCCACTTCACCGCGCAGACGCTCGGGAACCAGCGTGAACTCGACCTTGTCCTTGGCGAGCAGGAAAGTGTCGAACTCGAAGAACTGGGCCAGGATTTCCTCCGACGACATGCCGATCGCCTTGAGCAGCGTCGTGACCGGCATCTTGCGACGGCGATCGACACGGAAGAACAGGGTATCCTTGGGATCGAATTCGAAATCCAGCCAGGAACCACGGTAGGGAATAACGCGTGCCGAGAACAGCAGCTTGCCCGAACTGTGGGTCTTGCCGCGGTCGTGCTCGAAGAAAACACCGGGGGAACGGTGCAACTGGGAAACGATGACCCGTTCGGTACCATTGATGACGAAGGAGCCATTGGTCGTCATCAGCGGGATCTCGCCCATGTAGACTTCCTGCTCCTTGACTTCCTTCACAGTATCCGGTGCTTCGCGGTCCATGATCACCAGACGGACCTTGGCGCGCAGCGACGAGGCAAAGGTCAGGCCGCGCTGCTGGCATTCGGTGACGTCGAAAGCCGGCTCGCCGAGCATGTAGCTGACGAACTCGAGGCGGGCATTGCCGGAATGCGAAACAATCGGGAAGATCGAGGTAAACGCGGCCTGCAGACCTTCATTTTTCCGCTTCTCTGGAGCGACCTCGTCTTGCAGGAAATCCTTGAACGACTGCAACTGGGTCGCCAACAAGTAGGGGACGTCGAGCACGCTGGCGCGCTTGGCGAAGCTCTTGCGGATGCGTTTCTTCTCGGTGAAGGAGTAAGTCATGGTAACTCCGTGAGGATAAAATCAAACGTAGAACCTGTCGAAACAGGCAAACGCAAACAGGCTCGCCCTCCTTTTCGGGGAGAGATAAGCACCGTTTGCGTTTGCCGGTTGGCGTTATTCAAGTTCGTTTCTTGGCTCGGTAAACCTGTCGCACAAAGCACAAAAGGGCTGGCGACTTTGCCGCCAGCCCACATACCAAAAGTCGATTACTTGACTTCGACCTTGGCGCCTGCGTCTTCCAGTTGCTTCTTGAGGGCTTCTGCATCGGCCTTGGAAACGCCTTCCTTGACCGGCTTCGGAGCGCCGTCAACCAGATCTTTGGCTTCCTTTAGGCCCAGACCGGTCACTGCACGAACGACCTTGATGACTTCAACCTTCTTGTCGCCGGCGCCAGCCAGGACAACGGTGAACTCGGTCTGTTCTTCAGCAGCGGCAGCACCAGCACCACCAGCCGGGCCGGCAACGGCGACGGCAGCGGCGGAAACGCCGAACTTCTCTTCGAATGCCTTGACCAGGTCATTCAGTTCCATAACGGTCAGGGAGCCAACGGCTTCCAGGATGTCTTCTTTGCTAATTGCCATTTCAAATAACTCCTAAATCAGTTCGTAAGCGGTACCGTTCAAGCGGCAGCTTCTTCGCGCTGCTTGGCTAGGGCATCCAGAGCGCGGGCGAAGCCGGCGACCGGAGCTTGCATGACGTACAGCAGCTTGGAGAGCAGCTCTTCGCGGCTCGGTACGGAGGCAAGCGCCTGCACACCAGCTTTGTCGAGCACCTGGCCGGCATAGGAACCAGCTTTAAGGACCAGCTTGTCGTTGGACTTAGCGAAGTCGTTGAGGACCTTCGCGGCGGCCACCGGGTCAGCGGAAATGCTGTAAATCAGCGGACCGACCATTTGGTCAGCCAGGCCGGCAAAGGGAGTGCCTGCCACCGCACGACGCACCAGGGTGTTCTTCAACACGCGTAGATAAACGCCGGACTCGCGAGCCTTCTTGCGCAGCACGGTGAGGTCACCGACCTCAATGCCACGATATTCGGCAATCGCAATCGTCTCGGCGTTGGCCACTTGTGCCGACACCTCAGCTACGACAGCTTTTTTGTCATTCAGATTGAGACCCACGGGTCTTTCCTCCTTTCAAGTCATAACACGATGGAAACGTTCCATCGCACCTACGGCGACCTGAACCAGAAGCTATGCCAGCCGTTTTGGCGGATGGCAGAAAATCTTGTTCTGGGACACCGTCTGCGCAGGGTGCTTTCGCGATTAAGCCTCGTCGCCGAGGCGCCTGCGGTCTTTGACGATCTGCCGGCAAGCACCAGAGCACCGGCCAGCAGCCCAAAGTTCTATTACGCCACCACCGAAGACTGATCGACGCGAACGCCGGGGCCCATCGTGGCGGATACCGCGATCTTCTTCAGGTACTGACCCTTGGACGAGGCCGGCTTGGCCTTGTTCAACGCATCGATCAGTGCCTTCAGGTTGGTTTCGAGGTTCTCGACCGAGAAGGAAGCACGGCCGATCGTGGCGTGCACGATGCCGGCCTTGTCGGTACGGTACTGAACCTGACCAGCCTTGGCGTTCTTGACGGCGGTCGCGACATCCATGGTCACGGTGCCAACCTTCGGGTTCGGCATCAGGCCGCGCGGACCGAGGATCTGGCCGAGCTGGCCAACGATCTTCATGGCGTCCGGCGTGGCGATCACGACGTCGAAGTTCAGGTTACCGGCCTTGACCTCGGCAGCCAGATCGTCGAAACCGACGACTTCGGCGCCGGCAGCCTTGGCGGCTTCGGCCTTCTCGCCTTGGGCGAATACGGCAACGCGAACGGACTTGCCGGTACCGGCCGGAAGAACGACAGAACCGCGCACGACCTGATCGGACTTGCGTGCGTCAACGCCGAGGTTCACTGCGACGTCGATCGATTCGTCGAACTTGGCAGTTGCCGTTTCCTTGGCCAGGTGCAAGGCCTCCTGCAGCGGATACAGCTTCTGCGGAACAACCTTGCTGGCAAGGGCTTTTTGTTTCTTCGTGAGCTTGGCCATGATTACAGACCCTCCACCGTGATACCCATCGAGCGGGCGGAGCCGGCGATGGTGCGAATAGCTGCTTCCATGTCGGCAGCAGTCAGGTCAGGCATCTTGGTCGTGGCGATTTCCTGACACTGGGCACGGGTGATCTTGCCGACCTTGTCGGTGTGCGGCTTGGCAGAACCGGATTTGATGCCGGCAGCCTTTTTGATCAGAATGGTCGCCGGCGGAGTCTTCATCACGAAGGTGAAAGACTTGTCCGCGAAAGCGGTAATCACGACCGGAATCGGCAGACCCGGCTCGACACCCTGAGTCTGGGCATTGAAGGCCTTGCAGAACTCCATGATGTTCAGACCGCGCTGACCCAGCGCCGGACCGATCGGGGGAGACGGGTTTGCCTTGCCAGCCGGCACTTGCAGCTTGATGTAGCCAATAATTTTCTTGGCCATAATTTACTCCTGAAAAATGAGTCGTAACGCGCGTTGACCGTAGGACTACCGGCTAGTGACGCTCCTCTTGCCGAAATTCAGGCCTTCGGCGAGCCCTGAAACCTTGATCAGGCTTTTTCGACCTGACCGAACTCCAATTCGACCGGCGTCGCGCGACCGAAAATGGTCACCGAAACGCGCAGGCGATTCTTTTCGTAATTGACGTCTTCGACTGAACCATGGAAGTCGGTGAACGGACCTTCCTTGACGCGCACCACCTCGCCGACCTCGAACAAGACCTTGGGACGAGGCTTTTCGACCCCTTCCTGCATCTGCTGCATGATCTTGTCGACTTCTTTCTCGGAAATCGGGGTCGGCTTGGTCGCCGTTCCGCCGACGAAGCCAGTCACCTTGGGCGTGTTTTTAACCAGATGCCAGGAGTCGTCATCCATCTCCATTTCGCACAGGACATAGCCCGGGAAAAACTTACGCTCGGAGATGGCTTTCTGGCCCCCCTTCATTTCGACAACCTCTTCAACCGGAACCAGAATCCGGCCAAATTTTTCTTCCATGCCCAAGCGGGTAATGCGCTCCTGAATGGCGCGCATTACACTCTTTTCGAAGCCGGAGTAGGCGTGTACGACGTACCAGCGTTTGCTCATGATTTCTTCCAGCCCAGCACCAGGTCGTAGAGAACCCATTCGAGGCTCTTGTCAGTCAGATACAGGAAGACCGCCATAACCACAACAAAGGCAAAAACCGCCCCGGTGGTCTGCATGGTTTCCTTGCGGCTCGGCCAGACCACTTTCTTGGCCTCAACCACAGCCTCGTTGGCAAATGTGAAGAATCGCTGACCCGGCTCGGTCTTCCAAGCCACAGCAACTGCCAGCGCCAACCCAACGAGAACCGCCAGGACGCGCAAAATCATTGCCTGCTCGGAGAGCAGGTAGAAGCCAGCCACGCCAGCAGCCAGAATTACCAGCGCCAGCGCAAACTTGATCTTGTCAGCCATGACGTTCGCGATCTTTAAAGAGAGTGGCAGGGGCGGAGGGAATCGAACCCCCGACCTTCGGTTTTGGAAACCGGCGCTCTACCAATTGAGCTACACCCCTGCTGCAGAAACATCAAAGCGCTTCGGTTGCCCGAAGCGCCTTGATTACAAAAACTACGTATTACTCGATGATCTTGGCGACGACGCCGGCACCGACGGTACGACCGCCTTCGCGGATGGCGAAGCGCAGACCTTCTTCCATGGCGATCGGAGCGATCAGCTTGACGGTCATCGAGATGTTGTCACCCGGCATGACCATTTCGGTACCTTCCGGCAGGGAGATAGCACCGGTCACGTCGGTCGTACGGAAGTAGAACTGCGGACGGTAGTTGTTGAAGAACGGGGTGTGACGACCACCTTCGTCCTTCGACAGAACGTAAACTTCGCCGGTGAAGTGGGTGTGCGGGGTGATGGAACCCGGCTTGCACAGCACTTGACCACGCTCGACGTCTTCGCGCTTGGTACCGCGCAGCAGAGCGCCAATGTTGTCGCCGGCCTGACCTTGGTCGAGCAGCTTGCGGAACATTTCAACGCCGGTGCAGGTGGTCTTGACGGTCGGACGAATACCGACGATTTCGATTTCCTCGCCGACCTTGACGATGCCGCGTTCGACACGGCCGGTCACGACGGTGCCGCGGCCGGAGATCGAGAAGACGTCTTCAACCGGCATCAGGAAGGGCTGGTCAATGGCACGTTCCGGGGTCGGGATGTAGGAGTCGAGGGCATCGGCCAGACGGAAGATCGACGGTTCGCCGATTTCGGATTGGTCGCCTTCAAGGGCCTTCAGCGCGGAGCCGTGAATGATCGGGGTGTCGTCGCCCGGGAAGTCGTACTTGGAGAGCAGCTCGCGCAGTTCCATTTCGACCAGCTCGAGCAGCTCGGCGTCGTCAACCATGTCGCACTTGTTCATGAACACCAGAACGTACGGCACGCCAACTTGGCGGGCGAGCAGGATGTGTTCGCGGGTTTGCGGCATCGGGCCGTCAGCAGCGGAACAGACGAGGATGGCGCCGTCCATCTGGGCAGCACCGGTAATCATGTTCTTGACGTAGTCGGCGTGACCCGGGCAATCGACGTGGGCGTAGTGACGGTTGGCGGTTTCGTATTCGACGTGGGCGGTGTTGATGGTGATACCGCGGGCCTTTTCTTCCGGCGCAGCGTCGATTTCGTCGTATTTCTTGGCGGCGCCGCCGAACTTGGCAGACAGCACAGTGGTGATTGCAGCGGTCAGCGTGGTCTTGCCGTGGTCAACGTGACCAATCGTGCCAACGTTTACGTGCGGCTTCGTACGCTCGAATTTTTCCTTAGCCATTCTAGTTCCTCAATAATCAGATAAATAAAAATCCAGAATCCAAGCTAATCGGTGGTGCCCATGGGCAGGATCGAACTGCCGACCTCTCCCTTACCAAGGGAGTGCTCTACCACTGAGCCACATGGGCCTACCTTAAAACTCCAGCCGTACCGTAGGTGGAGCGGGTGAAGGGAATCGAACCCTCGTCTTAAGCTTGGAAGGCTTCAGCTCTACCATTGAGCTACACCCGCAAAACCCTAGGCCCGCAGCACTGGCCGCTACAGCATTCAATCTGGTGGAGGGGGAAGGATTCGAACCTTCGAAGGCAGAGCCGACAGATTTACAGTCTGTTCCCGTTGACCGCTTGGGTACCCCTCCTGAAGAACCCGAGATTATCCGGACGACACCGGGGGCTGTCAACACCTAAAAACAGAAAAGCCGGCATATAGCCGGCTTTCGAGTGCTTTTGAGCAAATTATTTCTGAGAGAGAACCCAGGCAACCAGCTTCTTGGCTTCGTCTTCGGTAACGTTATTGGGGGGCATCGGAATCTGGCCCCAGGTACCCTTGCCACCGGCCTTGACCTTTGCAGCCAGCATGGCAGGCGCCTTGGCATCGCCCTTGTACTTTGCGGCAACATCCTTGTAAGACGGGCCGACCAGCTTCTTGTCGATGGCGTGGCAGGACATGCAGTTCTTGGCCTTGGCCAGAGCCTCGTCAGCCTGGGCCTGACCGGCCATCGCGATACCTGCAGCGGCCATCATCGCAACATAAACAGCTTTCATTTTCTCACTCCGTTTTTGCGGGTTGGTAGGTACATCAGCTGAGGATGATAAAACCCTTTTCTATGCCTTGCAAACAGGGAATTCCGCCTGACCGGGCTTTGCATCCACGCACAATTAACGCACACCTTCAAGCGTACGTTGACAGCAAGCCTCTCGGCCCCCGGAGCAGATGAAATCAATAAAGAATTCACCGCCCCAGGATCTCTAGGTCACTTCCGACGCTGGATCTGCGAAATATCGCGCACGGCGCCCTTGTCAGCGGAGGTGGTCATCAATGCGTAGGCCTGCAGCGCAGCCGAGACGACACGTTGGCGATCAACGGGCTTCCAGGCCCCCTCCTCCTTCGCGTTCATAGCAGCACGACGCCCGGCTAGTTCCTCATCGGAAATCGCCAGATGAATGCGACGATTCGGGATATCGATCTCGATGGTATCGCCTTCTTCAACCAGGCCAATCGCCCCGCCGTCGGCCGCCTCGGGCGAGGCGTGACCGATGGACAGGCCCGAGGTACCGCCGGAAAAGCGCCCATCGGTCAGCAGCGCGCATTCTTTGCCCAGCCCCATCGATTTCAGATAAGAGGTCGGATAGAGCATCTCCTGCATGCCAGGACCGCCCTTCGGCCCTTCGTAGCGAATGACGACCACGTCGCCCGCAACGATTTTGCCCCCCAAAATGCCATCGACCGCAGCATCCTGGCTTTCGAAGACTCGGGCGCGCCCGGTGAACTTCCAGATCGATTCATCTACGCCTGCAGTCTTGACGATACAACCGTCGACCGCGATGTTGCCGTAGAGCACAGCCAGACCACCATCCTGCGAATAGGCATTGGCCTTGTTACGGATACAGCCCTTGGTACGATCAAGATCGAGTTCGTTGAAGCGGCGATCCTGCGAGAAAGCGACCTGAGTCGGCACGCCGCCCGGCGCAGCCTTGAAGAATTCGTGCACCTTGACGTCATGTTCACGCACGATATCCCAGCGATCGATCGCCTCGCCGAGGTTCTTCGCATGGACGCTCGGCACTTCGCGCTGGAGCAGTCCAGCACGATCGAGTTCGCCAAGGATGCCCATGATGCCGCCGGCACGGTGTACGTCTTCGATGTGATATTTGTCGGTCATCGGCGCCACCTTGCACAGACAGGGAACCGAGCGCGAGATGCGGTCGATGTCGGCCATCGTGAAATCGACACCGGCCTCCTGGGCAGTGGCCAGGATGTGCAGCACGGTATTGGTCGAGCCGCCCATCGCAACGTCGAGAGTCATGGCGTTTTCAAAAGCCGCCTTGGTGGCAATCGAGCGCGGCAGCACCGAGGCATCATCCTGCTCGTAATAGCGCTTGCACAGTTCGACGATCTGACGCCCGGCACGCAGGAACAGCTGCTTGCGGTCGGCGTGGGTGGCGACGACCGTGCCGTTGCCAGGAAGACTCAAGCCAAGGGCCTCGGTCAGACAGTTCATCGAATTGGCCGTAAACATGCCAGAGCACGAACCGCAAGTCGGACAGGCCGAGCGTTCGATTTCATCCAGATCGCTCTGCGATACCGCAGCATCGGCCGCCTTGACCATGGCATCGACGAGGTCGAGATGAACCACCTGGCCCTGGATCTTGACCTTGCCGGCTTCCATCGGGCCGCCGGAAACGAAGATGACCGGGATGTTCAGGCGCATGGCAGCCATCAGCATGCCCGGGGTGATCTTGTCGCAGTTGGAGATGCAGACCATCGCATCGGCGCAATGCGCATTGACCATGTATTCGACCGAATCGGCAATCAGGTCGCGGCTGGGCAGCGAATAGAGCATGCCGCTGTGCCCCATGGCGATGCCGTCGTCGATGGCGATCGTATTGAATTCCTTGGCAACGCCGCCGGCCGCCTCGATCTCGCGGGCGACCAACTGCCCCATGTCCTTGAGATGCACGTGACCCGGCACGAACTGGGTAAAGCTGTTGACCACGGCAATGATCGGCTTGCCGAAATCGCCATCCTTCATCCCTGTGGCTCGCCACAGGGAGCGGGCGCCGGCCATGTTGCGGCCATGGGTGGAAGTGTGGGAACGATACTGAGGCATGGAAATCTCCGTCTGAATCTGAGCGCCGAAATCCTGTTGCAAAAGGCGCGAACTATAATCGGCTAATTCTAGCCCACTCTGCGCCTTCGATGCTTCTTCACCCACAGTTCGACCCTGTCGCCTTTTCTGTCGGCCCACTCTCCGTGCGCTGGTATGGTTTGATGTATCTGGTGGCTTTCGTTCAATTCATTTTGCTCGGCCGTTACCGGATCAGAAATCGACCTGGATTTCTGAGCGTCGAGCAACTTGACGACCTTCTGTTCTACGGCATGCTGGGCGTCATTCTAGGCGGCCGCCTGGGCCAGGTACTGTTTTATGAGCCGGCATATTTTCTGGCCCAGCCGCTGGAAATTTTTGCGGTCTGGAAGGGCGGCATGAGCTTCCACGGCGGCTTTCTCGGCGTTCTGGTCGCCATGGGGCTGTGGTCGCATAAATACCGACTGAACTGGTGGGATGTCACCGATTTCATCGCCCCCCTGGTGCCGCTGGGTCTCGCGGCCGGCCGGGTTGGCAATTTCATCAATGGCGAACTTTGGGGCCGGGTAACCGATGCCAGCCTGCCCTGGGCGATGGTTTTCCCGCAGTCCGGCGACATGCAGCCACGCCATCCATCGCAGCTTTACCACGTCGGACTGGAGGGGCTGCTGCTGTTCGCCATCCTTTGGCTATTCACCACCCAGGCCAAGCCACGAGGCGCGGCGTCCGGCGTTTTCCTGATCGGCTACGGCGCCTTCCGCTTCATTACGGAATTCTTCCGCGAGCCGGATGCGGGCATATTCGGCCAGTCGTACACGATCAGCATGGGGCAGTGGCTATCGCTGCCGATGATCTTGATCGGCGTCAGCTTGCTGGTGTTCGCCTACCGAAAGAAATCTCTATAATTATGGATTACGTCTTTAATCCACCGACAGGAATCCAGTCATGACACGTCCGTTCAAGGTTCTCGGCATTCAGCAAATCGCCATCGGCGGCCCCTCCAAGGCCAAGCTGCGCACCCTGTGGGTCGACATGTTCGGCCTGGAAGTCAGCAGCACCTTCGTTTCCGAGCGCGAGAATGTCGACGAGGACATCTGCGCCATGGGCAGCGGCCCGTTCAAGGTCGAGGTCGACCTGATGCAGCCGCTCGACCCCGAAAAAAAGCCGGCGGTCCATGCCACACCGCTCAATCACGTCGGCTTGTGGATCGACGACCTGCCCAAGGCGGTCGAGTGGCTATCAGCCAATGGCGTTCGCTTTGCTCCGGGCGGAATCCGCAAGGGTGCCGCAGGCTTCGACATCACTTTCCTGCACCCCAAGGGCAACGATGAATTCCCGATCGGCGGCGAAGGCGTGCTGATCGAGCTGGTTCAGGCGCCGCCGGAAGTCGTCGCTGCATTTGCCAGGATGGCAGCCCAGTAAACTGCCCATGGCCGATATCCCCGAAGACGATCTCGAGGAAACCCGCGCGGCGCTCGCCCCAACCCTCGAGGCGACCGCCGCAATCCTGCCCTGGGTCGCCAAACCCAAGGCACTGCGCTTCGATGCCAAGCTCAACGAGCGCTGGATAGCCGCCGGAAAGCACCTGGCGCAAACCTGGTCGGAGCGCCACAACGCAGGCAGCGACGCTATTCGGCCAGCAATTTTCAATATCTATGCCATCGCCCTTGAAACGGCCGACAGCGATTGCCTGCGCCTGGGTGAGGCATTGGCCGGCGCCGCCGACCGCCTGGAGGAAGCCCCCCCCGGTCCGCGACTGATTGCCGCCCTGAGTAGCGCCATCGAATGTCTGAGCGAACCCGGCGGACTGGAGCACGAAGCTTTCGCCGAGCGGGCCAGGCATTTCGCCGGACGCCTCGAAGCGACGGCCAACGCAGGCGAAAATGCCGTTCGCTCAACGGTCCTCGACCACCTGTTCGTCAATGAAGCCATGGAAAGCATCGAATTGATGCACGATGCCCTGGCTGCCTTGCCACCCGACGCCTATGCCTTGGCAACAGAGTCGAACAAACTCGCCCACCAGGCGGAATTGCTGGAAATCTGGGGAGTCATGCACCTCGCCCGGCGGATTGCCGAGACGGTCACCCGGAATGCAGCCGACCTGGATTCGATGGAGTGCCGCCGGGAACTCGAAGAACTGTTAAGGACGCTGACCGAAGCAATTGCTACGGTCGATGCCTAAAACGGGCGAAAAATACTCAAGGCCAAACGGCGCCCATCGCCGAGATCGGCCACTTCTGCGGTCACTTCCACCGGCAGGCGGCGCCCTTCACGGTGCCGGATCTCGGTCACCAGGGCCCAGGGCGAGGCCCCCTCCAGCAAGCGGCGAAACTCCCCGGCGGCTCGTTGCTGCTGCTCGGGCGGATACAAAGCCCCCTGGGGCAGACCAAGCAACTCCTTGCGCTCGCGCCCAACCAGAATTTCGGCTTGCCGATTCATATCGAGGATCTCGCCGCTGTCGCCATCGGCCAGAAAGAGGGCATCCCGCGAAGCGTCAAAGACCGCCCGTAGACGCTCGTTGGCAGCCTGCGCCTGGCGGCGCGCCTCCTCGGCCTCGTATTCGACCAAGGCCAAGGTCACCAGATTGGCCACGGCCTGAGCAAAAATCCGCTGCGCCGGCGCCCATGCCTGGCGCGTGCCTACCTGCTCAAGACAGAGCACCCCCTGCAGTTCTCCACGGATATGAATCGGCGTGTCGAGCATTGCCGTGACGTTGTGCTGGAGCAGGTAATCGCCGGCAAATTCTGCGGTGTCCGGATGCAGAAAGGCATCGTCGGCAGCGATGCAGCTGCCCGTATGCAAGGCCTGGAAATAGCGGGGATAGCGATCGGCGGCAAGGCTGCCCCCCTTGCTGTGCCGGCCCGAAGTGCGCTCGTAGAGTTCCAGGCAGCGCAGCTCCTGGTGATCGTCAGTCAGCGCCCAGATGCTGACACGTTCGACGCCAGACATCTGCGCGGCCGACTCGGTCAGGATGCTGAGCATCATTTCCAGGGAAGCCTCCCGGAAATAAGTACCGCGCGACAGGCTGGCGATGCCTTCCTGTAACTCAGCCGGCGACATCAAGAGATGCCCTGGCCCGGGGATGAGCAGATTTTCCATGAAATTCCAGACAACTTTCGCCCTTCGGGGCTGAAGAACGTCTGGTCATTTTAGGAAAATCCGCCCCCATTTACTGTGAAATACTCCTCACATAACAAAAATATCAATTCACAAGCGCCATTACTCCGGGCCCACAGTCTTGAAAATGAAGACAGCCTTCTCGACGTCGGTCATCCAGACCAGGCCGTCACCGTAGTGCCCCGTCTTCGCGACTTCGGTAATCCGCTGAAAGATGCTCTCCGCCAAGTCATCCGGCGCAACGATTTCGATACGCACCTTGGGCGAGTAGTCGGTCAGTTCCTCCTTGATCGTGTGCTTGGCCAGATGGCGGGAGGGTGCGCCGCAGCCCTCCACCTTGCTCACCGTCATGCCCGGAAAGCCAGGCAGGGCGATCATCGCGTCGCGCAGCGCGGCCAGCTTGTTGGGGCGGATGACCGCCTTGATTTCCTTCATGCTTCGACCTCTTCTTCATCAAACCAGCGATAAATGGTCGGCAAGACGACCAGCGTCAACAACGTCGAGGTGATCAGCCCGCCGATGACCACGATGGCCAGCGGCCGCTGCACCTCCGAACCCGGCCCGCTCGAGAACAGGAAGGGAATCAGGCCAAGCATGGCGACCGTCGCCGTCATCATGACCGGCCGGAAACGCAAGGTTGCGCCCTCGACCACCGCCTCACGCACGCTGCGCCCTTCCTCACGCAAGCCGCGGATGTAGGAGACGAGTACGACACCGTTGAGCACAGCGATACCCCACAGGGCGATGAAACCGACCGAGGCGGGCACCGACAGGTATTCGCCGGCGACGAACAGGCCGATGATGCCGCCGATCGAAGCAAAAGGCAGCACGGTGATGATCAGCGTGGCGAAACGCAGCGAATTGAACAACAAAAATAGCAGGAAGAAGATCGCCGCGATGGTGATCGGGATGATCACCATCAGGTGGCCGAGCGCCCGCTCCATGTTCTGGAACTGGCCGCCCCACTCCAGGTAATAGCCTTCCGGCAGCTTGATCTGGGTATCGACCTTCTGCTGCAATTCGGCGACGAAGCTACCTAGGTCACGGTCCTTGACGTTGACGCCGACAACGATCCGCCGCTTGCCCAGTTCGCGCGAAATCTGGGCCGGGCCGTCCATGACCCGGATATTGGCGACATCGGCCAGCCGCACCTGCGCGCCGCGCGGCGAGGTGATCAGCACATTGGAAATCGCCTCGACGTTGTTGCGGAAATGCTCGGGCAGTCGCACCACGCCGGGGAAGCGGCGCTCGCCCTCGAAAATCTCCGTCGCCACCTTGCCGCCGATGGCCGTTTCCAGCACGTCATTGACGTCCGAGACGTTGAGGCCGAGGCGGGCGATGGACTGGCGGTCGATCTCGATGGACAAATACTGTTGCCCACTGACCTTCTCAATCCGCAAGTCCTGCGCCCCCTGCAAGGCCTGGGCAACCTTGCCGATTTGCCCAGCCAGTTTCTTCAGTTGATCAATATCGTCGCCGAATATCTTGACCGCGATATCCGAACGGACGCCGGTGACCATCTCGTCAACCCGGTCGGAAATCGGCTGGGCCATGACCACCTGCACGCCCGGCAAGCCCTTCAGCTTGTCGCGCATGGCGTCCTGGATGTCGTCCTGCGTCCAGCCGGACGGCCATTCGCTGCGCGGCTTCAGGCTGACGATCGGCGTCGATTCGTTCGGCCCCTGCGGGTCGGCCGGGGATTCGCCGCGCCCGACGCCGGAGACGGCCGACTTGACGCCGGGCACCTGCATGACCAGGCGCATGGCCTCCATTTCCATCTTGATCGACTCTTCGAGCGAAATGTTCGGCACCCGGTTGATGCCGGGCACCACCGAGCCTTCCTTCATTTCCGGAATGAACGCCGTGCCGAGCAAAGGCAGCACCGCCACGGTCAGGGCGAAGGCGCCCACGGCAGCGGTCACCGTCTTTTTCTCGTTGCCCAGCGCCCAATGCAGCATCTTCAGGTAGCGCTGCTTCATCGCGGCGATCAGCTTGGTGTCGTGATCGCCGTCGTGAGCCGGCGGTTTCAGCAGATAGGTCGACATCACCGGGGTCAGCGTCATCGACAGGATCAGCGAAATACCCAGCGCAATGGCGATGGTGTAGGCGAGCGGCGCGAACATCTTGCCTTCCATCCCCTGCAGGGTCATCAGCGGCAGGAAGACGAGAATGATGATGCCGACGCCGAAGATCACCGGCGTCGCCACCTCGACCACGGCATGCAGAATCACCCGCAGCGGGCTTTCGCCCTTGTTGGCATTTCGCCCGAGTTGCAGGAAGGCGTTTTCGACGACCACCACCGAGCCATCGACCATCAGGCCGATAGCGATGGCCAGGCCGCCGAGCGACATCAGGTTGGCCGAAATGCCCAGCTTGTTCATCGCGGTGAAGGTCAGTAGCGGCGTCAGGACCAGGGTCGCGACGACGATCAGCGACGAGCGCACGTCACCGAGGAACAGGAAGAGCACGACAACGACCAGCAGGACACCTTCGAGCAACACCTTGGTGACGGTCCACAGCGCCGCATCGACCAGTTCTGAGCGGTCGTAGTAGGCGGCGATCTTCAGGCCATCGGGCAGCATGCCCTTGGCGTTGATCTGATCGACCCGCTCCTTGATCCGGCTAACCACTTCCTTGGCATTGCCGCCGGCAATCATCATGACCACGCCACCGACCGCTTCCGTCGTGCCGTTCTTGATCACCGCGCCCTGGCGCACCTCGTGGCCGATCTCGACCTCGGCCACGTCGCGGACGTAGACCGGCACGCCGTCCCTTTCCTTGAGCACGATGGCGCGCAGATCGTCCAGATCGCGGACCAGACCGACGCCACGGATCAGGTATTGCTCGGCATACTGCGGCAGCACGCCGCCGCCGGCATTGGCATTGTTGCGGCCGACCGCCTGGTAGACATCGGCGATGCTCAAGCCGTAATGCCGCAATTTGTCGGGGTTGACCAGCACCTGGTACTGCTTGGCGTAGCCGCCCTGCGAATTGATTTCGGCGACGCCGGGAATCGAGCGCAGCAGGGGACGAACCACCCAGTCCTGGGCGATCCGCCGCTTCATCAGCTCCTCTTCGCTGAGCGCCCGGTCGCCGTCGTCGGGGCGCTCCAGCGTGTACTGGTAAACCTCGCCGAGACCGGTCGACACCGGCCCGAGCACCGGCGTGATGCCGGCTGGCAGCCGCGAGCCGACTTCGAGCAGGCGCTCCATGACCAGCTGGCGGGCGAAATAGACATCGGTCTTGTCGCTGAAAACCAGCGTGATCAGCGACAGGCCCGGCTTGTTCAGCGAACGCATTTCCTCCAGGCCGGGCAGGCCGGTCATCGCCACTTCCAGCGGCACGGTGGCGAAGCGTTCAACTTCCTCCGGCGAACGGCCCGGCGCCTCGGTGGCGATCTGGACCTGGACGTTGGTGACGTCGGGGAAAGCATCGACCGACAGCTTTCGCGCCGCATCCAGCCCGAAGAAGAAGAGGACGGCGGCGATCACCGCGACGACCAGGCGCTGCTTGAGCGCCCCACGGACGAGAGACTCGATCACGACCCCTCCATTTCCTTGCGGTTACGCTCGTTGTTCAGGTGAAAGGCGCCGTCGACAACCAGCTTCTCGCCGCCCTTCAGGCCGGCTTGCAGCACGCGCACGCCGCCCTGCTCCGGCCCCAGCTTGACCTTGACCAGACGGAATGCGCCGTCGCCTTCGCCGACGAAGACATGATCCTCGTCGTTTTCACGGACCACGGCGCTGGCCGGGACGACCAGGCGCTCGATCGGTTTGGCCTCGATCAGCATCGAGGCCAGCATGGCCGGCTTGAGGCGTCCGTCGCGGTTGTCGAGTTCGGTGCGGACCAACACGGTGCGCGTCTCGGGGTCGATGGTCTGGCCGACGAAGATCAGCTTGCCGACCAGTTTCTCGTTGCCCAGCGCCGGCACTTCGATGCTGACCGACTGCCCGGTCTTGACCTGGCTGACCTGCTGTTCCGGCACCTGGGCGACAGCCCACAGACGCGACAGATCGGCGACGACGAACAACGCGTCGGCCGGCTGTACGACCTGGCCCTGGGCCAGCTTGCGCTCGACGACGACGCCGTTCATGGTCGCCACCACCGGGGTCACCGAATCGACCGCACCGTGCTTGGCGAGACGGTCGATCGCGGCCGGACTGACACCGAGCAATTGCAACTGGTCGGACGCGGCCCGGGTCTCGGCCAGCGAAATCTGGAACTCGCTTTCCCGGCGCTGCAATTCCGCCGCACCGATCACGTCGGCCTCGAATAGCGCCTTGGCCCGTTCGGCATTGCGTCGATTCAGTTCCAGCTGGGCGCGCGCCTTCAGGTAAGCCAGTTGCTGGCTGGAAAGTTCGCTGCTGTTCAGCCGCGCCAACACCTCGCCCTTGCCAACCGACTGGCCAAGCAGGGCGTCGATCTGCGTTACCCGGCCAGTGACGGTTGCCCCGATGCGGGCCAGGCGCTGCTCGTCAAAGTCGATGCGCCCGGCAACCCGTAGCGTTTCCGCAACGGCCGCCCGCCCGACTTCAGCCAGCTTGAGCTGCGCCAGCAGTTCGCCCGACGGTGCCACCAGGGTCGGGTCCTGCACCCGCTGGTCGGCTGATTTTGTGCTCTCCTGGTTACAGCCGAGCAGCAATGCTACGGTCAGTGCCAAAAAAAGGCTCTTTTTCATTTTTTATTTTCCTTCGGGGATCGCCCGCAGTCTTTCAATTTCAACCCAGGCCGCCGCCAGTTCGTAACGTCCGGCAATCAGTTCGGCCCGCGCCGCGCGATAGACGCGCTGCGCATCGAGTACTTCGAGGAAGCCGCGCTCGCCGAAACGATAGGCGGCCTCGGCCACCTTCAGGGCCGACTCGGCCTGCCTGACGATGCCCGACTCCAGCGCCGTCACCTGCGCTTCGGCAATCTCGTATTGCTGGACGGCCACTTCCAGTTGCTGGCCGAGCGCAAACTCCTGGGCCTCCAGTTCGTAACGGGCCCGCGTCAGCTGGGCCGCTGCTTCACCGACCGGACCGCTACGGCGATCCCAGAGCGGCACCGAAACGACCAGGCCGAACTTGGAACTGCGCACATCCGGGTCCTCGTCGACGCTCGCCTTCAAGGCCAGACTTGGCCAGCGCTGACGGCGTTCGAGATCGAGCTGATGCTGGGCGCGCACCATTTCGGCCCGCACGCGCGCCAAATCGGGGCTGGTTTCCTGCAACTGGCGGCGCAAGCCTTCCATTGGCGGCAGCCCCGGCACATCGCGCAACTGCCCGCGCAGCGCAAACTCGGCCGGCAAGCCGCCACCGACCGCCTGGCGTAGCGCCGAGCGCGCCTGCTCGACGCGGAATCCGGCCGCCTGCGCCGTTTTCTGGGCATTGAGCATTTCCGCATCGGCCTTGATCAGCTCGAAACGCGGCGCCTCGCCGGTCTCCACCCGAAGCGCAATACGTGAGCGCACACTCTCCATGACCGCCATATCCTCTCGGGCATTCTTCAACTCGGCTTCGCGGCGTAACACGTCGAAATAGCGCAGCCGAAGACGAGCGATCGTATCGGCCTCGAAAGCACGAACGGCGGCCCCGGTGGCATCCAGCCCGGCCTCCGCCGCGGCGATCCGCGCCGAACGCCGCCAAGGCAGGTCGAGCGGCTGGGTCAGGGCGACGCTACGCGCATTGTCCGAATTGCCGCCCGGCCCGCGTGCACGCTGCGTACCACTGAGATATTCCAGTTCGGGATTGGGAAAGGCCCCGGCGCTGACCACCGCATGGCGCGCCGCGCTGATCTGCTCACGCGCCGCCAGCACCGAGCGGCTGGATTCGAGCGCCGTCGCCTCCAGTTTCGCCAGGTCGTATTCGGGCTGCGCGACGGCCAGCGTCGCGCTCATGCCCAGAATGAAAAGCAAAGGTTTCGTGCGTTGCATCATGTACTCGATTCAGCAAACCGCATGCCATCCAGCGGCAAGGGTCAGCGCCCTCCCAGTGCGGCAATCCGCTCTTCCAGCGGCGGATGGGTGGCGAACAACGACATGAAGCCGCCGCCACCGCCGGCGATGCCGGAAGCTGCCATGTTCTGCGGCAACGGTTCGGTGTGCAGGTTGCCAAGACGGCGCAAGGCATTCTGCATCGGCACCGGCGACCCCATCAGGCCGGCCGCACCGGCGTCGGCACGGAATTCGCGCTGGCGCGAGAACCAGGCAACGATGATGCTGGCCAGCAGGCCAAAGACGACTTCACAGACCATGCTGGTCACCATGTAGCCGATGCCCGGGCCGCTGTTTTCGCTGTCGCCGCGGCGCAGGAAGCCGTCGACCACATAGCCGACGATGCGCGACAGGAAGACGACGAAGGTATTGACGACGCCCTGGATCAGCGTCAGCGTCACCATGTCGCCATTGGCGATGTGCGCCACTTCGTGAGCCAGCACAGCCTCGGCTTCGTCGCGGGTCATGCTTTGCAGCAGACCGGTCGAAACGGCGACCAGCGAACTGTTCTTGGTGGCGCCGGTCGCGAAGGCATTCGGCTCGCCGTCGTAGATCGCCACTTCCGGCATCGGCAGATTGGCCCGCTTGGCCAGCTTGGCGACGGTGTCGACCAGCCAGACCTCGGTCGAAGAACTGGGCGACTCGATGACCTGGGCGCCGGTGCTCCACTTGGCCATGGTCTTCGACATCAGCAGCGAGATGAAGGCGCCGCCGAAGCCGATCACCGCGGCAAAGACGAACAACATGCCGACATTCAGGCCATTGGCGGTCAGGAACTTGTTAACCCCAAGCAGGCTGGTCGCGACGCTCAACACCAGCATGACAGCCAGGTTGGTCGCGAGGAAAAGGACAATACGTTTCATGTTGAACTCCTCGAAAGAGAAACGGCGCGATGATATTGCGTTGCAAAAAATATAAAAACCGGAGCAAAATTGAACAACCCTTCGGTTTTTCCAGTGAACATCATGATCCACCTCAACTACAAACATCTCCACTACTTCTGGGTGGTCGCTCAGGAAGGCAGCATCACCCGGGCTGCCGAACGCCTGGATGTCGCCGTGCAGACGATCAGCGGCCAGCTTTCCCTGCTCGAACGGCAGATCGGCAAGGCGCTGTTCAACGCCCAGGGGCGAGGCCTGGTGCTCAGCGAAGCCGGGCGCATCGCCCTTGGCTACGCCGACCAGATTTTCCAGCTCGGCGACGCCCTGATCGATGCGGTCCAGCATAGCGACAGCGAGTCCACACTTCGCCTGCGCGCCGGAATTTCCGACGGTATTCCGAAACTATTGGCCTATCGGCTGCTATCGACGGTGACCAGCATGCCGGCCGACGTACGCCTGATCTGCGACGAAGGCGAATTCGAAACCCTGCTCGCCGACCTGGCGCTACACCGGCTCGATGTCGTGCTGACCGACCGCCCGGCACCGGTCGGCGGCAACCTGAAAGTCTTCAGCACCCGGCTCGGCGAATTCGCCACCGGCCTGTTTGCCACCAAGGCTTTGGTCGATCTTCACCGCGGCGAGTTCCCGGCCAGCCTGAATGGCGCGCCGATGTTGCTGCCGACCCGCCACAACGCGCTGCGCGGCCGCATCGACCGCTGGCTGGAACAGACTGGCATCCGCCCGAAGATCGTCGGCGAATTCGAGGACAGCGCGCTGCTGACCACCTTCGGCCGCGGCGGTCTGGGCATTTTCCCGGCTCCGCTCGCCCTCGCCGAGCAGGTGGCCGCCCAGCTCGATGCCCAGCCGATCGGCGCCATGGCCGGCGTCAGCGAGCAGATCTATGCCATTTCCAGCGAACGGCGCATCCGCCACCCGGCCGTCGAGGCGCTCTGCGCCGCAGCCCCGCAGGCCACCATGGAGCCGAGGGTATAATGGGCGCCTCCAACGCAATCCAAAGATCAAATAACATGTCGCTCCTCCGCAAGACCGCTTTCGCCCTCCTCGGCCTGCTCGCCGCCGGCCAGGCAATGGCCCAGCAACTCCCGATACCGCCCTCGCTGGCCGCCAAGTCCTGGCTGCTGCTGGAAATGGGTTCCAACCAGGTGCTGACCACCGAAAAACCCGACGAGCGCCTCGAACCGGCCTCGCTGACCAAGCTGATGACGGCCTACCTGACCTTCGCAGCCGTCCGCAACAAGACCATCGCCCTCGCCCAGCCCCTGCCGGTTTCCGAAAAGGCCTGGCGCACCGGCGGTTCCAAGATGTTCGTCCGCGTCGACACGCAGGTACCGACCGAAGACCTGATCAAGGGCATGATCGTCCAGTCCGGCAACGATGCCTGCGTCACGCTGGCCGAAGCGATTGCCGGCAGCGAAGAGAATTTCGCCCAGATGATGAACCGCGAGGCGCAGCGCCTGGGCATGAAGAACAGCCACTTCATGAACTCGACCGGCCTGCCCGACCCGCAGCACTACACCACGGCGCGCGACCTGTCGCTGCTCGCTTCGGCGCTGATCCGTGACTTCCCCGAGGAATACAAGAAGTATTACTCGATGAAGGAATACACCTACAACAACATCACCCAGCCCAACCGCAACCGCCTGCTCTACATCGACCCGACCGTAGACGGCGTCAAGACCGGCCACACCGAAGCCGCCGGCTACTGTCTGATTTCCTCGGCCCTGCGCGACAAGCGCCGGCTGTTGTCGGTCGTTCTCGGCACCGTTTCCGACAGCGCCCGGGCCAGCGAATCGCAGAAGCTGCTCAACTGGGGATTCATCTCATACGATTCCGTCTCGCTGCTCACCAAGGAGCAGCCGGTCGCCACGTTGCGCGTCTGGAAGGGGGCCCAGAACGAGGTCAAAGCCGGTTTCGCCAGCGACCTGTCGATTGCCGTGCCCAAGGGCTACGCCGAGAAGGTCAGCAAGGATTTCGTCGCCGAACCGCGCCTGATCGCCCCGATCGAAGCCGGCCAGAAGCTCGGCACGCTGAAAGTCGCGATCGACGGCCAGGCTTATGGCGAATATCCGGTCATCGCTCTTGAAAAAGTCGAACTCGGCAATATCTTCGTCCGTATATTCGACACCATCCGCTTGTGGTTTGCCTAAGTTCGTTTGCCTAAAACCGTGACTCCCTACGTCGCCGATCCCGTCTATCTGAACGGCCGCTTCCTGCCCCTGGCGGAGGCGGGCGTTTCGCCGCTCGACCGCGGCTTTCTGTACGGTGACGGCGTCTACGAGGTGATCCCGGTCTACTCGCGGCGCGCTTTCCGCCTCGACGAGCACCTGCAGCGCCTGCAGGCGACGCTGGACGGCATCCGTCTGGCCAACCCGCTGCCGCTTGAGGGCTGGAAGGCCGTCGTCCTGCAGTTGGTCGAAGCCGCCCCCTGGAACGACCAGTCGATCTACCTGCAGGTCACCCGCGGCGCCGACGACAAGCGCGACCACGCCTTCCCGCCGGCCAGCGTGCCGCCGACCGCCTTCGCTTTCGCTTCGCCGCTGGTCACCACGCCGGCCGAAGTGCGCGCCACCGGTGTCGCGGCGATCACCGTCCCGGACCTGCGCTGGGCGCGCTGCGACCTCAAGGTCATTTCCCTGCTGGCCAACGTGCTGGCCCGCCAGCAGGCCGTCGAGCAAGGCTGCGCCGAAGCGATCCTGATTCGCGACGGGCTGATGAAGGAAGGCGCTGCCTCGAACATCTTCGTGGTCAAGAACGGCGTGCTGCTCGCCCCGCCCAAGACCCACCTGATGCTGCCCGGCATCACCTACGACGTGATCCTCGAACTGGCCGAATGCTACGGTCAGCCGGTAAAAATCGTCGAAATCGAAGAATCTGAACTTCGCCGCGCCGACGAGGTCTGGATGACCTCATCGACCAAGGAAGTTCTGGCGATCACCACCCTCGACGGCCAGCCGGTCGGCACCGGCAAACCCGGCCCGGTCGGAGAAACGATGTGGCAGTGGTATCAGGATTTCAAGAACACCGTAATGCGCAAAGGCTGAAATGGCTTCGTACAAGGACACGCTCCTCGAATTCCCCTGCGAATTCCCGCTCAAGATCATGGGCAAGGCTGACGACAGCCTGGCGCAGGTCGTCCTTCAAATCGTCACCACGCACGCCCCGGATTTCGATGGCGCCACCATGGAAATGCGAGCCAGCTCGGGCGGCAACTACCTGAGCCTGACCTGCACCGTGATCGCCCGCTCCAAGCCGCAACTCGACGCGCTGTACACCGATCTCAGTGGTCATCCGATGATCAAAGTGGTGCTGTGACGCCTGTCGTCAAACGCCTGGGCCGGGTCGACTACGCCCCGACCTTCCAGGCCATGCAGGATTTCACGGCCACCCGCACGGCCGGGACGCCGGACGAACTGTGGATCGTCGAGCACCCGCCGGTCTATACGCTGGGCCAGGCCGGCAAGCCCGAGCACATCCTGCGCGATGTCGGCATCCCGCTGGTCAAGATCGACCGCGGCGGCCAGGTCACCTACCACGGCCCCGGCCAGGTCGTGATCTACCTGCTGCTCGACCTGCCGCGCCTGAAGATCAAGGTGCGCGAACTGGTCAGCGCCATCGAACAGGCCGTCATCGACCTGCTGGCCGACCATGGCGTTACCGCCGAACGGCGCGACGGCGCGCCCGGCGTCTATGTCGGTGAAGCCAAGATCGCCGCCCTCGGCCTGCGCATCCGCAACGGCTGCAGCTACCACGGCGTGTCGCTCAACGTCGATATGGATCTTTCCCCCTTTGCCGCAATCAATCCCTGCGGCTATGCTGGACTCAAGGTCATCCAGACCAAAGACCTGAACCTGCCGCTCACCGCTCACGAGGCGGGCGAGCAACTTTCACAACACTTGCTACAGCAACTGGACTCACAACATGGCTGAAAAAGGCGTCAAACAAAAAGGCGAACTGAAAACCGCGCGCATCCCGATCAAAATCGTCCCGGTCGATGCACCGCTGCGCAAACCCGAATGGATCCGCGTCAAGGCCGGCAACAGCGCCGGGCGCTTCGGCGAAATCAAGACCATGCTGCGCGAAAAGAAGCTGCACACCGTCTGCGAAGAAGCCGCCTGCCCCAACATCGGCGAATGCTTCGGCCGCGGCACGGCGACCTTCATGATCCTCGGCGACATCTGTACCCGCCGCTGCCCCTTCTGCGACGTCGGCCACGGCCAGCCGCTACCCCCTAATCCGAACGAACCGGCCGAACTGGCCGATTCCGTCTCCTCGCTGAAGTTGCAGTACGTCGTGATCACCAGCGTCGACCGCGACGACCTGCGCGACGGCGGCGCCCAACACTTCGTCGATGTCGTCCGCGCCGTGCGCGAGGCCTCGCCGAAGACCACCATCGAAACCCTGGTCCCCGATTTCCGCGGCCGCATGGACATCGCCATCGACATCCTCGGTGCCAGCCTGCCCGACGTGCTCAACCACAACATGGAAACGGTGCCCCGCCTCTACAAGCAGGCCCGCCCGGGTGCTGATTACGCCCATTCGCTGGCCCTGATGAAGCAGTTCAAGGCGCGCTATCCGCAGGTCAAGACCAAGTCCGGCCTGATGGTCGGCCTCGGCGAAACTGACGAGGAAATCCTCGAAGTCATGCGCGACCTGCGCGCCAACGACGTCGAGATGCTGACCATCGGCCAGTACCTGGCCCCCTCCGGCCATCACCTGCCGGTCAGTCGCTACGTCCATCCCGACACCTTCAAGATGTTCGAAACCGAAGCCCTGAAGATGGGCTTCTCCGGCGCCGCCTGCGCCCCGATGGTCCGCTCCAGCTACTGGGCCGACCAGCAGGCACACAGCGCCGGCGTCCCCTGAAACCGGACAAATCCTACGGTAAGCCGGAAAAAACGGCCAAAAATGAAAATGCCCGGCGACCAGCCGGGCGTTTTTCATTCCGAGCCTAGCGCTCCGGAGGCGGCGGTGGCGACCCCGGCGGCGGTGGCGGAATCCCGGCATCCGGCGCCCGCACTGCCCGCGAAGTTGAAGTCGGCGAGGAGGTCATGCCCCCCGGCACCGGCACGCGATGGCCCTTGGTGTACATGCACTGGATATAGGCGTTGTCGTATTGCCGCTGCGTCCCGATGCCCGAGGCGCGCCCGGCATCCGAACCCACCGCGCTGCCCATCAGCAGGCCGACGCCGGCACCGGTGGCCGCACCTCGTCCGCCGCCGCCAATCGCCGCGCCGGCCACGGCACCTACCACCGTACCCACGGCAGCGCTGGTCACAGCCGACTCCTTGGCCGAATCGGTCGCCGTCTTGCCACCGATCTGCATGAACGCATAGTCACGGCACTGATAATCATCATTACGGAAGCTGTCGATGCTGTGCCCGCTTCCCGGCAGAACCATCACACTCGGCCCGTTCGGCAAAACCACGCAGGCGCCCAGCAGCAGCGCACCGGCGATGATCGCGCCACGCTGCACAAAGACATTTCGCTCAGTCATTTTTCACTTCTCCGGTTGCGGCAACACCTTCTGCCAGCCCTCAGGACATTCCTTGATGTAGGGGTAGTAGCCCTTGGCGCTCTTGCAGAAATACCAGTACTGCTGCGCCTCGGAATGTGGCACCGCCTCGTCCTGCCGTTCGATATACACCGGCGGTTGCGACGGCGGCACGACAACGACCTGCGGCGGGTAGTAATAGGGTGGCGGATACCACCAGCCCGGCCCCCAGACGGGGCCAAGATAGACACCGACATGGCCGCGCACGCCATGCGCCCAGGCTGCACCGGTACCGGCCAGCATCAGGACCAGCAGCACTGCCAGGAATTTTCGGGATTTCATCGTCACACCTGCTCTGCATTAGCTCACTTACACGATAGCGAATTATCGGCAAAGCAGCCGGACAAAATTGCTACAGTTTGTAAGCGGGAAAGAGGGGCGCGTACAAACTGCAGCGAAGCGGCCCTGGCTAGGCGGGCCGACGACAGTACGAGTGGTACGGCAAGTAGGCCCGACAACGCCAGGGGGAGCTTGTAGCGCCGCTCACAGGAGCTTCATGCGCCGGGCGGCATCCTTCAGCTCTGCCCGGAAATCCGGATGGGCGATATTGATCAGCGCCAGGCAGCGCTGTTTGGCCGTCTTGCCGCGCAGTTGCGCGACGCCGAATTCGGTAACCACGTAATTGACGTCGTTCTTGCTGGTCGTCACGTGGGTGCCGGCCGAAAGGGTCGGCACGATGCGCGAGATGGTATCGTCCTTGGCCGTGGATGGCAGGACGATAACCGACTTGCCGCCATTCGAGCGGTTGGCGGCGCGGACGAAGTCGGCCTGGCCGCCGGTGCCGGAGTACGGCGCGAAGCCCAGGCTTTCCGAACCGCATTGACCAAGGAAATCGATCTGCATGGTGCCGTTGATGGCGTGCAGGTTGTCGTTCTGGCCCGCCAGATAAGGGTCGTTGGTGAAATCGACCGGATGCATTTCGAGCGCCGGGTTACGGTGCATGAATTGGTAGAGCTTCTTCGAACCCAGCGCGAAGGTGGCCAGCATCTTGCCGTGGTGGTAGTTCTTCTTCCGGTTGGTGATGACGCCGGCTTCAACCAGGGTCATGATGCCGTCGCCGACCATTTCGGTGTGGATGCCGAGGTCGCGCTTGTCGGTGAGCTGCATGACCACCGCGTCGGGAATGCCACCGTAGCCGATCTGCAGCGTCGCGCCATCGGGAATCATGTCGGCGACGTATTTGCCGATCGCCTCCTGGACCGGGCCGATCTTGGGCAGGCTGACTTCGAGGATGGGGTCGTCGCTCTCGGTCAGTGCCGTCACCTGCGAGACGTGCACGTGGCAGTCGCCGTTGGCGAAGGGCACGTTGGGATTGATTTCGAGCACGATGGCGCGCGCCTTTTCAACGGCTGCCATGGTGTAGTCGGCGGCCAGCGCCAGCGAGAAGTAACCGTGCTCGTCCATCGGCGAGGCGATACTGAAGACGACGTCGGCCGGGATCAGGTCGCGCTTGATCAGCATCGGCAGTTCGGCGAAATAGGCCGGCAGGTAGTCGATCCAGCCCTCCAGACCGCCCGGGCGCGAGGTGCCGCTGAAGAAATAGGCGGTGTGGCGGACGTGCTCGGCCGTTTCGGCGTCGAAATAGCCGTATTTGCGGACCGGCAGCAGTTGCGCCACGGTGACGTCGCGGAAATCCCGGCGCGCCTCGCCGAGCGCAGCCAGCAAGCTGGGCGGTTCGCCGACGCCGGTCGGCACGACCACGGTTTCACCATTGCGGACGACGCGGATGGCATCGGCAGCGGACATGCGCTTTTGCAGATACAAGGCCTGAACGGACACCGGAACTCTCCCTGAGCTAGCTATTTTTTAAACGAACGATCATTCGGCAACAAGCATGATCCCACGGCCGTTTCGCGGCGGCAATCACCCCTTGCGATTGCTCCCGGCGACCATGCGGATTTCGAACAGCCGGCACTCCAGCGGGCCGTTGAACAGCGGTGTCTTGCGGCTCGGCTTGAGGCCGACCAGTTTGGGCAGGCGCAGGTCGGCGGTGAAGAAGAAGCAGTTCCAGCCGGCCCAGTGCTTTTTCAGTGCCGAACCGAGCTGCGGGTAGAAGGCGGCCAGCTCGTCCTGCTCGCCGATCCGCTCGCCGTAGGGCGGATTGGTGACCAGGATGCCGTGCTCGGTCAGCGGCTGGGTTTCCAGCAGATCGCCCTGGTCGACCGTGACGACGTTGCCGAAACCGGCTTCCTGCAGGTTGCGCCGGGTGGCGCGCACGGCCTTGTCGTCGAGGTCGTAGCCGCGGATGTCGAGCGGCTCTGCCGGCTTGACACGGGCTTCGGCAGCGGCGCGGATGTTCGCCCAGTCGAGCGCGGCGAAGTTCTTCAGCATTTCGAAGGCAAAGCCACGGTCCAGCCCCGGCGCCCGGTCGAGCGCCATCTGCACCGCTTCGAGCAGGAAGGTACCGCTACCGCACATCGGGTCGATCAAGGGCGTACCCGGCTGCCAGCCGGTCATCTTCAGGATGCCGGCAGCGAGGTTTTCCTTCAGCGGCGCATCGACGCTGGCCTTGCGGAAGCCGCGCTGCCACAGCGGTTGGCCGGAGGTGTCGAGGTACAACGTGCATTCGTTCTCGGTCAGGAAGACGTGGACACTGACGTCGGGATTGCGCGTCTCGATGTTCGGCCGCTCGCCAAGGTCTTCGCGGAAACGGTCGCAGACGGCGTCCTTGACGCGCAGGGTGACGAAGTCGAGCGACTTCAGCGGGCACTTGATCGCCGTCGTCACGACGCGCATCGTCCGGCTGACTGCAAAGTAGTTCGGCCACAGCTGGCGCACGGCCAGACGGTAGATGTCCTCTTCCTTGGCGTACGGCCCCTTGACGATGTGCCAGAGGATGCGGGTGGCGATCCGCGATTCGAGATTGGCGCGGTAGCAGACCGACCATTCGCCCGAGAAGAAGACACCGCCGTGGATGGCCTGCAACTCCTCGCCGCCGACGCTACGCAGCTCTTCGAGCAGCAGTTCTTCCAGCCCGCGCGGGCAGATTGCAAAGTATTTATTCATGTCAGAAAGGCTTGAGGACGACGAGGAAAAGGACGATCAGCAGGACCAGCACCGGCAGTTCGTTGTAGAAGCGGAACCAGACGTGGGATTTGCTGCAGGTGCCGCGCTGGAACTGCCCGAGCAGGCGACCGCAATGCCAGTGATAGCCGGCCAGCACGGCGACCAGCGTGGTCTTGGCGTGCAGCCAGCCGCCGGAGAAACCGTAGCCGAACCACAGCCAGAGGCCCAGCGCGATGGCCAGAACGCCGAGCGGGGTCATGAACTTGTACAACTTGCCGGCCATCAGCAGCAGGCGGTCGCGCTCGGCGACGCTGTCGGCCGGCACCATGGCCAGGTTGACGAAGATGCGCGGCAGGTAGAACAGGCCGGCAAACCAGGAAATGACCATCCAGATATGCAGCGTTTTCACGACGAGCATGGGTTTCTCCTTGCAGCCGCAATCCCGGCCTCCACGGTCGGGTAGGCGAGGCTGAGTTTCAGTTCGTTTTTCAGGCGCCGGTTGCCGATCCGCCGCGATTCGCGCAGGAAGGACATCTGCACCGGCGACAGCTGTTTGGCGGCCTCTTCACGCGAAAGGCGCGGCGGCCTGGGCAGCGCGAAGGCCTCGGCGACCTTGTCGAAATAGGCGGCCATTTTCAGATCGGAATCGTCGACGGCGTTATAGACGCGGTTGGCGCCGCCATGGCGCAGGGCGGCCAGGCAGGCGGCGGCTAGGTCGTCGGCGTGGATGTGGTTGGTGTAGACGTCGTCGGCCTCGGCCAGCGCCGGCAGGCCCTTGTGCAGGCGCTCCAGCGGCAGGCGGTCGGCGGCGTAGATGCCCGGCGCGCGCAGAATGGAGACGGCGACGCCGCAGCGCTTGCCCCAGGCGCGCAATTGGCGCTCGGCATCAACCCGGCGGCCGGCGCGGGCGCTTTCCGGATTCAGGCGGCGGGTTTCGTCGATCTGCGCACCGCCACAGTCGCCGTAAACCCCTGTCGTGCTTACGTAAATGAGCTGCCGTGGTAAACTTTTCGCCTTGCCCAGCGCCGCCAGCAGGTTGCGGGTTCGCGTGTCGCAGCGCCCTTCGCCGGGCGGTGGCGCCAGGTGCAGCACGAGGTCGGCCAGACCGGCGATGCGTTGCAGGCTGGACCGGTCATCGAGGTCGGCCAGCACCGGCGTCGCGCCGGCCGCGCGCCACGCGGCCGCCTTGGCGGCATCGCGCAGCACGGCATAGACGCGAGCGCGGGGGGCAAGGCGGGAGAGGATGCGGCGGGCGACATCCCCGCTGCCGACAATCAGGATTTTTTGCACGCCGGCATTGTAGCCGACGACCAAGGGGAATTTATGAGCCACCAGATCACCGTCCAGCCGAGCGGCCGCCAGTTTGCTGCGGAAGCCGGAGAAACCCTGCTCGACGCCGCGCTGCGCCACGGCCTGACGCTGCCCTACGGCTGCAAGGATGGCGCCTGCGGCGCCTGCAAGGGCAAGGTCGTCGCTGGCACCGTCGAACACGGTAAAGCCCAGCCGCATGCGCTGAAGGACGACGAAAAGGCGGCCGGCCTGACGCTCTACTGCTGTGCCACCGCCCAGACCGACCTGGTCATCGAATGCAAGCAGATGACTTCGGCCAACGACATCCCGGTCAAGACCCTGCCCTCGCGCATCGAGAAGCTGGAAAAACTGGCGCCCGACGTCATCGAGATGCACCTCCGCCTGCCGGCCAGCGAGCGCCTGCAGTTCTGGGCCGGCCAGTACATCGACATCCTGCTCAAGGACGGCAAGAAGCGCAGCTTCTCGCTGGCCAATGCGCCGCACGACGACGCGGTGCTCCAGCTGCACATCCGTCACGTCCCCGGCGGCCTGTTTACCGAGCAGGTGTTCTCGACCATGAAGGTCCGCGACATCCTGCGTTTCAACGGCCCGCACGGCACTTTCTACCTGCGCGAGGAGTCGAAGAAGCCGATGATCCTGGTGGCCGGCGGCACCGGCTTCGCGCCGATCAAGGCCATCGTCGAGCACGCCATCGCCGAGGAATGCCAGCGCCCGATGTTCATCTACTGGGGCGCCAAGGCGCGCGTCGATCTGTACCAGAACGCGCTGCCTGAACAATGGGCGGAGGCCCATGCCAACATAACCTACGTGCCTGTCCTCTCGGAACCGGCAGCCGGCGACGCGTGGACCGGCCGCACCGGCTTCGTCCACCAGGCAGTGCTAGCCGACTTCCCGGATATCTCCGGCTACCAGGTCTATGCCTGCGGCGCGCCGGCGATGATCGACGTCGCCAAGCGTGACTTCTTGGCGCAAGGCCTGCCTGAAGAAGAGTTCTTCGCCGACGCGTTCAGCTTCTCAACAAACTGATTTTGGGCTTTTTTTGCCGCTGACCGTAGCATTTAGAACAATGCGCCCGGTCAGCGCTGCCAGGCGCAGCCCTTGAGCGACTGGCCGTTGAGGTCGATCGCCGCAGTCCATGCGAAGACCGCGTTGGCTTCGGTATCGCGGCACAAGGACTGTTCGAGGCGCACGGCCAGCTTGTTGCCGCTCTGCGCTGCGTCGTAGCGGCGAACCTTGCCCTCCGCCTTGAACTCGGCGTAAGGCAGCGCGACTTCCGGCTTGCCATAGCGCTGCAACTGGACGTACTCGCCGCCCGCGGCCAGCGCCCAGGCCGGGTCGTTGCCGGCGGCGCGCCATGACTCTTCCTTGCCGCCCGGCATCTGGCAGCGCCCTTCGACGCGCACCATGTTGAAACCCGAGGCTTTCAGGGTGCCGTTATCCAGCACGCCGAGCAGTTCGACGTAGAGCCGCTTGCCGCTGCTCAGGCCCATTTCGTCCAGTAAGCGGGTCACGCCCTGATCGCTCGAAACATCCTCGAAATTGGCATAGCTGCGGTCGCGGCAGGGCGCGAACAGCACCTTGTCGCCCTGCTTCATCATCAGGCCGTAGGCGAGCTTGGGCGTGTTGTCGACCGGCTTGGTTTCTTCGGCGTGCAGGGCAGTGGCGAACAGGACGGCCAGCAGGGCAGGCAGGGAACGACGTAGACGCATGGCGACGGAATCCGGAAAAGACAATGCCGGCATTGTGACCTGCCGGCATGGCAAAACGTTTGATGCATCTCAGCAAACGAAACCGGGTGCCTCAGCCTTTCTCAGGCAGCACGATATTGACTTCGAGCACCTCGTAGCGATCCTGTTTTTCCAGCGAAACGCGGATGTCGTCGGGGTTGACCTTGACGTACTTGGAGATCACGGCGATCAGTTCGCGCTGCAGGTCGGGCAGGAAGTTGGCGCTGCTGCCGCCGCCATCGCGCTCGTGGGCGATGATCAGTTGCAGGCGTTCCTTGGCCATCTGGGCGGTTTTCGGCTGGTTGCCGAAGAGTTTCTGGAGCCAGGACATCTCACTTGCCTCCAAACAGGCGCTTCAACAGGCCCGGCTTGATGTAGTCGACGAAGCGCAGCGGCTTGTCTTCGCCGAGGAAGCGGCCGATCACGTCATGGTAGGCCTCGGCGGCGTCGGTTTCCTTCTGGTGGATGACCGGCGCGCCCTGGTTGGAGGCCTGCAGCACTTCTTCGGACTCCGGGATGACGCCGATGATCGGCACCCGCAGGATTTCCTGGATGTCCTTGTACGACAGCATTTCACCGGCTTCGACGCGGGTCGGGTTGTAGCGGGTGATCAGCAGGTGTTCCTTGACCGGTTCGCGGCCCTCGATGGCGCGGCGCGACTTGGCCTGCAGGATGCCGAGGATGCGGTCGGAGTCGCGCACCGAGGAGACTTCCGGATTGGTCACGACCAGCGCCTCGTCGGCAAAGGTCAGCGCCATCACGGCGCCGGATTCGATACCGGCCGGCGAATCGCAGACGATGTAGTCGAAGCCCTGGTGTTCCAGCTCCTTGATCACCTTCTCGACGCCCTCTTCGGACAGCGCATCCTTGTCGCGCGTCTGCGAGGCGGGCAGCACGTAGAGGTTGTCGGTGTGCTTGTCCTTGATCAGCGCCTGGGTCAGCGTCGCTTCGCCGTTGATGACGTTGATTAGGTCATAAACGACGCGGCGCTCGCAGCCCATGATCAGGTCGAGGTTGCGCAGGCCGACGTCGAAGTCGATGACGGCCGTCTTGAAGCCGCGCATCGCGAGGCCGGTGGAGAAACTGGCGCTGGTGGTGGTCTTGCCGACCCCGCCTTTGCCGGAAGTAACGACGACGATTCTGGTCATGGGGATTTCTCGTTGGGAGGTTATAGGAATGAGGTTTAGCGCAGCGCCAGCGGGACGATATTCAGGCCATCGTCGACGAGGCTGACGGTGGCCGGCTGGCGCAGCAGTTCGGCCGGCACGCCGGCTTCGAAAGTCCGGTAGAGGCCGGCCACGGAGAGCAGTTCGGCCTCCAGGCTGGTGGTGAAGATGCGCGCCGTCTTGTCGCCGCTGGCCCCGGCCAGGGCGCGGCCACGCAGCGGGGCATAGACATGGATGTGGCCGTCGGCGATGACTTCGGCGCCGGCGCTGACCATGGCTGTGACGATCAGGTCGCAACCCTGGGCGTAGAAGCGCTGGCCGGAGCGCAGCGGCTTGTCGAGGATGATGGTCCTTGGCGCGGGTTCCGGCGCTGCCACGGGGGGCGGCGCGGGCGGATCAGGCTCGACGACCGGCGGCGCCTTGGGCGGCTCTTCAACTTTGGCGCGCTGACGCCCGAGCGCGTCGGCACCGACCGCCGGCAATCCTGCCGCGGCGGCCGACTCCGCGAGGGCTGCGGGCAAGCCGCAGGCGGCGACGGCGTGCAGGCCGGACTGGCGGAGCAAATCGACGATGCCCGGCCAATCGGCGGCCTCGGGCAGCGCCTGGGCGTGGCTGAAATCGAGGACGGCCAACTCGTTTTCGAAAAAGTCCGGCGCGTTCCCGGTCAATTCGGTGAGGGCCTGATGCAGCGTGGCGTGGTCGGTGGTACGGAGTTGCGTCTGGATGATCTTGAGCGTGGTGCCCTTGAACTGGATCGGTGAATCTTTTGCCATGCCTGCTACGTGTTGCGGAGGGGTGCCAATTATCCCACAGGCGCGTGTCGCCAAGATGAGGCTTGCATGACAGGCGCCCGGAAACTCATTCACCGAGATAAGCGGCGCGCACCTTCGGGTCGTCGAGCAGTTGTGCCGAGTCGCCGTGCAGCGAGATTTCGCCACTTTCCATGACATAACCGCGCTGGCTGCATTGCAATGCCAGCCGGGCATTCTGCTCGATCAGCAGGATGGTCATGCCGTCAGCGGCGACGGCACGGACGACTTCGAAGATCTTCTGGACCATGATCGGCGCCAGGCCCATCGACGGCTCGTCGAGCAGCAGCATCTTGGGGCGGCTCATCAGGGCGCGGCCGATGGCCAGCATCTGCTGTTCGCCACCGGACAGCGTGCCGGCCAGCTGGCCTTCGCGCTCCTTCAGACGCGGGAAGTAGTCAAAAACCATTTTCAGGTCTTTTTTTGCTTCGACCGTAGCATTCCGGATATAGGCGCCCATTTCCAGGTTTTCCAGCACGGTCAGCCGGGGAAAGACGCCCCGCCCTTCCGGGACCAGCGCGATGCCCTTGCGGATGATGTCGTGCGGGGCGATGCGGCTGATCTTCTCGCCGCAGAAATGGACGTCGCCACCGACCGCGTCGATGACCCGGGCGATGGCCTTCAGTGTGCTGCTCTTGCCGGCGCCATTGGCACCGATCAGCGCCACCGTCTCGCCCTGGTTGACGTGGAAGGTGATGCTGCGCACCGCCTGGATGCCGCCGTAGGCGACGTGGAGTCCGGTTACTTCAAGCACCTAGGTAAGCCTCAATGACGCGTTGATCCTTCTGGACGACGGCCGGCACATCCTCGATGACCAGCGCACCGTAGTCGAGCACCGCGACACGGTCGCACAGACCCATGACCAGCTTGACGTCGTGCTCGATCAGCAGCACGGTCGTGCCGTCGCGGCGGATGCCGTCGATCAGTTCGCGCAGCTCGGCGGTTTCGGTGGCATTCATGCCGGCCGCCGGTTCGTCCAGGCAAAGCAGTTGCGGTTCGGTGGCCAAGGCACGGGCGATTTCCAGCCGGCGCTGGTCGCCGTAGGACAGGTTCTTGGCCAGGTCGTCGGCCCGATCCTCGATACACACGTAGTGCAGCAGGTCGATGGCTCGCTGGCGGATCGCCGCTTCCTCGGCCCGGGTCGCCGCGTTCTGGAACATCGCGCCGAGCACGCCGGCCTTGGTCCGCACGTGGCGGCCGACCATCACATTTTCCAAGGCCGTCATGTTGCCGAACAGGCGGATGTTCTGGAAGGTCCGGGCGATGCCGCGCTCGGCCGCCCGGTGCGGCGCATCGGCGATCAAGGGTGCACCGGCGAAGCTGAAGCCGCCACCATCCGGCACGTAGAGGCCGGTCATGCAGTTGAAGAAGGTCGTCTTGCCGGCGCCGTTGGGGCCGATCAGGCCGTAGATCTCGCCGCGCCGGATGGACAGCGAGACATCGCGCAGCGCCTTGACGCCGCCGAAGTGCTTGGCGACCCCCTTGGCTTCGAGCAGCGGCGTTGGCAAATTCGCGCTCATGGCGCCGCCTCCTGCAACTCCCGTTTGCGTTCCGGCGACGGCCACAGGCCGGCCGGCTTGAAGCGCATGACGAGCACCAGCGCCAGACCGAAAACCAGCATGCGCAGGCTTTCCGGATCGACCAGCATCTTGCCGAACAGCGCCATCTGCAAGGGCCCGACGCCGTAGCGCAGGACTTCCGGCAAAACCGTCAGCAGCACGGCGCCGAGGATGACGCCGGGGATGTGCCCCATACCGCCGAGCACCACCATGGCGAGGATCATGATCGACTCGATCAGCGAGAAACTTTCCGGCGAAACGAAGCCCTGCATGGCCGAGAAGATGCCGCCGGCCACGCCGCCGAAACTGGCGCCCATCGCGAAGGCGAGCAGTTTCAGGTTGCGGGTGTTGATGCCGACCGCCTTGGCGGCGATCTCGTCCTCGCGGATCGCCTGCCAGGCGCGGCCGATGCGCGAATTTTGCAGGCGCAAGTTGATGATAATGACCAGGATGGCCAGCACGACGAGCAGGAAATAGTATTTCTGCGGCCCGCTCAGCGAAATACCGAGAATCTGCGTCGTGCCGGAGAACTTGAAAGCGCCGAAACTGACCGGATCGATCAGCGTGATGCCCTGCGGCCCGTTGGTGATATTGACCGGGGCGTTCAGGTTGTTCATGAAGATGCGAACAATCTCGCCGAAACCGAGGGTCACGATGGCCAGGTAGTCGCCGCGCAGCTTCAGCGTCGGCGAGCCGAGCAGCACGCCGGCAAAGCAGGCCAGCCCGGCACCGAGCGGCAGGATCGCCCAGATCGGCCAGTGCAACCCGAAGTGAGGGCTGGCCAGCAAGGCCCAGGTGTAGGCGCCGACCGCATAGAAGGCGATGTAGCCGAGATCGAGCAAGCCGGCCAGGCCGACGACGATGTTCAGGCCAAGCGCCAGGAAGGCGTAGAGGATGGCGAAATCGAGGATGCGCACCCAGGCCTGGCCGCCGAGCGCGGCGACGAAGGGCAGCGCGATCAGCGCGGCGGCCAACAGGCCAATGCCTACGGTCGAGCGGAAAAATTGGCCATTTTTCATGCGCGGTCCCCCGTCTTTTCACCGAACAATCCGGAAGGCTTGAACATCAGCACGCCGATCAGCACGACGAAGGCGAAGATGTCCTGGTAGTGGCTGCCGAGGAAGCCACCGGTCAGGTCGCCGATATAGCCGGCGCCAAGCGCCTCGATCAGGCCGAGCAGGACGCCGCCGAGCATGGCGCCGGCCAGATTGCCGATGCCGCCCAACACCGCTGCGGTAAAGGCCTTCAGCCCGAGCATGAAACCCATCTGGTAATGGGCGATCTCGTAGTAAGTGCCGACCATCACGCCGGCCAGCGCGCCGAGCGCCGAGCCGATCACGAAAGCGGCGGCGATCACGCGGTTGATATTGACCCCCATCAGGCTGGCCACGGCCGGATTCTGCGCCGTCGCCCGCATCGCCATGCCGAGCTTGGTGCGATAGACGAGGAGCAGCAGGCCGCCCATGGTCGCCGCCGAAACGAGCACGATGATGATCTGGATGGCCGTGAAATGGGCGCCGGCCAGTTCGAAATTGACTTTCGGCAGCAAGGACGGGAAGGTCAGATAGTTGCGCCCCCAGATCATCATCGCCAGGTTCTGCAGCACGATGGACATGCCGATCGCCGTGATCAGTGGGGTCAGGCGCGGCGCGTGGCGCAGGGGCCGGTAGGCGACGCGCTCCAGCGCCCAGCCGAGCGCCATGCAGACCAGCACCGCGGCGGTCAGCCCGGCCAGGCCGGCCAGCGCCACCGGCATGCCGGCCTTGAGCAGCGTGCCGGCGACGGTGATGGTGACCAGCGTGCCGATCATCACCACCTCGCCGTGGGCGAAATTGATCAGGCCCATGATCCCGTAGACCATCGTGTAACCTAGGGCGACCAGGGCGTAGATGCTGCCCTGGACCAGGCCATTGACGATCTGCTGGAGGAAAATATCCATTTAGTCTTTTTCTTTGGCGACATAAGGAAACGGCACCTTGCGGTGCCGTTTCGGTTCAGCTTTTCAGCCGATCATTTTTTCTCGACGGCCGCCTTGGTGGCGTCGGCCGCGTTCTTGACCGCCTCGGCGCCAGCCTTGACAGCCTCCTTACCGGCCTCGGTAGCCGCCTTCGCCGCTTCCTTGACTTCGCCGACGGCTTCCTTGCCGACCGCGGTCGCCGCGCCGGCCACCGCCTTGGCGGCATCCTTCACCTCGGCCACGGCTTCCTTGGCTTCGGCCTTGGCCGACTCGATCGGGGTGCCACCCAGCGTCTCGACGTATTCGAGCTTGCCGCCCTTGTACTGGTAGATCGAGATGGCGCCGCCCTTCAGGTCGCCCAGTTCGTCGAACTGGATCTGGGCGGTGACACCGTCGTAGTTGGTCTTGCCGACTTCCGCCAGGAACTTGGCCGGATCGACCGAGTCGGCGCGCTTCATCGAATCGGCCATGACCATCACCGCATCATAGACATACGGTGCGTAAAGCTGGATCTCGGCGTTGAACTTCTTGGTGAACTTGTCCTTGAAGGCCGGGCCCTTGCCCAGCTTTTCGAGCGGCATGCCCGGCAGCGAACAGAAGTTGCCTTCGGCAGCCTCGCCGCCCAGCTTCATGAACTCCGGCGTACACACGCCATCGCCGCCGAGGAACTTGGCCTTGATGCCGAGTTCCTTCATCTGCTTGGCCATCGGGCCGCCCTGGGCGTCCATGCCGCCGTAGAAAACCAACTCGGCCTTGGTCGACTTGATCTTGGTCAGGATGGCCTTGAAGTCGGTCGCCTTGTCGTTGGTGTATTCGGTAGCGACGACCTTCAGGCCGGAGGCTTCGGCGGCCTTGCGGAATTCGTCGGCCAGGCCCTGGCCGTAGGCGGTACGGTCGTCGACGATGGCCACCGTCTTGACGCCCTGCTTGACGGCGAATTCGCCGAGGATCTTGCCCTGCTGCACATCGTTAGCCATCACGCGGAAAGCCGTCTTGAAGCCCTGTTGCGTGTACTTCGGATTGGTCGCCGAACCCGAAATCTGCGGGATGCCGGCATCGGAATAGAGCTTCGAGGCCGGAATGGTGGTCCCGGAATTGAGATGGCCGATAACGCCGTTGACCTTGGCGTCGACCAGCTTCTGGGCAACGATGGCGCCCTGCTTCGGGTCGGCCGCATCGTCTTCGTTGATCAGTTCGAACTTGACCTTGGCACCGCCGATTTCCATCCCCTTGGCGTTGAGTTCCTCGACGGCCAGCACGGCGCCGTTTTCGTTATCCTTGCCGAGGTGGGCCTGCGGGCCGGTCATCGGCGCGACATGGCCGAGCTTGACAACCACTTCTGGCTTGCCGGCCGGCGCTGCGGGAGCGGCTGCCTTCGGCTCCTCCTTCTGGCCGCACCCTGCGACGGCGAAGGCGGCGGCAACGGAAAAAGCAATTGCGGAAAGCTTGGCTTGCATCGGTATTTCTCCTGGATTTCGAAGGAAAAAAGTAACGGCCCGATTGTCCGGAGGCGCCGATTGCATGTCAATCATTAGGTGCTATGATCAACGAATAGACATTTCCCCTGAGTGCGCCTGATGCCGGCTCTCGCCAAGTTGCGGTTTCTCATTAACCAGACTGCTCGCAAGCTGTTCTCGATGCTGCCGCAGAAGAGCCGGCATAACGTCTACCGCTCGCTGGTCGACTGCGACCCCGATCCCAACAAGCGCCTGGTCCTCAAGATCGCCGACACGAAAGAGGAACTGGAAGCCTGCTTCAAGCTGCTGCACGACGCCTATGTCAGCAGCGGCTTCATGACGCCGGCCCCCTCCGGCATGCGGGTCACGATCTATCATGCGCTGCCGACGACGACGACCCTGTGCGCCAAGTTCGACGACCAGGTGGTCGGCACCCTGTCGTTGATCCGCGAAAGCGCCATCGGCTTCCCGCTGCAGCGCATCTTCGATCTGACCGGGGTCCGCGAGAAGGAAGGCAACATCGCCGAGGTGTCGGCATTGGCCGTTCACCCGCGCTTCCGGCGCACCGGCGGGACCATTCTCTTCCCGTTGATGAAGTTCATGTACGAATACTGCACGACCTTCTTCGACACCCGCCATCTGGTCATCGCGGTCAATCCGCGCCACATCGAGATGTACGAGTCGCTGCTCTTCTTCAAGCGGCTGACCGCCAACGTCGTCGAGAACTACGATTTCGTGAACGGCGCACCGGCTGTCGGCGCGACGCTGGACCTCAAGTACGCCCCAGAAACAATGCGCCGGGCCTACGCCGGAAAACCCTTGAACCGAAACCTGCACCACTACTTCATCGAAACCAAGCTGGCCAACATCCAGATCCCGCATCGCCGCTTCTTCACGACCAACGACCCGGTGCTGACGCCGGATCTGATCGACTACTTCTTCAACCAGAAAACCAATGTCTTCGCCGAACTGAGCGATCGCAAGAAGGCGCTGCTGCATCTGATCTACGACCTGCCGGAATACCAGAAGATCCTGCCGGCGCTGCCCGACCAGGGCGTCGCACGCCAGATCCGCCAGCATCGGCGCTTCTCGGTCAAATGCCCGGCCAGCCTCAGCAATACGGCGACCGAGGGCGAAAAGAACATCACCATCGAGGTCAACGAAGTCTCACGCTATGGCTTTCGGGCCCGCATCGCCCGTCAGATCCCGGCCAATGTCTGGCTCAACGCCACCGTTCAACTCGGCCTCAATGACGTTTCCCGCTTGACCGTCCAGGCCGTTCAGGAAACCGACGTCGACGATCACCGCTACTGCGGTTTTCGGATCGGCGAGCCGGATCTCGTCTGGCGCAAGTTCGTCACCGCGCTGTACGAAGGCCACACCCACAGCGATCTCGACCAGGCCACCCGCTTCCTGCCGTAACTGCCGAGAAGGGGCAGGAAGGGTCTCGATGGCATAGAATCGCGGGATGTCCTCACCGCCGATCCGCCAGCTCGCCCTGCAAGGCGCCGCCGTCATTCTTGTCTTATCGATCGCCTGGCCTTATTACGGCTTCCAGGCCGCCGCCCTGCCCTGGCGGGAAACCAGCCTGGCCATCGGCGCCGCCGCCCTGCTCTTCGCCACCCTGTCGCGCCAGCCCTGGTGGTGGCGGGCCATCCACGCCGCCTTCATGCCGCTGGTGTGGTTCACTCACCAGTTGGCCATCGACCCGGGCTGGTTCCTGTTCGCCGCCATCCTGCTGCTACTCGTCTATCGCGGCGCGTTGACCGGCCAGGTGCCGCTCTACCTGTCCAATCGGCAAACCGTAGGCACACTGGCTGAACTGCTCGCCGAGCGCGGCCCAAGCCGCTTTCTCGATCTCGGGGCCGGCATCGGCAGCACGACGGTGCCGCTGGCCGATCAGTTCCCGGACAGTCATTTCACCGGCTACGAAAATGCACCACTGACCTGGCTGGCCGGATTTCTGCTCAGCCGCGGCCGGCCGAATCTCCGCTGGCGCTGCGACGACCTCTGGCAGGCCAGGCTGGACGACTACGATGTGGTTTACGCCTTCCTGTCGCCGGCGCCGATGCCCCGCCTATGGGACAAAGTCTGCGCCGAAATGAAGCCCGGCAGCCTGTTCGTCAGCAACAGCTTTCCGGTTCCCGGCCGGGCGCCCGACCGGGTGATCGAAGTCGATTGCACGCCCCCACGCCCGCTCTACTGTTACCAGCTATAGCGCAGGCATGACCAGGAAAAAACCCGAAACCCTGGCGCTGATCGTCGCCCTGGCCGGCACGCTGACCATCCTGCTGGTCTTCCTGGGCGACCTGACGCTGGCCAGACACCGCGACCTGGCCGCCGGCGAGCGACGCCTGCAACATTTCGGGATCATGATGGCCGAACACACGGCACGTACTTTCGAAGCCCTGGACGTGCTGCTCCGCGAAACATCGACCGATCTCAGCCAGAACCAGAAGGACTGGGAAAAATGGGACCCGTCGCGGGGCTGGCAATACATCGCCCAACGCCATTCGCGGGCCATGCCACAACTGCGCGACCTGATCATTTTCGACCGCCTCGGCAACCAGCGCTACATCTCGACCTACTTCCCCGCGCCCAAGGTCAACGTTCGTGACCGCCCTTATTTCCGAGCACTGGAAGGCGGCGCCGAAGCCGCCACTTTCGGTCCTTATATCGGGCGCAATTCCGGCCGCTATACCTACGCGATCGCCCGGCGCATCAGCGGCAATGGCGGCGCGTTCGCCGGCGCCGTCTTTGCCGCCATCGAACCCGACTATTTGCAGGATTTCTGTTGGTCAAACCGCCTCTCTGACGACTTCGAGGCGGTCCTGACCAATGCCAAGGGTGAAATCATCGCTTCCTGCCGGCCGAGCGATCTCAGCCGGCAATCGCCGATCATCGGCGCGGCGGCGACAAGCGTGCTGTTCGACGGCAAATTGCAGGGCTATATACCGGCGACCGGATTGGCCAGCAGCAACGGCCTGCTGATTTCGGTGTCGCCGATCCCCGGCTTTAGTGACCTGCGCATTCTGACCGCCATTCCCGAATCTACCCTGCTCGCCAACTGGCACAGCCGGATGTTCGAATTGGGCACACTCGGCCTGCTGGTCACGATAGTCCTGCTGGTCGGCGCCTGGCTGATCCGGCGCCAGGTCCGAGAAATGGCGGACATGACCAGCGAACTGGCGGCCAGCCATGATCACCTGGAAGAGCGCATCCGCGCCGCAACGCTCGAACTGGCTGGCCAGAAGGACACTGCCGAGCGGGCCAACAAGGCGAAGAGCCGCTTCCTGGCGGCGGCCAGTCACGACTTGCGCCAGCCGCTGCACGCCCTGTCGCTGTTCGCCGCCGACCTGCAGCGCCAGGTCCGCGACGGCAAGATCCAGGAACTGCCTCGCCTGGCCGAGCAGATTGGCGCATCGACGGCGGTGCTCGGCGAACTGCTCGATTCGCTGCTCGACATTTCCCGCCTGGACGTCGCCGGCATCAAGCCCGATATCCGGCCCTGCGCGCTGCAACCAATGCTCGACCGCCTGGCCGCCTCCTTCCGTCGGGCTGCGGCCGACCGCCGGATCAGGCTGCGTTTTCGCCCGACCAGGCGCTGGGTCGAAACCGACCCGGTCATGCTCGAACGGATCATCGCCAACCTGGTTTCCAATGCGCTGCGTTACACGGCCTCCGGCGGGACCGTGCTGGTTGCCGCTCGCCGCCGCGGGAAGGACCTGGCCATCGAAGTCAGGGACAACGGTATCGGCATCGCCGCGGAGCATCAGGCGGCCATTTTTGCGGAGTTCTACCAGGTCGGGAACACTGCGCGCGAGCAAACCAAGGGGCTGGGGCTGGGGCTGTCGATCGTCGACCGTTTGGCCAAGGCCTTGAACATTGAAGTGGCGCTACGTTCGCAACTTGGCGTCGGCACCAGTTTTTCGTTGCGGGTCACCGCCTGCCAGCCGGTCGCCCAAAACCCGACCACCAGCCAGACAACACCACCAGCCGGCCGGGTCCATTGCATCGGCAGTTCGGAAGACCTGCTGGCCTGCATCAAGCTGGTCAGCGACTGGAACTACCTGGTCACCGGCGACGATGGCGACGAGACCGAGCGCCCGCCGGAAAACACCTTGCTGATCACCGATGCCGAACTGGCCGAAAATGTCAGCGCCGGACTGGCGCCCGGCACCCCCTTGATCGTCCTGGTCCGCAATCCCGAGCGCAAACTGCCGGCCGGCGTCCACGCGCTGCCGGCGCCGGTGCGGCCGGCCAAGCTAAGGGCGCTGATCAACCAGCTTCAGAAGACGCTCTCGAAATCGACACCGTAGCGGGCGACGGCCACCAGTGCCTGGGTCCGGCTATTGACGCCGAGCGTCTTGAAGACAGCCGTGGCGTGGATCTTGACCGTCCCCTCGGACAGGCCGAGCTGGTCGGCAATATCGCGATTCGACAGGCCGCGCACCATCAGGGCGAGCACCTGCGCCTGGCGATCGGTCAGGCCGATCTCGTCCGGCCGGACGCCGGCCCGCGACGGCGGCGGCACCGGCGTCGCATCGTCGAGCCGCGCCCCGCCCTGGCTGCCGGGCTGGAAGATGTTGCCGGCCAGCACTTCGCGGACGGCAGCGAGCAGCGCCTCGCCAGAAAAAGCCTTGGGGATGAATCCGGAAGCCCCGAGATGCATCACGCGCTTCATCGTCGGCCCGTCGTCGAAGGCCGAGACAACCGCCACCGGCATCGACGGATAGCGCTTGCGCAGGATGTCGAGGCCGGCAAAGCCGTCGATCCCCGGCAGGGCGAGGTCGAGCAGCACCAGATCGAATTCGCCCTCGTTGTCGAGCACGCTCAGCGCCGATTCGAAGTCGGCGCTCTCGCGGACTTCGGCTCCCGCTTCGACCTGCCCCAGCAAACGCACCAGACCTTCGCGAACCAGCGCATGGTCTTCAACCACCAACAGCTTCAGCATAAGCCCCTCTCTTTCGACAGGGCGTTAATTTAGCATTTTGCATTACGAGTTGGTTTAAGATGATGCGATACAACCGGAGGAAGACGACATGGCCGACGAACAAGTACACGATCCGCTCAATTTCATGCGCAGCATGTGGGGCAACATGGGCTTTTCGCTGCCCGGCATGGTCGCCCCGACCTTCGATGTCGACGAGCTCGACAAGCGCATCAAGGACATGAAGGCTGTTGAAGGCTGGCTGCGCATGAACTTGTCTATGCTGCAGATGACCATCCAGGGCCTGGAGATGCAGCGCTCAACCGTGGGCGCAGTGCAGGCGATGAGCCAGATGGCACAGGATGCCGCCAAGTCGATAACGCCGGAAACCCCGCCCGAGGCACCGCCGGTCGCCGACGCGACCGCCAATCCGGCGCTGTCCGAAGCGGCGATGTGGCCATGGCAGATGATGCAGCAGATGCGCGAGCAGATGCAGCACAACGCCGAGGCGGCTGCTCAGGCGGCGGCCGGTGAAGCCGCTGCAGCCAAGCCGAAGGCCAAGCGGGCGCCGGCCAAGAAATAGCAGTAGTTAGCGCCCAGCGAGCCACGCTGCCCACAGCGGCAGCGTGAGCATCGACCCCAGGGTCGTTGCCGAAATCAGCCAGGCGACGCTGCGTCCATCGCCTCCCATGCGCATGGCCAGGATGTAGGCCGACGACGCGGTCGGCAGCGCGGCAAACAACACGACCACCTGATAGTTGAGGCCGGACAAGCCGAGCAACGATCCGACGACGATCGCCACCAGTGGCAGGGCGAGCAGCTTGACCGCCACCAGCCACAGCGAAAAACCGCGTACGCCCGGCGTACTTTCCAGACGCAGGGCGGCGCCGACAGTGATCAGACCAAGCGCAATCGAGGCGTCGGCCAGCCGGCCGAGGAAGGCCTGCAGCGGGGCCGGCGGCACGAAGCCGGCGAGATTGAGCAGGAAGCCGGTGGCCGTTCCCCAGATCAGGGGATTGCGCATCACTTCGCGCCACACCCCGACTTCGCCGTGGCGAGCGAGCATCCAGACCGAGACCAGGTTGACCAGCGGCACAGCGGCGCCGACGATCAGGCCCATCGTGGCGATGCCCGGCGCCCCGAACAGCATGCCGGCGACGGCCAGCGCGATGTAGGAATTGAAGCGGTAGGCGCACTGGAACATCGAGGCGTAGGTCAGAGCCGGCAAGCGGCTGAACAGTTTCGGGACGATGCCGAGCAGCATGCCGGCGACGATCGCGGCGCCGGCGGCGGCGAGCAGCGGCAGCGCGGCGCTGAGATCGAGCCGGGTCTTGACGATGGCATTGATCAGCAGGGCCGGAAAGAGAATGAAATAGACCAGCTTCTCGACGCCGTTCCAGAAATGGTCACCGAGATGCATCCAGCGCCGGATGGCGGTACCGAGCATGATCAGCGCAAAGTCGGGAAGCAGCAGCAGGGCAGTATTCATTGACGCATTCTAAATGCTATACCCCAAGGGCACTTCCTTCGGGGCGCGGTCAGGCGGAAAAATTAGCGGAAACCACAATCCGCCTTGACCCTGTCACGCAAACCCGAAATACTCGATGCGACAAGGAGAGAGCTATGAATCCCGAATGGTGGCACTGGATCGTCGGCGGCATCGTGCTGGTCCTGGCCGAACTGGTCATCCCCTCGTTTTTCATCGTCTGGTTCGGCCTCGGGGCGCTGCTCGTCGGCCTGCTGGCACTGGCTTTCAATCTCTCGCTGACCGCCCAGCTGGCGACCTGGACGCTGGCCTCGCTGGCCATGGTCGGGCTGTGGTTCCGCGTTTTCAAGCAAAGTTTCGTCAAGACCCGGGTCGGCACGGCCACCGGTGAGGCAATCGGCGAAATCGGCCTGCTGGTTGGCGCCGTCGCCCCCTTCGAGCGCGGCAAGGTGCGTTTCCAGCGCCCGGTGCTCGGCTCGGATGAATGGGTCTGCCTGGCCGACACGGCGATCGCCGCCGGCGACCGGGTCAAGGTGGTCGCCATCGAAGGCAGTTTCCTCAAAGTCAGCAAGCTTTAGCGAGGTCCAAGATGGATATCAACGCCGGTTTCATCGTCACCCTGACCGTTCTGGTCTTTGTCGTGGTGACCATCGCCAAGGGCGTGCGCATCGTGCCGCAGGGCGAGGAATGGATCGTCGAACGACTGGGCAAATACCACGGCACGCTGAAGCCCGGCCTGAACATTGTCATCCCCTATCTCGACAAGATCGCCTACCAGCTGGTCACCAAGGACATCATCCTCGACGTCCAGGAGCAGGAGGTGATCACCCGCGACAACGCGGTGATCCTGACCAACGCCATCGCCTTCATCAAGGTCACCGACCCGGTCAAGGCGGTTTATGGCGTCACCGATTTCTCCGAGGCGATCCGCAACCTGATCATGACCACGCTGCGTTCCATCGTCGGCGAAATGGAACTTGACGAGGCGCTGTCGTCGCGCGACAAGATCAAGGCCCGGCTGCGCGAGAGCATCGCCGACGAGGCGGTGGACTGGGGCCTGACCGTCAAGTCGGTCGAGATCCAGGACATCAAGCCGTCCGAATCGATGCAGCGGGCGATGGAAATGCAGGCCGCCGCCGAACGCGAACGCAAGGCCGTCGTCACCAGGGCCGAAGGCGCCAAGCAGTCGGCCATCCTCGAAGCCGAAGCCCGGCTGGAGTCGGCCAAGCGCGACGCCAACGCCCAGGTCATGCTGGCCGAGGCGTCGGCCGAGGCGATCCGCCGCATCGCGGCGGCGATCGGCGACCAGACCGGGCCGATGTCCTACATGCTGGGCGAAAAATACATCAAGGCGCTGGAACGCATGGGCGAGACCAACAACGCCAAAGTCGTCGTCCTCCCGGCAGACCTGCAGGAAGCGGTGCGCGGCCTGTTCGGGCGCAAGAGCGGATGAAACCCTGGCACAGCGCCCGCCGATGGCCGGCCCTGGCCCTCTGGGCGCTGCTCGCCTGCTCCCGGCCGGCGCTGGCCGGCGAGGACGACGGTCAAATTTCGCCCTGGCGCATTTCCGGCTACGGCACGCTGAGCTACAGCTGGGACGACCGGAGCGATCTGGCCGCGATCCGCGACTTCACCCAGCGCCCGGCCCAGCTTTATCACGGCGGTCCCAGCTGGCGGATGGATACGCGGCTCGGGGTGCAACTGGCCTATCGCTTCAGTCCGCAGATCGAAGGGGTGATCCAGGCCGTCGCCCGCGACCAGATCGAAAGCAACCTGGGCAGCTTGATCGATCTCGCCCACCTGGATATCCAACTCACCCCCGACCAGGAATTGCGCCTCGGGCGCATCGGTTATGCGCCTTTCCTGATGAGCGATCACCGCAACCTGGGCTATGCCTACCCCTGGGTGCGGCCGCCCCGCGAGTTCTACAGCTGGATTCCGATCTTTTCCCTCGACGGCGGCGAATTCAGCCACGATATTGTCCAGGGCGACGCCCGCTGGCGCTTCCGCGCCCAGTTCGGCCGCAGTGCCTTCGACATCCCGATGGGCCAGGCGACTTTCGCTTTCCAGGCAGCCGATCTGTGGAGCCTGTCGCTGTCGCGCCAGGCCGGCCCCTGGCGGCTGCAGGCCGGTCTTTCCGGTTTCCGCAGCACGACCGAGGCGGCCCCGCTGGCCGGCCTGCACGCCGGCCTCGAACAACTGGCCGCCTTGAACCTTGCCGGCATCAGCGACGAGGCGGCGCAGCTGCGCGGCGAAACCGCCTTCAAAAATGCCCGTATTCGCTATTTCACCCTGGGTGCCGCCTACGACGACGGCCAGTGGCTGGCCCAGGCCGAACTGGGCTATTCGACGACCAACAGGGCCATCGCACCGTCGAGCCGCACTGGCTACGTGGCCCTGGCCCGCCGCCTGGGCGAGTTCACGCCGTACGCGATGCTCAGCCTGAGCCGGCCCGACAAATCGGCGCGGGCCCCGATCAACGACTGGAGCAGCATCGGCCAGGCGGCCTTCCAGCAAACGGCTTACTTCGTCACCAACAGCACCCGCCAGGACCAGGAAACGCTGTCGCTGGGCAGCCGCTGGGATTTTCACTCGCAAGCCGCCCTCAAGTTGCAGTGGGATCATTCCCGCATCCATCGGCAAGGCTACGCCCTGTGGTTCCGCAGCCTGGAAAGCAATGCACGGAGCAGTTCGGTCAATTTGTTCACGGTCAGCCTGGATTTCGTTTTCTGATGCGCGGCCGCCTGTTTGCCCTCCTGCTGATCATCAGTTGCCTTAGCCAGGCAGCCCGGGCCGACATCGTGGTCGTCGTCCACCCGGAGAGCCCCTTGCTTCAACTGAGCCAGCAGGAGGTTTCCGATCTCTACCTGGGCCGCATCCGCTCGATCCAGGGCGGCGAGCGACTGCTGGTTCTCGACCAGCCGCGCGACAGCGAGTTGCGCAGCCGCTTCTTCCAGGCGCTGAACGGCATGAGCCTGCGCAGCGTCAATGCCTACTGGGCCCGCCTGCAATTCAGCGGCGTCAGCCAACCGCCGATCCCCCTGCCCGACAGCCAGGCCGTGATCAAACTGGTGCACCACAACCGGCTGGCCATCGGCTACGTCGAGGCACCTGCCGTCACCGGCGACGTCCGGCCCCTGCTGACCCTCAAGGAATGATGCGCCCGCGCCATACCATCCAGCATCGCCTGGTCCTCTACGTCAGTCTGTGCCTGCTCGCCCTGTCGCTGTTGAGCAGCGGCGTTTCCTATCGCATCTCCTTCGACCGGGAGCTAAACAACGCCATCACGCTCGAAAGGCAATTGGTCAAAACCGTCCAGGCCCAGGCCGAGGTGGCCGTCTATGCCAGCAACACGGCCATCGCCGAAGGCGTTATCGAAGGCCTGCTGGCCAATCCGGGCATTCTTGCCGTCCAGATCGTCGGCAAGTCCTCGCGCCATTTCCAGGTCGGCGCCACCCCGGAAAATACCGGCTACGTGACCAGCGTGACTGAATACCCGCTGTTCTCACCGGTGGACGGCACCGAGCGTATCGGCTCGATCAGCATTTTCCGCAACGAAACGATGATCCGGACCGACGCCACGAGCAACGCCCAACACCAGACCGTATTGCTGCTGCTCCATGTGCTGGTCACCGCCCTGCTGATCGTCCTTTTTTCCCGCCACCTGGTTGGCAAGCCGGTCGCCCAACTGGCCGCGACGCTGGCCACGATCAAGCCAGGCAGCGGCAAGCGGGTACATGTCCCGGCCAGGCACGCCAATACCGAAATCGGTTCACTGGCCGACAGCGCCAACGCCCTGATCCAGGCGGCCGAAGAAGCCCTGGCCGAAGTCGAAGCGCTGGCCACCACCGATGCGCTGACCGGGCTGCTCAACCGGCGCGCCTTCATGGCCAAGCTGGCCGACGAACAGGCCCGCCTGCAACGGCACGAACTGCGCCGGACCTGCGTCCTGATGCTCGATCTCGATCACTTCAAGAATATCAACGACCGCCACGGGCATGCGGCCGGCGACGCCGTGCTGCAGTATTTCGGCCACCTGCTGAGCCATGAACTACGGAAGATCGACAGCGCCGGGCGGATCGGCGGCGAGGAATTCGCCGTCCTGCTCCCCGACACCCATCCCCAGGCGGCCTTTGCCTTTGCCGAGCGCCTGCGCAGCCTGCTCGAAAGCGCGGCGATCCCTTATGGCGACAAGAATCTCGGCATCACGGTCAGCATCGGCATCGGCCGCCTTGACCCGAGCGAGCCCGAGGCCGGCCTGGCCCTGCGCCGGGCCGACCACGCCCTCTATCGCGCCAAGCACGAAGGACGCAATCGCGTTCTGATCGACTAGCCCCCCCGGGGCTAGCTGGCGTCGTCGTACTGCCGACGAAGTCGGTTCAGGCCCTGGCGAAAGGCCTCGCCGTCACCGTAGTCGAAGAAATCCGGATAGCGGTCGTGCGCTGCCTTGACCCGGCGGGCGTGCTTGATCGGGCACCAGTACTGCTCGGTACGGGCCGCCACTTCGCGGGTGTAGGCAGCCACGCCATTGCCGTAGGAGCAATAGAAACAGTTGAATTTCTCGATCAGGTTCAGGTAGGGCAGATCCTCGCGGTCGAAGACCAGGTAGTCGCTGCGCCGCACCCTGGGAATGCGGTAGATCGGGAAGCACACGCTCTGGTAGAGGGTGACGAAGAGATCCATCAACAGGAAGGGAATCCAGCCGGCGTAGATGATCGGCGCGGTCAGGGCGACGAGCAGCCGGGTGCGCAGCAGGAAGCGGAACAGGCCGGTCTTGTAGCGGCGCTGCTGACGCAGGAACTCCTCGGCCAGCTCGACCTTTTTTTGCGTCCATTCGTCGCGCCGCCGGCGGTATTCCTCTTCCAGCTCGTCCTGCAGTGCGTGGATTCTGGCCAGCAGGTCGTCGACGTTCTTGTTCATGATCCCTGATCCTTGGTTGGTTCAGGGAGTGTGCACCAATGAAGGCCGGGCGTCACGCCCCGCCGGTCAGCGTTCGCAAACGGAAAGGAGATCTGCTTCGAGTTCGATCTCCATGCCCTTTTCCAGCTTGCGGTCGACAAACATGCCGCGATAGAGGCGGCCGGCATTGGCCGCCCTGACTGCATGCGGCGTCTCCCAGTCGGTGACTCGCAGGCGGACAACGCCGATCTGCTCATCGCGCTCGGCCGACGCCTGGCTGACGCAGGGAAAGGCTCGGGCGTGGCGATTGAATTCGTCGCGGCTGTATTGCTCGATATTCTTGCCAGGCACCACCGGGCAGAGGCCAAGATGGCGGGTCTGCACTTCGCTGGCCAGCACTTCGCCCTTCAGGTAATAGACCGGATCGGTGGCCACCCAGCCGGCCCCTCCCTCCTCGTAGCGGACGCAACTGCCGGCACGGAGCATTTCCGGCTGCTTGAACAGGAGCTGGGCGGACGGCCGCAGGGCAGGTTCGACGGCCAGTGCCGGGAGGGTCAGGCAGGCCAGCGCAAGAGGAAGGATTCGCATGATCGGTCACAGGTCGGTGAATCCGCTTATCTTCGGTCACCTGGGGGGCTTCCGGCAAGCCCTGACGATCAAATACGACGAAATGCTACGGTCGGCCGGAAAATTTGGCCAAAATTGAAATTTTCCCGGCTTACTTCAGATAGCCCCAGGCCTGCAGGCGGCTGTAGGCGTGCTCCGCCGCCTTGCCTTTCTGCACCCGCTTCAGGTAGGCCTGGTAATGCGTGGCCGCTTCCTGGCGCCGGTCCATGCCTTCGAGCGAAATTCCTTTCAGGAAGGTGACGCCGGCATCGCCGGGCAACAGGCGGTCGTACTGGCCGAGATGCTCGTAGGCCGCCGCCGGCTCGCCCTGGGCCAGGTGCAGCACGCCGACCAGTTTGTGCGCCTGGCCTTCCTGCGGGTAGATCCGGGTCGCCGCCCGGGCGTATTCCAGCGCCTGCGGGCCCTTGTTCTGGGCGGCCAGGCACTTGGCCAGCAGCAGGTTGGCCGCGTAGTCCTGCGGTGTCGCCTTGATCGCGCTGCGCAGGCGCTCCTCGGCCTTGGCGTATTCCTTGCCGGCCATCGCCACTTCGCCTTTCTGGCAGGCCTCGATGGTCGGCTTGATGCGGCGCAGCGCCGCGGTGTTGTCCATGAAGCGCTCACGACCCGGGTCGCGCTGGTTGCTCGCCGCGTATTTCTCTTCGGCCAGTTGGCGGGCCGTATCGCGCCGCTCGCGGCTCATCGGATGGGTCGAGAACATGGTCTGGACCATGCCGGGCGATGCCTTTTCCTGATCGACCAGCAGTTGCTGCAGGCCGACCATGCCGCTGGCCGGATAGCCGGCACGGACCATGTATTCCTGGCCGAGCGCATCGGCCTCGCGCTCGTTGTCGCGGGAGTAGCTGGAGAGCAGCGCGCTTGCGCCGAGCTGGCTGCCGACGTCGGCCAGCCCACCGAGGCCAACCGCCGAGCCGACGATGCTGGCGCCACTGATCGCGACCTGGGCGACCATCGCCTGGCCCTGGCGGCGGGCGGCATGGCGGGCATTGACGTGGCCCAGTTCGTGGCCGAGCAGAGCAGCCAGTTCGGCCTCGTTGTCGAGTTCGACCAGGATGCCGCGGGTGACGCCCATCGCCCCGCCGGGGAAGGTGTAGGCATTGACGTAATTGGCGTTGAGCACGCGATAGGAATAAGACATTTGCGGCCGGTGCACCTTGGCGTCGAGCCGCTGGCCGACCTCGCCGAGATAGCGATTGACGGCCTCGTCCTGCACCGCGCCGAGATCCTGCGAGAACTGGCGCGGCCCGACTTCGCGGTCGACCTGCTTTTCCTCCTCCTCGCTCATGCCAACCAGGATCGAACCGCCGCCAACCGGCGAAGCCGCGCAGCCCGACAGGGCGCTGGCGCCGAGCAGCCAGAGCACCTGGCGGCGGGTGATGCGCCGGCGCTGCAGGCTGAGCGCCAGGTCGTCGTGGAAAGCCATGCCAGTCTCCAGATCAATGCCGATGATGATGGAATTTTGCGTCAATTCATGCCCGGGATAAAGGCCGCTCCCGGAATCCTATCCCCCAAGGGGACTGATGAAGCCCCTGCACAGCAAGACGGCCAGCAAAGCTGGCGCGTCGCTGTGGATTCCTTCGGGGCGCGGTCAGCCCGAAAAATGGACCAAATTCAGGAAACCGGCGATGCGTCCAGCCAGCGCAGCAGCGTGGCGTACAACACCTCCGGATCGACCGGCTTGCCGATATGGTCGTTCATGCCGGCGGCGATACAGGCCAGCCGGTCCTCCTCGAAGGCGTTGGCGGTCATCGCGATGATCGGCAGCGTGGCGCCGCCAGCCAGGGCGCGAATCCGCTGCGTCGCCTCAAGGCCGCCCATGACCGGCATCTGGATGTCCATCAGCACCAGGTCGATGCCGTCGGCGCCCAGGCGTTCAATCGCCTCGGCGCCATTGCCGGCAAGCTCGACGCAAAGGCCGGCCATTTCGAGCAGGGCGCCGGCCACTTCCTGGTTGATCGGTTCGTCCTCGACCAGCAGGATAGTCCGGCCGCCATGGCGTTCGGCAATGACCTGTTCGAGCGGCCGCCCTGCCTCGACTTCGGCCGACGGTGCAGGCGCTTCGGCCCGGGCCAGCCAGGCGGTGATCCAGAAACGGCTGCCGACGCCGGGCGTGCTGTCGACGCCGACATCGCCGCCCATCATCCGCGCCAGGTGGCGGTTGATCGCCAGGCCGAGGCCGCTGCCGCCATACTTGCGCGTCGTCGAGCCGTCGGCCTGGGTAAAGGCCTGGAACAGGCGCCCCTGCTGCTCGGCCGTCATGCCGATGCCCTGGTCCTCGACTTCCATCCGCAGCAGCACCCGGTTCCCCTCGTCGGCCGCTATGCCGACCCGCACGGCGATTTCGCCATGCTCCGAAAACTTGATCGCATTGCCGACGAAATTGAGCAGGGTCTGCTCCAGGCGCACCGAATCGCCGCGCAGGAAGGCCGGCACCTCGGGCGCCAGCACCGCACTCAGCCGCAGCCCTTTCTCGGTCGCCTTGTCGCCCAACATGCTCAACACCTGAGCGAGCACCTCCTGCGGGGCGAACAGATGCTCTTCCAGCGCCAACCGGCCGGCCTCGATCTTGGAAATGTCGAGGATGTCGTTGATCACGGCGAGCAAGTGGTGGGCCGAATCGTCGATCTTGCCCAGACGCTGGCGTTCCGTGGCGCCAAGATCGCCCTTTTCGAGCAGGTGGGTGAGGCCGATGATGGCATTCATCGGCGTCCTGATTTCGTGGCTCATGTTGGCCAGGAAGGAACTCTTGGCCCGGCTTGCCGCCTCGGCCGCCTCCTTGGCCTCGGCCAGTTCCGAGGTACGCGACACGACCAGCTTTTCGAGGTCCGCCCGGTAGCCCTCCAGTTCCGCCTCCTGCTGCTTGCGCAGCGTGATGTCGGTCGAAATGCCACACAGGGCGTAGATCCGGCCATCGGCGTCGCGCAACGGGATCTTGGCCGCCAGGAAGGCGCTCTTGATCCGCCCGTCCGCCGTCGTCGTCAGTTCCTCGGCGGTCACCCGCCGCCCCTCCTCGATGACTTGCCGGTCGTTGCTGCGAATCGATTCGAGACTGTCGGCGGAGAAAAAGGCCGAGTCGTCCTTGCCGATGATTTCCTCGGGCGGCTTGCCGAACAACTCACAGACCCGGCGATTGGCATACTGGTAGGTGTAATCGGCGCCCTTGATGAAAATAAAGGCCTCGACGCTGTCGAGGATGACCGCCAGCTTGTCCTCGCTGGCCAGCAGCGCATTGCGCTGGGCCTCGCTCTGCCGGTGATAGGCGACGAACAGGCGGTTGGACCAGCGCGAGAACAGCAGCGAGGCGAGCAAGCCCAGCGCCAGAGCCGCCAGTGCCGGCAGCAGCAGCTTGCCGAGCCCGGGCAGTTCCCCGCTGTGGCCACGGGCCAGCTCATTGCTGACGGCAAGCTGGATGTCGCTGTCGTCAACGCTCGCCACCAGCGTCCACTCCCACGGCGCCACCCGGGCCACCACCGCCGTCCGCCGGACCCGGTCGCCGGAGGCGGCGTCTTGTTGCTCCAGGCTCTGGAATCCCCCGCCCTGCGCGGCCAGCGCCTGCGCCTGTTCGAACATCCGGCGCGCCTCGGCCGGCAGGTCGGCGATGCGCGAGCCCTCGTGGTTCGGCTGCTCCGGCCAGGACAACAGGCGCCCGTCGCGGTCGACCACGGCAATCGCCCCGCTACCGCCGAAACGCAGGGAGCGCAGATATTCCAGGGCCTCGATCTGCTGCATCTGCTCCCACTTGTAGAGATAGTCGCCGCTGCCGATGAACCAGTCGTAGGGTGCGAAATGGCGCACATAGGACAGCTTCTCGGATATTTGCTTGTGGTCGCCGGGGATGTACCAGCGATAGCGGACAAAGCCGTCCTTGCGCCCGGCACCTGCCTCGGCAACCATCCGGCGCACGAAGCGATTGCCGGTGTCGTCCTCAAGGTCACTGATATTCCGCCCTTCGAACTGGGTGGACAAGGGATGCAGCACGAAGCGCCCATCCATCTGGCCGATGAAATAGTAGCCGCCACCCCGGAAGAAGCGGACCGGGCGAAGCGCTTCGACGATCATCCGCTTGACCTCGGCCGGCGGCCGGCGTGGCGATTCCTGGCGATGGATCGCATCGGCGATCTGGACGGCGCTATCGACCTGTTCGACCAGCGCATGCCGCAATCGCGCCTCGGTACGCTGGCGCGAAAAATCGATGAAGCCGAGGGCGCTGTTCATCTCGACCTGCAGGCGGCCGCGCATCTGCTGCTGCGTCACCTGCTCGATGCGGGCGAGCGCCGCGCGTTCCTCCTGGACGTGCTGCCAGGAAAAAAAAGTACCCAGGCCCAGGGTCAACAGCAGGACGATGACCAGCGTGCCGATCAGATGAATACGCGGAACGGTCTTCTCGTCGACAGTCAGTCGCAAGGCGGGATTGTCTCCAGACGCAGCTTTTGGCGGTTCTACTTTTTTTGCCGATTCTACCTTGGCGGGCGCGCCGGCAGGCAAGCGATTGACACCCCTCGCCGTCACCGCCGGAGCGGCGTATATTTCGCCCTCCGCCTCCGGCCGCCCCCCTTCGGCGCAGCCACGAATCGATCATTAGCCGCCATGCCCCTGCCCGTCTACGACCCAGCGCACTACCCCGACCAGCTCACCGCCAAGGCCGCCGCCTTCGCCGCACGGTTCGCGCCGCTCGGCGTCGCCGATGTCGCGGTCCACGCCTCCGCCCCGCTGCACTACCGGATGCGCGCCGAGTTCCGTATCTGGCATCAGGGCGACGCGCTCGACTACGCGATGTTCGACCCGGAAAACCCGAAGCAGCCGATCACGCTGGACACCTTCCCGCCGGCGGCCGAGGCCATTTGCGCGCTGATGCCGCGCTTGCGCGACCGGCTCCGGATCAGCGAAGTGCTGCGCCGCAGCCTGTTCCAGATCGATTTCCTGGCCACCCTGAGCGGCGAAATGCTGGTCACGCTGATCTACCATCGCCGCCTCGGCGAAGACTGGGAGGCCGCCGCCCGCGCCCTGGCCGACGAACTGGGCATCCGCCTGATCGGGCGCAGCAAGGGCCAGAAGATCGTCCTCGACCGTGACTGGCTGCTCGAAGAATTGGAACTCAACGGCCGCCACCTGCGCTACCAGCAGAGCGAAGGCAGCTTCACCCAGCCCAACGCCGGGGTGAACCGCCAGATGCTGGCCTGGGCCTGCGCCCAAGCCGCCGGCTTCGGCGGCAACCTGGTCGAACTGTATTGCGGCAACGGCAATTTCACCTTTGCGCTGGCGCCGCTGTTCGAGCAGGTGCTGGCCACCGAAGTCAGCAAGTCCTCGGTCAACGCCGCGCGCTACGGGCTGGGGGCCAACGCTATCGATAACGTCGCGCTGGTTCGCATGTCGAGCGAGGAATTCAGCGCCGCGCTGGCTGGCCACGAAAGCTTCCAGCGTTTGAAGGACATAGACCTCGACGCCTTCCGCCACGCCACGCTGTTCGTCGACCCGCCGCGCAGCGGGCTGGATGACACGACGCTAGCCCTGGCGCGCGGCTTCGACCGCATCCTGTACATTTCCTGCAACCAGGACACGCTGTTCGAGAACGCCACGGCGCTGCAAGCCACCCACCGCATCGCCGCCGCCGCCGTTTTCGACCAGTTTCCCTACACCCACCACCTGGAGTGCGGGCTGGTCCTGGTTCGGCGCTGAGCGCTTCGGGGCGGGGTAAAATGGCGGCCCTGCCCGCCCCGGATCACCCATGACTTTCTCCGCCCTCGGCCTCGCTGCCCCACTGCTGCAAGCCCTCGAAACACTCGGCTACCAAACACCGACGCCCGTGCAGGCCCAGGCCATCCCGGCCGTGCTGGCCGGCCGCGACCTGATGGCGGCAGCGCAGACCGGCACCGGCAAGACCGCCGGCTTCGCGCTGCCGCTGCTGCAACGCCTCGCCGACAGCGAAGAAAAAGTCGGCAGCAACTGCATCCGCGCCCTGGTCCTGGTGCCGACCCGCGAACTGGCCGAGCAGGTCAATGCCAGCTTCCGGCAATACGGCGAGCATCTGGCGGTCAGCAGTTACGCCGTCTATGGCGGCGTCAGCATCAATCCGCAAATGATGCGCCTGCGCCGCGGCGTCGACATTCTGGTCGCCACGCCCGGCCGCCTGATCGACCTGTTCAGCCAGAACGCCATCAAGTTCAAGCAGGTCGAAGCGCTGGTCCTCGACGAGGCCGACCGCATGCTCGACCTCGGCTTCGCCCACGAACTCGACACCCTGTTCGCCGCGCTGCCCAAGAAACGCCAGACCCTGCTCTTCTCGGCCACCTTCTCCGACGAAATCCGCAGCCTGGCCAAGGGCCGCCTGCGCGATCCGCTGAGCATCGAGGTCGCGCCGCGCAACAGCACCGTCAAGGCGATCAAGCAATGGGTCGTGCCGGTGGACAAGAAGCGCAAGACCGAGCTCTTCCTGTTCATGCGCAAGGATCGCAAGTGGGGGCAGGTGCTGGTCTTCGTCAAGACCAAGCGCGGCGCCGACGAGCTGGTCGGCCTGCTGCAGGCCAAGCGGATCAAGGCCGACGCCATCCACGGCGACAAGCCGCAGCCGGCCCGCCTGCGCGCGCTGGAAAGCTTCAAGGCCGGCGAGGTGCAGATCCTGGTCGCCACCGACGTCGCCGCCCGCGGCCTGGACATCGACGACCTGCCGCAGGTGGTCAATTTCGACCTGCCCATCGTCGCCGAGGACTACATCCACCGCATCGGCCGCACTGGCCGGGCCGGCGCCACCGGTGAGGCGATCTCGCTGGTCTGTGCCGACGAGGCGCCGCTGCTCGCCGCCATCGAGACACTGATCAAGCAGACACTGAACCGCGAGGAGGAGCCCGGTTTCGAACCGGACCACCGCGTACCGCTGACCGGCGCCGCCGCAGTGGCGCCGAAGAAGCCGAAGAAACCCAAGGTCGCCGGCGGTCGGGGCGCCAAGGGCGTGCCGGGCAACTGGGTCGGCTTCGACGATGCACCGGCCAAACCGGCCGCCCGCCGCCCCGGCGGTGCTGGCAAGCCGGGAGGCGGCGGCAAAAGCGGAATGCTACGGTCAGGCCCAAAAAATGGCCAAAAACCAAAAACCTCGTCGGGCAAGCCGCGCGGCCGTTAAGCGCCAAAGCCGGCGGCACCATGCAAAACGCCCCGTTGCCGGGGCGTTTTCGTTGCAGCAGGCACTCGCTCAGTCGGCACCGAACTCGCGGGCGTAGGGTTCGCGCAGGTCGACCGGCTTGACCGCCTTCTTGCGCATCCGGATGTTCAGCATCTCGACGCCGACCGAGAAGGCCATCGCGAAGTAGATGTAGCCCTTCGGCACGTGGTGGCCGAAACCGTCGGCGATCAGTACGACGCCGACGACGACCAGGAAGGACAGCGCCAGCATCTTGATCGTCGGGTGGTTGGAGACGAATTCGCCGATGTGGCGGGCGAACAGCATCATCAGGCCGACCGAGGCGACGACGGCAGCGATCATCACGCCGACCTGGCTGACCATGCCGACCGCGGTGATGATCGAATCGAGCGAAAAGACCAGGTCGATGACGATGATCTGGGCGATGACCCCGGCGAAGCTGGAAGCCACCTTGGCCGATTCGCTGCCCTCCTCGCCTTCAAGCAGCTGGTGGACCTCGCCGGTGCTCTTCCAGATCAGGAACAGGCCGCCGGCGATCAGGATGATGTCGCGCCCGGAGATGCCGATCCCGAACAGCGTCAGCACCGGCTCGGTCAGGCCGACGATCCACGACAGCACCAACAGCAGGCCGATGCGCATGAACATGGCAAGGAACAGGCCGATGCGCCGGGCCAGTTCCTGCTGCTCGCGGGGCAGTTTGTCGACCAGGATCGAGATGAAAATGATGTTGTCGATACCGAGCACCAACTCCAGCGCGGTCAGCGTGAAAAAGGCGATCCAGATTTCGGGGGAGAGCAGGAATTCGGGCATGGGAGCATCCGGGCAAACAAACAGGCGCCCATTTTATGGAGCCGTCCCCCGGCGAACCATCCCGCCGATCTGCAGTGAATCATCGAAAAAGGCGAAGTATCGGCGGCCAAGCGGCTATCCTTGGCGCCTTATCGTCGTCGGCAACCAAGGACATCGCGGATGGACAGCACGCTGTTGGGCCAGGAATGGCAAACCTTGCAGAACAACCATGAGCAGCACGAGAAGAACGCGCTGCTCATCAAGTTGAGCAGCCTGACCCTCTGCATCGGCGGACTGGCGTTAAGCCTGCCTCTGCTCTGGATCGCTTTCGCGGTGCTGCTCTGCTGGGGGCTGGAGGGCATCTTCAAGACCTATCAGGCACGCTTGAGTGAGCGCTTGCTCCGCGTCGAATCCATGCTTGGCAAGCTGCAAACCTCAGACATGCCGATGCAACTGCACACCGAATGGAGTGCTGGCCGGCCCGGCGGCGGTGCGCTGATCGCCGCCTATGCCCGCAGCGCCTGCCGTCCGACGGTGGCTTTTCCCTACCTGCCGATTCTGCTGATGCTCGGCATCGATTACTGGCTATTCTGGATCTGAGCCGCCAATGCCAACAAGAGGCCTTTGAATGAGCCACGCCAAATCCCGCGAAGTCACGCTGGCCGTAAAGATCACCGACGACCTGGCCAAGGCGCTCGACGCCCTGCGCCAAACCTGGAAGAGCGACCCGGCCGCCGTCCCCAAGGGCCTGTCCTGTTCCGAATCGAAGGAAGGCCAGTTCGTGCTGGTCGCCGCCGAGTCTGCTTTCGTCACCCTGCCCGGCGCCTGCGTGATCAAGGGTATCGGCGCCATCGAACTGCTCGGCGACGAACCGGCTTTCGAGGACGGCGCCAACTCGAAGTCGCTGCTCCTCAAGGCGACGGCCGACGGCTGGCGCTTCTCGGTCAAGTTCGTGCCGCCAATCGTGCGCGAGCGAAACGCCAAATAAGGCCTGCCCGGCCAACCATAGAAACAAAGGCTGGCCCCAGGGTCGATGGCAAAAAAACAGCAAAAACGGGCGCCGGCCTTTCGGCAGGGCGCCCGTTTTTGCGGAGCCGGTTCGGCTTAGCGGATGTCCAGCACGCTGTCGTCCCAGGCGGCGTGCTTTTCCAGCCCGAGCAGGTTGGCGACGGTGGCGGCGATGTTCGACAGGCCGGCCGTTTCGGTCTGCTTCAGCCCCAGCTTGCCACCGCTGACGTTGTCGTAAAGGATCAGCGGCACCGGGTTCAGCGTGTGTGCCGTCTTGGCCTTGAACGAACCGTCCGGATTCTGCGCCGGCTGTTTGGTCTTCTTGTCCAGTTCGAACATTTCGTCGGCATTGCCGTGGTCGGCCGTGATCAGCGCCACGCCGCCGGCCGCATCAACCGCTTGCAGCACGCGGGCGAGCGAGAGGTCGACGGCTTCGACGGCGATCCGGGCCGCCTCGAAATTGCCGGTGTGGCCGACCATGTCGCCGTTGGCGAAGTTGCAGCGCAGGGTCTTGTACTGGCCGGACTGCAGGGCGGCAATCATCGCGTCGGCGATTTCGGCCGCCTTCATCCACGGCCGCTGCTCGAAGGGCACCACGTCGCTCGGTACTTCCTGCCAGGTTTCGCCGTCGAACTTGCCGGAACGGTTGCCGTTCCAGAAATAGGTGACGTGGCCGAACTTCTGCGTTTCCGAGCAGGCGAACTGGGCGATGCCGGACTTGGCGAACCATTCGCCGCTGGTGTCCTTGATCGCCGGCGGGGCGACCAGGAAGCGGGCCGGCAGCTTCAGGTCGCCGTCGTATTGCAGCATGCCGGCGTAGATCACCTTCGGCATGCGGACGCGGTCGAACTTGTCGAAGGCCGCTTCCTCGAAGGCGCGGCTGATCTCGATGGCGCGGTCACCGCGGAAATTGAAGAAAACGACCGAATCACCGTCCTCGATGGTACCGATCGGCTCACCCTCGTCGGCGATGACGAATTCCGGCAGATCCTGGTCGATGGTACCCGGGTGCCGTTCGCGCAGGCCATTGACCGCCTCGGTGGCGTTGGCGAACTGCGGGCCGCGGCCGAGCACATGGGTCTGCCAGCCTTTCTCGACCATCGGCCAGTTGGCGTCGTAGCGGTCCATCGTAATGAACTGGCGGCCGCCTCCGGAGGCGATGCGGGCATCGAAACCGGCGTCGCTGATCCCGGCCAGGAAGGCCTCGAAGGGCACAACGTAGTCCAGCGCGCTGGTTTCCGGTACGTCACGGCCGTCGAGCAGGGCGTGGATACGCACGGTCTTCACGCCCTCGGCCTTGGCTTGGACGACCATCGCCCGCAGGTGGTCGATGTGGCTGTGCACATTGCCGTCGGAAAAGAGGCCGATGAAATGGACGACACCGCGTCCGGCCTTGGCGCCGGCGACGATCTGCTGCCAGGCCTCGCCCTGCCAGATCGCCCCGTCGGCAATGGCGTTGGCAACCAGCGCCGCGCCCTGGCTGTAGACCTGGCCGGCGCCGATGGCGTTGTGGCCGACTTCGGAATTGCCCATGTCGTCGTCGGACGGCATGCCGACCGCCGTACCGTGGGCGCGCAGGCGGATGTTCGGGTAATCGGCGAACAGGCGGTCGAGAGTTGGCTTCTTGGCGGCGGCGATGGCGCTGCCGACGTCGGTCTTGGGCAGGCCGTAGCCATCCATCACGATGATGACGACTGGCCCCTGAATTCCTGGAAAATTGGTGAGTTTTTGCAGCATGATGGGTTCCGGCGGCGGAGAAAGCGGCATTTTACCTTCCGTGCCGGATGTTGCCATCCGAAATGCGGCGTCTAGAACAACTCTGGCTCGATATAGCTCGTTTCCTCGAAAACACCGGCCTGAACGAGATGTTGATAATTGTAGACGCGGTTGCGGCCATCTTCCTTGGCCTGGTAAAGCGCTCGGTCCGCCCGGCTCAATACTTCGACCGGGAGCAGGTCGGTGGCGATCTGGCTGTAACCGAGGCTGACCGTTAGTTTCTCGACACGCGGGAAGTGATAAGCCTCTATCGACGAACGCAAGCGCTCGAAAATTGCCTTGGCGATCACCTCGTCGGCTGCCGAGACGATAGCAACGAACTCTTCCCCGCCATAACGATAGAGGAGATCCGTGGCCCGGAAGTTAAGCCCCATCAGGCGCGAGGCAAGCAGCAAAACCTCGTCGCCGACCATATGGCCGAATTCGTCGTTAACCTTTTTGAAGTTATCAATATCGATGACCGCCAACCAATAACGAGACGGTTGCGAGCTACGCCGGTCACCCTGTTTTTCGTTGACCGGGCCGGGATGGGTCAATGCATTCCAGATGCGATCGAAACTCCCCTCCAGCGCCTGTCGATTGAGCAAGCCGGTCAGCCGGTCGCGCTGGCTGACATCCAGCAAAGTGTAGTAATTGGAAAAGACCTCCAGCACACCGCGAATGATCGTATCTTCAGTCGGGGAGACCTCGCGGTCACGCTGAAAGACAAAGTAGCCGCAGATTTCGCCGTCGCCGAACATCGGGTAAGCAATCAACATGTCGGAGCCCAACTTGCGGGTGCAAGGCTTGCCCAGCAAGCCAACGCTCGCCACCAGAGACATCGCCTCCGGCATCCCTTCCGAAAGATTGGTCAGCACTTCAGTGCGTTCGACGAGACGCGCTACGCCGCTGGCGTCGATTACCTGCGAGCGATGATGATGAATAACGCGGGCAATCGTCGTCCCGTCATCCGTCCGATAAAGCGCCGTATCGAGAACACCGAGCAGGGGCCCCAAAGTCCGCAGCAAGCTTTGTTCGAGCAATTCCGTATCGCGGATTGAGGTCAGTTTCCCGAGCTTGCCGAGCAAGCCGGGGACGCCGTTCGATGGGTTCGTCTGCATCTGCATTCCTTAAACTTCGCCAACGCTCTGCTCACAGGCGGACATGACACCGCATGGGCAAGCTCGGCAAAAATATCATCGTAAATGATAAACACATGATTATATTGTCAAATAACGTATATTTTACAAATTACCCACAAGTCATAACCCACGGCACAGGGTTTCACTGGCGAAATGTCACCGAGGCGACTAGCATCCTGAGATTCGGCAATACCCGGAGACTCCGATGCCCGCCCCGCTCAAGCCCAGCGAAATCGTCCAGCGTCTTGATGAACACGTAATTGGTCAGGAAGCAGCCAAGCGCACGCTGGCCGTCGCCGTCTATGCCCATTTCCGGCGCATGACGGCCAATGCGGCCATCAATTCCGTCGAACTGACCAAAAGCAACATCCTGCTGATCGGCCCGACCGGCACCGGCAAGACGCTGCTCTGCGAAACCCTGGCTCGCATCCTCGACCTGCCCTTCGTCACCGTCGACGCCACTTCACTGGCCCAGACGCAGTTTGTCGGCGACGAGATCGAGGCCATCCTGCACCGCCTGGTCGACCGGGCCAACGGCGACTTGGCCCGCGCCCAGCGCGGCATCGTCTTCGTCGACGAGGTCGACAAGCTGAAGGCAATCGGCGGGCAAGCCCGCGCCACTTCCGGCGAGAGCGTCCAGCACGCGCTGCTCAAAATCATGGAGGGCGCCCCGGTCAAGCTCAAGGACGGCCGCCTTATCGACACCACGCAAATCCTTTTCATCTGCGGCGGCGCCTTTGTCGGGCTCGACCACATCCTGACCAAGACGCACACCTTCGGTTTCATCTCGACCACCGCCGGTGACGACCAGAAAATCCTCGAACGCCTGAACGCCCGCGTCAAACCGACCGACCTGCTGGAATTCGGCCTGATCCCTGAGTTCGCCGGTCGCCTGCCGGTCGTCACCCGCCTGCATGAGCTTTCCGAAGACATGCTGGTGCGCATCCTGACCGAACCGAAGAACGCCATCTACCGGCAGTTCCGGGCCATGCTGGCGGCCGACGGGGTCGAACTTCAGATCGAGCCCAGGGTCTTTCACCAGATGGCCGAACTGGCGATCGAGTACAAGGCCGGCGCGCGCAGCCTGCGCGGCATTTTCGAGGAGATGATGACCGACGTGATGTACGCAGTGCCGGATCATCCGGAAATCCGTCGGGTCGTCATCCGTTCGCTATTTGAGCCAGCAGAGATTGTCAGGGCCACGGAGGGCGCGGCAAAAAATACCTGAAACCAACCCGCCAAGCCAAGGGTCAAAAATTAACAATTTTGTCAAAATAGTATATCTTTAGTAATACCCACTCCAACACCAGACAAGCTTTGGCTCAGATAAGATGCGCGACAACGGCACCGTAACCGGTCGAGAAATCGAGTTGCGGGATGGACAGGTCATCATTTCCCGCTCTGACCGTCATGGCCGGATCGTCGATGTAAACACTGATTTCATCGAAATCAGCGGCTACTCGCGGGATGAGTTGATCGGCCAGCAGCACAACATCCTTCGCCATCCGGACATGCCGGCCGAAGTCTTTGCCGATTTGTGGGCCGACCTGCAGGCCGAACGCCCTTGGATCGGCATCATCCAGAACCGCTGCAAAAATGGCGACGCCTACTGGATCGAGGCACATGTGGCGCCGATCTGGGAACACGGTGCAGTCTGCGGCTACATGTCGATGCGCTGGAAGGCGACCGCTGCACAGATTGACGAGGCCAAAAAAACCTACGCGGCGATTCACGCTGGTCATCACCCGGACTTCGTTTTCAGCCATGGCGCCCCGGCATCGACCAGCCCGTGGACCAAGCTGCGCCGCGCCTTCACCGAAGCGCCGATCCAGATCAAGCTGATTCTCAGCTCGCTGCTCGCCGCGCTGTTGATCCTCGGCACTTTCGCCTGGTTGCTCGCCGACAATTTGTCGCAGACGCTCGGCAACGAAGCTCGCGAACGGGTTCGTCACGACGTCGGTCTGGTACGCGCAGCCGTTGCCTCGACCATAGAAAGTGCCCGAGGCGATGCCATCGATCACGCCAACCTGCTGACGCACCGGATCGACCAAGCGCTGGGAGGTGAAGATAAGACCACGCCAGCGGCCATCGAAGCGCTGGTCAAACGCACCGGATACCAGCAGGAAAATCCGATCGAAGCATTCCTGACCGACCTAGGCGGTGCAGCCACGATCTTTGTCCGGACCCCCGAAGGCCTGAAGCGGGTCATGACCACGGCCCGTGACGAAAAGGGGGAGTCTGCCGTCGGCACCCTACTCGCCGCCGACAATCCTGCTTTGCCAGAATTGCTGGCCGGCCGGAGTTATCTCGGCCCGGCACGGGTCTTCGGGCAGGAATACATAACCAGTTACACGCCGATCCTTGATGCCAAGGGACAGGTGGTTGGCGCCGCGGTCATTGGCATAGACCTCGGCGAAAAGCTGGCCGGCCTGAAAGCCCAGTTGCGCTCGGCAAAGGTCGGCACTTCCGGCTACTACTACATCGTCAACGCAGCACCCGGGCCTGAGTTTGGCCGACTAATCCTGCACCCCTACAAGGAAGGCCAGAAAATTGACCCCCTGCTCGACCTCGGTGGCAGGAACATAGTCGCCGAAATGGGCGCCAAGCCATCCGGCGAGATTTCTTATTTCTGGAAAAACATTGAAGCCGGCGACACCGCCGAGCGGAAAAAGCTGGTCATTTTCGAAACCCTCACCACCCCTCACTGGGTGATCGCCGGAGGCTCAACGGAAAGCGAATTCACTGCACTGTCCAGCCGCATCGTCTGGCTGGTGCTGGCTGGCGGGCTGGCAATGGCGGCAGCCATCTTCGTCGTCATCCTGGTGCTGGTCCGGAAATTCATCATCCTGCCGCTGCGCACCCAGGTCTTGCCAACTTTTCAAAAAATGTCAGCCGGCGGTTTCGAGACGCATTTCGACGTCCGCGGCAACGACGAAATGGGCAAACTGGTCCAGGGTCTCGAATGCATGCAGACCCGCCTGGCCTTCGAGACGGAACGCGAGCGTACCCTGTCGATGATGCGCGAAGACGCCCGCCAGGAAGCCGAATCGCTGTCGCGAGCCCGGGCCGAATTCCTGGCCAACATGAGCCACGAGATCCGCACGCCGCTCAATGCGGTGATCGGCCTGGCCTACCTGCTGACGCAAAGCAAGCTCAGCCCGCGCGATCAGGAATACGTCCGCCGTATTGAAGGTGCTGGCAAGCTGCTGCTGGCCGTCATCAACGATGTGCTCGACTTTTCGAAGATCGACGCCGGGCAAATGCAGATCGAGGACGCGCCCTTCCGCCTCGACGACATACTGGATAACCTCTCCAATCTACTTCGCACCCGCGTCCAGGAAAAAAACCTGGTTCTCGAATACGTCGTCTCGCCCGAGGTTCCACAAGACTTACGCGGCGACGCCCTGCGGCTGTCGCAGGTGTTGATCAATCTGGTCAGCAATGCCATCAAGTTCACCGCCGAGGGCTCGGTCACCGTTTTCGTGAATGCCAAGCCGCCCGAGGAAGGGCGTGTCGAACTTGAATTCGGGGTCCAGGATACTGGCATCGGAATGTCATCCGAGCAACTGGCCAACCTGTTCCAGGCCTTCTCGCAGGGCGACAGTTCGGTAACCCGTAAATTTGGCGGCACCGGCCTCGGCCTGGTGATCTGCAAACGCCTGATCGAACTGATGGGTGGCGACATCTGGGTCGAGAGCCGGCCCCAGGCCGGGTCGACCTTCGCTTTCCACGTTGTTCTAGGCGTGGAAAGCAGCCCACCGGCTGTCCCTACCCTGCCCGGCTATCGGGTGCTGGTCGTCGACGACAACGACCTGGCGCGCAGCGTCCTCGAGCGGCTGCTCTCCAAAAACGGTTGCCTGGTCCACACCGTCGATTCCGGCGAAGCGGCACTGGCCACGCTACGCGACCCCGCCGCCCAACCCTTCGACTGCGTCATGGTCGACCTCAACATGCCGGACATGGATGGCCTGGCCCTCGCGCAACACATCCGCTCAGGGCCGAACCAGGCGACGAAGCTGATCATGGTTACCGCCGAAAACATCCACACGGCGAGCTTCCGGCACGCCCTGGATGACTTCGACGACGTCATGGAAAAGCCGGTGACCGCGGTCCGCATCAGCGAGGTGCTGGCCAATCTTCAGCATCGCGCCGCGGCGAAATCGGCTGAGCCGGCGAAGACGGCGCCGCTGGCAGGCGTACGCCTGCTGGTTGCCGAGGATGTGCCAACCAACCAACTGATCATGCGCGACCTGCTCGAATCGCTGGGTGCCACAGTCGAGGTTGCCGACAACGGGGCACTGGCGCTGCAGCTGCTGGAAAATCACCGTGACGAGATCGATCTGATCCTGATGGACATCCAGATGCCCGAAATGGACGGTCTGCAGGCGGCACGCCGCATCCGTGCCGGCCAGGTAAGAGCCGACATCCCGATCATCGCGCTGACCGCCCACGCCTTCGAGGAAGAACGCCAGCGGGCCTTGGCCGCCGGCATGAACGACTTCCTGACCAAGCCGATCGAACCGCCGCAGTTGATCGCCATCATCCAGCGCTACCGCCCGACACCGTCGGCGGCCGACGAGGCAGCGGGATCTGCGGCACCCACAACACCGGCAGCGGCCGCCACGGGCATACCGGACATTCCGGGCATCGATGTCGCCGACGGCCTGCGCCGCATGCTCAACCGGCAGGCCTTGTACGAAAAGGTGCTGCGCGACTTCCATGCCCGCTTTGTCGGCGAAGCCGGGCGCATCCGCCAGGCGCTCGCTGCCGGCGACAGCGATGCGGCCGCCCGCCAGGCGCACAGCCTGAAAGGCACGGGCGGCATGGTCGGCGCCAAAGGCGTCGCTGAACTGGCCGCGCTGCTGGAGCAGGCCATCATGACCGGCAGCCCGGAGACCAACGAGCGCTTGGCGCAATTCGAAGGCGAGTTGAATCAGGTACTCGACGGGATCAAGGCCGCCTTGGGACTGAACTGATCCGGGATTCCGCGGGCAATGAAAAAGGGCCGAATTTCAATTTCGGCCCTTTTTTGCCATCGACCGTAGGATTCGGTCGATTGGGGGGCGTTACTCGTCTTCGTCGTGCAACTGGAACTTGCTGGCCAGTTGTTGCTGGATGTTCGGCGGCACCGCGGCGTAGCGGGCGAATTCGATGGTGTAACTACCCTGGCCGCCGGTCAGCGACTTGAGCCGCGACTGGTAGTCGTTTAGCTCGGCCAGCGGCACTTCGCCAGTAATCGCCGCCATGCCGTGGCCACGCCCGTCGGTACCGGTGATGTGGCCGCGCCGGCTGGAGAGGTCGCCGGTCAGGTCGCCGATGGCGCCTTCCGGCAGGACGATCTCGATGTTGACGATGGGCTCGAGGACAATCGGCTTGGCGGCGCGAATGGCCTCGATCACTGCCTTGCGGCCGGCGATGGTGAAGGCGACTTCCTTGCCATCGACGGCGTGGGTCTTGCCGTCGAAGACCGTGACCTTCAGGTCGTCGACCGCATAACCGGCGACAACGCCACCTTCCAGCGCCTGGCGCACGCCCTTCTCGACGGCCGGCATGAAGACGCCGGGAATGACACCGCCCTTGACCGCATCGACAAATTCGAAGCCCTCGCCGCGCCCCTTCGGCTCGATGCGCAGATGCACCTCGCCGAACTGGCCGGCGCCGCCCGACTGCTTCTTGTGGCGATACATCGCCTCGGCCGGCGCGGTGATCGTCTCGCAGTAGGGAATGCGCGGTGGCTTGGTATCGACTTCCAGCTTGTACTGGCCGGCCATGCGCGCCAGCTTGGCCTTCAGGTGGATTTCGCCGAGGCCGCGGATGACCGTTTCGTTGCTGGTCGGATGGCGCTCGACGACGAAGGTCGGATCTTCCATGGCCAGCTTGCCGAGGATGTCGAACAGACGCTGCTCGTCGCCCTTCTTCTTGGTCTCGACGGCCAGCCCAGCCATCGGCTTCGGAAACTCCAGCGGCACCAGGTGGATGTGGTCCTCGTCGTGCGAATCGTGCAGCACGCAGTCGAAATCGATCTCATCGACCTTGGCGATGGCGCCGATGTCGCCCGGCAGCAGCTCGTCGACCTCGACCGTGTCCTTGCCCTGCAACTGGTAGAGGTGGGCGACCTTGAACGGACGCTTGCCGTCGCCGACGAACAGTTGGGCATCCTTGCGGACCGTACCCTGATGGACGCGGAAGATGCCGATCTTGCCCATGTACGGGTCGGCGACGACCTTGAAAACGTGGGCCAGCACATGCTTGGCGGCATCCGGTTCGGCGTGGAAAGGCTCGGTCACGTCGCCCGGCTCGCCCTTGTAGAACGGCGGCCGGTTGCCTTCGGCCGGGTTCGGAGCCAGCGAAGCCAGCACGTGCAGCAGTTCCTTGATGCCGGCGCCGGTCTTGGCCGAGGTGAACAGGATGGGAATCAGGTGGCCCTCGCGCAGCGCCTTTTCGAACGGCGCATGCAGCGCGGCGGCGCTCGGGTCGGCACCATCTTCGAGGTACTGGGCCAGCAGGTCCTCGTCCTCCTCGACGATCTGGTCGATCAGCGCCCGGTGGGCGGCGGCCACCGACTCGAAATCGGCGTCGCCGGCATCGTGCTCCAGCACTTCAACGACATCGGCCGCGCCGTGCGCCGGCAGGTCGAGCAGCATGCACTGCTTGCCGAAACGTTCGCGGATGTCGGCAACCAGGCCGGGCAGATCGAGGTTGTCAGCGTCGATCTTGTTGATCACGATCATCCGGCACAGCTTGCGCTCGGCGGCGTAACGCATCATCCGCTCGGTCATCAGCTCGACGCCGGTCTGGGCGTTGACGACGATCAGCGCGGTATCGACGCCGGCCAGCGCGGCAATCGCCTGACCGGAAAAGTCGGGGTAGCCCGGGGTATCGATCAGGTGAACGTGCGTGCCTTCGTAGCCGAAATTGACCACGGACGAGGTCAGGGAGTGGCCGGCTTCCTTCTCCTGGGCGTCGAAGTCGGCAACGGTGTTGCCCTTGTCGACGCTGCCCTTCGCGGGAATGGTGCCGGTCGCGAACAGCAGCGCCTCGGTCAGGCTGGTCTTGCCGGCGGCGCCATGGCCAACCAGTGCAACGGAACGGAGCGCCTCGGTGGTGTATTTGGACATCTTCTTCTCCCTGAGCAATAAATCAGCAGCGAATCAACGGTTCTTTTCGGCCTCGATCATTTCGGCCACCATCTTCTCGGCAAAATGCGGCCCCAGCCCGGCAATCAGCCCGCCGGCCAGCGCCACCAGCGCCAGTCCGGCAATCAACTGGACTGCGGCGCGGCGAAACTCCGGGCCATGGCTCAACGCGAACCACACCGGCCCGATGACCGGCAGCAGCAGCACGGGCAAGCCCGTCTTCAGGCCGAAGCTGAAGGCGGCGGGGACGGTGGCGATGTAGCCGATCAGCAAGAGCAGCCCACCGGCGGCCAGCGAGACGGTCGACACGACCGCGAAAAGGATGAATCCCCAGTCCATTACTTTTTCACCTTTTGTGGGCGGGCCCAGCCGGGCAAGGTCAGCTGCTTGGCACGGGAGACGGTCAGCGCATCCGGCGGCGCGTTCTTGGTCAGCGTCGTTCCGGCGCCCAGCGTCGCCCCGCGGCCGACCGTCACCGGCGCCACCAGTTGCGTGTCGGAGCCGATGAACACGTCGTCTTCGATGATCGTCTTGTGCTTGTTGGCGCCGTCGTAGTTGCAGGTGATCGTGCCGGCACCGACGTTCACCCGCTGGCCGATCTCGGCATCGCCGATGTAGGCCAGATGGTTGGCCTTGGACTGGGCGGCGATCTTGCTGTTCTTGACCTCGACGAAGTTGCCGATATGGACCTCGGGACCAAGCTCGGTCCCCGGGCGCAGGCGGGCGTAAGGGCCGAGCACGCCGTCCGGCCCGATCACCGCGTCCTCGAAATGGCAGAAGGCGGCAATCCGCGTCCCGGCGCCAACCTTGACGTTCTTCAGCACGCAATAAGGCCCCACTTCCACGGCATCGCCCAATTCGACCTTGCCCTCGAATACGCAGCCGACATCGATAGCGACGTCGCGGCCATGGGCCAGCGTGCCGCGGATGTCGATGCGTGCCGGATCGGCCAGGCGCACGCCGGCGACCAGCAACTGGTCGGCCAGGTTACGCTGGTGCTGGCGCTCCAGTTCTGCCAGTTGGACCTTGCTGTTAACGCCGAGCACTTCCCATTCGCCCTCCGGCTGCGCGGTGCGCACCGGCAGGCCTTCGGCCACGGCCAGCGCGACGATGTCGGTCAGGTAGTACTCGCCCTGGGAATTGTCGTTCTTCAGCTTGCCCAGCCAGTCGGCCAGCCGGGCAGTCGGGATGGCCATGATGCCGGTGTTGACCTCGCGAATCGCCTTCTGTTCGGCCGTCGCATCCTTTTCCTCGACGATGCTGACCATGTTGCCGCCAGCGTCGCGCACGATTCGGCCGTAGCCGGTCGGGTTGGCCAGGTCGACGGTGAGCACCGACAGGCCGTCCTTGCCGGCCTGCAGCAGGCGCTTCAGCGTCGCCACCGTGGTCAGCGGCACGTCGCCGTAGAGAACCAGCGTCTGTGCCGCCCCGCCAAGTTCCGGCACGGCCTGGGCGACGGCGTGGCCGGTGCCCAGTTGCTGCGCCTGCTCGGCCCAGGCAAGGTCGGCGGCGGCCAGCGTAGAGCGGACCATGTCGCCGCCGTGGCCATAAACGACGATCAGCTTTTCCGGAGAGAGTTGGCGAGCGGTGTCGATGACATGTTGGGCCAGCGGCTTGCCGGCGATCGGGTGGAGTACCTTGGGCAGGTTGGAATGCATGCGCTTGCCTTGGCCGGCAGCGAGAATGACGATGTTCATGGCGATTTCTTCAAATTGATGTCGGCCGCTCGGCCGGTGGGACTCATGCGATTTTTTTCTGCTCCTGACCGCCGAGAATGTCGTTGAGCACCGCCTTGCCGCGTGCCGAAACGATCCAGTGGAGGACATTCTTGTCGTTGATGCGGGTTTCGATGACCCCCATCGCCTTCATGATGGTCAGGCGCTGACTGACGAAATCGCGGGCCAGGCCGGTGCTTTCGCAAATGGCGACCAGATTGCCGTAAACGAAGCTTTCCTCGGCCAGGGCGCGAAGGATTTCGACGTCGTTGTAGGAAAGCACTTCCTTGGGGTCGGGCTCGGCCAGCCTGATCGGCTCTGCTTCGGTTTTGGCCGCGATGACGGGTTCGTCACGCTTCTGCTGCTTCAAGTGGCCGACGTCGCGACGAACCTGGTCGATCTGGCCCATCAGGCGCTGCACCATGTTCTCAAAGAAGCGACGCGAGGCAACGACGTAGATCAGGCAGAAGCCGGCAAAGACGTAGAAATCGACCGGCTTGGTCCGCGCCCCCTCGAGCAGGGTGCTCGAAATCATGTTCAGGAACAGCGGCACGGTCAGCGCAGCGACGACGCCGAATACCGGATACTTGACCCAGTCGCGGCGGGACGGTTCACCGTGCCGGTCGGCCAGGAAGTAGTTGGCGATGCCGCCGAGAACGCCGGCGACAACCATGATGGCCAGAATGAGCAACATGTGCCCGTCGAGCGTTCCGCTCGGAGTCGTCACCTGCAGCGCAGGTTGCAGATCAGCCGACATATGTCCCCCTTGTGATCATTTATGCATTTTCACACGATTGGGACGGGCTGTCGAAGGCTGAACAGAGCACCCGTCGGGTAAATGCTACGGTCGGCAGCATTTTTTGGCCAAAATTCAAAAACGACAAAAAACCCCGCGGGCCTTTCAGCCGGCGGGGTTTTCGGGATCGCTTGCAGCTTAGCGCGGCAGAGTCGAAGAACCCATCAGGAAAGCATCGACCTCGCGCGCCGCCTGGCGGCCTTCACGGATCGCCCAGACAACCAGCGACTGGCCACGACGCACGTCACCGGCGGCATACACCTTGTCGACATTGGTCTTGTAGCAACCTTCGCCATCGGTCGTTGCCCTGGCATTCTGGCGCGCATCCTTTTCGACACCGAAGGCGTCAAGCAGGCTGCCGACCGGGTTGGTGAAGCCCATGGCCAGGAAGGCAGCGTCGCACGGCAGCTCGAATTCCGAACCAGCCACTTCGCTCATCTTGCCGTCCTTCCACTCCAGGCGAACAGCCTTCAACGCCTTGACATTGCCCTTGCCGTCATCGACGAAGCCCTTGGTGGCGACGGCGAATTCGCGGACGGTTTCACCTTCCTTGTGCGACGACGAAGTACGCATCTTCAGCGGCCAGTACGGCCAGACCAGCGGCTTGTCTTCCTCGGCCGGCGGGGCCGGCATCAGTTCGAACTGGGTCACCGAAGCGGCGCCATGGCGGTAGCTGGTGCCGACGCAGTCGGAGCCGGTATCGCCGCCGCCGATGACGACGACGTGCTTGCCCTTGACGTTGATCGGGTTCTTGATGCCCTGCTGGACTTCCTTGTTCTGCGGAATCAGGAATTCCAGCGCGGCGTAGATGCCCTTCAACTCACGGCCCGGCACCGGCAGGTCGCGCGGCACTTCCGAACCGGCGGCGAGGATCACCGCGTCGAAATCCTTCTTCAGCTGCTCGGCGGAAACCGACTCGGTGGCATCGTTGTTGATGCCGGCCGGAATGTTCTTGTCGCCGACGATGACCTTGGTCTTGAAGACCACGCCTTCGGCTTCCATCTGGGCGACGCGGCGGTCGATCACCGACTTGTTCATCTTGAAGTCGGGGATGCCGAAGCCGAGCAGGCCGCCGATACGGCTGCTCTTCTCGAACACGGTCACGTCATGGCCGACACGCGCCAACTGCTGGGCGGCGGCCATGCCGGCCGGGCCGGAACCGACGACGGCGATCTTCTTGCCGGTCTTGACGGCAGCCGGCTGCGGCACGACCCAGCCCATTTCCCAGCCCTTGTCGATGATGAAATGCTCGATCGACTTGATGCCCACCGGCGCCGCGTTGATGCCCAGCGTACAGGCCGCTTCGCACGGGGCCGGACAGATGCGGCCGGTAAAGTCGGGGAAATTGTTGGTCGAATGCAGCACTTCCAGCGCCTGCTTCCAGTTGCCGCGGTAAACCAGATCGTTCCAGTCCGGAATGATGTTGTTCACCGGGCAGCCGTTGTTGCAGAACGGAATGCCGCAGTCCATGCAGCGTGCGCCCTGGGTCTTGGCCTGATCGTCCGACAGGGTCTGGACGAACTCCTTGTAATGCGTCAGGCGCTTTTCGACCGGTTCGTAGGCCTCATCGAGGCGCTCGAACTCCATGAATCCAGTCGGCTTGCCCATTATGCGGCCTCCTTCTGTGCAGCAGCGGCCATCTCGGTGAGCGCCCGCTTGTACTCGTGCGGATAAACTTTGACGAACTTCTCGCGATAGGTATCCCAGTTGGCGAGAATCCTCTTGGCAGTGGCGCTGCCGGTGTACTCGGCATGACGGGTGATCATGTCCTTGAGCTGCGTTTCGTCGGCCATGCCGCGATGCAGCGGCTCGCCCGCCGCGTGACGATTGGCCGGCACCACCTTTTCCAGGGCAACCTGGGCCATGTTGCAACGGTGCTTGAAGCCACCGTCCTCGTCCAGCACGTAGGAAATGCCGCCCGACATGCCGGCCGCGTAGTTGCGCCCGGTCATCCCGAGAACGACCACGGTGCCGCCGGTCATGTATTCGCAACCATGGTCGCCGACACCCTCGACCACCGCCGTGGCACCGGAGTTACGGACGCAGAAGCGCTCGCCGCCGACGCCAGCGAAGAAGGACTCGCCTTCGGTCGCGCCATACATCACGGTGTTGCCGCAGATGATGTTCTGTTGCGTATCGCCGCGGAAATCCGGGCTCGGCTTGATGATGATGCGACCGCCCGACAAGCCCTTGCCGACGTAGTCGTTACCTTCGCCGGTCAGTTCCAGCGTCACGCCCTTGGCCAGGAAGGCACCGAAGGCCTGGCCGGCGGTGCCGGTCAGCTTGACGTGGATGGTGTCGTCCGGCAAACCGGCGTGGCCGTAGCGACGGGCGACTTCGCCCGACAGCATGGTGCCGCAGGTACGGTTGACGTTGATGATCGAGGTCTCGATCTGGACCTTCTGGCCCTTTTCGAGTGCCGGCTTGGCCTGTTCGATCAGCTTGTGGTCGAGGGCCTTCTCGAGACCGTGGTCCTGGCCTTCGGTATGCAGGCGCGGCACGTCGGCCGGCACGTTGGGCTGATAGAAGATCTTGCTGAAATCCAGGCCCTTGGCCTTCCAGTGCTCGATACCGGCACGGGTGTCGAGCAGGTCGGCACGGCCGACCAGGTCGTCGAACTTGCGGATACCCAGCTGGGCCATGATTTCGCGGACTTCCTCGGCGACGAAGAAGAAGAAGTTCACGACATGTTCCGGCTGGCCGGAGAAGCGCTGACGCAGCACCGGATCCTGGGTGGCAACGCCGACCGGGCAGGTGTTGAGGTGGCACTTGCGCATCATGATGCAGCCTTCGACGACCAGCGGCGCGGTGGCGAAGCCGAATTCATCAGCGCCGAGCAGCGCACCGATCACGACGTCGCGGCCGGTCTTCATCTGGCCATCGACCTGGACGCGGATACGCGAACGCAGGCGGTTGAGGACCAGCGTCTGCTGGGTTTCGGACAGGCCGAGTTCCCACGGCGTACCGGCATGCTTGATCGACGACTGCGGCGAAGCACCCGTGCCGCCGTCGAAGCCTGCGATCACGACGTGATCGGCCTTGGCCTTGGCAACACCGGCGGCCACCGTACCGACACCGACTTCGGAAACCAGCTTGACCGAGATCGAGGCCTTGGAGTTGGCGTTCTTCAGGTCATGGATCAGCTGCGCCAGATCCTCGATGGAGTAGATGTCATGGTGCGGCGGCGGCGAAATCAGGCCGACGCCCGGCACCGAGTGACGCAGGAAGCCGATGTACTCGGACACCTTGTGGCCCGGCAACTGGCCGCCTTCACCCGGCTTGGCGCCTTGCGCCATCTTGATCTGGATCTGGTCGGCATTGACCAGGTACTCGGTGGTCACACCGAAGCGGCCGGAAGCGACCTGCTTGATCGCCGAACGCAGCGAATCGCCTTCCTTGAAGGTGTAGTCGCGTTCGATACGCGAAGCGCCAACCACGTCGGACAGCTTCTGGCCGGCCTTCAGCGGCTGGAAGCGCTTGGCATCCTCGCCGCCTTCGCCGGTGTTCGACTTGCCGCCGATGCGGTTCATCGCGATGGCCAGCGTGGTGTGGGCTTCGGTCGAGATCGAGCCGAGCGACATCGCGCCGGTGGCGAAACGCTTGACGATTTCCTTGGCCGGCTCGACTTCGTCGAGCGGAATCGGCGCACCTTGCGGCTTGAATTCGAACAGGCCGCGCAGGGTCAGGTGACGCTTGGTCTGATCGTTGATCAGCTTGGCGTATTCCTTGTAGGTCTCGTACTTGCCGGAACGGGTCGAATGCTGCAGCTTGGCGATCGAATCCGGGGTCCACACGTGCTCCTCGCCGCGGATGCGGTAGGCGTACTCGCCGCCGGCATCAAGCATGGTGGCCAGGACCGGGTCGGTGGAGAAGGCTTCCTTGTGCAGGCGAATGGCTTCTTCAGCCACTTCAAAGACGCCGATACCCTCGATGTTGGACGGCGTGCCGGTGAAGTACTTCTCGATGAAGTCCTTCTGCAGACCGATGGCTTCGAAGATCTGGGCGCCGGTATAGGACATGTAGGTCGAAATGCCCATCTTGGACATGACCTTGTTCAGGCCCTTGCCGATCGCCTTGATGAAGTTCTTGACGAACTTCTCGGCCTTTTCGGCATCGCCCTTGGCAAAACCCTCGATGGTTTCGAGCGCCAAATACGGATGCACGGCTTCGGCGCCATAGCCGCCGAGCAGCGCGAAATGGTGCACTTCGCGCGCCGAACCGGTTTCGACAACCAGGCCGGCGCTGGTACGCAGCCCCTTCTTGACCAAGTGCTGGTGGATTGCCGAGGTCGCCAGCAGCGCCGGAATGGCGACATGCTCGGCATCGACCTTGCGGTCGGAGACGATCAGGATGTTGGCCCCGGAGCGCACGGCGTCTTCGGCATCTGCGGCCAGCGAAGCCAGGCGCGCCTCGATGCCATCCTTGCCCCAGGCGACCGGGTAGCAGATGTCCAGTTCTAAGGAGCGGAACTTGTTCGAGGTGTATTTCCCGATGTTGCGCAGCTTCTCGATGTCGGCGCAAGACAGTACCGGCTGCGACACTTCGAGACGGATCGGCGGGTTGATGTCGTTGGTGTTCAGCAGATTCGGCTTCGGCCCGATGAAGGAGACCAGCGACATGACCAGTTCTTCGCGGATCGGGTCGATCGGCGGATTGGTCACCTGGGCGAACAACTGCTTGAAGTAAGCGTAGAGCGTCTTGTTCTTGCTCGACAGGACCGGCAGGGCCGAATCGGTACCCATGGAGCCGGTCGCTTCTTCGCCGTTCTGCACCATCGGTTCGAGAATGACCTTGACGTCTTCCTGCGTGTAGCCGAACGCCTGCTGGCGGTCGAGCAGGGAGGCGGCGGAAGCGGCACACTTCTCTTCCGGCGCCGGCACTTCGTCGAGCTTGATGCGGATTTTCTCGATCCACTCGCGGTAGGGCTTGGCGTTGGCCAGAGAATTCTTCAGTTCCTGGTCATCGATGATGCGGCCCTGTTCCATGTCGATCAGGAACATCTTGCCCGGCTGCAGGCGCCACTTCTTGACGATCTTCTTCTCCGGAATCGGCAGCACACCGGATTCCGAAGCCATGACCACGAGGTCGTCATCGGTGACCAGATAGCGGGCCGGGCGCAGACCATTACGGTCAAGCGTGGCACCGATCTGGCGACCATCGGTGAAGGCTACGGCAGCGGGGCCGTCCCACGGCTCCATCATCGCGGCATGGTATTCGTAGAAGGCGCGACGGTTCTCGTCCATCTGGGTGTGCTTTTCCCAGGCTTCCGGGATCATCAGCATGACGGCCTGGGCCAGCGAGTAGCCGCCGCCCATGACCAGCAGTTCGAGGGCGTTGTCGAACGATGCGGAGTCGGACTGACCGGGATAATGCAGCGGCCAGACCTTCTTCAGGTCATCGCCGAGAATCGGCGAGGAAATCGCCTGCTCGCGAGCCTTGAACCAGTTGACGTTGCCGCGCACGGTGTTGATTTCGCCGTTGTGGGCGATGTAGCGGAACGGGTGAGCCAGATCCCAGGTCGGGAAGGTATTGGTCGAGAATCGCTGGTGCACCAGAGCCAGAGCAGAAACCGTGCGCTTGTCCTGAAGGTCGTTGTAATAAATACCGACCTGATCTGCAAGCAGCAAGCCCTTGTAGTTTACGGTGCGCGCCGAGAAAGACGGCACGTAAAACTCCTGGCCGTGTTTGAGCTTCAGCGACTTGATGGCGTTAGCGGCGCGACGGCGAATGATGTATAGCTTGCGCTCGAGTGCGTCGGTAACGAAGACATCAGGACCTCGACCAACGAAAACCTGCTTGATCACCGGTTCCTTGGCACGAACGGTCGGCGACATAGGCATGTCTGCATTGACCGGCACATCGCGCCAACCGAGAATGACCTGGCCTTCGGCGGTAACCGAGCGCTCGATTTCTTCAATACAGGCGTGGCGCGAAGCGGCTTCTTGCGGCAGGAAGACCATGCCGACGCCGTACTCGCCGGCTGGCGGCAATTCGACACCCTGCTTGGCCATCTCCTCGCGATAGAACTGGTCCGGAATCTGGATCAGGATACCGGCACCGTCACCCTGCAACGGGTCGGCACCGACAGCACCGCGGTGATCGAGATTTTTCAGGATCAACAAACCCTGCTCGACGATGCTATGACTTTTCTGGCCCTTGAAGTGGGCAACAAAGCCCACGCCGCAAGCGTCGTGCTCGTTAGCGGGGTCGTACAAACCCTGCTGCTCAGGTACTGCCGGTTCCATCACACGCGTTCCTTCAAATAACTTGGCCGGTGAATACAGACCAATGATCAAAAAAGCCGGGCGTCATATTTTACGCTGCGGCCTGTACGAAAATTAGAGGCAACCATCAAATATACTGGCAAACCCCTGTCAATTCAAGATGCTGCGATGCACCAAACCCGCCCAATGGCGCCCGGGCTTTCCCCGTTTAGGTGCATCTTGCCTCAATGGCTGCTGCAATCTGCTCCGTCGATGCAGCATCGGAAACCACCGCCTTGCCAATGCCACGCAGCAGAACCAGTCGCAACTTGCCGTCCTGCACCTTCTTGTCGTGGCTCATCAATTCGAGGTATCGATCCACGCCCAGTGCCGGACTGACGATCGGCAGACCTGCGCGGACAAATATCTGTTCGATTCGCGCAACATCGCAAGCATCGATCCAGCCCATACGGCGCGATAACTCCGCTGCAATTAGCGTGCCGGCAGCAACCGCTTCGCCATGCAGCCATTCGCCGTACCCCATGCCTGTCTCGATCGCGTGACCAAAGGTGTGGCCAAGATTGAGCAGGGCCCGTTCGCCACTTTCACGCTCATCCGCGGCAACCACTTCGGCCTTGTTGACACAGGATCGCTGCACGGCATAGGCCAGTGCCTCCTTGTCCCTGGCCAGCAACTTATCCATGTTGGCATCAAGCCAATCGTGGAACCCGGGGTCACGAATCAGTCCATATTTGATGACTTCCGCCAGACCCGCCTTCAATTCGCGATCAGGCAGGGTATCCAGTGTCGAAATGTCCGCCAGTACCACCTTGGGCTGGTAGAAGGCACCAATCATGTTTTTGCCGAGAGGATGATTGATGGCGGTCTTGCCCCCCACCGAGGAGTCAACCTGGGAAAGCAATGTTGTCGGCACCTGAATAAAGGGCATTCCACGCTGGTAACACGCCGCAGCAAAGCCCCCCATGTCTCCAATCACCCCACCGCCCAGCGCAATCAGCGTGGTGTTCCGCTCGCACTTGGCACCGAGCAATGCGTCAAATACGAGGTTCAGCGTTTCCCAGGTCTTGTATTGCTCGCCATCCGGCAATATCACCGGCAATATAGAAATTCCGCCTTTCTCAAGGGCAGACCGTAGCATCTCCAGGTAGAGCGGCGCCACCGTCGTGTTGGTCACGACGACAGCCTTTTTTTGCTTGATATGGGGCAATATCAAATCGGACTGAGAGAGTACTCCGCAGCCAATGTGAATAGGATACGAGCGCTCTGCCAGGGCCACATTGAGGGTTTTGGTCATTGCTTGCATAGGCGGGTAAATTCTCTCAGTAAATGCTGGACAATGCCCGAGGCGACCAAATGCGAGCCATCGACCACGATGTGCGCAATCTCCCGATACAAAGGATCACGCGCCGCATAGAGTTCCTCCAGCCGGGCCATGGGATCGGGGACATTAAGTAACGGGCGGTTCCGATCATGACGGGTCCGCTCATAAAGCAGCGCAGGTGGCACATCAAGATAGACCACCCATCCCGTCTCGTGCAGGCGTCGGCGATTATCCGGGTTGATCACGACTCCGCCGCCAGTGGCCAGCACTATGTCACTGGCTTCCGTAACCTCGTCTATCGTTTGCGCTTCACGGCGGCGAAAACCTTCTTCACCCTCAATTTCAAAAATGGTCGGGATTGGCACACCCGTCCGCGCAACGATCTCGTGATCCGAGTCCAGAAACGAGCGACCAAGGCGCTTGGCAAGCTGACGCCCGACCGTTGTCTTGCCCGCCCCCATCAGCCCGACAAGGTAAATATTTCGACAATTTTTCACAGCCGAATTTTAGCTGAGTCTGCAAAATGGACAAAAAAAGAGGCCGGCATGGCCGACCTCTTCTGCTGAAACGCGCAAACAATCAGTCAAACCGCATCTTGTCAGACATCAAGCGTGGCGTGATGAACACCAACAACTCACGGCGATCAACCGATTCATTTTTTGTCTTGAAGAGCCACCCAAGTACAGGGATATCTCCAAGCATTGGAATCTTACTTACCGTATCACCGGTTTTTGTCACGAAAACGCCACCAATAACGACGGTGCCGCCATTTTCCACAACCACACTCGTTTCCACTACGGAACTCTTGATCGGGGGATTGCGGAATCCGTTGACATCCACAGCCCGCTCCCAATCCGGCTCTTCTTTTTTAACAATCAGATTCATTCTGACAGTGCCTTCGGGAGTAATCTGAGGAGTCACCTCCAGAGACAACTTCGCTGGCTTGAAGTTGACCGTATAAGTCTGGGCACTACTGTTTGTTGCAGCCTGGGTAGTGATATACGGAATTTCGGTACCATCCTCAATCTTGGCCTTAACGTTATTTGCCGTTATTACGCGAGGACTGGAAATAATCTTACCAACCCCGTCCTTTTCCAGAGCAGACAGTTCTAGATTCAGTATCCTTGTAAAGGATGCATTGAATAGCGACAGCGCCAATGTGCCGCCGGTTGACGCCCCCGAGGGAAGATTGACACCCAGCATCGGATTCTGGACCAACGTTGCTGGCGTCGTTTTCGATCCGGAAGTCACTGCCGGGGTCATAGCACCACCTGCTGTATAGATGCCGCTATTACCGATCTGCGTAGACTGGGAATTTATAAATCCCAACTTTACCCCAAGGTCACGATTAAATGTGTCGTTTGCCTCAACCACCCGTGCCTCAATAAGCACTTGTCGCGCACCTTTATCGATAGCAGCAATAAAGGAGCGAATTTCTTCAAGTTTGGATGGAATATCGTTCACAAAAAGAATATTTGACATTGGATCGGCTACGGCACTACCACGCTTGCTAAGTATCCGTTGTGCCGCTACCGTTGCTGCGGCATTCACCCCCGGAACACTTGCTTGCACCGCCCCTGCTCCAGCAGGAGGAAGCCCGGCCAGCAACCGAGCAACATCAGTCGCTTTCTGATAATTCATCTGGAACTGCTCTAATTTCAAGGGTTCCAGATCATTGATCTGCTGCTTGGATTCAAATTCCAGTTTCTCGCGTGTCGCGATTTCATCACGTGGGGCAATCATGATGATGTTGCCCTTCTTGCGCATATCCAAGCCTTTTTGCTGGAAAATGATATCTACTACCTGATCTGCCGGAACATCTTTCAACACCAGGGTCGTAGTCCCAGTCACCGTCTCGCTGATCACCGCGTTAAGGCCCAACTCTTCAGCCATCAGTCTAAGCAGCGCTCGAACGTCGCCGTTCTGATAGTTAATACTCACACGGGGCCCCTGATAACCGACCTTGGAGCCTTGGACCAATTTATTAGGGTCCTCGACAATACGCTTTACTTCTACGATGAATTGATTGTCGCTCTGATAGGCATTGTGCTCCCACAATCCCTTGGGAGAAATAACCATCCGGACATTGTCGCCAAAAGCCTTAGTTTCAACCATGGTAACAGGGGTGGCGAAATCAGTGACATCTAGTTTCCGGCGAAGTCGATCTGGCACAGTAGTCTTCATGAAATCGACAATCAGATTGGCACCCTGCTGACGGATATCGATCCCCGTTCCACTATCGCTCAAATCTACAACGATACGGCCCTCACCATCTTTGCCGCGACGGAATATCACATCATTGACTGCGTGCTTGGACCCCACCAAGCTTTCCTCTGCGAATCGAGTAGTACGCTGAGCCAACGAATCCACGAGGCGCTCGATTGGAGACAGCGTCACATACAAGACCTTGCCATCAAGACGCGTTCTATAATTCATGTTACGGACTAGATTCAGCACGACACGAGTGCGATCTCCGACCTGAACTACATTCATGCTACGTAAATCGCCCTGATTGAAAATTTGGCTATTTTTCCCCAACCCATTAGCAGTGGACTGAAAATCAAGCGCAATTTTTGCCGGGTTGGCAACACTAAACCCAGGAGGAGGAGATGAAAGAGGTTCCTTCAGGTCAATCCGCAGAGCCACTTCGTTCCCCTGCTGAGCCACGTTGACCGCCTCAATTGTATTCGCGGGCTCAGTCTCAGCACGCAAGGCGGAAGATGCCACAAGGCACATCAAGGCTGTTGCCAGCGCGTAATTAAAGAATTTCATTTCTTGCTTCCCTCCTTGCTCTGCAGGTAAAGCGAGCTCTTACGCTCGGTCCAATCACCAACAGAATCCTGAATCAATTCGCGCAATTGCACTTCCGTATCGGAAATCTGCGTGACCATCCCGAAATCCAGCCCGATATAGTCGCCAACCTTGACCTGCTTGACCTTGTCTTCTACTTGGATAACAGCCATTGGTCGATTGTTGACATACATGTAGCCAATCATCTTCAGCGACTCGATCGGATATTTCTCCAACAGACTGTTGCGTACCTCACGCGCCTCAAAGTCCGGCTGGAAAGCTCCACCCTTACCGGCAAGCCGCTTGTACTTTGACTCAGGTTCTATCTTGCTCGACTTGAAAGGATCAAGGGTACCTTCCGCCCCATAAGGAACTGGTTCATAAGGTTTAACCTCCGGCAATTTTGGTATGTGTCCGCGCATATCCTTGGTGCTGGCAGCCATCCATTGCCTTAGATCTTCATGGTCACCCCCTGAGCAAGCCCCAAGGAGTCCAAACAGTGCGACGAGCAGTATCCGTTTCACTTCTTCGCTCCTTGCGCTACCTTCTTCTTCTGTTCAGCCTTTTTCTGAGCTGCGACCTCTTCTTCGTCCAGATAACGGAAGGTTTTCGTCGTCGCATCCAAAGATAGCAGCACTCCATCCTTGGTTGGCGCAATAGAGATATTGTTTAGCGTGACAATTCGGGGAAGTTTGGCGATATCTGCTGCGAAAGCACCAAAATCATGGTACCCACCATTGATTTTTACCGTAATTGGCAACTCGGCATAGAAATCCTTGATCTGTTCCTGGCCAGGCTTGAACAATTCAAACTGCAGTCCACGTCCCAAGCCGGCTTGATTGACCTCGATCAGCAAAGCCTCTATCTCAGACTTGTCAGGCAACTGCTTCAGCAATGCGCCAAATGACCGGTCAATTTCTGCCAACTGCTGAACATAGAGATCGAGATTAACCGCCTGGCGTTTTTTGTCGAGATATTGCTGCTTCAGGGTCTCTTCTTCGCGTTGTTTGGATTCCAGTTCGGCAAATTGGTCGCTCCATACGAACCACCAACCGGCCGCCAAAATAGCAACGAACAATCCGAGTAGGACCGCGACCTTGGGCACCAAAGGCCAAGCACCCGGGTCGTTCGGATTCATAAAGCGGAAATCATCCGCAATCGACTGAAAATCGATCTTGGGCATGGAGATGGACTTGGCGCTCACTTTTTCTCCTTCCCTTCTTCCGGCTTGACCCGAGTCAGAACGAAGTTCATGCCAAATTCATTCATCCGGCGACCATTCTGAACAATCGCCTTACTCTCGATCAACTGCGGCTGCTCGAGCCATGGCGAGGCTTCGAGATTGCGCATCAATGCTGAAATTCGGGCATTGGACTGAGCGTAACCGGAAATATTAATTTTCAATCCGTCCTGCTTCAGCGACTTCAGATAAATGCCTTCTGGAACCTGATTGACGAGTTCGCTCAAGAGATAGACGGTCTCGCCTCGGTCACGCTGCAGGTTCTCGATCACCTGTTTTCGCGACAGCAAAGCCTGAGTTTGCTCCTTCAGCCGCTTGATCTGATCCAATTGCTTGTCGAGTACGGCAATTTCACTCTTCAGGAAATTATTCGAACCATCCTGACTGCTGATCGCCGAACCGATCAGCGTGTAGACGGCGAACACGATCAGGGCTCCCAATGTCGCGATTAAACCGCTCAGGACGTAAAACTGCTCCCGCCGGGCTTTTTTTGCCTCTTCGCGATGAGGAAGGAGGTTAATTCGAATCATGACGGGTCGAACCTCCGCAAAGCCAGTCCGCAGGCAACCATCAACGAGGACGCGTCAGCCAGCAGGCTTTTCGCTCTGACACGATCTGACAGCACCATATTGGCAAACGGATTTGCAATCAACGTATTGACCTGGGTGCGGGTAGCCACAACCTCATCGACCCCCGGAATCACCGCACAGCCGCCAGCCAGGACGATATGATCCACCTGGTTGTATTGGGTTGAAGTAAAAAAGAACTGCAAGGCACGAGATACTTCCAGCGCCAGATTCTCCATGAATGGATTCAGCAACTCGACTTCGTAACCTTCCGGCAGATTACCAGCTCGCTTGGCTGCCTCGGCATCCTCGAAATTCATACCGTAGTGCCGCGCGATATCCTGGGTCAGTTGTCCACCGCCAAATGCCTGCTCACGGGCATAGACCTGAACGCCGTTACGCAGCACCGTCAGGTTCATTACGTTAGCCCCGGCGTCGATCAAGGCGACAACCTGATTCTTTCCTGATTCGGGCAACTGCCGTTCGATCAACTCGAAAGCGGCCAGAGACGCGAAGGACTCGACATCGACGACCAGCGCCTTCAGGCCGGCTGCATCGGCAACCGCGACACGGTCCTCAACCCGCTCCTTCTTTGAGGCGGCAATCAGAACTTCAAGTTCATCAGGCACAGCCGGAGCCGGGCCGATCACCTGATAATCGAGATTCACTTCGTCAATCGCGAACGGAATATACTGATTGGCCTCGGTCTCGACCTGCATCTCCAGCTCTTCATCCCGCAAACCGGCCGGAACGATGATTTTCTTCGTAATGACCGCAGAACCGGGGAGAGCCATGGCGACATTGCGCGTAGACGTCCCCATACGTTTCCAGGCACGTTTGACGCAGTCAACCACTCCATCCAAGTTGGCGATATTGCCATCGGAAACCGCATCTTTGGGCAACACCTCAATGGTGTAGCGCTCAACGCGATAGCCGTCCTTCCCGTTGGCGGTCAGCTCGACCATCTTGACGGCGGACGAACTGATGTCCAAACCGAACAAGGAGCGTGCCTTGGGATTTAACAACGCTGAGATATCGAAGCCCACCAGACCCCCAAAAAGTCCTTACGGATTACGAAGTTACAAAAATAACCAATAATTCACTTCAGATGCTAACAACAAGCTCTAGCCGTGTAAAGCATTTTTACGGGCGCAAATTTGCGCAGCGTATAATCCGTGCAACGCCCTTTTTAGCCTTGATATTTACGTGCTTTCACTTCCTCCGGCACTGCGCCTGACACTTTACCCTGTCATATTTCTGTTCGGCCTGATCGCCATGGGCATCGCCATGGCACTGATCGTACTGGTACTGACCTATCCGAACTTGCCATCGCTGGAAGTCCTGACCGACTATCGACCAAAGATTCCGCTACGGGTATATACAGCCGACGGATTCCTCATCGGCGAATTCGGTGAGGAGCGCCGGGCCGTAGTCGCCATCGGCGAAGTCCCTGCGGTGATGAAGCAGGCCATCCTGGCCGCCGAAGATGACCGCTTTTACCAACATGGCGGAATCGACTACACCGGGATACTCCGCGCCGCTGGCGCCAACCTGCTGGGCGGAGGGAAGCGCCAGGGGGCATCGACCATCACTCAGCAAGTTGCCCGAAACTTTTTCCTGACCGGCGAAAAGACCTATACCCGCAAGCTGTACGAGGCACTGCTCTCGTTCAAAATTGAGAAAAATCTGACCAAGGACCAGATTTTCGAGCTCTATATCAACCAGATCTTCCTCGGCCAGCGCGCTTACGGCTTTGCCGCTGCAGCCCAGATCTACTTCGGCAAGCCGCTGAAGGATATTTCGATTGCCGAGGCCGCGATGCTGGCCGGCCTGCCCAAAGCCCCCTCGGCATACAACCCGGTAGTCAATCCGAATCGCGCCAGACTCCGGCAACACTACGTGCTGCGCCGGATGCACGAACTGGGCTACATCACCGACACCCAGCATGCCGCAGCACTCAAGGAGCCGCTGATCGTCAAGCGTGAGCTTTCCGGCTATGCGGTCCATGCCGAGCACGCTGCCGAAATGGCCCGACAGATTGCTGCCGAACGGTTTCCGGAAGATGTTTACTCCCGCGGCATGAAGGTCTACACCACCCTGATCAAGGCCGAGCAAGAGGCCGCCTATAACAGCCTGCGCAAGGGTGTGATGGATTATGACCGGCGGCACGGTTATCGCGGTGCCGAATCCTATCTGGACATGAAGGAAATCAAGACGGATCAGGACGAAGCGATTGACGAAGCCCTTCAGGACATCCCCGATGCCGGCGATCTGATCCCCGCCCTGGTTCTGGCCGCTGACGCCAAGCAGATCAAGGCTTACCGCAAGGGCGGAGAAGTCGTCACCCTAACCGGCGATGCCATGAAGTTCGCCCTCAAGATGCTCGACGACAAGGCGCCGCCCAACAAGCGCCTGCGGCGTAGCGCCATCATCCGCTTGCAGAAGGATGACAAGGGCGCCTGGCAGATCAGCCAACTGCCGGAAGTCGAATCGGCCTTCGTCGCTGTCGATCCGAAGGATGGCGCGATTCGCGCATTGGTCGGCGGCTTCGACTTCAATCGCAACAAGTTCAACCATGTCACCCAGGCCTGGCGCCAGCCCGGCTCCAGCTTCAAGCCATTCATCTACTCTGCCTCACTGGAAAAAGGGTACAGCCCGGGCAGCGTGATTGCCGACGAACCCATCGTCATACCGGCCAGCCAGACCGGCTCACAGTCCTGGGAGCCGCACAATTATGACGGGAAATACGAGGGCCCGATGCCGATGCGTACGGCATTGGCCAAGTCCAAGAACATGGTATCGATCCGCATCCTGCAGTCCATCGGCACCCAATATGCCCAGGACTATGCCGGCCGTTTCGGTTTCGACCCCGAGAAGCACCCGCCTTACCTGACCATGGCCCTCGGTGCGGGTTCGGTCACCCCCTGGCAGATGGTCACCGGCTACGCCGTGTTCGCCAACGGCGGCTACAAGATCAATCCGTTCATCGTTCGCGAAATTCGTGGCGAGGGCAATCAAATGCTGGCGATGTCGGCGCAGACAGAAGCCGGCGACGAGAGCATCCGCGCCATTGATCCGCGAAATGCCTTCCTGATGGACATGATGCTGCGCGACGTCACTATCTACGGCACAGCGGCCAAGGCCTCGGCCATCCTCAAGCGACACGATCTGGCTGGCAAGACGGGGACGACCAACGAATACGTCGATGCCTGGTTCTGCGGCTACCAAATGACCGTGGCCGGTTGCGCCTGGATCGGTTTCGACCAACCGAAGAAACTGGGCGACAAGGAAACCGGCGGGGTTGCCGCGCTACCGATCTGGATCGGCTACATGAACCGCGCCCTGAAGGATGTGCCGATGCAGGTACCGCAAGCCCCCGAGGGGCTGGTCGCCGTGGGCGAGGGCCGCGAGCGGAGCTATATCTACTCTGAAAACGTCAAGGAACACCCGGCCGACGAAGCGGCGCAGGAATCGGCACCGCTACCCAAGCCCGACCTCAACCTGCCGCCTACCGACTGATCAGCGCAGATCGACGGGCTCGCCAGCCTGCTGGCTGGCGAGCGCCGACAGTTTCTCCATCAATTCGGCATTGTCGCGGGTATCGCGCCAGGCAGCACCATCCCAGCGGAAATGAAAACCGCCGGCCCGCGCCGCGATCCAGATTTCCTTGGCGACCGCGTGGCGATTGACGATGATCTTGCTGCCGTCGGCAAACTCGATCTCCAGTACGCCGCCCGCCGCCAGTTCGAAGTCGAGATCGGCCTCGCTAGCCTCCAGGGCTGCGTCGATCCGGGCCAATGCCTGGCCGGCCAGGGTGTTGAATTCGCTGTCATCCATCGTGTGCTACCATCCCGCTCTTCGCCTGACCGCATCCCGAACATGTCCAGAATCGCCGCCCTGCTGATCATCCTCGGCCTTGCCGCCTGTGGCATGAAAGGCCCGCTCGAAAGGCCGTCCGGCCCGGCGCCGGAACCGCTGCTCGGCAGCGGGAAATCGACCGCCAAGGATGTTAGCACGACCACTCAACGCCCAGCCCAATGACCGCATTTACCCTGAAGAACGGCGTCCTGCACGCCGAATCCGTCGCCCTGCCCGCCCTCGCCGACCAGTTCGGCACGCCGGCCTATGTTTACTCCCGCTCCGCCCTGGAAGGCTCGCTGCGCGAATTCCATGACGTTCTCGGCGGCCACCCGGCCGGTAAGGGCGCATTGGTCTGCTACGCCGTCAAGGCCAATTCCAATCTCGCCATCCTGAACGTCTTTGCCCGCCTCGGAGCCGGTTTCGACATCGTTTCCGGCGGCGAGTTGCAGCGCGTGCTGGCGGCCGGCGCCGATCCGCAGAAAGTCGTTTTCTCCGGCGTCGGCAAGACGGCAGCAGAAATGAAGCTGGCATTAGCGGTCGGCATTTTCTGTTTCAACGTCGAATCCGCCCCCGAACTGGAACGACTCAACGAAGTCGCCGGTCAGTGCGGCAAGAAGGCGCCGATCAGCCTGCGCGTCAATCCGAACGTCGACCCGAAGACCCACCCCTACATTTCCACTGGTCTCAAGGGCGCCAAGTTCGGCGTTGCCTACGATCAGGCGCTGGACCTCTATCGCCGCGCCGCTGCGCTGCCCAATATTGAAGTGGCCGGTATCGACTGCCACATCGGTTCGCAACTGCTCGATCCTTCACCCTTCGTCGAGGCACTCGACCGCATCCTGGCCCTGGTTGACCAGATGGCCGCCGAAGGCATCAAGATTCACCACCTCGACCTCGGCGGTGGCCTCGGCATCAAGTACAACGCCGAGCAGGTCCAGCCGACCGTGGCTTCCTACCTAACGCCCTTGCTCGACAAGTTGGCCGGCCGCGGCCTGCAGGTCGTGCTCGAACCGGGTCGCCGGCTGGTCGGCAACGCCGGCCTGCTGCTGACCAAGATCGAATTCCTGAAGCAGGGCGAAGCCAAGAATTTCGCCATCATCGATGCCGCAATGAACGACCTGATGCGCCCGGCGCTCTACGAAGCCTGGCACGACATCCTGCCGGTCGTGCCGCGCAGCGGCGACGCCCATGCCTACGATGTCGTTGGTCCGGTCTGCGAAACCGGCGACTTCCTCGGCCAGGACCGGCCGCTCTGCGTCCAGCCGGGCGACCTGCTGGCCGTCATGTCGGCCGGCGCCTACGGCATGGCGATGGCCTCGAACTACAACACCCGGCCGCGTGCGGTTGAGGTGATGGTCGATGGCGAGCAGATTCACGTGATCCGCCAGCGCGAGACGGTCGAGCAACTCTACGCCGGCGAATCCGTCCTCCCGTAGTGAGCGGCCTGCGCGTCGACAAGTGGCTGTGGGCGGCGCGTTTTTTCAAGACGCGCACGCTGGCCAGCGACGCGGTCAGTGGTGGCAAGATCAAGGTCAATGGCACCGCGACCAAGCCAGCTCGGGACATTAAAATCGGTGACAAGTTGGAGATCACCAACGGCGAAACGCGCTGGACGGTAACTGTGCAAGCGCTGTCCGACAAGCGCGGCCCGGCGCCGGAGGCCCGGCTGCTCTATGAGGAAACAGCGGAGAGCATCGCTGCCCGCGAAGCCGAGCGGGACAGCCGGAAATTCATTCAGGACCCGGCGGCCGACCTGCATGGCCGACCGACCAAGCGCGACCGGCGGCAAATGGACCGTTACGGCCGCTAAAACGCAAATGCTACGGTCGGCGGCAAAAAACGGCCAAAATCACAAAACGTAAGCCAGCGCCAGCGGCAGAAAAAGCAGCGCTGCCAGGTTGCCGATCAGCACGATCGAAGCCACGCGTTGCGGCTCCTGCTTGTAGCGCTCGGCGAACAGAAAATTGAGCACCGCTGGCGGCAGCGCACCAAAGACGAACAACATCGCCGCATCGCGCCCCTGCAGGCCCAGCAACTGGATGACGCCGAGCGCGATCAGCATGCCGGCCAACGGCCGCAAGACGGCGCTGCCGACCGCCACCTTCCATTCGCTGAACGTCACGTCGGTCATCCGCACGCCGAGCGAAAAGAGCAGCAGCGGCACCGAGACGTCGCCGAGCATCTTGATGGCGATGACCAGCGGCGTCCACACTGGAATTTTCAACAAGGCCACGGCCAGCCCGGCGATCGCGGCAAAAACGACCGGGATGCGCCATAAGGTCAGCAGGCGCGTCGTCGGATCGAGCAGGCGGGCGCCGAAGGAAAAATGCAGGGTGTTCTCGACCATGAATAGGATCACCGCCGCCGGCAGCGCACTCTCACCCCAGGCCAGCACGGCCAGCGGCAGACCGATGTTGCCGGAGTTGTTGAACAGCATCGGCGGCACCAGCGTCTTCGACTGGATGCCGGCCAGCCGGGCAATCGGCCAGGCGAGCAGGCCGCAGGTGGCGAGGACCAGGAAGCCACCGAGGGCCAGCGGCGCGTAGGCCGCCAGGTCAAAGGACTTGCCGGCCATCGCCGCGAAGACCAGGGCCGGCACGAAGACGTCCATGTTCAGCCGGTTGGCGACGGCCATTTCCGGCTTGTGATGACGGGCGTAGAAATAGCCGGCTGCGACGATGCCGAAAATCGGGAACAGAATGGCCAGCAGGCGGAAACTCAGGCTTTGCTCGTCCACGCGGACCCTTTGCCAATACGCAAATCAGAGATTGTGCCGAGCGCCGACCGGGGGGCAATAGGGAATGACCCTGATGCCCCGGCCGGCCTTGAAACTACAGCACGTAGCGCGACAGGTCTTCGTCGGCGGCGACTTCGTCCAGCTTGTCGTTGACGTAGGCGGCATCGATCCGGACCTTGTCCAGACCTGCCTTGCCGGCAGCAAAGGAAACTTCTTCGAGCAGCTTTTCCATGACCGTGTGCAGGCGGCGGGCACCGATGTTCTCGGTCTTTTCATTGACCTGGAAGGCGATCTCGGCCATCCGGCGAATGCCATCGTCGACGAATTCCAGCGCCACGCCCTCGGTTTCGAGCAAGGCCTGGTATTGCCGGGTCAGGCAGGCGTCGGTCTGGGTCAGGATGCACTCGAAATCGGCCACCGACAGCGAATCCAGTTCGACGCGGATGGGGAAGCGGCCCTGCAACTCGGGAATCAGGTCGGACGGCTTGGACAGGTGGAAGGCGCCGGAAGCGATGAACAGGATGTGATCGGTCTTGATCATCCCGTACTTGGTCGACACTGTGGTGCCCTCGACCAGCGGCAGCAGGTCGCGCTGGACGCCCTGGCGCGAGACATCGGCGCCCTGCATCTCGGAGCGGCTGGCGATCTTGTCCAGCTCGTCGAGGAAAACGATGCCATTCTGCTCGACGGCCTTGACCGCCTCCAGCTTGACGTCCTCATCATTGACCAGCTTGGCGGCCTCCTCGTCGGTCAGCAGTTTCAGCGCCTCCTTGATCGGCAGCTTGCGCGACTTCTTCTTGCCGCCACCGATGTTCTGGAACATGCCCTGGATCTGCTGGGTCAGTTCCTCCATGCCGGGCGGCGCGAAGATTTCGGCCTGCACGCCCGGCGCGGCGACTTCGATGTCGATTTCCTTGTCGTCCAGCTCGCCTTCGCGCAGCTTCTTTCGGAATTTCTGGCGGGTCGTGTTCTCGGCGACATTCGCCTCGGAATTTTCGGCAAAAAAGCCGGGGCCGCGGGCCGGCGGCAGCAGCACGTCGAGGATGCGCTCCTCGGCGGCATCCTCGGCGCGGGCGCGCATCGACTTCATGGCCCGTTCGCGGTGCGACTTGATGGCCATCTCGACCAGATCGCGGATGATCGTCTCGACGTCGCGGCCGACGTAACCGACCTCGGTGAACTTGGTCGCCTCGATCTTGATGAAGGGCGCGTTGGCCAGGCGGGCCAGGCGACGGGCGATCTCGGTCTTGCCGACGCCGGTCGGGCCGATCATCAGGATGTTCTTCGGCGTGATCTCCTGGCGCAGCGGCTCGGCCACCTGCGAGCGCCGCCAGCGGTTGCGCAGCGCAATGGCGACCGCCTTCTTGGCCGCGTTCTGGCCGACGATATGCTTGTCGAGTTCGGAAACGATTTCCTGCGGGGTCATCGCGGTCATTCGAGGGCCTCGATCGTGAAATTGCGGTTGGTGTAAATGCAGATGTCGCCGGCAATCTCCAGCGACTTGGTGACGATGTCGCGCGGCACCAGCTCGGTGTTTTCGAGCAGGGCGCGCGCTGCGCTCTGGGCGTAGGAACCGCCCGAGCCGATGGCAACGATGCCCTGCTCCGGCTCCAGCACGTCGCCATTGCCCGTGATGATCAGCGACACCTCGCGGTCGGCGACCGACAGCATCGCCTCCAGCCGGCGCAGGGCGCGGTCGGAACGCCAGTCCTTGGCCAGTTCGACCGCCGAGCGCAGCAAATTGCCCTGGTGCTTTTCCAGCTTGGCCTCGAAACGCTCGAACAGCGTGAAGGCGTCGGCCGTGCCGCCGGCAAAACCGGCCAGGATGCGGCCCTGATACAAACGACGAACTTTGCGCGCCGTAGCCTTGATGACGACGTTGCCCAGCGTGACCTGGCCGTCGCCGCCCATGGCGACGACATTGCCCCGGCGCACCGACAGGATTGTCGTGCCGTGATATTGCTCCATGATTTTTCCTAATTAAGACTTGGGAACGACGATGCGCGCCATCTTGTTCAGGCCGACCACCGCCATCAGTTCGGCAACCAGGTGATTCGGGCTGCGGATGATGATTTCGCGACCAGCCGCCTTGAACGGGGCCAGCCGGTTGACCAGTTGCCCGGCCGAAACGAAATCCAGCCGACGAACACCGGAGAAATCGAGAATAGGCTGCTCGCTGGCTTCTATCACCGGAACCAGATCCTCGAAACGGCAGCCCTTCAGCTCGCCGCTCAAAAAATAGGCATCGTCGGCGGACCGGCTTGCCTCAACAACCGCCGGCGCCATGCCAGCCGGTCGGGCCTCCCAGGAAGGCGGCGACAGCTCGAAGGTGACCGCGTAATCGACGGCACGCTCTTCAAACTGCTCCTGGGTGCCATGGCGTTGCAGCATTTCCAGCAACAGGCGCCAAGCCTCTTCATGCACTGCCTCACCGGCGATCAGACGGCCGTTCAGGCGCTCAGTGAAGGCCTCGGCACCGAGCACGGTGACCGACAGGCGGCCCTTGCGCGCGCGGGCCAGCAATTCGGCCAGTTGCCCGGCCACCTCGTCGTCGCAACCGATCAGCTTGCTGCAATCGACCACTGCCTGAGCCTTCTGGGCGATCAACTTGGCCAGTTCGGTGACCGGCAAGGCGCCCTCGGCGGTCAGCACGCCCTGCAGAAAGATCTTGCCCGGACCGACGCCGCCGGCGGCGACCGGTTTTGCCGAGCTGTCGGCACGCCAGGTCGGCGGCGAAGTTTCGCAGGCCTCGGCGTAATCGACACCCAGTTTGTCGAAAGCAGCGCGATCGCCGGAAACCTGCAGCAGATCGAACAACAGCAGCCAGAAACGCTTGCCTTCGCTGCCGTGATAGGAGCGGACGAAGGTTTCCAGCAAGGAGCGGGCAGCGCCATCCTGGCCATTGGCAAAGAGGACGACGACCTGCTCGACGCAGGCCTGCAGCGGGTCGACATCGTTATCGACGTCGATACCCATGACACTGGATTCGGTGAAATCACGGTCGAAATCGTCGATGCTGAAATCGAGATCGCCGGCCGGCGCCGCTTTTGCCGGCTCGCGCGCAGTAGCGGGCTGGTTCAGGGCGGCCATCGGGATCGATTCGAGCAACTTGGCCGGTACGAATTCCAGATCGGGCAGGGGTTCCGGCGCCGGCTTCTCAGCGTCGGCTTGCGCCGGCGGAGCGACCTTTACGTCAACCGGTGGCGGTTCCGCAAAACGCGGACGCGCGGCCGGCCGTTCCGGCATTTTGTTATCCTGCTTCTTGAAAAACGAAAAAACCATGACCACTCCACGTGCAGGGTTTGAGTTTTAGCACGCCACCGGCATTCATGCAACGATCAAGCCCAGCATCACAAGCAGGATGGTCAACACCGGGCCGAAGGGTTGGTCCAGCGCCAGCGCCAGCGCAAAAGCACCGAGATACCCGAGAGCCCCGATGGCCAAGGCAAGGCGCAGTCCGGAGCGCCAGTTCGCGGCCCGGCGGAAGGCCAGCCAGGGCGGAATGAAGACCAGCGCGAAGGCGCCCATGACGCCGAGGATCATCGTCGCCAAAGCCAGGCACAGGGCGGCCAGCAGATCGAAACCGACGGCGATCGGCCAAGCCTGTACGCCGCGCAGGCGGAAGAAATCGGGATAGATCCGAGCCAGCAGCAAATGCCGGCTCAGACGTCGCAATGCGAACAAGGCCAGCGTTCCGCCACCGACGGCCAGTCCGAGCTGGCCGGCGTCGGCGAAATAGAGCTGGCCGTCGAACAGCGCGTGCCCCAGGCGCTCGGCCAGCGGATGATTGGCCGCCAATAGTACAGCCAACGCCCAGCCGCCAGTCAGCAGCAGCGCATCGGCAGCGCCGCCGCTGAGCCGGCGGGAGAACAGGCGGCGCGTTGCACCGGCCAGGCCGGCCGCGGCCAGTCCGCCGAGCGCCGGGGCCAGGCCGGCGACCAGCGCCAGCAGCGCTCCGGCCGCGGCGACATGCGAGTAGGCCAGCGCCGCCAGCCATTCGTCGCGCAGGCGCAGGTAGCTGCCCAGAACTGGCAGCAGCACGGCCAGCGCCAAACCGGTCAGGAAAGGGGTCAGGAAGAGCTCATGCCACATGGCCGGCTCCTAGTTCGATCACACGGTCGCAGACGGCTTCAACGAAGGCGGCGTCGTGACTGACCACGAGCAGGCCGCTACCGTTTTCCGCCCGCTCGCGCAGATGCGCCGTCAGATGGGCGACGCCGGCCTGGTCGAGGTTGTTGGTCGGCTCGTCGAGCAGCAACAGGTCGGCCGGCGCCTGCAGCACGGCCCACAGCGTCAGGTAGTGGCGCTGGCCGCCGGACAGGCGGTCGAGCCGGACATCGAGCCGATCGGCCAGCCAGGGCGGCAGGCCGAGCGGCGTGGCGTCGGTCAGGGCGAGCAGTTCGCGGCCAGAAATCGGCATGCCGACGACCGGCGGCACGTCCTGCGTCTGCAGGCCGAGGCGGATGCCCGGGGCGCGTTCGAGGCGGCCGTCGAAGACCTTGGCCCGGCCGGCGATCGCCGCCAGCACCGTGCTTTTGCCAACACCGTTGGGGCCGGTCAGGCCGACGACTTCGCCGGCCGTGATCGTCAGGTCGAGCGGCTGCGTGGCCGGCTGTTGCCAACCCGCCACCAGCCCCTGCGCGCGCAACAGGCAGTTCATCGCAACCCCTTGAGCAGGCGGTTCAGCGTGTCGTCGAACAGGCCGACCAGGTCGCCGGCCTCCGGCGTGCCGCCGACGGTGTAGGGCAGCAGCACGGCCGGTATCCCGCTCTTGCCGGCCAGCCACTGGCTCGGCCCTTCCGGCTGGTAGGCGGTGCGCAGGATCATCCGGGCCGGGAACGCCTGCTGACGGGCGAGCAGCGCATTGAGGTGACTGCTGGTCGGCTCGATGCCCGGTTTCGGTTCGAGCGCCGCGACTTCGCTCATGCCCAGCCAGCGCGTCAGATAGACGAAGGACTGGTGATGGACGACGACCGGCACGCCCTTGAGCGGCGCCGCGGCCTTTTCCCAGCGCCCCATGGCCGCCTGCCATTTGCCGGCGAAGGCGTTGAAGCCGGCCTGGTAGGCCGCAGCGTTCGGTGCGTCGAGTTCGGCCATCCGCTTGGCCAGGGCCTCGCCGACTTTCAGCACGTTGCGTGGATCGAGGTGGATGTGCGGGTTGCCGGCCGGGTGCACGTCGCCTTGCGCCCGATCGACGCTAGTCGGCACATCGAGGCGATTGACCACGGCGGCGGCCTCGAAGTAGCCGGGCCGGCCGGTCTGGATGGCCGGATTGCCAGAATCGCGCAGGACCAGCGGCAACCAGCCGATTTCGAGGTCGGCGCCGACGGCGACCAGCAAGTTGGCTTGGCGCGCCTGGGCGAGCAAAGAGGGCTTGGCCTCGATCCGGTGCGGGTCCTGGAAGGCGTTGGTCGCCGTGTAGACGCGTACCTTGTCGCCGCCGATTTCCTTGGCCAGCGCACCCCATTCGGGGACCGTGGCAAAGACTTTCAGGTCGGCATGGGCAAATGCTACGGTCAGCGCCAAAAAAGCGCCAAAAATGAATTTTTTCATCGCTGCCTCCTTAGAACCTGTGGGCGCCGTGGGCGCCCAGGCTCATGATGTACTGCAAGGTCCACTGGTTGTCGGTGACGCCCTGCATCGACTTGTCCTGCGCGAACTGCAGGCGCATCCGGGAGAACTCGCTCCAGTTGTAGTCAATCATCGCCGTCGCTTTCTTCGGCCGGTAGCTGTCGACAGCGAGCAGACTGCCGATGGCGCCGAAGTCGCGCGTGCCGCTGTCGAGCTGCTCGTAGCGCAGGCCAGCCCGCCAGTTCGGGGTAAATTGATAGACGCCCTGGGCGTACCAGCCGGACTGGCGCGTCCGGTAGGCAGCGGTCGGCTCGGCGGCGCAGGCGTTGCCGAGTGCTTCCTCATCGCGGCAGCTCAGGTTGCCGGTTTCGCGACGCTGGAAGTACTCGCCCTGGAACTTGAAATTGCGCTGCTGCGGGTTGCCGTTCGGCGCCCATTTCCAGACGAAATCGGCAATCCAGGTCGCGGATCGGCCGGTGAACAGGCCTTGCGCCTCCAGGCCGCCAACATCCTCGAAATGGCCCTCGCGCTCATTGGCCCGGGTCCGCAGGTAGGACAGGCCAGCCCGCCAGCTATGGGCGATGCCGACATCGCCGCCGACATGCGCGAAGGCGGCGACCGCCCCCGCCCCGTTGCCGTTACGGTCAGTGCCGGGGAAATTCGCACCGCGCCCCAGCTCGGCGCCGATTTCGACAAACAGGTCGGTTGGCGCCAGCCATTTGAGCTGCACGCCGTCCTGGCCGTAGTTGCCGTGCGTCCCGAACAGCACCTGGTACATCAGCGGCGCATCGGCGAAATCCCAGGCATGCGGGTGCTGCTCGTTGAGATAGCCGATGCCGGAAAAGAAACGCCCGCCCTTGAGGCCGAGGCCGTTGCCCAGACCGAGCGACTGGAACCACGCCTCCTCAACCTCGACTTCACCGTCGGCCAACCCGAGGATAGCCTGGGCGCGCCAGTTGGGATCGACGTTGGCGGCAAAAACCAGTTCGGTGTGATCAACCGAGAAACCACGCTTGTTGACGCCCTCGATCGCGCCAGCGCCGTGGTCATGGCCGCCGGCCGGGAAGAAGCCGGTGATGCCGCGCTCGGCGACGTTCTTCATCTGCTTGTACTGGCCCTGGACGATCAGCGAGACCTCGGGGTTGAAGGCGCTGGCGGAACTGGCCGCCTGGCGGGTCGGCGGATTGTCAGCCGGTGGCGCCGCCGGCGCGACGGCCCCGCTCTGCGCCTCGGCCTGGGCCAGCTTCTGCTCCAGCGCGGCAATGCGCTGCTCGTAACTCTGCTTGATCTCGGCGATCTGCGCCCTGATCGCGGCCAGATCGGTGTCGTCGGCAGCCTGCGCGCCGAACGCGGCGGCCAGCATGGCGGCCGCGGCAAATTGCTTGTGCATGGAATGCTCCTGAAAATGCGTCAAATCGGCCGAGCGCAGCAAAAGCTATCCCCCAAGGGGACTTCCTTTGGGGCGCGGTCGGCCCGAAAAAAGCGGCAATTTTCAAAAGCGGGGAGGCGCCCCCTGGCGGGCAGCCGGCGGCGGCAAGGCGCTACGACCTTCGTCCGGCAATGATTCGGGTACGAACTGGTGCGCCACCACCGGTGGCAAGGCGGCCAGCGACGGCAGTGCCGCGCCCAGATCCTGCGCCGCCAGGCAAAGCTGGCAGACGTGCGTCGGCAGGCCATCGTCGCCGCCGGCCGCATGCTCGATGGCATGCGCCCCCGCCGCCAGCTGGGCGAACAGGAAAACGGCAACGAGAAGAAGATGGCGCAGCGGATTCACGAGGCTAGTTTAGTCGACCTGGACGAGCAGGCCTTTGAGATATTCGCCTTCCGGAAAGTTCAGCGCCACCGGATGGTCGGCCGAGCCGGACAAGCGGCGAACGATGCGCGCCGGCCGCCCGGCATCCTGCGCCGCACCGGCGACGATCTTCTGGAACAGCTCCAGCCCGACGCCGCCGGAGCAGGAATAGGTCATCAGCAAGCCGCCCGGCTTGAGCAGCCTGAAGCCGAGCAGGTTGATATCTTTGTAGGCCTTGGCGGCCCGGTCGGCGTGAGCGGCCGAAGGAGCGAACTTGGGCGGATCTAGGACGATCAGGTCGAACGTCCGCCCGGCCTTGCGGAAATCGCGCAAGGCCTGGAAGACGTCAGCCTCCAGCCATTCGGCGCGCTCGGCCGGCAAAGCGGGATTGAGCGCCAGATTGGCCTGGGCCTGCGCCAGCGCCGGACCGGAAGAATCGATCGACAGCACGCTGGCCGCACCGCCGGCCAGCGCCTGCAGCGAAAAGCCGCCGGTGTAGCAGAAGCAGTTCAGGACCTCCTTGCCGGCCGACAACTGGCCGAGCAGGGCGCGGTTGTCGCGCTGGTCGAGATAGAAACCGGTCTTGTGGCCGCCGGCGATATCGATCGCCAGGCGGACGCCGTTTTCTTCGATGGCCAGCGGCGTTTCCGGTGCTGCGCCGTAAATCCAGCCGGTCGTCGGGCCGAGACCTTCGAGGCCGCGCACATCGGAATCGGAACGCTCGTAGATGCGGGCGCAGCCGGTCGCCTTGACCAGTCCGGCGACGATGGCGTGGCGCCACTTGTCGGCGCCGGCCGAGGTCAGCTGGACGACCACCGTGTCGCCGTACTGGTCGGCGATAACGCCGGGCAGGCCGTCAGATTCGGCATGGATCAGGCGCAAGCCCTGCTGGCCGCGCAACTCCGGCAGCGCCTGGCGACTGGCCACGGCCGCCGCGATACGCCGCTTGAAGAAGGCATCGTCCACCGACTCGTCGGCATCGAAAGTCCAGAAGCGCGCCCGGATCTGCGACTTCGGGCTGTAGGCGGCGCGGCCCAGCGGTTTCAGGTTGTCGGCCAGCACCTCGACCGTATCGCCCGGCCGGGCGCGGCCTTCCAGCCGGCCAACCGAACCGGCGAACAACCAGGGGTGGTGCTTGAAGGCCGAACGTTCCTTGCCCGGCAGCAGAATCAGCTGAGCCATGTTTTTCCCGATCTATAAAGCAAGAAGCCCCGGTCACCTTGCGGCAACCGGGGCTTGGAATACTGGCGAAAACTTAAGCGCCCAGGGCCTTGCGGTTGCGCTGATGGCACTCGGCGGCGTACATGACCTTGAACATGGTCTTGCCGGTGCTTTTGAACAGACGCTTGGTGGACTTGGAAACGCAGCGGCGTTCCAGGGAAGAACGGCGGTTACGGTTGATGGCCATGACTAACTCCTTGAATCCGGCGATTTTGCGAAACCGTGAATCATAGTGGCTGTGGGGAGTATCGTCAACGAAGCCTTGATTTTTGGCCTTTTTTTGCCGCTTACCGTAGCATTTGGCGATGCTACTTGGCCTTGGCCCGCGGGTGCGAGGCGTCGTAAACCTTGGCTAGGTGCTGGAAGTCCAGGTGCGTATAGACCTGCGTCGAGGCAATGCTGGCGTGGCCGAGCATCTCCTGCACCGCCCGCAGGTCACTGGAGGACTGCAGCACGTGCGAGGCAAAGGAATGGCGCAGCATGTGCGGATGGACATGGGTCGGCAGCCCAAGCAGCACGGCCCGGCGGGCCAGCCTAGCCTCAACCATGCGCGGATTGATCCGGGCACCGCGCTGGCCAACGAACAGGGCTTTCTCCTCGGGTTTAGCCAGTTCGCCGCGCACCGCCGACCAGGTGGCCAGTGCCTCGCGCGCCTTGCTGCCGACCGGGACCAGGCGCAATTTGTTGCGCTTGCCGAGGACGCGGACCTCGCCTTCATGAGCGATGCTGTCCAGCGCTGCGCAATCGAGGGCGACCAGTTCGGCCAGGCGCAACCCGGAGGAGTAAAACAGTTCGAACATCGCCAGATCGCGCGCCGCCTGCACCGGGTCATCGTCATCGACGGGTGCCAGCAGGCGTGCCGTCTCGTCGACCGACAGCGCCTTGGGCAACAGACGCGGCGATTTGGGCGGCCGGATGCCGTCGCAGGGATTGGCCTTGATCAGGCCGCGCGCGCCCAACCAGGCGAAAAAACTGCGCCAGGCCGACAACAACCTGGCCAGCGAACGCCCGCTCAGCCCCTGGCCGTGCAACTGTGCGACGAAGCGCCGAACATGATGGACCTGCAGGGCGGTCAGCGGGATTTCACCAGCGGCCGCCAGCAACTTGCCGAGATCGCGTCGATAATTTGAAACGGTGTGCGGCGACAGCCGGCGCTGGTCGGAAAGCTCTGCCAGCCAGGCTTCAGCCGTACCGTCGGGGGTCACAGCACGCTCTTGGTCACCCGGGCCAGCGCGGCGGACACCATTTCACCGAGCCGTTCGAGGTAAAGCGTGCCCATCTCGGTATAAAAGCGCTGCGTATCCTCGCTACCCAGCGCGATCAGGCCGATCGTGCCGCCGCCGTTGCGCAGGGCGATCAGCGCCTGCGAGCGGATGTGCGACGCATGCTCGCCGAACCACGAGGCGGTACCGAAACCAGCCGTCGAACCGCAATACGGGCGGGCCAGCGTTTCGGCAAAAACCTGCAACTCCTCGCTGACCGCAGCGAATTCGGGCAGGCCTTCGATGCCTTCCGGCTTGTCCCACAGGCGCAGGGCGACGTGCGGCACGGAAAAATCGTCGCGCAGGTGAAAATTGAGCAGATGAATGACTGCCTGGAAGGTCTCGGCGGCGATCAGCGCCACCGCCAGACGATGCACCTTCTCGCTGATCAGGTCGTTTTCCTCGCCGAAGGCGATCAGCTCGGCGAGCTTGCTCTCGGTCGTCCGGTTCTTGTCGCGCAAAGTCAGCATCTGGCGCTCGGCCAGCGAGACCGCCTGGCCGCCATGCGGATGCGGCACGAAAATCTGCGCCATCAAGTCGGCGTACTGCTCGAAAAAGCCCGGGTTGTTCTTCAGATAGTCCGCGATCTCGTCGGGGAACATGGCGCTCATAATTCAATTTCTCCAGTGAATACGGTGACGGCCGGCCCGGTCATCAGCACCGGCCGATCGCTGCCCCCCCAGGCGATGCTCAGGTCGCCGCCGCGCGTCGTCACGCGCACCGGCGAATCAAGCAGGCCGCGCCGGATGCCGGCAACAACCGCGGCACAGGCCCCCGTGCCACAAGCCATCGTCTCGCCCGAGCCGCGCTCGTAGACGCGCAGCTTGATCGCATGACGATCGACAATCTGCATGAAACCGGCGTTGACCCGTTGCGGGAAACGCGGGTGGCGCTCGATCAGCGGCCCGTGCTCGCCGACCGGTGCCGTGTCGACGCTGTCGACGACCTGCACGGCATGCGGGTTGCCCATCGAGACAACGCTGGTCTCCAGCGTTTCATCGGCGACGTCGAGCAGATGAATGATCACGTCGTCGTCGGCCAGGAATGGAATATCGGCCGGCAAAAATCTGGGAACGCCCATGTCCACCGTGACGTTGCCATCGCCTTCGAGGCGCGGAGTGATCAATCCCTTCAGCGTCTCGACGCGAATCTCGCGCTTGTCGGTCAGCCCTTGTTCGTGGACGAAACGGACGAAACAGCGCGCCCCGTTGCCGCACTGTTCGACCTCGCCACCATCGGCATTGAAGATCCGGTAGCGGAAATCGACACCCGGCTGAGTCGGCTTTTCAACCAGCAAAATCTGGTCGCAGCCGACGCCGAAATGGCGGTCGGCCAGGTAACACAGTTGTTCCGGCGTCAGCGAAACCGACTGGCGAACACCGTCGAGGACGACGAAATCGTTGCCCAAACCATGCATTTTCGAGAATTTGAGCTTCACAAGCTGCTCCGCAGATAAATTACAAAAAGGATAGCAGAGACAGTATGTTGTCTCAAATTCCTAAAGTTTTTTCTCCATCACGAAATCGTCCATTACGTAGCCATGGCCGATATCGTCGACGGTCGCATCGCGCACCACGAAGCCGTATTTTTTATACGAGTTGATGGCATTCACGTTGCGCTTGTTGACCTGCAGGATCACGCAAGGATAGCCCTCGCGCCTGGCCCGGGCGGCGACGTGCTCAATCAGTTGGCCGCCAACCCCCTGGCGCTGGACATCGGGATGGATGTACAGCTTGTCGAGCTTGAATTCGCCCTTGTAGATTTCGCTGAAGGCGAAACCGATCCGGCGTCCCTCGTAGAAGGCCTGATCGAGCCACTTGTGCAGATCCTCCAGGTCGTCGTACAAACGCTCGTGGCCGTAGCGCTGCTCAAGCATGAAATCAATCTGCTCCTGGGTAATGATGCCGGGATAGGTCGCCTGCCAGATTTCGCGAGCCAGCGCCGAGATGGCGGGAACCTCGGGCGGGGTGACAGAACGGATTTCGATGTTCAGCTTGTTCATTGGTAAAACCTCTGTTCTCCGGGCGGCCGGGTCTTGAAGCGTCGATGCACCCAGTAGTACTGCTCCGGCATGCGCAGTACCTGGCTTTCGATGAAACGGTTCATGAATTCGGTATCGGCTTCGACGCTTTCACCGGGAAAATTATCCCATGCCGGCATCACTTCTACCTCGTAGCCATCCGCCACCTGGCGCGTAATACAGGCGACGACGCGAGCGCCGGTCAGCCGGACCAGCCGCGACAAGGCCGGAATGGTCGCTGCCTGAACACCGAAGAAGGGGACAAATATCGACTCCTTGCGACCGAAATCCATGTCCGGCAGGTAGTAGAAACGATAGCCGTCCTTCATCGCCTTGATGATCTTGCGCATCCCGTCCTTGCGCGACAGCATGACCGTATCCGTGAACCGCCCTCGCCCGTCGTAGAGCAACTTGTCGAGCACCTGGTTCTTCTGCCGGGAATACACGGTACAGCCCGGCACATACATCGAGATGCGGGTTGCGCCAGCGTCGAGTCCGACGAAATGCGGCGACAGCAGGATGATCGGCCGTCCCTCGGGGTCAGTCAGATTTTCCACCCCCTGGATGCGGATCAGGCGCTGCAGGCGCTCCTTGGAGGCCCACCAGCCGAGCGTGCGATCCAGAAAGGCCTTGGCAAAAACGATGAAATGCTGGCGCGCCACAGCTTCGCGCTCGGCTTCGCTGCGCTCCGGGAAACACAGGCGCAGATTGGTCAGTACGACCATGCGGCGCTCACGGGCAAACCGGTAGAACAGTCGCCCCAGGCCGCCGCCCAAAGCCCGCAGAACAGGCAATGGCAACCAGTGCAGGAGCCAGAGGAAGCCGACAAGAAGGTAGGAAAGCAAATTTTTCAAAATTTCACGCGAATCCCGGTCTTGGCGAGCAGATTGGACTGCGGCAAATGAACGGCGAAGAGAAAGACCATGAGACCCCGGGGGTTGTATCCCCGTGAGAAAAGATTAATATTATCCGTTCGCCGAGTTAAACAGACAACTTGCGGGGCGACTAATAAATACTGCTAAAGCGTCACCTGCTCGTGGTCCGAAGCCGGTAACGCCGGACAAATGGACCATTGGAGCTTCGCATGAGCGAATATTTCTTTACTTCCGAATCAGTCGGCGAAGGCCACCCGGACAAGGTCGCCGACCAGATTTCCGACGCCATCCTCGACGCCATCCTGTCCCAGGACAAGCATTCCCGCGTTGCCGCCGAAACCCTGTGCAACACCGGCCTGGTCGTGCTGGCTGGTGAAATCACCACCAACGCCAACGTCGATTACATCCAGGTCGCCCGCGACACGATCAAGCGCATCGGCTACGACAACACCGACTACGGCATCGACTACAAGGGCTGTGCCGTGCTCGTCGCCTATGACAAGCAGAGCCCGGACATCGCCCAGGGCGTCAACAAGGCCTACGACGACGATCTCGGCCAGGGCGCCGGCGACCAGGGCCTGATGTTCGGCTACGCCTGCGACGAAACCCCGTCGCTGATGCCGCTGCCGATCTACCTGTCGCACCGCCTGGTCGAACGCCAGGCCATGCTGCGCAAGGACGGCCGCCTGCCCTGGGCGCGCCCGGACGCCAAGTCGCAGGTCACCATCAAGTACGTCGACGGCAAGCCCTACTGCATCGATACCGTTGTGCTGTCCACCCAGCACTCGCCGGACATCAGCCTGGAAGATCTGCGTGAAGCGACCATCGAACAGATCATCAAGCCGGTGCTGCCCAAGGAGCTGATCAAGGGCGACATCAAGTACCTGGTCAACCCGACCGGCCGTTTCGTCGTCGGTGGCCCGCAGGGCGACTGCGGCCTGACCGGCCGCAAGATCATTGTCGACACTTACGGCGGGGCTGCCCCTCACGGTGGCGGCGCCTTCTCGGGCAAGGACCCGTCCAAGGTCGACCGCTCGGCCGCCTACGCCGGCCGCTATGTTGCCAAGAACATCGTTGCCGCCGGCCTGGCCAGCAAGTGTCTGGTCCAGGTTTCCTACGCCATCGGCGTCGCCGAGCCGACCTCGATCATGGTCGAAACCTTCGGCACCGGCAAGGTCAGCAACGAAATCCTGACCGCGCTGGTCAAGAAGCATTTCGACCTGCGCCCCAAGGGCATCGTCAACATGCTCGACCTGCTCCGCCCGATCTACCAGAAGACCGCCGCGTACGGCCATTTCGGCCGCGACGAACCGGAATTCACCTGGGAAGCCACCGATCGCGCCAATCTGTTGAAGTCCGACGCCGGACTGTAAGCTTTTTTTGCATAAAGAGGAGCCGCAAGGCTTCTCTTTTTTCGCTAAAATCGCGAAATATGCTTAAAAAGATCCCCGTCAAGCAACTTGCCCTGGGCATGCACCTTCAGGCGTTCTGCGGCGCCTGGCTGGATCATCCGTTCTGGCGGACCCAGTTCGTCCTGAGCGACCCCAACGACATCACCCTGATCCTGGAAAGTCCAATCACCGAAGTCTGGATCGATATTTCCAAGGGCATCGATGTCGCGCCCAGCGCCAAGGAAGATGCAGCCCCGATGGTTACGGCCGAGGAAATCCCCGAGCCTGCTCCGGTCGTTCAGGAAAAATCCTCGTTCAACGACGAGATCAAGCGTGCCGCCAAGATTTGCGCCAAGGGCAAGGAAGCCGTCGTTTCGATGTTCCAGGAAGCACGCATGGGCAAGGCCATCGAAGCGGAAGCCGCAGCACCGCTGGTCGAGGAAATTTCCAATTCGGTGATGCGCAACCCGGGCGCGCTGATCAGCCTCGCCCGCCTGAAAACGGCCGACGACTACACCTTCATGCATTCGGTTGCGGTCTGCGCCTTGATGATCGCGCTGGCCCGCCAGCTCGGCCTCGACGAGCAGCAGGTGCGCGATGCCGGCATGGCCGGCCTGCTGCACGATCTGGGCAAGGCGATGATCCCGCTCGAAATCCTCAACAAACCCGGCAAGCTGACCGACGAGGAATTCGCGCTGGTCAAGACGCATCCCGAGGAAGGCCACAAGCTGCTGCTCGAAGGCAAAGGCATCAACGAAATTACTCGCGACGTCTGCCTGCACCACCACGAAAAGATCGACGGTAGCGGCTACCCCAAGGGCCTGAGCAGCGAAACGATGAGCCTGTTCGCCAAGATGGGCGCCGTTTGCGACGTTTACGACGCCGTGACATCCAACCGCCCTTACAAGGCCGGCTGGGACCCGGCCGAGTCGATCAAGCGGATGGCCGAATGGAAAGGTCACTTCGACCCGGCCGTGTTCCAGGCCTTCGTCAAGAGCCTGGGCATTTACCCGATCGGCTCACTGGTCCGTCTCGAATCCGGGAAACTGGGTGTCGTAACCGAGCAAGGCGAACAATCGCTGCTCAAACCCAAGATCAAGGTCTTCTTTTCAACCAAATCGCAGGCCTACATCAAGCCCGAGATCATCGACCTGGCGCGCAGCCCGGAAAAGATCGCCGGCCGCGAGGATGCCGCGAAATGGGGGATCAAGGACGTCGACCGCTACTGGGCCGGTGACAAGGCCTGAAATCGGTTTATAATCCGCAACCTACCGAGGGGCGCTGCAGGAGCACGGTGATCACATCGCTCCCAGGCTCGGTTTTCAACGGCGCTCACTGATCAACCCTGCCGGGCGCAGGGGGCCGGTGAGCAAATAACCGTACTCCCTCCCCGTCACAGTTATTTTGGAGCTTACTGTGGCTGAATTCAAAGACTGCGTCATCGCCGACATCAACCTTGCCGACTGGGGTCGCAAGGAAATCCGCATTGCCGAAACCGAAATGCCCGGCCTGATGGCCATCCGCGAGGAATTCGCGAAGACCCAGCCGCTCCAGGGCGCGCGCATCACCGGTTCGCTGCACATGACGATCCAGACCGCCGTGCTGATCGAGACGCTGACCGCGCTCGGCGCCGAAGTCCGCTGGGCCTCGTGCAACATCTTCTCGACCCAGGACCACGCCGCGGCGGCCATCGCCGCCCAGAACATCCCGGTCTTCGCGGTCAAGGGCGAAACCCTGGTCGATTACTGGGACTACACCCACCGCATCTTCGAATGGGCCGACGGCGGCTACTCGAACATGATCCTCGACGACGGTGGCGATGCCACCCTGCTGCTGCACCTCGGCGCCCGTGCCGAGAAGGACATCTCCGTGCTGGCCAAGCCGGGTTCCGAAGAAGAAACCATTCTGTTCGCCGCCATCAAGGCCAAGCTGGCCGTCGATCCGACCTGGTATTCCGTGCGTCTGGCCGCCATCAAGGGCGTCACCGAGGAAACCACCACTGGCGTCCATCGCCTGTACCAGATGCACGCCCGCGGCGAACTGAAGTTCCCGGGCATCAACGTCAACGACTCGGTGACCAAGTCCAAGTTCGACAACCTCTATGGCTGCCGCGAATCGCTGGTCGATGGCATCAAGCGCGCCACCGACGTGATGATCGCCGGCAAGGTCGCCGTGGTCTGCGGCTACGGCGACGTCGGCAAGGGTTCCGCCCAGGCCCTGCGCGCCCTGTCGGCCCAGGTCTGGGTCACCGAGATCGACCCGATCTGCGCGCTGCAGGCCGCGATGGAAGGCTACCGCGTGGTGACCATGGAATACGCCGCCGACAAGGCCGACATCTTCGTGACCACGACCGGCAATTTCCACGTGATCACCCACGACCACATGGCGGCGATGAAGGACCAGGCCATCGTCTGCAACATCGGCCACTTCGACAACGAAATCGATGTCGCCTCGATCGAGAAGTACCAGTGGGAAGAGATCAAGCCGCAGGTCGACCACGTGATCTTCCCGGACGGCAAGCGCATCATCCTGCTGGCCAAGGGCCGCCTGGTCAATCTCGGCTGCGGCACCGGCCATCCGTCCTACGTGATGTCCTCTTCGTTCGCCAACCAGACCATCGCCCAGATCGAGCTGTTCACCCGTACCGCCGACTACCCGGTCGGTGTCTACACGCTGCCCAAGCACCTCGACGAAAAGGTCGCCCGCCTGCAACTGAAGAAGCTGAACGCCCAGCTGACCACGCTGCGTCCGGAACAGGCGGCCTACATCGGCGTGCCGGTCGAAGGCCCGTACAAGGCCGAACACTACCGCTACTAAGCAGACGCCATGCTGAACCTGCTCGCCCTCTGGATCGTCAATGCGCTGGCCCTGCTGGCGCTGCCTTATGTCGTGCCGTCGATCCAGGTGGCCGGGTTCGGCACCGCGTTGCTGGTCGCCGTCGTGCTGGGGCTGATCAACGCCCTGCTCCGCCCCCTGCTGGTGCTGCTGACCCTGCCGGTCACGCTGCTGACGCTGGGCCTGTTCATCTTCGTCATCAACGCCCTGCTCTTCCAGTTGGCCGGATCGCTGGTCGATGGCTTCCAGGTCGGCGGTTTCTGGTCGGCGCTGATTGGCTCGATCGGGTACAGCGTGATTTCCTGGTTGCTCAGCGCCATCCTGTTGCGGAAAAGCTAGGCCGCTGACGATGAGCATGAACTCCTTCCACGCGCGGCAGAAGAAGCCGCGCCCCGCCGCCCAGCCTGCCCACGAACGGCCGGCCGGGATGCTGCGGGCGGATGCCCTGCTCGTCGCCCAGAAGTTGGCTCCGTCGCGCACGGCGGCACAATGGATGATCAAGTCCGGCCGCGTCAGCTGGGCGGGTGGCCCGATCGGCAAGCCGTCGCTGGAATTGCCAGAAGACACGCCGCTGATCGTCGCGGCCGACCCCGATGCCCATTACGTCTCGCGCGGCGGCAACAAGCTGGCCGGCGCGCTAGCTGCGACCGGGCTCGAAGTTGCCGCCAAGGTGTGCCTCGACGTCGGGCAATCGACCGGCGGCTTCACTGACTGCCTGCTGCAGGCCGGCGCCAGGCACGTCGTCGGTGTCGATGTCGGCCACGACCAGCTGCATTCGCAACTGCGCGCCGATCCGTCAGTCACCGCACTGGAAGGCATCAACTGCCGCGCCCTGACCGCCGCCGATCTCGGCGAGGCGTTTCCGGCCAGCGGCTTCGAGTTGATCGTCGGCGACGTTTCCTTCATCTCCATGACCCTGATCCTGCCGCAACTGCCAGCCCTGCTGGCGCCCCACGGCGATCTGCTGCTGCTCGTCAAACCGCAGTTCGAAGTCGGCCCGGCCAACCTCGGCAAAGGCGGCATCGTCCGTGACACTCGCCTGTACGCCGAAGTTGAACGCAAATTTCGAGATTTTGCGCAAAATTTGGGGCTGACCGTAGCATCATGGCTGGATAGCCCGATCACCGGCGGCGACGGCAACCGCGAATTCTTCATCTGGTTGAAAAAATGAACACCGAAATCTCCATCGAGTTTTTCCCGCCGCAAACGCCTGAAGGCGTCGAGAAGCTGCGGGCTACCCGCCAGGAACTGGCCAAACTGAATCCGGAATTTTTCTCGGTCACCTACGGCGCCGGCGGCTCGACCCGCGAACGCACCTTCTCTGTCGTCAAGGAAATCGCCGCCGAAGGCCACGACGCCGCACCGCACCTGTCATGCATCGGCTCCAGCCGCGATTCGATCCGCGAAATCCTCGCCGAATACAAGGCAGCCGGCATCAAGCGCACCGTCGCCCTGCGCGGCGACCTGCCCTCCGGCATGGCCGAGACCGGCGAATTTCGCTACGCCAACGAACTGGTCGACTTCATCCGCGCCGAGACCGGCGACTGGTTCAGCATCGAAGTCGCCGCCTACCCGGAATGGCACCCGCAGGCGCGCAGCCCGCAGGACGACATGGCGGCCTTCGTGCGCAAGGTCAAGGCCGGCGCCAACTCGGCGATCACCCAGTATTTCTACAACGCCGACGCCTACTTCCACTTCGTCGACGAAGCCCGTGCGCAGGGCGTGGACGTGCCGATCGTTCCTGGCATCATGCCAATCGCCGGCTTCACCAAGCTGGCCCGCTTTTCCGATGCCTGTGGCGCAGAGATTCCGCGCTGGATGCGCAAGAAGTTCGAAAGCTTTGGTGATGACGCCGATTCCATTCGCGCCTTCGGCCTCGATGTCGTCACCGAACTGTGCGAACGCTTGCTCCAGGGTGGCGCCCCCGGCCTGCACTTTTACTGCATGAACATGGCGCCACTGACCACGGAAATCTGCCGCCGCCTGGGCTAAGGAGCGAATGCTACGGTCAGCGGCAAAAAATGCCCAAAATGCGAAGAGCCCGCGATGCCGGGCTCTTCGCATTTTCAGGCAACGAGCGCCCGAAAACGCATGGCGACAAGGATATTTAACCGATATTTCCAGCCGCCGTGAGCAGCAGATAGCTGCCGCACGAAAATCATGCTCAGCCGCTTAACTTACCATTCATAATCAACCGGTTGATTGGCAATCCCGCCGAGTCGACCGGTGGCAAGCTAATCGTTTAGCATTGAAAAACGGCGAGATTCCCGCCCGTGGCGGAGCAACATATCTCCAAAAATAGCTCCAGTGCGTTGACGCCCCCGGTCAGGCTCTATATAATGCGCGCTTCCCGTTGGTCGGGTCGGTAGCTCAGTCGGTAGAGCAGCGGACTTTTAATCCGTTGGTCCCGAGTTCGAATCTCGGCCGACCCACCAGTACCCACTGGGGGAAAAATGGGGCGTTAGCTCAGTTGGTAGAGCAGCGGACTCTTAATCCGTAGGTCCACAGTTCGAATCTGTGACGCCCCACCAGTATTACAGGCTGGGCTTCTTACAGAAGTCTTGTGCTTTAAGAGTAGTAGCAGTAGGAGTAAATCTCAGGTGTTATCACCTGATCGGACGCGGGGTGGAGCAGTTGGCAGCTCGTCGGGCTCATAACCCGAAGGTCGCAGGTTCAAGTCCTGCCCCCGCAACCACCGAATTCCAGCAAAAAGGCCAGTCGATCGACTGGCCTTTTTGCTTTGCTGCCGCGGCAGCTTATTTGCGACCGAACTTCTCGGCCAGCTGGTTGAGCTTTTCGGTCCGGCGCTGTTCTGCCTTCGCTTCCTCGGCGGCTGCCTTGCGCTGCTCGGCCTGTTTCTTGAAGCGTTCGCGCAGCAGTTCTGCCGCGTGCTGACGGTTCTCGTCGGTCACCTCACCGGCCGGCGTACCATCCAGATTCAGGCGCTGAGTGCCCTTTTCCATTTCCTTCAGATAACGCGTCGAGATCGTGTGGCTGCGCATCGCCAGGCGCAGCGATTTCTTGCTGACGTCCGGCAACTGGGCAAAGACCTGCTTGTCGATACCGATGGCCAGCGGGCTGAAGTTGCGAAATACGTCGAATCGCGTTTGCAGGTCCTTGAGCAGGACACGGGCGTCGATGGGCTTGTCGGTAGTGGATTCGGTGGTGGTCATGATGAAACGGGAACGAGTTGAGGCGCGAAGGTTAGCACGAAGGAGCGCCGTTTCGCTGGCGATATCGGCTTTCAGACGCCGTTTTTGCGGAACCAGGCGAGCATGCGCAGCCAGCCGTCTTCCGCTTCTTCCTTGCGGTAGCTCGGCCGGTAATCGGCATGAAAGGCATGCGGCGCATTGTCGTAAACATGGATCGCCGATGCTCGGGCAGCGGGACTGCCTTGTTGCAGCGCCTTTTCCATGGCTTCGACGGTTTCCAGCGGAATGCCGGCATCCAGCCCGCCGTAGAGGCCGAGCACCGGCGCCTTGAGCTGGCTGACCAGTTCCGTCGGGTGTTTCGGCGTGATCGCACTGGCCGGGCCGACCAGCTTGCCGTACCAGGCGACGCCGGCCTTGACGGCCGGATTGTGGGCGGCATACAGCCAGGTGATCCGCCCGCCCCAGCAGAAGCCGGTCACGGCCAGGCGCGTCGCGTCCGCGCCCTGCTTCTTCGCCCAGCTGACACAGGCATCGAGATCGCCCAGCACCTGGGTATCCGGCGTCTTGCCGGTAATTTTCTCAAGGATTTCCGGAATGCTGGCGATCTGCCGCGGGTCGCCCTGGCGGGCAAACAGGTCGGGCGCGACGGCAAAATAGCCCAGCTTGGCCAGGCGACGGCAGGTATCGCGGATATATTCGTGCGCCCCGAAAATTTCCGAGACAACCAGCACGACCGGCTGCCGGGTCACCCCGATCGGCGCCGCCCGGTAGGCGACCATTTCCCCGTCGCCGGCCGGCACCTTGACCTCGCCGGCGAGCAGACCGGCATCGTCGGTCTTGATCGCCGTCTGCGCCATCACCGGCTGGGTGGCGAGGGCGAAACCGGCGCCCAGGCTGGTCACCAGAAAACTCCGGCGGTCATAGGTCTGCGCCGGGACAAGGCTGTCGAAATCGGGCTCGGTGCTCATGGCGTGCCTCCTTGAAGAACATCACATCAGGACGATGTCGTATTGCTCTGAATAATTTGCAAATTATTCATTAAATTCAATTTATTAAACAATAATAAAAGAGCAGAAAAACGCGCTAGCTACCCATCCAGCTACCCAAAACACCATCGATAGCCTTGTCTGTTGATACATGTCGAAAACAACGACTGCGCGGCATCTCACGTTTCCGACGTTCTCACACACGCAATTCTACAGACACAAAACACAGCAAAATTCAAGGCCACTTTCTGTCACCGAAATCTGCCCCCTGAGTTTTAAATTCAACGAGAGGAGAATTCGCTTCGTCTACAAAACGGAGATGCAACGGAGATAAACATGCTCCATCCTGAACTTGCAAATTTTGATCAACTGCCTGATGCAGCCAACGTGGGAGTCCAAACTGTTGCGGCCCTCTTCGGCTGCAAGGTTCCAACAGTATGGGCCAGGCTGCGCCGCAAGGAAATCCCCGAGCCACGTCGCTTTGGCGCACACACACGCTGGAATGTTGGGCAACTCAGAGAAGCCCTGAAGGGAGATGCAATTTGAAAAAGAGCAAAACGTTACGCAACCACGAGAAAGGAAAATAAACATCAAGCTTGCTCAGTCCGACTCGAAAGTGAGGCCAGGGGCCCCGACTCACTTTTCGGTTACTCAGCACTGAAGGCACTACCGATCACCCGGTAAAGCCAACCACCCCTACCCTCATTTTTAAGGGACCCACATGTTTACCCAATTTCCACCACCTTTTCCGACGCGCGCCGCGCCTGAATTGATCGGTAATGCGATGATCGGAAACAACAACGATCACAACTACCCCCTCTACGCATTTCCTGAAATTTTACGAGACACAATTCAGGAACTTCAGGCAAACATTAAGTCGCCTATACCCCTAGTTGGCAACTGCGTCCTCAACGCTGTTTCTTCGGCTTGCCAAGGCATTATTGACGTTCGCAGATTGGACCATCTTGTAGGACCAGTAAGTCTTTACCTCCTCACCGGAGCAGATTCGGGTGACAGGAAGTCAGCAACCGATGACATCGTCCTTGAGCCTGTGCGCATCTTCCAAAAATCCAGGGCCCAAGAGCACAAAGTAAAGTTCACCAAATACCAGTCTGAAAACATGGCCTGGGAAGTCAAACTCGAGGTCATCTTAGCAGCGATCAAGAAGGCCTATAAGAACGGAGAACCAACCGAAGACCACGAACAGGCACTTGCGAAACACATGGATCGAAAGCCTCAACGTCCGCGTGAAACCAAACTAATCTACAACGATGTAACCCCCTCTGCACTTGCGTACGGTATGTATGAAAACTCTGCTCATGCAGCGCTTGTTTCAAACGAAGGTGGCAGCATCCTTGAGGGAAACGCCAGTTCAGATGTATTTCTGCTCAATTCATTGTGGGGTGGAAGTGATATCCATGTTGATCGCCGCACGCAGGAGTCTTTCAGCCTATTGAATCCGCGACTGACCATTGGCGTGTTGGCACAGGTTCAAGTAATCGCCAACTTTGCTCAACACAAGCGCCAGCAAGCACGTTACTCAGGGCTTTTTTCGCGCTGCCTCATCGCACTCCCGCAATCCACTCAGGGAACCCGTTTCATCTATGATCCGACTCATTTTTGGCCGAACACCGAAAAATTCAAGGAGCGGATGAAGGAAATATTGAATCAGACCGTGACTGAAGACCCTAATGGAACGCCTCAGAGGATTGTTCTTCAGTTTTCACCGGAAGCTCAATTGCGCTGGACACAGGCCTACAACTGTATTGAATACGAACTGAACCCCGCAGGCTTCTTGTCCGATATTCGAGACTTCGGCTCGAAGGCAGCCGACAACATGGCGCGCATTGCTGCGCTTTTCCATTATTTCAGCAAGCAAGAGGGTGACATCTCTGTCGAAACAGTAGATCGTGCCGCAGAAGTCATGAAATGGTATCTGATGGAGTTCAAGCGTCTGTTTTCGCCACCTCCACCCATCCCCCAAGATCAAGCTGATGCCGCTCTACTGGAGGCATGGTTGCGCAGCTTCTCACATACGCACAAAACCCTGGCTTTCCCAAAGAACGTGGCTCTTCAATCCGGCCCCAATCCGCTTCGCAACAAGAGTCGCCTTAACGCCGCCCTTCAAGTGCTCATTTGGCGTTGCGTAGCCCAACTTCAAAAGCAAGGAAAAACGCTGTTCATCGTTTTGAATCCCCACTATTTCCTTGGACAAGGCGGCAACGGCCAGACTCTTTGACCTAGGGTCATGAACCCGGCAAATGCTAATTTTCAGCATCGAACCATCTGCTAAACCCGATATTTCCGCTACTCGTAGCGGAAATATCGGAAATTGCATCATGTCTTTTCAAGGATTGCCCATATTCGAGGGGAGTCAGCGCCCCTCAGCGGCCTTGTAAACTGCATTTTTGTCGCGCTTGCCTACGGCGACAACCAGCACGATCAATCGACCATCCAAGACTTCGTAGACGAGCCGGTAGCCAATACTGCGCAACTTGATTTTGTAGCGATCAGGGTGCCCCGACAGCTTCGCGGAGGGTAGTCGCGGCTCAACTAAACGCTCAGCCAGCTTCTTCTTGAACTGAGCCTTGATCGAGCCATCCAGACGCTGCCATTCGGACAAAGCCTCTTCAAGAAACTCAAGCTCATAGCTCATCGAGCTTGACCTTCACGTGCTTCTGACCTGCGCGAGCATCCGCAATAGCATTCAATTCCAAATCTTCCAAGCGATCCATCATGCTCTCGAATGCACGAGCCGGAATGCAATAAAAGGCTGGTTCGTTCCTGTTCAGGATTGCCACAGGGAATCCCTCTCCAGCTGCAACGGTGCCCATGGGGTTGCGTTTTAGCTCGGAAATGCTTGCTGCTGTTTCAGACAATATTTGGTGGGCCATAACCGCCTCCTGTTCCAGTTCGTACCAATAATAGCACTTTTAGAAATACCATCTAGAGTGCTTTGAGTAGCATCACTGACAAGTGATTCCACGCAACTACCTAGATTGTTTTTTCGGAGCGCATTCCGCCGATCCAGGTGGTTAGTGCTTGGCACTTAAGCCGAACGACGTTTGCCTTGGTATTCCGACCGCTCCTCTGGCGACATTTTCTTAATTCCGACGGGTCCCAGATGCCGCTCGGGTGGAGCCTCAATCCCTCGATCCTTGTTGCTTCGGTGATCAACTCTTGCTGCATGACCATTCGCTTCGAGAAACTGATTCTGGAGATTAGCCCAGCTTTCGCGCCTAGAAACGAGTTCATTCTTCAGGACACCTGGCTCTCTACCCCCACTGTCTTTTTTGCAACCACCCAGCTCTGGATTCGTCGGGTTGTACCGCTTGAAGTGCTGACTGGGCGTTCGCTCAATCCCATCGGGTTTGCGATCCGAAAACATGATGTGAGCGTGTGGTTGTTTCACTTCACCCAGCGCAGCGATCGGCTCATGTATGGCCAACTGATATGGTTTCCCTGGGAGCTCAGCTTCCACAAACTCTTGCAGTAATGCAATGTGTTGTTCTGGTCTTAGCTCTGCCGGCAATGCAAGTTCCAGCTCTCGATATGCAGCACCATTTTTTCGTTCGTGCTCATCAGCCATATTCCAGAACAATGCCGGATTTCCATCCGCCCAATCAGGAAGATTTCCGTGCTCGGTAGCAATTAGATCCTCTCTCTTTGCAGCACGCCCATGCTTTCCTTCACGGGCAATATAAGCAGCATGCTCAGTGGCCTTGCCTCGCTTGCCGCTTTTGATACTCAGGTGATAACTAGCCATGATATTTCCTCTACATACATGTTTATTGGCAATTGCATTGAACAAATGCAATCATCGGACGTAGAGAAGAATGACCAGATTTCACTCTAGCAATAAGGGCAGATTCAATCGACATATAAGAAAGGGTAAGTGCGCCTCCCTTATTATCTCTGTCTGCTTAGCTTAGTGAATGCAACTAGCTAATCATCTCTACATACCATAGGTGTATGTAAGAAAATACTTTATCCAATAAAACAACAATGATGCAATAAACAGCATGTCGTCATTCGTCAATTCAGATACAACACAGATGCTGATCACCAATCAGCATCTGTTTAATTGATCTATCCGCCTATACGAATTTCAACCATCGAAGCCAATAACCATAGACTGGTTCGCTTTACCACATGAGAATCATGATTAAGGTCAGACGTAAAAAATCCGCTTCTGATTAGAAAAGCGGATTGTTCTTTTGGCCTTTTAACTATGTCTTTACGACACTTCGGTTTTTCTGCTCCGATCAGATTGCAAAGTCGTCTTTATTCTTACCCTCTAGCCACTTCGGACTACGACCACGTCCAGTCCACTCATTTCCGCTAACTGGATCACGATACTTTGCTTTAACTGGAGAAATCTTACGGGCATTTTTGGTAACGCCTTGAAGATCATTAATGGTAATTCCATATTGAGCCATCAGCGCTTTGACCTGAGCAATTGCTGAGGCCAACTCGTCTTTTCTTACCTTTTCAGCCTGAGCCTGCAGCTCTGCAATCTGTGCTTGGATTTCAGCATAAGTTGCCATGAAAGTTCTCCCTCTTGATGGATCGAACTGCCAGTATATCTGTACCGGAGGGATGCTCCTGCTTTCTAGTAACTCTTGCAGTCTAGGCATAGCCACCAGAACATGAGATTGAGTCAAGACTGTAAGAGCCTCCACCAGAATATGCAAATACAGTAGAATCCATAGCTCGACACACCATCTTGATTGCATATGTCTGCCACAAACTGGGCAACTGAACTACTAACCGCTATTTTTCCAGAAATCCGGGTGCTAGATATTGCAAAAGCATCAGGGCAACGTGTCGTGCTTTATTGCGAAATAGGCGATAAAAAATCTAGGTTGGCAACAAAATATGGCTGCCCTCAACAAATAGTTGCGAAGCTAACCGCAAATGTTAGCCACACCGCAATCGCCTACTATGAACGTGAAGTAGAGTTTCTATCGACGACGGAGTCACTTTCGTTTCCAAAACTCTACCACTACAGCCTCATTACGGAAGACCCAAGGACAGAGACGCCGCTAAGCGCCAAGGTTTTTCTAACAATTGAAGAGTTCTTGGATGGAAAGCCTCTTTCCGCGTGCCCAGAAAAATATAGTGATCCCGAGACTGTAATTGAACTATTGGCGGACCTAGTCACCGCTCTAACGCCGCTTTGGGACCACCCGAAGCGTTTCGTTCATAGAGATCTAAAACCTGACAACATAATCATCAAAACCGATGGTTCTCCAAGCATCATCGATCTTGGAATAGTGCGCGAAGCTGGAGCCACTGGGGTTACAGCAACTGTGTTTCCGCATGGGCCGATGACACCTCGCTACGCAAGCCCAGAGCAAATTGCAAACCTAAAGCGCGATATCTCGTTCAAGAGTGATTTTTTTGCACTTGGCATCATTGCCTACGAACTGCTTGCAAAGAGGCACCCGCTTGTCGAGGGAGATGAGCCCTTTGACGAGACTCTTTCCAAGATGGTAAGTGCGCAGGCATCGCCGCTACATAAGGTAACAAGCGCAAGCGAAGAGTTTTCTGCTGTAATCGGACAAATGATTGAGAAAGCACCCTACAAAAGACAACGAACTATTGAGATGCTGGCCCAGCAAATCGACAATTGCAGAAAGCAGGGAGAACGGATATGAGCTTTTACGTATTTCACCAAGCAGGCCATAACGCCACTTGGAGCGTTGATTCGCTAGAAAGAGACCACACCGCTCAAGGGATAATATTTAGCCCCGTCCATCAATCAGCCGACTCCGTAAAACGACTCAAAACGAAAATTCGCGAATGCTCGCTATTTGACCCGCAGTTTTATCTTCCAAATTCTCAAAAAAACAAGTTTAAACAGTACTCGTTTTTTCCAGAGACAGCCACGGATGGTTTTTCAACCATTGACTACTCAGCAGTAGCTGACCACGCCGCGACTGAATGCGTAAAGTTTCAGATTGAGCAAAATTTCGCTGCAATTGTTATACCAACCCGATATCTTGATCAAATGTACCCAGACTACAGGGAACGACAAGACGCATTCACTGTAGCGCCATTTGTTAAGGCAATTAATAGCTCAGGCTCAAAAAAGGCGGTCTTCCTCACGTTAGCGATTACTCCGCACATGATCGAAGCTGGAGCCTTTCGAACACAACTGCTAAATTGGATAACAAGCTATCCCGAAATAACAGGCGTGTACTTGATCACAACGCTGGATCGGCCAACTAAGCAAATTCAAAGTGATGCTTTCTTGGTTGAGAAAATGACATTCATTCAAGAACTGCAAAGTTCTGGCATGAACGTAGTGCTTGGATATCTGAATACGGAATCTCTTCTGATGACGGTATTCAATAACGCAACACTGACAATAGGAACGTTCGATAACACTCGTATATTCTCAATTGACAAGTTTGTTGCAAATGACGAAGACAAGCGTGGGCCGCGTCCCCGAATTTATCTCAATGGTTTGATGAACTGGGTGCGCTTCGATCAGGCAAAAGCAATTCGCGATGCTCTACCAAAAGTTTGGGCTGAGATATACGAAGAGACTGACTATGGCAACGCCGCATTAACGGCGCCTACAGATCCTCATTTCTCTCAGCCAACTCTTTACAAACATCACCATGTCGCCATCTCTCGACAATTTGACGCGCTAAAGGGAGTTACAGCCTCGGACCGTGTCGAATTGCTAAATGAATGGCTGGATAGCGCTTCTGCCGCCTATCGATCCATCTCAAAGGCAGGTATCGAACTTGACCTACACGGTGCCGGAACACACATCACCCCCTGGAGTAAAGCGCTCAACAGGTTTGCGAAATTAGGTGGCCTCATTTCTTAGTAGGCGCTGCGCAACTAGCGTATTTGCATACCAAAAGCGGAGCTCTGAGCGAGGGCTCCTTAACGTTGGCTTTGCATGAATTTTTGCGTCTCCGACGGTAGCTATCGATGCTAACCCTATATTCAATCTGGAAAATTCTGCCAAATTTCGAAGGGCTGGGGAGACATCTCGATCATCCATAACTACCCATGCTTGGTGTGCAAAATCCCTATATCGAGACGCTTGATAAAGTGCTCGGCGCCAGTTTGTAAGCTTCGTTTCTATAGCGCAAAATTCAGCAACCAAAGCCTTAGGGCTTTCAAGCTTTTTCCAGTGCTTTCTTTCAGAATCAAAGTTACAAAACCCTGCTTCCTCGTATGACTTTAAAACTCGCTTTGCTGTTGCCTTTGTGACGCCAACAAACGAAGCAAAATCTTCTGTTGAGCAACCTTCGTCGCGGAGCTGCAATAACGCATATGCCCAAGCAGGCTTAATCCCCCCAAGTCTCAGTCTATCTGCCCAATCATCCGTAAGGGTAGCCAATACAACATCTGCAATCCCATTTGGGGACTCAAATTCTATTTGGCAAAATTTCCCCCCGCTGTCGATGCGAGGTGCCAGAATGTCTAGCAACCGCTTACGGAGTTCTTCTTCGGATTCGAATCGCACAACTAACCTTGTTTCATTTGAGCGGCGAGTTTAGCTAGATCGGACTTTGAAAACTACTGTTTCAGCTATTGGGTTGCTTACCCAAGCATGGCCTTGTCGTGAAATGCCAGCGATCTGGAGTCGCTAAGGGAAATTCACAAAGGACTGTTTCAACGCAGCACGCATTTGGGTTTCGAACTCGCGAGCGAAGAGCTCCGCACTATTTGCGAAATGCGCTGAGCCGACAAGCGTGGAAAGGATGCCCAACGGCATGTCATTTCGAGACTCAGCGTGTCGGCCGGCGCTCTCCGAATCCTGCTCCAACACCTCCATCTGCCTACGCAATACCGACAGACGATCGAATGCTTCATGAGTCCCCCAAAGCTCAGCTAGTGCCCCTGGAGAGTAGGATGAGGTGAGATTTCCAAGCGAAGCCAGCCAGACACTTTTCCCAATTGGTGGAAACGGGAATTTAATCACTGCACGCGCCAGTGTAATGTAGCTCAGCGCGCCGTCCGCCTCACGCCACGAGTCGCATGAGGCGATGACCTTGTGCCAATAATCGGACAGCATCGTTCGATTTTGCGCTATCTCAAGCTCAACAATTGCACGTGTTGCAGCAGAGGCTTTCCGGCTCGTTCGCCTTGTTCGAAACAATTCGGCAACTTGCCCCAGTACGAAGCCGAGTATCACGGCACTTAATGTGGTCACTGTGCGGAGTAGTTCAGCATCCATTTACTGATTCGCGCAGTTCCTTGCCAGCTTTGAAATGTGGCACGCACTTTCCGGGCACGCTGACTTTTTCACCCGTTTTTGGATTGCGAGCATTGCGGGGCGATCGATAGTTCAGGTCGAATGCACCAAAACCTCGAATTTCCACCCGATGCCCGCGATGTAACGTGCCAGCAAGCGCACGAAGAATCTCCGTGACTGCCATTTCCGTATCAACTCTAAGAAGTTGTGGAAAGCGCTGGGCCAACACGGTGATGAGTTCAGATCGAGTCATTTCGATTATTTTAACCAAAGATGACGAAGGAGTAGCACAAGCCTTGTGCGGTGGAAACGCACTGGCATCGTCGCCTGATAACAGTCCGGAGTGAAAATATCTCTGTCCGCAGAGGTGGACATCCATCTGGTGATTTTTTATAGCCAGGCCAGATGCTTTGAAGCACACACCACCTTTCACTGCTGGAGACTGAACATGAATACACCATTTTCCCCTGTAGCCAATCGCCACAACCCGAAGGCGGCTTACACCAAGATCTACAAATGGGTGCTGCGCTTTGGCTCACCCACATTACTGTCATCGAGTTGCGAAAACCCAATCCTGTTGAACTATCAGAGCTTGGCGCAGAGCAATTGCTGGGTAACGATTAGCTACAACAGATCATTTGACTCGTTCTTCCTGAGCGCATCGAATGGGGTTGCGACTCCAGCCGCCAAACTGTCGGAGATCAAGCAATTCTTGGATGCTGCAATGGTTCGCTGCCTGCCGCAACTGGAGTTGGATCCTTCTGACAACGCAGTTTGGACGATGTTACAAATCGAGCTGACAGATACTGAACTGCAGGAATCAGAGATCGAGACAACGTTCAATCGTATTTGCAAGGCAATTGACGATAGCGCAGCGCCGATTCTCTCGATGATTTATGGAGGGCTTTCGGTAGAAGATGCAATCGCTGCTTACGAGAAGGCGCAGGCTGTTTCGCTGGCAAATTGGCGTGCAGCGATTGCGCCATGGACAAGTCGGAGCATAGAACAGGTGATTTACCGCTAATGCTGAGGGGTAAGACAGGGGACAGTAAGCGCCGGAGCGGAACAACCATGTAAGGATGGTACGAAATGGAAGATTTTCTTCCTTACAATTTCTGCCCAAAGGCTTTCAAAAACGTGACTCAGGGGTTTGTCGTTCCGTTAGGTAATGCTGCGGGATTGAAAAATGAAACGAGACCGACACACAAAAGCCCCCTGTTATTTCAGTGATTGAAATAGCTCTTTCATGTGCTTGAACTCACCACCAACCCGGTCAAGGGAGAATTGATACATCAATGAGTTCTCTGCGAATTTCTGGCGCTCAACATCCATTTCAACGGTATTTCCGTCAGCCGCAGCCTGAGAGGGAGCGTGATATTTCAGGCTTACGGGCAGCGACTGCCAAGAAGAATTGCCCTTCGAATGCCCCGGCGAGGAGGCGTTCAATTGAAGAGGAGGAGATTGCTCGCCACCAGCGGCCTCAGCAATATCAATATCCATCGCTTTGTAGCCAGGGGTGTCAGCGTTGGCGATATTAGACGCAAGAATTTGCTGCCTATAGGCCCTTATTCCGAGCATTTTTTGTTGGAAATCCTCGTTTTTCTTGCCTAAGCCGTTCTCGTTCGCTGGTAAGAGAGATGAATGGGTTGTGCCAAGAGTCAATTTCCCGGCGGGGTCGAGATTGTCGCTTGAGGCAACATTGGCAGCCGCCGAACGTGCGACGGCGTTTTCAAGGATGCTAGAAAATGTTGCCGAGCTTTGAGTTTCACCTGCGTCGGAGATGCGAGGCGCTGCATTTCCAATAAATCCCCCTGGCCTTACCGGGAACAAAGCTGAAATCTCAGACATAGAAACTCGTTGGATGAAATGCGGCCGTGGGAGCTATTGGCTGTGTCCGATTTCCTAAGGGGTACCGCCCACGCATTACACTGCCCCCTTGCCTGGGCTATCAGTGAACGAATGGGCGGTAAGGTGAGCATCTCGCCTATTTCAGGACGAAACGCACGCTCTGGCCGGGCTTGTCGCCGAATTTGACTATGGCGACAGCCTTTGTGCCAGCCTGGATATTGAAGGCTCCTTGGGCACGCAACTGGTTACCTTCAGCTGGCAGCAATTTGGATTCGGTCTTGTCTGATGCGGACAGGAGCGTTACGGTAGCCGACGCATTCCTGGTATCGACAGGCTGATCGTGATCGGTCACGTAGAGCGTGATGGAATCAGCCTTCGCCACCAGCTCGTAGTTGATGTCCTTGATGACCGATACAACCCCACCATGCTGCGGCTTGGCTTCATGGGTGTGGGCCTGGCCCGGTTTCTCGTTGTGGGCATGGCCCTTATGGTCGTCCGCGGCGGATGCCAGATTGACGAAGCAAGCAAGGAATAACGTTGAAAGTACCGTGGAAAGTTTCATGGGAGCTCCATGTCAGTTGATAAATCGGTTAATGAAAATTTGGGTTATCGTCGTGCTCGGGTGTGCTGCCGACGTAGGTGCAACCTTCCGGCTGGTGCACACAGGGTTTTGTTTCGCATTGCAGCGTCGTGTGGACTACCTTGAAGCGGTTGGCCAACACCGTCTGTAAGGCGGGCATCAAAACTTTCTCAGGGGAATAGGTCTGGTCGTAAACCACATGCGCAGTCAGGCTGGTTTTGCCGGTCGTTAGCGACCAGAGATGCAGGTCATGGATGCTGAGTACGCCTGGCACGGCTAGCATGGTCTGCTCCACATCTCCTAAGTCGATGCCCTCGGGCACGCCTTCGAGCAGGATGTTCAGACTGTCCTTCAGTAAGATCCAGGTGCGTGGCAAAACCCAGAGACCAATGGCTACAGCCACAAGCGGATCTACCCAGGACCAGCCGGTTAGCTGAATCACCACCGCGCCCATGATCACGCCGATCGACCCCAGAAGGTCGCTCCACACTTCGAGATAGGCACCCTTCACGTTGAGGCTATCTGACTGCCCCCCGCTCAGTAGGCGGATGCTGATCAGATTGACGATGAGGCCGATACTGGCAACCACGAGCATCCCAACCGAATGGATTCCGGGCGGGGAGGTGAATCGTCGGTAAGCCTCAACCAGGATGTAGAGCGCCACGGCAAACAGCAGCAAGGCATTGAAGGCTGCCGCCAGAATCTCAAAGCGGTGGTAGCCATAGGTTCGCCGGCGATCGGCCGGGCGCCGGGCAACGCGAATGGCCGCCAATGCGATGGCGAGCGCAGCAGCATCGGTCAACATGTGCGCGGCATCCGAGATGAGAGCTAAGCTGCCGGTCAGTACGCCGCCAATGACTTCGGCAATAAGAAAACTGCCAGTCAGCGCCAGGGCAAAGCGCAGGGCACGCTCGTTTTCGGTGCTCGGGAGCGCGTGGGTGTGACTCGCACTCATGCGGCCCCTCCTTGATCATCGGGGCGTCGCTTCCATTTCTGCTTCGTCATCTGGAGACGACGCCGAAGGTTTTTTGAATATTTTGGTGCCTTACCGCGCCTGCCTTCCCGCCAGCAAAACCATCCGTAAAGCACCAGAAAAGTCAGAATCAGCCCCAGAGTAAGCATGAGGAACTGGAACCCAAGGTGGCTGTGGATCATGTGCTTGACCATGAGGGATGACACCAAGCTCAGGACTGATGCGCCTTGCCGCAATTCGGGCAAAACTTAGTACCCGGGGCGAGGTTCGCATTGCAGTCCGCACAATTGCTGGGCACCAAGGCTGTGCCGCATTGGGCGCAGTAGCGTCCCCCAGGGTTGGTCGCAGAGCCGCACTTCGGGCATGAGGGGCCACCGGTAGCGCTATTGGTGGTTGGCGCTGAATTTGAGGGATAACGATTCCCCCAGCCATGATGTCCGCTGTTCCGTTCACGGCCATGATGATCTCCGCCATGCGAACCGGCGACTCCTCGCAAGAGTTTTTCAAAAAATCCCATAACAGCCTCCGTAGTTGAGTAGATGAATGAGTGACCGACGGTTTATGCCGAATCTGGCACTGAGCCCCCGGTCACGAACGGAAAACGCTAGGCCTCAGATGGCTGGTCTGTTGATTTCGTGAAGTCCTCCTCATCGGCATCTTTGCCGTGAGCAAGGCGGTATAGAAGCGGCAACACAAGAAGCGTCAGCGCCGTCGACGACAGGATTCCACCAATCACCACGGTAGCCAGCGGGCGTTGGACTTCCGCACCGGTACCTGTCGCAATGGCCATGGGGACAAAACCGAGCGAGGCGACCAATGCTGTCATCAGCACAGGGCGCAGTCGAGTCAGCGCCCCTTCGTGAATGGCATCATCCAGAGAGCGGCCTTCTTCACGCAAATTGCGGATGAAGGAAATCATCACTAGGCCGTTCAGCACCGCCACGCCGGACAAGGCGATAAAACCGATGCCTGCCGAGATCGAGAGCGGAATATCCCTTAACCAGAGAGCCACGACGCCGCCTGTCAGCGCAAACGGAATGCCGGTAAACACCAGCAACCCATCTTTCACGTTCCCAAACATCGCGAATAGCAGCGTGAATACCAACAGCAATGCCACGGGCACCACGATTTTGAGGCGTTTCGAGGCCGACTCCAGTTGTTCGAAGGTTCCGCCCCAGGCCGTCCAGTAGCCGCTTGGAATCTTGACCTCTGCTAGACGGCTCTGAGCCTCGCCAACAAAGGAACCAATATCTCGTCCCCGAACATTGGCACTAACAACAATGCGACGCTTACCGTTTTCCCGACTGACTTGGTTCGGCCCCGGTGCAATCTCAAGACTGGCGACTTCCCCCAATGGGATATAGGTCGTACGTACATCAACCCCATTTCCAGCAGAAGCCCCCTTTGGTAAAGCTATCGGCAAACGCTTTAGTGATTCGAGATCAGAACGCAGGTTATCTGGCAATCGCACGACAATATCGAAGCGTCGGTCACCTTCAAACATGGTTCCAGCTTCTCGACCACCAATCGCTGTCGAGATTGCATCCTGGACATCACCAATATTGAGTCCATAGCGCGCCGTTTTCTCCCGGTCAATATTCACGGTCAGCATAGGCAAGCCCGTCGTCTGCTCGATCTTGACCTCGGAAGCACCCGGGATTTTTTCCAATACAGCAGAAATTTTGCTGGCCGTATCGTTCATTACATCCATGTCGTCACCGAATATTTTGATGGCAACATCGCTGCGTACCCCGGAGATCAGCTCATTGAAGCGCAACTGGATCGGTTGGGAAAACTCATAGGTATTCCCCGGCAGTTTTCCAACGGTTTTTTGGATAGCGGCCAGCAGTTCGTCCCGAGATTTCCGTGGCTCTGGCCATTCCGCTTCGGGTTTCAACATGATGTAGCCATCCGAAATATTGGGTGGCATCGGATCTGAGGCAATTTCGGCCGTTCCTGTTCTCGCGAAAATCCTGTCGATTTCCGGATACTCCGCCTTGAGCCCCTTTTCCAACTGTTGCTGCATGGCTACTGACTGCGAAAGGCTGGTTCCAGGAATACGTAGTGCCTGAATCGCGAAATCGCCTTCGTTCAGGCTCGGTACGAATTCGCTCCCCATGCGCGTAGCGACCAAGCCTGAGAGAAGAACCATGACCGCCGTGAAGACAAGCACCACCGGCTTGTTCGCCATGACGCCAGCCAGAACTGGCTCATACCAGCGCTTGGCTGCCCGCATCAGAAAGTTTTCCGTTTCATCCACCTTTTCACCGATGAACAGTGCAACGCCAGCGGGAATAAAGGTGACGGAGAGGATCATGGCACCTACGAGCGCGGTGACCACGGTGAAAGCCATGGGGTGGAACATTTTTCCTTCGACGCCGGTGAGCGCGAAGATCGGCAGATAGACGATCATGATGATGAGCTGACCGAATAGCAGCGCTCGGCGAGCCTCTTTCGAAGCGGTAAAGACTTCGTGGAAGCGTTCGGTCCGGGTCAATGGTCGTCCGTGATGTGCCTGGGCATGGGCCAAACGGCGAACACAGTTCTCTACGATGACGACTGCACCATCGATGATGATCCCGAAGTCAAGAGCGCCGAGGCTCATCAAGTTGGCACTAATCTGGTAGGTCACCATCCCCGTAAAGGTAAACAGCATGGAGAGTGGGATGACCATGGCGGTGATTACAGCCGCCCGCATGTTGCCGAGGAACAGGAACAGAATGACGATGACCAGGATCGCCCCTTCCAGAAGGTTCTTCTTGACGGTATTGATCGCTTTGTCCACCAGGACGGTACGGTCATAGACTGTCACTGCCTTGATGCCTTCCGGCAGATTGCGGTTGATTTCGACCATTTTCTGGTCGACCGCCCGTGAGACGGTGCGACTGTTCTCGCCAATCAACATGAACACGGTACCCAGAACGACCTCACGCCCGTTGTCAGTGGCGGCACCAGTACGTAGCTCGCGACCGATGCCAACATCGGCCACGTCGCGGATACGGATCGGCACGCCCTGGACATTGCCCAGGATGACGTTACGAATATCCTCGATGCTACGCACTTGGCCAGGAGCACGAATCAGATACTGTTCGCCGCGCTTCTCGATATAACCGGCGCCGACGTTGCTGTTGTTGCGGTCGATGGCGATTACCACGTCCTGAAGTGTCAGGCCGTAGGAAGCCAGCTTTTCCGGGCTGGGTGCTACCTGATACTCTTTGGCAAAGCCACCAATCGAGTTGATTTCAGTCACGCCTGTCACGTTGCGCAGTTGCGGCTTGATGATCCAATCCTGTATTTCGCGCAAATCAGTCGGTGTGTAGGGAGTGCCATCCGGCTTTTTGGCGCCGTCCTCTGCTTCTACCGTCCAGAGATAGATTTCACCCAGGCCAGTAGAGATGGGCCCCATTGCCGGCGCTATTCCGGCAGGGAGTTTTTCCCTGGCTTCCTGAATCCGCTGATTGACCAGTTGGCGGGCAAAATAGATGTCCGTTCCATCCTTGAAAATCACCGAAACCTGCGACAACCCGTAACGCGACAGGGAGCGAGTCTGCTCCAGGTGAGGTAGGCCGGCCATGACTGTCTCGACCGGAAAGGTCACTCGCTGCTCGACTTCGAGCGGCGAATAGCCCGGCGCTGCCGTATTGATCTGCACTTGGACATTCGTGATATCGGGTACGGCGTCAATCGGCAGGCGCTGGTAGTTATAGACTCCCAAGCCAGCCATTCCGAGGACGGCCAATAAGACCAGCCAGCGGTGTTCGATGGCGAGGCGGATGATGCGTTCAAACATGTTGTTCTCCCTCGCCTTAGTGGCTGTGCTCGGCGCTACCCTTGCCGAGTTCCGACTTCAGGACGAAGCTGCCTGACGCTGCATAAGGGGTTCCTGCTTTCATTCCACTAACCACTTCGATGAATTTGCCATCCGAACGGCCCAAGGTCACCGGTTGCGCAACGAAACCGTCAGGGACCTTGATGAAAACGACGCTCTTGTCACCAATCGTCTGAATGGCGTCGGTTTGAACGCTGACTGGAACTTCGGCTTCACTGGAAACGACTTCGATATTCACGAACAATCCAGGACGCCAAGCCATCTTCGGGTTGGCCAAAGTGACCCGCGCTTTGGCCGTGCGCGTATCCTGTCCGAGCAATGCACCCACGTAGGAGATGCTGCCTTCGGCTTTCGAGTCGAAGGCAGTTGCCTTAACAACAACCTTTTCACCAACCCGGATGACGTTCAGATCTTTGGCAGGAACGACAATCTCCGCCCATACGGAAGACAAGTCGGAAATTGTGAAAATACTGGCATCTTCCTTGACTGCCTCGCCAAGTGCGATGTGTTTTTCCACGACCATGCCGTCGAAAGGTGCGCGGATTTCATAACGATTGAGACTGCCCGAAACCGTGGCACTGGCACCCAGCGCAATCAACTTTTGCTGGCTGTTAGCAACGGCGATTTCGGCTTCCCTTAAAGTTTGTTGGGCTTGCAGGTAGTCTTGCTCGGCAGAGATTTTTTCTTCCCAGAGCTTCTTCTCACGCTCATAGGTCGATTTGGCGAGCGAAAAACGCTTCTGCGCAGCCAGAAGTTCACTGCGTTGCTCCGAAAGGCCCGTGCTGGCGATCACCGCCAGAACCTGACCGCGCTTGACTGTTTGCCCCAGATTGGCAGGAACACTCTCGACGACTCCGGCAAGACGGGGTACGACATGCGCGGTACGGTCCTCGTTAAACCGGATTTCGCCGGGAAGCTGAGCCGCTGTTTTGATTTTGGTGGGAGTGGCCTTCTGGATACCGATGGCAGCAGCTTTAACTTGCTCGTCCGTTAGCTCGATTTTTCCTTCTTCCCGGGTATCGATGAACAGGAATGGGGTGTTTCCCATTAGCACCGATATGGAGGCTTCGAACACATGCGGCTCTGCAATTCGGCTGGTACTCTTCAGATAGTCTTTCTCGGCTGAAAAGGTGACTTCCTGCTTCTCTTCACCCGGTCGCGTCAGTGTTATCGAGACTTTTGCTGCAGTTGGTGCAAGCGGCTTTCCTTGCTGGAACAACCAGACACGGAAGCCTGGCTCACCACCATCTTCGGACAACAGCAATTCCAGACCAAAACCATCCTCGGAAAATAATTTGCCGCCATGCGGTCCCGATTTTGGTTCAGCCTCATGGTGTTCTGTATCTCCGTGTTCTTTGGCATGATCGTGTCCATCGCCAGCTTTGCTGCCATGATGCTCGGCATCGGCATGCCCCTTGGCTTCGGCGTGGCTGGCGTGTTCATGCTGTTCTCCAGCAGGCTGGGAGGTACTGCCTCCCAGTATCCAGGTGCCCGCGACAACTCCTGTCGCCAAGATCACGGCAATGGCGATCCCTTGCTTTTTTGTGAGATTGAAGGTGTTCTTGTTGAAATTCATTTTCACGACGGGCTCCTACGGACGGCTGGGTACGGCAGATGGCATTGAATCGATGGAGCCCAGGACGCGCTCCAGTTCGGCAGCGGTCCGATGAGCGTCGGACAAACTTCTCAGGTATTGGGCTCTCGCCTGAAAGAAGGTACGTTGGGCATCCAATACTTCCAGAAAACTGAATTTCCCCAGTTCAAATCCTTTGCTGGCGGCCTCATAGGCGCTACGGGCGCCCGGCATGATTTCGCTTTGCAAGGCTTGTGCTTCAACAACCAGGGCTTTTAGACGTTCCTCGTTTTGTGTTACCTCCGTACTCAAACGAACCTCGGTAACACTGAGCTCGTCCCGTGCCTTGTCGGCTCGACGCTGCGCCTCAAGCACATTGCCCTGATTACGGTCGAAGATTGGGAAGGGAATTGAGACACCCACAATGGTTTGGTTGCGCCCAAGTTCTTCAACCTTTTTGGATCCCAGGCTGACGGTAACGTCGGGAATTCGGCGAGAGCGCTCCAAGTCCGCGAGAGCAGAAACACGATCGACTTCATGGCGTGCTCTAAGAAGTGCCGGAGATGCATTCAAGCGGCGGGTAATTTCTTCGGTGGAGCGGATCGGCGGCAACAAATCGGTACGCCCTTCGGCCTGTTCGAACCGTGGTGTCGAACTTCCCCAACTTGCGGCCAAACGCTTGCGGGCCGACACCAGTTCGCGTTGTGCCTGATTCAACTCCACTCGTGCCGAGGCTTCCGCCACACGGGCTTTTGTTTCCTCAACCGGCGAGATTTTGCCGGCGGTCACACGTCGTGAAGCCGCCTGGCTGGCGCGTTGGGCCAAGCCGAGCAAGTCCTCGGCCTGTTGAATACGCTCCTGAGCAACCAGAACATCGAAGAAGGCCCCGATCACGGTTGCGCGTATGTCAAGGCGTTTGGCTGCCAAATCGGCTGCTGCTACATCACGGCCCCGCTCGGCAGATGCAATTCGAGCCGAGCGCTTGCCACCAAGCTCGATCCGTTGGCTCAGCTGGATAGTTGTGGTTCGCGTGGCCTTATTCTGCGTATCTTCAACGGAAGTCGAAATTTCCGGATTGGGCAGAATGCCAGCTTGGATTACGCCCCCTTCGACAGCACGTAATTCGTTGGTGGCTGCTGATAATTCCGGATTGGACGCTAGCGCGAGATCAATCGCCGCCGAAAGGGTCAAGGTTCCAACCGGCTCCGTGACAAGCGTAGGTGCGAACGTCGTCGAAGTCAGCCGGTCTTGCGACTGGGCGTTGAGATTGGTGCTGGTCAACACCGTGAATCCGAACAGGGTTCGGAGCAGCAACGTGACAGCAAAATTTCTTGGGTACATCCGATTCTCCAGTGATGAAATACACGTTGGGGAATCGGCGGGGCGCCATCTGACTGACAGAGTGGCACAGCACGCGGCTTAGGCCGCAGCAATTAGATTTGGGGAAATGCCCAAGCCCCGCCGATTAGGCGGAGATGGACCAGTTAGGACGCTCAGGCTGTTCGCCAGGAGGGGAAGCCAAAAGCAGAATTGTCCGAGAGTGATCAGCAACATCCCCAATTCTGGGCAGCAAACTGCTGAACGAGGTCAATGCTGCAACACAGCCTGCGTGGCAGACTGCGCAATCATTGTCCACATCAGAGACCGAGCCTTTCGCAAGCTTCTCGCCACCCTCGGCTTGATGCTTATGGTCGTGATGACCAAAGTGCTTCGCCGCTCCCGTTTCATGCTGGCAATAGGTCGCTGCCACCGCCCAGGAAATCTGGAGCGGCAAAACAATCAACAGGAAAATGGATAGCCAGCGACGCATGGGATGAATGGTAACAGAACAAAAGTGTGTTCAAACAACAAGTCCGCGGAGGGTAAGGTATGGAATGGCGGGTTGCGGATGACCAGGGCTTTCCTGGTCATCGTCCGATGGGCAACACATCAGTCCTCGGGGCGGAATTAACCGCCCAGGTACAACGCCTCGCGTTGCTTCTTTTCTTCTGGCGTCATTTGCATAGAAGGCGCGGGGGTGTTGTGCTGGAGTTTGTCGACGTGTTGCCATTTCCCATCGCGATAGGCATATTCGTGCGGAATCAGCACCCAGCCCTGATCACCGCCAACATAGCGATATTGGCCGTCCGCACTTACTGGGTTGCGTTTGAAGTCATCGAGTTCCTGTTGCACTTGCTGGGCGGATTTGCTGCCCGAACCGTGCGCCGGGTAGAATTTTGTCGCGCCCTCCGGCGTGCTGTGCATGACCGAGTCGGCCAACACCTGACCTGACAGGAGCAAACCGGCACAAAGAACGGGGATGGAAAGGGCTTGTTTGACGTTCATGATGGAACTCCTTCATTGATGTTTCGTTCATCGGTTTTGATGTATGCCGAACAACTGAACGGCATGGGTGAACTATAAAAAAACAGCACTGACAGAACGCCAACAGGAAGTTTACAAAATTGACATCTTTCGATTTGGAAAGAAATGAAACTATTGGTTGTCGAAGACGAGCAAAAGCTTGCCCAGTACCTGCAAAAGGGATTGGGTACGGCAGGCTTCGTTGTCGACCTTGCCCATGACGGAGTAACCGGACTTCACATGAGTCTGGAGTTTGATTACTCCGCCATTATCTTGGACTCCATGCTGCCTGGCATGGACGGACTTGCCTTGCTGGCTGCCCTGCGTACCCAAAAACAAACCCCGGTCTTGATGCTGACCGCGCTGGGTAAAGTGGAAGACCGGGTCAACGGTTTGCAGACTGGCGCCGACGATTATCTGGTCAAGCCGTTCGCCTTTTCTGAGCTGATCGCTCGAATCCAGGGACTGCTGCGCCGCTCGGCACAGCATCAACCGGAAAGCACGTCAAACCGTCTGGCATTGCACGATCTCGAAATGGATCTGGCTCGCCGTAAGGTCTCCAGGAGTGGTCAGCGTATCGACTTGAGTGCCAAGGAGTTCCTGCTGCTTTCTCTGTTTCTGAGGAAACAAGGCGAGGTGCTATCGCGTACCGAGATTGCTGAGCAGGTTTGGGATATGAATTTCGACAGCAACACCAATGTAGTCGAAGTGTCGATCAAGCGACTTCGCGCCAAAATGGATACACCCTTCGAGCTCCAACTACTGCACACCGTACGAGGCATGGGTTATGTCCTCGAAATGCGCGAATGAAACTTGGCAAACAGATTAACCCGACGCTGAGTGGTCGCCTTGTACGCTGGCTCGCCTCACTAAGTTTGGGTGTCCTTGGATGTTTGTGTCTCGGAGTATTTTTCTCGGTCAAAATCAATCTTGAGTCACAACAGGATCTACGCCTTGAAAAGCTCAGTACGGCAATTCAGCACCTGTTTGAAGAAACGCCGGCACACCTGCAACCGGGAACACTGGAACATGACCTGGAAGATCTTCTGAAGATCAATCGGGACTTGCATCTCAAGTTACTCGATAGATTGGGTGAGGCTCGTTTCATTTCGACGCAAAATGCTTGGCCGTTAAAAGCGCGCTTTCTCTCGCTTGCACTCCCCGAGGAAGCTTCGAGGACAGATTTTGCCGTTGCCGAATTGGCGCTCGACACTGCACCCGACGAGGCTATTCTGGATCGCCTCGCAGCCATTCTCTGGGGGGCTGCATTGATCGGCAGTGCTGCGATCACCGTGGGCGGTTACCTGCTCGTCTATTTTGGACTGGCCCCCATTCGGACACTGGCTGAGCAAACGCGCTGTCTCGCAATACTTTCCCTCGACAAACGGTTGGAAACTGAGGGGATTCCCGCCGAGCTACAAGTGCTTGTCGATCAGTTCAACGATTTGCTAAACCGACTGGAAAAAGCCTACCAGCAGCTCGAAGGATTCAATGCCGATGTAGCGCACGAATTGAGAACGCCGTTGGCGAATATCATCGCTAGCAGTGAGTTGGCTTTGCGTAGCAACGACAAGGATGAAAATCTGCGTGATTGCATCGGTGCGAATCTCGAAGAAATGCACAGGCTATCGGGCATCGTGAATGACATGCTGTTCCTGTCGCAAGCTGACCGGGGTGCAAAAGCCCGGCGGAAACCCATTCAAAGCCTCGCCCAACTCTGCACTGAGGTGGCTGACTACTATGAAGCCGTGCTGATTGAGTCCGACCTTCAGTTGTCGATTGAAGGTGACGCTTCCGGCCTATTCGATGCTGCACTGCTACGGCGCGTACTGTCCAATTTACTAAATAATGCAGCTCGATATGCCGATCACGGGAGTGCAATCGTGATCCGGATAACGCCGAAAACAGATGGACGACTCGAACTCTCGGTGATCAACCGAGGCAAACCGATTCCTGCTGCAAGCCTGCCCCATATCTTCGATCGTTTCTTCCGCGTAGACACGTCACGTAGCCACGGCCACCAAAATCATGGACTGGGTCTCGCCATCGTTAGCGCGATTGCCCGGATGCATGACGGGGCGGCATTTGCATTGTCCGCCGATGGCGAGACCGAAATAGGCGTACGACTGGACTGCTGACCGCCTCGCTGCTTTCGCCGATGCCGGCCAACGGGTCTTCAGTCTCTGGTTTGCGGCGCAGAGGTTCGCAACGTTCGCAGGCCGTTAGCGACGACCAGCAGACTGGCGCCCATGTCAGCAAATACCGCCATCCACATCGTGGCATTTCCGAACACCGCGAGCCCGAGAAATACGACCTTGATGCCCAAGGCCAGTGCGATGTTCTGCCAGAGCACAGCGTGTGTCTGGCGGGACAAACGGATGGTTTCTGGGATACGCCGCAAATCGTCGTTCATGATGACCACGTCGGCGGCCTCCATGGCGGTATCGGTGCCGGCACCGCCCATGGCGACACCAATATCGGCGCGAGCCAAGGCGGGCGCATCGTTGATCCCATCACCGGTCATGGCTGTCGGGCCATGACGCTCCTGCAGTTCCTCGATTGCAGCCAGCTTGTCTTCCGGCAGCAAATTGCCTCGTGCATCGTCGATCCCTGCCTGGCGGGCAATACTGGTTGCGGTTGCGACGTTGTCGCCGGTGAGCATGACTGACGTGACCCCAAGGCGACGCAGATCGGTAATCGCCTCCCGCGAGCTTTCCTTGATGGTGTCGGCCACCGCGAAGATGGCCAGTACCCGGTCCTCGGCGGCCAGCAAGGTCACGGTTCGCCCCTGATTCTCATGAATGGCGAGACGCGCCTCGATCTCGGGGCTGCACAATCCGCGATCTTCAATCAACCGATGGTTGCCCAGTATCAAGGTATGTCCATCCAGGCGGGCTTCAATGCCGCGACCCGGAAGCGCGGTGAAGTCGGTGAGACCGTTTTCCGGGAGATTCAGTCCCTTGGCAATTGCTTTCGAAACGGGGTGGTCCGAATGGCCGGCCAGGCTGGCGGCCCAGGAAAGCACTTTTGCTTCTGGATCGGAGGAGGGCAGCACCTCTGTGGCTACCAGACGAGGCTTGCCTTCCGTGATAGTGCCGGTCTTGTCGAGAGCAATGACGCGCAGTTTGCGAGCTTCTTCCAGATAGACGCCGCCTTTGATCAGGATGCCGCGCCGAGCGGCTGCGGCCAGTCCGCTGACAACTGTAACCGGCGTAGCGATAACTAGCGCGCAGGGACAGGCGATCACCAGGAGAACCAGTGCCTTGTAGAGCGCCTGTGTCCACATCCAGTCGAACAGCAAGGGGCCGCCAATGGCCACGGCCACGGCAATTGCAAAAATGGCCGGCGTATAAATGGCGGCAAAGCGATCAACGAAACGCTGGGTTGGAGCCCGCGTGCCTTGGGCTGCCTCGACGGCATGGATGATGCGAGCCAGGGTCGTGTTGTTGGCGGCAGCCGTCACCTCAAATTCCAGCGTGCCGGTCTCGTTGATGGTGCCGGCAAAAACGGGATCTCCAGTCGTCTTGTCGACAGGAATGCTCTCGCCGGTGACCGGCGCCTGGTTGACCGCACTGCTACCGGCGGTCACTCGTCCATCCAGCGGGATGCGGGCACCAGGCTTGACCCGCACCAGTGCACCGATGACAACCTTGTCGGCCGGCGTTTCCAGCCAGCCACCATCGCCTAGGCGAATCTCTGCGGTTTCCGGGGCCAAGGCGAGGAGCCCCTTGATCGCGTTGCGTGCCCGATCGACGGACCGGGCCTCGATTAGTTCGGCGATGGCGTAAAGCGCCATGACCATAGCAGCTTCCGGCCATTGACCGATCAGGAAAGCGCCAGTCACGGCGACGCCCATCAGGGCGTTCATGTTCAATTGGCCGCGCCGCAATGCAGACAATCCCTTGCGATAGGTGGAGAATCCTGAGAAGGCAATGGCAGCGGCTGCCAACGCCATGCCCAGCCCCTTGAACGGCAAGGTATCGGGTGCGAAGAAATCCAAAGCCTCGGCCCCGATGGCCAATGCCAGGGCGATCAATGCCTTACTGATCTCGCCGAGACCTGACGGGGTTTCAGTCTTCTGTTCATGCTCGATGGGTAGCACTTCAAAACCAAGCTGGCGGATGGCCTGTAACGCACTTTCCTGGGCTGACTGCTCGCCATCGATGGTCAGGGTCCGGGACGCCAGTTCGAAGTGTAGTGACCGAATCCCCTCAATGCCTGTCAGCACCTTGCGGATATCGTTTTCTTCGTTCGGGCAGTCCATGGCGGAAATCCGAAAAACGCTCGAATTCCCTGAGGAGTTAGGTACAGCGACACGCGGCACATCCTGTATGGAGGTCGTATCCGTCACACCGCCACCTGAACACGCGCAACGCTCAGGCTCATTGGATCGGTGCTTCTCGGCATGGGTGGGCATGGCAATCTCCTATTCGTTGATGCCATTAAAAACCCTTGAGTCGCTACAAGGTCAAGCGGCTACAATGAAAATGTTCAAGGAGAAAAGTTTGTTGGAGTTCCTGAAGATATTGGGTCTCTTCGTCGTTACCGCGCTGGCCGAAATCATCGGTTGCTATTTGCCCTGGCTGGTGCTGACGCAGGGTCGCCAGCGTTGGCTTCTGATCCCGGCTGCCGTGTCCCTGGCTCTGTTTGCCTGGCTGCTTACATTGCATCCTGGCGCCGCCGGTCGCATCTACGCAGCGTATGGCGGTGTCTATGTTGCGGTCGCCTTGTTGTGGCTATGGCAGGTCGATGGAATTCCCCTGACCCGTTGGGATTTTCTGGGCAGTGCCGTATGTCTCGGTGGCATGGCCATCATCGCTTTGCAGCCTGGCCGGACGTGATGGGCGAACCAGGGAGACAGAAATGAAAATCGGCGAACTGGCGCGTTTAGCGGGAAGTAATGTGGAAACGATCCGCTACTACGAGCGGAAAGGACTGTTGCCGAAACCAGGGCGAAGCGAGGGAAATTACCGCATCTACGGGATAATGCACCAGGAGCGATTGACCTTCATTCGGCACTGTCGCAGCTTGGACATGACACTCGACGAGATTCGGACACTATTGCGCTTCAAGGAATCACCGGAGGAAAATTGCGGCGAGGTTAACCGCTTGCTGGATGAACACATCGGGCATGTCGTCCGTCGCATTGGTGAACTCCAAGCGCTCGAAAAACAGCTTCTTGAGCTGCGCAGTCGTTGCCCTGATAACCGTCGAGCCTCGACTTGCGGGATTCTTGAAGGCTTGTCGCAATCGGGCATAAGCGCGGAGCCGATGGGAAATCACATTCCGGGGGTACACGGAATGGCGTTACCCCCCTCTACGGACCTGCATGAATAAGCAAGACCGGTGTCTCCTCCTCAATTTCTCTAATTGAACCAATAGGTGTGATCTGGATATACACGAAAGGAAGAGAGCAAACACCATGTTTCCTGGTACCGATGTGCGCTAGAACTACGAGTGAGGCCTTACTCCACTAGGTAACCCTTGTCGACCCCATCCATCTCGAACAAGTGCTCGGTGAGATAGTCTTGGGAGAGTGCCTGTAGAGAGCGGCTATCTAGCGCGTGTAGCTATAGACGACCGCTTGCCGAACGAATGAATCACCTCATCGCTGTTAGATACTCGGTTACCAGTGACAGCGTATTAACGGCAACATAGAGTGGGATTGCGGACTACATTTTGCTCTTCCTCGAGTGATGGCTTCGGCCGAGTCTCTGCCCAGCAAGCCTCAAAAAACCCCAAAAAAAATAACTGCAAAAGGACGAAGGGGCCGCAGCCCCTTCTCTCTATGCAGTACGTTGATCCTCCTACAAGCCGACCCGTACCCCTGCCATGACCATCCCGATATTGCCTTTTCCTAGCGCCGCATCGCTGCCGGACAGGAAGTAATGCTCATAGCCAAGCCGAGCCTCGATAGCCTTGGTCAGCTGATAGCCAATAACCAGCCCCGCCGTTGGGGAGAGCACCATCTTCTTCACCACTGAACTCTGTGCTGAACCACCGACACCTGCGAAATCCAGGCTGTTGTAGATTTCATCCCGCGTGTGCACCGCCGCCAGACCCAGCTTCGGCTGGATGGTCAGGGATTTGATCGGTTCGAAGCGATAGCCGACGTTAGCCCCCAGAGCATTCGCCGTCCTTGTCGTTGCGCCAGTCAGGGCATTCCCACCACCGGTGATGCCATCGTTGGCACTGCGTGACTGGAACTCACCCAGCGTGGCCAGATACACCTCGTACTCGATGCTTCCCTCGTTCCGGAAGAGCGACAGGCGATAGGCCGTATCGGTCTTGTCGTCCGACATGCCGCCGGCCACCTGGGCATTGACAGTATGGGTCTGTAGATTCCAGACATTGCCGTTGTAACCTCCGCCGCTCATGCGAGCCGAAGTTTTCGACCAACCACCGGCCAAGCCCATCGACCATTTGCTACTCCCCCAATCCGTCTGGTTCGGTTTAGCGCCGAAGCTGTAGAGCAATCCCAAGGTAGTAATCGAGGCATCCCGACGAATGGTGCCATTGTCGATGTTGTTGATGGTGTCGACGCTGGCGTGGTGGATCACGGTATGGTCGAGACGGACAGCCACAGCTTCGGTGACTTGGTACTCAAGACCGAGGCCGTAGATCGGCCGGACCACATCCGTGGTACTGGATTCGTTGTTCGGATTCTGGAACAACAAGCCCGGATCGTTCTTGTTTGCCTTCCGGTCCTGATGCCCATACATCAGACCGAGGCGAACATAGGGCGCGAAACTGCCGATGCGATAGCTGCCGAGGACGGAGAGACCCAGCCCTTCGAGACGGGTCTTACCGTCGACACTCGCGGTATTGCCACCGCCAGTGACATAGCCGCTGATCTTGCGGGTGCCCAGGTTCATGTAGCCCAGTTCGACGGCCAGGTAGTCATTGAGGCGTTCACCGACATAGAGGCCGAAAGCCGTAGGTTTGTCTTTCTGTTGCGTGACATTGAGGGAATCCCATTCCATGTCGCGTAGGGTGAAATCGCTGTAGTCGGCCTTCCCTGCACCGATGCCAACATAGGTTTGGGCCAGACCGGACAGCGGCAGGCAGGCGAGCGCCAGGAGGGCGCAGGTAGTCGGTGTTCTCATTTCTCTCCCTTAAGCATTTTGGTTATGTGATCCACTATCGGCCATGCACGGCCGATACCGAATCGTTTCACTTCACGTATTTCACGGTGACCGTGCCGGCCAACTTGTTTTTGGCAATCTCGTAGTCAGGATTGAAGGTAGCGAGGTTGTGCAACCCGATACCGACCGCCGCCCCCAGCCCGACCACGGCAGCCGGACTGAAAGTCGCCGCCATCGCCGCCGAGCGGTATTCGGAATAGACACGGCATTTGAGATCCTGTTTTTCCAGTCGCCCTTCGATTTTTTCAACGACAGCGCTGATGTTGGAAACGGCGACGACCTGGAACGACTCGTGGCGCATGGCCAGCGTGTCGAGCTTTTCCAGGGTGAGTTCGTCGGCGGTAAATTTCTGAATATCAATCGACATGCATGGTCCTTTTGGTATGTGACGAGTAACTCGCCGATTACTGATTACGGGGAAACGACCGGACCAGTGACACGGCCCTGCTGCTTCATCCATTTGCCGTAAGCCGCCACACAAACCGTGGTCAGAGCGCCGGCAACGAACGTGATGGCATAACTCGCGAGGGTTTCGAGAGGTGATGGGTTGTTCATCAGAGTTCCTTTAAGTTTTTGCGCGATGAGCAAACGTGATGCAGCACTTACTCTGCTGACATAGGCAAAGCGATGCTAAGTATTCCTTAGTATCGTGTCAATTAAGAAACTAAGAATCTCTTAGGTCAAATCTGGGCCTTGGGATTCATGAATCAATCGACGTATTTCGCACGACGTTTGCGAGAAGCCCGTCAGAAAAGCGGCCTCTCGCAAAAGGCGCTGGGGATCAAAGCAGGCATTGATCAATTCAGTGCTAGTCCGCGCATGAATCAGTATGAAAAGGGCAAGCACCTACCTGATTTGCTAACGGTCGAGCATCTGGCAAACGCAACAGGTGTTCCCATTCCGTTCTTTTTCACACCAGAGGACGAGCTTGCAGAATTGATTGCAGCTTGGGGGCAATTGGAAGCAAATCAGCGGGCGTCACTGCTTGAGGCTGCAAAACAACTCCTGCCTATCCCAACACCGCCAGAGCCTTAGCCTCTAGTTTCTGCCCCAGCGTCTTGTTCATTGGCGTATCTGGAATTGTAGAAGCTGCCGAAGGATCGGCATCCGGAGTAGAAGAGAAGAACTCCTCCACTACTGCGCCTCCGTCTTCCTCTCCCTCTTCAAACGCCCCATTTCCCAGACCCAGCTTGGCTACTTGATCCAAGGCTTCCTGATCAAACCCAGCCAGCCGGCGTGCTTCATCTAGTTGCTTGGCCTGCCCCAGCATTTCTTCCGTCGACAACCCTGTCTGCGGCGTGATATCCACGTAGTAGATCGGTGTCCCCAAGCTCTGCCGCGTCGATTTCCCACGCAAGCGCAGTTCCAGCGCCAAGCAGGAAAGCTTGTTTCCCGAGATTGCCTGGAAATATTGCAGCCGTGCACTCAGCGTCCGAATACTGTTGAACCCTGTGGTTCGGAATACGAAGCTCCCAAGCGGATCATCATCACCCAACGCGACATTCAAGCGTCCGTAGGGTTTACAACCGCCCTTTGCCAGCGGACAAGCATCCGGTGACGAGCATGGAAACGACCTGATGCCCTCTTCCGTCTGGCGCTTGCAGTTCTGTCCATCGCCGACACAGAGTGGCCGCCCCGTCGTCCGATCAAACAAGCTGTACTCGGCCCGGAAGTTGAGATAGGGATCGTTGAACAACAAGCGGATCGGAATATTGCGAATCTTGCCGCCCTGTTCCTTGCGCAGGTTTTCATCCAGCGGGTGCGGCAACCAGCCATCCTTGTTCTGAACCTGGCTGGTGATGGTGAATTGATCGTCCTTCTCTGGCAGACGTTTGCCGTTCTTCTCCACCACCTTGCCGATGGAGATTCGTCCCAGTACGGGCGGTGTAATGGCGAGACCTTTCAACATATCGGTGACTCCTGTAAAAAATGCTTTCCGCCTGCACCGCTGGGGTGGCAGGTCGGGAAGGCTGATTGCGTTGATTAAGTGGCTTGTGTGGTTCAGGCGACTAGGAAGCGCCGACTACCCGGTTTGCTCATGGCGTACTGCTGCTGGAATTCGGGGTGATCCTTGAGGAGGCCCGTGACATCGAGCACCACGCTATCCTTGGCTTTCTTCCAGGTGACGCTGCCGGTTTCGAAGTTCGCTCTCGTGGCACTACCCATGGCTTGCTGCAGGCTTTGCTTGAGTTGCGCCTCCAGCTTCTCGGCCTCGGCGATGCTTTGCCGAACCGACAGCCAATCGGCGAAGGTGGCCGACAGGTTGCGCTCCTCTGTGAAATCGAGGGTCTGGCCATCGTCTGCCGGATAGAGGCAACGTAGCGCCAAGTCAGCCGATTCACTGCCATCGGCCGGTGGCGGCGTATCGCTCTCGACGTAGTGCCAGAAGTGCCGTTCGAGTTCGATCAATCGGGTAATCAAACGCTCATCGCGTTCGACCCGATGGATTTCGAGGTGTTGTCCACCAAGCAATACGGCCACATCGGCGGCTTGCTTGCCGGTGACGGCCAGCTGGTGCATGACCTGGAGTTGAACGTATTCAGGTACGCCTTCCTTCCAGAGCTTTGCACCGTTGATGCCGGCCGTCTTGCATTCGAGGATTTGTACCTCGCTGGAACCCGTGACTTCGCGGTCAATGTTGGCCAGCATCCAGTGCAGACTGGGATCTGGATGCTGCAGCACGGCGTTGATGCGCCGTACCCGATTGCCGGTGCGCCGTGTGTAGTGGGCTGCGACAATCGGTTCGAGGATGTTTCCCCAATACATCGGGCTCTCTTCGTCGTGCGGATCGGCCTTGGGTAGATTGCCATCACGACCGGTCTTCTCCAGCCAGAGTTCGAGCTGGCTCTTATAGGGATTCAGTCCGCAGGCCGTCGCGGCATCCGAACTGCCGATGCCTTGTTTGCGAACAGTGAGCCAATCGTCACGAGGCAAGTCCTTGGTCTTGACCAGTTTAAGTGCCGGGCGATGCTTGATCGGACTGGCATTGGGTAAAGCTTGTGGTTGCATAGTTCTACTCCTTCCAGAAATGCAAAATGCCCAGTCAGCCAACAAGCTGAACTGGGCATATGCGGGGGATGAATGATGAAACGCGGATTCAGGAATTGATCAGGCGACGAGTTGCAGGGCCGTATCGAGGGCGCGTTGCTTGAGGACGGCCCCCTGACCGAACCAGGCGGAATCCATGCGGTACTCGGTGCTACGGGCACGGCGTTCGTGGTCGACGTACTCGGTGACAGCATTGAGCAGGCCCCAGGCGGTGCCTTTGGCTGCTTCGAGTTCCGCCCCTTTGCCCTGGCCGTCGTAGAGAGCTTGCACCCGTTTCAGGGCTCGTTCGTTGGCGAGCCCGGACGATTCAAGAGCGCCGTGCTGGACATCGCACAGTACGCGCAGGAAGTAGTTCATGGCTTCATGGCTCTTCACCTTGCGCTCAGCCAGTGTCTTCATTCGGTACATGAACCCATCCCATTGCGAGACAGAGATACCGAGTTGCTGTTTGACGGCTTGCGGATCGAAGCGAGTATTGTGCGGCACCTTGATCGCCTGACTGGCACCATTCACGGCAATGGTCAGGGTGTTGTTGCAGACGACGCGGACGGTCGTCGGGGTTGCCGTGGTGGCGAGTGTTCCGTCACACGAGGTGGCCAACAACAAATAGCCATTGACCTGATCATTGCCCTTCAAGGCAGTCGATTGACCGGTCTTAGCCAATGCCCAGAACTTCTTGCCACCTTTCAATACACCAGCCGTCTCCAACTGGTAGCCGGAAACGTCAGTGAGATCGCGATAGAACTCGAGAACTTCTTTGGGTTGAACAACCTGATAGCGCTGCGAGACGACAGACAGGGCTTCCTTGGTATCCGAGCGATAGAGGACTTTCTGCTCTTCGAAGGAATTGATGCTACCCAGACTGCCGATGCTGTCAGCCATGAAGCGGACCGGGGATTCCTGGATGGTCCAGTCCATGCCTGCGGATTTGGCCCAGACTTCGATGGGTTGTTTGGCTGGAAGACGATTGCCGAGGCCATGCCAGGGTTCGGCGCCGACATAGGCCATTAGTTGAACGAGGTGTGCCATGAGATTTCCTTTCGGGAATGAATAGGCGCAACCGCTCCGCCGTGTGAACGGCAGAGACGGGAGGCGATGAATCAATGAGAGAGAGAGAGACGAGAACTGCGATGCCATCCTTTGCAGACGGCAGAGATGAAACAAGCCGATCAGTAGGTGGTCGGCTCGGGTGCAGTGAGACTAAAGCAGTGGCCGCAGGCAAGGCAGCGGTAGTTATCGAGGATGCGACGGTCGACGAGTTCGCCCAATCGGGCACCGGACAGGCCGCCGGCAGTACCGCCAACTACGGCGCCGAAAAGCGCACCGAGGACACCACCGAAGACCATGCCAGGCGGACCGGCGACGATTCCGACAGTCATGCCGATTTCGATACCGGACAGGCTACCGGTGGCACCACCGACACAGCCGCCAACCGTGCCGATGAGACCGGCGGCCTTGCGGGCACGATTGCGGGTATTAATACGTGCAGAGTGACAGTTTGGGCATTGAATGTTCATTGTCTGACTCCTGTAGATGGAAAGGACGAACGAAATCAGCGAACACCATTTCTGGTACTCGCTGATTTGAACGTAATGAGGAGTTAGGTACAGGGCCAGATGCTTGATTCTGGCCAATCTGCCATGTTTTTGGGCAGACAATCACCTTCTCAATAAAGTGATATGTGATTGAAAAAATCTAGAAACTACGACTTTTCGGGCATTACGCACCCATAAGTACGCAATTCGACATTTAATGCATAGAGAGTCTCATCACTTATGAGTTTTACGGCCTCTTTGGCTACCTTTTTGGTTACATGCTCACCAGGAACACCAAAATACCTGCCCTCGAAAAAACTTTCTTCCATATCTGCAGGTTTGATTTTTTTCCGATTGATGATCGCCCAGAAAGTCAAATCTAAGTAGGGCAGCAAACGTTCTTTGTGCCACTTTTCGAATCTTTTATCGCTAAACAACCACTGTTTAGGTTCAATATTGGCCTCTGCACGAGTTTTAGCTATCCAAGAACGGAATTGCTTCACTAGATAGTCATCTGATGCATTTAAATCGACACCAATGAAAAACCTCTTAACCTGACCGAGTGAATCGCGATGAACTTTCCACGCAGGACTTGAAAGGTACTCGTGGACATTACGGCAAATATCTTCTTCAAATTCCAGATCACCGTCCTCAACAAGATCACCATATTTTTCGGTATCTTCCATACGTTGAACCCAAGCCCGATAGCGGGGGTCAGAAAGAACACGATGGCCTCTAAAAAACTCCTCTGCCGACTGATCCATGAGAGGTGACAGGTAAATATCGGATAGAGGGCGAAGACTCCGCAATGGCATCTGCAGTAACAGCTCTGCTTGTTCAACATAGCTGCTCCGCAGTTCGTCAGTTAGCCGCCCTTCCCGTTCTTTAGCGAAAACATAGCTCATGAACGAACGCGCAGAGAGTTCTGCAACCCAATCTTTCAAATCCCATGATGCACATGCGTCATAGATTGAGATATCAAAATCATCAGGTACAGAATTGATGGAATTTTTCATTGCGAATCCTAGAAAATAGTTACTCCGATACTCGCAAAATATTCCTCAAGAATCTTCTAGCGCTATGCTGCTGCTTTTTTGAGCTGACAATCCGTTAGAAATTCAGACCAAACCGTCAGGGCAGCACGGCGCTCTTCGTAATATGAGTGCTGGTCATAGATACCTTCAACACCTGATAACTTGTGATTCAAACACATCTCCGAAATATCACGGCTAACGCCAAGTTTTCGCATGTGGCTTTTCATTGTGCTGCGCAGATCATGCGGGGTAAATCGACGGATCGCTGGGGTATGGTTCTCAATCCAATAATCAATAGCCTCACGAATTGCATCCTTCGATACGTGCGCATCTCCATCGTATCGCTCAATCCGAGTCCGTAGGCGAGCGGGCAAGACATACACCGAGTTCCCGGCCAGCAGAAACAGTTCCTTAAACCAATCGACAACACACGGGGCCAAGGGAATATCCATAGCCGGCCCCGTCTTACTCTGCGGTATGTGCCAACGAGCTTCCGTAATAAATACGTTCTCTCTCAAGGCTGTAAACAATTCTGAAATTCGAACTCCTGTTGCCAGCAAAATTTTCACGGACAGGAGATTGTCCGGTTTCATGTGTGCATTCAGCAGCACGGCCAACTCGTCCACACTCAGCATCAGCCGCCTCTTAACTTCTGGCCGTTTGCCAATGATCGCCTCAAGCTGGATACCCGCACATGGACTGGCAAAGATCAGCTTCTTACCTGTCGCATGCTTGAAAATGCCGAGAAGGACACACCAAAGAGTAAAAAGCTCCACCCAACCTGTTTTGACACGCTCAATCTGAGCAACAACATCAGCAGGGCCTACCGATTGAACGGACATGGCGCCCATGCCATTTTCGATCCGTTTTAGATTTCTACCGTAGCTACGTTGAGTACTATCAGCAAGATTCGTAAGCACTAACTCCCGATAGTCCTTAATCAGTTCACGAACCGTCCAATCTTTGTGAGCTTTGGTTTTTCGTACCTCGTCCGCTGGATTTACCCCATCAAGAAGGGCCAAACGCTTTTTGGTTGCATTCAAGCGGGCAGCAGCCAACGACACATCTGGATAGCGACCAAGAGTCACCTCTTGTCGACGACCTCCGTGTTGGTAGCGCAAAACCCATGTTGCCGCACCGGCTGCGGACAGCGTAAACGTGAGACCCGCGCCATCCGACTTCGCCACTGGCAAACCTGCACGAACCCATTTCCGCAACTGGATATCAGTCAGTAAGTTGGATTGGATTTTGGCCACCGTCGTCACACTCCGAAATGCGATGGGTAGCTAGCCAGTCTAGCTACCCATCTAGCTACCAATGAAAGGGCTATTTCGATTATACGGAGATCAACGGCAATTAACACGACACAGGCAAAACCATTGAAAATAGTGCATATCAAGGGTTCATCGTATACGCAGATGAACTCAAATTACGCTACATCAAAACAATGTCGTACTGCTCGGGTGAATAACTCGGTTCGGATTGCAGCGAAACCGATTTGCCGATGAAGTCGGAGAGCATGGCCAGGGCCTGGGATTCTTCGTCGAGGAAGAGATCGACGACATCCGGGCCGGCCAGGATGCGGTATTCACGGGCATTGAACTGGCGCGCTTCGCGCAGCAGTTCGCGGAGGATTTCGTAGGCGACGGTGCGTGCCGTCTTGACCTCGCCGCGCCCGCCGCAGGTCGGACAGGGCATGCACAGCACGTGAGCGAGCGACTCGCGGGTCCGCTTGCGGGTCATTTCGACCAGGCCGAGCGCAGTGAAGCCGTTGACGGTCAACCGCGTGTGGTCGCCGGCCAGCGCCTTGTTGAATTCGTCGAGCACGGCCTTCTTGTGCTCCTCGTTTTCCATGTCGATGAAGTCGACGATGATGATGCCGCCGAGGTTGCGCAGACGGAGCTGGCGGGCGATGGTGACCGCCGCCTCGAGGTTGGTCTTGAAGATGGTGTCGTCGAAATTGCGCACGCCGACGAAGCCGCCGGTGTTGACGTCGATGGTGGTCATCGCCTCGGTCTGGTCGATGATCAGGTAACCGCCGGACTTGAGGTCGACGCGGCGGGCCAGGGCTTTCTGGATCTCCTCCTCGACGCCGTGCAGGTCGAACAGCGGACGCTGGCCGGTGTAGTGCTCGAGCAGCGGCAACACGGCCGGCGTGTATTCCTCGGCAAAGCCGGTCAGTTTGACGAAGTTTTCCCGGGAGTCGATGACGATGCGCGTCGTCCCCGGATTGACGAAGTCGCGCAGTACGCGCTGACCGAGCGACAGTTCCTGATAGAGCATGGTCGGCGGCGCGGAAGTCCGGGCCTTGTCGCGGATGTCGGCCCAGGTCTTGCGCAGGTAGGCGATGTCGGTCGCGAATTCGTCGTCGCTGGCATTCTCGGCCATGGTCCGGACGATGAAGCCGCCAGTTTCTTCTTCCGGCACCAGCCGGGTGATCTTCTCGCGCAGCACTTCGCGTTCGGCCTCGGATTCGATGCGCTGCGAAATCCCGATGTGTTTTTCCTGCGGCAGGTAGACCAGCATGCGGCCGGCGATGGAAATCTGCGTCGACAGCCGGGCACCCTTGGTGCCGATCGGGTCCTTGACGACCTGGACGACGATGCTCTGGCCTTCATGCAGGATTTTCTCGATCGGCCGCTCGGTTGCCGTTTCGCGCGGTTGCCAGATATCAGCGACATGCAGGAAAGCGGTGCGGTCGAGACCGACTTCGACGAAGGCGGACTGCATGCCGGGCAGGATGCGGCAGACGCGACCGAGGTAGACGTTGCCGACCAGCCCGCGGCTGGCCGTCCGCTCGATATGCAGCTCCTGGGCGACGCCCTGTTGCATGACGGCAACGCGGGTCTCCTGCGGCGTGAAATTGATCAGGATTTCTTCGGTCATACGCTCTACAATTCGCGGTTTTTTCCGGATTCTACTATGCGCAAGGCGCCTGAACTCCTCGCCCCGGCCGGCTCGCTCGAGATGATGCGCACCGCCTTCGCCTTCGGCGCCGATGCGATCTACGCCGGCCAGCCGCGCTACAGCCTGCGCGTGCGCAACAACGAGTTCGGCACGATCGCCGCACTGAAGGAAGGGATCGACGAAGCGCATGCCGGCGGCAAGCAGTTTTTCGTCGTCAGCAACATCTTCCCGCACAACGCCAAGCTCGCCACCTACTTGGCCGACATGGCGCCGGTCATCGAACTGAAGCCCGACGCGCTGATCATGTCCGACCCCGGGCTGATCGACATGGTGCGCGAAACCTGGCCGGAACAGGTCATCCACCTGTCGGTGCAGGCCAATACCGTCAATTGGGCGGCGGTCCGGTTCTGGAAAAAAATGGGCGTCGACCGTGTCATTCTGTCGCGCGAGCTGTCGCTCGACGAAGTCGCCGAAATCCGCCAGCAATGCCCGGACATCGAGCTCGAAGTCTTCGTCCATGGCGCGCTGTGCATCGCCTATTCCGGTCGCTGCCTGCTCTCCGGCTACTTCAATCACCGCGACCCGAACCAGGGCACCTGCACCAATTCCTGCCGCTGGGACTACAAAGTCGGCACCACCGGCCAGGAATCGGACAAATCCTACGGTCAGCCGGAAATTTTGGCCAAAAACGATATTGAAATCGTCATCGAGGAAAAGCAGCGCCCGGGCGAACTGATGCCGATCGAGGAAGACGAGCACGGCACCTACATCCTGAACTCGAAAGACCTGCGCGCCATCGAGCACGTGCAGCGCCTGGTCGACATCGGCGTCGATTCGCTGAAGATCGAAGGCCGCACCAAGAGCCCCTACTACGTCGCCCGCACCACCCAGGCCTATCGCCAGGCGATCGACGACGCCGTCGCCGGCAAGCCGCTCGACCCCGCCCTGCTGCGCGAGCTGGAAGGCCTGGCCAACCGCGGCTACACCGACGGCTTCTACCAGCGCCACCACGACGCCGACTACCAGAACTACCTGCGCGGCCACTCGGAATCGGACCGCAGCCTCTATGTCGGCGATGCCGTGTGCTACGACGAAGCCCGCGGCCTGATGGAAATCGTCGTCAAGAACCGCTTCTCGGTCGGCGACCGGCTGGAATGCGTACACCCCTCGGGCAACTACGTTTCGACGCTGATGCGCATGGAAAACCAGGCCGGCGAGACAATCAGCGTCGCCCCCGGCAGCGGGCACCGCGTCTGGGTCGATTTGCCGGCCAGGTACACCAATTCCTTCGTCGCGCGTTTTGTCTAGCTGACGGTCAGAAAACCTCGAATATTTCACTTTTGTGCACCGCAGCAAGCGGTGTAAAATCAAGCCCATGAGCAACAAATCCAACCGCATGCCCTTGATCGACGCCTTGAAGGCAGGCGCGGCCATGCTCGTTCTGTTGAATCATTTCTCGTCTTATGGCCCGCTGGCCCAGGCGGCACGCGAGGCGTTTCCCGCCATCTTCGACTGGTGCTTCGAATATGGCCGCATGGCTGTCCAGGTCTTCCTGGTCATCGCCGGTTTTCTCGCTGCCCGCGGTCTTTCGGCCCACGGCGAGGCGCTGACTGCCTCGCCATTACCGCTGATCTGGAAGCGCTACCTGCGCCTGGCCGTGCCCTATCTGGCCGCCATCGGCCTGGCCATCGTCGCTGCGGCAGTCGCCAACCAGTGGCTGGACGACGAGGCCATCCCCGACCGCGCCACCTTCAGCCAATGGCTGGCCCACGCCTTCCTGCTCCACAATCTGCTCGGTTTCGAAGCACTGTCGGCCGGCGTCTGGTACATCGCCATCGACTTCCAGCTCTTTGCACTGATGGCCCTGTTGCTCTGGGCTGGTCGTGCCCGCCTTGTCGCTCCGGCACTAGTCCTGAGCGTTGCGACCGCCTCGCTGTTCTGGTTCAACCGCGACGCCAGCTGGGATAACTGGGCGATCTACTTCTTCGGTTCCTACGGCCTGGGTGCTGCTGCCTGGTGGGCTTCCGACCGCCGGCAGCTGAAATTCTGGATGGGCGCCATTGTCACCGTTGCCGTGGCGGCGCTGGTCCTCGATTTCCGCCTGCGCGTCGCACTCGCCCTGGGCATTGCACTACTGCTCGGCTTCGGCCGGCGAACCGGCTTCCTGGAAAGCTGGCCGGACGCCAAGCCGCTGGCCTTTCTCGGGCAGATTTCCTATTCTGTCTTCCTGGTGCACTTCCCCATCCTGCTGCTGGCCAACAGCCTCTATTTCCAGCTGGAACTGTCATCGCCCGATTCGGTGATCATCGCCCTTTGCCTGGTCCTGACCATCAGCATTGCAACCGCGACCCTGTTCTATCGCTGGATCGAAAGCCCGGATGCCAGCCGCCGCATCACGGCGGCACTTGGCTGGCTGCTCGGGAAAACCATGGAAGTTGCCCGCAAGCTGCCGCTGATCGGCGCCTTGCTGCCCAATCGCGCCTAATCGGCGAGTTCGGGCCGATTCCGGAAAAACGCCAGCGCTTCCGGATTGGCCAAGGCCTCGATGTTTTTCACCGGCCGCTCATGCACGACATTGCGGACGGCCAGTTCGACGATCTTGCCCGACTTGGTGCGCGGGATATCGGTCACCTGGACGACCTTGGCCGGGACATGCCGCGGCGTCGTGTTGGCGCGAATCTGCTGCCTTATCCGTTCGATCAGCGCGCTATTCAGCACCAGCCCCTCGCGTAGTTTGACGAAAAGAACGACACGCACATCGTCGTGACGCCCTGGCGGCCAGTCCTGCCCGATGACCAGGGATTCGAGAATTTCCGGCAACTGTTCGACCTGACGATAAATCTCTGCCGTGCCGATGCGTACGCCGCCCGGATTGAGGGTCGCATCCGAGCGGCCGTAAATGATCATGCCATCGTGCGCCGTCAGCTCCGAAAAGTCGCCGTGGCACCAGACATTCGGGAAGCGCTCGAAATAGGCGGCGCGATACTTGCCGCCATCCGGGTCGTTCCAGAAGCCGACCGGCATGACCGGGAAGGGTTTGGTGCAGACCAGTTCGCCTTTCTCGCCACGTACCGGCCGGCCGTCCTCGTCAAACACATCGACCGCCATGCCCAGCCCCCGGCACTGGATCTCGCCGCGATACACCGGCAACACCGGGTTGCCGAGCACGAAGCAGGAGACGATGTCGGTTCCGCCAGAAATCGAGGCCAGCAGGAGATCGGCCTTGACCTCGCGATAGACCCAGTCAAAGCCCTCCGGCGACAGCGGACTGCCGGTCGAGAACATGGCGCGCAAGGCCGACAGATCGTGCGTACTACCCGGCTGCAGGCCAAGTTTGGCGGCGGCGTCGATGAATTTGGCCGAGGTGCCGAAATGGGTCATCCCTTCCGCCGCCGCATAGTCGAACAACACCTTGCCGTGGCCGGCAAACGGCGAGCCATCGTAGAGCAGTAGCGTGGCGCCGCTGGCCAGGCCGGAAACCAGCCAGTTCCACATCATCCAGCCGCAGGTCGTGAAGTAGAACAGCCGGTCACCGGGGCGCACATCGCTGTGCAGCTGGTGCTCCTTCAGGTGCTGCAACAGCACACCGCCATGGCCGTGGACAATGCACTTCGGCACGCCGGTCGTACCACTGGAGAACATGATGAACAGCGGGTGATCGAAAGCAACTTTTTTGAAAATTACCTCTTTTTTGCCTTCGACCGTAGCATTTGAACCCCACAGCATCGCATGGGCGATTTTCTTCGTATCCGGTGCCTTATCCAGGTAAGGCACGACCACCGTCCTGATCAGCGACGGCATTTGGGCGACCACCTCGGCATTCTTGGCCAGGCAATCGACCGGCTTGCCGTTGTACCAGTAGCCATCGACGCAGATCAGCACCTTAGGTTCGATCTGTCCAAAACGGTCAAGCACGCCCTGCACCCCGAAGTCCGGTGAAGCTGACGACCAGATGGCACCAAGCGCAGTCGTGGCCAGCATGGCGACCAGGGTTTCCGGCAAATTGGGCAGGTAAGCCGCCACCCGATCCCCCTCGCCCACACCTGCCTCGATCAGCAACCGCTGGAACCGGGCAACCTCGGCATACAATCCCGCCCGGGTCATCCGCCGCCGGACCTTGTCCTCGCCCCAGAAAACCAGCGCCTCGCCTTCGTCGCGATACTTCAGCAAGTTTTCCGCATAATTCAGACGCGCCTCGGGAAACCAGCGGGCGCCGGGCATCCGGTCAGCGTCGAGGAGAGTTTCGCCACCTCTTTCACCAAGCACGCCGCAGAAATTCCAGAGCATCGACCAAAAAGCCTCCGGCCGATCAACCGACCACCGCCACAGATCGCCATACTCCCCCTGCCCGGCCGCCTGGATGAACATCGCCATCCGCGTCTTGCCAACGGTATTCGGATTGGGCTGCCAAAGAGGCAGCGTTGCGCTAGCGGGCACCATGATGTCTCCTGCAGAAGCTGAGCTGCCAACAAGCAGCGAATTTGGTCAGAGCGGCCGGAACCCAAGTCGCTTCAGCAACTCGCCGGTTTCACAGACCGGCAGCCCCATGACGCCGGTGTAACTGCCGGCCAGATGTTCGACGAACAAGCCCGCGCGGCCCTGGATGCCGTAAGCACCGGCCTTGTCCATGGGTTCGCCGCTCATTACGTAGTGGCGGATTTCTTCGTCGTCGATTTCCCGAAAGCGTACTTCGCTGGTCGACAAAAGGTATTCGGTATGTCCGAGGTGATTGACCGCAACACCGGTGAGCACGCGATGGGTCTGTCCCGACAGGCGGCGCAGGATAGCCGTTGCATCGGCCATGTCGATCGGTTTGCCGATGATCTCGCCGTTGAATTCGAGCGTCGTGTCGGCAGAGAGCACCGGACGCATCGGCAAGCGGCGCTCCTCGACGATTTTCAAGCCGTGGATGGCTTTGGCGCGCGCCACGCGTTCCACGTAGTCAACCGGGTTTTCGCCCGCCAGCGGGGTTTCGTCAGTTTCACTATCGGCCCGCATCCCGTCGCGAAAAACGACAGTGTCGAAATCGATGCCGATCTGGTGCAGCAACTCACGGCGGCGCGGGCTACGCGAAGCGAGATAGAGACGCATCATCCCTCCCGGTGATAAGGGTGGTTCTTGAGGACGCTGACGGCGCGATAGAGCTGCTCGCATAATAACAGGCGCGCCATGCCGTGCGGCAGGGTCAGGCTGGACAGGCGCAACCGGTCATCGGCCTGCTGCTTGAATTCTTCATCCAGCCCGTCGGCACCGCCGATCAGCAGCGCCACGTCACGGCCGTCCTGCATCCAGGCCTCAAGGCGTTTGGCCAGTTTCAGCGTGGTCAGGTCATCGCCTTTTTCGTCGAGCACGACGATCCGGCTACCCGATTGCAGGGCTTCGCGAATCCGGTTTTTTTCGGCCGCGAGCAATTGCTCGCGGGTCTTCGAACCGCGGGCCTCCGGCTTGATTTCGGTGACGCTGGCCGGCAACTCGCGCGGCATGCGCTTCAGGTACTCGGCGCAGCCTTCGTTGACCCAGGCGGGCTGGCGATGGCCGACGGCGAGTACGGCCAGCTTCATTCTTCCCTGGCCTGCTCCGCGGCCTTGCGCCGCTGGGCCGGCGTCGTCTGCCAGAGTTCCTCGAGGTTGTAGTACTGGCGAACCGAGGGCTGCATGACATGAACGACGATATCGCCGAGGTCGACCAGCACCCATTCGCCGCTGTCCTCGCCTTCGGTAGACACAACCTCGCCCCCGGCTTCCTTGATCTTTTCCTGGACGTTGTTGGCGAGCGCCTTGACCTGGCGGTTGGAATCACCGGTGGCGATGACGATGCGATCGAACATCGAGGTCAGCTTGGTGGTGTTGATGACTTCGATATCCTTGCCCTTGATGTCTTCAAGGGCGGAAACGACGATTTTTTGCAGCTTGCGAATGTCCATCAGGGGCTTTTGTAGAGTTGGTGAAGTTCAATATAGTCGAGAACGCTATCCGGCAGCAAATAGCGGGCGGAAAGGCCGTTGGCCAGCAGTTTGCGGATCTGCGTCGCGGAAATGGCCAGCTGGGTCATCGCAAAGGTAACGATGCTCCCGCCTGGCGAAATTTTGAGGTCGCTGGCCTCGGCCTGGCGGCGACTGTTGAATTCAGCCGCCAGTTCGGTGGGCAAACTACAGGCTTCGACAGGGAAACCTGGACGATGGGAGACCGCCACGTGCGCCAGCGCAAAGATATCCCGCCAGCGGTGCCAGCTTGGAAGACCGGCAAAGGCATCGGCGCCGACCAGCAGGACCAGCGGTTGCTCCGTGCCAAGTTCGCGGCGCAGGCGCTCCAGGGTATGCACGGTATAGCTCGGTGCCGCGGCTTCGACTTCGCTGGCGTCGACCGAAAAACGGGAGTTTTTTGCCGTCGACCGTAGCACCATCTCCAGGCGCTGAGCCGCAGTCACTTGCGGCTGGCCACGATGCGGCGGCTGCCCAGCGGGAATCCAGCGCACCCCGCCCAGCCCAAGATGGGCAATGGCCTCCTCGGCCAGGCGAAGGTGGCCATAATGGACCGGATCAAAGGTGCCGCCGAACAGGCCGAGAGGTTCAGACAATTTCGGAAATGCCGAAAATATCGCGGTAGCAGACATAAAAGCTGGCGAAAATGGTCGGCGCGACGATCAGGATCATCGGCACGCTGACGATGGCCGTCACGAAATTTGCTGCGCCCGGCACAATCACCAGCAAAACGCCGAGCAGGACACCGGGCAGGATGCCAGCCACCAGCAACAGTCCGGCGCCATAGGTCAGGAAGGGTCGCCAGTTCATCCAGCAGGCGACGAAGCTGAAAAACAGCGACCGCCCGAGCGACAGGCGGTGCCAGGCGGCAAGCACCGGCGCGAACCAGTAGGCCATCATGACCGGCATCATCAACAGCGTGACGAACAGGGCGGGCAGCAGGAAATCAGCATCCTCGACCACTGCCCGTTCGGCCCGGCTGCTCGACAACATGAATTTCAGCAGGTTGCCGCCATCGACCAGGGCCGACAATCCGAGTATGCCCAGCGTGCAGCACAGGTAGAGCGCCCCCAGGGCAAGCAGGGTGCGTGCGTTTTCCTTCAGACTCCCATAGAGGGTTTGCAGGCCGAGCGGCTGGCCGCGCTCGATATTGCGCGCCGCCTGCATCAGGCCGACTGAGAGCCCCGGAATGGCCAGCGAGGCCGCCAGGGCACCAACAACCGGCAAGACGTTGAGGAAAATGACGGTGAACCAGTAGGTAACGACCAGCATGCCGAGCATCAGCGGGTTGCGCCGGAAAATGGCAAAACCGCCGAGTATCCATTGCCAGCCTGCGGCCGGCGCCAGGGTTTGCGCCCGCATGCTCAGCTGCCCATGAAGATGTCGCGGTACGAGGCGTAAACCGCACCGGAAAAGACTGGTAACAGCAACAACAGCCCCATGCCCACCGGCAACATCGCAAAAAACAGGGCAACGACCAGAAATACGCCAAAAACCACCATCGGCAGCAGGTTCTTGCTCCCCGCCGCGAAGCTGGCCTTCATCGCATCGAGCGGCTGCATGTCGTGGAAGAAAACCAGCGCCGGCGCGAACCAGGTCGCCATGATGATCGGAATCGAGAGCACCATGACCAGCAGGCCGGCGAGCATGACGCCGCCAAGTGCGATGCCGAAACCGGCTACCTTGCCGGTGACGACACCGCCCAGCGCACCACCACTGACCAGCAGAAAGGCAAGGAAGGCGAGACCGAAGACGCCGATGGCAAAGAAGACGCCGACCATGACCAGTTGCCCGGCGTTATGGCGAAACCCGGCGAAAAGATCGGCGATTTCCGGCTCTTCGCCCTCGCCGATACGCCGGCAAAGCTTGAACATGCCGGCCCCGAACAAGGGCACCAGCAGGTGGGCCGCAATCTGGCCAAACAAGGGAACGATGGAAATGGCCATCAGGATGATCAACAGCAGCAGGGTGCTACCGATCCACACGCCGGGATTGACCATGAACAGCGCCCACCCCTGGCGTAGCCAGTCAAAGCAGGCACCGGGATCGACTTCGCGGCTCTCGCCGGAAAAAGGGGCCGGCGCCATCGGAAAAGCAGGAGTTTCGCTCATGCGCGGATGCTAACGGGGGAGCGGCTCGGGAGCAAGGCGAAATCGCGTCAACAGTTGCCTGAAATCATCCGGATTCTTGATCGTCACCACGCTGCCAGCCCGCGGTTGGTGCCGCACTTCCAACCGCAACAGCCAGAAGCGCAATGCCGCAGCCCGCCGCATCGGCAACCAGGCGGCCCGCTCCGCCACGGTCAGCGGGCGAATCGACTCGTAGCCGGCGATCAGTTCGATCAAGGCCGCCGCGTCGACGCACCAGTCGTTGGCGACGACAGCCAGATCGAACAGCAGCACATCCTCGCCGGCAAAGTAGAAATCGAGCAGGCCGGATAAGGCCTTGCCGCACCACAACACGTTGTCGCGAAACAGATCGGCATGAATGACGCCACGCGGCAGCTGCGACCAATCCTGAGCCGCCTGAAAGGCCAGTTCATCCTTGAGCAGCGCCGCCTCGTCGGGTGCCAGCAGCGGCATCAGCATCTCGCCCACCTGTTGCCGCCAGGCGCTGCCGCAAGGATTGGGCAAGGCGCCCGGCATGCCGGCAACTACCTGATGCATGCGGGCCAGGGTGCGCCCGACTTCCCGGCAATGCTCGGCCGATGCTTCCTCGATGGCCGAGCCCGGCAGACAGGTCAGTAACGCCGCCGGTTTGCCGGCCAGCGGGCGCCAGCGCTGCCCGGCGTGATCCGTCAGCGGGCACGGACAAGGCAGGCCGGCTTTGGCCAGTCGTTCCTGCAACGCGAGATGAAAGGCCAGTTCGGCGGTATCGCCGAGACGCTCGAACAGCGTCAGCACGTAGCGGCCGCTGGCCGTCGTGACGAAATAATTGGAGTTCTGCATGCCGGCGGCGATCCCGGCATGATCGATCAACTCACCGAGGCCAAGCGGCTGCAGCCAGGCGGCAAGCTCGTTCCGCCCAACCGTGGTATAGACGGACACTTACCAGCTATGAATGATCCACATCGGCGGCTTGACCACCGGATGGGTGATGTTGGCTTCGACGAACTGACCGTCACCCTGGTTATCGACCAGGTAGTAAGGCTTGCCGACGGACGGCGTGACCTTGATCATGTAGAGCTTGCCGTTGATGCGGTATTCCTCGCGGGTTTCCGTCTCTTTCTTGACGATGGTCACCTGCGGCTCCAGCGCCTCGTCGAAGGCCTCCATGCCCGGCGGCGGCGGTGGCACGACCGGCAGGGGCTGCAGATCGCTCTTCTGCGCCCAGACAGGCAGTGCAGCAAGGAGCAAGAGGGGAAGTAGGCGGCGCATGATGGAATCCTCGTTGGCTATGCCCTGATTTTACAGGTTGAGCATCATCTCGTGTTCGTTCGGCAGAGGGCCGAACGGGCGGGATTCATAGTGCTTGAAGATGGCTTCGACGACCTTGGCCGGTTCGTCGATCAACTGGATCAGCTTCATGTCCTCATCGTCGACCATGCCCTCGGCAACCAGGCGATCCTTGAACCATTCGATCATCCCGCCCCAGAAGGCCGTGCCAACCAGAATCAGCGGGATCTTGCGGCCCTTGCCGGTCTGGATCAGCGTCAGCGCTTCCATCAGCTCGTCCAGCGTGCCAAAGCCCCCGGGCATCACGACATAGGCGCTGGCAAAGCGGACGAACATGTACTTGCGGGCGAAGAAGTGCCGGAAGGTCTGCGAGATGTCCTGGTACGGGTTGTTCTTCTGCTCGTGCGGCAACTGGATATTGAGACCGACCGATGGCGACTTGCCGAAGAAGGCGCCCTTGTTGGCCGCTTCCATGATCCCCGGGCCGCCGCCGGAGATCACCGAGAAGCCGGAATCGGACAGCAGGCGCGCCGTTTCCTCGGTCAGCATGTAGTACGGCGACTCCGGGCGAACACGGGCGCTGCCGAAGATGGTTACCGCCGGCTTGATCGCCGCCAGGCGCTCCGTCGCCTCGACGAACTCTGACATAATGCCGAAAATCCGCCAGGACTCGCGGGCCGTCGTGCTTTTGAGGATGGCTTCGGTCTCCACCCCAGTCACCAGTTTTTCGCTTTCCGTCACTTCCTATGCCTCTCTTGTTGTTGGTGGACGGTTCGTCCTACCTCTATCGCGCTTTCCACGCCCTGCCCGACCTGCGCAACAAGGCCGGCGAGCCGACGGGTGCCATCTACGGCGTTCTGAACATGCTACGTCGTCTGGAGAGCGACTACAAGGCGGACTACAAGGCCGTCGTCTTCGACGCCAAGGGCAAGACCTTCCGCGACGACTGGTTCCCGGAATACAAGGCCCACCGGCCGCCGATGCCGGATGACCTGGTCCAGCAGATCGAACCGCTGCACGCCGCGATCAAGGCGGCTGGCTGGCCGCTGCTGATGGTCGACGGCGTCGAGGCCGACGACGTGATCGGCACACTGGCGAGCAATGCTACGGTCGATGGCATAAATACCCTGATTTCGACAGGCGACAAGGACCTGACCCAACTGGTCAACTCGCACGTCCGCTGGTACAACACGATGAGCAACGAGCTGCTCGACGAAGCCGGCGTCGAAGCCAAGTTCGGCGTGCCGCCGTCGATGATCGTCGATTACCTGGCGCTGGTCGGCGACACCGTCGACGGCGTGCCGGGTGTTGCCAAGTGCGGCCCGAAGACGGCGCTGAAATGGCTGGCGCAGTACGGCTCACTCGACGGCATCGTCGCCCATGCCGACGAAATCGGCGGCGTAGTCGGCCAGAACCTGCGCGACCACCTCGGCTTCCTGCCGCTGGGCAAGAAACTGGTCACGGTCGCCTGCGATCTCAGCGGCCTTCCGGCACCGGCTTCGCTGACCACGACGCCGCGCGATACCGACGCCCTGCGCGAGCTCTATACCCGCTACCAGTTCCGCACCTGGCTCGGCGAAATCGACGGCCCGGAAGCCGCCGCCGCCATTCCGGCCCGGGAAGTCTCGGCCGCCCCGGCAGCGGCGCCCGCCGGCCCGCTCACCGTCGATTACCAAACCGTGTTCACCTGGCCACAGTTCGACGCCTGGCTGGCCAGGATCGAGTCCGCCGAACTGACGGCGCTGGATACCGAGACGACCAGCCTCGATTCCTTCGCTGCGCGAATCGTCGGCATTTCGTTGTCGATCACCCCCGGCGCAGCCTGCTACATCCCGCTCGCTCATACCGCCCCCGGCGTAGCCGACCAGTTGCCGCGCGAGGAGGTGCTGGCCCGGCTGAAGCCCTGGCTGGAGTCGGCCGAGCGCAAGAAGGTGCTGCAGAACGCCAAGTACGACCAGCACGTCTTTGCCAATCACGGCATCGCGCTGGCCGGCATCGCCCACGACACGATGCTGCAGAGCTACGTCATCGAGTCCGACAAGGGCCACGATCTCGGCCAGCTGTGCACCCGCCACCTCGGGCTGGAGACCATCGCCTACGAAGACCTGTGCGGCAAGGGCGCCAAGCAGATTTCCTTTGACCAGGTTGATATCGAGCGCGCCGCCACCTACTCGGCTGAGGACGCCGACGTCACCCTGCGCGTGCACAACGTGCTGCATCCGCAATTTGCCGGCGAACCCGGCCTGAGCCGGATTTACCACGACATCGAAATGCCGGTCCGCCAGGTCATCTGGCAGATCGAGCGCAACGGCATCCTGGTCGACGCCGCCGTGCTGGCTCGCCAAAGCCACGAGATGGGCCAGAAGATCATGGCCCTCGAAGCGCAAGCCTACGAGCTGGCCGGCCAACCCTTCAATCTCGCCTCGCCCAAACAGTTGGCCGACATCCTGTTCGAGAAGCAAGGCCTGCCAGTCAAGAAGAAAACCCCGTCGGGTGGCCCGTCCACCGACGAGGAAGTGCTGACCGAACTGGCGCTCGACTACCCGCTGCCCAAGCTGCTGCTCGAACACCGCAGCCTGTCCAAATTGAAGGGCACCTACACCGACAAGCTGCCGCGCATGGTCAATATGCAGACCGGCCGGGTCCACACCAGCTTCGCCCAGGCTGCCGTCGCCACCGGGCGACTGGCCTCCAGCGACCCCAACCTGCAGAACATTCCGGTACGCAGCGAGGAAGGCCGCAAGATCCGCACCGCCTTCATCGCCCCGCCGGGCATCAACATCGTTTCGGCCGACTATTCGCAGATCGAGCTGCGCATCATGGCCCACCTGTCGGGCGACGAGCGCCTGCTCGATGCCTTCGCCCACGGCGAGGACGTGCACCGGGCGACGGCCGCCGAGATTTTCGGCGTCACCCCGCTCGAAGTCGGCCCCGACCAGCGCCGCGTCGCCAAGAGCATCAATTTCGGCCTGATCTACGGCATGAGCGCATTCGGCCTGGCCCGCCAGCTCGGGCTGGAGCGCAGCGCGGCGCAGACCTACATCGACCGCTATTTCGCCCGCTACCCCGGCGTCGCCCGCTACATGGAAGAAGCCCGCGAAACGGCTCGCCAGCACGGCTACGTCGAAACCGCCTTTGGCCGCCGGCTGTGGTTCCCCGACATCCGTTCGAGCAACGGCAATCGCCGCCAGGGTGCCGAACGCGCCGCGATCAACGCGCCGATGCAGGGCACGGCCGCAGACCTGATCAAGCTGGCGATGATCGCCGTGCAGAACTGGCTGGAAAAGTCGGCGATGAAATCAAAGCTGGTGCTGCAAGTGCATGACGAACTGCTGCTCGAAGTGCCGGATGACGAACTGATGGAAGTCCGCACCCACCTGCCCCGCCTGATGGGCCAGGTCGCCGAGCTGAAGGTGCCGCTGGTCGTCGAGGTCGGCGTCGGGCCGAACTGGGAAGCGGCCCACTAGCCAAGCTTAGGCGGTCAGCCCCTGCGTGCTGTGCAAGCGGGAGTAAGCGCCGTTGGCGGCGAGCAGCGCCGTGTGCGTACCCGATTCAACCACCCGGCCCTGTTGCATGACGACGATCAGGTCGGCGTGCTGGATGGTCGACAGGCGATGCGCGATGACCAGCGTCGTCCGGTGGCGCATCAGGTGCTCCAGGGCATCCTGGACCAGGCGCTCGGATTCGTTGTCGAGGGCCGAGGTGGCCTCGTCGAGAATCAGGATAGGCGCATCCTTCAGGATGGCGCGGGCGATCGCCAGGCGCTGGCGCTGACCGCCGGACAGCCGGCTGCCGTTCTCGCCGATCACTGTGTCAAAACCTTCCGGCAGGGCGCGGATGAAATCGAGCGCATTGGCTGCCGCGGCGGCGGCTTCAATCGCCTCCTGCGAAGCATCAGCCGTCGAGCCATAAGCGATATTGGCGGCGACGGTATCGTTGAAGAGCAGGGTTTCCTGCGAGACGATGGCGATCTGGGCGCGCAGGCTGGCCAGCGTCAGGTCCTGAATGTTGATGCCGTCGACCCGGATGCAGCCGCGCGTCGGCGCGTGGAAACGCGGCAGCAGGCCGGCCAGCGTCGTCTTGCCGCCGCCCGAGGTGCCAACCAGGGCGACCGTTTGACCGGGTTCGACGTGCAGGTTGATATCGTGCAGCGCATCGCTTTCCCCCCCGGGATAGCGGAAATCCACGCCATCGAAATCGATCCCGCCGCGAGCCCGATCTATCGTCTGCGTCCCCGGGTCGGCTTCGAGCGGCATGTCGAGCAGGTGAAAGACGCTTTCGGCGGCGGCCAGCCCGTTCTGCAACTGGGCATTGACGTTGGACAGCATCTTCAGCGGCGACAGCAGCATCAGCATGCCGATGATGAAGGAGACGAAACTGCCGACCGTCGTCGCACCCTGCGTGGCCTGGACCAGCGCCATGTAGACGACGGCGGCGATCGACAGCGAGACGAAGAAATAAACCAGCGGCGAGTTGGCTGCCGAGGCCACCGAAGCCCGCGTCGCGTAACCGCGCATGGCGTCGTTGACCTTGGCGAAGCGCTGGATTTCCTGCGCTTCGCCGCCGAAGACCTTGAGCACCTTCTGGCAGTGGATGGCTTCCTGCAGCTTTTGCGTCATCGCCCCCATGCCGACTTGCGTCGACCGGCTCATGGCACGCAGGCGCTGACCGAGCCGGCGCGAGACCAGCGAGATGAACGGCGCGACCGCCAGCGTGACCAGCGTCAATTGCCAGTTCAGGTAGAGCAGCCAGGCAAGCAGGCAGATGATGGTCAGCGATTCGCGGATGATGATCACGCCGGACGTCGTCGCGGCGGTGCCGATGGCATTGACGTCGTTGGTCACCCGGGTAATCGTCCGTGCCGAGGGATTGCCCTCGAAATAGGCCATCGGCAGGCGCGCCAGGTGTTCGAACATCTGCTGGCGGATGTTGTTGAGCAAGCGGATCTGCACCCAGGACATCGCATAGCTGGCGCAGAAGGTGACAATGCCGCGCAGGGTCATGATGCCGACAATAAAGATCGGGACGACCCACGGCGATTGATGCATCAGGTTGTCGGTCAGCGAGCCGTCGCCCTTGGGGGCAAAACCGTTGTCGAGCAGGGCCTTCATCATCGCCGGCAACAGGGGTTCCATCGCCGCCGACAGCGCACTCAGGCCGAGCCCGAGTGCCAGCATCTTCCAGTACGGCCGGACGTAGCCGAGCAAGCGGAAATAGATCTGGCGACTGGTCGGATTGGCGGGGAGCTGGGTCACTGGAATTTGGCCGGAGACGGGGCGCTGATTATACGTCGCTGCTTCCGGGCCGACCAAGATCGAGCACGACGCGGGCGGCGTAGGCCACTGGCTGCTCCAGCCATCGCTCGACCGGCAGATTGAACTGCACGGCCAGGAGCAGCCGGATCACCCCGGCATGCGTGACCAGCACCGCCTCGGGCACTGTCAGTTCGCCGACGAATTCGAGCGCCCGGTGCTGCAACTGGCGCGGCGATTCGCCGCCCGGCGGGGCGTAGCCGGCGATATCGGCGGCCCAGGCATCGAGTTCGGCGCGCGGTATCGAATCCCAGGGACGGCCTTCCCACTGGCCAAAATCCATTTCGGCCAGGCGCCGGTCGAATATCGGCGCCGGATGGAGCTGTTCGGCCAGTTCGCGGCAACGGCGCAGCGGACTGCTCCAGACCGGCAGATTGGGCGGCAGTTCGGCGCGCAGGCGGTCGGCCGCAATTTTTACGTTTTTGGCCAAAATATCGAGCTGACCGTAGCAAATGCCCGGTTCGATCAATGGCTCCGGATGGCGGATCAGGTGCAGGATCATGACGGCGAAACGGCAGGTTCCGAAACCCCCGAGCGGGGTGGCGCCGCCATCATACGGCCAATTCCGTGCGCACTCCGCTCAACGATGCCCGGCCGGTGGCAAACATTTCCGGGATCGGCGCATCGCGGCAGCGCAGACTTATCGCTTCGCCGCGTCGAGACGATTCTGGCAGGTATCCCACTGCTCGCGGCTGCATTCGAGTTTCCGGCAGCCGAATTCGCAATGCGCCATGCTGCGCGGCACGTCCTGGACGAACAGGCTCCGCAGCCAGAAGAGCAGGCGGCCGACCGGCCGCTTGCGGCGCTCGAAATACTCGCCGTCAAATACACCGAGATTCTTTGGATCTTTCATGGCGCCCCCACGCTCGTTTGGCCAGGGCGTCGTCAGCGGAGCTCCCCGCCTATCCTGTTGTTCCCAGCCGATTAAATCCGAAATTTAAAGCATATTATCATTTTTAATAAACAAGCGACTAAATGACAATTATCAAGAAATATGACAACTTTAGCCACGCATGGGTGAGCAGGGGCTAGGACCAATTGGCCAGCAGGCCGAGATAGAAGGCGAGTTCACTGACCTGCTGGGTGGCTCCCAGACAGTCGCCGGTGTAGCCGCCGAGCCAGCGCCGGAACCTGGCGGCCAGCCAGAGCGTGGCGAGGATGGCCAGAACAACGCCGGTGGCGGCCCTGGGGATCGGCAAGAACGCCAGGGAGACCAGCACGAAAGCCAGCGCCACCAGCATTTCGCCGGCCGTCAGGCGGGTGGCCAGCGGCTTGGCCTTGGCCATCAGGTCCTCGCGGACATAATCCATGGTCGCCAGCAGCGCCGTCGAGCAGAAGCGCGACAGCGCGTGGCCGGCAATCAACGCGAGGGGGACCAGCGCCGCGTCCAGCGCCGAAAGCAGCGCAAATTTGCCGAGCAGCGCCAGCACCATGGCGATCACCCCGTAGCTGCCGACCCGGGAGTCCTTCATGATTTCCAGGATGCGCAGCTTGTCCCAGCCACCGCCCAGGCCGTCGACGGTGTCGGCCAGGCCATCCTCGTGAAAGGCGCCGGTGGCGTAGATGGTCGCCGCCATCGACAGCAGCACTGCCACCGGCTGCGGCCAGAGCCGCAGCGCGGCCAGATAGACCAGCGCGCCGATGCCGCCGACGAGCAGGCCGACGGCCGGGAAATAGCGGGCCGAGCGGTTCAGCGCCTCGGCCGAGTGGCCGACCCAGGCGGGCACCGGCAGCCGCGTGAAGAAGCGGACGGCGCCAAAGAAATATTGCAGTTCGCGGCGGATCATGTTTTATCTGAGACGCCAGCCGATTCGAAACTGGCCATCTCGTTCAGGAAATTGACCGCCGCCTGGAGCAGCGGCCAGGCCAGCGCCGCACCGGTGCCTTCGCCCAGACGAAGGCCGAGATCGAGCAGCGGTTCTGCCTGCATCGCCCGCAATTGGGCGGCATGGCCGGCTTCGGCCGAACGATGGCAGAACACGCAGTAGTCGAGCAGTTCCGGCGCCAGCTTGCTGGCGACCAGTGCCGCGGCGCCGACGATGAACCCGTCGATCAACAGGATCATCTTCGCCTCGGCGGCGGCGAGCATGGCGCCGACCATGGTCGCGATCTCGAAACCGCCGAATTCGGTGAGCACCGCGAAGGCATCGTCCTCACCGCCGGCCGCCCGGTAGCGGTTCACGGCGGTCTCGAGCAGCGCCTGTTTGCGGGCCAGCCCGCTGTCGTCCAACCCGGTGCCACGGCCGACACACTCGGCCAAGGGTGTGCCGGTCAGGCAGTGAGTGAGCAGCGAGGCCGAGGCGGTGTTGCCGATGCCCATTTCGCCGAAACCGACGATGTTGCAGCCGGCTGCGGCCAGGCCGAGGACGACGCCGGCGCCCTGCTCGATGGCCTGGGCGCACTGGGCGACGCTCATCGCCGGCTGCTCGAGGTAGTTGGCAGTCCCTGGGGCAATCTTCAGGTCGATCAGGCCTTCGCGCTCGTCGCCGAAATCGTGCGCCACGCCGGCGTCGACCACCGACAGGCCAAGCCCGTTCTGGCGGGCGAAGACGTTGATCGCCGCGCCGCCGGCCAGGAAGTTCTCGACCATCTGCCAGGTCACGTCCTGCGGATAGGCAGACACGCCGGCCTTGGCGGCGCCGTGATCGCCGGCAAAGACCAGCATCTGCGGGTTGTTAAGGCGCGGCGTCAGCGACTGCTGGATCAGGCCGATCTGCACGGCAATGCGCTCCAGCTGGCCGAGCGCGCCGAGCGGCTTGGTCTTGCGGTCGACCTTGTTGTTCAGGGCCTTTTCCAGGCCACGATCGAGGGCCGCGATTTCAAACGAATGCATCCGATTCTCCAAAGCAAAAGGGCTTCGCGGCGGCGTTTTTCCGAACGCTGCCGCGAAGCCCTGTCCATAGGCTTCAATGAAAGTTCCGACACGTCTTCTGGCTTTCGGATCGTCCCTGGTCCGCGCCTTCCCGCCCGGTCTGTCTCCCGTTGGCAGTGGCTGTTGCGGCGTCGGTCCCCGATTACAGCGGCGGGCCCGCCCCGGAATTGAGCTACGCTCGCACCGGGTTCCGTATTGTCGAAGCGAAAATTATAGCGGTTGCCGACCCGCCTGCCTTCACCCAGAATGCCGGCCATGAACGAACTGATCATCGGCGGCGCGCGCTCGGGCAAAAGCCTGCTGGCCGAAAGCCGCGCCCGCGATTCCGGCCTCAAGGTCGTCTACCTGGCCACGGCCGAGGTGCGCGACGACGAGATGGCCCGCCGCATCGCCCATCATCGCGCCCGCCGCCCGGCCGACTGGGGCTGCGAGGTCGAGACGCTGCATCTGGCCGAGCGCCTGCGCCAACTGGCGGCGCCGGATACCTGCCTGCTGGTCGATTGCCTGACCCTCTGGCTGTCCAACCTGCTGTTCGCCGGCGATGCCGCGCGCCAGGCCGAGGCCGGCGAGGCCATCGACTGCCCCCTTCTGCGCGACGAAACGGCGGCGCTGGTCGATGCGCTGCCGCATTTGCCCGGCCGCGTCATTCTGGTCTCCAACGAAGTCGGCTGGGGCATCGTGCCGATGCACCCGGTCTCGCGCCTGTTCGCCGACGAGCAGGGCCGGCTGAACCAGCGCGTCGCCGCGGCCTGCCAACAGGTGACGCTGGTCGCCGCCGGACTGCCGCTGTCGCTGAAGGGCGGCCCCACACCCGCCTGATCGCACCGGACTGCCAGTTTCCCGGCAAACAGCGGTATGCTTGCCGCTGAAGACACAACAGATGTCGTTGGAGGGGAACAGGACATGCATGACTTGCTGGATATCCTTGCGTCGGGTGTGCACGACGCCAAGAACCAACTTTTCGTCGCCGAATCGATGATCGCCGGCCTTGAGGCCGAGCACGGCATCGCCATGGGCGAGGCGCGCTACGCCATCGAATCGGCCGCCGGTCGCCTGTCGCGCACGCTGGCCGCCTACCAGGTCCTGCGCAAGGATGCCGCGCCGGCCATCACGCCGGTCATCGTCGGCGACCTGTGCGACGAGGTGGTGATGGCCCAGCAGCGCCACCTGGCGGTGGCCAATATCGCACTGACCACGGATTGCCAGGTGGTCGACGAATGGCTGCTCGACCGCGACCTGGTCACCGACATGCTCAACAACGCCATCCAGAATGCCGGCCGCTACGCGCGCAGCAAGGTTCATCTGCAAGCGACGGTGGACGACGGCTGGCTGCTCATTCGCATCGAGGATGACGGCCCGGGTTTCCCGACCCTGCCGCCGCCCTACGGCACCGGCCTGATGGTCGCCCACCGCCTGGCGGCGCTGCATGTTCGCAAGGGGCACACCGGCAGCCTGCAACTGAGCAACGACGCCAGCCTGGGTGGCGCCTGTTTCGAGCTGCGCCTGCCATGAGCGATTACAGCAAGAAGCGTTTTCTCGTCATTGACGACCAGCCGCAGGCGCGCGATGCGCTGCGCACCGTCGCCCAGACCATCGGCGCCTTTTCGGTCGAGTTCGGCTCCAATTACCAGGACGCGATCTATCGCATCCGCAACAATTCGCCGGACATCATCCTCTGCGACTACATGCTCGGCGACGGGCGTTCCGGCCAGCAGCTACTGGAAGAACTGCGCCGCTTCAACCTGCTGCCCGACGAAACCATTTTCATGATGGTGACCGGCGAGCAGTCTTATGAGCAGGTAGTCTCGGCCGTCGAACTGGTCCCCGACGACTACATCATCAAGCCGTTTTCGCCGGACAAGCTGGTCATGCGCCTGGATCGCATCATGGCCAAGAAAAATTTCTTCGCCGCCTACTACCGCGAGAAGCGCAAGCAGGAATTCGCCAATGCCCTGGCCATCCTCGAGGCGCAGCGCAACAGCGAGGCCGGGCGGCCCTACCGCTTCGAGATACTCCGCCAGCAGGCCGAGGTGTTGCTCAAGAGCGGCGACGCCCAGGCGGCTGAGCAGGCCTACCGGAACATTCTGGAAGACTACGAGTTTCCCTGGGCCCGGGCCGGCGTTGCCCGTTCGCTGCATCGGCAGAACCGGCTGACCGAGGCCCGCCAGGAAATCGACCAGGTGGTCGCCTCGACGCCGCATTTCTTCGATGCCTCGGACCTCAAGGCCGACATCTGCATGGCCCAGGGCGAACACGCCGAGGCGCAACAGATCCTCGACGAGGTCGCCAAGAAGACGCCGCGCAACTACCTGCGCAAGCGCCTGCTGGCCGAAGCCGCAACCCTGAACGGCGACGTCGAGACGGCCCGCGCCGCGATGGCCGACGTCATCACCAACGACACCATGCCCGGCGCAATCGCCGCCAAGGACAGGCTGGCCATGGCGCGCAGCCATGTCGACGCCAAGGACAAGATTTCCGGCGAAAAGGTGCTGGTCACGCTGCGCGACACCGAAATCCAGAACATGAGCCTCGACGAGCAGGCCAGTTATTCCGCACTGCTCGCCCTCTGCTCGCCGGAACGGGGCAAGGCCCGCTTCGCCGGTCTGCGCCCGGCGCTGCTGGCGACCGAACTCGATCCGACGACACGCATCGACGTCCTGCGCGCCGCCTTGTCGGTCGGCGACCACGAACTGGCCGACCGCCACGCCGAAGTGCTGATGTCGGGCAGCGACGCCAAGAAGGTCTTCGGGAAGCTGCGCACCCAGTATGCGCTGTACGGACGGGAGATGGATTTCCGCAACATCCAGAAGCAGGTGGCGCTGCGCCGCATCCATCAGGACGGCGCGGCAACATCGGCGGCCCAGTCCTAAACGGGCAGGATCGCTCCCAGCTTCGTCCAGTCCAGCGCCGCCTCGACCGCGTCGGCCAGGCGGTCGAGGTCGGCTTCGCGCCGGGCGGCCAGGTCCACCGGGGCGCTTTCGGTAACGCCGGCCCAGGCGAGCAGCGCGGTCAGCGCCTGCGGATGATCGAAGAGGCCGTGACAGTAGGTGGCGAAAATTTGATCGTCGCCTGAAATCGCTCCGTCGTGGCGGCCATCGGCCAGTTCGACGGCGCTGCTGGTCAGACCTTCGCCCCGGGTGACGCCGAGATGGATTTCGTAGCCGGTCATTACTGGGCGGCCCGGCAATGACAAGTGACCGCTCACATTCCTGAGTTGCTTCTGCGTTTCCAGCGTCGTATCGACGGCCAGCACGCCCAGCCCCGATGTCGTGCCGGCATTGCCTTCCAGTCCCAGTGGATCGGCGATGCTCCGCCCGAGCATCTGGTAGCCGCCACACAAACCGATCAGCTTGCCGCCATAGCGCAGGTGCTTCTGGATGGCCGTCGCCCAGCCCTGCTCACGCAGCCAGTCGAGGTCGGCGCGCACCGCCTTGGAACCAGGCAGGACGATCAGGTCGGCGGCGGGCGGGGTTTCACCCGGACCGATCCAGCGGAAATCGACTTCCGGGTGCAGGCGCAGCGGGTCGAGGTCGTTGTGGTTGGAAACGCGCGGGTAGGCCGGGGCGACGATTTTCAATTTTGGCCGTTTTTTGCCTTCGACCGTAGCATTCGCAATCGCATCCTCGGCATCGAGCAGCAGGCCGTGCAGATAGGGCAGGACGCCGAGCACCGGCTTGCCGGTGCGCTGTTCCAGCCAGTCGAGGCCGGATTCGAGCAGGCCGATGTCGCCGCGGAAACGATTGATCACGAAACCGACCACCCGGTTCTGCTCGGACGGCGACAGCAGGTCCAGCGTGCCGACCAGATGGGCGAACACGCCGCCGCGGTCGATGTCGGCAACGAGGATGACCGGGCAATCCACCGCCTCGGCGAAGCCCATGTTGGCGATGTCGCGGTCGCGCAGGTTGATCTCGGCCGGCGACCCGGCCCCTTCGACGACAACGCAATCATAGGCGGCCGTCAGCCGAGCCCAGGATTCAAGCACCGCCGCCATCGCCCGCGGCTTGTAGGCGTGGTAGGCCTTGGCGTCGAGATCGGTCGCCACCTGGCCGTGGATGATCACCTGCGCCTTCTTGTCGGTCGTCGGCTTCAACAGCACCGGGTTGAAATCGGTATGCGGCGCCAGGCCGCAGGCCTGTGCCTGCAAGGCCTGCGCCCGGCCGATCTCGCCGCCATCGACGGTGACCGCCGAATTGAGTGCCATGTTCTGCGGCTTGAACGGCGCCACCCGCACGCCACGGCGCTTCAAAATGCGGCACAGCGCGGCGACCAGCGTCGTCTTGCCAGCGTCGGAGGTGGTCCCCTGGACCATCAGGGCAGAGCAGGACATGGGCAAAAACCGTGAAAAAGGGCCGTAATTATGGCACCATCGCTCCCTTCCGAAGCGATTCGGAAAGAGCTATCTCCAGGTGCCCCCGAACAGGATTTCCTTCACAGGCAATGCCTGACGCGAAGACAAGCCGCAGGCAGTGCTATCAGCACGACAAGGCGCGGTCGACAAAGTCAGGCGTTGGTTGTGAAGGAAAGCCAGGGGGAGAATCGGGAAGGCGGTGAGATTCCGCCACGTGCCCAACGCTGTGAGGAGGATGGGTAACGCAGAATGCCACTGGCGCCAGCCGGGAAGGTGCGTTATCCGCTTGAATCCGAGTCAGAAGACCGGCCGGGAGATCGTTAGCCGGCTGCTTGGTCAGGCAGCCGCAGTTTTTCCACAAGGGGACTCCATGGAAAACCAAGTTGCACCTTCATTTTCGGAGGCCGAACGGGCCGCCGTCTATCGCACCATCTTCAACCGCCGCGACGTGCGCGGCCAGTTCCTGCCCGACGCTATCCCCGACGACGTTCTCAGCCGCGTGCTGCTGGCGGCCCATCATGCGCCGTCAGTCGGCTTCATGCAGCCGTGGAACTTCCTGCTGGTGCGCTCGCCGGCGGTCAAGCAGCGGGTCCGCGACGTCTTCGCCAAGGCACACGCCGAAGCGGCGCTGATGTTCCCGGAAGGCAAGCGCGACACCTACAGCCAGTTGAAGCTTGAGGGCATCGTCGAATCGCCGGTCGGCCTGTGCATCACCTGCGACCGTTCGCGTAGCGGCCCGGTCGTCATCGGCCGCACGCACATCCGGACCATGGACTTGTACAGCAGCGTGTGCGCCGTGCAGAACCTCTGGCTGGCCGCCCGCGCCGAAGGTCTGGGCGTCGGCTGGGTGAGCATCTTCAACCAGCCGGAACTGCAGGACGCCCTGGGCATCCCGCGCGACATCGTGCCGGTGGCCTACCTGTGCATCGGCTACGTCAGCCATTTCCACGACAAGCCTGAGCTGGAAAAGGCAGGCTGGCTGCCGCGCCTGCCGATTGCCGACCTGATGTATTACGACCAGTGGGGACAGGCCGATGCCGAGCGCAACGAATCGCTGACGGCAGCGCTCGCCGCCCTCCAGGACGACATCCAGCAGCGGGGCATTTTCCCGGGATGAGTCTCGACGGCGCGCTCGCGATGCCGCTGGCCGCCTTGGCCGCGGTGCTGGCCGACCAGTTGCTCGGCGAAGTGCGCCGCTGGCACCCGCTGGTCGGCTTCGGCCGGCTGGCGGCGCTGATCGAAGGCCGCCTCAACCGCCGGCGCCTGCCCGGCGGCGTACTCGCCTGGCTGCTGACGGTCGGCCCCTGGGTGGCGCTGGCCCTCTGGCTGCGACCGCATGCGCCATTCGCCGCGGACGTCGTGCTGCTCTATTTTTCGCTCGGCGCCCGCAGCCTGACCGAGCATGCGGCGGCGATCGCCGGGCCGCTGCGCGAGGGCCGCCTGGACGAGGCCCGGCAGCGCGTCGGCTGGATTGTTTCCCGCGACACCGCGGCGCTGGATGCGACCGGCGTCGCCACGGCCGGCGTCGAGTCGGTGCTGGAGAACGGCAACGACGCAATCTTCGGGGCGCTGTTCTGGTTCGCCCTGCTCGGCGGCCCGGGCGCCCTGCTCTTCCGGCTGGCCAACACGCTGGATGCGATGTGGGGCTACCGCAACGAGCGCTTCAACCTGTTCGGCCGCCCAGCCGCCCGCCTCGACGACGCGCTGAACTGGCTGCCGGCCCGCCTGACCGCGCTGAGCTACGCGCTGCTCGGTCGGACCCGCCAGGCGCTCGCCTGCTGGCGGACCCAGGCGCCGCTCTGGGACAGTCCGAACGCCGGGCCGGTGATGGCCGCCGGCGCCGGCAGTCTCGGCGTACGGCTCGGCGGCGCGGCGATCTACCACGGCCGGCCGGAAATCCGCCCGGCGCTCGGCAGCGGCCCGGCCCCGGTAGCCAACGATATCGAGCGCGCCATCACGCTGATCCGGCGCAGTTTGTGGCTGTGGCTGGCCGCCCTTTTCACGATAGGATTCCTGCATGCTTGAACACGGCGGACAATTGCGCCTGGCCGCGGCGCACTACGACATCCCACTGGCCGACTGGCTCGACCTGTCGACCGGCATCAATCCCGCCCCGTGGCCGGTACCGGCCTTGCCGGGCGACGTCTGGCAACGCCTGCCCGAATCCGGCGACGGCCTGGAAGCCGCCGCCGCGGCCTATTACGGCAACCCCAACCTGCTGCCGGTAGCCGGTTCGCAAGCCGCCATCCAACGCTTGCCGACGCTCATGCCACGGGCCGTGGTCGCCTGCATTTCGCCGCTCTACAGCGAACATCCGCAAGCCTGGCAACACGCCGGGCACAAGCTGCGTTTCCTGCAAAACGCCCTGCTGCCGCGCGCCCTGGCCGCCGCCACTCCCTACGTGCTGCTGTGCAACCCGAACAACCCGACTGCCGACCGCCACCCGCAGGCGGCGGTTCTCGACGCCGCCCAGCAACTAAAAAAACGCGGCGGCTGGCTGATCGTCGACGAGGCCTTTATCGACGCCACTCCGGCCGACAGCGTCGCCGCGCTGGCGGGAAGTGCCGAGGCCCCCAACCTGATCGTGCTGCGCTCGCTGGGCAAGTTCTTCGGCCTGGCCGGAGCGCGCGTCGGTTTCATCCTGGCCGCCCCCGACCTGCTCGCCCGGATGCACGAAGCGATGGGCCCCTGGACCGTCAGCGGCCCGGCCCGCGCCGTGGCCCGCCTTGCCCTGCAGGACAGCGCCTGGCAGGAGGCCGCCCGCACCCGGCTGCAGACAGCAGGCGAACGCCTGCACGCCCTACTGGCGCCGCTCGGCGAGGTCAAATCGACGGCCCTGTTCGCCACCCTGAACACCCCGCAGGCCAACGAGCTGCATGAAGCGCTCGCCCGCCAGGGCATCCTGACCCGGCGCTTCGACCAGCAACCACTGCTGCGCTTCGGCCTGCCGGGCAGCGAAGCCAGCTGGCAGCGTCTGTCCAACGCCCTGGAAGCCGGGAGAAAAATTTGAAATTTGGCCATTTTTTCGGGCTGACCGTAGCCTTCGCCCTGTCCAGCGCCGCCAGCGCCGATCTTGTCGTCAAGGACGACACCGGCCAGGAAGTCCGCCTCAAGGCGCCGGCCCAACGCATCGTCACCCTCGCCCCGCACGCCGCCGAAAGCCTCTTTGCCGCCGGTGCCGGCGACAAGCTGGTCGGCACCGTCGATTACAGCGATTACCCGCCGGCCGCCAAAAAGCTGCCGCGCGTCGGCGGCTATTCGCGCATCGACCTCGAAGCCGTCGTCGCCCTCAAGCCCGACCTAGTCCTGGCCTGGGAAAGCGGCAACAACATGCCTCAGGTCGACAAGCTGAAGGCGCTCGGCCTGACCGTCTACGTCTCGCAGCCGAACACCATGGACGACGTCGCCGGCCAGCTCGAAAGGATGGGCCAGCTGGCCGGCACCGAAGCGGCGGCCAACGCCGCCGCGGCCAGCTTCCGCCAGCGCCTCGAAGCGCTGCGCAAAAACAATGCCGGCAAAGCGAAAGTGCGCGTCTTCTACCAGATCTGGAAATCGCCGCTGATGACCGTTGGCGCCTCGCAAATCATCAGCGACGCCATCCGCCTGTGCGGCGGCGAAAACGTCTTTGGCCACCTCAAGCCGATGGCCCCGACGGTCAGCGTCGAAGCCGTGCTCGACGCCAATCCGGAAACCATCATCGCCACCGGCATGGGCGACGCCCGGCCGGAATGGCTGCACGACTGGGACCGCTGGACGCGGCTGACCGCCGTCCAGCGCGGCAATCTCTTTCACATCAACCCTGACATCATGCAGCGCCATACCCCGCGCATTCTCGACGGCACCGAACAGCTCTGCGCCCAACTCGACATCGCCCGCAGCCACCGGCCAAAATAACGCGGGCCGTCTCGCCGCATTTTTGATTTGTAAGAATGTTACCGGCCGACGGCTACCTATAATCGGCAGCCACCTCCGGAGGAAAAGACCATGAAACTTGCCGCCCCCGTCCTTGCCCTGGCACTCGCCGCAGCCAGCCAAGCCACTTTCGCCGTCGACGAAGGCACGGCCGCCGTCCAGGCCATCGGCCGCCTCAACGGCATCGCACTGGCCTGCCAGCAGCCGGCGCTGGTCAGCCGTACCCGCAACAGCGTCGTCACCACGGCACCGAAGACCCGTGAAATCGGCGAGGCCTTCGAGAACGCGACCAACGCCGCCTACCTGGAACAAGGCAAGGGAGGCGCCTGCCCCGACGCGGCAAGCCTGGCCAGCAACGTCGCTGCCGCCGAAAAGCGCCTGCAGGCCGCCTTCCCGGCTGCAAAATGATCCGCTTCGCCGCGCTGCTCGCCCTGCTGCTCTGTCTCGGGCCGGCCGCCGCCCAGGCCACGCGCAGCCTGGAGATGCTGCGCGGCGAGGAAACCGGCATCGTCCCCCGCTACCTGCTGCAGGACCCGAACGGTCGCGCCGTCAGCAGCGAGGATTTCCGCGGCCGCTACCAGTTGATCGCCTTCGGCTACACCTACTGTCCAGACATCTGCCCGACCACGCTGGTCGAAATGGCGGAAATCCTTAAGCAGCTCGGCGAACAAGCAGGCGCCGTCCAGCCCATCTTCATCTCGGTCGACCCCGAACGCGATACCGGCAAGCTTCTCAAGACCTACACCGAGTTCTTCGATTCCCGCATCCTCGGCCTGACCGCCTCCCCCGCGCTGGTCCGCCGCACCGCCGACAACTTCAAGATCCGTTACGCCAAGGTCAGGACGGCCGACAAGGACAAGGATCCGCAGCACTACGCCGTCGACCATTCCGCCGGCATGTTCCTGCTCGGACCGGACGGCAGCTTCATCAGGAAATTCGCCTTCGCCACCCCGGTTGCCGACGTTTCCAGGCAAATCAGCGAAATAATAAAAAATCGTCAGTAAACGTGAAAAAATCGCATTGCTTTGGCATAGTTGCTAAGGCAATATTCCGGCAATGCTCAGGCTAGCCCGAATCGCCCTCGTTCTTCTGATGACTATTGCATTGCCTGTTCAGGCAGGCAGTATCATGCTCATCCTGAGCGACAAAGGCGGCGTGTATGGCGAATTCTCGAAAAGTCTCGAAGAGTCGCTCAGCGGAACAAACTGGAGCGTATCGGCCACCCTCCTGCCGGACAGCCCGACCATCGCCGGGCCACCGCCCGACCTGATCATCACGGTCGGCGTCGAGGCCCTGAAAAGAGCCTGGGCCAAGGGCGATCCCACCCCCATCGTCGCCACCTTGTTGCCGAAATTGAACTATGAGCGCATCGTCACCCAGGCGCGTCGCGGCACCCCAAAAATCACCGCCATCTTTCTCGACCAGCCGCCCGCCCGCCAGGCAGTCTTCCTGTGCCAGCTACTGCCCGGCCAGAAGGCAGCCGGCATGCTGCTCAGCAGCGAAACCAAGCACCTGTCCAGCCAGTATCGGCACGCCTTCGCCAATAACAACCTGACGCTCGAAAGTGAGGAAAGTGAGCGCAGCGAAACCCTTCTCCCGGCCCTGAACGCCCTCCTCGGCCGCAGTGCCTTCCTACTTGCCATTCCGGACAGCACGATTTACCAGCGAACCAACATCAAGGCCATACTGATCACGGCCTTCCGGCACCAGAAGCCGGTGATCGGCTATTCGCCGGCCTTTGTCAACGCCGGCGCGCTCGCTGCACTGCATACAACACCTGCGCAAATTGCCCGCCAGACGGCCGATCTGATCGTCAACAATGGCACCAATCTGCCGCCGCCGGTCGGACCGAGTCAGTTCGCCATCGCCATCAACCCGACCGTCGCCCAGGCGCTCGGGCTGAATATTTCCGACGAATCCGCCATCCGCCGCGCCATGCTAGCCGACAGGGAGTTCCGATGAATCGCCTCACCCTGCGACATCGCCTGCTATTCCTGACCTTGTTGCCGAGTGCGCTGATCGCCATCGCGCTGGTCGCCTATTTCACCTACAGCGGCATCAAGACCCTGGAAGGCGAATTGCGCGCCAAGGGACAGGCCACTGTCCGCTATCTGGCACCGATCAGCGAATACGGCATCATCGCCGGTCAGATCGAAAGCCTGCACGGCCTGGCCCAGGCCACAGTCCAGGAATCGGGGGTCAAGGCCGCCATCATCGTCAACCAGAAAGGTCGCACGATCGCCGTCAGCGGTCGTGTTTCGCTGGCCGCCGATCAGTTACGCCAGACGGTAAGCAGCCCGGGGCAAATTGCCGAGACCGAGCAATGGATCGCTTTCGCCGCACCGGTCAAGCGCTCAACCAGCGAAACCGATCAGCTTTTTGAAGGCGACGCCCCCCCAGCTGCCACGCCCGAGATCATCGGCCACGTTTTCGTCGAATTCGACAAGGCTGAGCTTGTGAACAAGCAGCGGCAACTGTTGCAACGCGGTTTGATGATCGTCCTCGTCGGCATGATCCTGCTTGCTGCACTGGCCATCGCCATGGCCGACAATCTGGCCCGTCCGGTAATGCGCCTGGTCCATGCCGTGCACGGCATGTCGTCCGGAAATCTCCACACCCGTGTGCCAGCAGTGTCCAGCGGTGAACTCGGCGTCCTCGAAAAAGGCTTCAACGAAATGGCCACCCACCTCGAGGAGGTGCACCATTCGATGCAGAGCCGGATCGAGGAGGCTACTGCCCAACTCGCTTTCCAGGCCCGCCACGACGCCCTGACCGGCCTGCTCAACCGCAGGGAATTCGAGCATCTGCTCGAAAAGGCTTTGGCCGGCGTACAGGCCGGAGGCGATGAATTCGCGGTGCTATTCCTCGACCTTGACCGCTTCAAGCAGGTCAACGACACCTGCGGTTATCTCGCCGGCGACGAATTGCTACGTCAAATGGCCCTGCTTTTCCAGGGGCGCCTGCGCGAGGATGACACGCTCGCCCGGCTGGGCGGCGACGAGTTCAGCATCATGCTGCCCAGTTGCAGCGCTCCCCGCGCACTCCAAGTCGCCGAGGACATCTGCGGTCTGGCCGCCGCCTATCGCTTCATCTGGCAAGACAAGGTCTTCGCCATCGGCGCCAGCATCGGCGTTGCGGCCGTCACCCGCAAGGTGCGCAACATTAACGAGATCGTCGCCGCGGCCGATGCCGCCTGCCACCGGGCCAAGGAATCCGGGCGCAATCGCGTCTGCGAGCAGGAAGCGACTCACAATCCTGATCGACGCCAGGAATCGAGCAACTGGGCCAGCCGGATCGCAAGCGCCTTAGCCGAAGAAAAGCTATTGATCGAAGCCTTGCCGTTGCGTGCCCTGCAACAGGCGACACCAAGGCACCTCGTCGAACTGACCGCTCGCCTCAACGAGCCGGGCCAACCTCCGGTCGCCCTGGCGGCGCTGACCGATGCGGCCGAACGCTACGATCTTGCTCAGTCGATCGATCAGCGCCTGATCGATACCGCCATCGCCGCACAATCCCAGGCCAAACGCCACCAGAAAACCCTGCACTGCCTGGTGCCACTGTCTCGCGCCTCGCTGGCCAGCGCAGAAACCATCGACTACCTGGCGCGCAGCCTGGCCAGCCACAACCTGACCGGGAAAGGGCTGTGTTTCATCTTCTCCGAAGATGCCCTCACCCATCTGGCCAGTCAAGCCATGGAATTCTCCCGGCGAGTTCGCCAACTAGGCTGTCAGATCGGACTCGATGACTTTGGCGGCGGACTATCGTCTTTCAGCCACTTGCGCAGCGTCTGCCCCAGCTATGTCAAACTCAGCCGCAGCCTGACCCGGGAAATGGGCGGCAATCGCGCCTCGACCGCCCTATTGAGGGCTGTTCAGGAAATCACTGCCGATCAGCAGATTCAGTCGATTGCCGAAGGCGTCGATGATCAGGAAAGCATCGAACAACTGCGCAACCTCGGCATCGACTATGCCCAGGGAAAGGCCGTTGCCCCGAGCGAGCCTTTCGAAGTCTGGCTGGAAGGCGCGGTCATGCGCTCACGCTAAGCGCGCCGGGAGGTCAGAAATCCAGGCGCAGGGTAACCCACTGCCGCCGATCGACTACCCGGTTGGCCGGGCTGGTATGGGACTTGTATTCGTTGTGCGCGCCATTCAGCGACTGCACCATCAAGGCGACCTCCCCGCCCAGCCCCCCTGTCCGGAAGGGGTAGGCCAAACGTGCATCGACGCGGAAGTATCGTTCTGAATGGGTAATCGCCGACCATTTCATGAAATCCTGCCGGTAAGCTGCTGTCGAAAACTCAAGACCGAAAGGCAGCTTCTGCATCAACAAGACCGAGGTGGAATGACGCGGCATTGAGTAATTGGTGAAATCCTCAATTTTGGCACTCGAGCTTCCAACAATCGGTAGCGCTCCGGGCAGATAGTCACTACCAATCTTGCTGTACGCCTGGCTCAAAACGATACGGGTCGCATCGAAAGGCTGCCATTTGAACTGGTATTCCAGTCCCTGGATATGAACATCCTGAATCGGGATGGTCGTCCGATAGCCGGCAGGCAACTCGACGTTATACAAACGATTGAAAATACTTTCGTCGAAAATACGTACATCAAGACTGGCCCGCAGTTCACGCCAATCACCCAAGTAACCGATTTCCCAGGTATCCAGACGCTCTGACGGCAGATCCGGGTTGCCGGTATACAACTGCACGGACAAAGCCGGCGGCAGCGGATATTTCTGATCACCGAACAGATTGGAGGTACTGGGGGTGCGATTTGCCCGCGAAAAACCCAGGCGAATCGTGTTTTCCTGATTCAGGTGAAAATTGGTACTGACTCGCGGTGAAGCGTGCGAACCTGCCATCGAGTCATGCTCCCCGGCCAAGCCGAGATTTCCGGTGAACCAATTGACCGGCTTCCATTCCAGATTGCCGAAAACCCGCCCAATGTCCCGGTGCAAGGTTCCTTGACCCGGAAATGTCCACGCCGATCGCACGGCGTCGTTACGCCAACTTGCACCCCAAACCAGGCGCGTCACATCGGCTAGTTTCAGGCTGTGCTGCAACTCCAGTTCATGACGGGTGCCTTCGTCCCCGGTCTGGTTAATATCGACTTTCCTTCCATCTCCCCATCCTGGAAAAGGAAGAGGGGGGACATTAATGCTGAAGGTATCGTCCGACCGATCAACCATGTAGGAATAGCGCACCTGGAGATCGGAAACCGGCGACAATACTCTGCGCCACAGCAGTTGGGCGTAGGTATTCGTCTGACGCACAGGGCGAATCGGGTCGGTCCATTGACCGAACACCAGATCAGGGTTTGGTTTCAGACTCAACCTGCCCGCTTGGGTGATGGCTTCAACCTGTCCTGCACTGAATTGCAGGCTATCGCGCTCGGACAGTGCAAAATCGGCCCGAAAATCAAACAACCGCGAGTGATACGAGTCTATCCAGTCGAATTTATTCGCCAGACCATCATCATTCTGCTGCTTGAAGGTAAAACGAAAATCTCCGACCTCGCCGATCTTGCCGCCGGTCCGCAAGGTATAGTCGCGAACGTTCTGGTTACCATAGCTGGTCGAAACCGAAACCCCGCGCACCAAGGCCGGATCGACGGTAATGATATTGATGACCCCAAGGAAGGCATTGCTACCGTAGGAAACCGCATTGGTGCCACGAACCACTTCGATGCGTTCGATATCCTCCAGCGCCACCGGCAAGGTAACCCAATTCACACCGCCGTCGAACAGCGGTGAATACATCGAACGTCCGTCAATCAACACCTGTACCCGCGAGGAATAATCGCCATCCCCCATGCCGTGGTAGGTCACCTTGGCCGGTTCGGTATTGTTCGGATAGGTCTGGAACCCCGGAATCAGCCGAAAGACATCATTGAGATCCCGCGCGCCCGATCCCCTGATCATGTCTCGATCGATAACCGTCACGGCAGTAGGCGCATCGGCCAGACGCTGCGGTAACCGGCTGACGGAGGCCACCACCGGCAACTCGCTGAAATAAATGTCCTCGTCGGCCGCCAGGGCAGCACGGCAGAACTCGCAGCCTGCCAGCATTACCAACAGCGGGAATGATGTTCGAACTCTTGCATTCACTGCTTAAAGTCCCTGCTCGGCATAATCACCGGGAACAGCCAGGGCCGATTTCCATGCCTCGGAAAAACAGGCCGATTGGGCACCGATAGGCACGCCGTGCCGGGTGACAGCAACCAGACACAAGGCCAGGCCCGCTTGTTCAACCGAGGTTACGCCCTCGACGTCGATCTCATCGACGCCGACGCGAGTCAAGGCATGCATGAAGTCACTGCGCAAGGCGCCTGACAGGCCGCCGGAGATACGCATGATTTTTTTCCCGCCGAGCTCGCGCATGGCAAGGATGGAAGCCTTGCCGGAAGACAGGGCGACGTTGATCGCATCTTCAATCAGGACCTGACTGATCGGACCGGGCTGGAAACGCACACCAAACAGGTTCCCGACACGACTAACCACGTTAGCCGGCACATCGATTACCGGTGAATCGAAAATCCTGAACTCGCAACCAATGTTGCGCGAGATTTCCAATGGGAGTTCCGTGCGCAGCATCAATCCGGACAAGGAGAGATTCTCGATCGTTCCCTCGCTAACCGCACCGCCGTATCCAATCCTTACCGTTGGCGGAGTGGAGAAACGAATACGCTGGTGTCGCCGTTGTTCCTGAATGTGCGCCATATGTATTCTAAAAAATTGATTTCTCTGGAGTTTAACAAAATTTAGCAGAGCTACCACTTATCGCATAAGCGTTGCGATCAATTGACTTTTGCCACCCTGCTCGGTATTGTCCGAAAACGCTGGAAACATCCAGCCGCGCCGATTTGAGCTCTGATTGCGGGCGCGTACAAATACCGCTAAAACGGGAACCACCCAGTGCGCCCGACGAGTTCGCGTTTCAGGCCAACTGGGTTTTTTGTTTCAGGAACAGCATGTCAGGACAATCCGTCGGCATCGTCACCGCACAGCACGCTCACTTCGACCAGCCACTGCCCTTGCGCAGCGGCAGCGTACTGCCGGCATACGATCTGGTCTATGAAACCTACGGCGCGCTCAACGCAGCCAAGTCGAACGCCATCTTGGTCTGCCACGCGCTTTCCGGTCACCACCATCTTGCTGGTCGTTATGCAGATCAACCAGACAACATCGGCTGGTGGGACAACATTGTCGGCCCTGGTCGCCCTCTCGACACCGATCGCTTCTTCATTGTCTGCCTGAACAATCTGGGCGGTTGCCACGGCTCGACCGGGCCGTCCTCGATTAATCCGGCGACCGGAAAGCCCTGGGGCGCCGATTTTCCCATCGTTGCGGTCAACGACTGGGTGCATGCACAGGCCAGATTGGCCGACCTGCTCGGCATCGATACCTGGGCAGCCGTCATGGGCGGTAGCCTGGGCGGCATGCAGGCCTTGCGCTGGAGCATTACCTTCCCCGAACGCGTGCGCAACGCGATCGTAATTGCCGCGGCACCCAAATTATCGGCACAGAACATCGCCTTTAATGACGTTGCCCGCCAGGCCATCCTGACCGACCCGGATTTCCACGGCGGTTATTACTACGAACACAATACCCGGCCATTGCGCGGCCTGCGGCTGGCGCGCATGCTCGGCCATATCACTTACCTGTCCGACGATCAGATGGGCGAGAAGTTTGGACGAGAACTACGCAACGGTTCTTTCTCCTTCGACTTCGATGTCGAATTCCAGGTCGAGTCCTACCTGCGTTATCAGGGCGACAAGTTTGCCGGCTATTTTGACGCCAATACCTACCTACTGATGACCAAGGCGCTCGACTATTTCGACCCGTCACGTGAGGATGCAGGCAATCTGACTGCCACCATGGCACGCACCCAGGCCAATTTCCTGATCGTATCCTTCAGCACCGACTGGCGTTTCACACCAGCCCGCTCGAAAGAAATCGTTGCTGCGCTTCTTGCCAATGGCCGCAACGTCTCCTATGCCGAAATCGACCTCAACTTCGGCCACGACTCGTTCTTGATGGCTGACCCCCATTATCACAGCGTGGTCGATGCCTACCTGCGGAACATCAAGCTATGACCCATACCTTGGACCGCCCGGATTTCGAAGTAATCGCCGGCTGGATCGAGCCCGGGCACCGTGTTCTCGACCTCGGCTGCGGCGACGGCACCCTGCTCAAGCACCTGATCGATACCCGCGGCGTCAAGGGCTGGGGCGTCGAAATCGAGGATGCCAATATCCTGGCCGCGATCCGGAACGGCATCAATGTCATCCAGGGCAACCTGGAACGAGGCCTCGATGAGTTTGCCGACCAGGCCTTCGATCATGTCGTCCTGTCGCGCACCCTGCAAACCGTCCGTCACACCGAAGGTATCCTGCGCGAAATGCTGCGCGTCGGCCGCGAAGCGGTGGTGTCCTTCCCGAACTTCGCCTACTGGAAAAACCTGCGCTCGGTGCTCGACGGTCGCATGCCGGTGTCCGAAGACCTGCCCTACCAGTGGTACGACTCGCCCAATGTCCGCTTTTTCACGCTGCTCGATTTCGAGGCACTGTGCGATCAGATGGGACTGATCATCCGGGAGCGCCACGTCCTTGATGAAGATGGCAACATTGTCCAGGCCAAGGACAATCGCGAGGTCAATTTCCTCGGTAGTTTGGCGGTCTATCGACTGACTCAAAAGCGCTGATGCCGGCCTGGTTAGCGGCCCTGTTCACCCGGAAGATGCTGATCTGCATTTTCACGGGTTTCTCGTCCGGCCTGCCGCTCTATCTGCTGCTCAACCTGCTGCCTGCCTGGCTGCGCAGTGAGGGTGTCGATCTAAAAACGATCGGCTTCTTTGCGCTGATCCAGTTCCCCTACACCTGGAAGTTCCTCTGGTCGCCTTTGCTGGACCGTTTCAGTATTCCCGGCTTCGGCCGTCGCCGGGGTTGGATGCTGGTCACCCAAATCGGCCTGTTGTTCGCCATTGGTTCCCTTGGCGGTTTCGACCCCAAAGAAAGCATCTGGCCCATCCTGTGGCTTGCCACCCTGCTCGCCTTCCTGTCCGGAACCCAGGATATTGCGGTAGACGCATTTCGCAGGGAAATTCTGGAAGACAATGAACTGGGCCTGGGCAATGCAGTCCATGTCAATGCCTATCGCATCGCCGGCCTTGTCCCCGGCTCACTATCGCTGATCCTGGCCGATCGCCTGCCCTGGAGCGAGGTATTCTGGATCACCGGCACCTTCATGATCCCCGGGATGGTCATGGCCTGGCTGGTCAGTGAGCCACAAATCAAGGGGGTGCCCAAGACCTTGCGCCAGGCTGTTACCGAACCGTTCAACGAGTTCATCGGCCGCCAGGGTTGGCGCGGTGCCGCGATGGTCCTTGGCTTCATTTTTCTCTACAAGCTGGGCGACAGCCTATGCACCGCATTGGCCACACCATTTTATCTTGACATGGGCTTTACCAAGACCGACATCGGCCTGATAGCCAAGCATGCCGGCTTGTGGCCTGCAGTAATCGGCGCCCTGCTCGGTGGATTGTGGATGATCAGATTAGGTATCAACCGGGCTCTCTGGCTATTCGGCATCGTCCAACTGATATCGATTTTCGGTTTCGCCTGGCTGGCGGCTCAAGGGCATTATGACCACATCGGCGCCGGAGAACGCTTTGCGCTGGCCTTTGTCATCGGTCTCGAAGCGCTGGGGGTCGGCCTCGGCACCGCCGCCTTCGTCGCCTTCATTGCGCGCTCGACCCACCCTGCCTATACCGCGACCCAGATGGCGTTGTTCACCAGCCTGGCCGCAGTCCCGCGTACTTTTATCAATGCATCTGCCGGCTGGCTCGTGGAATCACTGGGCTGGTACAATTTTTTCTGGCTATGTGCCGGACTGGCCGTACCGGGAATGCTTCTGCTGCTCAAGGTTGCACCATGGAACGGCGAACCGGCTGAAGCTAGTCGCCTCGCCTGAGACGCCGCCGGTCCAGCCACCACGCGTAAATCGGCAGCAGCAGCACTGACCCCGGTAATAGCAAGGCGATCAGATAGGGAGACAGGTGAGCCATCCGCCGCAAATGAGTCAATAGCTCATCCTTTTCGGCCAGCGTCCACCGCTCACCGTTTCGCGCCTTCATCAGGAGCGGCATTATGCCGCGTGTCGCCATCAACTCGGCCAGAATACGCCGGGCCTCTCGTCTCTGCGATGCAATCATCTGCCGCCACCACACGGGCAACGCCAGCTCTTGAGGCGGCAGTTCCGCCATTTTTAACGGTCTCCGGACAGGGATTTCCTAACGGCTTGCCAACCGCGCCAAAGGAAGAAACTACGCCTGGCCCAGCGCCAGGCACGCTTGGGGCGCATGGCAACGGCTGCAGCAACCGCGATTCCGATAGCGGCTGGATGATGCTTCAACCAGTCAACGCCACGGAGTACCGTATCGCCCTTGGCCAGCGCAACCTCAAGTGGAACAACTTGCCGCGCCAGGGTGCGACGCTGTTCGTCGATACGCGCCTTGAGCGCACCATGCCGCGTCGCCAGTTCGAGCAGCTTCGGATTCATTCTGCCCTGTCACGATAGCGGCGCAACTGCGCCAGATCTTCCTCGAATTCGGACAAACTGGCTCTGAACATCCTGCCGCGCTGACTGGTTTGTTGCCTGATCGAGGCCACCAGGAACAGGCCTGCGCCAATGAACAGCAAGGCAAATACGCCGAATACGATTACCCGCTGCTCCCAGAATACAAGCGCTAGGCAGCAGACTGCCAGGATCGTACCGATCGCGAGCAGAAAGGCGGCGCCGATAGCCTTCGAACAGAGTGAGAGGAAGCGGATCTTCTCCTCTTCAAGCTCTGTAACAAACAGTTCGGCACGCGTCTTACCTGTCGCGATCAGTGTCGCGACGATGTTCTTCAAGGCAGAGAAGAGGCCCTCTCGCCCCTCGCCGCCTGCGGATTCGGTCATGCGCTTAGCGACGGCCGATCAGGACGCCCAGCGCTAGACCCAGCGCAGCAGCGACGCCGACGGCCTTCCATGGTTCTTCATGGACGAAATCATCCGTCGCCCGAGCAGCAGCCTTAGTCTTGTCGATCAGCGCGACTTCCAGATCGACCACCCGCTCCTTGGCATCGCGCAGGCGAACGCCCAGACGCTCGCGTAACTCACCCACTTTTTCTCCGGCAGCACCAGCCGTCGCGCGCAACAACTCCTCGGTATCGGAGATTACGACCTTCAGATCGGAAACCAGTTTTTCCTTGTTGGCAGCAGTCATTTGGTCAGACATTTTTAAACCTCGTTTGACGGTTAAGCAGAACTACAGAGTATCCCTAGCGCGTAGCGAAATCAATTCACTTTGAATGTCTAATTAAAGTTGTAATCGATGATCAGCGGGGCGTGATCGGAAAAACGCTCCGCTTTGTACACTTCGGATCTGATTGCTGTCGCAGCGATACCAGCCGTGGCGATCTGGTAGTCGATCCGCCAGCCGACATTCTTGGCCCACGCCTGGCCACGATTGCTCCACCACGTGTAGCAAGCATCCGTTGCGTCCGGGTTAAGGCGGCGATAGACGTCAACCCAGCCCAGTTCGTCGAATACCCTTGTCAGCCAGGCGCGCTCCTCAGGCAAGAAACCGGAATTCTTCTGATTCGATTTCCAGTTTTTCAGATCCCTGGCCTGGTGCGCAATATTCCAGTCACCGCACAGGACAATTTCCCGTCCTTCATCCCTCAGAGCCTGCATCTGCGGGAAAAAAACATCCAGGAAGCGGAATTTGGCCTCCTGTCGTTCCGGCGAGGACGACCCCGAGGGCAGATAAAGCGATATAACCGACAAATTGCCGAAATCAGCCCGGATGTAGCGTCCCTCTGCATCGAATTCGCCGCCATCAAAGCCCTCGACGACGCGATCCGGTTCGCGCCTACTCCAGATGCCTACCCCGCTGTAACCCTTCTTTTCGGCGCAATGATAGAAAGCCCGCATACCATCTGGCGCCATCATTTCCGGCGTCAGATCGGGCAATTGCGCTTTCAGTTCCTGCAAACAAACGATGTCGGCGTTCTGCGCAGCAGCCCAAGGCAGAACATTTTTGTTCCAAGCGGAGCGGATACCATTGAGATTCAGGGAGATGATGCGTAACATTGTGCTCAAATTGGCCGCGTTGTTCCGGCCATTCAGATTGGGAAAATATGGATTTTCGTCAGGATTTCATCAAATTTGCGGTCGACTGCCAAGTTTTGCGCTTTGGCGAATTCAAGACCAAGGCCGGCCGGTTGTCGCCTTATTTTTTCAACGCCGGTTTGTTCAATGACGGCAACTCACTTAGTCGCCTCGCAGAATTCTACGCCAAAGCTGCCGAAGCTGGCGGCGTTCAGTTCGACATGCTGTTCGGCCCGGCCTACAAGGGCATCCCGCTGGTTGCTGCGATTGCCATTGCGCTTGCCCAGAGAGGGCAGAACTACCCGTTTGCCTTTAACCGCAAGGAAGCCAAAGATCATGGCGAAGGCGGCAGCATCGTCGGCGCACCGCTGACCGGTCGCGTACTGATCGTGGACGACGTGATTTCAGCTGGCACATCTGTGCGCGAATCCGTGGAACTGATTCGCGCCGCAGGCGCCACCCCGGCCGGCGTGTTGATTGCCCTGGACCGCCAGGAACGTGGCCAGGGCGAGCTTTCCGCTGTCCAGGAAGTACAACGGGACTACGGCATCCCGGTCGTAGCGGTAGCCGGCCTGAAGGACCTGATGACCTTCCTTTCCGGGCGCCCGGATTTCGCGGCTTATCGCGCCGCAGTCACCAATTATCGCGAGCAGTATGGTGTCGATGCGTAGCCGATTCCTGGCTCCCATCATCTTTTTATTGGCCACCTCTGTACAGGCAGCCAACGAATTTTATTGCTGCCACGATCCCAGTAGCGGTCGCCGCGTGTGCGGCGATACCTTGCCCGAACAATGCCGCGGCCGTGCCTATCGGGTTCTCGACAGCGGCGGCAACATCGTCAAGGAAGTTGGCCCACCGCTGACGGCGGAACAAAAAGCCGAACAAGCCTTGGAAAACCGTAGGAAAAAGAAACAGGAGGAAGCGGACCGCGAGTTGCGTCGGCGCGACCAGGCACTGCTCGACACCTATAGCACCCCGGAAGACATCGACCTAGCCCAGAAGAAGGCCGAGGCCGATGTCAATTTCGCCATCCTGGCTGCAATAGCGCGCATCGACACGGCACAGAGCAAGCGCAAGAAATTAGCCGACGAAGCGGAGTTCTACAAGAAAAAGACGCTCCCCCCCGATCTTGACCGCGAACTTAAAGCCATCGATCACGAAATCAGGCTGCAACAGGAGTTGCTCGATCTAAAGAAGAAGGATTTCGAGACGATCAAGGCAAAGTACGACGCCGATCGCAAGCGCTATTTCGAATTGACCCGACGGCCGCCGGCCGCATCGGGCACGGCGACGCCGGGACGCTGATCAGCCCGCCAGCTTCTGTTTCAGCAGGTCGTTGACCTGTTGCGGATTGGCCTTGCCCTTGGCCGCCTTCATCACTTGTCCGACCAGGGCGTTGAACGCCTTTTCCTTGCCAGCCTTGAATTCGGCGACATTGGCAGCATTGGCGGAGAGCACTTCATCCACCAATTTTTCGATGGCGCCGGTATCGGTGATCTGCTTCAGCCCCTGCTTGTCGATGATTTCGTCAGCCGTCGCACCGTCGCCATTCCACAGCACCTCGAAAACCTTCTTGGCGATGTTGTTGGAGATCGTGTTGTCGGCGATGCGCAGGATCAATCCGGCCAGTTGGCCAGCCGCCACCGGCGATTCGGCGATTTCCTTGCCCTCCTTGTTAAGGCGGGCGGCCAGGTCGACCATCACCCAGTTGGCACAGGGTTTGGCATTGCTCTTGCCGGCCAATGCTACGGTCGCCTCGAAAAAATCGGCAATTTCCTGACTGGCGGTCAGGGCGGCGGCATCGTAGGCCGACAGGCCCAGTTCGTTGACGAAACGTTCGCGCTTCTGGCCAGGCAGTTCGGGCAACTCACCCCGAACGCGGGTGATCCAGTCGGTTGAAATGGCCAAGGGCAGCAAATCGGGGTCAGGGAAGTAACGGTAGTCGTGGGCGTCTTCCTTGCTGCGCATCATCCGTGTTTCGCCGCTATCCGGGTCGAATAGCACGGTAGCCTGCTGGATCTTGCGGCCTTCCTCGATTTCGTTGATCTGCCACTGGACTTCGAAATCGATGGCTTCCTTCAGGAAACGGAAGGAGTTGAGATTCTTGATCTCTCGCCGGGTGCCGAATTCGGCCTGGCCTTTCGGGCGCACCGAGACGTTGGCATCGCAGCGGAACGAGCCTTCCTGCATGTTGCCGTCGCAGATGCCGATCCAGCGGACCAGCGCATGCAACGCGCGGGCGTAGGCAACAGCTTCGTCGCTTGACCGCATGTCAGGTTCGGAAACGATTTCGAGCAGCGGCGTGCCGGCGCGGTTGAGATCGATACCCGATTTGCCGTGGAAATCCTCATGCAGCGACTTGCCGGCGTCCTCTTCGAGGTGTGCACGGGTCAGGCGGACCACCTTCTCGTAAGCCTTGTCACCCTGCCCGACCTGCAGCGTGAGTTGTCCGCCAACAACGACCGGCAGGTCCATCTGGCTGATCTGGTACCCCTTGGGCAGATCGGGGTAAAAATAATTCTTGCGGGCGAAGACCGATTTCTGGGCGACTTCGGCGCCGATCGCCAGGCCGAAACGGATGGCGCAATCGACCGCCTTCTTGTTGAGCACCGGCAGGACCCCGGGCAAGGCCAGATCCACCGCGCAGGCCTGGGTATTCGGCTCGGCGCCAAACGCTGTCGAAGCGCCGGAAAAAATCTTCGAAACCGTCGAGAGCTGCGCGTGCGTCTCGATACCGATCACTACTTCCCACTGTGTCATGACTTCATCCGTTTCAGAAACACTGTCCGCTCTTCGCCTCGACCATGATCGGCCAGAGATAGTCGAAGGCCTTGCCATCGCAGGACTTCGGACAACTGTTGAAGGCTATCGTTACCTTCGGCCCCTGCTCCCACATGCGAACCAGGCAATCCGACTGTTTCTTGTGGCGCAGCAGGGCCTGCGGCATTTTTTCGACCTGCTCGAACTCGTTCAAATTGAAGCTGCAGGTACCATGGCCCTTCATGCTGACCTGGGCGCTGAAGGTCTTGACCGTCGCTTCCTTGACCAGCAGTTCAAGCCTGGTTTGCGTGCCGATGGCATCGCGGTGCGAACAGCGCGAACGGACATTGAGCGGCCGCGTCGGCTGCGGCTTCAGGTTGCGGTTGGCCAGGTACTTCAGCGTCGAGTTCTTGAATTTCGGGGCCTCTTCCGGGATCGGGGCCGGCGCTTCAACCGTCGGCTCCACCGGCGGTTCCTCGGGAGCCTTGGGCGTTTCGGCACAACCCGACGCCAACGCAGCGATGAGCAGGGCTAAAGCGAAGCGCATGCTTACTCGACGCCGACCGGACGACGCAGATGCCAGTCCGTCGCCTGCTGATAGCGATGGGCGACGTTGAGCAATTGTCCCTCGGCGAAATAGTTGCCGATCAATTGCAGGCCGACCGGCAAACCGCCAACGAAGCCACAAGGCACCGACATGCCGGGCAGGCCGGCCAGGTTGACGGCGATGGTATAGATGTCGGAGAGGTACATCTGGACCGGATCGGCCGCCTTTTCGCCAAGCTTGAAGGCGGTCGACGGCGAGGTTGGCCCCATGATCACGTCACAGGACTTGAAAGCCTCGACGAAATCGTTGGCGATCAGCCGGCGGATACGCTGCGCCTGCAGGTAATAGGCGTCATAGTAGCCGTGCGACAGCACGTAGGTGCCGATCAGGATGCGCCGCTTGACCTCGGCACCGAAGCCCTGGGCGCGGGTCTTGGCATACATGTCGTCGAGATTGCCGTAATCCGGGGCGCGATAACCGTAGCGCACGCCGTCGAAGCGCGACAGGTTGGAACTGGCTTCGGCCGGCGCAATAACGTAGTAAGCCGGCACCGACAGGTGGGAATTGGGCAGCGAGACTTCGACGGTAGTCGCGCCGAGCTTCTCGTATTCGGCAATCGCCGCACGGACGGCGGACATCACCTCGGCGTCGCAGCCTTCACCGAAAAATTCCTTGGGCAGACCGATGCGCAGGCCGTTCAGCGGTTTTTCCAGATATCGGGCGTAGTCCTCGACCGGACGGTCGAGCGAAGTCGAATCGCGCTCGTCGAAACCGACCATGGTATTGAGCAGCAGCGCACAGTCCTCGGCGCTGGCCGCCATCGGGCCGCCCTGGTCAAGCGACGACGCGAAGGCGATCATGCCGTAGCGCGAAACGACACCGTAGGTCGGCTTCAGGCCGGTCAGGTTGCACAGCGCGGCCGGTTGGCGGATCGAGCCGCCGGTATCGGTGCCGGTCGCCGCCGGGGCCAGACGGGCAGCCACCGCGGCGGCCGAACCGCCGGACGAGCCGCCGGGTACACGGTCGGTGTCCCACGGATTGCGCACCGGGCCGAAGAACGAAGTTTCGTTCGACGAACCCATGGCGAATTCGTCCATGTTGGTCTTGCCGAGCGAAACCAGGCCGGCTTCGGCATGCATCTTGTGGATCACCGTCGCGTCGTAGGGCGAGACGAAATTGGCCAGCATCTTCGAACCGCAGGTCGTCGTCCAGCCTTCGGCACAGAAAATGTCCTTCTGGGCGACCGGGATGCCGGTCAGCGGGCCGGCGGTACCGGCGGCGATGCGGGCATCGGCTTCGCGGGCCATGTTCAGGCTCTTTTCGCGATCCAATGTCACGAAGGCATTGAGGGTCGGGTTCAGGCGCTCGATGCGGTCGAGGAACAGTGTCGACAATTCGACGCTGGATATCTGCTTCGCGGCCAGGGCCTGCGACAATTCCTTCAGGCTCTTGTTGATCATTCGATCACCTTCGGCACAAGGTACAGCCCTGCTTCGGTTTCCGGCGCGACAGCCTGATAGGCGGCGCGGCGGTCGCCTTCGGAGACGACGTCGTCGCGCAGGCGCTGGTAGACGTCCTGGGCATGGGCCATCGGCTCGACACCGGTGGTATCGACGGCCTGCATCTGTTCGATCAGCTGGAAAATGCCATTGAGGTGGCCCTGGGTGGTCAGGGCCTCGGCATCGCTGATCTCGACGCGGGCGAGATGGGCAATGCGCTTAACCTGTTCTAATGTGAGCGACATGGGTGCCAAAGACTTTTTTGCAGTGCACAAAGTCTTAAAATGGAAAGCGTTATAAGGTATCATAAAAGTTTTCCCTACCGCACCCCCCCAACGCGGAGCTACAGATGTTCGGTTTCCTCAGCAAATACTTTTCAAATGACCTTGCCATCGACCTTGGCACGGCAAACACGCTCATTTACGCACGCGCCCAGGGCATCGTGCTGGACGAGCCTTCGGTCGTCGCCATCCGCGTCGAAGGCGGCCCCAATGCCAAGAAAACCATCCAGGCCGTCGGCAAGGAAGCCAAGGAAATGCTTGGCAAGGCACCGGGCACGATCACCGTCATTCGTCCGATGAAGGACGGTGTGATCGCCGACTTTACGGTCACCGAGCAGATGCTCAAGCAATTCATCAAGAAGGTGCACGACTCCAAACTGTTCAGCCCGAGCCCACGCATCATCATCTGCGTCCCCTCCGGCTCGACCCAGGTTGAACGCCGTGCCATCCGCGAATCGGCGCTGGGCGCTGGCGCCAGTCAGGTGTACCTGATCGAGGAGCCGATGGCTGCCGCGATCGGCGCCGGCCTGCCGGTTTCCGAAGCGACCGGCTCGATGGTCGTGGACATCGGTGGCGGCACCACCGAAGTCGGCGTCATCTCGCTCGGCGGCATGGTCTATGCCGGTTCCGTTCGTGTCGGCGGCGACAAGCTGGACGAAGCGATCATCAATTACATCAGCCGCAACTACGGCATGATGATCGGCGAGAACACCGCCGAGAACATCAAGAAAAACATCGGCTCCGCCTTCCCGGGCGCCGAGGTCAAGGAAATGGAAGTCTCCGGCATCAACAAGGCCGAGGGCATCCCGCGCAAGTTCACGATTTCCTCCAACGAAATCCTCGAAGCGCTGACCGACCCGCTCAATCAGATCGTTTCCGCCGTCAAGTCGGCGCTGGAAAAGACGCCGCCCGAACTCGGCGCCGACATTGCCGAAAAGGGCATGGTGCTGACCGGCGGTGGCGCATTGCTGCGCGATCTCGACCGCCTGCTGATGGAAGAGACCGGCCTGCCGGTGATCGTCGCCGACGAACCGCTGACCTGCGTCGCTCGCGGTTGCGGCATGGCGCTGGAAAAGATGGACAAGCTGGGCAGCATTTTTGCCTCGGATTAAGCCTTGACCGTAGCTTTCCTGGATTGAGCGATGGCCGGCATCGACCACGCGCCTCCACCGTTCTTCAAGCGAGGGCCAGCACCGCTGGCCCTTCTGACTTTCTACATCGCCATTTCGCTGGCGATATTTGTGCTCGACCTGCGTTTCAAGAGCCTGGACCTGTTGCGCCAGAGCATCGCACTGGTCGTCGACCCGGTCCAGCGCGTCGCCCAGACGCCGGGCAGCCTGGTCGACAATGCCGCCACCTATTTGCGGGGTCTGCAAGCACTGCAGCAGGAAAACCAGGAGTTGAAGCATAGCCAGCTGGCCACCGCTCCGAACCTGCAACGCCTGGCCCAACTGGAAGTCGAAAACGAGAGGCTGCGCAAGCTGTTGTCGGTCAAGGAGCGTGAAAAGGCGGCCGGCCAGGTCACCCAGATCCTGTACACCGCCCGCGACCCGTTCTCGCGCAAGATCATCGTGGACAAGGGCCAGCAGGCCGGCGTCGTTGCCGGACAACCGGCCATCGACGAGACCGGCGTCGTCGGCCAGGTCACGCGTGTCTTCCCGTTCTCGGCCGAAATCACGCTGATCACCGACAAGGACCAGGTGGTGCCGGTGCAGATCGTGCGCAGCGGCCAGCGCTCGGTCGTCTTCGGGCTGGGCAACGGTCAGCTGGAATTGCGCTACATGCCCGCCAACGCCGACATCCAGGTCGGCGACGTGCTGGTCACCTCTGGGCTTGACGGCATCTACCTGCCCGGATTCCCGGTCGCCAAGGTAGTCAATATCGAGCGTGACAGCGCCTATTCCTTTGCCCGCATCTTCTGCGTACCGATTGCCGGCGTCGAAAACTTCGGCGAAGTGATGGTTCTCGACCCACGCCAGCCCATGCCGCCAGCCCCGCCAGCCGCCTCCGGGCGCCCGGGCAGTTCGGCCGACCAACCCGGCATGCGCGGCAAGAAGAAGAAAATCTCAGGGAAGGAAAACTGATGCAACCGACTTTCTCCTCCTCGCGCATCCTGTTGCCGGTCCGCCCCTGGTTCATTTTCTTCAGCCTGATTGCCGCGGCCCTGCTCAATTTCATGCCCACCGCCCACTGGCCCGGTGTGCCGGACTGGGTTGCCCTGGTCCTGTGCTTCTGGAGCATCCGCGAGTTCCGTCGCGTCGGCATGGGCTGGGCTTTCGTGCTCGGCCTGATGATGGATGTCGCCGACGGCGCCGTCCTCGGTCAGCACTGCTTCGCCTACGTGCTGCTCGCCTACGCGGCGTCGTCACTGTCGCGCCGTATCCTGTGGTTTCCGCTGGTCCAGCAGGCGCTCCAGGTCATGCCCTTGCTGGTCGCGACCCAGGTTTTGCAAGCCTTGATGCGTCTCGCGGTCGGTGCCGACTTCCCCGGTTGGGGTTATTTCGTTGGTCCCTTCGTCGCCACGCTGCTCTGGATCCCGTTCACCTTCATCCTGCTTCTGCCGCAGTACCAGCCGGTCGACCAGGATCCCAATCGCCCGATCTAGTTCAGGGACTGTAGTTCGTGGGCAATTTCACCAACCCGGAAGCCGATCTCGACCGCTTTCGCTTTCGCCTCGGTTTCGCCGCGATTTTCGTTCTGCTCGCCTTCGGACTGTTGCTCGGGCGATTCGTCTGGCTGCAGGTGATCCAGCACGACTTCTACCAGACGCGCGCCGAAGACAACCGCATCGCGCTGATTCCCATCGTCCCCAACCGCGGCGTCATCACCGATCGCAACGGGGTTGTCCTGGCCCACAACTATTCCGCCTTCACCCTCGAAATCACCCCCTCCCAGACTGGCAAGCTCGACGAGACCATCGATGCCCTGGCTGAAGTGATCGATATTCAGCCCAAGGATCGCAAGCGCTTCAAACGCCTGCTCGACGAAGCGAAGAATTTCGAGTCGATCCCGATCCGCACGCGCCTGACCGATGCCGAGGTGGCCAAGTTTGCCGCCCACCGCTATCGCTTCCCCGGCGTCGAGGTCAAGGCCCGGCTGTTCCGCCAGTATCCGCTGGGCGACATCGCTTCGCACGCCATCGGCTACATCGGCCGGATCACCGAACGCGACCTGAAATGGATCGAAGAATCGGAAAAGCAGGCCAATTACAAGGGGACCGACCACATTGGCAAAACCGGTCTGGAACAACACTACGAGTTCGAACTGCACGGCGACACCGGCTACGAGGAAGTCGAGATCGATGCCGGCGGCCGTGCCTTGCGCAGCCTCAAGCGCATCCCGCCGGTCTCCGGCAACAACCTGGCACTGACGCTGGACGCCAAGCTGCAGCAGATCACCGAACAGGCCTTCGGTGACCGCAAAGGAGCGTTGGTCGCCATCGAGCCGTCCACCGGCGGCATCCTGGCCCTCGTTTCGACCCCGACCTACGACCCCAATCTGTTCGTCGACGGCATCACGCCGGAAAACTGGAAGGAACTGAACGAGCATCCAAGCAAGCCGATGGTCAACCGGGCGATCAACGGCGCCTATCCGCCGGGCTCGACCTTCAAGCCCTTCATGGCGCTGGCCGCGCTGGAACTGGGCAAACGCACCCCTAACCAGGCAATCAGCGATCCCGGCTACTTCAATTTCGGCAACCACCAGTTCCGCGACGACAAGAAGGGTGGCCACGGCAGCGTGGACATGTACAAGTCGATCGTCCATTCCTGCGACACCTATTACTACATGCTGGCCAACGACTTGGGAATCGACGCCATCGCCAAGTTCATGGGTTCGCTCGGCCTTGGCCAGCGCACCGGCGTCGATCTCGGCAAGGATGATTCCGGCGAGTCGAAAGGCGTACTGCCGTCGCCGGAATGGAAAAAACATCGTTTCAAGAAGCCTGAGCAGCAAAAATGGTACGCTGGCGAGACGATCTCGATCGGCATCGGTCAGGGCTACAACGCCTATACGCCGATCCAGCTGGCCCAGGCCACGGCCACCGTCGCCAACAATGGCGTGATGTTCCGTCCGCACCTGGTACGCCATATCGCCGATACCAAGACCGGGGAAAAACGCCTGGTCGAACCACAGCCGATTCGTGACCTGCAGCTTAAACTCGGCAACATCGAGGTGATCCGGCGCTCGATGGTCGGCGTCAATAAGGAAGGTACCGGGGCCCGGGCCTTTGCCGGCGCCCCCTACGAGGCGGCTGGCAAGACGGGTACGGCCCAGGTCTTTTCGCTGAAGGGGGCGCAGTACAAGGAAGGCGCGGTCAAGAAGGAACTGCGCGACCATGCCTTGTTCATCGCCTATGCGCCTGCTGACAATCCGAAGATTGCGCTCGCCGTGCTGGTTGAGAACGGCGGCTTCGGCGCGCAATCCGCCGCGCCGATCGCCCGCATGGTCATCGACTACTATCTGCTCGGCAAGCTGCCAGCCGGCGCAGCAGCGGAAGACGCAACAGCCGTCGAAGAGGAGCGCGACGAATGATCGATATCGTCGGCACCCTCCGTCGCAGCTGGCAACAGTTGATCGCCCACATCGATTTCCCGCTGCTGTTCATCACCCTGGCGATCATGGGTGTCGGCCTGGCAACGGTCAATTCAGCGACCTGGGACAGCAGCCATCGGATGCTCTCGCAGGCTGGCAACATGGGCATTGCGATGGTCGTCATGTGGTTCGTCTCCCGCCTGCCGCCGCAGAAGCTGATGAGCTTCGCCATCCCGCTCTATGTCGTGGGCGTGATCCTGCTAGTCGCCGTATTTCTGTTTGGGATCAAGGTCAACGGCGCCAAGCGCTGGCTGTCGCTGGGCTTCACCCGTATCCAGCCGTCCGAGATCATGAAGATCGCCATGCCGCTGATGCTCGCCTGGTACTTCCAGAAATACGAGGCAACGCTCAAGTTCAAGCATTACATCGTCGCGGCGCTGCTATTGCTCGTCCCCTTCGCCCTGATCGCCAAACAACCCGACCTCGGCACTGCCCTGCTCGTCGGTGCCGCGGGTTTCTACGTGATCTTTTTTGCCGGCCTGCCCTGGAAGGTCATCGCCGGCCTGCTGGTTGCCGGCGCCTCGGCCGCTCCCCTGATCTGGGGGATGATGCACGACTACCAGCGCAAGCGCATCCTGACCCTGCTCGACCCGACCACCGACCCGCTCGGCGCCGGCTACCACATCATCCAGGCGACCATCGCCATCGGCTCCGGCGGCGCCCTGGGCAAGGGCTACCTGAACGGCACCCAGACCCACCTCGAATTCATCCCCGAAAAGCATACCGACTTCATCTTCGCCGTCTATTCCGAGGAATGGGGGCTGCTTGGCAACGCCCTGCTGGTCTTCCTCTACACCCTGCTGATCGGCCGCGGCCTGATCATCGCCTCGGCGGCGCCGACCACCTTCTCCCGCCTGCTCGCGGGCGCCATCACACTGGGCTTCTTCACCTACGCCTTCATCAACATGGGCATGGTCAGCGGCATCCTGCCCGTCGTTGGCGTGCCGCTGCCGTTCATGAGCTATGGCGGCACGGCACTGGTCACGCTGTTCCTGGGCATCGGCATCCTGATGTCGATCCACACCCATCGGATGCTGGTCAAGAAATGAAGCGCCTTTTCGTGCCACTGACCCTGAGCCTGCTGCTGGCAGCCTGCGGCGGGTCGGCGCCAGTGCGCGATGCTACGGTCAACCCGGAAAAACAGCCAATTTCAAAATCGCCGACGCCGACCAAAAAGCCAACCGCCGTGCTCAAGCGTGGCGGCGGCTTCTACAAGGACGACGGCCCGGCCGACGACATCCCGGATGGCCTCGACGACATCCCTGATGCCGAGCCGAAATGGGAACCGCTGCACAAGCCGGCAACCAAGCCCTACGTCGTGCTCGGCAAGGAATACGTCCCGAACAATGCGGTCAAGCCCTACAAGGTGCGCGGCATCGCCAGTTGGTACGGCAAGAAATTTCACGGCCAGAAGACTTCGATCGGCGAACCCTACGACATGTTCGCGATGACTGCCGCCCACCCGACGCTGGCGCTGCCCTCCTACGTCCGCGTCACCAGCCTGCAGAGCGGCAAATCAGTGATCGTCCGCATCACCGACCGCGGCCCCTTCCACGCCGACCGCGTCATCGACCTCTCCTACACCGCCGCCTACAAGCTCGGCCTGATCAATGGCGGCAGCGGCCAGGTCGAGGTCGAGGCGATCATCCCGGGCGAGCCGGCAAGCACCACCTACGCCCAAGTCACACCGCCGCCGCGTCCTGGCGGCAATACCGAAACCGACGACATTGAGCAACTGGCCCGGCGCATGGCTGCCGAAGAAAAGCCTGCCGTAGCGGTGACAGCCAGCACCAATGCCGATAGCAGTCCGGTCCGGGGAATTTTCCTGCAGCTCGGCGCCTTTGCCAGCGCCGACAATGCAGAAAGCCTGAAAAACCATCTGCTGCGAGAACTGGACTGGCTGACTGAAACGATGCGGGTCAATCCGGGTGGCGGTATCCACCGGCTGCATCTCGGCCCCTACGCCAGCCGCGGAGAGGCCGACCGCGTAGCCGAAAAAATTCGTGCCGCGCTGGGCTACCGGCCGACCATCGTCAGCCGCTGAGGCAAATCAGAGATTGACGCGGGCAACGACCACGTTGCCGCAACCCTGATACTCCAGGGTCGAAAAACTCATCATCTTGGCCATCGCAATACCGCGGCCATTGGGATCGAACGCACGGTCCGGATCGAAAGTCAGGAATCGATCCCATTCAAAGCCCTCGCCCTGGTCGGCAATGGTAAACACCACGCCATCGGCGTCGCGCGCGACCCTGACCGTCGCCACCCGACCGCTGAACTGTGGCAAGGCCAGCCGACGGTTGATTTCAGCCTCCCAGTCGCCTTCCCACTTGAGTAGCGATTTTTCCTGGTAACTGACGCCCAGGTTGCCGTGCTCCACGGCATTGACCATCAGGTCGGACAACCCGGGTGCCACGACGTCCGGCGCCGGGCACATGCTGGCCAGCACCGGCACCAGGGTGCTGACATCGTCCAGGGTAACGAAGCGATACTCGACGCTGTTGATCAGTTTCTGCGCCACTTCCAGGCGCGCCGCACGGCTGCGCAACTGGCTACGCGAGCGACGGTCGTCCATCGCGACACGGACGATGGAAATCAGTGCTTCCGGCTCGTACGGTTTGGTCAGGTAGTAATAGGCACCGGCTTCCAGGCCCTCGCGCACCTGATCCGGCGACGAGGCGGCAGTCTGCATGATGACGGGAATGTCGGCGAAGCGCGCTTCGCGCTTCATGCGCCGCAGGAACTCCATGCCATCGAGATCCGGCATCATCCGGTCAAGCACGACCAACGAGAAATTACTGTCCGGCGCACTCAGGCTGGCCCAGGCATCGAGCGGCTTGTCGTGCAGTTCCAACTCGATGTCTTCGTTCTCGAGAAACTCCTCGATGATAAACAGGTTCAACTGCTCATCATCGACAATGAGAACTCGTTCCTTGTCCATAAGGCCAACCTCTTCTTTCCTCAACCCGCCGGTCGGGTTTTCCGACAACTTGATCGTACTACGACCACTCTGCAACCGGGCAATATGCATCCAACAAGTCCATGCCACCCGGTTTTAAAATTCGGGGCGATGTTAACATACTTTCCAATAATTTGATTTTTGTTACTTTGGTAATAGGCAGCTTTGCCGTCTTTCGTGGCAAACATATTGCCTTTGACCAGGATCAATGGCGAAATTTCGTCGCTGGCTATACTCCGGCGCTTGATAATCCGGATGTCCGCCATGACCTCCCTGCCTGATCTCATCTGTCCGGCCGGCAGCCTGCCGGCCCTCAAGGCCGCCATCGACAACGGCGCCGATGCCGTCTATCTCGGCTACAAGAACGACACCAACGCCCGCAATTTCGCCGGTCTGAACTTTGAACCGAAGACCATGGCCGAAGGCATCCGCTACGCCCACGACAAGGGTCGGGAAGTGTTGCTGGCAATCAACACCTTCGCCCAGGCCGGCCGCATCGCCGACTGGCAGAAAGCCGTCGATGCCGCCGTCGACCAGGGCGTCGATGCGATCATCCTGGCCGACGTCGGGCTGCTCGACTACGCCCGCAACCGCCACCCGCAACAACGCCTGCACCTGTCGGTCCAGGGTTCGGCCACCAGCTACGAGGCGATCAATTTCTGCCAGCGCGAATTCGGCGTCCGCCGTGCCGTGCTGCCGCGCGTACTGACGCTGGCCCAGGTCGAACACGTGATCAAAAACACCAGTGTCGAGATCGAGGTTTTCGGCTTCGGCAGCCTGTGCGTGATGAACGAGGGCCGCTGCTGGCTGTCGTCCTACGCCTGTGGCGAATCGCCGAATACCGTTGGCGCCTGCTCGCCGGCCAAGTACGTCAAATGGGACAAGAAGCCGGGCGTCATGGAAACGCGGCTCAATGGCATCCTGATCGACCGCTTCGGCGACGACGAGCCGGCTGGCTACCCGACGCTGTGCAAGGGCCGCTTCGAGGTCGAGGGCGAGACCTACTACGCGCTCGAAGAACCGACCAGCCTCAATGTGCTGTCCATCCTGCCCGAGATCCTGAAGATCGGCGTCCGCGCCATCAAGGTCGAAGGCCGCCAGCGCAGCCCGGCCTATGTCACCCAGGTCACCCGCACCCTGCGCGCCGCGCTCGATTCGCTGCGCGACGGCAGCGAGCGCTTCCACGTCAAACCGGCCTGGCAGGCCGAGCTGGCGAAGGTCTCGGAAGGCAGCCAGGCGACGCTCGGCGCCTATAACCGGCCGTGGAGATAACGATGAAACTGTCGCTTGGCCCCCTGCTCTATTTCTGGCCCAAGGCCGAGGTCATGGAGTTTTACGCCGAGATGTCGGAAAACCCGGCTCTCGACATCATCTACGTCGGCGAAGTCGTCTGTTCGCGCCGCCAGCAGTTGCGCACCGCCGACTGGATCGGCCTGGCCCGCGACCTGACCGACGCCGGCAAACAGGTCGTCGTCTCGGCCCAGGCCCTGCTCGAATCGGAGAGCGACCTGAAGGCCTTGCGCCGCCTGGTCGACGACGCCGGCTGCATGCTTGAAGCCAACGATCTTGGCGCGGTCAACCTGGTCCATGGTCAGGACTTTGTCGCCGGCCCGCATCTGAACATCTACAACGAAGCGACGCTGGCCTCCTTTGCCCGCTTCGGCCTGAAGCGCTGGATACCGCCGCTGGAAGCCACGCGGACGCTGATCGAGACGCTGCACCGCAGCCGGCCAGCTGGCGTCGAGACAGAGGTTTTCGCCTTCGGCAAGATCCCGCTGGCCTTCTCGGCCCGCTGTTTCACGGCCCGCCACTACGACCTGAACAAGGATGACTGCCAGTTCAAGTGCCTGGACCACAGCGAAGGCTTGACGCTGAAAACCCGCGAGGGTCAGGATTTCCTGACCATCAACGGCATCCAGACCATGTCGGCGCAGAGCTACAATCTGTTGCATGAGATTCCGGACATGTTGCAGATGGGCATCGACATCGTCCGGATCAGCCCGCAAAAGCAGCAAATCAACGCAATCATCGCCGCCTTCGACGCCGCCCGGCGCGGCGAGGCGACGCAGATCGACAGCAGTACATGGAGCGCCAGCGGCCTGGTCGATGGCTACTGGTTCGGCGATGCCGGCATCGTCCAGCACCATGCGCAGGCGCTGGCCCAATTGGGTAGCTAACACAGGAGCAGGATCATGAACGGCAGCTTTACCATTCCGAAATTTCGCCTGCCCACCTTCGTCGCCAGCCTTGGCCGCAAGCTGCCGCAATGGCCGCACGCGCTGGCCCTGGTCGGCGGCCTGAACGCAGCGCTGAAGATGAATCTGCTGCCGGAGAGCGAACTGACCCTGCTCGAAGACAAGCTGTTCCGCGTCCGCGTCCTCGATACCGGCGGCGAAGCCTGCTACACCTACCGCAACGGCCTGTTCCGCCCGGTCTTCAGCCCGCAACGCGAACCGGACCTGGCCTTTGCCGCCAACCTGTCAGCCTACCTGCAACTGCTGGCCCGCCAGGAAGATCCGGATACGCTGTTTTTTAGCCGCGAACTGGAAATCACCGGCGACACCGAACTCGGCCTGGTCGTCAAGAACATGCTCGACGCCGTCGAGTGGCCGAAATTTTCGGCCAGGTTGCCGCTATTGCGGCATTAGGCGGCGCCAACCGGGCAGTCGATGACCAGCATCGACATGTCGTCATGGGCGTGAGCGCCCTGGAGGTGTTCGGTCAGCCCGCGCTTCAGGGCGTCGATCAGGGTTTCGCCGGCCGCCTTTTGCTTGATGGCGCGATGTAGTCGTTCTTCGCCGAACTGGACCCCATCCGAACCACTGGCCTCGGCGATGCCGTCCGACGTGAGCAGCAATTGCCCCTGATGCGTCCAGCGGAAGCGCTCGATACCGCCGATACCGTCATTGCTGCGCATGATTCCCAAAGGCAGGTTGTTTGACGGGAATCGACGCTCCAGACCACCATTTGCATCGAACAACAGCACGTCGGGAACGCCGCCCACCCAGATTTCGCCTTCACGGGCATACTCGTCGAGCGAAACGAAGGCCGCCGCAACGAATCGCCCGAGCGGCAGGGAATTGGCGAGCAGGAAGTTGATCGACTCGATGACGGTGTTCAGCGGCGAGGACATTTCCACCAGGCGGTAGAACTCCTGCACCATGGGCAGTACGCTGACCGCGGCGGACAACCCGTGGCCGGTGGCATCGGCCAGAATGGCGTAGAGCCGGCCGGCCGGCGAACGGGCGGCGAGCACCATGTCGCCGGAGAAATTGGTGGCCGGGATCACGGAATAGCGGACGCCGGCCTGCTCCATCAGGTCGCTGCGTATCTGGTGATCGAGGATGCGCCGGGCGAGTTCGGTTTCGCGCTGGTGTTCGTCGAAATGCGCCTTGAGCAGGCTAGCCTGCTCCTCGACCTTGGTCTGCGCCAGATGTTTCTCGGTCACGTCGCGCAGGGTTTCGACCACGGCGATCAGTTTGCCGGATTCGTCAAAGACCGGGCCGGCATCGACGGCCAGGTACAAACGCTCACCCCGCCGCGGCATCCAGCACCAGTTCTCGGCATGGACGCCGAAACTGGGTTCGGCAGGATCTTCGAAGACGGTATAGAGATCGGCGATTTGTTCGTAACCCTTGGTCGCCACCAGATCGGCCAGACAGGGGCGTGCCGCTTCATAGAAGGCGCGCCAGTGATCGCGCGTGCCGATCACCTCGGCAGCCGGGATGCCGGTCAGCCGTTCGCAGGCGCGGTTCCAGATCAGAACCCGCTGCTCGGCGTCGAGGACAAAGGTCGGCACGACCAAATGTTCCATCAGCGTGATCGCGAAAGCCGTGTGGTGCTCTTGGCGCTCCAGCGCCTGGCCTATCCTGTCGCTCATTTTTTCAGTCATGCCCGCCTCCCCGGTTGGCCGCGTATTCATAATTATTGACGAAGCATACCCGATGCCGGCCGATTCCGCCGCCTAGCAGTGCCCCTAGGGCGAATGCTACGGTCGGGCCGATATTTCGGCCAAAATCGAAATCCGGTTCACAGTTTGCCGACCGGCACGATACTGAGCACCTCTTCAAGGTCGATCGGGGTCTTCAGCCCCTGCAGTTCGCGAATACTGCGTGCCCCGAGGAAGACGGCGACACCCGGATTTAACTCACCTTCCGGCGACATCAGGACCTTGCGAATGGCCGGGAATTCGTGGCCGACGGCATCCAGGATCTCGCCCACGGTATCGCCACTGGCGGTAATTTCATCGTGTCCGCCGGAATAGCCGCGCAGCACCGGGGGAATATGAACAGAGACAACGGGAGAATCGAACATGGCAGGCCTCCTTTCGCTCGATATTCGTAAGACCGCCAAGGGGCAAAGCGGTTCGCCAAATGAAAAGGGAGGCCGCAGCCTCCCTTTGCTTGACGACGGTCGAACTCAGTCCTTCTTCTGGGTGTCCAGGCGGAACTTGACGTAGCTGCCCGGCGCATCCTCGATGACCTTCAGGGCGCCATCTTCCGGCTTGCGTGCCTTGACCTTGGCGGAACCGCCCGGCAGGCTGGTCACCCACTGGTTCCAGTGCGTCCACCACGAACCGGCGTTCTGCGTCGCACCGGCCAGGAAATCTTCCGGGCTTTCCGGCAGGTTGCCGTCGGTCGCGTCGTTAGTCCAAAAACCATACTTGTTGGCAGCCGGCGGATTGACGATGCCGGCGATATGGCCGGAACCGCCGAGCACGAACTTGGTGTTGCCGGACGGCAGGCGGGCACCCATATAGGTGCTCTTCCACGGCGCGATGTGGTCTTCGATGGTCGAGATGAAGTAGCAGGGGGTCTTGACCTTGGAGATGTCGATCTTGACGCCGCCCAGGGTGATGCCACCGGGTTCCTTCAACAGGTTGTCGAGGTACATGTTGCGCAGGTAGAAGCTGTGCATCGCGGCCGGCATGCGGGTCGAGTCGGAGTTCCAGTAGAGCAGGTCGAACGGGAACGGATCCTTGCCCATCAGGTAGTTGTTGACCACGAAGGACCAGATCAGGTCGTTGGCGCGCAGCATGTTGAAGGTGCCGGCCATTTCCGAGCCTTCGAGGAAGCCGCGCTCGGCCATCTTCTTTTCCAGGCCGGAGACCGCGCCTTCGTCGAGGAAGATGCCCAGTTCGCCCGGGTCGGAGAAGTCGAGCATGGTGGTGAAGAAGGTCGCCGAATTGGCGCGCTTGTCCTTCTTGGCAGCCATGTAGGCCAGCGTGGTCATGGTCAGCGTGCCGCCCAGGCAGTAGCCGGCCAGATTGACGCTGTCCTCGCCGGTGTGGGCACAAACCTGGTTGATCGCTTCCAGCGAGCCTTCAAGCAGGTAGTTCTCGAAGGACTTGGCGGCCAGCTTCTCGTCCGGATTGATCCACGACATGATGAAGGTGGTGTGACCCTGGTCGGTCGCCCACTTGACCATCGAGTTCTTCTCGCGCAGGTCGAGGATGTAGTACTTGTTGATCCACGGCGGAACGATCAGGAAGGGCTTCCTGTTCTGTTCCGGGGTGGTCGGGTTGTACTGGATCAGCTGGAACAGTTCGTTCTGGAAGACCACCTTGCCCGGCGTCGTGGCGACGTTCTTGCCCATTTCGAAAGCCGAGGTGTCGGTCATCCGGATGCGCAACTGGCCATCGCCGGATTCGACGTCGTGCAGCAGGTTGTTCAGGCCCTTGATCAGGTTCTGGCCATGGCTCTTGACGGTTTCGCGGAAGACTTCCGGATTGGTCAGGGCGAAATTGGACGGCGACAGGGCATCGATGTACTGGCGGGTGAAGAAGTTAACCTTTTGCTGGGTCGATTCGTCCAGGCCTTCGGTACCGCTGACGGTGTCGTGGATGTGACGGGCGGCGATCAGGTAGGACTGCTTGACGAAGTCGAACAGGAAATGCTGTTCCCAGTCTTCGTCCTTGAAGCGGTTGTCGCCCTTCTTCGGGGCAGCGACCGGCGTGGCGCCGGGCATGCCCATCATCTTCATCATGGAACCCTGCCACAGCGAGAAGTAGTCCCACATCATGTTCATCTGGGTCTGGGCCATCTTGTACGGATTGGCCATCAGACGGGCCGAGAGGTCCATGAAGGCCTTGGCCACGCCCAGTTCGTCGGCCGGCGCATCGACGCCTTCCTTGGCCTTCTTTTCCATGAAGTGAGTGATCACTCGCGAAGCGCGCTGCGCGACTTCGGCGTAGGTCTTGGCCATATCGGCCGGGTTCGGCAGGTTCACGGCCGGATTTTCGGTTTGCTGCGACATCTTGAAACTCCCTCTGTCAGTACGTGGCGGATTATTGCTTCAACCGCGAATAGCGAATCACACCGTCGGCCCCCCGGTGACGCGTCAGCCGACCAGCTTTTTCTAGATAGTTCAGATGAGCAATCGCCTCGCCCATCGCGAACATGGTTTGGTGTGTATCGAGCGCCCGATTGAAAAGTACATCGAGCAACCCGGCTGCGCTCTGTGGCGCTTGTTCACAGCTATTTTCCAGTACCTGCAGACGCTCTTCGTGATGCGCCTGCAAAGCCTGCACCCTCTCCTGCACCCCAGTGAAGGGCAACCCGTGTGAGGGCAACACGAGCGTCGATTCCGGCAATTCCCGCGCCATGTCGTCCAGCGAATCCAGATACCAGCGCAGCGCGTCTGCCTCGGGTGTCGCTGCAAAAACGCTGATATTGGTGGAAATTCTCGGCAAAAGCATGTCGCCCGAAATTAACACGCCGAGTTCTGCGCAGTAAAGCGCCATGTGTTCCGGGGCGTGGCCGTGACCGATCAAAATCTGCCATTTTTTGCCATCGACCGTAGCATGGTCGCCCGCCTTCAGGCGCTGGTAGTGCTCCGGCAGCGCAGGCACCGCCTGGCGATAGCCCGAGCCGCGGGTCGCAAACCTGGCCAGATGGGCTTCGTCGAGCCCGTGCTGGCGGAACTGCTCGACCATGAAGCGGGCGCCGTGGCCGCCGACTTCGTGCCACACCGCATGAGCGGTCAGGAATTCGCCGGTGGTCATCGCCAGCGGGGCGCCGGTTTTTTCCATCAACCAGGTGGCCAGGCCGAGATGGTCGGGGTGGAAATGGGTAACGATCAGTTGCTTGACCGGGCCATCGAGGCGCTCGAGGATCGTCGACCAGCTTGCCCGCACGCCGTCATCGGGAAATCCGGTATCGACGATCACCCAGCCGTCGCCGTCGCGCAGCAGCCAGAGATTGATATGGTCGAGCTGGAAAGGCAGCGGCATGCGCAGCCAGAAGACGCCTGGGGCGACTTCGATCAGCTCGCCGGCAGCCGGCGGATGGGCGTGGGGAAAATGCAGGGACATGGACAACCTTGATGAAAGAACTCTGGACGGGGATGACGGACAAACTTGGCCAGCGGCCAATTCTCCCGGCCCGCTAGTCGGCTGGCAAGGGTGGAATACCCGAACATCGAAGGAACTTGGCAGTGAACGGGTAAACTAGGCAGTCTCTGCCGTTTGATCAGGAGTTGCCCGCATGCCCCTCACCCTCCGCACGCTGAGCGCCGACGATGCCCAGGCCCTCGAACATGTCCGCCAGTTCTTCCGCAACTACGCCGGCTGGCTGGGGGTCGACCTGTCTTACCAGAATTTCGACCAGGAGATGGCCTCGCTGCCCGGCAGCTACGGCACACCGCAAGGCCGGCTGTTTTACGCCGAGGTGGACGGCCGGCCGGCCGGTTGCGTCGGCGTCCGGGCGCTCAACGACAGTGAGGGCGTCTGCGAAATGAAGCGTCTTTATGTCGCCCCCGAGGAACGCGGCCACGGCGTCGGCGCCGCGCTGGCGCTGGCGGCGATCAAGGCAGCCAAGGAAATCGGCTACCGCAAGCTGATCATCGACACCCTGCCCAATATGCGGATGGCCGTGAAGCTTTACCGCGAACTCGGCTTCACCGAAGCACCAAATTATTACCAGACGCCGGTCGAAGGCACGATGTTCCTCGCCCTCGACCTGGAGAACTGGTCGGAGCGGGAAATCCGCAACGAGAACCTGTCCCACCTGTTCGACTTCAACCGTGCCTGGGCGCAGCGCATGCAGGAGGTTGACCCGACTTACTTCGACAAGCTGGCCAAGCTGCAGACGCCGGAATTCCTGTGGATCGGCTGTTCCGATTCGCGGGTGCCGGCCAACCAGATCGTCGGCCTGCTGCCGGGCGAGGTGTTCGTCCATCGCAACGTCGCCAACCTGGTGCTGCACACCGATCTCAACTGCCTGTCGGTGATCCAGTACGCCGTCGATGTGCTCAAGGTCAAGCACATCATGGTCGTCGGCCACTACGGCTGCGGCGGCGTCGGCGCCGCGCTGCAGAAGGCACGGGTCGGCATCGTCGATTTCTGGCTGCACAACGTCCAGCAGGTGCATACCCGCCACCAGGCGATGGTCGACCACCTGCCCGAGGCGCAGCGCCACGACCGGCTGTGCGAGCTGAACGTGCTTGAACAGGTGGTCAGCCTGTGCAACACGCCGGTGGTCAAGGACGCCTGGGGGCGCGGCCAGAAAATCACCATCCACGGCTGGATCTACGGCCTCAAGGACGGCCTGATGCACGATTTGGGCATCACCGTGGACTGCCCGGCGGATCTGCCGGTCCGCTACGACGCGGCGCTCAAGGCCCTGGAAGCCTGAGCCTCGTGAGTCCCGCCCCAAGGTCGCTGACCTACGCCAAACTGGTCAGCGCCATGTTCATGTGGGGCGGCACCTGGATCGCCGGGCGCATCGTCGCCCGTGAACTGTCCGCGCCGCTGGCCGTCGCGGCGATCCGCTTCCTGATCGCCGCGATAGTTCTGGCCGCCGTTGCCCGCCTGGGCAGCGGGCGCATTCCGCTGCCTCAGGGCAAACGGGCCTGGGGCACGATCTGGGGACTGGGCTTCTTCGGCATCTTTCTCTATGGCCTGTGCTTCTTCTTCGGCCTGCAGCACCTGCCGGCCGGGCGGGCGGCGCTGGTCGTCGCGCTCAACCCGGTCGTCGTCGTGCTGACCGCCTGGCTGCTCGGCCAGGAAGCAATGACCCCGCGCAAGGCTCTCGGCAGCGCCGTCGCGCTGGCCGGCTGCCTGACCGTGCTCGGCAACGGCGACCCGCTGGCCCTGCTGCGCGGCACGATCGGCATCGGCGAATGGCTGATCGTCGGCTGCGTGCTGACCTGGACGGCCTACACCTTCATCGGCCGCCGGGCGACCGAACTGCTCTCGCCGCTGGCCACGACGCTCTACGCCAGCCTGGCCGGCGCCCTGCTGCTCGGCCTGGCGGCGCTGGTCCAGGGCGACATCGATCCGCTGGCCTGGTCCTGGCGCGTCTGGGCGAACATGCTGTTCCTCGCCCTGTTCGGCACCGCCATCGCCTACACGTGGTTCACCGAGGCCGTGCATCGCCTCGGCGCCGGCCACGCCTCGGTGTTCATCAACCTGGTGCCGGTCTTCGCCGTGCTGCAGTCGGCGCTGCTGCTTGACGAACGACTTGGCCTGCCGGTGCTGTTCGGCGGTATGCTCGTCATCGGCGGCGTCTGGATGACGACCCGCCGAACTACCTGAGGAGACCCGGCATGGCCGAACCGATCGATTTCTACTTCGATTTCTCCAGCCCCTACGGCTATCTGGTCAGCGAGAAAATCGACGTTCTGGCCGCCCAGCATGGCCGCAAGGTCCGCTGGCACCCGATCCTGCTCGGCGTCATTTTCAAGACCACCGGCAGCGCCCCGCTGACCCTCCAACATCCTGCCAAGGCCGCCTACTACGTCGGCGATTTCGCCCGCTCGGCGCGCTTTCTCGGCGTGCCGTTCAAGCAGCCGAGCCGCTTCCCGCTGCCGACGCAAATCGCCGCCCGCGCCTATTACTGGCTGCATGGACAGGACTGCGCGCTGGCCCGGCAGTTCGCCCACGCCGTTTACCGCGCCCTGTTCATCGAGGATCGCGACATTTCCGACCCGGAAACGATTTTTGAAATTTCGGCAAAAAATGCCATCGACCGTAGCATTCTCGAACCGGCGCTGCAGAGCCCGGAAATCAAGGCCCGGCTCAAGGACGAAGTCGAGCATGCGATGGCCCGCGGCGTCTTCGGCTCGCCAACCGTGATCATCGACGGCGAAACCTTCTTCGGCGCCGACCGCCTGCCGCAGATCGAACGCTGGCTGGCGACCGGGGGTTTCTGAGCATGCACCGACTCTGCGTTTTCTGCGGCTCCAACGCCGGCCACGACCCGCGCTACCGCGCCGCAGCCGAAGAGCTCGGCGGCCTGCTGGCCGAACGCGGCGTCGAGCTGGTCTACGGCGGCGGCAATGTCGGGCTGATGGGCGCCGTCGCCGATGCCTGCCTGGCCGCCGGCGGCACGGTGATCGGCGTCATCCCCGAAGCACTGGTCGGCAAGGAGGTGGCCGGTCGCCACGTCGACCACCGGGCGCTGACCCGGCTCGAAGTGGTCGATTCGATGCACACCCGCAAGGCCCGGATGGCCGAGCTGTCCGACGGCTTCATCGCCCTGCCCGGCGGCTTCGGCACCTTCGAGGAATTCTGCGAAATCCTGACCTGGGGCCAGCTCGGCTTTCACGCCAAGCCGGTCGGCCTGCTCAACGTCAATCATTTCTACGACCCGCTGCTCGCCCTGTTCGACCACGCCGTTCGCGAAGGTTTCCTGCGTGAACAGAACCGGGCGATGGCACTGGCCGAGACCGATATCGGCCGCCTGCTCGACGCCATGAACACCTACCGCGCCGAGCCGGTCAGCAAGTGGCTGAAGGAGGAGCGACAGCTATGACTCTGCCCACACACGTCAGAATCGTCGAAGTCGGCCCGCGCGACGGGCTGCAGAACGAAAAGGAAGTCGTCCCGACGGCGACCAAGATAGAATTGATTGAGCGCCTGACCGATGCCGGCCTGTGCGCCATCGAGGCGACTGCCTTCGTCTCGGCCAAGTGGGTGCCGCAAATGGCCGATGCCGCCGCCGTGCTGCGCGGCATCCGGCGACAAAATGGCGCCACTTACGCCGCCTTGACCCCCAATTTGCAGGGTTTCGACGCCGCCATCGAGGCTGGCGCGACGGAAGTGGCCATTTTTGCCGCCGCTTCCGAGAGTTTTTCGCGTAAAAACATCAATTGCTCGATTGCCGAGAGCCTGAAACGCTTCGAACCCATTCTTTCCGCCGCCAGCGCGCTGGAAATCCCGGTCCGCGGCTATGTTTCCTGCGTCGTCGGCTGCCCCTACGAAGGCGCCATCGCGCCGCAAGCGGTCGCCGCCGTCGCCAAGACCTTGTACGACATGGGCTGCTACGAAGTCTCGCTCGGCGACACCATCGGCGTCGGCACCCCGGCCAGCGTCAGCCGCCTGCTTGATGCCTGCGCCGCCGGCGTGCCGCTCGGCAAGCTGGCTGGCCACTACCACGACACCTACGGCATGGCCATCGCCAACATCCATGCCTCGCTCCACATGGGGTTGGCCGTTTTCGACAGCTCGGTCGCCGGGCTGGGCGGCTGCCCCTACGCCATCGGTGCCTCCGGCAACGTGGCAACCGAGGATGTGGTTTATCTGCTCGACGGCCTGGGCATTGAAACCGGCGTCAATCTGGCCAGACTCGCTGCAGTCGGCGACTGGATTTCCGGCACCCTCAATCGTCCGAACGGTGCAAAGGCCGGCCGGGCACTCTGCGCCAGGACGGCGGGGTGAGCCTTTTCTCCGCCGTCGCCGATTTCCTGAAACCGGCGCCGCCACCCGACCCCGCGCTGCACCAGGCACTGGCGCGCGTCGCCGAGCTGGTCGACCCGCTGCTCAAACTGGCCCCCGGCTTCGAGCGACAACTCGCCGGTCCGCTGCAGCACGCCCTCGGCTATTGCGACGGCCTGGTCGCCGCCCTGCCCGGCCCGGTCGACATCAACCGCCAGGCTTTTGCCAGCGACCCACTGGTCCACGCGCTGTTCGCCACGGCCGACGACATCGACCAGATGCTCGGCCGCAGCCAGGCCGTGCGCGACTACCTGGCCGAACCGTGCAGCTGGGACAGCGACTATTTTTACGCCATGTTCGCCGCCCGCCGGCAGCAGAAAAAACAGCTCGGCATGGCCCGGCAGGGCGACCTGATCCGCAACGACGTGCCGCAGCTGGTGCTTTATTTTTCCGGGCAAACGCTGATCGAACCGAACTGCCAGCTCGATGCAACGCGGCACGGCCTGCGCTGCAAGGCACTGGAAAGCCTGCTCCATACCTTCCACGCCCACGTCGAGGCGCTGCGCCACGAACGTGAAGGCCTGCGCGCAGACGTTTCGGTCGAGCGCGCCCACCTGACCGTGCTGCGCGGCAGCAGCGGCGGCCGGGAATATGAAGTAAGCACTCGCCACCTTGCCGAACTGTCGAACCGCCTGCGGCAAAGCGCCGAATCGCTGCAGCCGGAACATCTGCTCGGTGCGCTGGCCGACTACCTGCAAGCACCGGAACCGGCCTTGCACCTGACACCGGTCAGCATCACCGTCGACCGCCTAGGCGTCGTCCGCGACCAAGCCGATGATGAACTCGACGCCCAAACGCTCAATTTTCCCGAACTGACTGCCCGCGACCGGCGTCTACACCTCGCCATGCTGGCCCGGATCAGCCGCGACGAAGCCATCGAGGCGGTCGAAATGGTTCGCGACCAGCAACACCGCTTCATGCTTATCTAAATGATCGCCTCACCCTGCATCAATGTCTGCCAGATGGATTCCGCCAGCGGCCTGTGCCGCGGCTGCTTCCGCACGCTCGACGAAATCGCCCGGTGGACGCGGATCGACGACGCCGAGCGCGTCACCATCATTAACGCCGCCGCCCGGCGCCGCTGTGACCACGACCCGTGGGAAGGCGAGCTGCGCGGCGACTGCGACCGGTAACAAACCATGGAAAACCAGGAAGAAGACCAATATCTCTGCGTCGGCGTCTGCATGGCCGATCCCGATTCCGGCTACTGCCTCGGTTGCGGTCGGCCGCCGCTCGGCGAACCGGGCATTGTCGCCGAAGCGGTCAGCCCGCAAGTCGATACGGCAGCCGCCCAAGCCGACGCGGACGCACCGGAATGAGCACCCGCCTGCCGGCCTCGTTGCATGTCCTCGAGCGCGGCTGGCTGTCGGCCAACAACATCCTGTGCTTCGACGGCGACCAGGCGACGCTGGTCGACAGCGGCTACGTCACCCACGCCGAACAAACTGTCGAACTGGTCCGCCATGCGCTGGCCGGTAAAAGCCTGACGCGACTAGTAAATACTCACTCGCACTCCGATCACATTGGCGGCAATGCCGCCCTGAAGGCGGCTTTCGGATGCCGGATCGACGTGCCGACCGGACTGCATGCCGCTATTGCCGAATGGGACGAGGACGCGCTGCTGCTCTCGCCGCTCGGCCAGCAAAGCGCCCGTTTCCAGCACGACGGACTGATCGCCGCCGGCAGCGAGATCGAAATGGGCGGCTTGATCTGGCAGGCGCTGGCCGTGCCCGGGCACGACATGGAGGCGCTGGCCTACTACTGCCCGGACGAGCGCCTGCTGATTTCCGGCGACGCCTTCTGGGAAAACGGCTTCGGTGTCATTTTCCCGGAACTGCTCGGCGAAGCCGACGGCCTGGCCAGCACGCAGGCGACGCTGGAGATGCTGTCCCGACTGGCCATCGACACGGTCATCCCCGGCCATGGCCGGCCGTTCGGCGAGGTCGATGCCGCCTTCGAACGCGCCTTCCGGCGCGTCCGGCAATTCCGCGACAACATCGAACAACTGGCCTGGCATGCGATCAAGGTCATCGTCTCGTTCGCCATGCTGGAAAGGCGCCGGATCGCCCGGGCCGATTTTCCCGCCTTCGTCCTCGGCCTGCCTTTTGCCGTCGACGTCAATACACGCTTTCTCAGCCTCTCCGATGAGCGGCTGATTTCCGGCGTCGAACGTGAACTGCTGCTAGTCGGCGCGCTGCGCCTGGATGACGGAATGATCGTCGCCGGCTGATTATTTCGGCAGCCAGCGACGTACCAGGTGCACCCAGTAGCTGGCGCCCAGGGTCAGCAAGTCGTCATTGAAATCGTAGTGCGGGTTGTGCAGCGTGCAGCCGCCGGTGCCCGGGCCGTTGCCCAGCCAAACGTAACAGCCCGGCTTCTCGTTCAGCATGTAGGCAAAATCCTCGGCGCCCATCGACGGCAGGATGTCAGTAAGCACTCGCTCGCTGCCAAACACTTCCGCCGCAACCTGCTGGCAGAATTTTGCCTCGGCCACGCTGTTGACCGTCGGCGGATAGCGGTGGTCGAACCTGACGCCGATCTGCGCCCCGTTGGCCGCCGCGACACCGCCGCACAGGCGCTCGATGGCCCGCTCGACGGTCTGCTGCACCTCGGGCTTGAAGCTGCGGATGGTGCCGCGCAGCACGACTTCTTCCGGGATGATGTTCCACGCCTCGCCGCCATGAAACTGGGTGACGCTGACCACGGCCGACTCGCAGGGGTGCAGCGTGCGCGCGACGACGGTCTGCAGCGCCTGCACCAGTTGCGCCCCGGCAACGATGGAATCGACACCCTGGTGCGGCATCGCGGCGTGGCAGCCGTGGCCACGCACGGTGATCTCGAAGGCGCAGGTGCCGGCCATGACCGGCCCGGGCATCACCATCATCTCGCCAACCGGGATGCCCGGCCAGTTGTGCAGGCCGAACACCGCCTCGACCGGGAATTTTTCGAACAGGCCGTCCTCGATCATCACCGCGGCGCCGCCTTCCGATTCCTCGGCCGGCTGGAAGATGAACACGGCGATGCCGTCGAAGTCGGGCTTTTCGGCCAGGTAGCGAGCAGCGCCGAGCAGGGTCGCGGTGTGGCCGTCGTGGCCGCAGGCGTGCATCTTTCCGTGGTGCTTGGAGTGATGCGGGAATTCGTTCAGTTCGCAGAGCGGCAGCGCGTCCATGTCGGCGCGCAGGCCGATCATGCGCTGCGAAGTGCCGGCGCGCAGCACGCCGACGACGCCGGTCTTGGCCAGGCCGCGATGCACTTCCAACCCGTAGCGTTCCAGTTCGCGGGCGACGATGTCGGCGGTGCGGTTCTCGTTGAAGGCCAGTTCCGGATGGGCGTGGATATCGCGGCGCAGCGCGGTCAATTCGGCAAGAAAAGGCAATTCGAGCAGGGGAAATTGGGGGGGCATGGTTATCTCCTGTTTATTTCTATTATGCCGCGGTTGCGACACCGCGCTGCCTTGATTATGCTCCATGCCCATGAAACTCGTGCTGATCAGCGGCCTCTCCGGCTCCGGCAAGTCCGTCGCCCTGAACCTGCTGGAAGACTCCGGCTATTACTGCGTGGACAACCTGCCGGTCGTCATGCTGACCGTGCTCGTCCGCATGCTGCGCGACGAGAACGTGAAAAAGGTCGCCGTCGCCATCGACTCCCGCTCCGGCCATGGCATCGACCTGCTGCCAAGCAAGATCGAGAAGTTGAAATCCGTCGGCATCGATGTCACCTTCCTGTTCCTCTTTTCGCACGAGGAAACGCTGCTCAAGCGCTATTCTGAATCGCGCCGCCGCCACCCACTGGCCACCGCCGACCAGACGCTGCTTGAGGCGATCCGTGCCGAACAAACCTTGCTCGAACCGCTCTCCGTCCTTGGACATCGCATCGACACCAGCGGCATGAAGGCCAGCGGCCTGCGCGAATGGGTCCAGCAGTTCATCGAGGCCAAACCCGACCGGGGCTTGACGCTGATGTTCGAGTCCTTTGGCTTCAAGCATGGCATCCCGCTCGACGCCGATCTCGTCTTCGACGTCCGCTGCCTGCCCAACCCCTACTACGACCCGGACCTGCGCCCGCTGACCGGCAAGGACCAGCCGGTCATCGACTTTCTCGAAGCGGCCGGCGAGGTCGCCCTGATGCGCGACGACATCCACCGCTTCGTCGCCACCTGGCTACCCAGCTACATCCGCGACAACCGCAACTACCTGACGGTGGCCATCGGCTGCACCGGCGGCCAGCACCGCTCTGTGTACATCGCCGAATGGCTGGCCCGCGCCTTCGGCGACCGGGTGCGTGTCCTCGTTCGCCATCGCACGCTGGCCTGCAACTGACGATGAACCGGAGGCTGCGTCAGGGTCAGGCGGCCTCGACCCCAGAATGCTATCCCCCAAGGGGACTTCCTTCGGGGCGCGGTAAGCCCGAAAAAATGGCCAAAATTGAAATCTCCCGGACCGGCGTTGCTCGCCAATGAAATCCTGGCTCCCTCTGATCCGCCCTGGCGACTGGCTGATCATGCTGGCCAGCGGGCTGGCCGTCGGTGCCAGCGTGCCGATCTTCTGGCAGGGCGGCCTGGCCGAGCGTGCCATCATCCGCCAGGAAGGCCGTGTCTTCGCCGAAGTCGACCTCAACGCGCGCAAGCAATATGAAGTCGCCGGCCCGCTCGGCACCACGCTGATCGCCGTCGAACCCGGCCGCGCCCGCGTCGTCGCCGACCCCAGCCCGCGCCAGTATTGTGTCAAGCAAGGCTGGCTGATGCGCCCCGGCGAAATCGCCATCTGCGCGCCCAACCGCGTCAGCCTCCAGATCGCCGGACGGACCAAAGTTTATGACTCGATCAGCTACTGAGCACGGCGCCGACACCGAGGTGATGCAACTCACGATCACCGAAGAAGACCGCCGTGTCGCCTGGCTGGCCACCGCGGCGGTCGGCCTGTCGCTGGTCGACGCGGCGATTCCATCGCCGCTACCCGGCGTCAAACCGGGCTTGGCCAACATCGTCACCTTGATCGTGCTGGCCCGCTACGGCTGGGGCACTGCCGTCTGGGTCAGCGCCCTGCGCGTGCTGGCCGGCAGCCTCCTGCTCGGCTTCTTCCTCGCCCCCGGCTTCTTCCTGTCGCTGACCGGCACGACGCTCAGCCTGCTGACGCTCGGCCTCGCCCGCCACCTCCCCAAGCGCTGGTTCGGCCCGGTCAGCCTGTCCATCCTCGCCGCCTTCGCCCACATCGGCGGCCAGCTGCTGCTCGCCCGCGCCTGGCTGATTCCGCACGACGGCGTCTTCCTGCTCACCCCGGTCTTTGCCGGCGCGGCACTGGTTTTCGGCACCATCAACGGCCTGATCGCGGCTAAACTGATGAGTGACCCCGTGCTTTCGGAAGCTCCAAATGCCTAAAACCATCTGCCTCGCGCTGACCGGCGCCTCCGGCATGCCCTACGGCCTACGCTTGCTCGAATGCCTGCTCGCCGCCGGCTGCCGTGTGCAGTTGCTGTATTCGCAGGCGGCGCAGATCGTCACCCAGCAGGAAATGGGGTTCGAACTGCCGTCGCGCCCCAGTGAGGCCAAAGCCGCCCTGCTCGCCCGATATCCGGCCGCCACCCCGGAAAAACTGGCCGTTTTCGGCCGCGAGGAATGGTTCGCCCCGGTCGCCTCCGGCTCCAACCCCCCCGACGCCATGGTCGTCTGCCCCTGTACGATGGGCACCCTGGCCGCCATCGCCCAGGGCCTGGCCGACAAGCTGATCGAACGCGCCGCCGACGTCGTCCTCAAGGAAGGCCGCAAGCTAGTGCTGGTCCCGCGTGAAACACCGTTCTCGGCCATCCACCTCGAAAACATGCTGCGTCTCTCAAGGGCCGGCGCCGTCATCCTGCCGCCCAGCCCCGGTTTCTACCACCACCCGCAAAGCGTCGGCGACATCGTCGATTTCGTCGTCGCCCGCATCCTCGATCAGCTTGGTGTGCCGCATACGCTGATGCAGCGCTGGGGCGAATGATGGGCTGGTTCGACTTCGTCCGCTCGCCGGCCGGGACCACCATCGAAACGCTGCGCCTCCCGCTATTCCCGCTCAATACCGTGCTCTTTCCTGGCAGCCTGCTGCCGCTGAAGATTTTCGAGCAACGCTACCTCGACATGGCCGCGGCCTGCATGAAGGAACAAACCCCGTTCGGCATCTGCCTGATCGAGAAGGGCAGCGAAGTCGGCGCCGGTGCCGTGCCGCACCCGGTCGGCACGCTGGCCAGCATCGCCAGCTGGGAAATGGAACAGCTCGGCATCCTGATGATCACCGCCCAGGGTGGGCGGCGCTTCCGCATCATCGACAGCCAGACCGGCCCCGGCGGCCTGCTCGAAGCCACCGTCGAACTGCTGGCCGAAACCGCCCCCACACCGCTGCCGCCCGAACGCGAACGCCTGCTCCCGCTACTCCGCCGCATCGTCGGCGACCTCGGCAGCGAACGCATGCCCGAACCCCACCGCTACGACGAAGCCGAATGGGTCGGCTACCGGATCACCGAAGTCCTGCCGATCCAGAACCTGGCCAAGCAAAAGCTGCTCGAACTCGACGACCCGCTGGCACGGCTGGAAATCCTCGAGAAGTACTTGAGCCAGCGAAAACTGCTGGGCTGACCCTGCAACCCTACGGTCGGCCGGAAATTTTGGCCAAAATCAGAATTTTCTGGCAAAGACCAACAAGGTCGGCAAGCCGCTGTTTGCTTCAGAACTTGTCCGAGCGCAGCACCGACACCTCGCTCAGGTAGCAGACCATCGCGTAAGCGGCAAAATAGGTCTTCTGGAGGTGCGTCGCAATGGCATCGGCGACCGAGGCCTCGGACAAGATTTCAATGCGCACATTGCCGCTCATCGGCCAGCCCCCGTCCCGCTCGCCGTTGTTGCACCAGCCGCGTGCATCGCTGACCGTGTAGCCATGCGCGCCGAGACACCTGGCATCGGCCACCACCGCCGCTTCGATCGACGATTCGCAGATCACGCACAATAGTGTGCGACGGGTGTGGGTCGCGTTCATCACACCACTCCTTCGAGCTGACTGGCCAGCCAGAAATAGGTCGGAATCCCGACCACGAGGTTGAACGGAAAGGTAATACCCAGGGCGGCGCCGATCGACAGGGCGGGATTGGCCTCCGGCACGGCGATGCGCATGGCTGCCGGCGCCGCGATGTAGGAGGCGCTGGCATAGAGGGTGGCGAGCAGGGCCGCACCGCCCACCGAAAAACCGAGCACACTGGCCGTAAACGCCCCAAGCGTCCCGGCAAAAAGTGGCATGGCGATCGCAAAGCCGAGCAGGAAGGTCCCAGCCCTCTTCAGGTCGTCGAAGCGGCTTGCTGCCACGAGGCCCATTTCAAGCAGAAAGATTGCCAGCAGGCCCTTGAACAAGTCGAAAAACACCTTGTCGAGCGGCTTCAGGCCCTCCGCGCCGGCCAGCCAGCCGATGAGCAGGCCGCCGACCAGCAGCAGAATGCTCTTGCCGGCAAACACCTCGTGCAGCACCTTGCCCAGGTCTGCATCACCCTGACCACGCTTGGCCAGCCAGACGCCGATCATCAGCGCCGGGAATTCAAGCAGAACCAGAAAAACCACCATGTAACCCTCGTAAGCCTGGTGGAGGTTGCTTAAATAAGCAGCGCCGACGGCAAAGGTAACGACGCTGACCGATCCGTAGTGCGCCGCCACCGACGCCGCGTCGGATCGCGACAGGCGGCCCAGGCGCTGCAGCACCGGAAAGGCGATCAGCGGCAGCAGCGCCCCGACCCCGACCACCACCAGCGCTGGCCCGGCCAGTTCGGCCAACGACTGGCGTGCCAACTCGACACCACCCTTCAGGCCGATGGCCAGCAACAAGAAAATGCTCAAGGATTCGTAGAGAACTGCTGGGATTTTCAGGTCTGAACGCACCACCCCGGCCAGCACACCGAGCAGGAAAAAGAGGATCACAGGTTCAAAGGGCATCGCACGCACCAGCTATCGAAACGGCGCGAACTATCCCACCCGATAACTATTAAATCCAATTAAACTTATTTAGCACAATCATTTGCTAAAACTTATATGTCGCGTCGCCACCTGACCTTCCGCCAGCTCGAAACCTTTACCACCGTCGCCCGGCTTGGCAGCTTTTCGCGCGCCGCCGAAGCTCTGCATCTGACCCAGCCAGCCGTCTCCATCCAGATCCGCCAGGTCGTCGACATCGTCGGCCTGCCGCTATTCGAACAAAGCGGACGCGACATCCGCCTAACCGCCGCCGGCCAGGAACTACTGCAGACCGCCCGCGAACTCGACGATAGCTGGAACCGCTTCGAATCCGCCGTCGACGCCCTCAAGGGCCTCAGGAAAGGCCGCCTGCGCGTTGCCCTCGTCACCACTGCCAAATACTTCCTGCCGCGCATGCTCGGTGCCTTCTGCCAGCGCTATCCGGAAATCGACATCGAACTCGAAGTCGCCAACCGCGCCCGCATCGTCGAACGCCTGCGTGCCAACGAAGACGATCTTTACATCATGTCCTTCCCACCCGAGGAACTCGATGTCGTCGCCACTCCCTTCCTCGATAACCCCCTCGTCGTCGTCGCCCCGGCCAACCTACCCCTGCCGCCCGGACCGCTAAGCCTGGCCGACCTCGCTCACCACCCTTTCCTGATGCGCGAAACCGGCTCCGGAACGCGCAAGGCCGTCGACCGGCACCTCGCCAGAAGCGGGCACGCACTCAACGTCAAACTCTCTCTGGGCAGCAACGAAGCTATCCGCGACCTTGTCGCCAGCGGCATGGGCCTGGCCGTACTCTCCCGCCATGTCCTCGGCGAAAACCCGGAACAGGACGGCCTGCGCGTTATTGACGTCGCCGGCTTCCCGCTACAGCAACCCTGGTCCATCGTGCACCTGAAACGGAAAATCCTGTCACTCCCTGCCCAGGCCTTCATCGACGAACTGCTGGAACATGCCGCGCTGAGTTGAACCGATCAGGAAATACCGCATAACCTGACCGCAACATCAGGGTCCACGCCAATTCCCGCTTGGCGACCAAGCAAGTGCGCTGCACTCGCAGTCCTGCAAATATCACCGAGAAGCGACATCAAATCGATTTTTTCGAATCATCATTCAGCAGTTGATTGATTTCCTGGTAACAAACTGCGATTTACAGTGGCGTCACCAACCACTGGAGGAGATATCCACCATGCGCACTGAAGCACGTGTTATCGACCTGAGCAGAACCGAATATGGCACGCTTGCGGCGCCCGACACCAACCGTGTCATTCGCAATACCTACCAACTGCTCGCGCTTTCAACAGCTGTTGCCGGCGTAGGCGCAGGTATCAGCATGCTGGCCGGTTTTGGCCCGCTGGCCGGTATCGTATTTACCCTGCTCGGCCTGCTGCCGCTGTTCTATCTGCACAAGAAACGGAATACCGCGGCAGCCGTACCCGCCATGCTGACCTTCACCGCCCTCAGCGGTATGGGTATCGGCCCGACACTGACCCACTACATCAACATGCCTGGTGGCAGCAGCACCGTGCTGACCGCAGCCGTGATAACCACCGCGGTCACCTTGGCACTGACGGCGTATGTTCATAAGACCGGCAAGGATTTCTCCCGCATGGGCGGCTTCCTGTTCGCCGGCTTGATTGTCGTCGTCCTGGCCAGCATTGCTGCGCTGTTCGTCCCGGCCATGCAGGCTGGCGTCTCCGCGGTCGCAGCGCTACTGTTCTCGGGCTTCATCCTCTACGACACCAGCCGCCTGGTGCGCGGCGAAGAGGACAACTATGTGTTGGCCGCGGTCAGCATGTACCTGAACGTTTTGAACCTCTTCCTGTCGGTGCTGCAATTGCTTGGCTTCTCTAGCAACGACTAAGTTAGTCCGCCCCATACAGACTTTGGAACGGCTCGCCAATTGGCGAGCCGTTTTTTAGTACGACCAGTAGACTTTTTTATTCGGAGGAGTAATCTGGAATTGAAGCCTGACGAGCAGTTGGTCAGGCCCTTCGGGAACAACGCGATAGGAGGCAGCATGACTGAAAATCCGCCGCAGTCCGACAAGATGACCGAGTAGCACCCAAACGGCGATAAGCCGGTTGCCTTGGCCTTGAGCGCCAAGGTTCAAGATTTACGAAGCCCATGTTTAACCGACATGGGCTTCATGCTTTATCGGATCGCTGGCCAGAATTAGCATGCCTCGCCAATCGGCTTTCACGCGAGTCGAAGCAAATCACTCCATCAAAAACCCACTTGAGATGGGGTCGTAGGGTGTTTACCAGACAACAAAAAAGCCAACCCGTTACGGTCTGCTTTTCTTTTGCAGATCAACGATCTGCGTGTATTCGATGTGGAGCGGGCGATGGGAATCGAACCCTTATATTAGGTTGTGCAGTCATTTACGGTGTGTGTGGGTAGGCAAGACACCCGTAATTAAGAAAAACCACTGACGAATTATAATTCGCATCTGAATGCATATTTACGTTTACAGGTAACGTGACAGTCCGAATAGTGCCCTTTGCGGACGTACCCAGATTTGGAAAGCGGCCGTTCAGGAAAGTGGAAGCTCACCGGACGGCGGGCAGCGCAGCTGGATTGTGATGATGGGCGCCTTCGTCATCGGCAATTCTCAAGTCCACCAACACATACGCTTGTACGCTTCGCAAGTTCTTTCGCATGCGACCTTGCAGCCAAAATCTCATCAGTAGTTAGCTTCGACTCGAGACGCTTTCCAATAGCACGTGCCTCACTACCTATTGCGCTCTTTGCTGGATAAGTCGATTCAATCACAAGTAAAGACCACGCGAACGCCTGCATTGAGTCAGGCTCGACACCTTCACCATCCTCAAGGCGTCGTGCGAAATCCAACATATAGCGGGGGTCACCGGCATCTGCGAGCTTTCGTACCCATATTGCGGATTGGATCGGATTAGGCTCCACGCCTCTTCCGTCTTTGTAGACAGCAGCCAATTCGCGCCAAGCTAAATACACGCCTTGGGCCGCCGACTTTTCAAACCATTGAACTGCTTTACTATGATCTATGGCTAACCTTAATCCCTCGCCACCTGCTCCATTAATCCAAGCGACGTCATTAGGAACTCGTGTCCCGAGCTTAGCGATCTCAGACCTATCGCGTTCCCAGACGGGAATTTCGCCCATAAGCATCACGCCCATTTCGTATTCCGAATAGGGATGTTGTTGATCTGCCGCCCGTCGAATAAGTTGGAATGCCCGAATGCCGATACCTTGATAACGTGAAATCTCATGCGCCAATCGTGACTGAGCATCTGGATCACCTGCCTCGGCTGCTGCTTCCAGAACCTTCAGATCGCCTTCGGAGATCGGGGAAGCGAGTCCCACTACAGCAGTCTCGTCATGATGGCGCGCCTCTGAAAATGCAACCATAGTCACAACGACTGCAATGACCGAAGCAAGCGCCATAGCCCAAGCACGTACTCCCTTCAGTTGGCGAGGAAAGATAGGTCTCATTAAGCCCAACGTGGAGCTAGCTGGCGCTGCGCGGCGCTATCGCGCAGCGTCCAGCCGACGGCAAAATGCGCAGCTTTTTGACGATCGGCTGATGGGATGGACTCCCCCGTCTTTTCATCGCCCAATAGGCGATGCCGGTGCTCATGGGGATGGGTGTTAGATTTTTTCAACACGATACCCAAAATCAAACCCCGCTTTTTTTATTACTTCCCCGCAGAGGGAGAAGAACCTAATTGCTTCTTCGTTGGGCTCAAACTGACAGACGACATCTAACTTGATCGGTTTGCCCTTTGCGGCCGGGTATGACTCGAATATTTCTCCGCTTTCAACAAAAGCCAAGTACGAGTTCAATTTTTCTTGAACCAGCAGCAGATGTTCTCCGCTGCCCCATTCAAGGTGATCGGTTGCTGTCAAAGTTACTGAGCCGCTGACAGAATCTGTGCTCATAAAATCGATCACGTTGGCTTGTTCAATGCTCATCGAGAAATCTAACGTTGAAAATCACCGGACGACAAAAAGCGCAGCTTTTTGTCGGTCCGGTGGATTGTGATGTTAGGCATTACGACGCCCTGGTGCCGACGGTTGGTTCAAGTTTCGGGCGCGTGCCCTGAATCGGTAGATTGCAGCGCCTGATAGGAGGCCAACCGGCGCAGACAACCAATACCAGGGTGCAGCTTCAAACGAGGGTATGTCCGATGCCCCACTGATTAGTCCAATTGCGAACGTAGCGCCTATGTAAGCAACGATGGCGGCGAGGGCTTTCATCCCAGCGGTTCCGCCCCAATGAAATGCGGCAGCCCCGGCTGGCAACCAACTGAGTGCGGCAACGGTTTGTACGATAAAGCCCTCGGATGACGTCGGGTCGATTGGACCGCTCGAACGCCAGTTGGGGCTACCAAAAATAGCGGTCCACAGGAAAGGCTTCACGACGTAGAAGGCTACGAGCAAGATGGCCGTAGCCAAATAGTGAGTAACAAGGCCGGCGACGAACCCACGCAAAGTCGAGCGCTTCCTCGGATGTAGAAACCACTTGAGCATATTGGGCTGCCTAACGTTGTAAATCACCGGACGCAGGCAAGCGTAGCTTGCCGGAGGTCCGGTGGATTGGAATGTTATGCATCGGCGTTTGCTGAGCCAGGGTTTGTAGGGTGGAAGTAAGCGGCAAACGCCAATGCGGCCGACAGAAGGCACGCAGTCAAGAGCAGCAAGACTCGAGCAACATCGATGAATGCGAGGGAGAGTGTTTCTCCCGACAGAACAGCGGAGAACTCTTGAAAGAGTGCTCCGTAGCGCTCAAACGGGACAAGAGCACACCATGCCAGCGTGGCTAGACAACCAATGCGCAAATAGAAGAAGAGCGATGCCACCAAGAGTAAGACGATGACAAGGTGCTTTGTCATAGCAAAAAGCTGAGCCCCTTCCAAGCTAGGCCAATCGACCCACAGGGCAGTCAGTGCTACATAGAAAACCAAAGGAATTGCGACTGCATAGACGAGCTTAGGTCGGTCAACCATGGCAAGAGCCTCCGGGGCAGACAATAGATGCATAACAGTGTTTACACGGACGCATGGGTCCGTATAACAATTGATATTGCTGACGCTGGATTTGTTGCCTTAAGCGCATTGATTTCAGTCATTTGGAATATTGGCTGTCAGTATAACAACATCAATATGCCGGACAACTGACCCAGGGCAATGTCTGCTTTGCGGCACAGTAACCGAGTGTCCGCTTGTGGCCGATAACTGCCGCCCATGGGGCTCCGCCCCAAACCCCGCCCTCGCCGCCGGGGGCTCGCCGGGGATGGTTTAATACCCCATCCCCTTTGAGCTGAGCGTGGCAGGGCTCCGCCCTACGCTCCAGGCGTCAAGGACCGGCTATAGCCTTCCGTCCTCACCCGTTCGGTGCTCGCCTATGGCTGCGCTCCGCCTGCGGCTTCCGGGCGGCTCCTTGACCCCTTCCACTACCCATACCAAGAGCCCATTATTGGCCCCGCTTAGATGGCAAACGCAACCTCCCGGAAACTGGCTCGTGGTGGATTATTGATAGCGAAATGCAGCATCTCCACATCTCCGACAAACACCACCTGCTCAACTCCTCGGGTCAGCGCGGTGTAAATAAGCGCATGGTCAAGCAAGCGGCTCCTAACTACAGGTATCGCCACTCGCTTGAACTGGGACCCTTGGGCCTTGTGGCATGTGATGGCATAGGCCAATTCGATGTTGGCCAAATCCTCGCCGGTTAGTATGTGCTGGTCCCCTTCAAAATCGACAACGAGCGCATCTTCAGTGGATAGCGCCTTGATGATAGTGCCCAGGCTCCCATTCATCAGGCCACGCTCGTAGTCATTCCGCAGAAAGACAATAGGGTCTCCTTCGGCGAAGCAATAGCCATCAAGGCGCGACCTTCCGACTGAGAGACGATGATGGAACGAAGCATTGATGTCATTGACACCAGCAGCACCGTTTTTTACGGAGCCAATCACTCGCCAGTCGTCTCCTGCCCATGCTTGTGCCAACTCGAACAGCTTGGCAACAATCCCACTCCGGGAGCACTCAATAACAGAAACCCCTGGGTGCACTCCAACGAAAGGCTTAAAAGCCGGAATACGGTGCTCACGGATGGACGCTGCCACCATAGGTATACCAGTAGACGCCGCCTGTCGATGAACCTGGGTAAGTTGCGTCTTGGGGATAACGCTACTCGTCGCCAACTTATGAAACGTCAAGCCAAAGCCAATAGGGGGCAACTGAGCTGGGTCGCCAACCAGGAGAAGGCGAGTTCCGTCAGGCAGGTACGACAAAACGCGGTAGAGAGTTGGCAGGTCGAGCATTGATGCCTCATCCACCACCAGAAGGGTTTGAGCCGACAGCACTAAATTTCCCGCTCGCATCCCGAGTAGAAATTTGGCAATTGTCATGGAAGGCCGCCCAGTTGCTTCTCCCATACGCTTGGCAGCTCGCCCGGCCAGAGCCAATTGAAGAACCGACCAGTGGGATGCTTCCATTACGTGAATGATGCCGCCAAGCACGGTTGTCTTGCCGACACCCGCACCGCCCAGTACAAGACTGAACTGCTCTCTGGCGGCCATCCGAATTGCGTCCTTCTGTTCGGCGGTTAGCTTGATTCCCTGCAAGCACTCATAGTGAGCAATCAGCTCATCCGTTGAACCTTCAAGAGGGACGTTGAATAACTCGGCCTGCTCCGGCAACTCGCCTTCAATCATGGCGCGTAGCCGAGTCGCAATGCCCTGCTCAAGAGAATAGGCGCCAATCGGCTGATAGCCTGTCTCTCTAGTGCCCGTTATGGCCCCTTCCTCAAGCGCAGCCGCAATCGCTTCCGGCCCTTTATTGCTGCCCAGAAGACCGTTGACCAATTTCACCGCAGAGCCATGCTGAGTCAAGGTGTGGCCAACATTAAGTCGGCTATACAGAGCTGCTTCTACAACACCGACCAAGCGTCTTTGGTCATCGTCGGAAATACCAATTTTTTTAGCCTCGGCATCAACACGGCTCCAGCCAGCTACCGCTAGTAATAGGTAGGGGTTGGCTTCAAGGGTTGCCTTTGCCGCAGGTCCCCAGCACTGAATCAATTTGTCGGCTAGGCGCGGCTCGAACCCGTGCTGGTCCAAGTAGGTAACTAGCTCCATTTCGCTTTGCCGAGCACGCCAGCCTGCGACGAGAACGTCTGCCGCCGCCTGAGAAACCACTTTGCTCAGCCGTTGCACATCGCCAGCAAGAAGGGTTTCACCCAATGTCTCGCCAAACTCGTCATACAGCTTCTTCGCAGTAGCCTCTCCAATACCCGGAAACGTTTTAGACCGTGCCAGGTAGCGCACAAGCAAGCGACCACGAGGAACAACAAATTGGCAACGAGTCGCCTTGAGTTGACGTCCATGCTGGGGATGAAATTCGTAGGCACCATCAACACACCAGGATTCGCCTCGCACGGGGGCCCTGGAAATCGTTGTATATGGCGCTACCACTCGAATTCTCTGACCAGCCTCGTTATCGCCGGAGAAGATTGCTCCTCCCTTGCGAGGGTCATGATGCAGCAACACATCGACGGAGAGGGTCACCGATTCAGGCATCGTTGAAATCCGCTGGCAGCGGCACACGACGTCCAGTATCAATCATCATGTCCTGCCGTCCGAGCTGCCGCTTCAGGTCTTTTAGTTGTCGCCGCAGCTCGAAATTCTCCGCTACCAAAGCAGCGTTATGCTGCTCCAAAGTGCTAACCCGTCGCTCCGCAGCCTGAAGACGCTTGCCGTCGCTGGCTGCCGCCTTAGCTGATGTGTTTTCCGTTTCTGACGGTGCCTGGTCGCTGTCATGTGGCAAATTTGCACGCCGTTCCGCCCACGAGTCTATGCCACGGGAGGCCTTCGCTTGCTCAATCGCCCTTCGTATCGCCGGGTTCTTGTATATGCTCTGTTTCGGTATACCGGCGCCCTCGGCAATGGCTGTCACATTCAGAGTGCCGTCACGAGATACCGGAAGGGAATCGGCTTGCCCCAAGTAGGCTTCAACCCTACGGAGATAATCCGCACCTAGCGCCTTACCGCTCAAGGACTCCATATCATTCTCCGTAATCTGGGCCTATTTCCCGATGCACGTATTCGACTGGACCCATTCAAGAAATACCTGTGCGGTTTCGGGCTCTACGATAATGTTCTTTCGTTTCGAAGCCGAACGGTCAATGATGCAACCACGGTCCGCATCAATACTCATCAAATCTTTGAAGTGCTCCAACACCAGCCACAAGGCTTTACAGGCAAGCGCTTTTTCGTTCGTCAGCTTCACCAGTTTTTCGGAGCTGTCCGAATGCTGAACGGGGGGTAACAACGGCGCCAGTTGCTTTTCTGCCAATTGGGCCTCTAGCTCGTTGATATAGATTCGAAGGCGCTCGTTGTCGCGCTTCGCGTTACCCAGCTCTAATTCAACCGTATGAATAAGGGCCTGAGCTGCGGGTTCTGACACTCGGACGGTATCAGTTCCGGACCGCATGGCCATGAAATTCAGTAGCAAGGCTTTATAGCGCTTATTTCGCAGCAACGTCGTAAAGCTACACGGCGCACCCTCAGCCATTCCAACTTGTTCTGCGACAGCCTTTGCCAAATCGGTGATGTATTCAAACTTAGCCCGGGTTTTTCGCAATGAGCCAAGGTAGCGAACGATTATCCCCTCACGTTCGGCAACTACCTTGTCTTGATACTCACTAAACGGATTCGCTGGCCGCTTGTTGGCCTTGGGAACCACGGGCGACTTAGACTTTGTCATGCCACCTCCAGCCGCACCAGCTTGAGTTGCCGGCTGGGCATCGACTCAAGGTAGGAGTCTGATTCCAAAATATCCTTCAGGTCGTCTAGCGTAAGGTGATGCGCAGCCACGATTGAGCGCAACAACCCCAGGCAATCCGCAGCAGGATTCGCAGATGGCTCCATATTGAAAGCTGCCCGGACATTTCCCGTATTAGCTAACAAATGCCGTCGCAGCAAATCGAATCTGGCGCGGATTTGCGGGCTTTCAAGCATTGGAAACGCCTCGCTTTCTTGAAGTCGAGTTAAGACGTACTCCGTTGTGTTTGTCGGGAACAATGCCCTGCGGAGGTCCTTTTCGATAATCTCCGGCTTCTGCACATGCCAAGATTTGGTGCTTTCGCCTGCTGCAATACGTTGGCGCATTATCTCAAGCACCTCAGCAGCCATCTGCCAGGCAGCCAAGTCTTCCGCGAGAACATCGCGACTCTGTTCGAGTGCGTCCAACTCGTCATATGTGTAATCATTACTGCCGTCCGCTACCGCAATCCGCGCCTCAATTTCAGCCAGTCCTTCGAGCACTTGACGTGTTTTGGCTGTAATGGCGGGGAGGTGGTCTATCGAGCGAACGGCATAGCTACATGGGCCGCAACGTCTCCAGCCTTTGAGCTGATTAACTACTTCTGCGGGGCACTGATTGCCGTATGGACAGATTTCGGTCTTATTTTCGACCGCCCCTACATTTCTGGTATCCCTGAGGACATCAAGGCCCGTTTTACTCCCCTCTCCAAAGCCCAAGCTTATGCAGCCATACGCCGAAACCGTTTCTTCGAAATTGGATTTCAAACTTTTTGACAGGTTGGAATTGACGTCATCGGCCTTAATGTAAGGACTTCTGCTCCCTGGCGAGGCCTCCAACATTGCTTCATATCCTTGGTCGTAGCCCTTTTGCCGGAGGGCCAAATTCTGCCTCACCTGCTCCGCTAGAGTTTCTTCCTCGTCAGGTACTACGTAGTGGTAGACGGTCGCCTCTGTCTGACCTGTCAAATTCTGGCCAATGAGGTCAGCAGGGAGAATTCCTATCGCGTGTGAAACGACGCTAACACGAGCACTGTGCGGGGTAATGTCCGATTTTATGGATACTTCACAAATCCGTTTTTGCTTACTTCCGTATTCCCGCAATCGCTCATCTATGTCGGGGTCGGCATAGGTTACGTTCCTAGGCAAAAATCGAACCAATTTAATCCCATCCTCGCCTACCGTACGCAGCAAATCTTGAAGGCCACCCAGCAGCTTAAACCAGCATGAGGAATAGAAGGCGTCTGTGTGTGGGCGTCCGTCGAAGGAGTGCGAAAACAACGGGAGAAAGCTTCCCCATTTGCTCTCAGGGTTGTTGTTGTAATAAACCCTACCCTTGAACCCAGGTTCTTCAATCAGCGCTCGCCACGCCCGCTGCTGCCTAAGCACTTCGATGACCCTAAAATTGACATACGGAGTCCAACCCTTCGACTTCGCCTTGTCTGTGTTGACGTAAAGCCTTGCAAAATCCGGGTTGGGCAGTCCATCAGTAACCTGCTGGTCAAACGTTTCCGCATCGAGCCACTGAATGTGGTTGTGACGCAGGCCGGTGTAAAGGGCAACAAGAATCTGGTGCAGGGCATGGGGATGAGGCACCTTTGCCACGCCTCGGCCTTTCAACCGTTTCGGCTCGGTGTAGAAAATATTAGGAATCTGCCTGAGAGGGTAAGTCTTTCCTTTATGAAAAACCACAGGGATAAACCCAAGGGTATCTTGTCGCGAAAAGCAGTCGATAGTCGTTCGAGTTAAATCGAACCCTATGAGGTCCTTGTCGCTAATCATCCCTGCCATCACCCGCTCCAGCAGAACGTTCGAAGCCGTCACCAGAGCCTCAATGTAGGACACAAACAGCCGGAAGACGCGACGCGGAATCGGCCGCTTATTTGTTCCTGTAGATTTTGTCTGGGCAGGGTAATCGTGCTTGTTAAGCGGTTGTCGGAAATTTTGTGACTCCGGTAAGGAGTTACTATGCTGTTCAATAAATCCAAACAGTAATTCAATTTGCTTGAGAGTGGCGTAGTGACTGGAAGGTCCCCACTTTCGCGCTTGAGCCAAATTCTCAAAAAATTCGACCAAGGACAGTGGTCGCAGTTGGTCTTCAAGAAGCCCTAGGTACGAAACAAAAACCCCGGATACTAGCTTTTCCGGTGTCGAAGGGAATTCGAATTTGAAATCAGGATTGTCTGCATACCAATAGGCCAAATAACCAAAAAGATAGATGTTGAAGTACCCTAGAGCTGCGATACGATGTTTTTTGTTCTCCAGCCGACCTTTTTTCAAGAAGGTGCGCTCGATACTAATCCATGTGGCCGCGCTTGCTTTCATGTCAAACGCGAGCCCAGGGAGTGCCTCTATTTTGGCTAGCACTTCGGGGGCAAAGTATGCGGCACCAAGCGACCCCGCCTGCTCCATAAGGCTAGTGTGCCCGCCTACGAACGAGCCCTCGAACCCCTCGGTCGTTTCCGTTTTAAGCGCTCTAATCGGTCTTGAATTAACAAGGGCTGCACGCCAGCCAGCCGCATTCACGGGAGAATCATCTCCATATTTGCGCTCAAGCAGGTCTGCCAGCATTAGTAGACCAATGTCGTCTTTTTTGCTTGCGAATCGAGTTTTATCGTTAGCGACCTTGAACGCCAACATGTCTTCGTAATTGGCATCAGCAGGCTCAAGCCAGCCTGCTGCAATTATGAAGTGCTGTACCGTCCATACGAGACGTTCTCGCTGTTTCACGGAGTAAGCGTTAAAAATATCTTCCGTTTGCTGAGCCCCTTCGCGGGCATACAAAGAGCGCATGAACCGAAGTAGCTCCGGCAAATACCCGAGTGGACACAACTCCCGCTTTGCTCGGTTTTCGCTCCCAGGTCCGAAGTTAAACCCCCACGGCCATTGAAACGCGTACGGTAAGACTATTGCCCGGCGAGTGTGCAAGGCGACCAAGAAAACCGAAAATCCCCTGCGCAGTGCCGGAAGGTACGCCTTGCGATACTCCTTAGGACCGTCGATTCGGGTCACAGCCGCATACAGGCTGGGCGAACAATGACCTTCTTCAATTAAGATAAAGGCGAGAACGTCATTCACATACTGCTCGTCGAAAGCATCGCTATCCTTTCGCAAAATGAATCGCTCAATATGCGCGGGCAAAGCGACCACTAGGTAGTTCTTAGTCGTAACTGTAGATAGGTCCAGATTTTGGAGCCCGTATGCTTCCAGCAGCCATTTGCTGGCATCGCGGAGTGCCGCCACAATACTTTCGTGCAGTTCCTTGCCTGTCTGGAGGAAAACGATTTCGCCTTTTGTAGTATTTATCATTCGACAGTTTCTTCCTTCAACTTGGCCTCAACCTCTGCGAGTCGCTGCAACAATGCCTGACGCTTGAGTTCGTGAACAGAACGGACTTTTCCGTTACCGAAGACCATTAGATTTGCGTAGCTCAGCTCGGCTTCCAGAAGGTCCCTGTCATGGCGGGCGTATTTTGCCGTGTCCTTTGCTTGACGATGGCCCATCAGTTTCTGCACAAGCCCAAGCGGAAGGCCGTACGTTCCGTCTGGGCGGGGAAAGAAATTCAGTAGATAGGTGCCATACATGTGCCGCAACGAATGAGGCCCCTCAATGTGTCTAACTCCGCCAAGTCGAATAGCCCGCTTAAGAACTTCATTTCGAGAAGACGCTGCGGCAAGGAAATAGGGCTCTCCTTGGTTTCCCCCCTTGACGTACTGAAATACGAAGTCGTGTCTTCCGTGGGGAATGTATTCATACCGAAGATATAAGGCCAAGGCCTCAAAAAACATGGTTGCAAACGGGTCAATGAGTAAGGTGATTGGTGTTGCCCTGCCCTTCCAAACCAACCGGTCGCGTTCCTCGGGGCGGAGCGCTAAATATGACCGACAGTTCGGACGGCTCTTTGGGTCTATCAACCGCACGGTTCGCGTAGCAGTATCAACGTCCTGCCAAAGCAATTGCAGCGCCTCACTAATCCGGCAGCCACTTGCAGCGCAGAAGGCATACAAGGCCCTGTCCCTGTGGGTCGTCAAGTTACCCAATACGTCACCGACTCGGTCGAAGGGGAATGCCCTTTCCTGGTCGTAGCTGATGTCGGGCGCCGAGGTCGGCAGAATGCATTCCTCAATAAATTTCGGTCCTCCGGCAATTACCCCAGCCAACATCGAGTTGGCAACCATGGCATTCCGCTGAAAGCGGGGAATATCTCGCCTCTCGCCGACGCCAGCGAACAGCGCCTGCTCATCTACAATGCCGGCGCTGACCCCCTTGTTGGTCATTTCAAGCATTTGTGCGCGGACGCGCTCGGATAGCTTCAAGAACCGCCGGATGGCCGCGTGTTTGGTCTCGGAAGAACGGCTAGAAATCCTAGGGGACGGCAATGTTTCATTAACTCGACGCGCAATTTCCTTGCCCGCGTCGGTGCCGAGTACCAGGTATTCGTCGTAAGACTCAATTACTTCTACCAAGTCGTCATGGCTTACGCTGCCATCATGACCAGCAGGGGCCGAAGCGGCAGCCTCGAAGAGATAGTCGAAAAATTCGGCGAGCCACCTGCAATAGTTGCGTCTGGTGTTTACCGAGCGCCGTTCAAGGGTCTTTGCGAACGCCTCAAAGGCCTTTATTGAGCGACCGTCGGGACCGAGCAATTGCCACGATTGCCGTCCGTGCAGGTTTTTCTCTAGCAAGGAAACGTTCTTCAGCAACCCAACCCCTTCCGCGTAATATGCATCTGAAAATGCACACTATCAGAGGTCACCTCAACATGCAACTGAGATGCGTATTATGGATTGGCTAACTGCTGGAAAATATACAGGGAATGAGCGGGTGAAGGGAATCGAACCCTCGTATGCAGCTTGGGAAGCTGCCGTTCTACCATTGAACTACACCCGCATTGTGGTACTACTTAGCGCACATCCTAATGTGCATCTGGCTTAGCCTGTAATAAGAACCCACGGCTCTAGCTTGGGAAGCTAGGGTATTACCATTATACGACGCCCGCTCTGGGCAAGAGGGTGCATTCTAAGCGCAGACGGCGCCCGGTTCAATCGTCCTGCGCGTCGGCCAGAAAGGCGTAGCGGCCAGCATGGTAGAGCAGCGGGGCGAGGTCGACGCGTTCGCCGAAGCGTTCGACACGGCCGACGAAGATGGTGTGATCGCCGCCGGAGTGGGCGGTTTCGTTGACGACCTCGAAGGTGGCGCAGCAGCCGGGGAAGAGCGGTGCGCCGCCGGCGCCCGGGTGCCAGGGCAGGCCGGCGAAGCGGTCGGCGGGCCAGGTGGCGAAGCGGTTGGAGAGATCCTGCTGGTCGGCGGCCAGGATGTTGATGGCGTGGTGGCTGGCGCGGCGGAAGGCTTCGAGGTTGTGCGAGTTGTTGTCCAGGCACCAGAGGACGAGCGCCGGATCGAGCGAGACGGCCGAGAAGGAATTGACGGTCAGGCCGATCGGGTGGCCGTCCGGGTCGATGGCCGTGACGACGGCGACGCCGGTGGCGAAGCGTCCGAGGGCATTGCGCAGGGCGCGGCTGTCGTGTTGCGGCTGGGTCATCGGGGCGGGCGTAGGCCGGGAGGAAAAGAGGCCGTATTATCCGTGCTCCCGCAGCTTGCGTCGAGACAGAATTTGACCGCCATCAACCCTTTTACCGAACAACTGATCGCCTGGCAGAAGCTGGCCGGGCGCCATGACCTGCCCTGGCAGAAGACGCGCGACGCTTACCGAATCTGGCTGTCCGAGATCATGCTGCAGCAGACCCAGGTCAGCACGGTGATCCCTTATTACGCGCGTTTTCTGGAGAGCTTTCCTGATGTACAGGCCCTGGCGGCGGCGCCTATCGAGGCGGTGATCGAGCATTGGGCCGGGCTCGGCTATTACGCCCGGGCGCGCAACCTGCATCGCTGCGCGCAGCAGGTCGTCGCCGTGCATGGCGGCAAATTCCCCGATTCGGTCGAGGCGCTGGCCGCTCTGCCCGGTATCGGGCGGTCCACGGCGGCCGCCATCGCGGCCTTTGCCTTCGGGCGCCGGGAGGCGATTCTTGACGGCAACGTCAAGCGGGTGTTGTGCCGGCAGTTCGGCATCGACGGCTTGCCCGGGTCGACGGCGATTGATCGTCGGCTTTGGGCGCTGGCCGAGTCGCTGCTGCCGGAGGGCGACATCGAGGTCTACACGCAGGGCCTGATGGACCTCGGGGCCACCTTATGCACGCGCAGCCGGCCGCGCTGCGCCGATTGCCCTGTGGCCGGCGGCTGCGTCGCACGGCGCGAGGGGCGACAGGCGGAGTTGCCGACGGCCAAGCCGCGCACCAGGGTGCCGGAACGCCAGGCGACTTTCGTGTTGTTTACCGACGGCCAGCGCCTGCTATTCGAACGCCGCCCGCCGACCGGGCTGTGGGGCGGCCTGCTGGTGCCGCCGGAGGGCGAACCGGCCGAGGTGGCCGCCCGGCTGGGCCTGCAAATCGGCGAAATTCAACCGCTGCCGCCGTTAAAACATGCTTTCACACATTTCCGGCTAACGTTGGCGCCAATGCTGTGCCGAGTCACAGCCCAGTCCGGGGTAGCCGAAAGCGGTTGCGAATGGGTGGAAATAGTCAGGGCGGCCGGGGCCGGCGTCCCGACACCGATCCGGAAGCTGATCAGGCAGGTTGCCAGCGCAGGGGGCTGATGCCCCAGGTTTCGTAGCTTTCGGCGCGGACGATCAGTCCGTAGTGGTTGCCGATCTTGCGCGCCAGGTCGACTTCGGCCGGCTCGGTAAGGTATTGGCGGCGCCCGGTATGGTAGATGACGCGGACGATGGGGGTCAGCATGTTGTCGGGGTGGAGTTGTTCGACGACGGCGAGGTGCCCACTTTCGAGCAGGACCAGCGTACCGACCGGGTAGATGCCGACGGTCTTGATGAAGGCGGCGACCAGCGTCGGATCGTATTGGGTACCGCCCTCGTCGTAGAGCTGGCGTAGCGCGTGCGACGGCGCCATTGCGGCACGGTAGGGGCGCGCCGAGGTCATCGCGTCGTAGGTATCGACGATGGCGGCCATGCGTCCCGCCACCGAGATTTCGTCGCCTGCCATCCGGTACGGGTAACCGCAGCCGTTGTAGCGTTCGTGGTGTTCGAGGACGACGGCGACCGAGGTTTCGGCCAGCCGCGAAGTGGCTTCGAGCACGGCCAGGCCTTCTTCGACGTGACTCTGGACGATGGAATACTCGGCCTTGGAGAGCATGCCGGGTTTGGTAATCAGCCGGGAATCGAGGGCCGACTGGCCAATGTCCTTGACCATGGTGCCGAGTGCCAGTTTTTCGATTTCCGGTTCGGGCATGCCCTGCTGGCGGCCGAAAGCGATGATCAGCGCCGCCGTCGCCACAGCATGTTCGCTAGCATAGGCTTCCTGGCGCTTGAGGCGGGCCAGCGGAACCAGGGCATCGGGGTTACGGATCACCGATTCCATCATCTTGCCGACAATCGGTTCAAGATGGGCGGCATCGACGTGCTGGCCAGCCCGGGCGGCAAGCATCAGCAGGCTGACCGTGCCACTGGCTTCGCCGAGCAGGCGGGTGGCGCGCCGGCGCTCTTCTCCTAGCGAGACCTTGCGCGGCACTTCGGCCTTGATGTCGGCCAGCGACTTGATCCGCCGCTCGACCTCGTTGATGCGGGCGATCGGGGCCGGCGGCAGGTCGATGCCCTTGTCGGTATCGATACTGACTTCGCTGATGCCCTCTTCCCGCAGTTTCCAGATGTGCGCCTCGTCGCGCACGGCGAAGCGCTTGATCCACAGCGAATGGTCGAGCCAGCGTTTGTGCAGGTCCACGACATACATGCCGGGCAGCAACTGGTCGATGGTGAGTTTGCGGATCATGGCCGGCTATTTTCTAGCGGTTCGCCGCAGCCTTGGCCGCTTCGCGCTCGGCCCGATGCCTGGCTTCGCTTTCAGCCTTGCGCTCCGCCTTACGCTTCATGTCGGCGGCGCGGGCTTCGTGTTCAGCCTGCTTGCGGCGCAGCTTCTCGGCCTCGCGGGCCTTGCGGTGCTCGCCATTGACTGCCTGGTGCGCCTTCTCGGCGCGCGTCCTTTCCGCCGTGCGTTCGCTGGCCTGGCGGGCTGCCGCGGTTTCTGCTGCGCGCTCGCGCCGCTCCGCTTCGCGTTGCGGCGCCTCGTCGGCGACGCGCTGGCGGCGGTCTGCTGCCTGTTCCTTCCTCACCTCGCGTTCAAGAGCCTTGCCGTCGTTGTCGAGGCGGCGTGCCTCGCGGCTGCTCTTCAGGTAGGCCTGGTAGGCCTCGTTGCGGCAGGCGTTGACCAGGAACTCCTTAGTGCATTCGAGGTTTTTCTGCTCGAGCAATTTGCTCGCCGCGCTTTGCATGCCCCGGCTCTCTTCCCGCATCGCCGTCGCCCGGCCCAGGCGCTCCTGCCACCCGGCCTCGCGCCCGGCATCGGCGGCCAGGGCTGCAAACGGCTGGGCGAGCAGCAGGCTCAGGAGGGCAACCACTGATAGGGATCGATTTTCCATTTGTCGTAATTCTCGCAGCTGGCGACGCGATCCTGCACCTTGGACAGATCGACGAGCTCCGGTGGTATGTAGTGCTGCTGGCCGGCATGGTAAAAGATGCGGACCACGGGTTCGAGCAGGTTCTTCTCGTTTTGTTCGACGACGACGCCCATGCGGTTGCTTTCCAGGCGGACCAGCGTGCCGGTCGGGTAGATGCCGATGGCGCGGATGAAGGTCTGGACGAGTTGCGGGTCGAAGTGGTGCTTGCTCCATTCGAGCAGTTTCTTCAGCGCCTGGGTCGGCGGCATGCCGCGACTGTAGACCTTGTCCGAGGTGATCGCATCGTAGACGTCGACGATAGCCGCCATCTGGCCGTACTGCGAAATGGCCGGGCCGGCCAGGCGGTTCGGGTAGCCGCTGCCGTCGATGCGTTCGTGGTGCTCGGCGACCACCTGGCGGGTCACGCTGCCGATACCCGGCACGCCATGCAGCAGGTGCAGGCTGGCATTAACGTGCGATTTCATTTTGGCGAACTCGTCGTCGGTCAGTTTGCCCGGCTTGTTGAGGATGGCTTCCGGCACCTGCGCCTTGCCGATGTCGTGGAGCAGGCCACCAAGGGCGATTTCACGGATCGTTTCCTTGGGCAGCTTGAGCGTGCGGCCGAAGGCGATCAGCAACGCGGCGACGCCGACCGAATGCTCGAAGGTGTAGTCGTCGATGTTCTTCAGCCGGGCCATCGGCAGCAAGGCGTCCTGGTGGCGGAAGACCGATTCGACCATGTTGTCGACCAGCGGCTCGACGCGGTCGATCTGGATCTTCTGGCCGAGACGGATATCGTCGAGAACCAGCCGGGCCATCTTGTTGGCTTCGGCATGCAGGCGGCGGGCGCGCGCCGCTTCGTCCTTCAGTTCGATGACGACCGGTTTTTCGGCCCGTTTCTGGGCGATTTCCTGCAGGCGCTTTTCGAGTTCGGCATTGACCTCGGACTGCGGCCGGGCTTCCCAGACGTCGGCCCCCTTGAGGGTGTCGATGTAGAGCTCGCGGATGCCGAGACTGATGATCTTGTCCACGGTCGCCTGGTCGCGCACGGCAAAAGCATTGGACACGAAGGGATGATCGAGCCAGCCACAATTGAGGTCGTGGATGTACATGCCCGGCTTGAGCTGTTCGGAGCGAATCTGCTTGATCATTCGAGGATTCTAGCAGGCGTTTTCGAAGCGTAGCCAAATTCCCAACAAGCGCCGCTAAACGTTTGTAAAAATTGTGAATTTGGCCAAATTATCCGGCTTACCGTAGCATTTGCCGCCAACCGTGCATTTTCGCCGGCCGCTATAATTCACCCCCTCATGATCGCCCTCCGCCAAGTCACCTTCGCCCGCGCCGGCCGACCGCTGGTCGTCGACGCCTCCGTTCAACTGCATCCCGGCTGGAAAGTCGGCGTCGTCGGCGCCAATGGCTGCGGCAAATCCAGCCTGTTCGCGCTGCTCGGCGGCGAACTGCATGCCGAATCCGGCAACGTCGAAATCCCCGCCAGCTGGCAGATCGCCCGCGTCGCCCAGGAAACTCCTGCCCTGCCCGATGCCGCGCTTGATTTCGTGCTCGACGGGGACGTCGAACTGCGCCGCATCGAGCGCGAACTGGCCGAGGCGGAAGCCAAGGGCGATGGCGAGGCGATCGGCCACCTGCACGCCCGCTACGGCGAAATCGGCGGCTACTCGGCCAAGGCGCGGGTAGCCGAAGTGCTGCACGGGCTGGGTTTTTCCGACGCCGACTTTGCCCGCCCGGTCGCCGACTTTTCCGGCGGCTGGCGGGTCCGGCTGAACCTCGCCCGCGCCCTGTCCTGCCGTGCCGACCTGCTGCTGCTCGACGAGCCGACCAATCACCTCGACCTCGATGCGGTCTTCTGGCTGGAGCAATGGCTGAAGAACACGCCGGCCACGCTCTTGCTCATTTCGCACGACCGCGATTTTCTCGACGCCGTGGTCGGCCAGATCATCGCCATCGACCTCCAGCGCCTGTCGCTGACCAGCGGCGGCTATTCCGACTACGAACGCGCCCGCGCCGCCCGGCTGGCCACCCAGCAGGCGAGCTACGAGGCGCAACAGCGCGAAATCGCCCACCTGTCCCGCTTCGTCGAGCGATTCAAGGCCAAGGCAACCAAGGCCCGCCAGGCGCAAAGCCGGGTCAAGATGCTCGAACGCATGGAAATCGTTGCCGCCGCCCACGTCGATTCGCCCTTCCATTTCAGCTTCCGCGAACCGAGCGCCTTGCCCGATCCGCTGCTCAGCGTCGAAAACGCCAGCGTTTCCTACGGTCAGCGGCAAATTTTGGCCAAAATCCAAATGACCCTGCGCCCCGGCTGCCGGATCGGCCTGCTCGGCCGCAACGGCGCCGGCAAATCGACGCTGATCAAGCTGCTGGCCGGCGCCATCGCGCAGCAAGGCGGCGAGCGCAAGGAAGCCAAGGCGCTGAACATCGGCTACTTCGCCCAGCACCAGCTCGAACAACTACGCCCCGACGAATCGCCGTTACAACACCTGACTCGCCTCGAACCGACAACACCGGAGCAGGAGCTGCGCGACTACCTCGGCGGCTTCGACTTCCGCGGCGAAATGGCGACGCGCGCCATCGAACCCTTCTCCGGTGGAGAAAAATCCCGGCTGGCGCTGGCCCTGCTGATCCGCACCCGGCCCAACCTGCTGCTGCTCGACGAGCCGACCAACCACCTCGACCTCGAAATGCGCGAGGCGCTGACCTTCGCCATGCAGGACTACGAGGGCGGCATGGTTTTCGTCTCGCACGACCGCCACCTGCTGCGCACCTGCGCCGACGAACTGCTACTGGTCGCCGACGGAAAAGTCACTGAATTCGACGGCGATCTGGACGACTACGCCGCCTGGCTGGCCGCCCAGCGCAATGCCGAAAAGGCGCCGGAGCCGGAAGTCGCCGCTGAAAAGACCGAGCGCCTCAACCAGCGGGCCGAGGCCAAGGCCAACCGGCAGGCGGTACTCGCCCAGCGCCGGCCGCTGGTCAAGGAAATCGAGCAGCTGGAAAAGCAGCTGGCCAAATGGAACGAGGAAAAGGCCGGGCTGGACGCCCAGTTTGCCGACCCGGATTTCTACACCACGGTCGACCGGGCAAAAAGCGAGGCCATGCACAAGCAGGCCGGCCTGCTCGGCGAACAGATCGATGCCGCCGAACTGCGCTGGCTGGAAGTGCACGAAGCGCTGGAGGCGCTGCCGGCCATCGATTGAAGCCGGTAGCGCAGCCACCCGGCCGCTGGCCGGGTGACGCCGCAACGATCAGTTGCTCAACTGCCCGTCGCCACGCAGCAGGGTCACGTCGATGTAGCTCGAACCGATCCGGCTGTTGGGCGAAAAGCGCACCTTGAAGCCACCGAGATCGGTATCGACGGTCTCCAGCGCCTTGAGCAGCGCCTCGGAGGTCACGTCGCCCCTGATCCGCTTCAACCCCTCGACCAGCACCTTGGCGCCCAGGAACTCCTCGAAACTGGTGTAGCTGGGCTGCGCCTGCGGGGCGTACTTGCGCAGCGCCTCGCGATACTCGACCACCACCTTCTGCGTGCCGCGCACCGGCGACGGCACGACCTGGGTGATCCCGACGCCGCGGGCGACGGTGCCGCCGGCCAGCGTGAACAAGTCAGGTCCGTTGATCACCGAAATGCTGAAAATCTGCGCCCCGCTGTCCTGCCGGCGGTATTCCCGGACGAAAGCGGCAGCCGGGCGCATCACCGCAATCATCACGATGGCCTGCGGCGCCCCCTGATTGATGCTGGCCACCGCCTTGGTCACGTCTTCGCTGCCCTTTTCGTAGCTGCCCTGCGCCGCCAGCTTCAGGTTGCGCCTGGCCAGCGCGGCTTCGACGCCGGCCAGGCCGGCCAGGCCGAAGGCGTCGTTCTGGTAGAACACGGCGACGCGGTTCAGGCCGACGCTGGTGAACTGGTCGACCATCCGTTCGGCTTCGTCGGCATAGCCGGCGCGGATGTGGAAGATGAACGGGTTGTACGGCTTGCGCAGCGGCTCGCCACCGGTATAGGGCGCCACCAGGGGCACGTTGCCGGCGGCCAGCACGCCCTGCTTGAGCAGTTCGGCGATATTGCCGGTGCCGGCATAGCCGATCAGCCCGACGGCCTTGTCCTTCTCGATCAGCTCCCTGGTCAGGCGAACGGTTTCCTCGGTCTTGTAGCCATCGTCCTTGACGACATGCTTGATGTGCCGCCCGCCGATGCCACCCTGGGCATTGACCGAATCGAAATAGATTTTTGCCCCGAGCACCATTTCCTTGCCGGTACTGGCCAGCGTCCCGGTCAGCGGCGCCGCCTGCCCGACCACGATATCGGCCGCCTGGGCGTGGCCCCCGCCAAGCGCCAGAAGCAGCCCCAAAACACACAAATCAATACGCAGCAATTCAACCCCCGAAAAATGCTGATCTCAAGCCTCCGCCGGATTGCGGGTGGCATAACGGACCGCCATGCTATCTGCAAATTGCCGGCAATGGCATCTTCTGATGACAAAGCCTACGGTCGGCAGCCAAAAGCGGCCGAAATCAAAAACTCATCAGGTAAAATTGCGGTTTTTCCGAATCTGCCGCTGGAGCCAAACCGTGCAAATCGTCTGCCTAGACCTCGAAGGGGTCCTCGTCCCCGAAATCTGGATCGAATTCTCCAAACGCACGGGCATTCCCGAGCTGATGCGGACGACCCGCGACGAGCCGGACTACGACAAGCTGATGGCCTACCGCCTCGACATCCTGCGCCAGCACAAGCTCGGCCTGCCGGACATCCAGAAGGTGATCGGCGAGATGGGCCCGATGCCGGGCGCCCGCGCCTTCCTCGACAAGCTGCGCGAGGATTACCAGGTCGTCATCCTGTCCGACACCTTCTACGAGTTCGCCCACCCGCTGATGCGCCAGCTCGGCTGGCCGACGCTGTTCTGCCACTCGCTGGAAGATGACGCCGACGGCATGCTGGTCGCCTACCACCTGCGCATGCCGGACCAGAAGCGCGAGGCGGTCAAGCGCTTCAAAGAACTGAACTTCAAGATCGTCGCCGCCGGCGATTCGTACAACGACACGGCCATGCTTGGCGAAGCCCACGGCGGCATCCTGTTCCACCCGCCGGAAAACGTCATCCGCGAATTCCCGCAGTATCCGGTCGTCCTCAACTACGACGACCTGCGTACCGAAATCGATAAGGCTTTCGCCAAGGCTGCCTAAGTTCAGAACCATGCATAGCGACCGTTTCTACACGCTCTCCGCCTCCTGTCCCGATCAGGTCGGGATCATCGCCCGCGTTTCCGGCTTCATCGCCGGCAACGGCGGCTGGATCCTCGAATCGAGTTTCCATTCGGACGTGCTGACCAGTCGCTATTTCATGCGTATCGAGATCAAGGCCGATTCGCTACCTTTCCTGCTCGCTGAGTTCCGTGAACGCTTCCGCACCGAGGTCGCCGAGCCGCTATCAATGACCTGGCAGATCAACGACAGCGCGGTCAAGAAACGCGTCGTGGTGCTGGTTTCCAAGCAGGAACATTGCCTCTACGACCTTCTGGCGCGCTGGCAGGCCAAAGAGCTCGACATCGAAATCCCGTGCGTGATTTCCAACCACGACACCTTCCGCGGTTTCGTCGAGTGGCACGGCATCCCCTTCCACCATGTGCCGGTCACGCCGGACAACAAGGCCGCCGCCTATGCCGAGATCCAGCGCATCTTCGACGACGTGCGCGGCGACACGATGGTGCTTGCCCGCTACATGCAGGTGCTGTCGCCCGAACTGTGCGACGCGCTGGCCGGCAAGATCATCAACATCCACCACAGCTTCCTGCCCAGCTTCGCCGGCGCCAAGCCCTACCACCAGGCCTACACGCGCGGCGTCAAACTGATCGGCGCGACCTGCCATTACGTGACCAGCGAACTCGATGCCGGCCCGATCATCGAGCAGGACGTGATCCGCATCGACCATTCCGATTCGCCGGAAGACATGGTCCGCTACGGCAAGGACATCGAAAAGACCGTGCTCGCCCGCGGCCTGCGCTATCACCTGGAAGACCGGGTGCTGGTGCACGGCAACAAGACAGTCGTTTTCCGGTAGTTCACTGCGCCCTGCCGCACGGCGCATAATGATCGGCGCGAAAACACCCCGCTTTAATTTTTGCCGCCTGCCAAGGAGATCGTGAATCATGCTGATCCGGCGCGAAGCCTCACTGTTGCTCGTTATCGACATCCAGGAAAAACTGGCGCCGGCGATTTTCGAAGCCGAGCGGGTTGTCCGCAACAGCGTTCGCCTGCTGCAGGGGGCGCAGCAATTGGGCGTGCCTTGCTATATCGCCGAGCATTGCGCCAGCAGCATCGGCCCGGTGCTCCCGGAAATCCGGAATGCTGCGACCATGGAAACAACGGCTGGCCCTAGGGTCAGCCCGATTTTTTTGCCGAAAACCCATTTTTCCTGCGCCGCCGAACCCGGCGCCCTCGACGTGCTGCGCGCCTCCGGCCGCCGACAGATCGTCCTGGTCGGCATGGAGTGCCACGTCTGCGTGCTGCAGAGCGCCTTCGGACTGCAGGAAGCCGGCTTCGACGTCTTTGTGGCCGCCGACGCCACTTCATCGCGCACCCCGGAAAACCATCAGGCCGGGGTTGCGCGCATGCGCGCCGACGGCATCCATGTGGTCAGCACAGAGATGGTGATCTTCGAATGGCTGCACCGCGCGGCGACTGACGATTTTCGCGCCCTGCTGCCGTTAGTCCGCTAATAATCCGCCAGATATCCCGCTTCGTCGTAGCCGTGCACTTCGGCCATGGCCAGCGGCAGGACGTGCGTGCGCAAGGCCTGGCCCGGCAGCAGATCATGAACGAGCAGGCCGGGCGCCTCGGGCGTCCAGGCCAGCGGACCGTCCTGCAGGGCGATCTGGTGCACAGTCGAAGGACAGGTCACGGTCAGATGACCGGCGAAAATCTGCGTCACGTGACGATGGACATGGCCGCACAGCACCGCCTCGACGACGTCGAACTGAGGCTGCAGACTGAGCCAGTGCGCCAGCAGCTCGGCGCCGGCGCAACCGATGGCATCCATCCCGGCGATCCCGACGGCACACGGCGGATGATGCATGGCGAGCAGGACACGGCGGTCATGCGGGCACATCGCGTCCAGCCAGGCGACATGTTCGGCGGTGAATCGCCCATCCTCGCGGCCCGGTATCAAGGTATCGAGCAATAGCAGCGTGACCTCGCCGCGATCGATCCGCTGGCAAAGAAAGTCCTCCGAACGCCACGCCTGATTGGGAAAGGCCGCCCACAAGCCAGCCCGATCGTCATGATTGCCCGGGAGCAGGGCCGGAATCCGCGAACCACGGGCCAGCAGGTCGGACAATCGCCGGTAGGTAGCGGCACTGCCGTCGTCGGCCAGGTCACCGCTAAGCAGCAGCACGTCAGCCCGTGGCCGCAGGCGGTCGATGCGCACCAGCGCCAGGGCCAGCGCCCGCCAGGGATCGATGCCGCTATAGAGCAGCCCGTCGCGAAGGTGCAGATCGGATAGCTGAACAACTCTCATCTTTCCAGCCTAGCAAAAAAAACGGGCACCCGTAGGTGCCCGAAGGGAGAGAGACTACAAAACTGCTTAGTGGTGGTAGGCGCTTTCGCCGTGCGAGGTGAGGTCGAGACCTTCACGCTCTTCTTCTTCCGGCACCCGCAGACCGATCACGATATCGACCAGCTTGTAGGCCACCAGGGAAACGACGCCGGACCAGACGACCACGGTACCGACACCCCACAGCTGGCTGATCACCTGAGCGGTCATGTCGAAGGGAGCGACGGCGTTGGCGACGTAGTCATAGACACCCGTGCCGCCGAGGGCCGGATCAACGAACACGCCGGTCAGGATGGCACCGAGAATGCCGCCGACGCCATGGACGCCGAAGACGTCGAGGGAGTCGTCAGCACCGAGCAGCTTCTTCAGGCCATTGACACCCCACAGGCAGACGACGCCAGCCAGCAGGCCGATGACGATGGCCCCCATGACACCGACGAAGCCGGCGGCCGGGGTGATCGCCACCAGGCCGGCAACGGCACCAGAGGCAGCACCCAGCATGGAAGGCTTACCCTTGAGGATCCATTCGGCGAACATCCAGGACAGCGCTGCGCAAGCCGTGGCAACCCAGGTGTTTACCATGGCCAGTGCGGCACCGCCGGAGGCTTCGAGAGCGGAGCCGGCGTTGAAGCCGAACCAGCCGAACCACAGCAGGGAGGCACCGATCATCGTGAAGGTCAGGGAGTGCGGTGCCATCGAGACATTGCCCAGGCCGGTGCGCTTGCCAACCATGTAGGCGCCGACCAGACCGGCGATGGCGGCATTGATATGCACGACGGTACCGCCGGCGAAATCGAGCGCACCCTTCTGGAACAGGAAGCCGGCGGTCTTGCCCGCAGCTTCAGCGGCAGCAGCGTCGATATAGGCATCCGGACCCGCCCAGTACCAGACCATGTGCGCCATCGGGATATAGGACAGCGTGAACCAGATGACCATGAAGACCAGCACGGCGGAGAACTTGGCACGCTCGGCGAAGGCGCCGACGATCAGGCCGCAGGTGATCGCCGCGAAGGCGCCCTGGAAGATCACGAAAGCCAGCTCGGAGATAACCACGCCCTTGGAGAAGGTGGCGCCGACAGATTCGACGGTGACGCCCTTCAGGAAGAGCTTGTCGAGCACGCCGAAGAACTCGTTGCCCTCGGTGAAGGCGGCGGAGTAGCCATAGATGACCCAGAGCACGGTGATCAGCGAGAAGGTCACGAAGACCTGCATCAGCACCGACAGCATGTTCTTGGTGCGGACCAGGCCACCGTAGAACAGTGCCAGGCCGGGGATGGACATCAGGATGACCAGGGCGGCACAGACCATCACCCAGGCGTTGTCGCCCTTGTTGACGACGGGTGCCGGGGCAGCAGCGGCCGGTACAGCTTCGGTCGCGGCCGGTGCGACGGCGGGAGCGGCAGCCGCCGCCGGAGCAGCCGCCGGCGCGGTGACGGCTTCAGGCGCCGCAGCCTTTTCTTCAGCCCAGGCCGGGGCGCCGAAAGCGACGGCACCCACCAGGGCTAGCAATGCGAATACGCGTTTCATGAGTCGCTCCTTAGAGGGCATCGGTGCCGGTTTCACCGGTCCGGATACGAATGACTTGTTCGAGATCGAAGACGAAAACCTTGCCGTCGCCGATCTTGCCGGTGCTGGCCGATTTTTCGATGGCTTCGATGACCTGCTCGAGTTGCTCAGCCTTGACGGCGGCCTCGATCTTCACCTTGGGCAGGAAATCGACGACGTATTCAGCACCCCGATACAGTTCGGTATGCCCCTTCTGCCGGCCGAAACCCTTCACTTCGGTAACCGTGATGCCTTGCACGCCTATGGCGGACAACGCTTCACGCACTTCGTCAAGCTTGAACGGCTTGATGATGGCGGTAACGAATTTCATGATCAGTAGTTCCCCATTTAGGTTGAGATTTGTTTCCCCCGCGGGCGCCGGCCGGTGCACCGACGGGGGAGGGTTCAAGTGTTATTAGAAGGTCTTGGAAACGGACAGCACGGCAGTGCCGCGGCCCAGATTCTTGGTGTCGCCACCGGAATGCATGGCGGGCGAAGAGGTGTAGAAGCCCTTGTCGGCGTTGGTGTCGACATACGACAAACCGAAGACAAAGCCGCCGACATCCTTGGTCACGCCCAGCTTCCAGTCGGTGTAGTCAGCAGCCGACGGCATGTTGCGGGCGTACAGGTGACCGACGTGGCCATTGACACCCCAGCCATTGCCCAGGTCGTAAGCGGCATTCAGTTCCAGGTAGCTGGTACCGTCGGTATCCTTGGCGCTGAAGTAGTCGGTCACGGCGTAGGAATACTTCAGGGTCAGGAACTGCCAGGTACCGGCGATGTAGAGCTCGCCGTTGTCGACCGCACCACGGTTCAGACCGAGGGCCTGGCCACGGCTGCCCGGGTAGTAGTAGTACAGGCCGCCGACGTCAAGGCCGAAATCGCCGAAGGTCGTCTTGTAGCCGGCGTAGAAGTCCATTTCCAGGTTGCCGTCCGGGAAGCCGGCGGTTTGGCTGACATTGGAGTTCCAGTTGCCGACATAGAGGCCGCTGGCGTGCGAGTAATCAAAGCCACCCTGCAGGGCCGGCTTGCCGAAGGTCTGGTCGATACCGCGGAAACGGTAGCTGGAGAACAGGCCGAGGTTGCCGGTGATAGTGTGTTCGCTGGCCGGGGCAGCGGCTTCTTCAGCAAATGCCGGGGCGGCAAAGGCACCGACGAGGGCCAGGGCGATCAAGGACTTCTTCATGGTTTTCTCTCCTACAATGGTTTCGAATAAAAAAATAAATTTGTGCAGCACAGCAATAGCAGAACCCGTGCCAGTCGATTTTATTGATACAAATCAATGCTTTACAAGCCACGCGAAAGGTAATGCCACAGTTTTGCGCACCACAGTGGTGCCGTTACAGATCGTCACGCACCATAGGCGGGCAAGCCCCGAAAAAGCATTGAAATAGTGCTGTGCTAAACTGCCCGGCCACGGAGGAAACCCCCATGCTCGATCCCAAGATTCTTGAAGAATTCGGCGCCAAGATGAGCGCCCTGCTTGCCAACTCGCCAGCCAAGGACATCGAAAAAAATGCCAAGGCCATGATGAGCGGCGTGTTCGCCAAATTCGATCTGGTCACCCGCGAGGAATTCGACGTCCAGGCCCAGGTTCTGGCCCGTACCCGCGAAAAGCTGCAGGCACTCGAAGCGCGCGTCGAGGCACTGGAAAAGGCCCGCGCGGGCCAGTAGAGTCACCGACATGGCGCTGGCCATCGCACACAGCCGCGGGCTGGATGGCCTCAATGCGCCACCGGTCATCGTCGAGGCGCACCTCGCCAGCGGATTGCCCAGCTTCACGCTGGTCGGCCTGCCGGATACCGAAGTCAAGGAAGCGCGCGACCGCGTCCGCGCCGCCATCGTCAATTCCGGCTTCGACTTCCCCAGCAAGCGGATCACCGTCAACCTGGCCCCGGCCGACCTGCCCAAGGAATCCGGTCGCTTCGACCTGCCGATCGCGCTCGGCATCCTCGCTGCCAGCGGCCAGATTCCGGCACCACCGCTGGCCGATTACGAATTCGCCGGCGAGCTTTCGCTGTCCGGAGAGCTCCGCCCGATCCGCGGCGCGCTGGCCATGGCGCTGCAAACCGGCGACACCGGCAAGGCCTTCATCCTGCCCGAAGAAAGCGCGAGAGAAGCAGCGCTGACCGGTTCGACCCACATCCTGGCCGCCCGCTCGCTGCTCGACGTCTGCGCCCACCTGGCCGATCGGCAGGCGCTGCCGATGGCAAATGCTACGGTGAGCCGGAAAAATTGGCCAAATTCAGCAGATCTCGCCGAGGTTCGCGGCCAGAGCCAAGCCAAACGGGCACTGGAAATCGCCGCAGCCGGTCAACACTCGCTACTGATGGTCGGCCCGCCCGGCTCGGGCAAGTCAATGCTTGCCGCCCGCCTGCCGGGCATCATGCCAACCCTGCAGGGCGAGGCGGCCAAGGCCTCGGCCGCCGTACTGTCGCTGGTCGGCCAGTTCATCCCGGAAGCCTTCGGCGCCCGCCCCTACCGTCAACCGCACCACACCGCCTCGGCAGTCGCCCTGGTCGGCGGCGGCAATCCGCCGCGACCCGGGGAAATCAGCCTGGCCCATCAGGGAATATTGTTCCTCGACGAACTGCCCGAATTCGACCGAAAAGTGCTGGAAACCCTGCGCGAGCCGCTCGAGAGCGGGCGCATCCACATCGCCCGCGCGGCCCGTCACGCCGAATTTCCGGCTGAATTTCAATTAATCGGCGCAATGAATCCCTGCCCTTGCGGCTTTCACGGCCACGGCAATCACAAATGCCGCTGCACCCCCGACCAGATTGCCCGCTACCGCAGCAAGCTGTCCGGCCCCTTCCTCGACCGCATCGACCTGATCATCGAAGTCCCCGCGCTGCCATCCGAGGCGCTGGCCGGCCAGGCCGACGGCGAATCCTCGGCCACCGTCCGTACCCGGGTCGAGGCCGCCCTGGCCCGGCAACAAACCCGCCAGCGAAAACCCAACGCCCGCCTGAGCACCAAGGAAGTCGACGCCAGCTGCCAGCCGGACGAAGCCGGTGGCAAATTGCTGCACCAGGCCACCGCGCAGCTCGACCTCTCGGCCCGCGCCTGGCACCGCATCCTGAAAGTCGCCCGGACCATCGCCGACCTGGCCGGCAGCGAACGCATCGGTGCCGCCCACGTTGCCGAAGCCATCCAGTACCGGCGCTTCGCCCGTGGCTGAAGAAAGCCCGCGCAGCACCCGGGGCATTGCGCTGCTACTGGCAGCGCTGTCGTCGCTCGGCCCGTTTGCCATCGACACCTACCTGCCGTCCTTCCACGAAATCGGTGGGCAGTTGAACGCGACGCCGGTCGAAGTTCAGCAAACCCTGTCCGCCTACCTGCTGGCCTTCGCCGCCATGACCCTATGGCACGGCGCGATTTCCGACCGTTTCGGCCGGCGCCGCGTCATCCTCGTCGCCCTGGGTCTGTTCGCCGCCGCCTCGGCCGGCTGCGCGGTATCGGCCAGCATCGGCCAGCTGTGGTTCTGGCGGGCCATGCAAGGCATTACGGCCGGTGCCGGCATCGTCGTCAGCCGGGCCATCGTCCGCGACCTCTTCGACGGCGCCGCCGCCCAGCGCCTGATGGCCCAGATCACCATGATGTTCGCGCTGGCCCCGGCCATTGCCCCGCTGGTCGGCGGACAATTGCAGGACTGGCTGGGCTGGCGCGCCGTCTTCGCCTTCCTGGTCGTGGCCACCCTGGCATTGTGGCTGGCCTGCTGGAAACTGCTGCCGGAAACCCTGCCGCCGGAAAAACGCCAGCCGTTCAAGCCGCACTACCTGATCGACACCTACCGCAAGGTGCTGACCACGCCCTCGTTTCTCTACGCCTGCGGCGGACTGGCCACCAATTTCTGTGGCTTCTTCGTCTACGTACTGTCGGCGCCGGTCTTCCTGATGAACCACCTCGGCCTGCCGGAAACCGCCTTTCTCTGGCTGTTCGGCCCCTCGATGTGCGGCCTGATGAGCGGCTCGTGGCTGACCAGCCGGATCGCCGGCAAGCGCACGCCGGAAGCCGCCGTCACCTACGGCTATGTCGTCATGGGCAGCGCCGCCCTGCTCAATGTGCTGATCAACCTGACCCTGCCGCCCGGCGTACCGTGGAACGTCATCCCGATTTTCATCTACACCTTCGGCATGGCGCTGACGACGCCCAGCCTGACCCTGTTCGCCCTCGACAACTTCCCCGCCCAGCGCGGCCTCGCTGCTTCCTGCCAGACCTTCCTGCAGGCCGGCTTCAACGGCTTCGTCGCTGCCGTCGTCGCCCCCCTGGTCTGGGGTTCAACCCTGACCCTGGCCCTGGCGATGACCACCTTCGTCAGCCTCGGCGCCCTGTCGAGCTTCCTGCAACGCCGCTCAGCTCTGCTGCCACGGTAAGCCGCGGAAACGCCAGCCGCCCCTGGTGCCGCGATGATAGTCATCGTCGAGCGCCCCCTCGAATCCTTCGAGGACATTGATCACCCGCGAGAAACCCGCCGCTTCCAGCGCCTCGCCGGCATATAGCGAACGATGGCCGCTGCGGCAGATGAGCAGTACCGGCCGCTCCAGATCGCCGCTGACCAGCCGTTTCACATTGTCGGCGAATTCCGGATCGATCTCCCAGTCAGGTGCCTCCTGCCAAGCGACATGCTCGGCGCCGACCGGATGCCCGACGTACATGTGTTCGACCTCGGTACGGCAATCGACCAGCAGGGCGCGCGGCTCCCGCTGCAGGAAAGCATGGGCGGCAACGGGGTCGAGGTGATCCATCGGCATATCCGAAAATTAGCAGAGTCCAATATTATGGAAGCAAGGCGCGAAAAGCGTAAACTGGGCTCTCCTCTCCGCACGGAAACCCCGATGAAGCTGCCCGCCTGGATTACCACCGCCGCCACCGCCCTCATCGCCGCCGCGCTGCCGGCCTGCGATGCCGTCAATCTGCCGGAAATCAAACCCGGCCTGACGACGCAGGCCGAAGTCCGGGCCCGTATGGGCGAACCCGGGTTCATCCACTGGAACGATGACGGCACCGCAACCTGGGAATATTCACGTCAACCCAGCGGCACCAATTGCTACATGATCAGCTTCGGACAGGACCACGTCGTCACCAGACTTGAACAGGTACTCAACGAGGCCAGCTACGCCAAGGTCCACGAGGGCATGAGCAAGGACGAGGTGCGCCGGCTGCTCGGCGCACCGGGATCCAGGGTCGTCTTCGACAACCTGGGCGAAGAAATTTGGGAATGGCGCATCGAAGGCACACCGCCGCTCGACGAAACCTATTTCATGGTGCATTTCGACATCAGCCACGGCGCCGTCAAAAAGACCTCGAAGCGAATCCAGCAAAGAAGCTGATCCGCCACCCCGCAAAAAATCACCAGAACCACCCGTGAATCGGCAGGTCATATCCTGACGAAGATCGGTTTGATGACTGCCGCCTGTCTGCGGCGGAGCTGTGGCTGTTTTTTGCACGTAAACGCGCCATTTTCAGGGCATGGCAAGCGCCGCCGGCACGAAATTCAACGCCGAACATGTCACAAAATGGAGCATCTGTTCGTTTTATAAACACACGCGGGCAGCACAAAATTGCTTATTTTTTTGCAGACAATTGTGAAATTACGGGCCTTTGAGCGTATTGAACGGGGCAGGTACGGTTCTCGCTATCCCCGTATCTGGCAAAGGAGGAGCAGCGATCCAGCGTCGCAGCCCTTGCAACAGTAAAAAACATTCATTGGAGGAAGTATCGTGCAGAAGTCACTTCACATCGATCCGGGCAAATGCACCGGGTGCCTGCAGTGCGAGATGGCCTGCTCCTACGAGCACACCGGCGTCATCAACCCGTCCAAATCCCGCATCAAGGTTTTCGACTTTGAGCACGAAGGGCGCAAGGTCCCCTACACCTGCACCCAGTGCAGCGAAGCGTGGTGCATGCAATCCTGCCCGGTAGACGCCATCGTCCTCGATCCCGCCACCGGTGCCAAGGTGGTCAAGGAAGCAACCTGCGTCGGCTGCAAGGTGTGCACCATTTCCTGCCCGTTCGGCACGATCAATTACATGGCCGACGTCGGCAAGGTCCAGAAGTGCGACCTCTGCGGCGGCGACCCCGAATGCGCCAAGGCCTGCCCGACCGGCGCCATCACCTACATCGACGCCAGCTGGACCGGACTGGACCGCATGCGCGCCTGGGCCGCCAAGGCCAACACTGCCGCCGCAGCCTAAGGAGAGAGAAACATGAGCTGGAACAGAAAAATTCTGCGGGTCAACCTGACTGACGGTACCTGCACCCCCGAACCCCTGAACATGAAGTGGGCCGACGAATACCTCGGCTCGCGCGGCCTCGGCACCAAGTATCTGGTCGAGGAAATCGATCCCAAGGTCGACCCGCTGTCGCCCGAAAACAAGATGATCATGGCCACCGGCCCGCTGACCGGCACCATGGCCTCGACCGGCGGCCGTTACACGGTGATCACCAAGGGTCCGCTGACCGGCGCCATCGCCTGCTCGAACTCCGGCGGCTTCTTCGGCGCCGAAATGAAGTTCGCCGGCTGGGACATGATCATCTTCGAAGGCAAATCGCCGAAGCCGGTCTATCTCTACGTCGAAAACGAAAAGGCCGAACTGCGCGACGCCTCACACCTGTGGGGCACGACCTGCTGGCACACCGAGGAAACCATCAAGGCCGAACTGCAGGATCCGCTGGTCCGCGTCTCCTCGATCGGTCGTTCCGGTGAAAACCAGGTGCTCTTCTCCTGCATCGTCAATGACCTGCACCGTGCCGCCGGCCGTTCCGGCGTCGGCGCCGTGATGGGCTCGAAGAACCTCAAGGCGGTCGCCCTGCGCGGCACCCAGGGCGTCTCCGGCGTCAAGGACTTCCCGGCCTTCCTCAAGGCCGCCAATGCTGCCAAGCAAGTGCTCAAGGACAATGCCGTCACCGGCCAGGGCCTGCCGAAGTACGGCACCCAGGTGCTGATGAACGTGATCAACGAAGTCGGCGCCCTGCCCACCCGTAACCACCGCGACGTGCAGTTCGAGGAAGCCGGCAAGATCTCGGCCGAAGCCATGCACGAAAAGCGGCCGACCGACGGCAAGGCTCACCTGATCACCAACGCCGCCTGCTTCGGTTGCACCATTGCCTGCGGCCGTATCTCCCAGCTCGACAAGGGCCACTTCACGGTCCAGAACAAGCCGGAATACTGGGGCGCCTCGGGCGGCCTCGAGTACGAAAGCGCCTGGTCGCTGGGTGCCTCGAACGGCGTCGGCGATCTGGAAGCGCTGCAATACGCCAACATGCTGTGCAACGAAGACGGCTTCGACCCGATCACCTTCGGCGCCACCGTTTCGGCCGTCATGGAACTGTACGAACTGGGCATCCTGACCAAGGAACAGATCGGCATCGAAGCCCCGTTCGGCTCGGCCAAGGCCCTCGCCTACCTGGCTGAAATCACCGCCCAGGGCATCGGCTTCGGCAAGGAAGTCGGCCTCGGCTCGAAGCGGCTGACCGCCAAGTACGGCCGTCCGGACCTGTCGATGAGCGTCAAGGGCCTGGAATTCCCGGCCTACGACGGTCGCGGCATCCAGGGCATCGGCCTCAACTACGCCACCTCCAACCGTGGCGCCTGCCACGTTCGCGGCTACACCGTCGCTTCCGAAGTGCTCGGCATCCCGGTCAAGACCGATCCGCTGGCCACCGAAGGCAAGCCGGGCCTGGTCAAGGCCTTCCAGGACGCGACGACGATTTTCGACTCGGCCGGTGTCTGCCTGTTCACCTCGTTCGCCTGGTCGGTTGCCGACGTGCAGCCGCAAGTCCAGGCCGCTTGCGAAGGCGACTGGTCGATGGAAAAGATGGCCGTGGTCGGCGAACGGATCTGGAACATGGAGCGCCAATTCAACCTGGCCGCCGGTTTCACCGCCAAGGACGACAACCTGCCGCCGCGCCTGACCACCGAACCGGCCAAGACCGGTCCGGCCAAGGGCAGGGTCAACGAACTGGGCAAGATGTTGCCGGAGTACTACGAAGTGCGCGGCTGGACGCCGGAAGGCGTCCCGACCGCCGAGACCCTGGCCCGACTCGGCCTGTAATCGGTCTGATCGCCTGCTCCGAAGGCACTTTGCGGCAATGAAAGTGTCAACGGAACAGGCGGAATCGGCGCCCGCCTATTGGCGGGCGTCTGCGTCTTGGAGTTCAGCGAGGATTATTCGATGAAATATCTCATTCTTGGCAATGGCCCGGCCGGCGTCGTGGCTGCCGAAACCCTGCGCCGCAACGACCCGGTCGGTGAAATCGTCATGGTCGGCAGCGAAGGCCTGCCTCCCTATTCGCGCATGGCCATCCCCTACTTCCTCGAAGGCAATATCGGGGAACCGGGCATGTATCTGCGCAAGACCGCCGACCATTTTGCCCAACTGCGCATCACCGAGCGCAATGGCCGCGCCGTCGGCCTCGACACCGCTGCCCGCGTGGTTCGCTACGCCGACGGCACGAGCGAAAGCTACGACAAGCTGCTGATCGCCACTGGCTCGCGCCCGGTCAACCCGCCGATTCCCGGCCTTGACCGACCGCAGGTCCAGAACTGCTGGACGATGACCGACGCCCGCGCCATCGCCGAGCTGACCAAGCCGGGCAGCCGCGTCCTGCAACTGGGTGCCGGCTTCATCGGCTGCATCATCATGGAAGCGCTGGCTGCCCGTGGCGTCGATCTGACCATCGTCGAAATGGGCGACCGCATGGTGCCGCGCATGATGACCGAAAAGGCCGGCGGCATGATCAAGAAATGGGTCGAGGAAAAGGGTATCCGCGTCCGTACCTCGGCCGGCGTCAAGAGTATTGACGACGGCGACGCCGACGCGCCGCTGAAGGTGACCCTGTCCACCGGCGAAGTGCTGCCCTGTGACGTGGTCATCGTCGCCGCCGGCGTCGCGCCCAACCTCGATTTCCTGGCCGGCACCCCGATTGCCATGGGCCGCGGCATCCGCGTCGACAACGGCATGCGCACCTCGGTCGAGGACATCTATGCTGCCGGCGACGTTGCCGAAGGCTGCGACTTCTTCACCGGCGAACCGCTGGTCTCGGCCATTCAGCCGAATGCCGCCGATCAGGCGCGAGTCGCCGCCGTCAACATGGCGGGCGGCGATGCCTTGTTGCCGGGCGTCCTGCCGGTCAACGTACTGGCCACCCTCGGCTTGATCTCGACCTCCTTCGGTCAATGGTGGGGCATGGAAGGCGGCGACAACGTCGAACACGTTGACACCGAACGTTCCCGTTACGTCAGCCTGCAGTTCAAGGACGATGTGCTGGTTGGCGCCACCTCGGTCGGCATGACCCAGCACGTCGGCGTGCTGCGCGGCTTGATCCAGACCCGTACGCCGCTCGGTCGCTGGAAGGATTTCCTGATGGAAAACCCGACCCGCTTCCCGGAGGCCTATCTGGGCTGCCAGCAAAGCGCCAGCGCGCATCTCGCCTGATCTGGAGAAAGCAATGCGCATCACCATCAAGCTCTACGCCACCCTGACCGATTACCTGCCGGGTAATGCCGTCGGTAACAAGGTGGACGTCGACTTGCCGGAGGGATGCACCGTGGAGGGGGCACTCGCCCCCTTCGGGTTGCCCCCGAAGCTGACCCACCTTGTCCTGGTGGACGGCACCTTCATCGCCCCGGAAGATCGCAACGTCCGGCCGCTGAAGGATGGCGAAGTCCTCGCCGTCTGGCCGCCGATCGCCGGCGGCTGAGGGCTCTCCTTGGCCTTTCCGTGGAGCGATCAGCGCCAGCGGACGATGACGTCCACCCCGGAAGAGTTCGTCGGCAGCCTGACGGCTGCTTTTCCGGCGGCGCTGGAAACTGCACCGAATGCGCTTATCGTCTCCCACGGCACGGCGCGTGTGCGTTTCGATTATCAGGTGGCGCCCTCCTGGCGAATCGGCAGCCTTCAGTTGCCCAGCCTGCTGGTCGGCATCACCGTTCTGGACGGTGCTCCGGAGGCCGTCGAAGCGCTGATCGAGCGGGTGGACAGAGCCACGCAACGGGGCGGCGGCTAACGTCCCGACGGGTTTTTGGGACTGATCAAAGCCCCCATTTTGACCGGCTGCTAGGATGCCGAGATGGATCAATCTACTCTCCCCATGACGCAACTTCGTGACCGTTTGCCCAGCCTGCTTGAGGCCCTCGAAAGAGGCTTGGTCGAGCGTCGACGCATCGTCCGTCTTTGCCTGCTGGCCGCGCTGGCCGGCGAACACAGCCTGCTGATCGGCCCGCCGGGCACCGCCAAAAGCGAACTGGCCCGCCGTCTGCACGCCGTCTTTCGCAATGCCCGCTACTTCGAACGCCTGCTGACCCGCTTTTCGGTCCCCGAAGAACTGTTCGGCCCGCTGTCGATCAAGGCTCTCGAAGAAGACCGCTACGAGCGTCACACCGCCGGCTTCCTGCCCGATGCCTCGGTCGCGTTCATCGACGAGGTCTTCAAGGCCAACAGCGCCATCCTCAACGCCCTGCTCACCCTGCTCAACGAACGCGAATTCGACAACGGCTCCGGTCGCCAGCGCTGCCCACTGATCACCGCCATCGGCGCCACCAACGAGGTGCCGGAAGACGAAGTGGCAGAAGCCTTCTTCGACCGCTTCCTGGTCCGCGTGCCGGTGGAACCCGTGTCCGCCGCCGCCTTCGACAGCCTGCTCGAACTGGACGGCAATGCCGCGTGGACACCACCCACAGAGGCGATCAGTCTCGACCCCGACGATATCGCCGCGCTGACCCATGCCGCCAGCCAGGTCACGCTGCCCACTGAAGTCACCGCCGTTCTTGGCCAGTTGCGCAGCCAATTCGCCGCCGAGCAGATCTATGTGTCCGACCGACGCTGGGTCAAGATCGTCCGCCTGTTGCGCATGGCCGCAGCCAGCGAAGGACGGCCAGCGGTGCAGCTCTGGGACCTGCTGCTGCTGCCCTGGTGCACCGCTCCCGATGCCCCGCGCCAGAAGGCCGTCAGCGATTGGCTGCAAGCCCGGCTCGGGGTGCGGGCGGCATTCTCGCCCCCCCGCCTGACCCGGGTTGTCGAAGCCTTCGAAGCCCAGCTCGATGCCGAACTCAAGGCCAACGACCTCGACTACGACGAATCCGGCCGGCTGCGTTTTTCCGCCGGCGAACTGGCCGAGGATATCGGCGACGCCAAAGGCGGCGCCAGCGCCCTGCGCATGACCTACAGCCGCCAGCGCCGCTACGGTGAGCTGCATATCACCGCCCGGACCGGACAGATCGACGACCTGCTGGCCCGCATCGCTACCTACGCCGACGAACTGGCAGGCCAGTTCAATAGTTTGAATGCCTATTGCGCCGCCAGCCTGTGGCTGGATGGCGAACTGACCCGCCAGGTTTCGGCCAACCTCGCCGCCACCGTCGAGGCAGTGGCCAACCTGCGCCAACGCGCCGCCAAGGCGCGCGAGGGATTCCTGAATCTGCCGCGCCTGCCCGAGGATAACGGCGATGTACCGCTGCCGGTGGAACACGACGCGCTGACCGAGGCGTGAAAGCCGATTCGGTCCGCCCCCTGATGTTCGAAGCCGGGGAGCAACGCCTGGCCGCTCTCGACAGCCTGTCGCGCAGCCTCTGGCTGGGCGGCATGACCAATGCGCAGGGCTTGCTCGAACCACGACTGCAGGCGCTGGTCGCCTTGCGCGGCGGACTCCTCGCCGGGCAGCTGCCGCCGGCCGACACATGGACCTGGCCGCCGCCCGAGCTGGCTAGTGCCTTGGCCACGACCATGGATAAACTCGGCCTGGCCGGCTACTGCGCCAAACAGACCGACCTGGTCGACACGGTGCTGATGAGCATCCTCTTTCACCTCGATTTCATCGTCGATTACCGCGACCGTGGCGCCAGCGAGGCCGCGGCGACACAAATGGCGCTCGACGCCTTCGCCGCCGACTGGGCCGAGCGTTGCGGCCAGATGGACGAATTGCTCGACGTTTTCGGCCTGTTGCCCGAAGACGGCAAGAACACCCACTGGGACATGATCCGAGGCCTGCTGCGCAGCGAGGGCTGGCAGGACGTGGTGCGCATCCGCCGCCTGCTCGAAGGCCTGCCCGAACTGGCGAGCCTGATTCGTGGCCTGGGCCGGGCGCAGCAGAGCGACGACTTCGACGAAGCGAGCCGCCATACCGTCCCGGTCATGGAACAGGCCGTCGCCCAGCAGCCCGAGGGACGCACCGTCCACGTTCCCGATCTGCCCGGTGAAACGCGGGGCATCAAGCGCTCTGATCGCATCGCCCGGATGTTACCGGCCGAAGCCATGCTCCTCGGCCATCCCCGCCTGCGCCTGGTCTGGCATGCCCGACAGGCCGAGCGGACGCTGCTCAGCTACGAGGACGACGACCGGATGCAGGAAATCCACCTGCACGAATCCGTGGTCTGGCGCCCTAACCCCGAACCGAAGCCGGACAAGCGCCTGGAGATGGGGCCGATCATGGTTTGCGTTGACACCTCCGGCTCGATGCAGGGCGGTGCCGAAGCGGTGGCCAAGGCGACGGTGCTCGAAGCCGTGCGCACCGCCCATGCCCAGAAGCGTCCCTGCCATGTCTTCGCCTTCGGCGGGCCGGACGAGGTCGTCGAGATGGAACTGGGTGTCGACGCCGGCGGCATCGAACGCCTGATGCGCTTTCTCGGCCAGACCTTCCGCGGCGGTACCGACATCTGCGGCCCGCTCGACAAGGCCATCGCCAAGCTCGAAGACGAACGCTGGCAACTGGCCGATCTGCTGATCGCCTCCGACGGCGAATTCGGCGCCACGCCGGAACTTGCTGACCGCCTCGACAAGGTCAAGGCGGAATGCGGCCTGCGCGTTCAGGGGATCCTGATCGGCGACCGCGAAACCATCGGCCTGCTGGAGGTCTCCGACGACATCTACTGGGTACGCGACTGGCGCCGCTTCGGCAACTCCCAGGTCGAATCGCCGATGCAGTCGCAGAGCATCACCGCCTTGTATTTCCCCGGCGCCCTGCGCTCGCAGGAGAACAAGCAGGGCACGGTTTCCGGCGAAACGGCGACGGTCGCCGTCCGGGCAGGGCTACACCGGGGCGAATATGTGCCGGAACAGGACAAGTCGTCAGCCGCCCGACAATCGCCCGAGTCATTCTGATTTTAAGGAGTTTTGACGCATGAGCTTTGCCAGCGACTATATTGCCCAGCTCGAACGCTTCGCTGAACGCGCACCGCTGCCTCGCATCCGCGCCCTGCACCTGCCGCCAGCCAGGCCGGACAGCGACGGCAAGGGCGAATTCTGTGCGCTGGAACTCGAAGATGGCTCGCTGGGCCTGACCTACGTGCTGCTCGACGACACGCTGGAACGCCTGCGCGGCGAGGCCAAGACCGGCGGACTGGCCGGTGCTGACGCGCTGGAAATCGCCCGGCACTACGCCCTGGGCAGCGGCATTCAGAAAACCATCGGCTTCGCCGCGGCCAATGCACTGACCCGCTGTTTCTACGACCGCGCCGGATTCCGCCCGGACAACAGTGCCGACTCGATCGGCCAGCTGCAACCGGCGGCCGGCGAACGGATCGGCATGATCGGGCTGTTCATGCCGCTGCTCGGCCGCATTCTGGAATCGGGCGCGCAATTGACCGTGGTCGAGTTGCGGCCGGAATTGGCCGGCGAGCGCGACGGCTATCGCGTCACCCTCGATGCCGGCGAACTGGCCGGGTGCACCAAGGTGATCTCGACCAGCACCCTGCTTCTCAATGACACCCTCGACCGCATGCTGGCCTGCTGCCAGGACGCCCGCTGGTTCGCGATGATCGGCCCGAGTGCCGGCTGCCTGCCCGATGGGCTGTTCGCGCGCGGCGTAACCTTTGTCGGCGGCAGCTGGATCGACGACAGGGAAAAGTTCATTGCCGCCCTGTTGAGCGGCGAATCGCGTAGCAACAGCGCCAGCAAGTACGCGCTGAATGCCGACAACTATCCCGGCTTCGAAGCGCTGCTGGCAAAAATCTAGTTGAAGATGCGGATATGCCGGAAATTGCCCGGCGCGTGCGAGACGGCCGACGAGGCAATGAGCAGGCACCAGAACAGCAAGGCGGCGGAACCCGGCGCCAGCAGCATGGCGATGACCAGCAGCAGTTTGACGGGAATGAAGACGCCGGCCAGTTCTCCCAGGTGCTTGGGATTGCACCACAGCTCGATGCCGTAGAGACCCAGGCCGGTCAGCAACATCAGCAGACCGGCAGCGGTCCGCTCGCCACCGCCGAGCAAGGCGGCACCGACCAGCACGACACCGACGAGATGCAGCGAGCGCAAGGCGATGCTCAGCCAGCGGCGACCCGGGAAATCCCGTTTGTTCTGGTTTTTTGGCGACGGCGGCATGACAGGTCTTTGATCAGCGAAATGAGCGGAAAGACGAGTTTAGCCGATGGCGCCCTGGGTGCCTCCGGAAGCGCCAACAAAATGTGGAATGACCCCGGTCGGGAGACGACGCCGGGGAGTTTGTTGGCGCCCCGGTTTATTGCTCGACGCGGCAGATCTCGATGGCGGCAGCCGGTACTTGATAGTCAGCCGACAGTTGCGAGCGGGCCAGATCCTCGACGGATTGCCCCTCACCGAGGACGAAACGGCGGGCGGCAGCGAAATCGAGCGGCAAACCGGCCCGATCCTGGGTGATGCGGAAATGCACCTTGACGTTCATTGCTGTTAACCTTTTATGTGTTTGTAGATTCCTGCGCGCGCAGTCTAGGCCAATTCCAGCCTTGCGCAATACGGGTTTTCCACAGGTTAAGCGTTTGTTCCGTCGGCGTTTATCGACAGGTCATCAAGGGTATTGAAATTGCGGAAGGCCAGCGGCTGATCGTCGAAATTGACCTCACACGCCCCCATCTCGCTGCACCAGCCGGCAACACGCCGCCCCCCCTGTTCCAAGTAGGCGGCAAGCGGCGCTTGTAGATGCATCCGGGCCAGACAGAAGACCGGATGCAACCGACCGTCGGCGCGAACAATCGCCAGATCGGCGCCCGAAGCGACGAGACTGGCATACAGGCGGGCTGCAAGATCCGGCGGCAGATAGGGCGAATCGCAGGGAACCGTCAGGACCAGCGGTGTGCGGGCGGCACATAAGGCTGCATGCAGTCCGGCCAGCGGCCCGGCAAAATCGGGAATCTCATCGGCCAGGACCGGGTAGCCAAGGGCGCCATATTCGGCCTGGCTGCGGTTGGCATTGATCAGCACTGTATCGACCTGCGGCGCCAGCCGGTCGACGACATGGCGCACCAGCGGCCGGCCAGCCAGCAACTGCAGGCCTTTGTCCACGCCGCCCATGCGCCGGCCCAGACCGCCAGCAAGGATGACGCCGGTGATGGCTTCGTGCGCCATCAGAAGACCAGCGTCCGCCACGCCGGGTCGAGCGTGCGGGCGACAAAGGCGGTGGCACCGGCGGCACCGGCCGCGGGCAGCAGACGCTCGCTCTCGGCCACCCATGCCGCGCGCGCCATGCTGCAGGCCAGCAGGCGGACATCTTCGGCCAGTAGTTCGTGCAGGTAGTTGCCGATCGATTTCTCGCGGCTCGCCGTCACGTAGAGTCCGTCGGCGACGCCCTCGACCAGCCAGCGTACGGCCGGCCCGGCGAAATGGATTTCGACCTCGGCGTCGAGCGCCCGGGCGGCCAGCGCGTGGACCAAGGGCGTCACGCACAGTTCGGGACGCTCGGGCGTCGCCGACCAGATCAGGATGGCCAGACGGTCAGACAAAGCTGGCCTCCGGTTCGATTGTCAGGATGTGCTGGCGATAGGCGACGGCATCGACCAACGCCGCCCGGTCGCTCGCCCAGTCGCTGGCTTGCACCCGGGCCATCCAGCCGGCGCCGTAGGGGTCGGTGTTGATCAGCCGCGGCCGCTCCTCGGCGGCCTCGTTGCCTTCGAGCAGCACAAAGGCGAGCGGCGCATGGACGGCGAGCACGGTCTTGCGGCATTCGACGGTCCCCATCCCGCGCCCGCGCTCGCCGCTGGCGCCCGTCGGCTTGGCTGTGAAGGCAATGATCTCGCCAGCCAGAAAGATGCCGAAACTGGTTGCCCCAACCCGAAACTCACCATCGCCGATCTCCTGCACCCACATGTCGTGCGCGGGGCAATAGAGGCGTTCGTCGGGGATGCTGCCGGTGAAAGGGGTGTGGGCCATGGCAAAAAAGTAAAAGCTAGCCTCGCCAAGCATTGCGAGCAAAAGCTGGCGGAAGGAAGCAGGAGTCGAACCTACCCAAGCCTGTTTGACAGGCCCTGACGGTTTTGAAGACCGTCCGTCCCACCGGGGAACGATTCCTTCCGTTGTTCATCAACCGAATTGCTCCGGGGTTCCACGTGAAACGTGGGTGTCTCTGACGCGCCGAGTGTAGCCGATGCGGTCGAAGAATTCGAGGATGTGGATGGCCACCTTGCGGCCGCCGCCGATTTCGTCGCGCAGGCTGGCCGCCCGGGCGCAGCCGTCGCGTTCATTGAGGGCGGTGACGCGGCGGGCCAGGTCGGCCACGGCCGCCGCCGTGAAATAGTGGTCATGGGCGACCGGGTAGGCTTCGCCGAGGCGAGCAACGCGCTTGAACAGTGAGCGCACGCTCTCTTCGCCGACGCCGGTGGCTTTGGCCACGTCTCGGATGCGTGGCGGGTTGTAGGGTTCGGCATCGAGCAACGGCTTCAGCGTCTGCCACAGGTCGCGATCCCCGGCCGCCATCTGGACGCGATGCTCGGGCAGGTGCAGCCAGGCATGGGTCTGGGCGACCTGCCCTGCCTGCAGCGGGCCGGCCAGCAGGGCGTCGAAGGCGGGACGAGCGAGCGTCGGCAGGGTCAGGCGGCGCAGGCGGTCGCTCTCGACACCGGGCATGTCGGGGGCGCGTTGATGTTCGGCAGCCAGCGCTTCGAGCAGCCGGGCTTCGAGGGCCTGCCAGCGATCGGCCGAAAACACCGTGTTGCCAACGCGCTTCAGATTCAGCGCGGCGACGATGGCCTGCAGCGTCGCGGCGTCGAGATTGCGGTTCAGCGCATAGGCGGCGAGGTCGACGCCGGCGGGTTGCTGTTCGGCGGCCAGTTGCAGCGCGCTGGCCGGATTGTCGTCGGCCAGCGCGGTGAGCATGGCTAGGCGCTCCGGGCTACGTTTCTTGCGGTTGGGCGGGAAGATGTCGAGCACGCGGCCGCCGCCGATGGTGTGGCGGGCCGAGGCATCGCGCAGGATGAAACGGTCGCCGGACAGGGCGCCGATGCTGCGGTCGACGGTGATTTGCGCCCAGTGTTCGCCGCCGGGTGCAATCTCGTCGGCTCCGAGCAGCGCAATGCGCGCCGGCACGTCCTCGGCGCCGAGGTGCAGGTGGGCGACGGCGCCGTGTTTCAGAGGCGGCTGCCCGGACAGCACGCGTATCTTGGCATCGAAGCGGCTGACCGGCGCGTGCAGTGCCGGGGCGACCAGCCACATGCCGCGCTCGACTTCAGCCTTCTCCACGCCCGCCAGGGCCAGCGCAATGCGTTGCCCGGCGTGGCCGGATTCGGCCGCGGCATCCTGGACGCGCAGGCTGCGCACGCGGACCGGCTTGTTGGGCGGCGACAGCAGCAGTTGATCGCCGACCCGGACCTCGCCGGCAAAAGCGGTGCCGGTAACGACCGTGCCGGCGCCGGACAGCGTGAAGCAGCGGTCGATGGCCAGCCGGAAGCCACCGCCCTGCCCCACGGCCGGCGATGCCGACGCGGCGGCTTCGAGATGGGCGCGTAGTTCGGCAATGCCCTCGCCGGTCGTTGCCGCCACCGAAAAGACCGGCGCCCCGGCCAGCGCGGTGCCGGCCAGCAGCTCGGAAATTTCCGTTTTTGCCTCATTTTTCCGGCTGACCGTAGCATTGTCGATCTTGGTCAGTGCCACGGCGCCGCGCTGGATGCCGAGCAGTTCAATGATCTCCAGATGCTCGCGGGTCTGCGGCATCGGGCCGTCGTCGGCGGCGACGACGAGCAACGCGAAATCGATGCCGGTCGCTCCGGCCAGCATGTTGTGGATCAGCTTTTCATGGCCCGGCACGTCGATGAACCCTAGCGTCGGCGTGTAGGCGTAGCCGAGGTCGAGCGTGATGCCGCGCGCCTTCTCTTCCTTCAGGCGGTCGCAGTCGACGCCGGTCAGCGCCTTGACCAGCGTGGTCTTGCCGTGGTCGATGTGGCCGGCGGTGCCGATGATCATGAAATCGCGTCTCCTGCTTGAAAATGGCGGCCCGGTGCCGGGCCGCCGGTCACATTAGCCGAACATGTCCTCGTACATCCGGCCGGCCCACTGGAAGTCCTCGGTCACCAGATCGTCCCGGCGCAGATTGTCGTCGTCCTGATCCTGCACGATGATTCCCTTGTCGTTGACCCAGTACTTGAAGCGAACGGCGACATCCTCGCGTGGATGGGTATTGACCATCATGAAGCACAGGTTGTCGGGCAGCGCATACTTCGGATCGCGCCCCTTGACCCGTTCGGCGATGTAGCGTGCGACGATGCGGGCGTGCGCGTTGGCGACGTGCCCGGCCTTGGGGTAGAAGTTGAACAGCGGCGAGACGACGCCGACCGAATCGCCGATCACGTAGGTATCCGGATCATCCTTCAGATTCAGGAAGAAGGGATCGACGCCAGCCCAGCCGCTCGGCTTGCCTTCGGCGTTCTTGCCGATCACCCCGGCCTTCCAGGCCATGTCGCCGGCCTGGTGCGGCGCCATCAGGATGGAATGATCGAAGGCGAAGTCGCCGACGGCGGTCTTGATCTTCTTGTTGAAAGGATCAACCTCCTTGATCACCGCCTTGGGCACGTAGGTGATCTGGTCCTTGTAGAGATTCTCGAAGGCCTCCTGGAAACCGCCGGTAATCGGGCGCGGACTGTCCTTGGGGTCGAGAATCGTGATCCGCCCCTTGATCTTGCGTTCCTTGAACAGTCCGGCGATCAGGCAGGCGCGCTCGTACGGCGACGGCGGGCAGCGATGCGGCGGTGGCGGTAGCGTCATCACCAGATCGCCGCCCGTGAAGTTCTGGATGCTTTGCTTGAGGCGGAAGTGCTCGGCATTGGGGATATAAGCGGCCGGGAACATCGCCCGGGTGTACTCGGCGGCCTTGCGGTCGTTGCCGAACCAGGCTTCGTAGTTGTAGCGAATGCCGGCGCCGATGATCAGGTAATCGTAATCGAGCCAGCCCTGGGCGGTAATCACCCGCTTGTTTTCCCGCTCGAAGGCCGTCACCTCGGTCTGGATGAAGCGGTAATCGTATTTCTGGGCGACTTCGAGATAACTGAAGGTCAGGAAATTGGTGTCGACGACATCGACCAGCCATTTGTTACTCATCGGGCAGGAGAAGAAGACCGGGTTCCGCTCCAGAACGACGACTTCAAGCGTCGGGTCGAGCTTCTTCAGGTGCTTGGCGGCCGTGATGCCGCCCCAGCCGCCACCGCAAATGACGACCCGTTTGCCGCTGGACTTGGGCAGCAGGGGATCGGATTGCATGTTGATCAGGAAAGGCAGCGGGCTGGTCGGCTGGGCAACGGCCACCGAGGCCCCCAGCGCCGCGCCCGCGGCGAGAAACTGCCGGCGGTTTAACTTCATCTTCTCTTCTCCATTCGATAAACCACCCGGACACGGAGATGCCCGGATTTACGATGTGCCCTGATGGACACGACAGAGAGCAGCAGGCGGTACGCAGACCACCCATCAAGGCTGCTTTCACAATTTCAGGTCGGGCAACTGAGCCGCAAAAACGGCTTCGTCATTCGCTTCCAGACCGCGCAGGTCAAGATGATACGCATCGTCGCGAATGTAGCCGATCACCGGCTTGGGCAAGCTGCGGAAGGCGCTCTCCAGCGCCAGTAGCGACTTGCCCGGCTTCTTGGCAACAGGCCGGCAAACCAGCGCCGCCGACGGCAGCCGCTCGACCGGCAAGGCGCCGCTGCCGATCTGGCTGGCGCAGGCTTCGACGGAGACAGTGGCAAAGCCGTCCAGCGCCAGCTGCATCGCCGGCAACAAACGTTCGCCAAGGGCAGCCATGTCGGCAACCGGCCGGGTCAGCAGGCGCAGGGTCGGCAGGCGCTCGGCCAGGCGATCCGGATCTCGGTACAGGCGCAGCGTCGCTTCGAGCGCCGCCAGCGTCGTCTTGCCGACGCGCAGGGCGCGCTTCAGCGGGTTTTTCTTGATCTTCGCGATCAGGTCCTTGCGACCGACGATCAACCCGGCCTGCGGGCCGCCGAGCAGTTTGTCGCCGGAGAAGGTGACGATGTCGGCCCCGGCAGCCAGGGCCTGCTGCGGCGTCGGCTCCGGCGGCAGGCCGTAGGCGGCGAAATCGCACAGCGTACCGCTGCCCAGATCGACGACGAAAGGCAGGCTGGCGGCATGGGCGATGCTGGCCACCTGCTGCTCATCCACCGTCGCCGTGAAGCCGGTGACCGCGTAATTGCTGGTATGCACCTTCATCAGCAGCGCCGTTTTCGGGCCGATCGCCTCGGTGTAGTCCTTGGCATGCGTGCGGTTGGTTGTGCCGATTTCGTGCAGCCGGACCTGTGCGCGCCGCATCACGTCGGGGATGCGGAAGGCGCCACCGATCTCGACCAGCTCGCCGCGCGAGACCACCGCCTCCTTGCCCTGGGCCAGCGCATTGAGCGTCAGCAGCACGGCGGCCGCGTTGTTGTTGACGATGGTCGCGGCAATATCGGGCGAGCCGCCGGCGACCAGCTCGGCCAACAGGCCGGACACGAGATCGTCGCGGTCCCCTCGCCCGCCGCTGGCCAGGTCGTATTCCAGCGCGCAGGGCGAGCGGGCGGCCTCGACCATCAGCGCGATGGCCTCTTCGGCCAACTGGGCGCGGCCGAGGTTGGTATGCAGCACGGTGCCAGTCAGGTTGAAGACCGGGCGCAGATTGGCCCGGCCGGCCTCATCGGCGCGGCGACGGATGGCGGCGAGCAGGCTGGCTTCGTCGGGCAGCGGCAGATCGTGCTTTAGCCCCTCACGAGCAGCGGCCAGCTCGGCCCGGACGCAGCCGGTGACCAGTTGCCGGCCGTGGGCTTCGATCAAATCGGGAAGTTGCTGCAGGACGCGGTCGACCGCGGGAAGACGTTTGGATTCGTTCATGGCTCTCACCCGGACCGGGCAGAAAGTTGAGGGAGAAATGATTTAGCCGCTGTAGGCGCCGATCAACAGGAGATTGGGACCGGAACGCTGATAACCGGCCTCGTCGACCAGCATGTCGAGCGCCAGCGTGGCCAGGTCGTCGGCGACCGGATCGACGCGCGGGTCTTTTTCCTGATAGGCGATTTTCAGATAACCCTTGCAGCTGTCGCAGGTTTCGGCGCGCACGGCGCCCTGGCTGCCTTCGACCTCATGCAGGGCCACCGCCTTGTCGCTGTTGCAGGTCGTGCATACCGCCCGGGCGACATTCCATTCGGTATTGCACAGGCTGCAATGCAGATAGCGCAGGTTATTGATCGCGGCACCGAGGCGGACTACGCTGGCCACCGCCGGGCTGCCGCAACAGGGGCAGACGTTGTGTGCGTCGAGTGCCTGCAGCTGGCTGGCGTCGAGTTGGCTGGCCAGTTGGGTGAACACCACCTGCAGCGCAGCGGCAACAAATGGCAGGCGGGCGATATCGGTAGCCTGTGGCTCACCGTTGATCAGGCTGTCGGCCAGTTGTTCCAGCGCGCTATCGCTGGCGACGAGCAGCGCATCGAGTTCGGTGCGGGTGGCTTCCGGCGCGTCCAGGCGCAAGGTGCCGGCGATCTGGTGGAGAACCTCACGCCAGGCTGCCGGGCGGACCATCGGGTCGAGCGGCGGCATGCCGTGGGTACGTGCCTGACGCAGGCTGTCGGCGGACGGCAGGTCAAGCGGCGGCAGGGCTTTCAGCGCCTGCTGCTGGGCCCGGCTCAGGGCGGCCAGGAAGCGCAGCCAGTCGGCCAGGCTGTGCTCGGCGGCCAGCGCCTCGAAACGCTCGGCGCGATCGGCGAACAGCGTGGTCGTGACCGGCGGCAGAAAGGCTGCGGCCTCTTCGGCGGGGGGATGAAAATCGATGGCTTGGCTGTGCATGGAACACTCGAAAAAACGGGGGATGCGGAACAATGCTCCGCAGAGCCCCCAAAACGCAAGGTAAAGCTAAAACTGAAACTTCATTGGCAACGCGGAGAAGCCTGCAGGATCATGGCGCCCCCTTGCCGCCCCGGCCTTTCGCCGGAACGACTGGGGGGCGCCACGTCTGCAAAAACCTGATCCGCCGCCGCTGACTACTTGCCGGTAACCTGACGGTACCAGCCGCGGTGGTGTTGCTTGGCCCAGGCGCGGGTCACCGTGCCGTACCACATGGCGCGGATGGTGCCCTTGACCCAGATGGCGGCGTACACATGGACCATGATCAGGCCGATCATCACGGCGGCGGCGGCGGCATGGACGACCGCCCCGAGCCGGACGACAGTGATGTCGAAACCAAACCAGGCCCGCCATATGAAGATGCCGGACACCGTCATCAGCAGCATGCACACGGCCAAAGCCCAGAACATCACTTTCTGGCCGCCGTTGTACTTACCCTGCTCCGGCATGTTGTGGTCGTCGCCGTCCACCATCTGCTTGGCCTTGGCCAGCCATTCCTTGTCCGCCGGCGTCATCTTGTTCAGATGCTTGAAGCGGAAAAAGAGCGCCAGGAAGGAGAGCGCCATCAGCACCCCGAGGTAGGGGTGGATGATGCGCGCCCAGGTCGGCCCGCCGAACAGCTGGGTGAGCGGGAAGAAGGCCGGGTGGAAGAAGGCCAGACCGGACAGGGCGAGCAGGATGAAGCTGATGCCCACCACCCAGTGATTGGCCCGTTCGGCCGGCTCATAGCGCTTGAGGTCCTTCGGATCGCGGATCATTTTGCGCCCTCCTTCTCACTGTCTTCCCGTTCGATTTCGTCCTCGATCTCTTTCGAGACCTCGTTCGGACCCTTGGTCACGTAATGGAACAGGCTGCCCAGCGCGACACCGGCCAGGGCCAGCGTCGCCAGCGGCTTGGCAAAGCCCTTCCACAGCGCAACCATCGGGCTGATCGCGGGATTGGCCGGCAAGCCGGCATACAGGTCGGGCTTGTCGGCATGGTGCAGCACGTACATCACGTGCGTACCGCCGACGCCTTGCGGGTCGTACAGCCCCGCCTGGTCGTAGCCGCGCTCCTTGAGGTCGGCGACGCGCTTGGCCGCGTAGTCCTTCATATCCTCCTTGGCGCCGAACTGGATCGCCCCGGTCGGGCAAGCCTTGACGCAGGCCGGGGCCTGGTTGACGGCCACCCGGTCGGAACACAGCGAGCACTTGTAGGCCTTGCTGTCTTCCTTGGAGATGCGCGGGACGTTGAACGGACAGCCGGTCACGCAGTAGCCGCAACCGATGCAGTTTTCCTGGTGGAAATCCACGATGCCGTTGCTGTACTGGATGATCGCGCCGGGAGCCGGGCAGGCCTTCAGGCAGCCGGGGTCGGAACAGTGCATGCAGCCGTCCTTGCGGATCAGCCATTCGAGCTTGTTGTTCTGTTCCACCTCGGTGTAGCGCATGACCGTCCACGACTTGGCCGACAGGTCCATGGGGTTGTCGTACACCCCGTGGCAGTTGCCGACTTCGTCGCGGATGTCGTTCCACTCCGAACACGCCACCTGACAGGCCTTGCAGCCGATGCAGGCGGACACATCGATGAGTTTGGCGATCTCGATCGTCTGCCGCACTTGCGTGGACGGCGTCGTGGTCGCGGAGCGCTGTTTGATGTCTAGCGATTGCAGTGCCATATCAGCTCTCCTTTACGCTTTCTCGATGTTGACCAGGAACGCCTTGTACTCCGGCGTCTGCGTATTGGCGTCACCGACGAACGGGGTCAGGGTGTTGGTGATGAAGCCAGGCTTCGTCGCCCCCTTGAACCCGTAGTGGATCGGGATGCCGACCGTGTGGACCTTCTTGCCGTCCACATCGAGCGCCTTGATGCGCTTGGTCACCACCGCCACCGCCTTGATGAAGCCCCGGTTGGAGCGCACCTTGACCTTGTCGCCGGCCACGATGCCCTTTTCCTTGGCCAGTTCCTCGCCGATTTCCACGAACTGTTCCGGCTGCATGATCGCGTTGATCTTGCTCTGCTTGGTCCAGTAGTGGAAGTGCTCGGTCAGACGGTAGGTCGTCGCCACGTACGGGAAGTCCTTGGCCTTGCCGAACGCCTCCATGTCGCCCTTGTACACGCGGGCAGCCGGGTTGCTGGTCGCCTTCAGGTTCTTCGGGTGCATCGGGTTGGCGTCGAGCGGGGTTTCGAACGGCTCGTAGTGCTCGGGGAAAGGACCTTCGTTCATCAGGCCAAGGCTGAACAGACGCCCGACGCCTTCACCGGTCATGATGAAAGGCATGACGTTCTGGTCGGGCGCTGCATCCGGACGCATGTCGGGCACGTCATTGCCGCCCCACTTGTCGCCCAGCCACTTCAGCACGGTCCGCTTGGCATCCCACGGCTTGCCGGAAAGATCGGCCGAGGCGCGGTTGTACAGGATGCGCCGGTTGACCGGCCAGGCGAAGCCCCAGTTCAGCGTCTGGCCGAGGCCGGACGGATCGCTGTTGTCACGCCGGGCCGACAGGTTGCCGGCCGGCGACCAGACGCCGCAATAGATCCAGTTGCCGCAGGTGGTCGAACCGTCGTCGCGCAGCATGGCAAAGCTCGGCAACTGATCGCCCGCCTTGACCAGCACCTTGGTCGGATCCTTGGGATCGGTCACGTCGGCCAGCGCCTTGCCGTTGAACTCCATCATCAGCTCTTCCGGCGACGGCTTGTTCGGGATGCGATAGGCCCAGGTCAGCTTCTGGATCGGCTCCGAATAGGCACCGCCATCCTTGGCGTACATTTCCTTCAGCTTCAGGAACAGCGTCGCCATGATCTCGGTGTCGTCCTTGGCGTCGCCCGGACCATCAGCAGCCTTCCAGCGCCACTGGATGACGCGGCCGGAGTTGGTGAAACTGCCGGAGGTTTCAGCGAACAGCGTGGTCGGCAGACGGAAGACCTCGGTCGGAATCTTGGCCGGATCAACCTCGTTGAACTCGCCGTGCGGCTTCCAGAACTCGGAGGTATCGGTCGCCAGCGGGTCCATCACCACCATGTACTTCAGCTTGCTCAGCGCATCCGACACCTTCTTCTTGTTGGCGACGGAAGCCAGCGGGTTGAAGCCCTGGCAGAGGAAGCCGTTGATCTTGCCTTCGTACATGGCGTTGAAGATCGACAGCACGTCGGAAGCGCCCGAGAGCTTGGGCATGAAGTCGTAGGCGAAGCCGTTGTCCTTGTGGGCGGCGTCGCCCCACCAGGCCTTGTGCAGGCTGACGTACCACTTCGACAGGTTCTGGCCGTAGTTCATCTGGCCCGGACGCAGCATCTTCGGCGTCTTCTTGTCGAGGAAGGTCTTCAGGTCCGGCTCGGCATCAGTCGGTGGCGCCAGGTAGCCCGGCAGGTTCTGGGCGTACAGCGCGAAGTCGGTGATGCCCTGGACGTTGGCGTGGCCACGCAGCGCGTTGATGCCGCCCCCGGCCATGCCCATGTTGCCGAGCAGCAGCTGGATGATGGCCATGCAGCGGATGTTCTGCGAACCGACCGAATGCTCGGTCCAGCCCAGCGCGTACAGGTTGGTCATCGTCTTGTCCGGCGCCGCCGTCGAAGCGATGTATTCGCAGACCTTCAGGAAGGCGTCCTTCGGCGTGCCGCAGACCTTGGTCACCATCTCCGGCGTGTAGCGGGAATAGTGGGCCTTGAGCATCTGGAAGGCGCAACGCGGGTTCTGCAGCGTTTCGTCGACCTTGGCGAAGCCGTCCTCGCCCAGCTGGTATTTCCAGGTGGCCTTGTCGTAGCTGCGCTTCTCGTCGTTGTAGCCGGTGAAGATGCCATCCTCGAAGCCGAAGCCATCGTCGATCAGGAAGGACGCGTTGGTGTACGCCTTCACGTAGTCGTGATGGATCTTGTCGTTGGTCAGCAGGTAATTGATGACGCCGCCGAGGAAGGCGATGTCGGAGCCCGGACGGATCGGCGCATAGTAATCGGCCACCGAAGCGGTGCGGTTGAAGCGCGGGTCCACGACCACCAGCTTCGCCTTGCGGTGCTTCTTGGCTTCGATTGCCCATTTGAAGCCGCAGGGGTGCGCTTCGGCAGGGTTGCCGCCCATCACGAAAATCAAGTCAGCGTTCTTGATGTCCACCCAGTGGTTGGTCATCGAACCACGCCCAAAACTCGGAGCCAGACTGGCCACCGTGGGAGCGTGTCAAATGCGCGCCTGGGTATCGATCGAGGTCATGCCCAACGCGCGAATCGTCTTCACGGTCAGGTAGCCAGCCTCATTCGGTGCTGCGGATGATGCGAGGAATCCGGTGCTGGTCCAGCGATTGACGGTCACGCCGTCCTTGTTCTGGGCCATGAAATTGGCGTCGCGATCGGCCTTCATGTGCTTGGCGATACGCTCGAAAGCTTCCATCCAGGAAATCCGCTTCCATTCGTTGGTACCGGCTTCGCGCACCTCGGGCCACTTCAGGCGATTGGCGCTCTGGATCATGTCGCGCAGACCGGCGCCCTTCGGGCACAAGGTTCCGCGATTGACCGGATTGTCCGGGTCGCCTTCGATATGGATGATGGCCGACTGGGAATTTTTCGACTTGTCCCCGGTCGAGTAGATCAGCACCCCGCAGGACACCGAGCAGTACGGACAGATGTTCCGTGTCTCGGTGGCGCGGGCCAGCTTGAAGGTGCGTACTTCCGCCTGGGCTGCGGTCGGCGAGAAACCCATCAGCGCGATGGATGACCCACTGAGCCCGGCGGAGCAGACCTTGAAGAACTGCCGCCTGTTCATGTTCATTGTGTTTTTCCTCCTCATGCGACCCCATGTCGCAGCAGGAAATCATTGCAACGAGCGTGCCATTGGCGTAAGTCGTTGAACATGCGGCAATTGAAGCCCGGAGCCGGTCGAAAAAATGGGACATTTTGTCCACGGCCCACGGCATCCGGACAAAATGTCCCAGCCATCCCGAAATAGAAAATGCTACGGTTGACGAGAAAATACCGGCCAGAAATGCCCGGTTTTTTGATTCGCTACGGAATACAATGGGGCGAACCTGTCCCTGACCGGAGATCCAAAGCTGAAGGCTGACCTGACTCGCGATGCACCAAGCGCCGCCATTTTCCTGGTGACGACGGGGATGCTGGCGGCTGCACCGGCACTACCCGCCGATGCGCAGGCGACCAATCCCCTCGCCGTCGACAACGGAAGTTTTCGCTGCATCCGGCAGATGACGCCGGTCCGGCATTTCTACGTCGACAACCTGCTCGGTCAGATCGACGCCACGCTAGCCGCAGCCAATGCGAAATCCGGGGCTGTCTACCCGGTCGGTTCGGTCGTCCAGCTGGTGCCAACCGAGGCAATGGTCAAACGCGAGAAGGGTTTCAATCCGGCGACCGGCGACTGGGAATTCTTCGATCTCGACGTCTCGGCCGCCGGCACCAGGGTGCTGACCCGGGGCTTCGCCGAGGTCAACAACCGGTTCGGCAAGAACTGCTTTACCTGCCACGTCCCGGCGCGCGAACCGTGGGACTTCATTTGCGAAACCGGTCATGGCTGCGAGCCCATCCCCATCGACCACACGATGACCGGCGCCCTGCAACGCTCCGATCCGCGTTGCGGCGCCGAAGCCCTGCAGCCCGGAGATCGCTGGGCGCTGTGGAAACTGAAAGCCATCGTCGTGATCGGCTGGGTCCTGAGCCTCTTTTGAACCCGGTCGATAGACAGTGAGCAGCCATAGCGTCTTCGTCACCGGCGCCAACGGCTACCTCGGCCGTCGCCTGGTGCCGGCCCTGCTGGCGCGTGGCCATCGCGTCACCGCCCTGGTTCGCCCGGGGCGAGAAAGCCTCCTACCCGGCGGCTGCCGCGTGCTGACCGGTGATGCACTCGATCCCGCCAGCTTCCAGGACGGCCTGGGTCATGCCGATACGCTGGTTCATCTGGTCGGCGTCGCCCATCCCAGTCCGGCCAAGGCCGCCGCCTTCCGGCAGGTCGACCTCGCCTCGCTGCAGGCCGCCGTAACGGCTGCCCGCCACGCAGCGGTGAAGCATTTCGTCTACCTCAGCGTCGCCCAGCCCGCCCCGCTGATGCACGCCTATCTGGCGGCGCGCGCCGAGGGTGAAGCGGTGCTCGGTGCCAGCGGCATCGCCAGCACCATCCTGCGTCCCTGGTACGTCCTCGGCCCCGGTCATCGCTGGCCCCTGGCGCTGCTGCCGTTCTACTGGCTGGCCGAGCAACTGCCGGCAACCCGCGATACGGCACTACGGCTCGGGCTGGTCACCCTCGACCAAATGGTGAATGCGCTGGTGGCAGCGGTCGAGGCCCCCCCGGCCAAAAACCGCGTTCTCGACGTCCCAGCCATTCGCCGTTTGACCCTGATGCCCTGAATCCATCACGGATGGACAGATGGGGATATAGGGTGGCAAATGCTACGGTCGCCCCCAAAAAACAGGCAAAAACCAAATTCCAAATCGGCCGTAGCCGCCCGTTTACACCAGCGCCGCAGCAACTGCCCGAAAACTCTCCAGTCCGGCTTCCAGATTTTCGATGATCTCGCCAGCCAGCTCATCCGGCTCGGGCAGGTTATCGAGATCGGCCAGGCTCTTGTCCTTGAGCCAGAAAATATCCAGGCTGGTCTTGTCACGGGCAACGATCTGCTCAAAGCTGAACTTGCGCCAGCGGCCTTCCGGGTTGTCCGCTTCGTGCCAGGTTTCCGTGCGCTCATGTCGGTTCAGCGGGTTGTAGCAGGCAACGAAATCCTGCAAATCCTCGAAGCGCAGTGGCTTCTTCTTCAACGTGTGGTGGATGTTGGTGCGGTAGTCGTAAACCCAGACGTCGCGCGTCCACGCCTCCTTGCGCGCCGGCTGATTGTCAAAAAACAGCACGTTGGCCTTGACGCCGTTGGCGTAGAAAATCCCCGTCGGCAGACGCAGGATAGTGTGCAGATCGGTCGTTTCCAGCAACTTGCGGCGCACCGTCTCGCCCGCCCCGCCCTCGAACAAAACGTTGTCCGGCACCACCACGGCGGCGCGGCCAGTGCTCTTCAGCAGGCTCTTGATGTGCTGCACGAAATTCAACTGCTTGTTCGAAGTCGTCGCCCAGAAATCCTGGCGGTTGTAGGTCAGCGCATCGGTCTCCTGCTCGCCCTCCTCGTTGGTGAAGCTCATACTGCTCTTCTTGCCGAACGGCGGGTTGGCCAGCACGTAGTCGAAAGTCTGCGCCGGCGCGGCAACCAGCGCATCGTTCGGCGAAATCGGGCTGTCGCCGTCGATCTCGCCGATGTTGTGCAGGAACATGTTCATCAGCGCCAGCCTGCGCGTCCCGGCGACGATCTCGTTGCCGAAAAAGGTATCGTGCTTGAGGAAAGCGCGTTGCTCACGGTCCATGCCAGGGTAGGTTTCCACCAGAAAATCGTAGGCAGCAAGGAAGAAGCCGCCCGTCCCGCAGGCCGGATCGGCAATCGTCTTGCCCGGCAGCGGCCGCATGCATTCCACCATCGCCCTGATCAGCGGTCGCGGCGTGAAATACTGCCCGGCGCCCGACTTCGTATCCTCGGCGTTGCGCTCCAGCAGGCCCTCGTAAATGTCGCCCTTGACGTCCGCCCCCAGCGTCACCCAGTTCGTTTCGTCGACCATGTCGATCAACCGAGACAGCTTGGCCGGGTCCTGAATCTTGTTCTGCGCCTTGGTGAAAATCTGCCCGAGCAGCCCCGGCTTGTTGCCCAGCTCGCGCAACACCGTCACGTAATGCACCTCCAGCGCCGCCCCACGCACTGCCTTCAGGCTAGCCCAGCCGAGGTTCTCGGGAATGCCGATCTTGCGGTTATACGGCGGCTTGCCGTACTCGTCGGCCATTTTCAGGAAGATCAGGTAAGTCAGCTGCTCCAGGTAGTCGCCATAGCTGACCCCGTCGTCGCGCAGCGTGGTACAGAAGCTCCAGACACGGGAGACGATGGATGCGGTTGCGTTCATGTTGATGAAACTTTCAAACGAATTCGGTAGGGAAGCCCCGGTGGTATGGCGTCGGCTAAAGCGCATAAATTTATGCGCCTTGGCGTATAGGCGGCGTATTGAATACTGCGGTTTTCAAATAGGGCATTGTTTATTAGACATTTTTTGTTGCACAAAACTGGCGGTTATTTTTGCGCCGAGGCGCATAGCCTACGGTTTTTAGCTTCGCTAGGTTTCCTGAAGGAAGTCATCCTGACCAAGCCTCGTCAACCGTGAATCAAGAAACTTCGCGCCCAAAAACAAACGCAACAATATGATTTATTGGGATTCTTTGTCGCGACTTTCCCTCCGTAGCTCTTGCCGAATCAAAACACGATCAAGAAACTAAGCCCACCCAGGAACATTGCCCGCTCTCGGATGCTCTGTCTCGATCAACTCGCGGTCCGGCAGGCAATTGCGGTCGCTCTTAAATTCGCAGGTCAGGGATTCCTGCGTCGGAATTGCCATCATCAGTCGGCTACGCTGGCGAATGGCTCTTCAGCCAGTCGCGCAGCGCCTCGTTCATGCGCGTTTGCCAACCTTTGCCGGTTGCCTTGAAAGCCGCCACGATATCGGCGTCGTAGCGCACGGTCAGCGCCTGCTTGGTCTGTTCCGCTTTCGGGCGACCACGGGACAAGGCTTTTTGCATCGCGGCCCGCCCCTGCTCGGGCGACACCCGTTGATCGCCGATGCGGTACTCCGCCTTCTCGAAAAATTCATCGGTCAGTTCCGGTGCATCATCCGGATCAACCCAGGGCTGGGGCAAATTTTGCGATTTCGCGTTCATTGGCCTTCCTCATGCTGATAATGCGGCGCGCCTCGCCGCGCGGGGTCCAGACCAGAATCACCATTCGCCCATCAAGCACACCGACGGTGGTAAAACGCGGCTCGCCATAATCAAGCCGCGTATCCGGTGCCGTCACCTGTACGCCAGCGAAAATCTCGGCAGCACGGGCAAAATCCAGTTGCCGCTCAGCCAGCGTCCGGTCGCGCTTTTCTGTGTCGAATTCGATCTGCACAATTATTGTAGTTACGCAAATAGAGCACGGCAAGCATTATTTGTAACTACAATATTTATCGCTTGGGTTGGCATGATTCACTCCGGCAAATAGCTGTATGAATAAACAGTATTTTAGCCAGATTTCCGGCGATTGCGTGGGATTTTCATGCCATTCGATTTCCCGGCGCGGATGCGTTCGAGCAGGGCGGTGGCGGGTTCTTCGTTTTTGTCCTGCTTGACCAGTTGACCGGAGAAAGCCTTTTTCAGGATGGACTGGCGCAGCGCGTCGGCCTGTTGCAGCGCGGTGGCGAGGGTTTGGTCGAGTTGGTCGGCTTCGGAGAGTTTGGATTCGAGTTCACACAACACCGCTTCCTGCTCCGCGTGTGAGCAATACGGAACAACCAAGTTCTCCAAGGTTTCGAGGTTGATATTTTTTTGGGCCGTTGCTGGTGCGTATGCCTCGATGCGAGTACGCGCAGCCTGAATGAAGTAGTCGATGTACTCAGCGCGCACAACTGGTTCAAATGCGGTGAAGCCAACAACACTATCGGGGAAGCAGCCTTCAAAACCAAGGAACGCAGTTTCTGCGATATTCGCGGCAATCGTGATGCAGAGCGTGCCTTTCGGCCAAAGCTTGCTCTGAGCCAAGCCGAAATCACTGTAGGTCTGCGAATGGCTCCTGATCACGCGGTTTGCCGCCTTGACCTCACCAGTTTGGATGAACGGAAAACTTCCGCCAAAAAGCCTCGGATCATTACGTGGCCGGTGCTTTGACTTACCACGCCCCAAATCGCCCATATCGGCCAGATACGAATAAGCCCACCCCGCCGGCAGTTCGGGCAACTCGGCGAGTTCTTCGGCGGTGAGTGGTGGCAGGGGCTTGTGGGGTTTGGGTTTGGGGCCTGCTTGGCCGGCGGTTTGCCAGTCGGCGAGTTGTTGCTGGTAGCGGGCCCGGCGTTCGCGGGCGATGCGTTGTTGCAGGGCGGCGGCGGTTTCGAGCTGGTCGCGGTGGGCGGCGCGCCAAGCGGCGGTGAGCTTGCCTTCGAAGGCATTTTTCAGGAGCGACTGGCGATAGACCTTGAGCTGTTCGCGGGCGGTTTTCAGGCTGGCCACGCCCTGATCGAGTTCGGAAAACAGTTCCTCGATCTTGGCGACGATGCGGTGTTGTTCGGCGAGCGGGGGAAGGGAAATTTGGATGTCTCTGACAATCGTGAGATTCACTCTCTGACGAGTCGTACCCTTGGTTATTTCCTTGAACTGATTTTGGACCACAACGCTGTTGATCGCGTGGAGGAGAAACGCAGAATCAACAATCATTGGACTCGGTCGAAGGCGCATCAAGTCTGCAACGAAAACGCCATGCGCTAAGTCATCCGGAACTTTGCAGCACAAACCAAGTGGCTCGCCTAATTTGGTGATCATCAAATCACCGGCCACAAACGAGTGCCTATCAAGCTGTGCCGCCTTCTCGGTAGTCACATAAGACAACCGCTTCCGGACAAAGCGATTCGCTTTGATATTTTGAATTTTGAGTACCGGAACACCCGAATCAACGTATTCGCTGGATTTCAAATTTGAACCGAATGGCCCGTCAACCAAGTCGCTCTTGGGATTAAGGACCAAATCTTCCAGCCTAACACTCACCCAGCCGGCAGGAAGAGCAACAGCTTCTTCGTCACCCATCACGCCACCAACGCCTCGTTCAACTCGTCCAGCAGCGGGTCCATGCGCTCGCCGAACAGTTGCCACATCTTCCCCAGCCCGCCCTGGGCATCGAAGGGGCTGTAGTCGAGGTCGGTGCGTTCCACGTGGAACGAGTGGGCGATGTGGTCGCGGAGCATGCGTAGCCAGTTCATTTGTTCTTCGTTGAATTTGTCGGCGCCGCCGGCGTGGTGCTGCATGATCCAGGTCTGGAAGTTCTTGCGCACGGTGTCGGCAAAGGGCGTGATTGTCGCATCCAGACCGCAGACGCGGCGGATCAATGCGACCAATGCCGTCAATTCCTGTTCCGGGGCGCTGACCTTGGCGCCGTCGAGCTGGCCGTAGGCTTGCCAGATGCGCAGCGGGGCGAGTTTGGGCTGGTCGGCTTTCAGCTTGTCGAGCACCTGACGCACGAGTTTCAGCGTGACTTCGCGCCGCCGCCAGGGTTGGGCGAAGAAGATGGTGAGCGCCTCGATTTCGTCGCGGTTGGCGGCCAGCCAGTCGGCGAATTCGTGGGTCAATGCCTCGGCATTGGCGGCGCTGTCCTTGTTCCAGCCGGCGTAGGTGACGCTGTCGAGGTTGTCGTGGTCGATGGTCTGTTCTTTTTCGCGGCGGATGGTGTCGATCAGTTCGATGAATTCGCCGTTCATCAGTGCCGCCGCCTCGCCGACCAGTTGTTGCTGGGCCTGGTCGCGCCGGGTATCGCCGGGGTCGTTGCCAATGGGCAGGCCGGCCAGTTCGAGGGCACGGGCTTCGATGAGGTCGCCGTCGATGGCGTTGAACAGTTTGCTGACGACATGGCTGAGTTCGACGCCGCCGGCCGCTTCGCGCAGGCGGCGCTGGTCGTCGGTGTCGAGCTGCTTGTTGAGCCGGGCCAACCGGCCGGCCAGCGAGGAGACGCTGTCGGTGTCGCTGGCGCCCATCAGGATGCCCATGGCCAAATCCTTGAGCGGTACGCCGGGCTTGGTGATCAGTGGCTGGCTGGCGGTCTTCAGCGATTTGGTGACGCCGATGGCGTCGACGATGACGTAGTGGGTCTTGGCCGTTTTGGCGCTGGGCGTGACTTTCTTGAGGTCGTCCATGTCCAGCGTGCGGGTGCCGCGGCCTTTCATCTGCTCGAAGTAGTTGCGGCTTTTGACGTCGCGCATGAAGAGCAGGCATTCGAGCGGTTTGACGTCGGTGCCGGTGGCGATCATGTCGACGGTGACGGCGATGCGTGGGTGGTATTCGTTGCGGAACTGGGCGAGGATGGATTTGGGGTCTTCGCCTTGCTGCACGCTGCCGTCGGCCAGCTTTTTGTCCTGCCCGGCGCGGTAGGTGACTTTCTTGCAGAAGGCGTTGCCTTCGCCGAATTCCTCGCGCACGGTCTGGATGATGTCGTCGGCGTGGCTGTCGGTCTTGGCGAAGATCAGCGTCTTGGGCACTTCGGCGCGGCCGGGGAAGATGGCCGGCAGGTTGTCGCGGAAGGCACGGATGACGGTGCGGATCTGGTCCGGGTTGACGATGTCGCGGTCGAGCTGGGTTGCAGTGTAGGCGGCGTCTTCGTCCTGCTGTTCCCAACGCTTCTTGCGGGTCAGGCGTTCGCGCTTTTCGACCTGCTGCTCGGCGGCGATGACGGCGCCTTGCTGGGTGATGCGGGTGTCGATCAGGTAGATTTCGTTGCCGACATTGACGCCGTCGGCCACGGCTTTTTCATGGCTGTAGTCGCTGACGACATTCTTTTTGAAGAAGCCGTAGGTGCGGTTGTCGGGCGTCGCTGTGAGGCCGATCAGGCTGGCGTCGAAGTAGTCGAGCACCTGCTGCCAGAGGTTGTAGATGCTGCGGTGGCATTCGTCGATGAAGATGAAATCGAAAAATTCGGGCGGGATCTTGGCGTTGTAGGCGACGGGGGCCGGTGCCTTGGGCTGGACCAACTCGGCCGGGTTGATTTCCTCGGCGGCTTCGTCGAGTTCCTTGTCTTGCAGCAGCGAGTAGAGGCGCTGGATGGTCGAGATGCAGACGTCGGCGCCCTTGTCGACGAAGCTGCTTTTGAGCCGCTGCACCGTGTAGAGCTCGGTAAATTTGCGGTTATCGTCGATGGGCACGTAGGCCATCATTTCCTGCTCGGCCTGCTCGCCGAGGTTTTTGGTATCGACCAGAAAAAGGACGCGCTTGGCGTCGGCGTGCTTCAACAGCCGGTAGATGCTGGTGATGGCGGTGTAGGTCTTGCCGGCGCCGGTGGCCATTTGAATGAGGGCGCGCGGCCGGGCTTCGCGGAAAGATTGTTCGAGGTTAGTGATCGCCGTTTCCTGGCAGTCGCGCAGGCGGAGTTCTTTCGCCGGCTGGTGCCCGGGGTTGAGCGGCGGCAATTCGGCGAGGCGGGCGCGCAGGCTTTCACCCTCGGTCAGCCAGTCGCGCAGGGTTTCCGGGCGGTGGAAGCTGAAGATTTCACGCGAACGCGGCTTGGGGTCGCGAGCGTCGGTAAAGCGGGTGACAATGCCGGTCGCCTCGTAGAGGAAGGGCAGCGGCTGCTGGTTGTTGACCCACTTGAGCTTGGCGGCAGCGTAGCCTTCGGTCTGCGTTTCGTGGGCGGTCAGGCGCTGGCCTTCTTCTTCGCGCTTGGCTTCGATGACGCCAACCGCCTTGCGGTCGACGAAGAGCACGTAGTCGGCCGGGCCAACGTCGGTGTGCCATTCGCGCACCGCCTGCCCTGCCCCGGCGCTGAAGTCGATTTTCTTCTGCACCGCCCAGCCGGCAGCGCGCAACTGCGCGTCGATGCGGTCGCGGGCTTGTTGCTCGGGATTCTGGTTTTCGCTCATGGGCGGCGGGGCGCTATCGGCAATCCGGCGATGATAGCGGAAGGCGCAGCCAACGGGATGCCAGATGGGTTGTTTTGACCGCAAATGCTACGGTCGGCCGGAAATTTTGGCCAAAACCGAAACTTCAGCCCATGGCCCGCCGCAGCCGGGCGCTGGCCTGATCGACGGCGATCGACAGCAACAGCATGGCGATGATCACCGTCGAGGCCTGCGCGTGGTGGAACAGCGACAGCTCGAAATAGAGGAGTTGCCCCAGCCCGCCGGCGCCGACGAAGCCGAGGATGGCGGCCATGCGGATGTTCATTTCCCAGCGGTACAGCGTGTAGGCGATCAGTTGCGGCGCGGCGCCAGGCAAGGTGCCATAGAGGAAAGCCAGGCTGCCGGGGGCGCCTGCCACGCGCAGCGCCCGGCCGGGCGCGGGTGGCGCGTTGTCGAGGGCTTCGGCGTACAGCCGGCCGAGCACGCCGGTCGTGTGCAGGGCCAGCGCCAGCGCGCCGGCGAAGGGGCCGAGGCCGACAGCCAGCGCGGTGATCGTCGCCCAGACCAGCTCGGGCACCGAGCGCAGGGTGTTGAGCAGCAAGCTGAACGGCGCCCGCCAGCGCGGCAGCGCCAGCAGCAGGCCGGCCGCTGCGGCGAGCAGCGTGCCGACGACCGAAATGGCCAGCGTTTCCCAGACGCCCCTGGCGACCCGGGCCAGCCACTCGGCGGACAGGTCGGGCGGGAAGAAACCGGCGACGAATTCGGCTATCGAGCGCGCCGCTTCGCCGGAAAACAGCGCGCCGAAGCCGATGTCGAGCAGCCGGAAACTGGCCACGCCGCCCAGGACGATGGCGGTACCGACCAGTCCGCTGCGCCAGCCGAACGGTGACGGCCGGGCGGCCGGCGGCGTGTCGAGGGCGCGGCGCAGCCAGCCGGAGAGGCCATCGGCGGCGAAGACCAGGGCCATGAAGGTGAGCAGGATGCTCGCCGCTTCGCCGCCGTTGAGCATTTTCATCGCCTGGTCCATCAGCTGGCCGAGGCCGCCGGCGCCGACGAAGCCCATGACCACCGAGGCGCGGATGGCGCATTCCCAGCGGTAAACGGTGTACGAGGCCAGTTCCTTCGAGGCCTGCGGCAGCAGGCCGTAGAGGATGGCCAGCTGCCGGCCGGCGCCGGTGTGGCGCAGGGCCTGCGCCGGCGCGGCATCGACCGATTCGAGGATTTCGGCGTAGACCTTGGCCAGCATGCCGCCGTAGGTCAGGCCCAGGGCCAGCACGCCGGCCGCCGGCCCGAGGCCGAAGACGCGGACGAAAACCAGCGCCCAGACCAGTTCCGGAATGCCGCGCAGGATGGTCAGCAGCGCCCGGGTCAGCGGGTTGAGCGTGGCTTGCTCACGCCCCGCCCCACTGGCCAGATAGGCCAGCGGTACGGCGATCACGAAGGCCAGCGCCATGCCGGCGGTGGCAATGGCCAGTGTTTCCAGCGTCGCCCTGGCGAGGTAGCCGAGGAATTCCGCCCCCGTTTCCGGCGGCAGGAAGCCGGCCAGGAAATTGCCGATGACCTTCAGGTTGCCGGCCTCGAATAGCGCGCCGGGCTTGACCTCGGCGGCCTGGAACAGCGGCCAGAGGACGACCAGCGCGGTCAGCGCGCCGATCAGGCGGGAAGGGGCGGCGGGGTCGCGCAGGGTCGTGGACATGGCGGCGATTTCAGTGGCCGGCCGGTTGCAGGGCGATCACCGCCATGCCGAGCAAGGCGATGCTCGCCCCGGCGACGTCCCAGCGCGTCAGCGCGACGCCATCGACCAGGCGCAGCCACAGCAGGGCGACCGCGATATACATGCCGCCATAGGCCGCATAGGTGCGGCCGGCCGCCGTCGGGTGCAGGGTCAGCAGCCAGGCAAACAAGGCCAGCGACAATGCGGCCGGCAGCAGCAGCCAGGGACTCTTGTCCTGCTTCAGGACCAGCCAGGGCAGATAGCAACCGACGATTTCCGCCACGGCGGTCAGGGCGAACAACAGCGCCAGGCGTAGCAGTTCCACGGCATCGCCTCCCGGTTCAGCAGCACGCCGCCCGCGTCGCCGCACCGTTGGCGGCGGCTTGCGACAGGAAATGCGGTTCGTGCGCCTGCACCGGCAGTTCGCCGCCTTCGCCGGCGTACAGGTCATGCAGCAGCGGCACGGTGACTTCGCCGGCCGGCAGGTCGAAGGCGATGCGCCCGGCCTTGACGCCGACGATACGGGTGAAGTTACCGATCGCCAGGTCGACGGCGTGCAGACTGGCGACCAGCGTCGCGCCGCGCGCCTCGGCGTCGGCGATCAGCAGGCGGACGGTGGCCAGCGCCAGCGCCGGGTCGAGCGCCGAGACCGGCTCGTCGGCCAGAATCAGGTCGGGCTGCTGGTAAAGCACGCGGGCGATGCCGACGCGCTGCAACTGGCCGCCGGACAGCTGGTCGCAGCGGGCGAACAGCTTGTCGGCGAGATCGACGCGTTCAAGGGCGGCGCGGGCGCCGGCCAGGTCGAGCGGGTAAAGCAGCGAGGCCAGCGACTTCCAGGCCGGCCACTGGCCGAGCTTGCCGGCCAGCACGGCGGTGACGACGCGCTGCCGGCCGGGAATCGGTGGCGCCTGGTGGATGCTGCCGATGCGGGCGCGCAATGCTACGGTCGGCCCGATATTTTGCCCAAAACCCAAAATTTCCAGCTGACCGTCGGTCGGTGCCAGCGCCGTGCCGAGCACCGACAGCAGTGAGGTCTTGCCGGCGCCGGACGGCCCGATCAGGGCGATCCGTTCGCCCGGCGCGGCGCGCAGCGAAATGTCGCACAACGCGCGAAAGCCGTTGGCGTGGGTCAGCCCCACGCCAGTCAGGCAAAAACTCACTTCAGCAAGCCGGCCGAGTGGGCGGCCTTTTCGATGCCGTCGTAGTTCTCCTTCTTGGTCGGCACGAACTTCGAGGCGCGCTGCAGGGCGAGTATTTCCTTGTGCTCCGGATTGGCCGGGTCGAGCTTGAGGAAGGCGTCGGTCAGCTTCTTGACCAGCGCCAGGTCGAGGTCGCCGCGCACCGTCCAGTTGTAGTCGAAGTATGTCGGCGTGGTCGAGAAGACGTGCACCTTGCTGGTATCGACCTTCTTGGCCTCAACCAGCTTGTCCCAGACCGAGGAATTCAACACGCCGGCCTCGGCCTTGCCGGCCGCGACGAAGGCGACGGTGGCGTCATGGGCGCCGGAGTAGGCGACGTTCTTGAAATCCTTTTCCGGGTTCAGGCCGGCCTGCTGCAGGAAGAAGCGCGGCATCAGGCTGCCCGAGGTGGACGACGGCGCGCCGAAGGCGAAGGTCTTGCCCTTGAGGTCGGCGACGCTTTTGATGTTGGGGTCGGCGGTGATGAACTTGGAGGTGAACACCGCATCCTCGGCGCGCTGGACGATGGGGATGGCCGTGCCATTGGTGCGGATCTTGGCCTGCACGAAGGTGAAACCGCCGAGCCAGGCGAGGTCGATCTTGCGGGTGGCCAGCGATTCGACGACCGCGGCGTAATCGGACACCGGCGTGAAGACGACCTTGATGCCGGTCTGCGCTTCGAGATACTTGCCGAGCGGCGCGAACTTGCGTTGAAGTTCGGTCGGCGCTTCGTCGGGGATGGCCGAAACGCGCAGGACAGCTTCGTCGGCAACGGCAGGCAGTGAGGAAACAGCGGCGAAGGCGCAGGCGAGCGCCCCCTTCAGCGCCAGGCGGCGCGCGGTGGACAGGGTCATGACTAGCTCCGATTTCTACAGCAACCGCCGCCGCGCGGATGTCGCGGCAGCTTACAAAGGCGCCGGGGCGCCACCATTCCAGTGCGGTACGCAGACCGCGTGGGCATTATAGCGGGGCAAGGCAGTGCAAGTTGGATGCCAGCCACAAGCCCTTGTTTGCATGGGCCGGGGTGCCCACCATCAGCCCCGGCGCTGCGACATTTTGTCCCGGCCGGACAGGATGACGCAGCGCCCAAGCGACGGTTTTCGGCCCTTTTCGGGCGATTCCTGCCCCTCCCCGCCCCTGCCGCCCGGTGTTATCCTGCGCATCCCATGCTCGCCACGCTTTCCGACGCCCTCCTGCTGCTCGGCAATTTCGACCACCGGCTGCTCGAAATCGTTGCCCTGTCGCTGCGCGTCAGCCTGACCGCGTTGCTCGTCGGCACCCTGCTCGGCCTGCCGCTCGGCGCCCTGCTCGCCGTCGCCAGTTTCCCCGGGCGCGGCGCCGTCAATGTCGCGCTCAATGCGCTGATGGGCCTGCCCTCGGTCGTCGTCGGCGTGCTCGTCTATCTCGCCCTGTCGCGCAGCGGACCGTTCGGCAGCTATGGCCTGCTCTTTTCGCCAGGGGCGATGATCGTCGCCCAAAGCCTGCTGGTGCTGCCGCTGATCGCCGCGGTCAGCCGCCAGATCGTCGAGGATGCGTGGAAAGAATACGCGCCGGAACTGTCGCTGATCGGCATCGGTCGCCTGCAGACCGTCGCCCTGCTGCTGGCCGACTGCCGCTTCTCGCTGTCGGTGGCGACGCTGGCCGGGCTCGGCCGGGCGATGTCGGAAGTCGGCGCGGTGATGATCGTCGGCGGCAACATCGACGGCTACACGCGGGTGATGACCACCGCCATCGCGCTGGAAACCGCCAAGGGCGATCTGGCGCTGTCGGTGGCGCTGGGCATCGTGCTGATGAGCATCATCCTCGGCCTCAACGTCGCCGCCTACGGGCTGCGCTGCTGGGCAGCGCGGAGGTACGGCTGATGTTCCCGCTGAACATCGCCGGCCTGCGCTTCGTCCCCAACGGGCGGGCGGTGCTCGACGGTCTCGACCTCGAACTGTCCGGCGAGGGGATCAGCGTCATCCTCGGCCCCAACGGCACCGGCAAGACGCTGCTGCTGCGCCTGCTGGCCGGCCTGCTGCCGCCCACCGCCGGCAGTATCCGCTGGGCCGGCGCGCCCCACCCGGACGGCCGGCTGGCCATGGTTTTCCAGCAGCCGATGATGTTGCGCCTGTCGGTGTTCACCAATGTCGAATTCGCGCTGCGGCCCCAAGCCATGAGCGCCACCGAACGCCGGGCACGGACCCACGAGGTGCTCGAACGCGTCGGCCTGGCCCATCGCTCCGGCGACTGCGCCCGCCTGCTCTCCGGCGGCGAGCGCCAGCGCCTGGCCCTGGCCCGCGCCTGGGCGATGCGCCCGCGCCTGCTGCTGCTCGACGAGCCGACCGCCGCGCTCGACCCGAGCGCCACCGAGGCCGTCGAACGGATCATCCGCGAAATCCGCACCGAAGGCGCCAAGGTGCTGATGACGACGCACAACCTAGGCCAGGCCACCCGGCTGGCCGACGACATCGTTTTTCTCGCCGACGGCCGCGTCCAGGAGCACGTCACCGCCCAACGCTTCTTCGCCCACCCGCAATCCTCGGCGGCGCGGGCCTTCCTGCAGGGAGAACTGCCGTGGCGCATGGCCTTCGACCGCTGATGACCGGCCAGGCGCTCCCGTTCAACCGCGGCGGCCCGATGCCGCTGAATCTTGCCCGCCCCCCGCATGTCCAAACGGACACCGGCCACCCCGTGGCCGCCTGTCCCCACGCCAGAAAGTGATGCCATGACCGACTCGCGAACCCCACCCGACACCTGTGCCACCCCGGCCGACGAAAACCGCGCCCTCTCGGCCGCCGAAGCCCGCCAGCGCATGCTCGACGAAGTCAGCCCGATCGCCGGCCGCGAATTCGTCCCGGTGCGCGACGCGCTGGGCCGCATCCTCGCCGCCGACATCATCGCCCCGCACGACGTGCCGGCCCACGACAACTCGGCGATGGACGGCTACGCCATCCGCTTCGACTGCCTGGCCGCCGCCGGCGAGACCCGCTTCACCGTGGTCGGCACCGCCTTTGCCGGCAACGCCTTCTCCGGCCTGGTCGGCAAGGGCCAGGCCGTGCGCATCATGACCGGCGCCGTACTGCCGGCCGGCGCCGACACCGTGATCGTCCAGGAAGCGACGCGGGTCGAAGGCAACGAAGTGATCGTCCCGGCCGGCCAGAAACGTGGCCAGAACACCCGCCGGGCCGGCGAGGACCTCGCCCGCGGCGGCGTCGCCCTGCCCGCCGGCAAGAAGGTCGGGCCGGCCGAACTCGGCCTGATCGCCTCGCTCGGCGTCGTCGAAGTCGAAGTCAAACGCCGCCTGCGCGTCGCCTTCTTCTCGACCGGCGACGAACTGGCCTCGCTCGGCAGCCCGCTCGCCCCGGGCCAGATCTACGACAGCAACCGCTACACGCTGCACGGCCTGCTCACCCGCCTGGGCGCCGACATCCTCGACCTCGGCGTCGTCCCCGACCGCCCGGAAGCCCTCGAAGCGACGCTGGCCGAAGCCGCCCTGATCGCCGACGCGATCATCACCACCGGCGGCGTCTCGGTCGGCGAGGCCGATTTCATCAAGGAAATCCTCGACAAGCTCGGCGAAGTCCGTTTCTGGAAGCTGAACATCAAGCCCGGCCGGCCGATGGCCTTCGGCAAGGTCGGCAATGCCTGGCTGTTCGGCCTGCCCGGCAACCCGGTGGCGGTCATGGTCAGCTACACCCAGTTCGCCCTCGACGCCCTGCTCCGCCTCTCCGGCCTCGATCCGATCCCCGAGCGGCCGCTGCTGGCGGTGGTTTCCGGCAATGCGATCAAGAAGCAGCCGGGGCGGCGGGAGTATCTGCGCGGCGAGATTGGCGTGGTCGACGGGCGTTGGCAGGTGCGGACCACCGGCAACCAGGGGTCGGGGGTGCTGCGGTCGATGTCGGAGGCAAACTGCTTTGTCGTGTTGCCTGAGGAGTGTGCGGGCGTGCAGGCGGGGGAGATGGTGCAGGTGCAGATGTTTGAGGGGCTGATTTAAGGGGTGCCTTTTCTGGGGCCGTGCTTTCCGCCTTGATGGCGGGCGTACTTTCTTTTGCTTCGCCAAAAGAAAGTAGCCAAAGAAAAGGCGACCCCCAGGTCGGCGCCGGCTACGCCGGTCCCTTGCGCTACTCGGTGGGCCGGGCGGCTGGCTAAACTCGCCTGCGGCTCAAACACCGCCAGCCGAAAGCCCCCGGCCCGCCTGCGTTGCTCAGCGCCTCTCAGGGGGACCCGAAAGGCGTCCGGGCGAAAAGGGCTGTCCGAGCCAAATGCTACGGTCGGGCCGAAAAAATGCCCAAAATCGAAATTTCCCAGCTTGGCCTCGGATGTTTTGCCGGGCCCCTTGAGAGGCGCCGAGCAACGCAGGTGTTGGCGGGAAAAGGGCGAGGACTGTC